>Ga0315338_1000010_pt1 | contig 1218409 bp, 1199 predicted proteins | sample ASW8metaG_FD_204518 | JGI IMG/M metagenome (GOLD analysis project Ga0315338, IMG submission 204518) | Ammonia-oxidizing marine archaeal communities from Monterey Bay, California, United States - ASW #8 | ecosystem: Environmental > Aquatic > Marine > Coastal | place: USA: California...
TATTAAAACCAAAACCAGCATGCATAAAGCCTGTACCAGCTTGTCCCTGCATTGAATCCTCAAACCTCCAAACATCACTATCGCCCTCAACATATAAACTAAAATTCTCAGCTTCCATAACCACCTGGCCACTCTCTTCAATAAAAGCAGGATTAGCTATATCTGCATCCTGCTCCATGCAGTAAAGCCTTGCATTATTCTCACAGTCTGTTGATCCGGAGTCTGTCCAGGCAGAACCAGAAGAAGAATTTATATCGCCATGGTTACCAAGTCTTGTAGGACTCCTGTTTATCCAGCCGTTGCAGTTTTCCCTTGCAGGCAGATCAATAGAAACTCCGCTATCCTCGACATTAGTCCATGCAGTATTAGTTCCGGAGTTTGCAAGTGAGTCACCAAATTCGTTAGTATTAATAGGTGCAAGAAGCCCATCTTCTAATAGAAGATCTATAGAATCAAGAGCTATTTGAGTGCCGTCTGTACGAACGTAAGGTACAGGTGAAAAATCAAATCGGGTTATTGGATCATTACTACGATTTGTACTTATCCATGTAAGATAACTCCCCTCAAGGCCTGCATCATATGCTGCAGAGCTGCAAAGCATATCAGCAGCGCTTATGCCTCTTTTTCCTGTAATCACTTCATTCATATCTCCTGCAATTGTAGCGTTTGTAGCAAAGACTGAGCAGACGTTATCAGGGCCGCAGCCTGTAGGAAGAGGTGGAGGAGAAGGAAGAGGCGGATTTTGTTCAAAACAATATAGCCTTCTTTCAGTACCGCAGCTTCCAACAAAATTTTCGGACCAGGATGGGTTTGTAGTATCATTTATTCTGCCAAATACTGCTTCAAGTAAGGAAGAATTGGACCACCCGCGACAGTTAAGACTAGGACCAGATACTTGTCCATTGCCGTTAGTATTTGTATATGTGGTTAGGGATGAATCAATTGTATTTCCGAATTCATCCACGTTAATTGGGTTATCCAGCCTTAATAAAGTTAATAATGTAGAGCTGCTTTGAGAAATCTGGACACCATCTGTCCTTACATAAGGGCGGTCTGCAAAATCGAACCTGTCTGCAGGATTGTTGTTAACATTAGTACTTATCCATGCCTTATATGCGCCTTCAAGGCCAGCATTATTAGCTGCCTGCTGGCATTTTTGATTTGCTCCCGAAATACCTCCAAGGTTGCCGGTAAATGTGCTGCTCGTAGTAAATACAGTGCATTGCTCATCAATACCGCATATATCTTCAGTGCACCCTGTCTGGCCGTCTCCTAAATATCCTTCATTACACTCGCAGGTAAAACCTATAGGAGTATCTGTACAGCTAGCATTTGGATCACAGTTATCTGTGCCAAGTGCGCATTCATCCACATTTGTTAAAGCACATGTAACTCCATCCCCTAAATATCCTTCATTACACTCGCAGGTAAAGCCACCAGTTGTATTTGTGCATGTAGCGTTGTCACTACAGTTATCTGTTCCTAGTGCACATTCGTCCTGGATTAAAAAACATGTAACTCCGTCTCCCGAGTACCCGGAGTTACATTCACATGTAAAACTTCCATCGATATTTGTACAGCCGGCGTTTGCATCGCAATTATCAGAGCCTAAAAAACATTCGTTTATATCAATGCATGATACTACTCCGTTATTAGTCTGCTCCTGGTAACCAGTGGGGCAGTCGCAACTGAAAAAACCAATCGTATTAGTGCATGTTGCAATATCCGGGCAGTTGTCAGTACCATCTGCACATTCATCTATATCTGTGCAGGTTGTGCCTGTGCCTGAATAACCGGGGTTACACTCACATGAAAATCCCGGAGTCAGGTTTGAGCATAAAGCATTTGCATCACAATCTGCAGAGCCGTCCACGCATTCGTCAGTATCGTCAAAAGTAGCACTGCACTCCTGGTCATCATCCTGGAGGGTTATAGTTGTCTGAGAATCTTCCCCGGAGCAGTCACCGCCCCATATGACAAACTCACTGCCATCATCAGCAAATGCATCAAGAGTGACTGTAGTAGAGGGTACGTATGACGCATCACATGCAGTGCCGCAGTCTATACGCCCATCTGCAGAAGATATTGTTCCGGTGCCTGTTCCAGCAGAATCAGACTCGACAGTAAGATTTGTAAACTCGCCTAGTTCTATAAGTTCTATATTATCAATTCCCTGGTTTGCATTACACTGAATTGCAGTATCCAGTGCTACGCTTCCACATCCATAATAGACCTGGTTTGATTTTGTAATCTGCGAAGTTTCATCTGTATAAGTAAGCGTTCCAACACCGTATTCAAAGGTTATGACAGGATTGTCACCTGCATAATCAATTTGACACGACATTGCTTCGCCGTTTAAATCATCCGTTATTAAAAGGCTGGATGGTGTTTCGGTACCGGTAGTTGCGTGTTTTTCAATTGAAACTGTATGCATATCATCATCGGAGGATTTTACTGCACATGAGTATCCGGTAACTGTTCCATCACTGTTTGCACCATTAACAATTATCTGCATATACCCCTCTGAGTCGTCAGTAAAAGACTCAACGTAGTCAAAATCAACTTTATATCTATCGGTCTGAGGAGTTTGTACTATAGGATAGAACAGGCCAACACCTGTTTCCATATCACTTGGACGGCACTGATCCAATGCACTTTTTGCAACAATTGTTATAGAAGGATCGCCAGAAGCATTGATCTTATCACCCCAGCTACCAAGCTCTGGAGTATGAGAGCTAAGCTCAGTATCTTCAGTTGTTTCGGTACATGTGTCGTAGAATATGCGGTTTTCATCGAAGCCTAATTCAAAAATATATGCTGCACCTGAGGTAAAACCATTAGCATCATCAAAGGGAGCTCCTATTAGAGCATTGTTTCCATCTATAGCTACTGAACCACCAAAGATATAGCTTCTACTATCAGTCCTTGGAATAATCTTGGTCTCATTCCAGCTACCATCTGACTGATTGTCGTATATATATGCAGCACCTGTGCCATTATCATTTTCATCGTCCCCAGGTGCTCCAACAATAATCCTGTCCCCATCTATAGATATATTAGATCCAAAATTACCTCGAAGACTTCCATCGCTAGCAATTATCTTTGTCTCTAACCAGTTTCCATCTGACTGCATTTCATAAATATAAACAGCACCGGAATTATCATCATTATTATCGTCTCCAGGAGCTCCAACAATAACCCTGTCACCATCTATTGATACTGAAGATCCAAAAACATCATCATTATTTGCATCACTTGCAATTATCTTTGTCTCATCCCAGCTGCCATCTGACTGCATTTCATATAAATATGCAGAACCAGAACGATTACCATTATCATCGTCTCCAGGAGCTCCAACAATAACCCTGTCACCATCTATTGATACAGCTTCTCCAAATCTGTCTAAAGCAGAAGCATCACTTGCTGTGATTTTAGTTTCTTCCCATGTTCCATCTGACTGCCTGTCGTATATATAAACAGAACCGGTACGATTATCATCAAAAAAAGCCCCTACAATAGCTCTGTCTCCATCTAATGATACTGAATTTCCAAATTGATCACTAGCACTTCCATCACTTGCAATTATCTTTGTCTCATCCCAGCTGCCATCTGACTGCATTTCATATAAATATGCAGAACCAGAACGATCACCATTATCATCATCATTTAATGCCCCTACAATAGCCCTGTCTCCATCTATAGATACTGAAATTCCAAAACGATCGTCAGTATTTCCATCACTTGGACTTATCTTGGTTTCATCCCAGCTGCCATTTGACAGTCTGTCGTAAATGTATATTGAGCCACTTCTGATACCGTTATGAACGTTAAAATATGAACCAATAATAGCCCTTTCTCCATCTATAGATACTGATACTCCAAATTCATCACCATTACCTTCATCGCTTGCTGTCAATATATTTTTTTGTTGCCACGTCTGCCCAAAAGAATTAATTTGAAAAGAAAAGAGTAGGAGTAAGGTAAGGAGGAGAGGGGTCAGGATGTACGATGCAGGATTCAGGATGACACCGTGCTTGTCATGCTGAACTTGATTCAGCATCTCTTTGTTTATTGTGTTTACATTGCTCATTTTTTTCCTCCGATGTTTTTTAAGATCTCTCAGTCGTGGTTTTTCTCAAACCGGGAATCAATTCCAAAAAATAATTTTTATTAAAGTTAATTGCCGATAATTTTTCATTGCCATAGTTAGTCTCCGAGATGACATAAGGTGTCATTACTACCAAAGGGAGAAATCTGTTATTTGACACTTTCAATAAAAAGTCCTCCTCCAAGAGGGTTCTTATTTTTTCATCATTAATTTCACAATAGCATATTGACGTTAGTAATGTCAAGAAATAATTAAAAAGAAAAATAGGAAAGTATTAAAACAGGATGCCCTTCGACAAGCTCAGGACTTCGCAAAAGGCAGGATATATCTATTGTGATGAAAAACGAGATTCCGGATCCTTTCGATAAACTCAAGACTTCGCAAGCCCGGAATGACAGGAATTATCACCCCCACCCCTTCGACAAAGCTCAGGACTTCGCAAAAGGCAGGATATATCTATTGTGATGAAAAACGAGATTCAGGAAGCCCTTCGACAAGCTCAGGACTTCGCCGAAGGCGCGGCTATCTCTGGAGATTTAAAGTCGGGATGACATGATACAAGATGTAATCTATAAGATCACCAGAGTACTTCAATATTATAATCTGAAAGCAGTGAGTCATTGGAAAGAAGCGGCATTTCTTCCCCCTGGGCCTGTGAGACCAGCATTAGCTAAAAACACTTGGCGGTAATATGATTTGCCATAAAAGGTTATTTCATCCAAAAAGTGTTTTCATAATGATTCACCGTCTCCGTTATTATCAACCATGTCTCCGGGTATTTCAGCCATATTGCACATACCGGATCCAGGTAGAGGCTGAAATTCATACGATCCTATATCGCAATTACCACCTACAGGAAACGGCCTTATAAAACCACGCTGGTCTCTTATTATTGGTTGTGCAGGGTTTTGCAGATCTACACATTCGTTGGCTGGAATGCCGTCTATTGCAAGGTTTGTAGAACATTGCTGATCACCCGAAGCAATAAGAGCATGTGTACGGGTAAGGACGCCGTTTTCAGCCAGAGGCCCAAGGCAGTCATTATCAAAGGATCCAGGAGAGGTAAATCCACAGCCAGTATTATCTGAGAGATTATTTCCAAGATCGTTAATTGTGGTACCTACTAAATTACAATTATTACTGTTACTATTTCTTGAAATATTTCCTGAAATAATAGAGTTTCTTATATTAGGAATATCAGTATTTATGTTTAATCCACCACCATCCATATTTGTAGTATTGTTTGATATTGTTGAATTGATAATATTAGTAATTATTTCATAACCACCAACATATAATGAAATTGCTATTCCACCTCCATTAAATTCACTGGTATTACCAGAAACAGTGGAATTTATTAAATCCATTTTTGCATCACTTTCATATGAATAATGATTAATACCTCCAGAAGTTCCAGCAGATGAGTTTTCCGAAATTAAGCTGTTTGATATTAATAAATTTCCAATATTATTAATTCCGCCACCGCTAAATGCATTAGCATTGCAACCAGAAATTTCTGAATTATTTAATTCAAATCTACCTACTACGTTTACACATCCACCTTGAAATTCATCTCCGTTTCTAATTAAAGAATTATTAACAGTTAAATTTCCATTAATTAGTATGTTAACAATTCTAAAATCTGGTATTGGGGCTCCTGGAGGAAGAGGATCTTCCATTCTTTCAAGTACGCTTCCATTGCCTTCAATAGTAATGTTCGAAGTTATAAGTGGCAGTGCATTTTGACCATATCCGAGAAAGGTAGCAGGGCTGGTACCATTAAAAGTAAAAGTAGAATTAGATGGGAGTAGTATAATATCTGCGCCATCTGCGCCAGTCGCAGAATCACCAGTCTCACAATCATCATTAGGTGCAGTTCCTGACGTATCATTAGCATTCTGCAAAGCTTCTGTAATAGAGCATATGTTATCAGTATCATCAATAGTAACGGCTCCAATTCCTGGTGATGTCACTCCGACATTTATGGTAGCAGCAGATGCATCAGAAACGCCCAGCGCTAGTGCCAGTGCTATTACAAGCAAAGATTTCTTCCATCTTTTTTTAAGAGTTCTCCTGGCCTTTCTGTTAAAGGATGAAAGCCTAAGGTACTGTTCATTCCATTTTTTTAATATATCAATGTTCATCGTATATCCTTAATGTTTTTACTGCGTTGTACCGTCTCCATTATTGTCTACACCGTCTCCGAGTATTTCTATAATATTGCACTTTATACCGACTAATCATTATCAGTTGGTTTAAAGCTTTTATCAGTAGTAAGAAGTATCTTGTCTACTTTGGCACCATCTTCTCTTACCCAAAGATTTATTTTGTGTCTGCCCGTGGTTGTTACATTAAAGGTTGGACGACCGGCATCCGGAAATGTTTGATTTCTCCATTCAAATGAAGTACATCTTTGTTTCAATCTCATATTAGAGCTTGTGGAAGATAATGACCTATCAAGTCCCATATGAACTGAATCGTCTTTTCCTGTAATACCACAACCCCTTACCCATACGTAATAAGTGCCCTTTGTTTGAAAATACACATCATATACAAGCTCAGCCCCATTAAAAATATTTATATGTGAATAAAAATTATTAAAATCATTACCAGCTTGCATATAACCGGACCCGGAATAACCCTCTATTGAATCCTCAAATCTCCAAACATCACTATCGCCCTCAATATACAGATTAAAATTCTCAGCTTCTATAATAACCTCACCACTCCATTCTATAAAAGCAGGGCCTGCTGTAGCTCCATCCTGCTCCATGCAGTAAAGCCTTCCATCATTTCCACAGCTTGCTGTACCGGAGTCAGTCCAGGTAGTTTCAGCTGAAGAATTTATATCGCCATTATTGCCAAGTCTTGTATTACTCCTGTTTATCCAGCCATTGCAGTTTTCCCGGGCAGGTAGATTGACAGATACTCCACTATCCTTCACATTAGTCCAAACAGTATTAGTTGAAGAGTTTGCAAGTGAATCCCCAAACTCATCAGTATTTATAGGTGAAAGCAGCCCATTTTGTAACAAAAGATCAATAGAATCAAAAGCTATTTGGGTTCCGTCTGTACGAACGTAAGGTACAGGTGAAAAATCAAATCGGGTTATTGGATCATTAATACGATTTGTACTTATCCATGAAAGATAACTCCCCTCAAGGCCTGCATCATATGCTGCAGAGCTGCAAAGCATATCAGCAGCTTTTACTCCTCTTTTCCCCGTAAGCTGTTCATTCATATTTCCTGAAACTATAGCGCTTGTGGTAAATACAGTGCATTGCTCGTCGACACCGCACATATCATCATTAGAGCTTGTCTGAACGTCTCCTATATTTAAATATTTATTAAGTAATATACTATTTGAGAAATTAGTTACCTTAGGATTTACGGTGGAAATTCTTGCAAGTATTGTTGTCCTTGAAATAATTCCAAGCAATACCCATTCACTATTTCTTTCATCCCATATAATTATTGGTCCTCCGCTATCACCGGATCTAGCAAAACTATCTTGATTCCAAGACACCTGAAGACCATAATAACTATTTGCAACTGAAGGATTTTGGAATTGATTATCAGCATACAGAACCTCAGTATTCCCAAATGGTAAGTCAGGTGCTAATCCAAAATTAGTAAATCCCCAACCTATAAATTGAGCAATATCAAGATTAACCCTATCATCACTTAAAGGATATTCAGTCAGATGAACCCTTATTGGTTTGTTTGAAACTGGTCTATTAAGTGTAAGTACAGCCATATCATGCTGATCATTTTGAATAATAGTTTCAGCTACTACATTATTAAAATAGGGATTAATATCAACTGTATCTACAGTCCTAATTGTGCCATCATCATATTCTGCCCCTCCTATTTTAACATTTAGGTTATTTAGATTTGATTCATCATCAAAACAATGGCCGGCAGTTAATACATGAATAGGTGTTATAAGAACCCCGGAACATACGAATGATCTGCCAGACATGATCCTTGCTGTAAACCCTATAATGTCCGGATCAGTCACTAAACTCGGCGGTAAAAACCTACCAGTATTAGGATTTCTATCAATAATCGCCTCTGAACTACTAACGCTAAATAATAATATACTTAAAAACAAAAATAATATTTTCATAATTCTCCTTTATTTATAGAACTATACTAATATATTATAATGCACTTAATGACAATATAACATAAATAATAACAATATTAATTAATTAATAGTATATAATTAAATTATAAGAAAGAAAGGGTCATTATGAAACAGTTTAATATTTCTATTTTGTTATTTTCAGTAATTTTATTTGCATTATGCGCTTCACATATACCGCTACCCGCTGAAGGCAAACACATAAAGTGTGATGATCTAGTATCAGTAATTACTGTTGATTATGGTGGTTTTTTCGGCAAAAATGTACTGCAATTAAGAACTACTAATGTTTAAAAAGGAAAGATTTGGTATATGAGTGATGCTTTATTTACTCCTGCCCCTCCTAATTTAATAAGCCTGGGTGGTAATAGCGTTTGCCATAAGTGGCTAACACGTCCAAATAGCGATTTAAATTTAATTTTGTAGTCATAGTTTTTAATAACCCTGGGTGGTAATAACGTTTGCCGTAAGTGGAAATTCTTTCAAAATAAAGATTTTAAATATCTCCACTAGCCTTAGTAACCTTATTAAAAACACTTGGTGGTAATAAGATTTGCCGTAAGTGGAAATTCTTTCAAATTCAAAAATTTATGTACCATTTTTAGCCATAGTATCCTTATTTAAAAACACTTGGTGGTAATATCGTTTGCCATAAGTGGCTACCACGTCCAAATAGCGATTTAAATTAAGTTCATAGCTCATAGTATTTCTCTGCCGTAGCGCTACTGCTCGAAGCAATAAAGTCTTGCTTCATTTGTGCATGGATTAAGAGATCCCGAATATGACCAATTAAAATCCGTTTCATCATAACTACCAACTGATCCAGTTGCATTATTTTGAGGCTCAAGCGCCCAATTATCACAATCTGTGTCATCTAAGCCGGTTAAAATATCCCCTCTCCTTAAGGTATTAGTCCATACTGCACTATTAAATGTGGAATTAATAGTATTTCCATTTTCATCAACATTTATTGGATTTATTAAATCCTGACTTGTTAATGAATTAAAATTATCTGCTATTCTAATTCTGTTAGTGAGCTGATAAGGAATAGGTCTTTGATTAAATCTCTGTGATGGGCTATTACTAGCAGAACTTGACAGCCATGACAAATATGTTCCTACCAAACCCGCATCATCTGCACGGTTTTGGCATATATCATCTGCACCCGAAATACCGCCAAAATTACCCTGAAAATCATCAGAAGTAACAAAAACAGTACATCTGTTATCATTATTGCACAGCGTAAAAGGACGGCAATTTGCTGGTATAGAACGTGAAGTAATACCACCTTGCCCATTGCATGTATATTCACCTGATACAGTAATTGGTAATTCAATATCTGTATTTATATTAAATCTAATCGAATAAAATCTGTCATTAGTAAACATACTAGTGAAACTTTCAATACTCTCAATATCACCATTATCACTTGTAAAGATAATACTATTTGGTACTACAGAGCATGAATCTGCATTTTCTGTATCGGCTGTGATTAATACATTTAAATTATTGAAATCCCCATCACGAGCTGCAGTTTGTATTGAACAAGTCGCATTATTAACAGTAGGTGGAATACAAATCATTGTATCTTCATTATCTATTATGCCGTCACCATTGTTATCAACACCGTCTGCACACTGTCCGAGCTCTGTTGCGGAATTGCACATGTTTTGGGCAATTACATAGGTTGGCATAAATAAAGTAAATATTATTGCCATGGGGATAAAAACTCTGAAACAGTGATTTGAAAAAGCTGATTTATCCATAGTAATTAAATGCCGTAGTGCTTTAATCTTTCCCATTGGAGTGTTTGTTCCATGATAGCAATCATGTTTACCTTGTTCACCCTTAGTAATTAAATGCCGTAGTGCTTTAATCTTTCCCATTGGAGTATTTCTTCCATGATAGCAATCATGTTTAGCTTGTTGACCCATAGTAATTAAATGCCGTAGTGCTTTAATCTTTCCTATTGGAGTGTTTGTTCCATGATAGCAATCATGTTTAGCTTGTTCATCCTTAGTAACAAAATGCCGTAGTGCTTTAATCTTTCCCATTGGAGTATTTCTTCCATGATAGCAATCATGTTTACCTTGTTCATCCTTAGTAACAAAATGCCGTAGTGCTTTAATCTTTCCCATTGGAGTATTTCTTCCATGATAGCAATCATGTTTACCTTGTTCACCCTTAGTAATTAAATGCCGTAGTGCTTTAATCTTTCCCATTGGAGTATTTCTTCCATGATAGCAATCATGTTTAGCTTGTTCATCCTTAGTAATTAAATGCCGTAGTGCTTTAATCTTTCCCATTGGAGTATTTCTTCCATGATAGCAATCATGTTTAGCTTGTTCATCCTTAGTAACAAAATGCCGTAGTGCTATTGTTAAAAGTGTTTTCATAATGATTGACCGTCTCCATTATTGTCTACACCGTCTTCGGGTATTTCTGCCATATTGCACATACCGGATCCGGTAGGTTGCAACTCAAATGCACCTATATCACACGCGCCTCCTACAGGAAACGGCCTTATAAAACCACGCTGGTCAGTAGAAGGGCAAGCCGCATTATCCCCACCGTCTATTGCAGGGTTTTGAGTGCAAGTTGAAGGTGTATTTGGATCATTTGGATCTAGTAAGGCATGAGTTAGAGTAGGGCCGCCGTTATCAGCCAGGGGGGGCTCCAGGCAGTCACTAATAAAGGATTCAGATGATGTGTCAGAATCAAATGAACATGAATCATCATCAGAAAGATTATTTTCTTCGACGATTACAGAGAAAAATAAATCGCAATTAGCTAAAATGTTAGATGTATTAGTTGATATATTATTTGCAATAATACTATTTGTAATATTAAATGTTGAATCAATTCTAATACCACCACCATATGTTGCAGTATTTTGCGAAATTGTAGTATTTGTTATAGATAATGAGTTGAAAATAGAAAATAAACCTCCTCCATTAAAACCAGCCATATTATTCGAAATAGTACTGTTAGTAACTGTAAAATCTTCTCTACTATAAATACCTCCGCCATTCTGTTGTGATAAATTATATGAAACATTAGAATTTATTAAATCGAAAGTTGTATTACTATTTCCATCATGATAAATTCCCCCTCCATTACTCAAAGCTGAATTTTCTGTAATAAAACTATTATTTATTGATAAATTACTTCTATTATTATATATTCCACCTCCATCACCAAAAGCTGAATTTTGAGATATATTACTATTATTTATAGTTAAATTACCTCTATAAGAATTAATTCCGCCACCATCGGACAAAGAAGTATTTCCGGAGACAGTGCAATTATTTAAAGTTAAAGTTATGACATCATTACTTATATCATTAATTACGGCCCCACCAAAATTTTCTCTACCGTTTCTTAAAGTCAAATTGTTTAAAGTAAGATTTCCATTTGTATTAATAATTCTAAAATCTGGTATTGGGGCTCCCGGAGGAAGAGGATCTTCCATTCTTTCAAGTACGCTTGCATTGCCTTCAATAGTAATATTTGAAGTTATAAGTGGCAGGGCATTTTGACCATCTCCAGTGAAAGTAGACGGATTGATTCCATCAAAAGTAAAAGTAGAATTAGATGGTAGTTCTATTATATCTGCGCCATTTATACCATCCGCAGAATCACCAGTCTCACAATCATTATTAGGTGCAGTTCCTGACGTATCATTAGCATTCTGCAAAGCTTCTGTTATAGAGCATATGCCATCATCCTCAATAGTAACAGCGCCAATTCCTAATTCTGTTTCTCCAACAGTTATGGTAGCTGCAGATGCATCAGAAACGCCGAGCGCTAATGCGAGTGCTATTACCAGCAAAGATTTTTTCCATCTCTTTTTAAGTGTTCTCCTGGCCTTTCTGTTAAATGATGAAAGCCTAAGATACTGCTCATTCCATTTTTTTAATATATTAATGTTCATCTTGTATCCTTAATGTTTAATTTGAGTTGCCGTCTCCGTTGTTATCTACACCATCTCCGAAAAATTCTGTCATACTACAGATGCCAGATTCAGATAGAGGCTGAAATTCAAATGATCCTATATCACATTGTGCGCCATTAACACCACCACCATCTATAGGCCGCATAACTCCTCGCTGGTCTTGGTTATTTACTTCCGGACCAGCACAAGTCGCATTATCCCCACCGTCTATTGCCAGGTTTGTAGAGCAGGTCCCTGTGTTTGATTCTATAAGAGCGTGAGTAAGTGTAGGGCCGCCGTTATTAGTCAGTGGGCCAAGACAGTCATTATCAAAGGATCCAGGAGAGGTAAATCCACAGGTGTTATCATTAGAAAGATTATTTCCAAGATCATTAAAATTGCTAACACTAAATATAAAGCAGTTATTTATGCTTCCATTTATTAAATTGTTACCAGATATAATAGAATTTCTTATATTAATATCAGAAAAAAATAAATCTAAACCACTACCTATTTCTGCAATATTATTTGTTATTGTTGAATTAACAATATTAATAATTGAAGTATAAATACTACTATAAACTGATATTCCACCTCCATTTGCTTGAGTAATATTCCCAGAAACCGTAGAATTTATTAGATTAAAACTTAAATTTGATGCACTAGAAATATTATAAATTCCACCACCAAAGCTAGTTGCTGTATTACCAGAGATGACACTGTTCGTTATAGATGCATTAGTATCAAATATTAAAATACCACCACCAGTATTCTGAGAATTACAGCCGGAAATTTCTGAATTATTTAAAGATAATGTTCCCTCAGCTGTTATACAACCACCACTTTGAAGGGTACTACCGTTTCTTAAAGTCAAATTGTTTAAAGTAAGATTTCCATTTGTATTAATAATTCTAAAATCTGGTATTGGGGCTCCTGGAGGAAGAGGATCTTCCATTCTTTCAAGTACGCTTCCATTGCCTTCAATATTAATATTTGAAGTTATAAGTGGCAGGGCATTTTGTCCATCTCCAGGGAAAGTAGACGGATTGATTCCATCAAAAGTAAAAGTAGAGTTATTGGGCAAAATTATATCATCAGCTGCACCCCCGGCACCGTCAGGTATGCCACCAGCAACACAATCAACATTTACAGGAGTTCCAGAAGTATTATTAGCATTCTGTATGGCTTCTGTTATAGAGCATATTCCATCATCCTCAATAGTAACAGCGCCTGTTCCTAATTCTGTTTCTCCAACAGTTATGGTAGCAGCAGATGCATCAGAAACGCCAAGAGCCATTGCCAGGGCAATTACCAACAAAGATTTTTTCCATCTCTTTTTAAGAGTTCTCCTGGCCTTTCTGTTAAAGGATGAAAGCCTAAGGTACTGCTCATTCCACTTTTTTAATATATTAATATTCATCGTATATACTTAATGTTCTTACTGCATTGTACCGTCTCCGTCTCCATTATTGTCTACACCGTCTCCGGGTATTTCTGCCATACTACACATTCCAAATTCAGGTGGAGGTTCAAATTCAAATGAACCTATATCACATACAGCAATATTATCGTTATCACCATCTATAGGCCGCATAACTCCTCGCTGGTCTAGGTTATTAATGTTGGGATTATTAGCACATGTATTATTATTACCGCCGTCTATTGCAGTATTTGTAGAACATTGCTGATCACCGGAAGCAATCAAGGCATGTGTAAAGGTAAGGCCACCGTTATCAGCCAGTGGGCCAAGACAGTCATTATCAAAGTTAGAAATACTCAATCCACAGCTAGAATCATTTGAAAGATTATTTCCAAGATCATAAAGATTTGAAATAATACTTATTTCACAATTATCAACGTTACCATTTGTCATTTGGTTTCCTGATATAATAGAGTTTCTTATATTAGAATCATTACTTAAATAAAGTCCTCCTCCGTTATTTGCAGTATTATTTGTAATTGTTGAATTAACAATATTAGAATCAGCATAATAAATACTAACTCCACCACCAATATTTGAGGTGTTGCCTGATAAAGTAGAATTTATAAGACGAAAATTTGATGAACCAAAAGGAGAATAAACATCTATTCCACCACCAATGTTTCCTGATGAATTACCAGAGATTATACTATTTCTAATAACAGCATCACCCTCAAATATATAAATTCCACCACCAGAATTTGTAGCATTACAACCTGAGATTTCTGAGTTATTTAAAGTAAATGTTCCATTTACCATTACACAACCACCTGCATTTGAGATCCCATTTCTTAAAGTCAAATTGTTTAAAGTAAGATTTCCATTTGTATTAATAATTCTAAAATCTGGTACTGGGGCACCAGGAGGTAGAGGATCTTCCATTCTTTCAAGTACGCTTCCATTACCTTCAATAGTAATATTAGAGCTTATAGAAGGAAGAGCATTTTGACCATTTCCCGGGAAAGTAGACGGATTTATCCCATCAAAAGTAAAAGTAGAGTTATTGGGCAAAATTATATCATCGGCTGCACCCCCTGCACCGTCAGGTATACCTCCAGCAACACAATCAACATTTACAGGATTTCCAGAAGTATTATTAGCATTCTGTATGGCTTCTGTTATTGAACATATTCCATCATCCTCAATAGTAACAGCGCCTGTTCCTAATTCTGTTTCTCCAACAGTTATGGTAGCAGCAGATGCATCAGAAACGCCGAGCGCTAATGCGAGTGCTATTACCAGCAAAGATTTTTTCCATCTCTTTTTAAGAGTTCTCCTGGCCTTTCTGTTAAAGGATGAAAGCCTGAGGTACTGTTCATTCCATCTTTTTAATATATTAATGTTCATCGTATATCCTTAATTATTAATTTGTCGTTCCGTCTCCGTCTCCATTATTGTCTACACCGTCTCCGGGTATTTCTGCCATATTGCACAATCCAAATTCAGGTGGAGGTTCAAATTCAAATGATCCTATATCGCATACAGCGTTATTATCGTTATCACCATCTATAGGCCGCATAACTCCTCGCTGGTCTAGGTTATTAATGTTGGAATTAGCACATGTATTATTATCTCCACCATCTATTGCAAGATTTGTAGAACATTGCTGATCACCCGAAGCAATAAGAGCGTGAGTAAGGGTAGGACCGCCATTATTATCAGCCAGGGGCTCGAGGCAGTTATTATCAAAGTTTTCAGATGAACTATTAATATCAAAATCGCAACTAGAATCATCTGAAAGATTGTTTCCATTGTCATTAAAAATTGAATTAAAATTTGAATAGCAATTTCTAAAATTTCCATTTGAAGAATTATTTCCAGATATAATAGTATTTCTTACATTAGGATTAGTATAATTAAAACTTAAACCACCACCAAAATATGAAGTATTATTTGTAATTGTTGAATTAACTATACTAATATCTAAATTAACAAAATCACCAGCACCAATGAATACACCGCCACCTAGATTTGTAGTTGAGTTGCCTGAAATAGTAGAATTTATTATATTCATTCTTGTACTTTGAGTAAAAAAAGAATAATTATCAATTCCACCACCGTTATTACCTGCAGTATTTCCTGAAATGACACTATTGGTTATAATTATATTTCCATCTGATATAGCAATACCACCGCCAGAAATGATAGCTTCACACCCAGATATTTCTGAATTATTTAAATTAAATGTTCCATCTATCCTTATACAGCCACCATCATTAACCCTTCCATTTGTAATAGTTAAATTATTTAATGTGAGTGGACCAGATGAATTTATAAGTCTAAAATTAGGCGTTCCAGATGCACTACTTCTTTGAAAAGTACTTCCATTGCCTTCAATGGTTATATTTGAAGTTATAGCAGGCAGCGCATTTTGACCATATCCAGGGAAAGTAGACGGATTGATTCCATCAAAAGTAAAAGTAGAGTTATTGGGCAAAATTATATCATCAGCTGCACCCCCTGCACCGTCAGGTATGCCACCAGCAGCACAATCAACATTTACAGGAGTTCCAGAAGTATTATTAGCATTCTGTATGGCTTCTGTTATAGAGCATATTCCATCATCCTCAATAGTAACAGCGCCTGTTCCTGTTGATGTTTCTCCGACATTTATGGTAGCAGCAGATGCATCAGAAACGCCAAGAGCCATTGCCAGGGCAATTACCAACAAAGATTTTTTCCATCTTTTTTTAAGAGTTCTTCTGGCCTTTCTGTTAAAGGATGAAAGCCTAAGGTACTGTTCATTCCATCTTTTTAATATATTAATGTTCATCGTATATCCTTAATGTTCTTACTGCGTTGTACCGTCTCCGTCTCCATTATTGTCTACACCGTCTCCGGGTATTTCTGCCATATTGCACATACCGGATCCGGTAGGTTGCAACTCAAATGATCCTATATCACACACGCCTCCTACAGGAAAAGGCCTCATAACTCCACGCTGGTCTAGGTTATTTACTTCTGGACCAGCACAAACGGCATTATCCCCACCGTCTATTGCAGGGTTTTGATTGCAGGTTGAAGGTGTATTTGGATCATTTGGATCTAGTAAGGCATTAGTTAGAGTAGTGCCGCCATTATTAGTCAGTGGGCCAAGACAGTTATTATCAAAGTTTTGATATGAGGAATTTTCTGTAAATTCACAGCTGGTATCATCTGAAAGATTGTTTCCAAGATCAGTAATAATCACCTGTGCAATTGTAAAACAATCTGCATTATTGCCAATAGTACTAAGATTTCCTGATATAATAGAGTTTCTTGAATTTAGCTCTGATGGATTTGAGTATTGGTAGGTACGTAAAAATACTCCAGGCCCCTCAAATGCAATATTGTTTGTTATTGTTGAATTAATTATATTAAATACAATATTTGCATTACCACCTACTTCTACATCACCATAAATACCGCCACCTCGGTTTAAAGCATCATTGCCAGATATAGTAGAATTAACTAAATTCATACTTGCTGTTACATTACCTTCAGCATAGTTATAAATTGCACCACCAGAATTTGTAGCATTACATCCTGAAATCTCTGAATTATTTACGCTCAAATTTCCTACATTATTAAATATGCACCCACCCCTACCTGACCTTCCATTTCTAAGTGCTAATTTATTTATATTAAGATTAAATGTGCTTTGTACTGTAAAAAACCTAAAATTAGGTGTTCCTGATGCTAAGCTTCTTTCAAGTATGCTTCCATTGCCTTCAATAGTAATGTTTGAAGTTATAGCAGGCAGTGCATTTTGACCAATTCCTCCAAAAGTAGGGGGATTAACTCCATCAAAAGTGAAAGTAGAATTAGATGGTAGTTCTATTATATCTGCGCCATCCATACCAGTCGCAGAATCACCAGTCTCACAATCATCATTAGGAGGAATTCCTGACGTATCATTAGCATTCTGCAAAGCTTCTGTTATAGAGCATATGTTATCAGTATCATCAATAGTAACGGCTCCAATTCCTGTTGATGTTTCTCCGACATTTATGGTCGCAGCAGATGCATCAGAAACGCCCAGCGCTAGTGCCAGGGCTATTACAAGCAAAGATTTTTTCCATCTTTTTTTAAGAGTTCTTCTGGCCTTTCTGTTAAATGATGAAAGCCTAAGGTACTGCTCATTCCACTTTTTTAATATATTAATGTTCATATTATCTCCTTAATTTATATCCACATTATTTAAAACCCTGGGTGGTAATAGCGTTTGCCATAAGTGGAGATTCTTTCAAATTCAAAAATTTATATACCATTTTTAGCCATAGTATCCTTGTTTAAAAAACCCGGGCAGTAATAGCGTTTGCCATAAGTGGCTACCACGTCCAAATAGCGATTTAAATTAAGTTCATAGCTCATAGTATTTCTCTGCCGTAGCGAATGACCTTATATTTGTGGTTAAATAATCTAAATAGCGATTTAAATTAATTTCATAGTCCATAGTATTTCTCTGCCGTAGCGCTACTGCTCGAAGCAATAGAGTCTGTTTGGATTTTCACATCGAGTAAAAAGAGGCGTTCCAAGAATATCAGACGAATCTGCCCAAGTTTCATCCGTTTCAGTAAATAAACCAACAGCTCCAAAAAACGTAGTTGTATTCCAATTTTGACAATCAGCGGTACCATCAGATTGTGAAATAGATCCATTTCTTAAAGTATTTGACCATACAGAATTGATATCTGAACCGTCAACATTTTCTTCATTTTCATCAACATCTATTGGATTTATTAAATCCATACTAGTTAATTCAGCAAAGTTATTTGCGACTCTATTACCGTTAGTGAGGACATAAGGAAAGCTATTTTGGTTAAATCTATTATTAGGTCCATTATCAGGATCACTAGAACTTGAAACCCATGCCCTATATGTACCACCCAGACCTGCAGCTTGTGCCCGGTTTTGGCATAAATCATCACCACCCTGAAGACCACCAAAATCGCCTGGAAAATCATCTGAAGTTAAAAACACAGTACACCTGCCGTCGTTATTGCATGGTGTAACAGTGGTGCAATTCATAGGCACGGATGCAATGATAGTGCCATCTTGTCCTGTGCAGGAAAATTCCCCTGATAATGTGGCAGGTAATGGCAGGTCTGTGAGTATACCACCAGTAATTGTATAAATACCTGAAACAAACATATCCTGGAAAAGATTAAAATTGGTATCAGAACCACTATTGTCGTTAGTAATAATGAAATTATTTACATCAGAAGTGCATGAACCTGCATTTGTTACATCAGCTGTAATAGAAAGATTTAATGCATTAAAATCGCCAGCTCCAGGAATGGTGTCTATAGAGCACGATACATTATTAATAACTGGTACATTACAGTTCATTGTATCCTGACCATCAGTCATGCCGTCACCGTCGTTGTCAACATTGTCTGTGCATTGTCCGGCTTCTGACACGGAATCGCACACCTGGGCAACTGCTTTGTCCGCAAACGAAATAAATGTGAATAATAAAATTAAAAAAAGTACTGACGTATATTTGAGATATTTCATAATGTCTCCTTAAAAAAATAATTTTTTATATTAGAAAGATAAAAACCCTGGGTGGTAATAGCGTTTGCCATAAGTGGAAATTCTGTCAAATTCAAAAATTTATCTACCATTTTTAGCAATATCCACATTTTTTAAAACCCTGGGTGGTAATAACGTTTGCCGTAAGTGGCTACCACGTCCAAATAGCGATTTAAATTAATTTCATAGCTCATAGTATTTAAAAACCCTTGGCGGTAATAACGTTTGCCATAAGTGGCTACTACGTCTAAATAGCGATTTAAATTAATTTCATAGTCCATAGTATTTCTCTGCCGTAGCGAATGACCTTATATTTGTGGTTAAATAATCTAAATAGCGATTTAAATTAATTTCATAGTCCATAGTATTTCTCTGCCGTAGCGCTATTAGCGTTTGCCATAAGTGGAAATTCTTTCAAATTCAAAAATTTATGTACCATTTTTAGCCATATCCGCATTTTTTCATAGTCCATAGTATTTAAAAACCCTTGGCGGTAATAACGTTTGCCATAAGTGGAGATTCTTTCAAATTCAAAAATTTATGTATCATATTTAGCCATATCCACATTTTTAAAAACACTTGGTGGTAATAACGTTTGCCGTAAGTGGCTACCACGTCCAAATAGCGATTTAAATTAATTTCATAGCTCATAGTATTTCTCTGCCACTACACTACTGCTCGAAGCAATAAAGTCTTAGTGAAGTAGAAGTATTTGGTGGTCCACAAACAAAACCAGCATCATTTGACCATTCACCATCTGTTACACTTGCATTCCCATGTACACCATTGTTTGAAACTGTATCATTTCTCCAGTTAATACAATCCGGACCCGATCTTATGCCAGTGGCTGTAAGGGCTGTCCATGCTACTAATTGAGATTGAATTTGAACATCACGTTCGTTACGGTTTATAGGATTTCTAATATCACCATCAGTAAGATCAAACCAGTCATTAGCAATTGGTGTACCATCTAAAAGAGCGTATGTTATATTAGATTTGTTAAGCCATCTTCCGTCTGGTATTAAAGAATTATTACTTCCAGGCAAAGTATTTTGGCTGCTGTTTATCCAAGCCTGCCATGTGCCTCCAAGATTTTCATTATCTGCAGCGTTCTGACATATAAAATCTGCTGCAAAAGCTCCAGTTGATAATGGTACAGGGGTAGCAGTTCCGGCATCAAAGCCTCTGGCAATAGCAGCACGCACTAAATCACCGTTAAATCTCTCCCTAGTAATAAAAACCCTGCAAGTGGCTCCTTGCTCATTAGAATCAGAGCATGAAACAAAACATGCAGCATCTGATGAACAGCTTTGATCCTGACAATCTATTGAACCATTACCATCATTGTCATTCATATCAGTACATAATGTTTCATCCGGGGATTCACATACCTGAGCAATTGCCCACACAGGGCTAATTAAAAAAGCAATAATTATTAGTCTTAATATTTTCATTTTATTTCTCTAGTCATTTCGACTAAAAGGAGAAATCTTCTTAGTGTTGCAGAGTTGGTATTAAGATCTCTCATTGTATTCGAGATGACACATTAATTTCTAATAATCAGTCCTAAAAACTATTGTTATGATATCCATAGCACTTTTCTCCTTTAACCAGAAAAAAAGGGGCCCGGAGGCCCCTGTGAATTTCTTTTTTAAGGAAGATTTGGATATTGCGGAGTAACTGTGGTTACTGACACATTAAGACAATCTGAATCCTGACAGTCAATACCAGTTCCATCAGGATTATTAGGATCAAAAACAGTAGGGCCATCACCATCATTATCCACCCTATCATTGCAGAGCACCTCAGGTGATATAGACTGAGCAATCTGTCCAAATTGAATGTTTCTTGGTGTAGTTAAATCAGCACTTTCTGATCCACCAGGGCTAGTACATCCCGTGCTTAGGGGCATCATATTCCCACTCGAATCAGCTACCATAACATCAAACCTTTGGCCTTCGCAGCTAAAGTCTGCGCAATCAGTCACACCATTACCATCATTATCCACACCATCATTACAGAAAGATGAATCAGCTTCGCCTTCAAATGGAGCCGGTGGAGGGCCGCCATCTTCACCGTTGCAGATCAATGCATATGCGTCAACTTCACAGTCATGGAGGCTGCCATCATTTTCTGCTAATGGTACAGGAGGAGTTCCGGGTAATGGTATAGTTGGATCACAATCTACTTCTGTTACATTGTTAACATCATCACCATTATCAAGACCGGAAAGAACTTCTAATCCGCCGTTTGTACAAGTGCCAATGGAACCTGGAAATGTATTAGTTCTAATTAATGAATTAAAACCAGGGTCACCGGGGTCGCCTGGATCACCCATATCTCCCGGGTCGCCAGGAGCACCTGGGTCGCCTGGGTCGCCTGGAGCACCCGGATCACCCATTGCGCCTGGGTTGCCATTGCATACTAGGAATGGAGGGCCTTGTTCCATCATATCAAGGATATCGTTCCGATTATTGTCTACACCAAAAACTATTAGAACACCGCCAACACCTGCACAATCTGTACCTGAGCCATCAAGCGTAGTTAATATAAAAAGAGTAGTAAGTCCAACCATACCATCAACTCCGTCTGTTCCATCAATTCCGTTGCATACCGGAAATCCGGTCCCGTTTATTTCTTCTGTATCAAGTACATCATTGTCATTTGCATCTATCCCGGACAGAATTAACTGGCCGCCATTTACACAGCCCATCTCACCAGCTGCCAAGGGCTGGACATTTACCAGATTATTTAGACCATCAGTACCATTACAAATAAAAAGGCTTTGTATGATTTCACCTGCATCAAGCACCATATTAGCATTAGTATCAAGGCCAATATCTACCTGGCTTCCGCCATTGGCACAGTTCTCATTACCTTCCATAAGGGTTGTAACGTTAAAAAAACTGCTAAAACCATTGTCACCATCACCCCCAGGTGAACCATCCTGGCCCGGTGCTCCCGGTGAACCCGTAGAACCATCTACACCGTCTTCCGGATCACAACCCGCCAGTGCAAATATAAAAAGCGGTAAAAATAATGTTAGAAATAAAATCTTACGCATTTTGCGCCTCCTAAAAAGAAATTCATATATTTTTTCTGTTAATATACGTATTAATATACAAATACATACGTGTATATATTAATTAACGATGTATAAAAATAATATATTTATATATATAAATCAATATTATTTATAAAAGTTTCGGAAATTGATGAATTTGCAGGTTTAAGGAATAATGGAGATGTCGTTCACTAAGAATCAGAAATCCAGCAAATACTAATGTAACCCCCACCCCTTCGACATGCTCAGGACAGGCTTAATCCTCCCCCTGGGATGGGGAGGAGATTCCCGGGGATGACACTTATTTTGTCATAGCGAGCCGAAGGCGCGGCTATCTCGGGGGATTGCTTCGTCACTGTAACCATAGCTAGTGGGTTACTTAACCTAAAAATAATTTTGAATAAATTTCTCATACATTAGTCTTTGATTGCTACAGTTAGGCTCCTCGCAATGACATGCAGGATGCAGGATACAGGATGCAGGATACAGGATGCAGGATACAGGATGCAGGATACAGGATGCAGGATACAGGATGCAGGATACAGGATGCAGGATACAGGATGCAGGATACAGGATGCAAGATGCAGGATACAGGATGCAAGATGCAGGATACAGGATGCAAGATGCAGGATACAGGATGCAAGATGCAGGATACAGGATGCAGGATGCAGGATACAGGATGCAGGATGCAGGGGTTATATACTGGTTGTATTATCCCTTAGCCAGGATTCGAGCTTGTCGTATTCAAATCTATTGGCTTCAAGTAAGCCAATAATTGTTTTAAAGATATCTGCCGGTCTGGCTGTGATTTTATAACCGTTTAACCTTAGAAAAGTGTCTGCGGCCGCAAAACCGATGCGTTTGTTGCCGTCGATAAAAGGGTGGTTTTTAGTAAGGCTTTCCCAAAGTGCGGCCGCTTCCTGTATTACGTCTACGTAGTAACCACTTTTCGGACGGAAAAGTGCGGATTCCAATGCACCCATGTCCCTGATTCCATCACTGCCGCCATATCGCCTGATTAATACATAATGTAGTGAAAGGATTTCAACAGTGGTTAGATATCTTGTCACCTGGAGAGTTTATCGTATAGATAATCATATTCTTTAATGCTTTCCTCAAAATGCGTTATTACATCTTTTCGGGGTTTTTCCTGGTTGCGTTTGTCAAGAAGATCTTCAAATGCTTCGTTAATCAATGCATAGAGCTTGGTGCCATCTTTTCCGGCAAGTGCCCTTATTTCTTTCAGTAAATTACTATCTGCCTGTGCAGAGAATTTTTCAAGTTCCATAATATTGATAAAAATATATCTCTAATCAAGAAAAATCAAGAAATATGATTATTCAGGTTACAAGATGCAAGATGCAGGAGTTTGTCATAGCGAGCCGAAGGCGCGGCTATCTCGGGGGATTGCTTCGTCACTGTAACCATAGCTAGTGGGTTACTTAACCTAAAAATAATTTTGAATAAATTTCTCATACATTAGTCTTTGATTGCTACAGTTAGGCTTCTTTTATTTCCATACTGTCGATAATGCCGATGATGCGGTCATAGAAATGCTCAATATCTCTGCCGTTGTTCACAATCTTGCAGCATATATCGTGATCCAGGAGCATATTCCTGAATATCTGAACAACATCGTCCTTTGAACAATCAAGTATTAATGTCTCAATAATAGTCAGGTACTTCTTAGCAGTGGTGCTGTGTCTGAGTTCCTCAAATACCTTGTCTGAAATAACAGCTTCTAAATTTTCCTCCATGACCGCCTCCAAAATTAAGATAATTAATTATAAAACTAAAAAATAAAGATGCAATAAATAAAATAATAAACTAATAATAAATAAATGAAATAGTATATAAACCTCATGTAATATATTGAACCATATTGATTCTTTATACGTATATCTTTGTATGATTTAGTAAATATAGTTTGTAATATATTAAAAATATAATATATATAATAATAGTAGTGATATAATATATTTATTTGCAAATCACAGGAGAGAAGATGAAGGATTGGCCTCGTAATGGCGTAGGTGTAGGGATTTTGTGGAAAAAGAATAATAAGAGATCCGGGAAAATCACTGAATCATTATCTAAAAGGTCTTTGAGGTTTTTATCTTACTTCTTTATCTTTTCTTTTATCCTTACCATCCAGTCAACCTTGTCTCAAAGTGCAGAATTTGAATTGTCCGGTGGTGATGTTAACGCACTTATCCTGGCAATAAATACCGCCAACTCCAACAACGAAGCTGATACAATTACTCTCGATGGTTCATTATTTACGCTCACATCCGCAGATAACGGCAGTAACGGCCTCCCGGTCATTACAAGCAATATCACAATTATTGGTAATGGCAGTGTTATTGAAAGAAACAGTGCTAATAATTTCAGGATCCTGGATATTAACGGTAGCGGAGATTTGCTTTTGGATAACGTTACGATTGCGGGAGGAAGAATAGCAGGAGACGGCGGTGGAATATTAAATAACGGCGTACTGGCCGTATTAAACTCAACTGTATCAAACAATACTACTACCGGAAATATTGGTGATAATAATTTTGGGGGAGGTATTTACAACAACGGCTCACTTTCAATCAACAAGAGCACGATTAATGGAAACATTTCCCTGTCTGGCGGAGGGATTTACAATAACAGCAATTCAAATTCTCTTGAGATATTAAACAGTACTATATACGGCAACCTTGCAAATAACGGCGGCGGTATATTCAACTTTTCACAGCAGGTAAATATTGTGAGCTCTACTATTACGGGCAACAGGCTGAATCTTACCACGAGTGATGAGGGGGCGGGAATTTTTGTCACAGGCTCCAACAACAATCCTGCCTATAACCTCAGAAATACGATTATCGCGGATAATCAGAATAATAATAATCAAACAAGAAACTGTGCAAGAGGTGGCAATGTTAATGGTGAGTTAAATGATAACGGTTTTAATTTTTCAAATGATAACAGCTGCCTTTTTGGCGCAGGGAATAATGCTGCGGTAAACCTGGATCCAAACGGACTCCAGGATAACGGCGGGCCCACATTTACAGTGGCACTGTGTACGGGCGTTGGCATTCCTTTTACCGGGTGTGCCGGTGCAAGTGCTGCCCTGGACGCGATTCCCGGCAGTTGTACCGATCTGGTCGGGCAGATAGTAAGGACCGACCAGACAAACTTTCCAAGGCCTTTCCCTAATGACGGCAACTGCGACAGCGGGTCATTTGAATCCCAACCTTCCGTGAGCTTAACAATCAGAAAAGAAACAACCCCTTCCGGCGGCGGGGGATACGATTTTAATGTTTTTTCGATGGTGGATATTTTTCTTTCCGAATTTAGCCTAAATCACAATCAGGACTTTGTTGTTGATGTGCCTACAGGGCCAATAACAATATCTGAAATTATACCACCGGAATTTGTCCTCCAGGACGTTAGCTGCAGTAATATTTTAGAAGCCCCGGTAATTGATTTTGAAATGAGTGTTGCTGATATAATTCTTGGCACTTCGGTAAATAGTGCCAGCTGTACGTTTACTAATGCACTTCTTTGTGACGTTAATATAACAGTATCAGGTAATGGTACGTTATCGCATGATACATTTGGGTTAGACTGCTCACCGTCAGGAGGCCCGGTATGCAGTTTTCAGGCCGGACACGGCATTAGAATAGACGACTTTATAGAGGCCCCTGACCCGGGTTTTCAGCGTTTATCATATGCCGGCGACTGTACCCCAACAGGAGTACTTGAATTCGTGGGAGAAGGCGGGACAATTGATGGCTGCAGTTCAAACTGCACAGTGTCTTTTGTCGAGGACGGGACTGATACAGCTGCAAGCGTAGATGAACTGGTGGCTGCAATACAGCTGGCAAACTTTACCGACGGGCCTGACGTTATTACCCTTGTGCCGGGGCTTATCTACACGCTTACTGAGGGTATTTTTGTACTGGACGGTTTAAACGGACTCCCACCGATAGAGAGCGATATTACCATAAATGGTAATGGTGCAATAATAGAAAGGGACAGCAGCCTGTTTGAAGATAAACTAATTGATGGGCAAAATGTAACTCTTACCTGCAATGACAACACATCCGGTAACTTCAGGACATTCTTTGTTAACGAGACCGGTGTACTTACCCTTAATGATATAACTATCCGAAACGGCTGTATAATGGATACCTCGGCAAATATTCCCGGTTCAGGGAGTAACCTCCCCGGGTTTAGCAATGCCGGCGGTGCTATTTTTAGCAGGGGTATATTAAATATAAACAGAAGTACCTTTATAAATAATAACGCCTTTGTAGACGGCGGTGCAATATTCAGCCTTGGAGAATTAAATGTTTTTAACAGTAATTTTACTGATAATCGTTCCAGGACAGTTTTCGAATCATTAAGCAATATCTTTGACACCGGGGGCAGGTCAGGGGGAGCAATTTTTCTTAATGCCTTCAATAAGGACAGTATTGTAAGTAATACTACCTTTCGGGGGAACAGATCTGTAAGGGGAGGGGCAATATCTGTGCAGGGCAGCGGAAGCCGGACATTCAGCACCCAGCTTCTTGTATCGGGGAGCACCTTTGATGATAATACCGCGGAGCTTATAACCCTTACCCCGAGAAATGCTGAAGGCGGTGCGATTCATAACCGCCTGGCAGACCTTGATATTATCAATTCTACTTTTGTGAACAACAGTGCTGAAGGAGCTGGGGGGGCACTATATGTTGACGGTGATACCCCGAATTTCAGGGCACTGGCGAATATTTCCTTTAGCCTGCTTGCAAATAACTTTACTTTTGGCGAAAACGGTGTTGACCTGGGCGGCGGGGGGATATCCGTACCAGTATCAGGGAATGACAACGGCGGCGTTGAACTAAATATCAGGAACTCGATAATTGCATTTAACACGACAGGGTCGTCAGTGTTACCTTCACCAACAAACTGCAATAACCTGGACCTGGCTGATGACGGCAATTATTCTGATGATAGTACATGCGGATTTGGGGCCGGGGACAATAGCACAAATATAACTCTTGATACAAACGGGCTGCAGCAAAATGGTGGCAATACTGAAACAGTTGCAATAATAAGTGGTGATACTGTAAATGGTGCAGGAGCAGGATGTGCCCCGCTTGAAGCAGATGGCAGCATATCACTTTTTCCTCTCGGTTCAGACCAAAGAGGATTTCCAAGGCCCTTTGATGGTGCCTGTGATGCAGGGCCGTATGAATTTAGTACGGAACCATTTGTATCTGTTACTAAAATAGTCAGGCCTTCCCTGGACAGCACTGAATTTGCTTTTGACCTGGACGGCACTTCGTTTATGCTTTCCAACGGGAACACTTATACAGAAATATTAAGTCTTGGAGGAAATAACGACCATACAATTACTGAGACAAACCAAACGGGTTTTACAATTGAAAGCATAGTTTGCAATTCTGATACAGATGTTTTGCCGACTATAAATATTGATAATAGCAGCGATCCGTCAACTGCTACTGTGGATTTTTCTTTTGTAAATAATAATGACAATCTTATATGTATATTTTCCAACTTACTTTCAGACGGCTTCACACTTTCAATTAATAAAATAGGGTTAGGGACCGGGACGGTAACATCAACTGACGGTCTTATTAACTGCGGCGCTGACTGTGATGATTTTTATTTATCGTCAACTGATGTAACACTCCAGGCTTTTCCTGATTTGGACTCGGAATTTGTTTCATGGGTAGGGGACTGTCCCGGTTCGGATAGCAGTACTAACTTAACCGTGGACAGAAATTCATACTGCACTGCAATATTTGACCTTCAGGACAGTTGTGATCCAAATCCGTGTTTAAACGGAGGGGAATGTACTGATGGTTTAAATTCATTTACATGTGACTGTTCTGATACGGGATTCGAAGGGGATACATGTGAAGAGGATTTAGATGAGTGTGTCCTTGGTACTGATAACTGTGATATAAACGGTACATGCATAAATACACCGGGAAGTTTCTTTTGCCAGTGTGATGACGGTTCCCAGGGGGCCAGCTGCGAGATTGATATTAATGAATGCGAAGATGGTAATAACGGCGGATGCGAGCAGATCTGCGATAATACTGCCGGTAGTTTTAATTGCGATTGTTTTACAGGTTTTGAACTAAATGCCGACGGGTTCACCTGTGATGATATAAGCGGGGACGATGCTTTTAACCCGGTAAATGTAACAGAACTTATTGAAGCAATTCAGCAGGCAAACGTTTTCGACGGGCCGGACATAATAAACCTTGTACCCGATATGGTCTATACATTAGTAGAAGGCGATATTTTCTTATTGGACGGTGTAAACGGGCTTCCGCCAATCAATAGCGATATAACCATAAACGGCAACGGGGCTGTTATTGAAAGAGACAGCAGCCTGTTCAGAGTTGAGTTAATTGATGGTGAAAACGTAACACTGCCATGCGACAGCAATAATGTCTTCATCAATTTCAGGGCTTTTAATGTAACGCAGGAAGGGATACTCACACTTAACGATGTAACTATCAGAAATGGGTGCGTTCTTGATTTTGACAATGAAATTAGCGGCGGAAGTCATGCTGGCGGGGCAATACTGAATAACGGGATTCTTAATACAAATAACAGTAATTTTTTAAACAATAACTCTGCTGATGACGGCGGAGCGATATTCAGCAATGGTACGCTGAGTATAAAGGGCAGCAGTTTTAATAATAATAATGCGAGAATAACATTTGAACCGCGTCCTGATATTTTTGAGACTATCGGCGGATTCGGTGGCGCTGTATACCAGTCTGCAAGTAACAGTATTAACGAGATAATAAATTCTACTTTTTCTGGAAACAGTGCTGTAAGCGGGGGAGGAGTATACGTACTTGGAAGCGGCAGTCAGTCATCGAGTACTGTGATAAATATAAGCGGAAGTACTTTTGACAGTAACACTGCTGAGGATACTGATAATAATTCTTCTGGTGCTAATGGGGGCGGGTTAACAATCTTCCTGGCACGCCTAAACATGATAAACAGCACGTTAGTGAATAACAGTGCAGAAGTTTTTGGTGGAGGCATCTATACAGAGGGGGATTCAATAAACTTTGAAGCAACATCAAATATATCTTTTAGCCTTATAGCCAATAACTCGGCTCTTACCGGGGGAGGCCTTGGTGTAATTGAATTTGATACAGGCGGAGCAAATTTAAATTTACGAAATTCCATTATAGCATTTAATACCACAAGCTCTACCGATATACCTGCTCCTGCCAATTGTAATATTTTAAGCCTATCGGGTGATGGAAACTACATAGACGATGATTCATGCGGAATAGCTGCAAATCCGGAAATATTTCTTGATACAAACGGACTTCAGTTTAATGGAGGACCAACACAGACGATTGCTGTGTCAGGTGGGCCGAGAGACGGTGCTACCGCAGACTGTGCTGCGCTGGGGCCTGACGGGAGCGTATTAACCGAGTCACTGGATATTGACCAGAGGGGATTTCCAAGGCCTTTTAACTCAGTTTGTGATTCAGGGCCGTTTGAGTTCAGGGATGAAACACTGGTGTCGATTACAAAAATAACAGACCCGACAATTACGGGTACAGATTTTAGTTTTACACTTGATGGTACAACCGAATTTTTACTCGCGGATGGTGAGATATTTACGACGGTATTAAATGCTGGCAGTACTATACACACCATCACAGAAAACAATCTGCCGGGTTTTGACCTTGCCAATATTGAATGTGAGGAGTCAACCGTTGATCCCACAATCAATGTTAATAATTCTTCTGTCACATTTGTCCTTGAAAATAGCGAGGACAGTCTATTATGCACATTTACAAATACTCCAAACAGCGGCTTTACCCTTGATATTAATAAGCTGGGTAACGGAACAGGTACCGTAACCTCACAGAGCGGAATAAACTGCGGTACGGAATGCAGTCAGCTTTTTGATGACGGGACAGAAGTAATACTTGAAGCTTTTCCTGACGCCGGTTCTGTTTTTGCCGGCTGGGGCGGCGACTGTACGGGGACTACAAATACTACAACTATTACAATAGACCGTGATTCGTCATGTACTGCAACTTTTGATGATATAGATGATTGTGTTTCCAATCCATGTCAAAACGGGAGCGTATGTACAGATACGGGGACAGACAGCTTTTCATGCGACTGCTCCGGTACAGGATTCGATGGTGATACATGCGATATTGATATAGATGAATGTGCATTGGATACAGACAACTGCGACGTAAATGCAGCTTGTACCAACACTCCCGGAAGTTTTTCCTGCGGCTGTAATGCAGGTTTTGAAGGTGATGGAATTACCTGTACGGACATTGATGACTGCAGTCCTGTAAACCCGTGTGCAAATGGCGGTATATGTTCTGATAACGGAGTGGATTCTTTTCTATGTGACTGTTCGGGTACCGGTTTTGAAGGAAACATCTGTGATATAGATGTTGATGAATGCGGAACAGGCAACGGCGGATGCGAGCAGATCTGTATTAATAATCCGGGCGGGTTGATATGCGGCTGTGAAATTGGTTTTGAACTCGATGCAGACGGAACCAGCTGTAACGATATAGATGAATGTGCACAGGGGACTGATAACTGCAATATTAATGCTTCATGTACAAATACCCCGGGGGATTTTACCTGTGAGTGCAATGACGGTTTTACCGGCGACGGTGTAAACTGCGTACTCACACCGGCCGGCCTTACAATCAGCAAAATAACAAGCCCGGCTGGCGGTGAAAGTTTTGAGTTCAGGACATTTTCAGAGGCTGTAGATGCTAATAATATTCCACTATTCGGTGACAGTACTTTTATACCAAGTGATTTTAATTTAAATGATACTGAGAATGTAAACAGTAATATTCCGGGTGATGAGAGTGTTTTTGTTTTTGAAATAATTTCCGAAAACTTTATTCTCGAAGAGATTGAATGTACTACACTGGATGGTTCACTTATTACTTCAGAAATTAATAATTCCGATAGATATGGTATTGCGAATGTGGATTTTGTCCCAGGTGATGCAGTGGAATGTAGATTCAGTAATACCCTCTTATGTGATGTTGAAATTACAATTGAAGGCTCTGGAAATGTCTCTTCGTCATTTATAAGTGATAGTGTGCTGGATTTTCCGGGTATTGACTGCAGTGGTTCATGCACCAGGCAGGTCCCTTATGGTAGTGCAATACTTCTGGATCCCGATATCAATACCGGCTTCTTTCCCCCTGCTTTCAGCGGTGATTGTGATGAAAACGGTATTATCAGTTTTATAGGTGAAGGAGGAGATATAAATGGCTGCAGTTCTCAATGTACAGTGGTATTCGAGGATATAGATGAATGTGCCGAGGGTACTGACAACTGCGATATAAATGCAGCTTGTACTAATACAGACGGTGGTTTCAGCTGCGGCTGTAATGCTGGTTTTGAAGGTGATGGAATTACCTGTACGGATATAGATGACTGTGCTTCAAACCCGTGCGAGAACGGCGGAGCATGTACGGACGGTGTTGACTCATTTACATGTGATTGTGACGGGACAGGGCATGAAGGCGATACCTGTGCCGAAGACATTGACGAATGTGTTTTAGGTACTGACAACTGCGATATAAATGCAGCTTGTACCAACACTCCCGGAAGTTTTTCCTGTGCCTGTAACCAGGGATACGAAGGCGACGGTCTTAGCTGTACGGATATTAATGACTGCAGCCCTATAAACCCGTGTGCAAACGGGGGAACGTGTTCTGACAACGGGGTGGATTCATTTATTTGCGAATGCAGTAACACCGGATTTGAAGGAACACTTTGCGATATTGATATAGATGAATGTGTACTGGGTACGGACAACTGCGATATAAATGCTTCGTGTACCAATACACCCGGCGGATTTAGTTGTGAATGTAATGATGGTTTCGCAGGTGACGGCGTAACATGTGAAAACGTGGATGACTGTTCATCCGATCCATGTCAAAATGGCGGTATCTGTACGGATGGTATTGATTCATTCTCCTGTGACTGTACGGACACGGGGTTTGGCGGCCCATCATGTGAAAATGATATAGATGAATGTGTACTGGGTACTGATAACTGTGATATTAATGCAGCATGCACAAATACCCCGGGAGATTTTACTTGTGAATGCAATAATGGATTTACCGGTGATGGAATAATATGCACTGATATAGATGAATGTGTACTGGGTACTGATAACTGTGATATAAATGCTTCGTGTACCAATACACCCGGCGGATTTAGTTGTGAATGTAATGATGGTTTCGCAGGTGACGGCGTAACATGTGAAAACGTGGATGACTGTTCATCCGATCCATGTCAAAATGGCGGTATCTGTACGGATGGTATTGATTCATTCTCCTGTGACTGTACGGATACGGGGTTTGGCGGCCCATCATGTGAAAATGATATAGATGAATGTGAACTGGGTACTGATAACTGTGATATTAATGCAGCATGCACAAATACCCCGGGAGATTTTACTTGCGAATGCAATAATGGATTTACCGGTGACGGAATAATATGTACTGATATAGATGAATGTGTACTGGGTACTGATAACTGTGATATTAATGCAGCATGTACAAATACGGACGGCAGTTTTAGTTGTGAATGTATTGATGGTTTCGCAGGTGACGGCGTAACATGTGAAAACGTGGATGACTGTTCATCCGATCCATGTCAAAATGGCGGTATCTGTACGGATGGTGTTGATTCATTCTCCTGTGACTGTACGGATACGGGGTTTGGCGGCCCATCATGTGAAAATGATATTGATGAATGTGCCGAGGGTACTGATAACTGTGACATAAATGCAGTATGTACTAATAACCCCGGAGGATTTGATTGCGAATGCAATAATGGATTTACCGGTGACGGTATTAATTGTGTACCTGTAGGAGACGATGATGACGATGATGATGACAATAACGATGTTAACGATAGCGATGATGACGATGATGATGACAATAACGATGTTAACGATAGCGACGATGACGATGATGATGTTAACGACAGTGATGATGATGACGATGATGATGTAGAGGTAATACAGAACGATGGGGGAGGTGTTGTAGTTACAGTCGATAACCCGGAAGTCCATCAAATCCTGGTTGATGTACCTGCCGTGGTCCGGGTTCAATCAGCAGAACTTGATGCTGCCGAAGGGAATTGTGTTATTACTGAAAACGTGACTGATAATAATGTCCTTGTGAATGAAGCAGATGTAATTTGTGACGTGGAAAGCCCCACTGAAGACCTTGATGTAGTCCTTGATCTTTGCCGCCAGGAAGACCAGTCCGGGAATGGGGAGATTAGCTTTGAGTTCCTGGATGAAAATGGTGAGTCCGTATTTAACTTTGATGTTCAGCTAATATTAGACCAGGTGCAGCTATGCAGGTTGTTAGATGAAGGTGGAGAGGATATTTCAAGTGACGGATTTTCTGCGGGAGGCTGTAATTCACTCGCAGGAGCGGTAGATACAGACTCAGTCTATGCAAATCTTTACCTGGTGTTAATACCATTATTTACAGCATTTACCCGTGTATTTCGCAGAAGAAGACAAAAGTTAAGTTAGATTTGGAATATTTTACATGAGATGTTTTCCCGAAACAGGTAGCTTCTTTGCTTATTAATGGGAATACAAATGTCTCTTACACAGCTTGCACAGAAAATAATTTCCGAACAGTTTGATTCTATTGAATACGGCGTCGATGCAACATGCGGAAACGGGTTTGATACACTTTTTCTTGCAGGTTTATGCAGTGAAGGCGGGATGATATTCAGCTTTGATATCCAGGAAGAAGCACTTGATAAGGCCGAAAAACTGTTGGCCGATAATAATATTACACAAAGCGTAATGCTGGTGAATTCCGGCCATGAGAATATGGAAAGGCTCATAAAGCCCAAAGTAGATGTAGTGATGTTTAACCTCGGTTTTCTTCCGGGCTCTAGTAGTAAAATCTGTACCAAACCGGATACAACACTCCGTGCACTGAATTCAGCATCCAAAACTGTCAGGGAAGGGGGGATGATTACAGTACTTTGTTACCCGGGGACTGATGAAGGAAGAATTGAAACTGAAGAAGTAAAGGGTTGGATTGCCGGATTGGATAATAATGCTTTTAATGTTTCAGAACACCTGTCCGAAAAACCGAATGATACTACTCCCGTGCTGCATGTTTTGCGAAAGATGTAACTGCGATTAACCTGTTTTAGCAGTAAATCATTACTTATGTTATGTACACTCACCAATCTGTGTCTGTGCTGGAAAATTCGGTGGATTATAACTACTATTCATATCCATACCCTGCGAATCAGTACAAAAATAAGTAATTGATATTTGTCTTATTAATGTTGGACCTAAAGAACCAAGTATATATTGAATTGACCATATGTCACCATTTTGAGAAAGAGCACGATCGCCAATAAAATTATTGAAAAATGTTCCGCTACTATTTCTAAAAGAAGCTGATGTTGCTGTACAGGATGCTGCACCTGTGACCATAACTGAACCAGTGATTGATCTATTTGCATTTGTTATACAAACATCAAAACTCTGCTGATTAATCATTAGCGGGACCGGACAATCTGGGTCGTCAGAATCTATTTGGTTGTCACCATCATTATCAAATCCATCATCACATATTGCTTCTCCGTCAGGTTCACATTCAAAACTGCCGCCGCCGGTATCTATAATAGAACCGTCACATCCTAAATCAGCGCAGTCCATAGTTCCATTCTGATCATTGTCAAATCCATCTACGCAGCTTGTTTCCCCGCCGGGTTCACATTCAAAACTCCCGCCGCCGGTATCCACTATTGTACCGTCACAAAAAATATCCGCGCAGTCTGTACCGTTGATCCCGTCGTTATCTATTCCGTCGTCACATATTTCAATGAGTTCTTCCATGGGTTCTTCACTTTCAAATATGTTCTCAGTCCACATCGAATCCATGCTTCCCCTGCCGTTGCCGTTATTAAGTCCTACATATCCTGCAAAAACTTCGGTGGAGGTGTTGGAAATTAAATCAAGAACTACTATTCCCTCGGGAATATTGTTGGAGCCGCAAACAGCTGCTTTATCCCTGCTGCTTGGGATTGCATTATTTATTCCATATTCAAAAGTGTCCGGTGTGCAGGAAAATACCGTATCACTGCATGAAAATGGGACTTCGTTGTCATTATAAAGAGTTGTATTAAATTCTACTAAAGACCCCGCCGAGGTAACTTCACCGCTTGTGATGTCATTTAGAGTAATACCTATAATGTCAGAAGAGTTGACGCCGCCTTGCTGGTTAAAATTAAAATTATAAGATCCGTTTAAGTTCTGAAGAAAAACGTCTGGGCCGAGGGAATTAGTCCTGTATTCATAACCTGTATTATCCAGTATTCTGAAATTGCCGATAATCTCAGCTTCTACGTCTGCCTGCTGTCCTATACCAATTACTGCGGTAACTACTACAAAACCATATGCATCCGGGGAAAGATTGATACCGGAAGTGTTGCCGTTATTGGTCTGAATATCTCGCATATTGTATACATGAGTATCTGCAGGTGTATAAGTATCAAAGAAATTATTTTCTGTACATAAATTTCCAACATTAAAAACCTGGAAATGGACAATCGTTTGACTATCGGGGCTAGTTACCTGGATGAAGCTTTCCCGGTCTCGTAAATCAAAGAACGAATAAAGCTGGAAAGTACTATTGTCAGTTTTTAGCTGGGATAGTGGGGAGCCGTTTGATCCCGCGAAAGCATTTAAATTAAATGTACAAATACAAATAGTCAGAAATAAAAATAAGACTCTCATCACAACATCCACTCCTTAATTTGGATATTTTAATTGGTATTCACTAAGAATTATTAATTACTATATATTATTAACTGATTAATCGCGATTTTGTTACTGTAAATAGTATTCAGGGAAGACTAAAGACAGATCTTTCAGGCACTTTTTTTCTTCGAGATGACAAGTTTAATAAACTTGAAGATTTTTTAAGAACTCCTGGTCGGTTTTGAACTCTGAAGTGAAGTGGAATTCCATATCAGGGAAGTTCTCCTGCCTGTTTTTTAGTGCCCAGGCACTTTCTGCCATAAATACAAGTCTTTCGTCTTTGTCTTTTGTAACAAATCGCTTATTGTGGAGGATAAACTTATCAAGCTCTTCCTTATTTTCAGTTGTTATCCAGCAGGCTTTGAAATAGTTGAGAGGTTTAAAACTACACGCAGCACTGTACTCATGTAAGAGCCTGAACTGAATTACCTCGAACTGCAGATCACCGACGGTGCCGATAATCTTCATATTCTCAAGTTCCTGTACAAACAGCTGTGCTACGCCTTCATCCGTTAACTGCCTGATACCTTTATCAAGCTGTTTTGATTTCATGGGATCGTTATTTACAAGCTGGCGAAACTTTTCCGGTGAAAAACTCGGTATACCCCTGAACTGGAGTTTTTCTCCCTCGGTGAGAGTATCGCCGATTTTAAAATTCCCTGTGTCATAAAGACCAACAACATCGCCGGGAAATGCTTCTTCAAGGATCTGCTTGTCATTTGCCATAAAACTTGTGGGATTTGAAAACCTGAGTTTCTTGTCTATTCCGGTGTGGTAATAAAATGTATTTCTTTCAAATTTGCCTGATACAACCCTGCAAAATGCAATTCTGTCACGGTGATTTGGGTCAAGGTTTGCGTGGATCTTGAAGATAAAGCCGGTAAATTCATTTTCAGAAGGGTCTATATCCCTTGTGTCCGCAGAACGGGGCCTTGGCTCGGGGGCTATATTTACAAACGTATCAAGAAGTTCCCTTACCCCAAAGTTATTTATAGCACTTCCGAAAAAGACAGGTGCCAAAAGCCCTTCCTTATACAGTTCTTCATCAAAGGGTTCATAAATACCTTCTATTAAGTCTGTGTCTTCCCTAAGTTTGTCTGCATTGGACTTTTCAATCTGTTCGTCAAGTAAGGGATCACCAAGATCGTTAATTGAAACAATGTCCTCTTCGTTTATCTTGGTTTTTCCGGATTTAAACAGTTTTAAATTTTTATCATAAAGATTGTAGATACCTTTAAACCCGGAGCCCATACCAATTGGCCATGTAAGTGGACGAATACTTATGCTAAGTTCCTTTTCAATTTCATCAAGCAATATAAACGGGTCTTGCCCCTCTCGGTCGAGTTTATTAATAAAAATAATTACGGGAGTGCTTCTCATCCGGCAGACTTCCATGAGTTTTCGTGTCTGCTCTTCAACTCCCTTTACGCAGTCAACTACTAGAATAACACTGTCCACGGCTGTAAGTGTACGGTATGTGTCTTCGGCAAAGTCCTTATGGCCGGGGGTATCAAGAATATTGATCTTATGCTCACCGTATTCAAAGCCCATAACGGATGTTGCAACAGATATACCACGCTGCTTTTCGATCTCCATAAAGTCTGAGGTAGCAGTTTTCTTTATCTTGTTGCTTTTTACTGCACCGGCTGTCTGTATAGCACCTCCAAACAGGAGAAGTTTTTCCGTGAGCGTAGTTTTCCCGGCATCAGGGTGGCTGATAATTCCAAAAGTCCTTCTTTTGCTGATCTGTCCGTTTATGCTCATAAGATTAAGCCAAAGATTTTACTGAAATTGGGGAATAATGCGATAACTCAATAAGAAATTACGACTATTTTATTAAAAATAATAAGTATATACTAGTATATACTTATGTTTATACTCGATTTAGTTGAAATTCTTAACAGAAAAAAAATACAATATGCAGTTATAGGTGGTTATGCGGTTGCTCTCCACGGGGTGGTACGAGGTACAGTGGATATTGATATAATTATTAATCTTAACAAGAGCAGTATGATTAAAGCTGAAATGGCCTTAAACGAGTTGGGCCTAAAATCCAAACTCCCTGTAAATGCGGAAGATGTATTTAATTTCAGAGAGGAATACATCAGGAATAAAAATATGCTTGCATGGAATTTTTCAAACCCAGATAACCCGGCAGAGACAGTGGATATTTTAATTACAGAAGATGTAAAGGAGTATAAAGTGAAGAATATAAAAATTAAGGACAAAAATATCAGGGTAATTTCCATAGATGGACTTATAAAAATAAAGGAAAAAAGTAACAGGCCCCAGGACCTAGAGGATATAAAAGCCCTCAGGATGGTGAAAAAATGAAAACTGTACAGTATTTTACTCAGGAGTATTTAGAAAAATGTTCAATAATGAAACCTGAACAGATATTACAGTTTTTAGATGATTATAAAACTTTATATTTTCAGGCAAAACCCGTGAAAACCAAACTAATAAGTATAAAAATTCCTGAAGATTTGCTTGGGACATTTAAAATAAAATCCGAACTTGAAGGTATAAAATACCAGACAAAGATTAAGAATCTTATGAAAGAATGGGTAAAAAAATAGTCGTTTATTAATACTTTATGATATCTTTTTAATTATGACAGTTAAAAACGTTAAAGATATTCCTTCCGACGAAGTTAAAGCAGGTGAAGGTACCACGAGACAGATTCTCATCACACCCGAAGAAGCGCCAAATTTTGCAATGAGGAAGTTTGTTATAAATCCCGGTGGAGGGATGCCCGCCCATACTAACACGGTAGAGCATGAGCAGTATGTGCTCTCAGGTAAAGCCAGGATTGGTATAGGCAATGATATCTATGAAGTAGGAAAAGACGATGTTGTATTTATCCCTGCCGGAGTTCCTCACTGGTACGAAGTAAATGGGGATGATCCTTTCGAATTTCTCTGCGTGGTACCAAATGGTGACGATTCAATTATATTAATAGACAAATCTAAATAATTTGATCCTTTTATACTTATGATTGAGAAAATTTTTGTCCTAGGTACCGGCAGGTGTGGGACACACACTTTAAATGAAATATTTAATACCGTACCGGGCACAGTAAGTCTGCACGAGGGGAGGGGCTGGTATTCAGAAAATAAGGTAGATCTTGGTACCATGAACGGCCTCAATATTTACCTTTACCATGCATCAGACAGGGCCAAGACCGACGAAGAATTTAACAATCTTTCTGGCGGAATATTAAAGATTATTAATAAAAATTTTGCCCCTCGAAAAAGGTTTATAGATAACCTTGAAGAAAAAAAAGTTAACTACTGTGATGTAAACAGAATGGGATACAACTATATTGATTTTATAAGAAATAAATACCCCGAAGCTAAATTTATACATTTAATAAGAAACGGTTACGACTCCGTAAGGTCATGGCATAAAAGGACCGGAGCATATCCTGATACTGAAACAAGGTATAGATTAAAGAAAAACTATTTGTTTGAGAAGTTAATATTAAACAGAATAGCCATACGTAATAACCTTTCCCTAATTGACCACTATATACTTAGTAATAAGAGATTTAAGTTTTATGCATATGATAAACCCATTCCAATTGATAATATGTTATCTCGAGAGATTTGGAATAATTACAACAGGTTAGAAAAAATTAGCTGGTTCTGGGCATATACTAATAATTTTATCAATGAAAAACTAATGAAGGTACCGGAGCATTTAAAAATGTGTATTAGAATAGAAGAACTAAATGTAGATAAGGTTAGGACGATACTGGACTTTGCAGGGTTAAAGAATGAATTTGATACATCAAAAATAAAGGCCCATGATGTAGGTAGAAACCTGGATCTGGTCTGGTCTGAAGAAAACAATAACAAATTTAGTAAAATTGCCGGTGATACAATGCTTAAGTTTGGTTACGAATTAAAATAGATTAGGTGTCTAAACGCTGAGAAATTTAAGGCTAAAATATGGATAGATCCAATTGTGGTATAATTTATTTTGCTTCAGGCAAAGACCATATTAAGGGAGCAAACGTTTCTGCAAAATCTGTCAGGTCGAAGTTGACAGGTATTCCTATTGCTATTTTTACGGACGGTAACGGTAAAGAATTTTTAGATGAAAACCTGTTTGATAAAATTATAACTTCCACCTCGGGGTCCGGACATAAAGTTGAAAGAATTGAGTCCCTTGTGAATTCTCCTTTTGAAAAGACACTCTTTCTTGATACAGATACTGAGATGTTAGAGCCTGTTGATGAATTATTTAAATTGCTCGATAACTTTGATCTTGCAGTTGCTCATGCACCAAAAAGGTTGGGTAAATTGCAAGCAAGTATTGGACTTGAATGTTTTCCGGAGTGTAATACCGGTGTTTTGCTTTTTAAGAAAAATGAAAAAACATCAGACTTTTTTTTCAGTTGGATTAAAACTTATAATGAATTCAGAGATGAAGGTATTACCATAAATGATCAGCCCAGTTTCAGAAAAGCACTTTATGACTCTTTCGTTAGATTTTATATACTTCCCCCGGAATATAATTTAAGGACTGTATTCCCTTATTTTGCAGGAACAATGCCTGTAAAGATAATCCATGGAAAAGGGATATCGATGGAAAGAGCAAAAAGAAATATTAATAAAAGCCATAAAGTAAGGTCTGGTAAATTGAATAACGGTTTTTGGATTAATAAAATATATGAACTGATCTATAGATACTTTTAGAGTGGTATTAATTGGCCGTATTATAGAACACCGAGTAAGATAAGAACACTTGTAACAATAAGATTAAGTATCGCGAGAGGCAGAAGCACCTTCCAGCCAAGCTTCATTACCTGGTCGTAACGGAACCTGGGTAATGTCCAGCGGACCCAGATAAATACAAAAAGCATAAATACGACTTTGCCAAGAAACACAAGTGGAGGCAGATACCAGTGCCTTACTATATCGATATCTCCCCAGCCTATATAAGGAAGAGGGTACCAGCCGCCTAAAAACAGTGCAGTAATCATGCATGAAGCAACAATCATGTGCGTATATTCAGCCATGAAAAACATGGCAAATTTCATGCTGCTGTACTCAGTATGATAACCCGCAACAATTTCGGGCTCTGCTTCAGGAAGGTCAAACGGGAGCCTGTTGGTTTCGGCGAATGCTGATATTACAAAAATGATAAATCCCAGGGGCTGTAAAAACATAAACCAGTAAGTCTGCTGGTATTCAACGATTGTTCCTAACCTAAGGGATCCTGTAATAGCAATAACGCCCAGTATTGAAAGTCCGAGTGCAAGTTCATAACTTATCATCTGCGCCGCGCCGCGAAGGCCGCCAAGAAGGGAGTATTTACTATTGGATGCCCAGCCTCCAAGTACAATCCCGTAAACGCTAAGGGAGCTTATGGCAAGTACGTATAGAAGGCCAATATTTACGTCTGCAATCTGGAAATTTATTCTTACTGTTTCACTTAAAAGTCCGAACAGGTTTGTATCAAATCCCTGCCCGATGGGTATTACGGCTAATGCTGCAAGTGCAGTAACGAGTGTGAAAGCAGGGGCAATTACAAAAAGCACCTTACTTGTGTTGTCAGGGATTATATCTTCTTTGAATATAAATTTAATTCCATCGGCTAGTGGCTGAAGAAGGCCAAAAGGGCCAACACGGTTTGGGCCAATCCTGTCCTGTATGAATGCACTCACACGCCTTTCAGCGTATGTAAGGTATGCAACGGCCGTTAAAACCACGAAGGCCATAAGTGCAATTTTTACTAAAACTATTCCTATTTCAATTCCAGACATATTCTTTAATTAATATTTAGTTTTGGAGTGTGGTTGTTGATCCCAAAAAACCGACCCTGTCATAATTTATTCCGCTAAAAGACTTATTATTGTCTGAAATATCGGCCATTATTTCACTCGGATGTGTGAAATTAAATCCAAGCTTGTCAAATTTGCTTCCTATAAGGTTTAATACTTCCCATTCGGGTTTTGCCGTGCCCGGCGGATTGATAGCAGCTTTTATCTGCTGGACCCTTCCCCGGTCGTTTGTAAAAGTGCCGTCTTTCTCATAAGCAGTAGCACCCGGCATTATAAGGTCAGCAAAATGTGCAGTCCCGGTAAGTTTAGAATCAAGTACCGCGAGGAATGTAAGATCGCTTAAAGCTTCTTTTAGTTTTGTTAGATTAGGTTCTTCTGCATAACCAAGAAGATCTTCACCCACTACAAAAACAGCATCTATTTTTTTATCTATTATAAGCTGAATAATTTCTCTAAGGTTTGTTGCAATGCCCAGGTCCTTTACTCCACGTGAATTGGGGTAAGGGTCGGAGCTTATAATGTTGTATTTTTTTGTTCCACTATTAAAACCAATATTAGAAACAAAGTGGTCGGCATGGAGTTTTTCGCCGAGTTTCGATGCCAGAAAAAGTTCTTCGTTTGTAAGAGTGGGGGAAACAACTATTGCAATATTAAGGTGTGAAAGTGCTGATATTTCACCAATTTTGCTGTGAAAAAGGTCTAACGCTTTATCCCAGGTAGTAGTTTCATAACCATCACCGTTCTTAATAATTGGTTCACGCAGACGGTTGTCTTCCTGCACATCTTTAAAACCGTATCTTCCTTTATCGCAAATCCAGTAGTCGTTAACATCGGGGTTTGGCCTTGGCCTTATCCTTGATACTTTTCCCTTTCTCGGGTCAACGCCTACAGTGATATTACAGCCGTTGCTGCAAAGCGTACAGATACTGTCTGTAAACTCCCAGTACCAGACTCTTTCTTCATGCAGGGTTTCCTTATCGAGAAGGGCCCCAACCGGGCAAAGGTCTATTACATTTCCGGCAAGCTCATTATCAAGCTTTTTGCCTGGAAAGATATCAATTTTTTTCCTGAATCCCCTTCCATTTGTTCCAAGTTCTTTGGTCTCTGTTACTTCATCCGTAAACCTCATGCACCTTGTACACATAATGCACCTGTTTGGGTCGTACATAATCCTGTCACTGAGGTAGTATTTTTGCCTCACTTTTTTCTCTTCCGGGCCTTCAACCCTGCTGTATCCGGGGCCATGATTAAAGGTTGTAAGCTGAAGTGGGCATTCGCCGCCCTTATCACAAATAGGGCAATCAAGCGGATGGTTAATTAATGTAAATTCAACAGTGGCTTCCCGGGCCTTTACGGCTTTTTCGGAGTTTGTTTTTACTACGAGGCCTTCTCTTACAAAGGTGTTACATGCCGGAAGTACTTTCGGTACGCCTTCAACCTCTACAAGGCACTGCCTGCACTGTGCAACAACACTTAGTGAAGGATGGTAGCAAAAATGGGGTACTTCTATCCCTAATGTTGATGCAGCCTGGATAATATTCTGCCCTTCTTCTACCTCTATTTCGATGTCATCAATTGTAATTTTTGGCAATTTAAATACTCCGGGAAAAAACTCATCAAGAGTTTATCCAAGGTAGGTGTTAATTCAAGATTATTAAGTTAGTAATTTGGGGAATATTATCTAAATAGATACCCCCACCTTAATCCTCCCCCTAAGAGGGGGAGGAGATATAGAGTTGAATTTTTCATTTTATAGGGAGGGTTAGGGTGGGGGTGTAATGTTTATTAATAAGTAGTTGTAATGTTGATAATTAAAGTAATATATATATAATAATATAATAATTATAAGTAAGTGTGGATTGGAATTAAATTCTTGTCCACACTTCAACTCAATAGAATAATTCCCTTCCCCCTTCCAGGGGGAAGGACAGGATGGGGGTTATCAATATTTCTACCAACGCTCAACACCTTCGAAAAAACCAGACAGAAGCTGAAAAGAAACTCTGGTCATATATCAGTAAACATCAAATAAACGGACTGAAATTCAGAAGGCAGCATCCTATTGATATATATATAGTAGATTTTGTGTGCATTGAAAGAAAACTGGTAATTGAGATAGACGGAAGTTGGCATTTTGATAAACAAGAATATGATCTTAAGAGATCATATCTTCTAGAATGGAAGGGGTATAAAGTATTGAGATTTTGGAATAATGAGGTTCTGGAAAATATCGAAGTTGTATTAGAAAAGATATATATGGAAATTGTGGCATATTGATATTTTTATAATGGGTTAAATAGTCTAAAAAGAATTTTAAATTTAAACTTTTAGCATTAGTTTCTTGTTTTCGTAGTCCTACCCCCACCTAAATCTTCCCCCTAAAATGGGGAGGAGATAGAGATTTGAATATTCCCCCTTTGGTGTTAACTTATCCAAAACCTATTTACTAAGGAGTGAATATGAAATTATTTAAATTGTCGTTTGTAATATTACTTTTTGTTATTGTATTACCTTTTTCAGCGACTGCTGATGAACCAGAAGGATTTGAAAACTACTTCAGTAATGTTTCCACCAGCCTGGATTTGACCGATCAGCAGAAGACGGAGGTCCGGCCTATATTTCTTTCGAGCTTTAATGAATCGGAAAGTATCTTTCAAAAATACGGTTTTTATCCTGCTAAAGGAGAAAGGCCAAGTATCTTTAAAATCGGTGACATGAAAAAAGAGATAGAACAGTCCGAAGCAAAGACTGATGAACAGTTAAATAAAATCCTGTCCTCTCAACAGATGGATGACCTTAAACAGTTTCGCGATGAAGAGGAAAAGAAAATTGAAAAGGAATACGAAGAGAACAAGAAATGATTTAAGTAGTAATTCTTAACTAAGACTGTCTTTTGAATCCGGGGAAGGGCTTTTGAAATCGCTTCTTATTTCTTCTTCGGTCTCATTAATTATATCACGAATGTCTGACTTGACCTCGGCAATCGTATCGTCTTCAAACTCGATATTTTTTTTGAGTTCATCTTTTGCCCTTTGGAGTTCCCTCATTCCTCTTCCAATGGTCCTTGCCACTTTAGGGATTTCTTTGGGCCCCAATATAAGGAGGGCTATTATTAAAATTATTACAAGTTCACTTGTGCCTACGCCAAACATAATTGAAAGTATATTTTAATTTGAGCCTAAAACAACACCAAATTAAGTAACTACCTCCCCTCTTTTTGGAGTTGTAATCAGAAAGGTACTTGCAGCAGTAATAAAACATATCACCGCAGCAAGTATTATTGTTATGTTATGTGCCCCGGTTGTATCATGAAGATATCCCGCCAGAATAGGGCCGGTGACGGATGCAAGTGAAAACCCGGTAGCAGAAACTCCCATTATAGAACCTATGTATTTAGTGCCAAAGTATTTACTGAGGATTGTGGGGAAAATTGGCATATGCCCGCTGTAGAAAAATCCAAACAGAAATCCAAACAGGTAAAATGCCCAGACAGTCTGGAAGAATATAATAATCAATATAGAAAGGGCCTCGAGAAAATAACTGGTAAACAGGACCTGTTTGTTGTTCATATATTTTGTTAATACACCAGAGAAGAAAAGCCGGCCGAAAATACTCCCAAAAGCCAGTGCTGCCGGAGCTCCGGAGGCAGTTAAAGGGTCAATCCCGGACTCAATAATATAGTCAAATAAATTTATCAGTATTATAAGGAAGGTGTTCATTCCCAGGAAAAAGATTATATATAAAATCCAAAAAGGTTTTGTCTTTATTGCTTCCATTACTCCCATACTGCTGTCATCTTCATAGTCAGGCGTAGCAGTTACCGACCTGGCACTGGTACCGTTTTCAGCTTCAGGTGCTTTACGCATTACGAATGCAAACATGAGGAGCGAAAGTATTATTAATGAAAGTATTACAAGTGAAGGTTCAAGGCCCATGGTTGATATCAGCCATGCGTCGAGGGGATTTATAATAATTCCACTTAGAGGGACACCAAGTGTTGCAATACCAATTGCAAGGGCCCTCTTTTCATTAAACCACCTGCTGATGATTGCTAAACACGGGATATAAAAAAAGCCGTTACCTATCCCCGGAAGTACTGCATAAAAAAATGTAAGTTCCCAAAGGTTTTCAGCTGAAGCGGAAAATAACATCCCTATTACCGCTGTTAATCCACCAATAAAAATCACATATTTAGGGTTGTATTTGTCTATAAGCCTTCCTGCAATAATCATGGAAAATGCAAAAAATATGTTCCGGATTGTTATCAGTGATGAAATTTCAAGGTGAGATGCATTAAATGACTCTTCAAGATAGGGTACAAAAATCCCGAATGAATAAAGCAGGATACCGTCAAGAGAGATAATTATTAATCCTGCGGCTACAATGAACCAACCGTAAAATATGTTTCTAAACATTATTAGTTAATGGAAAAGTTGTTGACCAGGGAATATTGTGAATTTTGGATTTAAAGATACCTGATAATATAAAGCATTATTAATAATTGTGTATTTTAGTTCCAATATAATCTTATTTAAATTGATTTTATATAAATAGATAGGTAATCATTATAATTAATATAAAAACAGGGAGTATGTAATGTCAGATCACAATGATAACGGCGATATTTTGTCGGTATTAAAAAACAGTATAAGTAAGGGCCTGAGAGTTGTAAATATCAGGTCAAAAGAGGCATATGGAACTGTAAAAATTAAGAATCAAATATCAAATAACAAGAAAAACCAGGCAAAAGCCATACATCAGATAGGTGAATCAGTCTACAAAATGTTTAAACTCAAAGATTCCTTCGATAATGAGAGTTTGAGGAATAAATGTGTGGAAATAGCAAAAATTGAGCAGAAACAGTCTGATCTTGAAGAAGAATTGAAGGTTCTCCACGAAAATGCTCTACATGACCTTGGTAAATTAAAGGCAATTTCCAAACCTGATGACCAAAGTTAAGATTTTATTATAACTTACTTAAACCATTCACTAATAACGATTGACAATATTAATAATAGGATTAACATTTTTATTAAATATTGTTATAAATGATAATGGCAAACCATTTGAAAGAATGGGACGCAAAGTTTAGGGCCTAAGGCTGTTTGCTACCGGCTGCCGGACTGCCAAAAATGGGATGTTTGTCTTGTAAAATGTTCTATTTATACCCTTCTTTCTGCCAATTCCAGTATATAACCATTATTATTTATAAAAATATTTATATGAGGTTGGGCTTAAACTTAAAGTGAGATATGTTTTGACAGTTCTAAATGACTTATATTATTGAATAATATAATAGGTAATTGTTAATCTTGCTAATATATGAAGATATTGGGCCAGGTTTTGTATTATTTGGCAAATTATTTGCATATATAAATTAAAGTAGAGTTATGAAACGCAATAAAATCAGTTCAAACATAGAATTAACCAGCGGAGAGGTGCTAAGCCTTATCCTTGACGGGGCAATTCCGTGCCTGATACTCCATCCTCATGAAGAGATTGTTGATTATATTGAAGATATAGTCAAACCAATCAAGTATTCGCTTCTAAAAAAAGGATTTTATGTTAAAACCTTTGACCATCATGCAATAGATGCAGAAATGGTTGAAAGCTCCTCTGAGGAAAGTTCATTTACAATAATTCTTCTGGACGGGCTAAACGCCAATATTCTTTACTCTTATGGATTTTTCAAAGGAAAGGAAAAACATATTTTCCCTATTTTTAATACAAAAGGGGAAGAAGACGGTGATGTAAAAATATTTTCCGATTCATCCAATATAATTTCGATTGATATTAGCGAAAAAGATCCCAACTATATCTCGGTACAGATAAACAATATTCTCGATTCCTACCTTGCAGAGAATTCAGATGAAATAATACGGGAACTCGTAGTTGAGAACTTATTGATAAGCAATATAAACGATGCGGACCTGATCAAACAAGTTTCTAACCTTTCACAGGAAATTATTGAGTACTACCTCGGCATGGGTGATCCTTCAGTTGACAGGCTCAACGAGATATACACAACAATAAGCGGCATAGAAAAAAATAACAAGGTGAATTTCCCGCCATATATATACAGCCTCTTGCCGGCGGTTTATTTTGGTCTGTTTGAAACGATACTGCTTAACCCCGTAGAACTTAAAAATTGCATTAATAATATCAAACAACTGTTTGAAGATATTTTTAATTCCGTAACTGAAGAAGATAAGATTAAAATTAAAAGAAGGTTTGCAGATGTACATACGCTGATGTCTGCTTATGATGAAAAGGTTGAAAACTGTGAAGCCGCCGTTGATGCACTTAAAGAAGTCATAGATGAAGGTTTACATGAGGACAGTTCCCTATACAGGACCAAGGTCTTTAATAACCTTGGTGTTAACCTGCTTGCTATTGAAGACGTACTAGGCGGCCTGAGCTATCTAAACTCTGCAATAGAGTATTTTCAAAGTTCCATTACTGATTTTCTTCAAAAAGCATTTCCGCTTGAATATGGGTTGTACCAGAAAAATCTTGGTTTGGCTTATTTTAAGAAAGGAGAACTGCTGAATTCTTTAACGGAATATGAAAATGCACTTAACTCTTTTACAAGGTATTCCGAATCCTATTCTGAAATAAGTTTTCCCAAAGAATATTTTGATGCGAGAATTCATCTTGCAAATGTCCATAGGGAAATTGGCAGCATTAACAAAAACGCGGAGGCTTTTGGTACCGCTGTTGATTTTTATAATGAGGCCCTTTCTTACTACACACTGGATAAATTTCCAAAAGCTTTTGGCAGAATTCAAAATGAACTTGGAAGATGTTATACACTTGGAATAACTGCCGGGGACCCGGCCGCCTCTGCGGCTGAAGCCGGTGCATGTTTTGACAGGTCATTAAAGGTGTTCTCGGTTAGTGAGTACCCAATATTCTATGCACTGACAAAAAGTAATACCGCTGATTTATTAAACGTTAATACAGATAGCACAGGCCCGGAAAATCTTGAGAAAGCTATCGAACTTTACGAAGAATCCATTACTTTCCTAAGATATGCAGAGCACCCTAAACTGTATGCTAATATACAAAAACGACTGGGTGACAGTTACAGACAGCTTGCAGTAATTAATAACGACCACGAACTATGTATAAGAGCCACGGAATCATACGAAGAAGCTCTCAGAGTATATAACAATGAAGACTTTCCCCTTGATTATGCAAGGACTAAAATAGGGCTCTCAAATACTTTCGAGGTACTAGGCGAGATAGAAGAAGATATTACCTATCTGGAGAAAGCCATTGAATCCTATAATGAATCATTAGCTGTGTTTAACAAATCTGAGTTCCCGCTTCAGTTCGCTGAAATACAAATTAATCTCGGTAATTCCTACAGCTCTCTTGCTGCCGTTAAAGAACAGGGAACCAACAGTGATAATGCTATTGAAGCTTACAATAATGCACTTGATTTTATTAACCCGGATAATTCGCCAACAGATTATACCTTGATAAAAAATAACCTTGGCGTTGCATACAGGGCATCCGGAGAATCTGAAAAAGATATTGCCAAATTAGAAAAAGCAATAGATTGCTTTAATGATTGTGCAGGTTTAATGGAAAGTGACGGTTCTGATGAAAACTTCGGAATGATCAAAAGCAATATAGGAGATACCTATTACTCGATATATTCGATAAACAACGAGACGCAGTGGCTTACTAAATCAATTGAGTCTTATAACGATTCAAAAATAACTTATAACAGGGAAAACTATCCAGACAATTTTGCTTTGATAGAAAGAAAAATTGGAAAATCTTTTCTCGAACTTTCAAGGTCCGAGGATTTTGAAAATAATTCAAAATCAGCAATTCAAAGTCTTACTAATTCCATGGAGTACTTTACAAATGAAGAGTCTCCGGAAGAATACGGTTTAATAAACAAATATATAGGGGATCTCTATTCTAATATTGCCGAAACAGCTACTGACCCGGAGACCATAGGCCTTTCAATTGAAGCATATACAAGGTCAATGGAGTTTTACAATTCTGAGACATACCCGGAGTATTATTCTGATATTGCCAATAATGTCGGCAACCAGTATAAAAAACTTTCAGAGGTTGAGAACAGGGCATTAAATTCTCAAAAGGCAATAGAATATTACAATAATGCTTTAGATATTATTGACCCTACACAACAACCTTTCAGGTATGCGGTAATTGGTAACAACCTGGGAAGTTCCTATGGCCTGCTTGCCGAGGTATCTGATGAAGAAAATTATTCAGAAAGAGCAGTTGAATCTTTCAGGAATTCATTGAGTAGTTTAAATAAGGACGAACACCCATTGGTTTATGCTTCAATTTCAAGCAATATGGGCAATGTCCTTATCCAGAGTTCTGGTGCTGAAGATATTGAGAATAACTGCCTTCAGGCAATCAACAGTTTTTACGAAGCTCTTAACGTGCTTGATCCATCAGGGCAGCCGGACGATTATTTTATAACAAGCAACAATCTTGCCGAAGCCTATTTACTGATTTCAGGCGGCGAGAGTAAAGTGGATAACTGCGGTAAGGCTATTGAGACTATTACCAATGCACTTGAATACTGCGATGGCGAACAGAACCCAAGAATGTATTCCATACTTAATAACAGCCTTGGCAATGCATATCTGAAACTATCAAACTACGATCAGAAGATTGAAAACAGCGGAGCGGCAATAAAGCATTATGACAATTCTTTAAGTCATGTTGGCGGCAATCAGTACTACTCTTCCACTGTTAATAACAATATAGGTGTTGCCTACTTTAACCTGTCTGGGGAAATAGACGGTTACGAAAATTGCCAGAAGTCTTCCGAATATTTTCAACATTCGATGGAGTTGTTTAAGAATGAACCAAAGAACATTCAGTGCGGTATTGTAAAAAATAATTATGCATTTGCAATGGAAACGATGTCCAGGCTTGAAGACAACAGCCATTATAAAAATGAGGCCGTTAACGCATACAACTGTTCACTCAGATACTACAACAGGGAGGAGCGCCCTGACCAGTATGCCTCAATTAAATTTAATCTCGCAAAGCTGAAGTATGAACTCGGCATAGAAGAAAAAAATGATCAGCAAATAGCGGATTCAATTGAAGATTTTAAAAAAGTTATTGATATCTACGATCCGAAAGTAAATCCGTTTGAATATGGGACAGTCTGCTATTTTATCGCAAGGGCTTATGTATCTATTAATAAAACTGATTCAAACAAATCACAATTAACCCTGGCTGCGGAATATGCCGGGAAGTCACTGGATGTATTTGATTCAGATAATTTTCCTTACCATCATGCATGCAACAAACTGATACTTGCAGAAATTATTGTCGAACTTGGAAGGGCTGAGGATAATACCGATTCATATATGGAGGGGATTAACGCCTACAGAGACGCAATAATGTTTTTTGATAATGAAAACTATCCCGATGAAAACAAGCAAATTAAAATCGCAATTGCAGACACATATAACAGTCTTGAGACCCTGGGCAATCTGGGGAATGAACCAGGAAAATTAGTTGAACATTATCAAAGTCTTTCACAGGTATTTACCTACAATGAGTTTCCTGACCAGTTTGCCGGTACTCAGAAAAAACTCGGTGATTCATATTTAAAACTCTATGAAAGTGAAGGAAATATTAAGAACATTGAAAATGCTGTACTTAATTATAATAAATCGTTAAATGCACTAAGGGACAAAACCAATACAGGGGAAGCCGCTGAAATACATTTCAATCTCGGAAAATGTTATTACGTTATTGCCGGAGAGGATAAAGGCCATAAGAGTCTTGAACAAACAGTAGAATCGTTTAACAAGGCACTTGTTTATTTTGAAGAAAATTCTGATACCCAAAAGATTTCTGAAATTTCATCAAATATGGCGAACCTTTATGTAGACCTTTCCGATTCATTCAGAGTCGAGGGAGATTATGAAAGTGCACTTGAGCAGATTCTAAAGGCAAATGAGTTTTTTAACGATGATTCGGATAAAGGACTCCTTGCTTTGTTTATGATGAAGGCCGGTGAAATATATTCTTATTTAGGTAACAAAGATGATAACACCGAATACCTGGATAAAGCCATTCATTCCTATGATAAGTCTATTAAATATTACGACGATAATATGATGGTTGATGAGTCTTCAGATCTGCTTGAAAGGACCGGTGATCTATACTTTAAGTTATATGAAATTGATCAAAATATCGGGACATTACTTAATTCTAAAGATTTTTATCAGAAATCATCCGGACTTAGCACAGAAGGAAATGAAGCTGAAACCGGAGCAGCAATAAATGAGAAACTTGGAAATGTTTATCAGACCCTTGGAATAATCGAAAGGGAATCACATAATACTGAGAATGCAGTAAGCCATTTTGAAAAATCACTTGCCTATTATAATGCAGATAGCTTTCCAGAAAAACATTCTGTAATACAGGGGCAGATAAGCAGCTGTTATATAGAAGAAGCTGTTGCAAAAGAAGAAAGTGATCCCCAGCAGGCACTGAAACTATTTCTCAGGGCTCTTGATAATATTGATGAGTCCGGTGTTAACTTCGAAACTGCCAATATTTACAGGTCGCTTGGAAAACTCTATCAATTAAACGGCCCGGAAGAAGATGCAGAGGCAAATGCAAACAACTCAATAGATTATTATAAAAAATCACTTGGTTATTTTAAAATTGAAAATGAAAAAGAAATATATGGACAGATAAATAATTCCATAGCGGATCTGTATAAAAATGTTGATGGCGAAGAAAGCCTTGAAGAAGCTATAAAACATTATGATGAAGCTTTAAGGTGTTTTGATACTGAAGAGCATGCAGAAATAAAGAACAAAATTATTTTGTCCAAAACATCACTTTATAGTGAGCTTGCATCTTCATATTTTAACAAGGGCAGCTATGAGTCGGCAATCCAGATATACAATAAGCTGTTCGATTTTATTGACGCAGACGGACAACAAGACCTCTTTGCAGAAATTAATTATAAGATGGGACTTGCTTTGTACAGGCAGGCAGCAGCAACTGAAGAGATTGAAAGTTATAAAAACAGCATAATTTACCTTGAAAAAGCAGGTGACTCCTTTGATCTCACAAATCATCCAGATGAGTACACCGAGATAAGCACGGCGCTGGCAGGTATTTATGGAAAAGTTGGGGAATCTGAATCAAACAACGACTACGTACTTAAATCCATTGAATATCTTAGCAACTGCCTTAGTGTGTACGACAAAGAAAATGAGAAAGAAAAATATACAGAAGTACTTAAAACATATATAGACAGAACTGCCGGCACAGCAGGCAGTTATTTGAAAAACAGTCAATATTCAGAATGTATACAGTTGATCAACAATCTTGATGAAAGTCTTTATACTGAGGAGTTGAGGACAGAATTTGGAAATCTGAACCTATTAAAAGCCGAATCCTATATGAAACTTTCAAGTGTTGAAGATGGAGACCAAAATGACAATATACTAAACTCAATAAACTGTTTTAAAGATGCTGCCGGTATATTCAGGCAGGAAGAATACCCTCAAAAATCAGCTGAAATATATCACAGCCTCGCTTCACTATATGTAAAGCTTTATGATTTTAACACGGATAAACAAAATCTTATAAGTGCTATTTCTTCTTACAAGAATGCACTGAAATATTTTAATGCCGAAGAACATACCGAATTAAACAAAGAACTGGTTGAGAATTTGTCGGAGCTGACTTTTAAACTGGCCGAAGAGGAAGATAAGAGCAATAATCCAGCCAGCGCTCTCGAACTTATTAAGGAAGCCGGGGAAATGTCAGTTGGTGATGAAACTCCTCAGGAAACTGCATATAAAGAAAAAAAATCTGCCGAACTATATCTCAGGCTCGCATTACAAAACGACGAAAACATTGGCAAAATAAAAGAGTCGTTTGATTCTTTCATAAATTGCCTTAACTACTACAATAGCAATGATTTTCCCAACGAATACCGGGAAATCCTTAATTCGTTTGATATAATGCAGAACCATTTGATTGAGAAAAAGGACATTGCAGGGCCAGTTGCTATAGAAATTTTAAAACAGATTAATCCTTACTACTCAGAGGACGAAGATAAAGACAGCTATGCAAGAATTAATAAAGAATTAGGCCAGTTAATTGAAGCAGAAGCTGAACTCTCCGGAAGTAGTTCCGGATATCTTGAAGCTGCCTCATATTATGAAAATTACCTTAATATAATTACCGTTGAGAAAAGGCAGTCTGATTTTTACTTTACAAATTATAAGGTAGGTGAAATCTATTCCAAGGTAGAGGGAGATGATAGTTCTACTGATACTGTCACTAAGTCTATAAACAATTTTAAAATCTCAAGAGAATATTTCAATAATGAAGAGCTTCACCAGGAGCTAAAAGCTGTTGATGAACACCTGGATTCATTATATGAAAGAATGATCAATATGTACGAGGAAGAGGGAAATGAAAACCTTGCCATAGAAGTGGCAAGAGACTCTCTTGGTATATTTAGTAAGGAAGCAAATCCTGAGGTATACGCAAAGTTTAGCTATCTTGCAGGAAGGAACTACTATGAAATAGCATTGAGAGAAAAGAACAAGGAAAACTTTTTCAACGCACTTAGTTTTCTTGAAGAGTCACATAGTGTTTTCAATGATATCAAATACGGAGAATATTTTGGACAGGTAACCAGAAAACTTGGTTCCGTTTACCATGAACTCTATGATATTGAGAGCCAGGATGATTACCTATCCAAGTCAAAAGACAGTTATACCGATTCCTTAAAGTTTTACACGCCTGATAACTTCAAGTCCCAAAATGCTGAGATTGAATCGGCTATTAATGAGCTAAACAGTATTCTTGCTGAAAATGAGGAAGTCGAGGAAGTAATCGATAGCCCTGCTGAAGATATACAAGCACCTGTGAATGAACAGACAGTAGATGAACAGATATTATTTGATGAAAATGATGATATTGAGACAAGGATTAAAAAACTTGAAGAACTTTCAGAACAAACGGATATAGATGATAACTTTGATAAGTATTTTGATGTACAGACTAACCTTGCTAATTCATATTTTACTTTTGGCATGGACAGGAAAAACTATGAATATACCTCAAAATCAATCGAGTTATTTAACAAATTACTTCCTGTAATCTCAGATAAGAATAAAACAGATGATGAAGCACAAATTTATCAAAACCTTTCAGATTCATATAAACTGCTTGCAAGGGGCACAGACAAAGACCTTGTTTCTGAATCAATAAATTCAGCTGTTAAATCCTGGGACCTGTATGATCAGACTGGTGCAGATGAACCTGTAAAAACCCTTAAACCAAAGCTGATAGAAAATCTTTCCCTGTTTGTTTACCTTGAAGCAAATACCGGGAATATAGCAAATGCTATCCAATACCTGACCAGTTTCCTGAATACACATGAAGACAGGATTAGTACTGAAGAGAGGACAACATTAAAGTACGAATTTTTACTGGAGCTTCGTAAACTGGTTTCCATAGAAAACATAAAATTAATATCAGATTTTATAAATGAGTTCAAAGAAACTGCAGATAGTTCAAAGATTTCAGTTTATGCGGAAGAGACTGATAAATATCTTGTAGAAGCTTATCTTGCGCTTGGAACACGGCATAGCCTGGTCAATGATTTTACAAATGCAGGAGAGCTGTTAAATAATGCGGCAGAACTTACTAAAACTATAAGTGATTCTCCTGATATTGATGAAATAAACTACCAGCTTGGGATGCTTCATAAAAGAAAGTGGGAGCAAAAGCTTGATAAAAAGGAGATTGTTGAATCTATAAAATATTTTAATCTAACACTTGATTCTGCTAATGAAGAACGACAGGCTGAAATAAACAGTATTTTAGAGAAACTGCAAAGTGCTTTTGATTCTGAAGATCCTGATAATAGCGGAGAACTGGAGCTTTATGACGATATAAGTGAGGATGCTGAAGGCAGTACTGAAGAAACAGATACAGAACCTGAAATTAGTGCAGAGGCTGATGATAAGGCCCCTGAAAAACATGTTTTTGAACCTGAGATTGTTTCCAAAGATTTTGTCGAAAGTGACCTCCCTGAAGATAGTATTGAAGAATCACCTTCTTTATCGCAGCTTGAAGATGTTAAGTCTATTGAGAAAAAGTTATCAGGTATTAATTCCGAAGATAAGCCTCAGGAATACGGGAAGGCCTTAATAGATCTTGGTTCCGCTTATCATATACTTGCCAATAGTGAAAACAGTTCCAAGTATTACGGGCTTGCAATTAATTCTTTCAGGAACGCCTTAAAGGTATTTACAGAAAAAACAGATAAACAAAAATATGCCGAGATTCACAGAAGTATAGCAAATACATATAGCGATTTTACCAAGCAAAGCCATGATTTAAGGCAATATAAGGATATGATTAACTGTTATTCACGTTCACTTTCTTATTATACATTTGACCAGTTTCCCAAAGAAAATGGCGAGATAAACTACAAACTTGGAAAGTCCAACTACTATCTGGCCGAAAACAGCGGTGATCCAAAGTCTTATGAAACCGCGATTGTGAATTTTAACGATGCACTTAAGTACTTTAAAATTGATATTAACCCTGATGAATTTGCCGAAATACATAAGGATCTTGGTGTATCATACGGGATAATGGCAGAGCTTAAATCCGATTCTGAATTGAATAAGAAAGCAATTATCTCCTATCAAAGCGCATTGGAAGTATTTACCAAAACAGAAAATAATAAAGAAAAAGCCATTATCAATAAGTATCTGGGTATATCCTACAATGCCCAGGTTGATACCGATGAAGACCCGGAAAGTCTTAAGAAAGCATTACAAAATTATAATGATTCTCTAACCTTTTATACAAAAAATGATTTCTTAAGTGATTATGGACTGGTAAACAAAAATATGGGGTTTCTGTATCTAAGGCTTGCTGAATATGAAGATAAGTCCGAGAATATAAGAAATGCTGCAAAATCATTTGAAGAATCCCTTGGTTACTACAATCTTGAACTAAGTCCTACAGATTTTGCTGATATCAACAACAAACTGGCTACGCTTTACAATTCACTTTTTGATCTTGATGAGGACCTGGCCCATTGCTATAAATCCATAAGTTATTATGAAGAAGTATTAAAGGTTTATAACGTAAACGATAACCCTATGGAGTTTGCAGCTGTAAATAATAATCTTGGTATTTCGTACAGGGGGCTTGCTGAATATGATAATAAGGCCGAAAACTGTATAAAAGCCATAAATTCATATAAGAACTCTTTGAATGTATACAAGTTAAAGGAATTTCCGCTGCAGTATGGATCTACACAAAACAACCTTGGTTCTGCATACAGAACACTTGCCGAGGAAAGAGACAAGTCCGAGCACTGCAAAAATGCAGTAAAGGCATATAAAGAGGCACTTAAGGTAAGGAGCATTGAGCAGATGCCCGTACAGTTTGCTGCAACTCAGAATAACCTTGGGGTTGCATACAGGACACTTAGTGATGTGGAGAATAAGGCCAGAAACTGTAAAAGGGCGGTTGAAGCATATGAGTCAGCTTTAATTGTTTACACACTGGACCAGTTTCCAATCCAGTATGCTACTACAAAAAATAATATCGCGGGGGCATTCACCACACTTGCCGAGACTGAAGAAGTAAAGGCAAACGGCGAAAATGCTATTAATTATTATAAAGAAGCCCAGCAGGTATTTACCAATGATAAGTACCCTGAGTACTTTGAAATGATTGAAGATAGTATAAATTATGTTAAAACTTTAATTGATGCATAATTTAAGGCGATTGCTTTTCTTCATTTAAAATGAAATATTCCGGTAAAAAATTAATCTCGTTCGGGATGATTATGTTTTTATTAATAATAATTTCCCCCAAACCCGTACACTCCGCGACATGGCTGTTTTTAAAAAATATTTCCGGTGTAGGCCTGTTTTTTGAAAACAGAACAAAGCACAAGGAAGCAAAGAAACTCAATATAAAAAGTATTTACGAATTATCCTCAGACAAACTCGAAGATGCAAAAATAAAGGTATATAGGGATTCACAGTGGAAAATTAACTGGGGCGGTGCATTCATTAAAGTTAAAATTATTTCCAGTAAGTTTACCGGGCATGAAAACTTCGCGGTCTACATTGATACGTCGGTTTACAGGCCGGTAGTTATACTCGGCGGGACTATTAATAAAAACGAAGGGTTCAACGCTTCCTCCTGGTCAACAGGGAAACTGTTTTCATGCAATCAGGATGAGTTTCAGGAATGTGTGCAAAAAGGTGTAAATGAACTTTTGGACCTGTTTGTTAATGATTTCAGGTCTGTAAACGGTGTTAGGTAAAGTGGTTGTAAAGATCCTCGGTATCACCGATATCAATGCTTTGCTCGCTGCTTTCCTTCATATTTCTTACCGTGATCTTGCCGTTTTTTAACTCCTCTTCCCCTACAATAACAGTGTAGCCCGCTCCAAATTTGTTTGCTCTTTTAAGCTGACTCTTAATGCTTTTACTGTCGTGTTCTATATAGACGGATTTACCCCTACTTCGAAGTTCAGTTGCTATTTTCATTGCCGGGATAAATGTGTTGTCACCGATCCAGGCAATAAAAATGTCAGTTGGGAACATAAATTCTTCATCTGAAATCTGTTCATGCAGGAGGATGATACGCTCAAGGCCAAGTGCAAAACCGGTGGCGGGGGTGGAAGGGCCGCCCATTTTTTCAACCAGGTTGTTGTATCTCCCTCCTGCGGCTACTGCATTTTGGGAGCCTAGTTTGTCAGTTGTAAATTCGAATACGGTTTCCGTATAGTAATCAAGTCCCCGCACAATTTTATCATTAAGAATAAAAGGAACCGAAAGTTCCTCCAGTATTTTAATTAGCATTTTAAAATGGGTATCACTGGATTCAGAAAGATAGTCTGTGATTTTCGGTGCATCACTGATTATATCTTTACAGCCCTCGTTCTTACAGTCGAGTATACGAAGTGGGTTGGTGCCAAGCTTTATTTTACACTGTTCGCATAAGCCTTCCTGCAAAGGAGTTAAGTATTTTATCAATGCAGACTTAAAGTTGTTCCTGGATTCTTCGTCGCCAATTGAATTAATCTCAATCTTGACCGAGTCAGAAAATCCTATTTTTTGAAAGAAATACCAAAGCATCAGTATAATTTCTGCATCTGCTCCTGCATTTGCAGATCCGAAATATTCACAGCCAATCTGGTTGAACCCCCTGTACCTCCCTTTCTGCGGGCGTTCGTGCCGGAACATTGGGCCCATGTAATAAAACTTGGATATAGGTGATTTTTTGTAAAAGGAGTTCTCTATGAATGAGCGGACTACACCGGCAGTGCCTTCGGGCCTTAGTGAAAGGGAAGATCCATCCCTGTCGTCAAATGTATACATCTCTTTCGCAACTATATCAGTAGTATCGCCTATCCCGGTGCAGTATATGTCAGTTAATTCAAGGATCGGGAGCCTCAACTCGTTAAACCCGTATGATCTGAACACCTCTATGGCGGAATTCTCAATAAAATGCCATCTCTCTATCTGCCCGGGCAGTATGTCGTGAAAGCCTCTGATCAGTTTGTATTTCATATTGTTATTTGTTGCCTATTTTTTAAAAATGTTATTATATCGTACCTTATTACTAAAAAAAATTAATTGAAAGTTGTTTTCCTGCAATATGAAAAAAACAGAGAGCATGAAAATTTTATATGTAGGCAGCCCGCCTTTATTCTCAAAAGGAGCCAGTGCCATACATATGATGAAAATGTGCCAGGCTATTAAGGGGTTAGGCATAAACGTTGAACTATTATTCCCCGACTATGATAAGAAAAGGGACATATACGAATACTACGGTATTAAAGACAGATTTAAGATCAAAACCATCCCTTTTACAAATATTCCCGGAAGACAGGTTGTTCACGGATTTTTAAGCTCAATATACTGCTACATTAAAAAAGGCAGTTTTGACCTTGTTGTAACAAGAAATATTGTGTTTACATATTTTGCAACAAAATGGTTCGCAATACCCACCATATATGATGCACATCATCCCCTTGTGAACGATGCGGCCAGGTGGATGTTCAACAGTTTTAAGGATTCTGACAATTTGAAAAGATTTACTACTAATTCAAAGGGGCTTGCCGATATATATCTCAAAGAGGGCCTAGATGAGAAAAAGCTTGTTGTTGCTCACAACGGGGTCGACCTCGAAAGGTTTGAAATTTCCGAAACAAACGAAGAACTAAAGAAGGAACTTGGGCTTCCACTGGATAAAAAAATTGTTTGTTACTGCGGCAATACATATAGCGGAAGGGGCATAGAACTGCTAATTAGTGCTGCCGAAAAGTATAAAGAATTGCATTTTCTTGTTGTTGGGGGACTTAGTGAAGATAATAAAAAATATGAACTTGCTGCAAATTCAAAAAATATCAAGAACTTTGAGCTGGCAGGCTTTGTCCCTCATTCATCTGTACCCAGATATTTAAAGGCATCGGATGTCCTGGTAATTCCCTATTCAGGTGAAATTACTATTAAGGGCGGCACAAATGCGGCCGGGTTTACATCACCGATAAAACTGTTTGAATACATGGCAGCAGGGAAGCCTATACTCTCAAGTGCATTACCCACCATACTTGAAATACTTGAAGACGGTAAGACCGCTTCACTATTTGAAGCAGGAAATTTTGATTCATTTTGCAGTAAACTTGAAGTCATTTTAGACAGTCCTGAGTATTCTAAAACTTTATCGGAGAATTCGTCGTATGAAGTATTGGAATATACATGGGAGGCCAGGGTTAAAAAAATTTTAAAAATCCCTTTTTTATAATTATTTTTATATTATAATTTCTTATCTGCAATTTCTTGTAAGAAATATTAATCAAAACAAATATAGCGATTTATGAGACGTTTTTTATACTTTATATTAATATTAGGCAACATTACTCTATGTTTTTCTGTGTCTCATGCCCAGAATACAACATTTGAGAAATATCTTGCTGAGTCTACTCCTTATGAGGTGAAAGTGCCTGACGGGGATACTCTTAAAAGTGATTCAGAAGATACTGAACTTGGCGCTGAAGAGTTCCTTCGTGATACTGCCATCTACTACACCTTTATATGGGCATTCAGGTTTTTCTATGTAAGAAATAAAAACTCAAGAATTTTTGATACTTCACTGTCTGACTGGTGGAATAATGTGTCCCAGTGGCCTGTAACAAATGACGGAGATACGTTCTTTACCAATTACGTTATACACCCGTTTTCAGGTGCCATGTCATTTCTTTATTACAGGGAAATGGGGCATGACGTGATTAACTCGTTTCTAGGATCAGTAGTCCAGAGTACTCTTTTTGAATACACTATTGAAGGGCTTGTTGAGACTCCTTCACTGCCTGACCTGTTGTCAACACCTCTTATCGGTGCACCTATGGGGTATGGGCTTGAAAAAACTTCTGAATGGCTTTATAACACCGACAACGGTGCTGCCAAGGTGGCGGCACATATACTAAATCCAATGCGCAACTTTGTACATGACCGTCAGCTTGTATTGATTAATCCACTAACAGGACAGTATGAATTCAGTGGTGAGTTTAAAACAACACTTCCACCCGCCAAACAGAAATCTATTAAATATGCATACCCACTGTTTTTTGAACCTGCTATTCCTACAGGTTATTTCAGGGCATCTGTTGAGGTAGCCCAGCAGGACAAGCAGCTTAGCAGCGGTGAGTTTATATTCTATAATATTAAGGCGGAATTCCCCTCAAAAAATAATTTTTATAGTGCTTATATAAGGTTATCACAGGCCGGGGTAAACAGTATTGTAGATAACGGGGACCAGGTAAACGATGGTTTTGAACTTGCCAACCTGCTTGTAGGCGGAAAGGCAATAATGTATAAGACCGATAGCTCCGTTTATACGCTGGGTATGGACATAATACTTCCCCTTGCGTTTAAGGATAATATAGACCGTTTGGACACATTAGTGCAAAACAGCCCGAGGGACTATCCACTTTACCTCAAAGGCGCATTCACTTTCACGCCTTATATTTCTACCCTTCATTACTACAAATGGTTCAGCCTTCAGCACAACCTGGGATTTGACCTTGTAACAAGAGCAGAAAACCTCGAAGGCGACAGCGTAGAAACAAGGCTTAAGTACAGCTCTGCCGCAGGAGTTTCTATACCAATGGAATTTTTTAACCCGATATTTTTTGCCGAGTTTGACGGTATAACAAATTTTACAACAGATATTTACAAGGGGACTGACCTTTTTATGACTGGTGGCGTAAGGCTCGGGAAACGTTTTTCTCCCGGATTTGCAGTACAGGTTCCGATAAGTGGTACAAGTGATGAAAATACTACTGTAAGCTACCTTTTTGACCTTACGATGAGATTTTAATACTGCTTTATTCTGGTTTTGTCTGAAGCTGTTTTTCGAAACTGTCTATAGGAATTGCAGAAAGAGTAACAATCTGAACAGTTCCCCTTGCGCCAAGTTCAATTACGACCCTTGAAATAGTCTCATTATCGGGGGCTTCCAGGATATTAATAAAATCATAAGGGCCAAGTACAGCATACTGGGCCAGCACTTTTACACCCATTTTCTCGAGTTCGGTGTTAACTTCCTTAATTCTTTCCGGTCTCATCTTTACTGTTTTTCTGCCTTCATCCGTAAGTGTAGAAAGCATTATGTACTTGCCCATTATATAACTCCTGGTTTACGTGTTGAATATTTCGGTAAATATTAACTTCTCATGTTTATAACGCAATTGAAGTTGGAAGTTTAATTGTTAAAAGAATATTTAATGAATATAGCGGGAAAGATTACGGGCCCATTATACGCGGGCCCGTAAACAATTTAGACAACTTTTTCGAGTGCTTTTTCTATTTCACTTTTTGGGACTGCTCCGATGATCTGTTCCTGAACTTCACCGTTTTTAAAAACAATCAGTGTAGGAATACTCCTGATACCAAATTTCATGGAAATTTCAGGATTTTCATCAACGTTTACTTTACCAACCTTAACTTTATCAACAAAATCATTGGAAATTTCGTCAATTACAGGGCCAAGTGCCTTACAGGGGCCGCACCATGGAGCCCAAAAATCTACGAGGACAGGTTTATCACTGCTGATTACCTCTGAGTCGAAGCTTGCATCATTTAGTTCTACTATTGCTTCACTAGCCATTTTTTTCTCCTTGTTAAATTTTGTATATAAGAATTTATGTCTTTAGTCCGGCTTGTCAAGATTAATTCTGTATTTATAGTATTATTGATAAGAATATAAGGATAAAGTTTCAAACCAATATTTGTTTTACCTTTAAAATATAATCGGTAATATAAGGTTCTGTCCACAATCAAGTTAATAGATAGATAATATTATATAGATATGCAGATAGTTCTTACCATAGTTTTTATTCTAACCCTTAGCGGCCAATCTTTATTTGCACAGGCACCCCCTGCGGCACCTGTAACCGTTTCTGTAGTTACTCAGAAAGAGGTACGTAAACCCGTGACATTGGTTGGAAATGTAGAACCCCTGCGCAAAAGCCTTGTTTCAGCGGAAATAAGCGGAATAGTGGTGGATTACCCCTACGAAGTGGGTGAATATGTTGAAAAAGGGCAGGTACTTGCCCGCCAGAATGCCAGTAAGCTTAAGTTATTATTAAATGAAGCTGTAAACACCCAGAATGAATCAAAAGCAAGGCTTAAACTAGCAGAAGATGAACTTGTCAGGATAAATGAACTGCACGATAAAGGGATCGTCTCTAAAAGCCAGCTCGATAACGCAGTCTCGGAAAAAGATGCTCTGGCAGCAAGACAAAAACTTCTTCAGAGCAGGATTAACCAGTTTCAGTATGATGTTTCCCATACAAATATAAAGGCCCCGTTTAATGGGTATATAACAATGGAATACAGCCAGGTAGGTGAGTGGCTCGACAGCGGGGACGATGTTGTAGAACTTATAGATATTGATACCGTTCAGATTAAAGTAGATATGCCCGAAAAGTATGTTCACATGGTTAATAAAGGTGAAGAGGTAAATATTACTTTTAATTCTCTTCCCGGAAAAGAGTTTGCAGGCAAAATAGTATCGATTGTTCCTCAGGCAGACCCCTCTTCAAGGGCTTTCCCTGTTAAGATAAACCTTGCAAATGAAGACCATGTTATTAAATCTTCAATGTCAGCCAGGGTTTCATTCCTTCTTGGTGAAACCGTAGAGGTAAAACTGGTGCCAAAAGATGCCCTTACCGACAGTAATGGAGTAAAGATGCTTTTTGTAGTCAGGGACGGCGCAGCAATACCTCTGCCCGTAATTACAGGGATTGAGGATGAGAGCCGTATACAGGTTGAGGGTGAGGTAAATGTTGGCGAACAGGTTGTTGTGAGAGGAAACGAAAGACTCCAGCCAATGCAGCCTGTAAATGTAACTTCAGTTATTGAATAAAAAGCAGGATTCAAGATACAGGAAACAAGATGCAGGATGCAGGAAAGAAGTCTAAGTCAAAATCTTATAAAGACCTTGATATATATAAGTTGTCAAAGAAGCTTTCAGTTGAGATTCATAAAATGACACTTGAAGATTTACCGCATTTTGAAAAGTATGAACAAGCCAGTCAAATTAGACGTTCTTCAAAATCTATTGTAGCAAATATTGTCGAAGGATATGGTCGAAGAATATATAAGAATGAATTTGTAAAGTTTTTAACTTATGCTGTTGCCTCCTGTGATGAAACTAAGGCACATCTGGAGATCCTTTTTGAAACTGGTTCTATTAATAAAAAAATCTTTGATTCTATTTATAAATCATACGAGGAATTAGGTGCAAAAATTTACAGATTTAGAGCTGCGGTTATTGAACGACACCGAGGATCATAACTTTTAGTAATGTGTCTTATATCGTGTATCTTGAATCCTGTATCTTGTATCATGTAATTTTATGAAACTTGTAGAAACAGCAATCAAGCGCCCGGTGACAGTCGCAGTTGCCGTAATATTTATTGTACTTTTCGGTTTTATAGCCCTATTCAGTATTCCCGTACAGCTTACACCCGATGTAGATAATCCCAAAATTACTATAGATACCGTATGGACAGGTGCAAGCCCGACTGAAGTAGAGAATGAAATTGTAAGGAAGCAGGAAGACGAACTTAAAAGCATTGAAGGGCTCGTTGAGATGACAAGTGAGAGTTCTGAAGACAGGGGCTCAGTAGTACTTGAATTTGAAGTAGGCACCGATATTGATTCAAAGCTTGTTAAGGTATCAAACAAACTCGACCAGGTTAAGGACTATCCTGATGATGCCGACAATCCCACAATCAGCAGCGTAGATGTAAGGTCGAGCGCTATTGCATGGTTTATATTAAAGCCACTTTCTGAAAACAACCAGGATATTTACAACTATCATGATTTTGCAGATGAATTCATAAAACCCAGGCTCGAAAGGGTTGGGGGCGTCGGGTCTTCAAATATATTCGGCGGGCAGGAAAGGGAGATACAGGTAGTTTTTGACCCAAATGAACTTGCTATACGAGGCATAACAATAAGAGAACTTGCGGACGCAATTAGCCGTGAGAATGAAAACTTTAGCGGTGGTTCATTTGATGAGGGTAAAAGAAGATATGTAGTAAGGACTATTGGGGAATATGTATCCACAGATGATATTAAAAATGTTGTTCTAAAAAATGTAAACGGCATTCCTGTTTATATAAGAGATGTTGCAGAAGTAACACTCGGATACAAGGATGCTGATTACGCGGTAAGGCAAAATGGCGACCCTGCAATAGCCATAAATGCACTCAAGGAAAGCGGAGCCAATACAATTGCTGTCATTAACGGCTTACTTGACGAAGTAAAGGTTCTAAACGCGGGACTTCTGAAAGATAACGGCCTTTATCTTTATAACGTATACGAAGAATCTGGATACATTGCAAATGCTATAGACCTTGTTAAGCAGAACATGATTATCGGCGGACTGCTTGCCATAGCGGTACTTTTTACATTTCTTAGAAGCGGCAGCAGTACCCTGATCGTCGCTACCGCAATACCAATCAGTATAATCGGGACTTTTGTGGTAATGGCCTTACTCGGAAGGACCATTAACGTAATCAGCCTTGCGGGTATGAGCTTTGCAGTAGGTATGGTGATAGACAACTCCATTGTTGTACTTGAAAATATTTACAGGCATATGCAGATGGGAAAATCACGCGCGCAGGCTGCATATGAAGGTACAGTCGAAGTCTGGGGCGCGGTGCTGGCAAGTACTCTTACAACAGCAGCAGTATTTTTGCCTATTATCTTTATAAAAGAACAGGCAGGACAGCTATTCAGGGACATAGCAATTGCGATTAGTGTCTCCGTGATACTAAGTCTGATAGTCTCAATCACTGTAATCCCGACTGCATCTTCAATGATACTGAATATTGCGGGCACTATTGAAAAAGGAAGTAAATCAATTTTTTCTTCTATATATACATTTGGCGGTAAAGTCTCAGATTTTATTACCGGCACTGTCAGGTTGATTCTTCATAACGGCGGACTCAGAATTGCCGTAATACTGATTTTTACAATTGGCTCACTGCTTTTTAGTTACCTGCTGGTTCCAAAGACAGAATACCTTCCTACCGGCAACAGGAACCTGGTTTTTGGAATATTGATACCACCTCCCGGATATAACATCGATGAGTTTGTAAGCATTGGTGAGACAATAGAAGCTGACCTTTCTCCTTACTTTACTGAAAATTCAGATACTGAAATAGGGAAAGATAAATTTCCAAAAATAAAAAACTTTTTTTATGTTGCAAGAGGCAGACAGGTTTTTATGGGTGCAGTAGCTCAGGACCCAAATGATATAAAAAAATTACTGCCCCTTATGCAGGGTGCCTTATCAAAGATTCCTGGTATGTTTGCAGTAGTAACGCAGTCCAGTCTTTTCAGGAGTGCACTTGGTGAGGGGAGATCTATAAAAATCCAGATAACAGGGGCCGATCTTGAAGGGCTTGTAGGTGTTGCCCGGAAAATCTTTTTTACCTCTATGCAGGCCATCCCCGATGCACAGCTGCGGCCGATCCCTAGCCTTGATCTTGGAAATCCTGAACTTCAGCTTATAACTGACAGGGAAAGGGCATCTGACGTTGGCGTTTCAAACCAGGACCTTGGTTTTTCTGTAAGGGCACTTGTAAATGGTGCAAAGGTAAGTGATTACACGATAAACGGACAGGAAATAGACCTGGTAATAAAAGGACAGGAAGAATACAGCAGCAGGACCCAGAGCATAGAAGATATTATGATACAGAGTAATAACGGCAATCTTGTAACACTGGGATCAATTGCTGATATTAAACTTACTAACGGCCCTGAAAGAATAGACCACTTTGAAAGGGAAAGAACCATTGCAATCCAGGTAAATCCGCCTGAGACCATGCCGCTTGAAACAGCAATTGAAGTTATTCAAAACGAAGTTTTAATTCCACTACAAAGTGGAGGGCAGATACCTGAAAACTATAATGTGTTACTAACCGGGACTGCTGATAAACTCACGGAAACGAGGGACTCACTAAAATGGAATTTTCTCCTTGCTATTGTGATCTCGTTTCTTCTTATGGCATCACTTTTTGAAAGTTTTATATATCCATTAGTAATAATGTTTAGTGTTCCTCTTGCATCTCTGGGCGGATTTCTAGGGCTCAGGGTGCTTAATCTTTTTACATACCAGCCGCTGGATATTCTTACGATGCTGGGTTTTGTAATCCTGATAGGGATTGTAATCAATAATGCTATCCTGATTGTTCACCAGTCCCTTAATTTTATGAGGGAAGAATCACTGCCTCCTGACGAGGCTATTCTTGCATCCGTGCAATCCAGGATCAGGCCAATCTTTATGAGTACAATGACAAGTATCTTCGGGATGATGCCGCTTGTGGTATTACCGGGAGCCGGATCAGAGCTTTACCGGGGGCTTGGAAGCGTGATAGTCGGCGGACTATTAATTTCTACAATTTTTACACTCTTTTTAGTTCCTTCCGTTTTCAGTCTTGTGCTGAGGTGGAGAAATAAAAAAACTTCTTAATGTATAACTTGCTACATTAATTATCAAATCTATATATAATATGAATTTGTGAGTTTATTAAACAGTTTTGCAAATTTAATTAGTAAAAATATTCAGTATGGTTCCGCGAATATTTATATAATAACTATATTGTATTCCATTATTACAATCTTGAGTAATAGTGAAACAGATATATTTATTGTAAATGCTGATGTAAAATTACCCTTATTACACGTAAGCATCCCCTTGTTTCTATTTTCACTCATTGTTCCTATAATTATTATTTTTTTATATATTCGTTTCCAAATTAACATATTGCAAATAAGAGAAAATAATGGTGATTTATCTGAAAAATTAAAAGAATTTTGTCTTCTTTCTTTATTAATTAATCCTTATTATGGCAGATATATATTATTAAAACGAATTGTATCAATACTTATTTTGTGGATTTCATTGCCTTTATCAATTTTAATAATTTGCTATAAAGGATTAAAATTGCATGATCCTATTATTTCTTACTATATTATATTCATATTTTTTCTTTCTATTTTTATAACTTTGTTCTTTTTATATAAAAATAAGTCAAGGAAATATACACATTTTGTATTTATACTTAATTCCAATTATTCATCAATTACTGCATTTTTAATTTTATTTATCTTCTTTACTGTTTTTATTCTTATTCCAAATTTAAATAGTGGCCCAAATAGTAGAATTTCAGATGATTTAATTGAAAAGCTTAGTAAAAATTTTACACTAGATTTTAGTTATAAAAACTTAGGTGATCTTGATAATTTGGAAAAAAAAGTATATTTTCCCGATTTTAATGGTTCACGTTTACAGGGTGCAAATTTTCATACAACTACAGCAATTAAAGCTGATTTTAGAAATTCTTCGCTTCAAAATACAATTTTTCAAGACGCAATTTTAAATGAATCGAAATTCGAATATTCTAATTTAAGTAATGCAAAATTGTTCAATGCAGAGATCCATAATGCTAAATTTAATTCTGCAAATTTAACTGGTGCAGTTTTTACAAATACTGATTTAAGAAATTCAGATTTTTCTAATTCAAAGTTGCAAGATTCATATTTTACAAATTCTGACATGAGGGGGGTAAAGAATATATCCATTGATGAATTGTGTAAAGTAAGTAGTGCCTACAATGCCAAATTTGATGTACATATTCTAAATGAAATAAAAAAGAATTGTGATAATGTATTAGCACCTGAAAAACATTATTTAAAAGGCATAATTGGTAAAAACAAATGGTTTATATTTGCTCCAAAATATACATATGTTAGTATCCCAAACTCTAAATACGCAGTTTTTCAAATATTTGAAAAAAAAAATAACTTTAAAATGAGTATGGGAAAGGCTACTAGCATTGAAGGAAAAATATTTTGCTTAATCTCTTTGATGATTAAAAATAATCAACACATTGATAAAATTTTACAAATCTCTAAGAATAAAGATGTTGAATTAATTATTCAAGATTCTGAGTATAAACATTTATCTAAGGAATATTTGCAATTTAATGATATATTGATTTCTAAATCTGAGATAAATAATATTAATAATTATTGCAATCAAAATTAAATAGAGAGGAAATAAATAATGGCTAAGGCAAGACAAGGATACAGGATAGAATCCGACTCAATGGGACCGATGGAAGTACCCAAAAAAGCATATTACGGGGCGCAGACCGCAAGAGCCGTAGATAATTTTCCTATAAGCGGGATAACTCTTCCGCGAGAATTTATAAAGGCAATGGGAATGATCAAACTTGCAGCTGCTGAAACCAATATGGAACTTGGCCATATAACAAAGAAAACCGGGAACGCAATCGTAAGGGCAGCAAAAGAAGTAATAGAAGGCAGTCTGGATGAACACTTTGTAGTTGATGTATACCAGACAGGATCAGGGACCTCCACAAATATGAATACAAATGAAGTAATAGCCAACAGGGCAGATGAACTGCTTGGCGGCAAGATCGGGGATAAGTCCAACGTACATCCAAATGACCATGTAAATTACGGACAGTCCAGCAATGATACAATACCTACCGCAATGCACGTGTCAGCTCTTGTTTCAATTCAAAAAGACCTCATACCTTCATTAAAACATCTTGAAAAAGGACTTTCTAAAAAAGCCAGGCAGTTTGATAAGATTGTAAAGATCGGAAGGACACATTTACAGGACGCAACCCCTATAAGGCTTGGGCAGGAGTTTAGCGGTTATGCAAGTATGATAAACCACGGTATTAAGAGGCTTGAAAATACCAGGGAAAACCTTTCCGAACTTGCAATAGGCGGTACTGCTGTTGGTACAGGAATTAATACACATAAAAAATTTGGTTCTAAAGTTGCAGGAAAATTAAGCAAATTAACCGGAGTTAAATTTAAAGAAGCTTCAAACCACTTTGAAGCCCAGGCAGCAAAGGACGCCATTGTTGAGGCAAGCGGTGCACTAAAGACTGTTGCTGTAAGCCTTATGAAGATAGCCAATGATATTAGGTGGCTTGGCAGCGGGCCAAGATGCGGAATAGGAGAACTTGTACTTCCGGCCATTCAGCCCGGCTCTTCCATAATGCCGGGGAAAGTAAACCCCGTAATAGGTGAATCAGTCACACAGGTAGCGGCGCAGGTAATTGGTAACGATGCGGCTATTACGATTGGAGGACAGGCAGGAAACTTTGAGCTTAACGTAATGATGCCAATGATGGCAAATAATATTCTTGAATCAATAAGGCTGTTATCAAAAGTGTCTGTAGTATTTGTGGATAAATGTATTAACGATATCAAGGCGGACAGAAAACGCTGCGAAGAGATGATTGAAAAGAGCCTGGCAATGTGTACAAGCCTTGCGCCTATTATCGGTTATGACAATGCCGCGGCGATTGCCAAGGAAGCTTTTGCCACTGGTAAGACTGTAAGAGAAGTTGCAATAGAGAAAAAAGTGCTTCCTGAAAAGGAACTTAATAAAGTACTTGATCCTTATTCAATGACTGAACCTAGTAGTTAAGTGTTTCCCTGTTTTCTTCCCCATTGATGGGGGAAGATTAAGCCTGTCCTGAGTTTTGCGAAGGGATGGGGGTGAAAAGTATATTTCAAAATAATTATTCTTCATTTTCTTTATCTTGATATAAAGAAAACGAAGCAAAAGAAAGATCAAGGCTAAACAAAAATATACTAAAAATTAAATATTTTAGCTAAATCTCTTTAATTCCGCCCCAACCCTAAAGCCATTCTTAACGCAAAAATAGTAAATTTTCTTTACGTATTTTTTGTAAGGCCAATTTGAAAAGAATAAGAATTTTATTTTGTAGTATTAAAAATATTCTTAATATTTCGGGGCAATACCAAGTTGTTCAATTAGATCGTGACGGTCCCAATAGATCCATACCTCTACGATCATGTTTCCTAATATTTTATGGATAGAAGTGCCGGATATGATTATTTCTTCGTATGTAGGTGATTTGCCCATAAGTTGATGGGAATGGGTAAAACTGCTTTTCCACTGCGTGGCGACCCTGTTGTCTTCTGCAAACTGCTTTTCAATTGTAACATGGGTATCAGGAAAAAGCTGGTAATTAGACTTAACAATATTCTTGTATTTTTCTTTATCCACGTATCTTGAACCCAGGTGAATAATGCAGTCCTGAGTCATGACTTCATCTATTATTTCGAGGTTTTTTGCGTTCTGAAGTTCTTCGATATAGTTCCTGGCTATATTCTTTTTTGTCTCAAGTACCATAATATTTTTTTACCTATTTAAATTGAATTGTCAAATAAAATATTCAATCATATTATTTGATTACATTAATTACTTCAAGTAAACATTTAGATAATATTTTATATTTATTAAGTAGAAAGTGGAAACTTTTTCACAAATAAACAGTTTATTGTATTACAAAAATGTTATTAGACTTATATTAAATTGATATGAAGATACAAAAAATTATATTTTTAGTATTAATAGTTATTACGGCGTTCAGCGTAAATTCTTATTCCCAGGACAAGGAGTATAAGGACTATACTGATATTGGTATTATTGAAGACCCTGTAGTCCCGATAGAAGAGATCTTTATTGACAGGGACAAATATCATAGAGAGATAATCGTAATTGAAGGAAAATTATCAAAATTAGAGTATAAAAGTCTTATTGGCGGTAAAAAATTCACACTTTTTATTGTAGAAAATGAAGATGGAAAGAGGATCAAAGTATACGCCAGGGGCACTGTTGAAGGACTTGAGGAAGATTCTGATATCAGGGTTCATGGCAGGTACAGTAAAAGTAAGAAGTTTGGTTTTAATAAATTTAAAAATGTAATGAAAGCCAGGGAAATTCAGATAAACGGCCTTTAGTTACTTGTTTTTATTAAATTATCAGACCGGTCTGAGATAATTCTGTATGTTTTAAGTAGTCCGGGATTTGTTGTTCCGGCCTGGGATCTGTCAATTACAAGTTCCTTTCCGTATGAATCTTCAAAAGTTATAAAATCATCTTTTGAATTTTCCACAATAGCTACAAGTTGTTTCAAATTGCTTATATCGGTGCCATTTACCTTTTTAATAACAAGATTCTCATTTTCGTGGTAGCCGAGGTTTACATTAGAAGCCAACACCCTAATCAGCAGTACTACTTCTTCATCTTTTTTGGTTTTTGTATTGAATTTTGCTACGCTGATAAGTTCAGCAGGAGCTTTCCTGAACCACTGGCTTCCCCAGTCCTTTAAATAGTTTATTGTAAGTGTTGAAAAGACGAGACCACCATAAATGTAGTAGCTGGGCAGAATGTCATTTTGGATCCTGACAAGCTGAATATCCTGGATTGGTGTATCGAGCTCAACATTGACAGTTTTCTTTTGCCCGTTTCTAAGTATTACAATCTCTATTTCTTCACCTATCTGCTTGTTTTGTATTAAGTAAGAGTAATGGGTCCTTTCCTTTGGCCGAAATTCTATTGTACTGTTTCCGGAGACGGATTGACCATCAACCGTAAGAATTATATCTTTTTTCTGTATTACGCCTTCAGCGGGTGAACCACTGACTACCCTTGTAACTAAAACACCAGTATTTTCCTCGCCCATTTTGTATTTACTTTTGAGGCCTTCATTCTCAATGTTTTGTGTCTTGATCCCAAGTGAAGGAAAACCATTGTATTGGCCGTTCTCTATGTCATCTAGAAAATGTTTAATAACAGGCGGTGGAACCATATAGCCAATGCTTTCTGATTTAAGAAGTGTCTGCATAATAATGCCTACAATCTTGTTGTTGTTTATTGCAGGGCCGCCACTGTTGCCGGGATTAATCGGTGCATCGATCTGTGCTGCAAGGAAGGGAAGGTTGCTCTGGGCGTAGACCTCGTGTTCTATTCTTGAAATTACGCCTTTTGTAATGCTTAAGGTGTCCCCGCCTTTTGGAAATCCATATACAAGTACTTCTTCCTGAGTTTTTGGTAAAGACCCTACAGTTATGGGTTTTGTATTTTCAAAGAATAGGGGGTCGTCTACTGATAAAACTGCAAGGTCAGCTTCATGAGAGACGAAAAGAACTTTTGCCGTATGTCTTTTGGCTTCCCCGTATTTCCTGAGTTGTATTAAGGTACTATTTGCAATTACGTGGGCATTTGTGAGAATCCTGTTGCCTGAAATTATACATCCCGATCCGGTATGAAACTCGGCGCTGTCCATTGTCCACGGGTCAGAGTAGTAGGGGCTAACCATCTGTGTGTAGATTTTAACGATAGAATTTCTTATGTCGTATTCAGCAGAAGCATTGCCTGCGAAAGTCAGTTGAAATGAAACTATTAATAACAGAGTAATAAGATACTTCACTAAAGCCTCCGAAAATAAATATATAGTTAGAAACTATTATAAATATAACTATGGTTTTAACAATATGTTGCAACTAGGGCACATAATAAAAGGTCTCTCACGTTATGGTCGAGATGACAAAACAGGATGCAAGATACATGATGTATTGGCATTTCGAAGAAGCGTTGCGACTGAGAAATCTAAAAAGAGATGCTGAATCAGGTTCAGCATGACAGAGGGAGTCAGGAAAAAGGATGCTGTCATTCCGGACTTGATCCGGAATCTCGAATTATTCCGGATCCCCGATTGTAGTCGGGGATGACGATAAGTAATCCTGTATCATGAACCGTGGCTTTTTCTTCTTCTATACCACATGCCTACAAAACCAACCATTGCAGGTATAAGAGTTACAAGCAAGTTGCTTAAGGAGGATTTGGTATCAACCGTGCCTGAAGCAACCGAACATCCATTATCCGATGAATCAGCAGTCCCGTCCACGGACCCGTCATCTCCTGTCTCACTGCAAAGCCTTATCTGGTTTAGTATCAGTTCAACAATATCTTCAAACTCTTCATTCGGAGCATTGTTGGCAATTACCTCAACTACCGCATCACCAATGCCTGAAATATTTGATTCCCGGCAGAGGTTTAAAAACAGGTCTAGATCATCCGGAAACTCATTAATTTCACAAATAACATCAGGTTCTGTTACCCTTGCCGTACCTGAGGGGTTTACTATTTCGCATGTGCCAATATTAGGGCTGAGAGTTGCAAACTCGGCTATTACATCCTGGGGCAGGTCTACAAGTATCTGACCACCTCCGCCAAGATTGGGGCCAAAGTTAATTGATACAACAGGGTTGTTATTATCACCCGGAATTATCTCTACATCAGACCCGGAAGAGTCATTGTTATCATCATTATCGTCATCGTCATCATCTCCGGTCGGGATTGCAGTACAGTTTTCACCGTTTCCTTCAAAACCCTCATTACATTCGCAGGTCCTTCCCGCGGGGTTATCATTCGCGGGAGGGGGAAGGTCTGTACATGTTGCATTTACATCACAGGGGTTGTTTACACAGGCGTCTATATCCGTGCAGACTGTGCCGTCACCTTCGTATCCGGGGTTGCATTCACAAGTAAAACTTCCCGGTATATTGGTACATGTTGCATTCTCATCGCAGTTATCTGTGCCGTCTGAACATTCGTTTATATCTGTTTCACATGTTACCCCTTCAAAGTCTGTCCCGGAACAGTCACATGAAAAAGAGTTTGCGCCTGTATCGGAACATGTGCCACCATTTTGACAGGGATTTGGTGAGCAGTCATCTATATCAATAAATGCAGCTGTGCAGTTTATGTCTCCAGATACAAGAATATCCAGAGGTGAACTGCCTGTGCAGTTTGTTCCTGAAAATCCGTCAAACTGTGAGCCCCCGGCTGGAATTGCGGTAAGGGTAACTGTTTCCCCGTTTGGTACCGGCTCACTGCATTCTGCCGGGCAGTCAATACCAGTGCCGGTTACTGAGCCGCTTCCGTTTACAACAACGTTTAAGTTAGAAAAGTCGTTAGTGTTTGTTACAGTACATTCAAGTTTTTCTGTGCCTAGGAGCGTAAAATCAAGCATAAGTGACGGGTCAAAGCTGTTATCTATTGATATGTCAGGCTGTATGGAATCATCAGTGCATTCAACATTCTTAACAATAAAGTCAGGCGGATTTGACTCTGTTAGAGTAAATGTACCTTCATTTAACAACGAGGAAAAAATCTCTCCGTCTGCAAGGCCAAACATTGTGGATACTGTTGATCCGTCCAGAGTGAAAGGAAAGTCAGTACCTTTAACTGTCGGGTCTGTAAGTTTTGTTATTTTTATGAATGGGTCCTGTGGTAATTCAAAAGCCCCAATATCACAAGCATTACCGGATGGCCTCGGAAAACTCCTCTGGTCTACTCCACCTACAACAAAATTTGGCTGAGCCCCTGACCCTTCATCCATGTTAGAGCATACAGTATCGTTACCATTGTCAATGGCAGAACTTCCCGCCAGCAGGGCATGAGTTTGTGTGGGCCCACCGTTATTTACTAATGGCCCGAGATTGATTGCGGTATTGTTGTCCCCCGCACCAAAGTTGCATGAACCTTCATCGGAAAGATTATTGCCATCATCCGCCGTGCTGCTTAAACTTTGGCAGTTTCCACCGGCATTGCCGGAAATAATGGAATTCGCAATATTCACACTTCCGGTAGAATTATAAAATCCGAGACCTGTATTACCGGTTATGGTGCTGTTGACAATGTTGAACTGCGATAAAGAGTTAGGTGTGATTCTGACGATCGTGAGACTACCAGTATTACCGGAGACTGTACTGTTGATCAAATCAAGATTGTTGAAAAAGACTGAATAGATGGCAGCACCTAGATTAGCTGTATTTCCCGAGATTGTACTTCTGATTATCTTCGTTGTTGAAAATGAGGAAGACAGTAAATTTTTGTTAATGCCGCCTCCTTCATACGCACTGTTTCCTGAAATTGTGGAGTCGGTTATCGTTAAAAAAGAGGCCCTGGTGTAGATGCCTCCCCCTCGGGAACTACCATTGCCCGTAATGGTGTTGCCGGAAATTACACTGTTTGAGATTTCCATAGAAGTCGCTCGGGCATTCACCCCTCCGCCAGCAAGGTAACCAAAGTTGTTTGATACTACACTGTTTCTAATTTTAATATTGGCATCGGTAATCTCATCCATTGTAAAACCACCGCTGTTCGCATAAATACCGCCGCCAACTCTTGCAGTATTCCCAGTGACGATTGAATTGTTTATAGTTAGCTGTCCATCTAATCCTACAGCAATACCGCCACCATAAGGGGTTATATATTGCCCCTCGCTATCTAGCAACCGTTCTGTATCCCCACCTGTTATTGTGGTGTCATTCAGTGTCAGGTCGGCATCCCTATCAACAGCTATTAACCTGAAAAAACGGTCACCCGCATTTGCCCTTTGTAAAGTGCTGTTATTGCCTGTAATGGTAATATTACTGGCAACTACCGGGAGTGCGTTGAAACCATAAGCAGTACCACCTCCAAGAGATTCGATATCGCTTCGAAACGGTGCTGGATTCAGGCCGTCGAATGAAAATATGCTGTTGGCAGGCAGGACAATCTCATCATCGCCGCTTCCATTTTCACACCCATTGCCATTTGCATTATTATCATTTGCTGAAATAATTGCCTCGGGAAGTGAACAGATAGTGTCGTTGGCAACTGCTACTGCACCAACTCCCGATGAAACTTCATCTACATTAATTGATGCGCCCATTACAGGGCTTGCTCCAAGAGCTAATAATAAGGCTATTGTAGCAAGGGAGTATTTCCACTTCTTTTGCATTGCACGGCGGATTTTTCTGGGAAGGCAAATCAGGTATTGATAGCGCCGGGAGAATTCGTTGTAGGCAGGGCTTTTTATTTCAGCAATTTCGATATTGGATGACAAATCTGAATTGGCTTTGTGCCATGCTTTTACTACTTTAGCCTCAGCTTCTGAGACAGTTTCTGACATCATATATCTCCTTAAAATAATTATAACATATATAATTAAAACATATATTAATAGTATTTGTTAACAAGAGAATAAAAACTCTACGTCATTTTGAAGAAGCGTTGCGACTGAGAAATCTAAAAAGAGATACTGAATCAGGTTCAGCATGACAGAGGGAGTCAGGAAAAAGGATGCTGTCATTCCGGACTTGATCCGGAATCTCGAATTATACTGGATCCCCAATCGTGGCCGAGGATTACACTGTATTTTCCTCATAACATGGTTTGTGTAGCTTTGTCATAGCGAGCCGAAGGCGCGGCTATCTCATGGGATTGCTTCGTCACTAATTTCCTCGCAATGACACATTCTGGATCCCCGATTCTTTCGACATGCTCAAGACACGGCGAGTCGGGGATGACAGCAAATATCTCACACAGTTATTCGCAAATGGGCTAAAATACCTAAAAATAATTTTAAATTGATTAAGGAGGCATTAGATTTTATTTGCTGTAGTTAGCTATCGAGACGACACAGTGCTTGGCATTTCGACCAACGGGAGAAAACTAACTTGAATCATGTATCATGCATCTATTTGTGCTGATATTTTTTTCTTCTCCAAACAACCACTAATGGAATCAGCAAAAATGGAAACAGTGCAGAAAATACTGTCATTTCATCAGGGCTGCCGCCAACAAGTGTATTACAGTCGGAATTTTCGGAATTGCCATCGGCCCCCTGGATCAGGCTGCAGGCAAACGAGGTCTCATCTATTTCATTTTCCTGCAAGATTCCGTCTCCGTTGTCATCATTGCCGCTATCAATCCTTACACCGCCATTAGGACAGTTAAATCCGGCTGGTTCTACATTCAGATCAACCAGGTCATTCCCCTGAGCAGTGTCATCATCATCGTCGTCATCGTCATCACCGGGAGTAGTTGCGGGGAGCTGGGTATTGCAAACAAACTGCGTGTCGTTTATTTCTCCGGGGTCCAGGATATCATCAAAATTAGTATCTAAACCTGTATCAATTTTTGATCCACCAAACTCGCAGTTGGCCCCTGCAGGTTCGTCTGAAACTACTACAAGTGCATTAGCCTCCGGAGTATTGCAAACAAACTGTGTGTCGTCTACCTCTCCTGCGCTTAGTATATTATCAAAATTATCATCTATTCCGGTATCAATTCTTTGTCCGCCGAACTCACAGTTGGCCCCTGCCGGTTCATCAGTGACTAATACCAGGGAATTTGCTCTTGAGTTTATATAAACGCAGTTAATATTGTCATCAGCTTCAATAGGAGTGAATGTGAGCTCACCTGTCAAATTATTCATTATAAGGCCGTTTGGGCTTTGGGTGCATATAATCTCAAGCTGCTGATCAACTGGTATATCTTCATCAATTGTGTATTCAATATTCGTTGGTATATCACAGATAATCTGGTCATCATCGTTCATCATAAAACTATCAGTTATCCCGCAGCCAAATAACCCATCAAATCCGCTACTTGTAAAATCAAAATCCGCACCACCAGACGGTATAGATATTTTAGTAAGAATTATTTCTACGGTTACAGGAGCAGCGCCAACTTCAAATGCCCCTGCATCACATAGTCCATCAATTTCCTGGGGCCTTGCAAAATGTCTTTGGTCCTCATCAAGACGCACGCCATTTGCAATACCGCCCTGGTTTAAAGGATCACACGCTAATGAAGCTCCATCTAATGCAGGGCCGCCGTTTAACCTGATAGTATCTGTAGGGCCTCCGTTGGATTCAAGAGTACCTGTAAGGTTTCCCAGAGTAATTAAGGTAGTGCCAAAGCCGCATGAATCATCATCAGAATAGTTGTTTGTCTCACTTGCAGTATCTATATAGCTAATATCACAGTTGTCATCTGTACTAAATGCAATGATTGAATTACGGATATTAATGTCCTCAGCATTTGCTCCTTCAAGCGCAGTGGTATTTCCAAAAAAAGTAGAAAATGAAATATTTAAAACATCAATAGCAGAGAATCCTTCAATAAAAATAGCCCCTCCTCCCGGATTACTTACATTAGGTGAATTAAAAACATTATTAAAAAAAGTTGAATTTAATATATTAGTAGTAGCTGATGTTATTCCAAACTGTATAGCACCGCCGGAGCCGTTTGAATTAGCTGTTGAAAAAGCATCTTCTGCATTTGCCATATTATTGCTGAATGTAGAGTTGTTTATATTTGTTATCTCTCCATCCCGTATGCCAAATGCTGCAGTTTGAGAACTAATAGCACCACCGGTAATTGAAGTGTTATTATTAAAAGTGCTGTTTCTGATTTCTGATATAGTTCCGGAGATGTTGTTTATGGCACCGCCGAATGAGGTCTGCAAACTATTTGGAATACCGCTGCCATTAAAATTAATATTTGTAGAATTATCATCAAAATCACAATTATCTATTAATCCAATAGTTGCATCTAATTCATTGTTAATTGCTCCACCTGCAATAAATGCTGAATTGGATAAGAATTGCGTATCAATAATATTTTGAATGCGTGCGCCGGTATTATTGGAGATTGCACCCCCTTCACCTACTCTGGTACTAGTTGGGGGATTATCGGCTGTATTATTTTGAAAAACAGATCCTATAATATTATTTATCTGTCCCTGGTTCCTGATAGCTCCTCCGGATACAAATGAAATAGGAATATCTAAAGAATTAGATGTAAAACTTGAATTTATAATATTATTAATAGTTCCATTATTATTAATTGCGCCTCCACCCAGTCTACTATTACCCGAGTTTATAAAATTTAAAGTAAAATTATTATTCCTAATTTCCATCACACCAAAACCTGAATTAAAAATTGCCCCGCCGCTTCTTTCGCCACCATTGCCTTCAAAATTACAAGATTCAAGTGTTAAATCTTCATCATTAAAAATGGCACCGCCATCATCAAATCCCGCCATAACTGCCGTCACAAATCCATTTGTAAATGTAATGCCAATTATTTCAACATTTATTAAATCTGTAAAAGAACTACCACTTACCATAAATATCCTGGACAGGTTATCTGCATCGATTGTCAGCATATCGGCCCCGGGGCCTGTAATGGTGAGATCGTCGGTAATGGTAATCTCACCTGAACTAAGGGTAATAGTGTCAGGAAGTAAAATTATGCTGTCAAATATTATCTCATCCGCACCGGGGTTAGTGTTGGCTGCTTCTACTGCATCACGTAACGAACAGTTATCCCCTGTAGGGGCCGCATCTATCTCACAGTTGCCAGCATTTGCCGGCCCGTCGGAAAGATTATCTACAGTTATTTGTGCGTTTGAATTAAAAGTAAATAAAAAGAATAATGAAAAACTTAAAAAAGATAATCTTAAGATGTTGTATTTCATCCTTCACCCCGTATGGATATAGTTAATATTAATATATTATATAACTACTTAAATTGTCAATTGTTGCATAAATGAAGCATAAAAGAATAGATCTCTCCATTTTGTCGGGATGACACTTTATTTTCTTCATAACATGGTTTGTGTAGCTTTGTCATAGCGAGCCGAAGGCGCGGCTATCTCAGGGGATTGCTTCGTCACTACTTTCCTCGCAATGACACATTCTGGATCCCCGATTCTTTCGACATGCTCAAGACACGGCGAGTCGGAGATGACGATAAGTAATCCTGTATCATGAATCTTGGTTTTTCCTTCTCCTAAACACTATAAAAGGAATCATTAAGAAGGGTAACAGTACAGATAACAAGTCCATTCCATCTGTTTTTCCACTGCTAACCAAACTACATCCGGAATCATCGGAGTCGCTGTTATTATTGGTTACTCCGGGTGGATCATCACAGATAAAATTAGTGTCGTCTATTTCACTTGCCTGGAGTATTCCGTCGCCGTTATTATCAATACCTGTATCAACCCTTACACCGCCGTTAGGGCAGTTTGACCCTGCCGGTTCTACATTCAGGTCAACAAGACTTTCTAAATTGTCGTCATTATTGTCATCATCGTCATCGTCCCCTGGGGCTGGAGGATTTGGAGGGGTAGGGGGCTGGGTATTGCAGAAAAACTGAGTATCGTCTATTTCGCCAGGATCTAATACACCATCTCCGTTGTCATCAAATCCCGTATCTACCCTTACTCCGCCGAACTCACAGCTGGCCCCGGTAGGTTCTGGTGTAACAAGTGAAAGAAAATTGGGGCTGGAGTTGATATAAACGCAGCTTATCTCATCAGTTGGACTAATTACCGAGAAAATTGTTTCTCCTGTCATATTGTCTGAAACAAGATTTGTAGGCCCTTCGATGCATACTATTCTAAGATTTTGGTCCACCGGAATATCTTCATCAATTGTATAATCACCCTGGGGAATTTCACATGTTAATATATCCTCATCATTCATCATAAAATTGTCTTGTAAATCACATCCGGCAACAAACCCGGTTCCCGTAAAATCAAAACCAAATCCACCCGGAGGATTAGATATCTTTGTAAGGTTAATTGTAACCGTAAGCGGGGCCGCGTTAGCTTCGAATGCACCTGAATCACATCTTGTACCTTCCGGTCTTGTAAAATACCTTTGGTCGGTAGAAAGCTGTACTCCTGTAGTGATTCCTGATGAATCCAGGGGTGCGCAGTCTGGCGAAGCGCCGTCTATAGCAAACCCGCTTATTAGTTCAACTGTATCCGTTGGCCCACCATTTGGCGCAGGAGAAGCAGCTAGATCTCCTGCCATTATTGAATTGTCATTATCAAAACCGCAAGTATCATCATCTGAGTAGTTATTGGTTTCGTCCATGGTTTCATCTACATAATCTGCTTCACAGTTATTGCCAAAGTCAGTTGCTGTATTGGTTGCAATAATCGAGTTCCTTATGTTGTAAACAATTTGACTGATCGATTGCGATGCTATACCACCACCTCGATTATCTGCTGTATTTCCTGAAATAGTAGTAAAAGAAATATTTATTGGATCTACGCTTGTAGCTGATATATGAATGGCCCCTCCCTGGGATACGCCGCTAGGGCCTGCTCCTGTAGCTGTATTACCTGACATTGTAGAGTTTGTTATATTAGTAGTGTTTGTGTTAGCCCCAAAAAGTATTGCCCCACCGGAACCCGAGGTTGCATCTGTTACAGTCAGAGATTGAGCATCCGCAGTATTATTGTTAAAAGTACTGTTGTTTATTTCTGTTAATTCTGCATTGCCGCCTCCAGACTGTGAACCATTAACATATATAGCCCCCCCGCCTACTGCTTGATTACCATCAAAGGTAGAGTTTCTTATTTTATCAATGGTATTTTCACCGATAAGGTTTATTGCACCGCCGGTATTAAACCTGTCATCACTGCCAGTGTTGTTTTCTGAAAATCTACAGTTGTCAATTAAATTTATATCATTGAGCGTACTAATGGCACCTCCGTTTGTTCCTGCGGTATTCAGGAGAAACTCTGTGTCAATGATTTCACCAATTAAGTCACCGTTGCTGTATATTGCCCCACCTGGCCCCCTACTTGTATTGTTTTGGAATGTAGATCCAACAATTCTATTTATGATAGCATTATTTGTTATTGCTCCACCAACATTACTAGGGCTTTGGTTAGAATTTAATCTGAATGTTGAGTTCACTATTTCCAGTATTGTTCCTCTAAGATTAGATATTGCTGCACCACCAATTTGCTGGTTCACCATATTTCCAGCTGTGTTTGATTCAAAAAGACTATTTCTTACGGTCAGTAACGCATTTTCGATGTCGTTAAGTATTGCCCCTCCATTTCCATCTGTATTTATGTTTTCAAAATTACAGGATTCAATAGTTAAATTTTCATTGTTTCTAATTCCTGCTCCACTGTTAAATCCTGCATCAAAACCATTTATTAACCTCAACCCAATTATCTCAACAACAATTACATTCATGTCAGAACTGTCATCTACGAGGAAAATTCGTGTAAGGTCATCTGCATCTATCGTGAGCATGTTTGTCCCCGGACCTGTTATGGTAAGGTCATCTGTAATAGTCATCTGACCGTTTGTAAGGTTTATAGTGCCGGGCAGGGCGAGTCCGCCATCAAATATTATTTCATCAGCTCCTGCATTGCCGTTTGCCGTATCAATTGCGTCACGTAATGAACAATCACCGCCATCTGGTTGGCTATCAATCTCGCAATCAGTTGGGGATGATATACCATCTAATAATGTATCTACTGTAATTTGGGCGTTTGAATTAAAAGAAAATAAAAAGAATAAGGAAAAACTTAAAACAGATAATTTTAAAATATTAAACTTCATCCTTCACCTCATTTAGTAGAGATTGTTATGATTAATATATTATGTAACTACTTAAACTGTCAATTGTTGCAGAAATGAAGCATGAAAGAATAGATCTCTCACCTTCGTTCGAGATGACATTCAAAATACAAGATGCAGGAAGGCAAGATAGAAGATGCAAGATGCACAATATTTCCCTCCCCATGGAAGGGGGAGGGTCAGGGTGGGGGTGATATTTACTTTATGAACCCCCACCATAATCCTCCCCCGCGAATACGCAGGGGAAGAAATTATTTTCTGGATCCCCAGTCAAGCTGAGGATGACACCGTTCTTGTCATAGCGAGCCGAAGGCGCGGCTATCTCATGGGATTGCTTCGTCACTAATTTCCTCGCAATGACACATTCTGGATCCCCAATTCTTTCGATATGCTCAAGACACGGCAAGCTGAGGATGACACATTAATTTTTCTTATTCAACAAAACCGATACCAAAAGGGTTCAGACCGGCAATAACAGTCGATGAGAACACCGGTACAGGGCTGCCATCCGAAACTGTATACACCGTTACCTGGTCCGCATCTGCACCCGATTGTGTAACATAGAGTTTAGTGCCATCACCGTTTACCGCTATGTTATGCGGAGTAGGAAATGGAGTATTTGAACTTCCCGCAATTGTATTTGTAGCTGTTTCTATTGCAAACAGTCCGTCAGTTCCTCCGCCGGAAATATTTGTTGTATAGAACCTTTGTCCGTTTGGAGTCATACCTGCACCGTGTGCTCCAGGTACACTGAGCGGCGGAATTACCTGATCAAGCGTGTCACGATTCAGGATAAATACATTGTTAGTTCCCTGGCAGGGTACATAAAGAAAATTGTTTTGCGCAGCAAGTGAAAGGTGAGGGTCTAATCCTACATCAACCCTGTCTAGCTCTTCAAAAGTCTCAGTGCTGAATTTAACTACAACATCCGGCACTTCCTCTTCACCGTCCAATACACCAATTACAGATACAAACGCTGTTGGATTGACCGGGTCTAGAATCACGTCGTGAGGTATTCCCGATGAATCAACAAGGTCCTGCGGTATTGGGATAGTAGTGATAACTTCGAGAGTGTTCGTGTTAATTACTGTTACCGTGTTGTCTATATCGTTATTAACCCAAAGCTGTCCTTCAGAATCATCTCCCCACATATGGAACCCACCGTTACCGATAGGTATTGTCGTAACAACGCTGTAGTCATCAGCATCAAATGCCACGACCCTGTTATTAGCGCGGTCATCCACAAATACTAGATCCTGTGATTCAATATAGAACACATACATAGGCTCTGGCTGATTTGGGCCTGCCGGAAGAGGGACTGTAGATTCGACGGTGTCTGTTTCTACATTAATTACAGTTATAGTGCCGTCGGCACGGTTGGCAACAACAATTTTGCCGTCCCTTGTTGAGCTGGAGCTGTCACAGCTTATCAAAACAAAAGCTGACAGCGTGATAAACAATAATCCAAATAGTACTAACTTCTTACTAAATATTTCTTTAGTATTTACAAAATTTCTCATATTCATCTCCTTTTTTACTACAGTGAAATATAAGAACTAATAATAACATTAAATAACAAAATATAAATAATTATAAATATTATGTTAGAAAATAGGAGAGTCTTAGGGGTAGGTTTGTCACAAGGAGCCTAATGTGATGACAGTGAGTGCGATGTGTAATTTCGAGTGGAACGAGAAATCTCTTCTTCAAAATAAATTTTATTAATCTTTTTTTACTTCCGTATTTGAGAGTTTTACGTCCTTAAGCGCTTCATCTGGAAGCACGTATGAAAGGGAGAGTTTTTCATCACCCCACTCAAGTACTTCAGGGTATTTCATGTTCCTGAGAATATGAACTGCAAATATTTCTTCCACCCCGGACTCGAACCTCAGGAATCCCAGAGTCTGTCCGGACTCTATATTTACAACCCATACGCCGCAGGATCTCTCTTCCAGTCTTTCAAGAAGCGGAAAATCACTGAATACTGCTGTTTCTCGTACCTGAGAAAGTCCGATAAAGGCAAGCGGGCCTATAAAATCAATGCCCCTTGTAAATCCCGGCATTTCCGCAATCCTTTTCCAGGATTTATTCTTTAAATCCACTTCTGCAAGGCTTCCCATGCCGGATTCAAGTACCCAGAGCTTATCTTTGTATAATCTGGGAGAATGAGGCATTGATAAACCTCTTAACAGGACTTCGTTCTTATCAACATCCATTAGTATGCCGCCGTCCCGCTTGTTTTTTCTCCAGCCACCCTGTTCGTCTGTCTCACCGAGAGCCGTTACGTATTTAGGCCTGCCGTCTTTCATTGCAAGGCCGTTTAGGTGGCACCTGTCCTCCGGGGCAAGGGCGCTTACGAAATGGGGACGCCATCTTGGGTAAAAGCTGTGATTATTATCAAGTGTACATAGGCAGCAGAATTTCGTATTTACTATCCATAGATTATCGTCAACGTCATAAGCCATTTCATGAATATCTATATCACCGGTGACATGGATCCTTCTCGGTAAAAAACACGAATCGTGCTTTCCCTGGGGTTCAATTTTTGGGCCGACCGAAGGGACGTTTCTGTAAAACCAGACCGTATTAGTACCTCCAATGGTAAGTCTTGAATAATCCCCTGTTATTCCCATTGGTTTGTTAAAGTTTCTGAAGTGTGTGTTAATAACACCGCCATCGTTCCTTACGATGATTACCCTTCCTGCCTGATAAGTTGATACAACAAGTGAAATACCCAGTTGTTCGAATATCTGGGGGAGGTTTGAAGTATGAACGCTTTTTAAAGGTTTGGGCTGTTTTGCTTCGGTGTTGTTATTTTCTTCTGCCATTACATAAGATTAAAACATGAAATAGAGATAAAATAAATAAATAATTTATTATTTCTAAGAATTTATTTATTATTTTTATGTGCTTCAGTTCTATACTGATCAACCACACTCTGCCAGAGTCTTTGGTTAATCTTTACTTTTTCTTCTGAAAGTTCCTTGAGAAACAGGTCAGGATCATTTTTCCATTCAATTATTTTTTCAACCCTTTTAAGGAAAGTGTTAAATACATTCTTGCCGGGTGTTTTGAGGTCGAGCTCACAGTCCACAAAGCCGGTGTTTACCGAGGACCTTAGCCCTATGAATGCAATGCCAACATCCACTGCTTCTTTTTCAATGTTATTTAACTCACAAAAAGCGTTCTTATATGATTCAAGCTGCTGGCGGTGCTTTGAGTCCTGTTCTTTGTTCCTGTCGGTTTTCCAGTCGAGGATCATAAATTTACTGCCGTTATTAAATACGGCATCAATTTTTCCCCTAAACTTTATATCATCATCGATGTCAGATATTTCTGAAAAAGGCACATCAAAAAACTGTTCTACCTGGTAAAGATCAGGATAAGATGACCTAATCTCATCTGCAAGGTGCTTTATGTTGTCCTGGAACGGTTTGTAGTCATCTTCAATAACATGTTCTTCACCTTTCAAATACTTTTCTGCTGCCAGGTGGACTTCACTGCCAAGTTTCATGGCAGGGGAGTATTCACTTATGTTCATAATATTGTTTACAAGGTAATCAAACGGTTTGGAATTGGCCGATGTAAATGAAAGGCTGTTTAATTTTTTAAAATGGCCATGAATAAAATCAATAAGCCAGTCTTTATTATGTTCTAAAAGCTCTTTTGCCTTGTCGTATTCTTTATTCACAAACAGGCTGTAAGCATCTTTTTTATAGGAAGTATTCTCGCTGCTTTTGTTTTGTTCGATTTCTTTTAAAGTAGTTTCGGTGGCAGAATCATTTATATACTCACCTGATTTGTCGGTAATTATATAAAGGTTTTCTTTTGCTCTTGTGAATGCTACAAAATTAATCCTCAGCAGTTCTTCTTCGAGTTCTTCTTCAGCCTGAATCCCCTTTGAGCTGAGTATTGCCTCAACTACTTCATCCACAAAGTTTGTCTGGCTCCTGGTTACTGACGGGATATAAATTACATTATCAAATTCTCTCCCCTTGGCCTTGTGGATTGTTGTAAGGATGATATTTTCTTCGTCTTCTATTTCATCAGTTGAAAGGTCAAAGGACTGCAGATAGTCAAAAATATGGCCCAGGCCCTTATTATCAAGAAGTGTTAGAGACTCAAAGAATGCCCCGTTAATCTTTTCGGCAGCAGAGTAGTATTCCCTGCCGTAAGACAGTGAGACCGGAATGATCAGTTCTTTAAATAGTTTAATAAGGTCGTACTTGGTTTTTACCTTTTCCCGCAGTTTTTTAAAACCAGGCAGATCTTTTAGAAGCTCTCCCAACTTTTCATATTTTTTATCTGCAAATTCAAAAGCGTCCTGTATTGAAACGGGGAAGTAGGGCGTAAACATTGCATTTTTAACTTCCTGTATGTTTTTGCTGAGCACAGCTCTAAGAAAAGTGATAATGTCGTTTTTAGCATCATCGGAGCCACTGAAAAATGTGGTGGAATATTCGAGCCCGAGCAAATCAAGTTCCCTTCCAAGGTCAGTGATCTGGCTGTTTGTTCTTAGTATTACCGCGGTTGTTTTACCTTCTTCCGAGACAGTTGTTAAAAGATTAAGTGCAAATGGTATCAGGTTCTTTTTGTCGGCGGGGATAATCACAGGCTTATTGCCGTCTATTCCAAGAGCATTTGTTAATCCATTTAGTTCTTCTTTATGGGAGCTGTCAGCAGTCCTGGATATAAAATAGTCCCTTGCGTATCCGAGTATCTGGTTTGTACTCCTGAAGTTCTCTGAGAGTACAAAGTGCGTGGAGTCCTTAAATAGTTCAAAGTTTGAAATAGACCCGCCCTGGAAACCAAATATTGCCTGTTTCTTGTCGCCTACTGCAATAAACTTATGCCCGGATTTAATTGCAATATCGGCCTCCATTTTATTTACGTCCTGGAGTTCATCAACAAGCACGTAATCAAATTCCGGGTCCCTGCCAAGTTTTAGATACTCGATTAGTAAGTCTGCATAATCGAATCCCTCGGATTTTTTTACATGTTCGTAATGTCTGTAAATATTTACAAACTCTGCAAGAAACTTTTCAAGTTCGGCCCTGCTGATTTTGGACTCGCCCGGCAGGTGTTTTGCAGAATCCTGCACATCAATATCGGATGGCAGAAAGCCAAAACTCTTGAGGAAACGAATAAGGTTTTCTATCTTGGGTACGAGTGAATCAAGTATATATTTCTCAGAGTAATTAAGAATCCTGTTTTCCTTTATATAAAGGTAGATTGAAAATCTTAACAAGTTGGAAGATATAATGTCCTGGCTGTCGAGGCTGCTGAGGGCATAAGAATGAAAGGTAAACACATTGAGCTTAGAGACATCAAAGTTTACTTCTTCCTCCTGCCTCAGTTTTAAAATCCTTTCCTCCATCTCCCGCTTGGCTTTCTCAGTAAAAGTAAGGCACAGAATTCTTTCCGGGGTGAACCCCTGGTTTATAAGGGACAGGTATTTATGTGCAAGGAGGAGGGTCTTGCCGGTCCCGGGGTTGGCAGTAACAAGAATGTTGCCCTTTGTGTCTAAAATGTCCTGTTTTTCTTTATTAATGCCCATTTTAAAAAATCTGCCGTTTTAAATGAATCTTTGGATAAAGTATTTAAATCTAAGAATTTACATTAGCCGTATATTAATTTAGTTAAAGGAAATAAAAATGATAAGAAAAATTTTACCAATACTTTTTGTTTTACTCAGTTTTAGTGCTGCAGGTGATGTTATTTCATCTGAAACAAATTTCGATCATCAGTATAGAAACTACGGACTTATCCTTAACGACCATGTAAATAACGGCAAGGTCGATTATGGTAAGTTAAAGGCAAATTCTGCTGATCTGGACCTTGTTTTGGTTGAATTTGCAGGTGTTACTAAGGCCCAGTTTGTCAGCTGGGACAAAGATAAACAGCTTGCTTACCTGATTAACCTTTATAATGCCGCGACCCTTGACCTTGTAGCCGATAACTATCCTTTAAAAAGTATTAAGGATATTGGCAGTCCATGGGACAAAAATGTTGTTAATCTTCACGGCAATCAAATTTCACTTAACCAGCTTGAACATGAAGTTATAAGAAAAAACTTTAAAGAACCCAGGATACATTTTGCCCTTGTGTGTGCGGCAAAAGGGTGCCCTGTGTTAATAAGTGATGCATATGTTGGAAGTAAACTCAGTTCCCAGCTTGAAGGTGTTACAAAAAACTTTTTATCAGCAGGTGATAAAAACAAAATAGATGATGCCAACCAGGTGATTGTGGTTTCCCCGATATTTGACTGGTTTGCAGACGATTTCAAGGGGCAGTCGGGTTCTGTAGTTGCTTTTCTTGCGCCTTACTATTCAAAAAACCCGGAAGATTTAAAAACCTACCAGATTAAATATACTAATTACGACTGGACACTTAACGATAAATAACATCTTGTCGTAATCCACTGTCCAGAATTATTCTTTAAACATTTCTTAATAATGAAAAAGACAGATGTAATCATTCCTGTATATAACGAGGAGGGGTCTATCGGCCTTGTAATCGGTGATATACCTACTGAATCGGTAAATGAAGTTATAGTCGTAAACAATTTATCAACGGATAACAGCGCCGAAGTTGCAAAAGAAGCCGGTGCAACAGTAGTAGACCAAAACAAGAGGGGATACGGGAATGCCTGCCTAAAAGGTATAGAGTATATAGATTCTAAGCCGGATAAACCCGATATTGTCGTGTTTCTTGACGGTGACTATTCCGACCATCCCGAAGAACTGCCAGGACTGTTAAAACCCATATTAGAAGATAATTATGACCTGGTGATCGGGTCAAGGACCGCAGGAAAACAGGAAAAGGGGGCCATGCTGCCCCAGGCTGTTTTTGGAAATTACCTTGCAACATTTCTAATTCGACTTTTTTACGGATTTACTTTTACTGACCTTGGGCCATTTCGTGCAGTAAAGTATGAAAGCCTAAAATCACTAAATATGCAGGACACTACATTTGGCTGGACAGTAGAGATGCAGGTAAAAGCATTGAAAAAAGGATTAAAATGTACAGAAGTTCCGGTCAGTTATCGGAAAAGGATAGGGGTATCTAAAATTACAGGCACACTAACAGGAACAGTAAAAGCCGGGTATAAAATTATCTGGACAATATTTAAGTATTTATAAAAAAATTCCGGTTAAACCAACCATGCCTGAAAAAGCCGTTTTCCTAGACCGAGATAAAACCATTATTTTGCCCAATGGTGACAACTATATTTACAGGATAGGAGACTTCTATATTCCGAACAGCTATGTAACTGCACTCAAAGATCTGTTTGATAATAATTACAAACTCTTCGTAGTAACTAATCAGGGGAGGGTGGCAAAAGGTTATATGAACGAAGAAGATGTAGTTGAACTCCACGAGTATTTAAATGATTTTTATGAACAGCATGGTTTCCAGATAGAGGAATATGCTTACTGCCCTCATAATCCCATGGGGCATATATCACCCTATAATGTTGTGTGCCATTGCAGAAAACCAAAGCAGGGAATGTTTTATGATTTAATAGATAGATATGAAATTGATGTTACTAAATCCTGGATGGTCGGCGATACAGAGAGGGATATTGTGGCGGGTAACCTTTGCGGGCTGAAAACTATCCTGGTCAGGACTGGTTATCATATAGGTTCCGAAAAGGCCGATTACGTGGAAGATGATCTTGCCGAGGCAGCTAAGAGAATTCTAAAAACCAAATTATAACGTATATAAATTTAAATCTTTATGTAGAATAGTGCCATGTCAGAAACTATAATCAAAACAGCAGTAAGAGTTTTATATAATTTTACCGATACTACCCAGGGTGTTACTGAAGAAGATGTTCTTAGGGTCTTCGGCATATCTAAAAACATCAAACCACGGGAAGTAATGGACCTGCTTCTTGAGAACGATTATCTAATACCTTCAGAAACCGGTGATCTTTATTTTATTTCGGATGAAGGGCTAAAGCTTATTAAAGCAATCTAAAAATATATTAATTTAAGTATGCGTCCCCGAGAGGATTCGAACCTCTGACCCCCAGATTAGGAATCTGGTGCTCTATCCTGCTGAGCTACGGGGACACTTACAGAAGCGTATATTCTAGCAAATATTTTATAGATGTAAAAAGATTTATATAATTAGTATGGATTAAAGATCAGGGCAGGATTTATTTTGCTTCTTTATGCAGGATTTCATCAACTCTTAGTTTTACTTCACCCTGCAGATTATTATCAAGGTAAAGCTCAACGGCTTCTCTTACAACCTCTGAAATACTTTTTCTAAGAGACCACTTTGTCTCTTCAAGTGCCTCGGCAAGTTCTGCTGAAACCCTTATATTCAGTATTTTCTCCAGGTTTTTATCGTTTTGTTTTTTTGTGGACATTTTATTAACTATTTTTAAGTATCTAAACTGCACTCCAACAGTTCCAGAAACCAAGCATTTTATGGAAAATTAACCTAAATATAAATTTAAATTAACTTCTTTGCCTTTAGCTCTCTTTCCCATAGTTATGTATTACTGTAATACAAATATACCATGTTGACATGACACGTAAATTTGTCTATACTGATCTACTGTAATACAGTAATAATGTCCATCTGTATTATGGACATACAATATTACAATCATTAATGGAGGAATTCAACATGAATAATTTTAACAGGCAGGAATGGGAGATTGTTGCCAACGAAGTTAATGAACTTCAGGATATGCTTTGGCACAGTGCAAAGAAACTAGCAAAGTACGATCTAATGGTTGATCAGCTTCCACACTGGACAGAGGATCAAAAAGACAGGTATGTCAAAGAAAGTTACGAGTTTCACCTGGCAGATGGCTGGAAAAGAATGGAAAAGATTAAAAATCTGTTAGACAAACTTGGAATGCCTGAGGACGTTAAAACTAAAAGGGATACAGTACACAACGTAGCCTAGTTCAGCTTTATCTCGAAAAGTTTTGGCCACAGTTTGCCGGTGACAAATATCCTTCCGGTTTGTTCATCATACGCAATACCGTTGAGTACATCTATTCTGCTATTGCCGTCAAAGTGTTTATGTAAACCTGAAAGGTCATACCATTTTAGTACATTACCGGTTGCAGGGTCTATTGAGATTATTTTATTTGACCTCCAGATATTTGCATAAATCTTTCCGTCAATATATTCGAGTTCGTTTATAAGGCTTACCTGCTCTCCATTATCCGTAATCTTTATTTTCCTAATCTGTTTAAAAGTGACGGGATTATAAAAATATATATAGGGCGACCCATTACTTATTAATAAGTCTTTCCCGTTATTGGTAATTCCCCATCCTTCAAAGGGATATTTGAATGTTCCCAGTTCCTTAAAACTATTTGCCTCATAGATAATCCCCGTTTTTGACCTCCATGTTAGCTGGTATATCTTCCCGTTTAAAAGAGTAATTCCCTCTCCAAAGTACTGGTCAGGTAGTTTGTGGATCATTTCGATTTTACCAGTATCCAGATTTACTTTTCTAAGTGTTGATTTCTTATAAAGGCCTGTGCCTTCATAAATACTGCCATTGTGAAAAATAAGTCCCTGTGTAAAAGCCCCGGTGTCATGGGGATAAGAATTAACTATAGTGATTTTTTCAGAACTATTTTGCTCAATAGCAGAACTTGGATTTTGGCATGAGTAAAGCAGGGTGAATAGAATAAATATTAATAAAAATGAATTTAAGTGGAATCTCATATTTGTCCGGATTTTTCCGTTCCTATGATTTTTTAATATATCACGAAACGTAAATAAATCATGAAAATTCCCAATAGTTGTTTGCATTAAAAATATAATTTAGGTATACCTAAATATAAAGTTATAAATAATAAATAGGAAATTTTATAAATGAAAAGAATAATATTAACAATTTTTATAGCAGTTACCTCTTTTTACTGCACAAGCGAAGCTTTTGCTGTAGGGGGCATATCTAATTCAAAAGTTATAGTGCCCAGTACTGATACTGTACCAAAAAGCAGGATCGAAATTGAACCATTTGCTAATTTTCTATTTGCCGATGACGAGAATAACACAAAGACCTATGATCTTGGCATGAGGGTTACATACGGACTGCTGGATAACGTAGAGGTTGGTGCATCTTTTTTCTTTGTTACATTTGATGATGACGACATTATAAATACAGATTCAAATTTTGGAAATATTGAGCCAGGTCTAAAGTGGAGAATTTTTGACCAGGAGGATTACTCATTAACCTCTTTTTCCATAGCATATGAAGGCGGTATCACTATCCCTACCAGCGGTGACGATGAGAAATGGGCATTTGAACCACTGGGCTTAATTATTACAAAAAATATCAATGAACAGTTATCAATTGATAATGATGTGGTGCTTAGAATTGTTGAAGATGAAATCTGGGGAATAATTTCAAACCACGGTATTGGGTACTACATTACAGAGTGGCTGCAGCCAGTTGTTGAGATGGGATATATCTACAATAACATTGATAACCAAAGAAATGAGCATGTGTTAAATGTCACCGGTGGGTTTACTGCCAACTTAACAGATTATGCAACATTAATAATAGGTGTGACCAAGGACATTGTATCCGAAGATACCGAAGACACACTGGTAATTACGACAGCATTAACATTATTATTTTAATTTGGGAGGAAAGACTATGCTATCACAATCAATTGAAGACTATCTAAAAGTAATATACGACATACAAAATACTGACGGGAAAGTTACAACAACGTCACTATCAAACAAGCTCAATATTGCCCCTGCTTCAGTAACTGGGATGCTCAAAAAACTGTCATCAAAAAAACTGGTAACACATAAAAAGTACCAGGGCGTACAGCTTACCGAGAGTGGTAATAAGATTGCCCTGGAAATAATACGCCATCACAGGCTTATTGAGCTTTATCTAAAGGAAGCCCTCGGAGTGCCATGGGACCAGGTGCATGAAGAAGCTGAAAAATGGGAACATGTCCTTTCCGAAGATATCGAGGACAGGATAGACAAGTTTCTCGGACACCCTACTTCGGATCCTCATGGTTCGCCAATACCCAGCAGGGACGGGAAAATCATCGAAAGAGACTGTTCCTGCCTTGCAGATATTGAACCGGGTTATAAGGCCGTAATTGCAGAGGTGAGTGACCATGATGCAAGTATGCTGAGGTACCTCGGTGAAATGGGGTTTTATCCCGAAACAAATATTGAGATAAATTCTGTTGAACCTTTTAACGGGCCAATGAAAATCAATATAAAAAATAAAATTAAGATACTTGGAAGGGAAGTTGCCAGGTATATCGCCGTAACAGATGTTAAGAAGGTAGCGTAAATGAATATGAAAATGAAAAAATTAGTACTGATACTCCCCTTATTACTTTTAATTGCCTGCACACAGAGCGGTAATAAAGATATGGACCCAAATACAATTACAATCGCAACAACCACCGGGATGATAAATGATATTGTCCTAAATATAGGTAAAGAAAAAGTTTCTACCCAGTCTTTAATGGGGCCCGGTGTTGACCCGCATCTATACAAGGCAAGCGCCAGGGATGTAAGGACCCTTTCTGAAGCTGACATTATCTTTTACAACGGTCTTCACCTTGAGGGAAAGATGACAGAGGTATTTGAAAATATGTCAAAGCGGGGCATTAAGACAGTGGCAGTTGCAGAAAGTATAGATAAAAAAAATCTCCTTCAGTCACCAACATACAAGGGGTATTACGATCCGCATGTCTGGTTTGATGCAGGTTTATGGTCAAATGCCGTTGAGAGTGTTACTGCGACCCTAATAAGCAATGATCCTGACAATAAAGATTATTACCTTCAAAATTCTACCGAGTATCTATCCAGGCTGAACAACCTTGGGATATTTATCCATGCTAAGGTAAATACCCTGCCCGTTAATAAAAGGGTGTTAATAACTGCACACGATGCTTTTGGTTATTTTGGAAAGGCATATAAATTTGAAGTTATTGGACTCCAGGGCGTTAGCACTGATTCCGAAGCAAGTACTGCAGATCTTCAGAAATTATCAAAACTTATCGTAGAACGGCAGATCCCTGCAATCTTTGTTGAATCCTCCGTGTCACCAAAATATATAGAAGCAGTAAAAGAAGCGGTTAATTCCAAGGGATTTAATGTAGAAGTGGGCGGCGTGCTTTTTTCCGATGCACTTGGAAATTACGGGACTCCCGAAGGCACTTATGTCGGGATGTTTGAGTACAACGTAAATACAATAGTGGACTCATTAAATAAATAGTTTGTTATGGATAATAAATACACATTAGAAATCACTGACCTTACGGTTGCATATGACAATAAGCCGGTCCTTTGGGATATTGACCTCAATATTCCAAAAGGTGTGTTAATGGCTATTGTCGGCCCAAATGGTGCCGGGAAGACCACTCTTATTAAGGCCATTCAGGGGCTGGTGCCGACTGCAGCTGGGCGGGTACTCGTATTTGGGAAAAAATATTCTGAAAACAGGGGGCTTGTCGGATATGTACCACAGAGGGGAAGTGTGGACTGGGATTTTCCGACCAGTGTGGTTGATGTTGTGAAAATGGGTACCTACGGCACACTTGGCTGGTTCAGAAGGCCGGGTAAAAAAGAAGAAAATATGGCACTTGAAGCACTTGAAAAAGTAGGGATGCTTGATTTTAAAGACCGCCAGATAAGTAAACTTTCAGGTGGCCAGCAGCAGAGGGTGTTTCTTGCAAGGGCACTTGTACAAAATGCCGAAATTTACCTTATGGATGAACCCTTCCAGGGCGTTGATGCTACAACAGAAAAAGCCATTATTACTATTTTGAAAGACCTAAGGTCACAGGGCAAGACTCTTGTCGTGGTTCACCATGACCTTCAGACTGTAAGGGAATATTTTGACAGTGTTGCACTTCTAAATGTAAGGCTTGTTGAAAGCGGTAAAGTTGATGATGTCTTTACACATGAAAACCTCCAGAATACCTACGGCGGCAGGGTCAAATTTCTTGACCAGGAAATAAGCCGGAATGCAGTATAAAAAATGATTTTACATGAACTAATATTTGACTACACATTAAGAAATGTAGCTCTTGGGTCTGCAATGCTTGGAATTGTGAGCGGGTTTCTTGGGACTATTGTAGTATTAAAAAAGCAAAGCCTTCTCGGTGATGCAATGTCACATGCAGCTCTGCCGGGAATAGCCCTGGCATTTATTGTCTTTGGTACAAAAAATATCTCTGTTCTTTTGCTTGGTGCCGGGGTTACTGCATTTATAGCTACCGGGCTGATTTATCTGACAACAAAAAATTCAAAAATAAAATTTGATTCGTCCCTTGCAATATGGCTGTCTACATTCTTCGGTCTGGGTCTTGTACTCCTGACAATAATCCAAAGATATCCAAACGCACAGCAGGCAGGGCTTGATAAGTTTCTGTTTGGCCAGGCCGCTGCACTAACGCAAAGTGATGTTACTACTATGTTTATACTCGGGGCAATATCCATCTCCATAGTGATACTGTTCTGGAAAGAGATAAAGATATTAATCTTTGATCCTGGATTTGGTACCAGTCTTGGCCTAAAGCTCAGGTTTATGGAAACGGTTGTTATAGCACTTATTATTGTGGCGATACTTATTGGGCTTCAGACAGTGGGGGTTGTGCTGATGAGTTCAATGCTGATTGCACCGGCTGTTGCTGCAAGGCAGTGGACAGACAGGCTCAGCACAATGGTGATGCTTTCGGCATTTTTTGGAATTATTGCCGGAATTTGCGGTTCGGTATTCAGCAGTAAAATTGCAAAAATGCCCACAGGCCCAGCGATCATTGTCACTATTTCATTTATCGTTTTTATTTCTGTTCTTTTTTCCCACAAATACGGGCTAATTACGCAGTACTTTATTGAGAGGCGTAATAACCGAAATATTAGACATAACAGGATACTTGAAGGCCTTCTTAATTTATCTGTAAACCACAATGATCCATATCATCCGCATTCCATAAATGTATTGAGGTTTATGGGCTACAGCCCCGGGGCAATCAGGTCCGGACTTGAAACATTAAAACAAAAAGGGCTGGTTGTGCATCAAGGAGAAGAAGAATGGTCGTTGACCAAAGAAGGGTATCTGACTGTTGAAAAAAATATTAAAAACCTAACACCATGACAATGCAATTTGAAATACTTATCATAGCTATGTTTGTATCTGCATCCTGCGCGGTACTCGGGAGCTTTCTGATACTTCGGGGAATGGCGATGATGTCAGATGCTATAAGCCACTCTGTATTGCTGGGGATAGTCCTCGCATTTTTTATTGTGAGCAGTCTAAGTTCCCCCCTATTAATTGTAGGTGCTGGCCTCAGCGGACTTCTTACTGTTGTGATGGTTGATATTGTTAATAAAAAGAAGTTTATCAAAAAAGATGCTTCGATTGGCCTTGTCTTTCCTCTCCTGTTTAGTATTGCGATAATAATAATTTCAAAATATGCAGGGAATATTCATCTTGATATTGATTCGGTTCTTCTAGGTGAACTGGCATTTGCCCCGTTTAACAGATTTATTGTAGACGGCACTGATATTGGACCAAAATCACTCTATGTAATGATCACATTATTTGTTCTTAACTCTTTATTTATTGCTTTTTTCTACAAGGAATTAAAAATAACAACTTTTGATAAATCGCTTTCATCAACATTAGGATTTCGTCCAAACTTTTTAAACCTTTTCCTTATGGGGATGGTTTCGATCACCTGCGTGGCAGCGTTTGATGTGGTAGGGTCAATACTTGTAATTGCATATATGATCATTCCACCGGCAACAGCTTATTTACTTACAGAAAAATTGTCCTATATGATTATTCTTAGTGTAATTGTGGGAATATTGAGCTCAGTTGCGGGTTTTATCCTGGCAAACATGATAAATGGAAACATCGCCGGTTCAATTTCTGTAGTATGCGGACTGTTCTTTCTTCTTGCTTTGTTTTTATCACCGGATAACGGCATAATTTCAAATTTCCGAGACAGGATAAGGAAAAAGTGGCAGTTCTCTGAAAGTCTCCTCCTTGTTCACCTCTCTAACCATGAAGGCCAGCCTGATTATGATGAAGAGTCCAGGATTGATCATCTGAACCAGCATATGCTCTGGGATATGAAGTTTGGTGAAAAAGTAGTCGGGCTTGCATTAAAGAACGGATACCTGCTGGTTTCAGATCAAAATCTGATATTAACCGAGAAGGGAAGAGAATACGTGGAAGAAATAAAGGAAAGTACTATTTAATCAGTACCGTTATTTTTTTTTGAAGTATCTTTTTTAATTTTTAAAAGCATAAAGAAAAGAACCAGCAGTTTGTTTTTGTCATCATCTATCATGGATTCTATATAATCCATATTGTCACTTACAGACTGGTCATCTGGGGCTATCTTCTGTGCTTCCCTCAGGACAACAAGTGCTTCTGAATACCAACCCTTTTCGGCATATGAAAATGCCAGAGAGTTGTAAGAAGGGATAAATTCGGGGTCAAATCCTATAACTTCCTTAAATTTTTCTATTGATTCATCCAGCCAGCCAAGGTCAAAATAGCAGTTGCCCAGCGAGAGGTAAGCCCATGAATCTTCGGGAACAATTTCAATATGGTTTCTAAACTGTTTTACTGCTTCGAGGTTCCATCCCATATCAAAATAACAAAGGCCGAGTTGGTAGTGGATCTCGTCAAAATACTGATCGTATTCACTTTTCATGCACTGTTCGAATAATTTAACGGCTTCTTCATATAATCCCGATACTTTATAGGCTATTGCCAGGTGCCATACCGCAAGGGAATATTCGGGGTTAATGCCAATTGACCTGATAAAAATATCTATTGCTTCATCTACCCTGTTTATTCTGCACAGTGTAATACCGTATTGAGTCAAGATTTTGGGGTCGTTTTCCTTTAAATTTAATGCCATAGAATAATATTTTATGGCATATTCGAACTGTTCCATCATATCAAATGTAACAGCATACGAAAGGTAAACGTAGGGGTTGTTTGGCGAAAGTTTATTGGCTTTACTAAGTATTGATAATGCTTCTTTGAATTTACCGCTTTCTTTAAACTGATCAGCTCTATTTAACAGCCGGTCAAGTTTATTCATACAGTTCTCCACTGTCGGTTGAATTTGAATAAATCATATTTGTATAAAAGTTTCTTGTCAATAACTAATGTTGATTATATCATTCTAAGAGTATAAAAAATAGTACCCATAACAAGAAATATATAATGTTTTCTGAAACTTATATCTTGACAAATATTGTTAAAACAACTAAATTGGAAACATCTGTAGTTTGGGTTGTTAAGTGAGGATAAACCATGAGAAGATCTGATATTGAGAGAGAATTGTCTGAAAAATTCAATTTGCAGTCAAACCAGTCAATACAAATCCTTGATACTATAATAGAAAGTATGACCGGCGTATTACAAGAAGACGGAAGGATTGAGATAAGGGGATTCGGAAGTTTTTTCACAAAGAGTTATGGTTCCTATGGTGGTAGAAACCCCAGGACGGGAGAATATGTAGAGGTCTCAGAAAAAAAATTACCTCATTTCAGGCCCAGCAAGGAGCTATTAAAGAAGTTAAACGATAATAAATCCAACGATGAATAGTTATAAGTACCTTCCGGTTTCGTAATTTTCCAATATTTATTAGAATAAACATCCTGTACTATATTTTTACAATATAACCATGTCCTTAAAAGATATTTTGATATATCCGGAGAAGAAGCTCCGAAAAAAGTCTCAGCCCATAGAGAAGATAGACAAGAAAATCCAAAAGCTGCTGGATGACCTGGCCGAGACAATGTACCATGCGCCCGGGGTGGGGCTTGCAGCACCGCAAATTGGAGAAAATCTCAGAGCACTTGTTGTGGATATCTCTACAAAAGATGAAGAAAATAATCTTATGGAACTTATAAACCCAGAGATTAAATACTCAAGCGGTACACAAAGCAGTGAGGAAGGCTGTTTAAGCATTCCGGGGTATTATAGCAACATAACAAGAAAGAAAACTATTACAGTAGAAGCCCTCGACAGAAATGGTGATAAAATTGAAATTCAGGCAGAAGACCTGCTCTCACGGGTACTTCAGCATGAAATCGATCATCTCGATGGAACTCTTTTTTTTGACAAAATGCCCAAACTTAAAAAAGAACTTTTTATAAAAAAAATTGATAAAGCCTTCAGATAAAATAATGCCATCTAAATTAGTCGAAAACCTTTCCCCCTTCTATGTGATGGAGGTCCTTGAACATGCAAAGAAACTTGAAAGTGAGGGTAGGGATATTGTCCACTTTGAAGTAGGAGAACCCGATTTTATAACCCCTGTAGAAATCTGTGAATCTGCAATTGAATCTATAAACAGAGGTGATACTAAATATACTGAAAGTGTTGGTATACCGGAGCTAAGACAGAAAATAATACATAGCTATAATAAAAAATATGGACAGGATATACCGTATAGTAATGTTGTAATTACTTCGGGCAGCTCACCGGCAATCTTTATGTCTATTCTGTCGGTTATTAACCCCGGTGACGAGGTAATTATTACAGACCCGCACTATGCCTGTTACCCGCAGATTATTAAAATAGCCGGCGGAGTTCCAAAGAAGGTACGTATAAGCGAGAAAAACGGGTTTCAGATCGATGTTGCAGAAATTAAAAAAAATATTACTGATAAAACAAAGGCAATAATTTTAAATTCACCTTCGAATCCCACTGGTGCAATACTTGATGCTGATATATTCAAAAAAATTGCAGCACTTGGTATTTTAATAATCTCTGATGAAATTTATCACGGCCTTGAATATACAAAAAAAGCTGATTCGGTCTATCAGTTTACGGATAATGCTTTTGTGATAAACGGATTTTCGAAACTCTATGCAATGACCGGATGGCGGCTGGGTTATATTATTGCACCGGAAAAGTTTATAAGGCCCTTGCAGAAACTGCAGCAAAACCTTTTTATTTCTCCAAACCCTTTTGTCCAGAAAGCCGGAATAACAGCAATTGAAGAGGCCAGTTACAGTACTGATTCAATGGTGAAAGAGTTTGATGAAAGAAGAAAACTTATGCTCGGGGAAATAAAAAAGTCCGGGTTTAAAATAGCTAATGATCCAGAAGGGGCTTTTTACATTTTTTTAAATATTTCCCAATTTGCTTCAAATTCATATAACCTTTCATTTGATATTTTAAACAAGTCCGGTGTAGCTGTAACACCGGGTATTGATTTTGGAGACGGCGGCGAAGGGTATATAAGGCTTTCGTATGCAACTTCAAAGGAACTTATTGTGGAAGGCGTAAAAAGGTTGACCGATTATTTTAAAAGTAATTAATAATTAGATGATAATACCGTTCCTTGATAATATTGATGTTAAAGACAAAAGAGTATTCCTGCGCCTGGATTTTGACCATCTTTTTGAGAAAAATTTCAATCGCGGAAAAATGGAGAGATTTAGAATTGCCGAGCCCACATTAAGATATTTAATAAATGCCAATGCAAAAGTAATAATTGCACCAAGTTTTACTCCGGGGAATAAAAAAAATAAGACTGAATACAGCATCGAACCTTATGCAAGGCATATTTGCGACCTTTATAAATGCAATGTCTATCTTACCGAGAAGACTGTGGGCAGTCTGCCTATAAAGCTCTCTCAGGATATGGAACCCGGTTCAATACTGTTTTTAGAAAACCTTTTTAATATAGAAGCTGAGAAAAATGCTGAAAATGATTTTGCCGAACAACTGTCAAAGCTTGCGGATATATATGTTAATGAGGCATTCTCTCTTTCCAATTCAGCTCTTGCTTCAAATACTGAAATAGTTGATTTTTTTGAGAAGGAAATGATATTTGCCGGATTAAACTTCGAGCATGAAATTACCAATTCGGAAAAGTTAAAAGCAGCTGAAAATTTTATACTTTGTATAAATAACGACAATGACATGACAGGATCTTTAGCTGCGGCAGAAGACCTGATAGAAAGAATAGACCACATTCTCCTTTTTGGGGAACTTTCCAGCATCTACTACGTTATCAAAAACGAGATTGAGAATCATGGTTATTCCAAAAACATTATTAATAAATTTAAAAAAGTTATAAAGTCAGCAGAAGTACGGAACATTCAGATTAACCATGTGGTTGATTATTATGCTGAAGAAGAAAATTCCCAGCCAAGGTTAGTAAAAAACGAAATTATAAATAATAAGCAGGGCTATATTGATATAGGGGATGAAACCGGGAAAATATTTTCAGATGCACTTGCCGAGTCAAACCTTGTTTTTTGGCTCGGGAATTTGCCTAATAACAAAGAACGTGATTTAGTTTTTGGATCAGCTAAAATAATTGATACAATTAAAATGAACGAATTATATGTGATCGGTGCTGAAACTGATGATTTTAATTCTGATGCAAAAAACCAATTAGAGGATGGTTTTTTTAAATTTCAAACTAGTTGTTACAATACATTTGTAAATTCAGTTACAAGTGAAGGGTTGCCTGTAATTGAAAAACTTGAGGCTAAACTCAGATGAGTAAAACATTAATAATTGCTAACTGGAAAATGAACCTGCTAAGGGGTGATTCCGAACTGCTTACAAAATCCATACTGAATATGGTAAATCCGGGTGTGCTGAAATTTGAAATAGTTTTAGTCCCACCTTTTACAAATATGGAGATTGTTCACAGGTGTATTGACCATACAGACATATCACTTGGGGCCCAGAATGTATTCTGGGAAGATTCAGGAGCATATACCGGTGAAATATCTCCCACAATGCTTAAAGATATCGGGTGCAGCTGGGTAATACTCGGTCATTCTGAGAGAAGGCAAATACTTGGTGAGACTGATTTTGAAGTAAGGAGAAAAGTATCTGCTTCTCTTGAAGTAGGTCTGAAGACAGTCGTATGCGTTGGAGAAACCCTATTGCAGAGAAATAAGGGGATGGCCCCGAATGTTCTAAGACGCCAGGTTGAGAGCGCACTGCAGGATGTAAATAATGAAAATGCCCAAAATATTGTTATTGCATATGAACCCGTATGGGCAATAGGTACGGGAAATAATGCATCTATGCTGGAAATTGAAGTTGCCCATGATGAAATAAGAGATAAATTAATTGGACTATTTGGAAAAGATGCGGATAATATAAGGATTATTTACGGCGGGAGTGTTAATCCCGATAATATTCAGTACGTTTTATCTACCAAAAATGTAAACGGTACCCTTGTTGGTGGGGCTAGTTTAGACGCCGATGCATTTATTCAATTAATTGAAAAAGCCGGAGAGTAGTAACAGTGGAAATATTAATACCATTTATAAAAGTTATTCATATAATTGTTTGTATATTCTTAATAGTGCTTGTGCTATTGCAGCCTGGTAAAGGCGGAGACCTGGGTTCTGTATTCGGAGGCGGTTCATCTGATTCGGTATTCGGTTCAAGCGGTGCAGCACCGTTTCTTACAAAATTAACAAGACTTCTTGCATTAATTTTTGTAATAACATCTTTGTCCCTTGGCTATTTTTCGGTCAGGAGTATACAGTCAACAGTAATTAGTGATACACCTGCGGTTGAGCAAAATGTAACAAGCCCTGAAGAAACAGGCACAGAAACATCTGCAAAACCAGCTGAGAATGACAGTCCTTCAAACCAGGATTTGATAGATTCTCTTACTGCTCCGCAGGAAGAACCCCAAACAGCAAATTAATCAAAATTGTAAATCCACCTGATCTTGCCGTTATGATTGGGTGTAAGTATATTTTATCCTATAAGGATCATTTAGGAGGTAACACAAGATGACATATATAATTGCCGAGCCATGTATAACAGTAAAAGATAAGGCTTGTGTAGAAGCTTGCCCGGTTGACTGCATTTATGAGGGAGATGAACAGCTTTTCATCCATCCTGATGAGTGTATTGACTGCGGTGCATGTGTTGATCCTTGTCCTGTAGATGCTATTTACCATGAAGACGAGCTTCCTGAAAAATGGCAGAACTTCATTGATTCAAATAAAGATTTCTTTGATGGAAAGGAAGGCCTGGAACCAGCACGTAAAGACGATTAAAAAATAATCTTTTTAACAAGCTCTTAAAGGGGATATGTGATCTTTTTTCATGTATCCCCTTTTCTGTTTAATATTAAAAATGTTAACTTATTTCTTTTATTACGGACTGCAATGAATAATGTTAAGAAAATTTGATTTATAATTGTAAAGAAACATAAAGGGGTAGTGGAGGGATTTTATGTTTTAGATTTTAAATTGAATTTTTAGTTAAATTCATTGCCTAGCCTTGATCTTTGGTATAGATACGAAAAAATGGGATTATCAATATACTAACTGTGTTCAAATCTATATTTAGGTTTAGAAAAAACAAACTCAGATTTAACTTTGTATCAAGACAAAGAACTATAAAGAGAGAATTAGATTAGTATTATGCCTATGACTAAACTGTCTAAAAGAAAAGAAAGTCTAAAGAAAATACTTTCTTTTCTTAAAAAAGAGTATCCGAATGCCGGGTGCCACCTGGACTACAACAATGCGGTAGAATTGCTCGTGGGTTCTATTCTTTCAGCCCAGTGCACTGATGTGCGGGTAAACGAGGTAACAAAGGACCTTTTCCGTAAATATACCAATGCATATGACTTTTCTCTCGCTGATATCGAGGAATTAAAGGATGATATAAGGTCAACCGGGTTTTTTAATAACAAGGCTAAGTCTATACTGGAATGTACAAAAGCACTTGTCAGAGACCACGATGGAGTAGTGCCTGAGACAATGGAAGAGCTGACAAAATTAAGAGGGGTTGGAAGAAAAACCGCTAATGTGATTTTAGGGAACTATTACGGAAAACCTGGAATAATAGTAGATACACATATTGGCAGGTTAAGCCGCAGGCTGGGGCTTACGGAAAATGAAGACCCCGTAAAAGTAGAATTTGATTTAAGAGAAATTGTGCCCGAAAAGGACTGTACTTTCTTTTCAAATTCACTGGGGGATCACGGAAGGACAATTTGCAAATCCAGAAAGCCATTATGCGGTGAATGTAAAATATCGGATATTTGCCCTTCATTTGGAATGTATAGCTAAAATGGAACATAGATACAATTTATACCACAATTTTTTAAAGGAAAAATACGGCGCAAGGGTACACAAAGTGTCCCTTGATATGGGATTTACATGCCCTAACCGTGACGGGACCGTAGCTCAGGGGGGGTGCGTTTACTGTAATAATGACAGTTTTGTCCCTCCATATGCAAGGTCGCGCTATAATATGGATTCCCAGATTAAGCATGGAATTGAATATATGAAAAACAGATTTAAGGCCAAAAAGTTTATTATTTATTTCCAGGCGTATACAAGTACATACGGTGAGGCAAAAGAGCTCGAGATAATGTATAAAGAAGCCCTTAAGTATGATGGGGTTATTGGCCTTTCTGTTGGAACTCGTTCGGACTGTATAGATGAAGAAAAAATCGAAATATTTGAACGACTCGCAAAGGACTATTACGTTTCAATTGAGTACGGCATAGAGTCAATTTATGATAAGACGCTTAAATTTATGAACAGGGGGCATGATTACCAGTCTGTTCTTGATGCAATCGAACTTACTAAAAACAGGGGAATTCATTTAGGAACACATATTATTGTTGGTATGCCCACTGAGACCGAAGAAGAAATGCTTGCCATGGCTGACGAAGTATCAACACTGGGCATTGATACTTTTAAAATCCATAATCTGCATATAATAAAAAACACACAGCTTGCCCGGATGTATATGGAAAAACCTTTTAAACTATTCACTTACAAAGAATACTTAAAGTTCATTGTTAAGTTTTTGGAACGACTATCACCTGATATAATGCTTGAAAGGTTATTTACAGATACACCCCAGGACCTGTTAATTGCACCTAAATGGACAGAAAGGCACAACGAAATAATTTATGGAATAAGACAGGAAATGGAACTTCAGGATACTTACCAGGGACGATTTTATAAGTGAAGAATTTTATATACTTAGTGCAGGGTGAATCGGAGCTTATAAAGAATAACTTTCATTTGACCGGGCGAAACAATGCAGATGCCATTTTTTTAACCTATGACAAAGAAATTGATAATGCTATATATTTCCCCAATTCAACGTGGTCTGAAGGCAGGAATAAGCTTTTAGAAGCTGCAAAGGAAAAGGGCGATTATAAATATTATATATTATGTGATGATGATATAGAGTTTGCAAAAGGTAATTGGGATGAATTTGAAAGACTTCTCTTATTGCATAAACCAGCCATTGGATGCCCTCTTTTTCCAAAAACAAAAGGAACAAACATAAGTTTTTTAAATATTCAGGTTTTTCTTATTAATGATGAGCAAATGATGGCATTCCACAGGGATGTGATAAAAGACGGTATTATTGTTCCTTATCATGAAGACCTGGACAAAATAATGTACTGGTGTTCATCTTATATCCAGGAGACACTTATTCAAAATCTTTATAGATCTGATTCCCTGCAATTTAACACTATAGAAATTTTAAATAATAAGCACGATAGGTATGACAAATCAAATAAATTAATCTTTAGAAAAATTTCTGACGAATGGCTAACTGGAGAGTTTTTAAATAATTATAAAAAAAGAATAGACCCAAAAAAACATAAAATTAGAATTAGAATAAAAATTCTATTTTATACTATACGGTTTATTCTTTATAGAAAACTCAAACCCCCAAGTTTCAGGATTAAAAAAAATAATTTACTTAAAATCCTGAAACATGATTCTAAATTATTGAAACAGTACAATAATTTAAATGAAGAGTGAGAATTAATATGGACTACCAGGACATACTAAACGAAATAAATGAAGAAATTAAGCCGTATTTAAAGCTTGGCAAAGTAGCCTCTTATATTCCGGAGCTTGCCAGTGTGCCGTATGAAAAATTTGGGATAGCCCTCCATACTGTTGATGGTAAAACCTATTTAGCGGGTGATGCCAATGAAAAATTTTCTATTCAGAGCATATCAAAACTTTTTACACTCACCCTGGCCAAACAGCTTATTGGTGAACAGCTTTGGGCAAGGGTAGGCCGTGAACCTTCAGGCAACCCGTTTAACTCCCTCGTGCAGCTTGAGTATGAAAGCGGTATCCCGAGAAACCCTTTTATTAATGCGGGCGCACTTGTAATAACTGATGTACTTATTTCAAATTTTGAAAAACCAAAAGATAAAATACTGGATTTATTAAGGCTGCTTTCCGGCAATGAAAAGATAGATTTTGACTTAGATGTAGCTAAATCTGAAAAGGAAACGGGTTACCTTAACAAGGCACTGGCAAATTTCCTTAAAAGTTTTAATAACCTTGAAAACGAACCTGAAGAGGTGCTTGATGTATATTTTAACCAGTGCTCAATTGCTATGAGCTGCAGTGACCTTGCAAACAGTGTGATCTTTCTTGCAAATGATGGCAAGTCCCATAACTTTGACGAAGAAATAACAACAGAAAAACAAACAAAATACATCAATTCAATATTGCTTACATGCGGTACTTATGATTCTGTAGGGGACTTTGCCTACAGGGTAGGGCTTCCCGGGAAAAGTGGTGTAGGAGGGGGCATTGTTGCAGTGATGCCCGATAAGTTCAGTATATGTGTATGGTCGCCAGGCCTTAATGAAAGCGGCAATTCTCTTGCGGGTACAAAGGCACTTGAATTATTTACTACAATGACCGGGATTTCTGTATTTTAATAAAATTTTTATTTTGATTCTAATTTTATGAACCTTTTATAAATGAATTTATTCTAAAATTGGTATACTTTGAAAATGAGCAAACTCTGGCCTGAAAAATCTACTCAATTCTTAAAACTTACCGGGATAAAAATTCCAATTATACAGGCCCCAATGGCAGGAGGACCAAGCAGTCCGTCTCTGGTATCAGCAGTCTCCAATGCGGGAGGTCTTGGATCTATAGGTGGAGGGTATTTAAGTCCGAAAAGTCTTAAGGCACAGATACTCGAAGTAAAATCCAAAACTGATAGGCCTTTTGGTGTAAACCTGTTTATTACAGACCCAGGGAATGATGAAATACATTCCAGTGATCGTATTGATAAAATTATTAACAATTACGCTGAAGAACTCGGTGTTGAACTTACAGGTGAAGTAGTACCGTTCCCAAATTTTGATGAGCAAATTGAAGTAATATTAGAAAATAATATAAAAGTTTTTAGTTTTACATTCGGTGTGCCGGAAAAAAAATATATAGAGAGATTAAAACTTAATAATACTCTTGTTATTGGAACTGCTACTTCAGTGAGTGAAGCAGTATTGCTCAATAAAGCCGGATGTGATGCAGTAGTTGCACAGGGCTTTGAAGCAGGCGGACACAGGGGAAGTTTTGAATATAAAGATAATATACCACTGGTTGGAGGTATCTCCCTGATACCACAGATTGCAGATGCAATTGATATCCCGTTGATTGCCTCGGGAGGTATAATGGATGGCAGGGGTATTTATGCTTCTTTTGCCCTTGGTGCTTCTGCAGTACAGATGGGGACAGCATTTTTAACATGTGATGAAGCAGAGGTTAATAAATCATGGATTGACCTTTTAATGAATAGTACGGATACAAGCTCAGCACTTACAAATGCATTTACCGGCAAGTTTGCAAGAGGTTTAAATAATCGTTTTATGAAAGAGCTAAAACGATATGAAGATGAAATACCTGAATACCCCATACAGCACCAACTGACACGTGAACTAAGGGCAAAGGCAAAGGAAATGGATAACACAGATTTTATGTCTTTCTGGGCGGGCCAGGGTTCCCCAATGAACAGAAGTACTACTGCCGAAAAACTTATTAACTTACTTATAGAAGAATATAATGATGTAAATGCAAAAATGAGCGGGGATTAATAGTTGAAAAAAAGAACTTTAGGAATTGTAATTTTTAATGATGTAGAAGTACTGGATTTTACAGGGCCATTTGAAGTATTTTCCGTAACCAATGAGATAAATAATAATGAATTGTTTGATGTAAAGCTCATCTCAGTTGATGGTGAATTAATAACAGCAAAAAATGGCCTTAAAATTGTTGCAGACTGTTCTATAAAAAACATTCACCATCTTGATATTGTCCTGATACCCGGAGGCCAGGGAGCACGGCCCCTTGTGAATAATCAGGAATTTATCACATGGGTACAGTCTGTCAGCAAAAAAAGCGAACTTGTTTTATCTGTATGCACAGGGGCATTAGTACTTGCTAAGGCCGGCCTTCTTGAAGGTCTTAAGGCTACAACCCATCATCAGGCTTATGATGAACTAAGGGAGCTGGTTAATGATACGGAAATAACTGAAGATGGACTTCGCTACATTGATAATGGAAAAGTTATTACTTCCGGAGGTATTAGTGCGGGGATTGATATGAGCTTTCATGTGATTGACAGGCTTATTGGAATAGAAATATCGGAGAAAACCGCCAACTATATGGAATACAGGAGAATGGTTGAATAATTCTGAAATACTGTATAATAACGCATCAATAAATTTGGAGATTTAAATGAAAATAGATGATAAAGCAGTAGTTTCAATACATTATAAGCTTACAAACGACAAAGGTGAAGTACTCGATTCATCAGAGGGCAATGACCCACTCGTATATATTCATGGTACACAAAGTCTTATTGACGGGCTCGAAAAAGAGCTGAAAGGTAAGAGTGCAGGTGATAAAATGGATGTTACCGTACAGCCTGAAGAAGGGTACGGCGTAGTTAACCCTGAACTTGTCCAGGAAGTTCCTCACAGTGCGTTTGAAGGTGTGGATGATATTCAGCCGGGTATGCAGTTTGAAGCAAAAAGCCCTGAGGGACATACTCAGTTAATTACAATTGAAGAAATTAAGGAAGAATCGATAAGGGTAAATGCCAATCACCCACTTGCAGGCGAAGTGCTCCATTTTAACGTATCAGTAGAAGAAGTAAGGGAAGCCACTGCTGAAGAACTCGAACATGGACATGTACACGGCCCTGGCGGACATGACCATTAAATTATAGTTTTACACTATCTCATGAATACTGTTTACCTGTTTGCGGTACTTTCATTCATAGTAGCTGTTCTTTTTGGATGGTTGATAAATAGTCTTATTTTTTTACTTATAAAATATTTCAGGCCCGGGCCTAAAAGGTTAAAACCAACTTTTAGAGCCAGGGTCGCTTACGCTTTCTTTACCGGAACAATTATATTTATATTCTGGGTTGTTGTAGTTCTTCGTAATGTAGAAATGCATTGATACAATCGAATTATTAATATAATAATCTCATATGAACGATTTAGAAAAAAGCTGGAGAAGCATCTATATCATATGGATAGCCATGCTAATTGCACTTTTTATATATATGCTTGTTGGCCTTTCACTTGGAGATAAAATTGATATTTCTATTGATAAGGGAGTATTAAATATTATAAGGTACGTAGTCTATGTAATTTCCGGGATACTCGTTTTTTCAATTAAGCATGTGCGAAATTTTATTCTTAATTCTGAAAGTTCCAGTGATAACAATATTAATTCTGGCAATCCGGCAGTGTTTCAATATATTAAGGCCACAATTACATCAATGGCAATGGCCGAATTCGTAGCTGTTTTGGGACTTGTTCTTTTTATTCTCGGGAAAAATAAAGTTGACCTGTATCTTCTTGTATTTATTTCGGCAGTATCAATGATAATTTACCGACCGTTTAAAGAACAGATGATAATTTATTCCCGTAAAAATATATGAACTTATAAATTGGAAACAGTTTTAAAAACTTTTTTGTTTCCTGTTCGTTATATTGATATAGATATTAGATTCTAGAAACCTGAAACTTGGAAAAAGAGAGCACTAGTGTTTGGATTCTTAAAGCAAAGTGAAATTACAGATGAGGAAGCTATGGCAAAGTTCCAGAAAGGAAATGCCAGGTACTTTGATATCCTTCTCAGCCGTCACAGCAAAGGTGTGTACAGGTTTATTTACCGGATGGTTGGGGGTAATAGTTCAAATGCAGAGGATATTCTCCAGGAAGTATTTATCAAGGTAGCTGAAAACAGGATGAACTACAGTAAAGATAGAAAATTTACTTCCTGGCTCTACAGAATTGCAAGAAACCACACAATAGATTTTATGAGAAAAGAAAGCTACCGGTCTCACAGTTCGCTTGATAAAAATATTGGTAATGAAGACGGGTCAAACGTAACTTACCTCGAACTGGTCAAAAGTGATGATAAAACCCAGGAAGAACAGATTCACAGTACCATGGTTAAAGAACAGCTGTTAGAAAAGATGAACGGCCTTAAGGAAGAGTACAAAGAGGTATTTATTCTGAGGGAGATAGAAGGACTCAAGTTTGATGAGATTGCAGATATTACAGATTCTAATGTAAACACAGTAAAAAGCAGGCACAGGTATGCATTTAAAGAGTTAAGGGAACTGCTCCTCAGTACCGGTTTTTTTGATGAGTATAAAAAAACGGGAGAGTTTTAAAAATGGAAAAACAAAAATTTGAAGAAATGATTATTGATTACCTTGATGAAAGTTTGTCAGGTACTGAAAAGATAAAATTTGAAGAAGCATTAAACAGTTCTGAAGAATACAGGGAAATCTTTGAACAATATAAATCAATACGCACTGTTACCGGGTCAGATAATGACCTGATACCTCCCCCTGAATTGATTGAAAGAATAAGTGAACAGGTAAAGAAATCCGTAAACGGGGAAAAGAAATCATTTTATGAAAGATGGTTAAAATTCCCGGTCCTGGCCCCGGCAATTGCAGTAGCCATAATTGCAATGCTCTGGATCTCGGCGGGTGAAGACTATCTTAAAAATAAAAATATAATTCCGGCATCACAAAAATCTGCTACAAATGAATTCAGGTCTGAATATAAGGCGAGTGCAGGAAAACTAAACCAGATGGAAACTGTTGCTGAAGAAGAGGAATTCCCTGATAAAGAAGTTGATAAGCTTGTGAGTGCGGGAAGAAGTAAGACTGATACTCCTACTGCAATAAAAAAACCGGCCCCTTTGGTTGGTGAAAAAAAGAAACAAAATTATGAACAACCTGCTACAGCTGATTCAATGGGCAACTTTGCCAAGGCCCCAATGGATCAGGAAGCAAAAAATAAAGATATAACAAAGGGAATTAAATCAGATGATTTAATGACAGAAGAAAATGAGGGTTTTGCCGATCTATCTGCAACCGGCCGGGATAACAGTCAGGCTGCAAAACCAAACAACATCCCCCAGACTGTTGTAGCAGATAATAAGGAACTTAAAAGTAAAACTACTAAGAGTACAACAACTATTGGGCAGTCTTTATCAAGGAAATCTGCTGCCGGGTACACCGTTAGCCCATCAAAGAGAGTGGAGATATCAAACGGCTACAGGAGCGAACTTAATGAAATTGTTGCAATGCAGTATAAGGGTAATTGCAATGACTCACTTGAGAGGTCTCAAAAACTCCTTGATGCGGATCCAGAACCTTCCATATCAATAAAGACAGACCTTTATTTAACACAGGGTGAGTGTTATATGGAACTTGAGCAGTACGACAGGGCACTTGAAATATTTGAGAAAGCTAAAGAACTTACTCCTCATAAATCACATTTCTTTAATATAAAGATTAAAGAAATTTACATTATACAGCAGCAAAAGTAGTACCTTATTTTAATTTTCCTTCCGACATTATAATGATTAATTTCAAATAGGGTTTATTAACCTAAATAAATATTTGCAAATACTCTTATAGCTTTATTCTTAAATTGCTACAGTTTGAAACTATATGAACTTCCATTCGTATTAACATTTAAATACAGATTCGGAGGTTTAAAATGCATTCATTTAAGAAGCATATTTATCTAAGTTTATTACTAACCATTTTTTCATTTGCCCTGCTTGCTGTTCATGCCGGGGCTAAATCATTAAATGGGGGCCCGGTACATATTAAGCCGGAAATAAGTAATCCATATGTAGAATATAACTCTGACAGGGAAATGCTGGTAAACATGAAACTGTGGGGTGACGAGATAAGACCGGTTAAAAGGCCGCCGGTAAATCTTATCCTGGTAATAGATGAGAGCGGATCAATGAACGAAAGGGGTAAAATGTCATATGCCAAGAAAGCTGCCAAGAGCATGATAAATAATCTTAACGGCAGCGACAGGGTAGGAGTCATTGCATACTCAGATTATGCAAGGGTCATATCCCCCCTTCAGAAACTAAAGAACAAATCAAAGTTAAGGCGCAAAATTGACAAGATTTACCCCACAAATGCCACTAACCTCTCAGCCGGGCTTATAGAGGGGATAAGGGAGCTAAAATATGAGGATGACTATGGAAGAATAAACAAAGTGATCCTGTTATCAGACGGACTTGCCAACAGGGGGGTTACAGATTTGTATTCACTTTCAAATATAGCTTCAAGGGCATCGTCAGAAGGAATTTATATTACAACTATGGGCCTTGGCCTTCATTTTGATGAAGACCTTATGGCAACTGTAGCAGAATACGGTGCAGGCAATTACTACTTTATAGAATCACCTGATCAGATTGCTTATATATTCGATAAGGAATTCAGAAAGATGAGCTCAACTATTGCCAGGGACGCCGTACTTGAGATTGACCTTGAAGATGATGTGGAGCTTGAAGAGCTTTACGGCTATACCTACGATAGAAAGGGAGACAAGATTCTTATAAAACTTGGTGATTATTATTCAGGCCAGGAAAGGAACATAAAGATGAGCCTTAAAGTCCCTACCGGTAAAAAAGGGAAGAATGACCTTTTTACATCATCACTTAAATACACTGATATAGAAAACGGCAGAAAAAGTAATATAAATGAAAGTGTAAAATATAATGTAACAAATGATCCCAAAAAAGTAGTAAAGAATGAAAATAAGAAGGTTGTGGCCGATATGGAATCAGTAAAAGCTTCCAAGGACCTTGATTCTGCTACACGGTACTATGAAAAGGGCTATACGGGCCGGGCTGTAGATAAGCTAAAAAGTGCACTTCAGTCTGTAAAAAAATTAAATAAATCAGACTATAAATCATCAAGTACAATGGCCCAGGAAGAGGCACTTAATGATGCAATAAGTGAATTTGAGGCTGCCCCGGCTTCACCGGCGTCTGATTCGGGGAAAAGAATGATTAAAAAATATAAGGAAGAGTCGAGAGTTCAACAAAAATAATAAATATTTACCCTAAACTCCAAAAATGATTTATAATTTAGTTAAAAGTGAAGTAAACTATTATAAATCTTTTTGGAGGATCCGGTGTTATGAAAGCATCAATTACATTAATAGCTGTATTACTTTTTGGATTTTGCATAATTCCATCTAATTCTTTTGCAGATTCAGATGATTTTGATTATTCAGTTTATGAAGGCAATGCCGAGGAAGTAACGATAGAATTCTCAAATATCGGCCCAAATCCACAAAGAGAATACTGCATCTACACCTGGAACGACTATTACGACAGACACGATATCGAAATAAAAGTAAATTCCGAAGGTGTATACGATGAAATTATTGTATTCACCTGTCCCGACTGCAGCCTTGAAGAACACTATGTAGAACCATTTCTAAACAGTAAGGTTGACGGGAAAACAGGCGCTGATAGAATCAGAGAATGCGGTTTTTTACATGCAAAGTTTCAGGGTTCAAAAGGTATACAGGAAATTGAAAGAGTATTATTAACTGACGTAAAATCTACAAACCCCAACGCACCTCAGGTTGAGTCGGTAAGAAGGTCAATTGACCCTGTTAACAGATTTAATGAAGGCCCATACAGGTCACTCGATCCGGTTGATGAAGCAGAACCGTTTGAATCACTTGATTCAGTTTCTGAAACAGCCGCGCAGGCGTCTTCAGAACCCGGTTATGTTGTGCCATCGGAAGAACCTGGTTATGAAAAACCACTTGCTGTGAGAGAAGCAGAAGGCCAGGTCATAGGGGAATAAAAGAGAAATAAAATTATGGATCTAGTTGGTTCCTTTCCATTTGGTTGGGTTAGAAACTTTAAAGAAGAAAACTGGCAGATAATCTGGGACTCAAAATCAAAGTCCCTGGTTTTAAAATCGTCATTGTCAGAGAATATAGTTAAGTACAGTACCTGTGCTAGCTGGCAGGAAGCTAAAGCCCAGGCTGACGATATCAGAAGCAACCACGAATTACTAAACGATATAATTTAGGCTAATGTTTACCCCGGTTTAAATTATTTTTACTTATAACCTTTTCCATATTTATATTCACGTTATAATACTGCCGTGTTATTAAGGTGAGGCTTAGTATATGAAATATATGGAACAGGAATTGATTTCAATTCCCATCGGAAAAAGTAAAGTAAACGCTTTATTATATAAATCACTGCATAGTAAAGATAACGGGAAGAAAGAACCTATAATAATCCACGTACATGGATTCCTAGGTAATTTTCTTGACGGCAGCCAGAGGTTCCTGCCACCAATTCTGGCAGAAGCAGGTTATTCGTCTATAGCAATAAATACCCGTATGGCCAACTTCGGACTGTTCTTTGGCTATGGTTTACTTGAAGATACGATCCCACAGATTGATGGTGTTGTTAAATACCTGGAAGGAATAGGGTATACCGAAATAATAATTTCAGGATACAGCCTGGGCGGAAGTGTATTACTTAAATATGCAGCCCTAAGAGATGACGAATCCAAGTATCCCTCCCTTAAAGCTGTAATTGCATTAGCAACGCCGTATTCAATGCCGGAATCAATTAAGAGAAGATGGAACAAGTGGGAAAGTCAGCCAAGCTATGATGAGGTATACGAAGAAGCAAGGGAAATACTTAAACCTGATCCAAAGGAATCTGACCAGGACAGGACAATAATTGTTTACAAGGCAAGGGGTAATACCTTTAAACCTGAACACACGGAAATCTATACATATAAAACATGGTGGTACTTAGCAGGGCCCGAAGCTGATGATGCAATGGGGTATAAGCAGATTAAACATATTTCAAAACCAATCATACTGATCCAGGGATGGAACGATGAAGTAGTCCATTCACACGAGACCCATGAACTGGCACAGGTGGCAATCGAAGCCGGCAACGATGATGTTTCTGCATTTTATCTAAACACCGGCCATTCGCTAAATGGAAAAGAGGAAGAACTCGGAGATATCATAGTCAGGTGGCTCGACAGAAGATTTAAAAATGCAGAAGATAACTAAGCAGCGTAATTTACTTACCTTTAATACCAGGGATGGATTTGAAGTAAACGCACTACTAATTACTCCTAATTTCGAGAATGAATCTGAACTTTTTGAAAATCCGATAATTATTAATGTACATGGAGTCCTTGGCAATTTTCTTGCCCGCGGTACACCACAGATTCTACCTCCCGCACTCCTGGCAAAAGGGGTAAGTACTTTATCTATTAATACCAGGCTTGGATTTCTGGGCCAGATTTTGGGTGAAGGCATTTTCGATAAATCGGACCAGGATATTGAGGAGTCGGTAAAAGTCCTCGTGGAGATGGGATTTAAGAATATCTATATTCTTGGTTACAGCCTCGGTGCAAACTTATCTGTTTATTACACAACAAAGTCCCAGGACAATAATATAAAGGGTCTGATACTGGAAGGCTGTTCTTATTCCCTGCCAGATTCTCAGAAAAGAAGGCTTGAGAAAAATAAAAGTATTCCCCAGTATGAGGATATTTATAAAAGGGCAAAGCAAATACTTGGTCCTGATCCGCGTAGTGAAGTAAATGACCAGATATTTATTATATACAGGGCATGGGGGGATTCCTTTAACCCGGTTGATATTGAGATGTTTACATACAGGACATGGTGGTTTATGAGAAGCCCGGAAGCGGTTTTTGCAAAGACGTGTGACCTGATTGAGCAGGTAAAAGTCCCTATACTCTTTATACACGGGCAGGTTGATAATGTTGTTGACCCCTGGGAGCCAAAAGAACTTATGGGGATACTGCAAAAAAAAGGAAATACAGATGTAAAACTTGTATATATTCCAGATGCAAAGCATGATTGTATGGAAAATCCGGAAGCTACCATAGATGCAATTACCAGTTGGATAAATGAAAAAAATCCTAAAGGAAAGAAATAAAATTCTGAAGTATAAAATAAAATTATTTAATATTGGAAATATTCTGTTTAATTGCTTGAAATAATTTAAAAAATAATTTATTCTCTTGTCCTTTCCCAAGATACTCACAACAATTTAGATTTTGCCTGGAGGTTTTTAAATGTCTTCTGTTGATGGTGTAAAGATTCTGGAACAGCATGGAATTAAAAATCCAAAAAACGTTCATTTTAACTTATCAATTCCGGAATTATATGAATTATCAGTTAAGAGAGGTGAGGGCCAGATTGTAGATGGTGGAAGCCTTGTAGCATATACTGGTGCACATACAGGCAGGTCACCAAAAGACAGGTTTATTGTAAAAGAACCTTCAACAGAAAATTTTATACACTGGGGCCCGGTTAACCAGCCCATTTCGCCCGAAGCATTTGATTCCTTGTACGATAAAGTAGTGAACTATTTTGAGGGCAAAGAGGTATTTGTAAGAGACCTTTATGTTTGTGCCCACCCTGAATACAGAAAAAATGTGAGGGTAATTAATGAATACACATGGCACAACTTATTTGTAAACAACATGTTTATCAGGCCTGACAGCTCGGACATACCGCACAAGGAAGTTGGATTTACTGTAATTTCAGCTCCCGGCTTCAAAGCAGACCCCAAAGTTGACGGTACAAGGACTGAGACATTTATACTGTTAAATCTTGAAAAAAGAATAGCACTAATTGGCGGCACTGAGTATGCAGGTGAAATAAAAAAATCTGTTTTTGCTGCTATGAACTACCTGCTGCCTAATAAAAATGTGTTCCCTATGCACTGCTCAGCCAATGTCGGCAATGAAGGGGATGTTTCACTGTTTTTCGGACTTTCGGGTACAGGAAAGACCACTCTTTCAGCTGACCCGGACAGGGCACTTATCGGAGATGATGAACACGGCTGGTATGACAAGGGCGTGTTTAACTTTGAAGGCGGGTGTTATGCAAAAGTCATAAAACTTAACCCCGAAACAGAGCCTGAAATTTATAGTGCCACATTAAAATTTGGTTCTATTGTAGAAAACGTAGAATTTGACCCTATAAGCAGAAAGATCGATTTTAACAGTACAAAATTTACTGAAAATACAAGAAGTGCCTACCAGATAGATTCCCTCCAGGGCATTGTGCCTGAGGGCGTAGGCGGAATTCCAAATACGATATTTATGCTTACCTATGATGCCTTTGGTGTTCTTCCTCCTATTTCAAAACTTACTTCCGAACAGGCTATGTATTTCTTTCTTCTTGGATATACCGCTAAAGTGGCAGGTACGGAGCGAGGTGTAAAAGAGCCTCAGGCAACATTTAGTTCCTGTTTTGGTGCACCCTTTTTACCGAGGCCTCCAAAGTTTTACGGCGAGATGTTAAAAAGCAAAATGGAAGAGCATAATGCAAATGTTTGGCTCCTTAACACCGGTATTTCAGGTGGCCCGTACGGTATAGGGCAAAGAATGCCGCTTCCCTCAACGCGTGCTCTTGTTACAGCTGCAATTGACGGCACTTTAAACAGTGGTGAGTTCTCAGAAGTCCCAGTATTTGGTTTGCAGGTACCCGGTAGTTGTCCGGGAGTTGATTCAAATCTGCTTCAGCCAAGGCTTTCATGGAAAAATTCTGATGAATATGATTCCAAGGCAAAAGAATTAAAAGCACTTTTTGAAGAAGAGCATAAAAAATACACTTAAAAGGATTAAGGCCTTAAGTAGCCGGGTGGTATTCCCTGTTTCCTTGCATCAATTCTAAGCTGCTCTTTTTCTGCTCCTATTATTTCCAGACGTTCAAATAGAGGAGGTAAACTTCCCTCAAGGTATCTTAAATCAAGGATCATCAGGTCTGCTTTATATCCGTTAATAAGGTAGTAATCGATATTACTCTTTAGAATATCTATTTTCTTTTCCGTTACATATATCTCTTCAAGTGTTCTTTCTTTTTTCTGTTCGATATTAAGTGCAAGATTTCTCCAGTACTGCCTTATCTCTTCCTGCAGTATTTCTTCTTCAACTGCTGCAACATTCTCATCAATATCTTCTTCTATAATAACAATTTCATCTATAGGGGTATGCTGTCTATTTTTGGTTCTTATTATTTCAATAACATCAACACTGCGTTCAGGTTTTTTATCTGTGTAGTGAACAGCACCTTTATTATCTTTCCATTTATAGATTGTATAAGAAAATGAATGTACTGTTGACAGAACAAATATAAAAATAAATATTACAATATTAAAAATAAACTGTTTTCTTTTCATAATCGTTGTTTATTATATATTATATAGTCACTTAGGAGATAACCATGAAAAAATCTATAATAAAAGTAACAGTAGCCCTTGGCCTCATACTAGGTGGTCTTATACCTTTCTCCCATGTAATTGATATAGACACACCTGCAATGGCATGCGGCGATAAAGACAGCAGTACTGATGACGGAAGTAGTAAGGGACAGGGACCTCAGTCAAGTAAACTTTAGAATAAATTCAATAAAAAAGTTAAAGGGTGTATGCAGATAAAAATGTATACACCCTTTTTTTATAATAATAGTTAGTGTATTTAGTTATAAATAACTACAAGTAAATAATCAATAATTATAGTTTAAATCCCTCATAACACTCATTATTCTATAAAATAATAATCAATTTTATAGGAGGCGTTAAAATGAGGAGTATTGCCATACTTTCAATACTAGTATTCTTATTTGTTGTCGGTTTTTATGTATCCCCGACTGTATCACAGCAGACAGGGGACACGTTAACCGATAAATCACTTTACCCCCCAAATGCCAAGCCAGGTGAGTGTTATGCAAGGGTAAAGGTCCCGGAAAAGTACGAGACTTACGAGGAGCAGGTTGTAAAGAAACAGGGTGGGGAACAGATAGAGATAGTCCCTCCCAAGTTTGAAATCGCTGAAGAGCAGGTCCTTGTAAAAGAAGCATCCTTTGAGCTGGAGATGGTCCCTGCAACATATGAAACGGTTGAAGAGCAGGTCCTTCTAAAACCTGCATATGAAGTGCTCGAAGATATCCCGGCTGATTACGAATCGGTAGATGAGCAGGTACTTATAAAACCTGCACAGACAGTATGGAAGAAGGGAAGGGGACCTATCGAGAAGTTAGACGGTTCTACCGGTGAAATTCTTTGTCTTGTAGAGGAACCAGCCGAATTTAAGACCGTAACAAAGAAAGTCCTTAAAACCCCTGCACAGGTTGTAAAAAAAGAGATCCCTGCAGAGTATGGTATTGTTGAAAAAACAGTAATGAAATCCCCACCAACAACTACCAAGGTTGAAATCCCAGCTGAATATAAAACTGTAAAGGTTAAAAAACAGGTTTCCCCTGCACAGGAAAAAAGAACTGTAATCCCAGAAGAAAAGCAGACAGTTAAGAAAACCAAGAAGATTTCGGAAGGCAAACTGGAATGGAAGCCAATTCTTTGTGAGACAAATATGACTTCATCTGTAATTAAAGAGATACAGGTTGCACTTAAGACAGATGGATACTATTTTGGCCCGGTAGACGGCGTTGTGGGCCCCGGTACAATTACCGGCCTCAGGTCATACCAGGATGCCAATGGACTGGCAACCGGCGGGATTACACTCGAAGCACTTAAAACACTTGGAGTAAAGATGTAGGAATTCTAAACGCATTTTACCATTTATATCTGGGCCCGGATAATTAGATTATTCGGGCTTTTTTAGTAGTGATAAGAGATTAGAAAAAAAGGGCTTAGAAGCCCTTAAATGGGCTGAGGAGGTTGGTTTTGGCAACTAAATCAAACTTCACCTTGAGAGGGGCCATATAATGGATTTCCCTTAATTTCTTACAACTCGAAAATAAATCCATTTTCAATTAGTAAGTCAATTAAACTGCGTCTAAAAAAGTAATTTGAAAATGAAATCATGTAGTTTCTTGATTTTTCATTTTCTCTTTTAATTAAACCCTTACCAACTAACTTTCTTAATACTCTGTTTCTTTTTATATGGTTACTACCAGGTAAAAATTCGCTCAAGTCTCCAGATCTAATAAGTTGATGTTTAAAACATTTTTTAATAATCTTGCTTTCCAAATCATTTATTACATTTAAATCTGATAATTTTTTTGTTATTGGCAAGAGAATGTTCTTTTCAAGATAAGAATGGTCTGTTAATTTGTCAATTTTATGAATTTCTTCAAGTAATCCTTCTAGGACATATTCAATCCAGATCAATATGCTTGACTCTTTTCCACTATCAGCAAAAGAGAGCATTTCATAATATTTGTCTCTATCACTATAAAATACAGCCGAAGGATTTATGATTCGTCCAAACTTAACGTTAAAACCATGTTTAATTAATTGGGCATAAGTTAATAAACGAACAACCCTACCATTCCCATTATTAAATGGATGAATCCATGCAAACCTATGATGCGTTGTTGCAATCTTAATTAAATCATATTTTGGAGGATCGACCGTATTTATAAAATTTAATAGCTCTTCCATATAATCTAATACATGTACGGGGTCAGGGGTAATATGAGAAGACTTTGTTATTTTATTTTGAATTGTACGATATTGTCCAGGGGTTCTATCTCCTTCTCCTTTGTTGCTAACATCAAGAATCTTAACAACTAATTCATGCAGATGCTGAATAAAGAACCTGTCGATCGAAGACCCTTCTTCTATAGTGTTGTCAATAAAATCCATAGCTTCCCTCATATTATCTATCTGGATTATATTGTCGGAGCCCGTTTTTTCAGTTCTTTCTGATTCTAAATAATCGCTTACAGTTGTTCTATTCCCTTCAATCCTAGCGGAACCTATACTTTCTAACATCTGAAAGAATTCTTTTAATTCGAAAAAATAAGTTGGATGGGTAGTTCCACCTAGTTCTTTTTCTCTGAGATTGTCGAGTTCGATAATAATATCTGTAAGTCTAGAACTAAAATCAGGCTCTACTAGTAGTAATTCTTGATGTTCAAAGTTTTTATTCATAATCTTCACGCAATATGTAACACATTTTTTATGCAGTATGTAACATATATGTTACCATCATGTAACATATATATCAATATTATATAGTATACATAATAGTTTATGCTTGTTTATGTTTTATGTAATATAACCTATGGTTTATAATGTATGTATCATATTTATATATGTGTTAGAGCCATAGAGTCCCACTATATAAGAGGGGGGCGGGGGTGTTCAGCCGTAGGGGAGTAGGGGTAGGGTACGGATGTTATTTATGTCAAAACCAACGAGAAAAAAACAAGAAACAAACTAAACAAAAAAAGAAAACAAAATAAAAAAGGGCAGCACTTGATTAGTACCACCCATTATCGGTTGACCAGCCTAACGTTAAAATTGTTACAGGTTGAAAAGAAATTTCTATACGTTCTATTTGATAGTTGTTCTAATCTATTGGGAATATTGAATAAAAAGAATGCGTCCCCGAGGGGATTTGAACCCCTGTTACCGGCGTGAAAGGCCGATGTCCTAGGCCCGGCTAGACGACGGGGACGTTGACAATATGAGCCGTACAGGATTTGAACCTGTGACCCACTGCTTAAAAGGCAGTTGCTCTACCAACTGAGCTAACGGCTCAAAATTGAGAAACTAAATATATCACGGGCAAGTGTCTTGTCAAAATATAGTTTAATTATATTTTACTTTCAGGTTTTTACGTGCGAAAGTTAAACAGATTTAGGTAAAAACTTATGATATCAGGTCTTGATAAAGCCCAGAAAAAGAACTTCACGCTTATAACACTTTCAAACTTTTTCTTCTTCTGTAATTTCTCCGCATTCTTTTTACTGCCCCTGTTTATAAAAGACCTGGGCGGCGATAAGGCAACAATTGGTTATATAATGGGGACGTTTGGAATTACGTCTCTCGCTTCTATTCCATTAGTGACCTACCTGATAGACAAATATGGCAGGAAATACTTCATAGTACTTGGCGGCGCGCTGATGTTTGCCTCTACCCTTATGTATCTTTCTATAGAAAGTATCGGTACAGAAATTTATATTTTAAGGCTTCTCCAGGGAATGGGATTTGCATTTGCATTTACCTCTGCCAGTACTTCAGTTTCTGACAACGTCCCACAAAACATTAGGGCACATGGGCTCGGTGTGTTCGGTGCGTTTACCATAGCGTCCTATGCTATCGGACCATCTATAGGGGAGTTCCTTATTATCCGCTTTGGGTTTGAGATGTTCTTTATATATGCCGCGGCTTTCAGTTTTATAGCAGTCATACTTGCCCTGCTTGCAGATGATGGCAAATTTACAAGGGCCAATGACAGGTTTGCCCTCGATCTTTTTCAGCTTATATGGTCAAAAAGATACAGGCTGCTGCTTTTTACCAATCTTGTAATAGCCTTCGGACTGGGAAGTATTCTTCACTTCTTCTCGGTATTTCTCAGGTCAAGAGACTTTGCGGTATCAACATTTTTTCTTACTTATACATTAACTGTAATCCTGATCCGTATACTTGGCAGCAAGGCCTCAGACAGGTATGACAGGAAGCTAATAGCTGCCCCAAGCATGGTTATTATGGGGCTGTCGTTAGTATTTATATTTATTATTAACTCTTTTTATACCGCGCTTTTAATCTCGTTCTTATTCAGCTTTGGGTACGGCTTCTTATATCCCACAATCAGCGCGATAATAATAGACAGGGCCTCATCATCGGAGAGGGGAAAAGCAATGGGCGCTTTTAACGCATCGTTTAGCCTCGGTATAAACTATATTGCCTTTCCGCTGGGGGTTATTGCAAAGTACTGGGGATTTTCTGTAATGTACTTATTAACCGGTATATTAGTGCTTCTCGGTTCGGCAATCTTTATATTTTTTGAAAAAGGTAATTTTAATGAAAATAAAACATAAAGATCTTGTACTGATTCTTGCACCTGACAATAAAACTTATCTGTTAAGAATTGAGAAGGAAAAAGAATTTCATACAAATAAGGGCATCTTAAAACTGGATGATGTTATCGGCAAAGAATTTGGCGATAGTATTGCCTCTACACTGGAAGAGACTTTCCTGCTTCTTGAGCCTACTATAGAAGACAGGATGATGAAGGTTAAGAGGCAGACACAGATAATATATCCAAAGGACGCTTCCATGATTCTATTAAAGGCAAGTATCGGTGCCGGAAGCAGGGTTATTGAAACCGGTCTTGGCTCAGGGGCACTATCAATAGCACTTGCAAATGCTGTTGCTCCAACCGGGAAGCTCTATACATATGAAAGAAGGGAAGAGTTTATTGAAAATGCGAAGAAAAACATTGAAGAAGCCGGGCTTGGTGATTGCGTTGAGTATAACCAGGGTGATGCCAGGGATGGATTTAAGGAAGAAGGGGTTGATGCGGTAATCCTGGACCTTCCATCACCCTGGGACGGTATTCCCTCGGCTCATAAAGCTCTTAAAGGCGGCGGCAGACTTATTAGCCTCTCACCTACTGTCAACCAGATAGAAGAAGCCGTAGATCACCTGGAAAAAGAAGGGTTTGTTTTCATAGAAACATTTGAAACTATACAGAGGCACTATCTCGTTAGAAGAGGAAAAACGAGGCCAATTGACAGGATTATAGGCCATACGGGGTTTTTGACTATAGCAAGAAAAGCTAATAAGCAGCATTAGTACTGATTAATACTCTAATGAATACAGTAAGATACAATTCATACTTAATATTGATTCTATTTGTATTTGTTTCATGTGTAAGCTCCAATGACACTGACACTTACCGCGTACTTCAGGTAATAGACGGCGATACGGTGATTATTGACCATCCAAAAGTGGATAGGGTGAGGTACCTTGGAATAAACACTCCCGAAAAACTCCATCCCGAGTCACCGGGTGACCCTTTTAGCGCTGAATCCACTAAATTTAATAAACAGCTTGTACTTGGGAAAGATGTAACCCTCGAAATTGATGAAGAAAAATACGACCCTTACGGAAGGCTCCTGGCCTATGTATTTATAGATGGGAAACTGGTTAATGAAGAACTTGTAAGAGAAGGGCTGGCAAGGACATTTTTTATAGGGCCTAACAGAAAATATGAAAACAGGATAAATAAGGCACAGAAAGAAGCCCAGAAAAGTAGAAAAGGCCTCTGGGGAAATCCTGAAAAATTTAAAACTCCAAAAGAAAATAAAGATTTTTTAATAAAATCTTACCAGGCAAGGGACTATATAAATGACAGGGTTGTTGTAAGGGGCAAGATCAGCAGGATGAAGAAAAACAGCTCGAAGGTCCTTGTGCTTAGTATTGAAAATGATCTGGATATTGTATTTTTTAAAGACAGCCTGGAGAATTTCAGGTTCTTTAGAATTGACCCTGTCTATGACTACATTGGTAAACCCGTAGAGGTAATCGGAAGGGTTACAATGCACAGAGGTTCTCCCCAGATAGTAGTTTCCCATCCGAGTGTTATCAGGGAACTAAATTGAATTTAGTAAATATACTTGAACAGGGAGCCGGGGAACTTTGTATTACACTGAGCCCGGTTCAGATTGAAAAGTTTTTTTCCTATTTCGATCTGATTAAAAAATGGAACAAAAAGATCAACCTTACTTCAATAACCGATGATAATGAAATAGTTGTAAAACATTTTCTGGATTCGTTAACTGTCTCTGATTTAATTAAAGATGGTTCCAATGTACTTGATATTGGTACCGGTGCGGGTTTCCCGGGTATCCCCCTTGCTATTGTAAGGGAATCATTAAAATTTACAGTTCTTGATTCAAAGGAAAAGAAAATCTTTTTTATTAATGAAGTAATTAGGGAACTTGAGATCCAAAATGTGAAAACAGCAGCCTCAAGGGCTGAAGACAGTAATAACACAATCTCAAGGAGCCACTTTGATTATGTAATAACAAGGGCTGTTGGAGATATTGATGTAGTTCTGAATATGTCGGCCCCGTATATTAAGGCTTCAGGAAAGATTGTATTAATGAGGGGTAAAGAGGGAAAATTTGAATGGAAAAGTTATGAAAACAGAAATTTTGAATTACTTGAGTTAAAGGAATTAAAACTGCCTGGAACTGATTTTATGAGAGTATTGCTTTTACTAAAACAAAAATAAAAAGGGGAGGGGGTGAACCCTCCCCTTAAATAAAAGGTTTACTTATTGCCTTATTCGTCAGAATCTTCTGAAGGCACTCCGCAATCTACATCAATTTCTGCGTTACCCTTTGAAGTAGTTCCAGGAATAATCTCACAGTCGAATCCCCTTACTTCCATCTCGGAATTACCAACTGCTATTATGCCATTATCTCCGCCTTCAATGATAACGTTTCCACCTTCACCATTTCTGGTAAATATAGGGAAATCATCATCGTCATCGTCACCGTCGTCAGTTCCATCATCGGTGCCATCATCTGATCCATCATCATTGTTGTCGTCATCGTCATCATCACCGTCGTCAGTTCCGTCATCAGTACCGTCGTCCTCACCATCATCATCACCGTCTTCTTCAAATATTGCGGCCATTAGTCCGATCTTGGTATTACCTCTTAGATCAACACCGTCTTCACCTGCGTTGATAAGGATATCTCCACTACCCGAACCTATAACGGAGTCATCATCAAGAAGCTGAAGTAATGGTGCCATATCTGATGGTATTGGTGTATCGTCAACCATCTCTGCTAAAGCCAGTACTTCAATTTCAACTTCTGATGAACCAACGGACCTGATTCCATCCTCAGCTGCATCACATTCATACTCTGTTGTTTTAATTTCAACATTAGCATTACCGCGAGTATCTATACATGTGCTGCAGTTAATCATTTTCACTGAGGCTGCAATAATTTCGAGATTACAATTACCTGATGCAATCACACAGGCATTACCCTGACCATCAACAATGAGTTCATTTTCAACCATTGTTTGCTGGTCGCCGCCAAGACAGCTTATCTGTGCATTGTTAACTTCTTCCTGTTCATCGGTGTCATCATTACTTCCATCTCCATCGACGAAATTAATTGAAAAAGTCATTGTTAACACACCAGTCTCATCACCATCAGGGCAGGGAGCAATTACGCCTTCTGCAAGGCTTACACTTACGTCTTCATGTGTAAATACAAGCCTGAGCGGAGTATCACATGGGACATCTAAAAGTGTGAATTCCCCGGTCTCATCTGTAGTATCCGAAGAAATAGGGGTTTCAGAATCAGTAGCATCGTCGAATGCTTCTACGAGAATTCCTTCGAGTACTGTTGTTGTCTGTGCATGTGCAATCTTAGTAATTATATTTTCAAAGAATGCTATAAATTTAGAGCTGTTTTTTGACTCAGCACTAGCAACGACAACATCTGACAAGGCACCCTGTATGGTAACCCCGTCTCTTTGAACTGTTCCGCCATCTCCACCATCCCCTCCGCTATCACATGAGGATGTAACCAGTGCAATTATAAAAATAGGTACCAGTAAAATATATAAATATTTCCTGTTAATCATAAACGTCTCCTTTATTAAGAATCTGGACAGTATCTTAAGAGCTCTTATGATTAATCTGACTATTAAGGCTAAATATTCGGGATCCCATCCACCATAATTTATGCCATTTTAATCTCCCCCTCAGGGGTTGTCCTTTTACATAGTCTAGGAGGAAATTATTCGATTGCAACAACTATTTTTTAAGAATATTTCCCTTTTAATAATTAAATATTAGCTTTAACATGTTATTGTAACTACTATTAACTAATAGAAATATTATTTTTTAATTATGTGGGATATTCACCGGAAAAATTAACAGTGATAAAGTCTGTCTGAGTACATTTTGTTCACTAATATATTACTGAAGATTAAAGCGTATTTTTAATATTCTGAATTTAATCTTGAATTCTGAAGAACGTGCAACACAAACATTAAATATCAAATAACTACGCAAAAATAATATTAATTATTTTATATAAATAGTTCATGATGATATACTTACTTTTCTGGTTTTAGAATAAGGGTGTATTTCCTACATTATTCATTTATTTTCATTGAATTTTGATACACTAGAGGTAAAACTTAATAAATAACTTTAACGGGATTGTTTAATGTTTAGAATTGGAGTGATCGGAGGAAGTGGTTTATACGATATGGATGGCCTCAGTGATATTGAGTCTCAGGATATAACTACGCCCTGGGGTATGCCTTCAGATAAGTTTATTAAAGGCAAACTTGGTAATGTGGAGTTTATCTTTCTTCCAAGACATGGGAAGGGGCACAAAATATCCCCCTCTGATATAAACTACAGGGCAAACATCTATGCAATGAAGATGCTTGAGGTTGACTGGATAATTTCCGTTAGTGCTGTCGGCAGTATGAAAAACGAGATTGCCCCTGGCCACATAGTTATACCGTCACAGTTTATTGACCATACCAAGAAACGGGAATCAACTTTTTTTGGTAATGGTGTTGTAGCACACGTGTCAATGGCCCATCCCGTATGCCCCCAGCTTTCCCAGCTGCTTTTTAATGCAGCTTTTGATTCAGGTGTTCCAGTACATATGGGAGGCACCTATATATGTATAGAAGGGCCGCAATTTTCTTCAAAAGCAGAAAGCGAACTATACAGATCCTGGAATGTTGATGTAATAGGCATGACCAATATGCCCGAGGCAAAACTGGCACGTGAGGCAGAAATTTGTTATTCCACACTTGCCCTTTCAACTGACTACGACTGCTGGCACGATGATTTTGGTGAAGTGTCTGTTGATGATGTTATAAACACACTGTTAAAGAACGTGGAGATGGCCAAGATAGTATTAAAGAACGTTGTTGAACGTATTCCCGATGATAAGAAGTGTGGATGTTCTACGGCTCTTAGTACTTCTATAATTACTGCAAAGGAAGAAATAAAAATATCTGACAATGAGAAAATCAAACTATTAATTGAGAGGTATATCTGATGAGCGTACTGGTTGTTGGTTCTATGGCACTTGATACTGTTGAAACTCCATTTGGAAAAGTTGAAAATATCCTGGGTGGTTCTGCATCCTATTTTTCCCTTGCCGCGAGTAATTTTACCGATGTAAATGTAGTTGCTGTTGTGGGAAATGATTTTCCGGAAGAACATATTCAGTTACTTGAAAGTCATGACATTAAACTTGACGGTGTAAAAAGGGAAGAGGGTGAGACCTTCAAATGGGTAGGGCATTATGGCTATGACCTGTCCGAAGCAAAAACTCTGGAAACACACCTTAATGTTTTTGAAACATTTAACCCTGTCTTGCCCGATCATTACAAGGATATTGATATTGTTTTTTTAGCAAATATTGATCCCGATATACAGCTGGAGGTACTTAAACAGGTAAATAAACCAAAACTTGTAGCTTGCGATACCATGAACTTCTGGATCGAAAGTAAGCCTGAGCAATTAAAGAATTTACTCAAACATGTTGATATCCTGATGATTAACGATGCCGAGACCCGTGAACTTGCAGGTGAGCCAATTATAGTAAAAGCAGCCAGGAAGATTATGGAAATGGGCCCAAAAATGTTAATTGTTAAGAGGGGAGAATACGGGGCACTAATGTTTAGTAAAGAAGGTATTTTTTATGCTCCGAGTTATCCGCTTGAAGAGGTCTTTGACCCCACAGGTGCGGGGGACACTTTTGCCGGTGGTTTTATGGGATACGTAGCCAGCCACGATATTAATAATGTAAATGATTATAAGAGGGCAGTTATTTACGGTAGCGTACTAGCGTCATTTACCGTTGAAGATTTTAGTGTAAACAGGCTGGCAAAATTAAATAAAGATGAAATTGAGGCAAGATATCTTGCTTTTATGAACCTTTCGACTATAGAATAGAATATTATGAAGAAAATAATAATTTTACTACTGCTTTGTATTGTTACTTTATCCTGTTACTCATCCACCAAGGGCTCAGGCTCGAAGGGTAGTTCAGGTGTTAAGGACAAAGATACTGAATATACAAACTCGAAAGCACTTGCAATTGCTTCCGTCAGAAGAGGAAATTTTCAACAGGCCCTGACTGATCTTGGACCAGCTGAAAGAATGAACAAAAAAGATCCCGAGATTTACCTGATAAAAGGGATTATTTATTATGGTCTTAAGGACTACAGTATTGCCGAAGAGAACTATCTAAAATCAATTAAGCTTGACCCGAAATATACTGAAGCACATTACAACCTTTGCGGGTTATATCTATTTGAAGAAAAGAACGACAAAGCTATTGAGCAGTGCTCCATTGCTGCTTCTGACCCTGCCTATAGGGCGAGGGCAAGCGCACTCACAAACCTGGGTATTGCTTATTTCAGAAAAGGCGACGTAAATAAGGCCAAACAGTACTATGACAAGGCCCTGGAAATTAACCCGGCATTTGTTTATACACATAATGAACTGGGAAAACTATATACATCTATTGGTAAGGAGCAGGATGCTATTCAGGAGTTTAAACAGGCAATCTCCGGATTCCCCGAATATGCTGAGGCTCATTTTAATCTTGGGGTTGTTTACCTTAAGGAAGGGAACAAGGGCCAGGCCTGTTATTCATTCAGAAAAGTTGTAGAACTTTCCCCTAATACCAAACTGGGTGTGAATTCCAACAGGTACCTAAATTCTGTTTGTTCAGCCCAGTATTAAAACTATCTTTTAGATATACTTTTTATAATTCTGGATGTTGAATGGTTTTTCAACAGGGGAATGGTTATTACTGTACCGCCCTTACTTTTTACAAAATCCGAACCAACAATTTCACTCTTCTTATAATCTCCGCCCTTAGTAATAATATCGGGCTTTAGCTCCCTGATAACTTTAAGAGGTGTAAGTTCCTGAAAAATTACTACAAAATCCACTTCTTCCAATAATGAGAGAAGATGTGCTCTTTCATCTTCTTTTACTAACGGCCTGCCGCTGCCCTTTAGTTTTTTTACAGAACTGTCACTGTTTAAGGCAACTATCAATATATCACCAAGTTTTTTTGATTCCTTTAGTATCTTGATGTGGCCGGGATGCAAAAGGTCAAAACACCCATTGGTAAATACTATCTTCTCACCATTTTTTCTGGAGGCTAAAAGCATTTTTTTTAAATCTGCCAGCTTAATAATCTTATCGTTTTCGTTTTTAACAGCGGACGCTCTTAATAATTGATCACTTGTTGTGTATGTAGTTCCAACAGAACTTACTACAAGAGAAGAGGCAAGGTTTGCAAGATAAGCAGAGTCATTCCATGATTTTGAAATTACCAGGGAAAGTGTAAATACAGAAATAAAAGTATCTCCTGCTCCGGTAACATCAAATACATTTATCTGTTGGGCAGGGACAGTATTAAAACTGTTATTACTGTTTAAAAAACTTATCCCGTCTTTACCCATTGTAATTAGTGCAGATTTTGTTTTAGATAACAATAGTAGTTTTTTTAAACATGCTTTGATCTCTTTTTCATTCTTTAGATTTAAACCTGTAACAGTTTCAGCTTCATTTCTGTTGGGGGTTATCAGGTCAGTTCCGCTGTATTTTGAAAAATCTTCACCCTTTGGATCAACAGAAATAAAAGAACCGTATTTACGTGCCAGTTTTATAATTTCTTTAGAAACTTTTTTAGTAATTAATCCCTTGTTGTAATCAGAAATAATAACTGCATCCGGTCTTTGCATTCTAAGTGTTTTTGAGACCCTGTTTAGTACCTGGTTTTGAATATTAACAGAGATACCGGTGGGGTCTTCATCGTCGACCCTTGCAATCTGCTGCCCGTTTGAAATAATCCTTGTTTTTACCGTAGTAGGTTTATGGCTGTCTTTTATAATATTTTTAAGGTCAAATCCTTCACTTCTCAATAGCCCTGTTATTTCCTTACTGTTTGGATCATTTCCAACAGTACCGATAAGAAAGGTTCTAACTCCCAGCTGCTTTAAATTGTTTGCTACATTTGCTGAACCGCCGGGGGAGAGAATCTTCTCAGTTTTATTAATAATGGGTACAGGAGCTTCGGGGGAAATACGGGTTGAAGTGCCATATATATATTCATCCAGCATTATATCACCCACAACTAAAATTTTCTTTTTTTTAAACTGGTGAATTATTGATGGATAGTTCATTTAATCGGCAGGGAATTTAACATAATATTTTTCAGCAGAAATTGGTCAGTTCTTAACAAATTTCATTCTTAGGTCATATATAACATCATCAAGTAGTTTTTTTTCTTCATTGGTAAGATTGCCACCGGTTTTTTCACTCAGCAGTTCCAGTATATCAATTGTATGTTTAACAGCCGGGCGGTTTACGGTTCTTTCCTTTGACTGCGGATCGGGTATTTCCCCGAGATGAATTAATGCAGAAGCGTTAAGAGATAGTATAAAACCTGCAAAATCCATTTTAAAACTGTCATTTGGCGGGGGAACTTCGGTCATCTATTAATCTCCTGGTAATTTAAATATATTTTTCTAAATCCTTTCTTGGATTATAGGGATTACTATTTTTAATTTCTTCCAGTTTATCAAGAACATCTTTATCTACTTTATCGGGCATTACTATTTTAATAATAACATATTGGTCGCCGTTGTTGCCTGTCTTTATATTTTTGACACCTTTGTTCTTTAGCCTTAATTTATTGCCGTTTTGTACACCGGGCGGAATTACCATTTGGGCATTGCCGTCGATCGTTGGGACTTCTACTTTTGTGCCTAAAGCTGCTTCATAAAAGGTAACCGGGAGGTCTACTAAAATATTGTTCTTATCGCGTCTGAATATTTTGTGTGGGTTAACCTTTACCTTCAGGATAAGGTTGCCGCGTTTATTCCCAACCTGTTCACCTTTTCCCTGCACCCTGATTTTTGAACCCGTATCCACACCAGGGGGGATCTTTACTGTTAGCTTCTCACTTTTTTGTTTTCCCCTTGAATCCCTGCTGTTAATAGTCAGATCTTTTGTACCGCCTTTTATTGCGGTATCAAAGTCCACCGTTATTTCATGCTGGGTGTTTTTTGGTTTTTGTTCTGAAAATCCGGCCCCTCTGCCAAAATTTCCAAAAAGGTCATTAAGCTGGTCTGACCTGCCCCTTGTCTGCTGACGGGTTGATCCGCCCCGCCCGCCTGCGTAGTTGTTGAATATGTCTTTAAATATATCATCAAAGCTGGGTATGTCGCCCGAGTATGTATAGCTGCCTGAAAATCCGGGCCCGCCGCCAGCCTGAGATTTAAAACCTGTACTTCCGAAGGCATCGTACTGCTGTCTTTTCTGATCATCATACAGCACTTCGTATGCTTCCTGAATTTCCTTGAATTTTTCTTCTGCTTTTTTGTTGTCAGGATTCAGGTCAGGATGGTATTTTCTTGCAAGTTCCCTGTAGACTTTCTTTATTTCATCTTTAGAAGCCGATTTATTTATACCTAATGTTTTATAATAATCTTTTACTTTGCTCATCTTGTTTAAAAAATTATACTACAGTTTTAAGATAATCATTGATTTTACATGGTCAATAAGGATAGAAAATGGACTGTTATTCGAGGAAATCCAGCACTTTATCAGCTATTTCCATAAATGCCTTTGCTGCTTTACTTTCCGGTTTTGATTCAATTATCGGGTTGCCTGTATCACCGCCAATTCTAATATCAGGGTCAATCGGTATTTCTCCGAGATAGGGGACATCAAATTTTTCTGCCATTTTTTTACCGCCGCCCCTTCCAAATATATCGATTGTTGTATCACTGTCAGGTAGTTCAAGATAACTCATGTTCTCAACAATCCCAATTACCGGAATATTTAGTTTTTGAAACATAAGAATTCCCCTCTTTACATCTATAAGGGCAACATCCTGCGGTGTTGTTACGATCACTCCCCCGCTAAGTGGAGCGGTCTGGGCAAGTGATAACTGAGCATCTCCGGTACCGGGCGGCAGATCAATTACAAGGTAATCGGTACCTTTCCATTCAACATCTTCTATAAACTGTTTTATAGCTCCATGAACCATAGGGCCGCGCCAGATTACAGCATCTTCTTCATTTACCAGGAAACCGATGGACATTAATTTAAGTCCTAACTTATCTATGGGGAGTATCTTTTGATTACCAGTAGCAACAGGTTTTTCATTAACTGCACCCATCATAATCGGTGCACTTGGCCCCCAGATATCAGCATCCATTAGGCCCACATTTTCTCTTTTCTTTGATAAAGCAAGTGCGAGGTTAACGGCTACTGTAGACTTTCCTACACCGCCTTTACCGCTTGCTACAGCAATATAGTGCTTAATATCGGGAAGTTTTTCACTCGGAGCTGCAGATTCCTGTGTTTTCTGAGATTGTTCACGAATACCGATCTCTATCTGTACATCGGTAACACCTTCAATATCTTTAAGTGTATTGTTTACAGATTCTGTAATTTCCGTTTCTATTTTTTTATCTTGTTTGGGAAGGAGAAGTGAAACTATAACAGTTGAACCGTTGATTGTTACTTCTTTTACAATACCAAATGAGACTATGTCGCGACTAAAACCGGGGTAGTTAATACTTTTTAATGTACTTAACAGTTCTTCCTGCTTCGGGGGCATATATCTTATCCAACTCCAAGTTTTTGTTTGGCTTCGTCACTCATCATATCGGGGTTCCACGGTGGATCCCAGATTACCTCAATGAGCACGTTATCAGCGCCTATCTCTTTTAATGCCATCTCGGCCTGGCCGGCAATCATAGAACCCATACTGCAGCCAGGTGTGGTTAATGTCATTTTAAGGTTTACATTGTTTCCTGAAATCTTGGTGTCATAGATTAAACCAAGGTCGACAATACTTACGGGGAGTTCAGGATCATATACGCTGCTAAGTGCTGCTTTTACCTTTTCTTCCGTTAGTTCAACGGATTCAGATTTTTCCTTCTTGTCAAACTTTTTAAAGCTCACACCCTTACTTTCTGAAGCAGGTGTTGAAGTATTAATTTTAATTAATTTTTTCATGCTGATATTCCTCCCGCAATTAATATTTGTATATATTATAAACTATAATGACTGTGGTAATTAATACAAAACTGCGGTTATAATTAAACTGAAGTCGAAAGAGTTTAACTCAACCTTTAATGCAGTCAAATATATTAGATTACCAAACAGCAGTTGGGGATTCTTGAAACTAAAAATAAACTTATATAACATATAATGCTCAAATGATCAGAGAATCAAGACAGATATCAGTAGGTAATGTAAAAGTCGGAGGTGGTGCGCCAATCTCGGTGCAGTCGATGACGATTACGGATACCAGGGATGTTGAAGCTACAGTAAATGAAATAAAGAGGCTTGAAGAAGCCGGCTGTGATATTGTAAGGGTTGCCGTACCCGATATGGAAGCGGCAAAAGCCCTTGGAAGTATCAGGAAAGCTATCAATATTCCGCTTGTATCAGACATTCATTTTGATTATAAACTTGCCCTTGAAGCGGTTAAGCAGGGCGTCGATGGCATGAGATTAAACCCCGGCAACATTGGAGCAAAATACAGGATTCAGGCTGTTGTAAATGCTGTTAAGGAAAGAAATATTCCGATCAGGATTGGGGTAAATTCCGGTTCACTTGAAAAAGACATACTAAAAAAACATGGCAGTCCTACAGCTGAAGCACTTGTTGAGAGTGCACTCAGGCATGTGAGGATACTTGAAGACTTTGACTTTTTTGATATAAAAATTTCCGTTAAGTCTACCGATGTACGGAAAATGATAAGGGCATACAAACTTCTTTCCGAACAGACCGAATACCCTTTACACCTGGGTGTTACTGAAGCCGGTACCCCTAAGATGGGTACAATCAAATCTTCTATAGGTATTGGCAGCCTTCTTGCCGAAGGTATCGGAGATACTATCAGAGTGTCCCTTACGGGAGACCCTGTAAATGAAGTGATTACGGGCATTAATATTTTAAAATCTATCGGGATTCGTAACAAAGGTATTGAAATAATTTCCTGCCCGGGCTGCGGCAGGCTTGAAATAGATTTAATGAAGCTTGTAAATGATGTTGAAAAACGTGTTAGCGGTATGGAACTGCCAAGACCGGTCAAGGTCGCAATACTTGGCTGCGTGGTAAACGGCCCTGGTGAAGCATCCGAAGCAGATATTGGTATTGCCGGCGGTAGGGGGAAGGGCATGCTTTATAAGGACGGCAAACTTGTACGTTCCTTTAAGGAAAAAGATATTGTTGAAGAACTTGTTAAAGAGATAGAAACCTTCGCTTATTAGTACCTGATAGTAATACGAACCTATTGTAGTAATATGCCATCCCGTTAATTGTTCCAGCAAAAACCATATTAATTACTTTTTCTGTTGTGATACCCAGCCTGTCCAGTTGACCTGATTCAACAAGGTCTGCGGCGCTGAACATAGGTAAGTAAATACTAAAGATTAAAATAATAATGTTTGTGGTTGATTCTATTAAGCCGATCTTGGCTGACCTGTCAGGGAACTTGTAGACCAGATATAAACAGGCAATACAAAACATGTAGTAAATAAATTTTAGTATTGGGTGATAAATAAAACCGGTAATTCTTATATTGATTCCGAACCCGTAATCAAGAATCATAAAGAGAAATATACTCCAGTAATAACCCTGAATAATTCTTAGAAGCATTAAAATCTATCCGTCGCCAAATCTGTCCTGGTAGTCACTTATGGCTGCGTTAATTACTTTTAACGCATGGCTCTTATTATAGGCTTTCCCTATTTTAACTTTACTCGGGGAATTCGGCACTATCTTATAGGTCGAAAAAAAGTGGGTCAGTCTTTCAACCATTACTTTGGGAAGGTGTGTAATATGGTCGACTTCTGACCATATGTTGTCCTTATCCAGTACGGCAATAATTTTATCATCAGCTTCCCCGTTATCTATCATCGGGATTCCGCCGATTACCCTTGCATTAAGAATCACCTCTGATTTTGCAATTGCCCTTTCACTTATTACACAAATGTCCAGTGGATCACCGTCACCTTTCTTAGCACCTTTCATTAAGTTGGCAACCTGGTCACCGCAGTAAGTCCTCGGAACAAAACCGTAAAGGTTAGGGGGTATGGAAGAAGTCCTTTGGGGCCTGTCAACCCTTAGAAAACCGGTCTCCTTATCAACCTCGTACTTAACAGTATCGAAGGGTGTCATCTCCACAAATACGTGAACAACTTCCGGCGGATTCGGGCCCACTTCCAGTCCGTGCCAGGGGTGGGGCCTCCACTTGTAAAATGGTTTAGGAAAAGTCATATGTTAATTTACGCAGCCTGAACAGGGTCCGCGCCAAAGTTATTGGGGCCTTCAGTACCCTGGAGTATACCGCACTCAACCAGATACCAAATCCAGCCTATAACAGGAATTAATGTAATTAATACCCACCATCCGGATTTATTCCTGTCGTGGAATCTTTTTATGCCAATTGCTACACTAGGATATATTAAAACAATACTTGCAAGTGAGGCAATTAATCCCCCGGTAATTACCGAATCAACTGCTGATATCAGTAAACTTATTACAAATAGAGGTAATACACCTTTTAACCAGAATTCAGACCTGGAGATTCTACCTTCAAAATTTAACCATACATCCTTATAATCCATTCTAATCCTCCCGTGAAATTGTAAATAGCCCAGCCTAATGTTAAATATACGATCTAATTATTAGTTTTTACAACTACTTATTCTATAATATTTTTTAATAAATAAAAATTTATTTCGAAATTTTAATCTGGTATGTGGTGCAAATAAAAATTGAATTAGAAATTAAAAGCAAGTAATTTATTCGCCCTAAAGGGAAATAATATGAGACTTTCAAACTATTTTATACCAACATTAAAAGAAGATCCTGCTGAAGCGGAAGTAATCAGTCATAAATTAATGATACGGGCAGGAATGATAAGAAAACTTGCTGCCGGGATTTATGATTACCTGCCCCTTGGATTAAAAACACTAAAAAAAGTAGAAAATATTGTACGCGAAGAGATGAACAGTGCCGGGGCAATAGAACTTTTAATGCCTTCCGTGTTACCTGCAGAGCTTTGGAAGGAAAGCAAGAGATGGGATTTTTACGGAAAAGAACTGCTCAGGTTTAATGACAGGGCCGAAAGGGAATTTTGTCTTGGGCCGACCCATGAAGAAATTATTACGGACATTGTAAGGAAAGATATTCGCTCATATAAACAGCTTCCCGTAAACCTTTACCAGATACAGACCAAGTTTAGGGATGAGATAAGGCCAAGGTTCGGAGTTATGCGTTCCAGGGAATTCATAATGAAGGACGCATACAGCTTTGATGCCACCGATGAAGCAGCAGATAAATCCTACTGGGCAATGTACGAGGCTTATACAAGGATCTTTGAAAGATGCGGCCTTGAATTCAGGGCTGTCCTTGCTGATACGGGTAATATCGGCGGAAGTTTTTCACATGAGTTTATGGTACTTGCCCCTACAGGCGAAGATATTATTATGAGCTCAACAGACTGTGATTATGCCGCGAACCTTGAACTTGCCGAAATAGGCATATCGGATGATGAAAGGGAAATAGAAAGACCAAAAGAAGGGCTAAACCAATTAAATGAAGTTTCAACCCCGGGTATGAAAACCGTTGATGAAGTTGCTGAATTTCTGAATGGCTCTAACGGGGACCTAATTAAGACACTTATTATTCAAACAGATACAGAACCTGTAGCCGCACTTGTAAGGGGTGATGCCGAGCTAAGCCTTACTAAACTTAGAAAAGTACTTGGTGCCGAGTTTGTAGAGCTTTCCACACCCGAGGTAATTCAGGAAGTTACCGGAGGGCCAATGGGATTTAGCGGGCCTGTGGGTTTAAAAAAGAAAATCAGAGTCATAGCTGATAAATCTGTAAGAAATCTAAAGAATGCAATTACCGGCGCAAATAAAGCGGATATGCATATTACGGGGGTTAATCCTGGAAGGGATTTTGAAGCGGATGAATATGCTGATATTAGGGTGGCAAGGGACGGTGATCCATGTCCTAAGTCAAAAAACGGAACTTTAGTCTCCACAAGGGGTATTGAAGTAGGCCATGTGTTTAAACTCGGTACAAAGTACAGTGAAGCAATGAACGCAACTTTTTCGGATGTAGACGGAAAGGAAAAGCCGTTTATAATGGGTTGTTATGGAATAGGGATAGGCAGGACCGTTGCTGCTGCAATAGAGCAGGGGAATGATGAAGCAGGTATAAAGTTTCCATTATCTATAGCACCATTTGAAGTAACAGTTATTCCAACAAACATGAAAAATGAAAATGTTAAAACCGTATCCGATAATATCTATTCGGAACTAAAGGAAAAGGGAGTGGATGTATTAATTGACGACAGGAGCGAAAGCGCCGGTATTAAATTCAAGGATGCTGAGCTTACTGGTATACCGTTAAGAATAACTATCGGTCCCAGGACTCTTGAGAACGGTGAAGTTGAACTCAAAACCCGTATGGACGGCGAGTCCAGGAACATTAAAATAGAAGAAGTAGTAGCAGAAGTAGAGAAACTGCTTATGTAACATTTGAGAATATACAAAGTTAAATATTAAAATGTCTATAAAGAATCCGGAAGAAAGAATTATAGTTGCACTTGACTCTCCCAGTTTTGGTCATGCATTCTCGGTTGTACTAAAACTTCGTGAGAAAATTAAACTGTTTAAGGTTGGCCCCGTACTTTTTCTCAGCAACGGCCCAAACGGTATTGAGCAGCTTAAAGACCTGGAAGTAGACATCTTTTTGGACCTTAAATTTCATGATATTCCTTCTACTGTAGAAAAGACAATGGAGCATGTTGTAAACTACGGAGTAAATATGTTTACGGTTCATTCACTTGGTGGATTTGATATGATGAATTCGGTTTGTGAAAGTTTAAAGAAAGAAGCCAAGAAAAAGAAGAAACCGAAACCAAAGGTACTTGCCGTAACAATGCTTACAAGTCACGACGAACAGAACATTAAAGACCTTGGTTTAAACTCAAGTATTAAAGACCAGGTGCTAAAGCTTGCGGCTCTTTCAGGCAAAGCGGGAGTGGACGGTATAGTTTGTTCAGGCCATGAAGTTGAATACCTGAAAAAAGAATTTGGAGACAGGTTTACGTATGTTGTCCCCGGTATAAGAATGGGCGGTAAAACACATGATCAAAAACGTAATATGTCGCCCGCCGAAGCATTTGAGAAAGGTGCAGATTATCTTGTTATCGGCCGTTCAATAACAGAATCTCATAAACCCGAACTGGTGGTTGAAGAGATACTTGATTCACTTAAGTAGATAAACCTGTTTATTTTTTCTTTTTAAAAGTGAGCTTTTTCTCAGAATCCAGGTCTATTGAAATATTGTCCCCTTCATTGAAATCACCTTTCAGCAGTTTATTTGCAAGCGGATCCTGGATGTATTTCTGTATAGTCCTTTTAAGCGGCCTCGCTCCATAAACCGGGTCATAGCCAACATTGGCAATAAACTCTTTTGCCTTGTCACTCAGTTCAATATTCATCTTTTTCTCTTCAAGCCTTTTTCCAAGACTCTTAATCTGTATATCCACGATCTTTACCAACTGTTCTTTAGTGAGCGGTTTGAAAATTATTGTCTCATCAACCCTGTTAAGAAATTCCGGCCTGAATGAACTTTTAAGCACTTCGTTAACTTTATTTGCCATCTCTTCCGGGTCGTCGACAAGTTCCTGTATAAAATGGCTGCCGAGATTGGAAGTCATAATTATAATAGTGTTTTTAAAATCAACGGTTCTTCCCTGTCCATCTGTTAACCTGCCGTCATCAAGAATCTGGAGCAGGACATTAAAGACATCACTGTGTGCTTTTTCTATCTCGTCAAAAAGAATAACAGAGTATGGCCGCCTTCTTACGGCTTCACTGAGCTGGCCGCCTTCATCATAACCAACATAACCAGGGGGAGCCCCAATTAGCCTTGATACTGTGTGTTTTTCCATATATTCACTCATATCGATTCTTATCATCGCGGTATCATCGTCAAACAAAAATTCGGCTAGTGCCCTTGCAAGCTCAGTCTTACCTACACCCGTAGGGCCAAGGAAAATAAACGAGCCTATGGGCCTGTTTGGGTCAGATAGCCCGGCTCTTGATCTTCTAAGAGCATTTGCAACTGCTTCAAGGGGTTCTGATTGCCCTACAACTCTCATTGAAAGTTTGTCTTCCATATTAATAAGTTTTTCAACTTCGCCTTCCATAAGCTTGGAAACAGGTATTCCGGTCCATTTTGATATAACAGAGGCAATATCTTCGGCCCCTACTTCTTCCTTAAGCATCTGATTGTCTTTTTGTATTTCAGATAATTTATTCCTGTCATTCTCAAGTATTTCATTTAACTTGGGAAGCTCACCGTATAGAAATTCCGATGCCTTGGAAAGGTCGCCTTCTCTTTGTGCTTTTTCCGCGTCAATCTTTCCCTGTTCAATCTTCTCTTTTGAATCGCGAATCTTAGTAATAAGTTCTTTTTCCCTCTTCCAGTGTGATTTCAGAGTGTTAACTTCCTCTGAGAGGTTTGCTATTGATTCATCGATGTTTTTTAACTTATCTTTTGCGGTTTTGTCTTTTTCTTTTTTAAGTCCTTCTTTTTCAATCTCAAGCTGAATTATCTTCCTGTCCAGAACATCAATCTCTGTTGGCAGGGAGTCTATCTCCATTTTTAATTTTGCAGCAGCCTCGTCCATAAGGTCGACAGCTTTATCAGGCAGGAACCTCCCGGTTATATACCTGTCGGAAAGTACCCCGGCTGCTATAAGTGCTTCGTCTTTTATCTTCACACCGTGATGGATTTCATATTTTTCCTTTAATCCTCTAAGGATTGAAATTGTTTCATCTACAGATGGCTCATCTACAAAGACCTGTTGAAATCTTCTTTCAAGTGCAGAGTCTTTTTCTATATATTTTCTGTATTCATCTAGAGTAGTTGCACCAATGCAGTGCAGTTCGCCCCTTGCAAGGGCTGGTTTTAGCATGTTGGATGCATCAAGTGCCCCATCTGAACCTCCTGCACCAACTACCGTGTGTATCTCATCAATGAAAAGTAATATTTCACCATCAGAATCCGTTACTTCTTTAAGTACTGCTTTCAGTCTTTCTTCAAACTGACCCCTGAACTTTGCTCCTGCAAGAAGTGAACCTATATCAAGTGCAATCAGTTTTTTGTTTTTTAGTCCTTCGGGTACATCACCATTCACAATTCTTTGAGCCAGCCCTTCGACTATAGCGGTCTTACCAACGCCAGGCTCACCTATGAGTACGGGGTTGTTTTTTGTCCTTCTAAGCAATACCTGGATCGCCCTTCTGATTTCTTCGTCTCTTCCGATAACAGGATCTATCTTTCCCAGTTCGGCAAGTTCGGTGAAGTCTTTCCCGTATTTCTTTAACGACTGAAATGTGTCTTCAGGGGACTGCGTATCCACTTTTTGATTACCCCTCACATTCTTTAATATTTTTAAAATACTGTCTTTTGTAATTTTATGTTTACTAAATTCTTCCTTTATGCCGGGAGAAAGGTTTTCAACTGTGCTTATAAGCAGATGCTCGGTACTGATGTATTCATCGCCGAGGGCTTTTGCCTCTTTTGCGGCGGATTTAAAGCATTTACTAAGTTCTTTACTTGCATATACCTGGTCTGAATCCACTTCAACTTTCGGAAGTTTATTCAGTTCCTTTTCTGCAGCTTCCCTGATATTCTGGACATTTACATTCAGCTGACCCAGGATTTCAGTCGGTATTCCCTGCTCCGAGAGTAGGGAGAGCAGAAGATGAGGTAGATCAATAATCTGGTTTTTATTTTCTATTGCCAGGTTTTGTGCCCCAACTAGTGCTTCCTGTGCTTTTATTGTTAAATTATCAAATTTCATATTCTAAATATTACTCCTTTTTAATCTATAATATTTAAAATATTGCTTATTTCAGAGTAATCAAGGTGTGAATTTATCAGTAATTCCTGACAAGAAAAGAATGATATTTAATGTTTGAAAAATGTTAGGTAATGAAAAGGCCCCGATAAATAATTTAACGGGGCCTGGAAAGTTTGTTTATAACAATGTTAATTTGGTTTTATTTTCCAAGGATACTCACAACGCATGTAATTCCGTCCATAGCCGGCTGAGCGCCGCCCATAGTCTCGATAATTCCTACTTTAGCGTCAGGCACCTGGCGGTCTCCAACTTCACCTCTAAGGTGTCTAACAATTTCCGCAGTCTGAAGTAGGCCAGTTGCACCTATGGGATGTCCTCTGGACAGAAGACCTCCGCTTGGATTAACAGCAACTTTATCACCACCAACCCATGTAGCCTTGTTTTTCATAAATTCTGCACCTTCTCCTTTTCCGCAAAATCCGAGTGATTCTACAACCATCATCTCTGCGATTGAAAATGCATCATGAATCTCAGCAAGATCCATATCCTCAGGCCCAAGACCAGCTGCTTCATAAGCCAATTGAGAAGTCCTCCATACATTTTCAGAAGGATCGCAAGTAAGTTTTGTGGGACTGCTGTACTTGCCGGATTGGGCAATACAACCAAGAACCTTAACAGGTGTTTTCTTTGCAAGTTCTTTTACATGTTCTTCAGAGCACAGCACTGCAGCTGCAGCAGCATCACCAACAGGGCAGCACATATTTCTTGTTAACGGGTCAGCTATCAATGGAGCGTTTATTACTTCTTCGACTGTCGTAGGTTTTCTGTATTGTGCATCCGGGTTCATTGCTGCATGAAATCGGCTTTTTACAACAACTTCTCCAAGCTGTTCCATTGTTACACCGTATTCATCCATATATTTTTTAGCTTTGATTGCATATAGTCCGGGCATTCCCATTCCAAGTGCTACTTCAAGGTCATCTTCTTCAAGCGGTAAAGGCCCGCCTGACAGTACCCTGCTCAAATTTTCAACGCCAAGCGCAAGTGCGATGTCGTATTGTCCGTAAGCAATTGTTCTCCATGCTTCCCAGAAAGAAAGTGTTCCGCTGCCGCATGCTCCTTCAACATTAATTGTAGGCTGTCCTACAAGGCCGATCTCTTTAAGAGCCCTTTGTCCAACGCCCATACCCTGGTAAACGTGTCCGCAAAAAGCTATTTCAATTGATCTTGGGTGAATATCAGCATCTTTTATTGCTGACCAGGCGGCTTCTCTTGCCAAAATGTGTGCGGCTTTATCGGGAAATCTGCCACATGGAGTATTTCCTACCCCTATAATATATACGTCTCTTAAGTTGCTCATTTACTGCCTCCAAAATTTTAGAGTGGAAGATATATTAAATGAAATTGTAAGTTTTGTAAATTAACCTTATTTTTAAATTTTGTTTAAATTTACTCCATAACTTGACAAAGATCAGCTAAAATAATATTATCCTTTTGGGGTTGTTATGGGGTTAATGTAAATTTGTATAAAAAAGAATAATAATATAAGGAGGCAAGGTAATTATGAGTAATGTACCTTCAGCTAGTGAAATAAATAAAATGGATGCTTTTACCGCGATTGGTACTAGAAGATCCATTAGATGGTACGAACCGAACAAACCGGTTGAAAAATGGAAAATCCAGACAATGCTTGAAGCAGCAAGACAGGCACCGACTGCTGGTAACTACAATGGCCAAAGAGCTATTGTTGTATACAGGGATGAAGACCCTGAGATCTGGGAATTTATATCAGACTGGAGCCAGATTACAACTCAGATGGCACCTGTATTGGTTTTCTGGATGTATGACATGGCAAACTACGATACAATGGGCCAGTCAATCCATGATGTAATGAGGACCGGTGGACTTGATAAAGCACATGGTTGGGAATACGACAGGGTTAATAATCTGTTCCCACTACCTGCAATGCTACCTGATGCAATTATGCACAGGCTCGCAGGAATCGATTTAGGAAATGCAATTCAGAACTCATTAATAGCAGCATCAGCCTTAGGACTTGGAACTTGTTTGAATGGTGCAAGCGGTGGAGCCAGAAGAAATGTAAAGGCAAAATTTAACCTGCCGGATACATACACATTCTGCTGGCTTATGACACTTGGTTACCCTGCTGAAAGCATGAACGGCGGCGGTAGAAGGCCAAGACCTCCATTTGAAACTATGTATTATGAAGGAAAAGTTGGTAGTCCTTTCCCAAGAGACCCTGAAGTTGTAAAACTAGTTGAAGACCTTAATCTTCTTCAACCAAAAGCTCCACAACCAGGAAGACTTGAAGAGTTAAATAAACTTACAAGAAGATTTGGTCTTGGTGATGAGTACCTGACTGACTGGAAACTCGAAGCATCACAGCTTGGTGAAGTTGCCGGGGACAGAAAGCTTACTCCTTTATCCAAAGAGGAAATTTTGGCTTCCGTAGAAGGGGTTGAAGTTGATGAAAGTTTTAAACTCACTCCAACAGTTAAGAGAGAAGAGCTTGAATCTTACAGGGATAAAAGAGGAATTAGTGCAACAGACTAACTTCTATTAAACAAGGAGACTAACAATGGCTGAAATAACAATAAATATTCCAGACCCAATTCACAACAAAATCAAAAAAAGAGCCGAGCAGGTTGGTAATTCAGATATTGGATTAATCATTGCAAATCTTGGTTTAATTTTTGGTCCTTGTGATTATGATGATTCAAAATGGTTAAAAAATCTTAAGGATTCTGATGATAAAAGCCAACCCTGGTAGTAAACCAGAGGATTAAAGTTTTGAATTTAAAAAGGGTACTTCGGTACCCTTTTTTTATGCCTAAGAATTAATAATAGAATATAACTATTGACATATATAATTATATTATGATATATATAAAATATTCATAATATAACTGGAGGGGTACATGTTAAAGTCAATGGCTTTTGATATTGACGATAACTTATATATAACGCTATACGGTCAGTTTGAGTTTGCCCAGGGAGAATTCACCAATGCTTTTAAACGGTTCCCTGATGGGGTATTGAATCATTTGGTATGCTTAATGAACCAAATGGAGTAGCAGTTGAATAAAAAATAATGAGTTTTGTTTCAAGACATCAAATGAAGGTTACAGTTGTCATTCAGGTCTTCATTGTTTTCCTAATTTTATGTTTTTTAGCTAAAATTTACAAAATATCTCCAATTTCGTGGGGTTTATGGGGAAATGTAAATAGTAAAAATGGCATTGCTGTTCATGGTTATGATGTCGTCTTTTATCATATTGAAAGAAAAGCGATGGAAGGGCATTATTGGTTATCTGTAGAATTAAATGGTGAAAAATGGCTTTTTTATTCACAGAAAAACCTAGACATTTTCAAAACTAACCCAAATAGATATTTACCACAATATGGTGGTTATGGTGCATATGCTGCTAGTATAGGGTTTACGGTAGACATTAATCCTGAAGAGTTTTTAATCCAAGATAAAAAACTTTATCTTTTTTTAAATGAAGATAAGAGAGGATTGTGGAATGATCAAATAGCTTATGGGATAATAGAAAGAGCAAACGCAAACTGGTCAAAACGACCAAAAATATATGAGTACTAAAAATGTAAAACCGTTTATTTTTCTTTCGGTAAAATTTAAATCTATACTACTTATTGTAGGTAATTTAATATTCATTGTTATTGCAATTTATTACACATTTTTTTATTCTGATAAATTTAGGGATCTAAGACATAATTCAAAACTTTTAATTTTTTTAGTTCCTATTCTTTATTCCTTAATATCGGCCTATTTATTTTTTATAATTATCATAGACAAAAGAAATGAAAAGTTAAAATTATGGACGGTTTATACAATAACAATTTTAATTTTAACAATTCTTGTGCTGTTTCTTGGGTCATTTTCTATTCTTTTATTGACAATATTATTTTTCTTAATACTGGTGTAATTCTTAATAGTTATGTTGACACAGCAGAAGTTAATAAAATTGAATAAAATACTAATTTTAGTATCTCTATCACCCTATTTCTTACTATTGTTGAACCTTATTTCATATGAAATCACTATTAGTTATTCTTCACGAAATATATTAATATTTTCAATTATTTGCTTTTTGTGCTTTATAACATCCATTAGTTGTTTCTTGATTATATGTATTGAAAGGAAATACAACAATTTAACTTTATGGACAAGACATACGTGGAAGATTCTAATGTTATCATCCGTTCTTTTTTGCTTAATAATATTAAACATTTTTTTGCTTTTTTTAATGGAGTTAGGAAAAGGTTTGGCTTAGAGAAAAGGAAGTTTTAAGCAGTATATTTATAATCGAGTTGGACTTCTTCGGAAAATTGAAAGATCTTTTGTATTTCTAAATCAAGCAGTTCCCTTATAAACTGAATATTGGTTTTATTAAGTGCTGAAATGACTTTTGTATTGTAAGTTTTTTCAAGGAATTCGATAGTTTCATTATCTGCATTGTCCCTTTTGTTAAAAACAATGAGTTTTGGAATTTCATCAAATCCCATTGAGCTTATAATATTATCAACTGATTCAATTTTTTCCTCCACAGCCGGATCACTTGCATCTGCAACATGAAGCAAGAGGTCTGCTTCCCCAATCTCTTCGAGTGTTGCCCTGAATGCATTTATAAGATCTTCAGGGAGGCCGCTTATAAATCCGACAGTATCGGTAATCAATATATCCCTCGTTGTAGGTAGTTTTATTCTTCTTGTAGTTGGGCTTAAAGTAGAAAAAAGTTTGTTTTGTACTTTTACACTTTCCTTTGTAAGCCTGTTAAAGAGTGTGGATTTGCCCACATTTGTATAACCCAGCAGTGATACAACCGGTATACCGGTTGCAGTTCTTTTTTCTCTCGTGTTTTTTCTTCTGAAGCAGATGTTGTCTATCTGTTTTTCGAGGTTGTCTATCTGTTTTCTTATTGTCCTTCTCTGGTACTCAATCTTCTTTTCGCCCGGTCCCCTGGTACCGATACCGCCGCCAAGCTGAGAATACTCGATGCCTTTACCCCTTAACCTGGGCAGACAGTATTTAAGCTCGGCAAGTTTAACCTGCAGCTTACCCTCGCTTGTTACCGCGTGTTTTTCGAATATTTCCAGAATAAGTTCTGTTTTATCAATAATATTAAGAGTTGTTTCCTTTATTATTCCGTTTACCTGCGCCGGGGTAAGTTCAACATCAAAGATAATAGTCCCGGCGCCGATGTGTTCTGCCTGAAGTATTACGTCTTTTAATTTACCTTTACCTATCAGGTACCTTGGGTCTATTTCCCTTCTCACCTGGATGACTGTATCAAGCACTTTTTTCCCCGCCGAAAGTGCAAGGGACTTTAATTCTTCAACCGATTTTTCTGCTTCAGACCTGTAGCTTGTATGAAACCCGATAAGCATGACACCCTCGAGGTCAGGATCGCCTCCAAGCTCTGTATAAGATTTTTGCAGCTTGCTTTCTGTCTCACTTATAAGTGAATCGAGGTCTAGGTCTATTCTTCCTGCATCATTATAAGAATATATTTCCCATTTCTTATCACTGCTGCCGTTCAAAGGGACTATGTGTGCCAACTGTATTTTCCCAGCGTAGCCTTCTTCAGCAACCTGGACTACCCCAATGAGGTCAAGTCTTTCCTGGATTAGTGTGGTGAGATCATTTTTTGATAAAACTGCGTCTTTTAGATGTGTATGAAAAAGGCGGAATCCCCTTAGCCTTGATTTTGCTTCACGGAACCTGCCCAGAAGTTTCTCAAAGTCTACTTCGCTGGCGTCGCCTATGATGACTTGAAAGACTTTACCACGCCGGTTTATTATTATTGAGATAGTACGATTGATGTTATATGAAAATGATGTCAGAGACCTGACAAGTTCATTGCTGATCAGTTCGCCGGGCTGCATTCTCCTCCTGTAAAGCCTTGAAATATCCTTTAACTGGCTTTGGGTGAGGCCCGATGTTTTTCCGTATACTTTATCTATACTTTAATTCCTCGCTGTAACATTTACATTCAACAAGTATTATAAAGTTTATTATAACATACTGGAAATAATTTTATGGATAAATTTTTAGAAGAGATTAATAAGTTGTCATCAAAAGTGGATAAATCAGAGATATATCCTGAAAGTAATAGTATAAATCCACCAGCCATTGACTTATTATTTAAATTTTCTGAAAAAGGAATTAATGAACTTAAATCCAATGGTTTAGGTTCTGTAAAACTTCACAGGCTCCCTTTTGACCTGGTACCTCTGTTTTTTCATTTTGAAAGCAGTGGGGAAGGGTTTGTTATTTCAACAGCAAAAAAGTATACATTTTTTATGCAAAGTGCAGATAAAAAGATATTCGTTTTTGGGAAAGCGAAGAAAATCGGCCAGGCTGTCACTGTAAACGATAAGATGCAGCAGCTATTTAATATAGATTTTGCTGAAAATGATGGTGATGTGACTTTTTATGACAGTACAAATAAAGAACTTAAACCTGATGAGATTGTTTTACTTGCACTAAACTGGTCTTTAAATTAGGGAGTAAGTACTAGATGTGTAAGGGAAGCAATACCAATAATTGAAAAAATTAGTATAAATATTCCCGCGATGTACATAGCGCCTTCTTTTTCATGTGGTTCCAAATTAAACATGGGCTGAATTATATACAAATAAGTTTAATTGTAAAGACAACTTGAATGGTAATCCATATTTTGTTAGTTTGTATATAGATGATTGAATATGTAACACCTTTTTTTCGCCCACCAAGCGAACATAAAAGCTTTATCCTGCAGGCAACTATTGGCTGTTCTCATAATAACTGCACCTATTGTGCAATGTACAGAAAGGACGAGCAGAAGTTCAGAATACGTCCGATGGATGAGATCAGGCAGATTATAGACGATGCATCTAGGGAAGGACTGCTTAACAACAGGGTTTTTATCTCAGACGGTAATGCCCTTGTGCTTTCAACTTCAAAGCTTGTTGAAATAATGGAATACCTCCACACAGTAAACAAGGGTCTAGAAAGGATCACCATGTATGCCAATGTCGGTGATATACTCCGAAAAAGTGTTGAAGACCTTAAAGAGCTTAAAAACAGTGGACTTGATATGGTCTATATCGGGTTTGAAAGCGGGGACGATATTGTTCTTGAAAGAATAAAAAAAGGCGCGAGTTTTTCTGAAACGGTTGAAGCCTCAAAAAAACTTAAAGAAGCAGGGATTATGAACTCTGCTATGGTTCTTCTCGGTATAGGCGGAATCGAGAGAAGCAGTGAACATGCTGAAGCTACCGGGAGACTGCTGACCGATACAGACCCAGAATACGTAGGTGCGCTGACACTTCAGCTAAGGAAAGGGGCCCCGATATATGAAGAGTGGAAAAAAGGGGAATTCAAACTTCCTGAGAAATTCCGGCTGATAAAGGAACTGGAAACAATTGTTGAAGGTACTAATCTTAGTAATGGTTATTTCTATTCCAACCATATATCTAATTTTCTTGCAATTAAAGCTAAGTTTCCTGAAGAAAAAGACAGAGTATTAAATGAAATAAGGCAGGTACTTGCAGCCAATGATGAGAGCCTGCTCAGGCCCGATTATTTCAGGGATGTAATAAATCAATATTAAAATTAAGTATTTGAGGAGAAAAAAATGAGCAGAGTTGCTACAATTTCACCAGTATGGGGATGTAATGTCGAGGATTTAAGGTCACTTGCAAAGATAGCTGAAGAAGGTGGTTTTGAGGCCATCTTTTCACCCGAAGTTCCACCTTACAGTGCTATTACCAATGCACAGGTTTTTGCTGAAGCTACAAATAAAATTAATGTAGGTACATGGATTGCCAATATCTATATGAGGCAGCCAGTAATTGCAGCGGCTTCATCACTTACAATCCAGGAAATAACAGATGGAAGAATGATCCTCGGGCTTGGTGTGAGCCATAAACCTGTAAACAGCAAATATGATATAGAGATGGGTGACGCTGTGGAAGATATGAAAGAATATGTTGGAGAAGTAAGGGCCCTTGCTGACGGTAGTTCGGAAAGGCTTACATTGAAAAGAAAACAGCCTCACCTGCCAATATATATTGCAGGGTTAACCAAAGGTGCATCAGAGCTTGCCGGTGAGGTAGCAGATGGGCTTATGCCTTATATGTGCCCGCCTGAGTATTTAGGACAACTTATTCAAAATGTTAAGAACGGTGCTGAAAAAGCTGGAAGGGACTTTGGTGATATAACAATTACTGATGGAATACCCTCTTTTGTTTCTGATGATGAGGGTGCTGCAATTGAAGCTGCCAAGAAAGGGCTTTCTGGTTATGCCCGTTTTCCTTTTTATCAAAGACTTATTAAAAATATAGGATTTGGAGATGTTGTTGACCAGATAAAAAACGGTGCAAATCCGGCAGATGTCTTTACAACTGAGCTTGCCGAAGCAGTGGCACTTGCAGGGCCGGCTGATAAATGCAGGGAGAAACTTCAGCAGTATTTTGATGCAGGGCTTGACCTGGCAATTATTGCTCCTGTACCAGTAGGAAAGCAGAGCAATGTAGAAGTAATGGAAAATACAGTAAAAGCATACGCGTAACATATTAATATTATTGCAATAAATTAATTAAGGGAGCTTGCTGCTCCCTTTTTCTTTGCCCAGTATATGACAAATATTGTCACATAGGTGAACAATTATTGCGCGCAGGTATAATTATTTGCATTTGCTCTTTTAATTTGTTAAAATGAGCAGTATTAAAGGAGAGTAACAGGATGATTATAAAAAACTTTAGCGGAAAATTCCGTTCAATAATTCTTTTTAGCTTATTTATATTTCTTTTTTTAATTTCAACACAAACTACTTTTGCCCAGATAACTGTAAACAGCTTGGGTGATCATGATGGTAACTGTCCCGAGGACTGTACACTTCGTGAGGCAATAGATTCAATTGGCGAAGCAGACCAGTTAATCGTATTTGATGACTCGCTACTAGATCAGACTATTGTGTTAAGTAATCAAATATATATTGAAACAGAAACTATAATCCAGGGCCCGGGTGCTGAAAGGCTTACAATTCGACAAGCTGGATCCAACGAAAGAATATTTAATGTTGACGATGAAGTGCAGATATCGGGACTTACACTGACTGGTGGAAATATTGATAATTGCGGAGGCGATTTTGAAGATGCTTCGGGAGGAGCAATTCTTAATACATCTTACCTGGAAATTGACTCTACGGTAATAGCCTCTAACTCAGCCAAATTTGGTGGGGGTATTTCTAATTTTGGATATTTTAAAATTACAAATTCGGAAGTTTCAGAAAACCATGCATTTGGTGGTTGTGAAGAATCCGGGGTAGGCGGAGGTATATTTAATTATTATGACTCTGGCTTAGTTGAATACAACCTCATTCTTGAAAATTCACTAATTAAAAATAACGAAGCCGAATATGAAGGTGGTGGATTGTGGCTATATAATACACACGGCATAATTTCAAACTCGGATATTACAGATAACGAAGCCAAAGATGATGACGGCGGCGGAATCTACATAGATAGCGGAGATGATGACGATGATTCAGAAATTTTTATTGAAAACAGCTCTATTGTAAATAATTTTGCTGAAGAAGACGGGGGAGGTATATATTCAAGTGATTCAAAACTGATAATACTTAAATCCAATATCTCAGAAAACAGGTCTTTTGAACAAGGTGGAGGTATATATAGTTCTGAGGATTGCCATTCTTGCGGAGGATCTCCCAGTAGTTCTTTATTTCAAGGGGATTTAAATATCATTAACTCTACAATTGCAAAGAACGTATCCGGAGAAGAAGGTGCAGGTATCTGGGCTGGTAATGACACTGATATTTTAAATTCAACAATAGCATTCAACTGTATTCAGCGTTTTGGAGATGACGATGATGATTTGAATATTGAAGACTGCCTTGATGACCCGTTCTTAGGTGATGATGACGACGATGACGATGACGTCTATGGTGCTGGTATTCATGACGGAGCAGAATTTAGTACTGGTGAAGACATTGAACTATTTGGAACTACAGTTTCAAAAAACCTCCCTTATAACTGTGGATACTATCAATTCGAGGCTCCTAATAATTTTGATAATATTGGTTCTAATAATTCTGATGATGAAAGCTGCGGATTCTGCAGTGTAATATATATAAGGTCTCAAACTGGTTCTGACCTTGGAACAGATTTTACAATTCTTTCTACTGATTCGACTATTTTCTGTTCAGCAGACCCTATGTTTGATCCGGAGATGCTCCAGGACAATGGTGGACGCACCCAGACCATAGCTCTGGAGGAAGGAAGTCCCTTAATAGACAATAGCCCGTGTTTTCCTGATAACATAAATTTGCGTACCACTGCTAAAATTGAAGATCCAGAAGATTTCTTTGCACTCTTTATTTTCGACCAGAGAAATTTTCTTAGAGATGTAGGAGATTTTGAAGGTGATCAGGAATGTGATATCGGAGCGTACGAAAAACAGCCAACTGGGAAAATTACAATTACAAAGACATCACTTCCTGCCGGCGGTATGGATTTTGAATTTATAACTGAAAACTTTCCTGAGGGTTCCACAATTAGTTCTGAATTTACTCTTGATCACGCAGGCATGGTAATGGCAACACTTCCTCTTGAACCATTTGATATTGGTTCAATATTTGATGGAGACGATGACGACGATGATGAATTATCTTTTGTTATCCGGGAACTTCCATCCGAAGAGTATTTCCTTGCAGATATTAACTGTACTTCGGACAGCGAAAACTTAAACATTGACGAGGATGATGGGATAATTGAATTCGTATTCACTGAAGACGGGCAGGAAATAGAATGTGAATTTGTTAACACAATGCCTTTTGAAGTAAATATAGACGTAATAGGGTCGGGAGAGGGCAGGGTTACAGCACCTGGAATTAATTGTAACCAAAACGGTGGTGATTGCAGTGAAACATACCCTGCAGATAATGAAGACCCAGTTAGATTACGTGCTATAGCAGCAGATGGCTCAACTTTTGTAAACTGGTCAGGTGACTGCAGCGGAACTTCAACGATATTTAACCTTTTTGTTAATTCACCCGAAACCTGCAGGGCTAGATTTTCAAGGGATACTGATGGTGACGGTGTGCCTGATTTTATAGATAATTGCCTCAATGATCCTAATCCAAGCCAGGCTGACAGCGACAATGATAACATTGGTGATGCTTGTGACTCAAGTCCGGGAGGACCTGGTGGTGATGACGACGACGATGATGATTCAGACGTTACACCCGGAGATGACGACGATGATTCAGGTATGGAAAATGACCAGGACGGAGATGGTGTTGATGACGATGAAGACAACTGTCCCGAAACTGCCAATGCTGACCAGCAGGATACAGATGGCGACAACATAGGAGATGCCTGTGACCCTGATGATGATAATGATGGTGTAAATGATCCGGACGACAACTGTCCGCTAATTGGCAACGCCGGCCAGCAGGATGAAGATGAAGACGGTACAGGTGATGCATGTGACAGTGAAAATAATGAACCCGACAGCCTGATTATTGAACTTGATGAAGAAGATGGACAGGTAGTCATTAATCTAGGTAATGGTAATGGAGGAAACCTTCAGAATGTAATGGTAGAAATTGATTTGCCTGACGAGGTTGATTTCACCAATCTACCTGACGAATGTTCTGTAGTAGGTAGTTCTAATGCAAAAGCGGGAGATACAATTATTTGCAATATAGGATTACTAAATGATGAAACAAATCTACTTGTAAATCTCTGCAGTGACGGCGATAGAACAGGTACTGTACAGGCAATTGTAAATGCTACAACCTCAAGCCTTCCGGACGAAGAATTCGAAGACTTTATTGATATTCTTCTTGAGGAGCTTGACCTTTGCACAAATGCTCAAAATCCTTCATCTCCTCCTGTGATTGTTGGTTCTGACGGTGGGGATGATGAAACTGGTTGTTCACTTGCACCGGAAGGTAGCAGGCCAAACGGCCTACCTCTGTTTCTACTACTGCCGGGAATTATAATTGCCGGAAGATTTTTAAGACGTAATAACAGTAAATAACTAAAATGAAGCTGCAGGGGAAATAAGTTTTCCCCTGCAATTTTTTCCTGAATACAACATCCCAACTAATTAAAATAAATTAGTAGAAACTTTTTAATTTTTGATATACCCTATCTAACTATTCAGTACTAAAACATAAGGAGGAGAGTAATATGTCAATAAGATATATTTCTTCATTTGCATTTCTAGCAATTCTATTATTTTCATTATCTGCATGTCCCCCATCGGACAAGGGGTCTGTAGGTGACGCAGCAAAAGATGCTGCCGACCAGGCAGTTGAAGCAGTAAGTGATGCTGCTAATAACGCAGGAGAAGCGGTTAATAATGCTGCAGACAGTGCGGCTGGTGCAGCAGGGGATGTTGTTGATAAAGCAACTGACGCTATGCAGGAACATTCTGGTACAATGAAAGAAGGTTCTGATGCAGCCAATAAAACCATGGATGACTCTAAGAGTATGGCTGATAAAGCCGGCCATGATATGAAAGAGGGTGCCGAAAAAGCAGGCCATGATATGAAAGAAGGCGCAGAAAAAGTAGAAAAAGGTGCTAAAGACATGATGAAAGATGGTGGCCAGGCTGGCCAGGACACTATGAATGACGCATCAAATAAAGTTGATGATGCAATGGATTCTGCTACCCAGTAAAGAAAAATAAGTTAGATTTAATAGGTTGCTTAAAGGGAGATTCTTGTAATCTCCCTTTTTTTTATTTAAACACCTGATGATAAATATATTTATATTTATTAGTTGTTTATCATCTTGAGAAAACCCTTTCCTAGAGTATATTTAAGCTACTTTCTGACAAATTTTAATAAAGGAGTTAATCTTGGATTTAATATTTTCCGGGAATCTTACACTTATAACTTTTTTCCCTTTAATCGGTATATTCATAGTTCTGCTTGTTTCAGCAATATTTGATAACTCCCTTAAACATCTGAAAGTCGGCGTATTTGTGGTCTCTGTAATCGAGTTTTTGATTTCAATACCACTTTTTACAAAGTTTCAAAACACTTATGCCGGTATGCAGTTTGAACAGCAAATCCCCTGGCTGACTGACCTTGGTGTGAGCTACCATGTTGGTATAGACGGTATTAGCCTGTTCCTTGTACTACTTACAACATTCATAATCCCCTTAACAATACTTGGGACCTGGAACTCTATAGAAAAAGGTATGAAGGTCTTCATGATATTGATTCTTCTTCTTGAGACTGCCCTTATTGGCACATTTGTCGCACTTGACCTTATACTGTTTTTTGTTTTCTGGGAAGCTGTTCTCATACCAATGTATTTTATAATTGGAATATGGGGTACCGAAAGAAGGATCTATGCCGCGGTTAAGTTCTTTCTCTATACAGCATTTGGCAGTGCCCTAATGCTGATTGCTATTTTTTACCTATACTTTGTTCATAAGACCCAGTTTGGATATGCCTCGATGGATATAATGGATCTTTACAATGTTGCACTTCCATTTGCAGGTATTCTAAGCCCGCAGGGGTTGTGCTTTTTTGCATTTTTTCTCGCTTTTGCGATTAAAGTCCCGATGTTTCCTTTTCATACATGGCTTCCAGATGCCCACGTTGAGGCACCTACGGCCGGTAGTGTAATACTTGCCGGGGTACTGCTTAAAATGGGGACTTACGGGTTCTTGAGGTTTTTACTTCCCCTCTTTCCTGAAGCAACAGTTGCCTATGTTCCCATACTCTCTGTAATTGCTATTATAGGCATTATATACGGGGCAATGGTCGCTTTTGCGCAGAAGGATCTTAAAAAACTGGTTGCTTACTCCAGTGTCAGCCACCTTGGCCTGATTATGCTTGGCATATTTGTACTCAATGTACAGGGGCTTGACGGAAGTATTTACCAGATGATAAGCCACGGGCTTTCTACAGGAGCACTGTTTCTTCTTGTGGGAATGATATATGACAGGAGACATACAAAGAAAATTAATGAATTCGGCGGCCTTGCCAAAGTTATGCCGGTATTTGCCGCATTCTTTATGCTTGCTACGCTTGCCTCTATAGGATTGCCGCTACTTAACGGTTTTATCGGTGAATTTTTAATTCTGCTTGGAGTATTTAAATCGAGCTATATATTAGCTGCATTCGGCGCTACCGGGCTTATACTAGGGGCCGTATATATGCTATGGGCATACCAGAGAGTAATGTTTGGCCCGCTCGATAAAGAACAAAATAAAATCCTTAGTGACCTTAACCTGAGGGAAATTTCACTTATGATACCAATTGCCGTTATGATAATAGTAATGGGTGTATATCCCAAGCCGTTTCTTGAAAAAATAGAACCTTCCGTAAATAAACTTTTATCTGATAAGTTTGAAGTCGCCGTGGAAAACGCAGACCCAAAGAATAGTTTTCTGCAGTATGTTAAATTTAAATAATGTCTTTTAAAAAACTTATTACCAAGAAAGCCGAATTTTCTGCTTCCCACAGGTATTGGAACCCTGAATGGGACGAGGAAAAGAACAAAGAAATATTCGGAAAAAATATATCCCCCCTCGGCCACGGCCATAACTTTCACCTCGAAGTAACTGTTGAAGGTGAGATTGATGGGAATACCGGGATGGTAATCAACCTATTTGAACTAAAAGCCATACTTGCTTCGGTACTTGAAAGATATGACCATAAATACCTGAATGAAGATCTTGAAGTATTCAGGAAATTAATTCCCACACCTGAAAATATTGCCAAACAGCTCTGGAACGATATTGAAACAGAGCTGGAAAACAGGAAAACTGCGTGCAAACTTTATAAAGTAAGGCTGTATGAAACACCTGACCTCTACGTTGATTACTGGAAGAATTAGTGATGGATAAAGTTTACATGACAAGGGCCTTTAATTTCTCAGCCGGCCACAGGCTCTTTATCGAGGGGCTCTCGGAAGAAGAAAACAAAGAAGTATTTGATAAATGTGCAAACCCTAGGGGGCACGGTCATGATTACCGGGTAGAGATAATGTTTAACGGCGAAATATCCCCTGATACCGGTATGATAATATCCAGGAATGAAATGGATGAGTCGGTTAAGGAAGTAAAAGACGATTTTGATTACAAAAGAATTGACCTTGAAATACCTTATTTTAAAAAATATCAATCCACAGTCGAAAATATTGCTCTATATATATGGGACAAAATGTTTGAGAAACATAAAAACAGACTTTCCTATATAAAGGTATGGGAAAACGAGAGAAGCTATTTTGAATATCACGAGGAGGTTCTAAGATGAGCGTAGAAGATGCTGTTAAAGAGATATTAAAGGAAATTGGTGAAGATCCCAAAAGGGAAGGGCTAAAGGACACCCCGGACCGTGTTAAGAGGCTCTATAAGGAAATCACAAGCGGATACAATGAAGATCCTAAAGAAATAATTAACGGTGCTATTTATAATATTGACTATGATGAGATGGTGATAGTAAAGGATATCGAGTTTTACAGCCTTTGTGAGCACCATATGCTGCCATTTTTTGGCAAGGCCCAGGTTGCGTATATACCTAAGAAAAAAGTTATAGGTCTTAGCAAGATTCCAAGGATTGTCGAAGTATATGCAAGAAGGCTCCAGGTACAGGAAAGAATGACCGTGCAGATTGCCAATTTTCTTAATGAAACACTGAAACCCAAGGGAGTAGCCGTAGTTGTAAATGGATATCACCTTTGTATGGCAATGAGAGGGGTCAGGAAATCAGATGCGAATATGCTTACAAGTTCTATGCTCGGTGCTTTCCGAAATGATGAAAGAACAAGGGCCGAGTTCTTAAGCCTTATCGGACAGAACAGCCACAGGTAGAATTATTGTTTGTTGAAAATGTTAATAATGATTAAAATACTTTAAGAATATTAAAAAATATGTACCAGATAATTGTTACAGGACTAAGCCACAAAACAGCTCCCCTTGAGATAAGGGAGGGGTTTTCAATTCAGGACGACGCATATGAAGACGTCCTTTCTGACCTAAATTCAAGGGGCAGTATACTTGAGAGCCTTGTCCTTTCCACGTGCAACAGGACTGAGATATACGTTGTTACTAATGATTATGAGGCCTGTGTTACGGAAATTAATGATTCACTCGTTAACTACCATAATATTGAAGAAAAAATTATAAAAAATCATTTTTATTCATATACCAACGAGCATGCTGTTAAGCACCTGCTCAGGGTTACTTCCAGCCTCGATTCTATGGTGGTGGGAGAGCCTCAAATACTCGGGCAGGTAAAAGATTCCTACAATTTGTCAGCTAAAAATGATTCTTCCGGGATCATACTCAACAGGCTTTTTCAGTACGCTTTTTTTGTTGCCAAAAAAGTCCGTTCAAAGACAAACATTGGTTCCCTTTCCGTATCTATTAGTTATCTGGCGGTAGAGCTTTCTAAAAGAATATTTGACGACCTTTCAAACAGGGCCGTACTGCTGGTCGGGACCGGTGAAATGGCAGAACTTGCTGCAAAGAACCTTATTAATTCGGGAATTAAGAATTTAATGATCGCAAGCCGTACATTTGAAAATGCTGCCGAGTTATCTATGGAACTCAACGGTACCGCAATTAAACTGGAAGAAATTTATTACAGGCTTAAAGATGTTGACATAGTAATTACCGCCACAGGTTCAAACAACTATATATTTAAGTCCGAACATGTAAACCAGGCTCTTAAGCTCAGGAAAAATGAGCCGATGTTTTTTATAGATATTGCAGTTCCGCGCGATGTTGACCCCAAGGTTAATGATATACCAAGCGTATATCTCTACGACATTGATGATATGCAGGGAGTACTCGACAACAACGTCAGCTCCAGAAAGGAAAGTGCAAAAGAAGCAGAATCCATTGTTGATAACCACGGTGACAAGTTTATTAACTGGGTAGATGGATTAAAGGTACTTCCCACAATTGTTAAATTAAGGGAACGCATGGAGTCCATTAAGAGGTTAGAGCTTGAAAGAATTTTCGGGAAGCTCGATACACTTAATGATATACAAAAAGAAAGTATAAATGATCTGGTGGACAGATTAATTGGGAAGATGCTCCATGAGCCAATAACAAATCTTAAAAGGGAGAGTTCCTCGTCTTTAGGAGCTCTTTACTCTGATACTATCCAAAAGCTTTATAACCTGGATAAAGAACTGGAACTGATTGAAGATATGGATGATGATGTTACGGATCGGAACTAGGGGAAGCCAGCTTGCCCTTTGGCAGGCAAATTTTATTAAGTCAGAAATAAGTTCTTTATTTCCTGGTATTGAAATCAATATAGAAATAATAAAGACAGAAGGTGACAAAAGGATAAGTGCGCCCCTGTCGGAAATCGGCGGTAAAGGTGTATTCGTAAAAGAGATCGAAGAAGCCCTCCTGAGCAATAGAATTGATCTTGCTGTACACAGTATGAAGGATATGCCATCCATATTGCCTGATGGGCTCAAAATAAGTGCCGTAACCAAGAGAAATCATCCCGCTGATGCCCTGGTTTCAAGAGAAAACATTCAGCTGGAAGATTTAAAACCCGGTTCAAGGGTAGGGACAGGAAGCCTTAGAAGAAAGGCCCAGCTTATGCATCATTATCCCGGACTTGAGATTGTGCCAATAAGGGGAAATGTGGACACAAGGCTTAAAAAACTTGAGACTGAGAAACTGGATGCGATTATTCTTGCCGTTGCCGGCCTTGATAGATTGGGTTTTGGCGACAGGATAAGCCAGATAATAGATACTAATATTCTAATTCCTGCTCCCGGACAGGGAATTGTTGCAGTTGAATCAAGGGAAGACGATAACGATACTAATAAAATACTAAGTAATCTAAATGACTTAAATTCATTATCTGAATCTTTACTTGAACGTTCATTTCTGAAATCACTCGGTGGTGACTGTAATATCCCAGCCGGGTGTTATGCAAAGACAGAAGGGGACAGTATCAGCTCTATCGCTTTTATTTCTGATGAATACGGCAATGCTATGGTTACCGAAAGGATAACCGGACCGGTTTCTGATTCAGAAGAGCTGGGCTCAACTCTCTTTAAAAAGTTAAGAGAGAAAAGTGGCCGGATAAGTTAAAGATACTAATTAAGAGTTGTTTCTATCTTATTAATATTAAGACTATTTTGCAGTTTTGCCTGAATCATCATTCTTTACGCCGTAGTCTTTTATTTTGAGTTCAATAATTTCTGCTTCTAGTCTATGTTTCTCAGCTAATAGTTTCTGTTTTTCAAATTCAAGTTTTTTTAGTTCTTCACGATAATTCTCAATAGCATCACTGGACTCAGTTTGCTGACCTTGAAGTTTATCAAGTTCAGTCTTTACATTATCAAATTCTTTTTTGATTTTTTCGTTTTTACAGGACGTAGTCAGAAAAGCTGAAAGAGAAAGAGTAATTATTAGCACGGTGGTTAGTAGTTTCTTCATTCTAGAATTCCCTCCAAAAATTTTTAAATCTAATGATAAATAAAATTATATATTATATGTTGAAAGTCAACAAATTATAATATTTTCAATATCTAATGAGTATTAATATTGATAACTTGACTTATATTCTAGGATTTACTACACTGTATATTCCCTAACGCGGGGTGGAGCAGCTTGGTAGCTCGTCGGGCTCATAACCCGAAGGTCATCGGTTCAAATCCGGTCCCCGCTACCACCTTTATTTTACTTCCCAGGATTCTTCACTAACCTTCCATGTACCGTTTTCAAGTAGCATTGTAACCTTTCCATCAGCACTATCGATACCTCTTCTGCCTTTCATAGTAATGACTGAGTTATTTCCTGACGTATTAACATCAACAATATCAATATCCGTCATCATGGTATCCCTAATAAAATCAAGACCAAGTATAATTTCTTTATCGTCTTTTGGCATATATTGAAGATTCTCGGTGGGAACATATTTTTTAAACTCATTAATGTTGCCATCCAGTATAGATTGGGAATAGGCTTTGTAAGAATCTACCTGGGTACCGCTTTTGCCCGTTATTGTTAGTTTTGGAGCTTCTTTTTTTAAATTTAAAGAAAATGATATATCGTATGAAAAATTATGGCCTTCACTTTCTTGTGCAGAAGGTGTTTTAATCAAACCTACAAGTTTGTTTTCATCAAACCGGGTTATCTTAAGTTCGGGTTTCCCTATATCTATATTACGGTCCCAGACTGGATGAAAAAATATAGACTTTCCCCTGTTGCCCATTAATTCTTTTGTTTCTCTTGAGACTGTGAACTTTAGGGCTTTTACTTTACCCTGTTCAGAAAGTTCGGTAATACCGTATGGAATATTTTTCGGGGCAACGGGATTGTCCGTCAAAATTATTGTGAATTCATCTTTATACTGATCAAAGTAAATATGGTTTAGGTTTGCTGTTGTTCCGTCTACTGTTAGGCTCCCTTTGGCTATATTCTCAGCAAAAACAGCCACAGGTGTGGCGAATAGAAATAATAAAACTAAAGCCAGAGATAAAAAGCTACTATCGATTATTTTCATTTTACTGTCCCCCAGTAATTAAAAAAATATTATTGTTAATAATCGTAGAAATAATATATTTTTTGTTATTCCCATGCTAGCAAAAATTATATTTATTTACAACAATTATTTATGAAAAAGGAGACGCTACCCTTTAATTACTGCAGTAATTTTGAGATAAGGTTTTCGAAACAAGTTCGGAATGGCAAATAAGAGTAAGTAAAACTAGGATTCTGAACCTACTGAGTTAGTATCAATCTTTTCTATAATTTTATAAATAAAATTATGATAATCATTGATAAGTTGTTTGTTACTATAGGTTGTTCTGGAAAGAGTTTCTCCAAAGGCCATATATTTTGAATGTGCTTCTAATATATCGTTTTTTATATCCTGGTCATTATTATCAACCAATAAACCATTTTTCACAGATCTTTTAACTTTTGCAGACACAGTTTTTTTAATATTTACGGGACTGAACAGTGTATCCAGCATTTCATTTAGATGTGTTTTAATACTCTGGTAAGCAATTATCTTGTTCTCACGTGTAAATTCATTGGTACGTTTAAACTTTAATAATCCGGAAAACGATGAAAGTGAAATACCAATACCCAGTTTATTCTTTAAAATGGCGAATAAAAGTATAATAGAAACACCTAAAAGTATGCCAGTCAGCAGTTGCCAGCTTACGATAAAATTAAATAATTCAGTAATATCTTTCTCCTATAATTACCTGGGCAAATAATATTTTTTTAATGATTAAACTTATCTTTTTCAGAAAAAACTAAAAACTGTTCAAAGACATCTTCATTTTTGAAAATACATCCTCTGTAAAACCAATTGTCCATAGTTTCAATCTTTAGAATTCTTTGGTCATCAAGCATGTAAACTCCACAATTTTCTGAACCACCGTTTCTTGAAAAAGAATCTGGCTCTTTATCAAAAACTATTTCACTATTACCATCAATTGGTTCAAGAGAAAATATATATTCTGAAGCGGTAGATGTACTATTCTGTGAATAAACTAAAAATAATGAATCCCTAAGTTTTATTCCCTCAATCTCTATAAAATCAGTGTTTGGATTAGTGGAATAATGGCCATCATACTTGTATTTATTTTCTACATTTTGTATTGTCATTAATATCTCCTTATAACGATTGTTTAAGGCAATAAATATTAATGCAAATACCGTGCCATTTTAATATATATTAGTAAATACGGTAGGTTAGGACATCTCAGGTTTAAAAGAAATTAAACAATAAATTGAACATACATTCAATCTCTTATCTTTTTCTAATAACCACATTAGTTATATTTATATTCAGTTCGTGCACTACTCATAAATCCGGAAAGCTGACTAACAATAATGAAGACCTTAAAGTAGAAACTTATTCTGCAAGTGAAAAGGGCTTCAGAAGTAACTCCCATCTTCTATTAATTGGAGATAGTGCAGTCCTGGTTGATGCACAGTTTATTCCTCAAGATGCCGAAAATGTTGTTGACCTAATTCACAAATCCGGAAAGCACCTCAAGGCTATTATTATCACGCACCCACATCCTGATCATTACTACGGTCTTGAAGTAATTGGCAAAGAATTCCCTGGTGCAATGATATACGGGGGTGAAGAGACCATAGGACAGATAAAAAACAGCAGTAAATACTGGGAAGAAAAAAAGGGGGGGATCTGGACACAAGATCGATTTAAAATTCTTGACTCAGGAAATTTTACAGTATCCGGATTAGATATACAGTACAAAGTTTTTAAAAATAGTGAGAGTATAGAGAACATGGTCCTGTATATTCCATCCGTTAAAACTCTTTTTATAGGGGATCTGGCCAGCAACAATGTTCACATGTGGCTGACTGAAGGCCAGTCTGAGAACTGGCTTGTATACCTGGACCAAATTAAGGGGATCGGGCCAATAGATAAAGTCTATCCAGGCCACGGGCCTGTATCTGATCAAAATATAATCGACCAGGCAAAAGAATATATAAATGAAGTAAACATGGTTATAGAAAGTTCCTTTAGCAGTGAAGAGGCTATCTTAATGATTAAAGAGAAATATCCCGATTATGAAATGCCCCAGATACTGGAGGGAACCGTTTTTGGATTATTTGATACTAATAAATAAAGTGATTATCCAATCATTGCCGGAGGTTTTACAAAGTTGAGGACTATACCCATAAAGTATTTAACATTGCTCATGCTCTTTTTATCTTTATTTTTTACTTCAATTTCTTATGCGGGCTGTGATAACCCTGCCGGGGCCGGTGTAGACTGGAAGGGCTGCGTTAAAATTGGTGTTTATTTAAAAGATAAGGATTTAAGCGGAGCAGACCTTTCGGGTGCAAATTTAAGGCAGGCCAATTTTGAAGGTGCTAATCTTAGTAATGCCAATTTATCTGAAGCGGTACTCCTGGGTTCAAATCTTCAGGGTGCCAATCTGGAAGGTGCTAATATCAAAGGTGCCTATTTAACTAAATCACTTGTAGCAGGGATCAAACTAGATGGTGCAGTGCTGGACGGCACTTACTGGATTAATGGCCAAAAATGCCTTGAAAAATCAATCGGGAAATGCCGACTGTAGAAATTGATTTGAACTTAATTCTGTTTTGAACTATCCCTGGTGAATATAAAGTTTATCATGGCTCCTACCAATATAAGTGTTCCCGAAAATACAATTCCAAATTGAAGTCCCTTTATATAAGATTCCCTGATATGTGGGATTAGTTTGTTAAACAAAGAATCACCAAGATCAGCTTTAATTGTATTTTCAAGGCTGCTCCCGAGCAAAAATGATTTTACATTGTTAATATCGGCCGATGTGAGGTTTAAATCCAGGGAAGAAACCCTGGAGCTAAAATCTGTAATTGCGGTATCTATAAAAATTGTCGATATAATTGCAAGTCCTAGTGCTGCTCCGCAAAGCTGAAACATAAATATCAGTCCGCTTGCCAGGCTCGCCCTTGAATCTTTAACAGTACCAACACCCGCAGTGGTAATTGCAGGGATGGTTAAACCAATACCTACTCCGGATATTGATGTTGATATAGCGAGGTAGATGATGTCGTTATTAAAACCAAATAATGCTATACAGTAGGCACCGATAGCCGTTATTAACATACCGGCAAATATCGTTAGCCTGGGGCCAAACTTATCAAAGATCTTTCCCGTAAAAGGTGCAATGATTCCATAAGTAATAAGCATCGGAACCAGGCCAGCACCTGCCTGGACAGGTGAGTAATGTTTAAATTTCTCAAGATACTGAGGCACATAAAGAAACAGGCAGAAAAAAGTGGGGACTAGTGTGAATATTGTTATACAGTAAGTCATAAATCTTTTGTTTTTCATTACGTCCGGCGGTATTAAGGCGTTTAACTGCCGGGGTTCAATTTTTATAAATAAATAAAGAAGTACAAATGAAAGTAGAATTAAACCTCCGGTCGGTAACGAAAAAAGTCCCCACACAGTTGATTGGTCAAGTGCATAGAGAAATGATATTACCGAAAGTGATATTAATAATATGCCGGTATAATCAATTCCCTGGTCACCATCTTCTGTGTCCTGTTCCTTAACAACCATTAAAGTTATTATCCCGGCAAGTAATGCAAGGGGGACATTCACAAACTGTACCCACCTCCATGAAAAGTATTCAGTGAGAAAACCTCCGACAAGCGGGCCGGCAGCATTCCCAAGCCCCGATACAGCCATAACAATTCCAATTGCAAGACCCTTCTGGCTATCCGATACGGATGCATAACATATTCCAATGATAGTGGGCCAAAGGAAAGCTGCTGCAGCCCCCTGGAGCACTCTCATCGCAATAAGTAAGCCTGCACTTTGAGACAGACCGGCAATAAGTGACGCAATACCAAATAGGCACAGGCCAATAAGGAATATCTTTCTTCTCCCATACATATCGGCAAGCCGCCCGCATGTGACCATTAATACGGCAAAGGCCAGCAGGTAGCCGTTAATTATCCATTCAATTGTTTTTAGGTCTATGTTAAAAGATTTTTCAATTGCGGGAAGGGCAACATTAATAGAAGTTATATCAACAGTTACGACAAGTATGCCGATACCCATTGCCAGGAAAGTCAGTATGAGTTTACTGTTCATTGTTTAGATTAATAGGAACTTAAAAGATATGAACAATATAAAAGGTAATTGGGCAAAAAAAAAGCCCGGATATACCGGGCTTTATGCTTTAGCAAAAATTTAAATTTCAAATTAAAGTGCTACAACATTCTGTGCATGCGGGCCTTTTGGGCCATCAGTAGCAACCGTGAATTCTACACGCTGCCCTTCATCGAGTGAACGATATCCTTCTGTACTTATTTCACTGTAATGAACAAACACATCTACATCATTTTCGCGCTCAATAAAACCAAAACCTTTGGTAGAATTGAACCACTTAACAGTACCAGTTTCGCGTTCTGACATAATTTAGGTACCTCCTGTTTAAAATTGGATCTTTGGGAGTGGTTCAGAAAAAATTTAGAAATGAATCTTAATTTAGAATGGAACTACGCCTACTATTTCCTATTAAAATACTACAACATAGTCAGGGTAAGTCAACCAATATTAACGGGCGAATACTATAAACACTGATTTCATATCTGCTTCATTCTAAACTGTTCACCATCAAAGAACTCACAGGTTGTAAACTCGGAAACCGGTTTGCGTGAAAGCTTTGTAAGCTGTTTTACGGGTTTGCCAAGAGTCATAACAGCACAAATTGCGAAATGATCCGGTATTCTGAAATAATCCTGGAGCTTTGGTTCCTGGGCGATAGGAATAGTTGTTATTCTTCCCCCGAAACCTTCATTTCTAGCTGACAACAGGATATTCCATACAAATGGATAGATTGAGGCACCGCTTACAACCCCAACACGGCCTAACCCACTATCCATAGATGCTACAACTTTAAGGTCTACACATACCACTAATACAACGGGGGCATCTACGTATGTCATTCTTAGCTTTGGAGAAGGGGGAGTATTTTCTATAGTTTGATCATCTACAGAGGTATGATCTATAGTGTTTAAAGGGTTTTCCCCGGCAATACGCTGGGCCGCATATTTCTTAGCACATGGTATTGCAAGGTCTGCAATTTTTTCCTTAGATTCTTTTTCCCTTATAACTATTACCTTCCAGCCCTGCCTGTTGCCCCCGCTTGATGCAAACCTGGCATTTTCAAGAATATTGTACAAAAGTTCATCAGATACAGGTTCATCACTATATTCTCTTGCAGAAAAGGCGGTTCGCATAACATCATAAAGTTCCATTTCATTATCTCCGGTATATTAATAGATATCGTAAAACTACATGTTCTCTTTAATTCGTCTATGAAGTTTGATAAAATCTAAACAACCGGAATGAAAATTAAATACAATACAAATTATCCAACTGTTGAGGATCTAAGGATAAAGGCAAGATGCAGAATTCCCCGTTTTGCTTTTGAATATCTTGACGGCGGCTGCAACGATGATGTTAATTTAATTAAAAATACCACTGACATCAGGAAAGTTGAACTTGTTCCAAGATATCTTGATAAGTACAGCGGTTCCGATATGGCTACCACTCTATTTGGTCATACTTATGATGCACCTTTCGGAATTGCGCCTGTCGGCCTGCAGGGCCTTATATGGCCAAACGCCGCTAACATACTGGCACAAGCAGCAACTGAGCATAATATCCCCTTTGTATTAAGCACCGTAAGTACAAGCAGTATTGAAGAAATCAGTGAGATTACAGAAGGCAGGTTCTGGTTTCAGCTTTATCATCCGGCAGAAAACGATATCAGGGATAAAATTATTAAAAGAGCAGGGGACTCGGGGTGCGAAATACTCGTAATACTTTGTGATGTGCCAACGTTTGGCTACAGGCCAAGGGATATCCGAAACGGGCTGGCAATGCCCCCAAAGATGTCTCTAAGAAACATCATGCAAATAATTGGGAAACCTTCCTGGGCAGTTAATACCCTGAAACACGGCCAGCCAAACTTTAAAACACTTGTTCCATATATGCCGGGCGGACTCAATCTTAAGGGACTCGGGCAGTTTATGAACGATACTTTTTCAGGCAGGCTGAATGAAGATAAAATTGCTCCAATTCGTGATATTTGGAAAGGAAAACTTGTATTAAAAGGGGTCGCCTCAATAGAGGATGCGGAAAAGGCGGTAAAACTGGGACTTGACGGAATAATTGTCTCTAATCACGGGGGAAGGCAGCTTGATGCGGGACAGTCTACTATTGAACCTTTAAAATTAATTGCTCCCAAATATGGTGATAAATTAACCGTTATGATGGACAGTGGTATAAGGTCCGGGCCGGATATTGCTAGGACCCTTGCAAGCGGTGCAGTATTTACTTTTATGGGAAGGCCGTTTATGTACGGTGTGGGGGCACTTGGGAACGATGGCGGAGACCATACAATTTCAATTCTGAAGACGCAGCTTATGCAGGTAATGGAGCAGGTGTGCTGTGAAAAGATATCAGAATTAAAAAATCACCTTGTAACAAATAAATAAATATTATTTTTAATATCTTGTAAGAAGTATCTTTCTTTCTTCTTCAAGCTTCAAATCTTTTAACTCTTTTTCCTCAAACAGTTTCACGGCCCTGTATACCCTGTAATATTCCTCACCGAATGCTTCTTTCAGGACTTTGTCCTTATCAAGATGTTTTACGGCGGCTGAGACTGATGTAGGAAGCAGTTCAATACCGTGTTCTTTCATTTCTTTCTTGGTACATTTAGCAGGGTCCTTTTGTATAGGGGCAGGTAGAGCTGTTTTATTTGCAATACCGTCTGATCCGGATGCCAGAATTCCGGTCAGTGCAATATAAGGATTCGCAGACAGGTCGGCAGTTTTAAGCTCAAACCTCTCGGGGCCTTCACCAAAAGGATTGTGGAGGACTCTTATTGCGGCTTCCTTGTTGTCTATACCCCAGACCCTGTAAGCACCGCTCCATAACTGCGGTTTTATTCTTCTGAAGGAATTAGGGGTTGGTGTTGTCATGGACATAAGTCCGGGAAGATGATCTAATATCCCGGCGATAAAATGCTGGCCGTCTTTAGATAAGTTCCAGTCTCCCTTTTTACTGGCAAGTATATTTTTACCCTTTGATAAAAGACTCAGGTGTATGTGACAGCCACTACCGGCGGCATCTTCAAAAAGTTTTGGAACAAAAGATACGATTAAACCGTGATTAATTGCAACGGCTTTTATTGTTTCACGTGCATAAATAAGTCTGTCGGCACTGGTTAGCGGGTCTGAATGATTTAAAGAAATCTCATGCTGACCCGGTCCAGATTCAACATTGTAATTAGATATCTCTATGCCCTGTGCAAAAAGTTCATCAGTCATATCGTCTATTACATCCCGGCCCCTTTCAAATGCAGAGTTCTGTGCATAAAGGTCATGGTCAATAGGTATGGGAAAATGTTCGATATTTGCGATATAGTCATTTAAATGGAAGAGAAAGAACTCAATTTCTATACCAACATTTGTTTCAAAACCCATTTTTTTTAATTTATCTGCAGATTTTCTGAGAATTTCACGCGGGCAAAGATCCCATGGGCCGTTGTCAGAAACAAGATTTCCAATAACTAGTGCGTGACCCGACAGGTATTCGGGGATCACAAGTGTTGACCAGTCCGGTACAAGCCTTATCTCCTTGACAGGATCCAGGCCTGCGTCAGGTACAGGAGTATCGTATACAACGGGCAATGCCTGAAGTGCTATACTCTTAGTAAGCCTTCTTTCAATCCGTGTAAGAAAATCATCCCTGTACCCTGATTTCTTTTTATTGATCTCTTTAAGCAGTGTAGGGATATGCAGTGCCTTTGACCTTATAACATTTGCGTTATCACACCAGAGAATGCTCAGGTATCTGATTTTGTTCTTAATTAAAATATCCGCTGTCATATTTCTTTGTTTCATTATGGATCTATGATAACAAAAAAAAGAGAATAAAAAAATTAAAGGTTGATATTTTCATCTGCGCTGATTATAAAATTTAGCTATGAAATATATAACAATACTATTTTTACTTTTAACTCTTGCATGTGAGAAGCCGCCAAAAAAACAAAATGCAGATAAAAATGCATCGATGAAAGAGATGGAGGTATTTATTGATGAAAGTTCTCTGGTCACATTAGGTGATACCAGTGAAATCTGGGTTAAGAGGGTTTTCCCTGAAGGGAAATCTGACCAGGTGGCTTCCATTGGTGCGAAAGGAAAAAAGAATGTGTTTGACTACGATGGGATTGCGAGCCTGGTACTTTTTGACTGTAAGCAAAAAATATATATTATGGACGAAATTTATTACTTCAAGGGTGACCAGCCTGTAACGGAAATGGACAACAGGCAGGAAAGGTTAGAAGATAAATCCAAATGGAGTAAGGTTGAGCCGGATGATTACATCACAAAAGTATATGATTTTGTATGTAAACCTGAAACAGAACAATAATATATTGTTTTAAATTTATTAACATTCCAAAACCAATATAGAAATATTTATTTCTCCAAAGAATAATTTTGGTATGTTATTAATATTAATCAGGTGAATATATGATAAAAAAACTATCGTTTACTATTGCAATATTATTATCGATTCCTGCTACACTTGTATTCTCTCAAAATATTAATGATTTCAACGGGACCTGGATAGGCGAAGTTGAAATATTGTATTCCACCCAAATACCTGAAATTAAAAAGGAAAAAGCAAAAATTAAACTTGTTATAAATAAAAACAACGCCGAACTATATACTTTTCAATCAAACCTTAACTCAAGAGGTAAATACCTCTCCAGCTGGAAAGATTTTATGAAAGATAAGCTTTTAATCAAAAGGTATAAATCCAATGTTGTTATCTCCGGTATTGATTCGGGTTCTGATGAGACCGGAAACTGGGTGGATTCACTTACAATACAACTAACGGGTATTGACAGGAAACATGCCGCGATTAATTTCTCTAAACAGACTAATAACTTAGGGGTTGGGCAAACAAATGTTTTTGGTATTGGAAAGTTAGAAGTTGTAAATAATAACAACAGGTAGGTTAGCTGTTAACTGCTGTATCTGGAAAATAATATATTAAAAAGCCCCTTCCTTCGCAGCTGCGCGAGGCTTTCAAGTCCGTTGATAAGTTCAGAGTTTTCCCACTGGTGGACTGTGATAACATTAGTAGGGCTCTCCATATTGTGGATGGTATAGGTATGGATCCTGTCGTTGTATAAATGATAGTTTTGTCTTACTGCTTCAAATTTTCTTATAAACTTTGACCTGATCAGATTGTTTTCATAGTTTATTTTAGATTTATCACCGGCAGAAATATCTACAGTACTTTTTATTTTGGATGCTGATTTATTGTCTTTCCCGGTAATAAATTGATCAAGTTCTTTATAAAATATGTTGTCCCTGAAATGGTAATAAATCTCCCTGTCTTCAAGAACGGTTAATTTATCGAGTCCTTCATTTAAAACCGTGTCGGACTGATCCGGTTTTAATTCAACAATATCAATCATATTTTAATTTGCCACGGGAGTATCCACGGGATTTTCACCGGGTATTTCTTCACAAACTAGTTTTTCGTCACAAACCCTTTCTTTATCACACACAGTGATGGTTTCTTTGCATTCAGTTTTTTGCTTTTTAATACAGATGCATTCTTTACCTTCTTCTACAAAATCAAAACATCTTTCCTGAACACATTTTTCCTTGCAGTCGGTCTGTTCTTCCCTGCAGTTTACACTCTGCTCCCTGCAGTTAGTTTCCTCAATATAGCAGTCCTTTTCTTCGGCAGGTAAAGGCGTAAAAGTAATTAATACAAATGTAAGTATGAGCATATATTTCATAGATGGTACCTTAACATATTCTTTATTAAATTATCAATAATTATGGACTCACAATGAGTTTTATCATAGGATTTTATTAGAACAATATTTGAAATGGTTACTATTTATTATACGAGATATTTTTTTTATTGATTGACTTGAGTAATATAAATTCAAACTAACCGAATGGAGGATAATCTTTATGAATAAGAAAGGATTATTATTATCGATTGTAGTATTTGTACTATTTCTTATCTTTGTAACTTATGCAACCTATGAAGAACCCCTGCAGGATATTCAGAACCCGCTCTGGCATGCCGTTTTTAAATATGGCCGTGACCTTGTTGTTGCTATAGTACCAGCATATGTGACTTACCTGGTATACCAGGGTTATGAAGAAATTAATGACAAGTAAGAAATTAATGTAAACTATAAATTATGAATAAATTGCTTATAAGCGTAATAACTTTGATTTTGTTTACATTTTCTTCTCAGGCAGCTGAAAAAGAAACTGTTGTGTTAAGGGAATGGGATAACAATAAAAATGTTGAATACCTTGAGTATCCAAAAGACAATAACATGGACAATCTCTGGAGTTATACAGTTAAATCAGTTTACGGAGAACTTCAGGAAAAGGAATACAAAGGCGGTTATAACATATCAATCGGAAAATATTTAATGAATTGCAGTGAAAAACTGTTTATTTTGCAAAAGACATACCTTTTTAATAATGATGAACTGGTAAGTTACAAAAAGTATGATGAGGCTTACTATGATAAAGATCCCGGATTTGGATGGAAAAAACTTGGGGCCGATAAGACCCAGGATAAAATAGCAGAGATTTTTTGTAAATGAAAAACATATTTTTAACATTATCTCTTTTACTATTTATATTTCCCCAGATTGTTTCTGCATATGAGTGGGTATACATATCCGATATGCAGGGAAGAAAACATTACCTGGACAGTGACAGTATAAAAGAAGAATCAGGGTTCAGGTGGGCATATTATAAAAGTGAATATACTAAAGAACAGACCGGAAATGATTTTCTAAGCAAAAAAACATATAGTTTTAATAGTGCTGTTTCATATATGGCTATTAACTGTATTGAAAAAACCCTTACACCTTTATCAACTAATTATTTAGACAGCACTGATAAGGTTGTACACAAAATAAGGTATTCAAACGAGAAAAAAGTTATAGAAGGTGATAAAACCTGGGTGCTCGATGACAACCCCGAGACCTTCAGACCAATTGTCATTAATTATATCTGTAATATAAAAATCCAAAACTAAGTTCACTTTACGAGATGAAAAAATATATTATCACGGTATTTATAATATTTTTGGCCTTACCGATAAACCTGTTTGCTGAAGAAGAAACCAAGAAAGACGGAGTCTGGTATAAAGTAAATAATGACGAAGACCCTAATTCTATCTATGTTGATTACAAAAGTATTAAAAAAAAAGAGGGGAAGGTTAAATACGAGCAGATGGAATTTTTAATTGAAAAGCAAAAGCTCGAAGGCACAAATAAAGAGTACAAGTTTATTGTCAGTAAGCGTAAAGGCGATTGTGATAATAATAAGTACCTAATTATTGAAGATAAATTTTATGATGTCCAGGTAAATAAAGAGAAAAATGAGATCAAAGATGAACTTGTTTTTAAAAATAATTATGAAGACAACCCAGACAATAACTGGATTGCAGTGATACCCGGTTCTCTTATAGAAAAGGTATGGAGATTTACATGTTTATATAAAGCGGAGGACAATTAACAATTTAAATAATAATAATTAAAGTTAGGGGTTTTAATTAATTGATATTACATTTATGATATTACAAAACATTCTTTTACAAGGTGAGGGTAAAAAATGTTATCAAAAAAAGAGTGGGAGGAGCTTTGCTCCGAGCTCAACGAACTGCAGGATTATTTATATCATACTGCTGATAAGCTGGCTAAGGCAGAGACAAAAAATCATCCGGAAAAATATAATAAGTTTTTTGACTATTATATTTCCGATGGATGGGAAAGGCTTATAGTTGTCATGCATGCTTTAGAAAAACTGGGCCTGCCCAAGAAGCTTAAAAAGTTTGATATAAATGACGAGTACAACAGACTTATATCCGAAAGAGAAATCAGAAAAGATTTAATGACAATTGATAACAGGCCAAAGTTAAAAGTTGTAAGTGAAGCAAACGAAATCTGATTTAATTTGTTTCCGGCCGGAAATTATTATCATTAACACTTCTTATTCTGTTTAAAAGCACCCTTATAACTGTAGTGTCTGAATTTCTTTTAAAGTTTCTTTATCTCCAAAATGAAATTCATCTATTCTTTCCTGTTTTTTCGAATCAAAAAATAACGCGGACAGTCCTGCAAGGACGTGTTCATTTTGCCCCGAAAATTTATCGATAAGGTCTTTGCATGTTTCGATTATTTTTTCGTCGGCAGTGTTGTCGGTGGCTTTCTTTAAAATAAAATAGACATTAATAAAATGCGGCAGCTCAAGATTGTATACATATATAGTCTTTGCATTGTAGGTGGAGATGATATCGTGGTTAAAATACCTTTGATAGCTTGCAACATAGGGCTGCATCTCAAATGATACAGAATATGCCATCATGCAAATTATCCTGTCTTTATTCTCAGATAAGAAATTGTTGATTTCCTCGTTAAAATCGCGCAGGGATTCTTCCGGTGTTTTTTTAGGGTCAATACTGCTCATATTAATTCTCCTTATTAATTAATTGTATAGCCGCGGTTTTCGAGGCATTTTTTATAGGCCTTATTATATTCAGTTCTATCTGCTTCGTACTTGTTAATTTCTTCAGTCTTCCATTCTTTTTTAGCTTCCCCGGCAAGGTAACCTTTGTCGGGAGTCCCGGTACTTCCACCGAATCCTGCCGGAGTTTTAGCAGGTTTTACATCTTTGATACCAGGCGGGCCATATTGACCCTGCGGTATAGCAGAAGGGTCAAACCCCGTCATTTGCATTGCCTTCTGATAGCACTGAAACCTGTCGTCCTGTATTTGTTCCTCGGACTGTCCATTATTTGGGTAAATAAATAACTTCTCATTTTGCGGGTAGGGCATAAGCTGCCTGTCTTCAGCATGTAAGGCTGATAAACCCAAAATTAACAGTAATCCAGTTAAAAAAAGTTTCATTCTTTTATCCTTATATTTAAGATTAAAAATTTCAAGCTGTATTAGTCTACTTAATTATAAATAGAAATTTATTATAAATATTCAAATATATAATTTTTTTTGTTAATATTATTACACTATGAAAAAATTATTACTTCTCACAGCTTTATTATTTACACCGAATGCCTTTGCAGACGGTTGGGTACTTGTTTCTGAAGGAGAGACCGGAAGCAAGGTATTTGTCGAACAATCTTCAATTGAAAAGTCAGATGACCACACTACTGCTTTGGTCAAACAGAGCTTTGGATCTGATCAGACAGCAGCGGATAATAAGACAAAATACAACGAAATGCAGGTTAAGTATATCTTTAACTGCAAAGACCAGAAAGTGGCTGTAATAGAAGGTAAAAAACTTAATCAGGCCGGTGATGTAGTGCAAAGTGATAAGTATGAAGACGTAACCTGGGTTAAGGCACAGCCTGATACAGTTATGCATCATGCAATGGGTTATACCTGCGATTACGTAAACTAGGAGTTATTCAGCATCACTTAGTTTTTGAGAAAGTTCTTTGTTCTCGGATATTAGTTTTTTTATTCTTTCTGTTATCTGGGAGTTGTTTGCTTTTAGGAGCAGCCTGATCTCTGACAGAAGTTTCTCGTCTTCTTTCAGCTGTTCCCAGTTCTCTATATTTAATGGTTTCATCTTTTATATACCTTCAATTCCTGAAGAGTTATAATATATTAATCGTATAATTTCAATATTAAACATAATTCAGGGGACTGAGTTGATAGACATGGAAAAGCTGAACGAAATATTTATTACTGTAGATAACTACATAGCAGCAAATTCTTTAACCCTTACGTTCATTGTTTTACTGGCAGGCCTGTTAATTGTCCTGTTTATTCTTTTTTATCTTTTTAAGGTTAACAAGAATATAAAGAGTCAGAACAGCCAGCTTCTTGGCTATCTTAAAAATATTGATAGAAATAACAATATAGACAGGTCCATGGAATGTATTAATGAGTTTAATTCAACTGATTTCAGGATTAAAGTACTGTCGGTTTTGGAAATTAAGCTTAAAATGCATGAAAATGATCTGGGTGAGAACCAAAGTATCGTAAATGATGCAGAGTTTAGATATGCATTAATAAACTGCATACATTTCTTTAATAATACCGGATATCTCTATCTGAATGGTTTCCTGGAAAATTCTATTATTTCCAATAATCTTTCCCCATTGTCAGTTGAATGGTATAAAAAGCTTGAACCTTATTTTGGTAAAGATGTAGATAAAACAATATTCTGGAAAGAGGCAAATGAACTGTTTAAGAGTTCAGGTGTTTTAAACCTTGAAGAAGAGATAAATCCAATTGGAGAGAAGGCACTGTTTTAAAAAGCAGGATTTATAATTCTAGTAATACTTTAAGTATTATCTATAAGATACTGTTACTAATGAAATATCTATTGATATTTTCTGTTTTGTTCTATTCATATAATTCCTTTGCAAATGATGATGAACTTATGGATAAAATAGTTGTGACAGGAACCACAATACCAGTATCTGTCACTGAATTTCCTTCCAATATCACAGTTATTGACCGCAAATTAATTGATAGTTCTCATTCCAGGAATGTTTCCGAATTACTCAGGACAGTACCCGGTGTTTTTGTGGACCAGCCAGGGGGCAGGGGAGGAGTCAGTTCTATTTACCTTAGGGGTGCTGACCCGAACTTTACTCTAATTTTACTTGACGGTGTAAAACTAAACGATCCCAATAACAGCAGGGGTGGATCTTTTGACCTGTCAACACTTGGTACGGATAACATTGAGAGGATAGAGATTGTTAAAGGGCCGCAGTCCGCTGTTTATGGTTCTGATGCTATAGCTGGTGTAATAAACATTATTACATATGACGGAAACAGCCAGCCAAAAAATAGTGTTGATTTTTCTGCACAAACTCACGGCGGTTACAGATTATTAACAGAATCACGCGGAAGAAAAGGTCTATTCAGCTATTCTTTAAGTGCATCCTACGCTGATGATGGTGATCCAACACCAGGAAATAAGTTTAAAAGCCCCACATTTATCTCTAACCTTGGATATTCAGGAGACAGCCTGGAGATAAAATCCGTATCAAGATATAGCCACATAGAAAGTGCAAGTTTCCCGGATGATAGCGGGGGCCCTGAGTTTGCAGTCATAAGAGAAACCGAGAAACGTGATTTAAACCAGTTTCTTACCGGGTTAAGGTTTATTTACCTGCCCGGGGAGCGGTGGGTAAATAACGTAAACCTGTTTTTAACCCATATAGATGAGGATATTACTTCACCGGGAGTAGCCCCCGGAGTTCGTGACCCTTTCGGCATCCCTGCAAACAACAGTGACAGTGAATACACAAGGCTGGAAGCAGAATATACAGCAATTTTTAATATCTCTTCAGGGAATGATATTTCACTGGGTATCGATACCCAGTACGAGAGGGGTAAGAGCAGTGGAACGCTTTTTTCCCAGCAGGAAATTCCTACAAATTTTAAAGAAGACAGATTTACGGTTTCTCCGCTAATTGAATTAAAACTAAACTTAATAAGAAATATTTTTATATTTGCAGGTGGACGCCTGGATTATACAGATGGATTTGGTACAGAATTTAGCCCCCATCTGGGGATTTTGTATAATTTGCAAAGAACCGGTACATCCTTTAGCGCAAACTGGGGTGAAGGTTTTAAGCTGCCAAGTTTCTTTGCCCTTGGAAATTCTATTGTTGGAAATGATGGATTAAAACCCGAATCAAGCAACAGCTTTGATTTTAAAGTCACCCAGCTCTTATTTAATGAATCTCTTTCTTTGGCTGCTGCAGCTTTCTATAACAACTTCAGAAACCTGATTGATTTTGACGAAGGGCCGCCACCGAGATTAATAAACCGTGATAAGGTCGTAACAAAAGGCTTTGAATTTGAAATAAAAACTAAAGAAGTATTTAATACAGTACTTTCCGGTAATGTCAGTTACATAAATTCCAACATAATAAACTCGGCGGAAAATCTTAGGAACCGTCCCGAATGGCTTGCAAACTTTACCGTTATATATTCACCTGAGAGTTTTTTGGAAATTTATACAAATATTAACTACGTTGGCAGTTACTTTGATTCTTCAGTACCTACCGGTGAAGTGAAGATAGGTGATTATGTACTGGTAGACAGTGCGGTGACAGTTTATATAAATAAAGACCTGAAGATATATTTGGAAGTTGAAAATATACTAAATCAGAAATACCAGCAGGTTGTCGGGTTTGATTCACCGGGCATCAGGCCGGGGGGCGGAATCCACTGGTCTTTTTAGTTATTTTCTTTCCCCCCTTAATATTTTTATAAATAATAGGAATATTATATATAGGCGAGGGTAGTAATATAAAAAAGTTATTCCAGTTAATTCTAATTATTTTTTGCTCATCAATTTATATTAATACTGCTTATTCCTCGGAATGGGAGTTTAGCAGGGTTGTGCTCAACGATGATGTAGTGGGCAGGTATCTGGTTTATTTTGATAAATCCAGTATCAAAAGTTATAAGGATTATAGAAAAATATGGGTTAAGAAGATCTACGAAAAAAAGCAAAGAATTAACGATAAGAAAACCTATAATATAGCTGAAGAGCTATTTGTATTTAATTGCCAGAATAAAACATGGACCAAAGTAAAATGGACGTTACTTGATTTGAATATGAAAGTTATGGAAGAGAGTGAATTCTTTAACCCCTTCAGGCCGGAATGGAATACGATGTGGGGAGGCGTTCCTTCAAGAACACTGACATTTGACCTGTATAAGAATGTTTGTATAAACAAAACCGTTAAGAAATAGATATGTCCGATCATCATCACCATTCATTTGCCGGAAAAAATAAAAAAAATCTCAAGATAGTCTTTATACTGACTTTTTGTTTTACGATTGTTGAAGCATTAGGCGGTTACTTTACAAACAGCCTTGCCCTTATTGCTGATGCGGCCCATATGTTTACCGATACCGGGGCCCTTGGGCTTGCCCTTATAGCAATCTGGTTTGCAGAAAGGCCGGCAACTCCAGATAAGACCTACGGATACTACCGAACCGAGATAGTTGCTGCATTCATTAATTCACTTGTCCTGATATTAATTTCATTTTTCATTCTATATGAGGCATGGCAGAGGTTAAACCATCCTCCCGATGTGTTGAGCAAACCCATGCTTGTAATTGCTTCATTGGGACTTGTTGTAAACCTGATAGGAATGAAACTGCTTTCTGAGGGGTCTGCCAAAAGCCTTAATATGAAAGGTGCTTACCTTGAAGTCTTCAGCGATATGCTGGGATCTATCGGGGTAATAGTTGCAAGCTTATTGATAATGTTTAAGGGATGGGAAATTGCTGACCCTATAGCAAGTATTGCTATGGGTGTATTTATATTACCAAGGACCTGGCATTTGCTTAAACAGGTCACTCATGTCCTCCTGGAAGGCACACCTACACATATTGATATTGATGAAGTCGAGGAAGAACTGTCCAGGGTAGATGGTGTACTTGCCCTGCATGACATTCATATATGGACTATTACCTCCGGGATTGATGCAATGACAGCGCATGTTGAAATAGAAGATTTTTCCGACGCCAATGTTATTTTAATTGAAATAAAAAAAGTACTGGTCCAAAAATTCAAGATACTTCATTCAACTATCCAGCTTGAAACAGAGGAGTGTAAAGAGTGTGATTTAATTAATATTTGAATTGTTTTTCAGAATGTTATTTTATGTTATATTTACCGAATTATCCCTATTTAAGGAGGGTCTTTGGATGAGGCTCAAAATTGATTCACTTAATTTCACTTTGTTATTATTACTATTATTTATACCGTTTTTATTAATAATAAGTTGTGATAATGACAATCCGCAAAACCCCGTGGTATTGAGAATTGACCCGGATGATGACAGCTGTGTGCCTCTTACTGATCAGTATGCTACTTGTGCCGAGGCCTGTGAGAATGAGCCTGCTAATTGTGCCAATGATATTCAGCTACATATAGAAAGCAGCGGTTTTATAAACAGAAGGGTAATCAACCCTACGATTGACAATTCTACCGGCGAGATTCTTCCCGGTGAAGTCCAGAAACCAAATATCCAGTCCCCGATGCACGGACTGTTTGTACCAGTATGGAACAATCCACAGTTAAATGATGCTATAGAGACAGCACTTATGAACCCGTTTGATACTTTTGTTGCCCCCCCGTGGTCAATATCAGCCAAAGTAAATAATGCAGTTTCCCCCGAAAATTCTAATCCCAGGGACCTTAACTGGTCTACTGTAATGTATAAAATTCCTGGTTACTGCGTGGAAAGAATTTTCCCTGATGATCCTGATGCCCCCTGCCTTGGTGGTGAATGGTTTTGGTACCTAAACAGGGGAGGTCTTCTCAGTTTTGATTGGGTAGCAGAGGACAACAGCAGTGTTGCCGCATTTGGAAAAGCTACCGATTTTTGCCTCAACTGTCACGGAGCGGTTGCCGACACGGACTGGCTCTGGATTTCACACGATCTTATACGTAGAGAACAGCAGCTGCAGGGGCCGCCCATTATAGACGGGCATACGCCCGGTTTAACAGGAGCTGCATTCTGTGAAGGTATAACAGAGCTAAGCCCCGACAGGCCGCAGGATGTACTTTTTGATCCCGGATCACTTGCAGGGGAACAGGCAAACAGGATGTTTAACTGTTACTCCTGGCAGACATTTATTGCACTTTTCTGGCCTTCAAGTACTACCCAAAGAGGTGTTCCCGATAAAACAAAATCGATTGAAGATCCCGGGCAAAGGGTTTGGGGCACCTATAAACAGACTTACGAAGTATTCCAACCGATGGATCCCGACTGGACACTTGAAGATAAGAACTGGAATGACGACCAGCCTCTTCCCAGTGTATGCACGGATGCTTTAATAGCCAATAACCTGCCGACAGATACAAAAACATTCCAGGTACTGAATGAAACTCACCAGGCGTATGGCAGCCAGTTTAATAATTTAATAGACCAAAACAACAATGAAGTTCACTACAATGTACGTATAAACAGGGACGAATTCGAACGTATGAAGGAGATGGGTTTTGCAGACACCGGGACTTATGATTTCAACGGCCCGCTGAGCGTTGAAAATAAAACAAGATTCCAGATGCCCGACAATACTGACGGCTTTACCGGAGAAGGTGCAACGGAGCTGAAATCAGCCTGGAAAATCATGTGCACAGACCCGGAAACATGTAACAATGTTGACGATCCATCGAGATACTACACAGAAACAGTTCTTATTTATACTCCGCCTACTACAAAAACAATCAATGCACTGAATACTGACATAATTCCGCAAAACAATATTACAGTTCCGCCAACCTGTGAAGTTGCCGAAGTTGGCCTTGTAGGTTTCCATATTGCAGTAAAGACGTTTTGGGCTCCCCAGTGGATATGGCCGACATTCGAACATATTGATAACGTCCCGGGTAATACTGCCGATGACGAACCTGTTCCACTTACATTCAGTTTCTTCGATCCTGAATGTCCGGAGCCGACTGAAGAATTCCTGCAGGAATGTGTTCAGGAAAGGCCTGGGATTATACCAAATGATGAAGTCGATAATCCAAATCTAAGGTGCTGCCCTAACCAGCAGATTATTATTAATTCCAGCCCCGATCCTGCAAATGAAGAGTCTGACCTTGTAGGACTTAGGCCCGATAAACTTGTACCGATACAGGTAAACAGGCTCGACCCGATTGCCGAAAACAGTCCTGATCAGGTGTCTGTGCTGGAATTCAATAAACTTTTCAGAGGGCTTCTTGCTGAAGAAGGTTCACCACTTCAAAACTATATTATGGTAAATACCCAGTGGCCCGGTAACGGCAGGACTTCAGCCGACACAGATCCCCCTTATCAGGTACTGAATAAATTATGTCTTGAAGGGGATGACGAGCAGACCTGTTTTGATTTCTTACCAAAGAGCCTAAGACTCAGGAATTCCACTATCGAAACTTATGATATGTCTTACTGCGAACCTACAGGTGAAGATATAGGCAATGAAGGCGGGCCAGACTGTAATGCCGATAATGTTGCCGAAAACCCAATGCAGTACGGCAGTGGTGGTTGTATGAACTGCCATTTCAGCGCGGGTACAGACTCGAGTTTTATATGGGCAGACGGCCTCGAGGAGCAGGTCCCACTTAATAATTAAATACTATAAAAGAGGCGTGGAAATTCATGCCTCTTTTTATTTGTACTCAATCTTTTTTTCACACTCAGATTCATAATTTGTAGTCGACCCGTTTCTGCATGTATACAGTTCAACAGAGTCGTTGATCCTGTTGTGTTTTTTAACGACCATAAAATGATCATCCTGGTTCGGTGAAGTAATGTTGTGGTGTTCCACTGTTATCTCTTCGTTAAATACTGCTATAAAAGCACCCGTCATAAATAAACAGAACACTAAGACCACAAAAAGTATAAAATATCTGTTTCTCATTAAATATCCTCCGGAAAATTTAAAGAATTACCTCTAAGGTAGGTGTATAATACTAAATATTAAGGAGTTTAAATAATGAATATTAAAATAATAATAATTTCTGTATTCACAGTATTAATGTTTACAGGTATTTATGCTGTTTCAGAATCGCTTGAATCAGACAGTGTTTCACCTGGGCAGATCTCCGAGTCTGTAGGATCTGACACAGTGCCTACTGAAAAACTGGAGGATATAACAAAACCTCCGGATGCAATATCAGAAACTGTCGAAGAGGCAAACGAGAGTGCAGAAGAGAAGATAAATAATCCTGATCTTCAGGAAAAACCGCTTGGTGTAAGGGAAGCTGAAGGAAAAGTTATAGGGGAATAACTAAATAATAGATTTGTACCAGACGCAGAGTTCATCATAAATTGTAATACTAGGTTCTCTATCAGGTACATCACTCCATATTAATTCATCAATATTTTCAGAAAACTTTATCGTATGTACAAAGTCTGTGCTACCCGGGTTCGTCATGCCCAGTTCTATAATTGAATATTTTTTGTCTTTGCAGTTTACGGCAAAGAATATATATGTTTCCTGGTAAGTCTCGCCGCTCTTGAGCTTTTTGGGACTGGCAAAAGATTTTCTGACCCAGGCTGTTTTTTTGTTGCCGAGGTCTGCAATGTCAGAACGGTCTAATGCAAGGATGAATTTGCCCCCATCGGGGTCAGTCCCCTCAGCAATGTCTTCCCACCCATTGTTATTACAAGATGAGATGGAAAATAGTAATAAAAATATAATTAAAATCTTTTTCAAAATTAGTTTTCCTGTTCCTATTAATATAAAACAATAATTAAAATATTACTACAAAGTACTGGTTAATTTAATTAATGATTATATATTATTGTTCATTATGAAAAAAATATTAACAGCGACCCTCTTGATTATGTTTTTTACAGTACCGGCTTATTCTGATAACTGGCTACTGATCAGTGAATTATTTAACGGCAACAAGATCTATATTGACCCGGATAAAATTACTTATACCCCGGAGTTTGTAGAAGCTCCTGTAAAGCAGATATTTAATAAACCTATTACTACCCAAAAAGGTACGTTGGCTACAGCCTACGAAACTAATGCCAAGGCAAACTGTGCTTATAAAAAGATAGGGTTTTATGGGGTAAAGGCCTACAACCTTGAGGGGAATGTTTTTTATACTGACAAGAACTATAACTTCTGGCCAAAAGGTGTTGCCGAACATTCAGCAGGTGACAATATAATTGATTATCTTTGTGATAAAAATTTCAAAGACAATATACAGCAGAAGATTCTGCAGAATTAAAGATTTATAAAATACAAAACAGCTGAAGCAAGAAAAATCAGTATTGCAGCTGGAATAAAGTACTTTCTGAAGAGACTATAGTCATTCTTAATTTTTTTATCTTTTATTGTTATAGAATCCGCAACCGGTTCATAACTGCACCTGCAAAAGGAATGACCGTTTCTGTAAAGGTCAAAAGAGCAGAGCGGATTGGGAAGAGGCATTTTATTAAGCGCAACTGAAACATCTATAATTTTATTTGATGTTGCGTTACACTCCCTGCATCCTGCATTGCCGCAGTTCTGTATTCTCACCTTGTTGTAACCAAGCCTCGAATACTGGCGTAAAGATAATCTGTGCATATTCCTAAGGGTTTCTACAGGGTTGTCCCTGTCCTCAGTGGCAATGAAAGTGGCCAGCTTGTTGTATACGGATTTTGCTTCTTCAAGGTGTCCCTTACTACCATGCCCCCTAGCATCAGAATCCAGAATCATTTTTATTATATAGTTGTCTGCCGTTTTAGTTGTAAACTGATTTTTAAATTTCACGAATTTTCTCGTGGATATACCGTACCTATCCAGTTTCTCACAAACTTCTTCTTCAAGTTCGTGAATTTTTAATTCTCTTGATGTGTGTTCAATACTCATTTGTGTTTTATGTTCTCCAACCTGACCCGCTACCTAATATTACTACAGTTTATAGTTCTTAATCAATTAATCTTTTCAATTCATGGGAACAGTTTATAATCATTACTCTAATCTATTTAACTCAGGAGTATTAGGTTTTGTTAACAGTAGTTGTTATTGCCTTAATAGCTGGTGTTTTAGCCCAGATTATAGCTGTCTACCTTGGGATTCCCAGTATTGTTTTTTTACTGGTATTCGGGGTTATTCTGGGGCCGGAATTACTTGGCTTTGTTGATCCTGGAAATTTTGGGACCGGCTTCGAGGTATTAATAAAACTGTTCGTGGCAATTATTCTTTTTGAAGCAGGCTTAAACCTGGATAAGGAAGAAATTAAAAAACACAGGACCGTTATACTCCCGCTGGTTACTGTTGGGGCAATAATTACAATGTTTGGTGCTGCTTTTTTTGCCTGGATTATAAGTGATTTTAGCTGGTCCCAGGCATTTTTATTTGGCTCACTGGTAATTGTAACAGGCCCAACTGTAATTCAGCCATTATTAAGAAGAATCCATGTAAGGTCAAATTTAAAGAATATTCTTGAGTTTGAAGGGGTTTTTATAGACCCGATTGGTGCTATTGTGGCAATTTTTGTATTTGAAATTGTCCTTCAGATAGACCAGTCATTATTTACCGCGGTTAACCTGGTATTTCTCAGATTTGGTGTGGGGCTTGCTATCGGCCTGATAGGGGGATATCTGATAAGTATTTTTATCAACAAGTTTTCAATACACCTTGATGAAAACCAGGACTTTTTTGTGCTTGCATTTGCGCTTGGAATATATGCCCTTGCCGAATCACTTCTGGCTGAATCTGGTTTAATGGCAGCAGTTGCATCCGGAATTGTCGTTGGGAATATGCACATACCAAATGAACAAAACCTTAAAAAGTTTAAGGGGAAAATATCTGTTTTATTTATTTCACTTCTGTTTGTTCTACTGGCTGCAAGCCTGGAACTCGATTATGTATATGACCTTGGGTATAAAGGGGTATTGATTGTACTGGCACTTATCTTTGTTGTAAGGCCACTTACCGTTTTTATTTCATCAATTAATTCTGAACTCAAAACAAGAGAAAAGTTGTTTATTTCTTATATTTCTCCACGAGGTATTGTTGCAGCATCAATCGCTTCTTTGATAGGAATTGAGCTTAAAAAAAGAGGAATTGAAGGCGGCGAATCGATTCAGGGCCTGGTGTTTCTCACTATTGCTATTACGGTAATTTTCCAGGGACTTACTGCAAACGCTGTATCAAAGCTGCTAAAAGTTACCGTTGATACAAAAAAAGTTGTGATCGTAGGTGCCAACGAGTTTGGAAGGCTGATAGGGAAATTATTATTAAGAGAAAAGATGGAAATCTGTCTTATAGATACAAATGACAGGCTGATCCAGATTGCCTGGCAGGAAGGTCTTACGGCTGTAGAAGGGAACAGCCTGGATATAAACCAGCTCGAAAAAACTGGCATAGATAATGCTGAAAGTATTATTGCTGTTACAACAAGTGACAAAGTTAATCTTTTTGTAAGCAGGCTGGCCATGATAGATTTTGGACTTAAGAATGTGCTTCCTGTTATTAACCAGTCAAAAGAAGGAATGGATTTTGAAGCTTTAACAAAACTGAATCTGGATCTTGCCCTCGGCAAACCCCTGGATATTTTTGAAATAAATTCAAAGATATCCCATAAAAATTATGTTGTAATCTCAATCGCTATTGTTAATTCATCTGAAGTTGATGAGATTAACAATCTTCTTATGAGAGAACACATAGTCCCATTACTTTATAAAAAAGATTCAAAGAACGGTGCTATGATATACAGAAAAGGTATGAAAATTGCTAAGGGCGGAGAAATAATACTTATAGATTTTGACCCTACGTCAACTAATCTTGAATTTGTCGGGGATAACGAAAAAGAGATAATAGATATTTAGCTGTTCAGTGTTGTTTAATGATTATGTGAGTATACAATATCGATTGATATGCAAAAATTTGAAGACAAGTTAGAAGAACTGAAAAAAATAGTAGAAAAACTGGAATCCGGGAACATCTCACTTGATGAGTCCTTAAAACAGTTTGAAACAGGTACAAAACTGCTTGGAGAATGTTTTAAATCACTTGAGAAGTACAATAAAAAAATTCAGATATTAACAGAGAAAAAAAGTGGTCAGACTGAACTAACTGACTTTGAAACGGAAGCTGAATAGATGAATTTCCAGATTGATAAATATATCAATAAAAAAAGAGCAGTTGTAGATAAAAGATTAGAAAAAATATTCCGTTCCGGCAAAAAGCAGCAATCATTACTGAGTGAATCAATACGATACAGTCTACTCACAAAAGGAAAAAGAATAAGACCGATTCTTTGCCTAGCATCCTGTGAAACTTTTAAAGGCAATATGTCACAGGCTTTGCCGGTTGCATGTGCTATTGAGATGATACACACCTATTCCCTAATTCATGATGACCTGCCGTCTATGGACAATGACAACCTAAGAAGAGGCGTACCCACAAATCACAGGGTATACGGAGAATCTACTGCAATACTTGCAGGGGATGCACTCTTAACTGATTCTTTTAACCTGATTGTAAGAGAATGCCGCAAAAAAAAGCTGCCCTCAGATAAAATATGTAATTTAATTGAAATTCTAACAAAAGCGGCCGGCTCCGGGGGGATGGTAGAAGGACAGGCCGTAGATCTGGGTTTTAATGCAAATAAAACCGTTTCCGCCGCTGATCTAAAGAAACTCCATTCACTTAAAACCGGTGCCATGATAAGTGCCTCTGCTGTTGCAGGTGCAGTTATTGGCGGGGCAGGGGATGATGAGATAAAAAGCTTAAAAAAATTCTCAGATTCAATTGGTTTGGCATTCCAGATTAAAGATGATTTACTTGATGATGACGGGGCAGGTAAAACCGGGAAACCGGGCGGTTCGGATAAAAAAAACAGTAAGTCGACCTACCTGACAGTACTCGGACGGGAAGAATCACTGGCATTAATAGATAAACTGACAATTAATTCTATTGGATATCTGGATAGAATTGATAAAGATACAAAAATACTTAAAAGCCTGGCCAATTACCTTGGTAAAAGAAACCGATAAAAAAATCAGGATTGATAAATTAATCCATGACAGGGGCCTGGCTGAAAGCAGGTCACAGGCACAGTCCATAATTATGGCAGGATCAGTATTTATCAATAACCAGAGGGTGGATAAACCCGGAACTGAAGTAAATATAAACTCCGAAATTGAGATAAAAAACAGTAAAAAGAAGTATGTGGGCCGGGGAGGACTGAAACTTGAAAAGGCCATTGGGGAGTTCGCAATTGATACAGATAATATTATTGCCCTGGATATTGGAGCTTCAACTGGGGGTTTTACAGACTGCCTGCTTCAAAAGGGGGCAAAAAAGGTATATGCCTTTGATGTGGGACACGGTCAGTTTGACTGGAAACTAAGAAATAACGAAAAGGTTGTAGTAAGGGAAAAGATTAACTGCCGTTACCTTAAATTTGAAGATGTTGGAGAGTTGGTTGACCTGATTGTTATTGATGTATCATTTATTTCTTTAAAACTTATTGTATCCCCGGCCTTAAATGTATTAAAAAAAGATGGCGTAATTATCGCGCTTATAAAACCCCAGTTTGAAGCAGGAAGGGGAGAAGTAGGTAAGGGCGGTGTAATCAGAGATGAAGGCAAGCATAGGGAAGTTGTAGAGAGCATACGTTCTTACTTTGAAACACTAAACCTTAATATCATAGGGGTAACTCCATCCCCGATTGAGGGTGCGGACGGTAACAAAGAATTTTTAATTTGTGCAATAAAATAAAAAACTACTTTTTACCCCAGTCCGCAAGAAACCTTTCAAGTCCAATATCAGATAATGGGTGTTTATAGAGCTGTTTGAAAATTTTGTATGGCATAGTTGCTACATCGGCGCCAAGTAATGCTGATTCTGCTATGTGCAGGGGGTGGCGTATACTTGCAACAAGTATTTCTGTGTCATAATCATAGTTGTCATAAATCTGGACTATTTCCTCAATGAGCTGCATCCCCGAAGTTGAAACATCGTCAAGCCTTCCAACAAATGGGCTTACATAAGCCGCCCCGGCCTTGGCCGCAAGCAGTGCCTGGGAAGAAGAAAAGACAAGTGTCACATTAACTTTAATTCCTTTATCGGAGACATACTTGGTAGCCTTAATGCCATCTTCGGTAAGTGGCATCTTTACGACAATATGTTTATGGATTTTAGCAATTTTTTCTGCTTCTTTGACCATGTTTTTGTAGTCGGTACTTAAAACTTCCGCACTTACCGGGCCCTGTACAATCTCACAGATTTCCTTTACAAGTTCATGAAACCCTTTTTGTTCGCCCTGCTGCGATACTAATGAAGGATTAGTTGTTATGCCGTCAAGCAGGCCTGTAGAGGCAATCTCTTTTATTTCGTCTAAATTTGCAGAGTCGAGAAAAAATTTCATTTAAAGTCTCCTGGTTACTGTTTGGATATTATGATAAATGAAAATATAGGGAAATAAACAGCTAGTTGCTATATTTTAAAGACAATAACCCCACGTATTGTAATGCTTCATCAATATTTTTGAATTTACCGGGGTGTTTTTTTATTAACATTACTGCTGCTTTTTCATTACTGTATTTTTTATTGAACATTTTCATGAGATCAAGTTCCATTAAGCCCCTTGCATTTAAAGAGGTTTTGTAACCCGGTGCTTTCTTAACAAATTCTTCGGGTGATATTAACTTGTTTAAAAAAGTGGACTGTTTAAATTCTGCAAAAGGAACTTTAGTATATTTATTAAAAAATTTTGTTTTCCAGGACCATATGTAGCTGTCAACATTCAAAGAAGCAGAGAGTTCGACTTCTATTCTGGTGCCTGTGTTTAATTTTAAGGGCCTTGAAAAAGGAAGAAATCCCTTTCCGTATACTTTTGAGCCTTTTACCTCCGGGGAGTTTATTAATCTGATATCTCCAGTGAGGTTACTGTTGAACCATAACAAAATTCCGTGAGCAGTACCGGTCCCCAGAGACTTTAATGATAACTTCTGCTTAAAACTGTTTCTTTTTAATTTGTAATAATCTATTTCAAGCCACTTTTTGGATTCAGTCAGAATGTTTACTCTCTTTTTTCCTAAAGGGTATATACCGTTTACACATAAGATCCTGCCGTCGCTTAGATCAAGACCGTTAATGCCGTGTTCCCAAACTCCAGTAATATCCTCATAAAGTCCCGGAGCACCTGCAATGGTGCACCATATCTGGTCTTTGCCTGGAATTAAAACACCATTCTTTTTCAGAAACCTGTCTCTGGCATCCTTAATTACTTCCAGGTTATTCCCATATAAAGGGAGTATTCCCCTTATGTCTGAAATAAGAATGTCTGCTTTTTCAGGCAGTGTAACATCGGCTGAAGATTTGTTAATGAAAGTTATTTTATCTCCAAACCCGTTCTTTTTAGCTGATTTAACCCCCAGGTTTAATGCCGGGTTTGGTTCGATAGCATATACTTTCTTAGCTCCGAGTTTGCATGCAAGCAGCGAAAATATACCGGTGCCGGCACCCAGGTCTACCACCACGGAACTTTCTTTTACAGAGTACTTGAGTGCGGTTGTATATGCATCCATCCGCCATTTGTCATTAATCATTTTTCCGTAATCAGAAGCAGAATAGGCCATTTAATTTTCTAATTTAAACAGTTTTCAATAACAAGGTCATATGCTTTTTCAAGAGACCCTGCATCATGTGAGTAGTTTAATTTATAAACTTCTAAATTATTGATCATTTCAATAAGGAACCTGAACTCGTATTCATTTTTCTTCCTGTCTTCAAAGTCAAACCTGTAAAGGTTCTTTATTAAAAAAGCAAAGGATTCAGATGGTGAAAGCTCTTCTATGAAAGTTGATTCAGCAGCATCCAGTATATAGATTGCCTTTAGCCTCGTAGGTTTGTTTTCAGCTTTTATTAAACCGTTATTACATTTTATTACTTTTTTGTCGTTATACTGGGATACATCATTTAGTTCCGGGTGATTATCAAAAAGGATTTCCACGGAAGAAGGCCAGAGCCTGATTCCGGGATAGCTTGGGACTGCCATATAGCTGTTTTGTATGTTTTTAACCAGTATGGAATCATCGGCAATTAATCTTTGGTTTTTAAGTCCGAAAAATGCAGCAAGGGTGGACTTTCCAGACCCACTCGGGGCAAGGAAGGAAACTGCAAAATCAGCAATCTTTACAGTACTTGAATGAAAAATTATGTTTTCCGAAAGTGTTAAAATATTTGGGATTACATGATCGGCAAAAAGGTGGGTAAAAGTGTTAGGTGTTGTTCCTGGTTTTATGTAGGAGTATATGATTTCTTCATTCCTGTCTATGCTAAAATCTGCAAATTTGTGGAAACTCAAAGCAAGTTTTTTACCGTTTCTTAAAAACGAGGCCCAGGGCCTGCCATTGAATTTAATCTGGTGATAAACTTCAAAATCTTTATCTATGTGGGATTTTTTCAGAGTCTTGAGGATGTAGTCGGTCCCATTACCGTCGGAATAAGGGATGTTTTTAAGTTTTATGTCCGATCTTATATTTTTATCAAAAATTTTATAAATGCTCATAATTATTTACAAGTTGCGGATTTGCCGGATAGTAAATTACTTTAAATTAATTAAAATGCGGAATACTTTTCAAGTGGATTTTCCTGACCGTTAAGTACAATACCTTCTTTTTCAACCCACGCATGGGCCTTAAAGTTATTTTCACCGTTATCTACACCAATTTTCAACTCACTTTTTATGCCGTTTAAGCCGAGGATAAAATATGTAAAAAGAGATTTTTCCAGGCACGTTGTATTAAAAAAGATATTTTCAAGTGCGAGATTAACTGTCTTGGAAAGGTTATCTGCTGATGAAATGCTCTTGTCTACTTTCGATTCAAGATGGGGCCGGATTAGGTATTCAACAGAATTCCTTATTTTTTTATAACCAATAGTTCTGTATAAAAGCAGGTAAAAAGAGTAAGAAAATGAATATTTTATAAAACCCCATTTTTCATGTATTGATAGTCCAAAAAACTTTTCAATCTTTATTCTAAATGAGTGTAATGATTCCATTGTTTCTGAGTTCTTCTAAAAGGATATCTAAATCTTTCTTTAGTTTAGTGGGTGTTACATCAAATATCTCAAGTAAATTATTAAAAGCAATTTCAATATTTTTTGTAGCGGTAATTTCTTTCCAGAAAATTGTACCAGTACCATCAAGCCCATAGTAGGTTTCGTTGTCCAGGTTAAGAAAGACAATTTCACCATTTGAAAGTTCCTGAAACATTATATCATCCGGGACATTTACAGTTTTATCGTAAAGAGAAGTCATATTTATATTCTTAAGGTATGTAGTATATATGCTGCTTTCAGTTTAATAAATATAATTTGACAAATGACCTAAAGATGTCAATATTAACGCACTAATTTTTATTTGCAGGAGTATCAATGGCTTTAAGAATAAAATCAGCACAGAAAAAACACAGACAGAGCCTTAAAAAAAGGGCAAGAAATAATTACATAAGAACTACCCTTAAATCTAAAACAAAGCTTTTTAATGCAGCACTTGAAGAAAAAGATGTTGAAAAGGCTAATGAAAGATTAAAGGAAATAATCTCTGCATATGATAAGGCTGCTACCAAAGGCGTACTACATGCCAGGAATGCATCAAGGCATATCTCAAGATTTTCCAAGAAAGTACATAACCTTTCTTCAACTGCCGATACTAAGTAAAAGTTAGTTTCTGCATACCTGTAATACAAACCTTCCAATTAAGTTGTACTTATCCTGACTATAGGATTTTATTTCTTTATCAAGCTTAGACAGAAGTGTTATATTTTGTGAAAGGCCCTGGAAATTGAAGTTTCCCGCCTGTTTTTTTAAATAGAATAAAGCACCTGACGATATTTTTAATTCTTTTATAACTTCACTTTCAGCAATATTTGAATTCAACAGTTCCTTAAGGTGCCAGATCTGCCTGAACCTCCAGCTAAGGGTTGAAACAACTGATACCGGGTCATAGTTTATGTTCCTTAGTTCGTTAAGGACGAATATGGCAGATTTTTTGTCCTTTCCTGCAATTGAATTAATAAGCTGAAAAATATCTTCATGACTTCTTTTTGTAATAAACCCCTGTATATCTTTGTCATCAATAACTTCTTTGTTTAAGAAATACTGGGATATTTTTAGCAGTTCGTTGTTTATTGCCTTAAGGTCATCCCCAATAAGTTTTTGTATTTCATGTGCAGCTTTAGGAGTAAGTCTTATTCCAATCAGTTTGGCTTCATTTATTACTCTTTTTTCGATCTGGTCAGCGGATTTAAAAACTTTTGATTCAAGATTGTCGTGTTTTTTAAGTTTTGGTTTGTTTGATTCATTAGAATAAATCACAAGATAGCAATCATTTGATGGAGAGTTAATATATGTATCAATAGTTAAAATTTCATTTTTCTTAAGTTTTTCACACTTTTTTACTACTATTAATTTTGTCTCCCCGAAAATTGAATAGTTGTTTGCATTACTTAAAATTTCCTCAATGGAATCTGATTCGGTATGATATGTGTACATCTGAAATCCGGGATGTTTTTCCCCTATAGCCAATTTAATTTCTTCTATATATCTTTCAATAAGCAGTGACTGGGGGCCGGCAAGTAAGTAAACAGGTTTTAAGTTGGTGGTTTTAGACATAATGTTTTAAATTAATATGTATTAAGAACAGGATATTTAAGAGATAAAAAAATGCCAGTTAAAAGATCCATCTTTTATAAATACCTGGGCAATGTCTCCTATTCAGAAGCACTTGAGATCCAGGATGAGCTCCACAGATCAGTACTATCAGGAGCATTAGGCATAGATGGCTGCATATTGTTCCTGTCCCATGAGCCTGTGATAACCTTAGGGAAATACTGTACAGACGAAAATCTCCTCTTAGATGAAGAAAGTCTCAGGGAATTAGGAGTTAAACTATACCGTTCTTCCCGCGGGGGTGATATAACATGCCACGAACCGGGACAGCTGGTGGTTTACCCTGTACTTAATCTAAAGAAACTGAACCTCGGGGTAAAAGAGTATGTCAGTATGCTGGAGTCAACTGTGATCAGGTTTTTGAGTGAATTTGGTATTTCCGGTGAAACAGTAATAGGCAGGCCGGGCGTGTGGGTAGATAAGCAGAAGATTGCATCAATTGGAATAAATATTTCCAGGTATGTAACTACACACGGCATTGCAATAAATGTATTTAATAGCTTAAAGAGTTTCAGCTACGTAAATCCATGCGGTTTTCCGGGTATTGGCATGACTTCTGTAAAGCGTCTAAGCGGTGATTGTGAAGACCTAGAAAATGCAGGACTTGTGTTCCTAAAACATTTCGAAGAAATATTTAAAGTCTCCGGTGTTGAATACAAAGACATTTCTCCTGCTGCAGGGAATATGCTTTAAAGAATTTCACCTGCGTAGTAATACAGCATTTTCTGATACTCGAGCACAACCTCTTTCCAGTAGTTTTTATTCTTATCCAGGTTTTCGGGGTCAAACCCGTCATATTTACTGGGCTTGATTGTTACTTTTATTCCTGTGTTTTTGAACACTCTTTTGAAGATTAGTTCTGCCCTTTTGGAATGGCTTTTAGAAGTTGTAATAACTACTGATTTATAATCATTAATAAAAGCATATTCTTTTATTGCTTTTGCTTCTTCTTTTGTGCTGTATACCCTTCCTGTGATGAGGATAATATCTTTTTTGTTAATACCTAATTTTTCTGCTACAAATTTATTAAGGTCTGCTTCTTCAGGAAAAATAATATTCCTGGATTTAAGGTAATCCGATCCTTCAGGCTGGCCGCCCCTGGTGATAATTATTTTTGGTACAAGGCCGCTGTTGTATATATCTATTGCTTCAAGGATCCTTGAGGGAGAACCCCCTCCCAGGACGATAACTGCATCAGATTTAACTATATTTTGATTTACAACAAGTCCGGATGCAAGAAATTTTAAAAGCGGATTGGAGAAAATGAATAAAAAGGAACAGGCTGATATTATTACAATTAATATTATTAATAATAATCTGCCTGTCCTCATATAATCTAACCGAAGGTCTGTAGTGAGTTGAAAAAATAGTTTATTTCATATTCAGCTGATTCGGGGGAATCTGACCCGTGCACAATATTATGTTCTATATTGTCAGCAAAATCTTTTCTTATTGTCCCTTCATCTGCTTCATCCGGGTTGGTAGCTCCCATGATACCCCTTACCTTTGCTATTGCACCATCACCCTGGAGAGCCATTACAACGCATGGGCCTGAAGACATGAATTCGGTAAGGCTTCCAAAGAAAGGCCTTTCCTTATGGACATAGTAAAATCCTTCTGCCTGGCTGATAGACATATGGATCATCCTAAGACCGACAACCTTGATACCGTTCTTTTCAAACCTGCCAATGACTTCACCTATTACATTTTTTGAAGTCCCGTCAGGTTTTACAATAGATAATGTAGTTTCCAATTTAATACCCTCCGTTATATTTTGAGAACTTAAATCTTTCATTTTAAATTGATGATGTCAATATTGTTAATCATAAATTAAACTAGCACGCTGATTAATAATTAAAAAACAAATTGCCATGAGCGGAATATTATTCCAGATAAACCACAACGGTTCACAGATAGACAGGAAAAGCTTTCTTAATATGTTCTCCCGAATTGAGCACAGGGGAGGGGACGGCAGTAACCATGTATTTATGGAGAATGTCGCAATGGGGTGCCATTATTTCTGGACTACCCCCGAAGATGTTGGCGAGACTCAGCCGTTAATATCTGAAGATAAAAATTACTATCTATTATCAGACGGCAGGTTAGATAACAGGGAAGATTTAGTAAATATGCTTGGAATAAATCCGGGCAGGGCTTCAACTTTATCTGATGGAAGATTAATCCTGTCTGCTTATGAAAGGTGGAAGGAAAAAAGTTTTGAAAAATTGATTGGCTCATTTGCTTTTGTTATTTACTTCACAAAGGAAAAAAAAGTAATTGCTGTCAGAGACCATGTAGGAGACAGGACACTATTTTATTTTAATGACAATACTAAATTTATTGTTTCGTCCGAGCCGTACTCCATTCTTGCAAACAGTGAAGTCCCCAAAAAGCTCAACAAAAGCAAGGTAGCTGAATACCTTGCAATTAAGCATCCAACCGACAATTCAACCTATTACCAGGGTATTTACGAAATACTTCCCGGTCATTTTATATCTTGTAACAAAAAAAGGGTTGAAGAAAGACGTTACTGGAACTTAAATCTTTCAGAAAAAATCAGGTACAAAAATGATAATGATTATGCCGAGCATCTTCTTGAAATTCTGGATATAAGTATTTCAAGCAAGATGAGGTCAGTCAAACCCCCGGGAATTATGATGAGCGGGGGGCTAGACTCCACATCTATTGCTGCAATAGCGTCTAAATATGCAAAGGGGAGGCTTAAAACATTTTCCTATATATTTAATAAATATAAGGATTGTGATGAGAGTGAGTATATAGAGAGTTTTTGTAAGATGTATGATGCCGAGAGCTTCCGGTTAAACGGCGACAAATATTTGCCATTAGTTGATATAAAAAGATCTTGCGTGAGTCCGAACTTTCCAAATCAGGACTCGTATCAGGTACTGAAGAATGAACTTTACAGGCAGGTTGAAGAATCCGGCAGTAATATTCTGCTTACCGGCTGGTATGCGGACCAGTTATTTGCCGGGGAAGAGCACTGGCTTAAGGACAGCTTAGGGGACTTTAATCTTCCCATTATGATTAGAAGCCTGAAGTCCCTGGTTTCGGAGAAAGGACTGACAGGACTGAGAAATGATAGTGCCGTAAGGACAGCACTTAGACCATTACGACATATTAAAAACTTTGTTTTAGGGTCCCCACCTATATCTGAAAAATATTTCTACATGACACCTTATGCAAAATCTTTACTGCTTAATGCCAATGGATGGAACAGTGAACTGGAAGAAACCGGCCGTGTGGGGCAGATATTAAATGTCCTTGGCCTTCGGACCGCTTATGATGCCTCGGCATGTTCACACTGCACTACAGGGGTGAATATTGATTTCAGGTATCCCTACAGAGACATTAGGCTGATAGAATATTTTCTTAAGCTCCCTGCGTATCAACTGCATGACGATACAAATTATAAAAGTAAATATATTCTGAGAAATGCCATTAGGCGGCTGTTGCCTTCAAAAATACTGGAACGAAAAAAAATTACACTTTTTATCGATCTGCTTGACCAGAGTTATAGTATTAATAAAAAGGACATGAACAGATTATTAAAAGTAAATTATGATGAATTAGGTGAATATATTGAAAATAATATTCTTAATGTTATTATTAATAAAAAATACGGGGATTTCGAAGGTATCGAATCTAATCTGTTCTGGGGTTCATATACTTACCTTGAATGGAAATCCAGAATATTTAAGTGACCATTATGAAAAAGAATACTAAAGATAAAGCCGATAAAGTTAAATACACAAAACCCAAACTACAATCATTTGGTAAACTTGCAAAACTTACTCTGGGTTTTTCCATGCCGGACGGTGAATCTGGTATGACAAATACTGAGATGGGTAGTCCTTAATTTTCTGAATTAATTTTTATAGCAAATTTGTGCCCTCTGACTATACAATAGAGAATAGATTTATCATTACCTGCCTGGGTACGGTTCTTCCCGGCATACTAAATGACGATTTTACTTTTCCTGAAGACACTCTTAACTGGGACTACATTGTAACAACTTCAGAGTTAAATGGCGTAATCCCCCTTGTTTCCAAATCATTAAACCTCTACGGTAAAGATATAGTCCCCGCAGATGTAATTGAAACTTTTTACGAACTTAACCGTGAATCAGCTGTAAGCAACCTGATAAAGGTTAAAGAACTTTTATATATTTATAAAAAGTTTAAGGAAAGTGGAATAACTTCAGTGGTCCTAAAAGGTGCAGGACTCGGTTCGGAAGCATATGGCGATATTTCCCTTAGGCCATTTGGCGACCTCGACATACTGGTACGCAAAGAGAAATTAGCTGAAGCCATAAAAATATTAATTGAATGCGGATATGAGCATATTTTTGACTATACCGAAAAACAGGCCGAACTTTATAAACAGTCTGTTTTTTATTTAAAAGACCAGGATATGCATTATTCTTTTTATAACCCCCTTAAAAAAATACATTTTGAACTTCACTGGGCCCTAATGCCCCCAAAATATTCATTTTCTCAAGACGTTGATGAAGTATTTGAAAATGCTGTGGCTGTTTCAGAAGGGCAGGGTGAGTTTTATGTCCCGGGCCTTGAAGATCTGATCATTTACCTCTCGCTTCATGGGACCAAACATTACTGGTCGAGACTTATATGGATTTTTGATGTTGCAATTTTGGTTGAAAAGAAAAAAGATATCAGATGGGAGGTTGTTATTGCCAAGTCTGAAGAATTTAACTGCTTGCGTTCACTGCTGCTCTCACTGTATCTTGCAGAAAAAATGTATTCAGCCGGACTTCCCAAAATAATAAAAAACTATATTGATAAAGATAATAGAGTTGCCGAGCTTGCGAAGCAGGTCGAAAAAAACTATACAGCAATTTATGATCTGGAAAATATTGAATCAAAAAACAAATTGTTTTTCCTTAAATCAATGGAAAGTAATAAAGATAAACTACTTTTTCTAGCCGGAATTGTATTTAAACCAACTATATATGAACTAGAGGTAGTGGCACTTCCGCATAAATTATCTTTTCTTTATTACCTAGTGCGGCCTTTACGACTTGTAAAAAAATACTTTTTAAAGCTCTTTTCTTACAACTAAATTCAGTTCGCTATCGTCCCTTCCATCAAACCCCGAAAAAATGATTCCGATTAATAAAGCAAAATATATAGCGTTGGCTGGTATATGCAGGTTGAAATCCACCAGACTGTGTATCAGAATTGAAATGATCCCACATAATGCACCTAGTCTTATATAAGCGGCAAAATAGTCTTTTTGATTGAAATAAAAAGTTATTTTCTGGAGTGATAGTTTTATTAAAAAGAATAATGCTGTCATAAGAAAAACAAAGCCAATAATCCCTGTTTCAACAAGCAGTTGAATGTAGTCGTTGTGGGCAAAATTTATACGGCTTGCTATCTCAAGGGATTTGTAATGCGGGTATATGTCCCTGAAAGTATCGATCCCGGTCCCAAATACTGGGAATTCCAGGAATATTCTCAAAGAATCTTTCCAGATTAATGTTCTTGACGGAGCTTCACCTATCGTTTCGACAAATCTTCTTAAAAGTGGGTAAAAACTTATAAAGAATACAAAGCAAAGTGTCATAAATATTCCAAATCCTACCAATATTTTTTCTGCAGGGCTATTTTTTGAATATCTGTTTATCAGGATATACATGAGTATGGATGTAGCAAGAAAACTGAATATTGCCATCCTGGACTGTGATGTGAATAAGGCGATACCAATAAAACTTATTACAAGTATAAGTGTAATCTGTTTAAATACACTGTCTGAAGATAGAAGGTCTTTTATATAAGACTTCCTATCCTGCCCATCAAATTTATAGCTATAATCCCTCTGTCCCAATGAAAAACCAATTAGTAAGAATATGGTAAGTTCGATAAATCCTGAAAAATGATTCCTGTTTATATACGTTCCTGTGGAAAGTTCTCCAAGATAGATACTCTGATAAACTCCTATACATGCTTCAGTAAATGTTATCAGAAAAACCAGATATATTAAAAATTTGATCCTGTTCTTATTGTTGCAGAAAAAAGCAACTGAAATCCCGAATGAGAAATATGCCAGAAGCAACAATATTTCCTTAAGCGTAGCAAAAGGATAAAGGCTTATAGTAAAGTAGTTATTATCTTGTAATATACCTATTCTATTGAATAACTCTTGATTTGTTGACCAGATTGAGTAACTTGAATTAGAAATAATTTTAAGTACAGATAAAGGTAAAGGGACAATCTGAAAAACCAGTAATACAAAAAAACCAACTATACAATAAAACACCTTGTTGTTGTGAATATTTACAGTTTCTTTCGAAAGAAAAAAATAAAATGATAACAGTAATAAAAGTAAGAAACATTCCAATTGTAACAGCAGTTTTGCCCATTCTTCTACACTTCCATAAGGAACAGGTGAAATTGTAAGAATTATAAAAATTAATATAAGGCCAGTGTAGTTAATTATATTTAATATAAAATTCATCTTTTGGTTGTAAACTTATCGTATTATTGTAAAATAATCGTAAAGGTATATTTAAATAAAGAATTTGTGAATTTCCCAACGTATAATTAATTAGTAACAAAAAACAACTTTGATTAGTATAATAATATTAATATGGAAATAATATGATAAAAAGAATATTTATAATTTTATTTTTGATTTTTACTTTCACGGGTAACTCTTTTTCCGGTTCAGTTATTGGTAAGATAACATCAACAATAAATGGAAACAAGCAGGTACATCCTTTACTTACCGATGAATTGCAGAAGTTTAACAGCGATTCAAAGCTGACGGTACGAGGTGGAAAGTTCCAGATTAATAAAGGTACACTTTTAAAAGTCTCAGAATTTGAGGACAGGCTTGTATTTCTTGTTGATAATGGACAGATTAAATTTCAGATTTTTCCCGAAAAGGTCAGGATTGTATTTCAAACTCCACAGGGAGAAATTGCAACACCAACTGTTATCAATGCATCGCTAAACACTATTGAGGGTGAACTTGCAGTAAAAAATAATGAGACAACTATTGTACAACTCAACCAGGGAAACCTGGATGTGCTAACTCAGTCAGGTGTTGTTAACCTTTATGAAGGTGAGGGTATAGTCCTTGCACAGGCCGATCTTAGTGATACTTCAGGTAGCAATGGTAATTTAAATCCTATAAGGGGAGCAAGCAGCCCCCTGCCTTTAGAATTACTTAGTCTGCTCAGACTTGCAGGTGAAAAGGGTGTATCCACTACCGTGATAGACCCTGATGGAAGAATAAAAATAGAAGAACTTAAAAATCAGGGATACGATGCTAGAGTTGTCGATTATAATCTTGAAACCGAAGACCAGGAGACAATTGACAGCAGTACCGAAGTTAAAGTTATTTGTGCAACTGTCGGAGGCCAAAACCCAACATTAGTTGTCAGGCCATATGATAGTTTTTATCCTGAAACAGTCAGAGAAAAAAGTTTAATTGGACTAGAAGTAGAACAGATTGCTGATTCTGGATTCAGAGATGAATACAGGCGAGGTATTTACGATATTGTTGTATCAGATGATCAGGAAAAAGAAAGACTTAGTAAATTCAGGAGTCTTGATAACTGGCATTCTGAGCTTGTCGACCCGGAAACTTTACTTCCTGTTGGAGACGAAGACACAAGGGAAGACGAAGACAGAGACAGGGACGAAGAAGACGGAGAACTGGTAAATAAAAGAGTTCTATGTATAAAATCTGCTCTAATACTGCAGACAATAGAAGTAGCCAATCCTCAACACATAAGCCTTGTAGGCAAACAGGTAATTACAAAAGATTTAATTGAGCCAACGGGCCAGGTAATCCTTAACGGAAAGCTGTATAATGGAACACTTGTTGATTATAATCTTCAGCCTATTGAAGGTGGGAGTGTGCCTCCTGGCAGAACACTGGAAATTGTTGGTGTTAAGGCGCAAGGTCCTGAACTGTTACTTCAGTTTCCTGGTACTGTTCAGGAAGAGATACCAAAATTTGTAGGAAAGACCGTTACTAATCTAAGTGAATTAGATCCTTACGGACTTGTTTCAGTACAGGGAGATGAATGGCTTGGTGTGATTGTAGACAGTAATTTTAATCCACTTACTACCAACGTTGCACCTGGAACATCTTTTAAGATAGTAAGTTCTCAAACAATACTCCTTGTGCAGGAAGACCCTATTATACTTGCAGCATTCTTTACAACTCCAGCTGCAGTAGCTTCCTCAACTGTAACAACTGCTGTTATTACTACAGCTATTGTCGGTGGGTTAATCGCTGGTGGTATTATCATTGCTAACATCGACGACGATAACGGCGGCGATGATAGTGACGATTCAGATGATTCTGATGACAGTGATGATTCCGACGATAGCGATGATTCTGATGACAGTGATGACAGTGATGATTCTGATGATTCCGACGATAGCGATGATTCAGATGATTCCGACGACAGCGATGATTCAGATGATGTTGATCCGCCTATAAGTCCTGTCACTCGTTCAAACTAATGAAAACAACTTATGAAAATATCTTTCATTTTAGTATTAATACTTATCATTTCAGGTTGCTACGGAAAGTCACCAAGTAAATCTCCCCCTGTTAACCCTGCAGAACTTCAAGCGACCCAGGAACTGGATGAATTAAATACAAGAATAATCCAGCAGGGTACTAATTTTCCTGCCTCTCCCGCAGATTATTTAATTGGCCCCGCTGATTTACTGGAGGTCAGGGTTTTCGAGACTGAAGCACTTACTTCGGTAGTACGTGTAAGTTCAAGAGGATTTGTGACACTCCCTTTGCTTGGAGATGTCGAAGTATCTGATTTTACAGCAAGGGAAGCTGAAGAAAAAATAGAAAATGATTATAAGAAGGGCGGGTATTTAAAAGACCCCCATGTTTCCATATTTATTGAGGACCATGAAAGCAGAAACATCTCTGTAATTGGTGCAGTTGTATCACCGGGTAAATATGAACTACTAACAAGGCAGACTGTTCTTGATGCCCTGGCAAATGCCAAGGGACTTAAGCCTGATGCCGGACGGTCTATTCATTTAAACAGGATGAACAAGGACGGGACAAGAAGTTCTTATATAATTGACGTAGAAGACCTGCTTTCAGGAAGTACTGACAGTAATATTGCAGTTTTACCGGGTGATTTGATACTTGTACCAGACAGCGGTAATGTCTTTGTAGAAGGTGCTGTTCTAAACCCCGGTACTTATTCTATAAAGGAAGGTTCTACATCTTTAACACAGGCAATTATTAAAGCAGGCGGTTCTATGTCCTATGCACAGAACAGTGATATAACCCTGATCAGGTATAATTCTGCTACCGGCCGAAAGGTCTATACAGTTAATCTTGACGAAATAAATGCAGGAAACCAGGAAGATATTATTGTTAAGGACAGGGATGCAATTATTGTCGGTACGAATACAGTAAAGAAATTCTTTTCAGGTTTGAGTCTAAATATTGGCTATGGGCTAGTTGGTGTGGGTTATACACAGCCTAACAGGTAAAAAAATGGATAATAAGAGAAACCAGCCAGATATTTACGGAAACCGTTATCCTTCCAAAAGAAACGGGGGTAATAATTTACCTGCCGAAGTATATCAAAATGATGAAATTAACCTTTCTGATAGTACCCAGATAAAAGATTATCTTGATATATTACTTCGCCGGAAGTGGATTATTATACTATCTGTACTCTTTTGTATTATAACTGTTGCAATTTCAACACTACTTACCAAACCATTATACAGGGCAACAGCTGTAATCGAAATAATTCCTGATCCTCCCAAGATAACATCTTTTCAAAAGGAAACAGAAAGATCATCAAATGTCTGGGATACAGACGAGTTTTATGAAACTCATTACAAGCTTCTAAGGAGCCAGTCTTTTGCAAAACATGTAATTAATAAACTGGGAATGGTACCAAAAGCTGACCTTGAAAATAATGAACAGACTGAAAATAAACAAAGCTTTCTGGTTTTTTTAAAAAACAGTGTTTCAGAGATAATTGGACTTGAAACTGTTCAGAATACTGAAGATGAACAGTTTGATCCCATAAAAGAATCAGAAGACAGGAAGAACCTGGAAAACAGTATTGCTTCTGGATTTATATCAGGAGTTGCAATAACGCCAGACAGAAAGTCAAGATTGACTTATATTAATTATATCAGTACTGATCCATTATATGCTGCAAAATCCGTGAATACCATTGTAGATGAATATACAAGGTGGACAGTAAAGAGAAAACATTCAGCGACTAAAATTGCACGTGAATTTCTAGAAGTCCAGTTGGATAATTCGAAGGCAAGTCTTGAAAAATCTGAAGAGGAACTGGCAAAATTTGCAAAATCTGTGAATGTAGTTTCCCTGGATAAAGATTTAAACCTGACTTATAAACAGCTTGAAGAAATTAACCAAGCATATGCAAATTCTGAAACTGAGCGTTTATCAAAACAGGCTCTTTTTTCAGAAATAGAAAGTGGAAACTATGATTATCTACCCCAGGTAGTTCAGGATGAAGCGCTTCAGGAATTACTTGTTGTAAAAACAAACCTAAATTCTGAATATTTAAATAAATCTGCAATTTACGGCCCAAATTACCCGGAAATGAAACAGTTAAAGGCACAGCTGGGTGCAGTAAATTCAGCTATAGAAAAAAAGAAAATAGATGTAGCCGAAAGCCTTAAAAAAGATTACAGGGCATCCGTAAATAAAGAACAGTTATTGAAGGAAAGAGCTGAAGAGCAGAATATAAGGGCTGGAATACTAAATGAACAGGCAATACAGTACAAAATTATAGAAAGAGAAGTTAATACAAATAAATCAATATATGACGAACTACTACAAAGGTTAAAGGAAACAGAAATTACTTCTGCCTTAAATACTACTAATATTAATGTTGTTGACTACGCTTTAACACCAAGATTCCCTTTTAAACCCAATATAAAATCAAACGTACTTATGGCATTGTTCCTTGGACTTCTCGTGGGATGTTTTTTAGCACTTTTACTTGAACACTTTGATAATGCTATTCGGGATGATTCTGAAATAAAACGAAAATTTCCTCTTCCTTATCTTGGTTCGGTACCTCTTCTTTCTGCCTCAGACCAGGAATCTCAGGTCAATATGGAAAAAATTGTCCACTATAATCCACGGTCAATTATTTCCGAAGCTTTCAGGGTAATCAGGACATCTATTATGTATTCAAACCCTGACAATCCTCCAAAAACTATATTAGTTACAAGTTCACAACCGCTTGAAGGAAAAACAACATCAGCTTCAAATCTGGCACTGTCACTTTCACAAAATGGGAAATCAGTAATTTTAGTAGATGCCGATTTACGTAAGCCAAGAATTCATAAGTTGTTTGCAAATGGAAATTCCAGGGCAAACGGTTTTGGACTTAGCAACTACCTGATTGGTGAAGCCCAGCTTGATGAAATCATACACAATGATGAAAATCTCGACCTTAATATTGTTACATCAGGGACAATCCCACCAAATCCTGCAGAGCTTCTGGGTTCTAACAAGATGCACGAACTGCTTGAAACCCTTAATAAAAGGTTTGACTATGTAATAATGGATGGTGCACCTGTTATGGGTTTTGCCGATTCAAGACTACTGTCAAGGTATGTTGATGGTGTATTGCTGGTTACAAGTATAGGAATTACTCAAAGAAATAATCTAAAAAATGTAATAGAGGAAATAAATAAGGTTGGCGGTAATATACTTGGTACTGTGGTAAACAGGCAATCTACAGGAAAAGGGAAATATGGGTATAACTACTATTACTATTATAATGACGAGTTAGGCAAAGATGTCAGGAAAATTCCTAAAATTAGGGGTCCTAGGGCTTAGTGTATTCGGCTTATTCAGCTCTTTTTTAATTCTACTTCATTACCAGGGACTTAGCAGTCAAAACTTCATTTTAAGTCAAAAGTTAAAAGAAGCAGATGTTGATTATAATTACGACATCGCCAGATTGTACTTAAACGAATCTGACCCCGATACTGCTAAGATATATTTTGTAGAATCACTGAATGCTAATCCATTATATACAAAATCTTTAGTAGATTTATCAGAAGTATACCTTGAGCAGGATAATTACGATCAATCTGAATTATTGTTAAAAAGGGCACATTATCTTTCTCCATATTCCTTTAAATTGATCTGGAGAATGGCAATACTGTCACTATGGATTGAAGAAAAAGAGCTGGCAATGGAACTCCTTAATACTATTTCCAAAGTCGATTCAGGTAAGGTTTTTGACCTTGCATGGAGGGTATTTGATGACGAAGACCTGATATATAATCAACTTGTTAATAAAAATAATATTAAAAATTACATGAATTTTCTTATGGCTAAGAATGAAGTAGATAATACTTACAGGGTCTGGGAAAGGCTTACCGAATACAATAATATAGACGATGAATTACAAAACAGATATTTGGACTTTTTGATTAAGAATGATGAGTTTTTAAAAGCAGGCAATATATGGAATAAAAAACATGGAAAGTCTGAAGAAGATATACACGTCTGGAATGGCAGTTTTGAAAGCAAACCCATTCAGCATGGTTTTGGTTGGATAATTAAAAAATCAGATCATGCATATGTTGGTTATGACTGGGATCACAAGAAGGATGGAAAATACTCTCTATTTATAGAATTTGACGGGAAAGACAATCTTTCTTTTAATAATATTTCAAAAATAGTTCCTGTAAAACCAGCAAGTGAATATGAATTAAGCTACTTTATTAAGACTGAAGATTTAACAACTACTAATGGAATATATTCTACTGTAAGCTGCTACCCAAATTCAAATTTATATCGAACTAAGACACCAGTTGTAAATGGTACTAACAGTTGGAAAAAAATTCAGGAAAATGTTTTAATCCCTGAAAAATGTAATGCATTAAAATTAGTATTTCTAAGGGACAGGAGTAAGAAACTTGATAAGTTTATTTCAGGTAAAGTATGGATTGATAATGTCAAATTGAGTTTAGCAAAAAATGAAATCAATTAATTCTCAGCAATATAATGAAGTTGTAAATGATATTCTCAATTACAGCATTACCCAGCTGCAGAATAAGTATAGTCACGAGATAAAGTATTTATATTCTGTCCTTAATGACCTGTCCCTAGGATCAGGTTCTCCAAATTATAAAATAATAAATAAAATTGCCACGCAACAGCACATTCCTTTTGAATTTATTGTTAATACTGCAAATAATTTAATATTAAAAATAGGCGAGGATAACAGATTAAATTATTATGAAGTCCTTAATATTGATAGTACTGCATCTGTTGATGATATAAGGGACAGCTGGCTTACCCTTGTAAAGCAAAACCATCCTGATTTGATTGGGGAAAGTGGTGTCGAAAAAACCAAGGAGCTGAATGAAGCATACGACATACTTAAAGATAATGAGAAAAGAAATGAATATGATCTGAATGTTTTTGACTATTACCCGTTAAAAGTTGAATATGACGGCACTTCGAGGTTCTTTAACAGAAAGTATTTAATGGTTTATTCATTAGTGCTGGTTGTTGCCGTATCATTCCTTTTAAAGGGATATTTTGAAAACTTTATTAATGAAGATCCTAAAGCTAATCTTGCAACAAGACAGTTGGAATATTTTGAAGAAGTTAATAAAGAAAAATCAGAACTTAAATATAATAAAGATGTTGAAGAACTTTATTCCGATTTTGATAAAGCAAAAGATACTAAGAGTAAACCCATAACTGAAAATCAAATTGTAAAAAAACAGAATGCAAGTGAAAAAATACCATCTGAAATCCCTGCTAAAAAAGAACTAACAGATACAGATAATGAAGTACTGACTGAAAAAGATTCTTTTAGTCTTAATAAGGAAAGTATTCCATCGGAAGAAATTGAAGCTAATAAAAACTCAAAAAACCAAAAAGTAGAGGAATATGACCCGCTGTTAAACTCTTTAATAAAAAAATATGGAAGTAAAAACAGAAAGAATAAGAAAAAAGAAAATAGTATAGAAGATAATAAACAGGAAAGTAAAAAGTTATTAAAAACCGCAAAACCTGTAAATAAAAAAAAGACAAAACAGGAACCGTTACCTGTTAAAAATATAAGTACTGACAGCAGCTCAAGTAATGATTCTGATGTTATTGTAAAAAATGAATCGCCGTCAGTTGCGTCACTGGCCCCGGTTAATAATCAGCCAACTTCAACTTCCCTGTTTATATTTGTATCTGATTATGTGTCGGCCTATAAAAACAGGGATTTTAATAAGATTAAGGATCTCTTTATGCCTGATGCATCTGAGAACAATATGGATGTAGACCAGGCCCTTGCGATGTATAAATCGAATTTTCAAAAACATAAAATTCTAAGGTATGACATTCAAATTAAAAACAAAACAGTTAAAGGTGATAATGCTTTTGTAAACGGACAGTTTGTCGTGATTTATAAAAACAATGATAACGATAAGGTAAACACAAGAAAAGGTGGTATAAGCTGGAAACTAAGATGGATTGAAGAAGAATGGAAAATTAACTCCCTTAATTATAAGTTTGATAAGAAGGACAATTATTTATAACTTCATACATAAATTATGTGCCGAATTGTTGGAATAGCAGGATTTAACGGGTCATCTACAGAACAAATTGAATGCAAACTGTGTTCTATGAGAGATTCAATGTCTCATGGAGGGCCTGATGATTACGGGAAATATATTGATGGTGACAGTGAAGTTGCGTTAGGACACCGCAGGCTTTCTATACTGGATCTTACTTCCATGGGCCGCCAGCCTATGACAAGTGAACAGAAAGATGTTCACATCTCATATAACGGTGAGGTCTATAATTTTAAAGAATTAAGGGCTGAACTAACTAAGCTTGGCCACAGGTTTATTTCCAATACTGATACAGAAGTTGTTCTTAAAGCATATATTGAATGGGGCCAGGATTCCTTTGCAAAGTTTAAGGGTATGTTTGCTGTTTCAATTTATGATAAGAGTAAAGGCCTTGTATACCTTGTAAGAGACAGTGCGGGGATAAAACCTCTTTACTATTCAATCAAAGATGGACAATTAGTATTTGCTTCTGAAATAAAAGCATTTAAACATTTTAATAAAAACTGGCTTGAATTTGAAAGATGGAAAGTCCTCTTTCTTGCATTTGGATTTGTCCCCGAACCATATACAACTTTAAACAATGTTTATATGCTGCCTAAAAAGAACTATTTAAAATTTAATATTAGAACAAAATCTACAGAAATTGCAGAATATGAGACTAATTCTTCAAACGAAAATGTTCTGGACTCAGGGCAGGCGGAAACACTTGTAAGTGAATACCTCGAGTCCGCTGTAGCTAGGCACATGGTATCTGATGCCCCAATTGGGGTATTTCTAAGCGGCGGACTTGATTCGAGTATAATTACTGCATTAGCATCCGGCGTTAGTGGACAAAAGATAAATACATTGTCTGTAAACTTTGACGATCCCGGACTTTCAGAGACGTATTATCAGGAACTGTTGCTCTCATCAATCAATTCCACCCATCATAATATAACAGTCAATGAGAGTGACTTTGTAGATAATGTCCCTCAAATATTCAGCTGTATGGATCAGCCGACTACTGATGGCGTAAATTCTTTTTTTATATCCAAATATGCTCATGAAGCCGGACTGAAATCAGTTCTATCCGGTCTTGGTGCGGATGAACTGTTTGGAGGTTATCCTTCATTCGACAGAATTAACAATATTCAGGGACTTATTAAACTCCAGAGCATATTTCCCGGAATATTTAAAATATTTGATTATTCAGGCAGTTCTAAATACAAGAGATTATCTTATATGGCAATTGATAACCCGCTATCAATTTATATGCTGCTTAGAGGGAGGTTTAGCATTAACACTATCTCGGCTCTTTTAAATACAACAACAAAATACGTTGAAGATTCCCTCGTACCATTATTTATGGAAAAGGAGTTTGAACCGGATATGGATTTTGTTAGTAAAATTGAAAGTAATTTATATATGCAAAACCAGTTACTAAGAGATACGGATTTTATGAGTATGGGAAATTCTCTCGAAGTAAGAGTACCATTTCTTGATAAAGACTTTCTGGAAATTACTGGAAGTATAGACCAGGGCATAAGGTATGACTCAAAAAACTTATTGAAAAGTTGTTATAAAAACATTGTTCCTACAGAAATAATCAACAGAAAAAAAATGGGATTTACATTTCCTTTTGCAAAGTGGTTTTTGAACAAGCTGGATTATTTTGTTGAATATGGAAATCTTGGTAAAAGTAAATATGAAAAACAGTTAATTTCTGATTTTAAAACCGGAAAATTAAACTGGTCGGGGTTCTGGAGCCTGATCGTGCTTAATAATTACTCTCCTGCATGAAAATCTTATTTTTATACCTTAAGAGTTTTTCCCAGATTGGCGGAATAGAAAAGTTTAACCGGGCTTTTATGAAAGCCCTTAATGATCTTTCAAAGAGTAATACCGCTTTAAGTTCCTCAATATCTCTTTATGATGATAAACCTGATCTGAATTACATTGATAAAGAATGTTTCAGGGGCTTTAATGGAAATAAGATTTCTTTTATTTTTTATACACTTTTTCATATATTAAAATTTGATAAAATTATTATCGGGCATATTAATCTTTCTTTTATCGGAATTTTTGCAAAACTGCTAGGTAAAGAAGTAATAGTTGTAGCTCATGGGATTGAAGTATGGAATACACATTCATATTTTAAAAGATATATGCTTAAAAATGCCGACATTGTGCTTTCTGTAAGCAGATATACCAAATCAAGGATTATAGAAAATATTAATATCGATCCTGATAGAATAATAGTTTTTCCAAACACTCTTGACCCTTATTTTGCAGTCGGCGATGTGGTGAATATAATTGAAATTAAGGGAAAGTACGGTATTCCATCTGATTGTAAGATTATTCTTACCGTATCAAGGCTAAGTTCTTCGGAAAAGTACAAAGGTTATGAGAAAGTTATCAATATCCTGCCCGAACTAAAGAAAAATATAGCTGAATTCAAATATTTAATAGTCGGGGGAGGGGATAAGGCTGAATTATCAAGGATAAATAACCTTATTAATGAACTGAATTTGCAGGATAATGTGACACTATTGGGTGAAATAATTAATAAAGATCTTGCCGGGCTATACAGCTCTGCCGATGTTTTTATTATGCCATCAACAGGTGAAGGATTTGGAATTGTTTTTCTTGAGGCACTTGCTAATGGATTACCGGTCATTGCAGGAAATAAAGATGGTTCTACAGACCCTTTAATGGACGGGGAATTAGGTATATTAGTTGATCCTGAGAGTTCAAAACAGATTCTAAAAGCGTTGTCGGATACGTTAAAAAAAAATATAAATAAAGATTTATTAAACAGGGATAAACTTAAAGCCGACGTTACAAGTAATTTCGGATTCATAAAATTTAAAAAAAATCTCGATACAGTTTTAAAATTAAATATTTAAGTTATAATGTTTCACATAATTTACTTTAAATATCAATTCTAAATGTCTGAAAACACACTAGTTATTGAACCTAAAAAAGGATTTTACAATCTTGAGCTTAAAGAACTCTGGAAATTCAGGGAGTTGCTATACTTTCTTGTATGGAGAGATATTAAAGTACGCTATAAACAGACATTTATCGGTGCTTCATGGGCAATAGTGCAGCCATTCTTTACTATGGTAGTATTTACGATCTTTTTTGGAAAAATTGCACAAATTCCTTCTGATAATGTTCCATACCCAATATTTTCATATTCAGGCCTAATTTTGTGGACATATTTCTCATCTGCAGTTGGAAATTCGAGCAACAGCCTTGTAGGAAGCTCAAACCTTATCAGTAAAGTCTATTTTCCCCGCCTTATTATTCCTCTCTCCTCTGCAATATCGGCAGCGGTTGATTATTTTATAGCTACTTCAATTCTGGTTGTAATGATGTTTTATTATGGAGTCTATCCAAATTATCAAATTATATATCTTCCATTTATACTTGTTCTTACTTTTCTCAGTGCTACAGGTTTTGGGTTATGGCTCTCTGCCCTTAATGTAAAATACAGGGATGTCAGGTTTGTGTTACCATTTTTCATTCAACTTTTGATGTTTTTAACACCGGTAATTTATCCTGTTAGTTTTATACCGGAAAAATATAAATGGTTACTATATTTAAACCCTGTTGGCGGCCTTATAAGTGCCCACAGGTCACTTGTAATTGGACAGGAAGTTGATCTCTTATACCTTTTATCTTCAGTAATATTTAGTCTGTTACTGATTATTACAGGGCTTGCCTACTTTAAGAAAACGGAATCATTTTTTGCGGACATAATTTAGTGGGAAATAATGCTATAGAAGTAGAAAACTTGGGTAAATGTTACCAGATTGGTGAACTTGAGGATTACTATACCCTCAGGGATTCACTTACAGACATTATAAAATATCCATATAAGCTAATATTAAATAAAGGCAAGAATAAGAAAAAATCAGAGATTGAATTTATTTGGGCACTTAAAGATATTAATTTTAAAGTAAAACACGGTGAAATAATTGGAATAATCGGTAGAAACGGAGCGGGGAAAAGTACACTCCTAAAAGTCCTTTCAAGAATTACTACTCCTACAGAAGGAAAAGTTAAAATTAATGGTAGGGTAGGGTCACTGCTTGAAGTTGGTACAGGGTTCCATCCGGAACTAACCGGACGAGAAAATATATACCTTAATGGGTCAATTCTTGGAATGTCAAAAAAGGAGATTGAAAGGAAATTTGATGAGATAGTTGATTTTGCAGAAGTTGAAAAATTCCTTGATACACCGGTAAAAAGGTATTCGTCTGGAATGTATGTAAGGCTGGCATTTGCAGTAGCAGCACATCTTGAGCCTGAGATACTTGTTGTGGATGAAGTATTGTCAGTTGGAGATATTAGTTTTCAAAAAAAGTGTATGGGTAAAATGGGAGATGTAGCAAAACAGGGAAGAACAATATTTTTTGTTAGTCATAATTTAGGAACTATTAGTAATCTTTGTCCTACTACTATTCTTTTAGATTCTGGAAAAATAATTGCAGAGGATCAAACAGCTAATGTAATTGAACATTACCTCAAGCTTGGACTGGTTAATGAAATTAACACTACTCAATATGAAAACTATATTTATAAAAATGATGATAAATCTCAACAAGATGGTGATTATTATTTAGAATCTATTTCTATTTACGATGAAAATAACAACAAAAAAAGTATTGTTCAAACATGGGATAGCCTGGCAATTAGAATTTCAGTCTATTCAAAAAATTATATTAACAGTGGTTCAATAATACTTAGAATTAAATCCCTGGATGGAGTTGTATTATTTTTACTTTCTACTGAACCTGATTATCACCTGCCGATAGAACTTTCAGAAGGATTAAATACCTACGAATGTTTTATTGAAAAATTACCTTTATCTTCTGGTGATTATATAGTTGAAGTTGGTATTGCTCGTCCAAATATTGAAGTACTTTATTGGAGTGGCGAGGTTGCAAAGATCACAGTCCATCCAAAAGACGTATATAATTCGGGTTTGGCACCAAGTTCTTCAAGGTGTTTTATTGCTGCAAAACATCACTGGCGTGATTATAGATAATATTTCCTCGAAAAATCAAAAATGGATAAAAAATACGTTAATAATAAATGTCCTTTCTGCAATTATTCTATAATTAAATATTTCAATTTAAATTGGAGAAATATTTTAAAAAAACCGTCATTTGAAAATAACAGACAAAATATCTTCTATTGTAAAAAATGTACCAACGCATGGACTATCCCAAAACCTGGTAATATAGATTATTACTCGAATGATTTTCATGAAAATCTTAACATTCAATCAATTGATGATTTACCTAGGCAGTGGCGTAAAGCTATAAAGATGCAAGTTAACATAATTAGTAATAATGTTAATAATAATGCCAAGATCGTGGAGATAGGATGTGGAAAGGGTCTTCTGCTGAATGAATTAAAGAATGTTCCTTTTGATGTTACCGGAATTGAAATCAGTAAATCTGCCTGCAAATACCTTAAGACCAAAGGTGTGAATGTATATAATGCTGAGTTTCCATCATTCGAGATAGATAATAAATATGATCTTGTAATAGCCTCTCATGTATTAGAACATGTTGAAAATACAGACGAATTTATAAAAAAAGTTAAAGAAATTTTGAAAATAGATGGATATGTCCTTTTTATTCAAACTAATTGGAAGGGGCTTATGCCAAGGCTAAAAAGAGGTTCCTGGTACGGATGGGTAATGGAGCAACATTATTGGCATTTTACGACAATGGGGATGATTAATTATCTTGAGAAATATAATTTTGAATTAAAAAAATTAGAGTATACATCACTTGAACATAATAATAGTCTATTGTCTGTTTTGGGTGAATTTATTCCGGGTTTTGGAGACCAATTTCATCTTTTAATGAAGTTGAAAAGTTAAAACAAATTACAATATTTGAAACAATGATTATTAGTAAAATTAAAAAGTATTTTTTATGGCAAAAAATAAAAAAATCGGAACGTATTCAAGGCTGGTTAACAAAAAATGAGTCAATAGAGCTTTTCAATATTTCCAGGATGTTGCCACATAACTCAACAGTTATTGAAATTGGCTGCTGGAAAGGTAAAAGCTCATATTGCATTACAAGTGGATTAAAATCAGGTTCAAAACTATTTGTTATTGATCCGTTCGACTGTTCAGGAGATATCGAAAGTAACATAATTTATAATGAAAATATTTCAAATAAATCATTATTAGATGATTTTAAAGTGAATTTATCAGACAATGATTTATTAAATAAAGTTGAAATACTTCAAGGATTATCGAATGATTTTGTTGGAAAGGTCAATGATGTTGATTTCTTATTTATTGACGGAGATCACTCAATAGAGTCATGCAGTTTTGACTTTGAAAACTATTCTAATTCAGTAAAACCAGGGGGTTATATAGCCTTACATGATTTTGATCCTAATAGGGAAGAACTTGGTCCTACATGGGTAGTAAATAACTTAATATCAAAAAATAATTCTTTTCAATTTAATAAAATTGTTGATTCATTATGGATATGTAAGAAATTAAATGTCTAAGGTAAAAATAGTTTGTGTTACACCTGTTAAGAATGAAGAATGGATTTTGGACAGGTTTCTAAGCTGTACAAGCCTTTGGGCAGACCACATCATAATTGCAGACCAAAACTCGAATGATAATACACCTGAAATCTGTAAGAAATATCAAAAAGTAATATATTTTCAGAATTTAATAGAAAATTATGACGAAGAAGCCAGACAGAAACTTCTATTGAATAAAGCCCGAGAAATTCCAGGACCTAAGTTAATATTTGCTCTTGATGCTGATGAATTTATTACTTCAAATTCTCTTCAAACAAATGAATGGAATGAATTGAAGAATCTTTCACCTGGGACATCTCTGCATCTCAAATGGATTAATGTTTACCCTGGATTTAAGAAATATTGGTCCCCCAATTTCAATTTGCCATTTGCATTTATTGATGATGGAACTGTACATTCAGGAAATAAGATTCATAGTGCAAGAATTCCAATAAATGAAAAATTATTAAAGTATTCTAATGATATAAAAGTTTTGCATTTTCAGTATACAGATTGGGAAAGAATGAAGAGCAAACACAGATGGTATTTATGTTATGAGAAAATAAACATAAAAAATAAGCCAATAGGAAATTATAGAATATATTCACATATGTATAGAATAAAGAAATCAGATAAAAAAATGTTTAATCCGGATTGGATAGATTATTACGAAAATAATGGAATTAATATGAAAACAGTTAATGTGGATCAAACTTACTGGTGGGATAAAGAAGTACTTAATTATCTTGATAAACATGGAAATGAATATTTTAAAAATGAGAAAATATGGGGTATTGACTGGGTTGCTACTGGGAAAAAAATCAACAGAATATCGGAAAGTTATAAAGACCCCAGGGGTATAATACTAAAATTAGTACATTTTTGGTTAGAGAATACTAAAAAATATGAAAATAGGTATATAAATAAAATTGATACATTATTTGCAGGCCTGATAAATAAGTTTTCATGATATGAAAATTGATAATTTCCCCAACCCCAAAAAAGAAAAAAATGATTGGCCATGGACTACAGATATTCCAATCTTTCCTCCCACTATGTCCGATGGGAAGAACTGGCCCAAAATCAGTATAATCACACCTTCTTATAATCAGGGGCAATTTATTGAAGAAACAATCAGATCTGTATTGCTGCAGGGATATCCCAATCTCCAGTACGTCATAATTGATGGCGGCAGTACAGATAATACCGTTGAAATTATTAAAAAGTATGAACATTTGCTTACCTATTGGATAAGTGAACCCGATAATGGACAAGTGGACGCAATTAATAAAGGGTTGAAACAATGTAGCGGAGAATGGGTAAATTGGTTAAATAGTGATGATCTGCTTGAAGAAGATTCATTAAAGAAATTAGCTGAAATTATTATAAATATTGAAGAAAATATTAAAGTTATAGCCTGTTCTATAACTTATGTTGATACACATGGAAAAATTGTGAAGGATAGAATCGACCCGAGGATACCCAAATCGGTAAATTCTTTTTTTACATTAGATCAAAATAAATGTCCGGTTCTCAATCAACCCTCCACGTTCATTAAGAAAGAGTATTTTAAATTGACTGATTTAACATATGTGATGGACTGGGTTTTATACATGAATATATCTGATCTTTATCCGGACTCATATTATTCAGAGGATGTAATACTCTCAAAATTCAGAGTCCATAATGAAAATAAGAGTTCATTTGGTTCTGAAATATTTCATTATGAAGCTGTTGAATATATCGATAATTTTAAATCTAAATATGGGGTTTCAAAAACAAGAATATTAATTGAAAAATGGAAACGATATTCCCTCAGGAGAATATCGTTTATTAATTCAAAAAAAGAAGTTAATTCCTTAAAAAGATTGAAGAATATTTTTTTTACAATTCTTAAATATCCTGACTTACTGCTTGATAGTATATTCCTTGAGTCAGTTTACAATCAAATAAAAAAATTAATTATTCAAAAACAGAAAATGGAAACCAGGTTAGTTAATACAATAAAAAATAAAAGTGATATAACATTTATCCAGATAGGTGCTAATGATGGAGAAAATTATGATTTTATGAATACTTTATTAAGAGAAAATGAATCTTGGTCAGGAGTATTTGTAGAGCCAATACCATATTTATTTGAGAAATTAGTAAGTCTAAATAGTAAATATTCAGATAAATATTATTTTGAGAATGCAGCCATTAATGACACGGATACTGAAAAATATAAAAGAATATTTTATATTTCTAAAAATATTGAAGAGTTGTCGGGTATAAACCTGCCTTATTGGTATGATCAGATTGCTTCATTCTCAAAAAATCATGTTCTAAATGAACTAAAAACTGTAATAGAGGAAGACATCGTTAATAAACATATTCTGGAAAAAGATGTTAAGTGCATAACCCTCAGGAAATTAATTGAAAAATATAATATTAGTAGAATTGATTTATTGGTTATTGATGTAGAAGGTTATGATTATCATGTATTAAAGCAAGTGGAATATATAAAGATAAAACCATCAATAATTGTTTACGAGTATAAACATCTGAATTTAAATGAATATCATTTATCAATTGAATTGTTAAAAAAATTAAATTATAAACACTATATATACGATCAGGATATATTAGCAATAAAGATGGATTCTTAAATTATTGTAATTTTGTAACCTCGTAAAAGTAAGAACCTAAATTAATGATTATTATTTATTCTCCATATTTTTATCCAGAATATATTGGTGGTGCTGAACGGCTTGCATATTATACTGCGCTTGGTTTTAAAAAGAATAAAATAAAAGTTTCCATAATTACATTAGGAAAAGTAATAAATCACTATATTTATGAAGGTATAGATGTATATGTATTACCATTAATAACAAGTGAAGAAAATAAAAAAGAAATATCAATTGCAGAATTAAATTTTAGCCTGGATTATTTGCAGCCGGTAATCATTCATATTATAGGTTTAATAGCTGTTACAAATATAATCGAATATGCCGCCAGAAAAAATATACCTACTTCCATGGCGGGTATGGATTATTCAATCCCCTGTGATAACAGGACCTTAATTAGAGGGAACCAGAGTGTATGTAGCGGAAGAAAAAATATAAATGACTGTTTCAACTGTAATCTGGAGTCTGGTAGAAAAAGGGACAAAATATTAGCTACTATAGGAAAGAATTCACCAAATTTTCTAAATACAATATTTAGTGATGTAGGAACTAAATTATTAGGTAGAAAATTTGGTTCACAATTATATTTTTGGGAGTCCTTCAAGAAACGCGAGAAAGTAAGAGAAATATTAAAAAACAATCTCAATATCTATATAGCGCCATCAAAATTTACAAAAGACGTGGTAAGCAATTACTTTCAAAAAAATAAAACTGAAATTTTTGAACTAATGTATCCATTATCAGAAGAATATTTAAAGGATTATAAAAAGAAGATAAATAAAAAGCAGCTTATTGTCGGGTATATAGGAAGGGTGATACCTATAAAAGGTCTGGAAATATTGCTTGAGTCTATACGCTTATTAGATCCTGATCTTTCAATATATTTTAAAATATACTGTCCAAATAATAATGATTTTGTTGATTATAGATTAAATCTTAAGAATAAATTTACTAAACTGGAAAATGTGGATTGGAATGAATGCGGTGTTTTAAATGCAGATGAACTGAAAATAATACATTCAAATTTAGATATATTAGTTGTACCGTCTATTTGGCAGGAATATCTGGGATTTGTAACAATTGAAGCTTTAAGTCTCGGTACACCGGTAATATTAAGTGATTTTGAATCGCAATCCCATTTTGTTCAAAATACAAATAACGGAAAATTGTTTAGTACCGGTAATTCAGTTGAATTAAGTCAGGTAATTACTGATTATTATAATAGGAAAATAGAAAGTGGATTACCAGAAACTGAATATAAAATTCCTACAGTTGAAGAATATGCAAAAGAATTATTGGAAATTTATAAAAAAGTTATATAGCTGAAAATATGAACTTTAATATATACACGGTTGTTGATGAAGATTATATCCCAGGTCTAATTGCTTTAGTGAATTCTGCAAGATTCCATGGATTTAAAGGGAAATTTATTGTTGGAATGACTGAAAAAATCACTAATAAGCCGAATATTGAAGGGCTAGAATTTGTAAATATAAATTCTAATGGTTATTGGGCTGGGAATACAAAACCATATTTAATATTAAATAATCCATCAGAAAAATTTATTTTTATTGATTCTGATATAATAATTAATAATGAAGACTTTTTTACTCGATTAAATCAAATAGTTAATTATGGATTGGTCTTAACTATTGAGAGTCTCCTGCCAAAGAACGACTATCGAAGATATTTATGGAATAAAAAACACAGTAAATATTTTAGCGAATATTATTATAATTCCGGATTTATTGCGGGTATCTGGGAAAGAGATAAAGAATTTGTTGAAAAATGGTGGAGTGAAATAATAAACAATATTGATCCTCCTGGTAGATTGTATGAGAACAGTACATATCCAATGGCAGATCAGGATGCTTTAAACGCTGTCCTTCAAGATTATAAAGGGAATATTGTGTCATTAACTTCTCCTGATGTATGGTATGCTGCAAATTCGGATAAACCATTTATACATGTTGGTGGATTTAAAACACCTGCCATTCTTCATTGTACAGGAAAAGAAAAAACATGGCTTCTGGATAAAATACCTAATCGTTTCCCAACAATTTATGATCTTTCATGGTATAAATTTGCTGTTACTGAAAATAAGAATTTTAAATTTAAACTAAATTTGTCAAATTATATTAAATGGTGGCTGGAAGAGAGAAAGATTATAAAATATTATATTAAATTATTAAAATATCTAACATAAAGTATGTAAACAATAAATAAATTATAGTGTTGCAACCATGGTTGTTAATATTAAATATAAAATAAAACATTACTCTCCATCACTTTTTTACTTTTTAAAGAAAGTTCGGACTCAATTTTTAGATTACTACTATTACTATATGTGGCTACTAAATAATAGACCTGTACCCCCACCACATAGTGTTAAAAAAAAGTATATCAAAGACTATTCCAAACGGTATCAATGCACTACGCTGATTGAGACTGGTACCCATTTTGGAGACATGATACACGCAAATTTGAATAATTTTGAGCATATTATATCTATTGAACTGGATGAAAAATTATATTCAAATGCTGTGACGAAATTTAAAAATAATCAACATGTAAAAATATTACATGGAGACAGTAGTGAATTAATGGGGGATATTGTTAGTAGTATTGAATCTAATACACTTTTTTGGTTAGACGGGCATTACTCCGGACCCGGGACAGCCATGGGTGACAAATCAACACCAATTATTGCCGAACTGGAACATCTGTTTAATTCACATATAAAAAATAAAATGGTTATTTTAATTGATGATGCACGTGAATTTAATGGTAACAATGATTACCCTACAATTGATGAGCTGAAAAATTATGTTTTAAGTAAAAATGAACAAATAGATTTTGTAGTATCTGATGATATTATTCAATTTTGTCTTTAAAAGTATTCAAATTATATGATTATTTTATCACCTACTTATTCAAAAAATGAGAAATATTGCGATATATTAATAAGCCTTCTTGATAATTACTGGCCAAACCATCCGAAGCTCTATTTTGTTACCGACTCGGGTGATAATATTAAATATGAAAATAAGATAATTACTGAAAACACAAAATGGGTAGAGATGCTTTATGAGTCCTTAATTACCCTAAAACAGATAGAAAGTAGCTGTGACTATATATTTTTAATACTTGAAGATCTTTTCCCTATCTGGGATATGGACTACAACGATCTGAATAAATACTTAGAAATATCAAAAAAATCTAATTTGAACTATGTTTCATTTCTAACATTTGACGCAGACTGGGGTAAAGATAACTACAGGCAGTTTTTTGGTAAAGATTTTTATTTTATACATAATAATTTCAATTATCATAGCCAGCTGCAGCCTGCATTATGGAAGTATGATCATTTGATAAAGACATTAGAGTATGCTCTGGAAAATAAAATTAATGACCCATGGAAATTTGAATTTATAAAATTCTCAGATGACCATTATGTGGCAGATTTCAGGTGGCCAAATATATTGAATGGACTGCTTGTTGGTAATCTTATTAATTATGAGGCACTTGAGAAAATCCAGTTGCCGGAAGGAAGAAAACTTAAAAATAGTTTAATAATAGATTCAATATCCAGGAACAGGTACACGAGGAAATTAAAAAAGATTATTTCCAGTTTTATTAATTAAAATGAGAATTTCTTTTATTATTCCATGCTTTAATGCTGAAAAATGGATTGTGGAAACACTTAATTCAGTGATTTCTCAAGATGGAGAATTTGAAAAAGAAATAGTGGTTATTAATGATGGCTCAACTGACAATACGGAAGAAATAATAAAAAATAACTTTTCTGATGTTTTAATAACCACTACAATTAATCAGGGGGCAAGTAAGGCAAGGAATCTTGGTACAAGTATTTCTACAGGTGAATATATTCAATATTTAGATGCCGATGATATACTAGCCGAAAATAAAATTACGAAACAATTAAAAATATTATCCGAAACTAATGCGGATATAGCATATGGAAATTGGCAGCATTATGTTGAAAATGAAATTGGTGAATTTGATAAAGCACTTATAGTAAAGAAGAGAATTACCGACCCTGAAATAGATCTGTTTTCAGATTTTTGGTGCCCACCGGCTGCATATTTGTTTAAAAGAGAAATTGTTGAAAAAGTAGGTGGTTGGAATGAGCAGCTTCCCGTTATTCAGGATGCAAGGTTTGTTCTTGATTGTGCACTAAATGGGGCAGAGTTTTATTACCTTGATGAAGTAGTTGCATATTACAGAAGATTTAAATCCAAATCTTTATCCAAAAACCAAAAGAAATTTATTTGGGATTGTTTTAATAATGCGCTTGATATTGAAAAGATATGGAATAATCAGGGGCCGCTCTCAAAAGAAAAGTTTGATGCTTTAAATGGTTGTTATGAATTTGTAAGCAGAGTTAGTTATATAGAGGATAAATCATTACATACTCAGGCTTACGAAAAACTTCTTCAATATGGAATAAATGATTCATTGATTAAAAAGAATGCATCAGAGAACTTTTATTTACTTAAATCAATGTTTGGTTATAAGCCAGCATTATTTATCCACACCTTATATGGACAATGTAAAAAATTAATACAGTAGAAAAGTGACAAATTCAGAAAAAAAGAAAATAATACTGATGCTTTCAGGATGGTATTTCCCTGAATCTGTAGGGGGAACAGAGGTATATATTAAAAACCTTTCAAAAAAACTAAATGATAAAAATTACGAAGTTCAAGTAGCTATCCCTTCTTTAAAAAAAGAATATTATTACGAAGATCTTAAAGTTAACTGTTACAAGCCAAATAGTGATAATAATGTAGCTGTGCTTAGGGGTTTATCTCCACCTGATAACTTGATATCATTTGCCGATTTAATTAAGAGAGTTAATCCAGATATAGTCCATATTCACACTCTTGGGACAGATAGTGGTAATTTCCATATAAATATAATAAAAGAGTTAAGCATACCAGTCGTGTTAACTATTCATGTACCGGGAGTGTTGTGTCCCCGCGGCTCATTCCTACAATGGGGTGAAGTCCCATGCGACAGGACACTTGAGGTAAATAAATGTTCAGAATGTCTGCTTAATAGCAGGGGTATACCAAAATTTCTTAGCAAAGCACTTGTAGCAATTCAGAGAAATGAAAGTAAGTTTTTGGCCGATAAACCTAAAATCGGTATTACATTTAATACAAAAAAGTATATTGAAGACTGGTTCAACAATATGAAACTGTCAATTTCAAGAGTTGACCATGTTGTTGTTGTAAGTGAATGGTTAGCTGATACCATAAAGGATAATTCAATTGACTATAAAGCACTATCCATATCGAAGCATGGAATTGCAAAATCAGGAGATATTAAAAGATTACATAAAAATACGGATAATCAGAAGATTTCCCTCTCATATATTGGAAGATTTGATCATATCAAGGGACTTCATTTACTGATTGAATCGTTTCGTAACATAAGGTCCGACATGGTTAATTTAAAAATTTATGGAAGTGCCAGGACCGGAGATGAAAAAAAGTATTTAGAAAACATTATCTCAAAATCAAAAAACGATAAAAGGATCTTCTTTGAAGGAGAGATAAATGATCAGAACAGAGATGAAATTATGAACAGCATTGATGTTCTTATAGTCCCGTCAATCTGTTACGAAACCGGCCCATTGGTTGTACTGGAGGCATTTGACTATAAGATACCCGTGATCGGGAGTAACTTGGGTGGAATCTCCGAAAAAATTGAAAATAATAAAACCGGTCTTACTTTTGAAACGGGAAATGTAAAAAGTTTACAAAAAAATATTCAAAAAATAATAGATAATCCTGATTTAATTGCCAGGTTATCAAGTAATATAAATTATAAAATTACAACTGATCAAGTTGGAAATCAAATGGATGAGTTGTACAGGAAATATTGTTAGAATTGTATGAAAATACTATTTTCACATCCAGGTGTTGGTATTTTTACGCTGCAGGCTGCCAAAGCTCTGCATGAAATAAATTGTCTGGATACCTACCTAACCACTTTTTACTTAAATCCTGAATCAATTATTCAAAATACAATTTCAAAATTTGGAAGTATTATAAAAAACAATTTATCTCGAAGGGAAATAAGTGAAATTCCATTAAACCTTGTAAAAGGAATGCCTTATTATGAAATATTAAGGGTTCTTTCATCCAGGCTTGATAAAAAAGGTGTAATAACCGATAGAATATATGATTTTTCAATAAATAAATTCGATAACTGGGTAGCAAAACAAATTACATATAATCATGATGCTGTTTATTGTTATGAATATAATTCCCTGAATACTCTTAGGGCCGCTAAAGAGAAGGGTTTATTTACAATTTACGAAATCCCTTCTCCCGAACACAACTACGTCCATAACCTTTTAAAAGATGAAATTGATAAATATCCAGAATTAAATACTGAGTATTACAGGTATACCTCATCTTTACTGGAATCACGCACACTAAAAAGACACAAGGAGTTTGAACTTGCAGACCTTGTGCTGGTAAATTCAAATTTTACTAAAAACTCTTTTGAAAACAGTGGACTTGATACATCAAAAATCAAAGTTGTACCACTTGGATGCCCTGAGCTTCAAAGTGTTAATGACGATTTTGTGTGTAGTAATAAATTAAGAATACTCTGGGCTGGTACTTTCAGTATAAGAAAAGGCGGTCATTATCTGTTAAAAAGTTTAGATAACTTAAAAAATATTGATTATAAACTGGATATTTTCGGAAAAGTAGAATTAAATCCTACTGATTTTGTAAGTGATATAAATAAAATCAACTTAAAAGGTTCAGTTTCCAGAAATGAATTGCTTCAAAATATGGAGCAGTATGATTTTCTCATATTTCCTACACTCTGTGATGGTTTCGGTATGGTCATTACAGAGGCACTGTCTTTGGGACTTCCTGTAATTACAACTGATAAAGCCGGGGCATCTGATCTGATTGAAGATGGAATAAATGGTTTTGTAATCACTTCTCATTCCTCAGATTCTATCAGCAATATTATATTGTGGTGTAATGAACATAGGGATGAATTATTTAAAATGCGTTTAAATGCACGAGAAAGTGCAAAGAAATGGCAGTGGAATCATTATCGTAACAAACTTCAGCAAACAATATTAAGTTCTTTGGAAAATAGATGAAAAAAAAGATTTGTCTTGTTACCCCCGGACATATTGCTTCCAATCCGAGAATTGTAAAAGAAGCGGATGCACTTTACCAGGATGGCTATGATGTAACAGTAATTTATACTGAAACTACACATGAGATAAAAAAGCTTGATAATGAAATACTTAAAGTATCAGGATGGAAATATGAAAAAGTAATTTTGGGAAACAAAATTATAAGAGGATCCAGAAAATTATTAAACAAACTCTCAAAAACAATTACAGAGCATTATATTCCAAATCTAACATATGCAGCATTATCACAAAACCCGTATTACTTTATCTTGAATTCAACCGTTATTAAAAATAAAGCTGATTTATATATAGGTCATAACCTGCCTGCATTACCTGTTGTCTATAATGCCGCAAAAACAAATAGTGCAATTTTTGGCTTTGATGCTGAAGATTTTCACTCAGGAGAAGAAATTGAGGGAAAAGAATTACTATTAAGAAAGTTCCTCGAAAGTAAATTGTTGTGTAAAGCTGAGTATTTAACCTGTTCTTCACCTAATATATCTGATTTATATAATAAAGAATATAATGTTTTCATGGAAACACTGCTGAATGTATTTCCACTGAATTATGCTCAAAATTTAGATAATCAAAAAAAATACTCTAATTCAATTTACTGGTTTTCACAGACAATAGGGCCGGGAAGAGGACTTGAAGAAATATTAAAAATTATATCATTAACAAAGACTAAACCTTCTTTATTTCTTAGAGGTTCGACAAAGGTAGATGAAGAATTTATAAGGAATTTAAGGGAATTATCAGTTGAATACGGATTAAAACATAAATTACATTTCCTGGAAACCTCCAGTCCTGATTCAATGGTTTCATGTGCAGCTCAATATGATATGGGCATATCTTCGGAACTTAATCAACCACTTAACAGATCAGCTTGCTTAACTAATAAAATATTTACATACTTATTAGCTGGAATACCTGTTATTCTTAGTAAAACCCATGCACAGCATCAAATTTATTCTAAAATTAAAGATGCAGCACTAATGATTGATCTTGAGAATGAAAGTCAATCTGCCGAAATTATTGACGAAATATTAGGTAATAAGGATAAACTTAATCTTATGAAAACTGCCGCTGCAGAACTTGCAAAGAATAAATACAATTGGAATATTGAGAAAGAAAAATTCCTCAAGATTATTGAAAATACATTACGTTGAAATTAAATATCTTAATTACTGCAGATCCTGAAATCCCCGTTCCGCCGATATTATACGGTGGTATAGAAAGAATAATATATGATCTTACAAAAGAATTAACTGTTAAGGGACATAATGTTATCCTACTTGCAAATAAAGATTCAAAGGTAAAATGCAAACTTGTTCCGTATAAGGGGTTTTCCAGTAGGTCAATAACTCATACCATAAATAATAGTCGCCAGTTATATGATATATACAGAAAACACAATATAGATATTGTTCATAGTTTTGGAAGGCTTTCATATCTATTGCCAATACTCCGCAGCGGTATACCAAAAATTCAGACTTATCAGAGACATATTACAAATAAAAGTATAAGAATTGCTGAAATCCTGGGAGCAAGAAATTTAGTAATTACGGCATGTAGCGATAATTGCCTTAATACTGCTAAAATAAATAATTTTGATTCATTCGCTATCCATAATTTTGTGGATTTGAATAAATATTCTTTTAAGAAAAATGTGAAGAATGATGCACCACTTGTGTTTCTTGGGAGGCTGGACCATATTAAGGGCGCACATAACGCAATAGAAGTTGCGAAAAATACAAACAGACAACTTTTAATTGCCGGAAATAGGACCAAGGAAGAGAAAGATTATTTTGATAACGAGATAATGTCTCAATGTGACGGCAAGATAATTAAATATTTAGGGCCTGTAAATGATGAAGAAAAAAATAAATTACTTGGTACTGCTGCTGCATTATTATTCCCAATAGAATGGGATGAACCATTTGGAATTGTTATGGCAGAAGCTCTTGCATGCGGGACACCTGTAATAGCTTTTAGGAGAGGTTCTGTCCCAGAAGTAATTGATCATGGTATAAATGGATATATATGTGAAAATGTTGAAGAAATGATTAATTTTGTAGAAAAGATAGATGGAATTAATAGAACTGAATGTCGAAAATCAGCTGAATTAAATTTTTCTAAAAATGTAATTACAGAAAAATACGAAAATCTCTATTATTCACTTAAGAAATAATAAAAATTATGAATAGTGATATTACACTTCAAATAAATCTATCTGCCGGGGATATAAATTATGCAGATATAATGGTCAGGGACCTTGTTTCCAAGCACACGGAAGTAAAAGAAACACTATTGATAGTTGACTGTTGCAAACCCCAGCGGACAAAAAGCATTGACCCATTAATAAAATATCCTGAACCGGAATATTCCTCAAAGATTAAAAAAATAAAGAATATTACAAACAAATTATTACAAAATGAAATTGTTGATAATGTATATTTAATTGAACAAGGGGATCCTCTACTTAAAAAGGTTGCAAAAAAGTATATTAATACTCTTTTTTCTGAAACACATGATGCAAAAGGTACACCGGTATTAAGTTATCTCCTGCCTTTGGAATTAATAACTACAAGATATATGGTTCATTATGATGCTGATATGCTTCTTTATCAGAAAGAAGGTTGTTTTTGGACATTGGAAGCTATTAAAATTATGATTGAATACGACAATGCTATATTTGCAACACCAAGGGTTGCCCCGCCATTTGCTGACCTGTTAAACAAAGAAGATGCAACCAGCCTGCACGAAGGTCCCATCCCAAATCCAGTAAAAGGTGGATGGCTCATTAACTGGTTTAGTACAAGGTGTTTTCTTATCGATAATTATAAATTTAACAAATTGTTACCATTAATGGATACAAGCATATATCTTGAATTGATTTTAAGAAAAATATTTCAAAGATCTTTTCCAATGGCAACAGAGATGTTGTTACATAAAAGTCTTGGTAAAAGAGGATACAGAAGACTGGACCTTAATTCTGAAGATTACTGGCTTTTACATCCGGAAGAAAAGGATGAAAAATATATTTCTAATCTTACCAAATTATTGGATTATATCTCAAGGGATGAAATACCCGATGAACAAAGAGGTTGGGAAAATATGAAATCAGAAATTTGGGAAAATTTATTAATAATGTGAATAATATGGATAAAAATTTAAAAAAAATATTCAGAAGAACAGCAAAATATTTATTACTTATTTCCCCTAATTTTATAAATGAGATGTTTGCTAAACTGCCATATTCAAGATTTCATATGTTACACAAATATTTTTCTAACTTTGTATATGGAGAGGAAATTATAGAATGGCTTGGAGTTAAGTTTAAAGTTAATCCGGGAAAAATATCAGATTATTATATATATTTTTTCAGGCCTCAAAATGATATTGAAATTAATACTCTTTTAGAATATTCAAAAGGATGTTCCTGCTTTGTAGATATTGGTGCTAATGCCGGTACTTTTTCCCTAATAATAACAAATTCAAATAACAATATAATTACTTATGCTTTTGAACCTAATCCTGCTATTCAGAATATCATAAAAACTAATATTCAATTAAATCCAAATATTTCAGACCGTGTAAATTATGTAATGAAAGCAGTCTCAGAAAATTCTGGCTCACACGAATTTGCTCTATTCAAAGAAGATATGCATCTTGCAAGAATGGTTGATGATTTTAAAGGAGAAAAAGAAGTTGTAGAAGTTGTCAGTATGGATGATTACTTCAAAAATTTAGAAATTAAGCCTGATATAATAAAAATGGATGCGGAAGGCGAGGAATTGAAAATTCTAAAAGGTATGAGAAATATTTTAAAACATAATCCACCGCAAACAATGCTGATTGAGATTCATGCAGGGTATTACCCCGAAGATGAAGCAAAGGCATTTAAACAAAACATTTATGATATCCTGACAAGTAATAATTATAAATTGTCTGCCCTTAAGGAAAATAAATTGGAAGTAATTGAAGACCCTGATACCTGGCCTGGTAGATACCATATTCTCGCATTAAGAGAAAATTAAAAGAAAAATTTGATTATATATGAAGAATGTATTAATAGTCAGCCCCTCTTTTCCTCCAAGCAATCTAACTGCAGGACACAGAAGCAGAATATTTGCTAATCACTTATCTAAATTTGGCTGGAACCCAATAATTCTTACTGTTGATCCTAAGTATTATGAAGAAGATCTTGATAAAGAACTCATTAATTTGATCCCCGAAAATTTAGAAATTATTTCAACGAAGGCCCTTCCCATCAGGCCATTTAGAATAATTGGAGATATTGGAATTAGATCGTTTTGTTGGCACCTCTATTCGATTCTTAAAATAAACAGAGAAAGAAGAATTGATATGCTTTATATACCCATACCTTCAAATTTTTCGGCATTATTGGGGATAATTGTTAATAAAATTACAAAAATACCTTATTCTATAGATTATATAGACCCCTGGGTACATGAATGGCCTGAAGCCAAGCAAATGTTTTCAAAAGCTTGGTTTGTATATCATCTCAATAAAATATTAGAACCAATAGCTTTAAGAAACGTATCACTAATAACATCTGTGGCTCCCGGATATTACAGTGGAGTTATAGAAAGATACAGCTGGATTGAAGAATCAATTTGTAAATCCATGCCGTATGGTTCCGAAATTATCGATTTTAATTATATTGAAGAAAATCAAAAACCTCCCGTATTATTTAATAATTCTGATATTGAATTCAGGTTTATTTATGCTGGTGCGATGCTTCCAAAAGCCTATGAAACTTTAGATGCATTATTCCTGGCATTGAAAATAATAAAGGAGAGTGATAAAAGTTTATCAAAAAGATTAAAACTTTATTTTATAGGTACAGGATTGAATCCTAATAAAGCTGATAGCTATAATGTATCAAAATATGCTGAAAAATATGATATTTCTGACAATGTTATTGAATATCCTAAAAGAGTACCATATCTGGAAATTCTAAATCATTTAAAACACTCAGACTCAGTTTTAATTATTGGTTCAAGTGAATCACATTACACACCTTCAAAAGTATTCCAGGGAGTTATGTCTAAAAAACCATTATTTGCTTTATTACATTCAGAAAGTTCTGCTGTTAAAATAATTAATAAAACAAATAGCGGGTACGTTATAACTTTTGATCAAAATGACCAAATCAATAATAAAGTAGATGAAATTGTTGCAATGATTAAACAGATAGTAAGCAAAGAATGGAAAGTTGATAAAGTAGATTGGGATCATTTTAATGCTTATTCAGCAGAATCTGTGACAAAACAACTTGCAGTGAGTTTTGATGAAGTAACCGGATAATATAGATACGAATATCAATAATATATTACGAGTTTTACGTTCTAATTATATGGAATTAAATCAATATAAAATAGGAATTATCAGTACTCACCCTATCCAATACTACTCTCCCTTATACAAAGCTGTCTCAGATCATCCCGAAATTAATTTAAAAGTATATTATTGCCATAAACAGACTCAGGAAAACCACGGAGAAAGTGGCTTTGGTGTTAAATTTGACTGGGATATTGATTTACTTGATGGTTATAAATATAAATTTCTAAATAATGTTTCTGCTAAACCTAACGTAGACAGTATTTGGGGCTGTGATACACCTGAGATTTATGATGAAATAAAAAAAGAAAAATTTGATGCAGTTATTGTAAGTGGATGGTATGTAAAGAGTTATATTCAGGCAATTTGGGCGTGCTGGAGAACGAATACACCTGTAATAGTTAGAAGTGACTCGCATTTAAATACAAACCGCTCATTTCTAAGAAAAATTATTAAATATCCTCTTTACAGAGGGTTTATACCAAGATTTGATGCTTATTTATATGTTGGCAAAAGATCATTGGAATATTTATTATATTACGGAGCAAATAGAGAAAAGATGTTTTTTTCTCCGCATACTGTCGACAATAAATATTTTAAAGAAAATTCTAAATTAAACAGTTCAAAACTGGAATCAGTTAAAACTAATCTCAATATTCCACATGATTCGATAATTTTTTTATTTGTGGGAAAATTAATTGATATAAAAAGACCTATGGATTTTTTGGAATCCATTAAAATTTCTTATAAAACTAACAAGAATATATTCGGAATAATGGCCGGGGAAGGAGAATTAAAGAGCAAATGTGTTAATTTCATTAAGAATAATAATCTACCGGTAAGATGCCTGGGATTTGTTAATCAAAGTAAAATGCCTGAAATATATGCTTTATCTGATATCCTGGTTGTGACTTCTGAAAGTGAAACATGGGGGTTAGTAGTAAATGAAGCTATGGCATCTGGGCTTACAGCCATTTGTAGTGTTACTGTAGGGTGTGTTAACGACTTAATTATTGAAGACGAAACCGGGATTTTCTATAAAAAAGGGGATATAAAAGAATTAGCAGAAAACATGTCAAGGTTATTAAAAAAGAACAATAAACTAGATGAAATGAAAATTAGAGCACAGGAACATATACAGAACTATTCAGTTGAGAAAAATGTGGAAAATATTATAAAAACTTTAAAATATTTAAAAGAGAAATAAACTGAAAATTAAATGACTATTACCGTACAGTTCCTGATTTACTCAGCTATCTGGATAATTACTTTTTCTATCTATATTTATGCAATTAAAAAATATAGTTTTAGAACCATTGGTTTAAGTTTGGTTTATCTCTTTAATTTTTCGATTGTACATTTCTGGGGATCTGTTTTCTTCATTTCACCCGGGTATTGGAACAATCAATTAGAGGAGACCATTACTGGGTATAAGTACTCAACTATTGCCTTTGTCTGTTTCTGCATTGGATCATTGGTTTTTTATTTTAACTGGGGAAAAAATAATAAATTAAATGAAAACCAAATCAGATACCATAAAATTGGTGAAGAACCACTTCTTTACTTTCTCATGGGATTTGTCTTATTTTTTATACTTAAAAATAAAATTATTGGAATCCCGACCCTAACTGCATTTGTATCAATGGGCCAGCAATTATTAATTGTAGGTTTATGTTTGCTTTTATATAAGAACTACTACCTTGGAAGAAAGTTTACTTTCTCTTTTTTAATTATATTTAGTTTTCTTATCCCGTTTATAACCATTATTAACGATGGATTACTTGGTACAGGTCTTGCAATGTTTCTAACCGTAATAGTGTTTTTAACAAACTTTTATAAGTTTAATTTTAGGTACTTAATGATCGTGTTGATAGGAATCTTTGTTGGGCTGTCTTTCTATCAATCATACTTAAGAGACAGACAAGAAATACGAGATCTTGTATATGGTGGGGCGACTATATCAGAACGAGTTGAACAACTAAATTATACATTAACTAATTTGGAATTATTCAATCCTTTCGATTCAGAACATTTAGACCGAATAAACAACAGGCTTAATCAAAACTGGATAGTAGGAGCGGCAGTAATTTATATGGAGTCTGAGAGTGAGGAGTATGCAAAGGGTGCTACTTTTAAAGAAGCTGTATTTAATGTTGTTCCAAGGGTTATTTGGAAGAATAAACCTAGTTTTGCCGGGGATACGAGTAGGGTAGAAAAATATACAGGTTTAAAATTTGCAGAAGGAACAAGTGTAGGTATGCCCCAGGTTATGGAATTATATATTAATTATGCTGTATATAGTGTAATTCTGGGTTTCTTTTTTATTGGATTAATATTTAGTTATTTTGATTATAAAGCCCATATAAAAATTCATAACGGAGAGTTTGATAAGTTTGTATATTATTTCTTGCCTGCACTTGCATTTATGAGAGTAGAAACCCCTATTTTAGAAAGTATTTCAGGCGCTGCAGCAGGAATCGGCATTGCATACGGCCTGCAGAAATTGCCAAAACAATATAATTCTATAATATTTTTAATATTATTTTTCATTTCATTAATTTTTATTTTAAAAAAATATTATTTACCCTTGATACAAAACCTGCTTTAAAAAATAAATTAATTTAAATATGGTAAATATTGTAGATTTTTAGAGAATTCTCTTGAATAAAAGTAATATTACAAATATATCCGTCATTGTAATTTTTTTTGTTATTTCAATAGTTATTTCTGAAATATTAATAAGATTATTAATTGGCCCTCCTTCCTATTTTTTCTATACAGCATCATTTACTGATAAACAAAATAACTGGAATATAAATTATGAAATTATTGATATACTCAGAACAAATTGTGATAATAAGAAGGTTGATAATAAAATAGCAGTAATAGGTGATTCATTCGTATTTGGTCAGGGTGTGGATAATTGTGATGATTTTGTTTCTAAGCTAAATGAAAAAAGTGATAAATATAGCTTTTATAATTTTGGTCTTATTGGTGTAGGTGCTAATGAATACAGTATGGTTGTCAGGGATTTTTTGGATGATAGTTATAATGCAGCAATAATAGTATTTTATGGAAATGATATAAGTGATCTTAAAAATTATAAAGATAGATCATTATTAGGAATTGTTGCTGATAAGTCATCAATATTATCATTAATAAGAAAGTATAAGAGATCAAGAAGTGTAGAAGTAAAAGTTTCAAATATGGGAAATGAAAATAATTTTGATAACAATGTTATAAGTGTTATTAAAAACAATCCTAGTTATTTTTATGATACAGATTATCCCGGACTTGATGAAAAGTTGTTATTTGAAAAACAGTTTAATGCTCTTTCAAGTGAATTGGCGAAAAAAAATATTAATAATATTTATATAGCTGTTGTACCAGGTGGAGAGAATCTATCACGCGAGTTACATGAATTTATAATTAATAATGGGGGTAAAACAGCTGAATTTGGAATAAATTCTGAATCTTACCGTTTTATAAAAGATTTATCTGATCAAAACAACTATATATTCATTGATACTTTTAATGAATTTTCTAAAAATGGAGATAAATACTATTTTGAAAATGATTTGCATTGGAATGAACATGGACATAAATTAATGTCTGAAATTATTATACAAAATATTAAATAGAAATAAATGAAAATCCTATGTGTTACCCCGACATATTGGCCTGCTTTTGAGTTTGGCGGCCCAATACATTCACTTCATTTCTTAAATAAAGGATTAATAAATAATGGGGCCGAATTATCGGTATTTACAACAAATAAAGGTCAATCAACTGAATTTACAACAAATAAAACTTCTAAAATAGATGGAATTGAGGTTACATACTTTTCCTACTCTAAATATATGGAATTTCTTGGAACAACGGGATGGCATTTTTCTTACCCCTTACTAAAAGCATTAAAGACTGAATTAAGACATTATAACCTTGTATATATTCTATCAATTTGGAATTTTACAAGCGCTATCACTGCATATTATTGTAAACAATATAATATCCCTTATGTGATTTCACCAAGGGGACAGCTTTATGACCAGGTAACCAGTACAAAATCATGGAAGAAAGTCCCCTATTACAAATTAATAGCGAGTAAAATTATTAAAAACGCAGTAGCAATACATTACACTTCAGATGATGAGTATTTAAATGTTCATAAAAGATTGGGTTTAAATAATGAAGCCATAGTTATACCCAATGGAATTGTCTTAGATGAATATAAAGTTTTACCAAAAAAGGGAGAATTTATAAAATTATATCCTCATTTAAAGAACAAACAGATATTACTGTATCTTGGAAGATTAAGCTGGAAAAAGGGTATTGATCTGTTAATAAAATCATTGCCAGAGATCTTGAATAATAATAAAAATGTACATTTGCTCATTGCAGGTAATGACGAAAATAATTATAAATATGAATTGATTGAAATTATTAAGAGTCTTAATTTGAAATATTGTGAAGTAAGTTCCGATCCATTAGTTGATAAAATTGGAATTGACGTTTCTATTACTTTTACTGGTTATTTAGATAATAGTGATAAAAAAAAGGCAATGATTGATAGTAAACTATTTTTGTTATCCTCTCATTCTGAAAATTTTGGAATGACTGTTATTGAAGCCATGGCATGTAAGCTGCCTGTCTTAATAAGCAAGAATGTGGGTATTGCAGACAAAATTGTTGAATATGATGCCGGAGTAGTCATTGAAAATAGTACAAATGAAATATCTAAAAATGTATGTAACCTTTTAGGAAACGAAAAAAAATTGGATTTAATTAAAATTAATGCACTTAAGTTGTTAAATAATAAGTATGAAATTAATGAAATTTCAAAAAATATATTACTATCTTTTAAAAGGCTGATTGAATAAAATGGACGAAATATCAACTGATTACGGTTGGAGTAAGGAATATAATAATAGTCCTGATTATTTAATAAGTTCTCTTAACGATATATTGCCAGCCTATCTTAATAATAATGACTTAATCCTGGATGCAGGCTGTGGAGGCGGACAGCTACTTAATATACTTTATGAAAAAGAATACAGTAATCTAAGAGGTTTTGATGTTTCTCTATCGGGAATAAGTGTTGTAAAAGAAATGTATTCTCATCTTGAGAACTTAGTTGCAGTTCATGATGGATATAATAAAATCCTGCCTAAAGAGTTCCAACAAAATGATTATGATTTGGTTCTATCAGTTGAAGTTATTGAGCATTTGTATAATCCTGGGGTCTACCTTGATAATATTTATTATTGGTTAAAACAGGGAGGATATTTGATTATCTCGACTCCGTATCACGGTTATTTAAAAAATTTATCAATTTCTCTGATGAATAAACACGATCTTCATTATGATCCCTTATGGAATGGTGGCCACGTTAAATTTTTTTCAAAAAATACTCTGACCCGGATATTAAAATCCAGTGGTTTTGAAATTGTAGATTTTATTGGAAGTGGCCGTATTCCGTTTTTGTGGAAATCAATGATAATTATTGCAAAGAAAAATAAATGAACCTGAAGAAATTTCCCATATCTATAGTAGTATTAACATATAATGAATCTTTAAATTTAGATAAATGTTTAAACAGTGTTTATGATTATGTTGATGAAATAGTAATAGTAGATTCAGACTCTACAGATAATACCCTGGAAGTAGCATCAAAATTTAACTCTATAATATTTAGTAATAAGTTTGAAACTCATAATAAACAATGGTTATGGGCTCTGGAAAATATAAAATTAAAAAATGAATGGGTGATGGGCCTTGATGCTGACCAGGCATTTACCAAAGAGCTGTGGGATGAAATATCATTACTCTTTAATGGAAACTTAGAAAATGTTGATGGTATTTATATAAATAGAAAATATATTTTTAGAGGACAGTGGATTAAACATGGAGGTATGTTTCCAAAGTACTTATTAAAATTATTTAAAAAAAATAAAGTTCTTATTGATGAAAATGAACTGGTTGACCATCATTTTTATATAAAAGGCAATACAATAAATACTAAGAATTATATTGTAGAAGAAAACTATAAGGAAAATAACTTAAGTTTCTGGATGTCAAAGCATAGAAAATATGCTGAACTCTTTGCCAATGAAATTATATATAGTAAAAGTAATAAAGTTATTACTCCTGATTATAAAGGGAACCCTGACCAGCAATCACTTTACCTAAAATCATTATATTCTAAATTCCCACTTTTTGTCAGGCCTGTTTTGTTTTTTATTTATAGGTATTTCATAAAGTTTGGAATTCTTGATGGTAAACAGGGACTAATATTCCATACATTACACAGTTTGTGGTTTAGATTTATTATTGATAAAAAAATATATAATTTAAAGAAGAATAAAAGATGATAATTCTTGGTATAAATGCATATCATGGTGATTCTTCTGCCTGCTTGGTAGAAAACGGTAATATACTTTGCGCAATAGAAGAAGAGCGTATCAACAGAATTAAGCACTGGGCAGGATTCCCGGGCGAATCTATAAAATGGTGTTTAGAATATAGTGGTATAAATATTGAAGAAATAGATTATATAGCAGTCTCTAGAAATCCTTCAGCCAGGATTTTTAAAAAACTTCTTAGGTTAATACAAAAACGGCCAAATATAAAGTTTTTTAAGGACCGGTTTAAGAATTTAAAAAAAATCCAGGACCTTAAAACACAAACCTGCCAACTATTTAATATTTCAAAAGATTCTATTAAAGCTGAACTAATAAATGTTGAACATCACAGCTCTCATATTGCAAGTTCTTATATGATTTCTGATATGAATTCTGCTTCATGCATTTCCGTTGACGGATTTGGTGATTTTGTAAGTGTTATGAGGGGGGAATGTGAAGGCAGAGAATTTAATATATTGGATACAGTGGATTATCCACATTCTCTGGGAATATTTTATACAGCTTTAACACAGTTTTTAGGTTTTAAAAATTACGGTAATGAATACAAGGTAATGGGTCTTTCAGCATATGGTAATGCTAAATATAACAGTGAGTTAAGAGACATAGTTAAACTAAAAGATAACGGCCTATTTGAACTGGATAACAGCTTTTTTCTTCATGATTCTAAAGGCGTTGAAATGACCTGGAATGACGGATCACCCAATATAGGGAATTTGTATTCAGATAAACTTTCTGAGCTGCTGGGTAAACCCCGGTCAGAAAATGATAATATACAGCAATTACATAAAGATTTGGCCTGTTCTGTCCAGTGTATTTATGAAGAGACACTTTTTCATATGCTTGATGACTTATATATTAAATATCGTAACGATAACCTATGCCTGGCAGGCGGCTGTGCTCAAAATTCTCTTGCTAATGGGAAAATATTGAAAAAAACTGGTTTTAAAAATTTATTTATACCGCCTTCGGCTCATGACGGCGGTACTTCAATCGGTGCAGCACTCTGGACTTGGAATAAATATTCCGGGAATAATCCTATAAATACCAATAAATCACCGTATCTAGGCCAAAAGTTTGATAATAGTGAAATAGAAGAAGTACTTAATCAAAACTCTCTTAAATATATTCACCATGAAGATTCTCAATTAATAAAGCAGGTCGCAAAATATCTGTCTGATGGGTTAATAATTGGCTGGTTCCAGGGAAGATCTGAATGGGGCCCAAGGGCACTTGGCAACAGGAGCATTATCTGTGACCCAAGCTTCCCGGGTATGAAAGAAATTATTAATTCTAAAATAAAAAGAAGGGAAAGCTTCAGGCCTTTTGCACCTTCTATTCTGCTTGAACATGTAGATGAATGGTTTGAATCAATTGACCCTGTACCCTATATGGAAATGGTTTATACAATAAAAAAAGAAAAAAAAGATATAGTCCCTGCTATCACTCATATAGATGGTACAGGAAGACTGCAGACTGTTTCAATGGATCTAAATGAGAAATACTATAACTTAATCAGCGAGTTTTATAGGTTAAAAGGAATACCAATGATACTCAACACTTCATTTAATGAAAACGAACCAATTGTAAACAATCCACAGCAGGCAATAGACTGTTTTTTAAGGACAGATATGGATCTGTTGGTTATCGAAAATTATTTATTACTAAAAACTAATAATAAATAGTACTTTAAGAATGAGTATAAAAATTCTCGGAATATCAGCGTTTTACCATGATAGTGCATCTGCACTGTTAATTGATGGCGAAATTATATCAGCTGCGCAGGAAGAACGTTTTACAAGAATAAAACATACCGAACAATTTCCTGAAAATGCAATAAGGTATTGCTTATCTGAAGCGGGGTTGGAAATATCAGATCTGAATTATATTGTTTTCTATGAAAAACCTTTTATTACTTTTGAAAGGTTGCTAATGACATATCTTTCATATGCCCCAAAGGGGTTATCATCTTTCCTTAAATCTATGCCGGTATGGCTTAAAAACAAACTCTTTCTAAAAAATACAATAAGAAAATCTTTAAAAAAATTATCCAAAAAGAAAGACTGGGAACCTAATCTGTTATTTACAGAACACCACCAGTCACATGCGGCAAGTGCTTTCTTTCCAAGCCCTTTTGAAAAAGCCTCTGTTTTATGCCTTGACGGGGTAGGGGAGTGGGCAACTACCAGCGCATGGGAAGGGGAAGGAAACAGCATAGATCCTTTGTGGCAGATTGATTTCCCTCATTCTCTAGGCCTTTTGTATTCCGCATTTACATATTACTGTGGTTTTAGAGTCAATTCAGGTGAATACAAGCTAATGGGACTGGCACCTTACGGGGAACCAAAATATTATGATCAGATAAAAGATAATTTAATCGATATTAAAGATGACGGCACCTTCAGATTGAATATGGATTATTTCAATTACCCTGTAGGACTTTCAATGACATCAGATAATTTTAATAACCTGTTTGGTGACAAACCCAGAAAACCGGAGACAAGAATTACCCAGAAGACAATGGACCTTGCAAGGTCTGTTCAGGAAGTTACAGAAGAAGTAATTTTAAAACTGGTAAATGGTATTAATAAAGAATCCGGAAACGAAAATTTATGCCTTGCAGGCGGTGTTGCACTTAACTGCGTTGCAAATGGAAAACTTTTAAGAAATTCAAACTTTAAAAACATATGGATCCAGCCTGCAGCCGGGGACGCTGGCGGTGCCCTGGGTGCTGCATATTCTGCATGGTATGAATATCTTGGTAATGTAAGGAAGGGGAGCAGTTCCCTGGATTCTATGAAAGGATCCTATTTGGGGCCTGAATATTCTAACGAACAAATTACATGTTATCTGGATAACATTAATGCCAGTTATAAATACTTCGATGACGCGGATTTTTATAAAAAAGTAACTCAATATATTAATGACGGAAAAATAATAGGGTGGTTCCAGGGTAGAATGGAATACGGGCCGAGGGCCCTTGGAGCAAGATCCATAATAGGTGATCCGAGAAACGAACAAATGCAGTCAAAGATGAATTTAAAAATAAAATACAGGGAATCATTTCGTCCATTTGCACCGTCGATCATTGAAGACCATATTTCAGATTGGTTTGATATGAATAAAAACAGCCCGTATATGTTATTTGTATCAGACATAAAAGAAGATAAAAAATTTAAGATGGATGATTCGCAAAAAAAACTGTTCGGAATTGATAAACTTAATATTAAAAGGTCAGAAGTCCCCGCTGTGACCCATGTTGATTATTCATCCAGGATACAAACTGTCCATAGAGAAACGAACCCAAAGTTTTATGAATTGATAAACAGTTTTAATAAACTAACGAATTGCCCTATTTTGGTTAATACATCGTTTAATGTTAGGGGTGAGCCTATAGTATGCAGTCCTGAAGATGCATACAGGTGTTTTATGAGTACTGATATGGACTGTCTTGTCCTGGAAAATATTATTTTGCATAAATCTGACCAGCCGGAATTCAAAGGGTCTGATAATCATTTGGATAATTTCAAACTCGACTAATATGATTAAATTTAACCCTGATAAGACGGAATTAAAAAAATTTGGAATAGCCTTTTCCGTATTTATACTGATATTTTTTGGCCTGGTACTGCCATATATTTTTAAAAAAGATGTTCAATATTACTATTGGTTAATACCTTCTGCTTTATTTTTCTTTTTCGGGTTAATCCTACCAATATTATTAAAACCTGTATTTATTGTATGGATGACAATTACCCACTATATAGGGCGATTTAATACGATTATTATTTTATCTTTAATTTTCTTTATATTATTTACACCAATAACTTTTATAATTAAGTTGATTAGAAAGGATTTTATGAACAGATCTTTTAATAAAGATGCAAATTCATATAGAATTACTTCTGTGAAAATTGATAAAGAAAAGATGGAGAAACCTTATTAATGTTTGAATTTTTTCAGGACTTATGGGGATTTATGAAATCAAGAAAAAAATTCTGGTTGGGGCCAATTATAATTGTAATGGTTCTGCTTGGATTTTTGATTGTATTAACCGAAGGTTCGGTTGTAGCCCCTTTTATTTATACACTATTTTAACTGTATAGAAGTGATATGAAGCTATCAATAATTACGGTTGTATATAATAATGTAAACTTCATTGAATCAAACTTAAACAGTGTCCACAACCAGTCATTTAGAGATATTCAGCATATTGTTATAGACGGTGGTTCAACAGACGGTACAGCTGAGTACCTTAAAAGCAATCACGGTTTTCCAATACACCTGGTTTCAGAGCCGGATAATGGAATATATGATGCAATGAACAAGGGCATTAGGCTTGCTGATGGTGAAATTGTAGGAATTTTAAATTCAGACGATATTTATGCAGCAGATAATATCCTGGAAAAGATTATTACCATCTTCGATAATTATAATTCGGAAAGTGTTTATGGAGATCTTGAATACGTTGATAAATCACTTAAGAAAACAGTTCGGACCTGGAGATCGGGGAAATATCGTATTGGAATTATGCAAGAGGGCTGGATGCCCCCGCACCCTACGTTTTTTGTAAAAAGAAGTATCTACGAGAAATACGGTTATTTTGATACTAATTATAAAATATCTGCAGATTACGAACTTATGCTCAGGTTCCTGCATACAAATAATGTTTCGACATATTATTTACCCGAAGTGTTTGTAAAAATGAGGTCAGGGGGAAGAAGCTATAAACCCGGGAACTATTTAAAAAAATACCAAGAGGATTTAAGGGCTATGGCTAAAAATAATATACGAAATTCATTAACAACACTCTTAAGAAAAAATTTAAGCAAGATTCCCCAGTTTTTTTAAATAAGAATATTAATGAAAGAAGAATATTTATTAAAAAGGCCGTTTGATCTATTACTATCACTTACCGGAATAGTTGCGTCATCACCTCTATGGATAATTATTACACTTTTTATTAAGCTGGATGATAAGGGGCCTGTATTCTATACTCAAAAAAGAGTTGGAATATACGGGAATTTATTTAAAACTTATAAATTCAGGACCATGATCCCTGACTCTGACCAGATTTACGGTTATAAACAAGCCGGGGAAGGAGACAAGAGGATAACCCGGGCAGGTAAGTATTTGAGATATACAGCTATGGACGAATTGCCGCAGCTGTTAAGTATCTTTGCCGGGGATATGAGCTTTGTCGGGCCAAGGGCATTATTGCCAAATGAAATTGAGGTAAATGAGAACACAACTGAATCTGTTCCAATTGAACAAATTACCGGATACAAATTACGTCAATCTGTCCGTCCGGGCCTGACAGGTATTGCCCAGATATATGCACCCAGGGATATAAACAGGAAAAACAAGTTTCGCTATGACAAGATATATATAAAAAATCAGAGCTTTTGTCTGGATATTAAGCTTATACTGATTTCATTCTGGATTACGTTCAGGGGTACATGGGAGTCAAGAGATAAAAAGTTTTAATATTATCCTTAATATGATATCCTAACACGCTTTAATAAAAACCGGAGGTTTTAAAATGGAAAGATTTGTAATACCTCATGATCATGAGATAACAAAAGGAGACAGGAGAGCTCTTAACGGGCATGGATCAACAATACTTTGGTTCACAGGTTTACCAAGCTCAGGAAAATCTACTCTTGCAAATGAAGTTGAAAAAGTATTAATTCAGTCTCAGAAAAGGACTTACATACTTGACGGTGATAACGTCAGGATGGGACTTTGCGGCGACCTTGGATTTTCTGCTGAAGACAGAGAAGAAAATATCAGGCGTATTGGCGAAGTATCAAAACTTTTTACTGATGCAGGTGTAATAGTTCTTTCAGCTTTCGTTTCACCTTACAAGGCAGACAGGGACAAGATCAGGGACCTTGTAGATGACGGCGAATTTGTTGAAGTATTTGTAGACTGCCCTGTTGAAGAGTGCGAAAAGAGAGATGTTAAGGGATTATATAAAAAAGCACGTGAAGGTATTATTAAAGGATTCACAGGGATTGATGACCCTTATGAAGAACCAACTAATGCTGAAATAGTTATTAAAACCAGTGAGCTGTCAATTGAAGAAAGTACCGATAAGATCTTAAAATATCTTGGAGAAAAAGGTATAATTTCTTAATTAATGAAAAAAAGAATATTAGTAACCGGCGGGGCAGGTTTTATAGGGTCTCATCTTTGTGAAAGACTAATAAAAGATGGAAACGAAGTTCTTTGTGTAGACAACTTTTTTACCGGTACCCGCCAAAATATTGTAAATCTTCTTGATAGCAAATATTTTGAAGTTCTAAGGCACGATATCTGTTTTCCCTTATATCTTGAAGTTGATGAGATATATAACCTTGCCTGCCCGGCATCACCTGTTCACTACCAGTTTGACCCGGTACAGACTACTAAAGTCAATGTGTCCGGTTCGATAAATATGCTTGGGCTTGCTAAAAGAATTAAATCCCGCATCCTCCAGGCGTCTACAAGTGAAGTTTATGGTGATCCTCTTCAGCATCCACAAAAAGAGGATTACTGGGGTAATGTCAATCCAATCGGCCCAAGGTCCTGCTATGATGAAGGAAAAAGGTGTGCTGAAACTCTATTCTTTGATTATCACAGACAACATAACCTTGATATAAAAGTAATAAGAATTTTTAATACATATGGGCCAAGGATGCACCCAAGTGACGGCAGAGTCGTAAGTAATTTTATTGTACAGGCACTAAAAGGCGAAGACATTACTCTTTACGGAGATGGTAACCAGACCCGGTCTTTCTGTTATGTTGATGACCTTATAGAAGGGATGATTAAGATGATGAACAGCAGGGAGGGTTTTACCGGGCCTGTTAATCTCGGAAATCCTAATGAAAAGACAGTTCTTGAACTGGCTGAGCTCATAATAAAACTGACCAAATCCAAATCTAAAATTATTAATAAAAAACTTCCCGAAGATGATCCTGTAAGGAGAAAACCTGATATATCCTTAGCAAAGAAAGAACTAAAATGGAAACCCCGGGTTGAACTCGAAGACGGGTTAAAAGAAGCTATCAAATATTTTAAAAAAGTAATCAATTAATTTAGATGTCTTCAAAAGAAATAATTTCCGGTTACGTAAATTATCTTTTTAAAAAGATTGCGTATAAATTAGGAATAAAATACCTTCCTCTTATTTTCAATAGAAAATTATTACTAATATGCATAGATAGCTGGAAAATGTATAGAATCTCCTATGAACAATATATTGCGGATCTTTTAAATAAAAATTTAAAATTAAATGATATATTTTTTGATGTAGGTTCTCATATCGGTTTATGGTCTTTATATACACAAAGTATTGTTGGGGAGAAAGGTAAAATAATCGCATTTGAACCATCCCCTGCCTTTAATTTATTAAAAAAAAACATAAATAGATATAGTAATTGTATTGCATATAATTACGGAGTTTCTAATACTAACGAAAAACTAAGTTTTTTTGCCCAGGGAACTGGACAAAGTAATAGTTTTAACCAAGAAATAACTACAAACAGCGAATACAAGAGGCCTGGTGTAGCAATAAAAGAATTGAAAATTGATGCTATTACACTGGATAACTTTTGCAAAAAACATAATGTTATACCTAATTTAATAAAAATTGATGTTGAGGGACACGAATTAAAGGTGCTTGAAGGAGCAAAAAATGTTCTACTATTGAATGGTCCAAAATTGATTATTGAAATTCATTCTCATAGACTTAAATTTGAAGGATATAATGAGAAGAATTTATTAGAATTTTTATCTAAATGTAATTACAGTTATAAAACTATTAATAATGAAGGTAAACCTCTTTATACAATCTATGCAGTAAGAAAAGAATAATTAATATGAAAAAAGCACTAATAACCGGTATTACAGGCCAGGATGGTTCATACCTTGCAGAGCTACTACTATCAAAAGGTTATGAAGTTCACGGAATTATACGACGTTCAAGTACATTTAATACTGAACGGCTGGAACATATATATACCGATCCACATGAACCGGAAACAAGAATGTTTCTTCACTATGGAGATTTGTCTGATTCAAGCCAGCTTACTAACCTTATATACAATGTAGAACCGGATGAGATATATCATCTTGGGGCGCAGAGCCATGTAAGGGTTAGTTTTGATATGCCGGAATACAGTACTGATATTACGGGTAATGCCACGATCAGATTGCTTGAAGCAATCAGGAGAAGCGGTATAAAATGCAGGTATTACCAGGCATCGAGCAGTGAAATGTTTGGCTCAACAAAACCGCCTCAATGCGAAAACAGCCCGTTCCATCCAAGAAGCCCGTATGCATGTGCAAAAGTATTGTCCTATTGGACGGCTGTAAATTACCGCGATGGTTATAGTCTTTTTGTAAGTAACGGGATTCTTTTTAACCATGAATCTCCAAGAAGAGGAGAAAGATTTGTAACACGGAAAATTACCAGGGGAATTGCAAATATTCTTGCAGGTAATCAGGAATTACTTTATCTCGGGAATCTCGAGCCAAAGCGTGACTGGGGATTTGCCCCCGAATATGTTGAAGGAATGTACAAAATATTACAGCTTGATACCCCTGATGATTTTGTAATTGGCACTGGAGAAACTCACTCAGTACAGGAGTTTGTTGAAAAAGCTTTTGCTTATGCCGGCCTTGACTGGGAAAAACATGTAAAAATTGACGAAAAGTATTTCAGGCCAACAGAAGTTGAAAGCCTGATGGCAGATAACAGTAAATCAAAAAAAATAATAAGTTGGCAACCAAAAGTAACATTCGAAGATTTGTTGAAGATAATGGTTGATTCTGATATAAGAAAAGCAGGATTAGAACCTATCGGCGATGGAGATAAAATTCTTAAAGAAAGATTTCCAAATAGATGGTGGAACAGCGATTAATTTAGGACAATAACTAACGGGTTATGGATTTAAAAAATAAAAAGATAGTAGTAACTGGCGGAGCAGGGTTCCTTGGAATATTTGTAGTTGAAGAACTGTTAAATCATGGTGCGGATAAAGATAATATTATTATTCCAAGAAGTGAAAATAATGATATTAGAAAATATGAAGTCTGTAATAATTTATTAAAAGATGTAGACATTGTTATCCATCTGGCCGCAAGGGTAGGGGGAATTGGTTTTAATCAAAAATACCCTGGTGCCTTATTCTATGATAATGCAACTATGGGTATTAATATAATTGAAGCTGCACGAATTAATAATGTAGATAAAGTTGTAGTAGTTGGAACGGTATGTTCATATCCAAAGTTTACACCTATACCATTTAAGGAAGAAACACTTTGGGATGGTTACCCTGAAGAAACTAATGCACCCTACGGAATTGCAAAAAAAGCACTTTTAGTCCAGGCTCAATCTTATAGGGCTCAGTATGGAATGAACATTATTTACCTAATCCCGGTTAATCTTTATGGTCCAGGAGATAATTTTGATCTTGAAAATTCACATGTAATCCCTGCATTAATTAGAAAATTTGTTGATGCAAAAGAGGGAAGAAAAAAACAGGTAAATGTTTGGGGAACAGGAGAAGTATCAAGGGAGTTTCTTTATGTAGAGGATGCGGCCAGGGGTATCGTAAATGCCTCAATCAATTACAATAATAATGAACCAATTAACCTTGGTGTTGGTGAAGAAATAAAGATTAAAGATTTGGTTGAGTTGATAAAAAATAAGGTTGGTTATGAAGGTAATATTTATTGGGACACAAACAAACCTGACGGTCAACCAAGAAGGATGTTAGATATTACAAAATCACAACAGTATATTAACTTTAATGCTTCTTATACATTTGCTAAAGGGATTGAAGAAACTATTAATTGGTATATGAATAATCGTAATTAATTTTCAATCTAAACCATATTTATTTTATAATTAGTTAATCCATGCTTAAAGATAATTGGTTTCAAATTAATCTAAAAGAAAGTTTATTTCTAACACTAGGTTTTATAATACTCATCGTTAATTTGTTTTATATTTATCTTGCTTTTATTAAACAATATCCACTTACACCTTGGGATGGTGGAATGGTTGTTGAAAGTTGGCGAGCAGCAAATAATATTCCAGTTTATGAAAATATCCAAGACTTTCATGCAACTCACCTCTACGGTTATTTATACACATATTATGCGAGCTATATATCCCAAATATTTGGATTCTCAAACTATACTTTAAGAATTCTATCTTTTATAAGTTTTGTACTTAGTATTTCATTAATTATGGCAAGCCTTAATTTAGTAAGGAAAAATTGGTATTTATTACTCGGAATTTCGTTGATATTTAGTGTTAATTATCAATCTGGGAACTATTTTATATTTGATAGACCCGATGCGTCAGCACTATTATATAGTGTAATTAGTATTGTGTTTTTCTATATTGGATATGAAAGAAATAAATGGCTCTTTATACTATTAGGGACTCTAACAATTTTAATAACATTTTCTATTAAACAAACTTATTTAATGGTTGCTTCAGTTCCTTTAATTGTTCTATTCCTTAGTTTTGATAAGAAGAAAATATTTCAAAATGTTCTTAAAAGACTGATTCCAATACTATTATTTTTGGTTTACATATTTATTTTAAAAATAGTTGAACCATATATTCCTTATTACATGTTAATTTTACCATCTAAGTATATGATTCAATATGATGCATTATTTTATGGTATTTACGTCATAGTATTTTCTTCCCCTTTGTTCATTTTCTTATTATATGAATTTTCAATTAATTATAAAAAATATTATTCTCCTAAAATAATTTGGATAATTTCTGCAATAATTATAACAATTCCTTTAAGTAGTTTTACAGCAGCAAAAATATGGGGAACTATTAATTCATATATTCCTGCATTGATATCAATTAGTACTTTTAATACATATATTTTATATAAATATCTTGCTATAAAAAAACAGAAATCTGAAATTAGTATTTCTTTAACATTGTTATTAATATTTTTGGTGATTTGCTCTTGTTTTCCTTTCTTGCCTACCCAAATAGGATCATATTATTCAATTTATATCTCTAATATCTTATTGTTTATTATTATTTTAATGTCTATTCTGAGGTACTTTAATTTGCATGAAAACTTTAATAAGGAGTGGTTAATAGTAAACAAGAAATATAATAACTATATGATAATTGTTTCAGTTATCTGTATATTACTTATTATTATAATTGGAGGATCAAGATATATATTTGTGATTAAAAATGAAATAAATAATCATATAAATATTGTTCAAAGAAGAAATCTTGAATATTCTAATATAATTAATATTAGTAAAGACTTAGAAGGAAAAGTAATATCACCTGAAGATCCAACTATTGTATTATATTCCAGATGGAAGGCTGAAAGAAATATTTATTTTGAATTAGATGCAAATCCGATAAATGGAAATATTCCAGATCAATTGCCAATTTACTTGAATAGATATTTGTTATCCGCGGATTATATTATTCATCCAAAAGATTGGTGGTATGAAAGAATTTCAAGTGAAAAAATACAAAGTATAAATTTTATAAAAGTTTATGATTCTGATTATTATTCTGTATGGAAAAATAATAATAAATAATTATGAAAGCACCTATCATTTCAATTGTAATTCCATTATATAATGAGGAAGAAATATTTGATCTATTGGTAAATAGATTAAATAATCTAGTTAATTCTACTTCCCTTGAATTCGAAATAATTCTTATTGATGATGGTAGTGTTGATTCTACTCCTTTATTAATGGAGAAAATTGCATTAGGTGATGAAAAATATAAATGTATATTTCTTTCCCGTAATTATGGACATCAACTGGCATTAAGTGCTGGTTTGTCGGAAGTATCTGCTTTAGATGCAGCATTTATTTTAGATGCTGATTTACAGGATCCACCGGAACTGTTTAATGAATTTTACGAAAAATATAAAGAAGGTTATGACGTTGTATATTCCATAAGAAAAAAAAGAAAAGAAAATTTAATTAAAAGAGCTTCATATTTTCTCTTCTATCGTCTGTTAAATTCAATTTCATATTATAAAATACCTTTAGATAGTGGAGATTTTTCACTAATAAGCAGAAAAGTTGTAATTCAAATAAATCAAATGCCTGAACAGGATCGATTCCTTAGAGGAATGCGTAGCTGGGTTGGATTTAAACAAATTGGAGTTGAATATGAAAGAAATGAAAGAGCAGCCGGTGAGCCAAAATATACATTTAAAGATTTACTAAAGTTAGCACTAACCGGGATATTCAATTTTAGTTATGTTCCTATCAGGTTTGTTACTTTTCTTGGAATTATCTCTGTATCATTATCTATTATATTTCTAAGTTATACATTATTTTTAAGAATATTTTATGAAACAGTACCCAAAGGTTTTACCTCATTATATATAGCAATAGTCCTTTTTAGTGGTGTCCAACTTATTTCATTAGGAATATTGGGTGAATATATTATTAGAATATTTTTTGAAGTTAAAAATAGACCACTCTATATTGTTGATAAAAAGATAATTAATAAAAAATTAGAAAATGGATAAAGCTTATTATGATGAATATAAATATTTGGAACGAAACCATTGGTGGTTTAAAGTAAGAAAATTAATATTAGAACAATATATAAAGCATATAATCTATAATAATAAGAAACTAATAATATTAAATATTGGTTCAGCTACAGGGGCGACCAGTGAGTTCTTAAATAATTTCGGAGAAGTAAGATCAATTGAATATGATAAAGACTGTTCAATATTTTCTTCAAAGAACCTAAATTTAAGTGTTCTAAATGCATCAATTACATCTCTTCCCTTTAAATCTTCAAAGTTTGATCTAGTATGTGCTTTTGACGTTATTGAACATGTTGAAAATGACAAAGAAGCAGTTGAAGAAATGCATAGAGTATGTAAACAAAATGGTAATATCTTAATTACAGTTCCAGCATATCAATTCTTATGGAGTGAGCATGACAATGTAAACCAGCATTTCAGACGATACAATAAAAATAAACTAAAGACTCTAATGAATTCTATTTTGGGTAATAAAATAATATATACAAGTTATTTCAACTCAATATTATTTCCTTTTATTTCTTTCTTTAGGTTAATATCAAATATTATTCCAAAAGATATATATCGTAAGGGGGCCGGATCTGATTTTACAATTGTAAATATGGACAGCTTCGTAAATAAAGTTTTGTACATACTATTTTCATTTGAAATTATTTATCTTAAATACTTGAAATTTCCTTTTGGAGTATCACTAATGATTCATTCTAAGAAAGACTAATTTAAAAGTTTTTCACTGGCCTTGCCCTAAAACAAACAATATTAATTTGTCAGGATTAAAAAGAATAACAAATTGAATATGAAAAAAGAAACAGATTATTCCATCATTATATTTTTGTTGTTATCCACTTTAATAATAATTTTAAATGTATTTCTAATGTATTTGAGATTTATACAAATTTATCCTTTGAGTCCCTGGGATGCGGGAATAATAGTTGAGGCTTTCAGGCTTGAAAATAACCAAGCTGTATATGAAGACCTTATTACTGGTCATGCAACGCATATGTATGGGTGGTTTTACAACTATGTTTTATGGTTTTTTTTTAATTTATTTGGTTTTAATAACTTTTTGCCTAGAGTAATTACTTTAATTGCAGCATTTTCTTTGATATCTTCTCTTACATTTATAATATGCAGAAAAGAATACATCTATAAGATACTTCTAATATGGGTTTTGTTTTTTAGTATAAATTTTAATATTGATAACTACTATATATACGGAAGACCGGATGTGCTGGCAGCATTATTTGCAGTATTATCAACTATATTAATTTACAGATCTTATTATAAAAACAGTTATTTATTATTAATATGTAGTCTTTTACTATTAATATTGTCCTATTCAACAAAACAAACTTTCGCATTTATATGTGTTATACCGGCGCTATCTTTTTTTCTTTTAAAAGATTTTAATAAAACGTCCATCATATATGCAGTCGCACCTATTATTACTCTAATATTAACTGTTCTCTTTATATATTTATTTAAACCATATTATTACTTCTATATGATGACGTTACCCGGTGCCTACGATATAAGGATAGGTAAATTATTTTATAACATCCTTTTTCTTGTTTTTGGTACACCAATCTTTATATACCTTTTTTTATACTGGAAATTTCAGATAAAAAAAGGATATAAAAACAAATTATTAACATGGTCAATAGCGTCAATTATTTTATCCATAATTGTTTCCAGCCTGTCTACTGCAAAAGCAGGTGGAGCTTATAATTCAAATTTGCCAGCATATATCTGTATTTATTTTTTTTGCGGACTAGTACTAATAAAAAATATTAATGACTTTGCAGAAATAAATATAAGTTCAGCAGGAAAAGTATTATGGGCAATTTTAATTAGTATTTTAGTTTTGATCTCAACCTTTTCAGTCATTTCAAAAATAGTAGTAAACAATAATATTTTATTGATTATAAATTTTACAATATCAATCATTATATATATATATATGTATCGCTATAAGGATAATTTTCCAATTTGGAATTATAAAACAGAAAAGTTAAAAATTGTACTAAGCGGAATATTCCTTATTTCATCACTTTCAGCACTGTTTACAGTATATAAAGTTAATAATTTTTTTACACAGGAATATAAATCCTATATAAATAGGGTAAATAAAAAAAATTATGAGTATTCTGAAATTATTAAGACTTCAAAACAATTAAAAGGCGTAATTATTTCTCCTGAAGACCCAACAATTGTTTTATATTCTAAAAATCTTGCTGACAGAAGTATGGATTTTGAACGGGATTCTAACCCACACCTTGACCGGAAATTTCCTGAAGTCCCTGGTTATTTAACTGAATATATTACAAGTGCAGATTACATAGTTAATGTAAAAGATAATAAGTATTTAGACACTGTTAAAGAAAAAGATTTAAAGAGGTTAAATTTTATAAAAATGGATGAAGGAATGAGTGATTTTAAGTATTATACTTTATGGAAAAACAATAAGATTAAATAATATTTCAAAAAATCAATGAATCCTTGCTATAAAACCGACAATATATTATCTTTTTATTATTAATTCATTGGAACGGGTGTGGTGATATGTCTGAATCTGTAAAAACTATTTCTCATAAAAAAAAAGATAGTTCTGTAAACACCCATAAACTTATGTCTAAGATTGCCGAAGATGCCAGACAGTCTTCTTTCTCTCTATCAACTGCCAATACAAGACTCAAAAATGATGCACTTTTATTAATATCCGAAAACCTTACAAAACAAAAGAAATATATACAGTCTGAAAACCAGATCGATGTTAGTAATGCAAGAGAGAAAGGACTTGCGGATGCAATGGTTGACAGACTTGTTCTAAATGAAAAACGCATAAACTCTATGGTAGAAGGCCTGAGGGAAGTTACTAAACTGAATGATCCTGTAGGTGAAATCACTAAAATGTGGAAACGGCCAAACGGCCTGTCTGTGGGTCAAATGAGAATACCGCTTGGCGTAATTTCGATAATTTATGAATCAAGGCCCAATGTAACGGTAGATGCAGCAGGACTTTGCCTGAAAGCGGGCAATTCCGTTATTCTCAGAGGCGGATCAGAAGCCTTTAATTCAAACCATGCGCTTGGATCTATTATAAGTGATGCTTTAAAAGAGGTAGGTCTTCCGGAAAAAGCCGTCCAGATTGTTCCTGTAACTGACAGAAATGCAATTCTTGATATGTTGAAACTGGATGAACTTATCGACCTTGTAATACCAAGGGGTGGTGAGGGACTTATACGTTTTGTAACTGAGAATTCAAGGATTCCTGTGTTAAAACATTATAAAGGTGTATGCCATGTGTATGTAGACGAGTCTGCTGATATAAGGCTTGCAACTGATATAGCAGTGAATTCTAAAACTCAGAGACCCGGTGTATGTAATGCACTGGAGACACTTCTTGTAGACAAGAAAATTGCCAAAAAATATTTGCCGGTACTTGTAAAAGAATTAAACAATCTTGGTGTTACAATTAAATCCTGTAAAAATACAAAAAAAATATTACCCGATACTGTTTTGGCAAAAGATAACGACTTTTATGAAGAGTATCTTGATTTGATATTAAATATTAAAATTGTGGATGGTATTAGTGAAGCAATAGAGCATATTGAGAAATACGGTTCAATGCATACAGAATCGATTGTTACTGAAAGTTATGAAAATTCACAGTATTTTATAAAAAGAGTTAATTCATCGGCTGTTATGGTTAATGCTTCTACTCGTTTTAATGATGGATTTGAATTAGGCCTGGGAGCTGAGATTGGTATAAGTACTTCAAAATTGCATGCATATGGCCCTATGGGCCTTGAGGAACTGACCTCAAAGAAATTCATTGTATATGGGGATGGGCAGGTAAAAGAATAGTACAGGAGGAGGGGGCAGGTGAAAAGAGCCGGCAGACGTGTTAGACGTATTTCTCCAAATAGTACAGAGTTAACAGGTATTGCAAACAACAAGAGATCTGTTTTTAAAGGGAAAATAGATTCTATAGAAGACATTCCCGATGTTAATGAACATACTGTAAAAGAAGATTTTACACCAAACAATTCAAAGAATTCCAAAATTGAAAATATTGCCGATGTACATTTACTCCAGCTTTACTTTAAAGAAATGGGTGAGATATCACTTCTTACCAGGAAACAGGAGCTTAGAGAGTCTGCAAAAATTAAAAAATGTGAGAATAATTCAAAACAAATAAAACAAAAATTTACAAAGTTAATTGGTAAGAATGTTGGCAATAAACTAGAAGATGTATTTAAAAATGTTAATCACTATAAAAGAAATATTAAGAATTTTAATATAAGAAATAAAATAAAGATAAAAAAGATACTGTTAAAAAAATATTCACAGAAAACAAATAAATTTAAAAATAATTTTGTTAATTCAAATCTAAGACTTGTTGTCAGTATATCAAAGAAATATCTTAGCAGGGGTCTGCCATTATCGGACCTCATCCAGGAAGGGAATGTCGGACTTATGAGAGCAGTAGAAAAATTTGACCATACAAAGGGTTATAAATTCTCTACTTATGCTTCCTGGTGGATTCACCAGGCAATTTCACGTTCTATACTTGATCAGACAAGGACTATACGTGTACCTGTATATGTCCTTGAACAGGCAACAAAAATTAACAGAGTAAGTGCTATAATTACAAAAAATTCAGGAAATAAACCATTACCTGAAGAGATATCTCATAAAACAGGATTATCCTCTGCCAATGTGAAGAAAGTCCTTTCTTCAATAAAAGATGTAGCCCATCTTGATTCGCCTGTCATGAATGGGGAATCAAATACGACTCTAGTAGATTTTATAAGTGATGAACGGATAGCAACTCCTGATATTGCAGTTACAAGAATTATGATGAGTGATAAGATACAAAAATTTCTTGAAAAACTGAGTCCCAGGGAAGAAACCATAATTAAAATGAGATATGGCCTTTTATATGATAAGAACTATACTTTAGATGAAATTGGATCACATTTTAATCTTACACGCGAAAGAATAAGGCAAATTGAAAAAAGGGCTTTAAAAAAACTTCATAAAGCTGATTCAACAGAAATTCTTAAAAGTTTTTTAGACAGGTATTAATGCTTCTTGAAATATCATTAAAAAATTACACTATAATAGAAAGTCTTACAGTCGAATTTACAAGTGGACTAAATATTATTACAGGTGAAACCGGTACTGGTAAATCCGTTATTGTTGATGCAGTTAATATTCTCCTTGGAGATAAGGTATCACCAGATATTGTTAAATCAGGATGTGATGAAGCACAGATTGAAGCTTTATTTGATATCTCTAGTAATAAAGAGCTCGTAAACATAGTAAATGAATCGGGAATTAGTCCTAATGAAGGCTTACTTTTAATAAAAAGAACTATTCCAGTATCAGGACGCGGCAAAGTCTTTATTAACGGCGATATTTCAACCTTAAATATTCTCTCCAAAATTACCGAAGGGCTTGTTGATATTTTCAGCCAGCATGAACATCAAACACTCTTAAAACCTGGCAACCATATAAAATATCTTGATATATATTCTGACAACTCCCCCCTTTTTGAAGAATATAAACTAACTTACATTGAATATCTGTATATTAATAAAAAACTTGAGGAATTAAGTGTAAGTAACCATGATCAAGATGAAAAACAAGAATTTATATCTTTTCAGCTTAAAGAAATTAACAGTGCCGGCCTCACGTTGGGTGAAGATGATGAATTAATTGAAGAAGAAAAGATTATATCAAATTATGAGAAAATCAGCAGCAATCTTAGTAGTTCATATCAAAAACTATATGAGTCTGACAATTCTGCTTATAACAGCATTCTTAATAGCGTACGGGAAATAAGTGAAATTACACAAATTGACGGTAAACTCGATGAATTATCAACTTCATTAAATACTATACTTGTAGAGATTGAGGAAAATTCAATTAATATAAGGGATTATCTTTCAAAAATGAGTTTTAACCCTGTAAGGTTAGAAGAAATTAACGAAAGAATTTCCCTAATAAATGGGTTAAAAAGAAAGCATGGAAGCAGTATTGAAGAAATTCTCGATAAAAAATCAAAACTGGAGAAAGATCTTGATAATGTAGTAAATAATGAAGATAAGTTAAAACAACTGGAAGATGAAAAGCAAAAAATTTATAAAAAACTGGACTTTATTGCCAATGAACTTTCTTTAAAAAGAGTAAAATGTGCCAATGAACTTGAGAAATATTTTTTAAAAGAGAATGAAAATGTAGGTCTTAAAGGTTCAATATTGAATGTTCATTTACAAAAAAAGGAAATTTCTACCGATGGAATAGACAAAATTACATTTTTATTTTCAGCAAATCCGGGAGAAAGTCCAAAAGAATTAACCAAAGTAGCATCGGGCGGAGAACTTTCCAGGTTAATGCTTCTTCTTAAAGAGATAATTTCCAAGAAAGACAGTGGCTCAGTTCTGATATTTGATGAAGCAGATTCAGGGATTGGCGGAATTACTGCTGAGACTATTGGTAAAAAAATAAAAAATCTATCAGCAAATAACCAGGTTATTTGTATAACACATCTGCCGCAAGTTGCTAAATTTGCCAAATCACATTATAAGGTACAAAAAGAAATTAAGAGTAACACCACATTTGTTACAATTAGTAGGCTTGGAAGTAATGACCGTATTGAAGAGATTGGCAGAATGATTTCCGGAGAAAACATTACTGAAAAAACCTTAGAAGCTGCAAGGGAAATGCTTGCTAATACTTGAAAATAGCCATCAATAAATACTTATATAAAGTGAAAACCGATATTTTAAAGAAAATTTATAGAATACTCTATCCATACGGATCAACTAGAAGAGTTGTTTTTGGTCCTTTATTTGGAACAAAATATATATGCAAACCAAGCATGGGCCTTTCATATGCAATGGGGTATGAAATAAAGCGGATGAGTTTTTTAAAGAATTATATTAATACTGGGGATCATGTAGTAGATATTGGAGCTAATTGTGGTCAGATTTCCTTATATCTTTCTAAATTAGTTGGTATTGAGGGGGAAGTTAGTTCTTTTGAACCATCGGAATATGCTTTTAATTATTTTTCTCATAATCTAAAATTGAATAATATAAGTAATGTTACAACAGTATATGCTGCAGTCTCTGATTCAAATGATAATTTGAAGATGGTATTAAATTTTGAACCTGCGACAGGCGGTATCCTTGATTCAATAGAAAGTGATACCAAGAATGATAATTCAGAAAATGAGATAGTTTATATTAAATCTGTAAGATTGGATGATTATTGTTATGAAAACAATATAAAACCAAATTTTATAAAAATTGATGTAGAGGGTGCCGGAGATAAAGTCTTAAAAGGTGCTACTAAAATTATAAATGAATATAAACCTTATATTTATATTGAAATGCATATGCCTCAGGAACAAAATGCTGTAAAAGAATATCTACAAAAAACTGGTTATAAAATTGAGACTTTAGAAGGAAATCCTGTTTTAGATCCTGAGTTGGTATGGAATAATAGTTTATGGTGTTATTGGAATTAATGAACTAACGAATTCTAATAATATAAAATGTATATATTATCAAAAATTAAAAATTATCTAGTCCCTGATCTTATAAGAGAAAGAACTGTTTTGTTTGGTATTTATCGTGGATTAAAGCTGGAAATCAATTTGAGAGATAAGTTGCAGGTCTATTTAGGTCTGTGGGAAAGAGAAACATATCCATTTATAAATAGATCTCTAAGAAATACTGATTGGTTTATAGATATAGGATCAGGAGATGGTGAATTATGCATTTTGTTTTTGAAAAAGTCATTTGTTCCAAGAGTTTATGCATTTGATCCCCTAACTCAGAGTACAGATCAGATGAAAAAGGACTTGTATAATAATGGTATTACCAATGATACAAGATTAATTGTAAGCAATAAGCTAGTTGGAAATACTTGCAGTGATAATTTTATTAAAATGGATGATATTTGTGTAGATAATGATAAAAATGGTTTTATTAAGATTGACGTAGAAGGATCAGAATTAGATGTACTAAAAAGTGGAAGTTCGATTATTAATTCTTCAAATATTAGTTTATTGATAGAAACTCATTCTAAAAATTTAGAAGATGAATGTATCTCTTACCTGAGCAATCTAAATTACAATACCCAGATAATTTATAATGCATGGTGGCGAATTCTAATTCCTGAATTCAGGCCTACTGACCATAACAGGTGGTTATGGGCAAGTAAAAGCTAAATTACTCGTAACTAGCAAACACAACAGCCGCCACAACTGTTGTCCAAAGGCCATTTTTATCACCTACTGCTGTCTGGGTAATATTTCTCGTTTTTACCTGGTGCCCGCTGATTTTCCATATATCTTTTTGTTCGTCATAACTTTTATCAGGGTCAAAAGGTGTCCCAAGTGTTGTTGCAAGCATATAAGCTGCGAGGTCTTCTGCGTAATCGCCTGCTACTACTTCTTTTTCACCGAAACTGTGGTGTTCGGATATATAACCATGAAATTTCTGGTTTTTTGGAAGTGCAAGCCCTGCTGAAGCAGCAATCAGCCGGTTAGGTTCATTTGTTGCATTCTCACTCATTACTACAAACGCAATTTGTCCGGGCGACAACTTTTCCAATCCGGTTTTTCTTGAAATAAGTTTGCAATTCGGAGGGAATATACTCGATACCTTTACGAGATTGAAAGCTTCTATACCTGCATTTCTCAGTGCCATTTCAAAACTGGCAAGTTTTTCTTTATCTTTACCAACACCTTTGGTTATAAAAGCCGAATTAGGTATCATAGTTAATCCTTTAATTATTGAAAGTTAAACTAATATAGCATTAAAATACAAATATTACAGCACAAATATTATGCCTTATGTTACATTAAGTATAGATTGTAAGTAATTGTAAATATTGTATAAATAGGTGGTCATATGAAATTTGGAACACATGTTTCTATTGCAGGCGGATTAGATAATGCCCCTAAGAGGGCTTCTGAACTTGGCTGTGAATGTTTTCAGTTATTTACCAGGTCTCCAAGAGGTGGCCAGCCGTCACGCCTTGATGACGAAATAATTGAAAACTTTCTTTCAGATTGCAAAAAATATTCAATTGATAATTACTATGTCCATACACCCTATTTTATTAATCTTGCTTCTGCTGACACTAAAGTCAGAAATAATTCTATAAGGCTTATTAGGGAAGACCTTGAAAGAGCCTCTCTTTTGAAGGTAAAAAGCATTATGACACACCTTGGCAGTTCAAAAGGAATGGAAAGGAAGGAAGCTGTTAAGAATGTTGCCGAGTCAGTTGTAAAAATACTTGATGGCTATAAAGGTTCTTCAATACTGATGCTCGAAAACTCTGCAGGGCAGGGTGATACAATAGGTGATACCTTTGAAGAGGTTGCCGAGATAATTCAATTAGCTGATAATGATGAAATTGGAGTATGTATCGATACAGCTCACATGTTTGGTGCTGGCTATGATCTGCGTGATAAAAAAAGCCTTGATGTAACACTTTCTAAAATTGAAAACAGTTTTGGCATTGAACGGGTAATGTTGATTCATGGAAATGATTCCAAGGTTGACCTGGGTGAAAGAAAGGACAGGCATGAGCATATAGGGAAAGGCAAGATAGGTGAAGACGGATTTAAGGCAATAGTCGCAGATAAAAGATTAAGTCATCTTGATATAATAGTTGAAAACCCCCCTGATGAAGTGGCTGAAGATATTAAACTGCTTAAAAAGTTTAGAAAATAGATTTACAGATCAATAATCATGTCTTCTTCAAGAATGATAATGTCATTTGGACATTCAATATTATCTAACTGTTCTATTACCTGGTCTCTAAGACTGGGTTTTATATGATTAATAAATATAGTAGTTTCTTTTGAATTAAGTTTTTCCAGTTCTGCAGAAAGTGTATTTGGAGTTAGATGTAATACTTTTTGTGCTATATCAATCAATTCATTTGGCAGACATACATCTACTACTGCAGCTCTAAGGTTATCCTTCTTATTACAGTGTTCCCAGAAATCATCTGTAATATAGCTGTCCCCGGTGAAGGCAAAAGAGTTTTCACCATCATCAATAATAAAACCATTCGTCGGTACGGAATGATTAACTGGTATTGAAATAATATCATAGTTAGCAATTCTAAAAGTTTTATATTGTTCAAATGTATTCCAGTATATATTTCCATTATTTTCTCTGGATACACTAAACAGGTCAGGCCAGATCTTATTATTTAATATATGAGCAAAGACCCATTCTGTAGTGTCTATTCCGGCATAAACATTAAAATTACCCTTCTTTTCTTCCATTGAATTTAGTGCAAGAAAAGGTAAATCAGCTATATGGTCAAAATGTGCATGTGTTAATAAAAGATGGTCAATATTGAGAAGTTCATCGGAATCCAGTTTGTTTATAACTGTCCCTGCATCTATGAGAATCTTATCATCGACCAGGAATGATGTTGGTGCCCGCTCCAGCGTTTTACCACCGGAGCAGCCTAGTATCTTTATGTTCATTATTTGATTTGTTCAGGATTATCGCCGGTTTGTTCGTAAGTATTCATTGCATCTTCTGAAATCCATCCACCGCCAAGCGCCTTGTACAGGCTTACATATGAGTTGTAGTATTCCTGTGTTGCCTGTGCCCGCTGAAGTTCAACATCAAAGAGCTGACGCTCTGTTTCAAGGACTTCGAGGTAGCTGGTAACACCCTTGTCGTATCTTAAGTTTGAAATATCGTTGGCATTTCTCGCGGCCTTGTTCTGTTTGTCGAGGGCTTCAAGCTGAATTTTATATGTCTCTATTGCATTTAATGAATCTGATACTTCCCTTACTGAATTAATAACAGTGTTTTCATAAAAGAGCCTTGCCTGGTCTGTTCTTGCAAGTTCTATATCAACTCTTGCCTGGTTTTTACCCCAGTTAAATAATGGCCAGAAGAGTCCCGCGCCGAAAGACCAGATAAAATCACTTGAAGATATGGAACCGATCTCGTTGAAAGCCCCACCGGCACTCCCGCTAATGGTAAAAGCAGGAAGCCTTATTGCCTCAGCAACGCCAATTTGTGCATTTTGTGCCTGGAGAGTATAAAGAGCTGCCAGAATATCAGGCCTTCTCATTACAAGAGTTGCCGGAATGCCCACAGGTATTTCAGGTGGTATTACCTGCTGGTACAAGTCCTTGTCTACAAGGATTTCCCTAGGATAGCCGCCAAGTAATGTGCCTATTGCGTTCTCGGTCTGTGCAATAGCACGTTTGCTTGCAGGTATTGCTGAAGCAGCGATTTCCCTTTGCACCTGCGCCTGGTTCAGATCAAGTTCTGCAATGATACCCCGGTTAAACCTTTTTTGGATGATATCAAGGCTTTCGTCCCTTGATTCAAGTGTGTTTTGTGAAATTAGAAGACGTTGTTGAAAGTCTAGAAGTAAAAAATAAGAATTAACTACATCTGAAATTAAAGTAATTTGTACTGACCTGGCAGCAAATTCTGTAGATATCAAATCAGCACGGGCAGATTCTGTTGCCCTTCTGAATTTACCCCAAAAATCCAGTTCCCAACTTATAACTGGGCTGATAAATGCGTTATTTGTGGTATCCGCAAGTATTGTACCACCTGCTGAATTACCCCTTGTAGCACCTCCTTCAACATCAATAACCGGGTACTGGTCAGCACCCACAAACTTGAGCTGTGCACGTGCTTCTTCAATACGGCTGATGGCAATCTTTACATCCTTATTGTTTTCAAGTGCAGTATTTACCAACTCTACTAAGACAGGGTCATTAAACAGTTCCCACCATTTTAAATTTACAATTTCATCAAGCTCTTCATCTGAAAATCTATAAGTTTCCGGAGTTTCCAATACAGGGGGTTCAAAATCCGGCCCGACAAGGCAACCGCTGAGAAATATTAATATTGCCGTAAAAGTAATTGTTAGAAATTTGTTATATTTGAAACTCATTTCTTATCCTTTTTTTAGCATATCTCTTTTTTCTTCATATTTTCCTATTTTCCCAATAAAAACAAAAAGCATTGGGTAAAAGAAGACACCCAGGAATGTAGCAAGTGCCATCCCGCCTAGAAGTGCTACTCCCATTACGACCCTTGCTTCTGCTCCAGAGCCGGAAGCAACAACAAGCGGCATAACACCGAGAATAAATGAAAATGCTGTCATTAAGATTGGACGAAATCTAAGTCTTGCCGCTTTAATAGCAGCATCAAATAAAGAAAGTCCTTTTTCAAATTCAAGTTTTGCAAATTCTACTATTAAAATTGCATTTTTAGCAGCCATCGCGATAAGCATTACAAGCGCTATCTGGCCAAATATATTCAATTCATAACTGTCACTGAACATCCTTGCAAAAAGGAGCCCGGCGAATGCGCCAAATATAGCAAAAGGTGTTCCAAGAAGGATGCTAAACGGAAGTGACCAGCTTTCATACTGTGCTGCTAATATTAAGAATACAAAGACAAGTGCAAAAACAAAAACAATACCCGCCTGCCCGGTAGACTTTTTTTCCTGGAATGACATGTTGCTCCAGGCATAACTCATGTTGTCCGGCAGGACTTCATTTGCAACCTCTTCAAGAGCAGCAAGTGTCTGTGCAGAGGTATACCCAGGAGCTGGATTACCTGTGAGCTCGACTGATCTGAAAAGATTAAAACGGTTAGTGAAATCAGGACCGGCAATATCTTCAACTTTTACAAATGCCGATAGAGGTACGCTGTCACCACTGCTGTTTTTAATGAAAAACAGGTTGATTTGATCGGGTTTTTGTCTGTACTGAGGTTCGGCTTGAATATAAGTCTTATACAGTCTTCCAAACCTGTTAAAGTCATTAACATAAGAACCACCGAGGAATGCACCTAGTGTTGAATAAATACTGTTTAAATCAACACCTGCTTTTAATGCCTTATCTTTGTTAATATCTATAAATCTTTGGGGCACACTTGCCCTGAAGGTTGTAAAGACAGTACCAATTTCAGGTCTTTGTGATGCTGCCTGAATAAATTTTATTGATTCCTGCGCAAGATACTCCGGACTGTTGCCGCCCCTGTCCTGGAGGTTAAGAGTAAATCCTGAACCACTTCCTAGTCCTGGTATGGCTGGTGGGCCAAATGCAAATACCTGGGCCTGGTTAATTGTAAGAAAAAGTTCTACATTTACCTGCTGAATTATTTCTTCAGCTGTTTTGTCCCGTTGATCCCAGTTCTTTAGTCCCACGAATAAAAACCCTGAATTTGAATTTAGACTTCCAGAAATTAGGCTGAATCCTGTTGCAGTTGTCACATATTCTATTTCTTCATAATTTAACAGGATGTCTTCTACTTTTTTAGATACAGCATCTGACCTTTGAAGAGAGGCCGCATCAGGGAGCTGCATGTTGACCATGAAATATCCCATATCTTCATTGGGCATAAATCCCCCTGGAAGCATTTTGCCAAGGGCAACAAGGCCAATTGCTACTATTACTATAAATAAGAGTGCGCTTTTAATATGATGTGTTACTTTTTCAGTTAATCCAATATAAGACCCGGTAAGTCTGTCAAAACCGTTATTAAATTTTCCAAAGAGGTATGCAAGGACTCCTTTTTGTTCACCTTTTGGCCTTAATAATAACGCACATAGTGCCGGACTTAAGGTAAGAGCATTAAGTGATGAGAAAATTACAGATACAGCAACTGTAATTGCAAACTGTTTATACAAACTACCGGTAATTCCAGCCATAGCGGCTACCGGGATGAACACTGCAGCAAGCACAAGTGTTGTTGCAATCACAGGTGCAGTCACCTCAGACATTGCCTGTACTGTAGCCTCTTTAGGGGTCATACCCTTTTCTATGTTTACCTGTACTGCTTCGACAACTACTATTGCATCATCTACAACTATCCCAATTGCCAGTACAAGTCCAAGAAGAGAAAGAACATTGATGGTAAATCCAATAAGCGGGAATATCATAAAGGCTGCAATCAAAGATACAGGGATTGCAATTGTTGGGATTAATGCTGCCCTCCAGTCCTGAATGAATATGTAGACAACTAAAATAACAAGAGCAAGTGCTATAAACAGGGTAATTACTATCTCTTTAATCCCGGCTGTAATAGCAAGTGTTGTATCAAGAGAAATATCGTATTTAATTGATTCAGGAAATGATTCTGAAAGTCCGGCAATTGTTGATCTTACCTGGGTTGCAAGTTCTACCGCATTTGAACCTGGTGCCTGGTAGAGGGCAATTATTGCACACTCTTTTTTATTAAGTCTTGTGAATGCATCATAGGTTTCGACGCCGAGTTCGACCCTTGCGATATCTTTTATTTTTACCTGTGAACCATCACTTGTAGTCCTTACAACAATTTCTCCAAACTCTTTTTCTGATTGCAAACGATCGGGGAGTCTTACTGTATAAGTAAATTCGGTTCCCGGGGGTGCAGGTTCCGCTCCGAATTTACCACCTGGTACAACAACGCTTTGCTGCTGAATGGCATTTTTTATTTCATCAATTGATATCCCAAGCTGGGCAAGGCGGTCCGGTTTTATCCATATCCGCATTGAGTATTCGCTGGCACCAAGTATCTGAACCCTTCCAAGGCCGCTGATCCTGGCAAGAGTGTCCTGGATATTAATTATTGCGTAGTTACTCAGAAACTGTTGATCAAACCTTCCGTCCTCCGAAGTCAGAGCTATCAGCATTAGAATATTAGGTAGTGATTTTTGAGTTGTTACTCCAAGTCTCTTTACTTCTTCGGGTAGTTTTGCAGTAGCAGCAGAGACTTCGTTTTGAGTAAATACAGTATTAAAATCAGGATCAGAGCCGACGGCGAATGACACCTGTAAATTCATAGAGCCGTCATTAGAATTTGTGGACTTCATATAGATCATGTTGTCCACACCATTTATTTGCTGTTCAAGTGGGGTTGCTACAGATTGCTCTACCGTAATAGCATTTGCGCCGGTGTAATTTGCCCGTACTTCAACTATGGGAGGTGTTATGTCGGGATACTGTTCAATTGGGAGTCCACCTAACATCACTGTTCCTATAATTACCATGAAGATGGCAATTACCATGGCAACAATGGGGCGGTTTACAAAGAAGTTACCCATTGGCGGCTAATTCTCTTTTAATTCTGGAATTTGGATTTCTTCGACTGTTGGATTAACGATGGCTCCTTCCTTTATGGATTGCAGCCCTTCGTAAATAATTCTTTCACCAGATTCGAGTCCGGACCTTATAAGCCAGAACTGGCCTATTGTCTCACCAGCTTCTACCTGCCTGTTGGTGACCTTGTTATTTTCATCTACTACATATACGCTGAATATTCCCTGGAGTTCTGTTACACATCTTTGCGGAACCAGGACCGCATCTTTTACCAGATCAATCTCAGCCCTTACTTTTGCAAACTGGCCGGGTCTTAATAGTTTATTCGGGTTAGGGAAAGATACCTGTATTAATATTGCACCTGTTTCGGTATTGACACTTCGATCAAGGAAATCGAATTTACCTTTGAATTTATAAATTGAATTATCAGCAAGAATAAGCTGAAGATTGTCTTCGTGTTCATGTTCTTTAGGATCGGGGCCATATTTTCTTGCAAAGTACAGATACTGTGATTCCGTAACAAAAAACTGGACAAGTATCGGGTCAACAGAAGAAACTGTATTTAAAATAGAGTTGCTTGGACTACTTCCTACATAGTCTCCCACCTTGGCTTTAGTTATACCAATAATTCCGTCTATCGGTGAATATATCTCAGAATATCCGAGCTCTATCTCTGATGCATCCAAATTTGCCTGGGCAGCTTCTACGGATGAGATAGCGGCTTCGTACCTTGATTTGGCTGAATCGTATTCAATTTCGCTAATTGCATTTTCTTTTACGAGAGGTTCGTATCTGCCAAGATCACTTTGAGCATTTGCCAGTAAAGTCTGCTGCTCAGCAAGTTTGCTCTGTTTTTCAGCAACATTGGCTTCATACTGCTGCCGCTCTATATTGTATAAAAGATCACCTTCTTTAACAAAAGAGCCTTCATCAAAGTGAATACCTTCAAGATACCCCTGGACCCTTGCCGCGATGTCTATATCTTTGTAGCCTATTGTTTCACCAATATAGTCCTGATAAATAGGTACGTCAGAAGATACTGTTGTATATACTGAAACATTGGGCGGGAGTTTCCCCTGAACTTCTTCTTTCTGGTCACAAGAAACCACAAGTAAAATACTAAATAGCAGAATTAATTTTTTATATTTCATTTTAATAATTATTTTAGAAATGAGTATAACGAATCAATTTCAAAATATATAATAATTAATTATGATTAAGTTTAAATATAATAAGTTATTATTCATATATAAACATGGAGGAGTTAAATGATTTTAAAAAAAATTGGAATTTTTCTTCTGTTGATTTGTTTTTTATCAATAGCTTCAGCTGAAGAAACCCCCTTTGCAATTATCTCAGTTTCAAATCCTGATATAAAAGTCCTTACTTCAAAAGTATTTTCATGGTCTGAAAAATCAAGATATGTATATGAAGATGAAAGGTTAAAGGGATTTCCTTTAGAAAATGTTTTTCAGAAAGATATAAAAGATAAATTAACTGTTAATGGATTTACATATACTGACAATAAAGAGACTGCCGGGTTACTTGTAGGTTATGTTCTTGCACTTGAAAGTTCACTCAATGATATGGATATAAATAATTTATACGGTATTAACCCCGGATTTATTAATAAGGATGCCGGTAAGAAAAGCCAAAATTATGAAAAGGGGACTATTATCATAGATATTTTGGAAGCCCGTACCAACAGGAACGTCTGGAGAGGGGCAATACAGGGTATGGCCGAATTCGGTATAACTGATACTGAAAGGGAAATAAGACTTAAATCAGCGGTTGCGGCGCTTCTTGATAAATTTCTGAAAACATATGGCCAGAATAAATAATGAGTGAATCTTTTTTCATATAATATATATTTTTCTTATATAAGAAAAAAAGCGGGGTAACAACTATGAAATATTTAATTTTGTTTTTATTGTTAATAAGTATCTCATCATGCGGTAATAAATTTGTAAGGGATAACCCGAGAGAACAGTACAGGCAGTGTATGAGAGATAACGTCGATAATCCCGAAAAGTGTGATATCTACAAGGACACTTATAAAGAAAGAATAGACTCGCACCGTGATGCTTATCACCAGGGTGCAGGATCTGATAATTATTAAAAGAGCAGGATATCATTTTTAAAAATTCTATGTATTATTAAGGAAATATTTTAGATCAGCCTAAAATTCCGGAGGAATTTATGAAATTATTCAAACTACTACTTTTATTGCCTTTATTGTTCGTATTCGCCTGTGATACAGGTGGCAGCGACAAGAGCATATTTATTAACGGTGAAATTCTTAATTTTGGAGAATTCGGAACTATTGAAGTTGAAGTTATAGAAGATGACAGGACAAGGGACTCAGACGATGTAGATGGTGACGGTGAATTTAATCTAAACTTTAATGCAGATTCCGGGCTTGTTACGTTAAGGTTCATCACAGAAGATATTACTATATCAAGGCAGAATTTCAGCGTAACTGATGACAGTACCATCGTCCTTGATGTTACAATAAACCAGAATCCTGCCGGTATTGTGTTTAATACATGGAACGTTTTTCAGGACCCTATCTCAATTAATAATGATGACGAAGTAATTTTTGTAGAAACAGATGCAGATTTCATTATCAATGGCGATAATGACAACTGTATTAGAACAAGAGGTTCAAGCTTTGTCAGAATTGAAGCAAATACAATAGACATTCTTGACTGTGATGAAGGCCTAAGAGCTGAAGATGACAGTGAGGTGATACTTCGTTCAAGCCAAAGTTTAAGTATCTCAAGTGAAAGCAACGGGGTTAGGGCAAGGAGCCAGAGTGTTGTAAGTCTAGGCCAGACACTGAACCCGATAGATAACAGCGTTGAGGTAAGGTCTTTTGAAGCGGACGGTGTGAATACTTCAGGAACTGCAGAAGTTATATTTACCCCTCAGAACAACAACTGTACTATCCAGGGTTCAAACGACGCTGTTAATGAAGGATCCGACAGTAATGTTGATACCGATGGCTGTACTCTTGTTGATGGTTAATTTCTGGGAATTATCTATTTATACTTTTTGAAGAGTAAATACCTATAAGCCTTGCTACCATGAAGGCAATAAATAGTTGACCTATAATAGCTTCGAGAGCTGACATAATTCTCCCGACAGGCGACATAGATGTAATATCTCCATAACCAAGAGTTGTGAGTGTTGTATAGCTGAAATAGATAACTTCATTTGTAGTTATCTGTCCGCTAAGAAGACTTCCTTTAAATATAGAGCCTGGAATTAACTCGTTGACTAATCCATATATGGAAGCCCATAAGAGCCCTAGTATCAGGTAGACACAGACTGCACCGTAGAGTGTGTTTTGTGTAACATCCCTGGTCTTAATCAACATATCAAAAAGAGTTAGCGTTACGTAGAGAAAAAAGAAAAAACTCACAAACACGGTATTTGGTGATTTCAAAAAAAACCATTCCGAAATAAACCAGGGGAGGGCCAGTATGAGCAGAATTACTACCGACCTTTTATTGGCACTTGAAGCATAAACTCCTGCTATTATTACGATAGTGCTGAGTGTGTTTAGAACTAGATAAGAGTATTGATAGCCTTCAAGTACAGCTGAGAGGACCAGTAATATTATAAGGGAACACATAAAATTAAACATCTTATAGTCCCTTATTGAGTATAAGATTATCCCGTATATTCCTCTGTCTACAGGGTTAGGCATTTAATCCTCATTTATTTTTCCAGTCTGCTTTTATTTACAAAACCTATTGCAAACTCTTCCATGTATTTGGCATGGATCTTATCGCCAACCTTGAGTGTGTTAAAATTATGTACTGTTGAATCAGCCATGAATGTGACAGTATGACCTTTATCACCTACTACCGTTACTTTTCTTGTTGCAAGGTCAAGGGACTGTATTGTTCCCACAACTTCAACAGTTTCCATTGCAGTAGTCTGTGGTTTTTCTCCTTCTTTGCTGTTCTTTACACCCATAGCAACAGCCTCTCCATCCTGTTCGCCGGGTTTTGCTAATGTAATTGCAAGGCCATATCCAATTTCGATATCGAGTATGTCGCCTTTCTTTATCTTATCAATACCCTTTATTTCTTTCGGAATATTTACCGTTTTTGTTTTGCCGTTGTCACCTTTAAGTGTTACTTTCCTTTTCTTTTTATCGACCTTCACAACTTCTGCTGTCCACTGGAATCCATCTCCAACAGTAAATGTATTGTCCTTTCCCTGTGATTGCGCATATAAAGATGTAAATAAGACTGTGATTAAGGCAAATAAGAATATGCTTGTTTTCTTCATCTTTTATCTTCTCCTTAAAAAATAAAAACCGGAAAATAATTTAATATATTCTCCGGTTTGCAAATATAAAAATATCTTTATTTTTCTTCAATGGCAATTGCAACTGCTTCGCTGTACCTTGCGTGTACTTTTTCGCCGACCTTAAGGTCTTTAAAGTTTTTAACCTGTTCATCTGCTACTATAGTAATTGAGTTACCCTTAGGCCCTGTAATAGTTACTTCGCGGGTTTTTTTATTAATTCCTGTAATTTCAGCTAATACGTCAATACTGTCCACAGCCACAAGTTTTGGTTTTTCACCGGGCCTGGAAACTTGAATAGACCTGTTTACTGTATCATTAGGAAGTTCTCCTGGTTTTGCTAGAGCAATTGCAAGACCCCTGATTACTTCAATTGCAAGTGTGTCTCCTATATCAACCTGGTCAAAGTTCTTAGCTTCTTCAGGAACTTCAATTGTTTCTACAGTACCATCTTCACCTTTTAGAGTTATTGTACGGTCTTTACGGTCTACGCCGATCACTTCAGCGGTTAATGATGCCGCTTCACCCATGAGAATTGCTTCTCTTTTCTCTTCTTTGTCAGCCTGGGCATTAAAACTAAAAGTTAATGCTAATAATAATACAATTAATACTGATAATAATGACTTCATCTATTATCCCTCCTATATAAATTTTGGATATTAAGCTTACTAATTTTAAAGTATTTATCTATTAATGGATTAAATAATAAATATTTCTATTTATCCGTACACTCAAAATCTTCCAAGTCGTTTAGTGATGTAACTCCTTTATCAAAAATTAATACGACTCTTTTTCCATCAGTCCACCAGGGCTGTTCCATAAAATTAACGTGGGGTTCGTCTGGAGTAGCTGAAGCAAGGCTGTTATCGACAATACCAACCTGTTTTAATGACTGTGAATAGATAAGATCCTGAACAAGGTAGTTTCTGGCTTCATCAATATCAGGGTCGATTGCATGTGCAGTTTTCCATGTGGTTTTCCAAGTAAAGTATGAACCAATGTCCCGGCTTACAGCCCCAATCCAAACTGTATTACCATTATAGACGTTAGGGGTTAACCATAACCTTAAATGGTTGCGCTGATGAATTGTAGACCTTGATTTCTGCAGGCCAATATCCTGGGTCCTGTTATAGAAATAGAGGCTGCTCATAGGAGAAGTCCTCCATTTGTTGTTTGAAAAAAAGGATTTAAATGCTTTCCAGCCCGATCCTAAATTAATTGTTTCGGTTACATCCCATCCCTGTCTTGTAAATGCACTGAAAATTACATCAGGGTCACCTACAACAATAAAATTTAAAGGATCATTTTGTCCTGTGCCATCTTCTTTTTGAGTACAACATGGAATTGTTTTAATAACTTCGACAAGTTCCTGACATGTATTGATGTTTTTTACTTCATTATCATTATAAAGATTTTCAAAATCTACACGCTGATAGTCCAGCTTGAGTCCCGGTACGTCATGAGAGAATAGAAAATGCTTTATATCGTTGTTTCTAAATATTGCTATGTTGAGGTACTTGTATCCCGGGTCCCAGTTTGTGTAAAAGAATCCTGAGACTTCACTATTAGGCGGTATCTGTTTTTTAATACTGTTGTTGTTTGTGTAGGACTCTATAGCTTTATTAACATCTACAGCAAATGTTACGTAGTTCATGGTTGCAACTTCGTTAGGTGTAAAGTAATTAGGATCGGTAAAAACCCTTATTAAATAATAATCCTTATCTGTCGTATTTTTTATATTTATCCAGATTGGCTGAATTCCATCCTTTGCAAGATCTAAACCAAATATATCTATAATTTCCTTGTCAGACAGTACTGTTGTTGAAACTTCAAGTCCGCCCTTTTCCTGTTTCTGGGACCTTAATAGTACAGGCGGTGTCGACCCGGGATCGTTTACAGGATTATAGGAGGGGCATCCTACAGTCCCCGAACCGCCCACAGTACAATATTTTTTGGAACAACTGTTAAAAGTAAGACATATTAAAATTAATAATATTAAAAAAGAAAATGATCTCATTATCAGTTTTCAACCTGCCCGGGGTTTTTATTAACAGGTTCTTTTAAGCTAAACGGATAATCCCATTCATAAAATGTTATATCAGTCATGGATGTAGGTATCTCTTGAAAATAGAGCACTAAAACATGGCCGTCTGACCAAAGGGTCTGTCCCATATAATTAATATTAGGATTTTGCCTGGTAGTTTGTTCATGTTTTTTGATCCATCCGATTTTATTGATATTTTGAGACAAAGCCATGTCTTCCGACAGGTATGACCTGGTCTCATTTAAGTCCGGGTCAATTCTTTTGGTAAAAAAATCACCGAATTTTGTAACATCAGTACCTATATCCCTTGTAGTAGAACCGATCCAAACGTTCTTGCCCATGTACTTTAGGGGAGAGAGCCATATTCTCATCTCGTTTCTCTGCCTTATGGTATCTATATTATTCCTTCTTGATTTTTGCAGGCTTACGTCCTGCTGTCTTCCAAAATAGTATAGATTTTCCATTGGGGATGTTCTAAACAGGGGTGAAGTAAAATATTTTTTAATATCCAGTTCTGACCAGAAATCAGAATCAGGTTCGGTAACATCCCAGCCACGTCTGATTAAAGCAGAAAATACATCTTCATCAGTGCCTATGAAAATAAAGTTAATGGGAAATACATCTTTATCTTGATTATTATCTTTTTTATTTAAACAGCAGGGCAGGTTCTTTATGGCTTGAATAAAATCCGATTCATTTTTGTAAGATATGAATTTATCATTTGTGTAAATAGCTTCAAAATCGATTTCCCTGATATTGTGGCCCGAATCACGGACTATATGATAAAAAACAAATGATTCTATTTGTTCTTCACTGAAAAGGGACACATTTACATATTTAATCCCCGGGTCGTAGTTTGTGTAAACGAATCCTTTATTTGTTTCACCGGGGTTTATCTTTGATAGTTCATAACCATAATCATTAAACCTTTTGCTTAGCTGTGGGTGAACAGTGCCGCCGTTTAACATACTTTGAAAAAGGAACGCGACCTCGTTAGGCGCAAAAAATTCGGGATCAATGGATATTGGCAGAAAAATAAAATCATAGTCAGAATCATTCTTAATCTCGACCCATACAGGCTGAATACCTTTTTCAAAAAGATTTACTCCGAATATTTTGTTACTTTCTTCTATTGTTAAAACGGAAGTTGTGACGGTTAAGCCATTTTCAGTTTTTGTCTCAGAGTGTTCAAGGAAATTAACCTGCTCAATAGGAGTAGAAGGATAATCATTGAAACTTTTGCCGCATGAAATCAATGTTATCAATAATAGAAATAATACTTTCTTAAACATTTAAGATAGTCCAATTAATTATAATGATCTGAATTATAATTAATTTTTTTATATATTTCACAGTAATAGTTAATATAATTATCCAATGTCTGCAAATTCTGTTGTTGATTCCTCAATATTTGTTAAAAGTTCTAACAATGATCTGGTAGAAATCCAGCTTATCGGAAGCCTGGACCCTTCATCTGTAGAACCGTTATGGATTGAAACAGAAAAACTAATAAAAAAAACTAAACCTAATAATGTAATTATTGATTCATCCAGACTTATAAACGCAGACACCCCGGGTATTACTTACTTTATTAAGCTTCGCGATATGGCTGCCAATATAGGTTTTAATTATGAAATACTAAATCTGGCACCAGAATACCAAAAACTAGTAGACCTGTTTGATAAATATGTTAATGAAAATCAGAAGGAAGAACCAATAAATGAAGATTTTGTTTCCGGTATTGGGAAACTCGCAGTTGAAAGTGTAGATAGTAGTTATGAAAGCATAACTTTTATAGGTGAAGTACTAGTTGGTTTTTTCCGCTATTTTACCAATCCGTCAAAAATACGCTTCAAAGATATTTTGTTAACTTCGGAGAAACTCGGTGTTAATGCTTTTTTTATAATTGCACTTGTCAATTTCCTGGTTGGCCTGGTTATTGCTTTTCAATCTGCTATTCCTCTATCAAAATACGGTGGGACAATCTTTGTTGCTGACCTCTTAGTACTTTCGGTATTCAAGGAGCTTGGGCCACTGATGACCGCAATTGTTGTAAACGGTCGTTCAAGTTCAGCATTTGCTGCTGAAATCGGGACAATGAAAGTCAACGAAGAGATTGATGCTCTTACAACTATGGGAATTAACAAAATCAGATTTCTTGTAATACCCAAATTTATTGCAACACTCATTATGCTCCCAATTCTTACAATATTCGGGATTCTTTTTGCCATGATTGGCGGTCTCGTAGTTATGATGTCTCTGGGTTTTCCACCAATCACTTATCTGAATGAAATTACACTGGCCGCATCGTACATGGATCTGTTGGCGGGCCTTTTTAAAACTATATTTTTTGCATTGATTATTGCCGGGGTTGGGTGCCTTGAGGGTCTACGGACTAAAAGCGGGGCAACAGCTGTCGGCGATTCAACAACAAAGGCAGTAGTAAAGGGAATAATCCTGATTGTTGTCGTGGATGGCATATTTGGAGTTGTCTATTATTATCTTGGAGTATAGCAATGGAAAATAAAAAACCAATAATAAAAGTTGAAAATTTTACTGCAGCATTTGGCGAAAACGTCGTAATTGATAATATAAGCTTTGATATATATGAAGGTGAAAGGTTTATTGTTCTCGGCGGTTCCGGCTGCGGAAAAAGTGTATTAATGAAGCATATGATAGGGCTTTATAAACCAGCGTCGGGCCGGATCCTTATTGACGGGGATGATATTCATGCGGCAGATGAAGAAAAAATGCTGGAAATACTTAAAAAAATTGGTGTTGCATACCAGAGCGGTGCACTTTTCGGTTCAATGACTGTCCTTGAAAATGTAATGCTTCCACTTGAAGAGTTTACTGATCTTTCCTCTGAATTTGCAGAAGAAGTGGCAAGGATGAAAATTAACCTTGTTGGACTTTCAGGTTCTGAAAGTAAACTGCCTGCAGAAATAAGCGGTGGTATGAAAAAAAGAGTAGCCGTGGCAAGGGCTATGGTACTTGATCCAAAGATACTATTTTTTGATGAACCGGGTGCAGGACTTGATCCTATAACATCTGTTGAACTTGATGAGTTGATATTAAACTTGTCTCAAAATTTAAATATTACATTTGTTGTTGTAACACATGAACTTATGAGCATTTATAAAATTGCTAATAGGGTTATAATGTTAGATAAGAGGGTGAAGAAAATTGTAGCCGAGGGTGATCCTATTGATTTGAGAGACAACTCTGATAACCCATGGGTTAAACAATTTTTTAATAGAGAAAGCGATACAATTTCTTAAAGGTACAGGATGAATTCAAAATCATATTTTAGAGTTGGTATTTTTGTAATTATTGGGATGCTTTTAATAGTTGCCGGGATAGTTGTATTCGGTGCCGGGAAATTTCTTAAAAAGAAAATAATAATTGAATCCTATTTTGACCAGTCGGTCCAGGGCCTGGAAGTAGGTGCACCGCTCAAATTCCAGGGAGTCCAGGTAGGTAATGTAAGTGAAATTGGTTTTGTATTTAATGATTACGATACCGGGCTGAACTATGTATTAGTCCGTTCTGAAATATATCCGGATAAAATCGGCAGTCTTAAAAACAGGGACAATATGGATATTGTTGTTAAACAACTGACAGAACGTGGTTATCCGGTATTTAGGGGTGGTGATGAAAAGGATACCTTACAGTCAATAATTGAAGATGATATCGGGAAAGGTATGAGGATAGAACTTTCTTCCCAGGGTGTTACAGGAGTTGGTTTTTTAAATATTTTATTTGTTGACCCCGAACAATACCAGCCCATGGTTATTGACTGGACACCATATGATATCTATATTCCATCTAAACCCGGAACTATTACACTTCTTACAAAAGCAATAGAAGATGTCAGCAGGGCTTTAATAGATATTGATTTTAAAGAACTTGGTAAAAACCTGAATAAAACCGTTGCTAATTTGTCAAAAGTAAATTTCGAAGAAATGAACGATAAACTACAACAAGTATTACAAACAATGGAACAAACTGTTGCCACTTTAAACAATACAACAAAAGATATTAGGCGATTTGGTCTATCTGAGCAAACGGAGATCCAGTCAATTATAAGGGACGTAAGGGGAATCTCAACGGATTTAAATGAAATGCTAAATACAGGTAAGCAGGATCCTGCATGGCTGCTCTTTGGTGAACCCCCGCCAAAAATTAATTTTGGAGACAATAAAAGTGAATAGATTAATTCCCCTGTTACTGCTACTTCTGATCTTTGGCTGTTCAGGATTAAAACGAGAATACCCCCAAAAGAATTTCTACACTTTTGATGTGGTTAATGAAATTAAGTTAGATAACAATCAAGGAAAAAACTATATAAAAATCGAAAGAGCTGATGTTAACCATGCATATCTTCACAGGGATTTTAACTACAGGGTTGGACCTGATGAATTTATTTCAGACTATTACAACCAGTTCTACAGGCCGGTTGGCGCACTCGTAACTTCTGAAATATATAAATGGTTCAGCAGTACCGGGCTATTTAAAGATGTACTGCCTGTTAACAACCTTATTAATGCTAAATACATTCTTGATTCAAAAATAGTTGATATTTATGGAGATTATTCTGATCCGATTGACCCAAGAGCAGTCCTGAATATGCAGTTTTTTCTTATAGATGATACTTCAGATACTGCAGAACTTGTGTACTCAAATGTTTATAATCAGAGTGTTGCTATTTCAAGCAGGACACCGGGTGCTTTGATGGAGGGCTGGAACGAAGCGCTTAAGAATATATTAAAACAGTTCGAAACCGATTTAGGAAACATAGATAATCTTTAAAATTTATTAACTCAATATGGCCAGTTATTTAAAGGAATTCTTCAAACTCGAGGCATCAGGGGCATTATTGCTGCTGGTCGGAACTATCCTCGGACTTGTATTTGCAAATACAAATCTTTCCGTATTTTACAACTATTTTCTTGATGTGCCTGTAGCTGTACAGATAGGAAGACTTGAAATAGCTAAACCCCTTCTTCTATGGATTAATGACGGACTTATGGCCATATTCTTTTTCTTAATTGGTCTTGAGTTAAAGAGGGAATTTATTGAAGGTGAATTATCTAACCGCTCCCAAATAGTTATGCCGCTACTCGGTGCAGTTGGCGGGATGCTTGTACCAGCACTGATTTATGTTTATTTCAATATAAACGACAGTATTGGCATTAAGGGATGGGCAATCCCTGCGGCTACAGATATTGCATTTGCACTCGGTGTTATCACGGTATTTGGTACCAGGGCGCCAATTTCTCTCAAAATATTTTTAACCTCACTTGCAATTTTTGACGATATAGGGGCAATACTTATAATTGCACTGTTTTACAGTGCAAATATATCAGTTTATTCATTAATCTGTGCCGTCGTTATTATTGTTGCACTCTTTGTACTCAGCCGTAAAGGTATAAAAAGCCTTACCCCTTATATAGTGCTTGGTGTAATACTGTGGATTGCCGTACTCAAATCAGGTGTTCATGCAACATTGGCCGGTGTAGTGCTGGCCTTTTTTATTCCAATGTACGACAAAAGTAACGAAAAGGATGAGGCACATTCTCCCCTTGTAAAACTTGAACACGATCTTCACCCAACAGTCGCTTATTTTATTCTTCCAGTGTTTGCTTTTGCCAATGCAGGTGTTTCATTTTCAGGTGTTACTTTATCTTCTTTAATTGATCCTGTTCCATTAGGAATAGCAGCCGGATTGATATTTGGAAAACAGATAGGTGTGTTCGGGTTTTCTTATTTAGGAAATAAACTTGGAATTGCCAAGATGCCCGAAGGTACTGATTGGCTTAGTATCTATGGTGTCTCTGCTTTATGCGGCATTGGGTTTACAATGAGTCTGTTTGTTTCATCGCTTGCATATGAGAATGAGAGTATTGAATACATAGAAGAAAGCAGGATCGGAATCCTGCTCGGTTCTGTTATTGCCGCGGCTATTGGTTACTTAATACTTAGTATTGCTTTAAAGAAAAAGTCCTGAATAAAGCCCTTTCTACATATGTGCACAGCTTCCAAATATAACGAATGCAGAATCATTAGAGTTTGCAGATAGTACCATCTGCCCTGTTCCCTTTACAATTGTAATTACCCAACCGAATTTGTCAGGGTGATTTTCACTCTCAGGCTCTGCACCACTAAGAGTGATTAGATTGTCGATAATTTCTATCCTCTCAATCTCGGTACTTTTCTTTTTATGTGAATTGGTAGCACTGGTTATGGTTTTATTGGCCATATCTATATTTAAAAATGTAGGGACATTGGCTGCAAACGGATTAACTGTCTGACATCCACCCCATGCAATACATTCATTTACCGAATTTACAGAACAGATCATTGGTTTAATACTGCTCAGGTCTTCAGAATGAGATGCTGAATAGGTCAATAGAGTTAAAAAAACAGCAAGTGTAAGTAGTTTTATTGTGTTCATTGTTTATCTCCTTAGTTTATTGTGTAACCCCTGCCCTGAAGACATGCCTTATAAGCCCTGTCGTAATCGGATCTTTTAGCTGAGTATTCTCTTGACTGCTGTTGGTTGTATTGTTCCTGGTATTGTTTTTTTTCTTTACTTTCATCGTATTTATTAAACCCGCCCACTATTGCTCCGGAAGAAGCACCAATCGCGGCTCCTTTGCCTACATTACCTGTAATAGCACCAATGACTGTTCCAATAATTGCACCTTTGGCTGTACTTTCTACAAAGCCGTCTTTACGTGAAGGCTGCCTTGGGCCTGGGCCTGATGGGTAATATGGTGCTGCGGGGTCAAAACCAGTTTGATTTATTGCCCATGTGTTGCATTGGCTCATATCCTTGTTCTTCTGAGATTGTGACTGGCCTTTATTAGGATATATATACATCTGCTGTGCATATGAAAGGCCGGTAAGTACTACAAGTGCAAATACCATGTAAATAATTGTTTTATATAGTTTCATCTTTAACTCCTCTTTCTATTTGTTGTAAGAATAAATGTATTTTAACATAGGGGAATATTTTCTAAATGCATTATAATTTATCACAAATAATATATTGGAAAATAACTTATGAATAAATAATATTAATGAAACATAACAAAATTTAAATAGAAATACCCATCAATATTAAAAGATAACATATATTCCCTCAATTCAGTAATAAGACTTATTAATAGCAACATATGTACAATATTCAATTGAATATAATATTTAAGGATAGAAAAATAAATGGATTTAAAAAAATTATTACTTTATATACTAAAATCAATACTCAAATTATATAATTATGAAATTATTCAAAGTCATAATCTATACGATTGGCAAAAAACCCCTGAAGCTTTAGCTGGATATAATCCAACGATATTAACAAATGAAGCAAAAGAGTTTTTACATTTAAATAATCCTAGAATTAAAGAATTGAAGTTAAGATATACAAAATTAGATAAAGATGTTACTTCACATCTTCTATGGAAAGACACCCATCTTGGGCCGGATGATATTCAGTATTTTCGTGGGGATAATCCTTATGTTTGGCAATTTAGGGGACCAAATATGAATATCCTTGGTTATACCCTGACAACCTTCTACGTAAAATCAATTGATAATCTAGATCTATTAAAACTGTTAGAGGAAGATGAATGTTTTGGAAACTTTACATTTTCAATTGATAATAAAATTATTTCACGTGATTTGTTAGATTCAATCATAGAGATTTATTTTCTAGAAAAATATCTTAATTTATCTTTATTAACTGATATTACTATATTAGATATTGGTGCAGGTTATGGAAGATTAGCACATAGAATGGTAAATGCCCTCCCCAACATTAAAGAATATTTATGTACAGATGCAATAGCAATATCAACATTTATCTCTGAGTTTTATCTTAAATTTAGAGGAATTGATAACAGAGCTAAGGTTGTTCCATTGGACAAAATTGAAGTAATATTAAATAAAAAATCCGTTAGTATTGCTATTAATATTCACAGTTTTTCTGAGTGCGGACTATCGGCAATTGATTGGTGGATGTCTTTATTGAAAAAGAATACTGTAAAGTATCTTATGATTGTACCTAATTCTGATAATCATGGCGGTGAACTCCTATTAACAGTAGATGGTAAAGACTTTAGTGAAGTTATTGAAAAATATGGATATAAATTAATTGCAAAAGAACCAAAATATAGAGATGAGATTGTACAAAAATATGCAATTAATCCTACATACTTTCATTTATTTGAGTTGCAATAATTTAAAGAAATATTACTCATCAATATCCAGCTGTTTACCCCTTGTTTCCGGGAATGCCATAACTATTATTGCCGCAACTATTGCAAATAATGACACTGTGAAAAGTGCATGCCCAAATCCATATAAACTTGCAATATAGCCCACCATTGGCGGTGCAAAGAAAGATACGCCCCTTCCCATGTTATAACTGAATCCCTGTGCAGTACCCCTTGCCCTGGTAGGGAATATTTCTGAGAATAAAGCTCCAAATCCGGAATAAAATCCAGTACCAAAAAATCCAACAAATGGGCCAAGTATAATTACGTCTCTTAGGCTGTCAGCACGGCCAAAAAGAAATACCACTACCGCCATACCTAAAAGAAAAGTGATAAAAACAGGTTTTCTGCCAAAATGGTCACTTATATAGCCAAACATATTACACCCAATAAAAGCACCAATATTTACCGGGATAAGCCATATAAATCCTTTAGGCCCTAGTCCGACGCCGCCTTCTTCAACCGGCTGTGATAAAAATTCGGGTATCCAAAAATAAAGCCCCCAGTATGCGATCATACAGCAGCTTGTCAGAATTACAGCCAGAAAAGTATATTTTATTAAGTCCGGCCTGAATATCTGCCCCAGAGTAAATTCCTGTCCTTTTTCACCAAGTTCTCCGGCCGAACGTTTTTTAGCAGTCTCCTGCCAGATTTCCGGTTCATTAAGATGCCGCCTTATATAAAAAACAAGAAATGCGGGGACAATTCCAATAAGGAATAATATTCTCCAGCCAAGGTTAACGCCGTCTAGTTCAATATTTATAAGTGGTATTTTATACATTGTTCCTTCATGAAAATGAGGGATTGTAAGGGTTGCCAGAATTGCAGCAAGTATATAACCAATTGCCCAGCCGCTCTGGACCATACCAATAACCTTGCCCCTGTGTTTTGCGGGCCAGGATTCTGCTACGAGTACCTCTCCTGATGCCCACTCTCCACCCATACCGAGACCGAGCAGTATTCTACATCCTAATAAAAACATCCAGTCGGGTGAAAATGCACTGATCCCTGTCATAAGGGAATATAAAAGAATTGTATAGGTTAGGGCCCTTACCCTGCCTATATAGTCAGAAACAATACCGAAGAATGCTCCCCCGAAGGCTGAAGCCAGAAGTGTGGCTGAAAAGAGCAGGGAAACCTGAGTTGCGCTAAGGCTAAAGGATTTTGCTATGCTTGAAACAGCAAAAGCAAAAATAAGAAGATCCATTGCATCAAGGGTCCAGCCAAGAAAAGCGGCATAAAAAGCTTTCCATTGCTGTGAGTTAATTTCACTCATCCAGGCAAACATGCCTTCCGAACTTCCTGTCGGGCCTCCGGAACCACCTGATGGAGTACTTCCCCCCGGCGAACTAAACTCTGAATTTCCGTTAGACATATAACATTCCTCCTGGAACCTTCTTAGTTCAATTATTTTAAAACATTTTTAATATTAATGTAAAGGGACTATTTCTTCGGTGTTTAAAATAAGGAGATTGTTTTTTTAAATATTTTAGTATTCAAATTGCCGATTAAATAGTCTAGAATAATTAAAAGTAGTCCGGAGGGCTTAGAAAATGATATTAAGAGGATTCTTAACTACACTTTTACTACTTACTCTGTTTATTTTTACTACTACCTTTCTCCAGGCAGGATCATCGATTGAAGTATCTGAAACCGATGGAGGGGATTTTCAGCTAATTGCTTTTTTTGATTTAAGGAACCGCGAAACAATAATCCAGGTAACTAACACTGATTCAGCTCATGATTCTACAACAGTACATGTCCAGATTTTTACCGTAAATGACCTCTGCAATGAAAATGATTTTTTTGACGATTATACTATAAACGACACACATGTTTATGATTTAAGAAATATTATTACAAATGATGGTGACCCTTCTGGAGTGGTTCTTCCTGATAATGCATACGGAATTGTGGTTGTAACATGCCAGATTAAGGATATTAATGCATTAACAAGTATGATTGGAAATGTCAGGATACTTGATGCAAACGGTTATGAATACCGTACCAATATGCAGGGAGTCGGTATCAATCAGGATAATCTCTCAACTCCGTTCCAAATATATACATTTAACTTCAATACAAAAAGCGGTGTTACATTATCCGATGTAGTAGGAATAGCACTTGATGATCTCGGTAGTGAGGAAGTTTCTGCTTCAGCTGATATATACACAGCATTTGATGTTGATATATTAAATGAAAATGAAGATATATTTTCCTGTAGGAATGTATTGTTTGCCTGTATTGACCAGGATAGCCCAAGACTTGAAGAAATTCTTCAAGATTCGGGAGAGGCAAACGTCGCAAGCTTTGAATACGGGATAAATAATGTGATCCCCCACAGTAAGGGAGGAGAACTCCTTTGCCCGGGAAATACAATCTCTGAGGGGGTTGCAAGGCTTGACCTCCTTTCCGGGTCTGCTGATGAGGCTTTTATTTATATCGGCCTTAATAATGGAAACGGCAGGGGCAGTTTTGATTCAGTGATGCTTCAAAGCTACGTAATAGTTCCGATACCTCAGCAGAAAGGTTAATTATATAAGCGGGTAACGGGATTCGAACCCTCGCATTATTAGCGTTACTTCCATAAAATTACTCGTTTTATTGGCTTTAATGTTGGAAATATTCTTAATCCGTCTAGACTAGAATCAGATTCTCCCGCTTTACTCTTTCTTTATACTTCCATAATCGCAACTTTAAATTAAATATAACAAATACCAATTAAGGTACTGCATGTAAAACAGTCAATATGCTGTTTTAACACAGATAGTTACAGTTGTGCAACTTAAGAGATAATCAGACAAATAATGTTATATATTGCAAAAAATGAGCAAAATTATGTAATTAATTTTGCAAATTGTAACAATTTATGCTATAAATAAAAATAATAGGAAAAAGGGAGGTTTTTTTATGAGAAATGTAATTTCAGTTTTAACAGTTTTTGTTTTAATGGTAGCCGTACAACTAAGTGCTACTGTTCCAGAAGTTAACGCAGGAACATCTATACCACCAGTTGTGGATCATGACACAGCTGTAGTTGTATGTCAGTTTAAGCCAAACGGCGGAACATACAATGTTGTATTAGCTGACGTTGTAAGCGAATGTGTATTTGAAGAAGATGATGATGATGATGATGAATTCTCATTAGTTCCACCTGCTTGTGAAGTTGGAATGTCATGCACAGGTTGTTTGCAGACACTTCATAGTTCAGATTTTGAAATAGAAACATCTGACCCGGTAACTAATAATAGAGTTACTTATGTTTTACGAGCTTCTGGCGAACATGCTTACTGTGATTTATAAAATCTCTTAGAGCAAAAAAGATTAAAGATAATATGTAAATTATTAGGCGAATCATTTATGGTTCGCCTTTTTTATTGGCTTAATGTCGGAATAATATTAATATTATTCACTAATGAGTAAACCTTTTGCAGTTGTAATTACATCTTTATTGTCGGATACAAGAGCTATAAAGATGTATTCTGAATATTGTCCTCACTTTAACAGTGAACTTTTTATTGTTGGTGATAAAAAGAGCAGGAAAGCAATAAAGTTTGATTACTGCAGCTACTATTCTCTTCAGAGGCAAAAAAAACTACCTTATAAGTTCGCCCAAAAATGCCCTGTAAATAACTATGCCAGAAAAAATATAGGTTATTTGGAAGCAATAAAATCCGGATATGAAATAATTGTAGAAACCGATGATGATAATTATCCAAAGGATAGTTTTTGGCATGACAGAAAAATAAATAATAAGTGTAATTATATTAAAGATAATGGTTGGGTAAATGTATATTCATATTTTTCAAATAAGAAAATATGGCCCAGGGGTTTTCCACTGGAGTTGCTGAAGAGAACTAATCCGCAAGTATCTAAAATCGATTCTATTAAGAACTGTCCCATTCAGCAGGGGCTTGTTGATAATGACCCGGATGTAGATGCTATATACAGAATGACAATTGGAGAGAATATAACATTTATCAAAAACAGAAAATTAACTCTTGGTAAAAATGTTTGGTGTCCGTTTAACAGTCAGAATACGACATGGTTTAAAAAAGCTTTTCCCCTAATGTACCTTCCTTCTTTTTGCAATATGAGACTCACAGATATATGGAGAAGTTTTATAGCCCAGCGGATAGCATGGACATGTGGCTGGAACATACTATTTCACAGCCCAAATGCATATCAGGACAGGAATGAACATAATCTTTTATCTGATTTTGCAGATGAATTACCTGGTTATCAAAATAACAGAAATATTTGTAATGCTCTTGGAGAACTTGAATTAAAAGAAGGTGTAGTCAATATTTATGAAAATTTGTTTAGGTGTTATAAATTAATGATTAAAAATAGGTGGATAGGACAAAAGGAACTTAAGCTCTTAGAAACCTGGATTAAAGACCTTGATTCATTACCATGAATGCTACAATCCTGTTAAGTTCTATAAACTTAAGTTCAAAATAATAATAATTGTAAATCGGTAAAGATTTTTACCAGAACTTGCTGTAAAGCTTCTCAGCGTTGTTCCAGAAAATGTTCTCTTTTAATCCTTCTGAAATTTCTGCACCTTCGATTTTCCAGTACTCGGATGCAAAGTCACTCCATGGAATATCTGATCCGAACAGGAATCGGTCTGCGCCTAAACCCCTTTCTTCTATTTCTTTGAGTATCCAAGAAGACCCAAAACCTACGGCCCAGGATGAATCAGTGTAGACCTGGTAACCTTCTTCAATCAGGTCAAAAAACTGAGGAACAAATTTTATATGGCCGCTTACTCCCCCGCCCATATGAACAACATGTATCTTATTGTCTTTGCCGTATTCTTTAATAAGTGCGATGGCATTATCAATATCCGAACCCCCGCCAGGGCTTGTATGTATATGAAGAGGCATGTCGTGTTTAGCCCCTGCATCCAGAATCATTGTCCAAAGCTCTTTTGCTTCATCGTCCCATTCTGCCGGGTTGAACGTGCCACCAAGCAGGCATGTGGTCTTTAGGGCAATCATTCCTTTTTCACCAATTAATTTTAGAGCTTCTTCAGTACGTTCCTTGTCTTTCGGTAATGCGGATACCCATATTGCACCAAGCAAACGGTCATGAGAAGTTTCAGCGCTTTCAGCTACAAGGGGATTAAGCCCAAAAGGCTGGGCAGAATCAGGAAAACCGTAGTTAGACATTACTAGTGCCCGGTCAACTTTATGATTGTTCATACCCTTAATATATTCTTCTGTTGTCTGATAATCAGTTGTGGGTTTTACTGCTTCAGGTAAGCCGTAATAAGCAAAACCCGGTACAGGCCCTATATGACTGTGATTGTCGAACAACTTCTTTCTTTTAATGTCCATGCGGTATCTCCTGATAAATTATATTTTTGAATATTTTTTAATTAATGTGTTTCCATCTCTTCGCCAACCCGTTTTCTAAGTTTCTTTTCAATTGAAGTGGCATTTTCTCCCTTTTCAAGTCTGTGGGCGACCTCTTTAAAATCATCTCCGTAATTCTGTTTTGATTTTGAATTTTCCCTGTGCATTGTTTCGGCAAGTGATTTTGAATCATTATTATATGATTTTGCTGGTTTTTTTCCTTTAGGTTCCGAACTGCCTTTAAGAACTGAAACACCTGAAAGGACTCTTGTCAGGTTACTTTTGCCGCATTTAGGACAAAGAGATTCTTCATTATTTGCTTCAGAAATACTTAAAAAAAGAATTGAAACAATTTTATTGCAGTCACTGCAATTGTATTCGTAAATAGGCATTTAGTTAATTTCCTATAGTTAATAATTACAGTATAGAGGAAAAGCGACATTTAAGTCAAGCTTAATTAACAAACACCTTACCCATATAAATCTACAGCTTATGTTTTTAGGGAACTCTTTAAAATAAATATAGTTATACTCTAAAATAAATTTATTAGACGTATATAATCATATGTGCAATATTCAATAACTACAGCATGTTAAGTAGGCATATTGATTAACAATAAAGTATTAAATGTGTTTAGTTATCCTAAATTTATGTAGAAAAGATTACATTTATAATTTTATAAAATAAATATTATTTACACATAAAGAATTGATTGACTTCATTTACTATAATTGATATTATGTCAATTATAGTAAATGTACATAATGAAACTTTTTAAATAATGGCTGAATATGAATTTAAAATAATAAACAGTGATGATGAATTAAAAGAGTATTTTGAAATTCGAAATGAGATATTTGTAAAAGAACAAAAGATATTTTCTGAATCAGATATTGATGAATATGACAAGGATGCAATTCATATAGCCGCCGTGCAAAATACTACTGGAAAGATGGTTGGAGCTGTAAGGTGCTATAATACGGAAGGTAATACCTGGGTTGGAGGCCGTTTGAGTGCTTCAAATGGATTTCGAAACGGAAGGGTTGGTTATAATCTTGTCAGATTTGCAGTACAATCAGTTAAAGCCAGGGGATGTACCAAGTTCCTGGCATACGTTCAACCACAAAATGTAAAATTTTTTGAAAGGCTTGACTGGAAGCCAGTAGGAGAGTTGTTTTCATATCATGAGAAACCACATCAGTTAATGGAAGCGGACCTGGAAAAAGCTTAATACTTTGACAATAAATGTAATTTATTGAAATGAAAGACCTAATAAAAAATTTACATTCATCAAAACAACTTAAAGAGAAGACCGCTATAGCTAATATATGGAACTATTTACCCGAGTATGCAAGTATTAGCGGAAAAAATGTATTTCTGGGTGATGATGCCGCAGCTATTGAAAATAATGGTGAATACCTTCTTTTAGCTGCTGAAGGTGTTTATCAGCCGCTCTTGAAAACAAACCCCTATTTAGCAGGCAGAACTTCGGTGTTAACAAATATTAGTGATATATATGCAATGGGAGGAAGGCCGGTTGCAATACTTGATGTACTGTTTTCTTCCAGCCTTGAGGAAATAAATGATGTTCTATCCGGGATTTATGATAATTCCACGAGATATGGTGTGCCAGTAGTTGGTGGCCATATAAACAGTGAATCCAAAGAATCAGCTCTTGCTGTATCAATCCTTGGTAAAGCAAAAAAACTGCTAACAAGCTTTAATGCAAAAGACGGTGATGATTTATTAATTGTTACAAATCCGAAGGGTAAATATCTACCTGATAACAATTTTTGGGACTCTTCCAGTCAATTAAGCAGTGATCAACTCCTGGGCCATTTAGAAATTCTACCTCAAATTGCAGAAGAAGGATTAACTGATGCTGCAAAGGATATTAGTATGGCAGGCTCAATAGGTTCTATATTAATGCTGCTTGAGTGTTCTGAAAAAGGAGCCGAAATAACAATTGATAATATATCCACACCTCAAGATGTGACTTTGGATAAATGGCTTCTTACCTTCCCAAGTTACGGTTTTGTTTTGGCAATTAGGCCGGAAAACAGTTCAAAAGTTATGAAAAAATTCACCGTACATGGACTTAAATGTGAAAATATCGGGAAAGTAACAAAAAGTAAAAAAATAAATTTTAATAAAAACGGAAAAAGTGAACTATTCTGGGACTTAAATCTGCATCCCTACATTGGTATAAATGCTGTTCAGTCTGAGAAGGTAATTAATGGTTAAACAAAACGAAAAAATTGAGCAAATTGTTGCGAGATTAGGAGAAAAAATAAAAACAATCAGGATGGAAAAGGGCTGGTCTCTAAAAGACCTTTCTCACAGATCCGGCATTTCTGCAGCCGCCATACATAAAATAGAATCAAACGGAATTCAGCCAACTATTACCACAATGATGAAGATCTCGGATGCCCTAGGGAAAAAAATTAGTAATTTTGTAGAAGAAGAAACTGAGGCAAGAGATGCTTACCTTACAAAATCAAATGACCGGGAAACTATATTTACATTTAAAAAAGGGTTGGATTTACAGGGGATTTCAGCAACTAAGTACGGTGAATTCATTATGACCTCGGCTTACGCTACGGTACAGGTTGGAGCATCAAGTGGTAAAAAAAGTATGAGCCACCGCGGGGAAGAACTTGTTTACTGCCTGCAAGGCAAAATGGAATTTATTATTAATAAAAAAACTTACTATATAAAATCGGGTGATAGTCTGCATTTTAAAACACATTTAAATCATGGATGGAAAAATATAGGGAAAGTCCCGGCAAAATTGATCTGGGTACTTTCAATAGCAACTTCATAAATATGAGTAAAGATATTACAAAAAAAGACCTGCCAGCATTAATTGATAATGCAAATGCATATGCACTGGAACTTCTTTTTACTGCAGAGCCGGTATTTAAAGGTGTGGATAAGGCTCTGAAGGTAATCCCAGGCATGACCCCGACCACAATACTTCATGCGGGACCGCCGATAAGCTGGCGCCGTATGTGCAATCCTACCAAAAGGGCTGTTATAGGTGCATTAATATTTGAAGGGCTTGCTAAGACTGAAAAAGGTGCCAAAAAATTATTACTTAATAACAAAATCACACTTTCTCCAAACCATCATCATGACTGCGTAGGTCCAATGACAGGAATTATTTCACCATCTATGCCAGTAATAATCACGGAAGACATAACAAGCGGTAAAAAAGTATATTCTACTTTTAACGAGGGGGGCGGCCAGGTCCTTTGGTTCGGCGCCTTTGGCAAAGAAACTTTAACAAGGCTCAACTGGATAAGAGATGTTTTTGCCCCGGTAATGAAAAAAGCAGTAAAAGAATCCGGAGGTATATCTATCTGGAACATTCTTTCCCAGGGAATACAGATGGGAGATGAATGTCATAACCGCCACGGTGCCTGTACGAATATTTTTATTAAAAATATTGTTGAGCCACTGTTTTCCCTGGACATACCGAAGAAAAAAGCAATTGATGTATATAAATTTATGGCAGGTAACAGCCATTTTTTTCTTAATTTTACAATGACCGGATGCAAGCTTGCAATGGACGCTGCTCACGGTGTTAACGACAGTACGATTGTTACAGCTATGTCGAGAAACGGTACTGATTTTGGTATCCGTGTAAGCGGACTCGGAGACAAGTGGTTTGTAACTAAATCCCCTTACCTCCCGGATGCACTTTATAATCCGGGTTACGGCCCTGAAGACGGTGCACCTGATATTGGAGATAGTTCTATTATTGAGACAATGGGACTTGGCGGATTTGCAATTGCGGCAGCCCCATCGATGGCTTCATTTGCAGGGGGCGGATTTAAAGACGCGGTCAATATTACTAATGAAATGGCACTGATAACTACAACAAACAATTCTAAATTTGCAATACCATCCCTGGATTTTAAAGGAACACCCACGGGGATTGATGTAAGGAAAGTAGTGGATACAACAATACTGCCCAGTATAAACAGTGCCGTAGTTCACAGGAGTAGCGGTGCAGGGCAGATTGGGGCTGGAATAGTTAAAGCCCCATATGAATGTTTTACAAAAGCTATAAAAGAATTTGGAAAGATATACAGGTTAGCAGCTTAAAGTAATGAAAGACTTAAAGAAAAGAGGACTAAATTGGTAGTAGTAAATACTGTTCGGCAGAATTACTATCAGGATTCAATGAAGCTTATGCAGATCAGTAAGGAGCTTTCATCTCTTGGCGGTATTAATAAAGCTTCAGCAATAATGGCAACGGATGCCAATTTAATTATGCTCAGAGAAGCAGGACTTATCGGTAAATTCCCAGATTCCATAAGTGCCAATGATTTAATTGTTGCAGTAGAGGCTGATTCAAAGAAAAATGCACAGGAAGCAATTAACAGTATTGATACTTTCCTTCTGTCCTTAACTGCAACTACTGAAGAAAATATAGAGTATAAGAGTTTTGATTCAGCTTACAGTGATTTAACTAAGCCTAATATGGCCATTATTTCAGTCCCGGGGGAATTTGCCAAGCTTGAAGTTGCAAGGGCTATAAATCACAACATGCATACCTTTTTATTTAGTGACAATCTCAGTGTTGACGAGGAGATTGAACTTAAGGAAAGGGCCAGGGACAAAGGGCTTTTAATGATGGGACCCGGATGCGGTACAGCAATAATTAACGGTAATTGCCTCGGGTTTGCCAATATAGCAAGAAGAGGCCCAATCGGTGTAGTTGCTGCAGCCGGCACAGGACTTCAGGAAGTAGTGAGTCTTGTTCATAACTGGGGACTTGGCATTTCTCACGGCATAGGAGTTGGAGGAAGAGATTTATCTGAGAAAGTCGGGGGAATAATGGCAATTGAAGCCATTAAACTATTACAGAAAGATAAAAATACAAAATTTATATTACTTGTATCAAAACCTGCTTCAAAAGGAGTTGTTGAGAAAATAGTTGAAACGGCCGGGAAGAGCAAAAAACCTTTCGCCATGTGCATGATGGGGGACGACTCACATAAATGTACCGATAAAAATATCTATTCCACTGAAACACTCGAAGAACTTTCACTCTTAGCCCTTACTCTTGTCGATAAGAAAAAAGCTAAGAACATTGATCTTTCCGATAACACCTGGAAAAAGACTGCTCAAAAATATTTAAAATCAGTACATCCAAAGCAGAAATATATAAGGGGCTTGTTCTCAGGTGGGACGCTTTGCTATGAAGCTCAGCGGATCTTATCTAAAACGGTTGGAGATATTTATTCAAATGCACCGTTATCAAAAGAAAATTTATTAAAAGATTCTAATAAAAGTTATAAAAACTCCTGCATTGATCTTGGAGAAGAAGAGTTTACTGTTGGCAGGCCCCATCCAATGATTGATGCCACATTAAGAAGTGAAAGAATTATCCAGGAAGCAAAGGACCCTGCAACGGCAATTGTACTTTTTGATATTGTGCTTGGTTACGGATCAAGTCCGGACCCTGCAGGTGACCTTTTACCTGCAATTACTAAAGCTAATGAAATTGCTTCCAGGAAAAACAGGTCTCTTTACTTCGTAACGCATGTCTGCGGCACAGAAGATGATATGCAAAAAAGGCATCAGCAGGAGCAGAAGTTAAGAGATGCAGGTGTAATTGTACTTTCAACAAATGCACAGGCTGCACGGGCTTCGGGCTGGATTGCAGGCCGTTTGGCAAAGGGGGGAAACTCCAGGTGAAATTGGCAGTACTTGCATTCGGAGGAAACGCTTTTACCGGTGGTAACGGTCACGACAGTTATGAAGACCAACTGCTTCGCACAAAGAATATGTGCAGGGAAATGGTAAAACTCGTAAAACTTGATTACAAAATAATTATAACTCACGGTAACGGACCCCAGATCGGGAATTTGCTGATACAGCAGGAATCGGGCCCTGAAATAGTTCCGCCAATGCCGATTGACGTATGCGGGGCAATGACTCAGGGGCAGATAGGTTATATGATTGTACAGACGCTTAGAAGCTTTTTAAAAAAGAACGATCTGGAAAGGCCTATTGCTTCTATTGTTACCCAGGTAGTTGTTGATGAGAAAGATGATGCTTTTAAAAATCCTACAAAATTTGTCGGGCCATTTTTTAATAAAAGAACCGCCGACGTCTTAAAGCGTGAAAGAAACTGGTTAATGAAAAAGGATTCCAACAGGGGGTACAGGAGAGTAGTCCCTTCACCGGAACCAATTGATATTGTAGAGAAAAAAGAAATTGCCGAAATGATTAAAAGAAATTTTATTGTTGTCGCATGCGGCGGCGGGGGTATCCCGGTAATCAGAAAGAGAAACGGCGATCTGAAAGGGGTAGGGGCCGTAATTGATAAAGACCTAGTATCTGAAAAACTTGCAACGCTTACAAAAGCAAAGACCCTGGTGATTGTGTCTCCTGTAGAACAGGTTGCGCTTAATTTTGGTACTTCTAAACAAAAAAATATTAAGAAAATGACTGTAGCTGAAGCTAAAGAATATATGAGCGAAGGGCACTTTCCGCCCGGCAGTATGGGACCAAAGATGCATGCTGCAATTAAGTTCCTCGAGGAAGGCGGTGAACGTGTCTTAATAACTTCGGCCAAGTCGACAGTAAAAGCATTAAACAATAAAGGGGGCACTGAAATTGTCCACTAATATAAGTTTATTTATAAAAAATAAAAAATTTTCATTGTTTATCGACAAGATTAGTGCTAGGGTGGAAAGATAGGGTGCTAAATATAATTATTAATAAATTAAAAAGAAAAAGTTCCCGGTTAAAAGCCGGAAATAAAATAAAAATATTTTTAGGAGGTCATGCAAATGGCAGCAGATAGAGTAAAGAGTGAAAGACCCCAAGCGGGTCAGGCATTAGTGGATTACGAGGAAAAGCTTTACCCTGACCATAAGGCCAAGGAAGGCGAAAAGGCTTTATTCCTTATACATTCTGTTCCGTATGAAGGTTCTGTGGCGGGTATAAATATGCTTACAGCTATAAGAACTAAGAGTAAAGGGTATAAAACAACAGTTCTTTTTTACGGACCTGCTTCCGGTATACCTGTATACAGGGGATGGCCGACTGTTGGTGAGGACGGATATGGTGCAGGAATACAGCTTTATCCTAATCTTGTTAACAGGATGCTGGGTGAAGGTATAGATGTACTTGCATGCCGTTTTTCGGCAGCAGCGCTTCTTGGCCAGAACGAAGCAAACTTTATTGAGGGTGTCAGACCGATTCATCCTACTGATATTCTGGATATTGTTATAGAACATCACAGGGCAGGTGCCATGATGTTTAGTACTTGGACTATGTAATAAATTTTTACATTAGTTCCAGTTAGAACATCCCGTTAAGGGAATTGTATATTTATTTAACAGCTTAGGTGTGTAATAGGCTGTATAAATTAAAATTAAACACATTGGGGGTTTACAATGGATTTAAGGACCCTGAAAGTAGAGTTGCAGAGTTATGGTTTAAGAATTCCTGATACAAGGAATATCAGAAGCGGTGGTGCAGGACCTACGGGTGGGATACATTTAAAATTCCTTCCCGAGGGGGATGCCAATATTCCTGTAATCGGAGAATTTGTAAAATCATCTCCTTATTCTCTAGATCAGATAAATGGTGAAAACTGGATATTCCGTGATGACGTAGCTGTTGTTCAGGTGGAATTTATGGAAGACGGTAAATATTACGGACATAAAACATCTGCCGGAATACCTATGCAAAAAATCGGGATATTACACTGCCCGACCACATTTGCCACTACACTTTTACAGACCTGTGATTTTTGGATGGATGAGAGAAGGTGTAAGTTTTGCGGAATTGAACTTACTCTTAAAGACAGAAGCACGGTCGGTTACAAAAATGTAAAAGCACTGGTTGAAACAATAAAGATGGCAAAAGAGCTGGATGGAATCTCTAATGTTGTCTTTACCTCAGGTGTTGCCCCCAACGAAGAAAAAGCACTTGCAAAATATGCTGAGATCTGTTCCGAAGTAAAAGAAGAAACGGGACTTCCGATCCAGCTGCAGATTGTTCCCCCCGAAGATTTAAGCTGGCTTAAAAGGCTTAAATCTTCAGGTGTGGATGCTCTTGGCGTACATATTGAAACCTTTGATCCCGAAGTTTTTGAGAAGGTAACTCCCGGTAAAGCCCAGATAGGTCTGGACAGGTATATAGAGACCTGGAAAGAGGGAGTTAAGGTGTTTGGCAGATGGTCAGTGAGTACCTATGTTCTTGTAGGTATGGGAGAAAGACTGGAAACAGTGCTGGATGGAGCTGCGCTTTGTGCAGAAATCGGGGTTTACCCTTTTATTGTGCCATTTCGTCCAATTGCAGGCACGCCGATGGAAAATGTAAAGCCGCCTGATGCAGATACAATGGAATATATATATGCTGAAGCTGCCAAAATTCTTTCGAAATATGAAGGTGGTTCAAAAAGCAGTGTTGCAGGGTGCGTTAGCTGTGGTGAATGTTCCGCACTTCCCGAATTTGAAAGGGTTAACGGGGCAAAGCCTATAAAATTTAAAAAATTTATAAAAACTAAAAGTCTTAGTCAGTAAGCAGGTTGTGAACTATTATCAATTAACAGCTTAAATAATTTTAAGATATAGGAGATCCGGATGAGTGAAGACAACAGAAAATTTATTATTATAGGCGGAGGTGCAGGTGGTATTTCTGCGGCTTCAACAATAAAGGGCCTGGCCCCGGATGCTTCTATAAAACTTTTCACAGAATTTGAAGACGTCGCTTATAGCCCATGCGGTATCCCTTTTGTTCATGGTAAGGAAATACCGGATTTTAAAAACCTATTTCTACAAACCGCAGAGCACTATGCTGAAATTGGAATAAATATAAGCTACAACACGAGAGTTACAGGAATTAATATAGAGAAAAAAGTTGTAAATGTTGGTTCAGAAGAACATCCTTGGGACCGCCTTGTTATTGCAACCGGATTTGAATATACAGAGCCCGATATACCGGGAATTGATCTTGAAAGAGTACATTATGTAAAAAATATCAGGGGTGCGATGGAATTTGATAAAGTACTTGATACGATAAAAAAGATTGTTGTTATTGGAGCTACACCGCTTGGCATTGAGATGGCAGGGAACCTTGCCCACAGGGGACTTGAAACTCATCTTGTTGATGAAGGCGGATGGCTTATGTCTGAAGTTGCTGACCCGGACATAATGGAACCGGTGCAGGAATCCATTGAAGAGATGGGTGCAACAATGCATTTTGCAACAAAGGTTAACGAAATAAAAGGTGAAAACGGCAGAGTAAAATCAATTGTAACTTCAGAAGGTGAAATTGACTGCGAAGTGGTAATTATTGCTTCTCATAAGAAACCGAACAACAGCATTACCAGTGAAGCCGGTATAAAACTCGGTTCAACTGGCGGCGTACTTGTTGATGACCATATGAAGACAAGTGTAGAAGGCGTGTTTGCTGCCGGTGACTGTGCCGAGGTTGTTCACGGAGTAACAGAAATTCCAATCCAGGGCTTATCAGGAAGCCATGCATATTCCCAGGGAAGAATTGCCGGTGCAAATGCTGCAGGAGATGACAGAGCATACGATCCGGTTTATGTGCCGTGGGGAATGGTAGGAGGGAAGGTGCAGATTGGAGGGGTCTCGCTTGGAGAAACTCTTCACAAGGCACTTGGTATTCCACATATAGTCGCTTTTTCTAAGGGGATATCCAGGGCGAGGTACTACCCCGGAGTTACGATGATGAGAGTAAAACTTATTGCTGACCCTGAAACACATAAAGTATTGGGTGCACAGATGGCTGGTGGTGAAGGAATAAAGGAAAGGGCAGATTTTCTTTCTTTTTCAATTAAACGTGGAGCTACTCTAGAAGATTTTGCATGGATGGAGAATGTTTATTCACCTCCGATTGGTGCATTGATGGAGCCCATTGCCCTTGCGGCGCAGGCGGGGTTAAGAGAAATAGCAAAAAAGTAATTTTATAATGTTAATTATTATCTTAAACAAGGAGCAATTAATTGTCAGAAACTAACTCATTCGGCGGATGGTTAAGAAAAAATGCCGAAAAATATTTAATGCAATCAGCCGCAGAAGATATGGCCAGCCGCTACAGTGAATGTGCTTCGAAACCCTTAACTGAAAATGGAATTATCCCATTATTCTGGAGAAAGATATTTGTACCTGTTTATCTTGCGATTCCCTGGAAGATCCGAAAAAAAATAATATTAAAGAGTGCATATTCAGGCGTTGACCGTCCTAAATGGAAAAAATTCGACTAAATATTAGTCAACCTTATTTCTAAAGCCCTACATTAGTAAAGTTATGTTACAAGAGAATAAAAACGCAAAAAATTTATTAAATGCAGTTTCAATTGGACTTAATGCTTATGAAACACTTTCCAGTATCAAAGTTCCTGTTAATATTGAAGGTGCTTTTGACAACTCTTTCTATATAAACATTGAGGAAGATAATTTACTAAGAGTAATTAAGTATGATGAATATATTTCAGCAAATACTTTGGTTGTAAATCATGATGATCCGGATTTTAGTTTTAAATCCCTTGGGATTTCAAAAGATATGGAAGTTCTAATTCAGGATAATAACCTATTAATAGATAATAATATTTTACTTAAGGATATTGATAAAATATCAATATGGGATTCCCCCGCTGTCCCGGACTTTAACTCTGTTCTTGATCTTGAATCAATTATGCTAAACCTTAGGATATTACGGGATACAATCTATACAAGCCCAAGCAGGGAAGGGCTTGTTCCTCTTCTAGAGAATGTAGAACTTATGGGGTCAATTGATCTTTTTTTAAAGTCCCCGGAAGAGGGTTTTATTGAAAAGGCCAGACCCGGTATTGAAAGAACTATGTGGGGGCTTTTCTCATATGATATTAAAGCGGTTGAAGAAAGTACAAAAGCAATAATAGGCCTGGGCCCTGGACTAACTCCTTCATGCGATGATTTTCTTGCCGGCCTGATACTTAGCCTCAAAACAGGTAATGAAATACTGAGAGGCAACGGGCATGATGAAGAAAAATACTTTAATGATATTGCTGAAACTATTTATAAAAGTGCAAAAGATAAAACTACAATATTTAGTTTAAACATGCTAAGAGAGGCTTGTGAAGGAATTTGCCCTGTGGCGGAAATAAATCTTATATATTCACTTTTAACAAAGAATCCTGAAGAAGTAGCCAATCAAACAAAAATTCTTATTAAAATGGGTGAAACTTCGGGAGCAGATGTTGCTATAGGAATTTTTTATGGAATAAGGTTTTTAACTTCCAGACTTGAGAATTTAGAGGTTATAGATGCAGCCACTTAATATCGCACTGTTTACATATTCAACCAAACCCAGGGGCGGCGTGGTCCACACACTTTGTCTGGCTGAAAAGTTACAACAGCTTAACAATAAAGTACATGTATATGCATTAGAAACAGAAAAAGGATTTTTTAGAAAAGTAGACGTTCCATATACGCTCATCCCCTGTCCCAAGCGGGAATTTAGCAGTATGGAAGAAAAAATACATGCATATATTCAAAGTTACATTGATTTTCTGAGTTCTAATAATGAGAAATATGATATATATCATGCAGAGGACTGTATATCAGCAAATGCCCTGCTTGAGATTAGAAACAGGGGGCTTATTGATTTCTTTTTAAGGACGGTACACCATTTAGATGAATTTACTTCGGAATCACTAATAGAATGTCAGCTAAAAAGTATATTAAAACCGGATTACCTGCTCGCTGTAAGTAAATATTGGGAAAAAGAATTAAAAAATATTTACTCACTTAATTCCAAGCGTATTACAAACGGTGTTGACCTTAAAAGATTTAGCAGCGGTAAAGGTACTGATGAATTATCAAAACAAATATTTGCAGTTGACGGCTGTAAAGTATTACTCACTATCGGTGGAATAGAACCACGAAAAAATACAAAAACCACACTAAGGGCATTTAACATTGCCAGATTACATTTTAAAGAAAAAGGCCAACGCCTTGTCTGGCTGCTTGGCGGCGGGGAAACACTATTTGATTATAAAGAATACCGGAAAGAATTTTTTGATGAGATGGATAAACTCGGATTAAAAATGGATGAGGACATTTTTGTGTTAGGTAATATCCCGGAAGACAAGATCAATGATCTTTATAAAGCAGGAGATGTATTTGTATTCCCATCAGTTAAAGAAGGATGGGGACTTGTAGTGCTTGAAGCTATGGCTTCTGGGCTTCCTGTTATTGCATCGGATATAGAACCGTTAACAGAATTTTTAGAAGACGGAACGAACTCTTTGCTTGTATCTCCCATGGATTATAAGTCATTTTCGGATGGTGTAATAAAGATAATTGAAGATGGTGAAACAAATAAAAAACTCCAGTCCAACGGAAGAAATACTGCCAAAAAGTATAGCTGGGAAACTACTGCAGAAGGGCACCTGGCAATCTACAATAATATATTAAAAAACAGTAATTTGTTAACTACTGTTGCCGCTAAGGGGCTTAATTGATGAAAGTTGAAGCAGTCTGGATTAAAAATTACCAGGTAACTGTTACAGCACGCCAGTTTCAGGTCCCGGTTGATGAGGCACCTGAATACGGCGGTGAAGACACGGGAATGATGCCGACAGAACAGTTCTTAAGTTCTTTAGCCTCATGTTTCTGCATTTCGCTTGTATATGTTGCAAAAAAAAGTGAAGTTAAGCTAAAGGGACTGAGCGTTAATGTCAGAGGTGAAAAAGACACCAGGAAGTCACTGTTTTCAAAGTGTATTGTCGAGGTTAACTGTTCCATCGATTCAGACATTTTAGAGGGCCTTGTCAATAAGGCAAAACGGTACTGTTACATTTCAAACACAATTAAAGGGTCCTGCCCGATTGAATACAAAATAAATAATGATTAAGGGAATATTGTTTTGGCTACTGAATATAAGATAAAGGTTAACAACTACTACGATTCATTGCGGCTTATGCGTATATCCAAAACAATGAGTGAGACCAAGGGCGTAAATAATGCAGTTGCCGTAATGTCGACTGCAAAAGCTAAATTTGCTTTGAAGGCCGCAGGCCTGATGAATGCTGAAATTGAAAAAGCAGCCGGTAACGACATGACTATAATTGTTGATGCAGTATCAAATAAGCTTGCTCTTGAGACTATTAATAAAATTGAGTCATTAATTTCTTCGGACAATAAACAAAGTGGGCATTCAGCCCCTGATATTCTTAATTCTGAGATGCAGGTAATTAATGTCGGACTTGATATCTTTAAAGATTCACTTGTATCGCAGCAGGTAAAAGTTAAGCATGTTGACTGGCAGGTGCCGGCAAAAGGAGATATGCAGCTTATCAATATTTTAAAAAAAATGACTTAACAGCTTTTAATCAGCAAATTAACAGCAGGAGATAATAAAATAAGTATACGTAACCCCGAAGAGTTGAAAAAAATATTATCGAAAGACAATGCACTTGCAAAAGTCTTTACAAGGCACACCTACGGGATGCTTTCATGGGTCGATCTGTTTGGCTCTAAATTAAAGTACATAACAAATCTAAATATGAAGCTTACCACAGCAAGAATAATTGCCGATAATGCCCGGCATGCAATGTTGTTTTCAGACAGGGCTAAAGAAATGGGAGAGACTCCTGAAACTTATAAACCTCCTGATATCGGTCAAAAAATCTACGATATACTGGAGACATTTGACAATCCTTTTGATGATTATGCATATGCATGGGGATCACTAATTCATTTTTCCGAATTACTTGACCTTTACATGAGCGTAGCGGATACAAAAAGCATGCAAATTCTTAAAGAGGTAAGCAGTGACGTAAAATTCCACCTGTCTTTACTAGAGCAGTACTTTGAAAATGAGACTGACAGTGAAAAGAAGAAAAAGCGTGTAGAAGAAATAAGAGGTATAGCGGACAAGATATATGCTGACAGAGAGGACGAAGAGAGGAGATGGTATGATTTGTAGAATGTCCCCTACATTTGAACAACTTAAAGACCCGTTACCGTTATACAATCCAAAGGCTATCTATTACAGGGCATTGGGCTTTTTGCTTGAGACTTTTGGCAGATTATCGAGGGGGATTGATATTGGATTTACACATGGTTTCGATTCCGGGATGATCATGAACTATATTTATGATAATAAACCGCAGGGAAGTTTATTTGTTGGAAAGTACCTGGATAGAATATTCCTCGACCAGGTTACATGTAAGGCTTTCAGGTCAATAAAACAAATTCAAACCGATATGATAAATTCCTATCTTAGGGAAAGGAATGATGAAAATACATTTATTGTAGACCTTGCTTCAGGTAAAGCGGATTACCTCTATGATATCTTAAAAGATTCTGACTCAAATCTTGAAGTATTGCTTTGCGATATTTCAGAATCGGCACTAAAAGAAAGCAAAATAACAGCTGAGTGTCTTAAACTTGGAAGCAAAATCAGATTTAAACAGGGTAATGCACTTGATACCGGGAATCTAAGACAGATTAATCCAAATCCTGATCTTTTGATTGAAGTTGGTTTATATGGAATTATCCACAATGATGAATTAATTAAAAGACATTTGTCTGATGTAAAACAAATATTAGATCCGGATGCAATACTTTTTAATGTTCAGACACAAAATCCCCAGATTGAGCTAATAGCTCGTTCTCTTAAAAACCAGGAAGGGGAACGGTGCGTATGGCACCTTCGGCCAATAGATGAGGTTCTAAGATGGGCTGAGGAAGCAGGATTTAAAAATCCTGAAATTACAATGGATCCATTTAATATTTATGCCGTGGTAATGATGCGGGGTTAAAACAGATTATATTTAAACATACTAAAGAGTTATTTTTTATTGAGGAGAATTTGTATTGAGTAAGAAAAGATTTGTGCTAGGATGGCAGCCAGAATCAAAATCACTGCCGTTACTTGAAAAAACTAAAGCTAAAAGAATAGATTCTGTAATGAAGAGTCCACACGGTATGTGGAACTATATGACTTACAGGGATGCAATAAGAATTCTGAAACTTGATCCGGCAGAAATTTATAAAGACGGCAGGATTGATCTAAACCCTGATGAGTGGGCTGATTTTGGATGGATGTTATGCCATGCAGGGCCTCCAGAAAGTGCCGTTGAGGAAATGAAAAGGCAGACCGTAAGTGCAAATATTAATCCGTACTCGCCGGACCTTATAAATTCACTAAGGGACTACTGCGCTGAATTTAAATTTAAATGTAAGAGAAATACTAATTTTGAGGTCGTAGGCACTGAAGGCGGGCAGGCAAGCATTTCTTATGTTCTCCATACTTTTCTGGATGAAGGCGATGAAGTGATAATTACCGACCCCGGTTATTTTCACTTTGAATCTGCAATACTAATGGCTGGCGGCGTGCCTGTTAAAGTAAGGATAAATGCTGATAACGGTTATAAATTTGATCCCGGCGAATTAGAAAAATATGTAACTGAAAAGACAAAGATTATTATAGTATGTGACCCGGTAAATCCATTTGGCACTGTACAGAATAAAGAGGAATTACTGTCTCTTATAGAAATTGCCAAAAAAAATAACATCATAATTATTAATGATATTACACATAATGCTCACCGGATAGACCCTGAATCCGAGCAGTTTCCAATGAGTTCATTATGGACAGAGACTAATGTTGACAATGTTGTATCAGTTTACAGCGTTTCACATGGGTACGGTATGGCTGCAGTAAGAATTGGCTTTCTCGCTGGGCATTCAGACATAATGAGGGCTTGTTTAATAACCAAGGTCTCCATGACACGTCTTAATACAAATCTCATTGCACAGTACGGGGCTTTAGCCGCTTTGAAAGATGAAAATTATATAAAAAATACAGAAGAATTAATCAGGAAAAATTATCAGTTAATCAAACAGGTTGTGGATAACACAGATGGTATATCAATACCTGTGGAGCCGAGTTACGGCTTTTCTATGGTAATAGATGTTAGTGAAACAGGAATTACAGCGCAGGAATTAACAATAGCACTATTTAAAAGAAAAATTGCTGTATACCCGGGTGACGGCCTTGGGGATGAAGGTGCGTTAAACTATATAAGGTTAAACATTTCCCGTCCCGACAGCTGGGCTTTTGATAAATTTAAAAACTCTTTGGCAGAAGCGGTTGAAGAGGCCAGAACAGGAATTTACAGAGAAGATATTGTTAACTTCTTTGAACAGAGACATAATGAGAGGGCAAGATGGATTTTGCAAGAATTGAACAAAATGAATCAGCATTCTCAGGCAGCATATTAGACTGTATAGGCAATACCCCGCTTATTAAGTTTAATAATTTAAATACTGATTCTATTTCCAATGTTTATGCAAAACTCGAATTCCTTAATCCATCCGGGAGCATCAAAGACCGGGTTGCTCAATATATTCTGCAAAATGCCGAACGAAAAGGATTTCTCAAATCAGGGCAGTTAATTGTTGAATCCACATCTGGAAATATGGGGCTGTCCTTTGCAATGCTTTCCGCAGTAAAGGGATATAAATGTGTATTTGCTCTTCCGGAAACAATAAGCAAGGAAAAGATAAGGGCGTTAAAGCTGTTTGGTGCAGAAGTAGTTCTTACACCGAGAGGGCTTCCCTACAGTGATGAGAAAAGCTGTTACAAAGTAGCTCAGAAGATTGCCGGGGATAAAAACGGTTTTTATATAAATCAGTATTTTAATGATCTTAACCCCGAGGCACATTACTATACTACCGGCCCGGAAATTTGGGAGCAGACACAGGGGGCAGTTGATATAGTATTTTGCGGTATTGGCACGGGGGGGACTGTTTCCGGAGTTGGAAAATATCTGAAAGAGAAGAATCCTGATATAAAAGTTGTCGGAGTCGAACCTGTGGGCTCGGTATTCAGGGAATTCTTCCTAAGAGGTGTACTTGTTGAAGAAGGGCATTTTGAAGTGGAAGGGATTGGTAAGAACTTTATCCCGGGAGTCCTTAATTTTGATTATATTGATGATGTTGTTCAAATCAGTGACGAAAGGTCTTTTGAGACTGTAAACGATTTGATCAAAAAAGAAGGCGTGTTTGCAGGCGGTTCCGGGGGAGCGGCTGTGGGTGCAGCATTGGATTATGCAAAGACAGTAAATAAAGATTTAAATATTGTTGCCATAATTCCCGATACCGGGATGAAATATTTATCAAAACTTTCTATTTAGTAATAAAGTATCAGATATCAAAAATGTAAGTTAAATATATTAGATATGAAAAATGTATCAATTGATAGCCTTGTAGAAAAATATGGGTCCCCTTTATTTGTTGTATCAGGGGACATACTTAAAAACAATGTTAGAACATTTAAAAAAATATTTACCAACAAATATCCATATACAGAGATTGCCTATGCTTATAAAGCAAATTACGTATCCGAAATTTTAAAAGTTATACACAAAGAGGGTGCATGGGCTGAAGTAGCTTCTGGTTTTGAATATGAAATAGCTAAAAAAGCGGGTGTAAAAGGTAGTTCTATCGTTTATAACGGCCCTGGAAAGAAAAAAGAGAGTTTGCTTAAGGCCATAAATGAAGGTGCTTTTATTAATGCTGATAATAATGATGAAATTGAATTACTTTCTAAAATTGCAAAAGAACTGAATAAAACAGTTGATATTGGAATAAGAATTAATGCAGATGTGGGGATAAACCAGGTTGTAGACAGGTTTGGTTTTAACCTTGAAAACGGTGATGCATTTGAAGCAGTAAAGTTGTGTACTGAGTCCGGATTGTTAAATCCTGTTGGTCTCCATTTGCATCTTACAAGTTATATAGTTGAACCAAATACCACAAATGAGTATATACCTTCCCAAAATATTAAGCTTATATGGCCCAAAAGTGCAGATATGTATGAAATTGCAGCCACTAAGATATCAAGTCTTGCACAAGAGTTAAAGAGTAAACTGGACGTTGATATTAAATACATTGATCTGGGAGGAGGTTTCCCATCAGTGGATAATCTAGATATTTATGCAGAAAACTCAGTAAAACCATTATTATCTGCATTTAAAGACTCACTTCCTACTTTAATACTTGAACCGGGAAGGGCCATAGTAAAGAATGCGGTTTCTTTAATTACTACTGTACTAAGTGTAAAGACACTGCAAAATGGCCAAAGAGCGGTAACAGTTGATGCGGGAATTAATATTCTTCCGACTTCTTTTTGGAGCATGCAGGATGTAAACCCGTACAAAAATGCAGGAAGTAATTTACAAGATACTATTGTTTACGGGCCTTTATGCCTGCAAACCGATATTCTTGCAAATAAACCCATGCCCAAGCTTATACCAGGAGATAAACTTGTTGTTGATAATGTAGGAGCTTACAACATTCCTCAATCAAGTTCTTTTATCTATCCACGCCCTGGTATTGTGATTATAGAAGATAACCAGGCCAGACTGATACGAAGAAAAGAGGAAATTGAAGATATTTCCATGCTTGAAGAATTAAACCCTTAAGAATTAATCTTTTGAGAACTTTTCTTCAAGTTCTTTATATTTTTTAAGTTCTAATAATTCTTCGTAATCTGAAAATGTAATCATTTCTTCAATACCTGTTGATGTATTGTTAGTTAACAGGTAGTTATAACTCATAGTTAAAGCTTTAATTGAAGAAAATAGTCCTGTTAGCGGGTATACAACTAGCTTAAAACCGAGTGATTCAAGTTCATCATGGCTAAGGATTGGTGTTTTTCCGCCTTCAACCATGTTTGCAAAGAGCCATTTACCTTCAAATTCTTTAGCAATCAAAGTTAAATCTTCAACATTTCCTGGTGCTTCTATAAACAGAATATCTGCACCGGCATTTAAGTATTCATGTCCGCGTCTTATTGCATCATCTAGGCCGTTAACAGCATAAGAATCGGTCCTCGCTATAATGACTGAACTGTATTGTTTGCTGGCATATCTTGCTGCTTTTAGTTTTTCTACATATTCCTTTGAATCTATAACCTGTTTGCCGTCCATATGACCGCATCTTTTTGGCCACACCTGGTCCTCGAGAATAAAACCTGCTGCACCAAGTTCACAAACCTCTTTTACGTTTTTTTCTACATTAAGTGAATTTCCATAACCTGTATCCAGATCTACTACTAAGGGAACTTTAATAACATTAATAATATTTTTAATTACACCTATCATTTCTGTAGAGGAAATAAGTCCGTAATCAGGTTTACCGTATGCTGAAGCCGATATCCCAAAACCACTAGTAAATAGGCAGTTAAAACCTGCTTTTTCCGCAGTAAGTGCACTCAGGCAGTCGTATACGCCCGGGAGTGTGATTGTATTTATAGAGTTCAGTAAGTTTCTTAGTTTTTCACCGTTATTCATAAATAGTCTCCGATAATTGTAAGAATAAAATATTATCCTTTAAATTAAACTGTAAATTATTCTATAATATTTACATATGGTTGAAATTAATACAGAAAAGCAGAAAAATTCTGTAGGGGGCCTGACCAGCGGGGATGTTGTTAAGCTCATGAAGGCGCTTGAGGGAATTAATTTAAGTTTTGATCAACTCTATTACTATGAAAATACCGGATTAATAGTTCCAAGCATTAAGAAGGCACAGGGGAAAGGAGTACCAAGGCTTTACTCGGTTGAAGATTTTATAGTACTCAGGTGGCTTGTGCAGATGAATAAAAGCGGTGTACATGTAAGCCAGTTCAGGGAAATACTGGATATGCTAAGGTCTAAACTGCCCGAAGTGGTGAAAAACCCGGAAAACTGGCTTCTTATAACCGATGGGAAATCCATCAAATTTTTTGATAAAGTTTCTTCAAGGACATACGACATAATTGAAAATACTGCACAGTGCCTGTTTGTCTTTCCTGTTGGAAAAGTTGCGCAGCAGTCCGGCAAAGCTGTTACTGACCTTAAATCGTAAAAATCTTTACTGAAAAAAATAACACTAAAATAATATGGCTAAGTTTAACTACACTTACTTAATAATAGGCGGTGGAATTATCGGCAGCGCTATTGCATTTAGCCTTTCAAACAAATGTAAAGATAATAAAAAGAAAATTAGTATTGCACTTTTGGATATTGATCTCGAAGGGGGATTTTCCTCTACGCTTAAGAATGCAGGAGGAGTAAGGGCAACATGGAAAAATGATGCAAATATTCAGCTGTGTAAATACTCAATAGACTTTTATGAAAAAATAAAAGAGCAAATAGATTTTAAACAAAAAGGGTATTACTGGCTTCACAATGAAAATTCCTGGGAAGAGATAAATGACAACTATTCTAAATATCTTGATTATGGGATTGAGGTCGAACTTTATGGTAAAACGGAAATACAAAAAATCCTCCCTTTTGTTGACAACCTTGACGGTGTAAGCGGTTTATCCGTATCAAGGAAAGCGGGCCTGTTGGACCATTATTCACTGAGAGAGTATTTCAGAAAAGGTGCGAAAGAAAACGGTGTTCAGTTTGTTGACAGGCAGTTTGTTACCGGTGCTGAAAAAAGTGGTGATTCTATAACCAACATACTTACTAACGACCTGTCGGTAGTTGTAAAAAATGAAGGCGATGAAGGTATTAGGAAAATTCTAAAAGGTGAAAAACATTTTGATACCTATGATAATGAATACGGTTGTGAAATCATGGTAAATGCCGGGGGTGCATGGGCACATCAAATATCCAGACACTACGGCTATATAGATAAGGATATAAAACCCAGGAGAAGACAGATTGAACTTATAAGCTGTCCTGAACTTAATATCTCGGATTTCGGAATGATAATTGATACAAGTGATATCTATTTTCACAGGGAAGGGGATTTAATCCTTTTGGGATATTCAAACCCTGACGAGCCATACGGTGTTAATTTCAGGTTTGATTATTACGGCCTGGAGGAAAAGAGCCCCTTTATTGAACAGATATGGAAACCATTATGGAAAAGGATAAGTAAATTTGAAAGATTAAAGTTTATTAGGGGCTGGGCTGGGATTTACGGAGAAACCCCGGATAAATCCGGATTTATGGGGAAAGTGGAAGGACTTGATAATGTTTACGAATGCGCAGGGCATACCGGGAGGGGTATTATGATTTCATACGGACTTGCTGAAGCTTTTGCAGATATGGTGGTTGATGGAAAAATAAGGGATGAACTTGCCTTTGCCTCTGATTTTCAAAGAGACAGGCCCTCTGGAGAGTTACAGGAACAGCTCCATCTATAGTTGAAATCCATTTTTAGGTAGAGGTTTGTCATCTACATATAGTTGTCCACTCTCATCAATTGAAAGCCTTTCTTTTGCAATAATTTCAACAATTGTCCGGGGCAGGGTGGTCCACTCCGCTTTTTCTCTTATTTCCGTATCAAGTTCGGAGATATTTTCTTCGTTGTAACCATCAAGTGGTATAGGTTTTGATTGAGATATTGCTTTTCCAAATCTTACATCTTCATCGTCTATATATACTGTACATTGAAGCTCTTTGTCTTTATTTCTTACTGCCTGCAATGATGCAGGTACTCCTTTTACAAGATAGTCTTTAGTAATGTCTCCGGGGTACATATTGATTATCCTGTTTCTAAATGTTTGATAAAAAAGATGGCTCAATTTTCTCCTGTATCCTGCAAGCACTATTAAGTCCGTATTCATATGATCAGAAAGAATATTAAGAACTTCCCTGTCGTAAATAATCCGTGATTCTTCATCATCAGCCGGACGATTAAGGTCAGAAAAAAATTGTTTAGAACTGAGTCTAAATGTATTGAATCCGTAATTATAAGCTTTCTTAATTCCAGGGCAATCCGGAACATTCGTGAAAACAAAATCTATTGAACTATCTTTAATGTTATGGTTGTTAATGTATTGAACAAGAGCATCAAAATTTGTACCTGATCCGGAAAGGAATATGCCAATAGTCATTGGATCATTGTTTGTTTTTCTAAAAACGGGATTTATTGTCATTGAAATAATATGTAATTCATGAACTATATATAGTTCAAACTATGAGTAATTTAACACAAAGACTTCTAACTGCTGCCGTAGGTGTACCGGCAATATTTCTTGTACTGTACTTTGGCGGGATACCATTCCTGCTATTTATCCTTGCCATTATGTTAATTGGTACAATTGAATATTTTGGTATTATTGAATCTTCAAAATTCAAACCAAACAAGTATTTAATTATAATTGGCTCCTTAGCAATTGGAATAGGTGCTTATATATGTTCCTTTATTTTTATGCTTATATTTACCGTCTCGGTAATGGTATATATGCTGATTCAGCTTAGAGAAGATGATTTTACATACGTTGTAAAAAAGTTTGGTATGGCATTGTTCCCTCTAATCTACTTTGGATGGTTCCTTAGTCATGGAATTCTGCTGAGAAATATTGGTGATATCAGTGTTGTATCTGATTATTCTTCACAGAACCTGGGACTGCAGAACCCTGGTTTCTTTTTCCTTGTGCTTGTTTTTGCCTGTACTTTTATGAACGATACAGGAGCCTATTTTTCAGGCAAGAGTTTTGGTAAAAATAAATTATCACCTAATATAAGCCCTGGCAAAACAGTTGAAGGCACTATAGGGGGATTATTAATATCAGTTATTACCGCATTTCTCTTTAACTTCATATTTTCATCACCTTTACCATTTTTATGGGTAATTATTTTTGGATTATTAATAGGTATTTCAGCAGTTATGGGTGACCTTTTAGAATCTTCAATAAAAAGAGGCGGAGGGGTTAAAGATTCGGGCGGGATAGTCCCCGGCCATGGTGGTATACTGGACAGGTTTGACAGTTTCTTTTTAGTATTTCCGGTTTCTTATTACCTGACTGTATTGTTCTATTATTTCCAGGGCGTTTCTATTTATTAACTTCACTAACAAAATCTTTAAGATTCATATTTCCAAGGCTTTTATATATCGAGGAATCTATCTCATTTAAGACAGTGTCTACCTGCATGAATTTATTATCTGTCATATCTATAAACTTTTCAGACTGCTCATTAGTTCTGGAGGCATTTATTATTTCTTCTAGTTTTATAAGTTCGATGTCCTTTGCAGGAATATAAGTTGTGGGCGAATCCGCAGATTCAATAATAAGGTTTTTTACTGTGAGGTCATGAATTGAACTGTAAACAAACTCGTAGGGCATATTTGTAAGATCCACAATCTGGTCAAGTGAAAGATTCTTTAACCCCTGTGAAAAGTTTTTCCCGATAAGATACATGACTGAAAGAGAAATTCTTTCTTTGAGTTTTGAGCTTATATCTGATGATTTAAGGTTGATTCCGGAATAATCAATTTTTTGTGCACAGTAAGTTATTTGTGCTCCCATAAGAACAATAAGCCAGCTTATGTACTGCCATATCATAAACAGTATTACAATTGCGAGACTGGAATATATGGCAAAATATTTAGTGGAAGAAGCAACTCCCTTGGCAAAAAGCTGGCTGCTTATCTGCCAGAATATTCCTGCAATTATACCACCTACTATTGCAGGCCAGATCCTTACCTTTGTATTCGGGACGATTATATATATCATGCTGAAGATTACAGAGATCAGCAGGTAGGGCAGTATAGTCCCCCAGATGATTATTAAAGCTCCGAATGTTTTATATTCTGACAGTTTTTCGACGATGGTATTACTGGCAAGTGATGCTGTAAGGCCAAGAATTACAAACATTAGAATAGGTCCTAATACAGTAAGGCTTATGTAGTTTGTTAATCTTTTTAATATTCCTCTTCCCCTGTGAACTTTCCAGATTACGTTTATAGAGTCATCTATTTTTTTGATCATGGAAAATACCGTATACAGAAGGGTAAGCAGACCTAATGTTCCAAGTACACCGACTTTCATATTTCCTACAAATTCAAGGATTTTTTGGGATATCTGTACTCCTTGTTCCCCAAGCGGGGCAAGAAAGTTCTGCAATATAGGTTCGAGCTGATTATTTACTACTCCGAATGACTGAAGAATAGAAAAGCTGAATGCAATAAGAGGAACTATAGATAAAAGAGTTGTGTAGACAAGACTGACCGCCCTTAACTGCAGTTCGTTTCTCATCAGTTCCCTGGCAGTAAAAGAAATTAGTCTCAGGGATTTAATAATAATTATTTTGGGTTTGGTGAGCTTTTTAAGGTCAACACTCCACAGGTCTTTTTTTAGAAACCTTGTTATCTTTTTAATAAATTCGATCATTGTGATTAAATAAATATATCAAAAATCGAAATTATAGAAAACATCTGCACCTGAGTTTTCTCCACCGATTACACTTTCAACTGAGAATGACCTGTTAATTTTATATTCAACCTTTACCTTGTCTTCAGGTTCTGTCGAAGCACCGGCAAGTTCTGAAGGTGTCCTTTCATAACCAACGTAAAGATTGTCATCAATATATGAACCTACTCTTACCTGCGGGTCTGCATATCCGCCTTCTTCACTTCCCTGGACGCTCAATACATCAAGGCCGAAGCGAGGTGCTATTATGTCTGCAAGTTCTCCCATTGCAAGATTTGAGGCAAGCTCCTGTGAAACATTTCTCTGACTGCTCCCAAGGTTAGCACTTGATGTCCCAAAAATCATTAATGAAATAATGTCACTTTTGTCCATAGGTGGGGAACTGGAAAGATTTAAATTGGGTTCTTCAGCTGTACCAATTAAATTGATAAATATGTCAGTATCATGAATTTCATAAGTAGCAGTCAGGTCTATTTGAGGGTTAAATTCAGTAATTGATGGGAAATTTATGAAACCTTTCTCAATATTAAAAGTTCTGCCAAATGCAGTGTACTGGCCTCTTTCAGTATTAATAGTCCCCGATATAACCTGATCCTTACGGTAATCTTTAATAATAGTAAGGTCTCCCTTGATTGAGACTTTGGCGCCCATACCTGAAAGCCAGGTATTGCTTGGAATCTCAGTTTCAATATTTAAAGCTACATTTTCAGTGTAGTAGTCCTGTTCATTTCCATTACCTTTAGATGTAAACTGCTCGTTATTCAAATCATCAACATATTTAATATCACTATATTTTTTTTGTTCATATGTATTTCTAACCTCAACCTTCAGATTGTTCATCTTTATCTTGCCATCTATATCAAGATTATCTTCAATACCTACAAGTTTTATATCGCCGGTTAGCTTTGTTGAAAAATTTGGATGTTTTACAAAAATATTGTTTAATTTTGCATCAAAATTGTAGACAAAATTATTAAGGTCGGCACTACCTGACACTTCAGCCATTCCACTTTTTGATTTAACTATTATGTTGTCAAATTTGGTATAATTCTTTGAAATATTAATATTTGTATCTTCTATTTCAAGAATATTTAATAGAGGGAGTGCAATGATACCAAGATTTTTAATATTAATTGATCCGTCTAAATAAGGGTCAAGAATAGAACCGGTAAGAGTAAGATCAGATGATACATCTCCATACAACTGTTTGATATTACTGTTAAGAAAAATGAGCGGGGAAATATCAAAACTGTTTAAATTTACCATAAGATTTAGTCTTGAGTTCATTAGCTTTCCAAAATCATAAAAATTAATTCCTGAGTATATATCACCGCTTACTAAACTATAGGGCCTGTCACCGTCTTTTTCCCTGAAATCTATATTAGTCTTACCATTTGTACTGTTTATATTGATTGACAGGTCGTTGGTATTAAATTGATTAACTTGCAGGTTTTGTGAGCTGAGCTGAAGATTGAGATTCGGACTTCTAAGACTGCCTTCTACATCAAGGTTTATATCTGTTTCACCTTTAAACTCTGTTTCATTAGACATCATGTCTGATACAAGTGAACTATCAAGATTGGTTATCGATGCCTGAAACTTACTTGATCCATTATTGTAATTTATAAGACCTGCAAGGTTAAAGTTGGTGTCATCATTTGATAGTATGAATGACTCGAAATCTACTTTATTGGGACTCATAATTATTTTTATTGGAGTCGTGTTGGAAATTTTCTGATCGTCAAAGTGAAGAACCAAACTGTCTGATTCTATCGTTTTGGTGTTACCTGTGTAATTTAAAATGGTGAATTCAGAAATTATATTGTTGCTTGAAGTAAAATCCCCATCAAAATTTACAACCAGGTTCGACCCTTCAGTATTGGTTTTTAACTTGAGATTAATAAGGTTGATATTTTTATATTCAAAATCACTAAAATTAGAATTAATATCAATTACTTTGTCACTGCTGAAATTTATTAGGACATCTGCTTTGCCCTCGGAAAAGAATAGGTCATCCTGGTAACGAAAATTTTTAAAGCTCGCGTCAGCATTAAGTACAGGACTGTCAATATTACCGGTAAGTGTGCCATGGGCTTCTCCTCTCCCTGAAATAGAAAGTGGTTCATAAAGCCCGGTTACAAACCTTAAATCCTTAGAATCAAAAACAAAATTGAGGTTTAAACCATTCTGATCGTTCCCTTTGCCATCTGCTTTGAGGTTGAAAAAGTCGGAAGCTATATCCAGTGATTCAATATTAAGTATTTTCTTTTGATATGTTGTATTAATATCTCCGCCCAGAACATTAAACCCATAAATTTTTGAACCGTTAAATTCTCCTGTAATTGTTACATCTATATTGTCTCCTGCATTCTCATATGGAACCATCCCCTTTGTTTTTGACAAGGAGTTTAGAAGTACTGTTTCACTAACTGATGGGACAATAGAGGAAACAATAAAATTTTCAGTCTTATTTTCAAGGTCAAAGACCATATGATCCCTGAAAATGGAGATAAGCCCGTTACTTTCAAGACTGCTCCCATTTTTACTTGTAATTTTTAAATTTGAAATATCAATGTCTGTGGAAAAGTCACTGCCGCTTGTCCAGCTTCCATTAATATTAAAAGTCGAATCTGATTGTAAACTATTATCAATGATCATAAATTCGGGTTCATTTTCAATTATTTCGAAAATGTGTTTGATAAGCAGGTCATTTACTGTTGTTTGAAAGTTGAACTGATTAACACCCTGCTTAGAAAGAACTTTTTTAAGATCGACAAAGCCTTCGAGTGTTGCCCTTCCAAAATCCGTATTCACATCACCGTTTAGGGTTACTTTTGTGCCATTCATCTTGATTTTGTCGAGTGAAGTCCAAATCCGCTCACCTTTTATGTTTGAGTTGATAAAACTAAGGTCGGCTTCAGCGACAATATTGTCAGTTTCATACATCTTTCCATCTGTTTTGATATAAAAGTTTAATGTCCCGAGATTGTCGGGTCTGTATTCATCTACATATACACTTACTCTGAATTCCGGTGAACCGAAGTTATGTACGGCTCCCTGCCCCTCAATATTAAATCCATTAAGGATCGTATCGAGGTTTTTAAATACAATGTTGTCCTTAGTAATCAGCGCTTCCATTTTGAGGTTTCTTGCTTTCATGTCGAGTTTATTAAAATCGGCATTTATATCATCACTAATAAGATTAAATTTTTTATATAAACCAATAAGGTCAATTGAGAAACTGGAATCAAATACATTAAACTCCAGATAGTCGTCCCTGGTGTCATCATCGACTGTGAGTATAAGGTCATCAATAAAGGAGTTATTAAGGTAAAGGTTTACAAGGCCTTTTTTATCTTTGTCATCATCATCTTTATTGTCTTTTTCTTTAATCTTGTCAAAATTCCAAATACCGTCCGTACCCCTGTGTAAATTAATCTCGGTACCAATGAGCCTTGTGTTATTTAACGGTATATCCCCCCTGAATAGTACTGAAAATAAGAGGGGGAGAGAATATTCTGTAGAAAGTTCGTTTATTTTAAGGAGTGGTTTACCATCTACAATTAATTCGATATTTTTAAAAGTAATATTTGAAATTATATTTCCTTCTATACCGGAAATATTAAATTCCTGGTCAATTGCAGAATTTACAGCTGTATTTATAGTAGAAGCTAAAATATTTTTGAAAGAGTTAGTCTGTATAAATATATAGATTGATAAAACTAGTATTATTAGTAAAGATATAATAATAATTAATGATTTATTAAGGATAGAATTCATAGTTAAAGTTGTTGATGCAGCATATATTTGTCTCTAATAAATTATATGCTACCTGAAATTAAATATATTTCCTGAAAATATAACTAATGATCTAAAGGTAAAGTTTCAGGAAACAAAATATTTACTGTTAACGGTTACCTCTGAAAACAGGATATTAGCAAAAATATATTACTTAAAATCAAAAAAATTCTGGAAAACGAACAATTGATCAATATTCTATTTAATTAGCCTTATTTTGAAAAACTTATAATCCTGGAGAGCCTGTAGATGTTTAAGTCAATAAAACAGTTGTTTACATTAATTCTTATAGCTTTGGTTATCGCTGTAATAATTATTCTTCTTCCAATTTTTGAATGGAGTTCCCCAAAGATAAATTTTGTAAACGAAAGTGAATTTATCGGTTTAAAACCATACGAGATTGAAATTGAAGATAAGGGTAAGGGGTTAAAAAGTTTAAAAGTCTATATAGGCGATGGCAGTAATGAAATGCTGCTTATTGATAAAAAATATGAAAACAATATAAACAAGGACCTGGTTGAAATTGATATTAAGAAAGACAGCCCGCTTAAAGAAGGCAAAGTTAAGTTAAGGGTAATTGCAAAGGATAACTCTAAGTTTAATTTCTTCCGGGGTAATAAGGCAACCGTTGAAAAGGAGCTCGTACTTGACCTTGCTCCGCCAAAATTAAATGAACTCTCAACAGTGCAGTATTTAGAGCACGGGGGATCGGGTTTTCTTGTTTATAAATCTTCAAATGATCTGGAAAAGAGCGGGATAAAAATCGGGGACTATTTTTTCCCCGGGTACAGTGGTTTATTTAAAGACCCTGCTATACACGTAGTATTTTTTGCTTATCCCTATAACCTGGATACCAATGAAGAGTTAAGCCTTTATGCTGTCGACAAGGCAGGTAATGAAAGGACTTTGCCTGTATTTTACCATCCTATAAATGCCAGATACAAAGATAGTACAATAAATATTGATGAGGCTTTTATTATGAGGAAGATGCTTCCACTTCTTGATGATGATGTGCCTGAATCTGATTCGATGCTAAAAGAGATATTCCTAAAGGTAAATAATGAAATGAGAACTGAAAACAATAATAAAATAATGGAAATAACAACTAATACCAAAGACAAGATGTTTTGGGATAACAGGTTCCTCCAGCTTTCAAATTCAAAGGTTGAGGCAAACTTTGCGGACCATAGGTCATATAAAGTCGATGATGAAATTATCGATGAACAGTACCATCTTGGTTATGACCTGTCTGTAACTAAAAAATATCCTGTTGAAGCAGCTAATAGCGGCATTGTGGCATTTACGGGAAATATAGGTATTTACGGGAATACTGTAGTTGTAGATCATGGAATGGGTGTAATGACCCTTTACTCTCACTTAAGTTCAATCTCTGTTAAAGAGGGTGATGAAATAAAAAAAGGCGGTATTGTAGGTAAAACTGGTATTACAGGACTTGCTGTTGGAGATCATCTTCACTTTGGTGTTTATGTTCACGGGGTACCGGTAAGGCCTCTTGAGTGGTGGGACCAAAAATGGATAAAGGAAAAAGTCCTCAACAGAATTGACCAGGCTAAATCTGAGTACGGTGAATAAAATTGATTATATACGGTAAAAACCCCATAATGGATATGCTGGAATTTCTCCCTTCCCAGGTAAAGGAGATCTATATTAATAAAGACCTCCAGAAAATTAAAAACGACACACTCCTGGAACTAGCAAAAAAAAACCGTATAAGGGTTACTGCTCTTAACAAAGCCGACCTTGATAAAAAAACAGGTAAATCAAACCACCAGGGAATAGCAGCTGATATTAACGATTTTCAGTACGAAGAGTTTGGAACACTTCTAAATCAGTCACACAGGTTTTATCTTATCCTTGACCATATAGAAGACCCGCACAATCTTGGAGCAATAATAAGGACAGCTAATTTCTTTGGCGTGGGCGGAATAATTATTCCAAAAGACAGGGCAGTAGGTGTAACTCCCACAGTCATTAAAACCTCATCCGGTGCCGCAATGACTATCCCTATTTGCAAGGTAAGCAATATTGGAAACGCTATTAATGATTTAAAGAAAAAAAATGTATGGATTGTAGGAGCAGATATATCAGCTGATAAGGAAGTGTCTGAAATAGATACTGAAGGACTCGATTTAGGACTTGTTATAGGAAGTGAAGGGAAGGGACTGACAAAGGGTATTAGGAACCAGTGCGACTTCCTCGTGTCAATTACCAGGACGGGAACAGTTGATTCACTTAATGCTTCTGTAGCCGCGGGAATTTTAATGTATAAACTAAATGGAAAGTTATAAAGAAATTTTAGAGTTAAATTTATTTTATTAAACTTATTAACTTTTTCTCATCAATAATCTTTATTTCAAGCTTTTCCGCTTTTTCCCGCTTTGAACCGGGATTTTCTCCTGCAAGTACATAAGATGTTTTCTTTGAAACAGCGGATGTTACCTTGCCGCCATTTTGTTCAATCAGCTTCCTGGCTTCATCTCGTGACATGGAATCAAGTGTCCCAGTGATAACAAAGGTTAGTCCGGTCAGTTTGTCAGAGTTAGATGATTTATCAGGATAAATTATATTTATTCCGGAAGCTGAAAGTTTATTAACAAGATTTTTGCTTCTTTGGTCAGAAAAGAATTTTACAACACTTACGGCAATTTCATGACCTACAGTATTTATTTCAATAAGCATTTCATAGGTACTGATTGAAAGGCTCTCTAAATCATTAAAATTTTCGGCAAGCACCTGGGACAGTCTTTCACCGACGTGTTTAATGCTTAATGAGTTAATAAACCTGTCAAAATCTACATTCTTTGATTTGTTTATTTCATCTATTAAATTTGAAGCAGACTTTTCAGCAAACCTCTCAAGGTCTATAATTTTATCCTTTGTAAGATAAAATACGTCTGCCTGGTCTTTGAAAATATTTTCTTGTATCAGCTGCTCAACGATTTTTTCGCCTAGCCCGCCAATATCAAATGCTTTTCTTGAAGCAAGATGTTCTATTCTTCCCTTGAGCTGTGCGGGGCATTCAATATTCGGACAGTAATAATATGCATTTTCTTTTTCAGAATCAGTCTTACATACGGGGCACTTATCCGGCATGGTGAATTTTTTTTCTTTACCTGATCTTTTTTCAATAAATGGTTTTACAACATCGGGAATAACATCTCCTGCTCTTTGAACAAGTACTGTATCACCAATCCTAATATCTTTTGTTTTAATAATATCTTCAGTGTGCAGGGAGGCTCTTTTCACAGTGATGCCTGAAATAATTACCGGATCTAGTTCGGCAACCGGGGTTAAAAGCCCGATTCTTCCCACCTGTACCGTTATATCGTTTATAACAGTTGTAGCCTGGCGTGGTTTAAATTTATACGCCATACTCCATCTCGGGTATTTTGCAGTAGTCCCGAGGTTTTTTTGAAGCTGGATATTGTTTAGTTTTATTACAACACCGTCAACTTCATAACCGAGGTTCTCACGTTCAGATTCCATCTTATGGTGATAAGTTATTGCTTCCAGGATATTTTTGCATATTTGAATTTTCTTTTCTACTTTAAATCCCCAATCCCTTAGCTGATTAATTATTTCATATTCAGATTTAAAGGTTTTACCATCTACAGCCCCAATTCCCCATGCGAAGAAATCAAGTGGCCTTTTAGCTGTTACAGAAGAATCCAGTTGCCTGAGTGCACCGGATGCTGCATTCCTGGGATTTGCAAACACAGGTTCACCTTCATCGGCAAGTTCCTTGTTAAGATTATTAAAAGAATCAATCGGATAAATTACTTCACCCCTTATTTCTATTAATTTGGGGATATTTTTTAAAGACCTGAATTTAAGAGGAATTGATTTTATTGTTTTAATATTGTTGGTGATTTCTTCACCGGTTTTCCCGTTACCCCTCGTGGAAGCATTTTCAAGAATCCCGCCTTTGTAGGTTATTGATGCAGATACGCCGTCAAATTTAGGTTGGCCTACAAATTCAGGGTCATCGGTTATTTCTAGAAGTTTTTTAATTCTTTTATCAAAATCATAAGCTTCATCTTCATCCATTACATTATCAATACTCATCATGGGTACTAGATGATTAAAAGGTGTAAAGCCTTCTGCTACAGTCCCTCCAACCCTGTTGGATGGTGAGTCTTGAGAAAAAAGCTGGGGATACAATGTTTCAAGTTTAATTAATTCTCTGAGTAACTGGTCGAATTCATAATCAGAAATGCGGGGATTATTTTCAACATAGTATAGATAGTTATGATTGCTTAGTTCTTCCCTTAATACAGAAATCCTTGATTTAGCCTGTTTTAGATTGATTGTTTCAGACATTATTTAAAAGTATCCAACCATTTCAGTAATTTGCTTTGGGGTAGGGTGTTAATGACATTATCTTTTCCAGCCCATCCCCTTCCTGCTGTACTGATACCATACCTCATCTGCTTAAGTTGGTCAGTATGATGAGCATCTGTAGAAATTATGAGTTTTACTCCTTTCTCAACAGCCATACGGACATGTTCGTCTTTAAGGTCGAGCCGCTTAAAAGACGAGTTTACCTCAAGTGCTTTTCCGTATTTAATTGCAGTATCAATCACAGTTTTAATATCTAAATTATATGGGTTTCTCTCACCAATTAATCTTCCGGTAGGATGTCCTAGTGCACATACGTAAGGATTACTGAGTGCTTTGGTAATTCTCATTGTCATCTCATCTTCTTCCATCTTGAAGTTGCTGTGAACTGAAGCTACAACCATATCAATCTCTTTTAATATTTCATCCGGGTAATCAAGAGATCCGTCTGGTTTAATATCTACTTCAGAGCCGAAAATAATTTTAATTCCATCAATAGATTCATCAATTAATTGAAGTTCTTTTCTTTTTTCCATCAGGCGTTTTGTATCAAGTCCGTTTGCAATCCTGGAAGAGACTGAATGGTCTGTTATTGCAATATACTCATAGCCGAGGTCTTTAGCAGCTTCAGCCATCTCTTTAATAGTGGACTTGCCATCGCTCCAGGTACTGTGTGTGTGAAGGTCACCTTTTATGTATGAGTAATTGACTAGTGTTGGGAGTTGGTTTTTTTCGGCTAGCTCAAATTCATTATTACCTTCTCTAAGTTCAGGTGGTATATACTGAAGGCCAAGTCTTTCATATACTTGCTTTTGGTTAATAAAATTTTGTTTATCTAAATCCAGGCCCCTATCTTTGTACATATTGTTAATTTTTTCGATATGTTTTTCGCTGCCTGTATATATGAAATTAGCGGTATTAAAACTATCTTTGCCAGCTATAAATATTTTTACGGGCATTCCGGAATCAAGGGTAAAATTAATTGTCTCTTTTTCTGTTTTTAAACTGTCTTTTTTGATGGATTTAATATTTGATATTTTAAGAAGAGTCTTATCATTATCGTTTGAGGATACAATAATTTCTATAATATCTACTGTTTCCCTGCCTCTTTTCAGATCTCCTGTAATTTCAGCTTTATTAATAGTCGGAATAGATAAAAGTTGTTTTATCAAATATTCGGCTGCAGGAAGGGCTAAGCCCAGGTTTATTTTGTTAATATAGGATTTAAACAGCTTAATACCGACTTTTAATTCGTTTATTTTTTTTGTGCCTACGCCTTTTAATTTGACAAATTCAGGTTTAGTCAGGGTGTCCTCAAGGTCTGAAATATTTTTTACATTAAATTCGTTAAAAAGTGTTTGAAGCAGTTTTGGACCTATTCCCTGGATATTCTTAATCTTAAGAAGTTCCTCGGGTACGCGGGATTTCAGTTCATCGTAATATTCGATCCGGCCGGTCTCAGTAAACTCAATAATCTTTTTAGCGAGATCTTTTCCAATACCTTTTATTTCTGTTAAATTGCCTTCTTTTGCAAATTCACTTAGGTCACGGTCAAGTAACTTTACGTTTTGGGAAGCATTCTTATAAGCCCTGATTTTGAATGGATTATCTCCAAGTATCTCAAGCATACTGCCAATATTGTTAAATATTGTGACAATATGAGTATTGGTTGTCATCTGAATTTAATAGTTTATTGAAGCTGTCTGGGTTTCAGAAGAGTATAGTTTTATACCGTCAAATATGCCCTGTGCAATCCTTGTCCTGTACTTAGAGTTGTTTAAACGTTTCTCTTCAGTAGGATTGGATATAAAAGATGTCTCTACGAGTATACTTGGTATGTCAGCGCCAATTAATACAATAAACGGGGCTTTCTTTACACCTTTGTTTTTAAATGCACTGTATTTAGGAGCAACTTTAGAATAAATTGATTTTTGAACATAGTTGGCAAATTTTTCAGATTCATCGATCTTTGAACTAAGTAAGTATTGCTTAAGTATATCATCCAGGTCACTTACCCTTTTCTTTGTAGTGGCATTTTCCCTTGCAGCAACTTCAAGGTTCCTCTGGTTTTTTGTAAAACTCAGGATATAAGATTCAGAACCTACGGCTTTCCTGTTTTTAGATGCGTTGCAGTGAATAGAAATGAAAAGGTCGGCATTTAATTTTTTTGCAATAGCAGTACGTTCCTCAAGAGGGATAAAACGGTCTGTTGACCTTGTAAGATACACATTATCAATTCCTATGGATTTACCGTCTTTATCAAGGATTTTTTTAAGTTCCTTGGCTATTTTAAGATTTATATCTTTTTCTTTAACACCTTTTGGGCCAACAGCACCTGGGTCATGCCCGCCATGCCCGGGATCGATAACAACTGTTTTTATTTTAAGTCCCAGTGCCTGGCGAAGACTGTCCACATCACCTGTAGAAGGAGAAGATCTGGGTTTGTAAGTACTTTTTTGTTTTTTTGATGATCTTTTATCTTTTGCAAAAAGTGTATTTGGTTTTGACCCTTTTCCTTCAATATCCATAACTATCCGGTAAGGGTTTGGTAGCGCAAATACTTTGTAATCATCAAAACTGTTGATATATAGTACAACTCTGGATTTATTTTTAGTGTTCCTGCCAAATTTTATCTCTTCGAGAAGTCCCTTCGTGATAGGTTCAACATATAGGTTGTTGTCAATTGCAGTATTGTTTATATCAACAAATAACCGGGGAGGCTTATCAATGCTGGGATCAGCCTTCAGTAACTTGGAAGAATAAGTCGTATCTTTATCAAGGTGTATTACAACCCTTGTATAATCATTTGTAGACCAGTGGCGTATCTTGGTAATTTTTGGTTTACCGCTTTTACTGTATTTATATTGTTTCTTTTCTTTCTCTGTTGGTTTAAAGCGAGCTAGTTCTTTCTTTTTTTTATGTGCAGCCCGCATCATGTCGTCCTGGGGAAGGTCTTCAATTATCCGGTTATATTCGACATAGGCCTGTTTTTTATCACCCATTTTCTCGTATATACGGGCGATTCTAATCTGGGCATCATCTGTGAGGTTGCTTAAAGGGAATGTCTCTACAAACTGGCGGGATGTATATATGGATTTTCTGTAATCACTGTCTGAGTTAAATCGGTTGCCGATTTCCTCATACATTTTACCGGAAAGAAATAAAGAATTGGGCGCTTTACTGCTGTTGGGATATGATTCGTAAACACTGCTAAAGGCCTGGGCTATAGTTTCCCATATTTCCTTGTCTTTAGCTTTATCCGGGTTTACAGAAATATTCCTGTATAAACTAAGTGATTCTTCATAGAGGACAGTTCCCCTGTCTATAGCAAAAGCGCTAACATGAAGAAATGGTATTAAACCAAAAATTATAAGTAAAACTATCCTATGCCTTCTAATTAGTTCCACCTTGCCTGATTATTATATGTAGTTTTAAACTCATTGTAAATGAAAAAAGTTTAATATTTTAGTTTAAATATGTTTTGCAATGATTCTAAGTTAATGATAAGTTTCTTAAATTATGAAAGTTACAATGCTTGGATGTGCTACTTCAACAGGCGTCCCTATAGTAGGGTGCAATTGCTCGGTTTGTAAATCCGGCAATCCCAAAAATAATAGAACAAGAAGCTCAATTTTCATCCAGAAAGACGATATTAATATTTTAATCGATAGCTCTACAGATCTCCGGTTTCAGACATTAAATAATAATATAACCAGAATAAATGCTGTTTTGTATACACATTCTCATGCAGACCACACTCACGGTATAGACGACCTTAGAACATTTAACTTTATAAACAGAATGGAAATAAGCTGTTTTGGCAATGAACTAACGGTAAATAACATAAAGAACAATTTTAAATACATATTTGACGATATTCCCTCAGCAGGGGGGAAACCGAGACTTGTTTTAAATACTGTAAATAAAAAATTTAAGTTTGAAAGTGTTGAAATTCTTCCAATTGATATAAATCATGCAAACTGGATTATTCTTGGTTACAGAATTGGTAATATGGCATACCTTACGGACTGTAGCGGTATTCCCCCGGAATCTGTAAAAAAGCTGCAAAACCTTGAACTTCTTATAATAGGGGCATTAAGGTATAGTCCTCATACAGCGCACTTTAGTGTAGAACAGGCAGTAGAAGCTATTGAAATGATTAAACCCCGCAAAGCCGTGCTTACTCATATGGGACATGAACTTGATTATGATATATTAAAGAAACAGCTGCCAAAAAATATTGTTCCCGGTTATGACGGTTTGAAAATTAATATTAAAGATTAAGGATAGATATGCAAAACCTTATTAAAAAACTTATCAACAAAAACAGCAAAAAAATTGTTCTTTGTGTGCTTGACGGTTTAGGGGGCCTTCCCAAAGAAGGGAAGACTGAGCTTGAAGCAGCAAGTACTCCCAATCTTGACAAACTTGCAGATGTTTCATCATGCGGACTGCATCTTCCTGTAGCCCGGGGGATTACACCCGGAAGCGGAGCGGCACATCTTGGTCTTTTTGGTTATGATCCTTTGCATTATGAAATAGGCAGGGGAGTACTGGAAGCACTTGGGCTTGGAATTGACCTCGGTCCTAATGATCTGGCGATAAGGGGCAATTTTGCCACTGTTGAGTATAAAGATGGAAATCCTGTTGTAACCGACCGAAGGGCCGGCAGAATCCCAACAGAAGAAAATAAAAGAATAATTAGTAAACTCTCCGAAAATATTGAGAATATAGATGGCGTTAAGGCCAGTTTTTATCCAGGTATGGAACATAGATTTGTACTAAAACTCACTTTTCCGGAAAAAATACCTGATGGTGGTGATTTGATAAATGACACTGACCCGCAGGAAACCGGGAAAAAGCCTCTTAAAGCTGCCGGGGAAAATAAACAGTCAGAAAATGCAGCAATTGTACTAAACAAATTTATTAATAAAATTGCAGAAGTAATAAAAGAAGAAGAAAAAGCAAACTACACTTTATTAAGAGGAATTTCAGTATATCCGCATTTAAATACCTACGATGAAGCTTACGGACTAAGAGCCGGCTGTATTGCAACTTACCCAATGTACAGGGGAGTTGCTAAACTTGTGGGAATGGACGTGCTGGAAGTTAAGGTCAACTCAATTGCAAGTGAAGTTGAAACATTGAAACGGGAGATAGATAATTACGATTTTATCTATTTTCATGTGAAAAAGACCGATAGTTATGGTGAAGATGGTAATTTTGATGGAAAAGCGGGAGTAATAGAAGAATTTGATACTCTGGTTCCTGAAATAATGTCCTTAATTCCGGACGTCTTTGTTGTAACAGGTGACCATTCTACACCATCTACAATGAAGGCCCATAGCTGGCACCCTGTACCTATTATGATAAATTCTGCTTATCCAAGACTAGGATCGGCGTCCGGCTTTAGTGAAACAGCCTGCAATAGCGGTTCCCTGGGTATAATAAAATCTGTTGAAATTATGCCATTATTACTTGCCCATTCCGATAAACTCAAGAAATACGGGGCATAACTATGGGAAAGCAAAACAACATACAGAAGAGTTACTTCAAATTTATATTTCGACAGAGTTTTAATAAACTCGGCCGGAAAGCAAAACAACATACAGAAGAGTTACTTCAAATTTATATTTCGACAGAGTTTTAATAAACTCGGCCGGAAAGCAAAACAACGTGCAGAAGAGTTACTTCAAATTTATATTTCGACAGAGTTTTAATAAACTCGGCCGGAAAAAATAAACAAAAAACTAAAATCATTGAAAATAGTTTCTTCTGTGTTAATTTTTTCAAACCTTTTATTAAGCCGAAGTGGTGGAATTGGTAGACACGCTATCTTGAGGGGGTAGTGCCTTACGGGCGTGGGAGTTCGAGTCTCCCCTTCGGCAAATTTTAAAATCTAATTCTCAACTTGATTAAATAATAATTGACTATTATTATACATAATAAACTAAAGCTTTAGTTTTAATTAGGGAGGATATTTGAATGAAACCAGGACAATTTATTGTTTTATTAATTCTTGCATTACTTTTTATGTTTCCATCCACTTCATTTAGTGGTGTACCTAATGGTGATATACCAATCCCGGAAACAGATTCAGCCAAGTATATACAGGTATCGTTTTTCGACCTTCGTGAAAGAGAGAGTTATATACAGGTAACAAACACAAGCGCATCACCTAAAGTACTTCATGTACAGGTATTTGATGTAAGTAATGACTGTAATGAAAATAACTTCTTTGACGATTTTACCGGAGTAGACACACACGTTTACAATATGAGGGATATCCAGACCAATGACGGTGATGATTCCGGTATACAATTGGCAGATGGAGCATACGGAATTGTAGTAATATATTCAGTTGTAAACGAAGGTGGCCCGGTTGACGAGGGGCAGGATCTAATAGGTAATTTCAGGATAGTTGATGACCTTGGTTATGAATACAGGACCAATTCACAAGCTTTTTTCCAGAACACTGATCCTCAGCCACAGAATACTCAGAGATTTTTCACTTTCAATTTTAATACGACTGGAGGTGTGAGTTTAGCTGACGTAGTCGGAGTAAACATGGTATTTGATGAAGGAGCAAATGAATTTTCGGTGAACCCTCTTGATGTAGGACTAACCTTAGATGTAGATTTATTTAACAATGCCGAGGTTCCTTTTTCCTGCCGTGACGTTGCATTTGTATGTGCAACCGATGATAGCCCTGTGATTGATTCCATACTTGAGTTGGCCGGAGTCTCAGTTGCAGCATTTGAGTACGGAATAAACAACGCACTTCCTCACAGTAAAGGCGGAGAAGTTCTATGCTCCGGAAACGTTATAGATGAAGGACATGCAAAGCTTACTATTGAATCAGTATCTCAAAGTGGTCTTGTATCTGCATTTTTTGTTGGACTAAATAACGGAGACGGAAGAGGCAGTATGGATTCGCTTTGGGACCCGTCTGATAACGATTTCCTTAGGGACCTTGTTATTGGAGATTCTACTGTGACTGAAAGTGAAGACCTCATTTTTCCTGTAAGTCTTACAACTCCATCGGATGAAGTAATTGAAGTTGAACTAAGTACATCTGATATTACAACACAAAATACAAATGATTTTACAGAAACATCAGCTGAATGTAGCTTTGACAACATTATGTTTAATCCATGTACATCAATTATATTTCAGCCTGGTGTAACAATGGCTTATTACCTTATTCCTACAGTTGATGATGATATATTCGAACCAGATGAGGACCTTGAACTCTTTCTTGATACAGTTGTTTCCGGCGAGATAAGAAACTCAAATGAAGGTACTGGAACAATACAGGATGACCAGATGCCGCCGGACATAACAATCTTTGATTCAACAATTGTAGAGAGTGGAGGAAGTATGCTAATTGATCTGGAGCTTTCTGGGCAATCATCGGAAACAATTACAGTTGAGCTTCTGACTTCTGACGGATCACCGGATACTGCTACAGAAGATTCTGATTACGTTTCTCAAGATGGTGTTATGGTTACATTTCCACCTATGAATACAATGCAAAGCATTTTAATACCTATTATTGATGATGGTGTATGTCCCCCTGAACCACTTAACGAAACGTTTGTTATTGATGTACTTAATGTTTTAAGTGGCCAGATTGGCACAGTTACACCGGGAACAGGAACGATAATAAACCAGACTTGTATATTATAATTCCTTTTGTTCCTTAAAAATTAAATAACAGCCCCGTGAAGAATCTTTTTTACGGGGTTTTTTTATTCTTTTATTCTTAAAATATAAATCCCGATACTTGTATTAATAATCAAAAAGTACTACTATTAATTTAAGCTCTAGGTTGAATTCTAAAGAGGGAGGATTTAATTATGAATTCAAGAATATTATTTTTAATTGGAATAGTTTTATCTTTACTACTTTTAATACCGGTATCTTCAAATGCTGGGTTTTCTGACGATGATGATGACCTGCCGATCCCGGAAACAGACTCAAGTAAATATGTACAGGTTTCCTTTTTTGATTTAAGGGACAGGGAGAGTTATGTACAGATTACCAACATAAGCCAATCGGCAAAAACAATACATGTACAGATATTTGACGTAAGCAATGACTGTAATGAAAACAACTTCTTCGACTCTCTTACAGGCAATGATTCACATGTATATAATTTGCGTGATATCCAGACAAACGACGGAGACCAGTCAGGTGCACAGCTGCCGGACGGCGCGTACGGAATAGTTGTAATATTTTCTGTAATCAATGAAGGCGGGCCTTTAGACACCGGCAATGACCTTATAGGTAATTTCAGAATACTTGATGACCTGGGTTATGAATACCGGACAAACTCGCAGGCATTCTTTCAAAATATAGATCCAGAACCTCAGAATTCACAGCGGTTTTTTACATTTAATTTTAATACAGCAGGAGGAGCAAGTTTTTCTGATGTAGTAGGTGTAAACATGGTATTCGATCAGGGTTCAAATGAATTTACGGTAAACCCGCTAGAAGTAGGGCTTACCCTTGACGTAGATATATTTAACAATGATGAAGTTCCTTTTTCCTGTCGCGACGTGGCCTTTGTATGTGCAACTGATGACAGTCCGGTAATAGATTCCATACTTGAATTAACAGGAGTATCCGTTGCAGCTTTTGAATACGGAATAAATAACGCTCTACCTCATAGTAAGGGAGGCGAAGTGCTGTGTTCCGGAAACATAATTGATGAAGGGCATGCAAAGCTAACAATTGAATCTGTTTCAACCAGCAGTCTGGTATCAGCATTTTTTGTAGGCCTAAATAATGGCAACGGCAGGGGAAGTATGGATTCACTATGGGACCCGTTTGATAATGATTTTATAAGGGACCTTACAATTGGTGACTCAATTATTACAGAAGGTGAAAGTCTTGTCTTTCCTGTAAGCATATCCACGCCGTCTGATGATCCGCTTTCCGTAACACTTGCTTTTAGTGATATAGATACTGACGGTGCAAATGATTACACGGTAGGTTCTACCAGGTGCAGCTTTAATAATAATGATTTTGACCCATGCGGTGTAATTGAATATCCACCTGGAGTAACGATGGCTTATTTCCTTTTACCATCTGTAAATGATGATACATTTGAGCCTGATGAAGACCTTAGGCTGTCATTCGTAAGCGCATCTGGAGATATAAGGAATGCCAATATGGGTACGGGAACCATACAGGATGACCAGATGCCGCCAGATATAACAATCTTTGATTCTACAGTTATTGCCAGTGAGATACTTATGTTTGATATGGAACTTAGCCATCCTTCGTCTGAGGATATAACTATTGCAATTAACACATTTCCTGGACCAATGATTGCTGCAACAGAAGCTGTAGACTGCAGTGATGCAAGTTCAGACTATATTTCCGCTGATGGATCACAGGTTACATTCCCTGCGGGAACTACTGTACTTGCAATACCGTTTCCAGTTCAAACATGTGAAAATATGTTCATATGCAATGATGACCCATCAGAACTTCTCATACTTGACGGTGAACCTGCAACAGGCCAGGTAGGAACAATAATGGATGGAGAAGGCGAAATATTGAATTTGTTTATTTGTGATGAACCTTAAATAAAAATATGATTGTTCCCGGTTTAATTTTTTAAAACCGGGAACAGTATTCTTAGATCATTTAATTTTTAAACATCTTTATTTACTTTTAAAATTTCCCTGTCTATTTCCAAAAATAGAGTTGCTGAATTATGATCAGGGAAAAGTTCAACGTAATACCTCTGGCCCTTGTGTATTTTTCCATTTTCAATTGAACAAAATGCTCTTAACCTGCTTACTTTCTTTTCAAAACGTTCCGGATTATGAAAATTGAGCTTATTGACTGTCTTTAATTCAATTATTCTTTTCATCGGTCAGTATTAAAGAAGCGGCAACCGGGGAGAGTCTGTGTCCGGTTACCGCCTTAAGGAGTGAATGGGATGAACCATTACTTTTTATGTCTATTCTTTAATTTGTTTAAGTTATGCAATAACAATATAACTAAGTGTTATATAAATAATATAGTATAATACATATAAATGCAATAATTAATTAATAAAATATTCTTTAAGCAAAAAGAATTAGATAGAATTTGAAATATAAAGTGGCGAATGATTGAAAAAAGTTGTGGATATTTACTTCTGGATCTGCGGTATTAAGTGTTTACTGTGATGTGGCATTATTCAAAAAGTTTTTGTATATGTCTTCGGCTTTATCAAATTGTCCCATCTTTTCATATACAAGTCCAAGATTTACATTGGCTTGTTTTTCGTAGGGACTGTTACTGTTTTGTAATTTTGAAAGGTATTTCTCAGATTCCTGCCAGTTTTGCAGGTTGTAGTATGACAGGCCGATTGTGAAATTTGCACTGTCTTCAAGAAGCTGATTTTCAGGAGAATCATTTAGATATTCGTTTAAAGAAGCAATAGTCTTGTCGTACTGGCCTAAATCATAATTTAAGATACCTGTGTAGTACATAGCAAGTTTTGCAGATTGTTGTGAAGGATGTTCTTTTATCAATGCGGCAAAACCTTCAAGTGCTGGTTCAATATTACCGGAATTGTACTGTACAAGGGCTTTTTCAAACAACGCACCGGCAACCTGAGCTTTCTTTTCCTGGTGAGATGAAACAAGGTAGATAACTATAAGTAAAACTACAATTCCGCCAACTGCATAAAGTATTTTGTTAAAATTCTCAGCCGCAGTATCAACAAGATCCGAAATGAATTGCCTGAATATATCTGGCTGTTTTAGTTCTTTTATAGTGTATTTAATTTTTTCGCCCATTTGGGTGAGGAATTATAATGATAAACATCTATAATTCAAGTAGCATCAAAAACTGAACCAATTAGTTAATTCTCTATTCTTGCTTATAAATCCACATAAAGATACAATTATTATTATCCGGATCATGGTTAAAAATTGTATTTCACCAATAAAATTAATATTCTATATCTTATTGTTCTCTGTAGGAGCGATAAGTTCCAATTCACATGCCGATATAAATAAAAATGTTACTTCTATAGAAATTAACGGCACTATCAACCCTTCAACTACGGATTATATTAAAGCAGGCCTTTTAGAAGCAAATGACAACAACTCTGAAGCACTCCTTATATTGCTTGATACTCCGGGTGGACTGCTTAATTCAACTAAAGATATTGTTAAGCTCTTACTCAACTCTGAAATTCCCGTAATTGTTTATGTTTACCCAAAAGGTTCCAGCGCTACTTCTGCAGGAGTGTTTATAACAATGGCCGGAAATATTGCAGCTATGGCTCCCGGTACAAGCATCGGTGCTGCGCACCCTGTTAGTATTGGTGGTAAAAATACCAAACCAAAAAAGAATATTAACCCTCTTGATAAAAAGAATGAATCAAAAGAAAAAGAAACAGCAGCAAACAGTGATATTATGGGTGAAAAGATTGAAAATTATGCTATCTCATTTTTACAGAGTATAGCGGAGGAAAGGGGCAGGAATATTGATTGGGCAGAGAAGGCTGTAAAAAACAGTGACTCAATTACAGCCAGTGAAGCACTAAAGTTAAATGTCATTGATGTAATCAGTCCTAATGTTCCTTCACTTCTAAATTCTATAAATGGTAAAAAGATAAAAGTTAATGACAAACAGCTTGTACTAAATACCTCAGGGGCTAAACAGAAATTTTTTGAAATGAGTCTTAAACAAAAAATAGTTAATGTCCTCAGCACTCCTGACATTGCTTTCTTACTGCTTTCTCTGGGCTCGCTTGGAATATTAATTGAATTCTATAATCCCGGCTCAATTTTCCCGGGTGTAGCAGGACTTATTTCACTTCTAATTGGTTTTGTTTCACTTCAGATTATTCCATTTAATTACGGTGGACTTACTCTTGTCTTTATAGGGCTTGGGCTTTTTGTCGCGGAGGTGTATGTTACGAGCTATGGATTGCTGAGTCTTGCCGGCTTAATTAGTTTTATTTTTGGTGCGCTACTGCTATTTGAAACAAATGAATCAGACATAAAAGTAGGCCACGGGGTAATAATTGCAACTTCTGCAACACTCGGCATATTTTTTCTGTATGTTGCTTACTCTGTATCCCGAACACTAAACCTTTCTACAATGAGCGGTTTTGAAGGTATGGTTGGTGAACAGGGTGAAGTTGTTTCATGGGAAAGCGGAAGCGGGAAAATATTTATTAATGGTGAATACTGGAACGCTTTTAGTGATGATGTGCTTCAAAGTGGTGATAAAGTAAAAGTTACAGAAAGTATGGGAAGTTTAAATATTAAAGTATCTAAAAATTGATTTCGGAGGTTAATTATGAGTACTCCTTTAATAGTTGTTATAGCTATAGTGGGACTGATTATTTTTTCAGGTGTTAAAGTCCTTTATGAATATGAAAGAGGTGTGATATTCAGGCTTGGACGGCTTTCAGGCACCAAGGGCCCTGGTTTTAAATGGATTATTCCTGGTATTGATAAGCTGGTAAAAATAAGCCTTAGAATAATAACAATGGATGTACCTCCCCAGGATGTTATTACGAAAGACAACGTTTCTGTTAAAGTGAATGCAGTGGTTTATTTTAAAGTAGTTGAACCTGAGAAGGCTGTTGTCCAGGTTGAAAACTATCTCTATGCTACTTCACAGCTCGCCCAGACGACACTCAGAAGTGTTCTCGGCCAGGTAGAACTTGATGATCTTCTGGCAGAAAGAGATAAACTAAACCTTAAACTCCAGGATGTTCTTGATAAGCAGACAGATGCCTGGGGAATTAAAGTTACACTTGTCGAAGTTAAATATGTGGATCTTCCTCAGGATATGCAAAAAGCAATGGCAAGACAGGCCGAAGCTGAAAGAGAGAGGAGGGCAAAGGTAATTGCGGCAGAAGGTGAGTACCAGGCGTCAACAAAACTATCAGAAGCTTCTGCTATTTTATCGCAAAACCCAATGGCACTTCAGCTAAGGTATTTGCAGTCAATGATCGAAATGTCTTCGGATAAGAGTTCTACTATTGTATTACCCTTACCAATTGATCTTTTAACACCGTTCATTGAGAAATATAAAAGCGATCTTAAATCGTAATATAAATATAAAGTGAGACTTAAATGTTTAACGTAAAAATGTGCAGGATTCTTTTAATCTTTTTATCCATCATCTGTATTTCTTGCGGGAATTCTGAAAATACAAACCAGAATAAGAACACTACATCAGAGGATTCTGGCCCTGTTGAGGGCGGCTGGCTCATCTATCACCTAAACGCTGAACCTGCAACTCTTAACCCTATTACCGCAACTGATGCATCTGAATCAACAATCAACGGTGGAAAAATTTATGAAACACTTATAGAAAGAGATGATGAAACGCTTGAACTTGAACCGCTACTATCACAGTCATGGACAATTTCCGATGACAAACTCAAATACCGTTTTAAACTCAGAGAAAATGTTAAATGGCATGACGGTGTGCCTTTTACTTCAGCAGACGTAGTATTTTCTTATAAATCAATAATGAACCCCGAGATTGATGCACCTCATTTGAGGAGTTATTACCAGGAAATTCTTGATGTAAAGGCGATAGGGGACTACGAAGTTGAATTTACATACGCAAGGCCCTATTTCCTGGCACTCGAGTTTTGCGGGGGAATGCCTATTGTTCCGATGCACCTATTTGATACGGGAAATTTTAATAAGAACCCGTACGGTAGAAAACCGGTCGGTACCGGCCCATATAAATTTGTAAAATGGGCCACAGGTTCTGAAATAGTAATCGCCAAGAACGATGATTACTGGGGTAAAAAACCGGATCTTCAAAGTATCGTCTTTAAAATAATTTCAGATAACACAGTTGCATTCCAGGTACTTAAAAGAGGAGATCTCGATTTGTCGGGTCTCACGCCAATTCAATGGGAAAGGCAGAGTAGCACTAAAGTATTTAAAAACAACTTTAACAAACATAAATATTTCAGGCCGAATTACAGCTTTATAGGCTGGAATATGCGGAAACCATTTTTTAGTGATAAAAGGGTCAGGGCCGCTATGACACACCTTTTAAACCGGCAGGAGATCCTCGATAAAATTTTGCTTGGGCTTGGAGCTATTGTTACAAACCCGTTTTATATAAACAGCCCCGAATATGATAAGTCAATTAAGCCTCTTGCTTACAGCCCTGAAACGGCAATAAAACTTCTTGATGAAGCCGGCTGGACCGATAATAACAGCGACGGTATCAGGGATAAGGACGGTGTGAAGTTTGAATTTGAGTTCTTACTTCCGAGTGGTTCCGATACGAGTGAAAAAATTGCTACCGTCTTAAAAGAGGAACTGGATAAGGTCGGGATAGTTATGAACATCAGAAAAACTGAATGGGCGGTATTTACGACAAGACTGCTTGAAAGAAAATTTGATGCCGTAACTCTTGCGTGGAGTATGGGTGTGGAATCCGACCCGTACCAGATATGGAGCTCTACTCAATCTGTTACCGGGTCTAATTTTGTAGGGTTTGAAAATAATAGGGCAGATCAGTTAATTAGTGAAGCCCGCCAGGAATTTAGTAAGGAAGAACGAATTAAGCTTTACAGGGAATTTGCTGAAATTGTACATGAGCAGCAGCCTTATACATTTCTTTTTTGCAGTATGTCAACCGTGGCAGTCAGCAACAGGTTTAGAAATGTTGAGGTATACCCGCTGGGTCTTGACCCGTTAAGATGGTATGTACCAACAGCACTCCAGAAATACGGAACAAACTAAATTATATATTTAATGTCCCAAAGTAATTATAAAGTATCACAGAAATGAAAGACTATCTGATTAAAAGGTTTTTACTTCTTATTCCAACTATGATTGGGATCTCACTTATTACCTTTTTTATTATTCAACTTGCCCCCGGTAACCCGATTCAGCAGAAAATTGGATTTGAAGAGGGTATAAAAGCCGAAGCTATTACAAAAGACGTAATAGAACAGACTAAAAAGCTTTACGGGCTTGATAAGCCAATTCATACCAGATACCTGATCTGGTTAAAACAGATTGTTACATTAAATTTTGGCGATTCCTATAAAGACCACCGCCCGGTAATTACCAAGATAAAAGAAAGGCTCCCAATTACACTCACGCTTAATTTCCTGTCAATATTCTTTATATACGTTATTTCCATACCGGTAGGTGTGTATTCAGCGGTCCGTCAAAAGACTGTGGGTGAAAGGATTTCAACTTTCTTTTTATTTGTTTTGTATTCAATTCCGAGTTTCTGGATGGCAATGATATTGATATTTTTTCTTGGAGGCGGGGAGTTTTGGAACTTATTCCCGGTATACGGAATTTTTTCCCAGGGTGCGGATAATTACAGCTACGGCGGTATGGTGCTTGATTTTCTCTGGCATATCACTCTTCCCGTATTTTGCCTTACCTATGCTGGCCTGGCATCGCTTTCAAGATTCCAAAAGGGGAGTCTCCTTGAAGTTTTGAAGGAAGACTATATAAGGACAGCCAGGGGCAAGGGACTTGATGAAAAAACAATACTTTTTAAACATGCACTCAGGAACTCATTAATACCAATTATTACAATACTTGGTGCAATACTTCCTGCCCTGATCGGGGGAAGTGTAATTATAGAAACAATTTTCTCTATCCCGGGGATAGGAAGGCTTGGATTTGAAGCAATACTTTCACGTGACTACCCGGTGATAATGGCAATAGCTACAATCTCTGCTTTTCTTACATTGATAGGAATACTGATATCTGACCTGGCTTATGTATTTGTAGACCCAAGGATAAGCTTCGGGAAAAACTGATATGGAAAACGAAAGTATAGGTTACTGGAAATCGGTCTGGATTGAGTTTAGAAAAGATAAGATGGCATATATTTCGCTTTTTCTTATTCTGCTTCTTGCATTTATTGCAATATTTCAGAGTTGTATAGCCGGTAATAAACCAATAGTCCTTTTTGATGAAGGGAAAATATATTTCCCGGCTACAATTGATTACCCCGAGTTTACAGGCACTAATTTCAAAAGAATATACGAAGACGGGAAAAATGGTTTTGCTATATTTCCTCCTATTAAATACAGTCCCACTGAAAATGACCTAAATGCGATCCTCGAACCTCCATCAAAAAACCACCTCTTTGGCACTGATGACAGGGGGAGGGACGTTCTTAGCAGGATGGTTTACGGGGCCAGGGTCTCTCTTTCAATTGGGTTCCTTGCCGTTGGTATATCTGCAATAATTGGCATAATACTCGGCGCAGTAGCTGGTTTTTACGGAGGCACTATTGATTTTATCATTTCAAGGCTGTTTGAGATAATGATGACTTTCCCGGTGTTTTTCCTGATTTTAACAATACTTGCATTCAGTAACCCGAGCATTTACAACATAATGATAGTAATTGGACTTACCAGCTGGACAGGTATAGCAAGGCTTGTAAGGGGAGAATTCTTAAAACTACGAAACTTTACCTATGTAGATGGTGCAAGGGTGCTTGGAGGCAGTGATTTAAGGATTATCTTCAGGCATATTCTTCCAAACTCACTTGCACCTGTGCTTGTAAGCGCCACATTCGGTATAGCGGGTGCAATACTGGTGGAATCGAGCCTTAGTTTCCTTGGGTTTGGGGTTCCTCCACCTCAGCCAAGCTGGGGAGATACTTTATCACAGTCACAAAAATATGTGGATTTTGCATGGTGGCTTGTTTTATTCCCCGGGCTGTTGATATTTCTTACAGTAACTTCACTAAATCTTGTAGGTGAAGGGTTCAGAAATGCCATTGATCCCAAGTTAAAGGGTGCATAAGAATTGGAAAACATATTAGAACTTAGAAATCTGACAATAAGTTTTGGAAATAAAAAAGAGCGCTACGAAGTAGTAAGCGATGTCTCTATTAATGTCCCTAAAGGTAAAATTGTATGCGTTGTAGGGGAGAGCGGCTGCGGTAAGACAGTCACAGCCTTATCCGTTATGGGGCTACTGCCCGTACCCCCAGGGAGTATTGACAGCGGTGAAGTGATTTTTGACGGGCAGGACCTACTTGACCTGTCAGAGAAACAGTTAAGGAAATACAGGGGTAACAGGCTTTCAATGATATTCCAGGAACCAATAAGTTCACTGAATCCTGTGTTTACAATTGGTAACCAGATTGGAGAAGCCATAAGGGCACACAGAACTGTTTCTAATGCAGAAGAAAAAAACAGAGTAATAGAACTACTGGATCTTGTCGGTATTCCTGCACCTGAAACCAGGCTTAACAGCTACCCCCATGAACTGAGCGGCGGTATGTGCCAGAGGGCAATGATTGCAATGGCACTTTCCTGTGACCCGGAACTGCTTATTGCAGACGAACCAACTACCGCTCTTGATGTAACAATACAGGCCGGGATACTTGATTTGATTCTTGAGCTGAGGGACAGGATTGGAATGGCAGTTATGCTTATTACTCACGACCTGGGCATAGTCTCGGAAGTTGCAGATGAAGTGTATGTGCTTTACGCCGGTAAAGTAGTTGAAAAAGGGACAAGGGACGAAGTGTTTAACAGTCCTTCCCATCCTTATACAATTGGCCTGATTAATTCTGTACCTTCTCTGGTTGAAAATAGAGGGCAGTTAAAATCAATTTCCGGCAATATACCTTCACCACAAAATTTCCCTAAGGCATGCAGGTTTCAGGACAGGTGTGAATACGTTTTTGATAAGTGCAGGCAGGTTGAGCCGCCACTTGAAGTTTTAAAAGAAGACCACTTCTCAGCATGTTATAAATCCGGAGAACTATTTAAAAGCTGATATGAATATTTTAGAGATAAAAGATTTAAAAAAATACTTTCCTATTAAAAGCGGCGTATTTTCAAGGACCGTAAACAACGTAAAAGCAGTGGACGGTGTAGACCTTAATATTGAAAGGGGAACAACGCTGGGGCTGGTAGGCGAAAGCGGATGCGGAAAATCCACACTAGGTAAAACAATAATTAAACTGCTCAATCCTACCGAAGGAAGGATTGTGTTCGACAATACTGATATCACTGATTTTGATACTGCAGAGGTGAGGCCCCTTAGGAAAAATATGCAGATGATCTTTCAAAACCCTTACGGCTCCTTAAATCCCAGGATGAACGTGGAGAGCCTGGTTACAGAAGGAATGGATATTCACAGTCTTCATAATAAACCGGAAAGAAAAGATGTAGCTGTTGAACTGCTGGAAAAGGTAGGGCTGCAAAAATACACACTTAATAAGTATCCCCATGAATTCAGCGGGGGGCAGAGGCAAAGAATTGCTATTGCCCGTGCGCTTGCTGTTAAGCCTTCATTTATAGTATGTGATGAGCCGGTTTCGGCACTTGACGTATCGGTACAGGCACAGATTGTTAATCTCCTCCAGTCACTCCAGGATGAATATGACCTCACCTATTTGTTTATTTCACATGACCTTAGGGTTGTTAAACATATAAGTGATATGGTTGCAGTAATGTATCTTGGTAAAATAGTTGAAATTGCTTCAAGTGAAGAAATATACAAAAATCCATTACACCCCTATACAAAAATATTGATATCTGCCATTCCGGATATAAAGAAATCAAAAGAAAACAGGAAAATTGTGATTTCCGGTGATGTTCCTAACCCCATAGACCCGCCCAGCGGCTGCAGCTTTCATCCTAGGTGTCCGATAGCGGAAGAAAAGTGCAGAATATCCACACCTGAATTAACAGATAAAGGGAGTCATCACAGGGCTGCCTGCCATTTAGTCTGAAGCCCTTGCATTTAACTTAACATATATTATATTAAGTCAGCTAAAATTGTTGTATCGGATATTACGCAATGTTATTTAATGTTGACGATATAACTGGGGATGGGTTTCATATAAAAACCCGTAAACAATCAGACTGGGTTACCAACATACCGGAACTGGTTGATGAACTCAGTGATCTTGGGCTTGCAAAAGATATAGATTTTGATCTTAATGTAACCAGGGTAATCAGAGAAGTAATTGTAAACGGAATTATTAATTTTGGTATCAGGGCTAAATGTGCCAGATGCCTTACAGATGTTGAATTAGACCTGAAATCTGATGTAAACCTGGTTCTGACACCTAGGGATGAATCTTTAACCGAAGGTGAAGAAGGGGATTTGGATCATGATTTTTATGAAGGAGATACGGTAGATATTTCAGGATATTTAAGAGAATTAATAGCAATAAATATTCCTTTTAATATAATCTGCGGTAAAGAATGCAAGGGACTTTGTTCCAATTGCGGAATAAATTTAAATACTGCTAGTTGTAATTGTGAAAAAAATCTTAAAAAATCTGCATTTGCAGTATTAAAAGATATTAAGTTATGATTATCTAGCTCGGGAGATTTAACAATGGCACTTCCAAAAAGAAAAACATCAAGTTCAAAATCAAGAAAAAGAAGGACCCACTATAAAGCAGTAATGCCCGGGCTTTCTTTATGCCCAAACTGTGGCGAACATAAACCTCCTCACAGAGCATGTCAAAGCTGCGGATTCTATAAGGGCAGAACACATATTAAAGAGCAAGAGATAGAAGAAGTAACAGAGGAAGAATAAGTTTACTCATAATAATGATTGCTTTTGTATTTCCAGGCCAGGGATCACAGACGATTGGTATGGGTTCAGATTTTTATAATGAATTCCCCATCGCAAGGCAGACTTTTGAAGAAGCCAGTGATACTCTAAAATTCGATTTAGCCAAACTTTGCTTTAAAGGCGAGCTGGAAGAGTTAAGCCTTACCGCCAATGCTCAGCCCGCGCTATTAACTACAAGTATCGCAGCGCTTAGAGTATTGGAACAGGAAACAGATCTTTCACCCAGTTATGTCTCTGGGCACAGCCTTGGAGAATATTCAGCTATTGTAAGTTCAGGAGCCATAGAATTTAAGGATGCTGTATACACGGTAAGAAAAAGAGGGGAGTTTATGCAAAGTGCAGTACCGGTCGGCATAGGTTCCATGGCAGCGGTTATGGGCCTGTCTAAAGAACAGATAGTAAATATTTGTGAAGAAAATTCAGATGAAAACAGTGTAGTCAGCCCTGCTAACTTCAATTCTCCGCAGCAGGTCGTTATTTCAGGGCATAAAACAGCTGTTGAAAAAGTATCATCTATATTAAAGGAAGAAGGTGCAAAGAGGGTAGTGCCTTTAACAGTAAGTGCACCCTTTCACTGCAGCCTTATGAATAAAGCAGCAGAAGAACTAAAAGAAGTCTTAGAAAGTATAAATATATCAGAAATTAAAGTGCCCGTAGTTACTAACGTCTATGCCGAAGCAAACAGTGACCATAATGCAATAACCGATCTGTTTTATAAACAGGTGGTAATGCCGGTAAGATGGTATGAATCCGTTGAATATATGAAGAATCATAATATAAACAGGTTTATAGAAATTGGCCCCGGCAACGTTTTAACCGGGTTAATTAAAAGAACAGTCAGTGATGTGGAATTAAATAATCTTGAAAATTTAGATCATTTGAATCATATTAATGAAAATGAAAATAGATCTTAAAAATAAAATAGCATTAGTAACCGGAGCTTCCAGGGGAATAGGCAAGCAGGTTGCCAAAGACCTGGCGTCTTATGGAGCTACTGTGATTGCCAACTACCCGCACCCTAAAGATTCTGCAGAACAGACAGTAGAGGAAATTAAGAAAGCAGGTGGTACTGCAGCTATGTCAGAGTTTGATGTTTCAAATTTTGATGCAGTCCAGGAAGGTATTGGTTCTATTATAGATAAATATGGCGTAGTTGATATATTGATTAACAATGCCGGCATAACAAAGGACGGGCTTTTCCTGAGAATGAAGGAAGAAGACTGGGACGTGGTATTTGCTGTAAATATGAAAGGTGTATTTAACTGCACAAAGGCTGTCGTCAGAAGTATGTCAAAACAGAAATCTGGGCGAATCGTAAATATTGCTTCAGTTGTTGGCGAAATGGGAAATGCCGGCCAGCTTAATTATTCTGCAACAAAGGCTGGTGTTATAGGTTTTACAAAATCTGCAGCTAAAGAGTTTGGTTCACGCGGAATTACAGTAAATGCAATAAGCCCTGGTTTTATACAAACGGATATAACTCAGGACATTCCTGAAGAATATAAACAGAAATATATGGAATCCATACCTTTGGCTAGGTTCGGGGAGACCACGGATATTTCTAATGTAATATCTTTTTTAGTATCTGATAATGCGTCATACATAACCGGTGAAGTAATAAGGGTTAATGGCGGATTATATATGTAAAAATTAAAAAAATTTAGGAGGACAGAACATGTCAGAACAAGAAATCTTGGAAAAAGTAAAGGAAATGGTTGCAAGCCAACTTGGCAAGTCCGAGGGTGAAATTACTCTTACTGCTTCTTTTATTGAAGACCTTGGCGCGGATTCACTAGACCTTGTAGAGCTCATTATGTCTATGGAAGATGAGTACGGGCTTGAGATCTCAGATGAAGATGCTGAAACAATTGTAACCGTAAAAGATGCTGTTAAATTCATCACGGAGAACAAAAAATAATGACCCGAAGAGTAGTAATTACCGGGATTGGTTTAGTTACCCCGCTTGCAATAGGCACAGAAAAATCCTGGGCTGCAATTTGTGAAGGAAAAAATGGGGTTTCTACTATTACCAGATTTGACCCATCTAATTTAAAAACCCAGATTGCTGGCGAGATAAGGGGATTTGACCCGCTTGAATATATGCCTGCAAAAGAGGCCAAAAGGAACGATGATTTTATTCACTATGCTGTTGCCTCTACAAAAATGGCCCTAGATGATGCAGAACTGGTTATTGACGACGACCTTTCCCCAAAGGCTGGCTGCGTGATTGCTTCCGGTATTGGCGGAATGTCAAGTTATTACCAGACTGTCCTGTTACTTGAAGATAAAGGGCCCTCAAGGATGACCCCGTTCTTTATCCCAAATATTGTAACAAATATGGCCGCGGGTTATGCCTCAATTATGTTTAATGCTAAAGGGCCAAATTGCTGCACTACTACTGCCTGTGCTGCAAGCGGGCATGCACTTAGTCTTTCGCAAATGTTAATTCAAAGAGGCGATGCAGATGTAATGATTACCGGAGGTACCGAGGCACCACTGATTGAACTTACTGTGTCGGGATTTAATGCAATGAGAGCACTTTCCACCAGGAATGATGACCCTGCAACTGCTTCAAGACCGTTTGACAGGGATCGCGACGGATTTATTATCTCAGAGGGAGCGGGAATGCTCATTCTTGAAGAACTGGAACATGCAAAGAAAAGAGGTGCAAGAATTTATGCAGAGCTTATTGGCTCTGGAATGAGCGGTGATGGCAGTCATATAACTGCACCGGCACTTGATGGCCCTGTAAGATGTATGCAGGCAGCACTGTCCGATGCAAAGATTAACCCCGAAGAGGTAGATTATATAAATGCCCACGGCACTTCAACACAGTTAAACGATGTTAATGAAACAAACGCCATAAAAGAGGTATTTGGAGATAATGCATATAAAATTCCCGTAAGTTCCACAAAGTCCATGACCGGCCATATGCTGGGGGCTGCCGGAGCAGTTGAAGCATCAATTGCTGCATTATCTATTTATAATGGAGTAATACCTCCAACAATCAATCATTTTGAACCTGATCCGGATTGTGACCTTGATTATGTTCCTAATAAACTCAGGGAAAAAAAGATAGACACTGTTTTGAGTAATACCTATGGATTTGGCGGTACAAATTCAAGTATTGTGATTAGAAGATATAAGTAATTTAATATTTTCTTAGTTTTAATTCCTGCTAAGTTTCAATTTTATTATTTTACGGTAAAATAAACAGCTTTTTAAATTATTAATAAGGGGATAGTTATGTCTAAAGAAGAGATAAGCAATCTTAAGAAAAAAATTGAGGTCAATGGTTCTGAATTTGATTTGTTTTCATTAAAAACACTTGCAAGCAGTAAAAATTACGACCTTTCTAAACTACCGATTTCCATAAAAATTCTTTTAGAAAATGTATTGAGAAACTATGACGGAACTGTTGTAAACGATGAACATATTGAATCTCTTGCTGCATGGGATAACACCAATAAGGACTCAAAAGAAATTCCCTATAACCCTGCAAGAGTAATTTTGCAGGATTTTACAGGTGTTCCCTGCGTTGTAGACCTGGCAGCGATGAGGACCTCTGTAGATGAAATGAATGACAACCCTTCAAAAATTAATCCCAAGGTTCCGGTTGACCTTGTAATAGACCATTCTGTACAGGTCGATTATTTTGCAAATAACCAGGCTTTTGAAAAAAACGTTGAAAGAGAATACGAAAGAAATAAAGAGAGATACCAGTTCCTAAGATGGGCACAGGACTCTTTTGATAATTTCAGGGCGGTGCCTCCGGGTACGGGTATTGTCCACCAGGTAAATCTCGAATGCCTTGCAACTGTAGTTGCAACAAGAGAAGTTGACGGAAGCATGTGTGCTTTCCCGGACACACTCGTGGGTACAGACTCACATACAACTATGATAAATGGTCTTAGTGTACTTGGATGGGGCGTAGGCGGTATTGAAGCAGAGGCCAGTATGCTTGGACAGCCGATATATATGCTTATACCAGATGTTATTGGTTTTAAATTACACGGCGAGTTAAATGAAGGCGTAACTGCTACTGACCTTGTTTTAAAAGTAACAGAAATGCTAAGGGCTAAAGGCGTAGTTGGAAAGTTCGTAGAATTTTACGGTCCCGGACTTAGCAAGCTTGCACTCTCTGATAAAGCTACAATTGCAAACATGGCTCCAGAATACGGCGCGACTATGGGATTTTTTCCGGTTGATTCTGAAAACATCAGATATTTGAAAATGACCGGAAGAGATGATGACCTTGTTGCCCTGGTGGAAGCTTATACAAAAGAACAGGGACTATTCAGGACAGACGATATGCCTGATCCTGTTTATACAGATACAATTGAACTTGATATATCCACTGTAGAACCGGCTCTTGCCGGCCCGAGCAGGCCGCAGGACAGAATTAATTTAAAAGATATGAAAGTGCAGTATCATAAAAGCCTCACTGAAAAAACTGGCTCGGATGATCAAAGCTACGTAAATATAGATATGAACGGTAAAACCGACCAACTGGGTGACGGTTCGGTAGTTATTGCGGCTATTACAAGCTGTACAAATACATCAAATCCCTCGGTAATGGTTGCTGCAGGTCTTGTTGCTAAAAAGGCCGTGGAGAAGGGACTAACGGTAAATCCATCAGTCAAGACGAGCCTTGCCCCAGGATCCAGAGTTGTAACAGATTACCTGGAAGCCTCGGGCCTTACGCCTTATCTGGATAAATTAGGATTTAATCTTGTTGGCTATGGCTGCACTACCTGCATTGGTAACAGCGGGCCGCTTCCTGAAGAAGTAGAAGCAGCAATAAAAGAAAATGATTTTACATGTGCTTCAGTACTTAGTGGTAACAGAAATTTTGAGGGAAGGGTACACCCCCAGGTCAAATTTTCATACCTTGCGTCACCACCACTTGTAGTAGCATATGCACTTGCAGGTACTGTTGACCGTGACCTTACCAAAGAACCACTGGGTAAGGGAAGTGACGGAAACGATGTATTCCTAAAAGATTTATGGCCAACACAGAGTGAAATACAGGAGATACTCTCAAGTGTAATTACCCCTGAAATGTTCAGGACCCAGTATTCAACAGTGTTTGACGGTGATGAGACATGGAAGTCTCTTTCAACTCCAACTGGTAACCTGTATGAATGGAACTCAGACTCCACGTATATTCAGAACCCGCCGTTTTTTAAGAACTTTTCACTAGATGTGTCAAACCCGGTTGATATAACCGGTGCTTATGCACTGGCACTGCTTGGAGATTCAATTACCACTGACCATATATCCCCGGCAGGATCTATACCGAAAGACGGGCCTGCGGGTAAATACCTGATTTCAAAAGGCGTAGAACAAAGAGACTTTAACAGCTTTGGTTCAAGGCGCGGGAATCATGACGTGATGATAAGAGGTACATTTGCAAATATCAGGATCAGAAATAAAATGGTGCCGGATACCGAAGGCGGTATAACAGTACATGTGCCGACAGGTGAAACAATGAGTATCTTTGATGCATCAGAAAAATATATTAGCGATGGGCAGCCGCTTGTTGTTATAGGCGGAAAAGAGTATGGTACGGGAAGCTCCAGGGACTGGGCAGCAAAAGGTACGATACTGCTGGGTGTAAAAGCAGTTGTTGCTGAAAGTTTCGAAAGAATACACAGGAGCAACCTTGTTGGAATGGGAGTACTGCCGCTTCAGTTTATTGAGGGGGAAAGTGCCGTAACTCATGGACTGACAGGATTTGAGAAATTCAGTATTACAGGTATCTCGGAAGGACTTGAACCCAGAAAAGTGGTAACTGTTACAGCAGAAGCAGAAAATGGGGATAAAAAAGAGTTTAAGGCAGTTTGCAGACTGGACACCCCGGTTGAAATTGATTATCTGAAAAACGGTGGAATATTACAAACAGTATTAAGGCAGATGGTATCATAAATAATTGCCGGAATTGCATTATATCCAATTTTTGATTATATTTTCAGGCTAAATTTTTGTCTGAAAGAGGAGCAATACAATGTCTACACCTAGTGGGGAAAAAATTACAGTAAATGAAGAAACTAAATCTATAGTAGTACCTGATAATCCCGTAATACCATTTATCGAGGGAGACGGAATCGGACCTGATATATGGAAAGCTTCAGAGTTTGTATTTGATGCTGCAATTGCAAAAGCTTATGACGGTGCAAAGAAAATTTCATGGCACGAAGTGCTTGCAGGCGAAAAGGCATATGAGCAGACAGGAGAATGGCTGCCGGAAAAAACACTTGAAGATATAAGGGAATACATAGTTGGTATAAAAGGGCCGCTCACAACACCTGTTGGTGGCGGAATAAGGAGCCTTAATGTTGCTCTTAGGCAGCTTCTTGACCTGTATGCCTGCGTAAGACCCGTTAGGTGGATTAAAGGTACACCTAACCCTGTAAAGAATCCTGAGAAACTGGATGTAGTGATATTCAGGGAAAATACAGAGGATGTATATTCAGGGATAGAATGGGAAAGCGGATCAAAGGAAGCCGAAGAAATAAGAGAATATTTAATTAACAACTATGGTGTTAGCATAAGAGAAAAGTCAGGACTTGGCCTAAAACCTATAAGCCCGTTTGGTACAAAAAGACTTGTAAGAAAAGCAATTGAATATGCTATACAGTATGGAAGAAAAAGTGTAACCATAGTTCACAAAGGTAACATAATGAAGTTTACTGAGGGTGCCTTCAGGGAATGGGGCTACGAAATTGCAAAAGAAGAATTTTCGGATATTACAATAACTGAAGATGAACTTTGGGATAATTTTGACGGTAAAATGCCCGAAGGAAAAATACTTATAAAAGACAGAATTGCCGATAATATGTTTCAGCAGGTTCTGACAAGACCAAACGAATACGATGTGGTCGCAATGCCTAACCTTAACGGTGATTATATGTCGGATGCATGTGCTGCGCAGATTGGTGGTTTAGGTGTAGCACCGGGTGGTAATATAGGTGATTACTTAGCTGTATTTGAAGCAACACACGGCACCGCGCCAAAATATGCCGGCCAGGATAAAGTAAATCCGGGTTCTGTAATATTATCGGGTGTTATGATGTTTCAGTACCTTGGATGGAATGAAGCTGCCGATTTAGTGGTCAGGGCAATGGAAGAGACGGTCCTTAACAAGACCGTTACTTACGACCTTGAGCGCCAGATGGAAGGAGCTACCTTGTTGAAATGTTCGGAATACGGACAGGCAATTGTTGATAATATGGACAAGGTCCTCGGTAAGTAGTTTAGTAATCCTTATAAAAAAAACAGAACAGGAGAATTAAGATGAGCAGGCCTAAAATATCTGTAATAGGTGCGGGTAACGTAGGTGCATCAGCAGCCTTTCAAATAGCTGACCAGGAATTAGCAGATGTTGTATTAGTGGATATTGTAGAAGGTATGCCTCAGGGTAAGGCCCTTGATCTTCACCAGATGTGCCCTGTTATAGGGTCAGATGTAAATTTCATAGGGACAAACAACTACGAGGATACTGCAAATTCAGATGTAGTTATCATTACTTCCGGAATTCCCAGGAAACCAGGTATGAGTAGAGATGACCTGATCTCAACAAACACAAAAATCGTAAAGGAAGTTACAGAAAACGTTGTAAAACATTCACCAAATTCAATACTTATACTTGTTACAAACCCGCTTGACGCAATGGTATACGTTGCACATAAAGCAAGCGGATTTCCCCGTGAGAGGGTTATGGGTATGGCAGGTGTACTTGATTCAGCAAGGTTCAGGACATTTATAGCCATGGAGCTTGGAGTCTCGGTAGAAAACATTCATGCATTTGTTCTTGGCGGACACGGGGATGATATGGTTCCTCTTGCAAGGTATACAACTGTAGCAGGAATACCAATTACCGACCTTATGGATGAAGCAACCATTGATGCACTTATAACAAGGACCCGTAAGGGCGGTGCAGAAATTGTCGGTCTTCTAAAGACAGGAAGTGCATTTTATGCCCCGGGTACTTCCGCAGTTGAAATGGCAGAAGCAATACTTAAAGATAAAAAGAAAATTTTACCATGCTGCGTTCATGCAGAAGGTGAATACGGAATTGATAATATTTTTGTCGGACTACCCGTTAAACTTGGAAGAAAAGGTGTTGAAGAAATAATTCAAATAGACCTAAAGGAAGACGAACAGGAAGAGCTTCATGTCTCTGCAGGACATGTTAAAGAACTATGTGACGTGATAGACGGTTCAGGCATACTATAGATCTTAAAACGAAATTCTGCCGTATAAATAAATATAAGATACATTTATAATAAATGTATGTTTGAAACAACTTTTGGAGGAAGTTAAATGTCAAATGGTACTGGGCAAAACGCTTTAACTTTAAGAAAAGATGCTTGGTGGGTTGAGCCGTTAATTACAGCTACGGTTCTTGGTGCATTCGGTATCTACTCTACGTGGAGAGCGCTCTCAAACGAATTTTATTTCAGCGATCCCTACATATCCCCATTTTATTCACCATTAATACTTGCCAACTGGTGGCCATTTTCCCCCGCACTTCTTATACTGTGGGCGCCTCTTGGGTTCAGGGCAACCTGTTACTACTACAGGAAGGCATATTACAGATCCTTCTTTCTTTCTCCACCTGCATGCGCGGTTAACCCCTTAAGAAGTAATAAGGATTATAAGGGTGAATCTTCATTACCGTTTATTCTCCAAAACGCACACAGGTTCTTTTTCTACGCAGCTACAATAGTTCTTATCTTTCTATGGTATGATGCAATCATAGCATTTAAATTCAGAGACGGTATTGGTATTGGCCTTGGGTCAATAGTATTAACTATAAACGCTGTATTACTTTCACTTTATTCCCTTTCCTGCCATTCGTTCAGGCACCTGGTTGGAGGAAAGCTTGATGTATTTTCAGGCTGTCCTACAAGGTTCAGGTTATGGGGATCGGCAAGTGCATTTAACGAAAAACATATGCTTTATGCTTGGATAAGCCTTGTGTTTGTTGCACTGACAGATTTATACGTATTCCTTCTTGCCAAGGGCATTATTGTAGACGTGAGGTTCATATAGCAATGGAAAACTACGAAACACATACACACGACGTACTGATTATCGGAGCTGGTGGTGCAGGCCTGAGGGCTGCAATTGAATCTTCAGCGCAGGGAGCTTCCACTGGGCTTGTCTGTAAATCACTTCTTGGTAAGGCGCATACCGTGATGGCAGAAGGCGGAATGGCTGCAGCCCTTGCCAATGTTGACCCCAAAGATGACTGGAAAACACATTTTAAAGATACTATTTATGGCGGCAAAATGCTTAACAACTGGAAAATGCCGTTTAACCATGCAAACGAAGCCCCTGAAAGAGTAAGGGAACTGGAACACTGGGGAGCTGTATTTGACAGGACCCCTAAAGGAAAGATTAACCAAAGGGCCTTTGGCGGACATACATGGAAAAGACTTGCCCATGTCGGCGACAGGACAGGACTTGAGATGATAAGAACCCTCCAGGATAAGGGTATTCACACCGGAATTGATGTATATATGGAATGCACTATTACTCACCTGATTAAAGATGGTGATAAGATTGCCGGAGCTTTTGGTTACTGGAGAGAAAGCGGTAAATTCGTTCTATTTAAAGCTAAATCAATAATACTTGCCACCGGCGGTGTTGGAAAGGCTTATAAAGTTACTTCCAATTCATGGGAATATACAGGTGACGGCCAGTCCATGGCCTATGATATAGGTGCAGAACTTATTGATATGGAATTTATTCAGTTTCACCCGACCGGTATGGTCTGGCCCCCAAGTATAAGGGGCGTACTTGTGACCGAAGCAGTAAGGGGTGAAGGCGGATTACTAAAAAATTCAGAAGGCGAAAGATTTATGGAGAAATACGACCCTGAGAGAATGGAACTAAGTACACGTGATGTAGTTGCCAGGTCCATATATACAGAGGTTAAGGAAGGAAGGGGCACGCCTCACGGCGGTGCATATTTATACATTTCCCATAAAGGTGCTGATTATATCAAAAAGAAACTTCCAAGTATGTACCACCAGTTTATGGAATTTGCAGATGTAGATATTACAAAAGACCCGATGGAAGTATATCCGACAACCCATTACATAATGGGCGGTATCAGGGTAGACGGTGATACATGTGCAACAACAATTCCAGGGCTTTTCGCAGCTGGTGAAGTCTCAGGCGGTATGCACGGGGCAAACAGGCTGGGCGGTAATTCACTTTCTGACCTGCTTGTTTTCGGTAAAAGATCAGGTGAAGCAGCTGCTGCTTATGCAAACAGCGTTTCAACAAATCTGAATATTCCGGCCGACCAGATTGAGTCTTATGCAAATGAAATACTTGCACCATTCAGCAACACCGATGGTGAAAATCCATATGCAATACACCAGGATCTCCAGGATGTTATGGGGGATTACGTAGGTGTGTTCAGAAATAAAGAAAATCTTGAAAAAGGAATTGCAGAAGTTGACAAATTAAAAGAAAGAGCAAAAAACATGAAAATTGAGGGATCAAGAATGTATAATCCCGGATGGCATTTGTGCCGTGACCTCAAATCAATGCTTATGGTTTCTGAGGCAATTGCGAAATGTGCACTTCAAAGAGAAGAGAGCAGGGGAGCCCACAGCAGAGTAGATTTTGAAGGATATGATGATGAAAAGTGGAGTAAGGTTAACTCATCAATTAACCTTCAGGGCGACACTATGAATATCTCAACATCCCCACTGCCCGAGATGCCGGATGAACTAAAAAGCCTATTTACGGAGGATCATTAAATGTCAGAAGCTATTCTTAGAGTATTCAGAGGCGATGCAAATGGCGGAGAAGAAAAAGAATATAAAGTCCCTGTAGAAGAAGGGATGGTAGTCCTCGATGCACTTCACTATATACAGGCTGAATATGATCATGACCTCGCAGTAAGATGGAACTGTAAAGCGGCTAAGTGCGGATCATGCAGTACTGAAATTAACGGTAAACCACAGCTTGCTTGCAAATCAAGAATGGATAAGTTTGCCGAAGGGGAGCCGATTACGGTTTACCCGATAAAAACATTTCCGATTATGAAAGACCTTGTAACTGATGTTTCATGGAACTATGAAGTAAATAAAAAAATCCCTGAATTTACTCCTGCAACTGACGAAGAATTTACGATGTACCAGGAAGATGTTGAACGTATACAGGAATTCAGGAAATGCATTGAATGTTTTATGTGCCAGAATGTTTGTCACATACTTAGAAACCATGACAGGAAAGACGCATTTTTTGGCCCGAGATTTATGATAAAAATTGCAGAGCGTGTTATGCACCCGATGGAAAAAATTGACAGAAGGGAGTTTCTGAAAGACGAAGCAGGTGTTGGTTACTGCAATATCACAAAATGCTGCACAGAGGTTTGCCCTGAAGACATACACATAACTGATAATGGAATTATACCTTTAAAGGAAAGAGTTGCTGATAAGTACTTTGATCCTTTAAGTTGGGTATTAAGAAAGATTAAAGGAAAATAGTTTTTTAAGTGTTACCAGTCCCGGAGGAATTATAATTGAATATACATGAGTACCAGGCCAAAGAGCTCTTATCTAACTACGGTGTAAGAGTGCCTATTGGGAAAGTTGCTTTTACCTCGGAAGAAGCAAAACAGATTGCAACGGACCTGAATGCTGAAAAACTTGTCGTAAAGGCCCAGATTCATGCTGGCGGCAGGGGTAAGGCAGGCGGTGTAAAGGTTACGGGTTCACCCGAAGAAGTTGAAACAATTGCTTCCGAAATGCTTGGTATGAGACTTGTGACTCACCAGACCGGCCCCGAGGGGAAGATCGTTGGAAAAGTACTCGTGGAAGAAGCCTCTGATATTGCCAAGGAGTTTTATCTTGGAATGGTAATAGACAGGACCAGTGAACAGGTGGTTGTTATGGCCAGCCCCGAAGGCGGGACTGAGATTGAGGAAGTAGCAAAAAACAGCCCTGAAAAAATATTAAAAGTACATATTGACCCTTCTGTTGGTATCCAGCCGTTTCAGTGCAGAAAAATTGCATATTTCCTGGGACTAGAAGGAAAAGCAGTTAATAAAGCAGTATCGTTTATTATAAGTTTATATAATCTATTCACACAAAAAGACTGTTCACTTGCTGAGATTAACCCGCTTGTACTAACCGGAGACGGTGAAGTGCTCGCACTTGACGGTAAGCTTAATTTTGATGATAACGCCCTTTTCAGGCGCCCTGATATACAAAAACTACAAGACAAGTCAGAAGAAGACGAACTTGAGCTTGAAGCTAATGAAGTAGGGATTAGCTTTGTGAATCTTGATGGAAATATTGGCTGCCTTGTAAACGGAGCTGGCCTGGCAATGGCTACAATGGACATAGTTAAATTTCACGGGGGAGAGCCGGCCAACTTTTTGGATGTAGGGGGCGGTGCAACAGCTGAGCAGGTAACCACAGCTTTTAAAATGATTCTAAGCGATAAAAATGTTAAGGCTGTATTTGTTAACATTTTTGGAGGTATTATGAAATGTGATACCATTGCTGATGGAATCATTACAGCTGCTAATGAAATTGGGATTAAAGTGCCGTTAATAGTAAGGCTCGAAGGTACTAATGTGGAATTAGGCAGAAAACTTCTTTCAGAATCCGGACTGGACATACAAACAGGTACTGATATGAAGGATGCCGCTTCAAAAGCGGTAGAAGCTGCAAAATAATCAGATTCTACTACATCTCTAACCCTCGTATATTGTTTAATAATACGACTTTTAACCTCTTGACAAGCACCCTTTGATGCTTATTTTGGATATAGTAGGAGGTTAAGAATATGAAAGCATTAGCAATAAATACACCATTAAGTCTGTTTTTGAAAGAAATTGATAATTATCCATTGCTTTCAAAACAGGAAGAATATGAAACTGCTGTAAATTACCATGAAAATGGTGATCTTGAAGCAGCCAATACGCTTGTTTTATCTAACCTCAGGTTTGTTATGAAAATAGCCGGAGAGTATAAGTCCTACGGTTTTCCGTTAATGGATTTAATACAGGAAGGTACTATTGGTCTGATGCATGCAGTTAAGAAATTTGATCCATACAAGGGCTACAGGCTTATTAGTTATGCCGTATGGTGGATTAAAGCGCGTATACACGGCCATATCATGAAATTCTGGAGTAGTGTTAAGATTGGTACAACACAGGCTCAGAGAAAGCTGTTTCAAAAATTAAGCAGTGCAAAAAGAAAATTAAATATTTCATCTTCAAAGTTAAATGAAGAAGAAATAACACAAGTTGCAGCGCATTTTGGAGTAAAAGAAAAAGATGTTGTAGAAATGGAACTCAGGCACGCTTCAAGGGACTTTTCTCTCGATCAGAATGTAGATGGTGACGAAGGTTCAATGAGCTATATTGATATACTTCCCGATAACGTAATTAATCAGGAACAGATTGTTGAGGACCTTGAGTACAACAGCATTGCTCATGACGAACTGAGAAAGGGTATGGACAGTCTTAACGATAGAGAAAAAAAGGTAATTAATGAGCGATTCTATCTTGATAACCCAAGAAAACTTCACGAAATAGGGGAAGAACTTGGTGTCTCCAAGGAAAGAGTAAGACAAATTGAAAAATCTGCACTTTCAAAATTGCAGAAAAAAATGAAAACAAATATGCAAAGTATTACGAATTAAGATAAACCAGGAGGTTTTTTTAGTATGGCGACTTCAAAGATAATTGGAATTGATTTAGGTACTACAAATTCTGTAGTTGCGATTGTAGAAGGCGGAGAACCTAAAATTATAATAAACGAGGAAGGCAACAGGACAACTCCATCTGTAGTGGCATTTGCCAAGGATAAGGAAATTCTGGTTGGTGATTCCGCAAAAAGGCAGGCTGTAGCTAACCCTGAGAATACAATATTTTCTAATAAAAGGATGATTGGAAGAAGGTTTGAAGAGGTAAAGGACGAGGTAAGCACCTTGCCCTACAAAATAGTTAAATCTTCTAACGATGATGCCTGGTTTGAAGTTGAGGGTGAGCAGTATTCACCTCCGCAGATTTCCTCCAATATATTAATGAAATTAAAAAAGGCTGCCGAAGATTATCTGGGCAGTACTGTAACAGAAGCGGTTATTACCGTTCCTGCTTACTTTAATGACAGCCAGAGACAGGCAACAAAAGATGCCGGTAAAATAGCCGGCCTTGAAGTAAAAAGAATTATTAACGAGCCAACAGCTGCTGCACTTGCTTATGGTTTTGATAAAAAAAGTGAAGGCATAATTGCAGTGTATGACCTCGGGGGCGGTACTTTTGATATTTCCATACTAGAAGTAGGTGACAACGTTATTGAAGTTAAATCAACAAATGGAGATACTCACCTCGGCGGTGATGATTTCGACAGAAAAGTTATTGAATACATAATCGAAGAGTTTAAAAAAGATTCCGGAATTGACCTTAGTAATGACAAGATGGCACAGCAGAGATTAAGGGAAGCAGCGGAAAAAGCGAAAATCGAACTGTCCAGTAAACTGGAGACCGAAATTAATCTTCCATTTATAACAGCTGATAACTCGGGTCCAAAACATTTAGTATTAAAAATAACCCGTTCCAAATTTGAACAGATCGCAGACGCACTTGTTAAAGGCACTCTTGATCCCTGCAAGCAGGCACTTAAAGATGCCGCTTTAAAAGCCTCTGATATTTCTGAAATAATTCTTGTCGGCGGATCAACAAGGATCCCGCTTGTACAAAAAGTAGTTTCTGAATTTTTTGGAAAGGAACCTCACAAAGGTATTAATCCTGACGAGGTTGTTGCAATGGGAGCGGCTATACAGGGCGCAGTTCTTGGCGGTGAAGTAAGGGATGTCTTACTACTTGATGTAACACCACTCTCACTTGGTATTGAAACACTTGGCGGAATAATGACGCCGATTATTACAAGAAACACGACCATACCAACAAAAAAGAGCCAGGTATTTACCACTGCTGAAGACAATCAGACCTCTGTTGAGATACACGTCATGCAGGGCGAAAGGCAGATGGCGGCCGATAACCGTACGCTTGCCAGGTTTATACTTGATGGTATTCCGCCTGCAGCAAGAGGAGTTCCCCAGGTAGAAGTTACCTTTGATACTGATGCTGACGGAATTATGCATGTATCTGCAAAAGATATGGCGTCACAAAAAGAACAGAAAATAAAAGTAGAAGCTTCAAGCGGGCTTAGTAAAGAAGAGATAGATTCTATGGTAGATGAAGCTGAAGCCAAATCAGATGAAGATAAAGAACGCCATGAAGCCGTAGAAAAAAAGAACAAGCTCGATGAGTTGATCTACAGAACAGATAAAAGCTTTAAAGAACTTGAAGAAAAACTATCAGATGAAGAAAAGAAAGAACTTCAGGATGCTCTTGAGTCAGGAAAAGAAGCCGTGAAAACAGATGATACGGCACTGATTGATGCAGCTACTGAAAAAATAACAGCAGCTTCACATAAACTTGCTGAAATTATGTATAAGGAACAGCAGGAGCAGGGAGCTGAAGCCGAAGGTGAACAACCAACGGCAGACGAGGAAGAAACAAGCGAAACTGAATCGGAAGAAGACAATAGCGATGATGATGTAATCGATGCTGAATTTACTGAAAAATAAAATACTTTTTAAAATAGTTACAAGAGGTACTCCTTACAAAGGTGTACCTCTTTTTTATTTATACTGAATAATGATTATTAAATTTAAAGATAAATACCCTGAAATTGCCAACACATGTTTTATTGCAGGCGATGCAGATATTATTGGGGATGTAATAATTGGTTCATATTCCAGTATATGGTTTAAGACTGTTGTGAGGGGAGATGTGAATTATATCAGGATAGGCAATAATACTAATATCCAGGACAGTTCTGTTTTACATGTAAACAGTGTTACTCATCCACTTGTAATTGGAAATGATGTAACGGCAGGGCATATGGTTATTCTTCATGGTTGTTCTATAAAAGACAGGGTGTTGATCGGTATGGGGGCCATAATACAGGATGGGGCAGTTATAGAGTCTGATACGCTTATAGCCGCTGGCAGCGTAGTTACGCAAAACAGCCACATACCATCCGGCAAACTTGTAATGGGGACTCCCGCTAAAATCAAAAGAGACCTCACGAAGGACGAGATAAAGAGTATAAAAGAATCTTCCGTAAATTATGTAAAAAATGCAGAGGCATACAGGCAATAAAATGAGAATTGCAGCTATGGACCTGGGAACAAATACTTTCAGGATTTTAATCTCTGAGTATACAGGTGATAAACTAAAAAATATTTACCGTGAAACTAATATTACAAGGCTCGGCGAGGGTTTAAACAAGGACTATCTTATTAATGATAGTGCAGTAAACAGGTCAACAGAGATACTTAAAAAATATAAATCAATTTCTGAACAGTACGGTGTTAGTAAAGTAGTTGCAACAGGCACCAGTGCATTCAGAAATGCATTAAACAGCGACAAGATAGTTTCATACTTCAGGGAAGAGGCTGGTATAGATATAGAAGTTATTACCGGTGAAAAAGAAGCTGCTCTAACGGTAAAAGGTGTACTGGAGTGTATGAACCAAAAGCTCGATAGCTTTTATCATATGGATATTGGCGGAGGCAGTACTGAGATATCATTAATTGTTAATGGAAAAATAGAATTTTCAGTCAGTATAGAACTCGGAGTTGTTTCTCTTGCAGAGGATAGTGATTTAAATACTACTGATATTAAATTAATATCTGATAAAGTCAGTAATGTTATTAGTAGTAGTTTAAAACATTCTAAAAACCAAAACACCAGACTGCCGCTTGTAGCAACATCAGGAACGCCGATAGTTGTAGCCTGTATACTTATTTCCTTAAAAGAATTTAACGCGTCCAGGGTAAACGGTATGAGAGTGGATTTGGAACAAATTGAGGAAATAAAGAAAACTTTAATAAAAGACAATGATTCCAATGAGTTAATGAAATATGGTGATATTCTTAAGGGTAGAGAAGACCTTATTGTCCCCGGTACTATTATATTATCTGAAACAATGAAAATTCTGAGAAATGATTGTATGATTATTAGTGAAAGCGGACTTTTAGAGGGTTTATCTTATCAATATATTTAAATATATTTTGATAATAATCCCACTTTATATTAGAATTAATAGCTCAGTTAAAAATTATGATAAGCAAAGCAAAAGATAAGCAGATCCTGGCATGTATTGTAGATAATTTTATCAATACAGGCATGCCCATTGGTTCATCAAACCTGCTAAAAAGATATAACCTAAAGTGGAGTTCTTCCACTGTAAGGGGCGTATTTAATGACCTTATGAAAAAAGGCTATCTCCGACAGGAACATATATCCTCCGGCAGGATTCCGACTGAAAAAGGAATCAGGAGCCGTATTGATGATATAGTATTTACGATGGAAGTCAGTAATGAGAAAAAAGAAAACATATTAAAGATATTTGATAATGTTAACGGCACTTTAGACCAAATAGTTAATGATGTAAGTAACTTGTTGTCTGATATGACTCATACGGGGTGTTTTGCTACTTTACCCAGTAAGGGGAATATGAAAATTCAGACATTTCAGATTGTGGAAATAAGAAAAAATGAATGCCTGATAATTATTGTATTTGAAGGCGGGATAACTGAAAAGGTTTTTACAAAGCTTGACCATGATATTCCTACACAGAGTATAAACCATATAAGTAATTTTTTGAATGAACTTGCCCTTGGTCTAACACTAGTTGAATTAAAGGATAAAATTATAAAAAAAGTAAAGGCACCTCTCAGCAGATACAGTTCGTTAATGGAAACACTAATTAAGTTTAGTATGGATGCTTTTGATAAAGAAAAAACAGTAGATGTACTTATGCACGGAAAACTCACACAATTTGACGATAACACTCTGGATAACCTTGAAATATCAAAAAATCTTTTACATGTTTTTGAAGAGAAGAAATTTTTACCAGAACTTATGGAGTCAGTACTAAAAGGGAAAAATACTAAGATATTTATCGGTAGTTATAACGGTATGCCAACTGGTATCAGCATGATTGCCGCCCCGTATGGAAAAGGTATTACGCAGGGCAGCCTCGGGGTATTTGGCCCAATTAGAATGAACTATTCTCAGATTATTCCCCTGGTTACATATTCTGCTGATTATTTAACAAGCGTTATGGATTTAGGAGGTACTAATGTCACCTGGAGATAACGAAAAACAAGAAAACGATATGGAAAATAACAATACTGAAGAGCAGCCTGTTGAAGAAATAGTAGCTGATGACTCTGAAAACACTTCGGATTACGAGAAGATCAAGGAAAATTACAGTGAGTTAAATAACAGGTTCTTAAGGCTTGCAGCAGATTTTGATAACTATAAAAAAAGGGTTTCAAAAGAAAGAACAGACCTTACGCTTTATGCTAATGAAGAGATTATTAGGGAACTTCTTACAGTGGTCGACAATCTTAAACTTGCCATTGACCACGCAAGTCCCGATGGGGATATGTCCTCAACACTGGAAGGCATTAAACTTGTGTATCACCTGTTTCTCTCTATTCTTGATAAATTCGGACTAACTTCAATCGAATCAGGTACTGGAGCTGAGTTTGATCCAAGGCTTCACCAGGCACTGGAAAGAATTGAGACAGAAGAGATTACACCGGGCTTGATACTCGATGAGATGATCAGGGGATATATGTTCAAGGACCGTTTATTAAGGCCTGCATCGGTAACTGTATCAACTGACATAATTGCTAAAAAGAAAACTGTGAATTTTGATGAAAAAGATGAAAACGTTACAGACGAAGAAAAAGATATAGAAATTAAGAAAGATAGCATTAATAATTCTGAAGATACGGTTTTTGATCTTACAGATGAAGATTATGAATAAATCAATTAAGGGGTATTTACTTTGGCTATAGTAGGGATTGATTTGGGGACAACTAATTCCTGTATTTCAATTATTGAACAGAACGAACCGGTCGTTATTCCAAACGAAGAGGGAAGCCGTACTTCACCGTCTGTTGTTGCCTTTACAGAAGACAATAGCCGTATTGCCGGTGCTGTTGCAAAGCGCCAGGCTCTGGTAAATCCTTTAAATACAGTGTTTGCTGTAAAAAGGCTTGTTGGAAGAAAGATCGATTCCGGTGAAGTAAAAAAATCAATTGAAATATCACCTTTTACTATTGTTTCAAATAACAACGGTGATGCCTGGGTCGAGGTAAACGGCAACAGGTACAGCCCCCAGGAAATATCTTCTAATATTCTTATGAAGATGAAAAATATTGCCGAGGAATACCTGGGATACGAAATTAATGAAGCCGTGATAACAGTACCTGCACATTTTAATGATATTCAGCGTCAGGCAACAAAAGATGCAGGTAAAATTGCCGGCCTGGAAGTTAAAAGGATTATCAACGAACCTACCGCTGCCGCTCTTGCCTATGGTATGGAGAACAAAGAAAATCAGAAAGTTGCCGTATTTGACCTTGGCGGAGGTACTTTCGATTTTACTATACTTGAAATAGCAAACGGAGTATTCGATGTTAAAGCCACAAGCGGGGATACATATCTGGGCGGAGATGACTTTGACCAGAGAATTATTGAGCATGTTGTAGAAGTATTTAAAACTGAAAACAATATTGATCTTAAAGAAGATAAAATGGCCCTCCAGAGAATCAGGGAGGCTTGTGAAAAAGCAAAGCATGAGCTTTCGTCACTTGAAGAAACAAACATTAATCTTCCGTTTATTGCTGTAGATTCCACCGGGCCTAAACATTTAAATCTCAAACTTACCAGGTCTGAACTTGAAAAACTGGTAGATGACCTTATTACAAGACTTGCGTATCCATGCCAGCAGGCAATGAGTGATGCAGGAATGGATTCTGAAGAAATTGATGAAATAGTTCTTGTAGGCGGTATGACAAGAATGCCGAAAGTAAGGGAAAAGGTAAAACAGATATTCGGCAGGGAAGCACAGTCCAGGATAAACCCCGAGGAGGTAGTTGCTATTGGTGCAGCTATACAGGGCGGGGTGCTGGAAGGAAAGGTAGAGGATGTTCTTCTGCTTGATGTTGTGCCTCTATCGCTTGGTATTGAGACTAAGGGAGAACTCTTTACAAAAATTATTGAAAGAAATACAACTATTCCTACAAAGAAGAGTCAGATATTTACTACAGCATATGACAACCAGGACTTTGTAAGCATTCATGTACTGCAGGGTGAACGTGAGATGGTAAGTGACAATATTTCACTTGCTAAGTTTAACATGGTTGATATTCCGCTGGCACCAAAGGGTGTTCCTCAGATAGAAGTTTCATATGAAGTTGATGCTGACGGGATACTTCACATATCCGCACACGATCTTGGTACTGACAACATTCAGGAAATTGTTGTTGAAAATTCGAGCGGACTAAACGAGGAAGAGATTGATTCAATTATTAACCAGAGTAAAAAAAGCAAAGAAAAAGACAAAGATAAAAAAGAATATGCATTACTTAAAAACGAAGCTGAAGGATTGATTTATTCAGTAAATAAAACTCTGACCTCACATGGTGATAAGATTGATCCCGAGACTGAATCAAGGATTCGTGAAGAACTTGAAACACTTGAAAGTGAGTTAGAGGGAGAAGATTATAATTCACTTAATCTAGCTTTAAAATCTTTACAGAATGTGTCTTATAAGTTTGCACAGACAATATATTCTACTAAAGGCAGTAATACTGAGAGTGAAAAACCTGCTACAGAGGCACTTTCTTCCGATGATTCAGATGAAGATAGTGTTACCGAGTAATATTTCCAGTTTGGAGAAATAATGGCAAAAGATTACTATGAAATTCTTGGAATTAGCAAGAATGCTACTTCCGAAGATATAAAGAGAACCTATAAAAAACTTGCATTTGAACACCATCCCGACAGAAATCCTGATGACCAGGACTCTCTTGACAAGTTTAAGGATGTAAACGAAGCCTATCAGATACTGGGGGACGACAACAAAAGGGCACAGTATGACAGTTTCGGTAGTATTTCCGGCGATGGTAATTTAGGTGATATGGGATTTAGTTCCAACCTGAACGATATTTTCGGGAACCTTTTTGAAGAAGTCTTTAATTCCGGATTCTCAGGTGGCGGACAGAAGGGAAGGGATTTAAAGTATGAACTGCAAATTAGTTTTGAAGATGCTGCATTTGGTATGGAAAAAGAGATTGTTGTACCAAAACGTGAGCTCTGTGATACATGTGAAGGTAAAGGCGCTGCACCCGGCGGAGATTCAGTTTGCGGAGTATGCAAGGGAAGAGGTTCAGTGGATTACGCAAAGGGCTTTTTTGCCATTAGTCAGCCGTGCGGACAGTGCAGGGGTAAGGGGTATATAATTGAAAAGTATTGCGATGAATGTGAAGGCGACGGATTTATAAGGACAGAAAAGAAAGTAAAAATAAATATACCTGCCGGTATTGCAGACTCTTCCAGGCTCAGGATACGAGGAGAAGGTGAAATTGGTATGGGCGGAGCACCTGACGGTGATCTTTTTATTGTTATCTTTGTAGAAGAACACCAGATATTTAAAAGGGACAATAATAACCTTTACTGTGAAGTGCCAATAGATTTTATTACGGCCACTGTTGGTGGTGAAATACAGATACCAACACTTGGCGGGATTGATAACTTTAATATTCCGGAAGAAACTCAGCCCGGGCAGTCATTTAGGATTAAAGGTAAGGGCCTGCCGGACCTGCAATCTGGAAGACTTGGGGACCTTTATCTTATTATAAATATAGATATACCCAAGAATTTAAATTCCAAACAGAAAAAAGTCCTTAAAGATACCCTCAAGGATATTAAACCACAGCAGTTTTCAAACCTGGATAGTTATAACAAGTCGTTGGAAAATCAGTACAAAAAATAGGTAGTATTAATAACCGCCGGCAATTGCAGGGATTATTGATACATTATCGGAGTCGCTAAGCTCTGTGTCTTTTCCATTCAGAAAACGAATATCTTCGTTATTAACGTAGAGGTTAATGAATCTTCTGATATTGCCCTCTTCATCACATATGCGGGCTTTAATACCTGGACACTCACTTTCTAGGCCTTCTATTAGCTCGGACACATTTGAAGCAGTGATGGTAAGTTCTTCTCTGTCACCTGATAATTTTCTTAATGGGGTTGGAATTCTTACTGAAGCCATAATTATTTTCTCCTTACTTTATAAACTATTATACAATTCTTCAAAATTTTCAATGTTTGGTTCTATAACCTCTGGTTTTTTGACACTGTTAATAATAGCGTCCTGGGTTTTGAGCCCGTTACCGGTAATTGATACAACCGTAAGTTCATCGGTAGGGAGTTTGCCCTGTTCGATAAGCTTTTTGGTTACAGCAACTGTTACTCCGCCGGCAGTCTCTGTATAGATACCTTCTGTCTCAGCCAGCAGTTTTATACCTTCTATTATTTCCTGGTCAGATACATCCTCGGCCCATCCACCGCTTTCGTTGATAACAGACATGGCATATACACCGTCTGCAGGTGTGCCGATTGCAAGGGATTTTGCTATGGTATCGGGTTTTACCGGTTTAAATATTTCCCATTTGTTTTTAAAAGCGGTTGTTATCGGCGAGCACCCGGTTGCCTGAGCTCCGTACATTTTTGTATTTGATGGTTCTATAAGTCCCAGCAGTTCGAACTCTTTAATAGCTTTCCACACCTTGGTGAGCAGTGAGCCGCTTGCCATAGGTACTACAATATTTGCAGGAGCTTTCCAGCCCAGCTGTTCCATTATTTCAAATGCGTATGATTTAGACCCCTCTGAATAGTAAGGCCTCATGTTGATATTTACAAATGCCCAGTTGTACTTGCCTGCAATCTCACTGCAGAGCCTGTTTACATCATCGTATGCACCTTTAATACCAATGAGGTTTGTGCCGTATATTAAGCTGTTGATTACCTTTGATTCTTCAAGGTCATGCGGAATAAAAATAAAACTTTTAAGGTTGCCGGCAGATGCAAGTGAAGACACTGCATTTGCGAGGTTTCCTGTTGAAGCACAGGATACAGTATCAAATCCAAATTCCTTTGATTTTGAAAGTGCTACTGAGACTACGCGGTCCTTAAAAGAAAGGGTAGGGTAGCATACAGCATCGTTTTTAATATAAATGTTTGAATGGCCAAGTGCTTTTCCGAGGTTGTCTGCTTTTATTAACGGCGTATATCCTACCTGGGCCCCGATTGTGGGTTCATTGTCTATAGGTAATAACTCGGCATAACGCCAAATGTTTTTATTTCTTGAAAGTATAGTGTCTTTTGTGAGGTCCGCCTTAATTTTTTCATAGTCGTATTCGACTTCCAGGGGGCCAAAACATGTTTCACAGACATATATAGGCTCCTTTGGATACCTTTCTCCACATTCTTTGCATTTAAGTCCTTTTGTATAACTCATATGTGTTTACTCGTTGGATAAAATTGGATAGAAAAATTACCTTTTTAAAGTTATGTTGTCAAAACTGTTGTTCTTCGTCAATATTTTCTTCAACTTGTTCTTCAATTTCTTCATCTTTGTAGGGTCTTATGCCGTCTTTGTCGATGGTAACCTTAATTATTTCTTTGGAAACTATCATGTTTTTTCCGTTATTGTAAGTACCGCTTACAACTGCAGTATCTCCAACAGCAATTTCTTCGAGTTCTTCGAACTGTACATTAATGGTGTTGCCGTAACTGTCTGAAAGTATTAGTATATTATCTTCCTGTATTTCTCTGTCTTCTAAAGGCTGCAAATCAGGGTCAGCAGGATCTGTTTCTTCTTCATTTTCATCTGCATATGTAATCTCAGTTATATAGCCAAGTACAACAATCTTTGCACCTGCAAAGGCAATTGGGGAGACCTGGACACGTTTAATAGTGGTTTTCATGCCCTGTACGTTAAACGCAGGTTCCTTTGGCTGTTTCTTCGGGCAACCCACTAATAAAATAATAGTGGAAAAAAATAATAGTTTTATTAAATTACTCATCTTTTATAAGAACATTACTTGGGTAAAGTGTTGTAAAGTATATCCGAAGGAGAGTCATATGTATATCTTGGAAAACGAGAAATTTAACATTTACAGGTTCGATGTGGGCAACAGTGGAATGAACTATCAGTACATTGTTAAGTGCAATGAAACATCAGAATGTGTAGTAATTGACCCGCTCGACCCGGTAAGCCTTCTTCATTTTATACGGGACAATAAACTCAGGGTTGCCGAAGTACTTAATACTCATGGTCATCCGGACCATATAGAGGGAAATAACCCTATTATTAAGGTGTTTCTTGATTCAAGGATACATATTCATAAAGAAGGGCTTGATTTTGTCGCCCCAAGGACTGTAGTTATTGATGAAGGTGATAAAATAACCTTTGGAAAGCAGGCTATATCCGTAATAAATACTCCCGGACACTGCCCGGAGCATGTTTCCTTTATAATTGGTAATAATATCTTTGTTGGAGACACAATCTTTCTATCCGGATGCGGCAATGTTAAGTTCAGGGGTGATGTGGATGTGCTGTTTGATACTTTTAACACCAGGATAAGATCCCTTGATGATAATATGAATATATTTTGCGGCCATGATTATGCGGTAAATAACCTAGAATATGCTTTAAGTGTTAATCCTAACAATATGACAATAAAAGATAAAATAGAAAATATAAGAAGTGCAGGCGAAGCGTTATCCACAATTGGTGAAGAAAAGCTCTATAACCCGTTTATGCGCTTTGATAATGAAGAATTAGTGGCTAATTTAAAGGAAAAATATCCTGATATGGAAACTGACGGAAGATCTGTATTCACTAAATTAAGGGAACTTAGAAATAACTGGTAGAATCTTACCTTTGATTTACCAATCATAAATATATTAAGGAAAAAACGGGGAAATTTACCTAAAAAGTTTTTTAAATTAAATTTATTAACGTTAGTTATTGATTGCCTTAGAACTATGAAAACAACAGAAACATATAAACTTTTAAAGGATTTACTGGAAGAGCGAATTTTATTCCTCGATGGTGCAATGGGGACAATGATCCAAAGGTATAAGCTCGAAGAACCTGATTTTAGGGGAGATATCTTTAAAGACCATGATACCGATTTAAAGGGGAATAATGACCTTCTGTCTTTAACAAGGCCTGAGATTATAAAAGAGATTCATCTTCAGTATTTTGAAGCAGGATCCGATATTGTAGAGACCAACACTTTCAGTTCGACAACGATAGCACAGGCAGACTATAGTCTTGAACACACTGTGCGTGACCTTAATATACAGTCAGCCAGGATTGCAAAAGAAGCGGCAAAAGAGATAATGGATAAATACCCCGGAAGGCAGTGTTTTGTCGCCGGGGCAATTGGCCCTACTAATAAAACAGCATCTATGTCTCCCGATGTAAACAACCCTGCATACAGGGCGGTTAGTTTTCAGGAGCTTGTTGATGCTTACCGCGAACAGATAGAGGCACTTGTTGAAGGAGGCGTAGATATACTCCTTCCCGAAACTACCTTTGATACACTTAATTTAAAAGCAGCAATATTTGCGTTGGAAGAGTTTTTTGAAAGTTACGGCAAAAGACTTCCCGTGATGCTTTCAGTAACCATTACAGACCAGTCAGGAAGGACACTTTCCGGACAGACCGTAAGCGGATTCTGGAACTCTGTAAGTCATGCAAAACCCCTTAGCGTTGGGATAAACTGCGCACTTGGTGCTGAAGCTATGAGGCCTTATATTCAGGAGCTATCAAATATTGCCGGCTGTTATATAAGCTGCTACCCAAATGCAGGGCTTCCCAATCCACTTAGTGAGACAGGTTATGATCAGACCCCTGATATGACTGCAAGCCTGCTAAAGGACTTTGGTGATAGTGGTTTTCTAAACATGGTCGGTGGATGCTGCGGTACTACGCCTGACCATATCAAACATATTGTTGATAGTATTAAGGATCTTAAACCAAGAAAAATTCCTGAAATAGAACCGGCTACCAGGCTTAGCGGTCTTGAAGCACTTACAATAAATTCTGAAAAAGGTTCGCCTTTTATAATGGTTGGGGAAAGGACCAATGTTACAGGTTCGCCAAGATTTGCAAAATTAATAAAAGAAGAAGATTATGAAACTGCCCTGAGTGTTGCTAACCAGCAGGTGGAAAATGGTGCAAATATAATTGATATAAATTTTGATGAAGGACTTTTGGACAGTGAAGCATGTATGGAAAAGTTTTTAAACCTTATTGCAGCCGAGCCGGATATTGCCAGGGTGCCAATAATGATAGACAGCTCCAAGTTTTCTGTTATTGAAGAAGGGCTTCGGTGTGTGCAGGGAAAATGCGTTGTTAATTCAATCAGTATGAAAGAAGGTGAAGAGCTCTTTAAACAGCAGGCAAGTAGAGTAATGAAATACGGGGCAGCAGTTGTGGTTATGGCTTTTGATGAAAAAGGCCAGGCAGCAGAGGCTGAAGACAAGGTAAGAATATGTGAGCGGGCTTATAAAATACTTACGGAAGAAGTGGGTATGGATCCGACTGATATTATCTTTGACCCTAATATACTGACAGTTGCTACCGGCATAGAAGAACATAACAACTATGCACTTGATTTTATTGAAGCGGTTAAAGAACTCAAGGTGCGTTGTCCGGGTGCCCTTACAAGCGGGGGAGTTAGTAATATCTCGTTTTCCCTTCGCGGAAATAACATTGTAAGGGAAGCTATGCACAGTGCGTTTCTATATCATGCAATAGATGCAGGGCTTGATATGGGGATTGTAAATGCAGGGATGCTTGCGGTGTATGATGACGTTGAAAAACAACTTCTGGAGAAAGTTGAAAATGTGCTGTTAAATAAAAGCCCCGATGCCACTGAAGAGCTTGTTGATTTTGCAGAGCAGTTTAAGGGCGTTAAAAGTGCTGAAAAGAAAGCAGAAGATAAAGCATGGCGTGAACAGTCAGTAGAGGAAAGGCTTAAGTATTCGCTTGTAAACGGAATATCAGATTTCGTAGATGAAGATACAGAAGAGGCAAGGGCGATGTATGACCTTCCCCTTAATGTTATTGAAGGCCCGCTTATGGACGGCATGAAAGTTGTCGGCACTTTGTTCGGTGAAGGTAAAATGTTTCTCCCTCAAGTTGTAAAGAGCGCAAGGGTAATGAAAAAAGCCGTTGCATATCTTGAGCCGTATATGGATAAACTAAAATCAGGGTCTGATAATACACGCGGGAAGTTTGTTATAGCTACGGTTAAAGGTGACGTTCATGATATTGGAAAAAATATTGTCTCGGTAGTACTTTCCTGTAATAACTACGAAGTGATTGACCTGGGTGTGATGGTATCATGCGATCAGATACTAAACACCGCAAAAGATATAGGCGCCAATATCATCGGCCTTAGCGGACTAATAACACCGTCACTTGATGAGATGGTTTATAACGCATCTGAAATGGAAAGGCAGGGTTTTGATATACCACTCCTTGTTGGAGGCGCAACGACCAGCAGTGCTCACACAGCTATTAAGATTGCTCCGCACTATAACGGTATTGTTGACCATGTACAGGATGCATCACTGGTTGTAGGAGTGTGTAATGATCTTCTTAATCCCGATAAAGCCGGTGATTATAAAATTGAGCTTAGAGAAAAACAGAAAAAACAGAAACAAAGGTTCGAGGAAAGCCAGGCAAAAGTTTCTTACATATCCATTGAAGAAGCAAGGCAAAACGGATTTAAATGTGAATGGAAAGATTATAATATTGAAAAGCCAAACAGGACCGGCCTTATTCATTTTGATGATATAGACCTTAAAGAAGTTATAAATTATTTTGACTGGTCACCATTTTTTTGGACATGGGAGCTTAAAGGTTCATTTCCTAAAATTTTAGATAATCCAAACTGGGGAGAGCAGGCAAGAGAGCTTTATAAAGATGCAGAAGAACTGCTTGGAGAAATTATAAACAATAAACTTTTTAATCCTTCTGCTATTGTTGGTATCTGGCCGGTAAACAGCGTTGGAGATGATGTCGAATTATATTCAGACCATAAAAGAAAAGAAGTCTTGGAAAACCTGCATTTTCTAAGACAGCAGGGTAAAAGAAAAGAAGACCAAATTTACTACAGCCTCTCTGATTTTATAGCTCCAAGGTCAGCTAATAAAATAGATTATATCGGCGGATTTGCAGTTACTGCTGGAGATAAGGTTGATAGCCTTGCTGATAAGTATAAAGATGATAATGATGACTATACCTCTATTATGGTTAAAGCACTTGGAGACAGGATTGCAGAAGCATTAGCAGAGATGATTCATAAAAAAGTTAGGGACATATGGGGTTATGGATTAAAAGAAAATTTATCAAATGATGAAATCATAAGTGAAAAATACAGGGGGATAAGGCCTGCACCGGGATATCCATCATGTCCCGACCATACTGAAAAAGGAATTCTATGGAGACTGCTTGACGCGAAGAAACATACAGGCGTTTCCCTTACCGAATCATTTGCAATGACCCCCGGTAGTTCAGTTTCCGGATATTACTTCTCACACCCTGATGCACGGTATTTCAATCTTGGAAAGATCCTTAAAGACCAGGTCGAAGACTACGCAAAAAGAAAAGGGCTTTCAGTAGAAGAAGTTGAAAAATGGCTCCAGCCTAATTTGGGGTATTAGTTTAAAAACCATCGTCTATACTTAATAGACATGAACGATCAACAATCCTATATCGAATCTATCTATAGTCTTGCCGGGAAAAATTGCATTGTTACCGGTGCCGGCTCTGGTCTTGGTCAGCAATGTGCAAAAACATTTGCCCAAGCTGGTGCAAATGTAGCGTTGGTGGATATCAATGAGAGTGGGTTATCGGAGACTGCCGGAGAGATTTCAGATTATGGTGTGACAGTCTTAGAACAATTAATAGACTTGAGAAAGTACTCTGAGATTGAAAGCGGAATAGCTGAAATAGCAGAAACCTTCCAAACTTTTGATGTCGTGGCAAATTGTGCCGGCATTCTTGTGTTAAAATCTATCTTTGATCAAACAGAGGAAGATTGGGACAGTGTCCTTGATACCAATCTCAAAGGTATGTGGATGTTTTCCAAAGCAACTGCCGCCCATATGATTCGTACCAATGTTAAGGGCAGCATCATAAATATTTCTTCAGCAACATCTAGTCGGCCTATGGCTGACCTTCTACCCTACGGTGCATCTAAAGCAGGAGTAAACCATATGACAAGAAGCTTTGCGCAGGGTGTTGTATCAAATGGTATACGAGTTAATGCACTTGTGCCGGGCGCTATGCTCACGCAAATGCAGAAAGAATTCAGCAAGACTGAAGAAGGAAAGAAAACCATCGCAGAAATACCCATGAAAAGAGCTGCTACGCTAGATGAGCTGGACGGCTGCTTGTTGTTTTTAGCCTCCAATAATGCTTCAAGCTATATGACAGGAGCCATAATAGAAATGGACGGCGGTTGGGCCACAATAAAATAAACAACTGTTCGTGACCAGTTTTGGTGCTCTATAATAATGCTACCATTCATTGATACCCTGTCTCCAGAGATTAGCTTCTATCTGTCTTCTCTTGTATACACCGCTGTCAGGGTCCCATAATCTTTGCATAGATACAATTTCGTCTTCAATGTCCATAAGGATTGATCTTATTTTTTGCTTATGTAAAGAATTATCGTCAGCTACTTTTAGGATATTCTGTATATTTTTCATTTCTTTTCTTGTAGAACCCTTTAACTTACTGCCCCTATTATAGACAATACTGACAAGTACAGATTTGCATAAATTTGGTAATTTTGGGAGTGATGGATAAATATTTATTGTTTTATCATAAAATCTTGGAAGTGTTTCATTAATGAAGACTTTCCAAGCAAACTTAAAAGGTACTTCAATTCCCATAGATTTAAGTTCTCTTACTCTTTTTTTACTTCCAGCTTTGCTAATATCATTGGATAGTTCATTAATAATATAATCTGAAAGAGATTGTCCCCACGTATTTGTGAAATTATCTAGAGTATTGAAACGTAGATCGTAACCTACACCAATTGTGACTCCACTTGAACTACCTGGAAAATGGGGCCATCGAGTAACTACATTGTAATATCCTAAACCACCAGTTTCTTCTTTAGCTATAAGTGCTACACCATTTGTATGGAGTAAAGGAAAAGGTTCTGGTTGAGTATGCACCCAAGTCCAAAGTTCTATATTGGCAGAACCATTTACTTCCTGACCTGCTATGTCCTGAGCATATCTAACACCTGTTTCCGTTCCTTTGCCAAAATCGCCATCTACTAAAAGCATTGCACCAACTTTATTTAGTTGTGATTGTAATACTTTTACAATATCACCACTATCGCCACGGTTTAGTTCAATATATGACATTACTTTCCCCCCAATAAGAATTTATTTTAATTTATATCATCACAGTAAAATAATTTCAAGATGTTAATGAGAAAGAACTTAATATAAATACGAATATAATAATGATAATAATATATATAAGAATATCTATATACATGTATATTAGAAATTGTAATATAATATATCTTGACAAGATTATTTAAATTATGCTATAAGTCATATAACTTCTTATTTCTTAAGATGAGAAGTTTTTAAAAATGTTTCATAATTTAGTCAATTAAATATTTCGGGGGGAGTATGGCTACTTACGAACAGGTTAGAAAAGATCACCTTCTCAAGAGTAATTCCAGACAAGCTTTATTTTTTGCTACTAAAAGATACGACCCAAATAAAGAAACTATTATTATGCTTCCCGGGGGTCTTGCTTCACAGCTTGAGAGAAGTAAAAATAAGTATAATACAACTCCACAAAATTATGAGAAATATGAAAATGTATGGATTGATCTTGGAATAATCTTTAAAAAAGAAGCTAAAAAATTAGAAATTAATGATAAAGGACGAGATAAAGGGGATCACATTGTAATTCCTAATGGACCTTTAGAGTCTTTTGCTGAAAATCCCTATGATGAAACTAAAAAATATTTTCGTGATAACGATTTTAATTATTATTCATGGGGTTATGACTGGCGAAGACCCATTACAGAATCTGCCGAACTATTAAAAGATTTTCTCTCTAAGTTTAAACAGGAAGTAATAAAGAAATTTGGTAAGGGCAGAGACCCATTACCTAATACAACTATTCTTTGCCATAGTATGGGAGGACTGGTAACAAAGCTCTTTTTAAATAACGTTTTCAATAAAAATACAACAACAAAAGATGTAAGAAAATGGATGCGACGTGTTATTACAGTTGCCACCCCATTTTATGGTACAGGTAACCATATCCACCGCTACTACAGGGGGCAGGATCCCCTAAATATAATTTATGGAAAGAAAAATATCTGTAAACTCGCAGGCACAATGCCAGGTGCCTATATACTGATGTTTCTGGACCAAGATTCATATACGGCTTATAAAAGAGACATAATTAAACCAGAATTATTAAGGTTTCCAACCAGGGATATGAAAGATCCAGATAATATTGAAGTAGACCCTTATGATCTAAATTCAATGAGTTATTATCCCACCTGGATAAAAGAGGATTACATCTCACTATCAAAAAATATAAGAAAAAAGATTATTCAGGACTTGCCGAGTTCTGTAATCAGGGATGTCTACCATATCAGGGCTGATGGTAAAACAACAAACGTAGAATTAAAATGGAAAAACATTAATCGTATCTTTAACCCTAAAAAAGATAAATTACCCCTAGTTGGAACCAGGGGTAAAGGTGATGGCACTGTACCGTTTTGGTCTGCAAGATTAGCAATAACTCCAGATACTCAAATTTATAATACAAGGATTGCCGATAATCATTCTACTTTGATGGAACACATTGAAGTACTAAGGGCCGTTGAATCCATTATTAATAAGAACAAAATTCCAAAATATGTCAGGTTTAGTAAAGATGAAGTTAAGAAGACTCAATTAGCTACTAAAAAAGCAGTAAATCAATTCCTTAATGGAGTAGCGAGTAATCAGTTTGGAATTGAAAGTAAGAAAGCGATTGATCCTAAAATTTGGAGAAGAATACTTAATGATGTTCAATGATCTAAATTAAATTTATTTATAGGAGAAATTTAAATGTCAATTCCAATCGTAATATTAAATAAAAATAATGGAATTCCTGATGTAAAAATATTTATTGGGCAGGCACATGATGCAACATATGAATCAGCTTCTTGGGATTCAAATAAAAATAATCTAAAAATATATCAAGGTATTATTGATGAAGAACTATATGAAATATACTCACTTGGAATTGATCTGGATGAATTAGAAGCAGGCTTTCTTACATGGAAAATTAATGTATTTTCTGCTTCTGGGGGTATTGGAGAAAGATATTTTGTAAAAGTAGAAATTCAGCAAAATAGTGAGACTGTAACTAATGGAGTATTTACTAGATCAGGCGAACTTGAAGGTCAAAAAGTGGTTGTAGGAAGATGTAAATTTCAAATTAATTGATTACAGGAGTAGTTAAATGAAAAAATATACAAAAACAATATTTATAGTTTTTTATGTTTTCTTATCACCAGCAATTGTTTTTGGACAAAATGAAAATTCAAATCAAATAATATTAGATATTATTTCGACAATGCAAGAGGAAATAAATACTTTCAAGAGTGAAAATGAAAGATTAAAAGATGAAAATAATGATTTAATTAAAAGAGTCGAAGCACTTGAGAATATTAAATTTGATGTTCCAAGTATAAAAGAAGAATTAAAAGAAGTTGATTTATCAATTGAAAGTATAAACAGGGTTGAGGATGAATCTATTGTAATTTCTACTCTAAAAAATAGCAATAATAATGATATTTCATCAGAACCTACAAAAAAACAAATAGAAACTATGGAAAATACAACAAATATTAAATCAACTGATTTAGATTTTAGTATTCCCGAGTCACCTGCATTTGCTGTTTTAGGGCTTTCACCACAAGAAGTTATTCGACCAGGTAGTCCGCGTTCATTTGCCACTGAACTTCTAAATGGAATTGATAGAAATGGAAATTTTCAATCTGGTGTCGCAATTGATACAGCGCCGTATTTATTATTCTTAGGCAATAGCCTATCCATAGGTAAATATAGAGAAAAAAGTTTTAGTGGTTATATATCAAGATTGTTAACTAGAACACAATTTTCTTTTGGTACTGCAAAAGGTTCAAGTGAAGACGATAAATCTGTAAAACTCGCTACTGGATTCCGTATAACTCCATTTGATTTAGGTGATCCTAGAATGGACAGTGAACTAACAAAATGTTTTGCTGAAGCTAGTTTAAATACTCGTGAGGCAATTATTATAGAACAAAAATTAATTCTTGAAACTAATGAAGAGAAAAGAGATGAATTAGAAAGAGAAATTGAAAAATTGTTAAAACCAAAAGCAGATATGTGTCGTAGAATGTCAAGAAAGCGGTTATGGAATAGTTCTGCTTGGAGTATAGGAATTGCTCCATCATGGATAAGTACAACAGGAAATGCGGATGACTTGGAATGGAATGGTTACGGATTATGGACCACAGTAGGTTATGGCTTTGAAAATTTACCAGTATTAGAAGATACATCACAATTATTACTAAGTGCAAGATATAATCAAAATCAAGAAGTCCCAATTGAAGGAATGGATGGATTGTTTTTAGAACAAGATTCTCTGTTCTTAGGAACACGATTATTAATAGGTGTACCAACAGTAATTGCACAATTTGAAGGTGGATGGATGTACGAAGATCCTGATAATAGAAATAGCACTTCATCGTGGATATTTTCTACAGGAGGCAGTATAAAAATTGTTGAAAACTTATGGTTAGAATTATCAATCGGCGGTAGAACAAGCGGAAGTAATACAGATAGTCAGGTCTTTCTCTTAAATTCTTTAAAATGGGGATTTCAAGGTTCAAACACAATTGGAAAAATATCAGAAAATTAAAAATAAAATCTAAAATTATATTTATTTAATAAGGAGATAATTATGCTTTTAGTAAGATCAGTTAGTGGACCTGCACAAGTAAAAGGAGGAAGTAAAATTACTTATATTGCAACATCATTTAACATGTCTGATCCTCCTAAAAGTGAATTAAAGAAAATTAACTGGTTAGTAAAAGCAGGTAGTAAGACAATTAAAAGAGCTAAGAATATAGGTCAAATATTTGAATTTAAGATTCCAAAGGATTTAGTTGGAAAAGAAATTATTATTATGCCGTATAGGCGAACTGCAACTCAAGTAGTCTCTGTAATATCAAATATTGTAGAAGAATTAGATACAAGTCCCAGAAGTAACAAAATCATATTTTTAACACGTGATCAATGGAAAGCTAATTCAAAATATCCAAGGAGGGGAACAATTGTAGATCCAATTGTTCGTACAAAAGTATTTATACATCATACAGTAATTATTGATGACGATAACACAATTAATGAATGGGAAACAATTGAAGAAGTAAAAAAACAAATGAAAGTACTTCAAACGATTAGAAAAAATGATTTAGGAGCTGATGTCCCATATTCAATAGTAGCATTTTGTATGGCAAATGGTGATTTAGTACTTGGAGAAGGTAGAGGTGTTAATAGATCAGGGGCACATACATCAGGACATAATACAAAAGCGCTTGGAATATCTTTTCAGGGTAACTTTGAAAAGCCTTCACTTCCTAAACATTTTCATTCTCAGTTAGTTATGCTCGGAAAATGGTTACGAAATTTAAGAGAAAAAGAAGGATTTGTAAATTTAGGAAATGAACGTCCATGGGGTAGGGAAGTATTTGCTCATAGTGATGTAAAGCCAACTGCATGTCCAGGAGAATATATTCATAAAAGTTTAGATAAAATTAGATATTTATAGATTTACTCGAGGGGGAAATATGCTAGATTTTAACAATAGATCACACATTGCTTTTATATTTGCTATATTTTCTTTAATTATATTATTAGCTCTTGCTTTTTCGGGCTTCTCATTAGAGTCCTTAGGTGATCATTATCGAGAGGAACCTTCGATATATCTTTCAGTACTTATTGTTGTAACAGCTGTCGCATTATTGACTATTCTCGGTTTTCTAGCAATTTCATTTGCAGCACTTAATTTGTCAGATAAAAGATTCGCTCTTAGTTTACCAGAAGGAAGTGTGAGGGCTTTAATTGCTTTATTATTAATAACTTTATTTGCAGTTATGGGGATATATTTTTATACTGAACTAAGAAACCCTGTAATTGAAAATATTAGTAGAATTGAATGTGTAAATAGTAACTTCTTATCTGAATTTCCTAAAAAAGAAATATTTAAACTTGAAATTAACTCAGAAGATAATTGTACAAAATCTGCAGTTGAAGATGAGATTCTTTATAATATTGAGAAGAGAGTGACCGATATTACAACTGAAGACAGTAGAGATTTTGCTCTTCAAATACTTACAACTATAAGCACCTTAGTGGTTGCCGTTTCCGGTTTTTATTTTGGTTCACGTGCAACTTCCCGTCAACCTACTTCAAGATTACCAAGCGGTCCAATTGTAAGGAATATAGATAAAAATAGAGGCAAGAGAGATAATAAACAAATTGAATATATAATTTCAGGAAGAAATTTATTAACTACAAAATTTGCTAAATTGATTAAAGGCAAGATAGAAATATTATTTACAGATATAACCTCAACTGAGGTCGAAATAAAATGTAAATTGAAACTTGGGGAAGAACATCAGGTAGGAAAATATGATTTGATTGTACAGAATCAAGATGGTACTGAAGACAGATTAAATGAAGCATTTGAAATTATTGATAATGAAGATTTAGATCATACAGTATGAAAATTATATTAATTTTAATAATAAACTTATTATTCTTTTGTTCTTTAGATAATAATTTTGTCTTTGCACAAGAAAAAATAAGAATTGCAACTCTATATAATATCAATTCAAAAAACTATAAAAATGCAATTCATGATGCAATTTCTAAGCACCCTTTAAAAAATAAAATAAACATTATTGATTGTGAATATATTAATAATGCAGATGGTTTAGAGAAACTAAATACTATAATTGTTAATGGTGTTGTTAATATAAATCTATTCAATAATCCTAACAAATTAACACAATTAAAAAAGAATGTACCAAAAGAAATTATTGATAAAATTAATAATATCAAACCCTCGAATTGTATTACTATTGATGAATTTAATAAACAAATTAAAGATGTGTTAAGTAAAGATGAATATAATAAATATATAGAACCAAACCTAAGTATAATTTTAAATATAGATGAAGACAAAAAATCTGATGTTGATATGGTTCTTGGCCCAACCGATAGTGATGTTTATCTTAGGGCAATTGAAAAAAAGGAAGAGCTAGAAAAATACAAAATTCCTGTAATTTCATCTTTAGTTATAGCAAACGACGAAATTTCAGAACATGGATATTTCTTTAGAACAAATGTAGATGTAGAGAGAAGAGCAGAATATATTTACGATTATTTTAATTCTTACTGGAATAAATCATTCGCAGTTATATATATTAATGATGGTTTTGGAAGAGATTCGGAAAAAGCCTTCTTAAGCAACTTAAACCCTACTCAAAAAATAAATTACTTTTCACTCCCTTATATAAAAGCATCTGAGACTAAAAAAGAAATTAAACAAATAATTGATAGAAGGCCTGCAATTATTGGAATATTTGGACCCCGGCAAGACATAAGTGAAATTATCAGCTCTATTAACAATAAGTCAAGGAAATACCATTATCATCCAATTTATTTTTCCTTGATAGATATTGGCGATGTTGTTTTTGATGAAAATGTAAAAGATATATTTTTTGTATCTTCATTAAATAAATATGATCCCAACACTAATAAAAATATCAATTTAACTAATAATGTGGAATTAAATGATGTATATGCTCTGGCACATGACACAACAATTTTGGTGTTGAATAAAATTATAGAAACTCAATCAACCGATAATTTTGATAAAATAAAATTCAGAAATTCTATTGTTTCACTTTTAAATGGTAGTCAAAATAAAAGTGTTGAGACAGAGAATATGCTATTTACAGATATGAAATTTGATAAATTTAAAAACACTATACAACCCATTATATATTATGATTTTGATGTTGGATTAAAATATCCTATAGCTATAGATACAAAAGAAAAAGTTGCATTTTTAGAAAAATTTAAAAAAAAGTTTGAATATATAAGTAGACAATATGGGTATATACCAATTATTAATATTATATTAATGCTATTAATTGTTGGTTTTTTTAGTGTTATGGATATTAAAAGGTGGTATGAAGGTAACTGGAAAAAATTGTTTTATTATTTTCATTTCTATTTATTAATAATATTTAATGCCCTTATTGTTGTGATAACTTACGTGTTTCTTGCCGAAACTGGAAAAATTTCATATAACAGTGTACTTGTAGCATTAATTATATCTTTCACTCCTACAGCTTTTTTAAGAACTACATTTTTTGAAACCGAAACAGGTAAAAACATAGGCTTAGCAGATTTTTATGACAAAATTCTTTTATGGATTAACGAAAAATTAATGATGGCTAAATATGAGTCTGAGAGTAGTAATGTAAACGTCATCGCTTACTATAATTCTATTACTGATATGAAAAGTGAATTGCATCAGATATATCAAAATGCTAGAAATGTTTCCCAAGGATTAAGACTAAATAATGAACTTGATGAAGAATTAAATAATGCTCAATCTCAATTAGACAAACATCGAGTATGTGCAAGAAGATTACTCAGAAGATTTGATTGGGATGAACTAAAGAGTAAAGGATATATTCCAGAGGCTTTTAGTCAGGAAAATCCGGTAAATCCTAGAATAGTTGTAAGAACTAGTGTTAGACATTGTTTAAAAACTTTTTTAAATGTATCAAGACAAGCAGTAGAACAACTAGAAAAAGATGAACTTCCACAAGATTTGATTTTAAATATTAAAAACTATTGTGGTAATGATTTAAAAAACTTTGATGAACTTTATAAAGAGTTAAATAAGAATACTTATGATATTTCTAAATATAAGTCTTCAATTGAAAAAAACCTGATTTTAAAAGATCGTCAAGATGACGTACATAAATTAATCGAAGAAAGATTCAATATTCTTAAAAATAATAATGATGAATTGTTTAATAAAATGAAAATTGAATTAGAAAATGAATTAAATGAAGCTAATTCAATAAGAGGAAAATTATTTGTAAATTTAAGATTTCTATTTATGGAATATGGGTTTAATGTAATTACATTAAAAAATATGCAACTCTTGCCTAGGGATTATGAAATACCAAAGAAAATGAACCAATCCCTATTAAGTACTTTACTGAATAAAATTAAAGAATTATTTATTAGTAAAAAAGATTACAATAATAAATAAAATTAAGAAATGCTCTGAATAACTGACTGGTAAAGCATATACATTCCCATTGCTACTTCGTTAACATTATCAGGGTCGCGGTATGAATACCATACTTGCATAATTTCAACTTTGTATGGAAGTATTACAAACAGAATTAATGCCGGCAAAAGAAGTGTAGTGTTTATTAAAAGTCTTATTTTTGACATTTCTTCATTTGTTCTGATTCGATTTCTTTAACAACGCCTTTCTCAACTTCAACCTCGGCACAAACGCCAACTTTAAGAGGGCCGTTTTCTTCATCAAGTTTGGTTTTATCAGTTGCCTTAAATACCCTGTCCCCAATTATCCAGTTGCCGGCAGTACCCTGAGGTCTTGCATTTAAGATCCCTTTATATTCTTCACCTGCAAACAGGGGTGTTGAATATATGCAAAATAGTGAGAAACAGATACTTAATATTAAAAATCTTTTCATTTATATTTCACCGAACATCCATATGGTTTACTCTTTGATATTTCTATTGTATCACCTGTGGTTAAATTTGTAAGGGCTAGATCTACATAATTATTTCTGTTATCCCGACTGTTTGCACCGCTTTTATCATCATCAATCCCGCCTTCATAAACCAGGCCGTCAGTTTTGTCTATTATATACATATGAGGAGTTGTTTTAGCACCAAAAGTTTTTCCAACATCACCTGAACTGTCATTTAATATGGGGTAGGGGACCCCGTATTGGTCAGCCCATTTTTTGTTATCTTCATTTCCCATATAGTGGGTACTGTTAACAGCAAGCCATACAACTTCCTTATCTTTATATTTTTCAGCAAGATCTATCATTGTTTTTTCCCTGTAATGACGCTTAACAAAAGGGCAATCGGGGTTCATCCATTCCAGAACCACTATCTTATCAGCATAGTCAGAAGAGGATATTTGGTTACCGTTTTGGTCTTCAAGTGTAAAACTGCTATCAATAGCGGATGAATTTAAGGTAAATGCTATAAGTAAAAAAAGTAATAATGGTAAATATTTAAGGGTTTTCATAGATATTCTCCGGTTTTTTTATTTATATTTTAGAATAATAATAAAAATATTGGATTCAATCTTAATTTTTAACTATTAAATCATCAAGATTAATTGAATACTCAAAGCCTTTTTGTTTATTTTCAATATCTGTATATGAAATAACAGTATCTATCTTGTTTGTCTTAACTTCGTGTCCCGGATATATGTTTACAGTAAAAGATATATCTGATTGATTATTGTCATTGTTTTTGTATGAAATAGAGTCTAATTCTATAGCTTTTCCTGGGTTAGGAAATAGTTTAAAGTTGTTTCCTATACCCTTGTTATTAATAACTATATGTGTGATATCTCCACTATTAACAACTTTTATATCGAAGGGAATGTTTTTTTGTGAAGGAATTTTTTCAATCCAACTGTCAAAAAGCTTATTTTTATGGTTTAAAGTAAGTTTCTGTGTAAATTCAGACTTACCCGGTATACATATCTCTTCGCAGCTTATCCATTTGGTTTTTATACTAACGGGAATTGTCTGTTCTTTATAAGCAGAAGGTATTTTAATATCTGACCAGAGTAAAACCTCTTTTTCATATCCATAATCCAGGATATCACCATCTCTTTCATATGCATGTGGAAGGGGCCACTGTATTTCTCCTGATTCAAACCCTTCCGGTAGAGTAAACTCTATCTTAGTGGGAAGGCCGGAATCCCCGGAGTTTTTCCAGTAGATATGCCAGCCTGGTTTTAATTTGTAAAGAACCCCAACCCTAATAACACCGTGGGATTCAAGAAGTGATGTATCATATTCCAGCTCGGTCTTTACAGTGTCAGTAAAATCTCCTGTGAACCCGTAAATTCCGGTGCATATTAAAATAACAGCTAAAAAATGTATTATTTTCATAAAGATCAGATAAAAGTATATAAGAAAAATAGAGAATGTTAATTAATTTAAAAAACTACAAAGGCGGAAATTATGATTCTAAAAATATATTTAGCAGGTGAGATACATTCAGACTGGAGAGAAATAGTAGTTGAAGGTTCAAAAGTAAAAGGATTGAGTGTTGTATTTACTGGTCCTGTTACAGACCATGATGCGAGTGATATGTGCGGTGTAAATATACTCGGTGAAGAAGAAAAGCCATACTGGCGTGACAGGAAGGGATCCGGACTTAACGCAATAAGAAGAATCAAGATGATAAAGGATTCTGATGTTGTTGTAGTAAGATTCGGACCAAAGTACAAACAGTGGAACGCTGCATTTGATGCAGGATACGCGGCAGCAATGGGGAAATCGTTAATTACTCTTCACGATGAAGAGCATGACCATGCCCTTAAGGAAGTTGATGAAGCCTCTAATGCTACCGCAAGGACACCCGAGCAGGTTGTAGAGATACTAGAATATGTTCTTTCCTAAAATATTTGTAGATTAATTATACAGATTATGATAGTTCTTTATATAAAACATAAAAGAATTTGAAGGGGGGAATATGTTTAAAAAATATATAATTTTATCATTGTTTTGTTTGTCTACGTTCTTAATGACTTCTAATGTTTTTTCTCAGGATATACCTGATTTGCATAATAGGTCTAAACTCAATATTAATGATCTAGATATTGACCGAAATATTTCAGTTCCACATTTGCATAATCCTATAGGATCACCTTCTTCACCAAACTCAAACACCTATACAACAACTTCAAATCAATTTTTTACAGATATAAATAGTTGTAATTTAAAATACTATGAACTAAATAAAAAATATGAACAACTACGCCAGTTAAGCCAATTACTGGAACAAAAAATAGCTTTATTGGAAAATAATACGGAGGAATAAAATGCCCGGACAAAAACCAGATTTAGCTACAATAGATCAACAAATTAATAATCTTAAAGCTACAATGAATTATGATACAAGTGCTTTAATAAATACTACAAAGGAAACATGGTGGTCTGTAACAGATGCTATGACTATTAGTATTACTGTTTTGATATTTGGTTTATTAATACTAATATTAGCAACATATTTGATAAAACTTGGAAAAAGTCCACAAATAATATTACGTATATTTGGTACAATTTTTATTATTACAGCAGCGATTTTCTTAGTTGTTGCTGGATACTCAGATCAACAAATAGCTCCGGCTATGGGTTTGTTGGGGACAATTGCAGGTTATTTATTGGGTAAAGATACAAAAGAAGACAAATAGTAAGAATAAATAATAAGGAGAAATAGAATGCCAAATTATCCTTTCAAAAATCTTGTTTTCGAGGGTGGGGGTGTCTTAGGGCTTGCATATGTAGGTGCCCTGGATTTGTTAGAAAAGAAAAAAATTCTTAATAATATCGATAAAGTTGGCGGTGCTTCAGCTGGAGCTATTAATGCAACACTATTATCGTTAGGATATACGAATAAAGAATTAAAAGAAATATTAATGAAGTTAAATTTCAACAACTTCCTCGATGATTCCTGGGGATATTTTAGAGATGCTGATAGACTTATTTCAGATTTCGGATGGTACAAGGGTGATTATTTCCGTGAGTGGATTGGCAAATTAATTGAGAAAAAAACCGGCAATGAACATTCAACATTTAATGAACTTAATTTAAATCATGATTACAAGAAACTATTTCTTATTGGTACAAACATAAGTACAGGTTTTAGTGAAGTATTTTCTGCAGAACATACACCTAGGGAATCAGTAGCAGATGCTGTAAGAATATCTATGTCAGTTCCACTCTTTTTTAAAGCAATTCAAAATACAAGAAATGATTACTATGTTGATGGAGGTATGGTGGATAATTATCCGGTTAAATTATTTGACAGGGAAAAGTATATTGAGAAATCAAAAATTAAATCACATGGTAGAAAAACGGATTATTATAATAATCAAAATAAAGAAATAAGAAAAACAAGCAGTAAATATATTTTCAATAAGGAAACTCTTGGTTTTAGGTTGGATAAACGTGAAGAAATAGCAATGTTTCGCGATAAAGCAGAACCACCTAGGAACAATATTGAAGATTTTTTTGATTATGCCGGGGCAATGATAAAAACAATGATGAACATTCAGAATAATCAGCACTTACATTCTGATGACTGGCAAAGAACTATTTATATAGATACTACAGGGTTTAACTGGTTAAATTTTGATATGACTAAAAAGCAAAAAGAAAAATTGATCATAGAAGGCAGAAAAGGAATTGAAAAATATTTTGAATGGTATGATGCAATGGATCCTGACGATATGCCTGTAAATTGTCCGAGTTAAAAGTTATTTCATTAATATTTGTTGATCGGGTCAAAAGATGTATATTAAATTCCCGATGGAAAAAGAAAATATTAAAGCAGTCTTTTTTGATGCTGCAGATACCCTGTTTTATATAAAAAACGGACTTGCTAACACTTACGCAGAACCTGCTAAGAAATACGGTATAAACCCTGACCCACTGGAACTCAGAAAGGCATTTGGAAAATATTTTCCAACTGCTCCGCCACTGGCTTTTCAGGCAGAGAGCAAAGAAGAGCTGCAGTCACTTGAAAAGAAATGGTGGTATGAAGTAGTTCACAAGGTATATACAGATATCGGTATGTTCGATGACTTTGACAACTACTTTAATGACCTTTTTGAGGTGTTCAGGACGTCAGCATGGGAGATATTCCCGGAAACAAAAGAAGTACTAACCAGACTTAAGACCAGGGGATATAAAATAGTTGTCGTTTCAAATTTTGATTCAAGGGTTTACGACGTATGCAGTGGTATGGACATACTCGATAATTTTGATGATTTTGTTATCTCAAGTGAATCAGGATATGCAAAACCATCAATTGAGATATTCCAACTTGCACTGAGCAGAAACAAGTTATCTCCAGAACAATGTGTCCATATAGGGGACAACTACATAAATGATTATGTTTGCCCTACGAGTATTGGAATGAATGCAATATTTCTTGACCGCGACAATGAACACCCTGATAAAAGTATTCATAAAATTAAAGACCTGAATGAACTGTTAAATATTTTAAACTAGCGGAGGACCAATATGACCCAGGGAGCATTACTTGCATTGCTTGTAGCATGTATTTGGGGAATTAACCCGATATTTGAAAAATTTGCCCTTAAAAATTCGTCACCATTTTCGGTAATAACAATAAGGTTCATTTTTACTGCTATATGCCTTGGTGTTTATACATTATTAGCAGGAAGGGTTGATGAACTGGTAAAAGTAGATCCCAGGTCATTGATGTGGATATTACTCTCAGGACTATTAGGTGGTCTTATTGGCCTTTTTATATTCTTCGTGGCTTTAAAACAGGAAGATACTTCCAAGGTGCTGCCTATCATTGCTTCCTTCCCTATGTTTACAGCCATCTTTGCATATTTCCTGCTCGGTGAAACTATCTCTTTAAAAAGATTTATCGGGATAATGTTTGTAATAGTAGGGGTAGTGCTGATTAATATAAAAGAATCGGTAATAGATTAATCAGTGTTTGTCTGATTCTTCCCTGGTAAAGAAGATAAATGCCATTGATGGCCTTTTGGAGGCTTCTCTCATGGCAAACTGGACATATTCAAATTCCCAGCCCTGTCCGGTCCACTCATTAATAACATTTTCAATGTCTAAGTCAGTTACTGTTGCAAGTTCTACTACTTTGTATTCCATCTTTTAATTTTTCTTCGTATATTTTTTTATTGTGATATAAATAATTAGATAAGATTATACCCATAAAAAAATTATTTAAGTGAAAAACTATGAAAACCAATAAAACCAGAAGAATAAGGCCATTTCAAAAAATATTAATTGCCAACAGGGGCGAAATATCGATCAGGATACAAAGGGCATGCTCAGAGCTTGGTATAACATCCGTTGCCATTTACTCCGAGGAAGACTACCTGTCCCTTCACAGGGTAAAAGCTGACGAGTCATACCTGGTAGGTAAAAACAAGGGCCCCGTTGAGGCGTACCTGGATATTAAGGGAATAATTGAAATCGCAAAACAAAACAACGTGGATGCCATACATCCTGGGTACGGGTTCCTTTCGGAGAATGCAGAGTTTGTAAGGGAATGCGATAAGGCAGGCATTGTTTTTATAGGGCCAAGTGCTGATTCAATTCTTCTTATGGGAGACAAGGCCGAGGCAAGAAGAATAGCACAGCAGGTAGATGTCCCGGTAATTCCGGGAACAGAAGAGTTTGTTGAAAATGTAAAAGAAGCGAAGAAGTATGCAAAACAGATTAAGTACCCGGTTCTTATAAAAGCCGCTTTTGGAGGCGGGGGAAGAGGTGTTAGGGTTGTATTTAAAGAATCAGAACTTGAAGAAAATTTTAATGAAGCAAAATCTGAAGCTAAAACAGCATTCGGAAACGATGCACTTTTTATAGAAAAGTATGTGCTGAGTCCAAAACATATTGAAGTCCAGATAATTGCCGACAAGTATCAAAATATTGTCCACCTGTTTGAAAGGGACTGCTCAGTTCAGAGAAGGTATCAAAAAGTAATAGAGTTTGCACCTTCTTTAACTATTTCGAATGAAACAAGAAAAAAACTTTATGCCGATGCAATAAAAATATCTGAGGGGTGCAACTACAGTAATGCAGGCACAGTTGAATTCCTGGTAGAAGAAGATGAAGAGTACTATTTTATTGAGATGAACCCAAGGATCCAGGTAGAACACACAGTTACCGAACTTGTAACAGGTGTGGATATCGTAAGGGCACAGATAAGGATTGCCGAGGGTTATAAACTTACTGACAAATCAGTAGGGATTCCAAGAAAACCAAAATTAAACGGCTTTGCAATTCAGTGCAGGATTACCACTGAAGACCCCAAAAATAATTTCACACCTGATATCGGTACTATAAATGATTACAGGTCCCCGGGTGGTTTTGGAGTAAGGCTGGATGCTGCAAGTGCATTCGTTGGTGCTGCTATTACACCATATTATGATTCGATGCTTGTTAAGCTTACAACCTTTGCAAATGATTATGAATCAACACTAAGTAAAATGATAAGGGCACTTAATGAGTTTCGGATAAGGGGTGTAAAAAACAATATCCCGTTTCTTATGAACGTCTTAAGCCACCCCGTATTTGTAAGCGGAAAATGCAGAACTACATTTCTTGATGAATACAAAGAAGTTTTCAATATAGAAGAAAGATCCGACAATGTTACAAGGATACTGGATTTTATAGGTGACGTAATAGTTAACAGGAAATATGAAAGGCCTGTTAAATGGAAAACAGCCCCGCCGCAGAAACCAAAAATACCTGGAATTAAATCTGCTGATATACCTATGCCTGAGCACAGGGAAGTGTTTCTTAAAAAAGGTGCAGAGGGTTTAAGTAAATGGATTCTCAAACAGGACCGTCAGCTTGTTACAGATACTACATTCCGCGATGCCCATCAGTCACTGCTTGCTACAAGGATGAGGACCTACGATATTGCAAATGTAGCCGGCGTAACTGCGGTCATAGGTAAAGATATATTTTCTTATGAAATGTGGGGAGGAGCTACTTTTGATGTATGTATGAGGTTCCTTCACGAGGACCCGTGGCTAAGACTGTTAAAACTCAGGCAGGAAATGCCAAACAGTATGTTCCAGATGCTGCTGAGGGGTTCAAATGCCGTAGGGTATAAAAACTACCCGGACAATGTGGTTGTTGAGTTTATAAATAAAGCAGCAAAACACGGCATTGATATATTCAGGGTGTTTGACTGTTTTAACTGGATACCTAATATGAAACTGTCTATTAAGACGGTAATTGATACGGGAAAAGTATGTGAATCTTCAATCTGTTATTCAGGTGATATTACAGATCCAAATAAGAAAAAATATACGCTTCAGTACTATGTTGACCTTGCCGGTGAACTAAAGGAACTTGGTTCACATATCATAGCTATTAAGGATATGGCAGGGCTTTGCAAACCTTACGCTGCAGAACAGTTGGTAAAAGCAATTAAGAAAGAAACAGGCCTACCCGTTCATTTTCATACACATGCTACAAGCGGAAACGGCGAAGCAACAATATTAAAAGCCTCAGAAGCCGGAGCTGATATCGTGGATCTTGCAATTAGCTCTATGTCCGGAACTACGGCGCAGCCAAGTCTAAATGCAATAGCCTCAGCATTAAAAGGGCAAAAAAGAGACACGATGCTTGATGTGGAGCAGTTAAACAGGCTCTCCGGATACTGGGAGTCGGTAAGAGAGTTTTATGCGCCTTTTGAAACAGACATGAAATCATCAAACGCAGATGTATATGATTATGAAATACCCGGGGGCCAGTATACGAATCTCAGGGCACAGGCCCAGTCACTCGAGCTCGGGGAACAGTGGGAAGATGTAAAGAAAAAATATGCCGAGGTAAACCAGCTCTTTGGAGATATAATCAAGGTAACACCATCATCTAAGGTTGTAGGTGATATGGCACTTTATCTGACACAAAACGGTATTGAGACGCAGGATGTTGTTAAGAACTCAGAAGATCTGAGCTTCCCTGTCTCAACAGTAGATCTTATGAAAGGGCAGTTGGGGCAGCCGCTGGGCGGATTTCCGCCAAAGGTAAGGGACGCCGTGCTTAAAGGTGAGAAATATATTACAAAAAGGCCGGGCAACTATATAAAAGATGTAGATATCGAGAAAGAACTTGAAATTCTAAAAGAAAAATATGATGGAAAAATTATAAAAAAAGATCTTATTTCCCATCTTCTTTACCCTGCGGTTTTTGAAGATTTTTTTAAACACCAGGAATTATACGGTGATGTAAGTGTTATACCTACAGAACTGTTTTACTATGGCATGGAACCGGGTGATGAGGCTAAGGTGGTAACAGAAGACGGTAAACAATACCTTATTAAACTGTTTGGGATTGGTGAGATAGAACATGACGGCAGGGTACCAATGCTGTTTGAAGTAAACGGTCATCCAAGACCGACAAGAATAAAAGACCTTTCCGCGAAGACGGACGAAGTGGTTAATGAAAAAGCAAATCCTGAAATAGAAGGTGAAATAGGGTCTCCGCTTGCCGGGAAAGTGATGAAGCTTTTTGTGAGCGAGGGCGATATTGTAGAAGCTGACCAGACACTTTTTATTATTGAAGCTATGAAAATGCAGACTAATATTAAATCAAATTATAGCGGAACAGTTGAAAAACTGCCTCTAAAGGAAGGTGAAAATGTAGGGGCAGGGGACCTTGTGATTAAACTGGAAATTACTCCTCCATAAATTCAATGGCTTCTACAAACTCGTCTGCCATACCGGGATGGCCGTGCCTTCTTGCTGCATCTATACCTTTCTTGTATGTTGCAATAGCTTTTTCTGTTTCGCCTAGCTCAATATAGGATTCTGCAAGCAGCCTGTACCCTGAGCCTTCATCGCTATAGGTATTTAAATAATAGATAAGCTCGTTTACCGCGTTTTTGTAATCCTTGATCTTATAATACTCGTTTGCAAGTGAATACCTTACAAGTGCATTGTCAGGGTTTTTTTCAAATATTTTCTTAAATTTCTCTATTCTGCTTTCTTCGCTCATGGCTAAATATTATTCTTAGTGAAAATGTTTTGTAAAGCCTTTAATAAGAAGGTCCTCAACTGTTTTAATAGCAAGCTCATCATTTAACCCGTTCCAGCTCTTTATTGAAGTAACGGGATTGTTATTGAGTCCACAGGGTACAATCAGATCAAAATATGACAGATCTGTATTAATATTTATAGATAACCCGTGAAACGTTACCCATCTCTTAATACCAACACCAATAGATGCAATTTTTGACCGCTTTACAAAGACACCCGTTAATCCCTCTATTCTTTTTGCATTTATATCAAATTCAGATAATAACTCTATTATTATCTGCTCAAGAGTCCTCAGGTATTTGTGTACATCTTTAGTGTGATCTTTTAAGTCTATAATGGGATAACACACAAGCTGTCCGGGGCCGTGATAAGTTATATCGCCCCCGCGGTTAACTTCATAATATTTAATGTTTTTTTGATCTAAAATCTTTTCTGAAATTAAGAGGTTTTCTTTATTCCCGTTTCTGCCAATAGTAATGGTAGGGGTGTGTTCTAAAAGAAGCAGTGTGTCACCTATTTCGCCGCTTATTCTTTTTTCAAGGTATTCAAACTGAAGTTTAAGGGCCTCCTGGTAGTCCAGGATACCAAGACGATTAACGTCAATGTTTTTCATAATGTGCCGAGATTAATATAACGACTTAACTAAAAATTGCGTGTTCTTCCAAGTACGCCCAGTGCTGCTTCCATAACAGCTTCGGAAAGGGTTGGATGTGCATGGGAAGTATATGCTATTTCTTCCGGGGTCGCTTCCAGTGAAGATGCAAGTCCAAGTTCTGCAATTAACTCGGTTGCCCCGTGACCGATAATATGTGATCCAAGAATTTCTCCTGTCTTTTTATCGGAAATAATTTTTACAAAGCCTTCTGTATCTCCAACTGCAACAGCTTTACCTGCAGCCTTAAAAGGGAATTTTCCTACATTGTATTCATAGCCTTTTTCTTTTACCTGTTTTTCTGTCATTCCAATTGTCCCCACTTCTGGCTGGCAGTACACACATCCGGGTATTTTGTTGTAATGTACCTTGCTATTGAGGCCGTTCATCATTTCTACAGCGGCAACGCCTTCCTCTGAGGCTTTATGTGCAAGTAAGGGAGGGCCTATTACGTCGCCAATTGCATAAATGTTACTTGATGTGGTCATATAGTTATCATCTGTCTTTATAAATCCGTACTGGTCCATTTCAACGCCTACTGTATCAAGTCCAAGGCTGTCACCAGTGCCGTAATAGCTAAAGGAACTTGGTGCTGCATTAGCAACGGCTTTCCTGCCTATGGCAACAAGCACCATATCAGCCTTAAGGGCTTTTTCTTTTCCTGATGCCATGTCCTCTACAGTAACGGTGGCTGTTGTCTTGGTTTTCTTAATAGATTTATATTTTGTTTTGGTAAGGATATCCATCCCTGATTTTTTAAATATCTTGTTTAGCTCTTTTGCTACTTCCTCATCAGCACCGGGGATAATGTGGTCTTCCATCTCGACAATTGTTACCTTGCTCCCAAAAGAGTTGTACACGTAAGCAAATTCTGCTCCGATATAACCGCCGCCGATTATAATTATGGACTTGGGTATTTCCCTGTGCATAATGGCTTCATCACTTGTCATAACAATCCTGCCGTCTATATCAAGACCCGGGATTGTTCTGGGTACTGAGCCGGTAGCAATCATGATCTTGTTTGTATTTATTTCTAAATCGCCTTTATTAATGATTCCGACCTGGTTATTGCTGATTATTTTCCCTGAACCTTTAAACAGGGTTATGTTGTTTTTCTTAAATAGGAACTCTACGCCCTTGTTAAGAGAGTCTGAAGCGTTCCTGCTCTTGTCTATAACCTTTGAATAGTCGTAGGAAACTCCCTTTGTTGTTATCCCGTATCTGTCGGAGTTTAGTATGTAATTATGAACTTCGGCGCATTTAAGTATGGCCTTTGAGGGAATACATCCCCAGTTGAGGCAAACGCCCCCTGGTTTGTCTCTTTCAATTACTGCAACATTCATTCCAAGCTGCGCAGCGCGTATTGCGGATATGTATCCGCCTGGTCCTGAACCAATAATAGTTAGATCGAATTTTTCCATAGCGCCGTATATTATATATATATAAGTACTCTGGTCAACTTAATAATAAATTTAAAATTAAGCGGTATATTTATAAAAGATTATATATTTTCTAATCACCTGTTAGAATAAATAATCAGACTATTTTCAAGAGGACTACATGTCATACGAAAAAGAAAGCGATCAGAAATCAGTTGAACAAATAGAAGATAAAGAGTGGATAGAATCACTTGAAGCAGTCCTTGAGAATTCAGGCCCGGAAAGGGTCCAGGAAATTCTTAGAAAACTCCAGATTTACTCACAAAAATCAGGAATAACCGTACCTTATACTGCAAATACACCTTATATAAATACAATTCCTGTAAACGAACAGCCTCCATATCCCGGTAACCGCGAACTGGAAATCAGGATTAGAAATGTAATAAGATGGAACGCCATGGCCATGGTTGTAAGAGCAAACAGACTTGATGATGGTATTGGCGGGCACATTTCTACTTACGCATCATCTGCGACACTTTTTGAAGTGGCATTTCATCATTTTCTTAAAGCTCATAATGAAAACCAGCCGGGAGACCAGGTTTATATACAGGGTCATGCTTCTCCCGGGATTTATTCCAGGGCCTTTCTTGAAGGCCGGTTGTCGCTAGAACAGATCAGGCATTACAGGAAAGAATTGACTTTGAAAGGCGGACTTTCTTCTTACCCTCATCCCTGGCTGATGCCGGATTTTTGGGAATTTCCAACTGTTTCAATGGGACTTTCCCCTATTATGGCAATCTACCAGGCAAGATTTAACAGGTACCTTGAAGACAGGGGACTTATAGATAAATTAAACAATAAAGTATGGGTATTTATGGGTGACGGCGAGACAGACGAACCGGAATCCCTGGGTGCTATTTCTCTAGCTTCACGTGAGAATCTCGACAATCTTATTTTCGTAATCAACTGCAATCTCCAAAGGCTTGACGGCCCGGTAAGGGGTAACGGGAAAATTATCCAGGAACTCGAAAGAAACTTCCGCGGTGCCGGTTGGAATGTAATAAAAGTAATATGGGGAAATGACTGGGACCCGCTTCTTGAAAAAGACGAAGACGGACTCCTTGTAGAAAGAATGGAATCTGCTGTTGACGGGGATTACCAAAAATATGTAGTAGAAAATGGCTCTTATATAAGAGAGCATTTTTTTGGTACTGATCCAAAACTCCAGGAACTAGTAAAAGGTTACTCAGATGAAGAACTGGAAAAATTAAGAAGAGGCGGACATGATAGTGAAAAAATGTATGCCGCTTATAAAATGGCTGTAGAACATACAGGTACACCCACCGTTATATTGGCAAAGACTATTAAAGGTTATGGGCTGGGGGAAGCAGGTGAAGGAAAAAATGTAAGCCATAATCAGAAGAAACTGAACGAAGAAGAGCTAAAAGAATTCAGGACAAGGTTTAATATCCCTATATCAGACGAAGATGTAGCAAATGCACCTTTTTACAGGCCCGATAAAGACAGCCCAGAAATTAACTACTTAAAGGAACAAAGAGAAAAACTTGGTGGATATCTCCCTTCAAGAAACGTACATGGCAAACCTATCAAAAAATATGATGAAACGGTCTATGAAGAGTTTTACAGTGGTTCAGGCGACAGGCCAGCTGCAACCACAATGGCTTATGTCAGACTGCTTTCAAAACTGCTTAGGGACAAGGACATTGGGGATTTAATTGTGCCTATTATCCCGGATGAAGCACGTTCATTTGGGATGGAAGCACTGTTCAGGCAGGCAGGTATTTATTCCCATGCCGGGCAGGCCTATGAACCTGTCGATTCAGACACTTTTCTTTACTACAAAGAAGCAACTGACGGACAGATACTTGAAGAGGGAATTACAGAAGCAGGTGCCTATTCTTCTTTTATAGCTGCCGGTACTGCTTATGCAACTCACGGTGTAAACACAATTCCGTTTTTTACATTTTATTCCATGTTCGGTTTCCAAAGAGTTGGGGATCTTATCTGGGCTGGATCAGATATGAAGACAAAAGGTTTTTATATCGGGTGTACTTCTGGGAGAAGTTCTTTTGCCGGAGAAGGCCTTCAGCACCAGGACGGCAACAGTCATCATTATGCTTTCCCGTATCCAACTGTAATGGCATATGACCCAGCCTACGCTTACGAACTGGCCGTTATTATCAAAGACGGAATCAAGCGTATGTATATGGACTATGAAGATGTTTTTTATTATATAACTCTACTCAACGAGATATATGACCAGCCTGCAATGCCCAAAGGAGTTGAAGAAGGGATTATTAAAGGGATGTATTGTTTTAAGAGGAATACCGGTAAAGACCCTAAAAAACATGTGAATCTATTCGGAAGCGGGGGGCTTCTAAACCAGGTAATGATTGCCTCCGATATACTTGAAAAAGAGTACGGTGTATCTACAGATGTTTGGAGTGTAACAAGTTACAAGGAGCTTTATAAAGATGCGCAGGATGTTGAGCGGTGGAACATATTAAATGCCGATAAGAAACAGAAAACAAACTATATCCAGGAATGTTTTGATAAAGATGACGGAGGTATTTATGTAGCAGTATGCGACTACATAAAGGCTGTGCCGGATACTGTCTCCAAATGGTTTCCAAAGCATTTCGTAACCCTCGGGACCGATGGATTTGGAAGAAGCGACAACCGGGAAATGCTAAGGCACCATTTTGAAGTCGATGCAAACTTTATTGTTTATTCAAGTGTTGCAGAGCTTTTCAGGGAAGGGATTCTGGATAAAAAGACTGTAAACAAAGCAAAGAAAGCATGCGGTATTGATGTGAACAAACCAAACCCTATTAATGTATAAAAGGAGTACTAAATGAGTGATATCACGTTACCTGAACTCGGAGAAGGAATTGAAGAAGCAACTATAATTAATATTTTTGTTTCACCCGGTGATGCTATAAAAAAAGAACAATCAGTAATTGAAATTGAGACTGACAAGGCGGCACTTGAACTGCCTTCACCCGTTGACGGCACTATCTCTGAAATATTGGTAAGTAATGGTGATGTTATTAAAATAGGAGATCTCATTGCTAAGGTCGGAGACGGTGGAGCCCCGGCAAAGAAAGAAGAAAAGCCAAAAGAAACTAAAAAAGAAGAACCGGCAAAAGAAGAAAAAGCCAAAGAAAAAGAACCTGTAAAAGAGGAAAAACCAAAGGAAGAAGTTGAAGCAAAGGAAGAACCTGCAGCAAAACCCGAGAGACCAAAAAAACCAGAAAAAACAGAATCAGAAAATGTGGTATCAATTGTAAAAGAAGATAATAAAGTATCGGCACCAGCTTCACCTTCAACAAGGAAACTGGCTCGTGAACTTGGAATAGATATTAACAGTATCCCAGGAACCGATGCAGGGGGAAGGATATCGTCGGATGATGTAATCAAGTATGCAAAAAACCTTATTGCAAACTGCGAAACTACAGCAGAAACGCACAGGGGGACTTACCAGCCAAATCTTCCGGCACTTCCTGATTTTTCAAAATGGGGAGAGATTGAAAGAAAAAAAATGGGTACGGTAAGGAGACTTACAGCAGAAAATCTTACAATGGCATGGACTATTCCACATGTAACCAACCACGACAGGGCCGATATTACAGAGCTTGACCAGCTAAGGAAAATGAATAAGCAAAAGGCCAAGGATGCAGGCGGTAACCTGACCATAACGCCTATACTTATAAAAATAGTTTCCTCGGCTCTAAAAGTATTTCCTGAATTTAATGCAAGCATTGATATGGAAACCACTGAAATAATATATAAAAAATTTGTTAATATAGGTTTTGCCGTTGATACAGAGCGGGGACTTTTTGTACCTAATATCCAAAATGCGGATAAAAAGAACATTATTGATATTGCAGTAGAACTGTCAGATATTTCTGAAAGGACAAGGACTAAAAAAATTACACCCGATGAATTAAAGGGAAGTACTTTTACCGTAAGTAACCTTGGAGGTATAGGCGGTACATATTTTTCACCAATTATTTATTATCCCGATGTTGCTATACTGGGTGTATCTAAGTCCAGTTTTGAACCAGTATATGTTGACGGTAAATTTGAACCGAGACTTATGATGCCTCTCTCGCTTTCTTATGACCACAGGATAATAGACGGTGCTGCAGCAGCAAGGTTTTTGACCTGGCTTGTTAAAGCACTGGAAGAACCATTCCAAATCTTATTCGAAGGAAAATAATGGCTATAAAAACACAGTTAGTAGTAATCGGAGCAGGGCCGGGAGGGTATCCCGCAGCATTCAGGGCAGCAGACCTAGGACTTGATGTCACGTTAATTGACCATGAGAAAAATCCGGGCGGAGTATGCCTTTACCGAGGCTGTATCCCATCAAAAGCACTTTTGCATGTAGCCAATATAATTAACGAAGCAGAGCATGCTAAAGAGCTTGGGATTACATACACTAAACCCAAGGTAGATATTAAAAAGGTTGCCGCATGGAAAAACGATGTTGTAACTAAACTTACCGGCGGTGCAGGATTCCTCGCAAAACAAAGAAAAGTTAATTACATACAGGGAAATGCGGTATTTACAGATTCCAACACACTTAAAATAACAAAAGAAGATGGTTCAGAAGATACACTGGCCTTTGAAAACTGCGTGATTGCCACCGGCTCAAGGCCTACTGAAATACCTGGTATCAAGGTAGACAATAAAAAGATTCTTAACTCTAAAGGTGCACTTGATCTTGAATCAGTACCTAAAGAACTGCTTGTTATAGGTGGCGGATATATTGGGCTTGAGATGGGTTCAGTATATTCAGCCCTGGGATCAAATGTAACTGTTGTCGAGATGATGGACTCTATACTTGCTACAGTTGATAAGGATTTCTCTAAAATTCTTCACAAGAAACTGGAAAAAGATTACAAATCAATATTGCTTCAGACAAAAGTCATGGAAGTAAAAGTAGCAAAATCCGGAGTAAAAGTAAAATTTGAAAATAGTGACGGCTCTTTTGAACATGAGTATGACAAGGTACTGGTTTCAGTAGGAAGAAAACCTAATTCAGAAAATATAGGCCTGGAAAACACTAAAGTAATAGTCAATAAAAGAGGCTTTATCGAGATCGACCAGCAAAGAAGAACAGCTGATCCTAATATATATGCGATAGGTGATGTTGCAGGTGACCCGATGCTTGCACACAAGGCCACACATGAGGGCAGGGTGGTTGCAGAAGTAATAGCAGGAGAAGATGTTGCTTATGATGCGGCAACAGTCCCAGCCGTAATTTTTACCGATCCTGAAATTGCATGGTGCGGTCTTACAGAAGCAGAAGCAAAAGAAAAAAATATTGATATTAAAGTTACAAAGTTTCCATGGGGAGCATCAGGCAGAGCCATAACCCTTGACCGTACGGATGGACTTACAAAGCTAGTATTTGAAACCGAGACAGAAAGGATTCTTGGTGTAGGTATTGTGGGACCTGGGGCCGGCGAATTAATTTCCGAGGGAGTACTGGCAGTTGAAATGGCTTCAAGTGCTTCTGATATTTCATTATCTATCCATCCTCATCCAACGCTTACCGAAACATTTATGGAAGCAGCCGAAATGTTTTTCGGTAACAGTACCCATGTTATAAGAAGTAGAAGAAAATAATATTTAAAATGTCATTCCCGAGCAAGCTGGAATCCAGAATTGTTAAAAATGAAAGATTTTAAAAACTAATTCCAATAACTTTTTTAGATAATCTTTCTTAACTTCAAATACATATTTGTTTTTTTTATTCTTAAATTTCATTAAATCTCCCAAAAAATATATTTCCATATTCCCCTTCTTTATTACAATTAAAGTCAGTTTGAAAGAGAAATTCAACTTTCCGTGAAGAGTGGATTTAGTGAAAAAAAAGATAATTTATGATTGAGGGTTAGGTTGAGGGGAGTAGTAATAATAATGAAATATTTTCCTTATAGGTTCCTCCATCGATTTCATATGTTAGAATAATAGGAATATTATTTATTCAATGTGAATTGATTAAATTATGGAAATCCTTATTTCAATGAAAGCGGACGATATGCGCCGCACCAGATTTAAAAACCTCCAGATGGATATGCCCGCAACACAGACCAATGGGCATTTCATTGCAGAACTCAGAGAAGCAGAACACGATAAAATAGAACTATTGAAAAGATATGGAGAGATTTTATTAAAAAAACTAAATACCAGGCGTAACTATGCAATTGAATATACCGAACATGGTTTTAAACTGAAAAAGCAGGTTGATTATGATAAGGACTATATGGAAGAGTGGGACGAATGGGTAGAATTTTCCCGCGAACTCTATGAACAGCTTGAAGAGTTCTTCGAAGAGGACAAAAATTAAGTTGCTAATTGTAATTGCATCTATCTAAGCTATTATCTTTCTTTAATTTTTTAAAATAAATAAGGTTTATAAATATGTCTGAAAGAGAAAAACCAAATTATAAAGATACACTGAATTTACCTAAAACTGATTTTGCCATGAAGGCCAATCTTACCCAGAGAGAACCTGAAATTCAGAAAAGATGGGCGAAAGATAATTTATATAAACAGATCCGTGAAAAATCATCAGGAAATCCTAAATATATCTTTCATGACGGCCCCCCATATGCAAACGGGCCCATTCATCTTGGCCACCTTCTGAATAAGGTACTTAAAGACATTGTAGTAAGATCTAAAACAATGGAAGGATTCGATGTAAATTTTATTCCTGGCTGGGACTGTCATGGCCTGCCTATTGAACATAAGGTTCTTAAAGAACTTGGGGATGAAGCAAAAGATTACACAAGACTAAAAATAAGAAATAAGTGCCAGAGCTATGCTGAAAAGTTTGTAAAAATGCAGGCAAAACAGATGCAGAGGCTTGGTACAACCGGCAATTATAGTGAGCCTTACCTAACCATGGTGCCTCAATTTGAATCCGGCGTACTGGATGTATTTGCAGACCTTGTAGAAGCAGGGCTTGTTTACAGGGATCTGAAGCCGGTCCACTGGTCTATAGAAAACCAGACAGCTCTTGCAGATGCAGAACTTGAATACCATGATAAACAGGACAAAAGTGTTTATGTGCTATTTGAAATAGATAATCCTGATAAGATGCCGGATACTTTAAATTCAAATAAAGAAAGCAACTACCTTATGATATGGACCACTACACCCTGGACACTTCCTGCCAACCTTGCAGTTGCAGTTTCTCCATCAGGTGATTACGGAAATTATGAATTTGAATTAAATGGTAAAAAAGTAAATGCATTAATTGTTGAAACACTTGCAGAAAAAATATTCTTAAAAGCTGAGATTACAGACTTTAAAAAAATAGGTTCATGCAAAGGTAAAGAACTGGCAGATAAAGGTATTGAATATAAACACCCATTTATTGATAAAAAGGGCAGGGTGGTCACAGCCGAATATGTAACTTTTGAAGACGGTACAGGCCTCGTTCATACTGCACCAGGACATGGTGTGGAAGACTACCAGACAGGATTAAAAGAAGGGCTTGAGATATATTGCCCGGTTAAAGCTGATGGAACTTTTGATGATACAGCACCCGAATGGCTTGTTGGTAAAGATGTCTGGGGCGGTAATGAACTTGTAATAGATAATCTTAAAGAAAATGAAAGACTGTATTTAGTAGAAGAATATCTGCACAGCTATCCTCACGACTGGAGAAGTAAAACTCCTACAATATTTCGTGCTACAGAACAGTGGTTTATTGCCGTTGATAAACCCTATGGTGATAATCAGAAAAAATTAAGAGAAAATGCCCTTGAGTGTGTAGAAAACAGCGTACAGTTTTATCCTGAATGGGGACAAAACAGATTCAGGGGAATGCTTGAATCACGTCCTGACTGGTGCATATCAAGGCAAAGGTCATGGGGACTGCCAATACCTGCATTTAACAATGAAGACGGTAAAACTTTACTTACACCGGAAACAGTAAGAATTATATCTGAAAGAATAAAAATTAAAGGCTCAAATGCATGGTTTCTAGAAGAGCCGGAACAACTACTTGAAAATTATGATCCAACAAACGACCCGGATGCACCTGTATGGATAAAAGAAAACCCGGGATTAATAAAAGAAGGCCTTAGAAAAGGAATGGATATATTCGATGTCTGGTTTGAATCCGGTTCATCCTGGAACTCTGTATTAAAGGCCAGGAACATTGGCTACCCGGCTGACCTCTATCTTGAAGGCAGCGACCAGCACAGGGGATGGTTTCAGTTATCACTTCTGCCTGCATTAGGGGCCACGGGTATTGCACCATTTAAAGCTATTTTTACTCATGGATTCATGGTCGATGCACAGGGCAAAAAGATGAGCAAGTCAGGCGGCAATGCCCTTGAAGTGGATGAAATACTAAAAACCCACGGGGCTGATGTATGCAGATGGTGGGTGAGTACTCTTAAGTTTTCAAATGATATAAAGGTAGATTGGGATTTTTTTAAAGTTGCTGCGGATGAGTACAGGAAAGTTAGAAATACAATCAGATTTGTACTCGGGAATATAAGCGATTTTGATATAAACAAAGATAAAGTTGTATTTACTGAAGACGATAAAGTGTCGATTGATTACTGGGCTTATGCAAAATTGTCCACATTTGTAAATGAGACAAAGGAAGCTTATAGCAATCTTGATTACAAACGTGCAAGTGAATTAATATTCAGCTTTTGTTACGACACCTTAAGTGCAGTATATCTTGTAGCAGTTAAGGACAGGCTCTATTGTGATAAAGCTGACAGCAGAAGGAGAAGAAGAACACAAACTGTTTTACATGCAGTTTCTGATTCTTTAATTAAGTTACTGGCACCAATACTTGTCCATACATCTGACGAAGCGTATATATCGCTTACAGGGAAGACAGATGTACATTTACAGAATTTTCCGTCAATTGAGAATATTGATATGGATAGTTCATGGGATGAAATAATTAATTTAAGAGAAAAATCACTTAAAGAACTTGAAGAAGCAAAAGAACGCGGAATTTCAAACCCTCTGGATGCCGGTATTACAATTAACCTTGAAAAGAGTTTATATGAAAGTTTAAAACCATTTGAAGAAGATCTTGCTGACCTTTGCGGTGTAAGCCGTTTTAACATTGAAAACGGTGAAGGCACAAAGATCAGTGTAAATGACCTGTCTGAAAAATTAAGATGTGAAAGGTCATGGAAACGTGATCAGACTGTAAAGGAAAGATCAGACGGCGGCATTCTCAGTGACAGGGACGCTGAAGCACTTGGAGTTAATTAATTTAGATTTCTCGCTCCGTTCGAAATGACATATATTAAGTCATCCCGAACGAAACTGAATGATATTATTTATTCCATATTCCTAAATAAACTGAAATTCAAAGGTGAAGTTAAATAAAAATGTGGCGTTTGCACCAATGGCTGTCTGGACTACAGTTCCTTTAGCCCCGTTCCTGTCACCGGTACCTCCTGTAATAGCCCTGTCAAATGGCGTATTTAAATCTATTAGTTCTATACCATCACTGATAAGTAACTGAGACCCTGGAGTATTTAAGTTAAGGTCATATACTTGGGTTGTAGTTACAAAAGGGCCTGTAGGAGTGAATATTCCTCCAAAAGGTGGATCTTCACTGTTCCCTGTAAACCATCCGCGGCATGTCCATCTGCCAATTACGTCATTGGGGAATTCAGGGGAACCGTCTGCGAATAGACCGCCATTGGGGTTATTTGCTAAAGTCCCGCCTGGATAAATTACACCCTGGACTACAAATGAAGCTCCGTAGTATGGATGTGGTCCGGGGTCTCCTTCAGGATCTATAGGACTTGGTCCGCTTGGGCCTTCAAACCTTATTGTGTTCTGATCACAGCATACATCTATAAGTAGTGTTGTGTTGTCCTGGGCCTGGCTTGATTCATCACACCCTGCTGCTATTAATCCCACAGCTCCTATTCCCAGTGTACTAAGTTTTAAGAAATTACGTCTTGCTAGTTTATCCGACATTTGAATCCTCCCTAAATTTGGTTATTTAAATAAAGTATATAGAAAGGATTTTGTGTTTACTGCAAATATTTATCCTGGCGGCCAGGTTAGCTTTCTTCCGCCAAGCAGGTGAAAGTGAAGATGAAAAACACTTTGCCCACCGTTGTTACCAATATTGGTAACAACCCTATAGCCATTATCATCTAATCCTTCCTGTCGGGCAATTTCGGCAGTTTTAAGCATGATGTGGCCTAATATCTGATTATCTTCTTCAGTCAAAGTAGCAATAGAAACTATCTCTTTTTTAGGAATAATTAGTATATGTACTGGTGCCTGCGGGTTAATATCTCTGAAAGCAAGGCATATATCGTCTTCATAAACAATATCAGCCGGGATCTCTTTATTTATTATTTTTGTGAATAATGTGCTCATATAATATTCCTTATTTTATTATTCTTTGAACCAGTCTCTTGCATTAAATTCTTTTCCTGTCTTACCGGTTGATTCATCAGATGCTAAGTATACAAAAACCGGGGCAATATCAATTGGGGTAGGGAGGGTTGAAGGGTCTTCCCCGGGAACTGCTGCTGCGCGCATGCCAGTTCGCGTACCTCCTGGATTTACTGAATTTACTCTAATGTTAAATTCTTCAAGTTCCTGGGCAAGTATTTGTGTAAGTGCTTCAATCCCAAATTTAGAAACTGAATATGCTCCCCAGTTGGCTCTTCCTTGTCTTCCTACAGTTGAACTTACGTTTATGATTGATCCGCTATCAGATTTTTTTAATAATGGAATTAGTGCCTTGGTTATATAAAACTGTGCATTGAGATTAATATCTATTACTTCCTTCCACAAATTTTCGGGATAATCTTCAATTTTAGATGTAATACCCAAAATACTTGCGTTGTTTACCAGAATATCCAGTTTCCCGTATTTTTTAGAAATATAATTATAGATTAATGCAATATCACTGGGTTTAGTAAGATCGGCGCTTAGAGAGCTTATATGGGCTTCGTTTTTTAGATCTATTTCAGCATTTTGTAATTCGTCATTATTCCTGGCACAAATTATAACATTTGCACCTTCATCAAGAAAAACTTTGGAAATTCCCTTACCGATTCCTTTGCTTCCACCTGTAACTAATATAATTTTATCTTTTAACTTCATAATTGTTATAAACAATAGTTAATGTAATTTATTAGGTCTAATATATACAATGTAGACAGTATATTACAGGCAATACATGATCTTATTCTTTAATAGTATATAGTGTCTGATAAGATATATTATGTAAACTATCTATTAATGCAAATATAAAACTTGAAATATATTACCCTCTTCCCAAATAATAACAAAAAATTATAACCTTGAACAATATGTATATATAATTATATTTATTAAAACTTTTAAATGGTTTTCGGAGTAATAAATGCCTATTTATGAATATGAATGTAAAGCTTGCGGTTTGTTCTTTGAAGAAATGCAGGGATTTAATGACAAGCCAATAAAAAAATGCCCTGAATGTAAAAAAAATAAAGTTAAAAAACTAATTTCACTATCTGCTTTCCATCTTCAGGGTAACGGATGGTATGAAACAGATTATGGTAAAAAGAAAGTTTCATCAGGTACCCCTGCCCCAAAAAAAGCCGGTGTAGGAGATGCTGCAGATGGCGCTGGTACAGTAAGTTCAGGAACACCCGATGGTGATACAGCTGCTTCAACTATGGATTCAATCAAAAAAGATACTGCCAAAGCAAAAGGTTCCAAATAATATAGATGGATCTTGGATTAAACGGAAAAACTGCAATAATATCAGCCTCTAGTAAAGGCTTAGGTAAAGCCTGTGCTGAAGAATTGGCTGCAGAAGGCTGTAATCTTTCAATATTTTCTCGATCTTTAAAAAACATTAAAAAAACTGCTTTAGAAATTGAAAACAAATATAATGTTAAAGTAATATATGCTAAAGCGAATGCAAGTAATCCAAAAGATTTAAAAAATATTGTACAAAATACAAAAAAACAATTTAAAACTATAGATATTCTTATAAATAATTCTGGAGGCCCGCCTTTTGGATATTTTGAAGATTTTAAACCAAAAGACTGGCAAAATGCCCTCGAGCTAAACCTGCTAAGCATAGTTAATCTAACAAAAGAAGTACTGCCTTTAATGAAAAAACAGAATTGGGGAAGAGTCATAAATATTACTTCTGTTGCGGTTAAACAACCCATAGACGGGCTTATTCTTTCAAATACAGCAAGAACGGCTGTAATCGGGCTTACAAAGACCCTTTCGAATGAGTATGCGAAGTATAATATCCTGTTTAATAACGTATGCCCCGGAAGAATAATGACTGACAGGATTATAGATCTTGCAAATAGCCGTGCTAAATTGACAAAAAAATCATTTAAAAGAGTTATAAAAGAAATGGAAAGTGATATACCGGTTGGAAGGATTGGTAAACCCGATGAACTTTCCGCACTTGTTGCATTCCTTGCATCAGATAAATCCAGCTATATTACCGGAAATACAATCCAAATTGACGGTGGCCTGGTAAAAAACCTTTACTAACCATTATTAGTTATTGTACTAAAACTATTATTCAGTAAACAAAAAGTATTACTTTCATTTAGCATTTTTTCCCTTAATTTATGAAACATAACTTTATTAAGGAGGTTTAATTAAATGAAATATTTTTCTATATTTTTATTAATTTTACTTACATTTTGTTTTACTATTCATGATGTTTCAGCACATGGCACATTTACAACTCCTGTGAGCAGGATTTATAAATGTTTTCTTGAAAATCCGGAAAACCCGCAATCGGATTCATGCAAGGAAGCTGTAGCCGTTGGCGGTAAGCAGGCCCTTTATGACTGGAACGGTGTAAACCAGGGTAATGCAAATGATATGCATATGCAAATTATCCCTGACGGAGAGCTTTGCGGAGCAGGAAAAGAACTGTTTAAAGGTATGAATCTAGCCAGGGATGACTGGTTCGCTAACGACATTTCACCTAATCCGGACGGAAATCTTGATTTTATATTCCGCGCCACGGCACCTCACAGTACTAAGTATTTTGACTTTTATATTACAAAGGACGGTTACGACCCGCTTGTTCCGCTAAAGTGGTCAGACTTAGAAGCGACACCATTTTGTTCGATCACCGAAGTACAGCTCGAGGACGGCAACTATAATATGATCTGTCCCTTCCCTGAGGGTAAAACAGGAAAACACCTGATATACAATATCTGGCAAAGAGATGACAGCCAGGAAGCTTTTTATGCATGTATTGACGTGAATATTGAGGAAGAAACCGGAGAATCGGAATATACTTCAATCGGAAATATAGTAGCAAACCAGGACCTGTCACAAGGAGACAAGGTGATTTTCAGGTTGTTTAATGAGAATTTTGAAGATGTTGAAACTATCAGGAAAGTATTAAAAAGTAATAATTCTTCTGCGGAAGAATGGCCGCTTGCCCTGTCAAAGAAAATTAACAGAAAATCAACTGTTGTAAAAGCAGGTGTATTGAACGACGGGGAGATAGTACCAGTTGCGAGTTCCCAGGATAATGAAATATTTATAATGACAGGATCAAATTATTCTTTCCAGATAGATATAGTCATGGTTGATAATCCAGGTGGGGATGATGATGACGATGGATGTAATTGTGATAATCCATTATAAATAAAATAAAAAACAATTTAATACAAATTTTTTGTTGGGTCCCTGGGAATCAGGGGCCCTTTCTTATCTTCTAAGTAGAAAATCAATCTCTTCTTCGTCTGAGAACTCATCTTTTTTGTATTTAGAAAGGTCCCTTGTTTTAGTGTCGGTATTTATTACATCAATCTTTGGATCATTAATCTCATCTCTCAGGCTCTTAATAATATTGTCCCTGAGTGAGGCAACCCTGTATGGTATCGGCCCATAAGGGGTATCTACAAGTTTTACGCTTTCCGGTACTTTAAATCTGCTACCTTTATTGCGGCTAATTGCCTCTTTCATATAATCTATCCATATTGGGAGTGCTGCTCGTGAGCCCGACTCTTTTTTACCAAGGGATGTATGATTGTCTTTCCCTACCCATACTCCGGTTGTGACATCAGGACTGTATCCAACAAACCATGCATCGGTAAATTCATTTGTTGTGCCTGTTTTTCCGGCAACAGGTGCAATCGAATTTAAGTGGCTTGCCTTTCTTCCGGTACCTTCGTTAATTACAGCCCTTAAGAGGTCAGTAACAATGTATGACGTATCTTTATTTATAAGACGTTCAGGAGTACTTGAAGGCCCAAACTCTATGTTTCCCTTCTTGAGTAATTCTACAAACTCTTCTGCCGCCAGGAATTCATTATCCTGGTAATCATCATTTTCAAGTATTGCAAACTCATTTTCATTAAGTTCTTCATTGTTGTTCTTTAATTCTGTAAGGGCCCTCCCCTTCTTTTTAGAAAGCTCTTCAAGCAGTGCTTTTCTTTTAAGGTTTCTCTCACGCTTCATTTTCTTTTCTTTATCTACAAAGTACTGGCCTGTGTTGTCTTCAACTATCTGGTTGTTTCTATCATAAATTCTGTATACAAATCTGGGCTCAATCCATTCACCGCCATTTGAGAAAACAGAAAAGGCCTGAACCATTTCAAATACCGTTACGTCAGAACCGCCAAGTGCCAGCGATGGGTAAGGGTTTAACGTAGATTTAAATTTAAAACTGTTAGCGTAATTTGCTACATACTGCGGTCCTATATCAAGAAGCAATCTTATAGTTGCCAGGTTTCTCGAACTGGACAGCGCGTCCCTTAGTACAATTGCACCTTTATAAGTGCCGTCATAATTTTTAGGTTCCCAGTCCTTGATTGTAATAGGCATATCAAATAATACCGTGGTCTGTGTATAACCCTTATCAATGGCAGCAGAGTACACGAGCGGTTTAAAGGAAGAACCCGGCTGACGGAAAGCCTGGTATGAACGGTTAAACTGGGATTCATGGAAATCAAATCCGCCTACCATTGCAACTACGTTACCGTTGTTGTCGATTGATACAATTCCTGCCTGAGCATTATTTTGAAACTGCGGCCTTATGTTAGCATTGTTGTCTTCAAACAGATTTAATATCTTTACAGAAAGCAAATCACCCTTTGTCAGGTTGCTTGGGATTACATATATACCCTTATATGAATCAACCGGCAGAAATTTATTAGATAGTTTAAAGCCTATGCTCTGCGGAGTTGTTTTAACATTTTTATTTGAAACAACATATTTAAACTGGCCTTCGTATTTTCCAAATTTAAGTGTTGCAAGTTTTACCGGACTGCCAACATCCTGAACTGATGTAACAACAGCATTTACTTTGGTCCCCGTGGAAAATTCATTGCTTTTAGAATTGGATATGAAATTGTTTATTCCATCATTAGTTTTAAAAGATTGTTTAACAAAATTATTGTTCCATCTTGATTCATAGTCGTATATACCTTTGCGTATTGCCCACTGGGCAGAAAGGCTGAGATCTATATCAATTGTTGTAAATACTTTGTATCCGCCAAGTTTGTACTGTTCTTCGCCGACCATTTTCTCAAGATACTTTCTGACATGTTCTACAAAGTAAGGAGAGACCTGATAGTTAACATCACTCTTTGGCATTATATTAATCACATAGTCTGATGCTTCTTTGTACTGTTTATCAGTAATAAAATCTTCATCATACATAACCCTTAAAATTACTTTCTGACGATCAAGAGCCCTTTCTAAATGTTTTCTGGGGGAGTATCTTTCCGGCCTTTTTGGTATACCTGCCAGTAATGCAGCTTCGGCGATATTAATATTTTTGGAGGATTTTCCAAAATAGTTCATGCTTGCAGCTTCAATCCCGTATGTGCCGTCTGCCAGGTATATATGGTTTAAATAAAGATAGAGTATCTCTTCTTTGGAAAGGTTTTTTTCTATCCTATGGGCTAAAATAGCTTCTTTTATTTTACGTGAAAGTGTTCTTTCCGGAGTAAGAATCAGGTTTTTGGTTACCTGCTGTGTAATAGTACTTCCGCCTGCTACAACTTCTCCCTGCCTTAAATTTTCAACAAATGCCCTTAAGATTCCCTTGAAATCCAGACCACTATGCTCAAAAAACCTTTTGTCTTCAACTGCAATAAAAGAGTCTATTACATGTTGCGGTATCTTGTTAAGGTCTATTAACTTTCTTTTTTCAAGTCCAAACCTGCCTATCATGGTGCCGTCTGATGCAAAAATTTCATTTACAAGTGTAGGTTTGTAACTGGTTATGTCTTTTAAATCCGGAAGATCCCTGGCGTAGTATTTATAAGTAACAAATACAAATGAAGAAACTCCAAATATTGCCAATAGAAGCAGTACGGAAAGCACTTTCAGCAGTAGATGACTCTTTTTAGAATTATTGTTTTTTTCGCCTGACATAAGATTTATATTTTATATTAGAATTTTATGGATATTATATTCAACTATGTCTGAAAATAAAAATGATAACAACGAAGAATTTAGTATATTTATAAAAAGCATAACTAATCAGGAAATAAAGGTCCTTCTTCTTAAACTTAAAAATGAAATAAAAAAACCCGATGTAACCTGGGAAGAAATAAAACCCATATTAACTAAAATAAATGAAAAAGGCCCTGATTTACTTAAAGATATAATGCCTATTCTATTAAACGACTGAATTTCATGAAAGTTTTAAATTAAATTAAACTTGTTTAAAATACTGCCATATTTAAAAATAAAACCTTAAAACAAAGGTTTTTTACATGTTGTAATGAAATAAATGCCCTGTTAAATTAATATAGCCTGTTGTATATTTATAAAATATGATTATTTTACCTCTGAAGGTGATTGTGTGAATAGCCAAATATTAAAAAATCTCGTGCTGTGGCTCGTAATATTCGTTGCCATTATTGCACTTTATCAATTTATTAATACTCCAAGGACTACCTTTAAAGATCTTTCCTATAGTGAGTTTCTGACCCTTGTTGATGATAATAAGGTAAATAATCTAGAATTTAATGATAACAAGATAAAAGGCGAACTTAATGATTCAACTGCAAATAACCTAAAAGACTTTAAAACAGTTGGCCCGGCTACCGATGAACTTATTCAAAGACTTGAAAATAATAAAATAAAATTTAGCTTTGCCCAGAAGAACGAAAGCTCCTTTACACAGCTTTTAATAAATTGGGCGCCTCTTATTATTCTAATAGCCCTTATGGTCTTTTTTATGAGGCAGATGCAGGCAGGCGGCACAAAAGCCATGTCGTTTGGAAAAAACAAAGCCAGAATGCTAACAGAGAATCAGAATAAAATTACATTTAAAGATGTTGCCGGGGTTGAAGAAGCAAAAGAAGAAGTAAGTGAAATAGTAGATTTCCTTAAAGACCCCAAAAAATTTACAAGACTTGGTGGACGAATACCAAAGGGAATACTTCTTGTCGGTCCTCCGGGTACTGGTAAAACACTTCTTGCAAAGGCCATTGCGGGAGAAGCAGGCGTACCATTTTTTATTATAAGCGGTAGTGATTTTGTCGAAATGTTTGTTGGTGTTGGTGCATCAAGGGTAAGAGACCTTTTTTTACAGGCCAAAAAACATTCACCCTGCATAATTTTTGTAGACGAACTTGATGCTGTCGGAAGGCACAGGGGTGCCGGATTAGGCGGAGGCCATGATGAACGTGAACAGACATTAAATCAGCTTCTTGTTGAGATGGACGGTTTTGAAGGAAATGAAGGAATAATTGTGATGGCCGCAACAAACAGGCCGGATGTACTTGACCCTGCCCTTTTAAGGCCTGGAAGGTTTGACCGTCAGGTTGTTGTCCCAAGGCCTGATGTAAGGGGAAGGGAAGCAATACTGACTGTACATTCAAAAGACACGCCACTTGATAGTGATGTAGAACTATCACTTATTGCAAGGTCAACTCCCGGATTTTCCGGTGCAGACCTTGAAAACCTTGTAAATGAATCAGCTCTTCATGCAGCAAAAAGCGGCAGAGACAAGGTTAACATGAAAGATTTTGAGTATGCAAAAGACAAGGTCATGATGGGTGTAGAAAGGAAAAGTATGCTTATCAGCGACCATGAAAAGGAAATAACAGCTTATCATGAAGCCGGACATGCACTTGTTGCAAAATTAACACCAGGCGCCGATCCAATACATAAAGTAACAATAATACCCAGGGGAATGGCACTTGGAGTAACTCAGCAGCTGCCAATTGAAGATAAATACACTCATTCACGTTCTTACCTTAACGGTACTATTAAGGTCCTTCTGGGCGGTAGAGCAGCCGAAGAGATAATATATGATGAAAGAACAAGCGGTGCGGGTAATGACCTTGAAAGGGTTACGGAGATAGCCCATAAGATGGTCTGCGAATGGGGCATGAGTGAAGTTGTTGGTCCTGTAACGTTTGGTAAAGCCGAAGAACAGATATTTCTTGGCAAAGAGATGTCAAAATCTAAAGCTTACAGTGAAGATACTGCTGTATTAATAGATAAGGAAATCAAGAGTATTATCAATACCAACTACGAAGCTTGTAAAAAAGTACTTCAGGATAACATAAATATCCTGCATGAAGTTGCTAATAAACTACTAGAAAAAGAAGTTATTGACGGCAAAGAACTTGATGAAATGGTATTAAAGTTTAAACCAGAGTTTGCATCTGCCGAATAATTTACCTTAAGTTCTACTTCTAACTTCCTTTTATCATTAATTGTTATATAATTATGTATTATGACGTCAAATGTTGGTATTATGGAACGAAATACGTTAAAAAGTGACAATTATAATGAAATTTCTGATATAGAAAACAGTACTTTTTTATTCAAATTTAAGAATAATACGTTAGATTTATCCAAAAAAACCCATCTTATGGGTATTCTCAATATAACACCCGACTCCTTTTCAGACGGGAATGAGTTTAAAACAGTAGATGAATATCTTTTTCGTATAGAAGAAATGCTGGATCAGGGCGCAGATATTATTGATCTTGGTGCTGAATCAACAAGGCCCGGATCAATGCCGGTAACAGCAGATGAAGAACTTGAGAGGCTCATCCCCGTATTAGAAAAAGCCGTATCAAGATTTGAGACTGTTTTTTCTGTGGATACAACTAAATCAGTAGTAGCCAAACAGGCCCTCCAGTGCGGCGTATCAATTATTAACGATATAAGCGGGCTTAGATTTGACCCTGATATCGCAAAGTATGTTGCTCATTACGACGCCGGGATTGTATTGATGCATACCCCTGGCAGGCCGGAAGTAATGCAGGACCTGACGGAATATAGTTCGGTTATGCCTGAAATAATCAATTCCCTTGAAGGTTCAATATTAAGGGCTGAGAATTTTGGTGTAAATTTTGAAAATATTGTTATAGACCCCGGTATAGGATTTGGAAAAACAGTAGAGCAGAACCTTGAAATTATAAGGAATTTAAAAGACCTTCTGGTATTAAGAAGGCCGGTTTTGATCGGAACATCAAGAAAATCATTTATCGGTAAACTTTTAGAAGATGATAACGTTGATAATAGAATAGAAGGTTCTTCAGCATCTGTAACAGCTTCCATATTAAACGGTGCATCAATTGTCAGGGTGCATGACATAAATGAAATGAAAAAGATAATAAAAATTACAGATGCAATACACGGTAAGAATTAATAAGGGATAGACAGATGGAATCATTAATAAATTTCAGGTTTTTTTGGGACACTTTAGACATACTTCTTGTTGCCCTTATATTTTATTACATTTTGAAGTTAATTGAGGGTACAAGGGCTGCGCAGATCCTTTTTGGACTGGCTATAGTAGTCCTCCTTTATTTTGCATCAGAAAGCACAGGTTTATTTACATTAAACTGGCTTCTTGAACATTTTCTAGGTTCCATAATCCTGATTGCCGTAATACTTTTTCAAAACGATATAAGAAAAGCCCTTGCCAATCTGGGTAAGAAGCCCCTACTCCTGCGTTTCAGAAAAGTACTATCAGAAGAAAAAACAGTTGATGAGATTGTAAAAGCCTCTACATTTCTGGCAAGCCGTAAAATCGGTGCATTAATAGCAATAGAAAGAAACAGCACACTGGAAGATTTCGTCGAACTCGGCATGGCGCTTGACTCACAGGTCTCAAGAGAGCTTGTAATAAGTATCTTTAATCCTTCATCGCCTCTTCATGACGGAGGTATAATTGTAGGCCATAACAGGATACTCTCGGCGGGTTCATTCTTTCCCCTTGAAACAGACCCAGACCTTGAAAGAAGTCTCGGTACAAGACACAGGGCGGCAATAGGGCTTTCCTCAGAGACGGATGCACTTGTAGTTGTTGTATCGGAAGAGACGGGATTAATTTCGCTTGCTATCCAGGGTGAGATTAAAAGAGGACTTGATGCAACTTCATTAAACAACAATCTGCTCGATCTATTAAATATTAAAAAAAGTACAAATAAAGAGGAACTTGTTTACAACAAGAATACAGCATAGAACAATGCCATTAAAATCAAACTACGGAGTAAAACAACTTGATGTCACTAACCCATTTTTTAATAATTTTGGGAAAAAGACAATTGCGGTAATTATCGCAATAATGCTTTGGATTGTTGCAAACCTTGAGTTTGATATTGAAAAGACTTACAACATACCGGTGAAGTACACTAATCTTAATCCGGAACTTATAATTACTAATAATCCCCCTGATGAGATATCTTATAAAATCAAGGGGCCGCGGACAGAACTGTCTACACTTATAAGTTCGACTTCGGTAATAAATGTTGACCTTTCCCAGTTCACAACAGGCGTTTCTAATATCAGGGTTGAAAGTGACAGTATGAATCTGCCAAAGGAAGTAGATATTACAAGTGTAAGCCCCGCTGAAATTACAATCGACCTGGATAAACTTGTGTCTAAAAAAGTAAAGGTGGAGCCCGTTTTTGAAAAACTCGAAAAAGGTTTCCAGATCGCAGATGAAGTAGAGTATTCGCCGCAATCGGTAGTTATAAAAGGGCCAAAACAGATGCTTGCAAAAATAAGTACAATTGAAACCAGGCCAATTAGTCTCGAAGGTGAGAAATCTGATTTTTCTATTGAAGTCCCTCTCCAGTTACCAAACAAACTAGTTAGTATTGAAGATGATGAACAGGTGAAAGTTATATTTGATATACAGGAAGAAAATCTTGCAAAAGAATTTAATAACATTGATATAACATTTAAGAACTTCAACGGCCTCGATTACACAGCTACGGAAAACACAAAGGCTATGATAATATTCGATGGCCCGTACAGTATTATTAACGACCTTAGCAGTAATGATATTGAGGTCTACGTTGATGCCAGAGATATTGGCAGTGACAATAGTGGAAACCATAAATTGAGAGTTAAAGTAGACTATCCTAACCCCGACAATTTAAATCTTAATAAACTTTCACCAGAAACAATTGAAATTAAAGTAAACTAGAGGAAAAAAATATTGTCCGCTTCAAAAAAACTTTTCGGAACAGATGGTATCAGGGGAGTAGCAAACGAATTTCCCATGATACCGGAAATAGCTCTCAGGCTCGGAAAATCACTTGCGCATGTGATACGTGATATTTACAAGCACAATCATCCAAAGATTATCCTTGGTAAAGACACACGCCTTTCAGGATATATTTTCGAACAGGCAATATCAGCCGGACTCACATCAATGGGAGCTGATGTTTATCTGGTAGGCCCCCTACCCACTCCTGCTATTGCCTTTATTACAAAAAACATGAGAGCAGATGCAGGGATTGTTATTTCGGCCTCACATAACCCATATACTGATAATGGAATTAAAATATTTGACCGCCATGGGTTTAAACTGCCTGACAAGAAAGAAATGTTGATTGAAGAACTTATACTTAATGAATCTGACGATAAATTATCGGTTTCAAACATTGAAATTGGAAAAGCAAACCGTATTGACGATGCAACAGGAAGGTATGTTGTATTTGTTAAAAAAACTTTTCCGGAAAATATGAACCTGGAAGGTTTGAAAATTGTACTTGATTGTGCAAACGGAGCTGCTTACAAAGTAGCCCCTCTGGCTTTGAGTGAACTTGGAGCAGAAGTGATATCAATAGGAGTAAATCCGGACGGAAAAAACATTAATACTAATTGCGGCAGCTTAAATCCTGAACTACTGATTAAACATGTATTAACAAATAACGCAGATATTGGAATTGCCCTTGATGGTGATGCAGACAGGGTTATGTTCTGTGACAGTAAAGGAATTATTGTAGATGGTGATAAAATACTGGCCATCTGTACAAAGGAAATGATTGACAGGGGACTGTTAAAGAAAAAAGAAATTGTTTCAACCGTGATGAGTAACATGGGCCTTGAGATTTATCTGGACAACATGGGGATAAAACTCCACAGGGCAAACGTGGGTGACAGGTACGTAGTGCAGGCAATGAAGGAAAAAGGAATAAATCTTGGCGGTGAACAATCAGGCCATATAATCTTTCTTGACCATACTACAACAGGAGACGGCCTGCTGGCTTCTTTGCAGGTATTGGCAATCATGAGAAGAATGGAAAAAAGCCTTTCTGATCTGGTAAAGGACATTGAGATGTTCCCACAGGTATTAAAGAATGTTGAAATTTCAGACAAAAAACCACTTGAAAATATACCGGGACTTAGTCAAATGATAGACGATTATGAACTTAGTCTTGGTAATAAGGGAAGAATAAATATCAGATATTCAGGCACAGAACCACTTGCCAGGGTAATGGTTGAAGGTGAAGATATTACGAATATAAATTCAATAGCATCAAATATAACAGATTTACTTCAGCAGGAGATTGGATAATCAATGCCAAGACTTAATGTAAATATAGATCATGTAGCAACAGTGAGGCAGGCAAGAGGAGGAACTGAGCCAGACCCTGTTATTGCAGCTTCTATGGCAGAACTTGCGGGCGCAATGGGAATAGTTGTACACCTAAGGGAAGACAGAAGACATGCCCAGGTAAGGGATCTTGAGATACTGAGAAATACTGTACAGACAAAATTAAATATGGAAATGGCACCAACTTCCCAAATGGTAAATATTGCTAAAAAAATAAAACCTGAAATGGCAACACTTGTCCCTGAAAAAAGACAGGAACTCACTACTGAAGGCGGCCTTAATGTTGTAAAACAGTTTCAAAAAATAAAGTCTACCGTTAGTGCTTTAAAAAAAGCTAAAATATTTGTAAGCCTTTTTATTGACCCTGACCTCAAACAGATAGAAAAATCGCTGGAAACCGGGGCAGAAATGGTTGAGATTCATACAGGTACTTACGCAGATGCAAAAAGTGAAAGATCAAAAGAAAGAGAACTAATAAAAATTGAAAATGCTGTTGACCATGCTCTTGATATAGGATTAAGGGTATCAGCCGGACACGGCCTTAATTACTTCAATGTAGAAGAAATAGCGTTAATTGAAGGAATTGAAGAACTGAACATAGGACATAGTCTTATTTCAAGGGCTTTGTTGGTTGGAATGGATACAGCTGTAAGAGATATGGTAGTACTTTGCGGAGAATAATATGGTAGTCGGACTGGGTGTAGATATAATTCAGAACAACAGGATTGAGTCCATAGTAAAAAAATGGGGCGATAAGTTTCTCAACAAAATATTTACTGAATATGAACTCAGTTTTATTAAAAAGCACAACCAAAAGATACAAAGATACGCTTCAAACTATGCTGCCAAAGAAGCAGTTGTTAAGGCCCTGGGTACAGGTTTTAGAAATGGAATAAAATTCCGTAATATTGAACTTAAAAGAGACAAACTGGGCAAACCCTTTATAGAACTTGCCGGTTCGACCAAGTCTTTTGCAGATGACCGGGGCATTAATAAAATTCATACAACCATTTCCCATGAAAAAGAATATTCAGTAGCTGTAGTTATATTTGAAGACTAATACTTTATGGATTGCCCTAACTGTAAGACCCCTGTTAAGTTTTTAGACCTTATAAAAATTAATCATAAGAAGCCTTATACCTGCCCTACCTGTTTTAAGGTGTCTAAATTTAATCACAGTAAAAAGTTTATAAATATTGTTGCCGGCTTTGCAGGACTTGCCGGGGTAATATTTTTTTATACTATCGAAAAATACGGGTGGTTATATGGTTTATCTGGTATGCTGGCCCTGATAGTAGTATTCATTATTATTTTTATTAAATATGCAAAACTTGAAATAATTGAATCTTAAAATGAATCATAATCTTGAGAAACTTTCTTCTATTGGTTTTTTTGATATAAAACCCGGACTTGAAAGAATTAGAAAAGTCCTCAATTTTCTTGATAATCCACAAGATAAAATTAAAACGGTATTAATAGCCGGGACAAACGGAAAAGGTTCCGCAGCATCAATACTTTCTAATATTCTAACAAACAACAGTTACAAGACAGGTCTGTACACCTCCCCTCACCTCGTTTCTGTTACGGAAAGAATAAAGATAAATAATAATAATATTTCTGAACAAAAACTGGACAACGCGCTGGGAATAATTTTTGATGCCTGTAAAAATACCAATATCAGCCTAAGTTATTTTGAACTTATTACCGCTTCGGCATTTGTTTACTTTGAAAAAGAAAAGGTTTATATAGCTGTACTTGAAGTAGGTATGGGCGGAAGATGGGACGCTACAAACGTTGTAACTCCTCTTGTTTCTATTATTACAAATATATCCCTTGACCATACAGAACATCTTGGAGAAACAAAAGAATTAATTACCGCTGAAAAGGCAGAAATTATAAAGGATAATATGCCAGTTGTATCAGGGGTTATGAGCAACGAGGCAGACGTTTTAGAAGAAAAAGCTAAATCAACAAATTCAAAAATATATGTTATTGATAATGATTTTAAATATTCATTTAACGATAGTAATACTTTTAATTACAGAGGAATAAATAAAGAAATAATAAACTTATCCACTAATCTGTTTGGTAAGCACCAGGTTATTAACTCAACACTTGCACTCGCTGCTGCCGAGCTTCTTCAAATTAATTGTAATTTCAATATTGATTTTGATAATATAAAAACACCGCTTAATTCTGTGAAATATGAAGGGCGTTTTGAAATAATAAGAACTAACCCCTATTTGATTCTTGATGCAGCACATAATACAGCTGCGGCAGAAGCACTTGTTAATGCAATTTCAGAAATTAAAGAAAATAATTTTGTATTTTTAATAAGCATGCTTTCAGATAAGGATCATAAAAAGTTCATATCAATACTGTCTGAGATTGCTGAACGAATAATAATTACCAGTATTCCAAATGAACGTGCAGCTGAAACTAAACTACTCTTTAATGTTACTAAACAGTATGTAGACAATGCCGAAGTAATTGAAGACTACAAAGAAGCGTATGAATATGTTAAAACTTTAAATAACCCTGTATGTATTACGGGGTCAGTATATTTAGTAGGACTGATAAAGGAATATCTAAATACATGAAAAAAATTGGAATAGTAAAAGACGACCTATTTTTAAAACATACCAACGGCCCACAGCATCCGGAATGCCCTGAAAGACTGGAGTCAATTAACACAATGCTGGATTCTTCAGGACTAATTACCAAATTAGAAGTTCTTGAACCTGTTGATGCTACTGAAGAACAAATACTAAGAACCCATACTGAACCCTATTTTGAAAAAGTTAAAAATACTAAAGGTTTAGAAACAGTTGTCTTTGATCCCGACACTTCTTCGAATCCTTTTACATTTGAAGCTGCTTTAAGAGGTTCAGGTGGATTTATATCTTCTATAGATAAAATTTTAAATGATGAACTTGATTATTCGTTTACATTTCCAAGGCCTCCCGGCCATCACGCAGAAGCAGACAGGGCAATGGGTTTTTGCTTTTTTAATCATGTTGCTGTAGCGGCAGCACACCTGTTAAGTAAAGGAATAGACAGGGTACTTGTGATAGACTGGGACATTCATCATGGAAACGGGACGCAGCACATATTCTATGATAATCCAAATGTTCTGTTTTTTTCCATACATCAGTTCCCCTTTTATCCGGGAACAGGAAGCCTTGATGAATACGGCAAAGGAGATGGAGAAGGATTTAACCTGAATGTCCCCGTACCGCCGATGCTTGCCGATGCCGATTATAATAAACTATTTGAACTAATTCTGACCCCGGTAATAGAACAGTATAAACCACAGTATATCCTTGTATCTGCAGGGTTTGATGCGTATTTTGTTGACCCGTTGGGAAATATGCAGATTACTGAATCCGGATTTGCTCAGCTGACAAGATACGTTATGAACGCAGCAGATAAACATTGCGGCGGGAATCTAAGCCTTGTACTTGAAGGTGGTTACAATGTGATGGGGCTTGCATCAATTACAAAACTTGTTATTGAAGAGCTTTTGGAAATTAATAAAACTGAAATTATTCTGCCGGAAGATTACATGAACCTTGAATTTGTTATTGAAGGTGTTTTGGAGACTTATTCAAAATACTGGAAATTCAGCTAAACTAACTCATCCTGAAATCATCAGCCTCTATATAAAGGAAGCTGCACATCTCGTTTAATCTTGAGAAAATGCGTTCCCCTATCCTTTCTTCAAGAAGTTCTCCCTTTTCATATACCTTGTCCGAATATTCTTTTGACGGGAAATTAGTGGTTATTAAGGTTTTTTTAGATGAGTTGTAACGGTTTGAAATTAGCTGGTCGAGTATGTTTATCTCCCATTCATTGCATTTTCCTTTACCCATTTCATCAATTACAAGTACTTCTGCCTCGATTAATGGCCTTAGGATCTCGTTTTCGGATACACCTTCAGAATAAGCCTGTCTGAGTTCGGCTAACAGTAAGAAAAAGTCCTTAAACATGCAGCTTATACCTCTTTCAAGTGTAAGTTCGGAGATAGCGCCAATTGCTAGATGGGTCTTGCCTACACCCGAAGGGCCCATAAGGAGGAAACCTTTTTCATTAGGATAATGTTTAATAAAGTTGTCTTTTACGTATTTAAGTGCTTTTTGCTGGTCAATTGCTTTTGGTATGTATGAATCGACCATTAGAATTTCAGAAAATTTTGAGGGTATTTTGGTGAGGTTGTACTTTTTAACGTTGGATCTTATAAGACTGCATCCCGGGCATTTTCCAAGAACTTCATAATTATTTTCATTTTTATAACTTAAATAGCCCTTACCGCTGCATTGTTTGCAATTTTCAACACACGAACAAATTTTTGCATAGGAGTATTCACTATCATTAATAATCAAATAACCCTGGTTATGACATTTTTTACATCCAACTGTTTTTATCTTTGCTTCCATAGATCAATAGCACAATAATAATATTGCTTCCGTCCTTCCCGTAAATATTTATTTAGATAATGTTTCCCAATTGTTTCTTTTCCGTAATTTCTAAAGATCAATAGCACAATAATAATATTGCTTCCGTCCTTCCCGTAAATATTTATTTAGATAATGTTTCCCAATTGCTGCTTTTCCATTGTTTAAAGTTCAAAAGGGTTAAACCCAAGATAAGTATTTATTATGAAATTTTTAGAGTGATTATTCAATGCCTTATTTTTTGCTTTTTCATTTATATAATTATTACCGCTGTTTATAAATTTATTTATTTCCGTTTTATAACTATCTAAATCCTTTGTTCCCAGGTGATCCGGGAATTTTAAATAAAATTCTTCTTCAAGTTTGTTAATTTTTGAAAACATGTCCACTTTATTGCTGTTAATAAGATATTTTAATTTATCGTTATAAATATTATAAAAACTGAGTATTTCTGTGTTGGTACCATCTTTTATTAAGTTGTTAAAGTTTTTAAGTATCTGAACAAGGTAGTTATTGTTATCGGGACTGTTCTCAACTTGCTTTATTGGTTCCAGGACCTTCTTATTTTCTTTTATTTCAACATATTCACTGCAGTCATATAAACTTCTTACTCTTTTTAGCTCTTTATTTTGAAAAGTATTTCTTATTCCATTTAGTATCTGCTCTTTTGAAATACCTTTTTCTATCCATTCAGTAATAAGGTGGTAATCCCTTGAAGACAGCATAACGCCTTTTTGGGAGAGGTTTAGAAAATATTGCTCTATATCTTTTATAATAGTGGAAGTGGTATTCACTGGAATATAAACATTATAACAAAGAAATAGAAACTATATGAAAGAAGAACTACGATCCAATGAGTTTTCTCATTTCACTTACCGTTTCGGCATAGTTTTCAGTACCGTATATTCCGGAGCCGGAAACAAATATATCTGCTCCCGCGTCAGACACTTTTTTGATGTTGTTAAGCTTAATGCCACCGTCAACTTCAATTAAAGGGCGGTCTTCAGGATCCATAGAATCAACGATTTTTCTAAGTTCTTTTATTTTTCCAACTGAAGACTCAATAAACTTTTGTCCGGCAAACCCAGGTTCAACGCACATTACCAGTACTACATCGAGCATAGGAAGCACCTGGTCAAGTACATTAAGCGGTGTGGCCGGATTAAGGGCAAGTCCTGCCATTACACCCTGAGCTTTAATATTGGATATTGTGTTGTGAAGCAGTGTGCATGCTTCTACCTGTATGGTTAAAAGCTTTACATGCGGGTTTCCTTCCTTAATAAACATTTGTGCAAAGGATTCCGGATTGTCTATCATTAGATGTATATCCATTGGAGGGGGGTCAATTTTAGCAAGAGCCTGTACAGACGGTATGCCCATAGTCAGGTTTGGGACAAAATGCCCGTCCATCACATCTACATGTATCCAGTCTACGCCTGCTTTTTTTACGTCTTCAACTTCTTTTCCAAGTTTGGCAAAATCAGCTGCGATTACGGATGGTGCTATCAGTTTTTTCATAATTATTATTCCCTTTAAAATCAAAAAACGAGTATACATAAGAATTGATAAAAAATCTTGTATTGTATTAATAATATTTACAATTTATAAAAAGCTTTATTCCCCTTGACATGAATATGCCAAAGTATATATTGTTGGGACTTAAATAAACTTAAAGAGAAATTCCTATGCCATTAAACAATTTTATTTTTACTTCAGAATCAGTAACTGAAGGTCATCCTGACAAAATATCTGACCAGGTGTCAGACGCGGTTTTAGACGCAATGCTTAAGGACGACCCATCAAGCAGGGTAGCTTGTGAAACACTTGTTACCACAGGCCTTGTAGTAGTATCAGGAGAGATTACAAGCAAAAGTAACGTTAACGTTCCTGAGATAGTAAGAAATACCATAGCTGGTATTGGTTACACACACAGCTCAATGGGTTTTGATTCAGAAACCTGTTCAGTCATGGTTACTCTGGATAAACAGTCAGCAGATATTGCGATGGGTGTTGATTCAAGTGAAGAAAAACAGCAGGGTGCAGGTGACCAGGGCCTTATGTTTGGTTATGCAAACGATGAAACAAAAGAGTTAATGCCCTCCCCTATTATGTATGCTCATAAACTTACCAAAAAATTATCTGATAAAAGAAAAGACGGCACACTTGCTTTCCTAAGGCCTGATGGAAAATCCCAGGTTACTTTCAGATATGTAGACAGCAAACCCGTTTCTATAGACACTGTCGTAATATCCTCCCAGCATTCCGACGAGGTGGACAATAAGACAATCTATGACGGTATTTTAAACGAAGTCATCAAAACAACAGTAGAAGAAGATTTATTAACCAAAGATACAAAAATATTTATAAACCCAACGGGCAGGTTTGTTGTAGGAGGCCCTATGGGGGATGCAGGTCTTACGGGCAGGAAGATTATTGTTGATACATACGGAGGATGGGCCAGACATGGCGGCGGTGCTTTTTCAGGGAAAGACCCTTCCAAAGTAGACCGCAGTGCTGCTTATATGGCAAGGTATGTTGCAAAAAATGTTGTCGCCAGCGGACTTGCAACGCAGTGTGAAATACAGCTTGCCTATGCCATTGGGATAAGCGAACCAGTATCAGTAATGGTAGACACTTTCGGTACATCAGAAGTGCCGGATGACAAACTATCCTCAGCTATCAGGGAAGTATTTGACCTGACTCCAGGCGGTATAGTTAAATCATTAAATTTACTCAGACCAATTTACCAGGACACAGCAGCTTACGGACACTTCGGAAGAGAAGGAGACGGCTACACCTGGGAAAATACTGACAAAACCGAACAACTAAATAAAGCAATTTAACCGGAGGATAAAAGATCAATGGATTATCATGTTAAAGATTTAAAGCTAGCAAAAGAAGGTGAACTACGCAGCGAATGGGCAGCACAGGAAATGCCTGTACTGGACCAGATTCTAAGACGTTTTAAGAAAGAAAAACCACTAAAAGGCATTAAGATTGCTGCATGCCTTCACGTCACAACAGAAACTGGGAATTTAATGATAGCACTTAAGGAAGGCGGAGCTGATGTATCACTTTGTGCTTCCAATCCTTTAAGTACGCAGGATGATGTAGCTGCATTTCTTGTTAAAAACCACAAAATTTCAGTTTATGCAATCAAAGGTGAAAACAACAAGACCTACTACAGTCACATTAACAACGTTCTTGCAAACAAACCTCATATTACTATGGATGACGGTGCAGACCTTGTATCAACACTTCATAAGGGAAAAAAGAACCTGCTTACTGATATAATCGGCGGTACTGAAGAAACCACAACCGGTGTAATAAGACTTCAGAGTATGGCTGATGATAAAGTATTAAAATATCCTATCATTGCAGTAAATGACGCAGATACAAAACATTTCTTTGATAACAGGTACGGAACAGGCCAGAGCACACTAGACGGTATTATAAGGGCCACAAACAGGCTTATTTCAGGTACTTCATTTGTCGTGGTTGGTTACGGCTGGTGCGGTAAAGGTCTTGCCATGAGAGCACGTGGACTTGGAGCAAACGTTATAGTAACAGAAGTTGATCCTCTTGCGGGACTTGAAGCTTCAATGGACGGATTCAGGGTTATGCCGATGGCAGAGGCCGCTCCAATAGGTGATTTCTTCTGTACTGTTACAGGTAATATTCACGTAATAAGAAAAGAACATTTCGCTAAAATGAAAGACGGTGCAATTGTTGCCAATTCCGGCCATTTCAATGTGGAACTTGATCTTGACGGATTAAAAAAAATCTCTAAAAAGAAAAGAGTAATCAGGGAATATGTAGAAGAATACACTCTCAAAAACAACAAAAAAGTAAATGTACTTGGAGGAGGAAGGCTTATTAACCTTGCTGCTGCTGAAGGGCATCCATCAAGCGTAATGGATATGAGTTTTGCCAATCAGGCTCTTTGTGCTGAATATATTGTTAAAAATGCTTCAAAACTTGAAGTGGATGTACACAACGTTCCAAGAAAAATTGATGAATCAATTTCCAAACTTAAACTTAATGCTCTGGGAGTAAAAATAGATAAACTTACTGCTGAACAAAAGAAATATTTAAGTTCATGGGAATTTGGTACATAATTAAATATGAGTAAAAATGCCTACAAAGATATGTTGGAATCCTTTCTGACATATCTTGTAGTTATTAAAGGCCTTTCCAAAAATACTTCACATTCCTATAAAACAGATATAGAAAAGTTATTTACCTTTATTGAAAAAAAAGAATTAGATTCTATTACAAAACTTAAACCAAACCATATCTCAGAATTCCTTGCAGAACAAAATATATCAGGACTAAATATATCATCTATAAACAGGTGTATAGTATCAATTAAACAGTTTTTCAAATACTTAATGCTTGAAAATATTATAAAAACAGACCCAACTGCAAACCTTGTATCTCCAAAGATGAAAAAAAGTATTCCCGAAGTACTTTCACTGGAGGATATTGAAAAAATTCTTAATACTCCTGACCTGACAAGATATGAAGGGTTAAGGGATTCTGCTATGCTTGAAGTGCTTTATGCATCAGGGCTCAGGGTAACAGAACTTGTAGAACTAAAGCAGGTAAACATCAATTATGATCACGGCTATCTGATTGTAATGGGAAAAGGCAGTAAGGAAAGGATTGTCCCTATAGGAATGACTTCTATTAAAAAAATTAACGACTATCTTGAACTTTCAAGGCCGCACCTGGTAAAAAATAATTTATCTGATTATCTTTTTATTACACGAAGAGGAACATGCTTTACTAGGCAGGGTTTTTGGAAACTGATCAAGGCTTATGCAAAAGATGCAGGAATTCTAAAAAATATAAGCCCGCATACGATAAGACATTCATTTGCAACACATTTACTCGAACGAGGTGCTGATCTGCGGACAATACAGCTATTACTTGGCCATTCAGATATATCCACTACGCAGATTTACACACATGTAGAAAGTAAGAGACTAAGGGAAATACATAAAAAATATCATCCGAGGGCATAACAATGTTTGATTTTAATTTGAAATTCTTAATTATTTTTGTACCTGTAATACTGTTTTCACTGACAATCCATGAATATGCCCATGCATACATTGCCAACAAACTGGGAGATGATACGGCTAAACGGCTTGGAAGGCTTACCCTTAACCCTTTAAAACATCTTGATCCAATCGGTACAATATTATTAATACTTGTACATTTTGGATGGGCAAAACCCGTGCCTGTAGACCCCAGGAATTTTAAAGACCCTAAAAAAGACATGCTATACGTTGCTATTGCGGGACCTATTTCCAATATCATTACTGCGATTATTTCTGCTCTACTGTTAAAACTAATGGTCTTTAATCTGGCATCTTCCGGAGCTTTTGGCGCATATAGCGAACCTTTAATACAGTTTCTCGTATGGATGATTTTTATTGGAGTTGTACTTGCTGTATTTAATATGCTTCCTATACCGCCTCTTGATGGATCAAGAGTACTTTACGGACTTTTACCTGACCATTTAACTTATTCTATAAAAAAAATTGAGACATACGGAATACTTATACTTTTTGCGGTAATTTTGTTTGGCGGAAGAGTATTTTCTTATATCCTTGTATACCCATTCCTTAAATTTCTCGATATTTTTAGTTTTAATAATTTAGAACTGAATATTATATTAAATGTTGTTTTTAACAGATAAAATTTATGAGTAATATGGAACAGCTCGAACTACCCTACCTGGTCAAATTACAGGTTTTCGAAGGCCCACTGGACCTTTTACTTCAGCTTATCAAAAAGAATAAAGTTGATATATACGATATACCAATTTCCAAAATAACCGAACAGTATCTTGAATACCTTGATGTTATACAGCAATGCAATCTTGAGGTAGTAGGGGATTATCTTGCACTTGCCGCACAGTTAAGCCTTATTAAATCACGGATGCTTTTACCCCAGATGCCTTCTGATGAAGAAGTGGAAGACCCAAGGGCAGAACTTGTACAGCTCCTTCTTGAATATGAAAGGTACAAAAACGCAGCTGAAGACCTCGAAAGCAGGGATATACTTGGAAAGGAAGTATTTATAAGAGGTTTAAGTTATTTTGATGAGTTTGGAGATGCAGCCCAGGAGACTGAGATAGCTAAGACAGACCTTTGGTCACTTGTGGATGCCTTCAAGGAAGTCTGCCTAAGGCGGCAGTTTGAACTAACAGAGGATATTGTATTTACCGTTGAGTCATTTTCCATTGAAGAAAAAACAAATGAACTGGTTGAGTTTTTTAAGTTAAATAGTCAATTTGAATTTAAAAGCATATTTAACAAGATGGTCTCAAAGGCAGAGATTGTAATAACGTTTCTTACAATTCTTGAACTTGTAAAAAATGAAATAATTGGAATAAAGCATGATAATCCGGAAGATGATATTCAACTATTTTATATAGGAGATGAAAACATTGAGCAATAAGGATTTAAAAAAATTAATAGAAGCAATAATCTTTACATCAAATAAACCTGTAACAATAAAAGAATTAAAATTTTATTTTAAAGATATTGAAACCAAAGATCTAAGATCTGTCTTAAAGGATTTAATCGCCGACTGGGACAATGCAGAGCATGGATTTAACCTGGTAGAGGTTTCAAACGGGTACCAGCTAAGGACAAAACCCGAATATTCGGATGAAATAATCAATTTTAACAAGGAAATCAAAAAATTCAGGATCAGTAAGGCCTCCCTCGAAGTACTTGCTATTACTGCCTACAAACAGCCGCTTACACGCCTTGAAATAGAGCAGATCAGAGGCGTTGACTGTTCCGGAGTGTTAAACCAGTTGCTTGATAAAAGACTCATGGAAATAAGGGGAAGGAAAGAAGTGCCGGGAAAACCTTTCTTATATGGCACAACTGATGAGTTTCTTGAAACATTTAACCTGAAAAGTATAAAAGATTTACCTACACTTCAGGAAATTGAAGATATGGAACCTGAACTCAAATTAGATTTTTAGACCTTTTATAAATTCAAAAAGTTCATTTTCTTTTATTCTCATTATATCTCTATCTTTTTTCTTTTTATGGTCAAAACCCAGGAGATGTAAAATTCCGTGAATAATCAGCCGTTGCAGCTCTTTTTTAAGTGAAGTATTATAGCGTTTTGCATTTTTTTTTGCAGTTGGATGTGAAATAACAAGGTCGCCTAAAAACTCATTATCCTGCGGAAATGAGAGTACATCAGTTGTCCGATCTATAGACCTGTAATTGCTGTTTAACTTTCTCATTTCTTTATCATCAACAAAGGTAATGCATATTTCTGTTTTATTCGGTAAAGTAAGTTGGCTGAAAACATTTTTTACAAGATTTTTTATTTCATCCAGGCTTTTTCCCGCAATATATTTGTTGTCATCAATAATATATATATTCATGGTCTGTTAATATTTTATAATAGTATTTACAAATTTAATTTTGCCAAATAATTCATATGAGCATTGAAAACAATAATAGTACTCAAAAACCGCTTGTAGCTATAGTAGGCCGGCCCAATGTGGGTAAATCAACTCTGTTTAACCATATAATAGAGCAGAACAAATCAATTGTTGAAGACATACCTGGTGTTACACGCGACCGCGTGTACGGTGAAGCAATCTGGAAAAACAGGGTATTCAGTATAGTTGATACCGGAGGCCTTGTTATAAGGCCAAGCGACAACACAGAAGAGATGATTAAGGAGCAGGTTGAGATTGCTCTGGCAGAAGCTGATCTAATAATTTTTCTGATGGATGGTAAACAGGGAGTAATGCCGGGTGACCAGGACATAATAAAATATCTAAGGTCTTCTGATAAAAAAGTTTTATATGTGATAAACAAGATTGATCATAAAAAACACGAATTAAACAGTTATGAATTTCATAAACTTGGAATTGATACATTTTTAAATGTTTCAGCCCTTCATAACCGTAACACCTATGAACTGATTGACCTTATTAAAGACAACCTGCCGGAAAGTGATTACACGCCGGAATATGACGAAGATAACATTATTAGAATTTCTGTAATAGGCAAACCAAATGTTGGAAAATCAACCCTTGTAAATGCCATTCTGGGTGAAGAAAGGTTTATTACCAGTCCAGTGCCGGGGACTACCCGTGATGCAATTGATACTTTCTATGAAATAAACGGGAAGCAATATTTAATAATTGATACCGCGGGAATTAGAAGAAAATCTAAAATATCTGAATTACTTGAAAGATACAGCGTATTAAGGGCTATCAGGGCAATGACACGCTCAGACCTTATACTGTTTATGATGGATGCATCTGAAGGCCCTACGCACCACGATGCAAGGCTTGGCGACCTTGTTAAGAACAGGGGTAAAGCCTCAGTAATTTTACTTAATAAATGGGACCTTGCACCTAAAGAGGCAAGGGAAACCGACAATATAGAAGAACTTACAATTGAGAACCTTAAATCACTTAATTATTCGCCGGTTCTTAAGACTTCTGCACTAACCGGGAAAAAAGTTCACAGGATATTTGATCTTGTCGATAAAGTATATACAAACTACACCCGGAAAGTTAAAACAAAAGAATTAAACCAGTTTCTTGATGAAATAAAGAAAAAGAACCCTCCGGGCATGCATAAGGGAAAAGAACTGAAATTTTATTATATAACACAGCCCTACACAAAGCCTCCAACTTTTGTAATATTTTCAAATGCAAAAAACCGGATACCTGATAACTATAAAAAATATATTGAAAACCAGCTAAGAGAGTATTTTGATTTTTCAGGAACACCAATAGAAATTATATTCAGAACAAGGGCTGATGATAAGGATTAATTAACGGAAAGTATTATTTCCTGAATTGCAGTGCTTATATCCTTTGCATTACAGATCTTAACTACTCTTTCCCTTGAAGCAGTCCCCATTTCCTTTCTCATGTCGCCGTTATTTACCAAAGTAAGAATATTTTCAGACAAATTGGCCACATCATCTTTCTCACTGAGAAATCCTGTTACTTTGTTGTTAATGGCTTCGGCAATTCCTCCGATCTTAAAACCAATAACAGGCAGGTTAAAACACATAGCTTCGATTACTGACCTTGGAAACGGGTCAGGATAATTTGAGGGTATAACAAAGATATCAAAGTTTTTTAAATATGGTTTTATATCACCCTTATATCCAGTAAAAATAAAATGATCATCAAGCCCGTATTCAGACACTTTTTTCTTTAAATAATCAAGATGGTTGTATTGAAAGAAATGCGGTGTGTCTCCTACAATAACAAATACAAAATTTTTGTTATGACTATTTTCTTTTAGATACTTAGCCGCTTCAATTATATGTATATACCCCTTCCTTGGTACTAATCTTCCTGTACTGCCAATAACGACTGTATCTTTGGATATTTTATATTCTGATCTTAGGGTTCCTTTTGTTTTAGCGGGGCTGTAGTCAGCAGGGTCTATGCCGTTATATACTACATGTACCTTGTGCATTACATGTTGAAACTGTGTGGAAGTAGCATTAGACACGCAAATAATCTTTTTTACAGATTCGTATGAGGATAGTTTAGTAATAATTGTTTTGAGAACATAAGTCTGCTGTATATTCCTTACGTGCCAAATTACTGGTTTATTATTAAATTTACCTATAAAAGTTCCAACCACTTTTGCTATAGTACCGTTGCAGTAAACAATATTTATATTGTTTTCATTAATAATTTTACCAGAGGTTAGAACTAGGACTATGAGTTCAAAAATATTGATGATTGATGCAAATACTTTTTTTAATTTTGTTGAAAAATCGAGGCTGTCGGATTTATTGTTATAAATCTCCATTCCAAGTCTCGGCACAAAAATGTTTTCCGGAAATCTGCTATCTACTATTATATTTTCATATATAGATTCATTTTTAAGGTTTTCAGAAAAAATATCATCTTTCGGGATTAATATGTAGGGTTTTACTTTTTTTCTGTCTATATATTTCAGTATATAAAACAGACTTCTTCCCGGACCGCCGTCTCTTACGGAGTGATTAATAAAAAGTATATTTTTTATAGATTTTCCCATTACTATTACCTAATATTAAAGCCAACAATTTAACAGGTATATAAAAATAAGTCATTAAATAAATTCTTGTAAACACAATCGTTTCTGATAAAGTTTAAATAATTAAAAACTAAATCTATGGATGTATCTAAATATTATGGAAAATCGAACTAAATACTTATCTTTCTTTTTACTCCTATTCTTAATCATCGGCGGCTGTGATGTGGATTTTGGCGGTACAAATGATGACAATGGTGGCGGAGGTGGTGGTGGTTCAACTGATGAGATATTACGTGGAACCATTTTAGAAGTTATACCAACGAGAGAAAATACGCTATCGGGAATTACAGTATCTGTAATGGAAGATGGAGCAATCCAGACTTTCACGGATACGACAACAAATTCAGGAACGTTTTTTGTTGAAGGAAGTTATGCAGGTAATAACACAATTATTCAATTTCTTGATTCAGATGACGGAGATTCATTTCTTGGTCAGACTAGTATAGATATTTTCCCTGAAGCAGAAGTAAATATTGGTAATGTAACTCTTGAAAATGGTATTGTTAACTTTGATCAGAATGATGTAACAGTGGATTTCGAAGGTAATTTGATGGATAATGAAAACTGCGATGAGGACAGTGGATCTATAATAGTTGAATCTCTTGGTAATGACCCGGTTGAAATTTTTGTTCAGGTTTCTACATCTACAAGTATTACCCAGGACGGAGATGACGTAAACTGCAATGATATTATTGTTGGTACTAGATTATCTATCCTCGGTAATCTAACAGGTTCAGGTAATAATGTTGATGCAGAATCGATTGAATTACAATAATATTACATATCTTTCAGAATTAATACCGTACTTGACATTCTTTTTTAAAAATTGCAATATTCATTGTTCAATTTTAAAATATCAAATAATTTGGAGTAATTAATGTCGTCAGAGTATCCAAAATTAATTTGGCTTGACGGGAAGTTAATTCCCTGGGCAGATGCAAACGTTCATATTTTAACACACTCACTTCATTACGGACTTGGTGTTTTTGAAGGTATACGTGCTTATAAATGTGAAAATGGTAAAACTGCGGTTTTACTCCTTAAAGAACATGTACAAAGATTAATTAATTCATGCCATATAGCCGGAATAAAGCTTCCGTATTCAAATAATGAAGTTTGTGAAGCAATAAAACAATTGCTAACTGAAAATGGCCTGGATGAGGCTTATATTCGTCCACTCGTATTTATTGGTGACGGAGCCATGGGTATCCATCCAAAAGATAACCCTATAAGGCTTTCAATATCTGCCTGGTCCTGGGGTGCATATCTTGGAGATGACGGATTAAATAAAGGTATAAAAGCAAAAGTATCCTCCTATACGCGTATGGGTGTAAATTCTTTTATGACCAAAGCAAAAATATGCGGAAATTATGTTAACTCCATCCAGGCAAAGATTGAAGCAACATCAATGGGATTTGACGAAGCACTTTTACTTGATAGTGAGGGTTATCTTGCCGAAGGAACCGGTGAAAATATTTTCATAGTAAGAGATGGCAAATTAAAAACACCTCCTCTCACTTCTATCCTGGAAGGATTTACAAGAAACTGTATTATACAGCTCGCAAAAGATACAAATATTACTATTGAACAGCAAAGGTTTACCCGTGATGAACTTTATATTGCCGACGAAGTATTTCTTACAGGTACGGCTGCAGAGATTACACCGGTAAGAGAAATTGATTTCAGGCAGATAGGAAATGGTAAGCCGGGGAAAATAACTAAAAAAATGCAATCAACCTATTTTGATATTATAAGGGGTAAGAACAAAAAATACTCTGAATGGATTGAATATTTATAAACAGCTAAAATATTTTATAGCTGTAAGGTAGAATTGTATAAAGTCTCTCACTTTTTAAAATATCGTATAATCCAAAGTATTCATTCATTATTTCCAATTGTGTAAATTTTCCAAGGTTTGAAACCGATAACTTATTTTTTGATTTAAACTCTTTAATAAAAACTTCTTCATTATCAATCCATCCGGAAATACTTTTAAGTTCATTTATAGCATTTGATAAAGGCCCTATTTCATCAACCAGAGAATATTTTTTAGCATCAACGCCGGACCATACCCTCCCCTTTGCTGCTTTTTCCGTGTCTTGAATACTTAATTTTCTTTTAATTGATACCAGTTTTACAAATTCATCATACATATTTTTAATCAGATTTATAAACTGTGTTTTTTCAGTTTTTGTAAAACTTTTATTTGAAGAATAAATTGAAGCCATTTTTCCTTTTTGGAGTATTTCACTTTTTATTCCGTATTTGTTAAGCAGTTTTTTAAAATTAAATTTTCCTGCAACCACTCCAATAGAACCAGTAATTGTAAAAGAATTTGCAAATATTTTGTTAGAAGAGACAGAAACCATATACCCTCCTGATGCAGCTACATCAGACATTGAAATAACAACGGGTTTTTTTTCTGACAAAATCTGTATTTCATTTCTAATCAGGTCAGATGCCAATGCAGAGCCGCCGGGACTCAGTACTCTCACAATAACACCAGATACATTTTTATCAGCTGCCGCTTGTTTAATAAGTTCACATGCCGTATCAGAACCACAGGTATTTACAAAGCCGCTGCCCTTCTTACTGGAACCTTGTGTGATCATTCCATTTATGTTTATAAATCCAATATATTTCTTCCTGCCGTGCAGGAATCTGCTTATTTCCTTAATTAACGCGGAATATTTATTATTTCTTATGAATTTATTATATTTAACGAAATTAACTTTATTATCTGATTCATTTTCTATAAATTGTACTGCTTCGTTTTCATATATAACTTCGTCGACTAGTTTAAACGATTTTGCAGCTGACGGGTTTAGTGGATTATTGTCAATAATTTTCTTTAATTTCGGAGCGGAAATATTCCTCTCAGAGGATATTATACTGGTCAGATTATTGTAGTGATTGTCCAGCAAGGCAAGCATCATCTCTTTATGGTAAGGAGACATATCCTTTCGGTTAAACATGTCAGCAGCAGATTTGTATTCCCCGAAACCATCTATTTCCGGTTCTATTTCCAGGCTGTCCAGGAGTTCTTTTATAAAAAAAGAATCAAAAGAAAGACCTAATAGATTTACGGTAGTCCATGGAGGGATAAATATTTTATTAGCAGAGGTTGAGATAAAATATTCAATATTTCCTACATCTTCTAAATATATAAATACTTTTTTACCATTATTTTTGAGTTCAAGTAACAAAGACCTGATATCATCAGCCCTGGCAAAACCGATGTTTAATTTTTTTATTTTTAAGAAAATACCGGAAACTGAACTACTTTTTAGTTGTTGAACTAATTTATAAATATCAAGAACTGTGATCTTATTATCATTTATAAAAGGTATGCCGCTGCTTATATTTTCTTCGGGAATTTCATCTTTAAGCTCTAATTCTATAAAACAGTTTTTATTTAAATATTTTTCAAGCATAAATGGTTTATTTGTTATCTGTTAAATAATTTACAAGTGTTCTTACCGCAAATCCTGTTCCACCCTGCGGATACACATCATTGCTGCTTTCAAGATAAGCAGGTCCCGCTATGTCAATATGTGTCCATGGAGTGTCAGATACAAAATGTTCAAGGAACAGACCAGCGGTAATTGCGCCGCCCCACCTGCTTCCAACATTTTTGATATCGGCAATATTACTTTTTATTTCTTTTCTTAGTTCATCATCAAGAGGAAGCTGCCACATCTTTTCTCCCACGTTTTCACTGCTCTCAAGGATGGAGTTTACTAATTTTTTGTTGTTGCCCATTACACCAGCCGTATAACTGCCAAGACCAACAATGCATGCCCCGGTTAATGTGGCGAGATCTATTATTTCATCTACTCCAAGATTTACTGCATAACTCAGGGCATCTGATAAAGCTATTCTACCTTCGGCATCTGTATTAATTACTTCAACTGATTTACCGTTTAAAGCATTATATACATCGTCCGGTTTATAAGCATCCCCACCGGTCATATTCTCGGTAGCAGGGATAATGCCATGTATTGTATGTTTTGGTTTTAGTTGTGCTATTGCCTTCATTGCGCCTACTACGGCTGCTGAACCAGCCATATCCATTTTCATTGTTAGCATAGATCCTGCTGGTTTTAAACATAAACCTCCGGAATCAAATGTTACGCCCTTCCCTACTATAGCAACTGTCTTTTTTGATTTTTCCTTGGGTGTATAAGTAAAATGTATAAACCTTGGGGGCTGAATACTTCCTTTTGCTACTGAGTATAACCCGTCCATACCTGCTTTTTTAATTTCGTCTCTACCAAGTATTTTTATCTCAAGATTACCTTCTGCTGCAACTTCTTCGGATATCTCAGCAAGCTTTGCAGGAGTAAGATAAACCGGTGGTTCGTTGACAATGTCTCTTGCCAATGTAACAGCTTTTGTAATGTTTATTGCTTTTTTTGATTCTCTGGAAAAAGTCCTGTCACTAATTGTTTTTGAAAAAATAGTTAAATCAAAATCATTATTAGATTTTTCATCTGTTTTATACTTCGTGAATTTATAACAACCCTGCTGTAAACCTTCTATTGAATTAGATAAAAGGTTAGAACCGTTTAATTCAAATACCAAACCTACTTCATTTATATTTTTACCTATTTCTTTTCCGGCTTTGGCAAAAGCCCTGTAGCAATTGCCTGGGGTTAAATTTTTTTTTGAACCTAATCCTAAGATTAAAACTGAATTAGCAGCTATTAATCCATATGTATTGAAGCGGTTAATACTCCCATGCTGGCCCTTAAAACTGTTTTCTTTAAGTGTTTTTCTGATGGAGCCTTTAAGAAGTTTGTCTATTTTTTTTAGATCCGGTGACAATACATCATCTTCAAGCAAGGAGAAGACAAGTAAATCCGATTCTGTTTTTATAGGATTATTTTTGTTTAATTGGATATTCAATTAAAACCTCCGAAATGTTATTTTCAATATTTTTTAAACAATTATTTATTACTCTTTTATATTCATGAAAAAAATGTTAATATATAGATGTAAATTATTAAATCACAATAGTTTATAATTCTAAAACTCGGGAGGAATTATAAATGGGTTGTCCATTTAAAGCAATTGCTGATAACACCAGAAGGGAAATTCTTGTTTATCTAAGCAAAGGTGATACTGTCGCAGGAGAAATTGCCAGTAAGTTTAATATTTCAAAGCCAGCGATTTCAAATCACCTAAAAATTCTTAAGGAAGCTGATCTTGTAAATGAAAAGAAGGTCAAGCAGAATAGAATTTATTCTTTAAACAAGAATCAAGTAAATAAGGTTAAAGTATATTTAGAAGGACTTGTTTGAAGTTTAGGTATTTAAATTAGTTAATTTAAATACCTTTTTAACCTTAATTATAATTATCAAGAAGTTAATAGGTAAGAGATATTCATATATCTTTTACCTATTTTTTTGCCTATTATTAATTTTTATAGGCCTTAAATTGTGTATACTTTTAAAAAATAAAAAAGGAACTATATATGATTTCAAGAGAAAGAATGACAAATCACCTGATGGACCTTATAAGAATAGACAGTCCGTCAAAAAAAGAAAAAGAAGTTGCTCTAAAACTAGAAGCTGAAATGAAACAGCTTGGTGCTGATTGCATTTTTGACAATGTAGGTGAAATAATTAATGGAAACGTTGGTAATTTAATAGTAAAAGTAAAAGGTAATACCGATGCTCCTACTTTTTTTCTTTCATCACACATGGACACAGTAGAACCAGGACTGGGCATTAAACCGAGAATTGAAGATGGTATTATGCGTAGTGATGGAACAACAATACTTGGAAGTGACGATAAAAGCGGAGTTTCAATAATAGTTGAAATAATAAAGACCTTAAAAGAACAGAACATTCCCCACGGGGATATTGAAGTAGCATTTACAATCTGCGAAGAAATAGGATTGCTGGGTGCAAAATATATTGATATAACTCAATTTAATTCAAAATACGGAATAGTTCTCGATAGCAGTACACCAAAAAGACTTGTTTTAAAGTGCCCAACTTCTGATTATGCGGTTTTTAAAGTACACGGCCTCGAAGCACATGCAGGACTTTGCCCTGAGAATGGTATCAATTCAATTAAAATTGTAAGTGAAGCTATTTCTAATATGACTATTGGCAGAATTGACCATGAAACCACATCAAATATAGGGATAATTTCAGGCGGTGTTGCAACTAATATTATTCCAAACTATGTAATGGTAAAAGGTGAGGCAAGAAGCCATAACAATGAGAAACTTGATAAAGAAATTGAACATATGTGTAAATGCTTTAATGATGCAGCAGATAAATATTCTGTAACGCTTGAGGGAAAAACAATTAAACCAACTGTAGAAATTGAAATAGAAAGGGTGTATGAAAAAATGGACGTTTCCTCAGAAGCACATATTACAAGACTGGTTGACCGTGCAGTAGATAACCTCGGCCACGAAATAGAGCATCATACTACCGGCGGAGGATGTGATGCAAACTACTTTAACAACATGGGACTTGAATGTGTAAACCTTGGCACAGGAATGTATGAATTGCACACAGTAAATGAACATGTCATTATGGATGAGTTTTACAGAAGTGCTGATATTGTCCTTGAAACTATCAAATTAAATGCCGCTTAATTAATCCTTTATTTATGTCCAATAACGTGAAAGCACTCATACTTATTGATCATGGAAGTAAAGTTGAAGAGGCTAATCTAATGCTTCCATTAATAACTAAAAGAATTAAAGAGCGTAGTGATTCAGGATTTAATATAATAGAATACTGTCATATGGAACTTGCTTCCCCTACCCTTGAGGATGCTGTTTCAATGTGCATAGATAAAGGTGCCGATGAAATTACAGTACATCCTTATTTTCTTGTACCGGGACGCCACTCCAAAACAGACATTCCTAATATGGTAAATGATATCCTGAAAAAGTATCCTGGTATCAGATGCAAAATATCAGAACCACTTGGATTTCATGATAAACTACTTGATGTTATTATCGAAAGATCAAGATCCTGCTGATTATTAAATGAATGTATATAAAAATATAATTTTTGACCTTTTTGATACGTTAGTCTTGTTTAAACCCCAACTTTTACCTGAAATAAATGTAAATGGAGTAGTCCGTAATTCTACCGGGCTGGACGTTTATTCTACTTTTAATAAGTATTATGAAGAATATGAATTTAAAAAGTTTTATAGCTATTTTTATAATAGTTATAAACAATTCCAGGAATTAAAGAACATAGATAACAGGGAATATCATAATTCAAAAAGATTTGAAATTATGCTTAATGAAATAGGAATCAACTACAGTGAGGAAATTATTAATGATTTGGTAATTTCACATATGAAATCACTGGAAAAATCCATGATATTTCCTGATGACCATAGAATAGTTCTTGAATATTTAAAAGATAAATCCTACAATTTATCTGTTTTATCAAACTTTGATTACTCACCAACAGCTTATAAACTACTTGATATATATGAGATAACACACTATTTTGACACAATAATTATATCAGAAGAATTTGGATGGAGAAAACCAGATAAAAAAATATTCGATTATGCTTTAAAACAAGGGAATAAAAACAGATCTGAAACATTGTTTATTGGAGATGATTTGGAAAGAGATATAAAAGGCGCTTTTAATGCAGGTATTGACAGTATTTATATTAATTTAAAGAATACTGAAAATAGTTTTACTAACTACTTTGCATCAGTGAGCAGTCTCAAAGAAATAAAAAATATTTTATAAAATACCATGATTAATAAACAGATATCGCCCACAAAAAAACTCGTACTTTTAAGAAATAAGATAGGTATTGAAACAATATCCGAAATGTTCGAGATAAAGACAAAAAAATACCATAATTTAGACGTTTTTATACATATTACTAAAGACGGAATAGCTAAATATACCTATGATGATGTATTTCACCTTGTAACAAGTATGGCAGCTTATCTGAGTGCCCTTGGAATAAAAAAAGGTGACCATGTGGCTATTATCTCCGAAAACCGTCCAGAATGGGCTATTTCTTACTTTGCTGTGCTTTGGATAGGTGCTGTTGCTATACCACTTGATTCAAAAGCTAATTTTGACAGTTTAGAGCATATTATCAGTTTTTCAGAGACTAAGGCTGTCTTTTTTTCTTCTGCACATTTAAAAGATTTAAACAGTCTAAATGAATCTGTTTCAGAATTGAAATATCTTATACCAATGGAAGATTTTAACGCTATTGCAGAGAAATACAGTCAAGGGATTGAACGAACAGATGTAAATGGAGAAAATTTATCCGAGATTTTATTTACATCAGGTACTACTGGTAATCCAAAAGGAGTAATGCTTACCCACAATAACATTATGTCCAATGTTGAAGATGTATACAGCTTTCTTGATATCAATCCCGGTGACAGGGCATTTTCAATCCTCCCTATTCATCATTCATATGAAAAAACAGGAGGTCTTCTTTCGACCTTTTATTCCGGAATAACAATATTTTATGGTAGAGGTCTAAAACCAAGGGAACTACTTGAAGATTTAAAATACGTACAGCCAACAATATGGATAAACACCCCTCTACTTCTGGAAAAACTGATTTCGCGAATAAACAAGGAATTAAACTCTCAGAGAGGTATAAAAAAATATTTTATAAAATTTTTACCAAAGACTATACTTGCAAGAAGTATTAAGAAAAAACTTGGATTAAATAATATAAGGTTATTGGTAAGCGGAGGGGCAGGACTGCCTGACTGGGTATTTGATGGTTTTAACAATCTGGGAATAAATGTAATAGAAGGCTATGGTATGTCCGAAGCATCACCTCTCATCAGTGCAAATCCCGTATCTAAAGAAAGAAAAGGCAGTGTAGGACTGGTAATAAATAGTGATCAAGTCGAAATAAGAGATCTTGATAATGAAAAAAATGGTGAAATAGTAGTAAAAGGTCCCAATATAATGCTGGGTTATTATAAGAATGATGAAGAAACAAAATCAATATTAACTCCGGACGGTTGGTTAAAGACCGGTGACATTGGTTATTTTGATGAAGATGGTTATCTATACATTACCGGTAGGAAAAAATTTATTATTGTTACAAGCGGTGGGAAGAATATATTTCCCGAAGAAATTGAAGAAAAACTTACTAAATCACCTTTAATTGAAGAAGCACTTGTTTTCAGTCCAGACGATAAAGAAATTCAGACAATTCTTTACCCAAATATTGACGAATACAAAATAATAAGTAATAAAGATCGTGTTGATTATAAAGATGGAGAGCTTTATAATCTTCTTGAAAAAGAAATTAAAACTTTAAACAGGGGACTTGAACCATATAAACGAATTTCAATATTTGCAATAAAAGTAGATGAATTTCCTAAAACTACTACAAGAAAGATTCAAAGGTTTCATTTTAAAGATTTAGATCTGAATGATGTAAAAACTTATTTATAGAAAAACATTATGTGTTATCTTTATATCAACATTATGAGTAAGAAATATATAACTATATCCTGTCTGTTTTATCTGGTTTTTATTGTTTCATGTATGGCACAGCCAAATGCCGTCCTTACAGAACCAAAACTAAAAGAACAGAAAAATGAAATAAAATCTGAAAAAGTATTTGAATCTTCTATTATTAACCGCACTGTAAAAATTGCTGCAAAAGAAAAGTTTATTATTGTAGATAACAAGAAATATCCCTCATCAAAATTATTAAACTCTTTTTATAAAACCCGGAAATACAATCTTGCATGGTTTAAGAGTAACCTGGAACCAAGAAAAGCATTTTTTACATATTTAAAGCTTCTTAAAAATGCTAATTATGAGGGGCTTGAACCAAATTTTTATTATTTTCAGGAAATAGAAGATAATATTTTAGAGCTTGAAAACCTTACCGGAAACGATCTGATCTTGAGAGTAATACAGCTTGACCTGCTTGTTTCAAATTCTAATCTTCAATATTTTTCGGATTTACTGTTTGGAAGATATGAACTCGGACCCAACTTTAGTGAATTATCATATTCTGAACCTTATATAAATCTTGTAAATATTATCAATAAATCTATTGCAAAGAATAATTTCAAAAGTGCCCTAAAAATTATTTTACCTGAATCAAGAGTCTACTATTCACTTAGAGAAGCATTAAAAGAGTACGAGGAAATTTATGCTAACGGCGGTTGGCAAACTGTCCCGCCCGGACCCACCTTAAAAAAAGGTACAACTAATGTAAGGGTTGTTTTTCTTAAACACAGGCTTTACAGATCAGGTGATTTAAAACTTTACGCCAACCAGAATGCTGAACAATATCTGAACAACAACTTTTTTGACGATCAGCTATTTGCAGCCGTATCCGAATTTCAAAAAAGACATGGCCTTAAACAGGATGGAGAAGTTGGCAACAATACGCTTAATTCACTAAATATACCAATAGACTACAAATTAACCTCAATTAAGATTAACCTGGATTTATGGAGAAAGCTGCCAAGAAATCTTGGTGACAAGTACATCCTTGTGAATGTGCCGGCATTTAAATTGTATGGTGTTGAAAATAATCAAAAATTGCTTGATATGAGGGTAATTGTGGGAAGGCTTGACTGGAATACTCCGGTATTTAGCGAATACATGGAGTACGTAGTTGTAAATCCCTTCTGGAACATACCATCCAGCATTTTTGCAGATGAAGTACTCCCTGAAATTAAAAAAGACCCTGATTATCTTAAAAAGAAAAACATAGAAGTTGTATCTTTGAGTAATGCTTCTGTTGAAAACACAGAATATGTTAACTGGTATGAAGTCGATCCTAAGAATTTTAATTACAGGTTAAGACAACAGCCAGGTGCGGCAAACCCACTGGGAAGGCTTAAGTTTATGCTTCCAAATAAACACAGTGTATATTTACACGACACACCTACGAAGAGTCTGTTCAACAGGTCTAACCGCAGATTTAGTCATGGTTGTATTAGAATTGAAAAACCACTGGATCTTGCTGATTTTGTATTCAACGATGACAATGCATGGGATGCTCAAAAAGTACAGAACGCTATAAATTCCGGTGCCTCAAATAATATTTACTTAAAACAGCCAATACCCGTACATATACTTTATTTCACCGTATGGGTTGAAGATAATGGCTCTATTCACTTCAGGGATGATGTTTATAATTTCTTTAGTAGCAGCGGTACTTCAAAAGACAACTCAATTTAGAAGAAATGCTAATGCGGTTTGATTTTTGTTTTTAAAATGTTCTTTAATCTCTTTCTTATGTCAGGTGTAACAAATTTTTGGTTTTTAAGATTACCGCTCAGATTTAACATTCGTTTATAGGTATCAACAAATGATTTACACTCCGGACATACTTCCAAATGTTTTTCCAATGTAAAAAGAGTAACCTGATCCAGTTCCTGGTCTATATAGCTCATAATGTTTTCAACCAGGTCTTTACACTTTAGTTCCAGCATTCAGTTCTTACTCCATTCGTTAAAATAATCTGACAAATCATCTCTCAATACGAGCCTTGCCCTGTGTATTCTAGATTTAACAGCCTGCGTGGAAATATCTAATATATTTGCAATTTGACTATATGAAAACCCATCGATATCTTTTAGATGTATTACCAGCCTATAAGTCTCAGGTAATTTGTTAAGTGCCTTATTAAATACCTGTTCGGCTTCTTTCTTTAATATAAAATTATCAGGTCTCTTGCTTGAATCTTTTGCAACATAGCTGAACTTTTTATTATTGTTTTCTGTGAAACTTATATCATCAGAAATTTGTTCATTAATATGTCTTTTTTCTTTTCTTAATTTCATAAAGGCAGCATTTGTTGAAATTCTGTATAGCCATGTAGAAAAACTTGATTCTGCCCTGAATGTATGAAGTTTCTGAGATAAAGTTACAAATATTTCCTGAACAATATCCTCGGTAATTTCCTTATTTCTTGTAATCCTGAAACACAGTGCATAAATTCTGTCGATATAGCGGTTTACTAGTTCATCGAATGCACATTCGTCATTTTTATCAATATATAATTTTATTAATTTTTTATCACTGTGAAATGAATACAGGTTACTGCATCTTACCAATACCGATTGTAGGAGTTTTTTAAAAATATTCATATTAATTACATACTACTGTCTTTGATAATTTATAGTCTTGTTCAAGGTCTCTGTTCCATTTTCCGGATTTGTGGTCTCTTGATTTAATTCTTACTATATCTTTTCCGCATAAGAATTCCAGGATTCTTGACTGTGAATGTTTAAGTCCTAAAAATTCAGGCCTGATTGATGATATATGTACAAATAGTGTATTATCAAATTTATTATTTCGGTTTATCGTATTTGTAAACTCATTTGGTAAGTGTAAATGACCCGATAGCCATAAATCAACTGTATATTCTTTTAATACGCCTTGAAATCTTTCTGAGTCGACTACCTGCCTGTCTTCATGCTGTGAGAAAGGTATTTTACTGCCTTCAAGGGGAGCATGGGTTACAACTGTAATAATTTTATCCTGGTTTTCAATTACCAGTTTTTTCCACCATTTAAATACCTCATCAGTAACTTCGGTTGGTTTGCCTCTTAATTCGTCAGATAAAAATATAAAAATCATATTTCCATAAGAAATGCTGTAATTCAGGTCATTACGTAATTTTTCTTTAAACAACTTACCCCTGTCGCTTTTCAGATCATGGTTACCAATTATTTCATACCATTCACTGATATATGATTTAGCCCTTTCTTCTACATACCAGTCAAATGTATCTTCATCGGTAGTGTGTACAATATCACCGGCAACAATCGCAAATTTCACATCTTTAATGTTATTATTTACGTCTTTTACAGCAATTGAAAAAGCTTCTCTTTCATTCTTATTTCTTGGCTGAATATCTGCCAGAGCCCAGATTCTGAAAATTTCCTGATCAGTGTTAATATTTTCGGGGGTTACTGTTTTGGTACAAGAAATTTCAAATGTAAAAAACAATAGAATTAATACATAGGTAAAGACATATTTTGTATTCATATTACAGGAATAAATTTAGGCTACTGCGTTTTCGCCTTCTACTTTTTTAATTTTAAGATTAACAATATCACCTACCTGGCTGTTATCGTTTTCTAATTTTATATTAATATAGTTGTCTGTGGTGCCTCTGGAGTTTTTCTCAACCAAAATTTGCAATTCTTTCCCAATAAAACTCGAATAAAACTTTATTTTTTTGGATGAACTTAATTCTCTTAATATTTTGCTTCTTTCTTTTTTAATTTTTGGATCTACCTGGTTATCCATTGATGATGCCTGGGTGTGTTTTCTTTTTGAGTAAGGAAAAACATGAAAATAAGTTAACTCAGAGTCTTTTAATAATTTAAAAGAGTTTAAAAAGTGTTCTTTATTTTCATTCGGAAAACCAACCATTATATCAGTACCTATTGATGCATCTGGCATTTTAGTTCTTATGTAATCAGTACATTTAATAAAATCATCGGGAAGGTAACGTCTTCTCATCAGTTTTAATATATCCCTGTCTCCGCTTTGAAGAGCGATATGAAAACTTGGGCATATAATTTCCGAACCGCCACAAAGATCAATTAAATCATTATTTAGGTCTGCAGGGTCAAGTGAACTTAACCTTATCCGGTTTATTATATTTTCGTTGTCCAATTCATGTAAAAGTTTATAAAGATCAGTTCCAATATCTTTGCCGTAACTTGCCAGGTGAATACCGGTCAGTACTACTTCTTTATATCCATTGTCCCTTAGATTGATTATTCTTGTTTTAATATCGTTAATATCAAGGCTTCTTGACCTGCCTCTTGCTCTTGGTATTATGCAAAATGTACAGGCGTAATTGCATCCGTCCTGAACTTTTAAAAAAGCCCTCGTCCTGTTGGGAAAATAGTCAATATGCGGGGTATCAAATTTTTTCTTTTTTTCTTTAAAAATATCTGAAATCAATACAGTTGGTTCTTTCTGTTTTTCACCCTCTCTTATAACTTTCAAAAGCGATTTGGATTTATGTGAATTACCAACTATATAATCAACCTCTTCCAGTTGTGAAAGTTCCTCAGAAGATACCTGAGCATAACAGCCTGTAACAACTACTAAGGCTTGGGGATTATTTCTTTTTGCCCTGTAGATGTAATTTCTAGCTTCAGAATCTGCCTTATGTGTTACAGTGCAGGTATCAATCACATAGATATCAGCTTTTTCATCGAAGTTTTTATTTTTAATATATTTACTTTTTGGGAGTTGATTTAAAAGTACAGCTGTATCGTACTGGTTTACCTTACAGCCTAATGTAACAACAGAAATTCTCTTCATTTCTAAAGGGCCTCTTTAATCCATCCACCACCCAGGACTTTATCGTTTTGATAAAAAACTACAGCCTGGCCTGGTGTAATTGCTTTTTGAGGTTCATAAAATTCAACAAGTGCTTTTCCATTATTTATCTTTAAAACTGCTTTTTGTTCAGGTGTTCTGTATCTTATTTTTGCATTAACTTCTATTTCACCGTCTGGTTCTTTATTAGTCCATGAAAGATTCTCAGCTAAAAGACTTTTCATATAAAGGTCTTTTTCTCTACCGACAATTATCTTGTTTGCAGTAGTATCAAGACTTACAACATACATCGGTTCACCATTTGCAAAGCCAAGCCCCCTTCTCTGACCGACTGTATAGGAAGAAATTCCATTATGTTCGCCTATAAGGTTTCCTTCTGTATCTATCATTTCACCCTTTTCTTTTCCTTTTTTGAGATAAGGTTCCAGGAACTCCCTGTAATTGCCACCGGTTATAAAGCAGATTCCCATACTTTCTGCTTTTTCAGCAATCTTTAAATTCATTTCCCTTGCTATCTCCCTTACAACAGGCTTTGTCTTATCACCTAAAGGAAATACCAGTCTGGAAAGTTCTTTTTGGGTAAGTGTAAAAAGAAAATAAGACTGGTCCTTATTAGAATCAGTACTTTTTTTTAGTTCATATTCGCCGGTTTTTTCATTAAAATCTATTATTGCATAGTGGCCTGTAGCAAGCTTTTCAGCACCTAGTTCAAGTGATCTTTTAAGTAAAAAATTGAATTTCATAAACTGGTTGCATAATACGCATGGTATAGGGGTAAACCCCTCTTCATATTTGGAAACAAAATCACTTACTATATACTTTTTAAACTGCTCCATATAGTTTACGACATAGTGCGGTATCCCAATGTCATATGCTACTTTTCTTGCATCACAGACCTCGTCAGCAGAACAACACCCGCCTTCTGCTTCACCATAGTCCCATAGCTGCATTGTTATGCCAATTACGTCATACCCCCTGTCTTTTAGCAAAGCAGCAGTTGTCCCGCTGTCCACACCGCCACTCATTGCTACTACTATCTTATTATTCATAGTTTTTCTCATTTAAAAAGTAGAAAAATATACATTATACACAAATAATACATATTTTTTTTTCATAACTTAATTAATATAAAATAACAGGTAAAATATCGTTATTATCACCTTCCCGTAAGTAAATTGAATTTAATTTTGAATATATTAATTTTTTCTAAATATTAAACATATTGATGCAAAATACAGATATAAAGACTTTTGCTTTTAACCATGGTCTAACAGAAGATGAATACAGCCTTATCTTAGACACTCTTCATCGGGATCCAAACCATACCGAGGTTGGCATCCTGGGCGCCATGTGGTCTGAACACTGTTCTTATAAAAGTTCAAAAATACATTTAAAAAAACTTCCAACAACCGGCAAACAGGTTATTCAGGGGCCGGGAGAAAACGCCGGAATAGTTGACCTTGGGGATGATTTATGTGCTGTATTTAAAATGGAAAGCCATAACCATCCATCTTACATAGAGCCTTATCAGGGTGCAGCAACAGGCGTAGGGGGTATAATCAGGGATATATTCACTATGGGCGCAAGACCCGTAGCATTACTTGATTCTCTCCGGTTTGGTAACCCTGACCTCCCAAAAACAAAATTTCTTATAGAAGGCGTTGTTTCAGGAATAGCAGATTATGGAAACTGCATAGGTATTCCAACCGTTGGCGGGGAAGTCTATTTTGATGACTGCTATAACGGAAATCCCCTAGTAAATGTGTTTTGTCTTGGTATCACAAAAAAAGACAAAATATTTAAGGGATACGCATCAGGCATAGGAAACCCAGTAATTTATGTTGGTTCAAAAACAGGAAGAGACGGGATACAGGGAGCTATTATGGCTTCTGACAGCTTTACTGCTGAGTCAGAACAGAAAAGGCCTGCGGTACAGGTAGGAGACCCTTTTACCGAAAAACTACTTTTAGAGGCCTGCTTAGAACTTTTTAATACAGACTGCGTAGTAGGAATACAGGACATGGGAGCTGCAGGACTTATATCCTCTTCTACTGAAATGGCAGACAGGGGTCAGACCGGTCTTGATTTATGGATGGAAAAAGTACCACGAAGGGAAAAAGACATGACACCTTATGAAGTACTTCTTTCAGAATCCCAGGAAAGAATGCTAATGGTCTTAAGTAAGGGTAAAGAAGAAGAGGCAAAATCTATTTTTAAGAAATGGGGACTGGACTTCTCCGTTATTGGTGAAGTTACGGATTCAAAAGTATTAAGAATTTTTGATAATGAAGAACTTGTTGCTAACCTGCCAATAGATTTTATAACAAATTCAGCCCCAAGTTATGATCGTCCATACAAAGAACCTGAGAATAAACCAACTTCTACAAAAGACATATTTAGTGATTTACCAATAGAAGAAACTTTTCTCAGAGTCTTAACATCACCTACTATTACAAGTAAAAAATGGATATTTGAACAATACGACTATATGGTCAGAACCAATACGGTCTTAATACCACTAAATGACAGTGCAGTTCTAAATTTAAAAAAATACGGTAAAGGCATTGCTATCACATCAAACTGCAACTCAAGATACTGTTATCTCAACCCCAGGGAAGGAACTAAAATAGCCGTTGCAGAATCAGCCAGAAACCTTGCATGTTCTGGTGCAATACCGCTTGCTATCACAGATTGCCTAAATTTTGGAAATCCTGAAAAACCGGAAATAATGTGGCAGTTTAAAGAATCTATTGAAGGCATGAAAGAAGCCTGTATAAAACTAAATACACCTGTTGTTAGCGGCAATGTAAGTTTTTATAATGAGACAGAAGGTGAATCGGTGTACCCTACCCCTACTGTAGGCATGGTTGGTCTAATTAATGATATAAAAAAAACAGTTGATCAGTGGTTTAAAAAAGAAGGGGATTTAATAGTTTTACTGGGTGAAACATTCAATGAACTTGGCGGAAGTGAATATCAAAAAATAATCAATGGTAATATCTCTGGTATTCCACCTGCAATAGATTTAGAGAATGAAAAAAATCTTATTACAACATTGATTGAACTTGCTAATGGAAGTATAATTAATTCTGCACATGACCTTTCTGAAGGCGGTATAGCCGTAGCACTTGCTGAGTGCTGTTTTTCAAAGAATAAAAATTATGGGTTTGTTGTTAATTTAGAAAACATTAATGAACATAGCTTAAATACACCGTCACTTCTTTTCTCTGAATCTCAGTCCAGATGCATTGTATCTATAAATAAAAACAACTTGCAGAATCTAAAAGAAATAACATCAAAAAACAGTATTAATTTACACCTGATAGGTGTAGTCGGTGGAAATAGAATGATAATAGAAAATGTTTTAGATTTACCAGTAGATAAAGTCTACAATCAATGGGATAAAGCCTTCGAGGAAAAACTGCAATAATGTCAACATTAAAAGAAGAATGCGGCGTATTCGGTATTTATGGCCATCCTGAAGCTTCAAATCTAACTTACCTTGGTTTATATTCCTTACAGCACCGCGGACAGGAAAGCGCAGGTATTGTCACTGCTGATGGATACGTGCTTCATGCACATCGACAGATGGGTCTTGTCACAGATATATTTAACGAAGATATTATAAACAAACTTAAAGGTAAAAATGCAATCGGTCATGTACGGTATTCAACGGCTGGGTCAAGTGATAATAAAAATACGCAGCCAATTCTCGTTACTTTTGATAAAGGCGAACTTGCAATAGCTCATAACGGCAACCTTACAAATGCAAGGACTCTAAGGAATGAACTCGAACAACAAGGTTCCATCTTTCAATCAACTACGGACACAGAAGTTATAATTCACCTTATTGCAAAAAGCCAGGAAGAAAAACTTGTCAACAGGATAAATTATGCATTAAGCATGTGCAAGGGAGCTTATTCATTACTTTTTCTTACACCTGAAAATCTTGTAGCCGCCAGGGACCCAAATGGTTTCAGACCCCTGGTAATAGGAAAACTCGGCAGCAGCTACGTAGTATCTTCTGAATCATGCGCCTTTGAATTAATAGGAGCCGAATACCTGAGAGAAGTTGAACCAGGTGAAATAATTGTAATTAATGATAATGGTTTACAGTCTTTTAAACCTTTCCCGGAAGTAAAGCAGTCATCATGTGTATTTGAATTAATATATTTTGCAAGGCCTGACAGTTATTTAAACAATAAAAGTGTATACCAGGTAAGAAAACAGCTTGGCAAACAGCTCGCCAGGGAACACCCGGTAGATGCAGATGTAATTGTAGCTGTTCCCGATTCCGGAGTACCCGCAGCCATGGGTTTTTCTGAAGAACTAAATATTCCCAACGAGATGGGACTGCTAAGAAGTCATTATATCGGCAGGACTTTTATAGAACCACAGCAATCAATTCGTGATTTTGGTGTAAAACTAAAGCTTAATGCAATTAAGGAAGTAATTAAAGATAAAAGAGTAGTTATTGTAGACGATTCAATAGTAAGGGGTACTACAAGCAGAAAAATAGTAAAGATGGTAAGGGAAGCTGGAGCAAAAGAAGTACATATGAGAATAAGTTCACCCCCTATGAAATTTTCCTGTTACTATGGGATTGATACACCATCCAGGGAAGAATTAATAGCAAACTCTCTTAGTCTTGAAGAGATAAAACATTATATCACATCTGACAGTATTGGTTATCTCAGTATAGAAGGAATACAAAAAGCTATAGAGAACCATAAAAAGTTAGAAGATGGGGAATCCTACTGCAATGCGTGTTTCACAGGTAACTACCCGGTGGAAATTACCGACTCCAAGCTAAATTTAAAACAGTTAAACCTGTTTCAAAGAAAAAATATTTAAATATTTTTTAGTTTTCCAACTATTTCGCGGATCCTTTTTATCTGGAATTCAAACTCTTCCTGTTTACTTTTTTCTTTTTCAATTACTTCGGAAGGTGCTTTTTCTATAAAATTGCTGCTGCTTAATTTCTTTAATGTCTTACTTAAATCACCTTCCAGTTTAGTGAGGTCTTTATCAAGTCTTTTTACTTCTTTTTCAACATCAATTACACCTTCAACCGGTAAATTGATCTCAAGTCCCTGAATTACAGATGTGATTGATTTACTATCTGAGGAATCTGTAATAATCTTAATATCCCCCGTACTGGACATTGTCTGAATTGGGATAATGTTTTTTTCTATAATATTTTTTATAACTTTGTTTTCCGGATTCAGTTCAATATCAATTTTATCAGATGGGTGTACACCTACATTTGCCCTTATATTACGTATAGCTACTACTATTTCCTTTATATATTCAATCTCTTTATATTCATTCTCAAATTCAAAAGAATCATCATTAACCGGTGAGTTCTCAAGTAAAATACTTTCTTTTTGTGTGCCTTTGTAACCTTTTTTAGATAAAATCTGATAAAGTTCTTCTGAGATATATGGTGAAACCGGATGAAGCAATTTTAAGGAACCGGTTAATACTTTTAAATGTATCTCAATTTTAATTTTTCTCTTTAATAAATCTTCACCGTACAGCTCTTTTTTGGATAGTTCTATATACCAGTCACAGTACTCATTCCATATAAAATGATAGATACTGCCGGCTACTTTATCGTATTCATAATTATCATAATGTTCATTTACACTATTTATTGTTTTATTAAGTTTTGTTAAGATCCATTTATCAATAATATCAAGATCCTTGGGATTTATGTTTTCTGAATAATCAGTATCTTCATCTAAATTTAAGATAACAAACCTGGAAGCATTCCAGATTTTATTCATAAAATTTCTATAGCCTTCTATTACTGGGAATGAAAGTTTGATGTCCCTTCCCTGTGAAGCGAGGGCAGTAAGACTAAATCTAAGGGAATCAGCACCATATTCTTTTGCAACATCAAGCGGGTCTATGACATTACCCTTTGTTTTACTCATTTTCTGGCCACTCTCGTCCCTTATAAGGCCATGAATATATATATCACTAAATGGTGGTTTACCGGTAAATTTAAGTCCCAGCATTATCATACGGGCGACCCAGAAAAAAATAATATCGAATCCCGTAATTAATGTCTGCGTTGGGTAGTACTGTTTTAAATCTTCCGTTTCTTTCGGCCATCCCATTGTACTAAATGGCCATAACCCAGACGAGAACCAGGTATCAAGAACATCTTTATCTCTTACAAGACCAACATCTTTTCCATAATGTTTATTAGCTGAAATAATTGCTAATTCTTCACTTTCTTCAACAAATTCTTTTCCATCTGGTCCGTACCATGCCGGTATTTGATGACCCCACCAAATTTGACGTGATATACACCAGGGTTCAATATTGTTCATCCATTCAAAATAGGTATTTTCCCAATATTTAGGATAAAATTTTATTTCACCGTTTTTTACGGCTTTAATTGAATCAACAGCAAGTTTTTTTGCATCGACATACCATTGATCAGTCAGATAAGGTTCTATAATTTCTCCTGACCTGTCTCCAAATGGTACAACATGAACAGTATCTTCTACCTTAACTATGAGGTCTAATTGTTCTAAATCATTAATTATTTGTTTTCTTGCATCAAATCTGTTTAATCCGGAATATTTGTTAGGTGCATTATTATTAATATTTCCATCTTCATTTAAAATATTTATTTGTTCTAGATTATGTCTTTTTCCAACTTCAAAATCGTTAAAATCATGTGCAGGGGTAATCTTAACAGCACCTGTTCCTTTCTCGGGGTCACTGTATTCATCGGCTATTACAGGTATCTCTTTATCAACTAATGGTAAAACTACATTTTTACCTATAAATTCTTTATATCGATCATCATCCGGATGAACAGCAACTGCCGTGTCGCCGAGCATAGTTTCAGGCCTTGTTGTGGCCACAATTATAAATTTATTTTTATTATCGGCAAGCTGATACTTAATAAACCAGTAATGTCCGTTTTGTTCTCTTTGTTCTACTTCAAGGTCTGAAATAGCAGTTTTTAATTTGGGGTCCCAGTTAACAAGTCTTTTATCCTTAAAAATGAGACCTTCTTTATAAAGATCTACAAAAACTTTTCTAACCGCTGAGGACAGACCTTCATCCATAGTAAACCTTTCTCGGCTCCAATCAGGTAATGCACCCAGTTTTTTTAGCTGGTGAATGATCTGTCCACCGGATTCTTCTTTCCATTTCCATACTCTTTTAATAAATTCATCTCTACCTAAATCATGTTTGTTTTTATTTTCTTTTAACAGGTCCTTTTCAACCATCATCTGAGTAGCAATACCTGCATGGTCTGTACCCGGTACCCATAACACATCGTATCCGGACATTTTTTTATACCTTACAAGAATATCCTGGAGTGTGTTGTTAAGAGCGTGCCCAATATGTAATGAACCTGTAACATTTGGGGGTGGAATAACTATTGAAAATGGTTTTTTTTGAGTATCTGGCTCAGCTATATAGTACTTTTTATCAATCCAAAGTTTATAATTTTTATCCTCTATTGAAGTAGGATTGTAGCTTTTGTCCATTATATAAAGAAAGGATACCGGAGAGTTATTATATACTCTCCGGTAATTTGAGTTTTAAACTTCTACAGTTTCTTCAACTGTGGGCGTTGGGACCAGGATTTCAGAAAGTGATACTTCAACTTCTATGTTCCTGTACATAGGTAGACCGGTACCTGCCGGTATTAGTCTTCCCATAATAACATTTTCTTTTAAGCCCCTTAGCTTGTCTTCTTTGCCTTCACATGCAGCTTCTGTAAGGACTCTTGTTGTTTCCTGGAATGAAGCAGCAGAGAGCCAGCTGTCCGTACTTAAAGAAGCCCTTGTAATACCAAGCAATAATGGTTCAGCAGATGCCGGCGTTCCGCTGTTTGCCTGTATTCTTTCATTTTCTTCAAAGAATATATGTTTCTCGATTGCTTCACCAACAAGAAAGGTAGTATCACCAGGTTCTTTTATTCTTACTCTTCTAAGCATCTGTTTTACAATTGTTTCAATATGTTTATCGTTAAGTTTAACACCCTGCAACCTGTAAACTTCCTGTATCTCATCAACAAGGTATCTTGTAAGAGCTTTTTCGCCCCTTATACCAAGTACGTCATGAGGGTTTACAGAGCCGTCTACCAGCTGATCTCCGGAATTTACAGCCTCCCCTTCCCTAACTAGAATATGTTTTCCCCTGGGAACTAAATATTCCTTTGCATCACCTACTTCAGGTGTTACAACTAATCTTCTTTTTCCTTTAAGGTCTTTTCCGTAACTTACCATGCCGTCAATTTCACTTACAACAGCAGGATCTTTTGGGATTCTTGCTTCAAACAGTTCTGCTACTCGTGGTAGTCCACCTGTAATATCTTTTGTTTTAGCAGTCGCCCTTGGAATCTTTGCAATAATATCACCTGCATCAACGTGATCATTTTCATTTGCCTCAATAATTGCCCCGAGCGGAAGTGCATATTTTATATCAGCACCCTTATCCGGTTTAATTATAAGAGTCGGATGGTTATCCAGTATTTTTGATTCAATTACTACTTTTTTGAAAATTCCTGTTACTTCATCTACCTGTTCTTTTAAAGTTACACCTATTTCAAGGTCCTTGAATTTAATTTTTCCTGACACCTCTGAAATAAAAGGAGTAGTATAAGGATCCCATTCTGAAAGTAATGTACCTTTTTTAACCTTATCACCGTCATTAATATTTAATTTGGCTCCAAGAACTATCTGGTATTTTTCTCTTTCATAACCTTTATCATCAATGATAAGTATTGATCCGGTTCTGTTAATAACTACTAAGTTTCCTTCATTGTTTGTTACTGTTTTTATATTCTGAAATTTGACATTACCACTATGCTGACTTTCAAGAGTACTTTCAGCAGCCCTTGCGCTTGCAGCACCACCTATATGGAACGTTCTCATTGTAAGCTGGGTTCCTGGTTCACCAATTGACTGAGCTGCTACAATTCCGACAGCTTCACCTATATTTACAATTTTACCAGTTGAAAGGTTTCTACCATAACATAGTTTGCAGACACCAATTTTTGTATCACAGGTTAACACTGACCTAACCCTGATTTCTGTAATACTCCCGGCCTCATCAATTCTGCCGGCTGCTGTTTCGTCAATTTCCTCGTTAGCTCTAACGATTACTTCACCATTTACGGGGTCTTTAATTTCTTCAATTGAGACCCTTCCAAGGACTCTCTGACTTACCCTTTCAATTATTTCTCCACCTTCTACAAGATCGCCGACATAAATTCCCTCTGCTGTGCCGCAGTCAAATTCATTTATCATTACTTCCTGAGCAACATCGATTAAGCGTCTTGTCAGGTAACCAGCATTAGCTGTTTTAAGTGCAGTATCCGCAAGCCCCTTTCTCGCACCGTGAGTAGAGATAAAGTACTGTAGTACTGTTAACCCTTCCCTGAAATTTGAGGTTATAGGTGTTTCAATGATTTCTCCTGATGGTTTTGCCATTAACCCACGCATACCGGCAAGCTGCCTTACCTGAGTCTGGCTACCCCTTGCACCCGAATCGATCATCATATAGATTGGATTCGAGCTTGCACCATTATAGAGATTCCCTTCTTTGTCTTTTATTTCCTCAAAGGAAATATTTTTCATCATAACATTGGCAACTTCGTCACTTGTTCTTGCCCAGATATCAATTACCTTGTTGTATCTTTCCCCGTCTGTAATTAAACCCTGTGAATATTGATTTTGTACTTTGAGAACTTCATCCTGGGCTTTTTCCAACATCTCTTTTTTATTTTTAGGTATTTCCATATCATGAATAGATATAGAGATTCCGGCTTTTGTGGAATATTTAAAACCAAGGGTTCTCATTGTATCAGCAAGTAAGACCGTACTTTTACCACCTGCCACCCTGAAACATGTATCAACAAGTTCCTCAGTTGCTCTTTTGGTCATAACCTTATTTACAAGTTCAAAAGGTATATTTTCCGGCATTACTTCGTACAATAGAATTCTTCCAACTGTTGATTCACGCATAATACCATCAATTCTTATCTTAATTTTTGCATGTATACCTACTTCCCCGGTTTCATAAGCCATTGAAAGTTCATTGATACTGGAAAACATCTTTCCGTTACCCTTATCATAGGCTGAGTCACGGGTCATATAATAAATTCCAAGCACAATGTCCTGGGTAGGCAGGATAATTGGTTTACCGGATGCAGGAGAAAGTATGTTGTTTGTAGACATCACTAAGGACCTGCACTCTGTCTGTGCTTCTATAGACAGTGGTACATGTACAGCCATCTGGTCACCATCAAAGTCAGCATTGTATGCAGGGCAAACAAGTGGATGTATCTGAATTGCTTTATCTTCAACCAGAATCGGTTCAAATGCCTGGATACTTAATCTATGAAGTGTTGGTGCTCTGTTTAAGAGTACAGGGTGTTCTTTGATTACTTCGTCAAGTGCATCCCAAACTATAGGTGCTTCCTGTTCTACCAGTTTTTTTGCTATTTTAATTGTAGCAGCAGCTCCCCACTGTTCTAATCTCTGATAAATAAAAGGTCTGAATAATTCAAGGGCCATCTGTTTTGGCAGGCCGCACTGATGCAACCTCAGTTCTGGTCCAACTGTAATTACGGACCTTCCGGAATAATCAACCCTTTTACCTAAGAGGTTCTGCCTGAATCTGCCCTGTTTCCCCTTAATAATATCACTCAGACTCTTTAGAGGTCTGTGATTATGACCTAAAACAGGTCTTCCCCTTCTGCCATTTTCAAGAAGTGCATCTACTGATTCCTGCAGCATCCTTTTTTCGTTTCTTACAATAATATCAGGTGCTCCCAGTTCCAGTAGTTTTTTTAATCTGTTATTTCTGTTAATTACCCTTCTGTATAAATCATTAAGGTCGGAAGTAGCGAATCTACCGCCATCAAGAGGTACTAAAGGCCTTAAGTCAGGAGGGAGTACAGGTATTCTGGTAAGAATCATCCATTCAGGACGGTTCTTTGATTTTCTAAATGCTTCACAGATCCTTAACCTTTTTGCAATTCGAGCACGTTTTATAGGTGATTTCGTTTCTTTTATCTCTATCCTTAACTGTTCAGATAATGCAACAAGATCGATTTTTTTAAGCATTTCCCTGACAGATTCTGCACCCATACCAACTTTAAAAGCTGAACCATACTCATCAAGCAGTCTTCTGTGTTTTTCTTCACTTATTACCTCAGCAAACTTTAAGCTTGTGTTTCCTGGGTCTACAACTATGTATGATTCATAGTAAAGAGTTTTTTCTAAGTCTTTTAAAGTCATATCAAGGAGCATCCCAATTCTAGTGGGAATACTTCTTAAAAACCAGATATGTACTACGGGAGATGCTAATTCAATGTGAGCCATACGGTCCCGTCTTACTTTTGACGCAATAACCTCAACGCCGCATTTTTCACATGTGATACCTCTGTGTTTTAATCTTTTATATTTACCACATGTACATTCGTAGTCTTTAACAGGTCCAAATATCTTTGAACAGAAAAGTCCGTTCCTTTCAGGTTTAAATGTCCTGTAATTTATAGTTTCAGGTTTTCTAACTTCACCAAAAGACCATTCCTTGATTTTTTCCGGTGCTGCAATTGAAATCTTTACTCCGGAATAGTCCGATGGATTTTTTGGCTTTTCAAAAAGGGTATCTATATCCACTAGTTTGATCCTCCAAATTTATTTTATTCTACGTTTTCTTCCATAAGTTCAATATCAAGTGCCAATGCCTGAAGCTCGTTTTTTAACACTTTAAAGGACTCAGGAAGACCTGGATCAAAATTCATATCACCTTTAACGATTGAATCAAAAATTCTTGTACGTCCTATTACATCATCTGATTTAACAGTCAGAAACTCCTGTAGAGTGTAAGCGGCGCCATAAGCTTCAAGTGCCCAAACTTCCATCTCTCCGAGCCTCTGTCCACCAAAGTGCGCTTTACCTCCTAGAGGTTGCTGCGTTACAAGTGAATAAGGTCCGATAGCCCTTGCATGAATTTTCTCTTCAACAAGGTGATGGAGTTTTAACATATACATGATTCCAACAGATACTTTCTGGTCAAATGGTTCACCAGTATGTCCGTTGAACAGTATTGTCTTTCCATCATTTTGCAGATTAGCTTCTTTGTAGAATTTTAAAAAATCAGTTTCTTTTGCACTGTCAAAGACAGGTACTTTTATAGCAATACCGTCTTTCATATTTTTAACTACATCAATCAATTCTTCATCTGAGAATTTTTTAAGCAGTTTAAGAAATTTTTCTGAACCTTCATAATAATTTGTTAGCCTGTCCTTTAATTCCTTAATATTATATTCTGTTTCAATATATTCATTTAACTGTCTTCCGATCTCTTTTACAGCCCACCCAAGGTGTGTTTCAAGAATCTGGCCAACGTTCATACGAGAAGGAACACCGAGAGGGTTAAGTACCATATCAACCGGTCTTCCATCAGGAAGATAAGGCATATCTTCAGCAGCCAGTACTCTGGATACTACCCCTTTGTTTCCATGCCTACCAGCCATCTTATCACCGACAGAGAGTTTTCTCTTAACGGCCAGATAAACTTTTACAACTTTAAGTACACCTGGTGGCAGTTCATCGGGTTTTACAAGTTTAGATATTCTTTGATCATAAACAATTTTTATAAGATCAATCTGTTCTAAAGTTTTTTCAACAATAATTTTAAGTTCTTTGCCTATATCCTGATTTTTTTCAACACTTATATCAGGTAGTTTCTCAAGTGGAATTGATTCAAGAATCTCAGAGGTTATTTTGTCGCCTTTTTTGAGAATAGTTTTTCTGTTTAATGTTAATTTCCCGTCTGAAACCTTATCAAGAAGAAGTGCTTTGATCCTGTCAAAACCATCCTCTTTAAGAATAACAATTTCATCATCCTTATCCTGTTTGAGTTTTGTAACTTCAATATCTTCTATTTTTTTAGATCTGTCATCTTTCTCAATAGCTCTGGATACTAATACTTTTACATCAATAACGGTTCCATACAGTCCAGGTGAAGCTCTAAGAGAGGTATCTTTAACATCTCCTGCCTTGTCTCCGAAAATTGCCCTTAAGAGTCTTTCCTCCGGCGATAACTGCGTTTCTCCCTTTGGAGAAATTTTTCCAACGAGTATATCCCCTGGTTTAACAACTGCTCCAACCCTTATAATCCCGCTCTCATCCAGGTTACGGAGAGATTCTTCACCAACATTTGGTATATCACGTGTTATTTCTTCCCTGCCTAATTTAGTTTCCCTTGCTATACATTCAGCTTCTTCAATATGTATAGAAGTAAACGAATCTTCTTTAACCAGTCTTTCACTGATTAGAATAGCATCCTCAAAGTTGTAGCCACCCCATGGCATAAACGCCACAGTTATGTTCTGGCCAAGTGCAAGTTCGCCCTCATCAGTTGAAGGTCCATCGGCAATAACCTGACCTTTTATTATTGACTGTCCTTTAGATACAATAGGTTTTTGGTTCCAGCAGGTACTTTGGTTTGATTTTTGAAATTTTAATAAACTATATATATCAACCCCGCCGTCGGAGTCATTAATATTATTTGATTTAACAACAATTTTATTTGCATCAACATATTCTATAACACCTTCATTCTTTGCAATAACAGTTACACCTGAGTCTTTAGCAACACGGCTTTCTAGCCCGGTACCAACAAGTGGTGCATCAGTCCTAATAAGCGGTACTGCCTGACGTTGCATATTAGAACCCATAAGAGCCCTGTTAGCGTCATCATGTTCCAGGAAAGGTATTAAAGAAGCAGATACCGATACAAGCTGAGTAGGTGAAACGTCCATCATCTGAACCATTTCGGGCTCAACCATTAAAAACTCACCTTTGTGTCTGGTTGAAATCAGTTTTGCCTGAAACAGCCCTTTCTCATTAACAGGGGCATTGGCCTGTGCGATAATGTACTGCTCTTCCTCTAAAGCATTTAAATAAACAATTTCCTTAGATACCGTGGAATCTTTTACAACCCTGTAAGGAGTTTGAATAAATCCAAAGTTGTTAATCTTCGCATATGTACTTAAACTTGAAATAAGACCAATATTTGGTCCTTCAGGTGTCTCTATTGGACAAATTCTTCCGTAATGAGATGAATGAACATCTCTTACTTCAAATCCGGCCCTTTCTCTTGTAAGACCACCTGGTCCTAATGCGCTTAATCTTCTTTTGTGCGTAATTTCAGATAAAGGGTTCGTTTGATCCATGAACTGTGAAAGCTGACCTGTTGTGAAAAATTCTTTTACAACCGATGTAACAGTTTTTGGTATCAGTATTTCACTTGGCATCATATTTTCTATTGTCTGATAACCCATCTTTTCTTTTACTGATCTTGCAAGTCTTTCAAACCCGTGATAAAACCTGTCTTCTATTAATTCTCCGACTGTTCTTACCCTTCTGTTCCCAAGATGGTCTATGTCATCGGTAAGACCCCTTCCGCCCCTTAAGTCGAGCAAATATTTTATAGTTAAAAGAATATCTTCTTTACTGAGCGTTAAGTGATCATCAGGTAAGGTTTGGCCAAGTTTGTAATTTATTTTGATTCTACCAACTTTTGACAATCTATATGTATCGGGGTTAAAAAACATGTTTTCAAAAAATGTTTCTGCGATATTTAAAGTTGGTGGGTCAGTTGGTCTGAATTTCTTATATATTTCAGTTATTGCATTTTCATTTGTTTCGGTTTTATCAGCAAGAAGTGTACTTCTTAGTGATGGTATTACAGCTATGTTGTCAATATAGTACAGCTTTATTGTTTTTATTTTGTTTTCTTTAATTAACTTTAAAGAATCTTCGGTAATAGTTTCATTAAAATTAATTAATATTTCACCGGTTTTAGGATCTACAATATCTTCAGCAGAAATCTTATCCAGAATTTCAGTTTCATCTACAGGAATCTTTTTTATTTTTGCTTTTTCAAGCCTGTTCAAAAGCCCCTTTACGAACCTTCTTCCTTTTCTGATAAGAACATCGCCAGATTTAGGATCGGTTATGTCTATTGTTGATTTCTGATAAGTTATTGTTTCAGGGTTAATTTCTTTTAAGTATTCATCTGCAGTGACATTTATATTTTCAACTGAAAAATAATAATCCATGATCTCTTTAGGTGAATAGCCCATAGCTTTCAGTAATACGGTAACATGGAACTTCTTTTTCCTGTCAATACGTACATGAAGCATGTCTTTTGAATCAAATTCAAAATCAAGCCATCTACCATCCTGCGGTACTATTCTTGCAGAATAGGAGCCTCTTCCAAGAGCATCTTTACTTTTTACATTGTCAAAGAAAACTCCCGGAGACCTATGGAGCTGATTTACAATTACTCTTTCAGTACCGTTTACAATAAATGAACCATTGAAGGTCATCATTGGAACTTCACCAAAGAACACTTCCTGTTCCTTAATGTCGCGAACGGTTTTTTCCTGGTCAGGATCTTCGGGTATGTCCCATACTATCAATCTGAAAGTTACATACAGTGGAGAGACGTACGTGTAACCTTTGAGCCTGCATTCAGTTTCTTCGTATTTTGGAACATCAATACGGTATTTAATATATTCAAGCGAAGCTTTCCCGTTATAGTCCTCAATAGGGAATACTGCGCTAAGTGCACCATGCAAGCCCTTTGGCACTCTGTCTTCGTGTTTTACAGTTTCCTGTAGAAAATCTTTATATGACTCGACCTGTACCTCTAATAAATGAGGTATTTCAAGCACAGTCGGTATTTTTGAAAAATCCTTTCTAAATATATGGTTCTCATGCTTCACAAGGCTCAAATTTATTACCCCCGGGCTTATTATTTAAATATAAAAAAGGAATTAACTTAATTCTATAGTTGCGCCAGCTGCTTCAAGCTTTTTCTTAACTTCTTCTGCTTCTTCTTTGGCAACACCTTCTTTAACAACTTTAGGTGCACTTTCAACTAATTCCTTTGCTTCTTTAAGTCCGAGCGAGGTAACTTCTCTTACCGCTTTAATAACCTGAATCTTGTTTTCACCAAATTCTTTGAGAACAATATCAAAGTCAGTTTTTTCGGCAGCGGCTGGTGCATCTGCTCCGCCTGCTGCTCCTGGGGCAGCTGCTACAGCTACCTGTGCAGGTGCGGCCTGTATATCAAATTTTTCTTCAATCTCTTTGATTAACTCTGAGATCTCTATCATACTTGCTTTTTCCAAGTAGTTTACAACATCAGCTTTGTTTATATCAGCCATTGATAATACCTCCTAGATCCTTATCTATTATTATTTTTATTTCTTTTCTTTTAATGCTTCTAAAGCATATAAAAATTTTGTTTGCATATTTTGTAACGAATATAAAACATTTGTCATTGGGGAATTCAAAAGACCCATGAACTGTGCAATTAATTCTACCCTTGAAGGAAGTTTAGAAATTGTTTCAATTTCTTCTAAACTAACAAATTTACCTTCAAACAAACCACCTTTAATATTAAACAGTTCGTAATCTTTAGCAGATTTTACAAATACTTTTGCTGCCGCAGCTGAATCATTTTCGCAAAATGCAACTGCAGTTGAACCTACAAAAAGATCATTTAATTGACTTGCGTCAGTATCTTCTGCAGCTTTCATTAACAATGTATTTTTTACTATCTTAAGTTCGCTATTTGTCTGTTTAAGTTCTTTACGGACATTTTCAAGTTCTTTAACAGTTAGCCCCTTGTACTCAAGAACAAATACGGACGGGTTAGATTTAAACCTTTCACTTATCTGGTTAATTACTTCCTGTTTAGTTTCTTTTGATAACATATAAATCTCCCTGAAATAGCTTTAAATATTAAGCTGCAGCATTAAATCCTTTTAAAGTTTCCCTTAGATCACCTGTGTCAATATGAATACCGGGTCCCATAGTGTTTGAAACTGTAATTTTCCTTAAATAAATACCTTTAGATGAAGATGGTTTAGATTTATTAATTACGTCTATAACTGACAAAAAGTTTTCTGTTAGTTTTTCTATACCAAATGAGACTTTACCTATAGGTGCGTGAACAACTCCACCTTTATCATTCTTCACTTCTATCCTTCCTGCTTTTGAAAGTTTAACTGCTTCAGAAATATCCTTAGTCACTGTTCCAACTTTTGGATTAGGCATTAATCCCCTCGGACCTAAAAATTTACCAAGTTTGCCCACTTTACTCATAACATCAGGAGTAGCTATAACAACATCAAAACCAAGCCAGTTTTCACTTGTAATTTTATTTATTAATTCTTCTAGTCCTGCAAAATCTGCACCTGCTTCTTTTGCTTCAGCAGCTTTGTCTTCATTTGCAAATACAAGTACCTTAACATCCCTGCCTGTACCATGAGGTAAGTTAACAGCCATTCTAAGCTGCTGATCAGCCTGTTTCGGGTCTATTCCAAGATTTAATGCAATATCTACACTTTCATCAAAATTGGCTCTTTTAGTTTTATCAATTAAATCAATTGCTTCACTAACAGTGTACAATTTTTCTTTATCAACCAATTTTATAACTTCTAAAAACTTTTTTCCTTTTTTCATTTAAAGCCTCTTTAATAATTTTATACTATTTCAATGCCCATACTTTTTGCAGTTCCTTCTACAATTTTTGAAGCAGCTTCAATATTATCAGTATTTAGGTCTTCAATTTTTATATTTGCAATTTCTTTAATTTTATCTCTTGATACCGTTCCAGCCTTTACTCTTGGTACCTGGCCTGAACCTTTATCTATACCGGCTGCTTTTTTGAGTAAATACGAAACTGGAGGTGTTTTTACTTCAAATGAAAACGACCTGTCAGCAAATACAGTTACTACTACTGGCAGTAAACCTTCCTTTTTAGAAGTCTGCGCATTAAAAGCTTTACAGAACTCCATAATATTTATTCCTTTTTGCCCAAGTGCAGGGCCTACAGGAGGTGAAGGTGATGCTTTTCCTGCATCAATTAAAAGTTTTAAATATCCGTCTATTTTTTTCATTAAATCTTCTCCACTTGATTAAAATCCAGTTCGATGGGTGTCGTTCTTCCAAAAATTGTTACTGAAACCTGAATTTTACCTTTTTCAGGTTTAATTTCTTCAATTGTTCCTGAGAAATTAGAGAATGGCCCTTCAATAACTTTAACTGTCTCACCCTTTTCAAAAGCAATTTTTGGTATTGGTTTTAATTTGCCTTCCTTAATTTTAGTTTTTATTCCGGCAACTTCTTTTTCATCAACATTAGGTACCGAATTAGGGTCTAACTTCCCATCTATTATCTTTCCACCAACAAAACCAATCACTTTTGGAATATTCCTTATAAAATGCCACGTATGTTCATCAAGGCTCATTTTAATGAGTATATACCCCGGGAAAAATTTCCTTACAGAAGTTTTTTTCTTGCCGCCTTTTTGGGCTTCAACCACAGTTTCTGTAGGTAATAAAACTTCTTCAACACTGATATTGCTTCTCTTACTTTCAATGTTGTCATCAATTATTACCTTGATCTTATTTTCGAAACCAGTATTAACGTGAACTACATACCATTTTTTTTCCATTTTTTATTTCTTAACTTAATATTGCTCCAAATATCATAGAAAACACATAATCACAAGCTGATAGAAACAGTGCAAATATCCCTGAAATAACAAGAACAGCTATAGTTGATTTAATGGTTTCACTTCTGGTAGGCCATGAAATCTTTTTCAACTCAATATTTATATCTCTACTAAACGTAGTTACTGTTTCTCTGTATTCGTTAAAATTTTTCATATCAACTTTTTCAGGGCAGGAGGGAATCGAACCCGCAACCTCTGGTTTTGGAGACCAGCGCTCTGCCTAATTGAGCTACTGCCCTATACCCATTATTTATCCGTTTATTCAATAATACTGGTTACTACACCAGCACCTACTGTTCTTCCGCCTTCCCTTATGGCAAACCTTAACTGCTCATCCATTGCCACCGGGCTCATTAGTTCTACTACCATGTTTATGTTATCTCCGGGCATTACCATCTCCACGCCCTCAGGCAGCTCTATGCTTCCAGTTACATCTGTTGTCCTGAAATAAAACTGTGGCCTGTATCCCGGGAAAAAAGGAGTATGTCTTCCGCCCTCTTCTTTCTTTAGTACATATACTTCTGCATTAAACTTCTTATGTGGGGTTATTGCACCCGGGGCTGCCAGTACCTGACCTCTTTCTACTTCGTCTTTACCGGTTCCCCTTAGAAGCACCCCTACGTTGTCTCCGGCCTGGGCATCGTCAAGTATTTTCCTGAACATCTCTAGACTTGTTGCTACCGTTTTCTGTGTGTCTTTAAATCCTACTATTTCTATTTCATCCCCTGCTACGATCTTCCCTCTTTCTACCCTTCCGGTTACAACCGTTCCACGTCCGGATATTGTAAATACATCTTCTATTGCCATTAGAAAAGGCCTGTCAAGATCTCTTTTAGGCTCCGGGATATATGAATCTACTGAGGCCATAAGCTCTTTTATCTGCCCGGCTGCATCTGCATCTCCCTCTAGTGCCTTTACAGCACTTACCTTTACTATGGGGATATCGTCCCCTGGGAATCCGTACTGGGTTAGTAGTTCCCTTATCTCTAAATCTACAAGGTCTAGCAGCTCTTCATCATCCAGCATATCTACCTTGTTTAGTGCCACTACTATATATGGAACACCTACCTGGCGTGCCAGTAGTATATGCTCTCTTGTCTGTGGCATTGGGCCATCAGGGGCACTTACCACCAGTATTGCTCCGTCCATCTGAGCTGCACCGGTAATCATGTTCTTTACGTAGTCTGCGTGACCGGGACAGTCAACATGGGCATAGTGCCTGCTGTCTGTCTCGTACTCTACGTGGGCAATACTTATTGTTATTCCCCTTTCTCTTTCTTCCGGGGCTTTATCTATATTCTCAAACTCTACATACTCTGCCTGTCCTGAATCTGATAGAACCTTTGTTATGGCCGCTGTTAACGTAGTCTTTCCATGATCCACGTGACCGATTGTTCCTATGTTTAAATGAGGCTTTGTCCTCGCAAATTTTTCCTTCGACATCTATACGTTCCTCCTTAAAGAATTGCTCGTTAAGTCTGTATTATAATGCATATTTAAGCCCACGAGCGGACTTGAACCGCCGACCTCATCCTTACCAAGGATGTGCTCTACCGTCTGAGCTACATGGGCGTTTCTTATGAGCGGGAGACGGGATTCGAACCCGCGACCCTCAGCTTGGAAGGCTGATGCTCTAGCCAACTGAGCTACTCCCGCATATTTATGGGGAGGGCAGGATTCGAACCTACGTAGGCTTACACCGGCAGATTTACAGTCTGCTGCTTTTGACCACTCAGCCACCTCCCCCAAATTTTTAATTTTATATATATTCATCTTGTTATTAAGCTGGCGAAGGGATTTGAACCCCCGACCGGCTGATTACAAATCAGCTGCTCTGCCACTGAGCTACGCCAGCAAAATCTTCTTTATTTGTAATAATTCCATAAAATTCTTTATAAATTGGGTAGAGAAATCCCGCTCAATTTTAGGAGGTATATTTTAACACTATATAAGAATATTTGTCAATAAATAAAGTAATTTAGTTGTAAAAATTTAAACCAGTGATGCAGAAATCTCGGCTTCGGCCACTTTCGCACCATCAACAAATGCCTCTCCCCTGAAAAACATTAACCTGCTGCGTCTTTTTGTAAGTTCTACACACAGTGTTATTTCCTGGTTTGGAAGGACAGGTTTTCTAAACTTACACTTATTTACTCCCATAAGGAAAGCGTTTGTAAAACCTGAGTCTTTTAATTCCTCTTTAAAAGAATAATTAACAAGAATTCCTCCGGTCTGTGCAAGAGCTTCGGTAAGTATAACACCAGGCACTATAGGATAATCAGGGAAATGCCCCCTGAAAAAGTCCTGCTTATCGGTAAATACTCTTTTTGCCTTAATACTTACCTTATCTTCAATCTCTATTACTTCATCCACAAAAAGAAAAGGGTCTCTATGAGGTATACATTCTTTTATCTGTTCTTTATCTAATTTCATATCTCTAACTACCGCTATTATATGCCTGCACTACCTTATTTGTAATATCTGCACTTGGTTCTCCGAAAATGATACCGGCTTCGGTTCGCTCAAAAATCATTGTAAAACCATCCTGTTTACCAATTCTGATTATTATTCCTTCTATATCTTTTAATATCTTCTGTGTTAGTTCAAGGTCCTTTTTCTGTAAAGCTTCCCTGAAATCTTCTCTTGTCCTGTTTAAATCCTTTTCTTGTTTATCAATCTGGTTAGCTTTTGAGTTTCTTGTTGATTCATTCATCACAGATGAGTTCTTAATAAAGTCCTGCTTCATATTTTCAAGCGCTCTTGTTTTTTGTTCGATAATATCTCTTTTTGTTTTAAATTCGTTTTCAAAAGATACTTTTGCAGCTTTACCGGCTTTGGAATCCCTGACAACTGCCTGTAGGTCTATGTACCCAATTTTTTGTGCCTGGGCAGAACATATTGCAGTAAGACCTATAACTATTCCTATTGTTAATATAAAATTTTTCATATAATTAAGCCTCCTAAACTTAAATTAAAATAAACTTCCTATAGTAAACTGAACTTCAAATGAATCTTCATCGGGCATTCTTTCTCCAATAGGTATACCTACTTCAAGCCTTAATGGACCAAGAGGTGATAACCATCTTACACCTGCACCGACATCATTTCTTAAATCAGACGGATTAAAAGTTAACTTTTCTCCATCATTAAAAGAATTACCTACATCATAAAAAACTACTCCTCTTAATCCGGCATTAGGCAAGATTGGAAAAACATAATCAACAGATATAAGTAATTGCTGTACCCCACCAATAATTACAAAATCACCATCTTCGGTAGGTACCCTTGGACCAACCCTTCTAAATGCAAAACCTCTAAGGGAATTTGGTCCTCCAAGGAAAAATCTTTCTCCTACTACAAGGTCATCTCCTGTATTTTTTAGATCTATTATTCCATATAAACCTCTAACAGTTACAAAAGTTCCAAAAAACAATGGATGCCAGTAACGTGATGATAAAGTATATTTTATAAAATCTGTATCCCCGCCAAAAGGGCCTGCATATTCAATAGTACTTCTTGTTATAGTACCACTTGTTGGATCAAGAAGGTTATTTCTTGTGTCCCAGATAAGACTAAAAGCAAAACTGCTAATTCTCCTGTCACCCTCAGTAATAATAAGTCTTGCATCTCTGTCTACATTACTGATATCAAGATTTTCGAATCTGTAAGCAACTCTTGCTCCAAGGTCCCTGTATAATCTTTTACCAAAACCAACAGTAGCTCCCCAGGCTTTTCTGTCAAAATCCCTGAATTCCCTGTCATTGAAAAATGCTACCATATCAAATGTATAATCAGAGCCCCTGAAATTAGGATCAGAATAATTAAGTGAAATAGTTTGTGTTACACCACCAATCTGTGCATCAAGTGTGAGTCTTTTACCATATCCAAAAAGATTAGATTCCTGAACCTGACCGGCAAAGATAAATGTTTCAACTGAACTGAATCCTCCGGCAACACTGAAAAAACCGGTTGGTTTTTCTTTTACCTTAACAAGTACATCAAGCAGATCATCTGTGCCTTCCACCCTGTCCTGGTTTACCTGTACATCATTGTCAAAAAATCCTAGACGAGTTACCCTTGGCTTGATAGCATCTATATCTGAAGCATTGTAAAGAGACTGTTCCTGTTGATATATCTCTCTTCTTATTACCTGGTCTCTGGTATGTATATTTCCAGCAATATCTATAAATCTTACATAAACTTCATTACCTCTTTCAATTTTATAATTAATCTGGACCAGAAGTTCTTCTTTGTTTAATGCAAAAAACGGTGCAACGTTTGCAAAAGCAAATCCCTGGTTGCCAAAAAAAGTTGTAAGCCTTTCAATATCACCACTCAATTTACTGCTGCTGAATGTGTCTCCGGGTTTTAGCTGTAATATGTTTTCGAGGGCTTCCGGTTGTTCAACAAAGTCACCTTCAAATGAAACTGTTTCAATTGAATACTGAGGGCCTTCTTCTATTTTAAAAGTAATTCCATAACCTTTCTTGTCTTCCAGATATTGAATTTCAGGACTGCTTACCTTTGAATCAAGATATCCATTGTCCAGATATACACCGCGGATTCTGTTTCTGTCTCTTTCAATTTCTTCTATGTTGTAAAGGCCTTTCTTAGTAATAAATGAAAGCCTTGTTTTTGTTCTTGAATATATTCTGCCTTTAAACTCTTTTGCAGGAATATGTTCGTTTCCTACAAAAGTTACCTTTTTTATATAAGCTGTTTTTCCCTCAACAATGTTGTAGGTAAGGGTTACAGTGCCGTCACCCTCAGGCTCTATTTCATAATCAATTTTAGTTCCTACAAAACCTTTTTGAGAGTAGAGGTTTCTTAATCCGTCAAGACTGGTGTCAACTTTTTTTAAATCTATTATTTCCCCTTCTTTAATTGTTAATACCGGGATTAGATCTTTTTCTTTAACTTTGTCGTTTCCACTAAGTCTCAGGTCAACAATTACCGGCTTTTCGTCCAGAACAAAAAAGACATGTACTTTTCCGTCTTCTTTTTCAGTCTCTAAATAAACATTTTCAAAATAACCAAGGGAATATACGTTTTTTAAATCAGCTCTTAATTTTTCAATATTATAAATATCGCCGGGTTTTGTTTTTATGTTTAAATCTATTAATTCAGTTTCTACCCTTTTGTTTCCCGAGATTGTAACTTCAGATATTTCTACACCTGATTGCTGCTGAGCAAAAACTATATGAGAAAAAAAGATTAGGCCTACCAAAAGAGTTGGCAGGATTATTGTTTTTATTAATTTTTTAAAACTGTTTTGAAAATAATCAATTAACATTCAAAATTGTCCCGTCTGAAAGAGTTACAGTTCTTTCCAATCTGTTCGCTATCTCTTTATTATGAGTAATTATCACACAAGTAATTTTTCTATCATGATTTAATTCTAAGAATAAATCAAGTATTGACATTCCATTTTTTAAATCAAGATTTCCAGTTGGTTCATCTGCTAGTATAATTTTTGGGTTTTGCACCATAGCTCTTGCAATAGCTACCCTTTGCTGTTCTCCACCCGATAATTCTCCGGGTTTATGATCTAACCTATTTTCAAGTCCGACTTTTTTTAGTATTTCTATCGATTTTTCCCTTGCAGATTCTTTGTTCTGCCCATTTATAAGGCATGGTATCATAACGTTTTCCAAAGCATCAAAATCCTGCAATAAATAATGGAACTGAAATACAAACCCAATTTTTTCATTTCGTACTTCAGATAACTCATCATCATCATAATTAATTAAATTCATTCCATCAAATACTACTTCTCCGCTGGTTGGTCTGTCCAGTGTACCAAGAATGTGCAGTAAAGTACTTTTACCAGAACCGGATATACCAAGTATACCAATTGTTTCAGCAGTCTTAATGGTTAAATCTATATTTTTTAAAGCGCTGACTTCTGAGTCTTTACCATAAAATATTTTGCTTACGTTTTTAGCTTCTATTAAATTACTCATTCATACCTCAAGGCTTCAACAGGATCTTTTCTTGATGCTTGATATGAAGGATACATTGTAGCTATAAAGCATATGATAAGACTGCATACAGCAACAATTACAAAATATAAGGGTTCTATTTTAACAGGAAACTCCGATATTGGATACACTTTATTATCAAATGGTATAAAACTACGTAAAGTTTCATTTGTCTTAAGAAAGTAGCAAAACAGGAACCCAAACAGTGTTCCAAGGAAAGTGCCAATAACCCCAATTACCATTCCATCTATAATAAAAATTCTTTGAACCGAACTTCTCTTTGTACCCATTGCCCTAAGTATTGAAATATCTTTGTTTTTTTCCATCACGAGCATTGTTAATGTACTTATGATATTAAGTGCAGCTACAAGAATAATCAGCCCAAGAATTATTGACAATGCAAAACGTTCAAGTTTAAGTGCTTTAAAAAGGCTATTGTTAACCTCTTCCCAGTTTCTTGTATAATAAGGAAAACCTATTACATCCGAAATAGTTTCAGATATGGCTTTAGAATTAAATATATTATCAACTTTTACCTCAATTGTGTTTACGCTGTTTTCAAGATCAAAAAATTTCATTGCATCTTTAATATTTACATAAGACACAGATGAATCATGTTCTACCATACCAAAATCAAATAATCCAACTACTTCAAAACTCTTAGTTTTTGGTGCCGGACCAAATGGGCCTATCCCTCCAAATGGTGACACAAGGCTGACAATATCCCCATTTTGTACACCAAGCATATAGGAAAGATCATCACCTAGTATAATAGGTGGTTTACCGCTTTCAGTATCAGTACTTAATTTATTGAGAACCTTAGAACCGATTGCCTTTAATTCGTTGTCTTCAATCTTATTATTTTCACCTGTGACAGCTTTCCCTATAGCAAATTCAATATTTGTGACAGTTCCTGCAGTATCGGGGGAAACTCCTTTTATTACGGTTCCTGAAACATTATCTTCGGTAGCAAGCATTGCCTGGCTGTATATAAGAGGACTTGCTCCTTCAATTCCGGGAATATCACTAATTTCCTGGGTTAGTATTTCATATTTATCAATTGGTCCGTTATAACTGAGAACTGCAATATGAGAGCTTACTCCAAGTATCTTGTTTCTCAGTTCGTCTTCAAACCCACCCATTACAGCTAATACTGTATTTAGTGCCATTACACCAATTAATACACCAAGTATTGAAATTAAAGCGGTAACAGAAACAAATTGCTGTCTTTTTTTTGAAACTAGATATCTTAGGGATATAAAAAATTCGTATAGCATCAAGACTTTAGAAGTGGGAAAAATATAACTTCCCTTATGGATTCTGAATTAGTTAGTAACATTACTAACCGGTCTATACCTATACCTGCTCCTGCAGTTGGCGGCATACCATATTCAAGTGCAGTGATATAATCGCTATCCATTTCGTGATATTCTTCTTCACCTTTATCTTTATTTTCAATTTGAGTTTCAAATCTATGCTTCTGGTCAATAGGATCATTTAACTCAGAAAAAGCGTTTGCTATCTCCCAGCCATTTATATAGAGTTCGAATCTGTCTGTAATTTCAGGGTTTAAATCATTTTTTCTTGCAAGTGGTGACACGTCTGTGGGGAATCCATAAACAAATGAAGGGTTTATAAGTTTTTCACCGACCTCTAATTCAAACAGCTCTGTTAATGCCTTACCTTTAATATTATGATGTTCGATCCCATGTTCTTTGGCTTTTGAAAAAATTTCCTTTTCATTATCAACAAAATTATTCCCATAGATTTCATTTAAAGAATCATAGATGTTTATTCTTTTCCACGGTGTATTAAAATCAATTGTTTTATCTGCAAATTCAATCACTTTTTTTCCGTGTAATGATTCACACAGTTCGCTAATCATTTCTTCTATCAAAACCATTAAATCTTCATATGTAGCATAGGACTGGTAAAATTCTATCATGGTAAATTCAGGATTATGCCTTGTGGACACACCTTCATTTCTGAATGTTCTGCCAAGTTCATAAACTCTTTCTATTCCGCCAACAACCAGCCTTTTCAAATAAAGTTCGGGTGCAATTCTTAAAAATAAATCCATATCAAGCGCATTATGATGCGTTGTAAAAGGTTTAGCTGCCGCCCCTCCAGCTACAGAATGAAGAATAGGTGTTTCAACTTCTATAAAGTTTTTGTCATCAAGATAGTTTTTGATAAATTTAATTATTTTGTTTCTCTTTAAAAATTTCTCTTTGATCTCTCCGTTAGATATCAGGTCCAGGTATCTTTGCCTGTATCTGATTTCAACATCCTGGAGGCCGTGCCATTTTTCAGGAAGTGGTCTTAATGATTTTGTTAGGATCTGAAAATCATTAATTTTTAAAGTTAATTCGCCTGTTTTAGTTTTAAATAATGTTCCGGAAATACCAATAAAGTCACCAACATCTACGAATTTTTTAAATAGAAGATGTTTCTCTTCACCTATGTGATTTTTTTGTACAAAACCCTGCAGTATGGCTGTTTGATCCTGCAAATTAAAAAATATACTTTTTCCGAAATCACGTTTTGAAAGGATCCTCCCGGACAGAACAAATACATTTTCGTTCTGCTCCAGTTCTTCATGAGTCTTTTCGGAAAATTCGTTTAATATTTCTATAGAATAATTTTCGGGTTTAAAACTGTTTGAATAAGGATTGATATTCTGTTCTTTAAGCTGGTTAACTTTATCTATACGTACCTGTGTCTGGTCATTTAATTTATCGTTCATTTAGGGGCCTTTTTTTATTTTTTAGAATCTAAAATAATATATGTAGAAATAGCTTTAGCAACCAGTTTATCCGAATTTTTCAACTCTACTTCTATCGGCACTACTCTTCCTTCTCTCAGCACCTTTGCATATGCATACGTATCTCCTGAATTAACAGGCTCAAGATAGTTTATCTTCATTTCAACAGTAACAAACGGTTTTACTTCCTTCATTGTGCTAAGTATTGCAAGACCGCAGGCACCGTCTGCAAGGGAAAACAGGGCCCCGCCGTGCATAATACCAAAAGGCTGTGTCAGTTTTTTATTAAAAGGAAGTTTGAGCACAGATGTTCCGTCTTTATATTCAAGGATCTCAATACCCAGAGTTTCAAAGTACTTTACGGTATTTACCGAAATATCAAAATTTGTATTAAGTTCTATTTTATCAGCTTTATTTTCAGTTGGCATAATTATTTATATTCTATAAAAAATCGGGAGGTAACAATTTAAAGATAGATTAATTCGTATATACAATTTTACCGGAAACAATTGTATATTTCACTTTACCGCGCACTTTCCAGTTTTGAAATGGTGTATTTCTGCCTTTTGAATAAAAATTATTTTTATCAATAAGATATTCTTCTTTAGGATCAAATATTGTTATATCCGCAACTTTATTTTTTTGGAGCGTACCTTTTTCTAAATTAACTATTTCTGCCGGGGCCGCTGTTAGTTTTTCAATAACCTGGCTCATAGTTAACACTTTATCGTCTACAAGCCTAAGGGATAGAGGTAAAGCAGTTTCCAGCCCTACAATACCAAAAGGTGCAATATCAAACTCGACATTTTTCTCATCTTCACTATGAGGAGCATGGTCTGTTGCTATTACATCTATTGTACCGTCCTTTAAACCTTTTAATATTGCTTTTACATCTTTTGAAGTCCTTAAGGGGGGATTCATTTTTGCATTTGTATTATAATTATAGACCTCTTCGTCTGTTAAAAGAAAATGATGCGGCGTTGCTTCAGCAGTTACTTTTACACCTCTTTTCTTTGCTTCCCTGATTATTCTTACAGATCCCTCTGTTGAAACATGACAAATATGAAGGTCTGTACCAGTTAACTCAGAAAGGAAAATGTCCCTTGCAATCATCACTTCCTCAGAAGCATTTGGAATCCCTTTTAAGCCGAGCATTGTTGAAGTTTTACCCTCATTCATCACACCATCATCAGAAAGATATGAATCTTCGGCATGTACAATTACCGGCATATTAAATGCTCTTACATATTCCATTGCTCTTCTCATAAGATTAGAGTTCGTAACAGGAACTCCATCATCTGAAATTGCAACGCAGCCGGCTTTATACATTTCTCCAATTTCTGCCAGTTCCTTGCCTTCTTCTGATTTTGTTATAGCACCAATAGGGAGCACATTAACTATGCCCTCTGTTCTTGCTTTAAGTAATATATAATCGGTAACAGAAGCGTTATCATTTATGGGGTCGGTATTTGGCATACAGGCTATTGAGGTAAAACCACCTGCCGCAGCGGAGAGGGTACCGGTCCTTATTGTTTCTTTATGTTCAAAACCCGGTTCTCTTAGATGTACGTGTATATCAATAAGACCGGGTACAACAACAAGCTTATTGGCATCTATGACTTTTACGTCGTTTCTATTTTCAAGAGCTTTAATATTTTTTGGATATTCTTTTATTAAATTTCCGTCAACAAGAATATTCATTTTTCTTTCAATATTTTGTGATGGATCTATAACTTTTCCATTCTTAATTAAAATCTTCATAAATTATTTGATCTCCAGCGTGCAGTTAAATAAAGCATCGCCATTCTTACTGCTATACCATTTGTAACCTGTTCTAATATTACAGACCTGCTGTCATCTGCTACTTCAGAGGTCATCTCGACACCACGGTTAATAGGTCCAGGATGCATTATAGTTACATCCTTTTTAGCAATTTTCAGGTTTTCACCTGTTAATCCATAAAATCTTGAATATTCTCTGATTGAAGGAAAATATTCCAGGCTTTTTCTTTCTTTCTGAACACGTAGCATAATAATCACATCTACATCTTCTAATGCTTTTTCGAGGTTGTAGAATATTTTTACTCCAGGCTGTTCGAAATAATCAGGTACAAGTGAACCGGGGCCAACCAGTTTTACGTTTGCACCAAGTTTTAATAATCCGTTTATATTTGATCTTGCTACCCTGCTATTTAGAATATCCCCGACTATAAGTACATTTAGTTTGTCGACCTTTCCTTTAACCTGCCTGATTGTAAACAGGTCAAGTAAGGACTGGCTGGGGTGTTCATGACGGCCGTCTCCGGCGTTAATAATCGAAGCAGATGTTTCCCTTGCAAGTACCCATGGGGCACCAGACATTGGATGGCGAATTACAATAATACTTGCCCCCATTGATTCAAGGTTTTTTGCTGTATCAGATAAAGATTCTCCCTTCACAACACTGCTTTGGGATGAAGTAAAGTTTAAAATATCTGCACTAAGCCTCTTTTCTGCAATTTCAAAAGAAGATCTTGTTCTAGTACTTGGTTCAAAAAAAAGATTTACAACTGTAATACCTTTTAATGTAGGGACTTTTTTCATATTTCTGGAAGTTACCTCTTTCATTGAAGAAGCAGTATCAAGTATGTGCAATATTTCATTAGCACTTAATTCAGAAATAGATATTATATTTTTTCTTTTAAATTCCATCGTTATCGAATATTACAACCTTATCTTTTTTGTCCGTTTCTTTTAAAAATACTTTTATTTTTTCAGTAGGTAGTGTTTCGATATTTAATCCGGCATAATCAGCCTGAATCGGAAGTTCCCTAAGTCCCCTGTCTACAAGTACGGCAAGTTTTATTTTTGCAGGCCTGCCAAAATCCATTACTGCATCAATAGCCGCTCTTATTGTTCGTCCGGTAAACAGTACATCATCAACAAGGATTATTGTTGTATTTTCGACGTTAAAGGGGATATCTGTTTCTTTTAGTTCCGGAAGGGCAAGGTTATTTCTTAAATCATCACGGTAAAGTGTTATATCAAGTGTGCCAAAGGGAATGTCTACTTTTTCAATACTCTTTAATTCATCAACTATTCTTTTCCCAAGATATTCACCGCGTGTTTTAATACCGACAATTGCAACTTCATTAATATCGTTATTATCTTCGAGAATTTCATGAACAATTCTGGTAACTTTTCTTTGTAAATCTTTTGAACTTAATAGTGTTTTTTCTTTCATAATAGACTAATTTGCAACAACACTACTCAATACTCCTACGCATTCTTCCACAAAAACATAGTCCTTTTTATAGTAGCCAAAGAAATCTGCAGTATCTTCGTAATATATTTCAACAATTATACCTTTTTTGGTTTTTGTAATAGCTGTTTCTCTTTGTTTAGGAGGTACACCTATTTTATCCAAATCTTCATTAAGACTTTGTTGTGTATAGCTTTTGTTATACCTATGATAAAAATCAGCATTCTCCTGACAAATACCATCCAGTGACAATGCCCTGTAATAAATAGGTACCACTTTATATAGTACAACAAATACAAGTGTAAGGAAGAGTATCCAAAACAGTTTCTTTACCACTTTAAAATCCTCCCATTAATTAATACTTGAAAATATTCTGTTCCATCTGACTTTACTAAATATACTGTCATTATCAAAATTCCATGACCAATGTATTAAAAAAGCTTTTCCTGAAATATTACTAATCGGGACAAATCCCCAGAACCTGCTGTCATAACTGTTGTCCCGGTTATCACCAAGTACAAAAATATGGCCCTCGGGAATAGTTATAGGAAAATTAGTTTTACCTTTAGTAGTGTTGGTTGATGATTTTTTGTAAATTACATCAAAAATATTTTCTGATAATGTATCGATGTACTTATCAGTTGTAACTTCTGTACCCTGTTCAAAATACTTGTAGTTACCATCATAAATCTGTTTAATTTTATTCCCGTTTATATAAACGTCCCTTCCCTCAATATCCACTTCATCACCGGGCAATCCGATTGCTCTCTTTATATAATGTACGCCTTTATTCACTGAATCGTTACCTGGGAATTTAAATACAATTACATCCCCTCTTTTTATTTCTTCTACCGGAAATATTCTGATATCCATAAAAGGAAGTTTGGTTCCGTAAATAAATTTATTAACCAAAAGATGGTCACCTATTAACAGGGTCGGTATCATTGACCCGGAAGGAATCTTAAAAGGCTGTACTATAAAAGTTCTTATTAACAGAGCCAGACAAAGTGCAATAACAATTGCTTCAATATTTTGCCTTAGCTTTGACTTTGAGTACTGGGACAGGTTCTGCTCATATATATTCTTTAAGGAATTGTAGGAAGAATCTATTTTTTCAGAATCGTTTAAATTCAAAGAACTTTCCAGTGAGTTCAAACGTTCACCAATTATATTTCTTATATCCGGGCTAATATCATTTTTTTTGGCTTTAAGTATTGATTTTGTTGAATTCAATAACTCTTGGCTGTTTTTTCTTAATTTATGTTTTTTGTACCAAGAATTCAGCATATTAGGAACTTGATTATATATGGCATTATTTTTAGTTTCAATAAATATGATTAAAAATTATTTTTTTTAATTAGGCTTCTTGCGATTCATCAAATATTCTGTCAACTGATAATACACCTTTTACTTTTTTTAGTGATTCGATAATGCCCGTCAATTGATTAACATTATCAACAGTTAAATCAAATACTCCTTTAGCTTTTTCAATTTCATATCCGTCCATTTCAACCCTTAAAATATTTACATCAGAAGAAGAGATGGTTTTTGTTAATTTTGAGAGAATTCCTGGTTTGTCTATACATTCAACAAATATTTTAGCAGGCATCTGTTCGTTGAATTTTTTATCCCATTCCACTTCAATTTTTCTTTGAGGGTCAACTTCGAGAAGGTGTGGGCAGTCGTTCTTATGGATTGTTATTCCTCTACCTCTTGTTATATAACCGGATATGGTTTCACCTGGAAGTGGGGAACAGCATTTTGCGAACCTTGTCATAATATCATTAAACCCTTTTACAACTACTGCATCTTTTAATTCATCCTTTCTAATATTCTTGATGATTTTATTTATACGTGAGGCTTTATCTGCGGTATGAAGCTCTGTTTCAGGTTGAATAAACTTTATTAAGTCGTTTATTGAAATGTTTCCAAAACCAACTGACCTGTAAAACTCGTCAAGGGAGAGTAATTCAAATTTTTCCAACATTTTATTTACGTTATCTTTTTTAATAATATCATTAAAATTTATTCCCTTATCCCTGAGTTTTCTTTCCGTAATAGATTTACCAATCTCTTCTGCCTTTTTATTTTCAAGGGTTCTAAGCCAGGTTCGGATTTTAGTTTTTGCTTTCGAAGTAACAACAAATGAAAGCCAGTCCCTGTTAGGTTTCTGATCTTTTTTAATAGTAATTTCTACCGTATCACCGGTTTTTAATTTGTAATCCAGTGAAACAAGCGTCCTGTTGACCATAGCCCTGCTGCAGTGGTCACCAATATCAGAATGGACTGCATATGCAAAATCAACAGGTGTTGCTCCCTGTTGAAGCTCTATCAGGTCACCACCCGGTGTAAATACATATACATGATTGGATATCAGTTCACCTTTAATTGCGTCAAGAAACTCTACAGGGTCTTCGATGTCTTTGTGCTCTACAAGCTTTCTGAGCATTGAGTACATCTCGTAATTTCCATTACTATTCCCATTTTGTTCCTTGTAGTTCCAGTGTGCTGCTACGCCGTATTCCGCGTATTCATGCATGTCTTTAGTTCTTATTTGTATTTCTACCTGCTCTCCTAATGGGCCCAGGACTGTTGTATGTAATGACTGGTATCCATTATTCTTTGGCAGGGCAATGTAGTCTTTAAATCTTCCGGGAATAGGTTTCCAGATGGTATGTACAGCACCTAGTGTCTGATAGCACTCATTTTCAGTATTTGTTAATACCCTGAATGCAAGAATATCGTATACCTTTTCAAAATCTTTACTCTGGAACTGCATTTTCCTGTATATGCCGTAATTGTGTTTAAACCTGCCCGATACATCAGCATCTATATTTAGTTCTGTAAGTTTAGATGAGATAGTGTTTTTTACTTCATTCAGGTAGTTTCTCCACTCTTTTTTCTTGCTGGAAACCAGTTTTGTTACTTTTTTGTAGTCTTTTGGGTTTGAGAACTGAAATGCAAGATCCTCAAGTTCAGTGTTGATCCAGTTTATACCAAGCCGGTGTGCAAGCGGAGCATATATATCCATTGTCTCCTGCGAGATCCTTATCCTCCTCTCTTCCGGAAGGTATTTAAGTGTTCTCATATTGTGCAGTCTGTCCGCAAGTTTAATAAGTACTACTCTGATATCCTTTGCTGTTGCCAGTATAAATTTTCTAAAACTTTCTGCCTGACTTTCAACTTTAGAAACGTATTCCAGCCTGCTTATCTTTGTTGTTCCATCTACTAGGAAAGCAATGTCTTCTCCAAAAAGTTCGTCAATTTCATCAATTGTGGCAAGCGTGTCTTCAACAGTGTCATGCAAGAGTCCTGTTGTTATTGTAGAAATATCCAGTTTTAAATCGGCAAGTATTGCAGATACTTCAAGTGGATGGCTAAGGTAAGTTTCGCCGGATACCCTCTTCTGGCCGGCATGTACCTTTGCGGAATAGATATAAGCTTTTTTTATAAGATCAAGTTCAGGATCAGTTATCTCTTTATATGCAGTAACTTTATCTATTATATCGTTTAATCTGATCATTATATTTATTATATGTTACATTAACTATACGCTATATCTAACTGTTATTATTGTCAATATTGTACAGCTTGAATATTTCCCCTGTCATATAAACAGTTTTAGATCTAACGCTCTCTATTATAGACTCAAGTTTTCTTAATGATTTATCTATATCATCACTAACTATAATATAGTCATAATCATTGATCCTGGAAATTTCTTTTATTGCTCTTTTCATACGTTTTTCAAGATCTGATGAATTTTCGGTGTTTCTCTTACTTAACCTGTCCCTTAAAGTACTCAAATCCGGAGGTACGAGAAATATATGTACTGAATTAATATATGTTGTTTTGATCTGTGTTGAGCCCTGCACATCTATATCCAGTAAAATATCTATTCCTCTGTCCATAACTTTATTAATCTCTTTTACCGGCGTACCATACAAATTTCCATGGACTTCAGCCCATTCAGCAAATTCCTTGCCTTCTATCATTTGGCGAAATTCATCTTCTTCAATAAATTTATAGTCGATTCCATTTTCCTCACCTTCTCTTATATTTCTTGTAGTATAAGAAATAGCAAAATCTACATAATCAACTGTATTTACAAGATGTTTTGCTAATGTTGTTTTCCCGCTTCCCGATGGGCCGGATAAAACATATAATATTCCTTTTTTCATAATTCACTTTTCTTTGTATAATATAATAAGTACTTAATTCAAATAAATATTAACCTGTAATTATTATAAGTTTAATATAATAAATTGTATAACATAATCTTTAAATCTGTAGCCTATCTGTCCATAATTACATCTTTTTTTATTATTATCCTGTGTTCCGGTATTACCAGACAGGATACTTACTACACCTGGACAGATAAAAACGGCGTTACTCAAATTACAAGGGACCAGTCCGATATACCAGTAAATAGTATTAAAAAATCTAAAAAGGTTAACAAAACTGAACACAAATCATTTATCAATAAGTTAAATACATTATCTGAATCATACAAAAATACTCTTGTTTATTTTTTATTTGGTTTAATTTCAATTTTTATGATTCTAATACTATCAAAAGAATTAAACAGAAATTTAGTTTTATTTTTAAGGGATAAAAATACAAGAGAAAAACAAAAAAATATTAGAAATTCCGGCATTTTAAAATTGACTAATGATCATTTCAGTGAAATATCATTACAAATCATGAAAAAAATGGGTTTTGAATTAGAAGTAACTGATAATTACTTAAAAAGTATTGTTGAATACACCGGAAACAAAGATGGAAATAAATATACAGTATCTATAATATTTTCGGACAATCCTGTTTCAAAGCTAACAATTAATGAAATTTTTCGTGAAGGAGCAAAATTTAACTGTAGTAATTTTATTATAATTTCAAACAATTATTTTTTGGATGAAGTAAAAGAATATGAAAATGAATTAAATACAATATTAATTGATCGTGATAAAATTGCAGAACTTATTTTAAAATACAAAATTAATCAGCAATAAAAATATTTTCAATAATGTCTATATTTAATTCGTTAAAACTATCAACAACGACATTGGCATCTTTTAACATTTCGTGGTTGTAGCTGTTAGTAATCCCGACACAACTCATACCGGCTGCTACTGCAGCGTCAACACCGTGTATTGAATCTTCAATAACAAGGCACTCACTTGGCTTAATCATGTTTTCTCTGTTTTTATTAATTTTCCCCAGGGCTTTAATAAAAGGTTCAGGATCAGGTTTGCAATTAATAACTTCATCTGCAGATGTTATGCTATGAAAAAAATTTAATAAACGGAATTTATTTAAAATTAACTCTATCTCTGCTAATAATGCACCGGATGCGATGCAAATTAGATACCTGTTCTGTATTAATTTTATAAAATCGGTAAAACCCGGAAACAACACAACATTACTTTCAATAAGGCTCTTTATAATTATATGTTTTTTATCTATAAGATTATTTATTACTACAGGGCTGTTATCCTTCCCGGATTCTAAAAGTATTTTATCAAATAGGGTTTTATCATCATAGGCCAGGTATTTATTAAAATAATCCTCGTCTGTTAATTCGATACTAAAATCTTTTAATACAATTTTAAAAGCTTCTAAATGGATAGGTTCTGTATCTGCAATTATTCCGTCGAAATCAAATATTATGGTTTTTAACATGATTATTAATGTATGAAACTATTATAAAAATTGTGAATCGAATTAAAATACATTATATTTTTTTTACTTCAAAAATCTTAATAAAACTATAATATAAGCGATAACGTAAATTTAGAACTGCATATAACAAAAATTTTCACTTTTACTTACTTTGTTATGTATTCAGGAGAGAATAAATGGATAATCCTACCAGAGAAGATGTTAAAGAATTTTACAGCGAAGCCGCAGCAAAACCACAGGATGATTTGTGCTGTCCTACAAGTTATCCACAGCAAAACATCGACCATATTCCGCAGGAGGTTCTCGACAGATTTTATGGATGCGGAAGTCCTATTATAAATGCAGGGATCAAAATGGGAGAAAGTGTTCTGGATCTAGGATCAGGGGCCGGAATAGACTGTTTTATTGCTTCTAAATTAGTTGGCAATGTCGGTTCAGTAATTGGCGTAGATATGACGGACAATATGCTTCAGGTTGCAAATGAATCAAAAATCCTTGTTTCAGACAACCTTGGTTACAGCAATGTTGAGTTTCGTAAAGGTTATTTAGAAGATATACCCGCAACTGATAATTCTATAGACCTTGTAACTTCAAACTGTGTTATAAATCTTTCACAGGATAAATCCAAAGTATTTTCAGATATCCGGAGGGTCTTAAAAGACAACGGACGGCTCGTGATTTCCGATATTGTATCTGAGACGGAAACAACTGAAGAAATTAAAATGAACAAACAACTGTGGGGCGAATGCCTTGCAGGGGCATTAACTGAAAACGGTTTTCTATCAGCACTCGAAAAAACCGGGTTTTATGGCATAGAGGTTTTAAAAAAAGATTTCTGGAAAAAAATTGAAAATATAAATTTCTACTCAATGACTGTAAGGGCTTTTAAATATGACAAATCACCTTCCTGTAATTTTCAGGGACACAAAGCTATATACAATGGCCCTTTTAAAGTAATTATTGATGATGAAGGACACGTTTTTACAAGAAACCAGGTTGTCGAAATCTGTACTGATACACTAAACAAATTAAACAGTTCTCCATACCTTGGAAGTTTTACCATCCTAGAACCTGGTGGAGAACAGTCTGAAATACCCTGCTGCACTGAAGATGTGTCAGGTAACAGCAGATGCTGTTAAATAAGCACTGGAGAATATTATGGACTATTTCAACTCTGATGATTTAAAGAAATTCTCTGAAGTTGGTAAATTCAGTAAAGATTTAATGGATAAATTTTTCGATTATTACAATTCAGCTATAAATACAGACGGTGCATTAACAAAAAGGGAAAAGTCACTCATTGCCTTAGCTATTTCACATTCAAAACAGTGCCCATATTGCATAGATGCATATACAACTCAGTGCCTTGAAACCGGTGCTAATCCGGAGCAGATGACAGAAGCAGTACATGTAGCAGCATCGCTGGAAGCCGGGGTAAAACTAATTCATGCTGTTCAGATGCAAAATACAATGAAAAAGAACGGCGCAATTTAGAACAAAAACAAAACTTATGGCAAATTGTAATAACAGATGTGAATATGATTTTAATGAGTTTATTGATAAAAACTCATTAGATCTTTCACCCACTACAATTAACACGCTTCAGGTTAATATTACCAAATTGTGTAATCAGGCATGCCTGCATTGTCACGTCGATGCATCCCCAAAACGAAAAGAACAGATGGAACTGGATACAATTAACAGGTGCATAGAAATACTTGCGGAAAATGATGAAATAATAAATCTTGATCTTACCGGCGGAGCTCCTGAACTTAATCCTCATTTTGACTATTTTGTTTTAGAAGCAAGAAAATTAAACAAACATATAATGGTAAGGCACAACCTTACCGTTACTTTTGACGGAAATCCCGTAACAGGTGAATCAAAGGAATATCTACCTTCTTTTTTTACTGAGAACAAAATAGAAGTAATTTCTTCACTTCCTTATTACCAGGAATATTTTACAGACAAACAAAGGGGAAAAGGTGTATTTGAAAAAAGTATTGATTCAATAAAGCTTCTTAATTCAGCAGGCTATGGGAAAGAGAACTCTGAGCTTCAGCTTAATTTAGTATATAACCCTGTTGGTGCTTTCTTACCAGCAGACCAGGCAAGTCTTGAGGCTGATTTTAAAAATGAATTAAAAACCAAATACGACATAACTTTTAACAAACTTTTCACTATAACAAACATGCCAATCAACAGGTTTAAACAACAACTCAAAAACCTGAACTCTTATCATGATTATATGAATAAACTTATAAACTCCTTTAATCCGGTAGCCGCAAATGGAGTAATGTGCAGGAATATTATAAGCGTTAGTTACGACGGAAAGTTATATGACTGTGATTTTAACCAAATGCTTGATATTAAAATAATTGAAAAAGATAAAGAAATATCAATTCACGATTTTGACTTTAAAACCCTTGTAAAAAGAAAAATTAGATTTGATTCACACTGTTTTGGGTGTACAGCCGGAAGTGGCAGCAGCTGCGGTGGTAATACAGCATAAAGGGATGATTAATAACAATTTAATAATTTTTCTAAAATATCCTGAACCAGGAAAAGTAAAAACAAGACTTGGTAAAGTGATTGGTTATGAGAATGCTGCAGATGTTTACTCTGTCTTTATTAAACATCTTCTTTCTACGTTCGCTGATAGTAATACTTATAAAATAACAGTTTATTATTCTCCAAAAGAAAGAGGAGATGACATTTTAAAACTTTTAAATATTGATGATATTAAACATCAGGAAGGTAAAAACTTAGGTGAAAGATTATCACATGCTTTTGAGTCTTCATTTTTAAATGGATATATAAATACTATTATAATTGGAACCGACTGCATTGAATTAACAAATGATGATATAGAGATGGCATTTACATACTTATCAGGGAGTTTTGATTCTGTAATTGGGCCTACTAACGACGGCGGCTATTATTTATTAGGATTTTCAAACAATAATCACCCTTACTTGTTTGAAAATATTGACTGGAGTACAGAGAAAGTATTTAAACAAACAATAGAAAGGATAAAACAGTCAGAAATTAAGAATAAAGTTTTGAATTATTACAATGATATTGATGAAATTTCTGATATAAACAGTAATGTTATTAAAATTATTAATAGTTATAATCCCAATCTAAGGATATTTAATTAATATATGAGAACTTTTACATTCCTTTTATTTTTTATTTTTGTATTTTCAGTGTCCTGTACTACTGATAGTTCTAATGGCATTTCAAGAACAGCAAAAAATTTCAAATTACCGTCATTTTCGGACAATGCCAATTATCAGCTAGAACAGTTTAAAGGAAAACCTGTAATAATTAATTTCTGGGCTTCATGGTGTGCACCGTGCAGACAGGAAATGCCTTTTTTAGAAAATGTATGGAAAACCCACAAAGAAAAAGAGCTGGTTTTACTGGGTATAAATGTATTAGATGATAAAGATGAAGCGGAAGATACTATACAGGAATTTGGAATTACTTATTTAAACCTTTACGACCCTGAAGGTGAAATAAAAGAAAAATATAATTTACTGGCTTTACCGGTAACATATTTTATTGATAAAGAAGGGAATATCTCAAAAATTAACTACGGACCTTTTTTGGGTAAAGAAGGCGAAGAACTTTTTAACACTCTTTTAAAAGAAATAATATAATGGACCCAAATGTATTAGAAGTTAGCTGGATAGCTGCATTCTTAGCAGGAATAATATCCTTTCTATCACCGTGTGTACTCCCACTAATTCCCGGTTACCTATCGCTTGTTACAAAACTCTCTTTTGACGAATTAACAGACACGGAAAATACCAATAAAGTAAAAGACATACTTATACCAAGTATTTTTTTTGGACTCGGTTTTACCTCAATCTTTGTATCACTTGGAATTTCAGCTTCATATATTGGCCAGTTTCTTCAGGAAAACAAATCCCTTCTTCTGCAAATATCAGGTGTAGCAATTATTTTGCTGGGATTTTTTACAATGGAAATAATAAAAATACCTTTTTTATATAAAGAAAAAAAACTTGATATTAAATCCAACAGTTTTGGTTTGATGGGTACATATTTTTTAGGATGTGCATTTGGATTTGCCTGGACACCTTGTGTCGGGCCAATTTTGGCTACAATACTTCTGTATGCAAGTACTACCGGAGGCGCTTTAAAAGGCGGCCTTCTTTTGCTGGTTTACTCAATGGGTCTGGGTATTCCATTTATATTAACCGGCATAGCCTTCAACAGGGCTTTAACAGCATTTAAATTTATCAGGAAACATTATGTTTATTATAAATATATTGTAGGGTTTACATTAATTTCAGTTGGCCTTCTTATGCTGTTTGATAAAATTTTCTATTTAAACATTTATGGTCAGAAAGTTCTCGATATTTTTGGAATTAACTTTTGGCAAAATTTCTAACTCATAATAAATTTATCTAATATTTTTATAAATTATTGACTACTTATTAATCAATTCTTATAATAGTCTATTCCATTTAATTTTTTGGAGTATTTATATGCCATTATACGAGTATCATTGTAATAAATGTGAATTAAATTTTGAAACATTGGTAACAGATAATAAAGAAGATTTGACCTGTACTAACTGTAATTCAAACGATTTAAAGAAATTATTTTCAACATTTGGCGTTAACAGTAGCAATGAATCAAATATTAGTGATAATGATATAGCAAAAACTGGATGTTGTAGCAATACGGGTTGTGGGTGTAATTAAAAAAAATAAAATTTAAACTCTTTAATTTAAATATCGGAGGAATAATCGATAATGAGTGACAATCAGTCTGATATGAAAAAAGCTGCACTAAAATATCATAGCACAGATCCTAAAGGGAAGCTGGAAGTTGTACCCACAAAGCCATGTGACACTGCATGGGATTTGTCATTAGCATACTCGCCGGGTGTTGCTGAGCCCTGCCTGGAGATTCATAAAGACGAAGACCTTGCATTCGAATATACCAATAAAGCTAATCTTGTAGCTGTAGTTTCAAACGGTACCGCGGTACTCGGACTTGGTAATATAGGAGCGCTAGCAGGAAAACCTGTAATGGAAGGTAAAGGAGTACTGTTTAAAAAATTTGCCAATGTTGATGCATATGACATTGAAATTAACACAGAAGATCCTGAAGAATTAATAAAAACTGTAAAGTATTTAGAACCTACTTTTGGTGGTATTAATCTGGAAGATATAAAAGCACCTGAATGTTTTTACATTGAAGAAAGATTAAAAAAAGAAATGGACATTCCTGTATTTCATGATGACCAGCATGGCACTGCTATTATTTCAGGAGCCGGGTTATTAAATGCATGCGAACTTGTAGGAAAAGAAATGAAGGATTTACAGTTTGCTTTTAATGGTGCCGGGGCATCTGCAATTGCCTGTGCTGAATTTTTCATAACACTTGGTGCAAAACGTGAAAACATGATTATGTGTGACAGCCGCGGTGTTATTTACGAAGGACGTAAAGAAGGTATTAATCCACAAAAAGAAAGATTTTTGATAGACACACCAAAAAGAACAATTGAAGATGCACTAAACGGAGCAGATGTATTTGTAGGATTATCAAACGGTGGTGCAATATCAAAAGATATGATAAAAAAAATGAATGACAGCCCAATTATTTTTGCAATGGCTAATCCTGACCCAGAAATTACATATCCTGATGCACACGAAGCAAGAAACGACATTATTATGGCAACAGGACGCTCTGACTACCCAAACCAGGTAAACAATGTATTGGGATTTCCTTTTATCTTCAGGGGAGCACTTGATGTAAGGGCACATGCCATAAATGAAGAGATGAAAGTAGCAGCAGCTATGTCATTAGCTGCACTTGCAAAAGAACCTGTGCCAGATAGTGTAGCTTCAGCATACAAAAACGAATCATTCGAATTTGGTCCTGATTATATCGTTCCTAAACCATTTGATCCAAGGGTTCTTGTATGGGAATCAGTTGCAGTTGCCAAAGCAGCAATTGACAGCGGTGTAGCCCGTATAAATATTGATCTCGATGAATACAAGAAAAAACTAGAGAATCAAATCAAAGATAAATTATAATACTCTTATATTGAGCAGGTATAAAAATAAAAAAACTGCGGCATTAATATCGATAGTCGCAAGTTTTTTATTATTTTGTTTAAAAATAAGTTTTGGACTTTTAACTAATTCTCTTAGTATAATTGCTTCCGCTATAGATTCTTTTCTCGATCTTTCCGCATCGATTATTAATTTTTTTTCTATCTATCATTCATCAAGACCTGCTGATGAAGAGCACAAATATGGCCACGAAAAAGCTGAAGCAATAGCTGCTCTTTTTCAGGGATTTATAATAATTACAACTTCTTTGTTTCTTATCTTTGAAGCCTTAAAAAGATTAAATACAAAGATTATATTAGATCAACTCGACAAGGGAATAATTATTATGATTATTTCTTTATTCGTAAGTTATGTTCTTTCAAGATATTTAAAAAAAGTAGCAGTTTTAACAGAAAGTATGGCACTCCATGCTGACAGTTTTCATTTTAAAACTGATCTTTATACAAATATAACAATAATTACAGGCTTGGTTTTAGTAAAAATAACTGGTCTGACTTCACTTGATTCTTTAATAACTATAATAGTGTCTTCCTTTATTATTTATTCTACATATGAAATTATTATAAATTCAATTGATGTTCTTATGGACCGTGAACTTTCCTCAGAAAAATTAGGAATTATCGAATCCACAATAAAAGATCACAGTGAGGAAATTAAAGGATTCCACAAATTAAGGACAAGGAATACCGGGGCTACAAAATTTATAGAATTTCATCTTGAAGTTAATAAAGAACTTAGTTTTATTGAAGCCCATGATATATCAGAAGAGATCATTAAAGAACTGGAAATAAAAATTCCAAATTCAGAGATTATTGTGCACGTTGACCCATCGGAATATCCTGACTATTCCTGAATTTTTATCCTTATTAAGGCAAATCTTATTCCGGCTTAATGTTATCAATAACTATTTTTGATTTTCCTTTATTTTTAGCATCTAATAGTGCCATATCAACTCTTTTTAAGATAGATATATAATCATCATCTTCTACAAGTTCGGTAATCCCTATACTAACTGACATATTAATTGTTTTTTGATCAGTTTTTATTTGAGTATTTTTTAGAATTTCCATAATTCTTAACAAAACATTGCTGGAAGTTTCAGAATCCACATTAGAAAATACAACAAGGAATTCATCACCACCCCACCTGGCAATCCAGTCACTTTCTCTTAAATTATTTTTTACTGTATTTGCAACTTCAATTAAACATTTATCGCCGACACTATGCCCATAGTAGTCATTAAAGAGTTTAAAATCATCAATGTCAAACATTGCTACAGTTAATATTTCATTATTCCTCTTAACTCTTGCTATATCTTCACTTATTCTTTTTTCAGAGCTTAACCTGTTATATACACCAGTCAGATGATCAATCATAAGGTTTTTTGTAAGTGAACTCATTTTACTGTTTATAGATTCAACAAATTCCTGGACATCTTTCATCAATACTCCAAGTTCATCACTATAAATTCCAGGTAAATTCGGTATTACCTTGTTTTTCTTATATTCATCAAGGGAATCGCATACAAGGTTTATTGGTATCAATAATGATTTTATTAAAATTGATAAAAGTACTACACCTATAGTGAATGATATAAAAAATACAAAACAAAGTAATAATATTTGTTGAATATTAAAATTATATTGAAGAAGTATTATTACAATTGGTATTAGGGCAATTAGAAAACAGATCAGGTTTATAAAGATTACTTTTGATGCGAATGTATCAAATAATCCCAGTTTTGATAAAAAATTGTACAAAAATAAATTATATTTTTTTTTCATGGCATGTGGAGGGTTTAATATAATACTTTTCTATTAAAAAACCACTATAATACATTTAATAGTAGTTGGATTTATTTATTTTTTAATTGACACAAGTTTTTTTAAGAATTCTCTTGCTGATTTAACAGTAGGTAATCTGAATCTTGCCTTAGAAACACCATGTCCTATTTTAATTGTGTAAGAATCATCAGGAAGTACTTCAAAGATGTCTTCATCTGTCCAGTCATCACCAATGGCAATTATTAAATCCCATTTTTTCTTTGACAACCAGTTTAATGCTGCTCTTCCCTTGTTTATTGCAGAATATTTAATTTCGATAACTTTATTTCCTTCCAGTACTCCTACTTCAAGGTTAACAGTAATATGAGAGAGAGTGTCTTTTAAATCCCCTACCCTTACAGCAGCCAGAGCAGGATCCACTTTTCTGTAATGCCACGCAAGTGAATAAGTCTTTTCTTCAATAAATGACCCAGGCGTTCTATCTACAAATAGTTCAAGTATTTGTCTTATGTCTTCCTTCCATTCAGTTGATAAATTTTCCTGTGTTTCCCAGTCACCATTATCTTTTATCCAAATTCCATGTTCACCTGATAATCCGTTTGTTAATTTTCCCAGCCACTCTTCTAAAGTTTCTTTATCTCTTCCGCTTATAATTACTACTTCATTTTTAGGATTTTTTGATAATATATTTAAAATATCTGTGAGTTCTTTATCTGGTTTAACATTTTTTGGGTTTTTATTAAACTCTACAAGTGAACCATCATAATCGAGTAATAACAGACAGTTTTTACTGTTCTTATACTCTTTAGATAGTACTTTCATTGTATTTTCAGAAATTTCTATTGAATGCATTTTTTCACGGAGGTCTTTTACCTGTTCAAGTCTTTCAATAAAGTCAGTTGCCCACCTCTTAAGATCATATCGTTCCAGTCTGTTTTGCATTACTTTCATTCTTAATATTTTTTCTTCTTTTGGCATCTCAATTGCGGTCTTAATAGCATCCGAGGTCTGATCAATGTCATTAGGATTAATAATTATTGCTTCACCAAGTTCTTTGGCCGTACCTGCCATTTCACCAAGAATTAGAACACCATTACCATCTGTTTTTGCAGCAACATATTCCTTTGCAACCAGGTTCATTCCATCCCTGATTGGTGTTATAAAAAGGACATCTGCTATCGAATAAAGTGAAATCAAATCATCAAAAGCAAAAGATCTGTAAAGATATCTTATAGGCTCCCAGCTTAGATTGCCGTACTTACTGTTTATACTTCCTACAAGATTATCAATCTGGTCCTTTAACTGCTTATAATGGGATACCTCTGTGCGTGAAGGAACAATAATCAAAAAGAATAAAACTTTATTTTTATAATGCGGATATTTATCAAGGAACAACTTAAAAGCTTCCAGTCGTTCTATAATTCCTTTCGTATAATCCAGTCTGTCAATTGACAGGATGTTTATATATTCTCCACCGATCCTTTTTTTTATCTTTTTTATTTTTTGTTTAACAATTTTTTTAGTTGGGGCTTTTGAATATTTTTTATAATCAATTCCCATGGGAAAGATTTCTGTTTTAATTAGTCTTTTATCTAGATTAAACTGTCCAAGGTGATGGTCTATTCCCAGTATTCTTCTTACACTCTCCCCAAAATGTCTTACGTAATCAAATGTATGGAAACCTATTAAATCTGCCCCAAGCAAACCTTCCACAATTTCTTTACACCAGGGTATTAATCTGAAAATCTCGGAAGAAGGAAAGGGTATATGCAGAAAAAATCCAATTTGAACATCAGGCATCCTGTCCCTTATTAATTTAGGCAACAACATAAGATGATAGTCATGTATCCAGATAACATCATCCGGATCGGCAATTTTTAGTATTTCTTCACAAAACTTTTCATTTACTTCTTTATATCTTTGCCAGAATTTATTTTCATATATTGCGTACTGAACAAAATAATGAAACAGTGGCCATATAGTTTCATTTGCAAATCCATGATAATATTCGTCTATTTCTACATCGGATAATAATACTGGGTATAAATTCTGTTTATTTAAGATACTGTTTAGGTCATCTATCTCTTTTTTCTTACTCTTGGTAAAATCCATACCCGGCCAGCCAATCCAGATTTTTTCATTTTTAACCTTTAATGAACTGATTCCGGTTGCTAAACCTCCGACGCTTGTTTCTACTTTCATTTTTCCGCTGGAAGTATTTAAAGTTATGGGTAACCTGTTTGAAACAATTATAAGTTTATTCATATGGATTAAATTCTATAGACTATATTTTAAATAATTAATCAGACTTTTACCTGGATAATACTAATAGATATGCAAAATATTAAAACAAATTTATCAGCCATACTAACTTTTTCAGCAATTCTGCTTTTTATATTTATAATGTATTTAGCTCTTTTTTCAAAAAATACAACTGTACAGGTTTCTCCACTTGTCGGAAAAACAGCCCCTTCATTTATATTAAATACATTTGATAATAAAACTATAAGCTTCGAAAGTTTAAAAGGGAAATCAGTGGTATTAAATTTTTGGGCTTCCTGGTGTATACCTTGCAAAGAAGAGACATCTGCCATAAACAGGGCTAATTTAAGGTTTAAGGATTCTAATATTGTTTTTATAGGTGTAAACATCTGGGACGACAGGGAAAATGCACTAAATTTTATTGATCTTTACCCATCAGATTATGCAAATGTTTATGATCCATCCAATGAAATACATGTAAATTATGGTATTCAGGGTGTTCCTGAGACTTTTTTTATAAATAAAGAAGGTACAATTTTAAACAGGTTCCAGGGAGAATTAAACGACAATATTCTCAACTATTTTTCAAACCAACTTCTAAATAATAAATTATGATCAAAAAAAATAAATTAACTTTTATATTTATATTAGCCCTTATCTTTGCTAATATATTAATTTTTAATTCTTATGCTGATTCTATTGATAAACAGGTCTCCGAGATTTCAAATGAACTGCTTTGTCCTGTTTGCAGGGGACAAACCGTATCTGAATCAAATTCTGATCTTGCTAATGATTTCAGGGCTATTATTAAAACAAAATTAAAAGAAGGCCAGTCAAGAGAAGATATCTTAAAATATTTTACAAGCAGGTATGGAGATTCCGTACTGGCTTCCCCTCCTGCTAAAGGTTTCAGGCTTATTATTTGGATTTTACCTATTGCGGTAATACTGTTTGGTTTAATTTCTTTAATCAGATTCCTGAGGATTAAAAATATGATCCTAAAAAGCAGTATCAGGAAAACTGAGAATGAAAAATATTTAGATGAAGTTGACGATGAACTTAATAAGCTGGATTAAATACTAAAATATTTAGTAAATTTTTCTTCAATCAGTGCTGTTTCCCTTTCGCTATTAAACCAGGTTATATCTTTTTCTTTTCTGAGCCATGTTATCTGCCTTTTGGCATATCTTCTTGTATTCTGTTTTATTAAATTAACAGCTTCATCCTTTTCTAAGTTACCAGACAAAAAACTATTTAATTCCTTATAGCCAATTGATTTCATGGGTTTTAAAGTTTTCTCATACCCCATTTTTCTTAGTTTCTGAACTTCTTCCATAAAACCATTCTCTATCATGTTATCAACCCGCTGATTTATTCTTTGGTTCAGATCATCCCTTTCCATTTTTAAACCAATCTTACATACATCATAACTATCGGACTCAAAATTATGTCTTTTTTGTAGGTCTGACATTTTAATTCGTGAGCTAAAATATACTTCAAGTGCCCGCTGTATCCTTATATAATCGTTAGTTTCAATTTTACCGGCAGATTCAATATCAATCTTATTTAATATTCTGTAAAGATAAGCTAAACCCTTATTTTCCTTAATTAATTGTATTTTATTTCTTATTTCAGGGTTTAATTCACTTTCATCTATTAAGCCGGAAAGAAGAATTTTAACATAAAGAAAAGTTCCCCCAACTACTATTATCTTTTTATTTTCATCAGACAATTTGGAAATTACTGACTCTGCCATTTTTTTAAATATAGCAGCATTAAATTCCTGTTTTGGTTCAATTATATCTACCAAATAATGTGGAACAATATTTCTTTCTTCGGGCGTGGGTTTAGAAGTGCCAATATTAAAATATTTATATACCTGAAGCGAATCGGCATTAATTATTGATGCACCATACTTTTTTGCCAGTCTGAATGCAACTGTTGATTTGCCGATTGCTGTAGGACCAAGAATAACAAATAGTTTAGGTTTTATTCTTTTATTACTCAAGGTTACAACTAATTGTTAAAGTTATTTATAATCTTCTATATTTTCACTTAATGCTTCTTTTCTACTAAGCCTGACTTTTCCGTCTCGCTCTTTTGATATACATTTAACGAGTATTTCATCACCTTCATTTAATATATCAGTCACGGCTTTTACCCTTTCAGGAGCGAGTTCCGATATATGTACAAGTCCGTCTTTACCACCAACAAGTTCTACTATAGCTCCAAAATCTAGAATTCTCTTAACTTTACCGTAATAATATTCACCTACTTCAAGTTCCTTAATAATATTAGTAATAAAGTTAATTGCTTTTTCACATGATTCAGCGTCGGGTGAAGCTATGTTAACCTTACCATCATCATTAATATCAATTTGAACACCGGTTTCTTCTACTATTTTCTTTATCATCTTACCGCCAGGGCCAATTACATCCTTTATTTTATCCTGTGGTACCATCATAGTCTGAATCTTTGGTGCATAAGTTGATATATCTTCTCTGGATGTTGAAATAGAAGAGTTCATATTCTCTAAAACAAAAAAGCGGGCATCTTTTGCCTGGCTAAGTGCAGTTGTTAAGATTTCTTTTGTAACTCCTGTTACCTTTATATCCATCTGAACTGCTGTAATTCCTTTTTCAGTACCGGCAACTTTAAAATCCATATCTCCAAGATGGTCTTCATCCCCAAGAATATCAGATAAGATTACAAAATCATCGCCTTCTTTTATAAGCCCCATTGCAATACCTGCCACAGGAGAACTTATTGGAACACCTGCATCCATTAACGACAAAGAAGCACCGCAAACTGTTGCCATCGAAGAAGAGCCATTGGACTCGGTTACTTCTGAAACAATTCTTATTGTATAAGGAAAATCATCACTATCAGGCAGTACAGGCAAGATTGCTCTTTCGGCTAAAGCGCCATGTCCAATTTCCCTTCTGCCGGTACCAAGACGGTTTGAAACTTCACCTACTGAATATGGCGGGAAATTGTAATGAAGCATAAATTTCTTAGTAATGTCACCATCAAGGGAATCAATTCTTTGCTGGTCATAAGAAGTACCCAGAGTAGCAACTACAGCTGCCTGGGTTTCACCTCTTGTAAACAGAGCTGATCCATGAGTCCTTGATAGAAATGGAACATCTACAGTAATTTTTCTTACAGTTGTAAAATCTCTTGTATCAAGTCTTACCTTATCGTTTACAATAATTCCCCTGACAAGATCTTTTAACAACTTGTCATAGGCTTTTAAAATCTCTGATTCCATGCCTTCATATTTTTCAGCATACTCTTCAAGTAGTTCTGTCTGTACTCTCTTTATAAGATCTCTTCTTTCAGACTTTGAATCTACAATAATAGAACTTTTTAGTTTTTCACTTGCAAACTGTTTAACAATTTCAGTTATTTCTGTATTTTCTTCAGCTTTTGTAATTTGTCGTTTTTCTATATTTAATCCATCGATAAGTTCTTCCTGCAATTTAATCAGTTCTTTTGCACAATCATGGGCATACATAAGTGCATCAATTACATCACCTTCACTTGCCTCTTTAGCACCGCCTTCTACCATTACAAGGGCTTCATTTGTTGCAGCAACAATTATATTCAGATCACCCTCTTCTCTTTGTGATGGTGATGGATTAAAAACAAATTCGTTGTTAACTCTTCCAACTCTAACTCCGCCAATAGGACCTTCAAAAGGTATATCCGAAATCATTAATGCAGTAGAGGCAGCGGTAAGAGCTAATGTATCAGGCGAATTTTCCTGGTCAGTAGACATAACGGTAATAATTACCTGTGTTGGATATTTAAAATCTTTTGTTATTAAGGGCCTGATTGGCCTGTCAATTAATCTTGATGTAAGTACTTCATGCTCAGAAGGTCTTCCTTCTCTTTTAAAATACCCGCCCGGGATCTTACCCGCAGCATAAGACTTTTCCTGGTAGTTAATTGTTAGCGGCAAAAAATCTTCTTCTATAGGTTCGTTTGTTGCTACTACTGTTGCTAAAACTGTAGTACCACCGCATGTAGCCATTACCGAGCCTGATGCCTGTTTAGCAACTCTTCCTATTTCAAACTTATACTGTTTTCCGAATAGTTCTTTTTCAACTGTTTTAAATGGTATTGGCAAGGAGTTCCTCCTGAACTTTTTACTTTCTCAATCCTAGTTTTTTAATCAAATCGCCGTACTGCCCCGGTTTAGTTCTTTTCATATAGTTGAGCAGTTTTCTTCTTTTAGCAACAAGCCTTACCAATCCTCTCCTGGAATGGTTATCTTTGGGTGCATTTTTCATATGTTCTGAAAGATATACTATTCTTGTTGATAAAAGTCCTATCTGTACTTCGGTTGCGCCGACATTTGTTATAACATCACTATATTCTTTAACAACCTCTAACTTGTCTTCTCTATCGAGTGGCATTGTTTCCTCCGAAATTTTAAGAATAATTTAATACTCTTAATACTTTAAATATTGTTTCGTTATTATTTATGTTATTTATTTCAACAGTGGATTTAAGAGATTTTAATATCGCTATTGTTTGGGTCCCATTATTAATTACAAGTTTGTCATTGGTCTTTAACGATGGAATTTCCAGACTTTTGAAATAATTTTTTATTAGCTTTTTTCCATTTCTTATTATCTTTTCAAGTTCATCATCAACGCATAAAGTCGAATACTCTTTTAATAAGTCGCTGATACCCGTTAATTTATAGTTGTTATCCTCAATTTCATTCAAATTAAATGAATCGTCTATCTTAAACTGACCGCTGGATACCCTTTTCAATTCTTTAAGACTTCCGCCGTATCCCAGTTTAATACCGATATCACTTGCTAACGTTCTGACATAAGTACCTTTTGTGCATCTTACAAAAAATTCTATATAGGGAGATTTAAATGATATTAATTCTATCTTATCAATAAAGACCTCTCTGGGTTTTCTCTCTATGACTTCCCCTTTTCTGGCTAATTTATAAAGCCTTACACCATTAACTTTTAGTGCAGAATACATGGGAGGTATCTGGAAGATAGTACCCTTAAAAGAATTAAGACATGTTAATATATCATTTTCTTCAATTTTTCCAACAGTCTTATTATTTATTATATTTCCTGTCTCATCAAGTGTATCCGTTTCAATTCCTAAATTAATTATTCCTATATACTCTTTATACTCCTCATTTAAATACGGTATAAGTTTTGTAGCTTCATTTAAGCAAATGGGGAGCACTCCTGTTGCGAATGGGTCAAGTGTTCCTGTGTGTCCTGCTTTTTTAATATTTAATATTTTTTTTACCCTTCCAAGTATTTTATTGGATGTAAACCCCTTAGGCTTATCAACAACAATAACCCCATTCATCAGATAACCTCTTTAATGGTTCCTAAAAGGTCTTCTTTGACTTTTGACAACTCACCATCAATGGTCAGGCCGGAAGCTTTTACATGCCCTCCTCCGCCATACTTTTGTGCAATTGCCGATACATCTACTTCATATTTGGATCTAAGACTTACTTTCCATCTTGGAAGCTTTTCACCGTTCTTATTTTCCTGCCTTAATAGTACTGCAACAGATATGCCGTTTATTTTTCTTGGTATATTGATTATTCCCTCTGTATCTTCTCTTGTGGTCCCTGTTTCAGCAAACATCTCATTATCAATATAGACGGACGCTATTTTATTTGTTTCATCTATTTCAAGTGTATTTAAGGCACGTGCGATCAAATTTATTTTCTTTAATGGTTCATTTTCATAAATAGCCTGTGAAATAAATTCTGGTTCGGCGCCATATTCAACTAATTCGGATGCAATTTTTAAGGACTCTGCATTTGTATTTGAATATCTGAATGAACCTGTATCCCCTACTATGGTTGAATAAATAAGAGTCGCTATATTTTTAGTAATTTTAATATCCATAGAATTGAGAATTTTATATACCATCACACCGGTAGAGGCTGCCCCTGTATCCACCCAAACCAGCTCATGATCCTCATTGTTCGTATTGTGATGGTCAATAACAATTTTCTCTTTATATTTCACTGTCTTCATAAATTCGTGAAATTTAATTCCCGGCCTCATATCATCTGCACTGTCCAATAGGAAAATACATTCATATCTGTCTTTCAGTAAATTTATATCACTAAATACTCTTTTCCATTCCGGTAAAAACTTTAAGTGATCAGGAGTTACATTGTTATTGTATAAATCTACATTTTTACCAAGACTTGCTAAGCCAAGACCAAGCGCCAGGGTTGATCCCAGAGCATCACAGTCTGGATTCTCATGGGAAGTTAGTAGGAAATTATCTGAATTATCAATAATATTTTTTATATTATCTATCTCATTCACTGTCCAAATTCCTTAGGAGTTCATCTATTTTGTATCCATTTTCCAGGACTGAATCGAATTCGAACTCTATTTTTGGTGTTTTCTTCATACTTAATTTTTGAGATATCTTTTTTCGTATGTAACTACTTGCACTGTTGAGTCCCTTATTTATTTCACCTATATCAGCATCTTCGTCCATTTTAGTAAAATAGAGTTTAAGATATCCCATATCATCTGAGATATGGTAATTGGTAAGTACCACTGATTCTAACCTGGGGTCCCTTATCTCGGATTTAGCCAGCATTCCTGAAATTTCCTTCAGTATCTGTTCGCCAACCCTTTTTGATCTTTTATAGCTAAATCCCATTTTATTAGTATTTTAATAACTCTATTTCAGTATCCACAACCTGATAATTACTGCCTTCGTTTATATAGTTTAACGCTTTATCCAATACAGAATTAATATATGTAATTTCATTAGATACAGTGACAACGGCGATTACAGACTTTTTCCAGTTATTAAGAAATTCAACTTCAGAAACAGAGAGATTTGAATACTTGGTTTTTAATTTTTGGATAAGGCTTTTTATAATTTTTCTTTTGTCTTTTAATGACCTGCTTGACTCAATATAAATTTCTAACTTAAGTAATCCAATAACCATTTACCTACAGTTCTTGTTTTGTTTCTTCGAATTTGAAGATTTCGAAGGTATCTCCTTCCTTTATATCATTATAATTAACTACACTGATTCCACATTCAAAACCAGATTGTACTTCCTTTACATCATCTTTAAATCTTCTAAGTGAATCAATCTTACCTTCATATATTTGTACTGAATCCCTTATAACGCGAATATTATTATCTCTTTCGACTTTGCCGTCGGTAACCATACACCCAGCAATTGTACCAATTTTTGAAATATGAAAAGTTTCCTTAACATCTACATGTGCTGTGATAACTTCGCTAATAAGCGGCTCCAGAAGGCCTTCCATTGCGTCTTTTATTCTGTTTGTTACATCATAAATAATTTTATGCAGTTCAAGGGAAACCCCTTCTTTTTCGGCTATTTTTAAAGCATTATTATCCGGCCTTACATTAAATCCAACGACAATGGCGTTTGATGCACTTGCGAGGACTATATCAGTCTCATTTATTCCGCCAACTCCGGCATGGACTATATTAACAGTACATTTTTCACCACTTAGTTTTAATAAAGATTCTTTTAAAGCTTCAACAGATCCATGTGTATCGCCCTTAACAACAATAAATAGCTCTTTTACTTCATCTTTTTCCAGATTTTCAAATAGCTGTTCAAGTGAAACTTTTATATCTGGGACTACGGTTTTCTTTCTTAATTTTAATTCCCGTTTACTAATTACATCTTTGGCAGTCTTTTCGTCTTTAACAACATAGAATCTCTCTCCAGCTGTTGGTACACCAGACAAGCCCATAATTTCAACAGGAATTGACGGGCCTGCTTCCTTGACGTTAGATCCTTTTTCATCTTTTAGTGCCTTGACCCTACCCGAATAGATCCCTGACATTACATAGTCCCCTACTATTAAAGTACCTTCAGTAACTATTACAGTAGAGATAGCCCCTCTTCCCTTATCAAGCTTAGCCTCAACAATAACTCCGTTTGCACGTTTATCTTCAACGGCTTTAAGTTCAAGTATATCAGACTGGAGCAGAACTAAGTCTAGTAGTTCCTTTATACCCTGTTTTGATTTAGCAGAAACTTCTGAAAACAGAGTATCTCCTCCCCATTCTTCTGAAATTAATCCATTTTCAGATAACTGCCTCTTAATTTTCTCAATATCAGCTTCATCTTTATCTATTTTATTTACAGCAACAATAATGGGAACCTCAGCTGCTTTAGCATGGTTAATAGCTTCAAGAGTTTGAGGCATAACTCCATCATCTGCAGCAACTACCAATATTACGATATCTGTAATACTGGCTCCCCTTGCCCTCATTGAAGTAAAAGCCTCATGCCCCGGCGTGTCAATAAAAGTAATCACCTTGTTATTAACATTTACCTTGTAAGCACCAATATGTTGTGTAATTCCACCTGCTTCACCTGTTACAACACTTGTCTCCCTGATACTGTCCAGTAATGTCGTTTTACCATGGTCTACATGACCCATTACAGTTACTACCGGAGGTCGTGATACCAATGTGTCATTTTCATCATTTTCAAGTAAAAATTCTTCTTCTTCATATATTTCAACTTCTATATTCTGTCCGTATTCTTCAGCAAGAATAATTGCAGTATCGGAATCTATATCCTCATTTATTGTTGCCGGCATACCTAGCTGCATAAGTTTTCTAACTAATGCAATTCCTTTAATACCCATTTTTTTTGCAAGTTCACCTACGGCAATTGTCTCACCAATTTTAATAAGCTTTATACCAGGATCTTCCATTTCAGGCCTGATACCTGTTGGTCGTTCACCTGTATATTTTTGCTGTTTGTAACTTTTATCCGGGAAAGCTCTGTTTCTTTGCCCATGCCTGCCCTTTCTATCCCCGGCAGCAGTTTTAGGTTTTAATTTTCTATCATCAACTACGTATTCTTTTTTCCGGGTAGGAAGTTTTGTTCTAAATGCTTTTCTTAATTCTTCAAGTGCCTCTTCGTCTACAATTTCTTCTTTGTTTACTTTTACTTTCTTTGTTTTTTTCTTCTTTTTTGGATCTTCGTCTTTAAAATCACCGCTTTTTGCAGTTGATTTTCCTTTCTCAGCTCCTATAACTTCATCAACTTTATTTTGAACTTCCAGATCTTCGGTATCAACTATTTCTTCCTGAATTTCTTTTACTTCGTCGGTTCCAACAGTTTCAGTTTTAGCAGTAATTTCTTCTACATCTTCTTTTTCCTTTACAGGAACGGCCTTATCTAAAGATGTATCTACATCTTCATCTTCTTTTAATTCTACAATTTCTTCAGACTTTTCTACTTCCTCAACTTTTTTCTTTTTTCTTAAAACAACTTTATTTCCTTTTCTTCTTTCAACAACTTCCTGTCCTGATTCAGATTTAAAGACCTTTATCTCTTCCGTTACTTCTTCCTTGCTTTCAGGGGAATCTGCCTTGGATTTTGTTGCAATTTTTTCTTTTATTTTTTGAATATAATGATCCTCAATTGCACTTGCATGGCTTTTTAACTCAAGGCCAAGATCCTTAGCTGCTAGAATAATATCTTTATTGGTTACAGCTATTTCTTTTGATAATTCGTATACTCTGACTTTTCCCATATTTGTTATTTATCTATACTTTATATTGCAATATTTGCTAAAGTAATTTAGCCCTCTTCGTTATTATTTTTTTCTTCTTCTTTTTCAGTTGATTCGGCTTCAACTTTATCTTCTTCTTTTTCAGCTGGTTCGGCTTCAACTTTACCTTCTTCTTTTTCAGTTGGTTCGGCTTCAACTTTATCTTCTTCTTTTTCAGCTGGTTCGGTTTCAACTTTATCTTCTTCTTTTATTTCTTCCTGGACTTCTTCTGTCTCTGCTTCTAAGTCTTCCACAGTCATTTGTTTTAGTTTGTTTTTTAAAGCAATACGTGCAGCAGTCTGAATTTTTTCTATCTCCTCCAGTTCATCCAATGAAGACATTCTTAACAACTGCTCCGGATCTGCAAAAGCTATATCCTCAAGACTTCTAAAACCTTCGTTGTAAAGTAAATTTGCAGATACCTCACCAACTTTCGGAAGGCTCATCATTAATGCAATTACTTCCTGCTGTTCTTTTTTAACCTCTGATTCGGTTTTAATATCTATCTTGCAGTCTGTAAGCTGTGATGCAAGCCTTACATTCTGGCCTTTTCTGCCGATTGCAAGTGATAGCTGGTCATCATCAACAATGACTTCCATTGCCCTGTTGCTTTCATCAATTATCACTTTATTTACTTTTGCTGGAGATAATGCATTACATGCATATCTTGCTGTATCATTCGACCAGGGGATTATATCTATCTTCTCTCCCCTAAGCTCCTGAATAATATTTTGAACTCTTGCCCCTCTCATCCCCACACAAGCACCTACGGGGTCAACATCGGGGTCTTTTGAATCTACGGCTATTTTTGTTCTTCCACCAGGGTCACGTGAAATTGCCTTAATTTCTACAATCTGTTCATTTATTTCAGGTACTTCTGTAATAAACAGTTTCCTTACAAAATCATTACTTGATCTGGACAATATTAATTGTGGCCCTTTCTTGGCTTCTACGATATCAAGTAAAATAGCTCTAATTCTTTCTTTAGGTTTGTAATATTCTCTTGGCACCTGCTGTTCTTTTGGCAATACTGCCTCTGTTCTACCAATATCTACTATTACATTTTTTCTTTCAACTCTTCTTACAATACCGCCTACAAGGTCACCTTTTCTGTCAATAAATTCACCAAAGATCACCCTTCCCTCAGCTTCTTTGAGTTTCTGAAGTACTTTCTGTTTTGCATTCTGAATTGCTATTCTTGTGAAATCGGGATTTATCTTTACACCTATCATGTCCCCTATTTCAGCATCTGGGTCTAATTCACTAGCCTCATCTAAAATAATTTCAATGTCCGGATCTAGTAACTCTTCAACAACTTCTTTAAACTCGAAAAGTTCAACTTCTCCTTCTGTTTCATTATAATGAACCTCAAGTTCATTATACTTATCATCCATTCTAAATAATTTTTCTGCAGCAGAAAGGACAGAATCCTCCACTGCTTTAATTATTTCGTCCTTATCGACGCCTTTATCCTTAACTACGGAATCTATAACTCTGCTGAGTTCCGTAAGCATTGCTGCCTCCTAAAAATCTATTTCTAAATTTGCTTTATTTATTTGATGATAGGAAAGACTGTAGATTATTCCATCTATATCCATTTCAATACCCTCATCATTTGTATCTTTCAGATACCCTTTAAATACTTTCCTGTTTTCAATTGGTTCGTTGGTTTTAATTAAAACCAATTTACCTTCATATCTTTTAAAATCCTCTGATTTCTTTAACGGTCTTCTAAGCCCCGGGGAAGATACCTCTAGCACATATCTTTCGGCTATTACTTCATTCACATCTAGTAGTGTACTCAATTCCCTGCTTATAATTGCACAATCTTCAACAGTTATACCGTCTTTCTTATCAATAAAAAGCCTTAATACTTTTCCTACGCCCTCTTTTCTGAATTCCAGGTCGACAAGTTCCATATCTTTGCCCCTTAAAAGGGGTTCAGCCATCTTAATAATATTTTCATTAACACTATTTTGTGCTTCGTTTTCCATATTTTTACAATAAAAAAAGCGGGCTACAACCCGCTTTCAAATAATAATTTGTGTTATATAATACATAAACGATATAATTTGAGCAAGAAGACTATCATTATTTAATTTTTTTAAAACATAAATCCATGTATTTAATAAAAATAATCATAAAATCCCTCAAATTTGATAAATCTGTTTACCGCGATGCGAAGAACAATCCCGGTTTCCTGAGATATTCTCTTCTTATAGTACTACTAGTCAGTTTATGCACGGGAATTGGTACTATAAACCTTACAAATAACAGTTCTATAATAAGGGACCTTTTATTTTCAATTATAGGTTGGTTGATATGGACATCAATAATCTATGTTATTGGTGTTAAATTTATGAAAAACAGCTCAACCTTTACCCAGCTCGCAAGTACACTTGGTTTGGCATATTCTCCCGGCGTATTTAATATTTTGGGATTAATACATTTCATTTCACTACCATTACTCGCAGTTACAATTATCTGGACAATAATATCTTTCATATTTGCATTAAAACATGCACTTTCAATATCTGCCGAAAGGGCATTTCTTATATCACTGCTTAGTTTTGTACCCTTTATAATCTTTAGAAGTTTACTGTTCTTTCTATGATTTATTTTTTAAACTGAGATAAGCAGTCTTTAATTTTTCAATTAAATTCCTATCTTCAATACCACTAAACTTTATTTTATTATAAATTGTTGTAATTGTTTTAAATTCTTTGTTTTTTGCCCTGGTTCCAACATAATCCATAAATTCATTTGATGTCATAAAAGGCTTTTTTACAAAACCCTTTTTTTTCATTATAACAACCGATTTTTTATAAGTTTCTGTTGCAACAGAGTTTTTAGCATTCCCCCTTACTTTTAAAAATATTATTTCTTTATATTTTTTAAAAAATATTATAAGCAGAATTACAATTACAAAAACTAAAAAATATATTCGTAAATTTGCCGGTTTTAGTTGTGAGGAAATATTAAAATTAAATTTAGCTGACCTGTTGCTTATATTTTTTAATATCCGCTGCTGATCTTTGACACTATAATCAACCACGTACCTGTTCCACCTGTATTTTAAGTACTCAAGTGATCCTGTTATTATATTAAACCCCGTATACAGATCTGTATCATTTCCGGGTGTAGGGTCAAAAGTTACCCATCCGGAACCGGGAAATAACACTTCTACCCACGCATGAGCATCACTTTCCCTTATCAGATAGTATTCACCAATTGAGTTATATTCGCCTCCAACAAAACCTGTAACGAGTCTGGAGGGTATTCCCATTTCTCTCAATATTACAACCATAGCCGTAGCAAAATATTCGCAGTGACCTTCTTTATCTTCAAAAAGGAACTGATCAAGTGGAGGACTCTCACCAATATTATCAAGAACTCTTGTATAACTTAAATTATTTTTTAAATACTGCTCTACATTTTTTACATTTTCATACCGGGAAGAATTTTCATTATAAAGTTCTTCAGTTAAGTCTTCTATATCAGGGCTTACATTAAATGATTCTGTAAATTCAAACCTGATTTTTTTAGGATTAATATGATTATCTCTTATTAATTTTTCTTCATCGGGTACCGAAAGGTCAGAGTAGGCAAGGTATTTAATATTGTTTGTAAAATACCCACTATGATAATAAGAGTTATTTACCGTAAAAAGATTTCTGAAAGGAAGGTCAGCGAAGGCAAAAGGCATATTTGCAGAAAAAATAACATCCGTGTCCAGTGGCTGAGCTACTACTTCCTGTATGGCCAGATTGTTTTTATTATTTTTGCCCAGGACAAACAGGCCATCATAGTTCTTACTTACCCTTGTTTTTTGATTTTTATTTCTTTGTGTCCAGAATTTTCCATCAAAGTAATCAAGTGCAACACCCCTCCAGTAAATTGTTTCAGGTAGTTCACTTTTAGTCTTATTAAGAAATTTAACTCTCATTACCGGAGAACTGTCTTTTTTTATTTCCCCTACCTGTCCGAGTTCTATTTCATCATTAAAACCAGTGCTTAATTTTTGTTTGTTTAACAAAGAACTTGATAAAAAGTTCCCTTTAAATCGAGGCATTAATAAAAAAACCGAAAGGCTCAGAACAATAACACTTATCCATATAACTGTTGCAGAGCTAAATAGAGTACGGTATCGAAAGTTGCTATCTTTTTTTATACCGTCTTTTATACCGTATTGTTCTTTATAAATATTAAAAAGGAAGATTGTAATTACAGACAATAAAATAAAAAATAGCAGCAATATCCCAAAATATACCCTGGTAGTTGTAACCGCACCCGCTAAAAGCTGGAAAAAACTGATAAGTATTATCTGTTCGTAATCTTTTGTTTCTTTTTTCCCAAGGAACTTTATCAACTGCACATATACAATAAAATAAATAAGCACAGTTATTAAATCCTCGTTAAATAAAAACAATCTTAAACCAAGGATTAGAATCAGAAGGACAGCAAGTATATTACAATATGTATTCTTTAGAAGGAACTTCCTTTCACTTAGGTCTGAATACAAACTGGCAACCAGTACCAGAAGATACAAAAAAACCAATATTATATTTATACTGTTGTTAATTGATAAAGTTAAAAACCCTGTTAAAGCCAGGAGGTGTGTAAATATTGATAGATTTTTTCTTATATCCATATCAACTGAGTAAATATTTTATTTCCATTTCCTTTAATTTTTTTATTTTCTTTTTTATATCTGCCGCTTTTTCATATTCATGTTTACTTGATGATTTTTTCATCTCTCTAAACAGAGTTTCAATTTCCTTTGGAATTTTATCAGGCGGTATTTTATACAGGCTCTCTTCTTCATCTTTTGTAATAGTTAGATAGTCAGATTCATAAATTGATTCCAGGATATTTGAGATATCTTTCTTTATAGAGCTCGGTGTAATATTATTTTCCATGTTATAACTGTTTTGAATTTTTTGCCTTCTGCCTGATTCTGCAATAGCATTTTTCATCGAGTTAGTAATTCTGTCTGCATATAGAATTACTTTACCGTTTACATTCCTTGCCGCCCTTCCAAATGTCTGTATCAGTGAGGTTTCCGAACGCAGAAAACCTTCCTTATCCGCATCAGTAATTGCTACCAGGGAAACTTCGGGAATATCCAGCCCTTCTCTTAATAGATTTATACCAACCAGCACATCATATTCTCCAAGCCTTAGATCCCTTACAATTTTAATTCTTTCAAGTGTGTCAATATCTGAATGCAGGTATCTGACCTTTATACCTATCTCTTTATAGTACGAGGCGAGATCTTCTGCCATCTTTTTTGTTAATGTTGTAACCAGTACCCTTTCTTTATTTGCAACTGTATTCTTAATTTCTTCTAAAAGGTCATCGACCTGGTTTTCAGCACTTTTAATTACAATTACAGGGTCCCTTAAACCAGTAGGCCTTATTATCTGTTCGACAACATAATCTTTAGATTTATCTAATTCATACCCGGCTGGAGTTGCTGATACATAGATAACCTGCCCTACCCTTTGGGTAAATTCTTCAAAATTGAGCGGCCTGTTATCAAGGGCAGACGGCAGCCTGAAACCATTTTCAACCAGGGTCATTTTCCTGCTTCTATCCCCGTTATACATTGCCCTAAGCTGTGGTACCATCTGGTGACTTTCATCAATAATACAAAGAAAATCATCGGGAAAATAGTCAAGCAAAGTATATGGAGATTCTCCTGGTTTTCTGCCGGATATATGTCTTGAGTAATTTTCAATTCCAGGACAAAAGCCCATTGTTTTTAAGAGTTCCAGGTCATAGTTTGTTCTTTCCTTTATTCTCGTCCTTTCTACTTCCATTGCCTCGGCCTGAAAATATTCAAGTCTTTCATCCAGTTCTTCCTTGATTGTCTCAATTGCTTTTTTTAACTTTTCTTTTGGGGCAACATAATGGGAACCCGGGAATACGGTTATTTTATTAACCTCTTTTATCTTTTTGCCGTTAACCGGATTTATTTCCGAAATTCTTTCAACTTCATTACCAAAAAACTCAACTCTGTATGCAGTTGATTCTTTATCAGAGGGAAAAATATCAACAACTTCACCCTTGACCCTGAAAGTGCCTCTTTCAAGATCACTTAATATTCTGCTGTACTGAACATCGGTTAGTCTCTGGATAAGTCTTTCACGGCCAAAATTTTCGTCTTTTTTCAAAATCGTTAACATTCCATAGTAGTCAGAAGGGGAACCAATCCCGTAAATAGAAGAAACGCTGGCTACAATTACTACATCTCTTCTTTCAAACAAAGCTGTAGTTGCAGAATGACGAAGCCTGTCAATTACCTCATTTATAGAAGAATCTTTTTCGATATATGTATCGGTAGCCGGTATATATGCCTCGGGTTGGTAATAATCGTAATAACTTACAAAATAGTGGACTTCATTTTCTGAGAAATAATCTTTTAATTCTGAATAGAGCTGTGCAGCAAGAGTTTTGTTATGAGCAAGAATTAAAGTTGGCCTTTGGACAGTATTAATAACATTTGCAATGGTAAATGTTTTACCGCTTCCCGTAACACCAAGAAGTACCTGGTCTGTAATACCGTCATTTACACCTTGTACTAATCTGTCTATTGCGTTGGGCTGGTCGCCCTTTGGCTGGTAATTGCTGGTTAAGACAAAGTTCTTTTGCACATCGATAAGTTTAATTCATTCCGAGATAAAATTAAGAAACAAATAATTAGTAAAAAGTTTGCCCTTTCATCAGGCAGTCATCCATAAAATAGATTGTATTTTTTGGATTACCTTTAATATACCTCTCTTTTATTAACTGCAGTTGAGACCTTTGTTTAGGTGTAAGGATTTCACGAATTTCCCAAAACATGTTTACCTTTAATTTATGACCATCTGCTTTTAATACATTTATCTCATCAGTTACTTCAAGAACATCTTCTCTTGTTGAATCAGAGTTTTGTATAAGTTTTTTTAGTTTCTTTTCTTTCTTGTTGAGTTCTTTATTAAAATACTTTATTTCACCCTTGTACCTTTGGAATATGGTTTCAATATTTTTTACCTGAGCTTGAGTAAGTTCCAGTTCTTCCACAACCTGTCCGTTTCTCCACCATAATTTTTTATTTTTATTCTTTCCTGCAAATACAGAACTTGTGAAAAAAAGAGTTAATACAAACATTAAAGTGAACGCTCTGCTATATCTCAACACAAAATCTCCCTAAATTAATTTTCAAGATCTTCCCACGGCCCATATACATTTAGCCCTTCAGGTGAATTTTTACTTAATGCTTCTTCAAGATTATTAAAAAGCAACTCATCATCTGCATCATATACGTAACCGTCTTTTTCTTCTTCCAGTACAAAGTTGTTTACTATAATTGTGCTTAGCAATAAAAATACTGCAAGTGAAGAAGCAAATGCCCATTTCTTATTCATAAAACTGAAGTTAAAAAATGACCTGCTTTTCCTTTCTTCATCACTGGAAACAGTTTTCCAGAACTTTCGAATATAGTCATTGCCTGGTTCAATTTCTTCTACCGAGGCCATATAATTCCAAAGTTTTTTTGATTCTTCAAAATGCTTTTGAACTTCTTCAGAACCATTAACTTTTGACAAAAGAATTTTACTTTCTTCATCGTTTAGTTCGCCTGAGAAATAGTCCTCTATATTCTGAACTGTATTTTCATCAATCATTCTAGTTTATCTCGTCCATATGGGGTTTAAGTATTTCTACCAGTTTGGCCCTTCCCCTGAAAATATGGGTTTTAACAGCCCCTACGCTGCATTCCAGAGCTTCAGATACTTCGACATAAGACAGTCCCTGGTATTTGCATAGAGTAATGGCCAGTCTCTCTTTTTCAGGAAGTGTACTTATCGCCGTCATTACCCTGTCGTTCAGCTGTTTTCTCTGCATAAGATTTTGGGCATTTTCGGATTTTATATCTTCGAGGTCACCGATGTTTTCCCTAATCTCGTCAAGACTGATATTTAAATTTTTCTTTTTTAAATTTGTAAGGCATAAGTTCGTTGCTATCTTGTACAACCAGGTTGAAAACTTTGCCTGTGGCTCATATGTATTTATAGATTTATACACTCTTAAAAACACTTCCTGCGTCAGGTCTTCACATATGTCGGCTTTATAAGTAAATTTGTAAATAAAATTCAAAATTCCCTTATAATGCCTCCTCATTAATTCATTAAACGCACTTTCATCTCCGGACTTCGCCCTAAGAGCAAGTTCATGATCACTTTCTGTTTGCATACTAAGTCGTTATTAATATTAAACTTTATATTTTAATAAAATGTTACAACACGTGTGAATAATTAAAATAATAATATTTAATACATTATCCATATTTAAAAAGATTAATAAATATCTATAATTGTTATTTCTAATAAATCAACTCCCTTGACAAATCCCGCACTGTTCAGTTTCAATTTTAATTAATATGAACTCCATGGTTTATCTTGTAGGTGCGGGTCCTGGTGATCCCGGATTAATAACACAAAAAGGCATAGATCTTTTAAAAATTGCCGATGTTGTAGTTTATGATTCGTTAATTAATACCAAACTTTTAAATCACTGTAGGAAAAAGACCAGGTTTATTTTTGTAGGAAAAAAATCCAGCCGTGAATCAATAACACAAAAAGAGATAAACGACATTCTTATTAAGAGTTCTAAAGGCAATATGGTCGTTGTAAGGCTAAAAGGCGGTGACCCTTTCCTTTTTGGCAGGGGCGGAGAAGAAGCCGAGGCACTCACAAACGAAGGAATATTAGTTGAAATCGTACCGGGAGTAAGCTCCATTAGTGCTGTACCGGGTTATTCCGGTGTACCGCTCACACACAGGAAATACAACTCTTCATTTGCAGTGATAACAGGGCATGAAAATCCTGACAAAGCTAAATCAAGTATTAACTGGAAAGCCATATCTTCACTTGATACTCTTGTTTTTCTTATGTCTTTAAAAAATCTTTCTTCTATAACCAAAAAATTAATATCCAATAAAATGCCCAGGGATACCCCAGTAATAATTACATCATGGGGAACACTGCCAACTCAGAACTCTGTTGTAGGCACTCTTTCTGACATTACAGACAAAGTAAAATCCAATAAAAGTATTACAACACCTGCTGTTATTCTTGTAGGTAAAATTGTCAATTTAAGAAATAAAATAAACTGGTTTGAAAAAAAGCCCCTCTTTGGAAAAAATATAATAATTACCCGGGCGAGCGAACAGTCTACAGGTCTTAGGGATAAACTTTACTCATACGGGGCTAATGTTATTGAACTGCCCACAATTAAAACTGTACCGGTTAAATCGTGGAAAAAGATTGATTCTTCGATAAAAAACTTTGAGTTATATGATTATATAATCTTTACAAGTGTAAATGGTGTTAAGTATTTTTTTGAAAGGATTAAGAAAAATAAACTGGATTCCAGGATATTTAAGAATAAAACAATAATTACTACCGGCGATAAAACTGCTGCAGAATTAAATAAACATGGCCTGCATTCTGATATTACACCAAAAAAATATACTGCAGAGGGTATTATAACTTCTCTAAAATCTCATGATTTAAAAAATAAAAACGTATTAATACCAAGGGCAAAAGTAGCCAGGAACATACTACCGGACACTCTTAGGAATTTAAAAGCTAAAGTAACCGTTTTAGACTGTTATGTAACGGTATTACCCGTTACTAAAGTTGAATTTAAACAAGATATAATTAACAAACTGAAAAAAGGTGAAATAGACCTCATTACCTTTACCAGTTCTTCTACCTTTACTAATTTAAAGAAGATGCTTGGAAAAGATATAAATCACTTAAATAACACAATTATTTCTTCAATTGGGCCAATTACTTCCATGACTATAAAAGAAAATGGTTTTCAGCCCCGGATTCAGGCAAAAAAACATACTGTGGAAGGATTAATTGATGAAATTATAGTTCATTTTACAACATCAGATTAAACAAAAAACATCAAAAAATAGTACAATACCTCAAGTAACACTTTAATATTCCTAAATACAGGCATAACTATATTTTATAACTGTCTGAAATTCTTCAATATTTAAATTTTGAATAGTTAAAGTTAATAATTTCCTTAAATTATTACGCAAAGTTAAAGTGATATATTAATACAAAAATATTATTAATTTAAATTAATTAGAAGCTAGAAATTACTTAAACTTGCAATTTTAGAATAATTAAATAATAAATAATGGTTATGTCATAAATATAAAGAAAAAAGCATTAAAAATATTTAAAAAATCGACATTAACTATTATAATTAAAGTTAAAGTATAAAACTTAAAGTAAAACAAAATGCCAAGATTCCCTATAAATAGTTCACAAGTAACCGGAAATAAAGCAATAATTTCTGGCGACAACTTCAAACACATTATAAAAGTGTTACGATTTAAGATAAATGACGAGTTGATATTATTTGACGAAATAAATAATGAACATACAGGAAATATTATCTCTATTAATAAAAAAGAACTATATGTTGAAATTACGGAAACAAAAAAGAACCTAAAAGAATCCAGTATAGACATTAACCTGTTTCAATCTGTCCCAAAAGGATCAAAAATGGACCTGATAGTCCAGAAAACAACAGAGTTGGGTGTAAACTCCATAACACCTATAAGAACAGAAAGAAGCATTGTGCAGGATTCAAGAAAAATTGATAGATGGTCTAAAATAGTGATTGAATCTTGCAAACAGTGCGGACGTTCTCAGCCTGCTAGAATAAAAGAATTTATAGATTTTAGAAATATTTTTGAAACTATTTCAGATAATGATTTAAATCTGCTTTTTTATGAAAATAATGGAAATAAACTTAAAGACTTTCTTTCTGAGGAAAAAGATAATTATAAGACAATAAATATAATAATAGGGCCGGAAGGTGGGTTTACGCTTGAAGAAATTAATTATGCTATCAACAAAGGTATAAAAATAGTTGGTCTTGGGCCCAGAATTTTAAGAGTAGAAACAGCTTCTATAGCAGCTGTTTCAGCTATTCAGTATCATTTCGGTGATCTTTAATATTTTTATCTATTTCAGCAATATATCCTTTTAATTTTAGCCTTTTGTCTTTGTACACGGGCTCATCCATCTCTTTTTTATTATATTCATCATCAAGGCTGACTATACTTTGCAGTATCTCTTCTCTTCTGGTCATTAAGTCCTTTTTGTTATTTACACTTTTGTTTTCAGTTCTTGAAATTAGACCAATTATAAATACCGATAAAAATATTGCAGCAAAAATAATTATGGGAAAAAGATCAAGATACTCCAGTTGGAAAGACCTGTTTGTTACGGTGATATTATATCTGTTTCCAGCCTTTAAATTATTACCGGACCATCTCTGATAATTTTTATTTTCAATAGTTACCGGTTTAAGCTCGTTTAGTGAGCTAACTTCTACCATTCCCTTATCGTCATCTACCAGTAGAAGTAAAGTGGAGACATCTGTCATTATCTCTTTTTCTATCAGATTTTTACCAAACTCAAGTGGGATTTCATATGTTAAAACAACTCTTTTTCTGCCCGGCGGGAAACCTGAACTATCATATGCCAGGTTTTTCTCTCTGGTTATATTTTCTTTATCCAGCCCTTCTACAAAATTTAAATTTATTGCATTTTTGGGAACATAAAACTTCAAAGTCCTTCTGAGATTGTTGTCACCGGGCTTGCCTATATAAATACTGTTACCACGGTTTTCAAAATCATATATCTCTGCTATAGAGACAGTCTTCTCACCAACACTTAATATTTCATGGTTTAAAACTAAGAATATATCAGAATCATTTTCAGTTGTATCAAACAATGGCAGTTTTAAATCCATGGATCCTTTATCAGGGGGGAATACCATTTTTGCTGTTTCATACTCAAGTCCGTCGTCCTTGATCTTGATTGAATAACTGTTTACCCAGCTAAGATTTTTGAAAGCAAACTTTCCATCTTTATCTGTAATCTGAAGTTTCTCATCTGTTAACTTGTCGCCTATAAACGACTTAAGATAGATATCATAGCCCTCTGCTGCTGTTCCGTTACTTTCATTTTTAAGGACACCCTTAATCAGGCCATCATTTTCTTTTTGTTTTTTTATATCGTTATTAAAAAGAAAGTTTGTTATAAGTTCAGCATTATGTTCACTTACACCAAGTTGAGGCATCGGTGGATAACCCGGATTTAACGGTTTTTTATTAGTCTGGCTGTAAACAATCTCGGGATTTAGTATCCATGCATTAACCTGTTCTTTATTGTATTTTTTTGAAATATCATAAAGGTCTGGACCAACAAAGCGGCCCCTGCCTACTGTATGGCACCTGGAGCACCTGTTTTCCATAAACAGTTCACTGCCGGTCTGTGCAGTTACGGGCAATCCGTTTAAAAAACCTAATGAAAGAACAATTAATAAATAATATTGAAATGTTTTGATATTTATCATTTAATAGAAAGTTATAACTATTTTTTACTTTTTATTTTTTCGATTTCATCATCAATATTCTGACTTGATACCGGATCCAGCTTTAGATTGTGAAGTTTTTCATATATTTCAATTTCTTTTATAACCCCGGCAGCCTTATTTCTGTATTTTTGCCTTAATTCCTGATAATCATGCTCATTTAACTTTTCTAAACCAAAATCAAGGTCAATGTCTTTTATTTCATTTAAAAGCTGGTCCTTTTCTCTGATTAAGAACTTATAATCAGGATCAGTATCTGAAAGTTCATAATCAATTTTGGAATTTAGAAGGTATTTTCTTACCAGTGGGTAGAGAACATACAAAGAAGTTAATAGAGAAATAATAATTATAAAAACAATTAGATTCATAGTATTTAATTGATGTTTAAATTGGGCTAAGCCTTCTCGGTATTTAAACCCAGGGTTTCAGAAGCAGTGGATCTTCTCTTTGAAAACTTTGGCATCATAGTAATCAATGCTCCAAAAAGAACAACTATACCACCGGCCCATATCCAGCTTACCATAGGGTTTATAATTGCCCTGAAAGTAGCATTTGTATTACTGTTAACGTTTGAAAGAATTATATATAAATCATCTTTATAGGTAGACCTTAATGAGACTTCTGTCTCCTGGTTTATTTCTCTGTTGCCTTCATATCTGTACACATTTTTTTCGGGATAAACAGTATCAATAGTTTTACCACCGGCAGACAGCAGAAGTACGGCCTTTGTACCATTTTTGGCATCGTTTTTATAAGTCTCAAGTTTTTCAAATGTTAAGTCGTATTGACCTACTTTAAATGATTCACCTGTATTTAATGTTGCTTCAACTTCAGAATTGAATGTTGATGATGCAGTTATACCAATTACAATGAGCACTACCCCTAAATGGACTATATAGCCGCCGTAACGTCTTTTATTTCTTGAAATCATCGTAGTTAAGGAAATAAATATATTTTCTCCCCTTGATGTACGCACAGAAACACCTTTATAAAATTCTGTAGCAATAGTAGCAACTACAAATCCGCAGAATGAAAAACTAAGGAGTGCGGTTAGATCTCTAATGTTAAGTATGAATAAAACAGTTCCAACAATAAGTGCCACGATCAACGGTATAATAAAATTCTTTTTCAGATTCTCTGGTGATGCCTTCCTCCAGGAAATAAGCGGCCCCACACCCATCAGGAATATCAGTACCAATCCAATCGGTACGTTTACCTTATTAAAGAATGGCGGTCCTACAAGTATTTTTTCACCGGTAACAGCTTCAGAAATTATGGGGAATATTGTTCCAAGGAAAACTGCAAATGCAGCACCCAGAAAAAGTAAGTTGTTAAAAATGAAGGCACTTTCCCTTGAAATAATTGAATCAAAAGTGTCTTCACTCTCAAGTTCTTTAATCCTGTAAAGGAATATTCCAAATGAAAATATTAATACGAAAGATATAAAACCAAGAAATAACGGCCCAATATCAGACTGGGCAAATGAATGCACTGAAGAAATAATTCCGCTTCGGGTTATAAAAGTACCAAACAGAGTCAGAAAAAAAGTAATTATCAATAAGATAATATTCCATTTTCTGAGCATCCCGTTGCGTTCCTGTATCATGACAGAGTGCAGGAATGCTGTTGCTGTGAGCCAGGGCATAAATGCTGCATTTTCAACAGGGTCCCATGCCCAGTAGCCACCCCAGCCAAGCTCAAGGTAAGCCCATCTTGCACCCAGGAGCAGTCCAACGCTAAGAAATGTCCATGCAAGAATAGTCCATCTTCTTGAATGCCTTATCCATGCATCGTTTAACCTGCCGCTTATCAAAGCAGCCATGCCAAAAGCAAATGGAATTGTAAGCCCTACATACCCCAGATATAAAGTAACCGGGTGAATAGCCATATAACCGTTCTGAAGAATAGGGTTAAGCCCCCTGCCCTCGTTAGGTGTAAATGGTAATAGTGCAAATGGATTTTCTACAAAAGTTATCAGGTATAGGAAAAAAGCAAGTACCGTATATAAAACTACAACAACATAGGGCTGGTAATCTATATCCCTTTTATTCGATACAAGCACTACAATCGATGAAAACAGTGCTAGAACCAGGCACCATAGTAACAGGGAGCCCGCCTGTCCTGCCCAAAGTGCTGTAAACCTGTAAATTGTAGGCAGATCGGTACTGGTGTTTAACGCAACGTATCTGAGATTAAAATTGGTATTTATTAGCTCATAAACAAGTGATAAAGAAACTATGATAAGTAAAATAAAAATAGATATTGCAGAATTTCTACCACTTTCTATTAAGTCTTTGTTTTTATACCTGGCACCTATTAGTGATGAAGCTACGGTATAAAGAGATAGGAAAAAGGCAAAGTAGATACATACATTTCCTATTTGATACATTAACTACTTCCCTTTTGTGATTCATACAGCTTTTCATCCGATTCATATTTGGTGGGGCATTTAGCTAACAGTACATCAGCATCAAATACATTCTGCTGTGTATAATTACCCTCAACTACTGCTTCAACATCATCTGCAAAAATATCAGGAATAATTCCACTGTACTTGACTGCAATGTTATTTGTGCCATCGGTTATCTGAAATTCAATTTTACCATTGTTATCTTTTACAATAGTTCCCGGTACAACTGTTCCTGACACCCTTACCCTTTCTCCGTATACATCTGGCACTTTTGCCTGGAGTTCATCAATGGTCAGGTAATAAACCATAGTGTCCTTAACACCTGAAACGACAAGGTAACTAATAGCACCGGCGATAATAACAATAGCAATTATAAATTTTAATTTCCCTTTCAGCATAATTATATATTATTCCTTTATTTGCAATTCTTTTAATTTCTTATTCAATCCATCCGCTGTAAATTTCAGATAAAATGCATAGACAGCTATAGACAGCCATACAGACACATGTCCCCAAAATAAATATTCCACTATTTGTTCTCCATATAAATTAGTTTATGAACTTGGTACTTTAGATTCTCAATTTTCACTCTTTCAACCAATAATAAAATAAATAGTAATGTAAAAGAAACAAGAGTTATTAATAATGCAGTAAACATTTTTGGCTCTATTCCACCACCACCAGGTCCAAATACAACAGGAGAAATACCCCTCATCACCCTGGCTGAAATATAAACGAGTGGAAGGTCTATAAAAGCAATTATGGCAAATACCGCTGAATACTTTGCTTTCTTATCATCGTAACCCGAACTGGACCTGATTAAAAGATAAACAATATACAGTATCCATAGTATAAAAGTAGTTGTTAACTGCGGATCCCAGGTCCACCAGGTACCCCAGACGGGTTTTGCCCAGATACTGCCGGTAATTATCGTGAGAGTTATAAAAAACACTCCAATTTCAGCTGAAGTATACGCCAGTACATCCCACTTCCTTTTACCGTTGATCAAATACATAATGCTTGCAACAAAAACAATAATAAAAGCAATTGTGGCTACCCAGACCGTGCCCATATGAAAATAAAATATCCTCTGAATCGGCCCCATAATGATTTCTGTGGGTGCATATATAAATGCTGCATAGGTTGATACAAGCATCATTATTAATGTGATAATAAAAAATAATGGTTTCATAAAACTCTAAGACTCCTCAACAACAAATTCATATACGAGTGCGGATGTTACAAGAAATATGATGTCAAAACTTATCATAATATTCAAAAAAGGTGATATTTCAGCATATCCGCCTCCGTTAAATATTAATGAAGTTGCTTTTACCGCATTTATTATTACCGGAATAATTACCGGAAACAGTATCACCGGAAGCAGCAGTTCCCTGAGTTTGGTATTAATAGCCATAGTTGAAAATAGTGTACCAAGTGTAGAAAATCCGACTGCTCCAAGAAACATAACAACTATTAACATTGCTATATCACCGCTTAAATTTATGTTAAACATAAAAAGGAATAAAAAAAGCAGTAAGAACTGAATTATCAGGATGTACAGCAAATTGCTTATAACCTTTGAAAAATAGATCATACTTCTGTCAACAGGACTAAGTAATATTCCGGTAATTGCACTGTTTTCCTTTTCTATGGCAAATGTACGACTAAGCCCGAGTGTCCCTACAAAAATAGTTGATATCCACAAAAGTGAAGGCACCAGGGAACTTATATTATCTTTATTAATAACAAGGCTGAAGTTAAATATAACAACAAGTACAATAGAAAATGCAGCCATAGACAGCACTATTTCTTTAGTACGAAGTTCATTAATAATGTCTTTCCAGAGAATTGCGACAAGGGTGTTCATTTGTAAGTGGTTTATTATAGAATAAATTCTTTGGATTGATAGTGAAAAAATAAAAAAAGAAAGGCGACCTCATGGCCGCCTTTTCTGTTCTTATTTAGGATGTGCTGTCATTATATATTTAATACCGGCAACAGAGGCAGTATGACAACCAATACAGCCCTTTGGTTTACCAGCCAAAGTTATTGTCTTTTTCTTACCGTCCATCTCAACATCTTTGGTCAAAACATCGCCTTTAGGACTAAATTTAACCCAGAACCAATCACCTGCGTCAGGGTTATACCCTTTTACCCTTTCCATGACGGTAATAGCACCCAGAGTCTTATCCGGCTTATAGTTCTCTTTAATAAGAATTGAACCATACGGTAGTTCTTTAGCATGTGCGTTAAGGCCTTTAAGTGCCGGGCCGTTCACATAGGTAGTAAGCAAAGCACCATGGGGATGTGTCCCAGTGTAAAGTTTTCCTTTGCCTGGATACAGTTGCCATGTATCCCTGTAATCATCTTTTTGCATACTGTTCCATAGTTTTGCAGCATGCTCGGTATCAGAACCTGAAAACACCTGGTATAAGGGCATACCAGTCAGTAATAAAAGGAAAATAGATAAGAAAATAATTCTACTCATTTTAATACCTCCTTATTATGTCCCTTAATTAATTTGATGTATGAGATTTATTTTTGTTTCGTACTGGATTTAAATAAAAGTTTAAAGGTTTTTTAAAACAGGTTGGGTTTAAGAGGTTATTAAAGACTTATATGTTTCTTCAAATTGATCTATTTCTATATTTTCAATTCGTTCGTTAATTTTAATTTCTCCTTTGTTAAGTACTACCACTTTTGTACATTCGTGAAGCCCGAGTCTTAGGTCATGAGTTGTAACCAGGGCCGTTTTATTTTCTTTTTTAAAATCTTTAAATATTTCAAGAAGGTTTTCCGAACCTTTAATATCAAGACCGACAAATGGTTCGTCCAGGAAAATAATTTCAGGGTCATGAACTAAAGACCTGACTATAGAGACTCTTTGTTTCATACCGCTTGATAAATTTCTGATCAGTTCATTTCTTTTTGAATAAACCCCGATTTCATTAAGCTTGCATGATATAGACTCTTCCGCATTACTAATATTATAAAGTTTTCCAAAAAATCGCAGGTTTTCTAATACAGTAAGGTTTTGATATAAAAAATTATCATGAGACAACAGGCCAATAATTTTTCTTATACTCTGGACCTCTTTTTTTATTTCAAAATCAGAAATTAAAATATTGCCTTCATCACATTTTATGATTGTAGATAATATTCTTATTAATGTTGTCTTACCCGCCCCGTTAGGGCCAAACAGAGTTACAAAATCACCTTTATCAAACTGTAAATTAATACTGTCTAATACTTTTTGAAAGCCAAAAGACTTTGAAAGGTTTTCTATGTGTATGTAGCTATTAATACTCAATAATATATCCAATCAATTTTCAAATAATTTGTCCTTGCCGCCGATGTTAATTACCCATTCACGAAGTCTTTTCATTCCCTCGGCATATGTAATTACCGGGCTATAATTAAGGTCCTTTTTCGCCCTGCTTATACTGTAACTTCTATGTCCGGAAAGTGCTGCAACGGCAAACCTGGTAAGAACAGGTGGTTTTTCTGACCTTATAATTTTAAATATTATCTCTAAAGTAAAAGCCAGGAAATATCCTAATTTGTAAGGTATTTTAAATTTTGGCTCCCAGCTGATATCTGCAGCATGCAGCTGGTCCTGCAAAAATTTATAATAACTAATCTTCATTCCATCATTTATAAAATATACTTTTCCTGGTGCGTTTTCATTTGTTGATGCAATAATCATACTTTCAACAAGGTTGTCTACATGGCATGGGGTAGTTTCATTCTTGCCGCTTCCCATTGGAATTAAGAACTTTTTCTTTGCTGCTCTCGCTATTCTTGGCAGAATTACCGTGTCGCCGGCCCCCCACACATTTGAAGGACGTATTACAACAGTTTCGAGTACATTGTTTTTTGAAAAATCCAATACTGCCATCTCGGCCAGATATTTTGAATGATTGTAATGGTCACTATGTTTTTGCGGGCATGGATATGTTTCGTTTATATTTTCAAGGTTGTGTATTTTCCAGAAACTTGAGTTCCAGACCACTGTAGATGAGCTCATAAAGATAAACCGCTTTACTTCATGCTTCTTTGAGGCTTCAAGTAGTACCTTAGTTGCCTGCACATTACTTTTATAAAAATCATATTTTTTGCCCCAGTCTGATACGAAAGCAGCTATGTGAAATATATACTCACATCCATTAGGAAATTCTTTAAGGGAATCTGGATCTGAGAGGTCACCCATATAAGTTTCAGCACCGAGTTTCTCAAGTACCTTGGCTTTTACTTTGTCCCTGACCAGGCACTTAACTTCATACCCCTCACTTAACATGCGCTTTAATAACCTGCCGCCAATAAACCCTGTTGCTCCGGTAATTCCTACTTTCATTATTTACCTCAAATCAATTTTAAATTTCAGAATAGATATAATAACTATTTTAATATATTGTTATAGATAATAAATTTATAACAAAGTTTAATATAATCGAGGAATATTATGAAATATTTACACACAATGATCAGGGTCGGGGACCTTGATAAATCTATTAATTTTTACACAAAAGTAATTGGATTAAAACATCACAGGACTTCTGAATATCCTGACGGCGAGTTTTCCCTGGCTTTCCTGGGCTATGGTGGAGATACTGAACCATTTCTGGAACTAACACATAATTGGAACTCAACCGATTATAACTTGGGTAATGCATACGGCCATATGGCTTTTGGAGTGGAAGATATATACGCTACTTGTGAAAAAATCGAGTCCCTTGGTGGCAAAATAACCAGGCCCCCCGGCCCTATGATGCACGGAACTACCGTAATTGCTTTTTTTGAAGACCCTGATGGGTATAAAGTTGAACTAATAGAAAGAAAACCTTAATTCCATTATTTTTATTATTTTTTTAAAACGGCCTGCAATGAATAAAGTTAAGAAAATTTGATTTAAAATCGTTAAGAATTGTATAGGGGTTGTGGAAGGATTATACGATTTAGATTTAAAATTGAATTTTTAGTTAATGAATTGCCTAGCCTTGACCTTTGGTTCTTTGTGTCAAGACAAAGAACATAAAGTAAAGTCAAACAATTATTAAGAATCTTATACTTAATTCTCTTTTTTAGTTACCTGTCTCTTCTTCCACTTTACATCAAGATATTTCTTTAATGCAGCCTCACGTCCAATTTCAGTCGGTTCGTAATAAATCTTATTAACAATCTCTTCCGGCAGGAAATCCTGTTCTATAAAATGTTCTTCATAATCATGGGAATATTTATAGTGTTTCCCATAACCCATGTCCTTCATAAGTTTTGTAGGAGCATTTCTAAGATGCATGGGTATTTTGAGATTAGGTTTTGATCTTACATCTTCACCTGCCTTTTGAAGTGCTTTATAAGCAGCATTACTTTTCGGGCAGCTTGCAAGATAGGTAGTAGTCTGGGCGAGTATTAGTGCCGCTTCCGGCAATCCAACATAAGTTACAGCTGTAAAACAGCTTGTAGCAAGTGTTAGTGCATAAGGCTCTGCATTCCCAATATCTTCAGATGCCAGCACTATCAATCTCCTCGCTACAAATTTTACATCCTCTCCGGCTTCAAGCATCCTGGAAAGATAATAAACAGCGCCATCGGGGTCACTTCCCCTTATACTTTTTATATATGCTGAAATTGTGTTGTAATGTTCTTCTCCGGTCTGGTCATATCTGAAATGCTGTGTCTGGAATGCTTCTTTTACATTTTCCAGTCCAACACTTTTATCCTTTTCATTAGTTAATAATGAATCAGTAACTTCAATTGCATTAAGCATGACTCTTGCGTCACCGCCGCTAAGCCTTACGTATTCAGATTTAGCTTCGTCATCAATTTTTAAATCCGAAATTAACTCATCTTTATCAAGGGTGGTTTCTAAAATTACTTTTAGGCCTTCATCTGATAATGAATTAAGTGTATAGACCTGGCACCTTGACAGTAGCGGTGTAATAACTTCAAACGAAGGATTTTCAGTTGTAGCGCCAATAAGTATTACCGTACCGTCTTCAACGCTTTTAAGAAGTGCTGCCTGCTGAGATTTGTTAAACCTGTGTATTTCATCAATAAAAAGTATCGTTTTACTGCCTGTTAGTATTGATTCGTTTGCCTTCTCAATGACTTCCCTTATATCTTTAACACCTGATGAGATTGCATTTAACTGGAAGAACCTTGCCTTTACCTTACGTGCGATAATCTGTGCAAGGGTTGTCTTACCGGTCCCGGGAGGACCCCAGAAAATCATCGGCCTTAGTGAACCACTGTCTATCATCTTCTTTACAACGCCGTCATTGCCCAGCAGATGGTCCTGGCCTATAACATCTTCAATTTCTTTTGGCCGCATCCTTTCTGCAAGAGGTTTGGTTGACTCGGGTTGCTTAAAAAGCATCGACTCATCATTTAAGTCATAATTCTTGCTCATATATATAAGATATTAGTTTTTTTAAACTATTAAATCAATTCTTTAACTGGAAAATAGAGTTTGTTGAGTTATAATCAAATCCACTATGGATTCTAAATTACTCAAAAAACTTTGCGATACACACGGTATGCCAGGCGGAGAAGATTTAATCCGCGAAATAATTCTCAAAGAATATAAGAAGTTTACAAAAGATATAACCATTGACGCTATGGGTAATGTAATTGCCCATATTAAGGGAAAAGGACCGAGGCTCGTCATTGATGCACATATGGATGAAGTAGGTTTTATGGTCCATCATATAGATAAAGACGGGTTTATAAGGGTCACTCCAATGGGAGGGATGGACCCAAGAGTATTTTATGCCCAGAGATTAGTTGTATGGGGGAAAAAACCACTTATTGGTACAGTTGCTTCAATACCTCCTCATATAAGCAAAAGCGGCAATAACAAGGAAGTCCCCGAGATTGGCGACTGTGTGATAGACCTCGGCTTATCCGTAGAAAAGGTAAACAAATTAGTGAGTATCGGAGATTTTGTTTCTTTTGATACCGAACTTATAGAGACAGAGGATTCTTTTATATCAAAAGCCCTTGATGACAGGATGGGCCTTTTTGTAATTATTGAAGCACTTAGGAAAAACCCAAAAATAAACTGTGACCTCTTCGTAACATCAACAGTACAGGAAGAAGCAGGGCTCAGGGGTGCACGTCTTATAACTCCGGTAATAGAACCTGACTTTGTTGTTGCAATAGAAGGAACAGTCGCAATGGATATACCAGGGGTTCCTGAACATAAGTCTCTTGCCAATACAAATAAAGGCCCCGAGATAAGACTTTCTGACCGCTACCTGGTAGCTGACAGGAAATTTAGTAAGTTTATAATTGATGTTGGAAAAAAGAATAAGATACCTACTCAGGTAACTGTCAAACTGGCAGGTGGAACAAATGCAACTGCGATGCAGGTAACCGGAAAGGGAAGCCGGGCAGCAGTAATTTCCGTTCCCACAAGGTATTTACACAGCCCAAGCTCAATAGCCTATAAAAAAGATATAAATGATACAATCAATCTGATTTACAAACTCGTAGAAAACATTAATACACTCAAATTTTAATATGTATATAGATGATCTGATTTCAGTATTTAAAGATATTACAAAGGACGACTTTCCTGAGTTAAACAGCGTAGAATTTCTTAATAAATTAAAACACAGTCTGGAAAAGAAAAAGTACGACCTTCAGGATCAGACTATAATTGAAAGAATTCTAAAAGAAGATCTAGAATCTTTTTCCGAATCATTTTCAGAATTACTCGAATCTTCAATTCCGGCCGGAGAAGAAAGAATTTCTTTTTTTAACGATGAGAGTAGTGAACAGAAGGTAATTGAATTCTATATTAAATCAGTTGAGCATTCCATCGACTACTTTTACAACGACATTATAAGTAAACAGTTCTCAGGCAAATAAAAAAGGGGCCAAAGGCCCCTTTTTTTCAAACTCAAAATATTTATATTCTATTTTTTTCTTTTACTCATTGGAGTATACTTCCTGATCTTAACCCCTTTATAAACCTGTCTAGGTCTGGAAATCTTGGTTTCAGAATCATGCAGCATCTCTCTCCACTGAGCTAACCATCCAGAAGTTCTGGCAATAGCAAACAGTACTGTAAACATACTGGTTGGTAGTCCCATACTCTGATAAATTAAGCCGGAGTAAAAATCTACATTTGGATAAAGTTTTCTTTTTACAAAATAGTCATCTTTAAGGGCAATTTCCTCAAGCTTTAAAGCCATATCAAGTAGAGGATTCTGACCGGTTACTTTAAATACGTCATGTGCTATGTCTTTTATAATAGCAGCTCTTGGGTCATATGCTTTATAAACCCTATGTCCAAAACCCATAAGCCTGAATTCACCTTTTTTGGCTCTATCAACAAATTTCGGAATATTTTTCACATCTCCTATTTCTGCAAGCATATCTAATACTGCTTCATTTGCACCGCCATGTAATGGCCCGTATAAAGCTGCAGTTGCAGCTGCAGTTGCAGCATAAGGGTCGCAATTTCCGCTTCCGACACTTCTCATAGCACTTGTGCTACAGTTCTGTTCATGATCTGCATGGAGTATGAATAGTACATCCATAGCTTTTTCTATTACAGGATTTGGCTTATATTCTTTTTCAGCCATTTTAAACATCATATTTAGAAAATTTCCGGCAAAACTTAGATCATTGTCAGGGTATATATATGGAAGGCCCGTAATATGCCTGTATGAAAATCCTGCAATTGTAGGAGCCTTGGCAATTATCCTTCTAATCTGCATATCCTGACTTTCTATATTAAAAATATCTTTAGCATCAGGATAGAAAGTTGAAAGGGCGCCCATTGTTCCAAGAAACATCCCCATTGGATGAGCATCGTATCTATATCCATCTATTAATGTCTTTACGTTTTCATGCAGGTAGGTGTGGTAAGTAATATCATGTTCCCATTCTTTATATTGAGACTTTGTGGGTAGTTCGCCATAAATAAGCAAATATGCAACTTCCAGAAAATTACTTTTCTTTGCTAACTCTTCAATTGGATAACCACGATATCTAAGTATTCCTTTCTCGCCATCAATGAATGCAACCCTGCTTGTGCATGATGCTGTATTTCCAAATGATGGGTCATAACTCATCATTCCAAAATCAGATGCTTTTACTTTGATCTGTCTAAGATCTAAGGCTTTGATTGTGTCATTCTCTATTGGAACTTCATAATTCTTGCCAGTTCTGTTGTCCTTTATTGACAATGTATTCTTTTTTGCCATTAAAATAACCTCCTTGAGCGCATAGTTATAAATAGTCTTTTAACAATGCTATATTTTATATTTAAATTTAGGATGCTGGGAGGGAAATATATACAATTTACTATTGATATATATCATAACCCTGCATTGAAAATACCAGATTTAATATCTTTTTTCAATAATCCTTTATTTTTTTTAAATTATACATCAAAAATATTAACTTTTTATTAATATTAAATTTTTCCTAAACTAAAAGGTATAAGCATAAAAGAGCCAATAAAGATAAGCAGTGTAATAACTGCAATTATTTTTCTAATTTTGCCAATATCTTCTTCTTCATAAATTGTGGGTGGATGCATGGTCCCCATTATAACAAGCAGGAATGCCCAGATTATCCATCCAAGCCATCCCTGAAATAAAAGATATTCAGGTAAGTTTAAATCTATATTGTAGGAAGAAAGAAGATTAACAACAGGCTCGGTACCCATTCCAAGAATTATAATCACAACAATTGAAATCTTTGATATGAAAGAATGTATTTTTTTATTAAAGAGAGAATAAATAATATGTCCGCCGTCAAGCTGCCCGGAGGGGATAAGATTTATTACCGTTACAAACAAGCCAATCCAGCCCGCAAATGCGGCAGGATGAAGATAAATGTCAAAACCTTCGTCTATCGTGCCGTGAACCATAGTTACAAAGAATGAGAATATCAGTGAATCACCCAGGTGTATTACATCTGTTTCACCAATATTCTGTACCGGGACAATCTGGGACAGTTTAATTCCTATAATAAGTACAGGGACTGCAGCAATTATGCCTGCAATAGGGCCGGCAACTCCAATATCAAAAAGTGCCTTCTTTGAAGTAATCTGTGATTTAATTCTAATAAACGCACCCATTGTGCCGGCAATAAAAGGAGGCGGTACCGGAATAAAATATGGCGGGGTGATAAGTATCCCGTATTTTCTTCCATAGTAGTAATGGCCCATCTCATGTGAACCCAGGATAAACAGCAGAGATATTGAAAAAGACAAACCACTCACGACAGTGCCGCCCTGGAGGTAGCCTGCCAGAAACGTGGTTATAAGAGTTGCAATAAATAGAGCAATATGTGTTTTTGTTAATTGCATATAATTAAAAATATTTGGGAAGATTTAACGAACCGTAAAGATAGAATATTAATTACTCAATTTCAACAAGTGATGGGTCAATATCTTCAAGTATCTCATAGACATATCTTTCTATTTCCGCTTCCTTTCTTTGAGTAATTATTTCAGAGCGGATTTTATTAAGCATATTGTTATCAAGTTTATTTGCCATATATCTGACCAGAGCAGCACGAGAAGGTGCAACACTGAGGTTTTTATAACCAAGCGCCATAAGTATTAACGCCCCTGAAGGAGACCCTGCCATTTCACCGCATATCGATACTTCCTTGCCGAGGTCCTGGGACTTCTTATTTATATCGTTAAGCATCCTGAGTACTGCCGGATGAAATGAGGAATACAGGTGGCCAACTACATTGGAGTTTCTGTCTACTGCAAGGAGGTACTGGATCAAATCATTTGTACCAATTGAAAAAAAGTCCACTACGTCCTTATAATCTTCAAGTTGGTAAACAACAGCCGGTACTTCTATCATAAGCCCGAGTGAAGGAATATCATTGCTACGCAGTCCGATCTCCATAGCAGTGTCTTCAATAATCTGTCTTGCGGTTTCTGCTTCCCATACATATGAAACCATAGGCAAAAGAATTTTGAATTTACATCCCTTTCTAATACCAAGCAGAATTGCTTTTACCTGGTCCTTAAACAGGTCAAGATATTCCATGGAAAACCTGATTGCCCTTAGGCCAAGAAGTGGATTTTCTTCTTCAGGAATATTAAAATACGGAAGAATTTTATCAGCACCGATATCGAGAGTCCTGACTGTTATATAACCGTCAAAGTCCTTGGATATCTCTTTATAAATCTGTACCTGCTCTCTAACTCCAGGCCATTTATCAAACTGTGTGAAAGCAAATTCTGTTCTGAACAGTCCTACATTTTCGATATTATGCTGTTTAGCAAAATCTATATCAATCGGGAAACCAATATTGGCAGTGATATTTAAGTTTAATTTGTTGTACCCGGAAATAGTTCCCTCTTTATCAATCTTTTCTTTTAAAGAGATAATTTTCTGATTCGTATTTTCGTATTCCTCTATCAGTGGTGCATCGGGATTTACAAAAATAAAACCTGTTCTGCCATCTGCGATAAGTTTCTCACCTGATCTGATAAGCTGTGTTATATGATCAATACCAATGATTACAGGAATCCCCAGGGACTTTGCAATAATAACAGCATGAGAAGTCTCTCCGCCCTTTTCTGTAATTATTGCAGATACGTTGTCCCTGCTAAGCATTGATACAAAAGAAGGGCCAATATCATCTGCAACGACAATAGTTTTATTTCCATTTTTTGGTATTGGTTTTTTCTTACTGGAACCAATTAGATCATGTAGCAGTCTTTCACCAATGTCCCTGAAGTCCTGGGCTTTCTCCCTGAAATACCTGTCTTCAAGTTTTTCAAAATGAGCGGCAATTGACTCAACTCCGTCCACAACAGCCTGTTCTGCTGTAATCTCAGATTCGTTAACAGCATTTAACAAAGGAATCTGAAGTGACTCACTTTCGATAATCATTAAGTGTGTTTGGAAAATATCTATTTCGCTTTCTGAAAGTACTTTTTCCTTACTCAGGTTTTCAATAAGTTCGTTGAGCTCGGCTTCAACAACTTTAAAAGATTTATGGAGTCTTTTTTCTTCAGCTTTTTTAGAACCTGGCCTCGATATATTTTCTGCCCTTATCTGTGTAAACAGGCCTCTCATTACAAAGGCGTCACCAATAGCTAGCCCTGGAGACACACCCCTTCCCTGATAAGTTTTAGTCTCGTGCTTAATAATTGAAGGAGATTTTAGCCGTTCAAGTGTATCAGCAACTTCAAGAAGACCTGCAAGCCTTGAAGCAATAATTTTATATAGTGTCTCTTCGGCAGGGTTAATATGCCTTGACTCAATTGTCTGGCCGATCAATACACCTACGCACTTATTATGTAGCAGGATCGGTATTCCAATATAACTTTCATACTTTTCTTCACCTATTTCGGGAAAATATTTGTAATTTGGATGCGTGGAGGCAGGTGTAACATTTAAAGTACGCATGGTAGTAAATACCAGTCCCGTGAGCCCCTCATTGGGTAGTAATGTAATTTTACTTTTTTTATCTACTTTTAAACCCCGGGTTGCTTTTAAATGCAGATGTTTCTTTTTTTCATTTAATACATATATAGATACAACATCAAAATTAAGTGATTCCCCTATCTTGTTAACTACGCTTGAGAGAATAGTTTCAAGACCACTGGACTGGTTAATTATGTCGCTGATTTCGTGAACAATCTTGAGATGCAGATGTTCTTTATCAATAAAACTTGTTGCGTCTACATTCATATCCGGTTCTAAATTCCCTTTTTCATTTTGATTTACGAAACTTTAAAGTAAAATATTTTTCCTTTTATACCCCAACCATTTATATAAAAGGAAAAAGAATAGAAATAAATTATTTATATTGAACTATAACCTATATATATTAACAAATACTTTAAGAAAAATGAAAGGATAAATAATGAGCACAGACAATATTGGAAAAGATTTATACAGGGTAGCTATTATTGGCTCAGGCCCTGCCGGGTTCTTTGCAGCTGACCATCTATTTAAAAAAAGTGATCTAAATATTGAAATTGATATGTACGACAAACTCCCTACTCCATTTGGCCTGGTGAGGTCAGGTGTAGCCCCTGATCACCAAAAGATTAAAACAGTTACTAAGGTTTACGACAAAATTGCTGCTAATCCAAAGTTCAGGTTCTTTGGCCTGGTTGAATACGGAAAACATATAAAACTTGAAGATTTAAAACAGCATTATCACCAGATTCTATTTGCAACAGGTGCACAAACGGACAGACGTATGAATATCCCGGGTGAAGATCTTAGCAGGAGCCATACAGCAACTGAGTTTGTTGCATGGTATAACGGACACCCGGACTTTGCGGACCTTGAATTTGACCTTTCCATTGAGAAAATAGCAATAATTGGGATGGGAAATGTAGCAGTTGATGTTGCGAGGATTCTTTGCCGCTCAAAAGAAGAGCTTTCAAAAACAGATATTACGGAATATGCATATGAAAAACTTATAAACAGTAATGTAAAAGAGGTCTACATGATAGGAAGACGTGGCCCTGCACAGGCAGCATTTACCAATCCGGAACTAAAAGAGCTTGGGAATCTTGAAATTGCAGACTGCCTGATACTTAAAGATGAATCACAACTTGATGACCTAACTACCCAGTATCTAACAGATAATACTGAACGAACTGTTGAAAGAAAAGTTGAAATGATAAGTGAATACTCAAACCATGAAAAAACAAAAGAAAAATCACTAACTATAAGATTTTTACTGTCTCCAACTGAAATTATTCCCGATGAAGATGGTAATGTTAAAGCAATAAAACTTATTAAGAACTCATTATCCAAGTCTGATGACGGATCTTTAAGGCCAAAAGCTACTGATGAATCCGAAATTCTTGATGTAGATTTGGTTTTCAGATCAATTGGATATCATGGAATTCCACTTCCCGAAATACCTTTTAAAGAAAGCTGGGGAATAATACCTAATAATAACGGACGTATAACTGATATAAGCGAAGAAAATACATTAACTGGCCTCTATTGTACAGGATGGATAAAAAGAGGGCCTACAGGCGTTATTGGGACGAATAAGACTGATTCCGGTGAGACAGTATCCCACATGGTTGAGGATATTAACAATAACAACACTTTTCAGCCCAAAAACCCTACATTTAATAAAATTGAAACATTAATAAAAGAAAGAAACCCTGAATATGTAGATTATGAAGACTGGCTAAAAATTGATAAGGAAGAAATAGCTAAAGGTGATAAAGTAGGAAGGCCAAGGGTTAAATTTACCAGTGTTGATGATATTAAAAATCTGTTAAAGAATAATTAACTGATTTATTTTATAATGTCTCTTTAATGAATAGATCGTCCTCAGTAAAGTTTTCTGCTCTTTTTATAAATCTTTCATTTGCAGTCTTTATTCTTTCAGCATCAAATGTTAAAAAATATTCTCTATTATTAGTCATATATATTTTAGAAAAATATGTAGTACCAATTAAATCCATTATTTTCTTGGCAAATTGCAGTAATTCTTCTACATCATTTATATTTAATTCAGGCATTGATGACATATCAATTATTTCTCTATGAGTACGCGCCTTATCTCTATGAATAAAGACCTTATCTAATTTATTACTTAATCCATTTTTTTTTGGATTATGTTTTTCAGGAATTAAGCTATTTAAATTCTTGATTAAATAATCAGTTATACATTTATCGGATGATTCTTTTAATTCTTCTCCAAAGGAAATATTAAAATATTCTTCTGTTAAGTTGAAAAGGTCTTCTCTTCTTTGAATTTCTACAGTAGTTTTTTTATTTATATATTCTAGAAGATGATTTATTGAATAATTTTTATTTCTTTTAGTTTTTTCATAAATATTAGAAGTTTTTATTATCAATGTAGTAATAGAATTTTCTCTTTGGAAAGTGAAAAGTTCAGCAAAATTATTTTGATTTATAAAATTAATATTCTCATTACATGAATTGATAAAGAATATACATTGATCTGCAACAAATATTTCGTTATCTATTTTTTCTATAATATTTTTTAGTTCATCATTCATAAACATATATTCCACTATGGGCAATAATATTATATTTATTATATTATTTATATATTGTATTACATTATTTACATAATTTCACTTGCATATTTAAATATGAATATTATTATATCAAGTATGGAATTACGATTGGGAAGTACTTCTTAAGGTTTTGTCCTTCTGCGGTGCTTCTCTTTTTTATTTTTAACATATTCAAGTTTACTTTGTACTGTATCTAGATAAAACATTTTACTTTTTGCTGCTTTCCTAAGTAACTTCGAACATTTATCCCTTTGAGGACTAATTACACATTCTAATTTATTATTAGAATCAAAATAAGTTACGAGACAGGAAAAATCTCCATCACTTGTTACAATTACGGCCTTTTCATATGATTCATAATCTATCATAGCTTGTAATACTAATTCAGCATCAACATTACCCTTAATCTTGCCAATAGTTACTTCGGTAACATTCTTGTAAATTAATTGATAGCCCCTGTCTTCTAAGAAATTATATAAACTTTGATTTTTTTCAATAAACCCCATGAAGATATATGCTATTTTTACTTTGTACTTTTCTTTTAAATAAATTCTAAATTTCTTATAATCTAATTTCCAGTCTAGATCATTAAAACTTTTGTAAAGGTTTTGACCATCAATATAGGCATAATTATTTGCTTTATTCATTAAATACTATATTGGGCAACCGGGGACATTCTGTCAAATATATATTCTATAATTTATTTTTTATAGTTTTCATTGTTTCTAATACACCATTAATATCTGAACTAAGTATCTGAAAAACTATATAATTTACTCCGGAACTCTTATAAGCATCTATACCGGCAATGATTTTTTCTAAATCCCCTCTTAAGTGTTCTGACTCATCACTAATCTTACGATTTGTAATCTGCAGATTTTTTCTTACAGAAACAGTAAAATCAGATTCAGTTTTACCATATTTTGAAAGTAATTCTTTTAGGTTTTTTGTTTCTTCTAATATTTCTTCTGGAGTAGATCCAACAACATGCCAGCCGCTTCCGTATTTAACTGCTCTTTTTAAAGCGCTATTACTGTTTCCTCCAACCCATATTGGTGGATAAGGTTTTTGCTGAGGTTTAGGATAAAAGCTTATATCTGAGAACTTATTATATCTGCCGTTATAAGAAGGGGAATCATCTGTATACAACTCTTTTATAATTTCCAGGTATTCATCAGTAGTCTGTCCTCTTTGCGCATAGTTGACCCCAAGAGCTTCAAACTCCTCTTTAAGCCATCCTGCTCCAACACCAAATACAACCCTACCCCCGGACAAAACATCCAGAGTAGAAATTTGTTTTGCCAGTACTACGGGGTTTCTGTACGGAAGGACTATTACACTTGTCCCTAGTTTTATTGTTTTGGTTTTAGCAGCTATGTATGAAAGTGTAACAATGGGTTCATAAAATATATTGCCAAACCCTTTGTGATTATTTGGTAAGACTACGTGGTCACTTACCCAGAGAGAATCAAACCCAAGCTCTTCAGCTGCAATGCTTATTTCCAGAATTGATTCTCTGTCTGCGAATTTCCCATAATTGGGAACTGTTATTCCAAACTTCATTCTTTTAATAAAGAATCAAGATTTATCAGTGGTACGGTATCCGAACCTGAAAATTTTGGCAGTTTACCGTCCCATTTTTCAGCAATTCTGAGCTGGATAAGCTGCGGGTTGTTCTTAAGTGCCCTGGCTTCCCTTTCTATAGCATCTGCCCTTGCCTTGGACGCAGCTTCAATCTCGTATGCAGTAGCATCAGCAGCAAGTTCTTTTTCTGCTGCAGCGGCTTCTGCCTGGGTAACCCTTCTGGTTTTCTCATTCAGTGCCTGGAGTGCTTCCTGTTCAGCTTTTACTTTTAGCTCAATTGCACGGTTAAATTCATCTGAAAAATCAAAATCTGTAATAGCAACGTTAGCAATTCTTAGCGAATTATTTACCCCTTTTTCCTTTAGGGTTATATCTATAAAGTTATTTATCGCCTGCTGTATCTGAAGTTTTACTTCAGCCCTTTGCGTTACCAGCTGCTCTGCTGTGTACTGAGCTGTAATAGCCTTTACTGATTCCTGTATGGCAGGCTCAATTAGCGTGGCAGAGACAACGTCCCTGTCCCCAATCCTTTGATAAGTTAAAGGAGCAACTTCACCTACAAGTGAATACTGTACAGTAACCTGCGTACTTACGGTCTGTAAATCCTTAGATGCTGCCTGGGATTTGGCATTGGCCTTTGTAAGCCTAATATCCATCTGTTCGACCTTATCTATAAAAGGTTTTTTAAAATGTATACCTTCAGGCAATGCTACGGGCTGTACGGCACCAAGGGTCCTAACTACACCGACATGTCCACTCTGTACAATAACAAAAGCACTTGTTAAAAGAAATATTATAAAAACGATTATGATTGGATATTTAAAACTAAAACCCGACAATGGATTATTTACTTTTTTCATTACTACCTCCGGATATGATATAACTAATACATATTACCTATTTTTCAAGACTATAATGTACCGGTTTATTCAGGTTTAGGTTGATTAACAGCTACAATTTTTAATTTTAGTTTTTTTCTTAGCGGGTCTACTTCTTCCACGTTAAGTATAACTTCATCGTACTCATTAACCTTATCACCATAGTGATTCTTAATTGGCAATTCAACAAAAAAGTCTGGAAGGTAAACATATACGTTTGGATCATTTACCCCGCTTACAATCCCTTTGATATTTTCTTCCATATTTTCTTTAAAATACTTATACAGCCAGTATCTTTTTCTGTTTTTCTGAAGTAAACGTCTTTCCCCAAAACCATTACCAATCCTTGTAATAATTTCGGAAAGCTCTTTGCCGTCATAGACCCACTCATTACCGGTTAGGATTCCTACAATCTGCCTTTGAACCACAACGTCAGAATACCTTCGAATGGGCGAAGTTGATTGCACATATCCGTCAAGGCCAAGTGATTTATGTTTTCCATGATAGGTCCCAATTACTGAAGGCCTTAAATGTTTTACGACCCTGATTGGAAAAAGTGGGTCTTTTATATCATGGTCCCTGGCTTCCTGGGGGACTTCATCTTTTTGTACCCTGAAAATTGAAGGCAAATTGTTATCATTCAGGTATTTAGATGTAAGGTTGTTTGTCAGTATCATAAGTTCTGCAATAATCATATGAGGAATAGAATTCATACGGTTTATTTTTTTTGCAACCTTTCCATCTTCATCAAGACTGAATTTAAGTTCTGGAAGCTGAAGTAAAAAAGCACCTTTTTGGATTCTTTTTTGCCTTAAGGAAAGAGCAATGTTAACCAGCTCTTTACCTTTTTTCTCTTTTAGCAGTGTCGTCTGTGCTTCAACATATGAATAATTTTTTGATACATTTATCACAGACTGAATAAATTTGTAATCTTTAATATCATAGGTCTTCTTATCAAGTGTAATTAAAAGACTAAGGGCAAGTTTGTCCTTTCCCTCAAATAGGCTGAACTTATCAGTTATTAAAACATTCGGGAATATATCAATTCTGGTATCGGGAATATAAACCGTATCCCCCTTTCTAGATGCATCATTGTCCAGACTTAAACCTTTTTCAATATAATAGGAGACATTGGAAATATGAACGCCAAGTTCAAGATTATTTCCGGCTTTATCCAGTGAGATAGCATCATCTATATCCTCGGTATCAGAATCATCAATTGTAATTATTTCCTTATCCCTTAGGTCAGTAAAATTTTTGGGATCAAATTCCTTCTTTAATACTTTTTCAACTTCATTTGCAGATTTTTTGGAAATATCATTAAAACTCTCAAGCCTGATAAGTTCCGGATCAGAATCGGGAGAACACTCACCAATCTTAATAAGAAATTTTGTTGCCTCTTCCGGCTTGTTAATACCAATCTGGTTTAAGAATGCTTTTGCTTCTCTTATCCTGTCCTGGCTTGATTTATTTACTATATAATCTCTAATCAGCTGTATGAAATATTTAATATCAAAATTGTTATTAACCTTATTATTACTATCAGGATTTATAAAATTCATTGCCCAATCTACTGCCAGGGAAGTTTCGGCAAGCTTTTTCATATCCTGTTCTTTCTGGAGGAGTTTTGTCTTAACTTCGGATTCGTTTGAAGGGAAATAAAAACCGTTTTCTGTATTAAAATAAATATCAGTTTTATTAAGCGCCCAGTAAAATTTTAATGCTTCATCTTCACTAACCACCTTATTACCCGAATAAATATCAAGTATGTCCAAATAGGGAAGTTTCTCTACTGAGCCTGCAACTGAGTCCCATAGTGATTCAAGATCTACAGATTCACGGTTTTGATTAAGCTCTCTTCTGTATTGCCTGAGAACATGAATTCTTTGATTAATATCTTTATTTATGTCTGCTATTATTCCGGTCTTTAAATCAACTTCTTTTGGGTCCAATTCTTTTTCTTTACCGTCTTCAGTAACAATAACTAAAAGATCTTCAGACTCGGAAGATACAATTCCGAGTACAGGTTTTTCTTTTTTCTTAAATACAATTAGTTCGCCAATACCGAAGCTAATAGTCATATTAATATCAATTGTTTGGTGCAGTATTTTTATGGCTTAGAGAACTTTTTACAAATTCCCTGAACAAAGGGTGTGGGTTTAACGGGGTTGATTTAAATTCAGGATGAAACTGGCATCCTAAAAACCAGGGATGGTCTTTTAATTCAACAATTTCAACTAAATGATCATCCGGTGAAACGCCGCATAATATCATACCGTTGCTTTCGAGCTTTTCACGGTAGTCGTTGTTGAATTCGAACCTGTGACGGTGCCTTTCCGAAATATCGTTCATATCGTAAGCTTTATATGCAAGGCTTCCCTTTTTCAATTTACAGGGATAAGCTCCAAGTCTCATAGTACCACCCATACCGTTTATATTTTTCTGTGATTCCATCAGATGAATTACCTGATCTTTTATTCCATTTCCTATTTCACTGGTGTTAGCATCTTTAATGCCGCATACATTTCTTGAATATTCAATTACTGCCATCTGCATACCCAGGCATATTCCAAAAAACGGGATTTTATTAATCCTTGCATAGTTCACTGCCTGTATTTTTCCTTCAAATCCTCTGCTTCCGAATCCCCCGGGTACAAGTACCCCGTCTACATCATTCAGGAATTTTCCAGCTCCCTTTTCTTCAATATCTTCTGAATCTACATATTTTATATTCACAGTTGAGTTGCTGTAAAGGCCGCTGTGTTCGAGGGCTTCATGAAGACTTTTATATGCATCTTTATGAGCAACATATTTTCCTACAACGGCAATAGTCACTTCATTCTCTATTTTTCCTATCTTATCTACTACCTTTTCCCAGTTTGAAATATCCGGTTTTTTGGTCCACATGTTCAGGCTTTCAATGATAATCTGGTCAAGTTTCTCCTGAAACAATACAAGCGGTATTTCATAGATATTATCTACATCTTTTGCGGTTATAACCGCATCAATTTTTAAGTTACAAAACAGTGCAATCTTTCTTTTAATTTCATCAGCCAGGAACCTGTCTGTACGGCATAAAAGAATATCGGGCTGAATCCCAATTTGTAGCAGGTCTTTTACGCTGTGCTGAGTGGGTTTGGTCTTAAGCTCACCGGCTGCTGCAATATAAGGGACATAAGTAAGGTGAACAAAAAGAGTGTTTTCTCTTCCAAGATCAGTCCTGAGCTGTCTTACTGCTTCAAGAAAAGGAAGGCTTTCAATATCGCCTACTGTTCCTCCAATTTCAACAATTACAACATCATTTCCTTCTTCAAGTGCTAATATGTTCTTTTTAATTTCATCTGTAATATGAGGAATTACCTGCACAGTTTTTCCAAGAAACTCACCTTCTCTTTCTTTTGAAATAACTGTGTTATAAACCTGCCCTGTTGTAAGATTGTTTTTCTTGGAGAGTAAGGAATTTGTAAATCTCTGATAATGACCAAGGTCAAGGTCTGTTTCCGCACCATCATCCGTTACATATACTTCGCCGTGTTCAAAAGGATTCATCGTTCCCGGGTCAATATTTATATATGGGTCAAGTTTTTGAAGGGTGACAGTTAGTCCGCGGCACTCGAGTAAGGTGCCAATTGAAGCAGCTGCAATACCTTTTCCAAGAGAAGACATTACACCGCCTGTTACAAAAATATACTTGGTATTATTCATATATAATCTGTTTTATAAATAACTTTTATTAATATATGTAAATCTGCAATTTGTTGCAATAGGAATCCTGATTATTTATAAAATATTAGCAATCATTTAGAAAATTAATCAGTTTCTTTACAGCATTTGACCTGTGGCTGATCTTATTTTTCAATTCTGCATCAAGCTGAGCCATGGTTTTATCATATTGGGATATATAGAATACCGGATCATAACCAAAACCGTTAGTCCCTCTTTTATTTTCTGTTATTAACCCCTGGCATTCTCCGTTAAATACTTCATTTTTCCCATCGGGAAAAACAAGTGCAAGTGCACATACAAACTTTGCTGTTCTGTTTGTTACAGCCCTCATCTCTTTTAATAACTTATCCAGGTTGTCTTCATCTGTGGCATTTTCACCAGCATACCTTGCAGAATAAGTCCCCGGTTCACCGTTTAAAGCCTCTACAACAAGCCCGGAATCATCAGAAAGTGTTACCTTGTTAAAGTATTTTCCAATAATTTCTGCCTTTTTTACGGCATTTCCGGCAAACGTTGGCTGGTCTTCAATAATCTCGGGTGTTGAATCAAAATCAAGGAGGGAATAAATATTCTCAAAGTAATCTTTAAACAACAGTTTAAATTCTTCTACTTTCCCACGGTTTTTTGTTGCTATGATAATATCTTTAAAATCCATAATGTTATTTATTAAATATTTCTGACTGGACAGTAATTAATTCCCCAATACCTTTCTCAGCTAAAGCGAGCAGTCCCTGTAATTCATCTTTATCAAATGGGTTTTCTTCGGCTGTCCCCTGCAGTTCTACAAACTTGCCGGAGCCTGTCATCGCAATATTCATATCTACGTCGGCAATAGAATCTTCTTCGTAGTTAAGATCAAGAAGAAGTTCACCTTTCACAACCCCAACACTAACAGCAGCTACATAGTCCAGCAATGGGTCATTTTCAATTTGTCCTTCTTTTATAAGTTTATTAATAGCAAGTTTCAGTGCGACGAATGCCCCGGTTATTGATGCAGTCCTTGTTCCACCGTCTGCCTGAAGCACATCGCAGTCGATTACAATTGATTTTTCACCGAGCAGCTTAAAATCAACAACCGATCTTAACACTCTTCCTATCAAACGCTGTATCTCGTGCGTCCTGCCGCCAATTTTACCCCTTACACTGTCCCTTCTCATGCGTTCGTGTGTAGATCTTGGGAGCATTGAATATTCAGCAGTTACCCAACCTGTCCCCGTATCTCTTAGAAAGGGAGGGACTGAATCTTCTATTGTAGCAGTGCACAATACCTTTGTGTCACCCATATTAATAATTGCAGATCCCTCTGCATACTTATTAGCATCTATCTCAATTTTAACGTCCCTTAGATAATCGGGATTTCTATTATCATTTCTCATTTTCTTATAGGAATGGTGGAGGCGCTGGGAATCGAACCCAGGTCCGCGAAAGAGCCTTACTCAGCCTCTACATGTTTATCCTGCTTTTAAGTTTCACAGTGCAAATACCTACAGGCGGGTCAAACACTGCTATCCTGGTCTAAAATCTCGCCAATCCGCCGACCTGGAAAAACTTCATGGCCAGTCTGTATTTATTGCGACTTAATAAAACCTACAGACAGAGTCTCATCAGTCGTCACAGCTCTATTTAGGCTGCGAGTGCGTTAATTGGTTCGGCACTTATTGTGCGTTAATCAGTTTTACGAGTTAATAAGCTCGACATGCAGCATAAGCTATCTCATTTCCCGTCGAAGCCAGTACGCCCCCTTATAATTGGTTTTTAATACCTTGTATTTTTCTTTATAGCTTTATCCATTTCTCTTTTTGCTTCTTTACGTTTTATATCGTCTCTTTTGTCCTGTGTTTTCTTACCTTTAGCAAGGCCAAGTTCCAGCTTGGCCATTCCATTTTTAAAGTACAGTCTTGTAGGGACCAACGTGTATCCCTTTTGATGAGTCTTACCTATTAACTTATTTATTTCTCTTTTATTTAAAAGTAGTTTCCTTTCCCTTGTGGTATCGTGATTATGTACATTTGCCTGTAGATATGGCGCAATATAACTGTTCATAAGAAACACCTCACCGTCTCTTAACATCGCGAAACTCTCTTTTATACTTACATTACTGGCCCTTAGGGATTTAACTTCAGAACCTTTTAAGACAATGCCGGTTTCGAAAACTTCCTCTATTGAATAGTCCCTTCGGACAGTAGGATGCTTTGCAACTACTTTCATCTACTTAATATAATATCTATTATGCTTTATTCAACAAAGTATCTTCCCCCTATTAAGAGGAAAGCCGGGAGGGGGAAAAAGGTAACAAAATTATTTACTTTCAAGCATAATCGTAACAGGCCCTGAATTTATAAGTTTTACCTGCATATTGGCACCAAAAATACCTTTTTCTACTTTAAGTCCCGACTTCTTTAATTCAGTTAGAAATTTTTCATAAAGATCATTTGCCAGTTCAGGCCCGGCTGCCTTGTCATAAGAAGGACGGTTTCCCTTTCTGCAGTCTGCATAAAGAGTAAACTGTGATACTACAAGGATTTCTCCCTTAATGTCCTGAATACTGAGGTTCATTTTTTCATTTTCATCATTAAATATTCTAAGATTTAGGATTTTCCTGATAAGATAATCAATATCATGTTCCGTATCTTCTTTAGCAATACCAAGAAGGATTAAGATCCCCTGACCTTCTATTCTGCCAACAATATCTCCTTCAACCTCTACACTTGCACCATCTATTCTCTGAATTAATGCACGCATAATATCAATTACCTTCTTTAATAAGCTTTAGCAGTTCGTCAATTCTGCCCTTATCTAACGATTCTTTTAATTTTTCTAATTCAGCAGACAAATTATTTTTGTCTTTAAACTTCATTCTCAGCTCAAGATCATTTGATTCAAAGTATGGATGGTTTACAAGTCTGGATGTATTACCTAGATTAAGGCCCTTTACCAACTCATTATATTTTTGTTCAGTTTCTATTAGCTTTGGATAACAGATAGTTTTAATGGTTTTTCTTATCGTGTTTTTATCAGTCTTTACATTTCTATTGGTAAATAAATTTTCTGCAAGTTCGTCTAAGGTAATATTTTTTCTGATACATATAGACTGCACGTCTTTAAGCAGGTCTCTCATCTCATTATTATTAAATTTATAATTCTTAAGAAAATGATTATAAAAACCGTTTATGAATTCAGGATCATCTGTTTCACTCAGAAGTTGCAGTTGGTCAAAAGAAATGTTTTCGTTAAAACATTCTTCTTTTACCTCTCTATCAAGAGAGGCTATCGTACTGTATTTCTTAAGATTGTTTAAAGATGGGTTTAATCCGATAACAGGAAGTATTTTATTTACAATCTCTTCTTCCTCCAATGTGCCTGATGCCACAAGTTTATAAATCAGCTCAGCTTTTTCAATATCGGAAAACCGGTCTTTATTATCAATATATATATAAGTATATGTTTGGAGAGGAGTTAATTCACTTTCTTCATAAACCTGTGAAAAAACAGTCTGGGAATTATGCTTTTTTAAAACTTTTAATCTCTTCCAGCCTGTAATTACAATATAGATATTTTCTTTCTTTAAGAGTTTTACGGGGTTTATAAGTCCATGCGCTAAGATTGATTTCTCTAATTTAGAATCAACATCTGAATCAAAGAGTTTGTAATCATTATAATGAAGATCAATTTCTGATAGTACTACTTCTTTTATCAGCATTTAAAAAACAGTCAGAACTCCGAAAATTGCACCAAGGGTTCCAAGCGGGGCAAGGTCTTCCAAAGTATCAACGCCCTTTTCGACTTTAAGAACCGCATTTTTAGTATCGTAGTAAAGAGTATCATCGTTTACAAGTTTACCGAGGGTGCCCTGGCCGTCATTTATCTTAGTCAATACTTCATTCAAATTTGTAGCTGCTTCAGTTGCTTCAACATACAGCGTGTCATCGTTAATTAATTTCCCAAATGTACCTTTTGAGTCACTTAACTTTGCAGAGATGTTCTTAATATTTTTCATGGCTACTGTTGTTTCATTATAAAGTGTGTCGTCTTTTATAAGTTTTCCAAGAGTTCCTTTACCCTCTGCAAGGTCTTCAAGCACGGTGTCAAGATTTGTAACAATATTATTCAGGCCGTCTTCATTGTCGCCGAAACCACTAAAAGCGCCAAGAGCCGAGTCAAGTGAACCAATTGCTGAATCCAGTTTCGTAAGAATTTTATTTAAGTCAGTAGGATCAATACTTGCAAGTGGGTAATCACCATTATTCAGCGGAGTGTCTTCAGAACCGAATGTCAGGTTTACATAACTTGTTCCGAGAAGGCTTGCTATCTGAATAGAAGCAACAGAATCAGTTTTAATTGGGGCATCCTTTTCCACAGCCATCGTTACCTTGAGTTGTCTGTCGTCAAGAGCGATAGAAGAAACCTTTCCAATAATCAGGCCTTCCATTTTTACCGTGTTACCTTCTCTCAATTCTCCAAGTGAATCAAAATAAGTATAAACAGTATTAGTATTTGAATAAAAAGGTATATCTCCAAGGAAATCCATAACAAATACCAAAACCACTATGCCCACCATAAAAAACAGGCCTACCCTATATTCGTTTTTCATATCTTTCCTCTCTGTCATCAAATTTTTTGGATATAAAACTTTGTACAACCTCATTACTGCTGTTATCCAGGTTTCCAGGTACACCAACATCAATTATTTTACCATCGCTGATAATTGAGATCCTATCCGCAATATATCTACCAAACTCTATATCATGTGTAACTACTACCTGGGTGGTATTAATTGTATTCTTTAATGTAACTATAAGTTCACCAATTGTTTTTGTCATCATAGGATCAAGCCCTGTAGTCGGTTCGTCAAACAGAATCAGGTCTGGGCTCATAACAAGAACCCTTGCAGTTGCGACCCTTCTCTTCATCCCTCCACTGAGTTCTGATGGAAACTGGTCTTCGACTCCATTAAGGCCTACAAGTTCCAATGCTCCGGAAACGAGTGAATTGTACTGGTCCTGATTATCCACAAGCCTGTGTTCACGTAAATAGATACCTACGTTATCACTGACAGACATTGAATTAAAAAGTGCAGATGACTGGAATACAAAACCTATTTTGAATCTTGATATATCAGAATCTGATTTAATTTCTTGTCCATTAAGATATACAGAACCGCTGTTGTATGGTTCTAGTCCGCAAATACATTTCAGCAGCAGTGATTTACCAACTCCGCTTTTTCCAAGTATCACATGTGTTTCAGACTGTGCGACATGAAGGTTCAAACCTTTAAGTACCTCTTTTTCAGGGAAACTCTTATACAGGTCCGATACCCTTAAATCGATAGGGTTGCTTTTAAGATATGCTAAAAGTGAATTTCCGTTTCTTTCCATATTTCTAATCTAAATTCATAAACAATAAGATTCTTGTAATAAAATAATCAGATACAAGTACTAGTATAAATGATAAAACCACAGCTTTTGTAACCGATCTTCCTATCTCCCTTGGGCCTCCCTTTGTTCTAAGACCAACGTAACATGAAACAATTGATATAATAATTCCAAATATAAATGCTTTTATGAGCCCATTAAACACTGCCTTTACCGTTACAAAATCAGCCAGGTTTCTAAAGTAGACCTGAAATGAAAGACCGATCTCAGGATTTGCAGAGGCAACTACCGCACCACCAAACCAACCTACAACATCCATAAACAAAACCAGTACCGGCAAAGCAAGAATAGTTGCAAGAAACCTTGGCATAACCAGAAACCTGACAGGGTTTATGTCCATTGTTTTAAGTGCATCAATTTCGTCATAGACACTCATTGAACCTAACTCTGCCGACATTGCTGAACCTACTCTGCCCGCAATAAGTATAGATGCCATAATCGGCCCTATTTCCTTTACCATTGAAAGTCCGACAATCCCGCCTAGATTTTCTTCAATACCGAAGCTCGCAAGTGTTGGTCCTGACTGGAGCGAAAGTACAGCCCCGCTTGAAAGTGCAATTAAAGTAGCAACCGGGATTGTGTTATTACCTATCTCGGTTATCTGGTACAGAATTTTATCCATATTCCACAATGTATCCCTGCACCAGTAAATGGCCTGGAAAAAAAGTTTAATAATTCCGCCTGTTGTAATAAATAGTTCTGACATATTTTTTATTTACTAAACACCTATTGGTATGTATAAAAACTTAATTATATCTTTCTCATCCTTTTTCTTGTATCCAAGCAAACCCCCAAGCAACGTCCACGATTTATAATTCTCCGATTTTGTAATATTAAACAGTGGAATAATGGGCCTTACGTCAAATACAAAGAGTTCCTCGTCATCGTATGAACTTATAAGGTTCCACAAAAAAGAAGTCCTTGTTACATTTTCTTCGTCCTTTTCCCAGACAAACAGTCTCCAAAATGATGCATAGTTTCTGTAGAGCCTGTCATTAGAGTGTATAAATGGCTCAAATACTGTAAATATATGGAAGTTTTTATTTCCATCTGCGTCTTTTTCATAAGTAAATATCGGCCAAAGGTCGATCTTTCTTTTCGGCTTAACACCTTCTACAATTGGTTCATATTTTGTATCTTTATAAAGAATTAAGAGAATCGATTTTTTATCTCTCCTGTAGCTTTCAAGTTTAATATTTTTATACCTGTATATAGGCCAAAGAATATATCCGTCTTCATCGTTTTCTTCCCTGACAGCCTTTGCATAAAATGGGAAGATCCGTTTCTGATCGACATTACCGCCCTTTGTAAAACTGAGAAAAGGCCAGGGTGCATCCCAGCGTTCATTACCTGTGTTGTGGTTAACGGTGTGCTGAATAAATGGCCACATATATCCTTTATTAGAAACCCCGTGAACATAAGAATCTGAATATATGGGGAAAAAAGAACGAAAATAAAACTTCTCCCCGTAAAAGTCCCTTTCCTTATTTACATATAGTGGCCAGAACAGGAATTCCTGTTTACTTTTTTTTACATTGTTTACCCTGTTACCCCAGATAGGCCAGAGCCTGCCTCCTTCAAGTTCCCCGCTGTATGAACTTATAAACGGCCACATATAACTGTTTGTTATCTCACCTTCAGCCTCTGTCTTCATATAGAGTGGAAACATGAAGAAATTAATCCTGTCTTTGGTAAATTTGTTTTTCATATTCCCGTATACAGGGAAGAATGCAAAATAATTATTCTCAGAATTTTCTTCTTTGTTATAAAAAATCAGGGGAAACAGGTTTATCTGTTTGTTTTTAAAACCGGAAGGAGTAGTTTCAGTGTTATATACAAAAAAGAAAAACTGGTACTGAAACCATGAAAAGTTCTGTTTTTGTTTATAGGAAGTCAGAGGATAAACAAATTCAAGCTCCTTTGAATCCATTCTTTTATTTACAGTTTTATGAAAAAGCGGTCTAAAACCATACTCTTTATATTCCTTATCTTTTTTATAGATTATGAAAGGACCCAGGGCTGTAAATTCTTTATCATACTTGGAATTAATTGGCGTATGATAAAGTGGGCCAAGATTAATTCCACCACAGAAAGCATCTGTGAGGCCAAAGAGTATGAGGGGTATTAGTAATGTATATATACGCAACATTAAGCCATTATATAAATAGTCTGTGGACCCTTTTCCCAACCAGTGTCATTATCTCGTAGGGTATAGTATCTGCCCATTCTGCAACATCGTTAAGTGAAACATTCCCGTCACCAAATAGTGTAACAACATCCCCGACGTTTGCCTTATTTATTTCAGTTACATCTACCATAATAAAATCCATACAAACCTGCCCAACTACCGGAGCACGTTCACCGTTTACAGAAACAAAAGATTTATTTGACAATCTTCTCAGGTAACCATCCGCATAACCTATAGGTACGGTAGCAATTAAGGATTTCTTTTCAGTTATATACGTCCCACCGTAACTAATAGATGTACCTTTGTCATGAAGCTTCAATTGAATAATCTTACTTTTTAGTTTCATTACGGGTGATAACTTGTAACCGTTAAATGCACCTACCCCGTATATCATTATTCCCGGCCTGACCAGGTTGCCATGTGACTGTGGAAAGTTCTGTATTGCCGCACTGTTGGCCAGGTGGTAAAACTCAGGCTCTATATTTAGTTTTTTAAACCTATCTAAAGATTCAAAAAACAGTTTAATCTGTTTATTTGTATATTCGCTTGCCAGTTCATCTGCCATGGAAAGGTGTGAAAAAAGACCTTCCAGCCTCAAATTATTGTATTTTGCCTGTTTTTTAAAAAATAAATCAACATCCTGGTACTTAATACCCAGCCTGCTCATGCCGGTATCAATTTTTAAGTGGTAACTATAATTTTTATTAATCTTTTTTGCAGCATTTGACAGTTCTTCCAAAATATCAAGGTCATATACCGTCGGGACTATCCCATGCTTAATTACTTCATCAAGTTCGTCCTTCTGAATTCCGCCCAGAATGATAATAGGGTGGTTAATACCTGAGTCGCGGAGTTCCATCGCTTCCTCAAGTGTGGCAACACCTAGAATTTCTACTCCGTTGTTAATTAATGTCTTTGATACCGTAACGGCACCATGACCATATGCATCGGCTTTTACAATTGCAAGAATTGATACATTTTCACCGACAATTGATCTGACGGTTTCCAGATTTGATTTAATTGAATGTAGATCAATTTCTACCCAGGTAGGTCTCATATACTGTCTATCTCTTAATTATGTTATTTAGCCCTTCTAGAATATATAAATACTCAATAAATATTTTTATATTAATATTAGAAAAATTAATTTTAACTGTGTTAAACTAGATGACCTAATTTTCTTTAATAATTTTTATTTAAAATGAAATTAAACAGTTTAGAAAAAAAATCCACCTTCACGATTGCAGTAATAATATCGCTAAGATTACTTGGAATATTTTTAATACTCCCTGTATTCAGTGTTTATACTACAGATTATCCAGGTTCCACTCTGCCGCTGGCAGGTATTGCCTTTGGAATCTATGCTCTTACCCAGAGCCTGTTTCAGATTCCTTTTGGATGGGCCAGTGACAAATACGGACGGAAAAGAATGCTGATAATTGGATTACTGCTTTTTTCTGTTGGAAGTATAGTATGTGCCCTGGCAGGCAATATATATGAACTTATTCTGGCAAGGGCCCTTCAGGGAAGCGGTGCAGTTGGATCAGTCGCAATAGCTTCTCTGGGAGATACTACAAGACCACAGGTAAGGGCCCAGGCATTTACCGTTACCGGAATTGTTATCGGAATAGCATTTATTGTCTCATTGGTTTTAGGACCGTTTCTGGCAATTGAAATTGGATTTAATTCGCTTTTCTATATTCTTGGTTTACTAGGCATTATTGCTATTTTTGTTACTTACTTTCTCTTTCCCGAAATTAAAAAAGAAGATACTCAGCCTCAAAGTGCAAGAAAAATTCTGAAGATTATTGCCAATTGGGACATTAAACTTCTGCTGCTTGCAGCTTTCATTCTTTCTTTTGTTCTTAATTTATTTTTATTTATTTACCCGTTAAGCTGGACTACTTTAAATATTTCCACTTCAAAGTTCTGGCTGATATATCTTATAATTATTTTACCCAGCGGACTTTTTACGTATCCCTATATAAAACGATCAGAAAAGAAAAACCAGTTAAAAAGGACAATTAAGATAGGTTTTATATTTCTTATTTTAGGTTTTATTATTTATTTAGTCGGAAATAAAGGGAGAATTGTACTTATAACTACAGGTATTCTGTTTTTTCTTGGACATATGATATTTCAGTCCATTATGCCTGCATTTCTTACACAGCGAATTTCCAGTGAAAACAGGGGGATTTCGTCAGGCGTTTATAATCTTGCAAACTTTCTGGGTGCAGCATTCGGCGGAATGTTATCAGGTTTTCTTTACAGTATAAATATTGATTTACCTTTGATAATATCATTGGCCGTCCTTATTATTTGGATTTTTATAGGCCTTCCAAGACAGCCGGACAAAGAAAACATTGAATAATATTATCTCAGTAAATTGTTTGTTAGACTTATAACACTAAATATGTCTATTTTTACTCTAAGAAGAGAACAGTTCTTACCAATTAATATTAAAGAATGCTGGGATTTTTTTTCTGATCCTAATAATTTAAAACTCATTACCCCTCCAAGCCTAGGTCTGAAAATCTGTTCAAAAATAAATAGAGAACTATATGAAGGAATGATTATTTCTTACAAAATAAATCCCTTCCCCGGTATTACTACGACATGGGTAACTGAAATTACACATATCAAAAAACATGAATATTTTATAGACGAACAGAGGATCGGCCCTTACAAATTCTGGCATCACCAGCATTTTTTTAAGAAACAGGATAATGGTATTATGGCAGAGGATGTTGTAAACTACGCACTCCCATTCGGTCCCATAGGAAATTTGTTGAACAGCATATATATTAGCAAGAATCTTGATAATATATTTAATTATAGAGAAAATGAGCTGAAAAGTATTTTTAATACTAATGAGAAACATAATAAATGAACAGCAATGAACAGTTAGAAAACAGTCTCAGGCTAAAACTACTCGATTTTGTAGAACTGCCCCATATCCATGCTCAGACTACAGAGGCATTTTACATCTGGCAGGACAACCCTGATACCATCATAGTGTATGAAGACGAAGATGATTTGGATAATGAACTTTATGAACGTTTTCTTGACTGGTTTATATTTGATTTTAAAACTTTTGATAATAATTCAAGATTAATAGACATATTTGTTAAGGACTCTGATGATAACATTAGTAGTTCTGAACTGAAGGTATTAAGGGAATGGAAAAATAGCACGCGTAGTTATTTTGAAATCAGGGATATTGTCCCGGGACAATACTGCGTTCTTGTAGAACTCTTTTCAGAAAAAGAAATTACTGTCCATGACACCATAATATCAAACAATCTTAATCTTACCGATATTATTTGTGCAAGACCCCTTAAAACAAATGATCAGTACTATTTTTTCAGTCTTGTTTCTATATACCCCTTAGTCTTCAAACCGCTTATACTTGAATATTTTAATAATAATTTTAAATCTTATGAAGTCGAAATTGGGAAACAGGAAAACAATATAAATTATTTAAAAGATTATGGGTACTTAATAGGGAAACACATTGATGATGTCATAAAACATCCTCATTACCTGACACCTGAGGGTGAGGATTTTGTAGTTGCACGTTCCGAATACGTAACAAAAAAAAGAACCCAAATAATAAATATTATTAATAAAAACAGCAATTTTTCACTTCTTAATAACACATCAGATGATCTGATTATTTTCAGGCTTGATGTTCTTGATGGAAAGCAGGTTGATATACACATCGAATTGGAAGATAAGAAGATGATTGTGAACTGCAACTCAATTAGTTCTCTTGATATGGTAAAAACATATCTCGAAAAATTACTTAATGATTTAATAAGTCATAAGATCGACAGTTCCAAAAATTTCAATGATTTATCAGTCAAAGAAGAGACACAGTCATTTAAACTGCCAAAAGGTGTAAGGAGCAAAAAACAGTTTAATAGTGAACTTGATAAATATTATAGTGAATGGATAGATACACCTCTAAGTCAGCTTGATGGACTGAGTCCAAGAAAAGCATTACTAACACCTGAGACTAGAAAAAAACTAGATACAATTTTAGTTGAGCTTGAGCTGCTGTACGAAGATGCAAGAAAAGCAGGTGAGCCCTATTATGAAGTAAATAAATTAAGAGAAGAACTTCAAAAAACCATGATTTGATTTCAAGTATTACTATTTCTGATTTAAATTACAGAAACTATCTATAAACAAACTATAGGAATTAAACCATATTTATTATTGACTTAAATAGTAATTATGAAAGAATGTTAAGCAAAATAATTGAATAATATTATGAAGTTTTCAGAAATATACAAAAAATCCGATAAAGCAATAATATCATTTGAAATATTCCCGCCAAAAACTACAAATGGTATTGAAAAACTAAAAACTGTTCTTTCAGAACTCTCAACACTATCACCTGACTTTATTACCGTTACATACGGAGCAATGGGGACTACCAGGGATAAAACAATTGATATTGCCAAATATATAAAAAACCAGCTTAAAATTGAAACAGCCTGCCACCTTACCTGTGTTGGTGCCAACAGAAAAGAGATCGATCTATTTTTAACAAAAATAATGACCCATGAAATAGAAAATATAGTCGCCCTTAGAGGAGATCCCCCTGCAGGTGAAAAAGACTTTATACCCCCGGAAGACGGATATACCTACGCCAATGAACTTGTGCATCACATAAGGGGTTTTGAAAAACGAAATACCAAATTTAATGTTAACTTTGGAATAGCCATTGCCGGTTATCCCGAAAAACATCTCGAAGCTCCAAATTTTGAGATTGATCTTGTAAATTTAAAGAAAAAAGTCGATTCCGGAGCAGATATTATTATCACGCAGCTGTTCTTTGATAATAACCATTACTATGAATATGTAAGAAAAGTAAGAAATATCGGAATCAAAATTCCCATAATACCAGGATTAATGCCAATACTCTCATCAAAACAGATAATGAAGATAACTAATATGTGCGGTACTAATTTCCCTCAGAATCTTAAAAACAAACTTGAAAACTCTGCGGACAATGACGCATATGCAGAAGAGCTGGGGATTAAGCAATGTATTAAGCAGGCAAAAGACCTGCTGGAAAATGGCGCTCCGGGAATACATTTTTATGTACTTAATAAATCTTCACATATAAAAAGGATTTTAAATTCACTAAATTAATCAAAAACTCCCTTACATGCCTGATACTAAAGACCTATTTGATAAAATATCAAATCATTATGATCTCCTAAACAGCCTGTTTAGTGCCGGTATTGATAAAATCTGGCGTAAAAAACTTGTTAAAAATATAGCTCCCGACTCTTTTGTACTTGATGTTGCAACCGGGACAGCCGAGGTTTTAATTGAGGGTTTTAAACACGCATCTGTTAATACGGGGTTTGGTATAGATCCAAGTATAGAGATGTTAAAAATAGGTAAAGATAAATTAAGCAAAAAAAACTTAGATACTAAGTCATCTATGTTACAGGGAGCTGCAGAAAACCTTCCTTTTAAAGAAGCTACATTTGATGGTATAACAATCGCGTTTGGGATAAGAAATACAATTGATTACAACAGTTCACTAAAAGAAATGCACAGGGTACTCAAAACCGGAGGCACGTTAGCTATCCTCGAATTTGCAATACCCAGAATATCAATATTCACTACACTTTATTTATTTTATTTTAAATATGTGATGCCATTTATCGGTTCCCTTTTTGGAAACCGTAAAGAATACAAATACTTATCCGATTCAACAACGCAATTTCCCCAAAGAGAGATATTTAAAAATATTATGGAACAGTGTGGTTTTAGTAATTGTGAATTTACTGAACTAAGTTTTGGAATAGCGGTAATTTACACCGGGATAAAATAAAGATATTTAATTTATCCACCCCGAAATAACCCCTTCGGCAATTTTACCATAGGGTGTAAATCCACTTGCAACATTATCTTTTTCGTAACTATCATTATCTGTAAAGTATTTCCAGATATAAATTCCTTCAATATATGCTTTGTCAGCAAAAGTTCTGTACATAGCTTCAAAAGCCTGGGCCTGTTGTTGTTGGCTAATCTCACTATTGTTACTCCATTCCCATGGGCGTACGGCGGTACCCCTGACAGACTTGTAGCCAATTTCAGTAAATATTATTTTTTTATTAAATTTTTCAGACAGCTTTTTTAAATCTTTTTCGTATTTCACCCACCCTTCTTCAAGGTCCTTTATATCCGGATCCTTCTTATCAGTTAACTGGAAATAGGCATCTATACCTATATAATCAAGATCGTCCCAGAATTCTATATTAAGTGCGTTACTCCCCTCAGCAGCGTAAGTAATTTTACCACTGTAAATTTCCCTGATCTCTTTTATTAGTTTTTTCCACTCTTTTTCATATTTAGTAAGTTTTACGAGTTCAGTTCCTATAACAAATATTTCTACTTTACTATTTTCTGCAATTTTTGCTTCGGATTTTATATAGTTTCCATAATTATGAAACCAGGAAGCAAGTTTGCCCGGATTGATATAATCAATCTTGTTTCTCCAGTTATCGGGGTTAAATTCGTTTCCCCCTATCCATACATGTGGTTTAAGCATCACTGTAAACCCTTTTTTATGAAGATTTTTAATCTCTTTTTTAATTTTTTTATTTTGCATAGTAGGATCAAACCCATAATAAACAGCTGGAATTGATTTATCTTTCATATAACAAAATGTATTTATCTGAACTGAGTTAAATCCTGTATTTTCAAGATGTGAGTGTGTTGTTTCTGATTTTTTTGAACCATACCCGTTACCTTCCTTATGAATATGGGTTAGGACAGCACCATTAATATTAAATTCTGATTTGTTTTTTGCATTAATTGGAGAAATTAAAACAAACAAGAATAAAGTTAATATATTTATTATTGTTAGAGTATTATGTCTCATACTTAAAGTATATTATAATGTATATATTATTTTTCTCTAGGTTAAGAATTTTTAATTTTTATATAATAATAACACAACTATTTAAAAATATTCCTTTACTTCAAACCCCTATTAACTTTATAATGAAAATAGAACATAATGAGTGAGGTGAGCAAATGTCTGACTTTCCTAGAAGTAAAGTAAGAAATATCTCAGTGGTAGGTCCTCATGGTGTCGGTAAAACAACTCTTGCAGAAGCACTCCTATATATTTCCGGAACAACTGATAGTATTGGCGACGTTAACAGGGGATCATCAAACCTGGACTATCTGGAAGAAGAAAAACAAAGAAAAATGTCGACCAACTCTCATGTTTCGTTCTTAAACCATAAAGGACATCTTATAAACCTTATAGATACACCGGGTTATTCCAATTTTTTGTTTGATGCAGAATTAGCAATCCAGGTTTCTGACGGGGCAATTATTGTTGTAGATGGTATTGAAGATTCAAAAAATCAGGTTGACAGGTACTGGAGCATGGCATCAGCAGCTGATATTCCAAGAATCTTCTTTATGAACAATATGGATAAGGATATGGCTAACTTTGAGTCTGCTCTTTCAAAACTTGAAGAACATCTGGGGATTAAGACAGTGCCAATTACCATACCTCTCGGTCAGGGTACCGAATTCAATGGTGTAATAAATCTTTTTGAAATGAAGGCGTTTATCTATAAGGGCGACCATCAATTTGATGAAATGCCTATACCCGAGAATATGCAGGATATAGCAAACAGCTACAAAGAGAAAGTACTTGAGACTATTGCAGAACAGGATGATGAAATACTTGTAAAATATCTTAATGGTGATGAAATAGAGCACGACACAATAGTGGATATGTATAAAAAAGGTGTAAAAGATTCTTCAATCTATCCCGTGCTGGTAGGTTCATCAACTAAATTGCTTGGTCTTTATTCACTTCTTATGGATATTGCCGAACTTATACCCTCACCATTGGAAAGCAAAAACATTAAAGTTAACGATTTTGAAGGAAATACTGTAAAAATAAATCAATCTAATGATTCATCACCCAATATATACATCTTTAAAACAATTTGTGACCCATTTGCTGGAAAGATAAGTATAGGAAGGGTTATTTCCGGAATAATTAAACCAGACCAGACATTAATTTGCTCAGCTAATAATAAAAAAATAAAAATAAATAACCTGAACAGAATCATAGGCAAGCAGGAATACTCAGTAAAAGAAGCACATACCGGGGATATTGTAGCCCTAAACAAATTAAAAGATGTTAACACCACTAATACACTTACCGATATTAATGAACCGGTAATGATTAAACCTTTACCAATCCCCCAACCCGTATTATCATTTGCAATTGATCCTCACAGCAGGTCAGATGAAGACAAACTAAATATATCACTTGCAAAAGTAATTGAAGAAGACCCAACAATAGATTTTCACAGGGATGAAGAAACAAATGATTTTCTGTTATCCGGTACAGGCCAGACTCATATTGAGGTGATAGTAGATAAATTAAAACATAATTATGGTGTAAATGTAGACCTTCACACACCTAAAGTCCCATATAAGGAAAGTATTAAATTATCCTCTGAAGCTGAGGGGAAATATGTAAAACAAACAGGAGGACGGGGACAATATGGCGTTGCTAAATTAAGGATTCAACCTCTTAAAAACGGAGAGACCTATGAATTCGAAAATAAAATAGTAGGCGGCGTAATACCAAAAAACTTTATCCTTTCCGTAGAAAAAGGAGTAAAGGATTCTTTAAAGAAAGGTGCCCTTGCCGGTTATCCGGTAATCAATGTTAAAACGACAGTATTTGACGGCAAACACCATCCCGTAGACTCTTCAGATATTGCATTTCAGATTGCTGCTTCAATGGGATTTAGAAAAGCAATGGAAAGTGCAAAACCCTATTTACTCGAACCTGTAATGAAGATGAATATTTTTATACCTGACAAGAATATGGGCGATGTAATAGGAGATATTAATTCAAGAAGAGGAAGAGTGGCAGGTGTTGACTCCTCTCCTGCAGGCCACAGTATTAATGCTATGGTGCCAATGGCAGAAGTATTAACTTATGCACCTGAACTAAGATCACTGACAAGCGGGGAAGGGAGTTTCACAATGGAGTTCTCACATTATGAAGAAGTGCCCGGACATATATCAATGAAGTTGATTGAAGAATTAAATGCTAATATGAAAAATGCAGAAACCGGTTAGTTGTCCTTACTCTGGTCGTAATAATCTTTATCAACGTATGGAAAAGGGTCATCTCCCGTAATTAACCTGGCTCCACGTTTCATAGTAAAGTAGTACCAGCCCCACTGAAGCATAACCAGGACCTTGTTGTCATATTCTATTAAATACCTGATATGAATAAAAATCCATATTAACCATGCAAAAAAACCGCTAAATTTTAGCGGCCCCAAATGTGCAACAGCTTTATTTCGTCCAATTACTGCAAGACTTCCCTTATCTTTGTATTCAAACTTTTTTGATACTTTATTATGAAAATCATTGTATATTTTCTTTGCTATATATTTACCCTGCTGCATAGCTACCGGAGCAACACCTGGTAAAGGTTTTCCGTCATAATGCGTATAGATGGCAAGGTCTCCAAGTACAAAAACATCTTTACGGTTATTTATCGTAAGGTCATTATTTACGTACACCCTCCCCACATTATCATTTTTTACATTAAACCTTTTCTCCAGAACTTTCCCGATTTTCGTTGCTTTTACTCCAGCCGCCCATAAAACTGTCTGTGCTTTAATTGATTCAGTAACACCGTTATTTGCTATAATTACATTGTTGTTATCAATTTCATTTACAAAACAGTTCTTTTTAATTGTTACTCCAAGGGCGATTAAAGACTTTTCGGCACTTTTGGACAATTTTTCCGGGTACGTAGGAAGTATTCTGTCAGTTGCTTCAACAAGGATAATTTCTGTTTTTGCAGGATCAAAATTTCTAAAATTATTTTTTAATGTAAAATGTGCAAGTTCTGCAAGTGCACCGGCAAGTTCAACTCCTGTGGGACCGCCGCCAATAATTATAAACCTTTTCCATTCGTTCTTTTTCTTTGTATCTTTTTCTCTTTCTGCTTCCTCAAAAGCATGGAATATTCTGTGACGAATGCCAAGTGAATCTTCCATAGTTTTTAATGGAGGTGATTCACCAAGCCATTTTTCGTTGCCATAGTAATTATATATAACACCAGTTGCTATAATCAGGCTGTCAAAAGATATTTTATCACCATTAAACAATACAACTTCTTTATTCTCTGGTTCTATATCAACAACCTTACCCCTTAAAACCGAGGTATTCTTATTACGTTTTAGAATTGCCCTTAACGGGGATGCTATATCGCCTGGAGATAGTCCACCGGTTGCTACCTGGTAAAGTAGGGGCTGAAATAGATGAAAGTTTCTTTTATCTATTAATGTAATTCTAAACTCTTTCTTTTTTCCTAGTTCTTTAGCTGCATAAAGCCCCCCAAAGCCTCCTCCTACTATTACTACATGATGTCTTCTGTTTTCTGTCATAATATATATCTTAAGGAGCTAGTCTGCTTATTTTCCATATACTATTTTGAATTTCATACAAGAACCTGTCATGAAGCCTGTTATCCCTACCCTGCCAGAATTCAAAACTAACAGGTGAGAGTATATAACCTTTCCAGTAATCCGGCCTTGGAATTTCTTTATTTTTAAATTTCTTTTCATATTTTAAATAATTTTCATCAAGCACTGACCTGTCAGTTAATTCTGCACTCTGGTCAGATGTCCATGCACCAAGCTGACTTCCACGCGGCCTGGAACTAAAATATTTATTGGCTTCATCTTTACTTAAAACGGATACTTTCCCGTTTATTCTTACCTGTCTTTCCAGTCTGTCCCACCAAAAACATATCGATGCATTTTTGTTTTCAACTAAATTCTTTCCCTTTTGGCTATTTTCATTTGTATAAAATTTAAATCCACTTTTATTAAACTCTTTTAGCAGCAGTACTCTTGAAGAGATGAAGCCTTTGTTGTCAGATGTTGATAATATAAATGAATTGGGAAAAGGAAAATCTGATTTAGATGCTTCTTTAAACCATACACTAAATTGTTCAAAAGGATCTTTAAAAAGATCTTTTTGAATCAATTCCATTAACTTGAACTGCATGTCTTTTTTATTGCCCATAATTATTCTATAATTTCTTTTAAAGTCCTTTCCAAATCAGTGTGTAAAAAACTAAATCCTGAATCAAGTAGTTTTTTGGGTATTACTCTAGTACTTGAAAGTAATGCTTCATTACCGAATTCACCAAGAATAGTTTTTATTATAATAGCCGGTACCGGTAAAAATGTGGGTCTTGATAGTACTCTGCCAAGTGTTTTTGTAAATTCCTTATTTCTTATTGGGCTAGTTGAAACAAGATTAACTGCACCTTTCACGGATTTATTATTTAATATAAAAAGAACAGCGGATAACAGGTCATCAATACTAATCCAGCTCCAGTACATGTTTCCATCAGAAATGTTTCCACCAAGGCCAAATCTAAATGGTGTTAGCATCTTTTTTAATGCTCCGCCTTTTCCTGACAATACTAATCCTATTCTTAAATTAACAACTCTTAAATTCTTATCTATTGCCTGATTTGCCTCTTTTTCCCAGTTATCTGCTAAATTGGGGAAAAAACCGTCCCCTTTTTGACTGTATTCATCCATTATTTCATCACCCCTATTCCCATAAAAACCGATAGCGGATGCAGAGATAAAAGTATTTGGGGGAGAGTTCAATCTTTTAATTATTTTTGTTAATAAAGTTGTACTGTTTATGCGGCTATCGACAATACTTTTCTTTTTTTCTTTTGTCCAGTAGCCAAATATATTGTCTCCAGAAAGATTGATAAATGAGTCAAATCCTTCAAATTCGTCAAGATTATAGCTATTGCCGGTTATATCCCAAAATATTTCGTCATCTTTTTCTGCTTTATTTCTTACAAGCCTTTTGACATCATAACCTTGTTTTTTTAGGTATATTGATAAATGTGTACCAATAAATCCACTAGAACCTGAAATAAGAATTTTCATTTTAATATTGTATCTTATACTGTAAATAGATCGATTAACTTTTGCTGGTATAGTGTTACATCTTTATAATCAATAAAATAATGAGGAACAATTAGAATAAGTAAACCTATTATTTGGCTGTATTTTATTTATTGAATATGATGCTACGGATATCTGTTGGAAGGAAGTCCTGTATAATTCAGTGGCCCATAAAGAATGAAAATTAGCTTTTTTTGCTTTTATTGATAAGGATTTTAAATCAACTAACTTTTCTGCATCCAGTATTAAACCTGTATCATGCATTGATCAATAACGGATTTATTTAAATAAGAACCCAAATTATATTACTTTTCTTCTTCGGGACTTTCGTCAGTTTTCGGTGATTCATCTGCAACTTCTTCAGTGTCAGCAGTTTCTTCGTTAGTTTCAGCTGTAACTTGAATTTCTTCTTCAGGTGTTTCAGCTTTTGCTTCAGTATCTTCTGCCACATCTGCTTGTATTTCTTCTTTTTCTGTCTTCGCTTTAACTTCCGCTTTTTCTTCGGATATTTTTTCAGTTTCAGCCGTAGTATCTACTTCTTCAGTATTACTTTCTTCTTTTATTTCTGGAGTATCTGTACTTTTTGTTTCCTTTACAGTTTCAACGACTTCATCTGTGGCCGCTGCTGCTGCAACAGCACCTGTAGCTGTTTCTTCTATAAGGCCTAGTTCTTCAGCTGATTCTTTTTTTGTACTTTTTTTAGTTTCAGTTGTTTTTTTAGCAGTTGTTTTTTTAGTAGTTTTCTTTTTCTTTTTGGGTTTATAATCTTCCTGAACTATTTCAATTATAGATAGTGGTGCGTTATCACCCTTTCTATAACCCATTTTTATAATTCTTGTGTAACCACCAGGCCTGTCTTTATATTTTTCAGCCAGTTCACTAAACAGTTTTTTTAGTACATCTTTGTCTTTTATAAATGCTGCTGCCTGTCTTCTTGCCTGTAAGGTTCCTTTCTTGGCAAGTGTAATCATCTTATCAGCAACTCTTCTTATTTCTTTTGCACGGGGGTCAGTAGTAGTAATACTTTCATGTCTGAACAGATCAGTTGCCATATTCCTGAACATAGCTCTTCTGTGTTTTGTAACTACACCTAATTTTCTTCCGATCCTCTTATGTCTCATCTAATATCTCCTAAATCTTTACTACTCTGTATTCTCTTCTTCATCAGTCTTTGTAGTAGACCTGCTTTCTTTTTCTTTTTCGAATACTTCCAAATTAATCTCTGTTCCAAGTTCATACTGCATTTCTTCCAGTTTTTCTCTTATTTCAACTAAAGATCTTTTACCAAAGTTTTCAAGGTTCAGTAGTTCTTCTTCGGTCCTTTGAATCAGTTCGCCAAAATAGACAATATTTGCCCTTCTTAGACAATTTAATGATCTTGCTGATAAATCTATATCTTCAACATGTGTAAATAATACATCTTCATTACCCTTAAGATCCTGGCTTTCTTCTATTATTATTTCTTCTTCAAAAAGTGACTCATCAAAATTGATAAAGATACTTAGTTGCTGTTTTATAATTTTTGCACTGTAAGCAACTGCATCTTCTGTTAAAATTGTTCCATTAGTCCAGATTTCAAGTGTAAGTTTTTCATAATCAGTCCTTCTGCCTACTCTTGAATTTGTAATTGTATAATTTACTTTTCTAATTGGAGAAAAAAGAGCATCAATTGGGATAGTCCCAATTCCTTTTTGCTGATCCCCTCTTCTTTCAACTGATTCATAACCACTGCCCATTTCGACAGTCATTTCCATTTCGATTTTTCCACCTTCAGCGACTGTAGCAATATGCTGATCGGTATTTATAACTGTTACCTGATGATTTTCCTCTATATTAGCAGCAGTAATTGACCCAGGCCCATCAAATTTGAGTGTTAGTGTCTGAGGCTGAAATGTATGCATTTCAAGATTTAAACTTTTAAGATTTAATATAATTTCTGTTACGTCTTCTTTTACACCTGGGATTGTTGAAAATTCATGAAGGACACCATCAATCTTCACAGAAGTAATAGCCGGTCCCTGAATTGAAGAAAGCAACACTCTCCTTAATGCGTTACCCAAAGTAACACCAAAACCTCTTTCTAAAGGTTCACAGACAAATTTTCCATATAAATCATTAGAGACTTTCTCATCTTTCTCAAGTCTTCTGGGATGAATAAGGTCTTTCCAGTTTTTTTGAAATTCTTTTGTAATTACGGTCTCATCTACATTTTCTTCAATCTGTTGTTCCATAATATTAATCCCCTAAAATAATTTATACTCTTGAATAAAACTCTACGATTAATTGCTCTTCGATAGGAAATGTAACATCCTCTCTTTCAGGTAATCTACTAATTACACCTTTATAATTATCAATATCATGTTGCAACCAATCCGGCACTGGTTTTCTTTCAAGTAGCTGAAGGGCCTGATTAATTCTGCCAAGTTTTTTACTTTTTTCTCTTATCTCTATTACGTCTCCAACCTCTACCTGGTATGAAGGTATATTCAAAACTTTTCCATTAACATGTATATGTTTGTGGCCGACAAGCTGGCGTGAATCACTGCGTGAGCTTCCAAAACCAAGTCTGTATACTACATTATCAAGCCTTCTTTCAAGCAGTACTATTAGTAATGAACCTGTAACACCTTTTAACTTTGAGGCTTTTTCAAAATATCTTTTAAACTGATTTTCTCTTAATCCGTAACTTCTTTTAACTTTTTGTTTCTCCCTTAGCCTTAGACCATATTCTGAGAATTTAGTTCTTCTAAGTCCATGTACACCGGGTGGTTGGTTTGCTTTGGCATCAATTGATGATTTGCCATTATAGCTGCGTTCTCCTTTAAGAAAAAGATTAGTTCCTTCTCTTTTAGACAGCCTGTCTGTAGGTCCTGTATATCTTCCCATTTAAGCAACAACCTCCTGGTACAAAATGCAATCAATTGTTAATATTTTATAAATCATTATTTTATACTCTCCTTCTTCCCGGTGGTCTGCATCCATTGTGAGGAATAGGTGTAATATCTCTTATAAAAGATATTCTAAGTCCGGATGACTGAAGCGAACGAATGGCAGGTTCTCTACCGGGCCCAGGTCCTTTAACAAATACCTTTACTGTTTTCATCCCCATAGTACCAGCTTTTTTTGCTGCATCTTCAGCTGCAATCTGGGCAGCAAAAGGGGTGCCTTTTCTTGTACCTTTAAATCCCTTTACTCCACCACTGGACCAGGACAGCACATTACCATTGGTATCACTTATTGAAACTATTGTATTATTGAAGGTTGCTCTAATATTTACAACACCTTCTTCAACAAATTTCTTAACTTTTTTTCTTCCAATTTTTTTCTTGGCCATTAAATTACTCCGATAGTCTGTTACTATTTACCTACTTTCTGTTTCTTGGCAATTGCTGTTCCTCTCGGGCCTTTCCTTGTTCTGGCATTTGATTTTGAGCATTGTCCTCTTACGGGTAACCCCTGCCTGTGCCTGACACCTCTGTAGCACCCTATTTCAACAAGTCTTCTTATGTTACCCTGGATTTCTTTTCTTAAATCACCTTCAACGGTATATTGGTTTTCAATAATTTCTCTTAATTTAGCAACCTCACTATCATCAAGATCTTTTGACCTTTTGCTAACATTAATAGCAGCTGAATTTAGAATATCAATCGAAGTCTTACGCCCAACACCATATATATAGGTGAGACCTACTTCTATTCTTTTATTTAGTGGTATGTCAACTCCAGCAATTCTAGGCATATATTAAAATCCTCCTTAAACTACCCTTGCCTTTGTTTGTGTTTTTTAATAACACAAATCACTCTGATTACGCCTTTTCTTTTAATAATCTTGCATTTATCGCAAATCTTTTTAACAGATGCTCTAACCTTCACAACAATCTCCAGCCAACTATTTTTTTAATCTGTAAGTAATTCTTCCCTTAGTTAAATCATATGGAGAAAGTTCAAGTTTCACTTTATCTCCAGGAAGTATTCTTATAAACCTCGTTCTCATTTTACCGGATACATATGCCAATATTACATGACCATTCTCAATCTCTACTCGAAACATTGCATTAGGCAATGCTTCTAATATTTTTCCTTCAAATTCTAATCTTTCTTCTTTTGGCATTTACACCCCAAAATTATTAATTTAACCTTGTTAAAACTTCGGGACCATTATCCGTAATAGCCACCGTATGTTCAAAATGAGCTGAAAGTCTACCATCTGCTGTAACAGCAGTCCAGCCATCATTTAAAATTTTTACTTCTGCAACTCCAAGGTTTACCATAGGCTCAATTGCCAATACCATCCCACTTTTAAGACTTGTACCAAGTTGGGACATTTCTGTAACAAAATTAGGCACCTGAGGTTCTTCATGGAGGTTCTTACCAATTCCGTGACCTACAAAAGATTTCACAACACTAAAACCGCTATCTTCAACATAATCCTGTATCGATTTAGATATATCTTTTATTCTATTTTTTGGTTTAGCCTGGTCAATACCCTTAAATAATGATGCTTCGGTTACATCTAAAAGTTTTTGTGCTATTTTTGAAATTTTACCAACGGGTACTGTAATAGCTGAATCACCGTAATAGCCGTCAATAATTGCACCGAAATCGATGCCAATAATGTCACCTTCTTTCAATACCGTATCTTTAGAAGGTATGCCATGTACAACTTCATCATTTAATGCAAAGCAGACAGATGCAGGGTAATTAGAATAGCCCTTAAAAGCTGCTACAAATGATTTTTTTTCTGCTATATCTTCAGCCATCTTATTTAATTCCCAGGTTGATACTCCTTCCTTTACATTCTCTTTTAATATCTGGAGTACCTCTGCAACGGCATTAGCCGCCTTTTTCATTTTTTTTAATTCTTCTTTTGATTTAATATATATCATTAGACTATCGCCAATAGGACCTCGTCAATCCTTCCCGATATATCTTCAACTGATCCTATTCCGTTTATCTTTTTTAATATTGCTTTACTATTATAGAACTCTCCAAGTGGTGAAGTCTGCTCTCTATAGACATTTAACCTGTTTCGTACCACATCTTCAGTATCATCCTGTCTGTTTTCAAGTTCCTGTCTTTTCATTATTCTATGTATAACTTCTTCATCATCAACATCAAGAAATACTACAACATCCAGTGTTATACCCAGTTCAGCAAGCATTTCATCAAGCGCTTCTGCCTGAGGTACAGTTCTGGGAAATCCATCCAGCATAAATTGTATATTTTCTAATGAAGCTAATTTTTGTTTTATTATTTCAATTACTACGCTATCCGGTACCAGTTCTCCTTTATCCATAAAGGACTTAGCGTGAAGGCCTACTTCTGTCTGATTTTTCACAGCTTCTCTAAGTACATCACCCGTGGAAATATGAGCAACATTATATTTATCAGCTATAAAATTTGCCTGTGTACCTTTACCAGCTCCAGGGGGTCCGAATAATATTAATTTCATTATAAAAAGTTCCTCATAATTAAACGTTGAACCTCTTTGGACCTTTCATTCCTTTCTTTTTAACAAATCCTTCATAACTATGTGTTATCAGGAATGACTCAATCTGCTGAAGAAAATCAAGTGTTACACCAATTACAATAAGTAGAGATGTACCTCCAAAATAAAATGGCAGATTAAAGGGTTCCCTTTCAAGAAAAGCAGGCAGAACACAAACAGCAGCAACATAAATAGCTCCTATGAATGTAATTCTTCCAAGTATTACCCCTATATATTCGGAGGTTTTCTTTCCTGGTCTGACCCCGGGAATATTACCGCCGTTTTTTCTTAGATTTTCAGCTAGGTCATCCGGATCATAAATAATAGCCGTATAGAAATACGCAAAGAAAATTATAAGTCCTGCAAATATTATGTTATAAAATATTACATTTGAAAACATCGCTTCAGAAATATTTCTTAATACAGGTATATCAATAAAAGCCAGTATGGTAGCTGGAAAAATTAAAAGCGATGATGCAAAAATTGGCGGGATAACCCCGGCGGGGTTTGTCTTTAAAGGAAGGTGAGATGTCTGTCCGCCATACACCTTTCTTCCAATCACTCTTCTTGGATACTGTACCGGTATTTTTCTGTAAGACCTTTCTACAAAGACTATTAAAGCAACAAGTATAGTCAGGAAGATCAGAATAAGAAGTAGTCCTAGTACGGTTAATTCGTCTGTTCTGATCAGACGTACCATATTCCAGAAACCGCCTGGAATACCTGCTAATATCGAAAATGCTATTATTAGTGAAATACCGTTTCCAATACCATGTTCTGTAATCTGTTCACCTATCCACATGACGAACATGGCGCCGGCTGTTAATGTTAATACCGTGGTTAATCTGAATCCCCATCCCGGGTCAGTTGCTACAGAAGACCCAATACCTGCCTGTCCAAAACCACCGCTTTCAAGTGTTAATGCAAGCATAAATCCCTGGACTACACAGATAAGTATTGTTCCGTACCTTGAGTACTGATTAATTTTTCTTCTTCCAGCCTCACCTTCTTTCTGCATAGCCTCAAGTGTTGGAAAGGCCTTTACGAGAAGGGACATTATAATGGATGAAGTGATGTAAGGCATTACACCCAGGGCAAAAATGGAAGCCTGTTCAAGAGCTCCGCCTGAGAACATATTTAAAATATCAAATATTGTCCCACTTGTTTGTTCAAATAGTCTTGATATCTGCTCCGGGTCAATTCCCGGAATAGGTACAAATACACCAAGCCTGTAAACAACAAGCATAAATGCCGTGAATAATAATTTCTTATTTAATTCAGGAATCTTTGGAATTGAAGAAACATTTGCGCTCATAAGATTTCTATTTTACCGCCAGACTTCTCCATTTTTTCAAATGCTGATTTTGTAGCAGCATTTACATGGACAACCAACTTTTTATCTAAATCTCCATTGCCTAAAAGTTTTACTTTCTGTTTCCCAGAAACTAAACCACTAGATCTTAAATCTTCTATGGAGATTGTCTGACCGTCTTCAAATTTAGATAAATCCTTTATATTTATTGTGTCAAATACTTTTTTAAAAAGGCTTGTAAAGCCTCTTTTCGGGGCTCTTAACTTAAGTGGAGTCTGGCCGCCTTCGAACCATCTGGAAACACTTCTTCCTGATCTTGCACGCTGACCTTTATGCCCTTTCCCACAGGTTTTACCCTGTGATCCATGGCCTCTGCCTACTCTTTTTGAATTTTTTGTTGAACCTTCTTTCGGTGATAGTTTTTCAAGCATTTATTTACCCTTCTTTTAATTATTCAAATAATGTTTTGGTAGATCCAGATCAGCCACTTCCTTGCCTCTAGTTACTGCAACCTGATCAGGCAACCTTAATTCTGAAAGTCCTTTTATAACAGCTAATACTACATTCAATGGATTTCTAGATCCAAGTACTTTTGAAAGTACATCATGAATTCCGGAAAGTTCTATAACTGCCCTCACAGCACCGCCGGCAATTACACCGGTACCTGGAGCTGCAGGCATAAGTTTAACTTTGCTTGAAATATGAGTAGCTATAATTTCATGAGGAATTGTTGAACCGTGCCTTGGAACCTCTATAAGACTTTTCTTGGCCTTTTCAATCGCTTTCCGTATTGCATCCGGTACTTCGTTGGACTTTCCTAATCCGGAACCAACAATACCATCTCCATTACCAACAACTGCCAAGGCTGTAAAACCAAAACGTTTACCACCTTTGGTAACCTTTGCAACACGTCTTATATGTACAACTTTTTCATTTAATTCAAGACCGGCTGGGTCAATATGTTTATTCTGCAAAGATAATTCCTCCTAAAAAACTAAGCCACCTTCTTTAAGTGCATCGGCCAGTGCTTTAATTCTCCCATGATAAGGAAAACCGCCTCTGTCAAAACGAACTGTCTTAATACCTGCTTCATTTGCAAGTTCTGCAAGTACTTTTCCAACACAACTTGCTGCATCTACTTTAGCTGATACATTTTTTTCAGTAGCTTTTATTACTTCAATTACTTTTGGTGTTAATGACGACACACCTACCAAAGTGCTTTTACTATCATCATCGATTATTTGTGCATAAATATTCTTACTTGATTTAAAAATAGAAACTCTAGGCACCTGCTCTGTTCCGGAAACTTTTTTCCTGATTCTTTTATGCCTTAAGTTATTTTTAATTTTTCTAGATGTTTTTTTTATCATTTCTTAGCTCCTGCTTTACCAGGTTTCAATCTTAATTCTTCACCCTTATATCTCACGCCTTTTCCCTTGTATGCATCTGGTTTTCTAATTTTCCTGATATTGGCTGCTGTCTCTCCAACAACCTGCTTATTAATACCTGCAAGAGTCAGCAGTGTTCCCCTTTCTTCAACAGTAGCTGTTATCCCCTGAGGAAGAGCAAAATCAACAGTATGTGAAAATCCCAAAGTAAGTTTTAATTTGTCTTTGCCATTAAGCTCGGCTTTATAACCCGTACCTACAATTTCAAGTGTTTTAGAAAAACCATCCGTAACACCTGTAACTGAATTTAGTAATAAAGACCTTACAAGACCATGAAAAGCTTTTGTCCTCTTTAGGTTGTTTACTCGGTCAACCTGAATGCTCCCATCATCAAATGAGGTAGTTATACCCTGTGGTACATTTACATTCAGCTGTCCCTTGGGACCTTTTACCAAGATCTCATTATTTTTTGCTTCTACATTAACGCCTTCCGGCAGTTTTATTGGTTTTCTTCCAATACGTGACATAATAATCCTCTAATTAACTGTACAGATAATTTCGCCGCCTACACCAAGCTTCCTTGCATTGGTACCTGTCATAATTCCTTTTGATGTTGAAAGAATCGAAATACCCATACCTGCAGTTACCCTTGGTATATGGTGTTTGTTAACATAAACCCTTCTACTTGGTTTACTGGTTCTTTTAATAGCGTTTATTACAGGTAATCCGTTACCAGTGTATTTAATCTTTATTTTAATATCTTTTTTAACACCTTTTTCAATGATATCTACGTTATTTAAATACCCTTCTTCTTTAAGCACATTAGCTATGTGGTTTTTCAAGAATGAATGGGGCACAATAACCTCTTTATGCTTTGCTAATATTGCATTTCTAATTCTACTTAACATATCTGCTATAGGATCTGTCATTTATATCTCTCCATTAAAACTATAAACTTGCTTTCCTTACTCCTGGAATCAAACCATTGTTTGCAAGTTTTCTGAAACAAATTCTACATGTTCCAAACTTTCTTAAATATGCTCTTTTCCTGCCGCATATATTGCACCTGTTGACTTTCCTAACCTTAAATTTAGGTTCTTTTTTAGTTTTTTCTAACAGTGCTTTTCTAGTCATAGTCTCCTCTTAATTCTTAAAGAATGGCAATCCAAACAATTGAAGCATTTCTTTAGTTTCGTTATCAGTATTTGATGTTGTAACAAAAGTAATATTCATACCTTTTACAAGCTGAATTTTGCTGTAATCAATTTCCGGGAAAATAATGTGTTCTTTTATACCAATTGTATAGTTTCCCCTTCCATCAAAAGCTTTATGTGGTACTCCTTTAAAATCCCTTACCCTTGGCAGTGATAAATTAATTAACCTGTCCAAAAATTCATACATTACAGTACCTCTAAGGGTTACCATACAGCCTATAGGCAGGTCTTCTCTTAGTTTGAATCCTGCTATGGATTTTTTAGCTTTTGTAATTACAGGCCTTTGTCCTACAATTGCTGCAAGTTCGTCAGCAGCTTCATCTATTAGCTTGGTATTTCTTCCGGCCTCACTAGCTTTTCCAAGCCCCATGTTTAAAACAATTCTTTCAATTTTCGGTACCTGCATAACGTTCTTATAGGAAAACTTTTCCATTAAGCCCGGCACTATAGTCTCTTTATAAACAGTTTTAAGCCTAGGAGTCATTAAATTTCCTCACCACTTTTCTTACTAATTCTTACTTTTTTACCCTTATCACTTACCTTATAACCTGCTCTTGTAGGTCCATTTGATTCAGGGTCTATTAGCATTACATTTGAAATATTTATACTAAGTTCTTTTTCTACAATTCCGCCTGTTGGGCTTTGCTGCGTAGGCTTACTGTGCCTTTTAACAACATTCACCTTTTCTACAATAACCCTGTTCTTGTCCTTGAGAAGTTTGAGAACTTTGCCAATCTTACCTTTGTCTTTTCCAGTAGTTACGTAAACTGTATCGCCGGATTTTATTTTTGTTTTCATTTAAATTATTTACCGTTTATTTTTTAGACTACTTCAGGGGCTAATGATATTATTTTCATATAGCCTTTTAGCCTGAGCTCTCTAGCAATAGGCCCGAACACCCTTGTACCTATTGGTTCATTATCCTTGTTTATAATTACTGCAGCATTGTTATCAAAACGGACATATGATCCGTCGGTTCTGCGCTGCTCTTTCCTAACTCTTACAATTACAGCATTATGTATTGCACCTTTATCAACTTTAGCATTAGGTATTGCTTCTTTTACAGAAACAACAACTACATCACCAAGACGGGCGTACTTTCTTCCTGAACCGCCAAGTACTTTTATACAAAAAAGCCTTTTTGCTCCTGTGTTATCTGCTGAATCTAAATATGAACTCGACTGAATCACAAAATTACTCCTTTATTTAATCAAGAATCTTATTAGCTTTTTCTATTACTTTACTAACACGCCATCTTTTTGTTTTACTAATTGGTTTCGATTCAACAATTAATACCTTATCTCCGACACCGCATTCATTTGCAGCATCATGCACTTTAAATGTTGAATTCCATCTTAATGGTTTTCTATATCTCGGATGATTTTTAATTCTGGCAACGTCTACAACAACCGTTTTGTCCATTTTATCCCCGACTACAAAACCAATCTGTGATTTTAATCTTCCTCTCGGCATTAAAAAACTCCCAATTAAACTCTTTTTTCCCTTTTAACTGTTTCCAATCTAGCGATATCTTTTTTTAACTGCTTAATTCTCGCATAGTTTGTAACTTGCTGTGTTGATACCTGCATCCTTATATTAAAAAGCTCTTCTTTCAGGTCTTTTTCTGTCTTTGCCAGTTCATCATCAGTTAACTGTCTTATATCTTCAGCTTTAGGCATTAAAACAGACCTCCAAATTCTCTTTTAATAATTCTTGTCTTTAATGGTAATTTATATATAGCAAGCTTAAATGCTTCTTTTGCAAGTTCCTCTGACACGCCGCTAATTTCATACAACAGCTGCCCTTTTTTTACCGGCGCAACCCAATGAGAAACATCACCTTTACCTTTACCCATCCTGGTTTCAGCAGGTGATTTTGTAAGAGGTTTATCGGGGAATACCCTTATCCAGAGTTTTGCACCCCTCTTCACTTTCCTAGTTATTGCAATACGGCACGCCTCAATCTGCTGTGCTGTAATTTTACCGTTCTCGAGTACCTGTATTCCAAATTCACCAAAGGATAGTTTAGCTCCCCTGGTTGCTTTACCCTTAATACGGCCTTTATGCATTTTTCTATACTTAGTTTTCTTTGGCTGTAGCATTATATTCTCTTCTTAATTTGCCTGTTTTATTTTTCTTTCTATCACTTCGCCTTTAAAAATCCACACTTTTATACCTATAATTCCATAAGTAGTTTGTGCTTCCGTAAAACCATAATCAATATCGGCCCTTAATGTGCCTAAAGGTACACGCCCTTCCCTGTACCATTCTTTACGTGCAATTTCAGAACCACCCAGTCTTCCTGATACCATAATCTTTATACCAAGTGCTCCGATTCTCATAGCTGAAGAGATGCAACGTTTCATTGCTCTTCTGTAAGCTACTCTTCTTAATAACTGTAGTGCACAGTTTTCAGCAACCAGTTGCGCATCAATTTCAGGTCTTTTTACTTCCCTGATATCAAGGTATATCTCTTTACCGGTGATTTTGTTTAATTTCTTTCTTAATTGTTCTATTTCCTGCCCTTTTCTACCAATCAATATTCCCGGTCTGATTGAGTAAATTACAACCCTTACTCTTTCAGATGCGGCTCTTTCAATTTCAATCTTTGAAATACCTGCCTGGTAAAAAGACTTTTTAATCAAGTCTCTTATTTTTACATCTTCATGAAGGAGGTTTGTATACCTGTTCTTTTCGGCATACCACTTTGAATCCCAGCTTGTGGTTATACCTAATCTAAGTCCAATAGGATTAACTTTCTGTCCCAAATTAAAGCCCCCTTTCTTCTAACTCAATAGTTACATGACTCATTCTTTTTAACCTTGGTGTTGCACGTCCCATCGCCCTTGATTTAAACCTTTTAAGCACAGGCCCTTTTGATGCTATAGCAGTCTTAATATATAATGATTCAGTATCCGTATGTCCTTTTTCTGAAGCATTTGCTACAGCTGATTTCAAAAGTTTTGCTAAAACAGGCGAAGCTTTTTTTCTTGTATTTGTAAGTACCGCGAACGCTTCTTCAACATTCTTTCCCCTGATAAGTTCAAGTACAATACTTACCTTCTTGGGTGATACTCTCATAAATTTTAATATTGATTTCGATACCATCTCTTATTTCCTTACTATCTTCCTTTCATTCTTTTTGCTTTTTTATCACCTGGTACGTGTCCATGATATGTCCTTGTTGGAGAAAACTCACCGAGCTTATGGCCTATCATATGTTCCGATACGTATACAGGTATGAATTTTTTTCCATTATATACACCGAATGTTAAGCCAATCATTTCGGGAATTACCATTGAAGACCTTGACCATGTCTTAATAATCTTACTACTCCCTGTTTCACTTACAGATTCGACCTTTTTTAATAATTTAGGGTCTATATATATTCCTTTTTTACTTGACCTTGGCATTTATTCTCCTTAATCCATTCCGTAACCAATACGCCTTGGTTTAACTATATATTTATCAGTTCTTTTATTTTTTCTTGTTTTATACCCAATTGTAATCCAGCCCCATGGAGATACAGGATGCGGGTTACCTTTTGATGCTTTACCCTCTCCACCACCGTGTGGATGGTCAACAGGATTCATCGCTACACCCCTAACATGAGGTCTTTTTCCTCTGTGCCTGTTACGCCCTGCTTTTCCGATTGTTATAAGTTCGTGTTCTGAATTCCCTACTTTACCAACAGTTGCATAACAGTTGATATGAATGAGCCTTATTTCGCCTGAATTCAGTTTTAACTGCGCATAATCACTTTCCCTTGCAGTTATCTGGGCAGAACTTCCTGCTGAACGTATAAGTTTAGCTCCGGCCCCAGGTTTAAGTTCAATATTATGAACAACAGTACCTACCGGTATTTTATGAATAGGAAGCGCATTTCCAACTTTAACTTCCACATCAGGTCCGGAAGCAAGCTCTTCTCCTATTTTTATACCTTCGGGAGCAATAATATATCTTTTTTCACCGTCTTTATAATTTAATAGTGCTATCCTTGAAGATCTGTAAGGATCGTACTCTATAGTAGCTACAACAGCTGGTATACCGTACTTATCTCTTTTAAAATCAACTATTCTGTATAGTTTTTTGTGGCCACCACCTCTGTTATAACTTGTAATTCTTCCCTGGGAATTTCTCCCAGATTTCTTATTAAGAGATATAGTAAGAGATTTCTCAGGTTTGGTGCTTGTTACCTCGGCAAAATCCTGACCTGATCTGAATCTCGTACCCGGTGTACGTGGTTTATATTTTTTAATTCCCATAATTACATACCTTCAAAATACTCAATTGTACCTTCTTTAAGTTTTATATAAGCCTTTTTTATTGAAGAACGTCTCCCAATTTTTCTGCCAAACTTTTTTACCGGCTTTCCAGCTGTTAACAACGTTCTCACTTTTTCAACTTTTACATTAAAGATCTTTTCAACTGAATCTTTAATTTCGTTTTTATTTGCTTTTTTATCCACTGAAAATACATACCAACTATTATCCTTCATATCGGTACTTTTCTCAGTAACATACGGAAGCTTAATTATTGTCCTTGGGTCTTTCAACTCTCCAATGCCTCCTGCACTTTTTCTACCGTACTCTTTGTCATAACTAAATTTTTATATTTAAGTAAATCATAAACATTTACGCCTTCATTTTTAAGTACTTTAATTTCCTTTATATTTTTGGATGATTTAACAAGATTTTCATTTAATTCATCCACAAGAATAATGCATTTATTAAGTTCAAACTTTTTCATAAAATCTACTATCTGCTTTGTTTTAATCTCTTTTAATTCAAAATTATCTACAACAATAAGCTCATCATTTGTCAACTTAAGTGATAATGCTGACCTTACAGCCTGTTTCCTTACCTTTTTTGGTACGGAAAATGACCAGTCTTTTGGTTTTGGTCCAAAAGTAACACCACCACCTCTCCAAATAGGTGATCTATTTGAACCTGCCCTGGCTCTTCCAAGGTGTTTCTGTTTCCAAGGTTTCCTGCCACCGCCCCTTACTTCACCCCTTGTTTTGGTTGAAGCAGTACCGGATCTTCTTGAAGCTAGTTGCCATTTCACAACAAGGTGTAAAACAGAATCGTTAACCGGGCACTCAAAAATACTTGAAGCCAGCTCAACCGTACCTACTTTCTTTTTTTCTAAATTAAATACATCTACTTGTGGCAACTTATTTATCCCCTTTTGAAGTACGTTTTAAGATTACTGTTCCACCGTTTGGTCCGGGTATTGAACCTTTCACAAAAAGTATATTCTTCTCAGCATCAACAGTTACAACTTTTACGCCCTGTACAGTATTGTTAACTCCACCCATTCTTCCGGGCATTTTTATTCCTTTCCATACTCTTCCGGGATAAGAAGCCTGCCCGATGGAACCCTGGCGGCGATGAGCCATACCACCATGAGACATAGGCTGTCCGTGGAAATTGTATCTTTTCATTGTTCCGGCAAACCCTTTACCTTTACTTACACCAGTGATATCAAGGACATCACCGCTGTTAAAGATATCAGCTTTTACAACATCACCTTCGTTGTATTCATCTTCATCAGCTTTAAATTCTTTTAATATTTTCAGGCTGGGAACTTTAGATTTATTAAAAAGTCCAGCTTTAGCTTTATTAAAACGCTGAGGTTTTTCTTCCTGAAACCCTAACTGAATAGCATCATAACCGTCACGATCTTTCAGTTTCTTTCCAACCACATAACAAGGACCTGCTTCAATCAATGTACCTATGACCATGACTGATTCTTCGTCAAATGCTTGTGTCATTCCTAATTTTTTTCCAATTATTCCCTGAATCATCTAAATCAAGTTCCTGTTAATTTAATTTCTACTTCTACTCCTGATGCTAAATCAAGCTTCATTAATTCATCAATAGTCTGCTGCGTAGGCTCAAGAATATCCACGAGCCTTTTATGAGTTCTGATTTCAAAATGCTCCCTTGAATTTTTGTTAACATGGGGAGACCTCAAAACACAATATCTGTTAATTTTGGTAGGCAGCGGCACAGGTCCCGCAATTCTTGCACCTGTTCTTTTAGCCGTATCGACAATCTCAACTGTCGACCTGTCTAACAATCTGTGATCAAAAGATTTTAATTTAATTCTTATTTTAGCCGCTGTACTCATTATTTATCCGTTTATTCAATAATACTGGTTACTACACCAGCACCTACTGTTCTTCCGCCTTCCCTTATGGCAAACCTTAACTGCTCATCCATTGCCACCGGGCTCATTAGTTCTACTACCATGTTTATGTTATCTCCGGGCATTACCATCTCCACGCCCTCAGGCAGCTCTATGCTTCCAGTTACATCTGTTGTCCTGAAATAAAACTGTGGCCTGTATCCCGGGAAAAAAGGAGTATGTCTTCCGCCCTCTTCTTTCTTTAGTACATATACTTCTGCATTAAACTTCTTATGTGGGGTTATTGCACCCGGGGCTGCCAGTACCTGACCTCTTTCTACTTCGTCTTTACCGGTTCCCCTTAGAAGCACCCCTACGTTGTCTCCGGCCTGGGCATCGTCAAGTATTTTCCTGAACATCTCTAGACTTGTTGCTACCGTTTTCTGTGTGTCTTTAAATCCTACTATTTCTATTTCATCCCCTGCTACGATCTTCCCTCTTTCTACCCTTCCGGTTACAACCGTTCCACGTCCGGATATTGTAAATACATCTTCTATTGCCATTAGAAAAGGCCTGTCAAGATCTCTTTTAGGCTCCGGGATATATGAATCTACTGAGGCCATAAGCTCTTTTATCTGCCCGGCTGCATCTGCATCTCCCTCTAGTGCCTTTACAGCACTTACCTTTACTATGGGGATATCGTCCCCTGGGAATCCGTACTGGGTTAGTAGTTCCCTTATCTCTAAATCTACAAGGTCTAGCAGCTCTTCATCATCCAGCATATCTACCTTGTTTAGTGCCACTACTATATATGGAACACCTACCTGGCGTGCCAGTAGTATATGCTCTCTTGTCTGTGGCATTGGGCCATCAGGGGCACTTACCACCAGTATTGCTCCGTCCATCTGAGCTGCACCGGTAATCATGTTCTTTACGTAGTCTGCGTGACCGGGACAGTCAACATGGGCATAGTGCCTGCTGTCTGTCTCGTACTCTACGTGGGCAATACTTATTGTTATTCCCCTTTCTCTTTCTTCCGGGGCTTTATCTATATTCTCAAACTCTACATACTCTGCCTGTCCTGAATCTGATAGAACCTTTGTTATGGCCGCTGTTAACGTAGTCTTTCCATGATCCACGTGACCGATTGTTCCTATGTTTAAATGAGGCTTTGTCCTCGCAAATTTTTCCTTCGACATCTATACGTTCCTCCTTAATAGATTGTCAGTTAGTTTTATTTTATACTGCATTAGATTTCTCTTTTAATTCAAGTGCTAAACTTTCAGGTAGTGGAGCATAGTTGGAAAATTCCATTGTAAATGTTCCTCTTCCTTCGGTCATAGACCTTAGATTTGTTGCATATCCAAACATTTCACCAAGAGGTGTCTCACCCCTTATAGCCTGCATATTTCCGCGCATTTCAGTATTACTTACACGGCCTCTTCTCGAGCTTAAGTCACCAATTACAGTTCCCATAAAATCATCAGGGACTACAACTTCAAGACTCATTACAGGTTCAAGTATTACGGGTTTGGATTTAATCACAGCTTCTTTAAATGCCTGTGAACCGCAAATCTTAAAAGCTATTTCGGAAGAATCAACTTCATGAAATGAACCATCATAAAGCGTTACAGAAATATCGACAACCGGGTAGCCGGAAACTATTCCTGTCTCCATTGCTTCAACAATCCCTTTTTCAACAGCCGGTATATATTCCTTGGGGATAACTCCGCCCTTAATTTCATCATTAAATACAAAACCTTCGCCTCTCTCAAGAGGTTCAACCCTTATTTTAACATGACCGTACTGACCTCTACCGCCGGTCTGCCTGATAAACTTGTTCTCAATATCAGCATCCCTGGTAATTGTCTCACGGTAAGCAACCTGCGGGGCCCCAACATTTGATTCAACGTTAAACTCCCTGCCAAGCCTGTCTACAATAATTTCAAGATGAAGTTCTCCCATTCCGGAGATTACAGTTTGACCTGTTTCATCATCATATTTTATTTTAAATGAAGGGTCTTCAAGGGCTAATTTATTTAAAGAAAGACCAAGTTTTTCCTGGTCAGCTTTTGATTTTGGTTCAATAGCTATCGAAATAACAGGATCTGCAACATGAAGACTTTCAAGCACAATTGGCTTAGACTCATCGCAAAGCGTGTCACCCGTTATTGTATTTTTTAGTCCAACTGCGGCAACAATTCCGCCTGCTACGTTTTCTTTAATATCTTCTCTTTTATCGGCATGCATCCTGAGAAGTCTTCCTATTTTTTCTCTTTTTTTCCTGGTTGAGTTGTAAACAGTAGAACCAGATGACATTTTTCCTGAATAAAGCCTTACATATGTAAGCTGGCCTACAAAAGGGTCAGTAAGAATTTTAAAGGCAAGTGCTGAAAAAGGTGCACCCTCATCTGGATCCCTTGTATCCTCTTCGTCGTTGTCCGGGTTTAATCCTTTCACAGGTGGCAAATCCACCGGGGAAGGCATAATTTCAACAACTGCATCAAGCAGAAGCTGCACACCCTTGTTCTTAAATGCAGAACCGCACATTACCGGTACTATCTGTATCGCTATAGTTTGCTTTCTTATTTCTTCTCTGATTTTAGCTTCAGGCACTTCTTCACCGTTAAGATAAAGTTCCATTATTTCTTCGCTGTGGTCTGAAAGACCTTCAATCAACATTTCTCTGTATTTATCAGCTGTTTCTTTAAGGTCATCAGGAATATCATAAAATTCATATTTTGAGCCCAGGGACTCACCGTCCCATAAAGCCATTTTCATTTTAATCAGGTCAACAATCCCTTTAAACTCATCACCGTCAAACCATGGGATCTGCAAGCAGACCGGATTTGCATTAAGCCTGTCTTTTACCTGCTCTACTACCTTGTAAAAGTCAGCCCCCACTCTGTCCATCTTGTTAACAAAGCACATTCTTGGTACTTCATAGCGGTCGGCCTGTCTCCACACAGTCTCAGTTTGAGGCTCAACTCCGCCAACACAATCAAATACAACAACAGCACCGTCAAGCACCTTTAAAGATCTTTCTACTTCTATAGTAAAATCAACGTGACCGGGGGTATCAATTATATTAACCCTGTGGTCATTCCAAAAACATGTAGTAGTAGCCGAAGTAATAGTGATACCACGCTCTCTTTCCTGCTCCATCCAGTCCATTGTAGTATTACCTTCATGGACTTCGCCTATTTTATGAGTTAGGCCCGTATAATAGAGTATTCTTTCAGTTGTAGTTGTCTTGCCCGCATCAATATGTGCGACAATCCCTATATTTCTTACTTTCTCAATTGGTATAACTTTTTCAGACATGATTGAGCTTTAATCCTCCGAACGAACTACCATCTGTAGTGAGCAAATGCCCTGTTGGCATCCGCCATCTTATGAGTATCTTCTCTTTTCTTTATTGCCCCGCCCCTGTTTTCTGAAGCTTCCAACAGTTCTGCACTAAGCTTTTGAACCATGGACTTTTCTGATCTTTTTCTGGTTGCATCAAGCAACCATCTGATTGCAAGGGACTGCTTTCTGAAGGTGTTTAAGTCCATCGGCACCTGGTATGTGGCACCACCAACCCTTCTGGGTCTTACTTCAACACTAGGCTTAATGTTGTCCATTGCCTGGTGAAATACTTCAAGTGCATCTTTTCCTGATTTTTCGGCAATTATATCCATTGCCCCATACAAGATTTTCTCTGCGGTACTTTTTTTACCGTCATACATAAGTGAATTCAAAAATTTAGAAACGACAATGTCGTTATATTTTGAATCCAACGTAATTTTTCTTTTAGGAACTGATCCTTTTCGAGGCATTTTTTAATATTTCCTTAGAAATTATTTATCTAATTATTTAGGGCGTTTAGCACCGTATTTTGAACGGCTTTGACGTCTGCTATCAACACCTGTAGAGTCCAGTGTACCCCTAACAATGTGGTACCTGACACCCGGCAAATCCTTAACCCTGCCACCTCTTACAAGAACAACTGAATGTTCCTGAAGTGAATGTCCTTCACCCGGTATATAACCTGTAATCTCAATACCGTTAGTTAATCTAATCCTGGCAACTTTTCTTAGAGCAGAATTAGGTTTCTTGGGAGTAGTAGTATAAACCCTTACGCACACCCCTCTTCTTTGAGGACAATTTTGCAGTGCAGGAGACTTGCTTTTCTTCTTAATTATTTTCCTGCCATCTTTAACTAATTGACTAATTGTAGGCACTTACGACGATCTCCAAAAAATATAGTTAATCCGTTTAGTATAAGCTGAAAATTGACTTTGTGTCAAGATTGTCAGCAAAATACGTAAACGGTCAAATCCACATGTAAAACGAAATAAACTACTTGAGAAGTTGGATAATTTACATTAAATACAGATAAAAGCAATACATATAAAAAAATAAATATTATTTAGTAAAAACAATAAGAATTAAGTTTCGAGTAATCATCAATAATAATCCTTAATCTTCTCTTCTTTTTCTTTCCTTTTCATTAGCTACTCTAAGGATATTCCCTGTTTCAACCACTGTTTTTGGGAGTTTATAAAAACCTTCCTTATAGCTGCCTTCCTGCTCGGAATCTATCTCTTCCTGCGTAAGCTTTACCAGGACAAATATATACCCGCTATTATCAACCAATGGGTCTCCTGTTGCCAGCTGTGGAAACTCATCAATTTTACAGGATAAATACCTTGGCCTTAAATCAAGCAGTTCAATACAAGCTCTTAGAGATATTTCATGAATTTTTTGCTCTTTTTTATTAAACTCTGTTTCAGTTATTCCAATATACCAAATCTCTGCCATAATTTCCTCCGGGATTAACCCCTGCCAACTGCTTTTTTTCCTATATCAGTTCGGTAATATAACAAACCATCATCAATTTTACTAATATTTTTATAAACCTTTTCAATTGCACCGCTTATTGAATCACCTGAGACAGTAAGACCAAGTACCCTGCCGCCGTTTGTAAGTGTCTTTTTACCATCCAGTTTTGTACCGGCATGAAACAACACAACATCCTCTGATTCGGACAATTGATTTAATTTTGTTAACTCAACATTTTTTTTGTAACTGCCTGGATAGCCTTTTGAAGACATAACCACGCAAACGGTACTACCCTTTTTCCAGCTAAGGGAACTTGTAAGTAAATTCCCGTCAGCAATTTCCATGAATAATGGCACAATATCAGATTCCATTTTCATTAATACAGGCTGTGTTTCAGGATCACCAAATCTACAGTTGTATTCCAGAACCTTTACTTCACCATTATTTATCATTAAACCAATATAAAGAACACCCTTATATTTTATATCTTCAGAATTTAACCCATTAATTGTTGGCCTAACAATCTTTTGCTCAACTTCCTTTAATATCCGGTCTGTAACAACGGGTGCGGGACAGTATGCACCCATTCCCCCTGTATTAGGTCCCTTGTCATTGTCATAAATCGCTTTATGGTCCTGTGAGGATTCAAGCACTATATACTTATCACCATCCGTTAATACAAAAATAGAAGCCTCTTCACCTGCAAGGAATTCTTCCACCACAACTTTATTACCAGCGTCGCCAAAAGTCTTATCTTCAATAATTGATATTAGTGCAGATTTACCTTCTTCAAATGAATTACAAATAATTACACCTTTACCGGCAGCTAAACCATCAGCTTTGACAACAAATGATCCTTTTAATTCATTTATCCAGCCAAGTGCATCATCTAAATCAGTAAAAGTTTCATAGTTCGCAGTAGGGATAGAGTATTTCTTCATTAAATTTTTTGAAAATACTTTACTACCTTCAAGTTCTGAGGCAGCTTCATTGGGCCCGAATATTTTTAAATTGTTTTTTTCAAAAAGGTCTACAATCCCCATAGTTAACGGCTGCTCCGGCCCAACTACCGTTAAATCTATACTGTTATTTATTGCAAATTCCTTTAGACCTTCAATATCAGTAGCCTTAATACTTAAGCAATCTGCAACTTTTGAAATACCCGCATTCCCGGGTGCACAGTAAATCTTTTCTACAAGGGGGCTTTTCTTGATCTTCCAGCAAAGGGCATGTTCCCTGCCTCCTCCTCCAACAACAAGTATTTTCATATTTATCTATCCCGGTATTAATTATTTAATTCGGACATAATTTTAAGTTAGTAATATTATTTAATATTGTTAATCTTTATTCGACAGTTACTACCTTTGCAAGATTCCTTGGCTGATCTATATCAGTACCAAGAAAATTGGCTATATGATAAGCAAGAAACTGTAGCGGAATAACCGTTACAAGGGGCGATAACATTTCGCTGCATTCAGGAATTAAAATAATTCTATCGTCTTTTCCAAGCTGATTCTGAAATGAACTATCAGATGTAACAACGATTATCCTGCCGCCTCTGGCTTTTATTTCCTGAAAGTTTCCCATAATCTTCTGAAAATAATTACCATGTTTAGGGGCAATTAATACTACAGGCATATTTTCATCAATAAGGGCAATTGGTCCATGCTTCATTTCCCCCGCTGCATAGCCTTCTGCATGTATGTATGAAATTTCTTTTAGTTTTAATGAGCCTTCAAGTGCTACCGGGTAGTTTATTCCCCTGCCGAGGTAAATAAAGTTTTTATAAGTATGAAACTCTTTTGCAAGATCTTTTATTTTGGAATCAAGTTCCAGTGCTATCTGCATTAATTTAGGTAGTGAAATAAGGGAATGAATTAATTCTTTTCTTTGCTCAATATTGGTTTTATTAGTATTTTGAGACATATAAACCGACAACATATAGATTGTAATAATCTGAGTTGTAAAAGCCTTTGTTGATGCTACCCCTATTTCTGGACCAGCCTTTGTATAAACTGTAAAATCTGCGTCCCTAGCTATCTTACTCATTTCTACATTTGTAAGCCCAACTGTTATTGCCCCCTGCTTTTTAGCCGCAATCAGCGCTTCCGAAGTATCAGCAGTTTCTCCTGACTGGGAAATAGAGATAACTAGTGTTTTTTTATCTATTACGTTGTCTCTGTATCGAAACTCAGACGAAAGGTCTATTTCAGTTGAAATACCGGCTATAGTCTCTATTAAATACTTGCCAATTAACGAGGCATGGTATGAAGTGCCGCATCCCAGTATTAACACCCTTGAAATATTTTTAAAGTTTAAATTTGTAAGTTCCTCAAAATTTACAGTGTAATCTTGTTCGCTAAACCTTCCGCGTATTGTATCGAGTATGGCCCTTGGTTGTTCATGGATCTCTTTAAGCATATAATGCCTGAAACCGGCCTTTTCGATCATTACCGGGTCCCAGTTTATCAGCTTTTTATCCCTATTTATCTCCTGGCCTTTGGAATCAAATATTTTTAAGGAACCAGGAGTAATTACGGCAATGTCACCATCTTCAAGGAAAATAATATTTTTTGAATAGGGAAGAATCGCAGGTACGTCGGAAGCTATAAACTTTTCTTCTTCGTTTTCCGCAATTACAAGTGGGGAGAATTTTCTTAATGCTACAATTTTATCAGGTTCATTTTCAGATATTACCGCAACTGCATAAGAACCTTCAACCTCTGCGAAAGCATTTACTATCGCTTCTTCAATAACTATTCCTTCGCCATAATGCTCTTCAATAAGATGTGCAAGTATCTCTGTGTCAGTATCGGAATAAAACTTATGACCGTTTTCTGAAAGTTTTTCTTTTAATTCAGCATAATTTTCAATAATCCCGTTGTGGACAATAGATACAGGGCCTGAAGAATGAGGATGTGCATTGTTTTCAGTAGGCTTTCCGTGCGTTGCCCATCTTGTATGTCCTATCCCTGTTGGTGCGGTAAGTTTTAGACCCTCAATTTTCAATTTCAGGTTTTCGAGTTTTCCTTCACTTTTAACAACCCTTCTTTCTTCATCAGATACAACACATATACCCGCGGAGTCATATCCCCTGTACTCAAGTGATTTGAGTCCGTTTAATAATACACCTATGGTTTTCTCAGGATTGCCTATATATCCGACTATTCCGCACATAGATCAATTGCACCTAATATATATCGCTGTATTAGTTTGCGAAAATATTTATTTCGGGAGATTTTCCCGTTAACTACTATTCCACACATAATTAACCCTTCTTTTTCTTTCTTTTATTCCAGCCTTTTATAATTTTTTGCTGGTTTCTTTCAATTGCAAGTGAATATTCTTCAACGTCCTTAGTTATAGTGGATCCTGCGGCAGTAGTGGAACCTTTGCCTATAACAACCGGCGCAACAAGCATGCTGTCACTTCCGATAAATACGTTGTCTTCTATAACAGTGCGGTGTTTGTTTACTCCATCATAGTTACAGGTAATAGATCCGGCACCAATATTAACACCATTGCCAAGAGTCGCATCTCCAATATAGGAAAGGTGAGGTACTTTGCTTCCTGTTCCTATATCTGACTTCTTAATCTCTACAAAATTACCTATCTTTGAATCTTTCCCAATGTTGGCCTCTGGCCTTAGATGAGCAAATGGGCCTACACTAACATTTTTATTAACACTGCAGTTGTTAAGATAAGAAGAAAACTTTATTTTTACATTGCTGCTTAATGATGAGTTATCAATAAATACATTTGGCCCAATTTCACATTCAGTACCAATTATTGTTTTTCCGTATAAATAAGTATTAGGATTAATGACTGTATCCCTTCCGATTTTAACATCAGGTGAAATGTAAGTTGATGCAGGGTCAATCACGGTAACACCTTTATTCTGAAGTTTATGAATAACTTTTTGCTTAATTATTTTTTCGAGTGTGGCAAGTTCCTGTCTATTATTAATCCCCATGATTTCATCTGCATCTGACAGTTTCATTACCGCAACCTTACTTCCTTTATCCACAGCATATTTAATAATATCGGGAAGGTAATACTCTTTTTGATTATTATTTGTTCTGATTTTATCAAGAGAATGCCAAAGATAATCAGACTTTACGCAGTAAATACCTGAGTTAATTTCGTTTACCCGCCTATCTTGGGTAGTTGCATCTTTTTCCTCAACAATTTTTTGAATATTGCCTTTTACGTCTCTTATTATTCGCCCGTAACCTTTGGGGTTAATTACATTTGAAGTAATTAATGAAATTACAGATTTTGTTTTTTTGTGTTTTTCTATCAATCTTTTAAGTGTCGATGGAAGTACCCCAGGGCAATCACCATTTAAAACAAGGATATCCCCTTTAAATTTACCCATGGCACTTTTGGAAATTTTAATTGCATGACCGGTACCCAGCTGCTGTTTTTGGTTTATATACTCAATTTTTTTGCCGGAATCGGAAAGAACATTCTCTATCAACTCTTTTTTATAGCCAACTACTACATATGTTTTCTGTGGTTTAAGTAATTCTACAGAATCCATCACATAGCTAATCATAGGTTTACTTAATATGGGATGTACTACTTTGGGTTTAGAGGAATTCATCCTTGTCCCTTTTCCCGCAGCTAATATTAATACTCTTAAAGCCATAAAGACATACTCCGTATATTAGGTACTGAATTTAAATTCATAAAAGTGTTCCTGAGCAATTTTATAAACAGTAATTACTTAGAATGGAATATCATCGTCTGTCCCGGAAGATTCTTCATCAAACGTAAAATCGCTTGGAAATTCTTCATCCTGCTTAGGACGCGGACTTTGGGACTGTTTCTCTCCAGCCGGGCTTAGTATCTGCATAGTCCTTGCAACTATTTCAGTAGTCCACCTGGTAGCGCCTTCCTTATCCTGCCATGACCTTGTTCTGAGTCCACCTTCTATATAAACGGATTTACCTTTTGATAGGTATTCGCCGCATATCTCTGCCAGCTTTCCCCAGGCCACAATCCTATGCCACTCGGTGTACTCCTGCTTATTTCCATCCTTACTTGATCCAACTTCAGTTGTTGCAAGTGAGAAATTTGCAACAGCCTGACCGCTAGGAGTGTATCTGACTTCCGGATCCTTACCTAAATTACCAATTAATATTACCTTGTTTACTCCTCGCATATTTTTCTCCAGTTTTTTATTTGATTTTACAATAAATACTTAACTAAAAAATGTACCAAAGTTATTAAATTATAACAGAAACTTCTTTAATAAAGGAATTTACAATTCTTCCCGTCATTCCCCATATCAGAAATTCCTGATACCTGTACACATAATCTTCTATTATCTCATCTTCTCTTTCTTTGTATCTAACTCTCATATTATTAATATCCGACAGGTGGTCAAATGAAACCCACATGTACTTTTCAACCTCATCCTTATTAATATTAAAAGTGATTTCATTTTTTAGAAGAAAGATAAATGGAGACACTATAAATTTTGGACCCGAAGGACTTAGGGGTTTTAAATCATCCAGTCTTCCCAGGTAAGTAGAATTCTCAACCAGGTTAACACCTATCTCTTCAACCGTCTCCCTTAAGGCCGTATCCAGCTGGTCAGTATCGGAGTCGTTCATTTTTCCTCCAGGAAATGCGACATGCCCTGAATATGAATCACCGGGATTTTCTGTTCGCTTTATGAATAGAACAAACATTTTATTGTTAACTATGTTGAGAACAACAGCAACTGATGCTTTTGTATATCCCGGCCCTGAAGAGATTTCACAAGACTTTCTATTTTTAAAATGTTTTTTTAAATTCTTATTAAAATTTTCTACCAAGTTATATTAATCTGTTTTATTATTTAAAATTGTTTGCTGAACGCTAAAAATAAATATAATTGTTTTAACAAATAAATAAAATGAATATCCGCAAAAAGATATTGGCATTACTTAACAGAATAAGCCCGCTTAATCTGCAGGGGGATGCTGAAATAGAAAATAATACAGAGTATGAACTTTCTTGTATCATCAACTTTTATGGCAGAACAGAACTTCTTAAAAATATTCTTTCCTGTTTAGCTGAACAAGACATTGATAAAAACAGGTTTGAAGTAGTCATGGTAGAAGATAAAGGCGGTACAGAAGATGGGGCGAGTATTGCTGATCTATATTCAAAACAACTTAACATTAAATATATTACCCTTACACGGAACTACGGGATTATGGGTTATTCAAGAAACCTGGGTACTGAACAGTCAACAGGAAAACACATCTTATATCTTGACGACGATACAATAATTCTTCAAAACACTTTCCTTTCAATACTGTTAAACAAATTCGGAGAAAATCAGCCAGATGGCATTATGGCACTGGGACAGGCTAGTTTTTGTGAATTAAATCAGCAGTACCAATATCATGACCCTTTTTATACTACAAACAGGTGTATGGCCTATACCAGAAAAGTATTGAATGAACTTGCGGGATTCAAATCATCAATTATAGGTCAGGAGGATGTTGAATTTAATATCAGGTTAAACCTTGCAGACAAGAATATTATAAAAGTTAGCGAACTACAGTATTTTCACCCACCGTTAATTCAGCATAATTTCAGAAAATCAGCATCTGTTGGTTTATCCTATTACAATTTAAAAGAGAGTTATCCTTTTTTTATCTGGATTCTTTTATTATTTAATGGGTGTAGGTATCTTCCTTATGGATTAATTTCATTTAAAAGCAGGTTTTTATACCAGTTCAAATTTAGTGCAGGATTTTTACTGGGTATCATTTATGGAATTCAGGGCAAAATAGTTGAATATAAATAAAAATTAATTCTTATTAATCTTACTAAAAATATTAAATAATATGGAAATGTTCACCAGGCTCAAGCCATTTAAAGATTTGTTATACGTATTTATCTGGAGACAGTTCAGTGTGCGTTACCGAAACAGTGTAATTGGAATACTATGGGCCATAATTCAACCCCTAAGCATGATGATGCTTTTGACTTTTGTATTCACTTATATAATCCAGGTTAAAACAGGTTCTTATCCAAAACCCGTATTTTTTTATAGTGCACTGTTACCATGGTCTTTTTTTGTAAGTTCAGTCAGCGGCTCTGTAAAAAGTATCTCGGGCAGTCAGTCATTAGTTACAAAAATATATTTTCCAAGGGAAATTCTACCTATATCAGGTATTTGTGTTGCATTTTTAGACCTGCTCATTGCCAGCAGTTTATATATAGTACTGTTATTCTATTATAACATTACACTCACCTACACCCTGATCTGGATCATTCCTATATTTTTTGTACTTTTTCTATTTACACTTTCAGTATCTCTACTATTTTCAAGTATTAATGTGTACTACAAGGACGTGGGTTTAATAATAACATTCCTGATGAGGTTGATGTTTTTTGCAACTCCAATTATATACTCGATTGACAATCTCAGTTTGAAGTTAAAGCTCCTCCTGTTCCTGAATCCAATGACTTTCATAGTAGAAAATACCAGGAGGGTAATATTGGAAGGAAGGGACATTGTATTTTGGCAGTTCGCACTGGCCCTGGTTCTTGTAATTATTCTTTTCCACATTTCATACAAAATATTTATAAAGATTGAAAAGGACTTTGCAGATGTCATCTGATCCCATTATAGAATTAAAAAATGTATGGAAGAAATATAAAATAAAAAAGCAAACAACCCGTACATTAAGAGAAGATATAGAAAAAATATTTTCACGCAAATACAGGAAAGAACTACTAATCCAGGGGGAATTCTGGTCTCTTAGTGATATTAATATCTCGATCAACAACTGTGAGTCGGTTGGACTTTACGGCCCCAATGGTTCAGGCAAAACAACAATCTTAAAATTATTGTCACGTGTGACCTACCCCACCAGAGGTGAATTAAATGTCAGGGGTTCAATTGCACCTTTAATTTCAGTTGGTGCTGGATTTCATCCGGAACTGACCGGGAAAGAAAATATTTATACAAATGGCACAATGCTGGGCATGAGTATTAAAGAACTAAGAGAAAAAGAAAGTGATATTATAGGATTTTCCGGACTTGATAGTAAATTCCTTGATTTACAGGTTAAAAACTATTCTTCGGGTATGAACGCAAGACTTGGTTTCTCCATAGCAGTTCACAGTGATGCTGACATATTCTTGCTGGATGAAATTCTTGCTGTGGGTGATACGAAATTCAGGGAAAAATGTGCAGAAAAAATCAATGACCTTATAGGTGAGAAAAATAAAACATTCCTTATTGTTTCACATCAGCATGACAGGCTTAAAGAATTGACAGACAGAATTTATTATATGGAAAAAGGTAAAATTACCGATTTAATTTAATAAAACCCGGAATTAAATTGTTCACAATATATTCAGCAACTCTTACAACTATTGAATACTTGAGTTTTCTGTGATCTTCCCGCCTCTTTGTATGCTTTGCATGCTTCTTGCTGAATATTTCACCAATATTATTTTTATATAATTCTTTATTATTATTTACTATAATAGATGCAAATTGTTCTGCATTATCTATATTATTTAAAAATTTTGAATTTTTCCTAACATAGTAGTTAATACAGAACTCGGGTATAACCCTGACTTTCCACCCGTATCCCAAAATTTTGATCCAATGGTCCCAGTCTTCATGGCTCCTGAGATTTTCATCATACATATTTACATCTGCAGAGACTTCTTTTCTGAAACATGAAGCAGCCGGGAGGGGATTATCTACCAGTGCATCGACAATATCAATATTCTCTTCGGGTTTAAATTTCCAGTTATTACCGCCAAATGATTGTTGATAAGCCGAAACAATCCCTACTTCCGGGGAAGAATCAAATATATTCTTAGCCTTCTCAAGGTATGAAGGTTCAAGATAATCATCGCCATCAAGGCAGCAAATGTACTGAGCTTTAGATTCTCTTATACCTCTGTTTCTGGCCACTGAGACACCTGAATTCTTTTCTAATTTCACTAATTCAACATCAGGTGATATTTTTTCTAGTACACTTAAAGATTTAGGATCAGTTGAACAATCATCGACAAGTATGATCTGTATTCCATTTAGGGTCTGAGTCCGAACCGATTCGACGGCCCTGTTGATAATCTCCCCCATATTGTAGCAGGTGATTATTACTGAAAAAGTTATTTCGACTGATGAATTTAATATTTTATGGTTTTCAAACTCTTCGTGAATAGATCTACTGAATTTCAGGTTAACATAATACTCAGACAGATTATTAATTATCCCTTTTAACAAACTACTTTTTACTATCTTTGGTCTTAATATTAGCGTATCAGATAAATAATAAAGAATTAATGGGTAATTTAATTTAACTTTTTCCCAATGGATCATGTATCTTAGTTTTTTTTCTAAATTAGAATATATTGTATTTGGGTAGTTGTGAAAAAGTACTATATTGGGGTCATAAATAATTGAAGCAGTATCATAACCATAGTATTCAATCATCCTGTAACTCAGTACTATACCTTCATGCCCTACCATTCCATCTTCAAAACCACCAACTTTTATAAAATCCTTTTTCTTTATTAATGTTACTCCTTCAGCATCAAGAAATGAAACCAACTGATCATTACCCAGGTCATAATTCTTTGGACCGGTTGAAAAGATTCTTTTTTGTATTTCAAGAATTTTACCTCTGATTGCTACTAAATCTTTATTCTGTATTAAATATTTAGCCTTTTCTATTGCCAGATCCATACTTTCAAGATATCCATCAGCATCGACAAAAAAGATAATCGAAGAACTGCAGTAAATGCTTCCGATATTTCTCCCGGTACTGCAGCCTACATTTTCATTCAGAACAATATGCCTAAGTGAAAAAGTTTTAAGTTTTTCCCTGGTCACTTCTGAAAGACCATTATCAACTACAATCAGTTCATATGAATTTGAAGAGGAAGCATGTATTGAATCGAAGAGTCTGAATATCAGATCATCTTCGTTATAAGCTACTACAATTATGCATAAATCAAGGGTTTCAGTATCTTGGGGATTATAAAAAGTATTTTCTTGAATAAATTTATTATATTTACTCTTTGAGATTGGAGATTTTTTATATTGAAGTTGAAGACCGTTAATGCTATCTGTTGTTTTATTCATTAGGACTAAAAAAATATATATTTTAATATAGGAGTTAATTGAAACAGGTTTATTTACATTAAACCATATGTGGATATAGTTGCAAATACTTAAGGAAAAGTATAATTATGATTTGTTAAAATTCTTAATATCATAATTTTAGGCAATAGTTTAGTTAATATATATATATTTAAACCTCCATGGCTGCTAACTCAAGACTATGATTACAGTTGTTATTTGTACATATAATAGAAAGCAATACCTGAAATTGGCTATTGATAGTATATTAAATCAAACCATTTCTCTTGATTTAATCGAGCTGATTATCATTGACAACAATTCAACTGATGGGACAAGAGAACTTGTTGAAAAGTACTTTAAAGATATTGATATTCATTGTAAATATATACTCGAAACTAACCAGGGACTTTCTTATTGCAGGAATACAGGTATTGCAGAGTCTAAACATGGTTATATTGCCTATCTTGATGATGATGGTATTGCAGAACCTAACTGGCTGGAACTAATGTTAAATGTAATCTCCGAGAATAATGAAATGTTTGCCTGTGCTACAGGAGATGTAGTACCAATATGGGAAATTCCTAGACCTGATTGGCTAATCCCACTTTATGACATCTATTATTCTATATTCCAACTTTCAAATGATAGATTTATATTTACTTCAGAAGAAATACACACTCCCGCAGGCGGCAACGTAGTATACAATAAAGAGGTACTTTTAAAATTTGGAGGCTTTAATACAAAACTTGGAAGGAATAATAAGAACCTTTTATCAGGAGAAGAAACATTACTACATAAACAAATGATTAAAAATGGATATGAACTTATCTATATACCGGAAATAAGAATTAAACACCATATTCACAAATCCAGGATAAGCAGATACTGGTTATTAAGACGGTATTTCTGGGGCGGTTATTCAATTAATGTAATTAATAGAATAGAAAACGAGCAAAGCATCTTCCCAATATTTTTTGATACTTTATTCAACGTCTACAAAATCTTTTTCAATATATTACTATTACCCGTAGGATTTCTATTTAAGCCTAGATTTTATTACATGATCTATTTAACTAGGATATCAAAATCTCTTGGAATAATTTATAGCCTAATGACCAGGAAATAATCATCAAATGACACCCATGAACTTTCTCATTTCAATCGTTATATGCACATATAATAGAAAAGAATTACTTCTTAAAACTATTGATAGTGTTATTAACCAGGCACTTGATAGCACAAAGTACGAAATTGTTATTGTAGATAACAATTCCACAGATGGCACACTAGAATTTATTAAGGAAAGATACAAACAACACCACAATATAAGATATTTACTTGAAACTAATCAGGGAATTTCTTTTTCAAGAAACTGTGGATGGCAGAATTCCAGTGCAAAGTATATAGCCTATATCGATGATGATGAAATTGCAGATTATTTTTGGCTTGAAGAGTTATTAAAGACTATCCAGCAAAATGATAATAATGTTGGTGCAGTAGGGGGGAAAGTTGACCCAATATGGGGAAGCAAACCACCGGAATGGTTAAATGAAGAACTCTCCATATATTTCTCATTTTTTAATTTATCTGATAATACTATTAAAATAACTAAGAACCAGGGGATAGGTAGTGGTAATGCTATATATCCAAAAGAGGTATTGGAAAAAATTGGTGGTTTTGATACAGAACTTAAAAGCAGAGTTGGGAAGAGTCTCGTATCCGGTGAAGATACATTGCTGAATAAAATAATTATGTTAAAAGGTTATGAAATATATTATGAACCTGGCGCAGTTGTTAAACACCTAGTACATAGTGATAGGCTTACAAAAAGCTGGTTAATGAAAAGGTTCTTCTGGGCCGGTTATTCACACTCATACATTGATCAGCATATACTTCGTGACATCTCTGGTAAATCAGTTTTTGTTCACAATACAAGTCAATTTTTTATAAAATCATATAATATCATTCTTAACACTGTTCTTGCTTTATTATCTCCGATGTTTAAAGATAAAAGTACATTATTATTTATATGCAGAACTTTAAAGAATACAGGTTATATATACAAAATTATTAATAAATGATACCAATTGACAACGTTAAAAATAATTTAATTAGATTATTTAATTTCCTTCCATACAACGTAGGTTCAGTATTAAAGTATTCTTTGATAATGATATTTAATTTTATTATTTTTATCTCTGTAAAACTATCTTTTATTATTCATTACTTATTATCAGGTGTTGGCATCTCAGGGAAACTAGTAGAAATTTATATTCAACCGGAAGATAGCCATAAAAAAGTTTTTAATAAAATTTTTCATGAAATTATTAAAATAATCCATGAAAATGACATAGAAGTATTCTATTTAAATAATAGTATTTGTCTGAATATACTTAATAAGAACGAAGCAGTAAGACTTATTTCTAAGTTAAAAAAAGACAAATCATTATGGATCCGAATAAGTTCTGAATATGGTACTTATGATTATAGAATTTGTCTTATACCCAACACACTAATCTATTTTCTCCTAATGTCTTCAAATTCATTCATTTTGTACAAGAGTATAAAAAGTCCGGATAGAAGAATTGTTTTTGGTAGTGAATCAGGATGCAATATAGAAATATGGATCAACAGTGATATTCATTATAAAGATAAAGAAAATTATAAAAGAACAGTTTACAAGATTGCCTCAGGTGACTGGCTTAAAGAAAAAAACTTATTAATTGAGAAAGGAGTTGTTAGTAATCTTGCTCTCTCCCCTTATAAAACAGATTTTCCAATAGATATTGTATTTACATGGGTGGATGGAAGTGATCCAGAATGGCAAAATAGTTTTAATACTACAATTAAGAAATACAAAAGTAATGAATTGCTTGGAGCATCAACAAATGAAAGCCGTTTTAGAAACTTTAATGAATTAAAATATTCCTTAAGATCTATATGCATGTATGCTGATTTCTTTAATAAAATATATATAGTTACAGCTGGCCAGGTGCCTGAATGGCTGGATACTAAAAATAAGAGAATAGAAATAGTAGACCATGAAAGTATTTTCCCAAAAGGCGACTACCTGCCAACTTTTAATTCTCATGCAATAGAGTCGAGGCTCCACCATATAAAAGAGTTGAGTGAAAATTATCTTTATTTCAATGACGATTTCTTAATTGGACGTCCTTTAACACCGTCTAATTTTTTCCTTAAAAAAGACATATCTTATTTCTTTGCGACTGAATCTACTTACATAGGTTTAAACAACTCAAATTCCAAAGACTTGCCGGTGGATTCAGCTGCGAAAAATAACAGAGATATTATATTGTCAATGTACGGTTCAATTGTTACAAACAAATTCGGACATGTCCCCTACCCACAATTAAAAAGTGTATTAAATGAAATCGAGAAAAATATTCCTGAAATTCTGGATAAAACTGCAAGAAGTAAATTCAGGAATATAAATGACATATCTCTGCCAAGTTCCTTTTACCATCACTACGCCAAACTAAATGGCCGCGCAGTGCCTGGCAATATTAAACAGACTTATATTGATATAAGTAATAAGAATTCTCTAGGACATTTAAAAAATTTATTAAACCTGGACATTTGCAACCAACCACAGGTGTTTTGTATTAATGATGTAGACTACTATGACAAAGATATTGCAGGATTCACGGAAATTTTACAAAATACATTAGAAAGTTATTTCCCGATAAAATCAGAATTTGAAAAGTAAATAAAATAATACTAATATTCTTTCAGAAGTTTACTTAAATTTAATTTAACCCCTTCTATATCATCAAGTGACTCTTTCACAAATCGCACTATTGGAACTTTTATATTTTTATTTTCACACTTTTTTTGAATAGCATTAATTGATTTAAGACCCTCAAAAATTATTGAAGGGTTAAACTCATTTAGATTAAGCATCCCCTTCCCAATCATTAATCCAAGGGTCCTGTTCCTGCTTTTATCAGAGTTAGTTGTCAGGCTAAAATCTCCAAATGCACAGAATCTTAGGATAAGTTCTTTATCTTCTGTGTATTCATTAAGTATAGAGTTCATCTCTTTATAACACAGATTTAAGAATGCATGGTGTTCATTATTGCTGTTTGAAAACGAATCAAATATTCCTGCAGCAATTGAGTAAATGTTTTTTAAAACACCACAGAGTTCAACACCACTTACATCGTTTGTGTAGTCAAAGATTAAGTTTGGTAAGTTAAGAATTTCTTTTAGGGTAATAGAGTCTTTCTTATTATCGATACCTATTGTGGCTGAAGTAAATGCCCCGTTTATAATTTCATCTGAAAACGTTGGTCCTGAAAAACTGTATACACGGCTGTTTCCCGTAACTTCTTTAATCACTTCCGACATAGTAAGAAGAGATGGGAATTCAATACCTTTTGATGTTGAAAGTATTGGGACATCTTTTATGTTAGTTTTTAGAACACCCGCAACTTCCCTTGTCACACCTGAAGGCAATGCAAAAACTATAAATTCTGAATCCAAAAGTGTAGACTGGTCAGAAAACAGATCAAAGCAATCAATATTTTTATTTAGTACAACAGAAGGAAAATAATTTTTATTAATACGATTTTTGTTAATACAGTTTATAACATCTTTATTTCTTGCAAATAAATTAACCTTCGAACATTTTGTAGAAATAACCTGTGCTATTGATGTTCCAAAACTGCCTGCTCCAATTACCGATACTTTCATTACTTACACCTTTTTTTTACTAAATTCTTATTTTTATATAAATTATATATGCAATTAATATTCTTTACTTCAATTAATCATATTATATTAATGTTTTTAGTCTTATATATTAAAATCAATGAAAATTATCATACTAGCTGCTGGTTTTGGAAAAAGATTGGGTAAAAATATCCCAAAAGCCCTTGTTGAACTTATTAATGGTAACACCATTTTGGATTATCAGCTTAAAAATATACAAAAAATTACTGAATTAGAAAATGTCGTTATCGTTACCGGTTACAAACAAGAACTTATAAAAGAAAGATATCTGTCTATTACACAGGTTATAAATGAAGAGTATCCTACTACTAATACTGCCAAAAGCCTTTTAAATGGAATCAGGATGATTAATGAAGATATAATATTTATGAATGGAGACGTTATATTTCATCCTGACATTTTAAAAATAATGATTTCCAATAATCATACAAACAAAATAGCTGTTAATAATTTTAACGTTGGTGATGAAGAAATAAAATATGACCTTGATCATGACAATAATATCAAGAACTTATCAAAAACAGTAAGTGATCCATTGGGAGAAGCCGTTGGTATAAATTATATTAAAAAGGAATTTATCGATTCATTTAAGAATAATTTAGTAAAATGTGATAAACAAGACTACTTTGAGAAAGCTATAGAAATATCTATCTCTCAGGGAATAATTTTCAAACCTATGAATATAGAAAGTTTGTTTTGCTGCGAAGTCGACTTTAAGGAAGACCTGGAAAAAGTTAATAATTACATCAACAATAATTATGTTTAGTGATCTAATTTTGTTTTTTGTTAATTTGCTGCAAGCAATCTTAGGTTGGATTATTTTTGTGCCTTTATCATTTATTGTTCCCAAGAAAAGAAAATTAGTTGTTTTTATCGGAAGGGACGACGGTAGATTTGTTGATTCTGTCAAATATATATTTCTGCATTATTCCAATAAAAAAAACGATATAGAATTTTATTTCCTAACAAGCAACAAAGAAACGAACACTTTATTATTGAGCAAAAATTTATCTTCACTTTATTTCCCATCATTTAAATCCATATTAATACTGTTAAGAGCAAATATTGTAATTGTTGATAATTGGATGTGGATTTTGCGCATGAAATATCACATGCTCTTTAATGCTAAAAAAATACAGATATGGCATGGAATTCCTTTAAAAAAAATCGAGTTGAACGATCCAATACAAATAAAACAAATGGACAATATCTTCTACTATATAAAGAACCTATTGGGTGGTAAATATCCTAACTATGACCTTCTTGTCTCCACATCCGATTACTTCACAGTAAATTCATTTAACAAGTCTTTCAAATTCAAACATACAATAGAATCAGGTTATCCCAGAAACGATATATTTTTTAAAAATGATTCAAATACTAAAAACAATTTTGAATCTGAATATTTAATTAATGTTGATAAAACGATAGTTGAAGTAATAAATACGATAAAAAAAGACAGTACTAAGTTAATTTTGTATGCACCTACATTCAGGGATACGGGGGGAGATGCAATAAGTGATAATATATTAAATCTGGATGAATTAAATAACTTCGCATCCTCAAACAATATAATATTTATTTTTAAATTTCATCCTGACCCAAATTTTGAATATAATCTTGCAAGTTACAATAATATCTTGTTTTACAATAATTCTGCAGATATTTACCCTTTATTACCGCTTACTGATGCACTAATAACAGATTATTCTTCTATTTATTTTGATTATTTACTTCTTGATAAACCTATAATATTCTTTCCTTATGATATGGAGAAATATATAAAGATGGACAGACAACTTGATTTTGATTATGACAAATTTACACCGGGTCCTAAATGTTATAATCAGAAAGAGGTGATCTTAAATATTAGTAATATAGTTATTAAGAAAAATGATCCGTACAGAAAGCACCGGGGAAAAATATTAAATATATCATATAAACACCTGGACGGATTAGCTTCAGAAAGAATTCAAAAGCACGTTAGAAAATATTATCTTTAGATATCTACAACTTATAAATTGAGAGGGTTAATTCCATATAACCTCTTATAATCAGGCTCAAGGTCTTCAGAATAAAAATCCATGCCCGATTTGCTTACTATTTCAAGAACTGTATTAATTTGAGATTTAGTTAATTCATTTTTCCATCTTTGTAATAATTTATTACTGTTTATTTCATTTTTATCTACATATCTTTGATGCTGGTTCATATTAAAGGTTTTACTGGGAATAGTATGGGAATATAATATATTATTGGGGTAATCCATACCCCATAATTCAAATATTCGTTTTAATTCTTTTTCAGGATTTATTATTAACCCTTCGTAACTAACCACAATAAAAGAATTGTCTCGATTATAAAAAAGTGGTACATAATTGTTCATACACCATGATAATGAAGTTAATTCCAGTTCGGTGGTTAAATTTGAAGATATTTCTGTAAATTGTGGGAACTTTTTATTAAATTTATCTCTTTTAGTTTTATTGGGTATCCATTTTAAGTTCATTCTGGACGAGACTACTGCACAGGGGTGTCTGATAATAAAAACAGGTTTCTTTAATGGAAAATTATTTGACAACCAATTAATTAACAAGTTAGCCCTAATAAATTTAAAGATATAATAATCTACTTTAAATAGTTTTTTCGGCTGTATAAATTTTGTTTCCCATTTTCTAAAATATTTTAGACTAAATATTTTTTCAAAAAATTTATAATAATCTTGCAAATCTTCTTCAGGATCAATAACTTCATTTAAATTAAGATCTGATTCATCAAATTTTTGGTACTGAATAGAGTGAAGAGGTTCAAATATTAATACTGAATTTGGCACCTGGTTAATTAATTCTGCCAACCATGTTGTACCACTTCTACCCGTACCAAATATTATCAAATATTTACTATAATCTATCTGTCTGGGGCTTAAATATTTTAAGATATACGGATTGAGGAACTTTAATTCGGAGTTTTTAATTCTTCTTAAAGTCTTTCTTAACTTTTTTATTATATTATTTATAGTTAATACTTCCATAATTCAGGATTATTTACCAAATTTATCACTAATCTTAAAACCGTCTTTTAAAGAATCGGCAATTCCCTGGAAATGCCACAAGCCATATCGGCCTACTTGACGAATATTAAGTTTATTCAATTCGCTAACTGCAATATCTTTCCATTTTGATTTTGGCCTTGTCCATGTATAAGCAACATCAATCCAAGTAGGATGAACGGTTTCCACTTCTTTTATAAACTTCCAGTCCTGTAATTCTTTCACTACCATCTCTTTATAAGTAGTAATCTCGTTTTCAGTTGGTTTCATTCCATTAGGAAATGCCTTTTCGACATATATACTCACCCTGTCATTACTTTCTCTGGAACTACGGGGTAAAAAAGAACTGTCTACATTGCTGTAAAACCCTACTCTGTGAAATTTTGATTTACTGTCAGGTATGTAAATCCAGTGATCATCTGGACACTTAGAGCCTTTTATCGCTCCAATGTTTAATACCAGGACCGAAGTATAATCATCAAGTGGCTCATCAATCTTAATATTGCTATATTTTATCGCTATATTAAGCGGTAAAGTAGATAATAGATTTTCGTATTTAGAACCTGTACCATCTGAAAAATATATTTCGTTTTTATCTGAATTTATTTCCTTTGCATACTTTCTGTATTCTATGTCGCAGTTACCGGCCATTTGACTGGCAAGGGAGTTTAATCCTAATTTTGGGTACAGGTATTTAACATTGTAGCCTATAGAATCTGTGTCACTACTATATGCTCCTCTTTTTACAGATTCCATATCTACAGGGGATTTGTAAGCATCCTGAGGTGCTATCTTAGTCCAAAGTCCTGCAGTATAAAGTTCGTGGAATGGTGCAAAAAACATATTTAGTAGTGTTTTACCGAAACTCTTTTCTAACCAGTCTTCCATTGTAACTGGAATAGCATCTGTAGCATTTTCAATCTCTGAAATCACTTTTTGTGCAGTTTCTTTTCCTAAAAATCTTAAGTTGTTTTGTATTGGATAAGGCACATAAAGATCCAAATCAGGAAAATATACAGAAGATTTTCTGCTGTATTCCTTAACAGGTGTCTGGCTTTTAATAAAATCCAGTATTTTAGGATCACCGCCAAATATCCAGTGCCCACCTCCAATTTCAAAACGATATGCTTCCTCATCTTCTGGGGAACTGTATTCCGGTATCTCTGCACCTGCCCTTAGGTAGTATGAAGAACATATTCCTCCCGGTACTTCCTGGGCTTCGTATACTTTCAACCCTGATTTCAACCCCGCAGCGAGGCCAGTAACACCTCCGCCAATAATAATATTATTTTTTTTCATTTAATCTCTTTTTAAAACCATTATTGCAATGCAATTATATTTCCATATTCATCAATATGACTTGTAAATCCATAAGGAATATAGATCGTAGATGTTTCTTCTATTACTACACAAGGGCCTAAAAAACTAAAACCTTGATAAAATTCACTCCTGTCATAAAAATCAACAACTTCAGTTTTATTATCAACAAAAAGATCAATTTTATCTCTTTTAATCTCTTTTTTACTGGGGTTAAGTTTAGGAATTGAATATTCTGCCCTGCTTATAAAAGCTTTTAACCTTAAAGTTACAATTTCGACAGAATTATTAGGATTATTAAATCCATACCGGGTTAAGTGTAATTTATTAAAGTCATCAATAAAAGTCTTTCCATATTTAACAGTTAATTCATGTGACTGATTCTTATATCTGGTATCAACAAATCGTTCAAACTCCAAATTGTCATTTTTTAATTCTAGTGAAGCTTTTTTTTCAAGTAATTCAAACTGTTCGTCAACACTATTTAATTCACAATTTTCACAATCCAGGAAATACCCTTTGCTAAAATCTTTAAAAGAATCTGCAAACAACATTCCCATAGCAGATAATACACCTGGATTTAGAGGGAATATTACCTGCTTAATTCCTATATCTTTTGCAAGTTCGCATGCATGTAAGCCTCCTGCACCACCAAAACTAACAAGTGAAAATTCCCTGGGATCATACCCCTTGTCTACAGAAATTACCTTAACTGCTTTTTCCATATTTGAATTTGCAACTTTTATTATCATTTCTGCTAACTTGTATATATCAATCTTAAAATTTTCATTTAACTTTTTTATTGATTTTAATGCCAGGTCTTTACTAACTTTCATGCGGCCGGCAAGAAAGTTATTCTCAATAATCCGTCCAAGAAGCAAATTTGCATCAGTTATTGTGGGATGAAGGCCTTTCCCATAACACGCAGGGCCAGGATCTGCCCCTGCACTTTGAGGGCCTACTTTTAAAACACCTCCGGTATCAACATATGCAATTGACCCTCCACCTGCTCCTATTGTTAATATATCAATCATAGGCGTTTTTATAGGGATCCCGTCAATTATACTTTCTGTTGTATATTTTATACTACTGTCACAAAGCGAGATATCTGTTGAAGTTCCGCCCATGTCATAGGTAATAATTTTTTTAAGACCTATCTGTGATGAAACATTAAAAGCCCCTACTACACCTCCTGCCGGACCGGAAGTAATAATCCTTACAGGTTCGAGTCCTGCTTGTTCCGGGGATATTATCCCGCCATTTGACTGCATTACATGAACATTTACATCACCCAGTTTTTCGTTAAGAGATTTCATATATTTTTTTACTTTGGGAATAAGGTATGAATTTACTACTGTAGTAGAAGTCCTCTCGTATTCTCTGAATTCCGGAATAATTGATGAGGATAAAGATACGGGAAGTTTTAACTTTTCTAATAAATTGCCAGCTTTAACTTCATGTTCGGGATTTACATATGAATTGATAAAACATACAGCAACAGAATCAAATTCATTTTGATCAAGGCTATCTATAAATTCTTGTAATTCATTGCAATCTATTTCTTTTATAATATTCCCCTTGGAATTTATTCTCTCATTAATTCCAATTCTACTTTGTATAGGTACTAAGGGAGGGGTTTTTTCTAGGAATAAATCATAAAGCTTTTCTCTGTCTTGTCTTCCTATTTCAAGAATATCTTCAAACCCTTTAGTGGTAATAAGAAGTACCGAAGCCCCTTTTCTTTCTAAAAGGGCATTAGTAGCAACAGTTGTCCCATGTATAAATTTACTGTTTTGGTTGGTTAGTTTTGTAAATACCTTTAAACCGTTAAGAATTGCGGCGGAAGGATCATGAGGTGTTGAAGGAACTTTATGTATTTTAAATTCTTTTCCGTTAAAAAACACAAAGTCGGTAAATGTACCACCTGTGTCAACACCAAGAAATTGCATTTTAAGAAGTAATAATAGTAGTTGTTAGTATTTACCTGGTTCTTCAGGATAGATTACATTAACTTTTTCTTCTGCGATCTCTCTTAGTGCCGTAACAACATGTTTGTTGTCTTTTTCAGATGCTAACGGCATTGCTCCATTAACAATTTGTTTGCCTCTCTTCATTGCAGCTACTGAAAGTGCAAACCGATTTTCTACTTTTTCCAGACAATCTTCAATAGTTACCCTTGCCATAGTTACTCCTAATATATATTCTAAACCTTTGATATAATACATAAGTTATTATGCATTTAAAGTATTTATTTTATTATTGAGGTAAAAATGAACATCAGCGAATTAAATTTTAACGAACAGGGATTATTACCTGTAGTTATTCAGGACTATCAGACAGGACAAGTATTAATGTTAGCATATGCAAATGCAGAAGCTCTTCGTCTTACTTTAGATACCGGCCTTACACATTTTTGGAGCAGATCAAGAAATAAAATCTGGAACAAAGGTGAAGAATCCGGAAACAAGCAAAAGGTAAAGGAAATATATCTTGATTGTGATAAAGATACTATTCTTATCACTGTTGAACAAAAAGGTGTTGCCTGCCATACCGGCAAACCTACTTGTTTTTATACAAAATCAGACTCTACTGCAGGAATTGCCCCTGAATTTAATATTTCAGAGATATTAAATGTTTTTAACGTGATTGAAGATAGAAAGGTTAATCCTAAAGAAGGATCATACGTAAATACCCTGCTTGATGGAAGCAAGGACAGGATTCTAAAAAAGATAGGTGAGGAAGCAGGAGAAACTATCATAGCATCTAAAAATGAGTCAGTTGATGAATTCATTTATGAAATTACTGATTTATGGTTCCATTCACTTGTACTGCTATCTAAAATGGGACTTAGTCCCGAAGATATTAATTCAGAGCTTAGCAGAAGATTTGGGAAGAAAAAAGAAGATTACACGCTTGATTGATTTTATTACCTGTTTTTCTTTGGCCTGTCTTTTTCTTCAATATATTCACCAACAGATGTTTGTGCACGTACTGAAGGTGGAAGATTTGAGAGGTCCGGTGTAGGCATATCAGTTGATAAGTCACTGGTAAAAGAAAAAGTCGAAATTACTTTTTCTATATTCTTTTTCTCACCGCAGGCACATTTAACATTTTTTTCATCCTCCGAAACGTAAATCAACTCTGAAAACCTGTAATTTCTAAGGTTTATAAGAACAAGCGTATTACCTTCGTTCAGATAAAAATCCATAAAAATTGCTTCTTTTGCGTTTTTGCCTGCTTTGGCGACTATCTTATTATTTACAAGGTCTACAACTTCAATTGCATTTATATTTTCATACTTATTTACCAGATCTAAAACAGATTTTTTTGTAATCTTTTTTTCCAGCTCTTTTAAAGTTTTATCAATATTATTTCTGCATTTTATACATTCAAATTCATATAATGGCATTATTTACTCCCTATCTGTTAAAGTACTGATTTAAGTGTTCCTGGCCTACCCAGCTACTTTGTTCTTCATCTTTTTGAATTTTATAATCCGTATGAAATTTCAGGTCATCTCCAGGTTTTGGAGCTCTCTTATTTTTATCATCAAAAATAGCCCTGAAGGTAGAGAATACACGTCTTACTGATTTGCTTTTTTTACATAATGGGCAACTCAGTCCCTTTTCATCTTTTTTATCGGTTATAAGTTCGCTAAAGCGAAAATCCTTTAGCTCCATGTACAATAATTTATTGTCGATTGAATACTTAAATCTTCTTATGTTAGGTGTATCTTTTTCACCTACTGAAAATCCTTTTTTATCTTTTTCCTGAATCTCAATAAAGGAAATATTAGGGTTATTTTTTATTGTTTTAGTTGCGTTCTTTTTATTCAACTTCTCAACTAAAGAATCAATATCTTTGTTGTATGCTTCCATGCAACTGTCGCATTCATATTCAAATAATGGCATTTACTATGCTCCAAACTTTTTAAATTTTAAAACCTGAGTATAACTAAAATTTTTTAATAGTGAAATACAGAATAAATATAAAAAACCCCTTAATACATAAATTTAAGGGTTTTTCTTAAATTATTTTATATATTTTTTTATTCCCTTGTACTTTCAGCAGGGCCTGTTCCGGTTGGTGTAAATCCGTTGTTTGTGGTTAATAGTATTCTGTCCACCCTGCTACCATCTTCTCTCATCCAAAGGTTTATCTCGTGCACACCACTGCCTACTGTTACACTTGCATCTGATGCTCCACTCATTCTTGCCTTTGTCCATACAAAGCTGCTGCAGTTATTTATCATCTGTATTCTGTTAGCAGTTGTATTCTCCTGCCCGTTTATTCCCACATGGGCCGAATCGTTCTTTCCACTGCTTCCGCAGCCCCTTAACCATACAAAATATGTGCCCGGATTACTGAAATTCACCAGGTACATAAGTTCAGGGCTATTTGCTGAGTAGCCTGTGTTTATATTCACTTCGGTATTTGGTAAGGATTCCATGTAACCTTCGCCTGTAAATCCTCCCTGGGTTGTGTTTTCCTGCCAGCTCTTTGAACCCCTGGAAATGCTTTCATCAAAGTTTTCTGCTTCCATTACTACTTGCCCGCCTGTTTCTATAAATGCTCCTGTTCCTCCGGGGGGCGGGGTCTCTAAGTTAAATGTTGCTGTACAGCTCTTATTAGTTGTTATTGTTTCATTTGTTATTGCATTTGTCCCAGAACAGTCTCCGCTCCAGTTACTAAATTCTGACCCTGCATCTGCTACGGCTGTTAAAGTAACTACGGTATCTTCATCGTAGTCTCCACTGCAGTCTGCTCCGCAGTTTATTCCTCCGGGATTACTTGTTACATCACCGCTGCCTGTTCCGTTCTTTGATATATTTAATGTAAATACTTCAGGAGGTAAAATATCAAAAATTGCTGTACATGTTTTAGCAGAATTCATTGTTACCTGCCCATCAGAACAATCAGCATTTCCAGTCCATCCAGAGAAACTTGAACCGGAGTCTGCCTGAGGTGTTAAAGTAACTAATGTATTTTCATTATAGTCTTCGCTACAGTCTCCACCGCAGTTTATTCCAACTGGATTACTTGTCACATCACCGCTGCCTGTGCCTCCGTTAGTTGATACATTTAAAGTAAACACTTCTGGGGGTGGTGGCGGGTCATCATCTCTTGTACTCTGGACAGGGCCAGTTCCGCTAGGAGTAAAAACACTATTTTGCGTGAGAAGTAACTTATCTATACGACTTCCGTCTTCTCTCATCCACAGGTTTATCTCATGCACACCGGTGCCTACTGTTACACTTGCATCTGCAGCACCACTCATTCTTGCCTTTGTCCATACAAAGCTGTTGCAGTTATTTATCATCTGTATCCTGTTAGCAGTTGTATTCTCCTGTCCATTAATACCTACATGTGCTGAATCATTACTACCGCTGGTTCCGCAACCCCTAAGCCACACAAAATATGTACCGGTATTTGTGAAGTCCACGAGGTATTTAAGTTCCGGACTTGCAGATGCATACCCTGTATTATTATTAGTTCCATTATTAGGTAGTGACTCCATGTAGCCAGTTCCGGAGAAACCTCCCTGACTTACACTAAACTGCCAGTTGTCAGTATTTCCTGCATTATTTTCATCAAAAAACTCAGCCTCAATTACAACCTGTCCGTTCTCTTCAACATATGGCCCTTCTCCGCTTGGTGGTAAACATGCAGGATCAGCTGCGCATCCACTATCGTTACAATCTATAGGGCCGTCGTTATCGTTATCTATTCCGTCAGTGCATTCACCTGGGTTTGTTCCCTCGGGATCGACAGGAGGATTGTTTGATAATATCCATCCTATATCTTCTAAAAGTGCGAGTGAAAATGTAAGGTCGTGTTCATCAACAACAAGTGAAGGTTCCATAATTTCATTCGGAAACACTGCGGTATCATAATGACTTGTGGAAGATCCTCCCTGATATGGAGAAGGAGCAAACATCTGTATATATTCATTACTGTTTATAATCCTGGTGCCGTTTGTTTTTTGACTTGCAATCGCCCTGACACTTAGCCCTTCCCATAAAAGGCCATTGCCGGATAGGATAGCAGCTTGGCGTGTGCTGTTATTAGCGGTATCAAGGGGAGTTAAATTATCATCAATTAAGAACCTGTCATAAACAGCTGGAAATGGACTATTTAGAAATCCGCCACTTGAAAGTATCTGGCTCGAGAAACCAAGCCCGTGAATAATTTCATGAATTGCAGTAGAAACAAAATCTATAGTGCCTGGACTTGGATTTGCATCTGTTCCGTAGTACCACTGTGCACCGCCAAGGCAGTTGGGATTACCATTAAGATTTGAATTAAAAGTTGCACCAATATCTGGATTACCACTCAGGTCAGACCCCGCATAAGAGTTAGCTAGTGCCTGAGGATAGAAAGTGCCCGGAATAGGTGCATTAGTGAAATCCCTGTGTACAGTTAAAGCCCCTGCCGAGCCAAGAGTAGCCGAATTATTGCTGCAGAATTGAGAATCGAAGTTAGCCCTTACCTGAATAACAACATTGCTTTCAATCTCGTTCCCAAGAATCTGAGCAGCAAATAAAAAGGAATTTATTCTTGCCTGTCCAACTGTTGAGGCATTGTTTCCGGGTGCACCGGCAAAAGGTGTATTATCATTCAGCCCTTCACCTGCCCCATCGTTATTTACAATTGTAATTGTTGCTGAATTTGCAGATGTTATTAGAAATACATTTATACAGAATATCAGGATCAGGGGTATTATCAGATTGTAGTAATTTTTATTTATGCTCATGTTCTCTCTTACACTCCGTAGTCTGTTTTCCATTTTCATCAATTGTTACTTTTGTACTGTGCTGAAAGTTATCAGGCATCACTACCGTAGCACTTCCGTCGGGATGGATTATTTCTTTGGGTTGGTGCATATCTTCAGCCCCGTCTCCGAAAACAGAATTATTAGGCTGAATCGTTTCTGTTTCTTCGGGCTGACTTATTAACTCGCCTGTATCAGGGTCAATGTATATTTTTAGTCCCTGTTGGGTTGAATTATTTTGTTTTATTACTTCTTTCTGATCATTATTTAAATTAGTGTCTGTCTCAGTACTGGTACCTTCAGCACTCAATGAATTAATAGTTAACAAACATGCAATCAGTCCAAATATAAAAAGGAAAAAATATCTTTTAGATAAATATTTACTATTACCAAACATTTCAATTACCTCGCTAAATTATTGAAAATATTATTTTATTTTAAATGCAGGATTAAAGAAATTTTAAGCAAAGAGAGTGGAGATAAAATCAGCTTTTAATATATCGGTAATTCAGCCACCCTAGAATTCCTTAGGCCTGTAACTTTGCGTCCCGCATTTTCATACGGTTTGCCCTTTCTATTAATCGATAGATAATTATATTATCAACTTTATCAATTGCAATAACCAATATATTATAGTTTATAAAGTTTTATTAGTTATAAATCGGATTTTTTAGTAAATGTCTCAAAATAAATATAATAAATACATATAAAGGGAAAAAATGGCTCTAGAAAAATTAATACTTACCGACATTAAAAATAAGATATGTACAATCTCCCTTAACAACCCCGAAAAAAGAAATGTATTGACCATTGGTATGTTAAATGAAATTACCGTACTTCTTAATCAACTCAGAGTTAAAGATGAGGTAAGATGCCTAATTATTAAAGGTGAAGGCGGAAATACTTTTTCATCCGGTTATGACATTTCAGCTATTAAAGAAGATGACATGATGCGTGAATTCGGGACTGGCCACCCGCTGGAAGACTGTTTTAATGCAATCGAGAATTTTCCATACCCTGTGATTGCAATGATAAACGGTCATATTTTTGGTGCAGGGCTGGAGCTTGCTGTTACCTGTGATATCAGAATTTGTGCAGACCATGTAAAAATCGGTATGCCGCCAGCAAAGCTCGGCGTAGTTTATTCGTATTCAGGGACAAAAAAGTTTTTAAACCTTATTGGTACTGCAAATTCACGTGAACTATTTCTTACGGGCAACCCTATTCATGCTGACAGGGCAGAAAAAATGGGACTGGTAAACCATACTGTAGACAGCCTAAAACTATATCAATTTACAATGAAAATGGCTGAAGAAATCTCTGAGAACGCTCCTCTTTCACTAAAAACTATGAAGCAGCTGTTTAATATCTGGCAAAGAAATCAGACAATTTGCCTGGAAGATGAAGAATTAATTAAATCACACTTCAAAGAGGTGCAGGAGAGTGATGATTATAAAGAAGGCCGGAAAGCTTTTCAGGAAAAAAGAAAACCATTGTTTAAAGGCAAATAGCTCAGTTTAAATACCCTATCTCCCTTATAAGGCTTTCATTCTCCGTCCATTTTTCTTTTACTTTAACCCATAACTCAAGAAATATTTTTGTTGCGAGGATTGCTTCCAATTCAACCCTTGCCTGGTTACCAACTGTCTTTAGCATCTCACCCTGTTTTCCAATCAAAATACCCTTGTGACTTTTTCTTTCGACAAGTATTGTTGCCGCTATCCTTATAATACCTTTTTCTGGGTTCTCCTTAAATTCCTCAACCATTACAGCCGTTTTATAGGGTATTTCTTCTTTCGTCAGATTAAAAATCTTTTCTCTTATTAACTCTGCGGCAAGAAACCTTTCGGGCTGGTCTGTGTAAATATCATCCGGGAAATACTTTACACCACCGGGAAGCCTGCTTTCTATAATGGTTTTAAGTTCCTTAATACCATCAAATTTTGTAGCCGAAACAGGAATAATTTCGGAAATCTTTTCACCAAATCCTTTGGCTCTCTCTATAACAGGTAAAAGCTCATGTTTAATGATTTTATCGATTTTATTCACAACAATCACTACGGGTTTTGTGACATTTTCAATTATATCCCTGTCACCCCTTGTAAACGGCCTTGTTGCATCGATGACCAAAATAATAATATCTGCCTCATCAATTGAAATCATGGATGCCTGGACCATGGATTTTTGAAGTTTTCCCCTAGCCTGTTCTATCCCCGGAGTATCTAAAAAAATCATCTGGCAGTTCTTAGTATTGTATATCCCCTTGATCCTGTTTCTGGTCGTATTGGGTTTATTTGACACAGCTGCTACTTTTTGGCCAACAATGGTATTTACCAGAGTAGACTTACCCACATTCGGCCTGCCAATCACAGCAATAAACCCCGATTTAAACTCTTTTTTTGTCTCTTTGATAATTATTTCTCCGGAATGTATTAATTCTTGCTAATATAACTTATTAAGGTTAACATTGTTAGCCAATTTTAGAGGTAAGAAATGTTAGATTTAATCGGCAACTGGAAAAGAACAAAATACTGTGGAAATGTAGGCACGGAAGACGTCGGAAACGAGGTAATTCTGATGGGCTGGGTTCAGTCCAACAGGGATCACGGCGGCGTTATATTTATTGACCTAAGGGACCGTGAAGGCATATGCCAGGTCGTATTTAATCCCGAACACAATACAGAAACCCATAAAACGGCAGAATCAGTAAAAGATGAATGGGTAATTGCAATAAAAGGAAAGGTTTCCAACCGTACCGACGAAACGATAAACCCCAATATTAAAACCGGCAGCATTGAAGTAATTACAGATGAAATAAAGATTTTAAACACCTCTAGTGTAATTCCATTTCTAATTGAAGATGAAATCAACGTAGAAGAACTTTTAAGGCTAAAGTACAGGTTCCTTGATCTTAGACGCAATACCATGAAAGACAACCTTATACTAAGGCATAAGATTGCATCAGCATCCAGAAACTTTCTAAATAAAGATGGATTCCTCGAAATTGAAACTCCCTACCTTACAAAATCTACACCCGAAGGGGCCAGGGATTTTATCGTTCCAAGCAGGTTAAATCCGGGTGAGTTTTATGCGCTTCCCCAGTCACCGCAGATTTTAAAGCAGACTCTTATGGTCTCCGGCTTTGATAAATATTACCAGGTAGTAAGGTGTTTCAGGGATGAAGACCTAAGGGCAGACAGGCAGCCCGAATTTACGCAGATTGATCTCGAAATGTCTTTCGTTGATGAAAATGACGTGATGTCAACTGTAGAAGGAATGATTAAAGAGATATTTAAGGAAGCAAAAGGTATAGATGTCCAGCTCCCTATTAAGAGAATGTCTTATCATGAATCAATGGATAAGTACGGCAACGACCGGCCTGACACCAGGTTTGGACTTGAGCTTCAGGATATATCTGAAATATTCAAAGACTCTGAGTTTAAAGTGTTCAGTGGAGCAGTAAAGAATGGCGGAATTATTAAGGCACTCAACTTAAAAGGACGGGGCAATGATCTATCAAGAAAAGATATTGATGACCTAACAGATGAGGCAAGAAGCCTTGGTGCAAAGGGACTAGCCTGGATTAAAGCACTGGAAAATGAGCTTCAGTCCCCAATAATAAAATTTTTCTCTGAAGATGAAATAGAAAATCTAAAAAACCAACTGAATATTGAGCCCGGTGATATAGTGTTTTTCGGAGCTGACAGTAGTTATATAGTAAATTTAGTCCTTTCTAATCTCAGATTAAAACTTGCGGAAAAACTCGGATTAATAGACAATTCAAAGTTTGAACTATTATGGATAGTAGATTTTCCTCTTTTTGATTATGATGCAAATGATAAAAGATATGTGGCACTTCACCACCCTTTTACATCTCCTAAAGATGAAAGTATCGACAAGATAGAAACTGATACAGTAAACGTGCTTTCCAAAGCTTATGATATTGTGCTAAACGGCGTGGAAATAGGCGGTGGCAGTATCAGGATACACAGGAAAGATATTCAGGAAAAAGTATTTAAAACAATCGGCCTTAGTGATGAAGAAGCTATTGACAAATTCGATTTTCTACTGAACGCTCTTGATTACGGCGCTCCTCCACATGGGGGGATTGCACTTGGCCTGGACAGGATTGTGATGCTTCTTACCGGAAGTGATTCAATCAGAGACGTTATTGCCTTTCCAAAAACACAAAAAGGTTCATGTCCACTTACCAGTGCACCGTCAGAAATTGGCATTGAACAGGTACTTGAACTCGGACTAAAAATAGATAAAAAAACTGAAGAAAACAAGGGAACAAACAACTAACTTTAATTTTTGACTTTAACTTTTATAGTTAACCTTCTAATTTAATTCATATTTATATTAAATCCGAATACACATTCTTCAAAATTTATGTATATTTATCTAATAATAAAATAATAAGAAATAATTGTTGAGTTATGAAAAATTATTCATTGATTTAGGCAGTTTACTTTATATTAAATTGTGCTATCATTTAAGCCGTTTGATGATAATATTTATTAATAAAAAATTGATATTCCAGGGAGAAAGATGAGTCTTTTAGACGAATTTCACGGACCAAATTCCGGGTATATTTTAGAGCTTTACGACAAGTATCTTGAGAATCCCTCTTCAGTCGACCCAAAAACAAGAAAAATCTTTGATTTATGGAAACCGGAACTCAATGGTTCAGGTATTGCAAGTTTCAAAGAATCAGCCATTACTAACGGACAGACCGTCCATTCAGACATAGATATAGACAAAGCTGTGTCAGTTTCTAATCTTGCACAGGCGATAAGACGACACGGCCATATGGAGAGCGACATTAACCCATTGGAAAAACCTACAATAGGTGACCCAACTCTTGACCCAAAGATGCATGGGCTAACAGATGCAGATTTACAAAGCATGCCTTCGAGCCTTGTTGGCTGGCCTATAGCAGAACAGACAACAAATGCCTATGAGGGAATACAGAAGCTAAGGAAACTTTATTCCGGGACCATAGGATATAACTATGACCACATTTATGAAGCAGAAGAAAGAAAATGGTTAAGAGAGTCAATTGAAACTCTTGCTTTCAGGCCGCCAAACAATGCAATTGATACCAATAATTTACTTGAAAGCGTTACCCAGATTGAAGTATTTGAACGTTTCCTTCACAAAATCTTCCCCGGCAAATTCAGGTTTTCAATCGAAGGGGTAGACATGCTGGTACCAATGCTCAACGAGCTTGTGGGCTTGGCAGCAAAATCTGACATTAACAACATTATTCTTGGTATGGCGCACAGAGGAAGACTCAATGTCATGCACCATGTTATGAATAAAACATATAAATACGGTTTAATTAAATTTAAAGACCCTGTTCATAACAGGGATTTCAACGATGACCTGGGCTGGACAGGTGATGTAAAATATCATGAATCAGCAAGCAGGTCAGTAAGTAACGGCAAAGCTTTCGACATGAGAATTGTTCTTGCCCCTAACCCCAGCCATCTGGAATCCGTAAACCCTGTTGTACAGGGTATGTCCAGGGCCTCCGGTACAGTTGAGAGTGAAAAAGGGGGGCCGGTATTTGACCCTTCTGTTTCCATTCCAGTGCAGATTCACGGCGATGCAGCATTTATGGGACAGGGCATTAATGCTGAGACACTTAACCTCTCTTTACTTCCAGGTTATTACACAGGCGGTACTATTCATATTATTACAAACAATCAGCTGGGTTTTACAACACTCCCTTCTGACAGTAGAAGCACACTATATGCAAGTGACCTTGCAAAAGGCTTTGAGATACCAATTGTTCATGTAAATGCTGATGACGCAGAGGCATGCATTGAAACAATGAGACTTGCTTATTCATATATACAGATATTTAAAAAGGATTTTTTGATAGACCTTGTCGGGTATAGAAAACACGGCCACAACGAAAGTGATGAAGCCAAATTTACACAGCCACTGATCTACAACAAAATTGATAGTCATCCGTCTGTAAGGGAAATCCTTGCAAACAAGTTAATAAATGAGGGCAAGATTACCCAGGATGAAGCCGATGCAATTGTTGGTAAATATACAAAAATAATAACAGATGAGTTTGAATCATTAAAACCAGATGATCTTCCGGAAGAAAAACTTCCTGATCCACCACCTCCGGGTGCAGCAAGAAAAGTAGTTACCAGGGTTGAAGGCAGTAAACTAATTCAGCTCAATAGCGAACTTTTGAAAACACCCAAAGATTTTAATGTTAACAGTAAAATTAAAAGAATTCGTGACCGTCGCCTTAACGTATTAAACAGTCCCAATGAAAAAAATATAGACTGGTCAATGGGTGAGGAACTTGCTTATGCATCAGTACTTGCCGATGGAATACCAATCAGAATTACCGGGCAGGACTGTGAACGCGGTACTTTCAGTCATCGTCATGCAGTGCTTCACGATGAAAATGACGGGAGGATTTACACCCCCCTTCAGTATATACCGCAGGCAAAAGCCTCTTTTGAAATTCACAACAGCCCGCTTACCGAAAACGCATGTATTGGGTTTGAATATGGTTATAACATTCAAAAACCAAACACACTTGTAATATGGGAAGCACAATACGGTGATTTTATCAACGGGGCGCAAACAATAATTGATGAGTATTACGTTTCTGCCCGTGCAAAATGGGGACAAACACCATCTTTGGTACTACTGCTGCCTCATGCTTACGAAGGACAGGGTCCAGATCACTCAAGTGCAAGGCTGGAAAGATTTTTGATGCAGGCTGCAGAATACAATATGAGAATTGTAAACTGCACTTCATCAGCACAGCTTTTTCATGTACTTAGAAGACAGGCTCTTCTTCTTGAAGTAGATCCTCTTCCACTTGTTATAATGACTCCTAAAAGTCTTTTAAGAAATCCTCTTGTAGCATCTTCGCTGACAGATTTTACAGATGGAAAATGGCAGCCGGTAATAGACGATCCAATGGATAATAAGCAGGCAGCTAAAGTTAAAAGATTAATCTTTTGTAGTGGTAAAATATATATAGACCTTATTTCCAGCGAACTAAGGGAAAAGAATCCAGATATAGCAATTGCCCGTATTGAACAGCTATACCCAAGGCCAAAAGAAGAAATTAAGGAAATTTTTGCCAGGTACAAAAAACTGAAAGAAGTTGTATGGGTTCAGGAAGAACCGCAGAATATGGCCGCATGGAAATATATGCTTCCATTCTTCCGTAGAAAAATATTACAAAAAAGATATCCTTTACATTATATTGGAAGGAAAAGGTTTACCAGTCCGGCTGAAGGATCAGCTTCTATGCACAAATACAATCAGAACTTATTGATCAAACAGGCATTCAGCATTGATAAAGTTGTAGAAGGAAATGAAAAGAGCGGCATTACCTGGCATCAGGACATTTAATAAATAATTATTCTGGAGAATTAATATGGCTACCGATATTTTAGTACCACATTTAGGAGATTCCGTTCTGGAAGCAACTATTATCAAATGGGTAAAACAGGAAGGTGATTTTGTAAATACAGGAGACACAATCCTAGAACTTGAAACCGAAAAGGCTAACTTTGAAGTTGCTGCAGAAACCAGTGGTGTATTAAAGTCAATCGGAAGAATTGAAAATGAAGATGTAGAAGTAGGAGATGTACTTGGATCAATTGATTCTTCTGCAAAGGCAGAAAAGAGTAGTACCAAAACTGAAAAACCAACTGAAGAGGCTAAAACTCCGGAAGCAATAATTGAATCTGCAAATGCAGAGAAAATTAAAGCTACCCCTGTAGCCCAGAACATTGCAAAACAGGAAAATATTGATTTAGCCGCAGTTACTCCTACTGGTGTTGGAAATAAAATTACAAAAGATGATGTAAACAAACATGTACAGTCTGCTCCGGATAAAACTGCTGATACTACTTCTGAATCAGTATCTTCAGAACTCTTTCCATCACTTTCACAGCTGAATTCAAACCGTGAAAAAAGGGTTAAACTGTCGCGCCGAAGGAGAACTATTGCAAGACGTTTAAAAGAGGCACAGAACAGTGCAGCAATCCTCACTACCTTCAATGAAATTGATATGAGTAGTGTTATGGGCCTTAGAAAACGCAGGAAAGATCAATTTAAGGAAAAATACGGAGTAGGACTTGGGTTTTCTTCCTTTTTTATTAAAGCATGCGTTGGAGCACTTAAACTCTTTCCCGAGTTAAATGCCGAGATTCAGGGTGAAGAGATCGTATATAAAAACTATTATGACATAGGTGTGGCAATTGGGGCAGAAGAAGGACTTGTAGTCCCTGTAATCCGTGAAGCAGACAAAAAAAGTTTTGCACAAATAGAACATGACGTAAAGAACTTTGCACTAAAATCAAATGATGGAACACTAACACTTGATGAATTAATGGGCGGTACATTTTCTATAACAAACGGCGGAGTTTATGGTTCACTTATGAGTACACCGATTATAAACCCACCCCAGGTAGGCATACTCGGACTGCATAATATTAATCAGAAACCTGTCGTAATTGATGGTGAAATTGTTATAAGGCCTATGATGTATGTTGCACTAAGTTATGACCACAGGATTGTAGACGGCAAAGAAGCTGTACAGTACCTCGTAAAGATAAAAGAACTAATAGAAGACCCCGAAACACTACTTATCGAGGGATAAGATTAGATTAATCAGGAGATAAGGTTAAGTTCAAGCATCTCACCCCATCTCTTTTCAACAACCTGTTTTAATTTTGGAGCACTTTTCAATTCCGGATCTGAATTAACGAGTTTTAAAGCACTGTCCCTTGCCTCGGAAAGTATTTTCCAGTCCCTTATAAGGTTGGCAAAATTAAATGTTGGGATACCCGACTGTTTAGTTCCCAGGAAATCCCCTGGTCCCCTTAGCTGCAAATCTGCTTCGGCAATTTTAAATCCATCATTTGTCTTTGTCATTATATCGAGCTTATAATCAGCATTCTCGGATAAGGCATAATCAGCAATAAGCATACAGATGGACTCATGGCCACCCCTCCCTATCCTTCCCCTTAACTGATGCAGCTGCGACAGTCCGTATCTTTCAGAATTTTCGATCAGCATAATCGTAGCGTTCGATACATCAACACCAACCTCGACGACAGTAGTTGATACCAGAAGTTGCAGTTCATTGGAAATAAAACTCTTCATTACAGCATCCTTTTCTTCGTTATCCATTTTACCGTGGAGTAGTCCTACCTTATATTCAGGAAATATTTCTTTTTTAAGCGTTTCAAAAACCTTTGTTACATACTTTATATGTTGAAAATCAGGATTTTCTGATTCATCAATAAAAGGACATACTACGTAGCATTGTCTTCCCTTCTCTAATTCCGTCCTGATTATTTTATATATTTCAGTACGGTTTCTTTTACTTTCTTTATAGAGTTTTGTTTTTATTTCTTTTCTGCCTGGCGGCATTTCATCGATTATAGATATATCAAGGTCCCCGTATACTGTAATTGCCAGGGTCCTTGGAATAGGGGTTGCTGTCATCACAAGTACATCGGGGTTTTGCCCCTTATCCATTAGCTTAGCCCTTTGTAATACACCAAAACGGTGCTGCTCATCGATAACCACAAATCCAAGGTTATTAAATACAACATTGTCCTGAATTAATGCATGGGTACCAACTATTACGTGTGCTTCACCTGTACTTATTAACTGATTGATTTTATTTTTTTCTTTTGCTTTAATACCACTTTTTAGAAGCACAACATTTATTCCATAATCAACCAGCATATTCTTTAACGTACTGTAATGTTGCTCACAAAGTATTTCTGTAGGTGCCATTAATACTGCCTGGTAGCCATTATCAACAGCTGTGAGCATTGAGATAATGGAAACAATTGTTTTTCCGCTACCAACGTCTCCCTGTAGTAATCTGTTCATGGGAAAAGCGGAGTTCATATCCTTTTCAATCTCACTTACTACTTTTTTTTGGGCACTTGTAATCTCGTACGGTAAATTTTCAATAAACTTCTGAACTAATTTACAACCTGTATCAAAAGAGATCCCTTTTATTTTTGTAAACTCTTTCTTTTTAAGACTCAGTCCAATTTCTAGCATAAAAAATTCATAAAAAGAGATTGTTTTATGTGGCTTCGAGTTATATATGTCTGATGCGAGGTTCAGATCAACAATTTTATCAGTAAATTCTGGAAACTGAACTTCCTTAATGGAACTTGAAAGTGTGGCTAGTTTGTATTCATTTATAATACTTTCGGGGATTATTTCCATAATCTCTTCTGCAAACTGATCAACAACCAGTTTTACTATTGACCTTATTCTCTTTTGTGTAAGTCCTTCTGTAAGTGGGTAAATAGGAACTATTCTGCCAAAATGAGTTTCATCATCTGTATCTTCATTTTCTGTATAAATTTCAACATCCTCTGGCCTTGGATGAATAATCTGTAAATTTTTATTAAAATTGTTGTAGGTTACCTCACCGCTAACTACAATCTTTGAGCCTGGGAGATATGTTTTTTTAAGGTATTTTTCATTAGCAGTAAACCACAATAAATTTATTGTTCCGGTACCATCTGAGATCACAACGTTATATATTTTTTTTGATCTCATCCTGGTTACATTCAGATCAATTATTTTTCCAAATATAACGACACGTTCTAGTTTATTTATTGAAGATATCTTTTTAATATTACGCCTGTCTTCATATTTCCTTGGAAAATAAAACAGTAAATCTTCAACAATATGAATTTCTTTTTTCGATAAAAGATCTGATATCCTTGGCCCAACACCTTTTATGTAACGAACAGGGTCACTTAATTTTATCTCATTTTTATTGTTGGATTTATTTTTATCTGGGGGGATATCATCAGTAACTCTTACTTTATTACTTAGTTTAGCTATTACCTCTAATGCACTGTTAACAATAACTATTTTATTGTCATAAGATTTTGATTCAAAGTTATTGAAACTGTCTTTAAGTGAAGTAAGTTCTTTTTTTAATTTTAATTCTTGTATCTCTGAATTTAACTTGAGAGTAATATCTTCTATTACTTTTCCAAGGTTTTTTACTTTACTTAAGTTTTTAAAGTTGTCTTTGGAGGCAAACTTGAGTGGTTTTTCCAATACTTCCAGTTGATTGGTAAGATCAGTAGACATCAAACCTTATTTTACAGGAGAATTTTTAATATGAGAACAAATTAAGCTTTATCAGTATCTTTTTCTTTTTCTGCTTTATCTTCACTGTCTTTTTTTACTTCTTTAATTGGTTCACCGTCTTTATTCATTTTAACGATGGTTTTACACTCAGGATAACCGGAGCAGCCAAGAAATTTACCGTACCTGCTTTGCCTTACTGCCATTGCTTTACCACAATTCTCACACCTAACATCTTCTCGTACTTCCGGTATTACTTTTTCTTTAATCTTAATCTTACCGTCTTCATCATATTCAAACGGTTTTGCATTTTTACATTCAGGATATTTTGAACATGATAGGAATTCACCCCTTCTTCCCCATTTGACAATCATTGGGGAATTACACTCTTCACAGGAAATATCAGTTGGGATACCTTCAACTTTCAGGTTCTTTAGTGTTTCCTCTGCTTCATCAAGTCTCTTGGAAAATCCGCTATAAAACCCCTGGAGCAAATCAACCCAGTTAACAGTACCTTCTTCAACACTGTCGAGTTTTTCTTCCATTTCCGCAGTAAACTGGACGTCCATAATCTCAGGAAAGCCTTCTATTAGTAAATCATTGACTGAACATCCAAGCAGTGTCGGGCTTAAACGCTTTTTCTCACTGGTTACATAACCCCTGTCCTGTATTGTATAAAGTATTGCTGCATAGGTAGAAGGACGCCCAATACCTTTATCCTCAAGTTCTTTTACAAGTGAACTTTCAGTAAACCTCGGGGGCGGCTGGGTAAAGTGCTGCTTTGGATCAAAATTTAAAAAATCCAGTATTTCTCCTTTTTCCAAAACCGGGAGAATTTTACTTTCATTTTTTTTGTCTTCGTCCTTATCTTCTTCTTCCCTGCCTTCAGTATAAATCCTTGTAAACCCGTCAAATTTTATAATGGACCCGGTGGCTCTGAATGTAGCATCACCAACTTTTATATCAACGCTTGTCTGGTCATAAATTGCAGGATTCATCTGACTGCTGACAAACCTTTTCCAGATGAGTTCATAAAGCCTGTGCTCATCTTTTCCTAAATACTGCCTTAGTTCCTCAGGTGTTTTATCAACAAATGTTGGCCTGATTGCTTCATGGGCATCCTGGGCAGATTTTTTCACTTTAAATGTGTTTGGTTTTTCCGGTAGATATTTTTCACCATATATATTTGTTACAAAATTTCTTACTTCTTCAATTGCATTGTCAGAGATCCTTACAGAGTCAGTCCTCATATATGTAATAAGGCCTACAGGCCCCTCACTTCCAAGTTCAATACCTTCATACAGCTTCTGTGCCAGAGTCATTGTTTTTCTTACTGAGAATCCTAACTTTCTTGAGGCATCTTGCTGAAGGGTACTCGTAATAAATGGAGCAAGAGATCTTCTGGATCTTTCTTTTCTTGTAATTGAATCAACTACAAATTCTTTGCCTTTTATTGAATCAAGGATTTCGGTGGTCTCTGTTTCATTATTCAGCTCTATCTTTTCACCTTTATACCTGTGAATAGAGGAAAGAAATGAAGCAGTTTCATTATCTGAACTCTTTTTTAATAATGCTTCAAGGGACCAGTATTCCCTTGGTACAAATTTTTCAATATCCCTTTCTCTTAATACAACAAGGTTCAGTGCAACACTCTGCACTCTGCCGGCACTTAAACCTCTTCTGACTTTTTTCCAAAGTATGGGGCTGACTTTATAACCAACAATCCTGTCAAGAATACGCCTGGCCTGTTGAGCTTCAAATCGATCCTGGCTTATTTTTGTAGGATTCTGGATTGATTCTAATACAGCATTTTTTGTTATCTCATGAAATAGCACTCTTTCGGCTTTATCGCCAAGATTAAGTTTATTGGCAATATGCCATGCAATAGCTTCACCCTCTCGGTCAGGGTCAGAGGCAAGGTAAACTTTTTCTGCTTTATTAGCAGCTTTTTCAAGCTGGTTAAGGTATTTTTTCTTTCCCCTGATGACAATATAATCTGGTTTAAAACCTTCTTCTATTTCCACACCAAGCCTGCTGCTGGGAAGGTCTATCAGGTGCCCGGAAGAAGCTTCTACGGAAAAATCACTCCCCAGGTACTTTTTAATTGTTTTTGCTTTAGCTGGTGATTCTACGATCACTAATGATTTTGGCATATTTTTAACCGATTTTTGTGAACTTAATACCTAAATAAGAATAAAACACAATACCTTTATTCAGGAAACACTTTTAAATATAGCTATTATTAACTAAAAAATATTTAAAATTTAATTTAAAGCAATATTTATACTTTTTGCAAACTCCCTGTTTTTTTTATACCATTCAACAGACAGTCCTACCCCTTTTTCCAGATTAAATTTAGGTTTCCAGTCAAGTTTACGTTTTGCTTTGGTGATATCAGCCCAAGTTGCAGTTACGTCAGCTTTTTGTGCAGATTGATTAATGACTTTGGCCTTTTTACTCGTTAACACTTCAATCTGGGAAATTAAATCATTCATCTTTAACGGCTGATCATTTCCAAGATTGATAATTTCATAACCAACTTTCTTAAGTGATAATATTGTCCCTTCTGCTATATCATCTACATAGGTAAAATCGCGTTCATGATTTCCATCACCGTATAATATAAGGTCTTCATCTTCCATTATCCACCTTATAAACCTGAATGGACTCATATCGGGTCTTCCGGCTGGCCCGTAAACTGTGAAGAACCTTAGTACAGTAATATCTATCTCAAAAAGTTTATAATATGTATAACAGATATTTTCTGCTGCTTTTTTTGATGCGGCGTAAGGTGAAAGGGTTCTATCAGTATTCATTTCTTCACTAAAAGGTGTTTTATTCTCTCCATACAGACTCGATGTAGATGCCTGTACAAATTTACCAATCTTATGTGCTTTGCATAACTCAAGGAGATTTATTGTCCCTGTAACATTGGTATTAATATATTCCTGGGGCATTTCAATACTTGCACGTACTCCGGCCCTTGCTGCCAGATTTATTACCGCATCTGCATCAGCATTACTTTTAAAAATTTCATTTATGCTCTTTATGTCGGAAATATCTTTTTTATAAAAAGAAAAACTGTCTAATTTTTCTATTGAACTCAGCCGGTATTCTTTTAATCTTATATCGTATGCATCATTTAGAATATCTATACCAATTACGGTGTGGCCTTTATCAATAAGCAATTCGCATACTCTTGAACCGATAAATCCTGCACACCCTGTTACAATAATTTTCATTTTTAATATTTTTATTACCTTACTGTTAAATTCCTATGGCAAAATAATCAAAACCTGATTTTTCCAGCATAGACCTGTTATAAAGGTTTCTGCCGTCAAATATTACCTTTGAATTCATTAAAGAACTTATCAGATTAAAATCGGGCTGGCGGTACTCACTCCATTCGGTACAAATTACAAGTGCGTGCTTATCTTTACATGCATCATAATTTGTTTTTGAATATTCGATCCTTTCGCCGTAAATTTCCTTTACATGATGAATTGAAGACGGGTCATGGACAGCTAACTCAGCACCACCTTCAAGTAGCTTGTCAATTAAGAAGAGTGATGGGGCTTCTCTTATATCATCCGTATTTGGTTTAAAGGAAAGTCCCCATATACCAATTTTTTTACCCTTAAGTTCACCTTTAAAAAAACTATTAATTTTATCAAAAAAATGAATTCTCTGGTCGTTATTTACTTCATCCACAGAACTGCAGATTTTAAGTTCGTAACTGTTTTCTTTGGCTGTATTTACAAGTGCCCTGACATCCTTTGGAAAACAGGAACCGCCATAACCAAGGCCGGGATAAAGAAAATGCCTCCCGATTCTTTTATCCGAACCCATTACAGACCTGACATCCGAAACATCGGCACCTACAAGCTCACATAACTTTGCAACTTCGTTCATAAAAGATATCCTGGTAGCCAGCATTGCATTTGAAGCATATTTTGAAAGTTCTGATGATCTTATTGAGACAATTATAGCCCGGTCTTGAGATCTCATAAACGGAGCATAAAGCTCCTTTAAGATTTCACCGGCTTTTGCATTTTCAACTCCAATTACAACCCTCTCAGGTTTTAAAAAATCTTCGACTGCCGCTCCTTCCTTAAGAAACTCCGGATTGGAAGCAACGTCAAATTCAATATCAGAAGAAGATTTAATCGTATCTCTTACTTTTTCAGTTGTACCAACCGGTACAGTACTTTTTGTTACAACAACTTTATAATCATTTATATGTTCACCAATAGTTTTTGCTACATTTAGAACATAACTTATATCAGCTGCTCCATTCTCAGATTGGGGAGTTCCAACAGCTATAAAGATAATAGAAGAATTTTTAATTGCAGACTTAGCATCGGTTGTAAAACTTAGTCTTCCTTCATCAATGTTTGTTTTAACAACATCTTCAAGACCCGGTTCAAAAAATGGTATAACACTGCTTTTAAGGCTTTCTACCTTACTTTCATCTATATCCACACAAATTACATTATTACCACTACCGGCAAAACATGCACCAGTTACAAGGCCAACATAGCCGGTACCTATTACAGCAATATTCATTAAGTATCTCCGGAAAATTTTTTAGAATGATACCATAATAAGAGAAAATTAAAGCAAGAACTTTTTAATATGATGAATATAGCTAATTCTGATCTGAAAGTTCATAGTAATTCCCGGGCAATACTCTGATTAGACCTTGCATTTCCATATCAAGAAGCACCGGGAAAATTTCGAAAGAAGGAAGTTTCGAAACAATCTGTAACTCATCCATATGAAGCCTTTTGTTCTTAAGTGATGAAACAATTATCTTTTCATTCCCGGAAAGATTGGAAGGATCTAATCCGGGACTTCCAGAAATTTTGTTACCAGCCAGGCTCTGGAATTGTTTTATCTCTGATACTATATCTTCTATATTATCAACCAATTTGGCACCTTTTTTAATCAACAGGTTACATCCGGAACTTTTTTTATTATTTATATTTGCAGGAATTGCAAATACTTCCCTGTTTTGTTCAAGTGCATAATGTGCTGTAATTAAAGCCCCGCTTTTTATGCTTGCCTGGATTACAATTACACCAAGCGAAAGTCCGCTTATAATCCTGTTTCTTCTTGGGAAATTAACACTTTCAGGTTTCGTACCTAATGGAAATTCAGAAATAACGTATCCATTTTGTGAAATCATTTCTGACAATTCTTTATTCTCCGGCGGATAACATATATCAAGGCCACTTCCTATTACAGCTACTGTCCTGCCACCGTATTTAATTGCAGAACGGTGCGCAAAAGTATCTATCCCGCGAGCCATACCGCTTACAACGGTAATACCTTTACCTACAATCTGTTTTACTATACTTTCAGTTACATATCTCCCGTATTCATCACAATTTCTGGAACCTACTACAGCAATTGCATAGCGGTCTGTATCTTTTATATCGCCATAATACTGCATTAGCAGGGGTATATTATAGATACTCTTTAGATTATCAGGATAGATATTTTCATTGTATGTTAGGTAATGGTATCTGCTTTTTTCAACTTTTTTATATTCATTTAAATACAAGTCCCATTTATTAAACCCCTTAATAGCCTGTGCAGTTTCATTACTTACTACCCCTGCATTTACCAAATCTTTAAAATCTGCTTTAAACACACTTTTTGCAGATCCGAATATATCAATTAGTTTTCTTAACGTAACTTCCCCAACTCCCTTTTTATTCTGAAGTGAAAGCAGATATACAGCCTCATTCATTAAATAGCACCTGTTCTTATAATATTATTTAATTATATAACATTCTAATTGTTATTACATATATTTTAATTTAAATAATTGTTAAGGAGACTGAAAAAATGAAAAGCCTGACAGAGTATCTATGGTTTAATGCCGAGAAAAAAAGAGAACTCTTTCATATAACAGATACTGTAAGAGAGATAGTATATAAAAGTGAAATTATGGAAGGTTTTGTTTTAGTATCCGCAATGCATATTACTGCTGCAGTATATGTAAATGATAATGAGCGGGGATTATTCGAAGATATATGGAAATGGCTCGAGCACCTTGCACCATTTGATGAAAATTACAAACATCACAATACGGGTGAAGATAACGGTGACGCACATCTTAAAAGCCTTTTAATGCATCACCAGGTAATAGTTCCGGTAACAGACGGCGATCTTGACCTTGGCCCCTGGCAAAGAATATTTTATGCTGAATTTGACGGCCTGAGGAAAAAGAGAGTTGTAGTTAAAGTTATGGGGGAATAACCTGGTTCGAAGGAAAATATTACAACAATGAATTCAGAGAACAAAAAGCCGCGGATTTTAATAGACAAAAATGGAAACTGGTTTCAGGATGGTTTAAAGATAACACATCGCTGGACATATCTTGAAAACAATAAGAACCTTGATTTTGATGACGACGGACGGTTTTTTGTAGATGAGGGTTACGGAAGGGTATATGTTGAAGTTGAAGATACACCCTTTGTAATAAAAATGGTGAATAAAAAGGACGGCAAATACTTTGCAGTTCTGAATGATGAAACTGTTGAGCAGCTAAACCCAGAACAAATATTAATCTGTACCGGAAACATACCATACACTATGGTTAAGGACTCCAGATTTAAGGCGAGGTTTACCAGCCAGGCGTACTATGAATTTGCTAAGAACATAATCCATAGAGAAGACGGTTTTTATATTGATACATCCGATGGAAATATTAAAATCAGAATGGATGAAGATTTAATTTAAAAAATTAATACTGTCAGTAACTTTACTGATTAATAGGTTTGAATATATTCTTCCATCTTTTGTAATCTTAAGTTTTTCATTTTCAATGTTTAGTAACCCGTCTTCAAATAAATAATTAATTCCCCCGGAATTTAGTTCTGCATTAAAAGTTTCTTTTAACAAGTTTATATCGATCCCGCTAGAGAGCCTCAGCCCCATCATAATCCAGTCATTTAATGAGTTTTCCTTTTCAAGGTTCTCAGTAAATTCCGTTACTTCTTCTCTTTGTTCCGTACTTTTCATATACCTGCCGGGATTTTTTATATTACCCCATCTTTTGCCCCAGCCCCCAATATCACCCCTGCCCTTCAGGTGTGAATGGGCACCTGCCCCAAAACCAATATAAGTATCACAGTTCCAGTATATAAGATTCTGTATACATTCATTGCCTGGTCTGGAGAAATTGGAAATCTCGTAATGGGAAAAACCATTGTTGTTTAAAATCTCAGAGGTTAAAACATACATTTCTGAAAGGACCTCATCCTCGGGCAGCTTCAACATTCCTTTCTTGTAAAGATAGCCAAACTGTGTGCCGTCTTCTATTGTTAGGCAGTAAGCTGAAATATGTGTGCTTCCGTATTCAAGTGATATTTCAAGATCATTTTCTAATTCATCAATTGTTTCATTGGTACTTCCGTAAATAAGGTCAATGTTAAAGTTTTTAAATCCGGATTTATTTATATCCTGAAGGACATTCCTGCCGTCTTCTGAATTACTGTTTCTGCCGTAAAATTTTAATTTACGGTCAGAAAAAGACTGTATACCTATACTTGCCCTGTTTATTCCAACTCCGCGAAAATCCTTTAATTTCTCAAGTTCAACAGTCCTTGGATTTATCTCGAGAGTAATCTCGGTATTTTCTTTGATCTCTATATAGGAATTGATCTTATCCAGAATCATTTTGATGCTTGAAGGTCTGAACAAGGAAGGTGTACCACCTCCAAAAAAAACAGAAGAAATTTCTTTGTTTTCGAGTAGCTCTGCCTGCATTTCAATTTCCCTGAGTATTGACTGAGTATATTGTTCTTCAGGAAAATCATTACCTACTCCATATGAATTAAAATCACAATATGGACATTTGGTCAAACAGTAAGGAAGATGTATGTATATTCCAAGTTTCATAAAGTATTAGTATTATTAATATATTGTTGAAACAGATTTATTTAAAAGTCATATTTATAAACTTTAATAATATAAAATGTTTATTTATTTTAACAAAAAATACGTATTAATAATTTTATTCGTATTTTTTATACAAACATACAGTGTTTTATCTCAGAATTCACCCAAAGTCATAACTTTGGATGAAGCTATTGGGATTGGTATATCAAATAACCATTCACTTGTTTTATCCAAACTTGACATTGACATTTCAAAGGCAAGGGTACGCGAAGCTAAGTCTGATTACTACCCTCAGATTGAAAGCAGAATTGTTGTCCCTTTTGTTGAACGTGAATCCGGGTTTTTCCTTGACCAGTTAATCTGGGATTTTGGCAGAACCTCCAACATTGTAAAAGCTACTAAGTACCAGCTGGCGGCAAGTGAATACAATATGGACCAGAAACTAAGGGAAACCGTACAGAACACCACCATTGCTTATTATAATGCACTGATTAATAAAAACTTTTTAGATTCTGCTGAAAAGAATCTCAAAAAAAATGAACTTATTGTACAAAAAACTGAAGAACTTAATAAAATAGGCAGAGCATCTAATATTGATTTAACAAGGACTAAATCTGATCTTGGGGAAGCACGGCTGGAACTCCATCGGCAAAAAAACAGTTATATAGTAAGTAAACTGGAGTTAATTGATGTAATTGGCGGAGAATTTGCCAAGGATATCGAACTTGTTGATGAAGAAGAGATTAGTTTCAAGGACTATAACCTGGAAAGCTCTATAAATAAGGCAGTTACAAACAGTGCAGAATTAAAAAAAGTAGATGCAGAACTTTTGGCAAGCAGGGCCAATGCCAAGGCATCTAAAAGTGAGTTTTATCCTCTTATCTTTGGAAGGACTGCTTACAGGTTTGAAGGTGAAGGCGGGGAGGATTTCCCCGCATTTATTGCCGGCCTTGGTTTCAAATTTCCTATATTTGAGGGTTTTGCAAGATTTGCAAGACTGGATATCAGGAAAGCCGAAAGCACAAGGTCACTTATAGAATACGAAAAGACTAAAAAAGAACTTCAAACCGAAATTACTAAAACATATATGGATCTTGAATTCTCAAAACAGAGAATGGAGATTACACGCTCTAACCGTGAAATAGCAGAAAAAAACTTAAATCTTATAAACGAACGTTACAAACTTGGTACTGCTTCCAGGATCGAACTTGTTGATGCAGAACTTTTTTATGCTGAATCCAATTCAAAATATCTGGAATCAATCTATAATTATAAGATAAACGAAACAAAATTGCTGGCATTTACCGGAGAGATCTAATTTTATGTTAAATAATAAAAATGTTTTACTTCTAATTTTAATCATAGTCCTGGCCGGACTTTATTTCCTTTTCTTTAACAGCAAAAATGGGGGAAACAGCGTTAGGCTTGTCAGTGCACCGGCTGACAGGGGAAGTATTGTCTCAAATGTAACAGCCAATGGTTCACTGCAGCCGAATCTGGAAATAAGGATTCACCCGGAGATAAACGGAATGATAAAGGAAGTAAACGTTGATACAAATGACAAGGTAAGTAAGGGACAGGTACTCGCTAAAATTGGTTCAAATGCTTTTTCAGTAAAATTAAATGAAGCAAAAGCAAAATATAATAAAGCCTCAACTGATCTGAATTTAGACAAAAATACTTTCACTGCAAATAAATCACTTTCTGACAAAGACCTTATATCAAGACAGGAGTTTGAGACATCAAGGGCAAAATACAAAAATGCACTGGCAGCATTTGAAGAGGCAAAAACCTCATTAAACATTGCAGAAAGCAATCTGGAAAAAACAAATATTAAATCCACTATAGACGGCATAGTTCTGTCAAAAAATATTACCTATGGCCAGTTAGTGTCTGATTCCAATAATACTGCCCCTTTATTTACAATTGCTGACGGTCTTGAGAACCTCAACCTGATCATTAATGTCAGTGAGGCAGATATTGGGAAAATTAAAAATGGACAGAATATAAAATTCAAAGTCAGTTCTTTCCCTGACAAAACCTTTTCCGGTGAAATTGTAAAAATAAGTAATTCACCTAACACATCAAAAAATATAGTTACTTACAATATAACAGCAGCAATTGATAATAGCGCACTCCTGCTTAAGCCCGGAATGACAGCGGAGGTAAATATTATTATTGCCAATAAAGATAACGTATTAAGGGTTCCTACTTCTGCACTAAGGTTTGTCCCCGCTGATGCCGAATACATTTCTTCTGCCAACTCCGGACAGCTTTCGGTATGGGTAAAGGGCTCGGGCAATAGCCTTATCGAAATCCCTGTAACCACCGGTGTAAGCAACAATGAATATACAGAAATCACCGATGATGGGTCCTTAAAAGAAGGCCAGGAAATTGTTATAGAAAGTTTTGTGAATAATAATGGTTCAAAATCCCTCATAACTCTCCCTCAGCCCAAAAGGTTTTAAATGAGCGGATTAATAGTTACAAAAGACTTAAAAAAGACCTATTTCCTGGGAGATATAGAAGTAAATGCACTAAGGGGCATTAATTTAACTATTCTTGAGGGTGATTATCTGTCAATTATGGGCTCATCCGGGTCTGGGAAAAGTACGCTCATGAATATACTTGGATGTCTGGATACTCCTTCAGAAGGCAAATACTTTTTTAAAAACAACGATATATCTAACCTGACACAGGACGAGATGTCCGATATAAGAAATAAGGAAATTGGCTTTGTTTTTCAGAGCTTTAATCTTTTAAGCAGGACCTCTTCTCTTGAAAACGTTGAAATGCCGCTCATATACAACGGCACACCCTATAAAGCCAGGAGGGAAAGGGCAAGGGAAGCATTAAACCTTGTGGGCCTCTCTGAGCGCCAGACACACCTGCCTAACCAGCTCTCAGGCGGTCAGCAGCAAAGGGTTGCAATAGCCCGTGCAATAGTAAATAATCCAGGGCTTATCCTCGCTGACGAACCAACCGGCAACCTGGATTCAAAAACCAGCTTTGAAATTATTAATATCTTCGAGAAACTAAACGAAGAGGGAAGGACAATAGTAATGATCACTCATGAAAAGGACATTGCATCCTCGGCTAAAACAAGCGTTGTAATAAAAGACGGCCTGATAGATGAGAGCTAGTACTGAAGCTCGGCCGCAGATTCACTGCAAATAGCAATATCAAAAAAGAAATCATCATTTACGTCAAAGAGATTTTCAAGATCAGACCCAAAAGATGTAACGCCCTCTGTTGATAATATTGTAATATCAGCGTCATCAGCTGTAAGGTTGCCGGATATACCAACACTGCCAAAGAATATATAAACTTCACCGGTTCCCCTGCTTGGTGCACCAGTGGCAATATCTGCATTGGTAGCAATCTGGTTTATTACATTAGCAGTATCCCTGCTTTCAATTTGAGTATTAGGATTAATATCAGGAATGACTAATAAACTTGAGCCGAGTTGATCGCCTTCACTAATTCCATCAATTCTTAATGTAAAAGTGATCGGTACACCATCGTCAAAAGCATCAAGCAGGTCTTGATTTGAATATAAGAATACTGACCCTGTATCATTTATAGCACCTGGTGCTCCTACAACAACATCTGCATTTTCTTCAAGTTCTTCAAGATCTACAATCGAATTTTCATCTTCAAAATCTTCATCATTTTCAGTATCAACCATACCATCAATATTGTATCCGCCGCCTACAGACTCACCAAACCTGTCTTCTGCGCTGCCAACTAATACAAGTACATCATCAAGACTTTCTGATAAAGTCTGGGTTATATTCTGAAATACAACATATGCTTTTCCTGCTCCCGGTGCACCTACAACATATTCATCCGGGCTTCTTGAATTAATTTCACCACCGTCACTTACCGAAAACCCAAACATATCCCCAGGAGCTTCTCCGGTAATAATGTCACTTGCATCATCTGCATCAGTATTTTCGCTAAAATCCCCGCCATCAAATCTGTACAGTTTCCCGGTATTACCAAGTGCACCCGGAGCACCGACAAAAAGGTCATCGCTACCGCGCCTTTCTATTACAAAACCGAAATTATCACCTGGGGCTTCACCGGTTACTGTAAAATTAGGATCATCCTCGCCGGAAAAATTTATTACACTTGGGAGATTATCATCACCCTCAATAATAAATAACTGGCCGGTACCGTTAAGAGCTTCCGGAGCACCTATTACTATTTCCTGGAATGTTGAACTTCCGGTAAAACTACCAATACCACCTACAGTGGCACCAAATGATTCTATTGTATCTCCAATAATTGTAATATCAGCCTGTGAAACATCTATATTATCAAGATCCCTTGTAATGTCCGGGCCACCAATAAAAATATAGGCCCTTCCTGCACAGGGGTCTCCGATAATTAGGTCATTAATTATTTCGTCCTGGTCATCTTCATCTCTGCCGGTGAACTCACCAAATCCAGCAGATACGCCCGGGCAGTCTGCCGGATTGGAACTTGTATAGAGAGCACCTGATAGCACTGAATTAGTTTCTATAACATTAGACGGAGGTGAACTGTTACCTACGTTATCATTAGCAATAATACTGTAAAAGAATCTCACGTTACCGGTAATATCAATTCTTGAAATAGAAGTTAATTCCGGCGACCCTGCATCCTGGGGCTGGAGAAACTGCGGTACCTGTGTTGCGTCATTAAAATTTTCCTGGACTGTAGTCTGAATCTGGGCAAAAGGTACACCATCAAGGTTTGGGACCCCGAGCAGATCTGCAACCTGCTGCTCCGTATAAAATCTAAGTAAATACAGAGTGGCCCTTCCACTGTCTCCATCATCACCTGGTGCTGTCCATTCAAAGTTTTTTACATTCGACGAAAGCCTGAAATCTACAATCTGGCTAGGGGGAGTATCATCTCCGACAGTACATGAAACTGTAAAGATAATAATCGCAAAAAATGCGGGAATTATTAATAACTTCAATCTATTTTTATAATTGGTCATATATAGCCCTCTGTTTTATTAAAGGTTGAGTTTACCAAAACCGTTTAACTTTATCCACTCTAATTGATTAATTCATTTTTTTAAATTCTACTATTATATAAACTAATAAAAATTATATTTGATAGCAAATATGTGATATGGTACTTTCCCTTTGGCAAAATTTACATTTTGGAGGAAAAAATATTGTCTACAATTTCAGAAATAAAAGCAAGAGAGATTTTAGACTCGAGAGGCAACCCTACCGTTGAAGTGGATGTGCATTGTGCGGATGGATCATTTGGAAGGGCCGCAGTTCCTTCCGGGGCTTCAACCGGGGAACATGAGGCAATCGAGCTTAGAGACAATAACAGCAAACGTTATCTTGGAAAAGGCGTTCAGAAAGCAGTTAAAAATATAAATGGAGTTATAGCTAAAAAACTTGCCGGACTTGATGTGAAAGACCAAAAATCTGTAGACCAGGTTATGATAGATCTCGACGGTACCCCTGACAAATCAAAACTCGGTGCAAATGCAATTCTTGGAGTATCACTTGCAGTAGCAAAAGCTGCTGCCGACTCTCTATATCTGCCGCTATATAAATATCTCGGTGGGATTAATGCAAACACGCTACCCGTACCTTTTATGAACATTATTAACGGTGGTGCACATGCTGACAACAACCTTGATTTTCAGGAATTTATGATTGTCCCCCATGGATTTAAAACATTTTCTGATGCTTTAAGAGCCGGAGTGGAAGTTTTTCACAATCTAAAAAAACTGTTAAATAAAAATAAATACTCAACTGCCGTTGGTGATGAAGGTGGATTTGCACCTGACTTAAAGTCGAATGAAGAAGCACTCGAACTAATCATCAAAGCTATTAAAAATGCGGGGTATAAACCGGGAAAACAGATTTCAATAGCACTTGATGCAGCATCAAGTGAGTTTTATCAAAAGAAAAAATATAAAATAGAAAACAAATTAATCTCTTCCCAAAAATTGATTGATTTATATATTAACTGGGTAAATAAATACCCTGTTGTTTCAATTGAGGACCCACTTTCAGAAAACGACTGGGACGGTTGGATAGATATCACTAAACAGCTTGGGGATAAGATACAGCTCGTTGGAGATGATTTATTTGTAACAAATACGAAGATTCTTGAAAAAGGAATAAATATAAATGCTGCAAACTCAATTCTTATAAAAGTTAATCAAATCGGTACATTGAGTGAAACAATCCAGGCAATTGAGATGGCTAAAAATGCTGGTTATACTTATATGATATCACACCGTTCAGGTGAAACGGAAGATGCTGTTATCGCTGATATTGCTGTAGCCACTAACTCTGGTCAGATCAAAACGGGGTCTGCTTCCAGAAGTGACAGGATTGCAAAATACAATCAACTGTTAAGAATTGAAGAGGAATTGGGAAAAGAAGCACGTTATCCTGGTTCTGCAGCAGTAAAACAATTGAATTAATGAGGATTAAATATGCCAGGTAAGACACTATTTGATAAGATTTGGGATGCCCATGTCGTTTATGAAGAAAAAGGAAAACCTACTCTTCTGTATGTCGACCTTCAACTCGTACATGAAGTAACTTCCCCCCAGGCTTTTGAAGGACTGAAACTAAGCGGCAGAAAAATCAGAAGGCCTGATTTAACATTTGCCACTAAAGACCACAATGTCCCTACAACTGACAGGTCTCTTCCGGTTGAGGATGAAATCTCCGCACAACAAATGGAAACCCTAAGGGTAAATTGCGAAGAAAACGGGATTGAGCTTTACGGATTAACTGTAAACAGCAGTTCCCAGGGCATTGTACATGTAATCGGCCCTGAACTTGGACTTACAAAGCCCGGTATGACAATTGTCTGTGGAGACAGCCATACCTCTACTCATGGTGCATTCGGGTCTCTTGCATTTGGAATCGGGACCAGTGAAGTCGAACATGTTATGGCAACGCAGTGCCTGAGGCAGGACAAACCCAGGGTATTTGAAATAATTGTTGAGGGCGAAAGACAGTACGGTGTTACCGCTAAAGACATAATACTTAGTATTATCGGCCATATTGGCACAGCAGGAGCTACAAACCATGTCCTTGAATACCGTGGTAAAGCAATTGAAGATTTAACAATGGAAGAAAGAATGACCATCTGCAACATGTCTATTGAGGCAGGCGCTCGTGCTGGCATGATAGCACCTGACCAGAAAACTTATGATTATGTTAAGGACAGAAAATACTCACCCAAGGGTGAGCTTTATGATGAAGCTGTTAAACACTGGAAAAAACTTAAAACAGATGAAGATGCAGTATTTGATAAGACTCTTACTCTTGATGCATCACAAATGGCACCTCAGGTAAGCTGGGGTACAAATCCGGGAATGGTAATTGATGTAACCTCAAAAATTCCTGACCCGCTACAGATTCATGATGAAGACCTTAAAAAATCAACTATGCACGCACTTGAGTATATGGATTTAATTCCAAACACGCCAATTGAAGAAATTCCAATAGACAGGGTCTTTATAGGTTCATGTACCAATGGAAGAATAGAAGATCTTACAGCCGCCGCCAGGGTAGTAAAAGGCAGGAAGGTCTCAGGCAACGTAAACGCAATGGTTGTCCCGGGATCACAGCTTGTAAAACTGCAGGCTGAAAAGATAGGACTCGACAAAATATTTAAAGAAGCCGGGTTTGAATGGAGAGAGGCCGGATGCAGCATGTGCCTTGGGATGAATGCAGACATATTATCCCCGGGAGAAAGATGTGCAAGTACTTCAAACAGAAACTTTGAGGGAAGACAGGGCAAAGGAGGCAGGACGCATCTTGTAAGCCCAATTATGGCTGCTGCTGCTGCTATTGAAGGCCGTTTCGTTGACGTACGTAATTTAGAACTTAACCAGGATATTTAAAGAGGATATTATGGAACCATATATTGAGGAAACGGGTATTTTAGCCCCGCTCGACAGAACAAATGTAGATACTGACCAGATAATACCAAAACAGTTTCTTAAAAGAATTGAAAGGACTGGTTTTGGTGAATTTCTTTTTTTTGACTGGCGTTATAATGACGACGGTTCTGTAAATAACGACTTCATTCTTAACCATGAAAGGTACAAGGATGCAAAAATTCTACTTGCAAGAGATAATTTTGGAAGCGGCAGCTCAAGGGAACATGCCCCATGGGCACTCAAAGAATACGGTTTCAGGACAATAATTGCACCATCGTATGCAGACATATTTTATAACAACTGTTTTAAAAACTCTATGCTGCCTGTAATAGTTGATAAAAATGTAATTGAGCATTTATTTGGAGCAGTGCATACAATAAAAAATTATAAATTGACGATAAATCTTGAAGAACAGATGATTTACGATGATTACGAAGAAGCATGGAATTTTGAAATTGACCCTGATAAAAAACATTCTCTTCTTAAAGGGCTGGATGATATATCCCAGACACTGATGAAGGAAGAGTATATTACAAAACATGAAAACTTTATAAAAGAACACAAAACATGGAAGTTGCCCACTCCATAAAAGTTTTAATTTAATATAATATAAGACTTAATCACTGAATCTTGGCCATAATTAATCAAGGCCTGCTAACCCGAATTTAAACTTAAATCTGCCATTTTATGATTCCAGATTTTAACGACTTAATCGAATTAGACAATTTAGTTTTTAATATCTAATTAAAACCTTAACAATCCTAAATTGTAATAAAATTTCTTACAGAAGTTTTGATAACCATTTTTCATTCTGCTGTAGAATTTATATAAGTTCTTATAATAACTAAAGGTATAAAATGTAAGTAATAATGGTATTATTATTATATAGAAATAAAGTTTTTGTTTAAATATTAATATAACGATGAGCAAGATAAATTTAACTACAGCACCCAGGCTTGTACAACAGCAAAAGTTGATCCTGACACAGGAATTACAGCTTTTTCTAAAGCTGATACAGATGAATACGCTTGAGTTAAGAGAGTATCTGGATGAACAGCTTGTAGAGAACCCCACGCTCGAAGAAACCGAGGAAAAAGAAAAAAAAGAGGATGCTGAAGATAGCAACCTTGAAGATATTGACCTGAGTGGTTTTGAAAACAATACAGGAAACTACAACGACGATTTACCACATTCACCTGACTTTTTCGTTGACTCGGAAGATGATAATCCATGGGAAAGCCGGGTATCCAAACACGAATCACTTTTTGAGTATTTAAACTGGCAGCTTGAGCTATCCGATTTTTCTGACAAGGACCGTGAGGTAGCAAGTATAATCATTGGCAATCTAAACGAAGATGGTTACCTGGAAGCTACTATTGAGGAGATGATTTTAAACCATTTTAATAACCATCTCCATTCCAAAAATGGAAATGGATTACTCCAAAACGGTTCTTCCATCGAAAATCTCTCAAGGGAAACCATACTGGATGTATTAAAGAAGATTCAAACTTCATTTGACCCTATAGGTGTTGCCTCCAGATCACTTGAAGAATGCCTTTCGATTCAGGCGTTGGAGATGGGCTACAAAGAAGACAGCCCCCTTCTAAAAGTAATTAATGAACATCTGGAAGACCTTGGCAATAACGACTTTAAACAAATTTCTACATCAGTATCAATAGGAATAGACGAGATAACTGATATTCAGGAGATAATCCATAATTTCGAACCGAAACCGGGCAGACCTTTTTATATAAAAGATACTGAAAAATATGCTGTAACAGACTTTTATCTATACAAAGTGGGTAATGAGTACCAGATCCAGTTCAACAAAAACATACCAAACCTTAGAATTAGTAATTACTACCGCAATTTAATAAGAAACCAGAAGAACCTGACAAATGAAACAAAACATTATGTCCGCGAAAAACTCGAAGCTGCTAAAAGAATTTTAAAATGTATGCAGGAACGTGAAAGTGCAATAAGAAAAGTTGTTGAAAAAATAACCGAAGTACAAAAAGACTTCTTTGAACATGGTGAGGAATATTTGAAGCCTCTCCGGCTTAAAGATATTGCAGAACACGTAGGAGTACATGAATCAACCGTTAGCAGGATTACAAGTAAAAGGTATATGCAGACACCAAGTGGACTGATTGAATTAAAATCCCTTTTTTCAAGAGGGGTTGATACTACTTCTTCCGGCAAACAAGTATCGCTGGAACGTGTAAAATCAATGATAAAAGATATTGTTACAAATGAATCCCCCGAAAACCCTTTTTCTGATGAAGACATTTCAAAAATACTTGAACGCAGAAATATAGTCGTAGCAAGAAGAACAGTTGCAAAATACAGGACAATACTGAAAATCCCTTCCTCATCAAAGAGAATGTTAAAAGGAGAACCGGTAAAATGAAAATAAATATCACCACGCGGCATCTTAACGACAGGAACAGGTCAAAAAAACTGAGGGAATATGCTCAAAAAAAAATTCCCAAAATTGAGCGCTATATGCACACAAAACATGACCCAACGGAAATTAAATTAATATTTGAAGCTGAAAAACGTAATAACATAGCCGAGATTATAGTAAATGACGGTGATTTTCAGACAACTGCTTCTGTAGTCGATGAGGATCACTTTGCCGCAATTGATAAAGTTATAGACAGAATTGTTAAACAGCTGAAAAGAAACTGGGAAAAAAGAACCAGTTCTAAAAGAAAACATTTAAAAACAAATTCCATTAAGTCATCAACAATAAAATCAAAAAATAAACCTGAAATAGTTACAGACGAGAAGCTACCTTTAAAGCCAATGTCTGTAGAAGAAGCAATATTACAACTAAAAATATCTGCATTTAAATTTATTGCTTTCAGAAACAGTGAAAATGGGGAAATGAATGTTTTATACAGGAATAGTAATTTTGCATTGAAACTGATTGTACCCTAATATGAAAGTATCAAAATTTATAAAAGTTGAAAATATTGTTCCTGAACTCAAAGCCGAAAACAAAACTGATGTTTTAAAAGAGCTTGCAACTATAGTTACATCTAATTCATCAAACCTGAATTTTGAAAAAACTTTTGAAACAATTCAGGAAAGAGAAAATCTTTGTAGTACAGCTATGGATGAGGGGGTTGCTATTCCTCATGGTAAGTTACACGGCCTTTCAAATACGATTATAGGATTTGGCAAAAGCAGTAAAGGTGTTGATTTTGATTCACTTGATGATAAACCTACATCCCTTTTTATTCTGATTTTATCACCTGAGAACTCATCTAAAAAACATATTCAGGCTCTGGCAAAGATTTCAACTATTTTTAAAACAAGTGAATTTCGTACAAATATTCTTAAATCAGAATCTGCCGAAGAAATATTAGGACTGATAACCGAAGAAGATGAATCAAAATAATACATACATCACAGTAAATGAGCTATATGAACATTATTCCAGCAGGCTGGAACTGGAGTGTCTGACAAACACCGAGAACCTAACAAATCAAATTACATCCATTAGAGTACAAAAGCCCGGACTAAGGATTATTGATGATAAAATTGAGCTTGAACACGGTAAAATCCAGATACTTGGAAAGACCGAGATTAAATATATAAATAAACTGGATAAGAATAATTCAACCAGGGTATTAGATGAACTTACATCACAGAGTGTACCTTGTTTTATACTTTCAAAGGGAATAAAACCGAAAAAAGAGTTTATAGATTATTTTAAAAGATCGAATATACCGCTTCTTAGGACCAATATAACAACCGGCAAGCTAATCTCGGAGATAAATGAAATACTTGCAGAAAAACTTGCAGCCATGCAGACCTATCATGGTGTCCTTATGGACATACACAGGTTAGGTGTACTTATACTTGGTAAAAGCGGCGTTGGTAAAAGTGAATCTGCATTAGACCTGATCCCAAAGGGAGCAAAGTTTATTGCCGATGACATTGTTGAAATTAGAAGAATCTCGAATACAAAATTAATTGGTTCAGGCCCGCAGAATATTAAATACCTGATGGAAATCAGGGGTATTGGTATCGTAAATATCAAAGACATTTTTGGAACTACATCAGTAATGGACAGCAGGGAAATAGAGATGGTGATTGAACTTGAACAATGGAACCAGAATAACGAATATGAAAGGCTCGGCCTTGAGACAAAATCCTACAACATCTTAGATTTGCTTCTTCCCTATGTTATCATACCGGTAAGTCCCGGTAGAAATATTGCTACTATTATAGAGGTAGCGGTAAGGAACCAGATTCTAAAAAACAGCGGTGTAAACTCAGCGGATGAAATACTAAACATAGGTAATTAACAACATTTAATAAAATGAAAATTATTATTCTTAGCGGTCTATCCGGTTCAGGAAAAAGTACAGCAATCAAAGCACTTGAAGATATTGGATATTTTTGTGTAGATAATCTTCCTGTTCTGTTAATTTCAAATTTTGTAGAGCTTTGTAAAAATTCTGATTTAAAACTAAAAAACATTGCCCTTGTGATTGATATAAGGATAAATGAGCCCTCAACTCTTAAAGATATAAACACTTTTCTTAGTGAATTAAAAAAACAGGTTAAAAATATTCAGCTCCTTTTTCTTGATGCAAAGAATGAAGTATTAATCAAAAGATTTAAAGAGACCAGAAGAAACCATCCGCTCTCAAAAAACGGCAATATAATTGAAAGTGTAAATGAAGAGCGAAAAATATTGAACAACGTAAGGGAATTTTCGGACCACCTGATAGATACCTCAGAATACAATGTACATGAACTTAGAAAACATATTCAGGACGTATTTAAGGAACAAGACAATGATTCTATTTATTTAAGTATTATGTCCTTTGGATTTAAACATGGTTATCCACTTGAGGCTGATATTGTCCTTGATGCCAGGTTTTTGCCAAATCCATACTTTGTTGACTCATTAAGACAGTTAAACGGAAACGATGGACAAATAAAAGAATATGTACTATCAAACGATGAATCTAAAATATTTATTGATAAAATTACAGATTTACTCAGTTTTTTAATGCCAAAATACAAAAAAGAAGGTAAATCATATCTCAATCTAGCTATCGGTTGTACCGGGGGCAAGCACAGGTCAGTTGTAATATCTAACGAAATAGCCAATAATTATAAAAATTATAATGTTTCGGTAAAACATAGGGATATCGAAAAATAGGAACTATTGATGATAGGAATTGTATTAGTAACACACGGCAACCTTGCAGAAGAACTACTTTCTGCTGTTAAGTTCGTACTATCAGGTGAACCTGTTATAAAAATGGCCGGAGTCTCACTTGATCCGAATAAGGAATTTGATACTTTCAAGAAGGTAATCGGAAAAGCTATAAAGTCTGTAGATCAGGGTGACGGTATACTGCTCGTTACAGATATGTTTGGAGGTACACCTTCTAACGTAGGCCTTACATTCCTGGATGAGAACAAGATCGAGGTTATCTCGGGGGTTAACCTTCCAATGCTGCTAAAACTATCAACTATAAAGGAAGATGTTTCTCTACAGGATGCAATTAAAATTGCTGAAAAAGCTGGAAGAGATAATATAATAGTAGCAAGCAAGCTTCTTGATAATAATTAATTAACCGAGGTTATAATGAGAGTAGACGAATTCGATAAAGTTATTGAGCAATGGAAGAACTATATATTCAGAGGCCCCCTTGAAGATTACAGCCTTGAAATTGACCCTGACATTTCCAATGATATAGCAGCTATAGCACTTTACTTAGATCAAAAGACTGTAAAAGCTTCTGGTGAAATCGAAGAATTTTATGAAGGTTACAAAAGGGCAGCTGGTGATATACTCGAACTTGTTGGAGTCTTCCTTGAACAGGACGATGAGAATAAAGTTGTAAGAGTCTCAATTGCACCTAATAATTCTTCACTCCAGGAAGAGCTTCAAAAGCATATCTGGGGCTAATTTACCAATACTGTTTTCTTAATACCAAGAGCAATATTTTATGAAAATATTAGAGAAATATGAACTGTTTCTCTTTGACCTTGATGGTGTTATTTATATTGATAACAAACCCACCACAGGGGCAGTTGAAGCAGTTAACACTATCAAATCATACGGTAAAAGGGTTTTATTCCTTACCAATAATCCTGCGAGATCTAAACTTGAATACTCCTCTAAATTAAAGAAGATGGGCATTGATACTAAAAACAGCCATATCCTCACTTCGGCAGACAGCATTTGCCGGTACCTAAACACAAGAATAAAAAATATAAAAAATAAAACAGGATATGTAATTGGAAGTAAATATTTTAAGAATCAGGTCAGGAAAACAGGAATTAATATTGAAAGTGGTAAAAATTTCAATAAAACCGACTATGTAATTATGGGTGGTCACAGGCAGTTTAATTTTAATGAAATTAATATTGCGACAATATTAATAAGAAAAGGTGCAAAGTTTATTGCTACAAACCACGACCCATTCTACCCAACACTTAATGGGCTTTCGCCCGCTTCAGGTGCATTGCTCACTTCCATTGAAACAGCCAGCGAAAAAAAGGCCTTGATAACCGGAAAACCGGAGAGATACCTTTTTGATTTATCAATGGAAACAGCAAAATTTAAAAATAAAAAAAAGACCTTACTTGTTGGTGACAACCTTAATACCGATATACTGGGCGGTAATAATTTTGGTATATCAACAGCACTTACACTTACCGGCATCACTACTAAAAAAGTTTTAAAACAGAGCATAATCCAGCCGGATTACATAATAAAAGACCTAAGCCACCTGATCAGGCAGTAGAACTCTTTTTTAATCTGCTATATGCAAATCGCCGAAAAAATACTAAACCACAGCAACAACAAGGCAGTGCTGTATATGATTCTCGGCGGGTTTACATTTGCTACAATGGGTGCGCTGACACATGCACTCGGACAAAGAATTGACTGGATAGTAATTGCGTTTTTCAGAATGTTTCTAACTTTTATTTTTATTACTGCTGTACTGTTCAGGGAAAGAAAATTTCCTTTTATTTTAAACAACCCCCTACTCTGGTTCAGAAGTATAGTTGGATCTATTGCTATGCTTGCTACTTTTTATGCACTTACAAAACTACCAATATCAGATGTTGCAGTGGTAACAGAAACAAGGCCAATATGGGTTGCGCTTCTTGCAGGATTTATTCTTGGAGAATCAACACGTAGCAAAATCTGGATATCCATTATTTTAAGTATCATTGGTGTGCTTCTGATCGAAAAACCCTATTTTGAACAAAGAAACTTTGCCGTTTTTGCTGCACTTTTGGCTTCTGTGCTTGGAGCGGTAGTTATGATATGCCTACGGCTATTAAAAGATATAGAGTCAAAGAGGATTGTAGCGCATTTTTCGGGGACTGCCTGCATATTTTCTCTCGTTTGTTTGTTTATTTTTAAAAAAGATATAGCTCCCGGAATCCAGTTTGATTTATTAACAATAGTAATGTTATTAGGGGTTGGGATCTTTGGAACAATCGGCCAGCTCGCTATGACAAAAGCATTTTCAATTGGTGAAGCCCCTATAGTTGCAACAGCCGGGTTTATTAAAATAGGGTTTTCAGCAGTCTATGACATATTAATCTGGAAGTATGTTTTTGAGTATTCAACTATTCTTGGAATGATATTAATTTTAGTGGCAACAAGCCTTATTTTTAATGGTGGATTCAACAAATTGAGCAATAGGTTAAGGGACATCCTGAGAAACAGCAGATTTCCATACTACTAATCCGTCATTATTTATATAACCCCATGTATCATCCTGAAACTCCACAAGTGCAAGATCGCCGTTAAAAGGAAGTGCGGTTTTGTAGTTAAGACTAATTAGAATTTTTCCTTCTTTGTTTATATAACCCCATTTACCGTTAAATCTTACCGCTGCATAACCCTCATGAAAATCACCTACTCTTTCAAACTTAGGCCGGATAACCACTTTTCCCTTTCGGTTAATGAAACCCTGTTTTCCCCTGTAGGTGATAGCCGCATATTTTTCACTAAAATGCCTTGCATCTTCCGAGTGGGGTATCAATACCATATTTCCAAAAGTATCAATGTAGGCAATCTGGCCTTCAAATACCACCTTTGCAAGTCCTTCCGAAAAACCCTGAGCAACTTCAAATACAGGGTTAATAGCAAATTCCCCTTTTTTATTTATATACCCCGATTTACCTTCATATAATACAAGAGCCCTTCCATTTGAAAAGATATGTGCCAGGTCATAACGTGGCGGGATGATTGTATTACCTTCTGTATCTATATAGCCCCAAAGATCTTCTGTCTTAATACTGGCTACACCTTCACTAAAGTGAAGTACTTCTTCATAAACAGGCTCAATAACCATTTTGCCCGAATTGTTAATAAATCCATATTTTTCGTTGATCTTTATATGTGCAAAGCCATCAGAGAACTGATGGGCTTCATCATAAACCGGTTTTATAACGATTTCACCTGATGTATCAATATAGCCCCATCTGTTATCAATCTTTACAAGGCCAAGCCCTTCAGAGAACTTATATGCAGCATCATAAGACGGATTAATAACTTTAGTGCCTTTGCCGTCAATATATCCCCATTTACCATTTGTCTCTACAGGATAAAGATATAAATTATTCTTATTTTCTGTTGCAATAGAATTTATTACAAATAAAGTATTTATAAGTAAGACTAATATTAAAGTTGATAAGAAATAATATGACCTGTAATTATTTAACACTCTGAACCTCCGGCGGAAATGATGAACATATATAAAACGACCCTGACCATGTTATTAATTCTGATTACTCTTTCACTGGTAAACTGTAGTAAGATACCCACTGAAAAAATATATAAAAAACCAGAGAATAAAATACCACAAACCAAAAAGAATAAACCAGAAAAAAAACAGTCTGCAAACTCAATAGTCGTAAATACAACTGAGGATAAAGCACTTGATGCTACCCTTTTTGCCGTTAAATGGATAAAGTGGAAAATTTTCAGTGACAATTACGACAACGGAATAATACTTCTCAAGGAAGCATATGTATATAGCGAAAACGGCAAATTAAAACGGATTTATCACTGGCCCCCAAAAGATAGTATTGGACAGTCCCACATAACCGGATATTTAAAGAAAATAGCAATCCCTGACAGCAATATTTCGTTTGATGATGTGTCCTTTACTCAGGAAAATATGAAAATACTCATTTCACAAACCCCTGATAAACAGATGGAAATAAAAGTGGAATATCTGATTTTTCCATATATGAAAAATCTTGAATTAGGTACTCAACTCCATTCAAGTTTTTATATTGAAGAAATACTTTTTAGTAAAATCAAGGAATACCTGGAAGTAAATTAAGAGGCCTTAGGGTATATAAAGGCCCATTTTTTCTATAATTTCATTCATATTTTCTTTTGCAGTCTTGTTTGCCCTTTTGGTACCCTCATGAAGTATTTCCTTTACCATCTCGGGTTTTGATTCAAACTCTTTTCGTCTTTCAATAAATGGTTCAAGCACTTTATTAATGGCAGAGATAAGTTTCTTCTTTACTTCAACATCACCGACATTTCCCGTCAGGTACCTCTCCTTGAGGTCTTCAATTTCTTCAAGATCTTTGTTAAATGCATCGTGATAAATAAAAACAGGGTTCCCATCAACCTTTCCAGGTATATCGGCCCTTATCCGGTTGGGGTCTGTATACATACTCATAACACTTTTTTGTACGGCTTTTGGTTCATCGGAAATATAGATGCAGTTGTTCAGGCTTTTACTCATTTTCCTTTCACCATCTGTACCAACCAGTCTGGAAGTTTCACTTATAATAGGCTCGGGCTCTTCAAAGTATTCACCGTAAAGGTGGTTAAACCTTCTGGCAAGTTCCCTTGTAAGTTCAATATGACTTAGCTGATCCTCTCCTACCGGTACTTTTGTTGCTTTAAACATCAATATATCAGCAGCCATAAGTATCGGATATCCAAGGAGTCCGACTGAGTAGTTTTCACCAACTCCCATATCTTTAATCTTTTCTTTTAAAGTAGGAATTCTTTCCGATCTTTGCACAGAACAAAGCATTGTCAGAATTGTGGATAGCTCTGTAATGTACGGCACCTGCGACTGTACATAAAAAGTTGATTTTTCAGGGTCCATACCCACACTGAGCCAGTCAAGCACCATCTGGAGTATACTTTCCTCAACCTCTTTGACCTTGTCATAATGGGTTGTAAGCATATGAAGGTCAGCAACAAGGAAAAAACAATTGTATTCATTCTGGTACTTAATCCTGTTGTATAAAGAGCCTACAAGATGCCCTAGATGAAGTCTCCCGGTTGGCCTGTCACCTGTCACCAAAATATGTTTTTTTGCAGCCATCTAAGGAAAATGCCTCCTGATAAGTATCTAAAATATATAATATTTTTATATGAAATGAGAAATAAATTTAGGTAATACTACTTGAATATGATCTTATTGGTCAAATATAGGTAGTAAAAAAAAATAACCCCCCTTGGATTTCTCCTCGGAGGGTTTCTCCAATATTATTGGAGGATTGAGGGACAACTTATAATTTTATTGCTCTATAATAGATACGATGCGGGTAAGCCAAAAAGGTTTCTTTATTTAATAATTTTATTATCTTTATCTGATTGGTTAATATATTAAGTATGAAAGTTCTATTAATGTCACTATTCTTGGCTCTTTTTATCCCCTCCTTTTTAACAGCTGATAGTGCTGATAACAAAAAAATAAAATATATGGAATCACACCCGAAATCATATATTAAGATTCATGACTATTCGGTTTATGCTACATGGGGCTCGGTAGCCATACTTCATAACGTTACCATTGAGAACACCAGTGATATTGCCTTTGAGAATATCAAGATAAGAATCTGCTACAGTTCACTAAACAGGCCGGGAAACGTAATTAGCCAGGAAGTAGGAATTATCCCTGTCACTGTCCCCCCGCACAGTAATAATAAGTATTTAAGAGCCGGCATCCCCTTTGGGGGTGGTTCACAGGCAATGAATGCAGTAGATATCCAGGTACTTGGGGCGGAAGTAGCTAATTAAAGCTGTATTTTAATCTTCTGTAATTTGAATACAGAAAGATAAAGGCTGATATACCTATCAGCATTTCTATAATTTCCATATTAAATTTTAAAAACCACCAAAAACCTCCTATCTGAAAAAGAAGTCTCTGGTTTGGAAGATAAAAGTTATATACATCAATTGCAGAGAAAACTGTAATAATCAGAAAAGAAATAGTTAGAACTAGCGGAGATGATATATATTTAAAAGTACTTTTATTATTTAGAAATATAGAAATAAGCCCACCTACCCCAATAATAACCCTTATATATTCAAATATGACATGAAGGTCCTTTAAATTATGGATATTTGTCTCTCTTTGAAGGTTTGTTTCTTTAAAATATTCAGGTGATTTAAAGTAAAAGAACCATTGCCCCCACGATATCTCTTCCAGGCCTACAAAAATCAGTCCCAATACAATAAGAGAAATAAATATTGTTTTATAACTTTCTACTTTCTTTCTGTACATCAACAAAACAAATTTAATCCCAATGAAAACGGATGCAATTATTACGATAAATGTAAGAGTTTCAACCGGGTAGTGCTCTTTTACTATTAGATCTATATAACTTTTCTTATAGTTAATAATCATCCAGTAATAGGAATTGAGAATAAGTAATAGGGGAAGAAAGAGGATAATTAAGTAAAACGTTTTGTTGAATCTGAATTTTTCTATATCGTCTGATATAAACTTTATTATTTTATTATCCTTAAATTTTTATCTTTGATAATAATAACTGCGCCCGGAGGGAGTCGAACCCCCAACCTCATGATCCGTAATCATACGCTCTGTCCAGTTGAGCTACGGGCGCGATTTCTCCTCGGAAAACCGTATATTATTACCAGATATATTAAATTCATCAAATTATTTACAGAATAAAATAAAACTATATAATAGTGGTCTAGTTTTTATTAATTTTGAGGTAGAAATGAGCAATCTTGAAAGCAGCTTAGACAATGAAGTTAAAATATATCTGGAATTATTGGAAAACAATGTAAATGTCCAAATGCTACAAAGTGGAAGTATTACTTTAAGTATTTACAAGAAGTTCCTGAAAACATTCTACTTTATTGAAGATTTAAGCCAAAAAGCTGTTAATAAAGCTGCAATAAATACTTCAGAATCAAATCCATACCTGAGTCAAAGGTTTGAGGTTTGTGCAAAAGGTGAATTGGGACATGCACAGATTGCTTTAAAAGATTTGAGTGAGCTTGACGAAAATTCGCTGGAAACTGATAATAAAGATCTTATTGATGAATATAATGATTTTCTTCAAAAGGAAGCAGAGGAATACCCTCTTGCGATTTTAGGACATTCCTACCTGTTTGAAAATGTTTCAGGAATATTATTTCCAAAAAACAGCCCCCTCGAATATCCGTCTAAATTTATTGAAGTCCATGCAAAGGAAGACCCGGGACATTCTCTTGCTATAAAGAGAACAGTAAGAAAATTAGAAGATAGTTTAAACAACAATGATATAGATAGAATCATTAATTTCAGTAAAAAAAGTGGAGAATACCTGATTAAAGTCTTTGAAAGCTGTTAATATAGTTCTGTTATGGACAGTTCTGCTCTTATTCAGGAATTAAAAAAAACAGTAATTTGTAGTATTACTGATGAAGAATCAGCCCTTAAATCCTATGGGACTGACTGGACCAGGGAATTTATTCCCAACCCTCTTGCAGTAATTTTTCCCGAATCAGTAGAAGATATAAGGAACATTGTAATATTTGCAAATAAATTCAGTGTACCGCTGGTACCTTCCGGGGGAAGAACTGGCCTTAGTGGTGGTGCTGTAGCTTGTGAAAAGGAACTTGTCGTATCACTGGACAGGATGAAACAGATTATCGATTTTAACGAGACAGACAGACTGCTTACGGTTCAAGCTGGCGTAACTACTCAGGAAATACAGGAATTTGCGGAAAAACATAACCTCTCTTATCCAATAGACCTTTCCTCCAAGGGCAGTAGTCAGATTGGCGGCAACATTGCAACAAATGCCGGAGGGCTTCATGTTATAAGATACGGGCTTACAAGGAACTGGGTAAAAGGCCTCATGGTGGTTACTGGTAATGCAGATATTCTCGACCTTAACAAGGGGCTTACAAAAAATGCTACTGGTTATGATTTAAAAGATCTTTTTATCGGGAGTGAAGGCACACTTGGTATTATTTGTGAAGCAACTGTTGAACTTGCAGATAAACCGCGCGATTCTGTAAATATGCTGTTGTCTGTGTCCGATATATCCAGATCAGGGGAAATATTAAAACTATTTAGAAATAATTTTATACTTAATGCATTTGAATTCTTTTCTGATAGTGCAGTAAAACATATAAACACTATTTCAAAAACTAAATTTCCATTAAAGAACTCTCCCTACTATTTCTTAATTGATATTGAATGCAGCTCTGATAAAGAACTGCTTAAAGCAGAATCAATCTATAATGAACTTAACAGTGACGGTATTATAGTTGAGGGAGTTATTAGTCAGAACAATAAACAGTACAATGAACTCTGGAGTTTCAGGGAAAATATAACAGAATCAATATCTGTATTTCTTACTTATAAAAATGATATTTCAGTAAGACCTTCACAAATACCATTATTTATTAATGATATCGAAAATATTATTAATATTGAATACCCGGATTTTGATACCATATTGTTCGGACATATTGGTGATGGTAATATTCACATCAGTATCCTTAAACCTCACTCATATGATAAAAGTGATTTCCTGAACTTCTGCAAGGAAGTAAACAATCACCTATACAGGATCGTTGCCAAATATGGAGGTAGTGTTTCTGCCGAACACGGAGTTGGTATCATAAAACGCCCTTATCTTATGTACACAAGAACTGCCAAAGAAATAGAAATTATGAAAAATATTAAAAGTATTTTTGATATCAATAACATCATGAACCCGGGGAAAATATTTCCCTCCTAGTCCATAACTTCTTTATACCTGAAACAGTCAACAACATGGTCGTTTACTATTCCAGCAGCCTGAAGATGAGCGTACATAATAGTGGAACCCATAAACTTGAACCCCCTACCCTTAAGGTCTTTTGTAATACTGTCTGATAGTTCAGTATTTGCCGGTATCTCTGATAGTTCTTTCCAGCTGTTAACCACCTGTTTATTATTCACAAATCCCCATAAATAGTCTGAGAAGCTTCCGTACTCTTCCTGTATATCAAGAAATAGCCGGGCATTATTTATTGATGCATTTATTTTCAATTTATTCCTGATTATTTCTTCATTATTTAAAAGTTGAGAGATTTTTTTTTCATTATAAGATGCGACTTTTACCGGATCAAAGTTGTCATATGCTTTTCTGTAGTTGTCTCTTCTTTTAAGTATTGTAAGCCAGCTGAGTCCCGCCTGTGCAGATTCAAGTACCAGGAACTCAAACTGCTTATTATCATCATATACAGGTACGCCCCATTCTTTGTCATGATAATCTAAATAAATGTCGTTACCTTCGCACCAGCTGCATCTTTTCATTAAGGGTCCTTTAATACAAAAATATCTTTATATTTTGCCTTCAGATCTTTATAAAACACCCCGGAAGGTACCGTAACTTCATACTCACCCTCAACATAAGGGCCGACCTTGTATGGTGGAAAAACAAATTTCAGTCCTTCAATTTTATTATCTGATGAAGGGACTATAGTAAAAATACTGTAATTATTTATGTCAGCCCCGGCCCCTTCCTCCAGCCATTCATCTTCGGTTATTTTTTCGTTAAGCCTTTCAGTCTTTTGCCTGAGGATGTCAGACACTGCATATTTTGATATTGATTTAAGTGCATTTTGATCATCAGTAAAAATATCTTTAAAACTTAATATTTCCTGTGATTTATTATTAAAATTAACAGTAAAATATGTATGGTTTGGATGGGCCCCGCCGGTAAAGCTAAACACGTATCCAAGAATACTTGAGAGATCCCCACCGGAATAGTATTTATCCATATCAATATTTAGCGACCAGGGGTGGCCGCTCATTCCAAGTTCTATATCTTCGTCTTCAAACCCGTTGTCTTTTTTTATTGTTTCAACTTTTTTCTTTAAAAACTCAAATATTTTAGGGTATTCAGTGACCTGGTTAGGATATGTTATTTTTATATCGGTTTTATCTGTCTTTTCTAACTCAATAAGTCCCAGCTGCTCAAGCTGTTTTACAGGTGTCTTGTCAGTAAGACAGATATTTTGATACCAAACGCCGCCTGATTTAACACAAACATTTGCCTGGCTGTATACATATAATCTTAAAAACATTATAAAAAGAAAGACTATAAAAAGAGAAAGAATAAGTTTCTTCATTTAAATACCGAATTCCCAACTAAGCCTGTCGAAATACGGAGAGGGAGGGATTCGAACCCTCGAAGGAGTTTAACCCCCTTACTCGCTTAGCAGGCGAGCGCCTTCGACCACTCGGCCACCTCTCCAAAAGGAATAAAAAAAATAACTAAATGAAATCTTGTGTCAATTAGTACATCTATATGGAATTAAGGAATTTGTTTTCCTCTTACGTAAGCATTCGACAAACTGTATTTAGCAATACCGTCTTTAGACTGATGTTCATGGTAAACAAGTCCAACATCTTTGGCATATATATCTTTAAAATTTACATTACTATTTTTACCGGAAGTAACAACAAGAGTATCTTTATATTCTAACTCGCCGGATTTATAAGGTTCTTTTGGATAACTTACAAGGACGTCCGGTGTATAAAATGGCCTGTTGCCATTATCCGAAGACACATGAATATGCCCACCCCTGTCCAGCCTTAGTGCAAGGTTGTTCATTCCGAAGTATGAATCAAAGATAGACCACCCGTTAGTATATGTAACTATTGAAAAAGTCTGGCTCCCCTTTCCCCTTGGAGACTCAAAATCATAGGTCCAGCTATTGCCCTTATCAAGTGGAAGATAGTTTAGAAAAAGGTTTTCCCTGTTGTCTTCCATAACATTTGTATACTTAATAATGTTATCAACTGAATTATTAATAAATACAGGGCTTTTAGAATTTGTTTTTCTGAAACTTACACTAGTATAATTATTACCTGCAGGAAATATTTTAATTAATTTATAAGGCCTGTTAATTTCTTCGTTCTCACTAGGCACATAATCAACTGCATCAATAAAATAGTTAACATTAATTATTCCCTGGTCATTTTTTTTAATTTCCTCTATCACAATGCTGTCAGGGTAAGTACTTTTATCGGGAACTATTAATGCAACCGTTTCAGTATTCAGATCAACTTTTATTGATCCGGAATCTATACCGTGTTGAGATAATACTTTATTTAGAATATCATCGTCCTTTACAACCATGCTTTGTGAACGGTTTTCACTATCTAAATATCCCTCCGAAATTACTTCATATTGCAGTTCATCTGCATTAAGAATAGCAGGGGAAAATATTAGAAATAATAAAATACAAAGTAGCCGATAAAAAATAGAGTTTTCTTTCATTAATTGCTTAACCTTCCGTAATCATCTTCTAATCTTACAATGTCACCCTCTTCGAGAATGTCTCCGAACTGCACCTCAATAATATGAAGGGGAGTATCACCTTCATTTTCAATCCTGTGTATATTGTGCTGAGGAATAAAAATTGAGCCTTTTTCCTTAACAATTACGGTATCATCTCCGTTTATAACTTTTGCAGTCCCTTTTGAGACAATCCAGTGCTCAGACCTGTGTTCGTGTTTTTGGAGTGAAAGCTTACAACCCGGATTTACAACAATCTTTTTTACCTTGTAACCTTCATCCTCATTAAGGTTAACAAAATAACCCCAGGGCCTGTTTACAATATGATGAGAAAGGCTTTCCTGTCTTCCTTTCTCCTTTAGCTCGCTTACAATTGATTTTACATTTGATGAATGGTCTATGTGTGATATCAAAACTGCATCATTTGTATCTACTACTGCTATATTTGAAAGGCCGTTTGCTACAATCAGGCGTTTATCGCCCTGGATCAGGCAGTTCTTAGAATTTTTTGTAATAACGTCCCCTTTAAGGACATTGTTGTTATTTTCCTTTGGTAAAAAGTCATATACAGATTTCCAGGAGCCTACATCACTCCATTTAAATGATACGGGCAATACTGCTCCCCTGTCTGTATTTTCCATAATTGCATAGTCAAATGAAATATTGGGAAGTTTACTATAATCAGACTCATCAATTTCGTCACTTCCTGATAGAATATCTATAATTTCAGGTACATACTCCCTGAATTCATTAATAATTGTTGAAGCCTTGAAGGCAAATATTCCTCCATTCCAGAAATAGTTATTACTATTCAGATATTCAATGGCTTTTTTTTCATTTGGTTTTTCTACAAACCTTTTAATTCTTAAAGCACTTTCTTCAATTGGTTCACCGCCTTCAATATATCCGTATCCTGTTTCCGGATACTGGGGCTTTATTCCAAATGTCACAATGTAACCTTCATGTGCAAGTATATCTGCCCTCTCAATAGCATCTTCAAAGGCCTGTGTGTCTTCAATTACATGGTCAGCAGGGAAAACAAACACCAGTGCGTCTTCAACATCAGAAAGTATCTTTAAAGTACCATAGAGTATTGCGGGGGCAGTATTTCTGCCAAGTGGCTCTGTTATTATATTTTCACTTTTATTTACATTAATTTCCTTTAGGTGACGGTTGACTTCAAATTTATGATTTTCTCCAACAACTACTGAGATATTTTCCTGTCCAAAGTGATGCAGCAGCCTTTTATATGTAGACTGTAATAAAGAATCACTTCCAATAAGGTTTGAAAACTGCTTAGGATATTCTTCACGTGAAAGGGGCCAAAGCCTTGTACCGGAGCCTCCTGCGAGAATAATTGAATGTAGTTTTAATTTGCCCATCTATTAATCCTTTAATTATAAGTCTATACGCAATTTGTTAATGTTATAATAAAGATTTTAATTCTGATGTTCCTTCCTTAGAAGATCATATACTGTCTTAACCGGATTAAATGTAATTAACGGCACTTCCACAAACAGGGTTACCCAGTTGGCCATTGCACCGTTCCAGAGTCCCGGAAGTTCAAGTGCTTTTATTTCCACTCCATCTGCACTTTTCTTTGTAATAATACCTGCATCCGGATCAATAAATTTATTCAGGTCATACTTCTTACCCTTGTAATCCCTCACACTGCACACAATATCAACCGGGTTAAAATGTGTTGAAGAATTCCAGATCTTTTTTTGTGTATCATCTTCCATATCTACCTGTGCTGATTCGACAATTTGCTTACTCTTAACACTGTCTTTATCAATCCAGAAAGGCCCCCCACCCGGCTCACCTTCGTTTTTAACAACACCGCACACCCTAACTGGCCGGTTAAGTGCATCTAATATATCTTCGCGAGTTACATCTTCTGATATCTCAATACCAAATTCATTCTTACATGCAGCTATTATTTTTAACAGCCTCTCATTATCTATATTTACGTCTTCAAGCTCCAAAAGTATTTCATTAATCTTATTTACTGCAGACAAAAGATATCCCCCGAGCACTTTTTTATACTTTATTGTCTCATGAAGGTATTTTTCAGTTGTGACATTGTCTATATTTTTTATAAAAATAATTTCCGAATCAATCTCATTCAGGTTTTCTATTAAAGCCCCATGCCCCGCCGGACGGAAAACAAGCTTTCCATTCTCATCATTTACCGGGCTATTTTCTAAATCAACCGCTATTGTATCCGTAGAGGGGTTTTGTACTGAGTAGCTGAGGTTAAATTTTATATTATCCTTCTGATAGTCGTACTGTTTGTCTTCAAGATACTTTTCTATTTCAGATTTATATTCAGGAGTTACCGTAAAGTGAATACTACAGTTTCCTGTTTCATCCGGGATATACTCCCTTGCTTCCGCCAGGTGTTCTTCAAATGCGGTCCTTGAAGAATCTGCGTACCTGTGAAATTTGATAAGTCCTTTTGGGAGATTTGAATAATTAAGGCCGGTATCAAAAAGTATTTTTTCTACTGTTATTTTGGTATCGTCTGATGGTTCAGAGTCAAGCTCCTTCGAGAAGGCAAAACCCGGAAGGTTTTCAATAAGTTTAATAATATTAGGGCTGTTATCAGCATCAAGGGTGTCAGTATTTGAGTATTCCGAGAGTATGTCCTTAAACATCCTTGTTGCTGCTCCTGATGCAGGAACAAATTTAAATACCTCAAGATTATTGAGGGCCTTGTCATATAATTCTGTATATTTATTCTCTTCGGTTTTACTTAGTTTTATTACTCCGTCACCATTTGTAGCAGGCCTGTTAAGTTCAACCGAGATATTACCCCTTTTATACTGGGTCAATTGTTTTTGAATTTGATCAGCAGTTATTCCCCTTTCTTTTAGCTGTTTTTGTAAGGTTTCAGTTATAAGGAATTCATTCATGCGGATTTATTATAAATTTTAATTATATATAAAAAAAGGGAGCAGCATTCTAAATCACGGCTCCCTTTATAAAATATTAATAGTTTTAATTAATTTTCCCGTAGTTCATTGTTAAAGATCCAGATTGAATCCATACTGCCTCTTCCGTTTCCGTTATTTAACCCTACGAATCCTAAGAAAAGTGGGTCTACGTCACTACCAATGCTGCTAATAATATTTGTAAATGCAGCAGATGTGGGATACGGTTCCGATTTTAATATTACTGTTCCTTCCCCAATAATATTATTTGGGCAAAGAAGCTCACTATTTCTACTGCTTGGAATTGCATCATTGATCCCGTAATCAAAACTCGCAACACTAATACCGGAAATACCGAGCAGTTCTTCAAGTAAAATATTGGAATCATTAACACATGAAAATACTATGTCCCTGCATGAAAATAAGACTTCATTATTATCAACTATATCTATATCAAAAGGACTGAATATTCCCTGTACAGGGGTGGCAATCCATTCAAATTCAAAGGAAATAGGTGCAAGATCAGTTAGCAATGTAATGCCATATATATCTGACAAAGACACGCCGTTTTGCTGATTAAAGTTAAATGAATAGAAAGTCAACGCCTGATCAAAATCAAATACTTCCTGGAAAACAAAACCCTGGGCATTTGTCCTGTATTCATATCCGTTACTGTCCACAATTCTTAGATTCCCAAAATGTCCCGCTTCAATTGCTGTTCCTGTGCCAAATACCGAGTACATTGTAACAGCGATAATTCCGTAAGCACCTTCCGGCAATACAACACCAGAAGGATTGCCATCATTTGTGACTATATCACTTAAGTTATAAACATGGGTATCGTTAATTGTGTAATTATCAAAAAAATTGTTTTCGTTGCAATTGTTGCTAACATCAAAAATCTGTATATGTGCAAGGCCTGGAAATCCTGTCGATGTTCCATCCGGGTATGTAAGCTGGATAAATGTTTCCCTGTCCCTTAAATCAAAAACATAAAAAATTGAGGATAATCCTAAAAAATCCCCGCCAAGTACTGAGCTATCAGTTTCGGGTGTGCTATACACCCTTAAACCTTCAAAACCAGCTTGAACGCTTTTGATAGGTAAGAAAGAAATCGAAAATACTAATAATAAAACAAACATATGCCTATTAAATATCATGGTTATCCTCCAATTTATGTTTTAATAATTATACTATTTTACAGTTTTAAATAAAAGGATGATTAACAAAGGGGAGCAGGGAGGACTATATAGTTGATATTCTTAAATAAATGGCGGGATCGACGAGATTTGAACTCGCGACCTCTGGCTTGACAGGCCAGCGTTCTAACCAGACTGAACTACGACCCCACCGGGTATCATGGGCGTTACAGGATTTGAACCTGTGACATCTTGCTTGTAAGGCAAGCGCTCTCCCACTGAGCTAAACGCCCTAAAATTATTGGACTAATTTTATAACTGAAAAATAATTTTTGTCTAATAAAATAGGGTACTAACTTAAGTTAAGCACCTATACGTCTTTCTTCTTCGTAGAAATAGAGAGGTTCACCGGTATTATGAACCACTTCTTCTGTAATTACGCAGCGTCTAAGTCCTTCAATAGTTGGAACTTCGTAGGATATATCGAGCATTATATTTTCTATAATAGCTCTCAGTCCACGAGCACCGGTTTTTCTTCTTATTGCTTCCTGGGCAATGGCTTTCAGTGCTGACTTTGTTACTTCAAGTTCAACGCCTTCAAGTTCCATTAGCTTCTGGAACTGCTTTATTACAGCATTTTTTGGCTTAGTTAAAATTTCTACAAGAGATACTTCGTCAAGTTCATCAAGAGTAGCAACAACAGGTATCCTTCCTACAAATTCAGGGATTAAACCAAACAGTATCTGGTCCTCCGGCTGTGTCAATCTTAATAATGAACCGTAATCTTTTTCGTCTACTTTTTCTATTGATGCTCCAAAACCAATGGATTTTTCACCAATACGGTTTTTAATAACATCATCCAGGCCGCAGAACGCACCGCCCACAATAAAAAGTATGTTTGTTGTATCAATCTGAATAAACTCCTGCTGAGGATGCTTCCTGCCACCCTTGGGTGGTACATTTGCCTTGGTGCCTTCCATAATTTTTAGAAGTGCCTGCTGCACGCCTTCACCAGATACGTCTCTGGTAATTGACGGGCTGTCACCAGACTTCCTGGCAATCTTATCTATTTCATCAATATATATAATTCCCTTTGCTGCACGGTCTACATCATAATCGGCTGCCTGAAGTAGGCTCACAATCATGTTTTCAACGTCTTCACCAACGTAACCTGCCTCTGTATAACATGTGGCATCTACAATTGTGAATGGGACATCCAAAAATCTTGCAAGTGTCTGTGCAAGCAGTGTTTTTCCGGACCCTGTAGGTCCGATAAGCATAATATTACTTTTCTGAATCTCTACTTCGTTTCTTTTACTGCTTAGGTCATTAAGTTCTACTCTTTTATAATGATTATAGACAGCTACGGACAGGACTTTCTTCGCCCTTTCCTGGCCTATTACATATTCATCAAGAAATTCTTTTATCTGTGGCGGGGAAGGCAGAGGGGAATAACTCTTTTTTAATGAATCTTCCTTTGCATCCTCTTCTGCTATTATTTCATTACACAGTTCTATACATTCATTACAAATGTATACAGTAGGGCCTGCAATCAGCTTTTTTACTTCTTTTTGGCTCTTTCCACAAAAAGAACAGTAAAGCTTACCTTCTTTACCATCACGTCTGCTTGTCGTCACTAAACAGCCTCCTCTCTCTTTGTAATTATAGCATCTACAACGCCGTAATCTAAAGCACTTTGTGCGTTAAGGAAAAAATCTCTGTCAGTATCTTTTTCTATTTTTTCAAGTGTTTGCCCGGTATGTGATTCGAGGATCTTATTAAGGTCTTCTCTTACTCTAAGTATTTCCTTTGCATGAATTTCAATATCGCTGGCCTGGCCCTGCACTCCGGCAAGTACCTGGTGCATCATGACCCTTGCATGAGGAAGAGCAAACCTGTGCCCTTTTTTACCTGCAGCAAGCAGTACGGCAGCCATACTGGCAGCCTGTCCAATACATATTGTACTTATATCCGGTTTTACATATTGCATTGTATCGTATATCGCGAGGCCCGATGTAACCTGGCCACCCGGTGAATTAATATAGATGTAAATTGGCTTGTCAGGATTCTCGGATTCGAGAAAGAGCAACTGTGCGATAACCACATCGGCAACAGAATCATCTATGGCTGTACCAAGAAATACGATCCTGTCTTTGAGAAGTCGGGAGAAGATGTCGTATGCACGCTCTCCTCTGCTGGTTTGTTCTACTACTACGGGTACGTAAGACATTAAACAAGGATTATACTGTCTTATTCTTCATTGTCAATTTTAGTTTTAGGCTCTAACTCCTCGACAATGTTAGCTTTTTCTTTAATAAATTCTATTACCTTTTCTTCTGTAATGGCAGATTCAATATTTGCCATCATGTTTTCGTCCTGGTAGACCTGCATCAGGTTTTCCATCGGCACCTGGAGCTGTGCGGAAAGTTCGTGGAGCTTGTTCTGCACATCATTGCTTTCAGGCTTTATATCTTCCTTCTTGGCAATCTGTGCAAATATTATTGAACTCTTTACATTTTTTGCAGCAATTTCCCTGAACTTGGCAAGTCCTTTTTCATCAATCTCCGGCATCTGCACTCCCTGCCTCTGGAAGTTAGCTGTAAAGTCTCTCTGCAGCCTGGTTGCCTCCTCATTAACGAGCACATCCGGAACCTGGAAACCATTGTCCTTATCAAAAATATTAACTATCTGTTCCTTAAGGTTTCCCTGTTCGGTCTTTTCCTGCTGAGCTGCAAGGTCTTCCTTAATCTTATCTTTCATTTGTTTTAGAGTTTCAAATCCAAGGCCTTTTGCAAACGCGGCATCTGCTTTTGGAACAATTTTTTCATGTATCTCTTTTAGTATTACACTGTAATTAACGGTCTTGCCTGCTGCTTCCTTGATCTGGAAATCCTCTTCATAGGAAACATCAAACTTCTTTGCCTTTCCCTTTTTGAGCCCGATAATGTTGTCATCAAACTCTTTTATTAACTGGCCTTCACCTGCAACAAACTTTGCATCTTCCTGTCTCAGGTCTTTAATAGTATTTCCTTCAATCTGGCCCTCAAAATCAACAACCACAATATCACCTTTTTTTACCTTCCTGTCTTCTTCAACAAGTTCAGACTTAGCAGCACGATCGGTAATTTCTTTTATTGTGTTATCTATATCTTTTTTCTTTATATCAATTTTCTTTTTCTTAAGTTCAAGGCCATTATAATCTGACAATTCAAACTTTGGAATAATCTCGAATTCGACCGTATAGTTAAAATCCTCTCCAGACTGTACCACGCCAGGGTTTACATCCGGTCGGTTTATGGGAGACAAATCTACTTCTTTTAAAGCATTTTCAAGTGAATCAGAAACAAGCTGGGATGCTACTTCCTGTCCGATAGCCTTTCCATACATGGACTCAATCACTTTGTCAGGAGCTTTGCCGGACCTGAATCCCTTTATGCTTGCATTACTTTTAAATTCGTTAAAGATTTCAACCCTTTTTCCTGTTACAAGGTCAGCTGGAATAGATACATCAAGTTTTTTCTGTGTATCATTTATGTCTTCTAAGTTAACTTTCATAATAATTATTACCCCAAATTCTAGTTTAAATATTTTAAGAGTGTGATAATATACTCGTTACTTAACAAATTGTAAATATTACATTTTTTAAATTTTAATGCTATTAATTCAATGATTTTGGGAGGTTAGATGAACAAGATTATACCCATGCTGATATTGCTTCTCATACTTGGCTGCAGTTACGGAAAAGAAGCTACAAGGGGAGTCGGAGGAGAAATAGGTGACAGCTTTAAAAAAGCAGACGACAAGGAAAGCCTCCTGGAATCCAGGGAAAAGGTCGTAAGGTCCAGAAACAAGTACAATAGCTGCATTAAAGACAGGCCTTCCGGTTGCGATGCACAAAAGGATGAATACGATCAGAACGTTGCAGAATATGTGGAACTTCAAAAGAAGTTAAGTGATCTTTAGATGCTGTGGTGTTTAATACCGTAACCAAAGAAGATAAGCCCTACTCCATGTATTATCATCTCTAAAGCAATAATAAGCCCGATTACAAAAAGCCCTGAAGCCGGCCAGTCATTAATTATCACAAGGCCAAAGAGCACTGAAACAAATCCACCAAACAATAGCCAGTACCAGTTTTTGTACTGCTTTGCCTGAAATGCTATAAATATCCTGAAAATACCGATAATAATTAATATCCAGGCAAATACCAGGGTAAGAGTAATGGATGCTGCCACGGGGTTAGTAACAACACATATACCGGCAAGAATATAAAGAACCGCAATAAAGAGATGAAGAAGTACACTTTTCCAGCCTTTTGACCTGAAAAGATGTACCACCTGTGCCCCGCCGCCGATCAAGAGTAAAAATCCAAGAAAAAAGACACTTGCTACTGTTATAAAATAAGTAATTCCAAGCCCTATTGTTCCAAGTAACACAAATACTGCACCAAGTGCAACAAGCCATTTCCAGTTTATATGCAGCTCACCAAAATCATGGGAAGCATCACCTATATAGTTAAATCCGATTAAATCTTTCATCTGGATATTCTCCGCTCATCTTGGTTTATGACTATTTACACGCAAGTTCATAAGATTTTAGAAATAGGGAACTGGGACCAACTTTGAGCCATTTTTTGGAAGGATTCCCCTGATAGTATTTATCAAAGCTGTCCTGGAATACTGTATTACCTTTACTATCCTGTCCTATAACTTCCTTAATTGTAAAGTTCATATTACTACAGTTATATATTTTTTTAAGTAAAGTCTGATCGAAAATATTTCCATTTTGTGATATCTGAGGAAAATTGAATACCTGCTTTTCGTTAACAGTGCTTAAATTATCATTTTTATTTATGGAAGCTTTATCGAGATAAAACGTGTCTCCACTTCTCGTATTACCGATAAGTGCCCAGTCTTCTGCATAAGCGAATGATACAAAAATAAATACTGGCAGCAAGATAAGAAATATTTTCATAGGATAGGTACCTTTAATAAAGTGGATATTAAAACTAATATATTTTAAAATACTAAATATTCAAAGAATTATGTATTTTAATTAATCCGCTGAGAAAAACATTATGAAAACTTTACTTATTATATTTTTATTTTTAACAACTGCTGCACAGGCCGATTCGGGAAGCAACCCGTTATGTATAGATGAGCAGATACTGTCCGAACCTGAAAAAAGCCCGGCATATAATTTATTATCATTCCCTGCAGAATCCACTGGGGATAAATATGTAATAGCAATAAGTTATTTCAATAATAAGATGAACATAATAGTCAGGGAAAATTATGTAACACAGTATGAATATTCAGCCGTTCCCTTTACGGTATACAAATCATTTTTATACTCAGAGAAGAAGAAAGATTTCTATAAGAAATGTATTAAGGATCATTACGAAGTTAGTAAAGTCTATTAAAAATCAGGGTATTTACCAGGGGTCACAATTTCCCCTTCTACGCAAGACCCAACTTCAACGGCAATATTAGCACCATCTACTATCTGGTATGTAAAGGATCTTAAATTACCTTCCACTGGTTGCTTAAAAACATAATACTTATCAGTTTCTTCAAAGTTCTCACACCCAAAGCCCCGGTCCATAAGCCATCTTAATATACCCTCAAACATATACTCTTCCTTTTTAAAGATTACCGCGGTGACATTTGAATGAATTTTTCTCAACTCGTAAAGACTTAGCATATTATTATTTAATAATAACTAAAAAATGGGGTTAATATTATTGTCATGGAAAGTAAAAAAGATAAAAAAATAGTTCACCTGATTGAAAACATTAATGAAAAACTCGGCAAGGTATCCGAAAAGGTTAATTCCGAACAGCTTAAAGAAGAATTAATAGAATATAAAACTCATTTCAAACAGGCCGGCGTCAGAATTAAAAAAGGTTACGAGTTTAAGTAATATTTTTTTCTTTATGCTTAAAGTTACTTAGGTATTCATCTACTTCACCGCAAAGTCTGGCTTTAAGATCATTATCAATGAAAGCCGAATTAAAGCTGTTTTTTGCAAGGCCAGCCAGTGTTTCCATTTCCAGATCAAAGGACTCCTGCACCGCTATATAGTTTTCATTTATATATCCCCCAAAGTATGAAGGATCATCGGAATTGATTGTGACAACAAGCTCTTTTTTCAGCATCTCGGGGATTGGATGGTTATCCATATGTTCAACTACCTTTAGTTTGAGATTTGATAACGGACACACAGTAAGTGCAATCTGTTTTTCAGCAACATATTTTGTAAGTTCTTCATCTTCAAGAACTGCATTTCCATGGTCAATCCTTTTTACATCTAACAGTTCAATTGCTTCACGAATATATTCCGGCGGCCCTTCTTCTCCCGCATGGGCAACAGCCAGAAATCCTTCTTCGCGTGCTTTAAGGAACACATCTTTAAATTTTGATGGAGGATGACCTTTCTCAGATGAATCCAGCCCTACCCCTATAATCTTGTCTTTAAATTGAATTGCCATTTCAAGTGTTCTTAATGCATCATCCTGGTCAAGGTGCCTCAGAAAACACATAATAATTTTGTATGTAATGCCAAATTTCTTTTCACCATCAAGGAGTGCATTATTAATCCCGTTAATTACAGTTTCAAATTTAATACCTCTTGATGTATGCGCCTGGGGGTCAAAGAATATCTCTACATGCCTTACAGATTGGGAACTGACTTTTTCAATATAAGCCATGGTCAGATCATAAAAATCAGTTTCCTTAACAAGGACATTCATTCCGGCATAGTAGATATTAAGAAAATCCTGGAGATTATTAAAATTATAAGCACTATGTATCTCTTCTACAGAATTATACGGAAGTTTAATTCCGTTTCGCCCTGCAATTTCAAACATTAATTCCGGCTCCAGGGTGCCTTCTATGTGGAGATGAAGTTCTGCCTTAGGTAGTCCACTTATAAAATTAGTCATATTCATATATATATAAATTTAGCTTTTAAAAGAAGGGAATGCGAGAGAAGTGAGCAGAACTACCTCATCGTGTAATTCCGGAATTATTATTTTTAAACAAAATAGAATAATTTATATTAATATTTTTATCCAAATTTTAAATTACTTTGTATTCAGAATTAGTACTATCAAGTATCAAAATATTTGGGACATTCAATTTACTCAGCTCATTAATCCATTTTTGGTAAATAACTTCATTCGCCCGAATTGTATTATTAATATTGATATAACTGATTATTAATTTTTTTAATTCTTTGTACCTGTAAATATTAGTCTTATATTTTTTTATATATCTTGATTTATAACGGTAATAAAGCTCATCTTTACTGGCAATCAAATTCACAAACATTATTTCTTCGTATGTATTAATATATTCTTCTAAATAATCAAACTTGTTATTATTGAATCTGTCTACAATATCATAATGTACTATTATATTCCCGGTTAATAGTTTCGGGTATTTATTAAGTTTTATTGCCTGACAGGTTTTATATTTAATATTTGGATCCAGGTTTAGCAGTTGGTACAACACGCTGTTTCTATTTTTTATTAGTTCTTTCATTAATGTAGTTTTACCAGTTCCAGGTATTCCACATAAAATAATTAATTTATTATTCATAGGAAATCTCTTTGTTTAAAAAATAAAATCAACTTATCAATAATGATAGAATTAGGCTAACTTTGCAAGGAATGTAATGGAGAATAAGTGAATGCGAGAGGGGAGAGTCGAACTCCCACACCTTGCGGTACTAGATCCTAAGTCTAGCGCGTCTGCCAGTTCCGCCACTCTCGCGTTTCAAAAGGATGAAAATACTACCACATTTTATTCATCAGACAAGATTGTAATAAATGTCCTTGTTTTTTTCTTATTGCAACTTTTTCTTCATTTTTAAGGTTTTATGTAATAGTATTATTTTATTAACATTTGTGAAGAAGGATTATGAACAAGAATATTCTTAAATCGCTTTCATTCTTACTAATTGTTGTAAGTGTATTATTTATAGGTTGCGAAGATAATAATGGGTCTTCACAAACCGTAATAACTGAAAATAATCTTTTCGATAATCCTTTTCTATCAGCTGACCCCGAAATTCATACAGTAATAAAATTCCTTGAGCACCCTGATTCAACAGGCGAGCAGAGCGATACTGGAGAGACCGGTAACGACCTAATACCATTAAACTATAAACGAACAATAAACCACACTTACTGCTGGAATGACGATGACGATGATTCGGAGCATTTTATGACCATTTTAGACAGTGAAGGAATGGAGATATTAAGGCTCGGGGCAAATGAGGAATGTGTTACTGAATTGATCGAGGCAGGTTCTTACGAGATGATAATACATCATGACGGCAGGATCGAAGAAACATTGCCAATTTTTTTAGTTCCCGAAGAAAATTTAACAGCCAGGAACCAACATGAAACTTCTGAAGGAATTCGCAAAAGCACACCGGGCTTTTTATCAAAAGTTTTAAGTATATTCGATTTAGGTTTTACAAAAACAACAATGGCACAGCCCGATACCCAAATTACAACAACCTTAAATACACTAATGTGTGTAGGCTGTGATTTGTCCGGGACTGACCTTTCAAATCTCAATTTTTCGAGTGTTAATTTTTTTACTGCGAATATGACGGACGCATTGTTGGTAAATACAAACCTCGAGGGTGCAAATCTTCAAAATGTTACTTTCACAGGGGTTGACCTGACCGTAGCAAATTTATTTCAAGCTAACCTTTCGAACGCAATATGGACAGACGGCACATGCAGATGTGCACTTAACTCTTTGAATAGCTGTGTGGGATGTCCACCGTGTCCGTGCAACTTTAATAGCGTACCAATGACATCAACCTGCTGGGGAGGAGAGGGTCTGACGGCCTTTACACCCCTTTCGACAGGAGGCTGTGGCCTCAATAGTAGTTCCGGCCCTCTATCACAAACTATGGTTGTAATGACAAGTGCAGCAGGGGACACCTGCCAGATAATAGTTAGAGACCAGACATGCGCCCAGGGAGTGAGCAATATACCCTTTATTTCATCTGAAGAAGTTAACTCGTGTGTTTTAGACATTGAAAATTATGTTACCCAGCTTAACTCTTTGGGCATAACCATACTCGATCTGCAGTCTTTCAGTTGTGTTCCTTAAGATTTTTATCATCAATAAATTTGCTCAGTTGTAATATATTTCAGCATTTTCTATTTTGACTGCTTATTCCTTTTGTTATATGATGGGATTAAATGGTTAGAGACAAATATAATTAATATATTCGGGAGAAAGTTTATGAGGACAGAAAAAATGCAATCACTAAAGTTAATAAGCGTAGTTGCGGTACTTATATTATTAATCTCAGCCTGTGATGAAGGTACATCAAATGTCGGAGACGGGCCCAGGCTTGTCGACCCAAGGGGTATAGCAATTGAAGCCAATGGTGACCTTGTAGTTGCTGACCGCGGTATTCCGGCTGTAGTACGTGTTGATATAACTACCGGTGACCGGTCTATATTGTCAGGTGACAGCGTTGGTACAGGTGCGGCACTGCTGGATCCCAGGGGAATAGATGTACTTGAAGACGGTACTGTTGTACTTGCTGATGCAGAGGCAAACACTATAGTAAGTATCGACCCGGTAACAGGTAACCGTACTGTTTTATCAGGGGCCGGGGTAGGAGAAGGCCCGGAACTGATGGAGCCAAGAGACCTTGCACTTGAAGCCGATGGCAATATAATCGTAAAGGACCGGGGTATGGATACTGTTTTAGGAGTAGATACATTAACTGGTGACCGTGTAATAATTTCCGGACAGGGAGTGGGAACCGGGCCAGATTTTGTAACTCCCAGGGGTGTAGCTGTTCTTGCAGATGGGAACATAGTACTTGCTGACGCGGGGCTTAGGGCAATTCTGCTTATCGACCGTGATAATGGGGACCATACAATTATTTCCGATAATACTACCGGGAACGGGCCTTCCTTTCAGGCCCCTACACAGATCGCTGTAGAAGACGACGGGGACCTGCTTGTAACCGATTCTGACCTTCCGGGGGTATTCCGTGTTGACCAGGTTTCAGGTGACCGTACAATTTTATCTGATAGTAATACTGGGGGCGGCCCGGAATTTGTGCGTGCAGTTGGAGACCACCTCGAGGCTGACGGTAATTTAGTTGTAACAGATAATGAAAGGGACGCAGTTATCAGGGTACTTACTGCATCCGGGAACCGCATATTTGTTACATTTTAAAAAAGACTTAAGTAAAAATTAATGATTCTTAACTATATAATTCTGATTGTAATTTCAGCTTTCTGGGCCCTTGGTTTTTTGTTTGTTAAAATTGGTGAGCGGACAATTACTCCTGTCTCCGAAATGACTTTAAGGGCCGTAATTGCCGCAGTAACTCTCGTAATTATTTGTATTATTCTGAAAAAAGACCTGATCAAACCATTAAGAAAATACAAAGCCTTTCTTTTATTCAGTGTCCTCGGTGTAACAATACCATGGCTGGGAATTGCATATAGCGAGGAAATTATATCATCCGGGCTTGCAGCAACTATGCTTGCAGTCCTTCCTATTTTTACTTATTTAATCACAGCTTTTATTATAAAGACCGAAAAATTTACAGCTCACGGAGCTATAGGTCTTATTATCGCCCTGATCGGACTCATACTGGTCATTGGTATAAACAATATTCTCAGCCACAGCACAACTTTGATGGGAGCCCTGATAATACTCGGAGCATTTTTCAGTTATGCCGTAAACGGCATTTTAGTCCCGATCTATGCCAGGGATATAGATCCATTCGTAATAATTACTTACACAATTGGATTTTCTTCAATTATTATTGCTGTCATTGCATTTATAATTGAAGATCCGACCATGGTACCCTTTAATACTGAGAATATACTTGCCCTCCTGGGTCTCGCAGTAATAAGCACAGCATTGGGATTCTCCGGATACTATCTATTAATAGACAGGGCAGGCCCTTTCTTTGTTTCCCTGATTGGTTATCTCGCCCCGGTATTCGGTGTAATTTTTGGAGTCATTTTTCTGGATAACAAATTCAGTATGTTACAGCTTGCCGGAATTGTACTGGTATTGCTTGGAATTGTTTTAATAAACAAGCAAAAGTTGCATTCGATCTTTGTAAAGCATTAATAAATTATGAACGACTCACTCCTGATCATATTAATCCCTACGATACTAGCCGTAATTGCTGCTGTATTTGCGACTTACCGAAAACCAGGTGAACGGTTAACAAGCGGTGTCCAGCACTTTGCAGCAGGCCTTGTTGTTGCAGCAATTGCTGAAGAACTTGTCCCGGAGATGACATCAGGACATACCGCCTATATGATAGCAGGTTTTCTTTTAGGGGTTGGTTTAATGCTTGGGTTAAAGGTTTTTACCCGCAATGCAGAAAGTGATAGCAATGGTATCAAGGGAGCATCCGGTGCAATGCTCCTTTTTGTAGTGGGAATTGACCTTAGTGTTGATGGTTTATTACTTGGACTGGCAGCCGGCCAGGGACTTTTAAAGAGTTTAGGGCTTATTGTAGCCCTGACACTTGAAATAGGATTCCTTGTCCTTTCAACCACAACCACACTTCTATCAAAAGGAATCTCGGCTTCCGGCACCCTTATTAAATCAATTGGAGTTACTTTGTTGTTCCCGATATTTGGATTTATTGGTTATTGGTTTCTTAGTGGACTCACAGGGCCTGCGTTAGTAGCTACAATCTCTTTTGCAGTAGCTGCTCTTCTTTACCTTGTAGTTGAAGAGCTTCTTACCGAAGCCCATGAAGTTGAAGACACGCCTTGGGTAACCGCCCTTTTTTTTCTGGGATTTCTCGTAATATTTATTATTTAATAAGATGACAAATAATAAAACAGTTTGGGAATCAGAAGAAGTTGCTAAATTTTTCCTCGAAGGTGAACGTGGGGCTGTACCCGGCACGGAAATACAGCTTGAAATAATTTCTAAGACTATTCATAAATGGTTTGATAATCCAAAAATTATTTTAGACCTTGGATGCGGTGACGGAATTCTTGGAAAGTACATATTAAGAAAATATCCGGATGCTAGGGGATTATTTCTTGATATTTCAGACACGATGCTTGAAGCCGCAGAAAAGAATCTCAAAGATTATCCGGAATCAAAAATTATTAAATCGGACTACTCATCACCTGACTGGCTTGAAACAATTAAGGACAGCAAGCCAATCGATATAGTTATATCAGGGTTTTCCATCCATCATATGACAGATACCAGGAAAAAAGAACTTTACCGTGAAGTTTATGAAATTCTTTCCCCCGGAGGAATATTTATAAATATGGACCATGTAGAGTCGGCCACCCAGGGTGTTGAAAGCTTATTTGAACAATTCTACATTGACCACCTGCATAAATTTCAGCAAAAAGAAGATCCGGAGATAAGCAGGGACTCAGTTGAAGAAAGTTTTATAAACAGGCCTGACAGGGATGAAGACAAACCTGTGCTCGTAGATACGCAGTGCAGATGGTTAAGAGATATTGGTTTTAAAGATGTAGACTGCTTCTTTAAGCTTTTTGTTATAGCAATATTTGGCGGAAGAAAATAATTATTATCAGGCATTAAGGAGAGACTTATGAAAAAACTTTTATTAATACCAGCATTATTTCTATTTTTTACATCAATTTGCTTAAGTATACAGATATCTCAAAGTGAACTTGTTGGACAATGGACATTTATATATTGGATGGAAGATGGCGACGAAACAAGTAAGAGGGATATTAATATAATTATGGACTTTAAGGATGATGGTACCGTGAATACAAACATGGGGAATAAAACTGAAGCAGCAAATTATAAGGTTGATGGAAATACAATAATATATTCAGATAAAAGAGGAAAACAGGTCTGGAAAATTATCTCATTCGAACCAGGGAAGTCCTTCAAGGTAAATCACAAAGGTGCTATGATGTATTTCCAGAAGTAATTGCCATTAACCGACCTGATAATCGGAATGGTATATGGAATAAACACGGACATATTCGAACTTGTCATTTTCACTTACAGTATAAAAAGCGCACATAATAAGCCTGAAAGAAGTCCCTTCTTTATGTTTTTCCCCAACCCATTCAAGGTCCTTCTTACATAAAAAATCTATAGGTGCTTCTACGGCAATTTTATTCCCTGAGCTGACAAACGAAGTATGATCTCGAATTGTTTCGTGCATAATATCATGAACATGCTGCCAGAATGAGACGGTTATTTCTTTTCCCGAATTTTTTGTAGCCTTTGGAATATATTCAAATGTTGCCCCTGGCTCATAATATTTATCATAAAAGTCCGCAAAACCACTACCGTCACCTGAACAGCACGCATTAAAATCATATATATACTGATTATATTTTTCTTCTGTCATTAGGGGACTTCTGGTTTAACATCTTCTGCTTTTGGAACATCCGGTACCATACTTTTTGCGTCAGGTACTTCAGGAGCCATACTCTTCACGTCAGGCACATCAGGTTTTATATCATCAACGCTTGGAACATCCGGTGCCATACTTTTTGCGTCAGGTACTTCAGGAGCCATACTCTTCACGTCAGGCACATCAGGTTTTATATCATCCACGCTTGGAACATCAGGTGCCATACTTTTAGCGTCAGGTACTTCAGGGGCCAGACTCTTCACATCAGGCACATCAGGTTTCAGGTCATCTACGCTAGGTACATCGGGTGCCATACTCTTTACATCAGGCACATCAGGTTTCATATCATCTACGCTAGGTACATCGGGTGCCATACTCTTCACTTCAGGCACAGTAGGTTCTTCTTCAGCTAAACTATAATTTACAGAAACAAAAAGAAATAAGGTAATTAATAAAAATAATTTATACATATCTAACTCCTTTATATTATTGAATATTTATACTTCAATGATAGCACAGTTTATCTCAATTGACATTTAATTTTATATATAATAGAATTGAAATCGGGATGAGGATTTTCACAAATTTTATTTAAAGGGACTAATCTTAATGAGAAAATATATCTTACTTTTATTCCTCTTGTCATTTACGGCTATTGCTGCCTGTACGCAGGAAAAACCGGAAGATAATACCCAGACTACTGATACGACAACAGAAGATACTGATAATCAGAAAACTCAAGAGAAAACATCTGATAATACTTCTGACAAACAGGTAAGTGAAAAACCAGAATCAGAAGTTGATGAATATGCCAATACCAGCCTGCAGGCGATGTTTGATTTCTTAGCAAATACTCAAAAGTTAAAAGTTAACGTTGCTTCTACCTATGACACGCTCCAGAAAAACGGGCAATTAATTGAATTTGGAGCCAATACAGAATGGATAATAAGAAGGCCTGATAAGGTACTTATCAATTCAGTCAGCTGGGATAGTGACGACAGGTCTTTCTATTTTGACGGGAAAGACATTACTTATTATGATTCCGGGTACAACGTGTATGCAGCAGCCCCTAAGGAAGGAGACCTTGACCAGGCATTCGATTATTTTGTTGAAAAATTAAATATGCCACTTCCGCTAACCGAGCTATTTTCTGTAAAACACCCTTTTGATCTTAAAACGGATTTAACATTCAGTTCCTATCTTGGTGAATCAACTATCAATGGTGTAGATTGCCAGGAATTCACATTTAGATTTCCTGAAACAGACCTCCAAATCTGGATTAGGGACGGTAAACAGCCGCTTCCTGAACGAATAGTTATCACGTACAAGGATTCACCGGGACAGCCGCAGTATAAAGCACAGTTCAGCAACTGGGACCTGACATCCGAAATGCCCGACCAGCTTTTCATATTTAAACCACCTGAAAATTCAAGAAAAATTATATTTGCAACGCGTTCTGAAAACACAGGGAAGTCACCTGATAAAGCTGTGGGAGGAAATTAAAATTGATTAATTTAAAAAACATAAAGATTTTATCTTGTTTATTTGTCTCCGTACTATTCATCTTTTTAACAATAGATTTTGCTACTATTGATCTTGAAGCCAGGGGAAGAGGCGGAGGAAGAGGCGGTGGCGGACACAGTGCCCACAGAAGTGGTGGCGGCGGAGGTCATAGAACAGCTAATGTGAACAGAAGCGGCCCTTCAAGAAGCGGGTCCATGTCCCCCAGCAGGTCAAGCAGGTCACGCCAGGCTTCATCATCCAGAAACGTAAACAGAAATAATGTCAATAAGAACTCCAATGTGCGTAATAACAGCCAGAACAGGCAGGGAAACCGTAATGGAAATGTAGAGAATAGGCAGGGAAACCGTCAGGACAACTTAGAAAATCGTGATAAAGACCGCGAAGATTATAGGGACGAAAGATGGGATCACCAGGATGACGTACGCGATGAAAGAAAGGATTATGCTGATGATGTCCGTGGTGAGAGAAGGGAATATGTCGAACATGGTGAATGGAACAACGGAATAATAGAATGGAACGACGGCGCAGAATGGGGAGCTCTTGTAGCAGCCGGTATTTTTGTAACCGGCACGGCTATAGCGGTATCATCTTTTAATAATGCACCTTGTACAATGCGGTCAGTAAACGTAAACGGCCAGCCTTATTACCAGTGTGATCAATACTGGTACCAGGAAGCATACCAGGGCGGGGAAGTTGTTTATGTAGTTGTAAACAACCCTAATTAAACTAAATTTGCTGAAAGCAAAATTAATATTGAAAATAAAATCCGGGATAATACTTTATGCCTAAAAATATATTTGGGTATAGGTTCATTATTTATCTTCCAGTCCTGTTACTCTTTTCTGTTGCATCATTCCAAATTTTTCTTTCCTACGAAAGTAATTTAAGTGCCTGGTCGGGCGGGGGATTTGGGATGTTTTCTACAACTGACGCTGGTGGCAGCAGGCATTTACATGCTTTTACAATAACTCCCGATATCAGGAGAGAAATTATGCTAACTCCTGATTATGAAAAAAAAAGGGAACAGTTATTAGCTCTTCCTTCAGAATACAGAATCAGAAAATTTGCAAAAATACTGAGTCAGATTGAATCCCCTGATGAAGGCCCCGGAACTATCAATATAACTATCTGGAAGACCACTTATGATCCCGTAACACTAGAGCCGGCAACCATGATGTTAAAATCAATGGCGGTCCACGTGAATGAATAAAAGCAATTTTTCGTTAAAGAACTTTTATTCACAGATTACCAGTATTGATCCAATTGATCTTTCCCTTCGCCTTACACTACTGGATTTGATACTAAAACCCATTGGAGACTGGAGACTCAGGTTCTTACTGCTGCTACTTGCCTGTATCGGTTTTATATTTCCCGGGCAACTTAGAAATCCCAGGCTTTGGGCAGGGTTAACTGTTCTTACAGCAATCAGGCTTTATATATCATGGCCCCTGAATGACAATCATGCCTACCTTCTTACATACTGGTGCCTTGCAGTAACGATTTGCCTTCTAACTGATGATACGAAAAAGTACCTTGCTATAAATGCAAGGTATTTGATAGGCTTTGTCTTTGCTTTTGCTACCATATGGAAACTTCTGCTTTCTCCCGACTATATTGACGGGACTTTCTTTAAAATTCATATGCTTACAGACCCCAGGTTTGAAAGTTTTGCACAGCTGGTTGGCGGACTATCTTATGATAAATACTGGGAACTTCATGATTTTATAAAACAGCATATTGATGGCCGTTTATTTGGACTAAGTGTATACCCGGCTATCCCCGGGCAATATGTATTTATTGCTAAATTTTTAACTTATTACACTTTAATACTGGAATTTATTGTTGCTTTGGCATTCCTTTGGCCCATAGATAAGACACTGTCAAAATACCGGGACTACTTTTTATTACTTTTTTGCGCTACTGTGTACTCTGTCGCAACTGTCGAAGGATTTGGATGGCTTCTTCTTGCTATGGGGATTTCACAGGTAAGTGAAAATAAGAACAAAACAAGGTTGATGTACGTGGTTGTATTTGCCCTGATACTTTTTTACCGCGAAGTTCCCTGGGTAAAGTTACTACTTGATTATTCCCGGTAGAGTTTATTGCATTTCTTAATGTCATCTTTCATTCTATCCCTCAGAATCCCGGGTTCAAGTACTTCCACATCCGGGCCAAAACCCCGGACCCATCCCATAAGCAATAAGTTAATCTCATTTTCAAATGTGAGTATTAGAGTGTCGTCATCCATAGTCTCTTCTACTTGGTTTGGAAACCACTGCCTTTCAAGTACATAGTCTTTTGCTCCCGGATAAAATTTGAGCTTTATTTTGTATTTTTCACTTTCAAATTTAAACATATTTGCCTTCATATGCTCGTCTACATCAAAATCCTGCGGATACTCGAAGAATTCTTCCTTATCTATTTCAAGTTCTCTAAACCTGTGGAGGGCAAAGTTCTTATAGTTAGTTTCAGGATCATTTAAATCTTTGGCAATTAAGTAAATAACGTCGCGGTAGTTAAAAAAATGAAGGGGGGCCAGTCTGTATTCTTTTCTTTTATCACCTGCACCGTAAACAACTTTGCAGGTATTCCCGTCGAGTGAAGCTTCTATAAGCAGTTCCAGATATTTAACCTGGTCCTTCTTTACATATACTTTCCCTCCAAGCTCAAGCGGGACTACAAAAAGATCAGATACCCTTTCCTGGAACTCGTTGCCGGTCTTTTCTTTTGTTTCTTTTGCGGAGAGTGATATTTTTTTGAATATGCTGTTCAGATTGTCCTGGATAATTGGAAGGTCTTTAAAATGTGAAAAACCCCTTATGAAATTAAGTGCGACAATTTCATAGCTGTTTAGTAGTATCGGCCTGAACGGTGCTGCCTGTTTTTCAATCCTGTACCGGTATTTCCTGTCAAAGCCCCTTTCTTTTATTACATCAATATCGAATATTGAGTACTCCATCGAATCAAGATAACGCCTTACGGTTTTTTCACTTTTACTAATTTCTTTTGCAATCTCTTCAACTGTCAGGCCTGTCTTCAGACCCGAAAGGTATTCGATAATATAGTAGAAACCGTCAAACTTTCCGATAGGTTCTGGAATCGAACTCATTTTTTATTACTCCAATATATTTAATACTTTAAAATTATACCTGGCATTGGACATATATTGTCCATTATGTGCATTAAGTTTTATTACATAATTAAATTAAAGCCGGAGGTATTACCATGGAAAACCCAATTATTTTTATAACACTTTTATTGATTATCGGATTTTATGATGATATTGAAGCAGGTTTAATAAGGTTTGCAAAGACATTCTTTTCTTCTAAGGGAAGGATTTGAGATTTAAAGATTGAATGGTAACAACCCCTTAATCATACTTACTGGGTCTTTATTAGCTTTCTGACAAATGGGGTGCATTTCCCACACTTTGGGGCACAGTTGTAAAAACGGAAGCATGACTTTACAGAAGTGCACCCTTCCCTGCACGCGTTGAGTAAATCTTTTTTCTTTAAGTTATTACACTTACACTTTTTTTGTTTGATCTTTGCCACTATTAATATTCCGAATATGTATATTTAATTTAGAGTAAAAAACAGTTCAATAGATTTAAATTTACCGGTATTATGGATATTGGATGTCTATATTTACCATATACATAATTGATGTCAATTTAATATTTTTAATAAGGTGGTTTTTCTCATCTAGTTTAGAACCCAAAGAATTGATTTAAGAACTTAAATCACTTATATTACCCCGATTAAAATCAATCCCCCTGGAGGATATAATGAGTATTAACAGACTTTTTAAAGCAACAGCACTTATTCTTATTTCATTTTTCTTATTCGTACCATCATCTTATTCTGGTTTTGATATGCGTGAATCAGATTCAGGAGAAAACAGGTTACTCTTCTCTTTCTTTGACCTGAGAGACAGGGAAAGCTATGTACAGCTTACAAATATTGAAACTTTCGGGGGAACAGTACACGTACAGATATTTGATGTTAGCAATAACTGTAATGAAAACAATTTTTTTGATTCCTACACCGGAAATGACACACATGTTTACAACCTTAGAGATATACAAACAAATGACACCAGTCCGTCGGGCGTAGTACTTCCTGACGGAGCATATGGTTTTGTTAGTATCATAAGTGTTGATCCCACTACGGGAGAATTTGATAATGATGAGAACAGAATAATCGGAAACTTTAGAATATTAGATAACAACGGCTATGAATACAGAACAAACTCGGTAAACCCATTTACATCAGGCCCATTTGATCTTTTTGGAGCAACACATACATTTAATTTTAATACCGAAGGTGATATTACATTTTCTGATATTGTCGGCCTTACATTCCGCGTGGATTTTATGGAAACAGGTGAAATAATTGCAGCAGATATTCTGGAAAATTTTGCAGCTTTTGAGGTTGATATTTTAAATGAAAGTGAAGTAATTTTTTCATGCAGAAATGTGGCCTTCTCCTGCATTAACCAGGAAAGTCCACTACAGGAATCATTACTTGAGGAAATTAATAGCAATGCTTCAGCCAGTGTGGCAGATTTTGAGTATGGTATAAACAATGCCATACCTCACAGTAAGGGTGGTGAACTTTTATGCCCCGGAAACAATATAAGTAATGGCGTCGTTTCCCTGGATAGAATTGGTTTGAATATTGAGAATAATAGAGAGTTTATAGGTTATATTGGCCTGAATAATGGAAATCAGAGGGGAAGTATGGACGGCATCTGGTCGCCTGACAGACAAGCAACCGAGAACGAAGGTTAAACATAAAATATAAAAAATATAAAAGCCCCTGACCTCAAAATCAGGGGCTTTTTTTATGTCTAACTATGGCAAAGTACAAATAATGCTTAATAAGATGATTTAAAATTATTTTTAGTTCTATTCCCCCATATATACAAATTATGCATTAAGAATCCGGACTTTGAATCATATTCAGGATCAAATTAATAAATTGCTAAAAAATTCTCAATCACATATATTATCCTGATAAAGATCAATCCCCCAGGAGGATAGTATGCACTTTAATAATCTGGTTAAAACCTTGGCATTATTTTTTATTTCTTTATTTTTATTTACACCCGTATCAATAGCAGGATTTAACAGGCCAAATACAGATATTCCTGATGGAACACTTTTCTATTTTTTTGACCTGAGGGAAAGGGAAAGTTTTATACAGTTAACCAACATTAATACTGATAATGCTATAGTACACATTCAGGTTTTTAACGTAGCGGACAACTGTAATGAAAACAACTTCTTTGATATATACACACCCAACGATTCTCACACTTACAACATGAGAGAGATACTGACCAATGACGGCAATCCATCCGGTGTAGTTCTGCCCGATGGTGCATACGGCATTGTTGCTGCACTTGAAGTTATCTCGGTAGGAGGGTTTACCGAACTCCAAAGAAGTGTATTGATTGGCAACCTCAGAATTATTGATAATAATGGTTACGAATACAGGACCAACGCACAGGGTGTCAGGAACACTAATGATACAAGCCTTGACCACATTACATTTAATTTTGATACTTCCAGCGGTATCCAGTTTTCAGATATTGTTGGAATCCCATTTAGTGTAAATAATGAAGAAGGAGAAGTACTTCTTACAGATATAACTAATAATTTTTATGCAGCTGATATTGATATTTATAATGAGAACGAAGTAGTCTTCTCATGCCGAAATGTGATATTTGCCTGTACAGACCAGGACAACCCATTACTTGAAGAACTACTTGAAGAAGCAGGTGTTGCCAGTGTTGCAAGTTTTGAATACGGAATAAACGAAACTATTCCCCACAGTAAAGGAGGGGAACTCTTATGCCCGAACAATATAGTAGGTCAGGGGTTTGTATTTATTGATGTCTTAGAAAATAGTGATGGTTTATTCACTTTCATAGGGTTCGCCGGTCTTAACAATGGCAACGAAAGAGGAACCATAGACAGCTTCTGGTACAGAAGTGAGGCTCCTTCCCCCTGGTAATTAAAAAATTCAATTTAACAAATACAAAGCCCCTGACCTCAAAATCAGGGGCTTTTTTTATGTCCTAACTATTGCTAAGATAATTTAAAATTATTTTTAATTGTATTAACCCATAAATTCAAATTCACTTAAAGGAATCCGGAATAGTATAAAGTTAATTACTTCTTATCTATCTTTAACTGACCCTTCATTGTAGTATGAAAACGGCAGTAGTAATCAGTAAAAGTTTCTTCCTGGACAACCATTTCCCATTTTGCATTTGAGTTAATTAATTGCGAATCCCAGCTTTCATCATTAGCAGTCACAGTGTGCGGCACGAGGTCAAAGTTTACCCATACAATCTTATCACCCGGGGAAACTTCCAGCTCTTTTGGTGAAAACTGAAACTGACGAATTTCAACAGTATGAATTTTACTGTCTTGTTCACCTGCAATTAGATCAACATTTAAGATGCCGAATAATACTACGGCAGTTATTACTGCCGTAGTATAGATTATTGTTAGTTTTCTCATATCTAATTACTTCTTATTAAGAGTAGCTACCATATTCTCAGCATGCTCCTGGTGGGCCTTGAATATTATTAGTGCCTGCTCAAACAATGCCTTAACTTCAGGGTTTTGCAGATTAGGGATAAATGTTCCTTCTACTAAACCATTTACAGCTTTATGGTAAGCAAGTTCGTTTTCAGCATAACGTCTGTCAAATGCTGCCCCGCTTAGCACACTCATCTCTTCAACAAGTTCATCTGACTGTTTATTAAGCTGTTTACTCAAAAAGTTGTCCTGCGGAAGAACATTAAGTTTTTCAAGTAAAGCAAGTGCCTGCACGTTAACCGCTGAATGGTCACGTATCATCGTCTGGGCAAATTCAAGTACTAGTGGATTCTTTGATTTAGCCAGGGCTAAATGCGCATAACGAATATCAATCACATCCGCTGTGTAGGCTACGTGGGCAATTTCAAGATCGTTAAGATCTGCTGGGGACTGCTTTTTAGCTTCCACAAAAGTACTAAAGGTAACTGCAAACATTACTGCTAGGGCAATAAATCCAAATGCATAAGACTTTAAATTCTTCGTGTAAATCATGATAGAGTCCTCCGTAAAGTATGTTTATTGATTAGTTGCTCCAAAAACAAATACGATTCAATATTACAATCTATTGGAAGAATGGGCTGTATAGGATTCGAATACTTGATTTTCTAAAAGGCAACGACCCCTTTAATTCCCTTTTAATATCTGTACCCGACAAGTCCTATGTATATTGCTTATTATTATATTTATCTTATAATTAAAAGAATCCCTAAAAACCATTAGAGGAAATGATGCTGAACAATAAAATAAGTAAAATTGCTTCAATAATCTTATTTCTATTTTTTCTTACAACCGCTTCATACGGCGGAGGACCTCTGAACGTTAATTACTACCAGTCAATTGACAGCGATAGTTCAGAAACAGTTATTTTGATATCCTACTTCGACTTGAGAGAGAGAGAGGCATTTATCCAGTTAACAAACACACCCGATACAAACATCGTACATGTACGGATTTTTAATGTTGCTGACAACTGTAATGAGAATAATTTCTTCGATGAATTCACACCTGCCGACACCCATGTTTATAACATGAGAGATATACAGACCAATGACGGCAACCCTTCAGGGGTGGTGCTCCCGGATGATGCTTACGGATACGTTGTATTTGAAGCTACGGAACGGGAAATTTTCGGCAATCTTAGAATTCTGGACGACTCGGGCTATGAATACAGGACAAACCTGGTATTTGCTCGGGATAATTCTATCGACAATATCGGGCAGTCACCTCCAATTTTCTTTAACTTTAATAAAAATGAAGATGTCAAATTATCCGATATTCTGATTATTAATTTTCCAATAAATCAGAGTAACAAATTTGATGCTTCCGGCATTCTGAATTCCTGGTTTCAATTCGATGTAGATATTATTGATGAAAATGAAACACTATTTTCCTGCAGGGACGTTGTAAGTGCTTGCGTGGATAATGACAACCCGCTTCTGGATGCATTACTCGAATTAACAGGTACCGGGGTGGCATCATTTGATTACGGAATCAATAATGCCATACCACACAGCAGGGACGGAGAGCTGCTTTGTCCGGGGAATATAATAGAAGAAGGTTTAGTCAGCTTAAGAGTAGAATCCAGTCCTTTCAATATTAACCTCAATGTAGGAGTACAGGAACTATTCGGTTTTGTCGGACTTAATAATGGTAACGATAGGGGAAGTTTTGACTCATGGTGGGCAACAAACTTATGCCTTACTCCGTCCTTCATGTGCGAATAGTAAAAAAACTCGCCTTAAATCAGGCAAAATAAGAAAAGGGTTGTATTGCCTTTCTTCTTATTGATAGCTAAATCTGCATGTGTTAGAATCGAAATATAAACGTTAGGGGAGGGACAATAAATTGAAGAGGACTATATATACATTTCTAATCGGCCTCGTTGTCTTGAGCTTCTTGTTCACAGCTTTGCCTGTTCAGGCACAGGACATGAGCGGCGACATGGGTTGTTGCCAGTTTGAAGGAGACGAACCTGGATGCTGGTTTCCCACTGAAGCCGGACCGTGCGAAAAACTTGAAGGCAAATTCCTGAAGGGTGATAAAAGTTGCAGTATGGATACAGGATACTGTTCAGGTTATAAAAAAGACGGTGAAAGTTCAACCGAATCTAAAATGTAATATATTGAATGGGCTGTATAGGATTTGAATTTAAAAGAAATTATTACCTTAAAAGTACAAAGTACAGACTTGACCCCTTAACTACTTAACTATTAATAATCCGGACTTTGAATCCTGTACAGCCCCCATCAACATTGCATATTATTAGAATTATCTTATAATTATACAAATTCTTATAATATATTGGAGGATAAAATGCATTTAAAAAATATTATTAAAACATTATCAGTATTACTTATAGCTTTATTCATATACACACCAATATCATATGGTGGTTTTGATGTACCCAGTACTGACAGTGGTAACGCTATTCTATTAATTTCTTTTTTTGATTTAAGAGATAGAGAGAGTTTTATACAGCTTACTAACCTGGATCCGGTAAACGGGACTGTGCATGTACAGATATGGGATGTCAGCAACAACTGTAATGAAAACAATTTTTTTGATACTTATACACCCAATGATACCCATGTATACAACATGAGAGACATCCTGACCAATGATGGCAACCCGTCTGGTGTAGTCCTTCCTGATGGTGCTTATGGATTTGTTACTATATTTGACGACTCCATAATACCTTGCAGTTATATTGGGAATTTGAGGGTCTTAGATGTTAATGGTTATGAATACAGGACTAATTTAGTTAATCCAGGTGGTGGATTTGGTTGGGGTATTATAGGTGACTCTCTAACATTCAACTATAACACTGAAGGTAATGTAACTCTTTCAGATATTGTAGGAATACCTTATGTAGTAGAAGATGGTGAAATTGCAGCTGCTGATATAACAAATATTTTCTTCCCCTTTGATATAGATATTTACAACCTCAATGAAGTACCTTTTTCCTGCAGAAATATAATTTTTGCCTGTACCGACCAGGACAACCCCCTTAATGAAGCACTATTAGAACAAGCTGGTGTTGCAAGTGTTGCAAGCTTTGAATACGGCATTAACAATGCAATTCCTCACAGCAAGGGTGGAGAATTACTTTGCCCGGGGAATATCATAAGTGACGGATTCGTTACAATGTCACTAATCTCGGCAGAATTCCGTGCATTCAATTTCATTGGTTTTGTAGGACTTAACAATGGAAATAGCAGGGGAAGCATGGATAGTTTCTGGTATCCGGCTCTTAGTGGCGGTGGTTAATTACACTAATTAATTCAAATAAAAACATTTCAAGCCCCTGGTTAAAAAGACCAGGGGCTTTTTTATTTTAGTAGTATATGGGCTGTATAAAATTTGAATTTAAAGAGAAATTATTACCTTAAAAGTACAAAATACAGACCTGACCCCTTAACTAATATCCTACTCCAGAAAAAATTTGAAAGAATAAATAAATTTTACAAATTCTGAAGAAAATAGTACTTTAATAATATAGTTATTATTTAAAAGGTAACAATGTCAAAGGTTGAAGTATTAAATTTAACAAAAATTTGCAATAACTTCCCTGAGCTTCCAAAAACCAATATAGCTCGTGATAATATCATAAATACCATTGACACCATGTTCGCTACCAATATTGATTTAATATTTGTTGAAGGAATTACTGGTGCTGGTAAGACAACTTTACTCACTCAATTCGGGTTAAAATATCCCCATCAAACTATATCACTTTTTATTAATCCTTCCTCTAGCATTGGATATGACCATGGATACCTAGAACTCGACTTGTGTAACCAACTCAATTGGATACTTGATGGAAAGGAGCTAAGTGACGATCAATTGAATTACGATCCATCAATATTAGGGAAACTATTATTTAAATTACGGAAAAAAATAAAACATAAAAATACTTTAATATATTTTGTTATTGATGGGATTAATGAGATACCTGAGTATGCAAGAAAAGACATAATTAATTTGCTACCATTAGGCCTTATAGGATTTAAATTTATAATTAGCAGTAGCTTAGAAAACGATTTTTCAAAAATCCTTAAGTTAACAAAAAGTAAGTCATTCCCGATAACTAATTTTACATATAATGATACTAAGATGTATTTTCAAGATATGGAAATTAGTGAAAAAGCACTAACAGAAATCTATTCTTCATGTGTTGGAGTTCCTGGACGTTTAGCTAGCATAAAAAGGATATTACAATCCGGTAAAACAGTTGATGAACTTTTAGAAAACTCTCCCATTGAACTAGCAGAATTATTTAAAATAGAGTGGCAAAAAGCAAATTTAGATGATGATGATCTTTTAAATATTTTAGCAATAATAACCTTTACAGAAAGAAACCAAAATATTGAAAAGTTATCTTGTATTTTGAATTTAGATACCAAGAGAATCATGGCTAAACTTAATGAGCTTTCTTTCATTGAAATTGAGGATCAAACAAAAGAAGTTCGTTATGTCTCTGAAGCTTTCAGAAAATTTGCTGCTTCTGAACTACAAAACTATTCAGATAAAACCATAAACTTACTTATTCAAGGCCATATGGAAGAACCAAGCAGTGAAGAATCTCTTAAAGTCTTACCTAAATATATGTATAGGTCAGAACGTTATGAGGATCTTCTTGATTATTTAAACCCTGAAAATTTTAAAAAATTATTACCCCTTAGTGCTTCACGAATACCAGTTCTTGAAATGGCTAACCTCGCCTTGAATAGTGCTGAGACAATTAGAAGCAATCAAGATATGATTCGTTTTGGATTATTGAGATCCGTATTACTAAATTTCAACAAAGCAAATATTCTACAATCTGAAATAGAAGCTTTAATATCCATGAATGATTACAAGGCGGCCTTGTCATTAGCGCAAAGTCCTTTATTAGATGAAGATCGACTTTATTTGTTATCAACCCTTGTAAGGAATTGTAATGAGAATGATATAACACCTGATGATGAAATTCTGGAACAGATAGATTTGATATGCAAGACCATTCCTACTTCAGCATTAGGTGATAGGTTATTAAATATCGCAAGTGATTTATTATCAACTAGTCCCAATCTCGCTATAAATTTAATTGAGAAATCTAAAGAAAATTCTAATGGAGAAGTTGATCTAGATTATGCATTTACAATGCTATCTTTAGAAGCACTGAAATCAAAGGAGAATTTAGACAATAAGGTTATGGAGGATATTCGTTCTCATATTAAGAATCCAAAAATGCGAAATTTCTCTGAATCAATCAATCTTCTATATAGTGATTACTCAGGATCCGAAATTATTTCCGAATCGAAAAAAATAGATAATATCAATAATCAATTTAGTTTTATTCGTCTGTGGATACTTGATAACTATAAGAAACATGATGTAGATGAAGTAGTAACTTATGGCTTAGAGTTGATGGTGAAATCAACTGATTTTATACCAAATGCTACGGTTTTACGAGAATTAGCAACCCCTCTACCTTATATGTCTAGAGAATCATCTGAATACTTAGTTGGAATAATTGATAGCCATAAAGAGCATATTGAAAAAATAGGTCCTACTGAAGAGTACATAAAATTACAAAATATACTCACTTCTACTCTATTTAAATTAGATATGGAATCAGCAAAAAATCGAATAATTGAATCATATTTTTATATATGCTCATTGGATGACAAAGTGGTGCGATCTTCATGTATGTCACGTTTATATTCTATGTTATTAAATTTAGACAAAAACAAAGATTTAGAAAAGAAAGAAGGTTTACATTCTTTAGTGCATAAAGACCTGGAAGAATTAATTGACGAATTATTATCGAATACAGCTGACCAGTATTATATATTTCAAGGGATTATAAAGTCACTAACTCTTACAAGCCCTGATAAAGCAATTAATCTTTCAAAATCTTTAAATACAGACAGTAGACGAAATCTTGCTCTTGCAGATTTTATACACGAATCCCTTGATACACAGATAGAATTAATAGATTTTAGTAAAATAAAGGAAGCAATAGATTCTATAACAAATCAGTCTCTTAAAGATTCGGTGTTGTCTGATACAATGAGTCGTTTTGAAATCAGCAATGAAAAAATTAGTAAGCATTTAGATAAAATGATGTATATATTTGACTCTTTAAAAGATATTCAAATTGCAGGTACAAGATGTTCTTTATTATGTGTAGCTTTCAATATATTAAAGAAACATGGTGAAACTAGACATCAACAGTTTTTAGATAAAATATTAAGACAATTAACTGATTCATGGAATGCTATTGATCCAGACTGGATAAAAATTGACGTTGGATATCAAATTACAAAGTCTTTAGCGAATAGTTCAAAAGAGACAGCAAAAACATATCTAGAAAATACTAGTAAATACGAACAAGAAACGATCATGGGATCAATAGTTTCTGTGCACACCTACTTACAATGTATAGAACTTTGTCTAAGAGCTTTTAGTGGTTTATTGCCCAAGAATCTAAATGATGAGGATGATATAAAACTAATTTCAGAATTAATAGATTCTATTCCATCCCATGGTGAAAAAGCTATGTCTTGGTCACACTTGGCAATCCGCTTTTATATTGATGGTAAATTGAATGAATGCAGAAAAGTAATATCCGAATATGTAAGACCACAATTGGATTTTCTATCAAAAAAGGATCAAAAATATCGCAGTAGCGTAATAATGACTGTTGCTCCAGCACTATATGTTGCTCATAAAAGCACAGCAATAGATTTTTTGAATGAGTTAAATTACGATGAAAAAGACCATGCTTATAAATTAATTGCAGATTTAATTTTTAGGAAACAACTCCCAACTGATCCTATGGACGATAGCTCAAAACGCAATTTTATTCTAACATATGAAGAAGTGCGTGATGTTCTTGAGATTTTAGAATCTATTGATAGTGATACATTGCTATATGATTTGATTCACAAATTAGTTAATAGTGTATTGGACAATAAAAACAAAATTACAAGACAGCAAAAAACTGAAGTTGAAAATAAAATTAAAAGTCTGTTACCAAATAAATTTCCAAATCCACGCAATATTAAGCATGATGGATACAAAATAATTATTGAATCTCAACTGGCACGTTTATCAAATGCTAGCAATGATGAATGGACAAATCTAATTCAAAGAGCTAAAAAGATAAACAATACTCCAGACCAAACCTTTACCCTTACAATGCTAGTTTCTAATATGTCAAAGAACAAGCAACATAAACTAAGAGAGGGATTACTAAACGATATTGACAAACTTATACAACAAATACCTTCGTACATTGATAAAATTGATCGTTTATATATTTTAGCATCAATTGTAATTGATTTTGATAAGACTAGATGCAAATCTTATCTTGAAAATGCTATGCAATTATCAAATAATGATGAAAATGAAACTGTTAAAGAAATACAGAAAGATTTAATTGATTTAGCACACTTAATTGAGCCTGATTTTGCATCTTCATTAGCTAAAATGTTAGATGATGACCCGGCTAGAAGAGAATCCCAGAAACGTATCACCTTCTTGGACCTGAAAAAAGAATTGGACACAAATCAGTCTTTTTACAACACCGATAATTTGTCAGAATCAGATGTTAAAGAGATTGGAGATATGCTACTTAGTTCACTGAATGCTGGAAGAATTGGAACTGTCAATTTTGAACATATCAGAAGTGTAATACCACCTATAACAACTTACCCGTTAGATGTTTCTTTCAATTTAATTTGCTGGATAATAGAAAATGAAATTAAAAGATATGCTAAAACAGATGAAGCAAAAAGTTATTTAAGACCTATGTTTAATGCTTTATTTCAGAACGCGGTATTTGCAATGAATCTTCTTTCAAATTCATCTTTAAATATTCAAAAAATAAAAGATAGTGGACCCCAATTCATAGAACAAAAAAGTATACAAATAGGATCAGGTGATAGAGAGAAAGCATATACATTTATAAAAGGATGGATATCAAAAGCCACAAAATTTATATGGATTTGTGATCCATATTTTGGCATTGAAGAGCTGAAATTAGTTCAAATAATTGGGGATTTAAATACCAACTGTAGTATTCATATTCTTACAAGTCGAAAACATCAAGATGATCAAACTATTGAACAACCTTGGGATGAGGCATACAGAAATTATTGGAAAATTCATTTGACCGAACAAAATCCTCCTGACACCTCAATTACAGTTGCAGGTGATGAAATTAGAGGTGGACTACCAATACACGATCGTTGGATTTTATCAGAAAATTCTGGAATTAGACTTGGAACTTCTTTGAATTCTTTGGGATTAAAAAAGGAATCTGAAATTTCTATTTTAAATTCAGAAGAAGTTGAAGAAAAGAAAAGTATTGTCGAAAAATATATTTTGGGTTTAAAGAAGGACTATAATGGTAAAAGGATCTACTATAACAATTTCAATTTATAAATAAATCCTCAAGAATAATTATGATTTCAAGCGTTTTAATCACACTATAATCACAAATTCTATGAATGATAATTTAAATTGAATTTTTTCGGCAATTAAGGGGACGGACACCTTTTTTACTAGAATTATTTAGAAAAACTGTATTCCCAATCAATTCAACAGGCTCATGACTTTGCAAGTTGGGAATGACTATAAAGTATGGGCTGTATAGGATTCGAACCTATGACCGACTGATTAAGAGTCAGCTGCTCTACCAGGCTGAGCTAACAGCCCTGAATTAAATCAGAATATTAGTATGCCTTATATAACACCGTTTTAAACCACCCTGTGTAAATTCAATAGATGAAACAAATTCCGAGTCTTTAAGTTAGAAATATTATCATAATAAATATAACAAAATCAGTAAATTCACTCTTTACTGACCATAAAGAGTGCTTAATTTGTAATTATGAGAGAAAGAGAAATGGAAAGAAACAACAATTTTATAGCAACTCAGACATCAAACGGGTTTAAAATACAGTTCAACGATACTGAAAATCCCGTTGAATTTACATTTGAAGATATAAACCAGTTTGCCTATAAATACAGCCAGTCCCAGATCTCGGGCAAGGAAATGGAAATGACCGAGAAAGATGAACTCATGCTTTCAATCTGGGAAATGGTACTAATTCCAGACAGTACAATCCACTAAACTAATCTTCGGGTTCAAAAGGCCTTTCCCACGAATGTTCTGAAGAATCCTCTATACCCTTTTCATCCTCCCTTAAAATCTGGAGCAGGTTATTATTTCGTTCATTTGAATGGAGTATATATTTCTTCTCATCTCCCCAGTGTTCCGCAAGTTCATTTAGCGTTTGTTCATCGTGGTGTTTAAATGTCAGGGCATCCCTGTGAGCCTGGTACTTGGGATAACCCATACTGACCAGTGCATCGATTCCCAGCTGAAGGGCAGAATCAAAAGTCTCACGCCTCACGTTATCAACGCCTTCATGAAGCAGTTCATATGTATGTGACCTGTCGAATGCCCTTGCCATAATTTTGAGGTGAGGGAAATGTTTTTTTATAGTTTTTACAGTCTGAGAAGCCTTTTCCTTATCATCAATCGCAAGCACAAAAAGCTTAGCATCCTCCGCACCGGCAGCTTTTAGCAGATCCACACGTGAAGTGTCTCCGTAATAGACTTTGTATCCAAAACGCCTGACCAGGTCTATCTGGCTCGCATCATGGTCAAGTACGGTGGTGCCAATATCATGTGCATGAAGAAAACGGCCAACAATCTGCCCGTACCTTCCAAACCCTGCAATTATTACGGGGTTACTTTCCTCAAATTCAACTGCTCCATCATCTTCTTTTTTCTTGCTGAAACTCTTTTGTACAAACTTCTCGTTGATAATAAACATTAGCGGTGTAAGCAGCATCGAAAGTGCAACAACCAGAATAAGCATCTGCGTATTCTCGGTAGAGATAACCCTGTTTTGAGAGGCAAAGGAAAACAGTACAAAGGCAAATTCCCCGCCCTGCGCCAGGGCAAAAGAAAAAAGATAATTCTCGGATTTGTTAAATTTAAATATCTTCCCGACAAATAGTAGTACGAAGAACTTTATAACAATAAGGCCAAACAAAAGGAGGGCTATAATTTCTGCATTATTAAAAAGAAGATTAAAATTAATACTGGCACCAATTGAGATAAAGAACAGTCCCAGCAACAACCCTTTAAATGGTTCTATATCCGTCTCGATTGCATGACGGTATTCACTGTCGGCAAGAACAACTCCCGCGAGGAAGGTACCAAGAGCGGGGGATAATCCTACAAACTGCATTGCAAGTGCAATCCCCACAATAAGAAAAAGTGCAAAGGCTATAAATATTTCCCTGAGGTTTGTCCCGGCAATAAAATTAAACACAGGCCTGCTCAGGAATCTGCCCGCAACAACAATAAAAGTTACAATAAAAAGAATAAGAAGGCCAAGCTGCCATGACTCAAGGGATTCTACATAGTTTGTACCATGAGCAGCGGATTCTCCGGCGGAATGAGGGGCTATGGTTGAGACCGCAAGAAGGGGTAAAAATGCGAGTATCGGGATTAGTGATATATCCTGAAACAGGAGTACCGAAAAAGAATTTCTTCCTCCCTCGGTCTTAAGAAGGCCCTTTTCACTTAATGTCTGGAGTACAATGGCAGTTGATGAGAGAGCTAAAATTAGGCCAATTGCAAGTGACTCCTTCCATTGAATCCCTACAAAGTATGCAATTACAAAAATTATTGCAGTAGTAAGTACAACCTGTGAACTGCCAACACCCAGGATCGATTTCTTAAGCCTCCAGAGAAGCGCCGGTCGAAGTTCAAGGCCGATAAGAAACAGCATCAGCACAACACCGAACTCTGCAAAATGCATAACGTCTTCTGTGTCCTGGCCAACAAGTTTTAAAACAAACGGCCCTATTATCACACCGGCTATCAGGTACCCGAGTACTGATCCAAGGCCAAGCCTCTTGGCAATCGGCACCGAAACAACCGCGGCTACAAGATAAATAAATACCTGGAATAGAAAATGGTCTATCATAAAGCCCTAACTCTCCGGGTCCATAAAATAGTCGTTCATATATTCATAATCTTCGATTTCTTTATAATCAATCTTGTTATTCATCAACTGTGTGAGCATATTCCTGAGCAGTTCGGAAACGAAGTGGAGGTCAAGGTTAACATTAATATTCATCGAATCATGGAGTATAAAAGGCGGCAGGTATTCCATATGGCAAAATCTTGCCGTCTGCTCGAATGGCCTTAGAAACTCTCTTACACTGTACTTATTATGGCCTTCCCTTGTGTAGGCTTCCCTGCCTGCACCTGTGGAAATAACGTTCATCATTTTTTTGCCCTCAAGTGCAGTGCCTCCCGGGCCATAGGCAAAACCAAATTCCAGTACCAGGTCCTGCCATTCCTTGATTATTGCAGGACTGCTGTACCAGTAGAACGGGTGGTGAAAAATAATAATATCATTCTCTACCAAAAGGCCTTTTTCCCTCTCTACATCAATATGCAGGTCCGGGTAATTATCATAGAGGTCATGAAAAGTCACACCATCAATCTTTTTAAGGGGATCGACCAGTCTTTTATTAACTTTCGACTTCTGCATTGCAGGGTGTGCAAAAAGTATCAGAATTTTTTTTGTATTATAATCGGTCATTGGTAATTAGAAATAATAAATATTAGATATAAATACTACATATAACTATAGAACCTAACAACTAAAGCCTTCAGAGAAATGACATACAGCATGTCATCGCGAGCCAAAGGCGCGGCGATCTCTTGCCATAAAAGACAAGATTGCTTCGTCACTACATTTCTCGCAATGACAATAAGATAGTGTAATATTTATTACAGGTGGTCTAACAAGGGATGAACAATATAAAAGATATTTTCAGCTACGCTGATTCCGCAAAGTCCGGACTGCCGTTCTTTTCTTCAATGGTAAGAGCGGGAGATCCAACGTCCGGAGAATGGGACACGGAAAAGAAGATTGACCTCAACAAACTCCTTATAAGAAACCCCGAGGCTACTTTTTTTGTTATAGCAGAAGGAAATTCCATGAACTATGCCGGAATCCATGACGGCGATCTTCTGATCGTGGACAGGAGCCTCAATCCGGCTAATGGAAACATGGTAATAAGCACCGCAAACGAAGAACTGACCATAGTCCCTTTATCAAAGAGGGTAAAAGAAACTGAAGTATGGGGAGTTGTTACCCATGTGATCCATAAGTTGTAAATAAAGACAAAAAACTAAACAAGATTTCTCACATATGTTCGAAATGACACAATACAGAAACAAATAGAATCCTCTTAACATATTCCACATAATCACTTGCAATCACTAAATATTTAGTAATACTTTTACTATAATGAGAGTCACTGAAATATATTCACTTGATCAGTCTACAAAGCTTGAGCTTCCGCTCTTCTCTTCAAGAGTGCCCGCCGGATTTCCAAGCCCGGGTGATGACTACATAGACCAGACCCTTGATCTTAACGAGCTTGTAAAACACCCTTCAGACACATACCTTGTAAAAGTGGAAGGCGATTCCATGATTAATGCCGGTATTTATGACGGTGATATCCTGGTTGTGGACCGTGCACTTGAAGCCGACAATAACAAAGTTGTGGTTGCAAACCTTGATGGTGAACTCACAGTTAAAAGACTGAGCATTAAAGGCACAAGCGTGCTTCTTATGCCTGATAACCCAAAGTATGACCCGATAGAGATAAGGCCCCTTTCAGATTTCAGGATCATGGGCGTTGTCACTTTTGTGATACACCGGCCCTAACTATGGCACATAAACAATAATGCTACTGGTGTTATTTCAAATTTATATTATAGCTACGGCACCCTGAAACAACTGCTAACAAAGTGGATTGAAATCTATATTTAGGTTGAGTATCCCAAATTTCGTCGGTTCAAAAAAACTATCCAATCTTGAGAATGTCATCGCGAGCTGTAGGCGTGGCGATCCCCTGCCATATTACGAGAGATTGCTTCACATGTGTTCGCAATGACAGATTATCACAACTAACCTAAACATAAAATTTACTCTCACTATTTCAATATAAGACTAACCTTGCTATAGTTCTACCCCAACCATGGAACAATACGACACAATAGCGCAGTTCTACGATGAGATAATGGGAGACCAGGAAGAAGTCGCCGCTTATATAAGAGAATTTATAAAGCAGCGCGATCCCAATGCCCATTCAATACTGGAAATTGCCTGCGGTACCGGGGCGCTTATGAAACAGCTCTCCAAGTACTATGAAGTCAGCGGTCTGGACAAATCATCTGTGATGATTGCAATGGCTCACCATAAGTTCAGGCATACAACCCTCTACCAGCTTGATATGGTTGACTACAAATTAAAAGACAAGTTCGATGTAATAATCTGCATGAACGATTCCATTAATCATCTTTTGAAATTTTCAGACTGGAAAAAACTGTTTACAAAGACAGCAAGGCACCTGAATGATGGCGGTATTTTTATCTTTGATATCAATACGGAGTTTAAGCTTGAAGAAATTTCAGTAGTCCCGCCGATGGTACATGAGTTTGATGAAAACATTCTTATAATTGATGTACAGAAACACAGGGGACGCTATGAGTGGAACCTAAGGATTTTTGACCACGAGAATAAAAACAGTTTTTCAATGTACGAAGAAACTCTCTATGAAAAATCATTCCCAACGAAAGTTATTAAAGAAGCACTTTCCAAACAGTTTAAAAGTATAAGAGTCTTCGACCTCGACCAGTATAAAGTTACACAAAGGTCCGAAAGACTTTATTTCGTAGCCACTAAAAAGTAGTAATATTATTTATGGCAAAATCAATCTTACTGTTTCTGGCATTAATAGCTATTGCTCAGTCTATCTACTTTTATCCCCAGTTACCCGAGATTACTGCATCTCATTTTGACAGTGCAGGGAATCCCAACGGATGGATGAGTAAGCAGATATTGGTTTTATTTTACCTTGGCATGATTGCAATTCTCCTTGCAATATTCTTTTTTATACCAAAATTTCCCAACCAGATGAAGAACCTTCCCAACAGGGACTACTGGCTTTCCGGTGACAGAGAAACAGAAACAAATAAATATATTAATTCATCTACTCTCAGGGTTGGGATTGCAACTCTTGTTCTGCTTATTTATATAATGCAGTTGGTATTTGAGGCTAATTTATATAAAATCCCGATTCTGTCCGGAAGTATAATCTGGGCATTACTACTCTATTTTTTATTTATTGCTGTCTGGCTGGTTAAGTTTTATAAAAGATTTAGAATGCCAGATCAGTCCCGGTAAGGGTCAAACTCATTCTCCCCGGCCATCACAACTCCAAGCGGTTTGAGAGTATGAAGAATATTTATGGTGTTCTGATGAAAATTTAAAACATCATTTAATCTGCGGTAAACATGCGGGGATTCATCCCTGCCCCCTCCCCTCAGCATAACCTTCTTATTCTGAAGCCATTCTTCCATCATCTCCCAGGTTACTTTCCCTTCTTTAATAACTTCTTCATGCCATCGTTCGGTATTCTTATTTTTCTTTCTTTTGGATTTTCCCTTTGCTTCCGTCCGGCTCATTACTCTTCCTGCACCGTGGACTGTTGAATAAAGAGCTTCCTGACTCTCATCAGATTCTATTCCTTCTATAATTACAGCATTGTCTCCCATACTTCCTCCCACAAATCCCCTCTGCCCGGGAAAAGCCGGAGTTGCTCCTTTCCTTACAACAAGATACTTATCCCTGCCGTGTTTCTCTTCCCAAGCGTAGTTATGATGATTATGAACAGTATCAAGCACTCCGCCTCCAAGGTGTTTTACTATCTTATCTACTACCCATTCCCTTCCGGCATATGCATACCTTCCGGCAAGTTTCATCGCGAGGTAATACCTTTCGCCTAGATCTGATTTTATATCAAGAAGTACTTCCTTCTCTCCCGCTCTTTTCTCCCATTTACCGTTAATAGCAAGGTTCATAAAACCAGTGGCAGTCCTGTGGCCGAGTCCCCTGCTCCCAAAATGAACACCTATCCAGATATTTTCTTCTTCGTCTTCAAATATATCCACATAATGATTTCCGCTGCCGACAGTCCCAAGCTGGTTTCTTGCAAGCTTGTGCAGTTCATCGCGGTTTCTATTGTCGTAGGGAAACCAGGCATCACGGTCATCAAATAATTCGTGTTCGACTAATTCCTTATTAGTCCTTCCAATTCCAAAAGAGATATTGTCCTGTATCCAGTCGAGTGTTTCACCAAGTTTATCTATTACCTGGGAGGTCTTTATATCCAGCTTAACAGCCATATTTCCACAGGCTATGTCATAGCCTACTCCTGCAGGGGCTATTACACCGCTGTAGGCAGTAACACCCCCGATAGGCATTATATATCCTATATGTCCGTCGGCCATTAAAGCGCCCTTTTCAGCATTTTTCATTACAGATTTAAACTGGCTTATTGTTTTATCGTCGTGGTCACCGTAAATAATCACTATTTTCTCCGAACCTAAATGATATAATGTACATCAAACAAAATAAAACATTGTAACTTAGGAGGCTCTAAAATGGCATTATGGTTTGAAGAAAAAGCACCTGAAATGGCTAAAGGCTGGTGGGAATTTTATAACGCATGTGAAGGTGACAGCAAATTAGACGCAAAATCAAAGGCAATGGTTGCACTTGCAGTAGCAATCCACGGAAGATGCCCGCACTGTACAGGCTCAAGAATCAAGAAAGCTATGGCAGTGGGATTCAGTAAAGAAGAAATTGCAGAAGCAATAATGGAAGTAGCATTGGTAGCATCCGGAACAGAACTGTTCTGGGCGAAAGAAGTTTACGACAAGTACCTGCTTGATGGTGAATAAAACAATTGGCCTGGCTTCGGCCGGGCCATTATTTTAAAGCTTTAAATCTTAGTCTTACATAATCTGCATGCCAGCCGGTATCACTATTATAAAGTTCAGGCTTTAGCATCTCCGTAACTTCATTTATAAAATCATCTTTTTGTTTATCTGTAAATCCCGACATCAATCCATGAAAAAAAGTGAGAAGCCACCCTTTTATTCCAGTTGGCAAAGGAGTAGGCCTGTCAATAAGTTCCATATATTCGGTATAAAAACCTGCGTGTTCCAGTTCTTCTGCAAATTCATCAACAGATGGGAAATACCAGGGAACAGAAAATACACCGAGCTCCGGATGAGCTTCAAAATAGTTTTCCGTGGCAGTGACTATTCTCCCTACGTTTCCCTCCCCTCCAAATTCACCAATAAACCTTCCTCCAAACTTTAATGCCCTGTAGCAGCCTTCCATCACTTTTTCTATATCGTGCATCCAGTGAATTGCAGCATTAGAGATTATTCCGTCAAATTCATTATCAAAGGTAAGTTCTTCGGCATCCATTACAACTGCATTCACACCGTTTTCTTTTGCAGCATGCACCATCTCTTCACTGGAATCGATCCCGAGAACTTCACATTCAAACTCTGAGAGTCTAAGAGTCAACTCTCCATGCCCACATCCAAGATCAAGTATCTTGTCACCTTCTCCTGGAGACAACAGGGCTATCAGCGGTTCGCCGAGTTTATATACGTAATGTGCATGTTCGTCATAACCCTTTGGGTTCCATTTATGTCCGTTTGTACTCATTTGAATAAACCTAACTCCTTATCAGTAATTAACAATATTGCTTTATGTTATTAAACAGTATTTACAGCATCTTCATTAAGATTAATTGTTATATCCTGGTTCTTACTATTATTAATAAAATTAATAGCTCTTGAGATTTCATCCACTGAATTCAGGATATCATCAATGGATTTTGCAATAAATACGCTATGTTCGATTTCGTTGTCAGAAAATTTCTTCCATATTTCTGATGCCCTGAATTTATCCCTGTTTTCAATAAAATCCTTGGTTATTATCGCAAAATTAACTTCATTTACACTATTGTCCTTTAACTGTAGTGCAATTTTTTCAATAAGATCTAATAACTGGTCATAATTATTTTTCATATGAGCCAAATGCAGGGGAAGAAGCCTGTTATCAAGGTTTTGATATATTCCCCTGTAAAGACTTTCAACCTGGATATAGAGATATTCAATTCTCTCTATAATTATCATGTATTCATGTGTGTTTTCATCTTCGGAATTTACAAGGTATTTTGCATCGTTAAACAGCGTATTTATTGATGGAAGGAAATCAGACTGTTTTCGAACAAGATTTCTTACTTCGTCACTTTTATTTATATCCATTTTCAAAAGTTCCTGAAGTATTTTCGCCGTGGAAACCAGGGATTTGCTAATACTGCTTCTTAGCTGTTTCTCGGGAATTACAGGCCATATTGTATGCTGAATAACAATCCCAACACAGGCCACAACAATAAGAGCAAACCCTCTTTGTATAGCTGATGAAAGGTCATCTACAACTCCCACATTTGTGACCAGGAGAGAAAAAGGCACTATTAACAATGCATGGAGCCAACCATAACTCGAACTGGTTGTTCCATTTGCAAGATAGGAAAAGATAAATCCCCCCAGGATAAAAAATAAAATAAGAAGCATAAAACTCTGTACCTGGGATAGAACCGCGAGGCAGACAAAACCATAAATTATACTTACAAAGACAGCCTGGATGGAAATTTTTGCTTTCTGGTGTACCTGGCCAATGTTGGGAAGCAGTCCGAATAAGACTGAGAAAAAAGTTACCTGGAACCCTCCCGGCCACTTCATATAGAGTTCTCCGAACAAGACTATAAGTGTAATGATAATTATTTTTACAGCCTGCCTTACATTTCCCTTATTTAATAGTAAATGCATATAATCCGGCATCATTTCTGTTTTCCTGATTTCCCTTAAGTCAGAAATTTTATCTGCTTTGAAAAGCGGGTCTTTTGAATCCCGTACCAGGGCATCAATCTTGTGAAGTTTAAGGATAATAATATTATAAAGTTCAACCAGGGAACCAAAAGAAAGTAGTTTTTCGTAATATTCCGGCTCTTTTCCTGCCTGGTAATGTAACTCTTTGTATATATCTTCAAGATTCTTAATATCAGAATTCAATGCATTTGTTACTTCTTCATTTATAGAAGAATCATCATTAAAATCTGAAATCCAGTTTGCATGAATGCAATTAAGGGCCTCTGAGACGTTTGTATTCAGCAATTTAATTTCTTCAGTAATAACGGTATCCAGCCATTCCTTGTTATCTTCGAGGAGTATATTTCTGATAATTTCATTTTTTACATAAATTTCCTTTGTATAAATTGCTACTTTTACCTGGAGGTTGTACCTGTAATTTTTAACTTCTTTCTTATCTGTGATTCTGATTAGTTCTTTCATTTGGTTAAAAGTGTCCAGGTTAATTACCTTTTCACTTTCGGGATTTTTGGAAAGTATATTATTAAGATTATTGAAATGCCCTGACAACGACACAAAGCTTGAACCAATTGTAAGCCTTAATGCTTCGTATGATTTAAAGGGAAGTACAAAGCTGTCCACAATTGAAGCAACAACAAATGTGATAAAAAACTGGGCACAAAGCAAATAGTATGTTTCCGTGGAAGCTTCTACACCATTAAATACTGTGAAAAACAGAATAATACTTGATACAATGCCGGCTATTATCGCCCCAATATTAATAAGGGGTACAAGAAGAACAGCTATAAATATCAACAAACATGAAAGCAACAGGTAAAGTACGCTGTTATCAAAGAACACAAGCCCGATCATTACTGAAATAAAACCAAATATTATTGTAGCTATAAGTGCATTAAGGGATGCTTTAAATACCTTCCCCTTAAACGCAGTCATAAGAAGAAAGGACAGAAGTACGGAAAAATACAGATCGTCCAGGTGAAAATATTCCCCAACAAGTACACATATGACTCCAACCAACACGGTCTTTATGGTTGACTGCATCCTGCTTTGCTGCTGGAATTCTTTAAGTGTCATATTATCAATTTAAAAATAATTGAGTTTATTATTATGTTATAAGAAATATACTTCTGATATATTAAATCATGAAATTCAGTGAACTGCGCAAAAAATTTAATTTAAACTCTCCATCCTTCTGGGTTAAGTCCATAATAACCTTAATATTAATACTTATTTTCTATTTTATCCTGATGGACAGGTATACGCCGTATACAAGCGATGCATACGTGCAGGCTTACGTGGTACAAATTGCACCGCAGGTAGAAGGCAGGGTAACAGAAGTAAATGTAAGTAATAACCAGGAAGTAAAAAAAGGAGAAGTATTATTCCAGATTGATCCAAGGCCTTTTGAATACACGGTAGCACAGTTAAATGCCGAGTTGATACAGACCCAGCAGGAAATTGACCAGATTAAAAGTGAGATTATTTCGATGGATGCAGCACTTAAGTCTGCCCAGGCAGAACTTAACTACGCACAAAGAAGATACAGCGACCTTGTACCTCTTGCGGAAAAAAACTATATTGCCAGGCTTGAACTTGACCAGGCGCTTGATAATTTAAATACCAGCAAAGCTTCCCTGCTAGGCGCAGAAGCCAATCTGCAGGCATCAAAACAAAAACTCGAATTCACAATCGACGGTGACTATGCACTGATCAGGAATTCAGAGGCACAGCTTGCGTCAGCACAGTACGACCTTGACCAGACTACCGTGTATGCACCATCTGATGGTATTGTTACAAACCTTCAGCTTGCCAAAGGTGCTTATATTGATGTAGGTACAGCGGTTTTGACATTTGTAGATACAGATAGCTGGTGGATTGTAGCAAACTTCAAGGAAAACAGTATAGGTAGAATTTCAGCCGGGCAAAAAGCCAGGGTAAGTATAGCTATGTACCCGGGCCAGACATTCAAAGCTTCTGTTGAAAGTGTGGACTGGGGAGTAAGTACAGGGCAGGGAGTACCGTCAGGCGAGCTCCCAATAGTTGAGAGCATGAATACCTGGGTAAAAATCGCCCAGAGATTTCCCGTAAGGCTAAAACTTGATAAACAGCATGACAATTACAATCTGCGAATCGGCGGGTCTGTAACAGTTACTGTCTTTAGTGATGGCGGTTTTATTCTAAACGGACTTGCAAGGCTCTGGCTCAAAATAGGAAGCCTTGTAGATTATCTTTACTAATATGTGCGGAAGATTCTCACAGGCAAAGGACCTTGAAGAACTTTACGATGAATTTACCTTCATCGATGAACCTTTTGATGACATAATACAGCCAAGATACAACATCGCCCCCTCACAACTTTCACCCGTAATAATAAACCAGAACGGAAAAAACAAACTCAAAATGTTTAAATGGGGACTGGTCCCTTCGTGGTCAAAAGATACGAAAACAGGTTACAGGATGATAAATGCCAGGGCTGAAACCATCTCTGAAAAGCCCAGTTTCAAAAAACCCTTTAAATCAAGAAGATGCCTCGTAATTGCAGACGGGTTTTACGAATGGCAAAAGCCTGATAAAAATACTAAGATCCCTCACCGTTTCATTATGAAAGACAAAAAACTATTTGCCATGGCAGGGCTCTGGGACCTTTGGGAAAAAGAATCAGAACCACTTTATACATTTACCATAATCACAACTTCTGAAAATGATCTAATGAGACCCATACACGACCGTATGCCTGTAATCCTTCCTGACGGCAACAGGGAGATTTGGCTTAACCCCGATAGCAATGAAGCCGAACTTAAAGAACTGCTTGTGCCTTATGATTCAAACAGGATGGACAGTTACAGGGTAAGTGATGTGGTAAATTCCTGGAAGAATGATTTGCCTGAGTGTATTATCTCGGTATCATAAACGCTGGCACTGAATAATCTTAGTGAGGTTGGAAGATGTCCCGTATTTACGCCCTTGTAGACTGCAACTCTTTTTATGTTTCATGTGAAAGAGTGTTTGACCCTTCGCTTGAAGGAAAGCCCGTAGTTGTACTCTCAAATAACGACGGCTGCGCGGTGTCACGTTCGACCGAGGCCAAGAAGTGGATACCTATGGGCGCCCCGATACACAAACACACCAAGGATGTCATACTCCACGATATCAAATGCTTTTCCTCCAACTACACCCTTTACTCTGATATGTCGGCAAGGGTGATGTCGGTACTAAATAAATTCACTCCCGATATAGAGATCTATTCCATTGATGAAGCGTTTCTCTCATTAAAAGGTTTTGAAAGAAGGGACTTACAAGAATACGGCGAAGAGATAAGAAGGACAGTACTTAAATGGACGGGTATTCCCGTAAGCGTCGGAATCGGGGAAACCAAAACACTTGCCAAGGTGGCAAACAAAGTTGCCAAGAAAATGCCTGAGCTTAACGGCGTATTCAGTATATATAACAATCCCAAAAGGGACGAAATACTTTCAAGAATAGACGTGAGCGATATATGGGGAATAGGAAGGGCATATACAAGGCTACTTAAAAGCAACGGCATATACTCTGCACTCGAGCTAAAAAATACGGCCGACACCTTCATCAGGAAACGCATGACCGTTGTCGGATACAGAACAGCACTTGAGTTAAGGGGCACTTCCTGCATAGAGATAGAAGATGTAGAACCTGAAAAAAAGGAAATACTCCGCTCAAGAAGCTTTGGCCACGACGTGTTTGAACTGGACGAACTAAGGGAAGCCATTTCCATGCACGCAAGCAGAGCCGGGGAAAAACTGCGGCAGCAAAACAGCGTCGCGAGGTATATATCGGTATTCCTGAAAACCAATAAATACAAGGACGGCCCTCAGTACAATAATTCTATGGGCACCTACCTTCCGGAGCCCACAAGTTATACACCTGATTTTATAAGGACCGCCCATACTCTTTTGGATAATCTTTATAAACCCGGCTACAGGTATAAAAAAGCCGGGGTCATGATTGCAGAGATATGCCCTGATAACGCAATCCAGCTAAACCTCTTTTACACAAGCAGAAACCTTGCAGAACATATGGAGATTATGGATGCACTGGATGAAATCAATATGACATGGGGAAGAGACACTATTAAATACGCAAGCTCCGGTATCAAAAAGCCATGGGCAATGAAACGGACAATGGTAAGCCCCAGGTATACTACAAACTGGAATGAACTGCCGGTGGCAAAAGCATCATAAAAGGAAAATATAAATGAAAAATTCTATCTGCATTCCACTACTTTTAATTGCACTATTCCTTGCAGGCTGCGGTACTGCATCTAAGGCATACAGGGTTATGGACCCTCGTGATATAAATAAGCAGAGCCTCAGTAAATCAAAAGCATACTATTCACCTAAATACAAAATTCCCTATGCCAAGACAAAAAGTGTAGACCATTCGGATGCTTTCTGGGGCCAGGTCATAGATGAAAAGTGGGCTTCGTATTCCAAATGTGTAAAAACAACATTAAAAAAAGATCCAAAACTAAGTAAAATCAAGAAAGTAAAAGTAGTAATACTTAAAGACTCAAAATTTGAATGCAAATACCACAGCGGCAGATGCAGCGGTGAATATGACTCTTCGCTGAACACAATATTTGTTTCCAAGAAGGATTTTGATAAGAAAACCCGACTCCCTCTCCTCAAACACGAATGGAGCCATGTTAACGGAATAATGAAATCCGGCCATGCAAACCATAAGCAGATTAAGGTCTGCACGAGGTATTAGAAATATTTAACTACTAAGACTCGGTACTTCTGCCAGACCCCGCGAACTATAGAATCCATTTGACTCAGGATGGGTATGCTGCAATAAACTTTCTATCCTTCTTAGAATCTGGCTGTTTGTACTGCTTTTATCAATAAACTCGTAATTTTTCATCTCTTCAAAACCTTTAATTTTAGCTTCGTTAATAAAACCAGTGAGCAAGAGTGCCGGTTTGGAATTAAGCCTGTTATTTGAGGATTTGAGTGTTGCAAACTTGTAAGACTCGGATCTCGGCATATCTGTATCAAATATCACAAGGTCTGGATCAAAGGAATCTAATCTTTCTGAAAAATCTTCCACATTAACCGAAACCGCAATCTTGTACCCTTTAAGTCCAAGAAAATCTGTGTAGAAATCTGCAATTGAATCCACGTTGTCTATTAAAAATATCTTCTTCATTTTTTAATCCAATAAATACCTACAGTTAATAACCTGTAACAGTAATTTATTGTTACAATTTTTATGCCAAAAGGGGATTTTTTATGGAATAAATGAATAAAGGTTCAAGATTTAGAGGATTTTGCGGGTTATTTGCAGTAATCAGATCTTTTCTACATCGTATCTGATTTCAGTTGGGGCTGAAGCTGTCTTGATTTCCGGTTCAATATCATCACTTAACAGGTGTTCAACCTTTTTTAGAAGATCTACCGGGTGTGTGGTCTTTTCCACGTAATCATTAGCACCAAGTTCCAGACACTCTTTTATATACACATATTCAGACACACCCGTAAGAATGATCACAGGTATATCTCTTAATTTCATGTTCTTTTTTATAATTCTGAGGAATTCAGGGCCATCCATTACCGGCATCTTTATATCCAAGATAATCAACTCCGGCATAAAAGAATCCAGCTTTGCAAATCCGTCTTTACCATTCTCTGCAGTTTCAACCTGGTACTTACTCATGGAAAGGAATTCTGAATAAAGTTTCCGAAGGAACTCTTCGTTTTCTATTAATAGTATCTTTGACATATTTTCTGCTTTTAAATTTTTCATAATTATTATCGCAATAATAGTGCCAAAAACCAGCCATTTAAGACAATTAAACCTAAGTGACATAAATTATTAGATTTTTTAAATTCTTAAACATAATATATATTATTTTAACGGCAAAATATATAACAATATTTGTCAAAAACATAAATTATTGCTAAAAATTGTCAGAATTCTATTATGGTTGAGAAAATATATAGCTGAAGTAATAAATTAAGTGTTAGTATAGTATGTAATACTTTAGGGTGTTTAGAAGATATCTTTAAAAAACAATATTAACTACTTTTCATTCTTCACAATGGCCAGAGTATATTTATCAAGGTCAATGAATTTTTTGGATACATTTACAACATCCTGTTCAGTAACAGCAAATATTTTATCCGAATAGGTTTTGTAATCATCCCATCCAAGTCCATACAGTTCATCAAATGCAATCTTGGCCGCCTGTGCAGTATTCTGCTGCAAACCTATCTCGAAGTTGCCTACAAGATAGTTTTTAGCCCTGTTAAGTTCATCTTTGGTGATTCCATTATCCAGGAGTTTTGTTATTTCATTTTTTATTCCTTCTATTGCCTCTGTTTCCTTATCCGGGGCAGTACCTATATAAATACCAAAAAAGCCATGTTCTATTCCGGGGGATAAAAATGATGTAACTGTATAAGCAAGGCTTTTCTTATCCCGAAGCTCAAGAAACAGTCTTCCGCCTTGTCCTGCCAGGATGGTATTTAATACTTCAAAGGCGTAGTAATTCTTGTCATATAATGTGGGGCCCTGGAAACCAAGAATAATATGTGTCTGGTTTTTATCTTTTTCAAATATCACTTCCTCTCTAATTTTGTCGGGCCTGGATTCACTTTTTAATTTTAACTCTACAAAATCTGATTTTTTGAGGTTGCCAAACTGTTTTTCAAGTATTTCGAGTACCTGAACCGTATTTATATCACCAACAACAGATATAACCATGTTGCGTGGATCAACAATTTTTTTGTAATAACCTGTAAGGTCCTTTTTCCTGAAGTTTTGAACATTTTGCTCTGACCCAAGGGTATTATATTTATAGGGGTGTACATTATAAAGGGTATTAAGAAACAGGTTAATATTCTTTCTAAGAAGATTGTCGTTTTCTTTGTTTATGTCCGAAAGGACTTCCCTTCTTGCCCTTTCAATTTCTTCATCCGGGAATACGGGGTTTAATATTACATCAGCAAAGATATCCATTGCCGGTTCAATATTTTCACTCAGTGCTTCTACAGTAACACCCAGGCTGTTTCTACCGGAAAAACCATCTATTTCACCCGCTATAGATTCAATCTCTACAGCAATCTCTTCTGAACTGCGGTTACTGGTCCCGCGGGTAAACATCTGTGAAAGAAAGTTGGACATACCATTTGTTGTATCATCCTCGTATCTAACACCACCCAGGAACACTGCCCTTGCAGCAAATAAAGGAACAGAATGATTTTCCTTTACAATTACCCTTATGCCATTTTTTAATACGGTCTTTGTGACATCACTATTAGTTTTCTTTGCTTTTTTAGTAAACTCTTTATCTACGGCTTTGGATTCATTTATAATTATTTTTTTCAGTCCGGCAGCAGTTACCGATTTCTGATCACTGGGGACTAATACACCGGCAGTGATATTGCTGTCTACAAAATACGTATTTGCAATGTTCATGATATCTTCTGCCGTGACACTTTTAATCCTCTGAAGATATTCCTCTTCGTACCTGAAATCATCAGTTTCAACTTCAAAGAATCCGAGTTTCTGTGCCTGGCCCTGCATTGTTTCTTTTGAATAAACTGCATCGCTTTCAATATTTATAATTGCCTTGTTGATCTCTTCCTTACTTACCGGTTTATATTTAAGTTCATAAATCTGCTTGATTATTTCTTTATAAGCTGCATCCACATTATCCGGCGGCAATGTGCCACCTACAGCAAAAAGCCCATCGTATTTTGGTGTAAAAGCATAGGAGTAAATAGAATTAACAAGGCCGCTTTCTTCCTTAACCTTTCTATAAAGCCTTGAACTCTCACCACTGCCGAGAATACTCGAAAGGACATCGATTGCCGGGGTGTCCTCACTCCTTGCATCAGTAACATGAAAGGCCATTGTAAAATAAGCCTCGTTAACCTTTTTATCAATTACGAATGTTTTTATTTTTTTCTGTTCGGGTTCACTTGGAAGCACACATTCTTCTATCTCTCTTCGTTCCAGTTTTCCGAATGTTTTGTTGATCTGTGGAATAAGCTTCTTGGTTTCAAAATCTCCAACAATAACCAGTACCATGTTCTGTGGTGTGTACCACTTATTATAAAAGTTGAGAATTTTTTCACGGGTAAATGATTTAACACTTTCGTCAGTACCAATTACAGGCCTTTTATATGAATGTACATCATACGCAGTGGCAAACATCTTTTGGCTAAGTACCCTTGAAGGACTGTCCTCGCCCCTTCTAATTTCTTCCAGGACTACTTCCAGTTCTTTTTCGAGTTCCGCAGGGTCAAAGGTAGAGTTCTGCATAGCATCTGCAAGTATATCGAGTGCCGTATTTAAAAATCTGCTTGCACTTACAACAAAATAAACGGTCTCATCAAAAGAAGTAAATGCATTAATATCACCGCCGCCTGCTTCAATAGTCCTTGCAATCTCACCAACTGCCCTTTTCTTCGTACCTTTAAAAAGCATATGTTCATGAACATGGGCAAGCCCGTATTCCCCTTCCAGTTCGCATGCGCTTCCTGTCTTAACCCATACGTTTATTGCGGTAACCGGCGAAGAATTGTTCTGGTCAAGTATCACGGTTAGGCCGTTATCCAGTACAAATTTATTTATTCCCTGCTTTGTAGTTACAGTTTGAGTGGCCATTGAAATCTCCATGTTATTTAATAAGAAAGAAAAAGATAGAGCGAGTATAAAAAACCATTTTTTATTCATAGAAAATCAGACTTCCTAAAATTTATTTATTTTTGAGGAGTTACAAAATCCGAAGTGCTTTTACTGACAGACTTTTTGTTTTTAAACTGCCTGACAGTATATGTAACTAACCCGAGTATGAAATATATATATACGATAAGTGTTACCATTATGGATGGGTTGGTAATTATTGCTGAAATTAGTATCGCGGCAATAACCAGGATATTAAACTGGCCCCTTCTGGTAAGATTGGAAAATTTATTATATGGAATATCACTTACCATAATAATTCCAATAAAAGGTGAAACAAACAGATAGAACCATACTATCTCTATCGTTGGGACAATATTAAATTCGGACAGAAGCATAACGGGTGCAAACAGCATTCCTGCCGCCATGGGGCTTGGAAGTCCCGTAAAATTATACTTTTCAACATCTTCTGCCTGTATATTAAACCTTGCAAGCCTCAGTGCTACGCATACTATATAAAAGAGAAGTGCCATAAGCCCGAGTTTTCCTGCATCCATTAGTGCCCATACATAAATCAAAACACCTGGTGCAACACCAAAAGAGACCAGGTCCGATAGTGAATCATAAGATATTCCAAACCTGCTTTCAGATCCTAGTGCCCTTGCTACCCTGCCGTCAAGCATATCAAGTATAATTGCAAAACCTATTAAAGCTGCCGCCCACCAAAACTTGGCATTAATTTCCTCAACTGGTGCATTGGGCAACACTTTTAATGACAAAATGTTTAAGGATTTCATTATCGAAGCAAGCCCAAGCGTAAGGGCTCCGGTTGTAATAATATTTGGTAAAAGAGGTATTAACACCTCTTTCTTTATGGAATCCCTTCTTAGTTTTTTTCTATTAACCATGCAAGAATTGTCTCCCCTGCTTTTACTTTATCCCCAATATCTATTTCAAGTACTGATTTTTCAGGCAAATAAAGATCCATCCTGGATCCGAATTTAATTATTCCGAATCTTTCTCCCTGAGTATAGTAATCACCTACATCTGCTTTTGATACTATTCTTCTTGCCAGAAATCCGGCAACCTGTGAGAAAAGAAGTTTAACACCTGAATCCATTTGCACAAAAGTAGTTAGCTTTTCGTTCTCTTCACTACCATCAGCATCATATGCTAAATTAAACTTCCCTGGTTGATATTTTGTTGCTAATACTTTAGCAGAAACCGGGAACCTGTTAACATGGCAATTGAGTACAGATAAAAATATACTGACTTTTATACAGTTTTTATTTAAGAATTCTGTCTCTTTAATATTCTTGATACTCATGATCTTTCCGTCAGCCGGAGAAATAACAGCATCGGGATCAGTTGTAATATTCCTTTCCGGGTCACGGAAAAAAAACAACAGGCATACAGTAAGAATCAGGACAATTATAGAGAGCGTGGAAAATCCAATAAGCGCTAATAACCATCCGAGAGCAGCCGATAAAATAATTAAAGACAGGCCCTCGGGTGATATCTTAGCAATGTTTTTTAACATTAGTTTTTAGCTTTATCTACCAGCTTTTTCTTAAAAAGTGAGCTCATCATACCGCGAAGCTTACTACCTACTTCTTCGATCGGATGTTCCTGGCCTCTTTTAAGCAGTGCGTTGTAAACAGGCCTTCCTGCACTGTTTTCGAGTATCCATTCCGTTGCAAATACCCCGGTCTGGATCTCATCAATAATCTTTTTCATTTCCTGCTTAACAGAATCATTTACAATCCTAGGGCCCCGGGTGAGGTCTCCGTACTCTGCTGTATCGCTGATCGAATATCTCATATTTGTAATACCACCTTCGTAAATGAGATCAACAATCAGTTTTACTTCGTGGCAGCATTCAAAATAAGCCATCTCTGGCGGATACCCGGCTTCTACAAGTGTTTCAAACCCGGCCTGAATAAGTGCTGTTACACCGCCGCACAGTACTGCCTGCTCACCAAAAAGATCTGTTTCAGTTTCATCTTTAAATGTTGTTTCTATAACCCCCGCCTTGGCACATCCTATAGCTCCGGCATAAGCTAGAGCAAGGTCTTTTGCATTACCTGTAGGGTTCTGGTGAATGGCCACAAGACCCGGAACTCCGGCTCCATCTATATACTGGTCCCTTACCGTGTGTCCGGGTGCCTTTGGTGCAACCATAAACACATCAATGTTCGCAGGTGGTTTGATCTGTCCGTAGTGGATGTTAAAACCATGACTGAACATAATCGCGTTTCCGGCAGAAAGATTTTTTTCAATATGTTCATGATATATTGCGGCCTGATAAGTATCGGGGGCAAGTATAACTACTATGTCCGCGGCTTTAACTGCATCAGGAACTGTACTTACTTTAAATTTTGCCTGCTTGGCTTTTTTCCAGTTTGGACTGTCCTTGATATCCGCTACCGTGACGTTGAGTCCACTGTCCCTTAAGTTCTGGGCATGAGCATGCCCCTGGCTTCCATAACCGATAATAGCAATTTTTTTCTTCTTGATCTTGGATATTTTCACATCCTTATCATAATAAACCTTCATAAAAAACCTCCTTATTTGGCTTTAATTTTATTTTCTCTGGTCATAGCAACAGTACCGGTCCTTGCTATCTCTTTAATACCGAATGATTTCAGCAGTTCTATAAAACCGCCTACTTTTTCAATATCACCTGTTATCTCAATTGTGTAACTCTTAAGGCTGGTATCAACTACCTTGGCACGAAATATATCTACAATACGTAGTATCTCGGCCCTGTTTTTATCTGTAGTTTTAATCTTGATCAGTGCCATCTCTCTTTCTACCCTGTTTGCATCTGAGAGGTCAGTCACCCTGATCACGTTTACCATATTATTAAAACGTTTGATTATCTGCTGAATTACAAAGTCGTCCCCGGTAGTTACTAATGTGATTCTTGAAGTTTCAGGATCTTCGGTAGGAGCGACGTTAAGACTCTCAATATTAAAACCACGTGCACTGAAGAGCCCTGCGATTCTGGAAAGTACTCCCGATTCATTATCAACGAATATCGATATAGTATGTCTCAATTAATTATTTTCCTCCGTATCTTTTAGAACAGATATAAAAAAATTTATCAGGTAACGTCTACCGGCTGCATAATCATGTCGTTCATAGCACCGCCAGGTGTAATCATCGGATAAACCATCTCTTCAGGGTCAGTAACAATCTCCATAAGCACAACACCCTCTGTATTTAGCCCCTCTTTAAGTGTAGCTTCTACCTGCTCGGGTTTTGTTGCTCTAAGTCCTTTTGCTCCAAAACATTCTGCCAGCATCTTAAAATCTGGAAGAACGTCAAATTTGGATGAAGCATAATTGCTGTCAAAGAACATTGTCTGCCACTGCCTTACCATTCCGTGGTGATTATTGTTAAGTAGTACAATCTTTAAATCCATTCTGTTTTCAACGGCAGTTGCAAGCTCCTGGAAATTCATCTGAAAACTTCCATCGCCGCAAACTGCAATAACCTGTTTGTCAGGTGCTGCAAATTTTGCTCCCATGGCTGCCGGAAACCCAAAGCCCATCGTTCCAAGACCGCCTGAGTTAATCCATTGCCTTGGATGCTTAAATTTGTAAAACTGTGCAAGCCACATCTGGTGCTGGCCTACATCAGAACATATAATTGCTTCGGCGTTAGTCATCTTTGAAAGTGTATCAATAGTACAGGTCGTTGAGATCTTGTTCTTTTTATGTTTATTAGGAAGAAGCGGGTGTTTAGCCTGCCACTCCTTGATCTCTGAAAGCCACGGCTTTCTGTCATGTTTAAGCTTAGCAGGCAATGCAGCCATTAACTGGTTAAGTACTTCTTTTGCATCGCCTATTATATCGCAATGTACGGTAATATTTTTATCTATTGTAGCAGGGTCAATATCAATGTGAATGATATTTGCGTTTGGTGCAAACTCGTCAAATTTACCGCCTGTTGCACGGTCATCAAATCTTGCACCTATAGCAATAACGAGGTCTGATTCATGAACGGTCATATTAGCCGCATAAGAACCATGCATACCCAGGAAGTTAACATAAAGAGGGTCAGAAGGATCAACTGCACCCAGTCCCATCAATGTGGAACATACAGGTATCTGAAATCTTTTAATAAATTTTCTTAGTTCCTTATGGGCATTTGAACAAACAACGCCGCCTCCGCAAAAGACCATAGGCTTTTTGGCCTTCTGAATCATGCTTACAGCTTTCTTTATTTTTGCCGCATCACCTTTAATCTTGGGTTTATAACCCCTTATGTTTATATTTTTTGGAATATTAAAAGTATCTTCACCTATTAATACGTCCTTGGGCATATCTACCAGCACTGGACTAGGCCTTCCCGTTGTAGCAATGTGGAATGCTTCGAGCATTGTTTTTGGTAGATCTGCAGTCTTTCTTACAAGGAAGTTATGTTTTGTGCATGGCATTGTAATACCTATATGGTCAGCTTCCTGGAAAGCATCGCTACCCAGGTACTGTGTGGGAACCTGGCCCGTAAATATAACAACAGGTGATGAATCCATCTGGGCAGTTGCAATCCCGGTAACGGTATTAGTAGCAGCAGGGCCTGATGTACAAAGTACAACTCCGGGTTTGCCGGACACTCTTGCATAACCGTCCGCCATATGAGTAGCAGCCTGTTCATGTCTGGCAAGAACGTGTGTAAGCCTGTCTTCGTACTGCCTCATAACATCATAGACTTTTAAGACGTAGCCGCCTGGTAGTCCAAAGACCACATCAACACCCTCGTGAATGAGTGTTTCAAAAAACATTTCAGCGCCTAACATCTTAGCCATTATGAATCTCCCAAAAATCTATGATTTTGCTGCTTTTGCGGCAACAATTATTTTAATTCAAAACGTTATATCATATATATATTATTAAATTTTTCAATCAACATTTAATATTTGTAAAAATATCACCCAAAGGATCTATTCAACATCAGTTTTTCTTAGATAATTGGGAACCAGTCCCATTACATCATCTGAATATCCATCGCGTAATTTAACCGACCCAAGCAGGGCGCAGTTAGAAGAGCGAATAATATTAAAATTATCTGAAACCATCAAAGCATTATTACTGCTTAATAACTCTTCCTTATATATAACTGAACCATCACCTACAAAAACAGTGGGTTCATTAATATCACTTAGAAGAGATTCGATGGATTCTACCTTTTCATCACGTTTAATGGTTAAGACATCATTACTGTATTTATAAACTGCTGAATAAACCTCATCTCTCTTTGCATCAAGCAAAGTGCAAATACTCTTTTCGGTGCGGGGTATATTCATTGCCAGTACCTCCAGTGAAGAAATACCGACAATCTTTATTTTCATTGAATAGGCAAGGCTCTTTGCAATGGTGACACCTACCCTGACAGAAGTAAATGAACCGGGACCTATTGAAACTGCAACAGCCTCAATATCATTTTTTTCGACATTCAGAGTATCAAGCAGCCATTCAAGTGATGATACAACATTCTCCGAATGCCTCGGCCCGACATTAAAAAGACACTCACCTAGTATCTTGTTTTCATTAATTAAAGACACACTCCCCGATTGGGAAGTAGTGTCCAGTCCAATTATTAGCATATGTGTTGGGGTTCAGACAGATAATCTAATTGGTTCTTTGCTCATATTCATTCATATCAAGTGTAACAGAACCAGTAGTGATACCCTGTACCCTGAGAGCAAGATCGTCTTTATTTGTAGCCTGCCTCATTGCTTCATCGTAGGTAATCATTCCTTTTCCATATAGTTCAAACAAACACTGGTCAAATGTCTGCATACCGTAATGAAGGTTACCTTCGGCAATGGCCTGCGTAATTTCTTTTGTTCTTTCCGGTGTAGCAATAAGGTCTCTTACCCTAGATGTTCCAAGCAGGACTTCAACCGCCGGTACCCTTCCCTCTATGTCGGCTCTCGGCATAAGTCTTTGCGAAAGTATTGCCTTTAAGACCTGCGCAAGCTGGTAACGGACCTGGTTATGCTGGTGAACAGGAAACACAGTTAAAATACGGTTAATAGTTTCCTGCGCATCAAGTGTATGAAGTGTAGTGAAAACAAGATGCCCGGTTTCAGCAGCGGACATACAGATTTCCATAGTTTCAAGATCTCTCATCTCACCTACAAGTATTACATCAGGGTCTTCCCTGAGTGATGCCCTTAATGCATTTTTAAAATTCCTTGTATCAATACCAATTTCTCTTTGATTTATATAACTTAGTTTGTCGTTTTGTGTATATTCGATCGGGTCTTCAATTGTAATAATATGTCTTGCTTTAGTGCTGTTAATATAATCCACAATCGATGCAAGAGTTGTAGATTTTCCACTACCGGTTGTTCCAGTAACAATTACAAGTCCCCTTTCCTCTTCTGCTATTGATTTCACTACACCCGGAAGGTTAAGAGCGTCAAATCCAAGAATTTCATAAGGGATGGCTCTGATAGCGATAGACAGTGTCCCGCGCTGCTGAAAGATATTGACCCTGAAACGTGAAAGTCCTGAAATGCTGTAAGCCAAATCCATTTCGAGGTTTTCTTCAAACTTTTGAGTCTGCCATTCATTCATAATTGAATAGGCAATTTCCCTGTTGTTTTCCTCTGTAATTGTGGGAGATTCTTTCAGTTGTACAAGTTTACCGTTAATTCTGAATACCGGTGTCCTGTTTACTTTCAGATGTATATCTGATGCACCCAGCCTTATTGCAGCTTTTAATAACTCATCAAGATTTATCTTGTCCTTGCTCATTTTCGTTTTCCCCTTCCTGTTTCCCTTTATTCAGAATACCACTTTCTTCTAAAATCTTGGAAACAATTTCATTCCTTATATCAGGATTTTCAATCAAGAAGTTTTTTGAGTTATCCCTGCCCTGTCCAAGTCTTTCTTCTCCATATGAGAACCAGGTCCCGCTTCTTGACAATATATTATATTTTAACCCCAAATCTACTATTTCACCTAGTCTTGATATTCCTTTTCCAAAAATAATGTCAACCTCTGCTTCTCTGAATGGCGGGGCAACCTTATTTTTTACCATTCTTACCCTTGTTCTGTTACCTATAACTTCTTCACCATTTTTAACAGAACCTATTCTCCTTATGTCCATTCTTACTGAGCAATAGAACTTAAGAGCAGTACCACCTGTAGTAGTTTCGGGGTTCATATACGAAGGAACACCTATCTTCATACGCGTCTGGTTAATAAAGAAAACAATTGTATTGGATCTGCTGACAGAGGCCGTTAATTTTCTAAGTGCCTGTGACATAAGCCTTGCTTGGAGGCCTACATGGGTATCACCCATCTCACCCTCAATTTCTGCGCGCGGGGTCAATGCTGCCACTGAATCAAGCACTACAATATCCACTGCACCACTTCTGACCAGGGTGTCTATAATTTCTAGTGCCTGTTCTCCAAAATCCGGCTGTGATATTAAGAGGTTATCAGTATCTACACCAAGTGCTTTTGCATAAACAGGGTCCAGTGCATGTTCAGCATCCACAAATGCAGCAATACCCCCTGCTTTCTGGCACTCGGCTACAGCATGAAGGGCAATTGTCGTTTTACCCGAGGATTCCGGTCCGTATACTTCTACAATCCTTCCCCGCGGCAACCCTCCGACACCAAGGGCAATATCCATTGTAAGTGATCCTGTTGATACTACTTCAAGGCTTGGTATGGAACTGTCATCACCCAGCCTCATAATGGAGCCTTTTCCAAACTGCTTTTCAATGGAAGAGATGGCAAGTTCTATTGACTTGTCTTTCTCATCCTTTTTCTTAGTGTCTGTATTTTTTGCAGTGCTTTCTTTAGCCATAACTACCTCTCAATTTATGTGATTATTTATTATCAGATTTCTTATTATGTCCAGGGCATACTCGGCAGATGCCAGTTTTATGTCCTTTCTCGTTCCATGAAAACTGTATCTGTAAGAATATACATGATTCATGTAATCGACACCAATGTATACGGTACCAACAGGTTTTTCTTCACTACCTCCCCCGGGCCCGGCTATACCGGAAATACCAACGCCTATATCCGATGAACTTACTTCTCTTATACCACTTGCCATTTGACGGACAACTTCATCACTTACAGCCCCTACCGTATCAAACAAACTCTTATCAACACCCAATAGTTCTGTTTTAGATTCGTTGCTGTATGAAATAACACCACGAAGAAAATATTCAGAACTGCCCGGAATATCTGTAAACATATTACTCAGGAGACCACCTGTACAGGACTCTGCTGTTGAAACAGTCAGGTTTGTTTCCAAAAGCATATCAGCCACAACCTTTTCAATTGATTCATCAAGGTCAGTAAATATATAGTTTCCAAGCTGCTGATAAATTGCATCTGTATGCTTTTTTATAATACTTTTTGCCTTATCCAGTGAACCGCTTCTAACTACAAGTATTAAATGTATTTCAGGGTATTTAATCCGGTAACTAAAATCAGCATTAGCAAATTTAAGGCTCTTTAACTTTACTGCAACTTCAGATTCACCAAGGCCGATTGTTTTAATAACTTTTTGTAAAATATAGTTATCAGGCCTGGTGGCTCTTAAAACATCGGGCAGGACAAAATCATCTATCATGGATTTAAATTCCCTGGGGACGCCGGGAAGAAAGTAAAAATTACAGCCATTATAGACATTCTTAAAACCATTTGAAGTGCCTGTTTTGTTTTTTATAATTTCCGAGCCGGCTGGGAACATGGCCTGTTTTTTATGGACCTCGAGGACTGCCCTTCCCCTTTGTCTGAGTTTCTCTTCTAATTCGGAATAACTATTTTCATCAAATGTTAATTCTACACCAAAAAAATCAGAAGCAGCTTTTGCAGTAAGGTCATCCCCGGTTGGGCCGAGGCCGCCTGTTACTATAACAAAAGAGGATCTTCCCGATGCATTTATGAATGCAGAAGACAAATCATCTTCATCGTCACCAACTGAGACGTGATAAGATGGTATTAAGCCGTTTGATGAAAACTTTTCTGCGGCCCAGCTAAAATTTGAATCAATAGTTAACCCGGACAATATCTCATTTCCAGTTGTAATAAATTCAAGCTTTTTCATTATACCATCATTAGTTAATTATTACATTACTTATTATAATAAGGAGGACGTTTGACCATACCCCCGCGGCAACATCATCCATTACAATACCATAACCACCGTGCAGTTTTTCAAGCCTCCTGCAGGGAAATGGTTTTAAGATATCAAGGGCCCTGAAAATAAAAAATCCGAGGGCAATATTTAAAATAGTCGGGGTAATAAATGCCATTGTAACAAGGAATCCAACCACTTCATCTATAACCACCTCACCAGGGTCTTCTTTTTTATATATTTTTTCTGCTTTTGAGCTCACCACAATTGCCAGTGCAGTTAACAAGAGTAAAAAAATGATGTACTGCATTCCGTTCAGGTATGTAACCATCAGGTAATAAAGTGGTATAGCACCTAGTGTTCCAGCGGTCCCGGGAGCTATTGGGAAATGACCTAGAAAAAAGAAACTGGATATTATAGTGTTTAATCTATTGTTCAATTTGATTAAATTAAATCATAGAGTTTATGAAGGGTACTTTCTATCAACGTTTTTTATGGATAAATTATCAAAGACAGAACTTTCATAAACATTATATTGACTCATTTTAAATGCAAGTTTATTCTCTAAGAACCTAAATGGCAAAAATAATTTGTGTTGTTAATCAAAAAGGCGGAGTAGGTAAAACCACAACGACTGTGAATCTTGCAGCATCACTCGCAGTTGCAAACAGGAAAACCCTTGTTGTCGACTTCGATCCCCAGGGAAATGCCTCAAGCGGGCTGGGTATTGAAAAGGAGAACGAAGACCTTAATATTTACCATGCCCTTATAGGCGAAACTGAAATTGATAAAACAATAAAGCCGGTTCATGAAGATAATTTAAAAGGGTTTTTAGATATTTCCCCATCTGATAGTGACCTTACTGGCGCAGAGATAGAACTCCTGCAGCTTGAAGAAAGAGAAACCCGCCTAAAAGACGCCCTTTCGGAAATTAATCATAAATATGACTATATTTTAATCGACTGCCCGCCTTCACTCAGCATATTAACAGTAAATGCACTAACCGCAGCAGACTCGGTACTCGTACCAATACAGTGTGAATACTATGCCCTTGAAGGGCTTGGGCAGCTGCAAAGGACCCTTTCACTCATCAGGCAGAGGTTAAACCCCGGACTTGAGGTCGAGGGATATCTGCTTACAATGTTTGACACAAGAAACAACATTTGCCACTCGGTAGCAAATGAAATAAAAAAATATTTTGAAGAAAAAGTTTTTGAAACAGTAATTACAAGAAATGTAAAATTAGCGGAAGCCCCGAGTTTTGGAAAACCGTTAATAATTTACGATGTAAAATCCAGTGGTGCTGACAACTACCTGACATTAGCAAAAGAAATTTTATCCCGTAACGGAGGTCCTTCGGTTTGAAAAAGTCCAGACTGGGTAAAGGCCTTGATGCTTTAATACCATCGGAAAAGAAAGAGGAAAGCTCCACAAACCTTCTTCCGATAGACAGGATAAAACCCAACAAGTCCCAGCCAAGAAAGAATTTTGAAGATTCAGCAATAAAAGAACTTGCCTCATCAATCAGGGAAAAGGGAGTTATCCAGCCACTAACCGTTAGAAAAACGGGTAGTGATTTTGAGATTATTGCCGGTGAGCGGAGATGGCGGGCTTCAAAGCTTGCCGGGATTAAAAACCTACCTGTTGTAATTATTGAGGCAGATGACAACGAAGTCCTGGAACTTGCATTAATTGAGAATTTACAAAGAGAAGACCTAAACCCGATTGAAGAAGCAGAAGCTTATCAGAAATTAGTGGATGAATTTAATCTTACCCATGAAGAAATATCCAAAAAAATAGGAAAAAACAGGTCCACCATCACAAACCAGCTGAGGCTCTTGAAATTAACAAGAAGGGCAAAGGAAGCCCTTGTAGACGGGTTAATAACAGCCGGGCACGCAAGGGCGCTTATCACAGTTGAAAATGAGAACCTGCTTGATGAATACCTTGATATCATAGTTGCAAACAGTCTTTCGGTAAGGCAGACGGAAAAACTCGTAAAGCCGGGTCCTGCATTAAAAACAGGGATCAAAAAAAACCTTGCTGACAACACAAATAAGAAATACCTTGAGGCAATTGCGGAAGATCTTAAGAAAAGCCTTGGCACAAAAGTCAAAATAAACGGACTGTCCGGTAAAGGTAAGATCGAGATAGAATACTACTCCGATGAAGAGCTTGAAAGGTTAATTGGAATACTAAAATCAAACAGGTAATATCATCTCACATCCAAAGATTTTCCACTATCTATGAATAAATATTTTGTAAAAATTGAAGTAAAACTAAAACCTCTTGTACTTGACCCACAGGGTAAGGCTGTATCCTCTGCACTTCATAATCTTGGATACGAAGAGGTCAAAAACACACGTATTGGCAAACTGATTGAACTTAACATTGAAGAAGAGACCGAGGAAAAAGTAAGGGCATCAGTGACTAAAATGTGCAACAAGCTTTTGGCAAATACAGTTATTGAAGACTTCTCCATCCATATTTCAGAGGATAATAATGCCTAAATTTGGGGTAATTGTTTTTCCCGGTTCCAACTGCGACTACGACTGCTACAATGCACTGAAGAACATACTGTCTTATGACTGTGAATATGTATGGCACGAAGAACAGGACCTGACAGATTTTGACTGCATGGTGATACCCGGTGGTTTTTCCTATGGTGACTACCTCAGAACGGGTTCAATTGCCAGGTTCTCTCCGGTAATGGAATCGGTTGTATCTTTTGCAGACAGCGGAAAACCTGTAATAGGTATATGCAACGGGTTTCAGATACTTGTAGAATCCGGCATTCTGCCTGGTGCATTCCTTAAAAACAATTCTCTGAAATTTGTCTGCAAATGGACACATTTAACTATTGAAAACAGCAATACCCCTTTCACCTGCTCAATTAAACCCGGTGAAGTATTAAAAATACCGGTAGCCCACGGGGAGGGTAATTATTTTATTGAAGATCATTCCCTTGAACCATTAATCAATGGCTCACAGGTAGTGTTCAGGTACTGCGATGAAAATGGGGAGCCAGACCCTTTATCAAACCCAAATGGTTCTGTCCACAATATTGCCGGCATCTGCAACCCTAAAGGCAATGTAATTGGAATGATGCCTCATCCCGAAAGGTCATGTGAAGATTTAATAGGCGGCACTGACGGAAGACGTATTTTTGAATCCGTTTTTTCCTGGATTGAATCCAAATAACTACGTTTGTTATCAACTGTTTACTGTGGTAACTTAATCCTTAAGTTTTGAACATGGAATAAAATAATTATGACTGAGTTAAAATCCGATAAATCTATTGATATTACTAAGGAAATTTGTCCCATGACATTTGTTAAAACCAAGCTTAAGCTTGAGACAATGACACCTGGGCAGGTTCTTGAAGTAACATTAAGAGAGGGTGAACCCCTTGCCAACCTTCCAAAGAGCGTTGAGCAGGAAGGCCATAAGATACTTGATATCCATAGAGAAGAACCTTATTACAAGATTCTAATTCAGCGTTCATGACCAAGATTTTCTAACTCGGTTAAAAAAGTGACAAAAACCAAGAATTTTAACAGTTTGCTTGAATTAATAGGCAACACACCTCTTATATCATTTAGTGATATTTATGATGATATAAGCCCTGGTGTTGAAATGTATGCAAAAGCGGAATGGTTTAATCCCGGCGGCTCGGTAAAAGACAGACCGGCATACAGAATGATTATGGACGGAATTGACTCCGGCCAGCTCACAAAAGATAAGATCATTATGGATTCTTCTTCCGGCAATACCGCTATTGCATATGCGATGATTGGTAAGACCCTGGGGTACAAAGTGGAACTTGTTACACCGGCTAATATTAATTTTGAAAGAAAAAAGGTCCTTGAGGCTTACGGCGCCAGTGTAATAAATTCGGACCCGCTTGAAGGATCGGACGGTGCAATACTACTTGCCCGTAAACTAAAGAAAGAAAACTCAAAAAAATATTTCATGCCGGACCAGTACAACAACCCTTCTAATCCACTTGCACATTATCAAACAACTGCTCCCGAGATATGGGAACAAACAGATAAAAGAATTACACATTTTATAGCCGGTATGGGTACAAGTGGCACAGTAATGGGTACCGGAGCAAGATTAAAAGAATTTAACAAAGATATAAAAGTACTTGCCATGCAGCCTGCAGAATCTCTTCACGGACTGGAGGGGCTTAAGCATATGCCTTCATCAATACAGCCGGACATCTTCAAGGAGTCTTTCCCGGATGAAATCATAGGTATTGGCACAGAAGAATCTTACGATATGATGAAATACGTTATGGATAAAAAAGGATTATTTGTAGGGCATTCTGGCGGTGCGGCAATTCAGGCAGTCTACGAGTTAGCAAAAACACTTGATTACGGCGTAATTGTCACTGTCCTCCCCGACAGCGGATTCAGATACTTAAGCGAGGGAATATGGTGGTAACAATAAAAAAAGAAGCATACGAAGGGATGATAAAACACTGTGAATCTGGATACCCATATGAAGTATGCGGCGTAATGATCGGCAATGGGGAAGAAATGACCCATTACAAAGAGTGTAAAAATCTTATTGCAGAAGACACTGTCGACACAGAATTTAAAAACACAAACAAACTTGATAAAGACAGGCTTCGCGACAGGTTTGAACTTGATCCCAAATCCTATATGGAAGCGGATGAATGGGCAAGATCAGAGGGGCTTGAGATATTGGGTATTTACCATTCACATCCCGACCACCCTTCCAGGCCATCGGAAACTGACAGGCAGGTTGCTTCGCCTTTTTGGGGATACATTATTTTTTCTATAAATCAGGGCAAGTTCAATGATGCAAGGATATGGTATATAAATGAAGATGATTACCAGTTTGAACAAAAAGAGTTTCAGGTAACAGATTAGTTTATATTTCTATGCTTGACTTTGGATATCACTTAAACATACTAGAGGATTTTATTCGGCAGGATCAAATTTTATGGTGAACAAATGGAACTGAGCAGTTTATTATCAAGTACTTTATCTATCATTCCCGAGCTGGTATTAGTTGTAACTGCACTGGCTATTATTCTTATCGGAACAATAAAAAAAGATAACATCAGCACATATAATTTTTTCATTTCTGTTCTATGTGTCTGCCTTGTATTTGTACTTAATTTATGCCGCTTTTCCGACCCGGCAACTGCTTTTTCAGGGGCACTTTCGCTGGACACTTTTTCTGCCTATTTCAACTCTATTTTCCTGATCGGTGCATTTTTCACGATACTCCTGTCAAAGGAATACATGGAGCAGAATGAGAACATAAGCGAATACCTTGCACTAATACTGCTTTCAACCTGCGGGATGATGTTTATCGCTTCGGCAAAAGAGTTTATGTCACTCTTTATCGGTTTTGAGATAATGTCCATAGCTGTATATGTACTTAGCGGTTTCAATAAAAAATCTATTAAATCCACTGAATCCGGCATAAAATACCTGGTACTTGGAGGGTTTTCCTCGGCAATCCTACTATTTGGGATAGCGCTTCTTTACGGGGCAACCGGGTCTATATATTTTACCAAAATTATTTCGGCATTTGACTACAAAAGCATACTATACGTAACCGGTTCAATAATGGTCCTGGCCGGTTTTCTTTTTAAAATAGGTGCTGCTCCTCTTCATCAGTGGGTTCCGGATATTTACGAAGGCGCCCCTACTCCAATAACAGCATTCATGTCTGTAGCCGTAAAAGCAGCGGGTTTTGCAGTATTGCTGAGGGTACTGTTTGAGGGAGTAAATATTACGCATCACGGTGTCAGTACCGCTCTACTGGTTGTATCCATACTGACCATGACAATCGGCAACATCTCTGCAATTATGCAAAAAAGTATAAAAAGGATGCTCGCTTACTCAAGTATTGCACACGCAGGTTATGCACTGATCGGTATACTTGCACAGCTTAACGGTGAGCCCAACGCACTCTCCGGAGTACTTTATTACTTATATGCTTACACTCTAATGAACATGGGTGCATTTGCTATACTTTGCTACCTTAGCAGGGAAAACAGCTCATTTAATGACTATGAACAGATATCAGGGCTTTGGCAAAGAAAACCATATACCTCTATTTGCCTTGCAATATTTATGTTTTCCCTGGCAGGAATTCCCCCTACAATAGGGTTTTTTGCTAAATACAGAATATTTCTTTCTGCAGTCGAGGCGCAGCTCTACCTCCTGGCTGTAATAGGTATTATTAACAGTGTAATTTCTGCTTATTACTACCTTAAAGTGCTAGTTTATGCATTTATGCACAAAGAAAAGCACACCTTTGAGCCTTATAAACCAATATCAGTAATGTCTATCGTTATATTATCCATTGGGACTTTGCTCTTTGGGCTGTTCCCGCTTTATTCAATTGAACTTGCTATAAAAGCTGCAAATACTTTTTGATTGTTTCCCTGTATATTTCTGAAACTTTGTAATTCTTATAGTATATTAATAAAAATATTTAAACCTTTAGTTTAACTATTTTTTATTGTATAATTAGTTCGTTAAGATGGCTAGAAGAAAAAAAATTGTGCATCAGGAAGATAACGACACCCTAACCAATGAGATAATTGCGGCAATTCTCTTCACAATTGGCCTGTTTTCCATTCTCAGTCTGATATATTTCAGCTCAAAATCCGGATTTGATGTTAAAAACACAATGGGTGAAATTGGTGTTTTTATATCGGGTATGCTTGGAAACTCATTTGGTGTAACGTCATTTTTTATTCCTGTAGTTATGTTTTATACCTCTTATATAGTTTTTACCAATAAACTTGGCTTAAAGCTTTACCGCAAGGCAGTATCCAGTTTTATATTCCTGTTTTCACTTACAACACTAATAGGGCTTTCATTTCAAAGCGGACTTATGGGGTACGATCCTTCGGCAGGCTGGATTGGTGTAGTCCTGTCTTCTTTTTCAAGGGACTTTTTCGCAGGATCGGTAGGTTCTTATATTATCGTAACAATAGTACTTCTTTTAAGTTTAATATTAATAACGGAAGTTAAAATAAATCAGGTATTCAGATTTCTAAAGTATTCATTAATTTACGGCCTTGAAATTACAAACACTGTTATTAAATCAGCTTATAATTTTATTAGAAACTCATCAATGCAATTAGTCGATCAATACAGGTACAGAAATAACCGAAAAACTCCAAAGACCGAAGAAGCAGTTGGAAAGGAGCCGGTAATATTTGAAGAAAAGCTTACCGTACCTCAGATGGAAACCGAGCTGGACCCGCTTGCACCCGAAATAGTGTTTGAAAATATCAATACACCAACATCCGAAGAAAAAAAGGTTATTAACCTTCCGCTAAAAAAAGATTTCAAACTACCTCCCGTTGATCTGCTGGACCCAAAAATAGACAATGGAATAAAGATAGATAAAGAGACCGTATACAGAAAAGCCCGCCTGATTGAAGATAAATTAAAAGATTTTGGTGTTTCCGGGAAAATTACAGAGATTCGCCCCGGGCCGGTTATTACGATGTTTGAATATAAACCAGCACCCGGGATCAAGATAAATAAAATTTCATCACTTGAAAATGACCTGGCTATGGGGCTTAGTGCACTGAGTATCAGAATAATTGCACCAATCCCTGGAAAAGATGTTATAGGGATTGAGGTACCGAATGAACATAGGGAAACAGTTGTTCTAAGAGAACTTATAGAACACCCTGATTTTATGGACAAAAATTCTGCCCTTTCACTGGCACTTGGAAAAGATATTGCCGGAAGACCTTTATTTACGGACCTTAGGCGTGCACCCCACCTCATGATTGCTGGTACTACAGGCTCAGGTAAAAGTGTGTTGTTAAATGCCATTCTAACAAGCCTTATTTACAAATCTACACCCAACGAACTTAAGTTTATTATGATTGACCCAAAGATGCTGGAACTTTCAATTTATGAAGACATTCCTCATCTGCTTCACCCCGTTGTTACTGAACCTGTTAAAGCGGCAGCAGCTCTAAAATGGGCCGTAGCTGAGATGGAATCAAGGTACCGACTCCTTTCGGAAGAAGGGGTCAGGGATATTGAGACACATAACAAGAATATTGAAATGGAAGATTCAGAGGACAAGTGGGAAAGATGGCTCCCGTACATTGTTATAGTCATAGACGAACTGGCAGACTTAATGATGGTTGCCCCAAGTGAGATCAAGGAATCAGTCACCAGGCTCTCCCAAAAAGCACGTGCTGCAGGTATTCACCTGATTGTGGCAACCCAGAGGCCATCAGCAGACATCGTTGCGGGATTACTTAAAGCGAATTTCCCCACAAGAATTTCTTTTCATGTTTCATCAAAAATAGATTCGAGGATTATCCTTGACACCGGCGGGGCCGAAAGTCTCCTCGGCAAGGGAGATATGCTGTTTCTTAAACCCGGTGCCTCTTCACTAATCAGGCTCCAGGGTGCTTTAATTTCTGATGAGGAAAGGGAACAGATTACAGAGTATTTGAAAACCCAGGGCAAACCTGATTATAACGAACATATTACATATGTAGAAGAAAGTGATGAAGCCGGAGAAATAGATGAAGATAAGGACGAACTGTATTATACTGCATTAAAGATAATTGCAGAGACCAAACATGCTTCTATTTCAATGCTGCAGAGAAGATTAAAAATAGGGTACAACAGGGCAGCAAATATAGTAGAGATAATGGAACGTGAAGGCGCAATCGGCCCCCAGGAATCAGCGGGAAGGCCAAGGGAAGTATATATTGATATAAACCAGATAAAGGAGAACAACAGTTGAGAAAATATATCTTACTGACAATAACACTAATACTACTATTCGGACAGTATGCTTACTCTGAACAGTCAACGCAGGTTGATTTCATTGTGGATAAACTTCAGAAAAAATATGAAGGTATTAATGATTTTCATGCTGATTTTGTGCAGGAAGCTGAAGTTAGGGCACTAAACAAAACACAGAAGGCCTTTGGTGAGGTTTGGTTTAAAAAACCAGGTAAAATGAGATGGAATTACTACAGCCCTACTAAGGACACCATAGTATCAAACGGCAATAATCTCTGGTATTACATAGAGCAGGAAAACCAGGTACTTGAGTCTAATTTAAAAGACTTAAACGGAGGTGATACTTCTTCCACAACCCTGCTTTCCGGACTTGGTAAAATAAAGGAACTGTTCAAAGTAAAACTTATTAACGACCCTGCTCTTCAGAGCAAGAACGGCTATCTTCTTGAATTAATTCCTATTGATGTTGAAGAAGATGAGATTAAAAATAAAATTCTTATTAATGTAAATAAGTCTGATTCCCTGGTAAATACAATCTATCTGTTTGACCCGTTTGGTAACCAGACAAAAGTTTCTTTAATTAAAACACAGATTAACCAGAAAATAAAAGACAAAACATTTGAATTTAAACCACCGAAAGGAGCTGAAATAGTAAAACTGCCATCTCCTAAATGATAAGTATTTTATTCATTGCTTTTATTTGCAAGTATCAATAAAATAAACTTCATATATGAGAACTTTTTTTAAGCTCTTCTCAGTATTGATCCTGTCAATACTATTTCTATGGATATTCCTGCTTTCGAATATCTATATAAACTCTAAATCCCGGGACAGAACCACTGTAGACGCAATTGTGGTACTTGGTGCAAGCCAGTGGAATGGCAGGCCGTCTCCGGCTCTCAAGGCAAGGCTTGACCATGCTTACAGCCTTTACAAATCAGATGTGGCTGAATACATAGTCCTTACGGGTGGTATAGCAAAGGGTGATACAATATCTGAATCCAGGGTAGGAAAGAAATATTTAAACAAGAAAGGTATCCCAAATTCAAGAATTATTATTGAGGAAGACGGAAAAACTACAAAGGAGAGTCTTAAAAAGGTATCTGAAATAAAAAAAAGATATGATTTTAAAGACTTACTTTTCGTCAGCCACGGATACCATATTTACAGAATTAAAAAAATTGCCGCTGACTATGATATGGGAAATGTATATTCCTCAGCTGTTGAAATAAAAGATCAGGAAAGAAAATTTAAACTTATACTCAAGGAAAGTTTAATTACCATACTTTATATATTTAAACCGGATTACAATTCGGGGAAAGGCTAAGAAGCTATAGTTGTTACCCCTTTTGGTCTGAACATGTTGGGATAGCCTGTCAAAATAGAGATTTTAAATCTACCTACTTATGTCTTGGTTAGAAGTTTTTTTTGATCCTAGGAAAATGGGATAATTCACCTAAATAGTGATTTAAATAAACTTAATATTATGAATTCAACTTTTTCTGGTCTGGAGATTGTGGGATAATGCACCTAAATAAAAATTTAAAATATCTATCGATGCATTAGTTACTAAGTGCTGCAGTTCTGACCGAATATATTGGGTTATTTAACCTAAATAGTGATTTAAATAAACTTAATATTATGAATTCAACTTTTTCTGGTCTGGATATTGTAGGATAATGCACCTAAATAAAAATTTAAAATATCTATCGATGCATTAGTTACTAAGTGCTGCAGTTCTGACCGAATATATTGGGTTATTTAACCTAAATAGTGATTTAAATAAAGGAATGTGGCATTAGTTACAGCGTGCCATAGCACTACCGATCAATTTCGCCGAGTACTATGTCTATACTTCCGATTGCTGCAATTACGTCGGCTACAAGTCTGCCTTTTGCCATAAGTGGAAGTGCCTGCATGTTTACAAAAGAAGGCCCTCTCACATGGATCCTGTAGGGTTTACTGCTACCATCACTAACAATATAATATCCGAGCTCTCCCTTTGGGTTCTCTACGCCGTGGTATATCTCACCCGGTGGGGTTTTAAACCCGTTATATACTATTACAAAATGCCTTATCAGTGACTCCATCTGCGTATAAACCTTCTCTTTTTCCGGAAGTACTATGTCAGGTAAATCTGCAATAAAGGGGCCGTCGGGAAGGTTATCAATTGCCTGTTCTATTATTTTAAGGCTTTGCCTCATCTCTTCAAACCTGCACAGAAACCTTGAATAAGCATCACCATCGGTTGCAACTGGTACTTCAAAGTCATAGTGGTCATAATTTAGGTAAGGGTTGGATTTTCTAAGGTCAAAAGGAACTCCACTTCCCCTTAGGCTTGGGCCTGTCAGGCCAAAGTTGATTGCCTCTTCGGCACTTATTGTTGCTACGCCCCTTGTCCTTTCAATAAAGATTTTGTTTCTTGTGAGAAGTTTGTCTACTTCATTCAGGGTATTTGGAAATATTTTCAGGAAATTTCTTATTGCTTCTTCAAAATTATCGGGAAGCTCGGCTGGAAGACCCCCTACCCTTGGATAAGATGTTGTAAGCCTCGCACCACAGACCATTTCCAGTATGTCATAAATTCTTTCCCTTTCCTTGAAACAATATAGAAATGCGCTCATGGCACCGAGGTCCATGGCATTAGTACCTATTCCAACCAGATGGGATTCTATTCTTCCAAGTTCCGAAAGTATTACTTCGGCTACTTTAGCCCTTTCAGGTATTTCATCTTCAATTCCAAGAAGTTTTTCAACTGAAAGTATAAAACCAATGTTATTACAGATAGAGGCAATATAATCCATCCTGTCTGTGTAAGGCAGGCATTGCTGGTAAGTAATATCCTCGCACAGTTTTTCAATACCCCTGTGTAGGTATCCAACATATGGGACTGCTTCCTGTACTACTTCACCATCAAGGTAAAGAACTACCCTTAACACACCGTGAGTAGAAGGATGCTGGGGCCCCATATTAAGGAGCATGGACTCTTTTCTTATATTGGGGTCACTGCTGTGTTCTTCTAAAAATTCTACTCTTTCCATTAAAAATTACCTTCCCGAAGTGCCTTTTGGAATGATTTCTTGGAAGGTTCCCTGTTTCTAACATCGAAATCTTTTCTAAGAGGATGTTCGTCGTAATCTTCAGGCATAAGGATTCTTCGTAGGTCAGGGTGCCCGTTAAAGACTATTCCAAACATGTCAAAGACTTCTCTTTCGAGCCAGTCAGCACCGGTCCATATTGGTGTAACTGAATCTATTGCCGGTTTGTCTTCGTTGATCCGGCATTTAATCCTGACTCTGATATTTTCATCATATTGTTCCCCAAACCTGTGAAGGTAATAAACCATTTCAAAACGGGGTGATTTAATGCCCAGGTAATCAACTGCGGTTAAATCAACGAGGTAATCAAAGTTAAACTCTTCTTTAAGCACTGTTAAGACTTCTAATACTTTTTCAGGGGCAACAATATAAGTATTTTCCCCCCTGAACTGCGATGATGATTCAATATAGCTACCCAGTCTGCCAGTTAATTGCTCAAGAGAAAATTCACTCATACAATCGGTGCACCTTCAATATCAATCTTTTTTTGGATCTTTATTACAGCATCAATTAGTGCTTCCGGCCTTGGAGGGCAACCTCCTATATAAACATCAACCGGCAAAAATTCGTCGATACCCTGTACAACTGCATAACTGTCAAAAGGACCGCCCCCGCATGTACAGGATCCCATGGCTATCACCCATTTTGGTTCAGGCATCTGATCATATATGTTTCTGCATACTGATGCCATCTTGTAAGTAATGGTCCCTGATACGATCATAAGGTCGGCCTGTCTGGGGGAGAACCTTGCTACCTCAGCTCCAAACCTTGAAAGGTCAAACCTTGACATCATTGCTCCCATCATTTCAATTGCGCAGCAGGCTGTACCAAAAGGCATTGGCCACAGGCTGTTTTTCCTGCCCCAGTTAGCAACCGCGTTCACACTAGTTGTTAAAAATCCTTCACCGCCGGCAGTGGGCGCTGCATTTAATCCCATTCGAGAACTCCTTTTCTAAGTACATAAAAATATCCACAAAGTATTACTACAAGAAAAACAATAATTTCTATAAAGGCAAAAAGACCAAGTTCTTTAAATACAACTGCCCATACAAACAGAAACACAGTTTCTACATCAAAAAGAATAAATAGTGCTCCTATGAGGTAGTACTTCATAGAAAACTTTTCCCTGGCATCTCCGACCGGAATTATCCCGGACTCATACGGTGACAATTTCTTTGCTTTTGGCCTTTTGGGGCCAAGCAGAAAAGAAATTGTTAACAGTAATGATGCAAGGAAAGTTGCGAACAACAATAATAATAAAATCGGTAAATAATCTGATAACACAGCCTATAAGATTAAGTATGAACCAATAATTGTCAAGAAAAGGATATAACAAAATATATTTTTTTTATTAAGCAAAAATATCATTTTGATAAACAAAAAATTGCTTTATTTTTATTACATGGGGCAGGACGAAAAAATACTGGCTGCAAAGCAAATAATTGACACATCCACGAAGATAACCGTACTTACTGGTGCAGGCATTTCAGCTGAAAGTGGTATACCCACATTCAGGGACAGTGACGGTATGTGGAATAATATAAGACCCCAGGATATTGCCTCACCACATGCATTTAAAAAAGACCCGGGACTTGTATGGGATTGGTATGACTGGAGAAGAAGAATTATAAACAAGGCCAATCCAAACCAGGGGCACTACGCACTTGCAGAGATAGAAAGACAAAAAGAAAAATTTATTCTAATTACACAAAATATTGATGGACTTCATGAAATTGCAGGAAGCGTTAATATAATAGAACTACATGGTAATATCTGGGGAATAAGGTGTGAAAAGTGTGATACTGTAAATAAAAATTATGAAGTACCTTTACCGGAAATCCCCCCTAAATGTAAGAAATGTGGAGAAATAACCAGGCCCAACGTTGTATGGTTTGAAGAAATAATACCAATGCACATGATTGACCAGGCACTTCTATCAATTGAAGAATCAGATTTGATGATGATAATTGGCACATCGGGTGTCGTGGAACCTGCTGCTTCAATGGGACTGCTTGCCAAACAGTCAGGTAAACAGGTAATCGAAATAAACCTTGAAGAAACTCCTAATTCTGCAATTTATGATATTTCGCTCCAGGGTAAATCAGGCGAGATACTTCCCCTTTTCTACGATATAGCACAAACATACAATTAATATCTGGATTTAACTGTTCGTGATTATTCTTACAGCTGCTTTTATTGCTTCAATCATACTGTCAGGTTTGGCTATACCCTTCCATGCAATATCAAATGCAGTTCCGTGATCAGGCGATGTACGTACTATAGGCAACCCTAAAGTCACATTTACTCCTGTATCAAATGCAAGCATCTTAAACGGAATAAGTCCCTGGTCATGATACATAGCTATTACAAGGTCCCATTCCCCCCTGTTGGCACTGTAAAAAAGTGTATCAGCCGGGAATGGCCCGGAAACATTTATGCCTTTAACTACTGCTTCTTTTACGGCAGGAATAATTTCATTAATTTCTTCATTTCCAAATGCACCTGCTTCCCCTGCATGTGGGTTCAGTCCGCACACAGATATTCTCGGGTTATCAATTCCGTATTTTTCCCTAAGGTCTTTATCACAAACTGACAAAGTGGTAAGGATTTTTTCTTTAGTAATCAAATTTGGCACTTCTGAGAGTGCACAGTGTATAGTGGCCAGTGCTACTTTAAACGGCCCGCCTTCAAAAAGCATAACAACATTATCTGCGCCGGTCAGATCTTTTAGCATCTCCGTGTGCCCAGGGTAAACAGAACCTGCAAGATGGGTTGACTCCTTACTTATAGGGGCGGTAATAACAGCTTCAATTTTTTTATCCAGGGCATCTTTTACCGCATCCTGAATATAAAACAGGCTTGATTCACCTGCTTTTTTATTAATAGATCCTGCATTTACTTCCAGATCAGTAAAATCCCCTTTATCTTCAATTTTACAATCAATAGTCAGCCCTAACATTAGTTCCGCTTTTCTAATAACTGATTCTGAAGCATAAAGAACAGGCTCACAGATACTGAGGACTTCCTCACTCTGTACAGCCTTTACTATTACTTCCGGACCAATCCCGTTGGGATCACCCATAGTAATTCCTATTGCGGGTTTTATAGACATAGTATGATTATATGCTAATTAATATTAGAAAAAAGTGTTTTGGTATTTTCAAGAAGTTGTTTTTCAAGAGTTGGAATATCAACGTCCCTGACCTTGGCAACTACTTCAGCTACAAACCTGACATTTGCCGGTTCATTTGGTTTTCCACGGTGTGGAACGGGAGCCAGGTACGGGGAATCCGTTTCTATTAAAATCCTGTCAAAAGGGGCATTCCTTGCAGCTTCGCGCAGTTCTTCAGCCCTGTTAAAAGTCACAATACCGGAAAAGGAAATGAAAAATCCAAGATCAAGATATTTTTGGGCTGTTTCCCAATTACCGGAAAAACAATGTATAACACCAGGGTTTTTATTAAGACTGGCAGAAGAAAGAATATTTATCATATCTTCATCTGCATCCCTTACATGTACAACAAAAGGCAGGTTTAACCTGGTGGCCATATCCACATGAGCACTAAACGATTCAATCTGTATCTCTTTGGGCGAATTCATATAATGGTAGTCAAGTCCTGTCTCTCCAACTGCTACTACTTTTTCTTCACTTGTCAGGCTCTCTATTTCTTTAATTACTTCTGTTGTATAACTTGAGGCGGAATGGGGATGAATGCCCACAGCAGCATATACCTGCTCATATTTATTTGCTATTTCTATCGTTGTATAGCAGGAATCCAGGCCGGTAGCCATCGAAATAATGTTTACAATTCCGTTATCTGCTGCCCTTTGGACAGCCTCATCCGGGTCTTCAAGTGATACAAGGTGGGCGTGGGTATCAATAAGCATAATTCAGCCGGATGGATTACTCGTCCTTCTCCTTTAAGAGTTCCTTAAGTTCATCCATAAACTGGTTTACATCCTTAAATGATCTGTAGACAGAAGCAAACCTTACATAAGCAACTTCATCTATTTCATACAGTTTAGTTATTAGTTTTTCACCGATTGCTTTACTGTTAACTTCTCTTTCACCTGTTTCCTGGAGTTCACGTTCCAGGTCGGAAACAAGGTTTTCAATTAACTCAACGCTGATAGGCCTCTTTTCACATGCTTTTTCAAGTCCGTCTATTATCTTGGACCTGTCAAATCCTTCTCTACGACCGTCCTTTTTAACGATTACAAGGTTTATTTCCTCAATTCTTTCATATGTAGTAAAACGGCGGTTACATTTCAGACATTCACGGCGCCTTCTGATAGAAGTACCGTCCTTGCCGTTTCTTGAATCAACTACCTTACTGTCTAAAAAACTGCAATATGGACATTTCATAGCTGTTTTTTACCGCCATTATAAAGAATTTTTAACTATCAATATTATACCGATTTACGATTCTATATCCTTAAACTAACTTATGTGCGTAAATAGGGAATTTATTGCAAAGGTCCTTTACCTCGCCTTTAATTCTGCTCAGTACTGTTTCATTATCATGGTTTTGAAATGCTTCAGTTATCCATTCTGCTACTACATCCATTTCTTCTTCTTTCATACCCCTTGTTGTAATTGCCGGTGTTCCAATTCTTATACCGCTGGTTACTGCGGGGGGCTGCGGATCAAATGGAATGGCATTCTTATTTACGGTAATACCTGCTTTATCAAGGGTTTCTTCTGCAATGTGGCCGGTTATATCAGTGTCCCTTAGATCCACAAGAACAAGATGGTTGTCAGTACCGCCGGATACCAGTTTGAAACCGTTTTGCATTAACCTGTCACCCATTCTTTTGGCGTTCTTTACAATTTGCTTTTGGTATTCAATAAATTCAGGCTGAAGTGCCTCCTGGAATGCAACTGCTTTTGCAGCAATCACGTGCATCAATGGACCGCCCTGAGTTCCGGGAAATACCCTGCTGTTAATTACTTTTGCATGTTCTTCTTTCATCATTACCATACCACCCCTTGGGCCCCGGAGTGTTTTATGTGTAGTGGTGGTTACAAAATCGCAATGTGGGACCGGGTCGGAATAAAGGCCCGCTATAACAAGTCCGGATGGGTGGGCTATGTCTGCCATAAGAAGTGCACCGCATTCATCAGCAATATCCCTGAATTTTTTAAAATCAATATCTCTTGGGTATGCGCTCCAGCCCGCAATAATAAGTTTTGGTTTATTTTCAACAGCAAGTTTTCTTACTTCATCGTAATCAATTAAGTTTGTGTCTTCGGTAACACCATATGGAATAATGTTATATAAACGGCCTGAAAAATTTACACTGCTTCCATGTGTAAGGTGACCACCGTGTGCAAGGTTCATACCAAGCACAGTATCTCCGGGTTTTACCGCAGCAAAGAACACTGCCATATTTGCCTGCGCCCCTGAATGTGGCTGTACATTAACAGCATCTGCTCCGAACAGTTTCTTTGCCCTGTCCCTTGCAAGATCCTCAGCTATGTCCACATACTCGCATCCGCCGTAATATCTTTTACCTGGAAGTCCCTCGGCATACTTGTTTGTGAGGACAGATCCCATGGCTTCCATTACCGCATCACTTACATAGTTTTCAGATGCAATAAGTTCGAGTTTCCACTCCTGCCTTTCTATTTCAGATTTAATTACCCTGGCTATTTCAGGATCAGTTTTTTCTAATTCAGACATATTTTTACCTCCGAAATGTGAAGGAAATGGTATCTTAATTTATCCTTGTTAGCAAGAAACCCGGCTCCCTGAAGAAACATTTTGACTATTCATTACAATCATTAATATTTTCATACTGCCATGATTGACATCAAAAACAAAAAAGCGATCTTTTTCGATTTTGGAGATACCATTGCTTCAACCGTCCCTACATATCCCGACAGGATAAGAATCGCCCTGTCTGAGCTTGGATATGACTTTACCGAAAGTCAGTATTTTAAAGCGTTTCAATATGCTGATTTTCAAATTTATAAAAATTATGTGCATGATAGTAAAATTACATCTTCAATTTATCAGAACTCATTGTTTTCAATTATTCTTAGTGAACTCCGTATTCCATTGAATATAGAAGATGCCCGCAAGCTTATAAACAATAAAATGGCCGGGTCCGGCTTCACAAGAAAACTCCTGCCCGGTGCTGACATTTTACTCAAAAATCTTCATAAATCGGGATACAGGCTGGCAATAATTTCAAACAACGACGGAAAGACAGCTGAAAAATGCAATGAAGTCGGTATTGCCAATTATTTTGAGTTAATTATTGACTCTACCAATGTAAACAAAATAAAACCTGATAAAGATATTTTTTTACTTGCATCCAATAAGCTGGGCATTGAACCTAAATATATACTTCATATCGGGGATTTATACGGCGCCGATATACTGGGCGCCAGGAATGCCGGCATTGACGCAGTCTGGATCAACCAGAGAGACGGTGCCAATTATGAAGGAATTGATGTAATAGAGGTAAGTAATCTTTCAGAACTTTCAGAACTTTTCAAATAATAATGACCTCAAAAATAAATAAAAAAGAGTACATCGAGGTTAAAGGTGCAAGGGAAAACAACCTCAAGGATATTGATGTAAATATCACAAGGGGTGAATACACGGTTGTAACAGGTTTAAGCGGGTCCGGAAAATCTTCACTTGCACTCGACACAGTCTATTCCGAGGGATTAAGGAGATATATTGAATGCCTTTCAACCTATGCACGGCAGTTCCTGGAACGTGTAGACCGCCCGGATGTTGATGATATAAAAGGGCTCCCAACAGCAATTGCCATTGAAAGTAAAAACACTATCAGAAATTCCCGGTCCACAGTAGGTACCACTACAGAAATTAACGATTATTTGCGAGTATTACTTTCAAAAATAGGAAAAATATTTTGTCCCGGCTGCAGTAAAGAAATAATAAAATACACACCTGATATTATTGCGGGAAAGGTATATAAGAGCGATAACGGGCAAAAATGTATAATTTCGGTCCCGGTAAAGGAAGGTTTCAGTCCCGCGAACTATCTTGCAAAGGGTTTTAGCCGTGCTTATATAGATTCCGATTATGTCGGGCTTGAGGAACTTGAATCATTTCCCCCAAATGCGCAGCTGATAATCGACAGAATCTCACTTGATGCTGATTCAAAATCAAGGTTTATTGAGGCTTTGGAAATTGCATTTAAGGAATCGAACAGTCTGTATGTAAATATTGTTGACCGCGATGTTTACAATTATACTGACGGATTTGAATGTACAGACTGCAACATTAAGTTTTTAAAACCTACTCCAGCTTCTCTATCATTTAACAGCCCCCAGGGGGCCTGCCAGGAATGTAAGGGTTTTGGCAACAAGCTGGAAATTGACCCTGAGCTTGTTATCCCCAATCCGGAACTCAGCCTGAATGAAGGTGCTATAGAACCATTTACCAAGCCATCATATAAAATTCATATGAGAAAGCTTGTCGAATTCGCAGAAGAAAACGGTATCGATACCGGCAAAAAATTCAGCAAATTAACCAGCAAACAAAAAGACCTGGTATTTAAGGGAAACAAGGGCTACAGGGGTGTAAGCGGGTTTTTTAAAAGGCTTGAACAGAAGAGCTACAAGATGCATGTAAGGGTTTTTTTGAGTAAATACAGATCGGCAGTAAAATGTGAAATATGTAACGGCAGCAGGTTAAATGAACAGTCATTATACATCAGGGTCAACAATAGAAATATCCACGAACTTTGTGAACTGACTATAGACAGGTTTTATGATTTTTTTAAGAAACTTGGCCTATCGGAATATGAGAAATCAATTTCTGAAGACATAATAAATGAAATTATATCAAGGTCAGAGTTCCTGAAGAAAGTGGGGCTTGGCTACCTTACACTGTCACGTCTTTCCAGGACCCTGTCGGGAGGTGAAAGCCAGAGGGTCAACCTTGCATGCCAGCTTGGTTCAAAACTTACCGAGACCCTTTATGTTCTTGACGAACCCTCGATTGGACTTCACCCGAAAGATATTAACCAGCTGATTTCGATTATAAATGAACTCAAGTCCCGAAACAATACTATCCTTGTTGTTGAACATGATCACGACATGGTAAAGTCCGCAGACAATATTATTGAACTCGGCCCGGATGCAGGTGAGCATGGAGGAGAAATAGTTTATATTGGGCGTATCAAAAATTTCTTAAAATCAAAAACTGATTCTTATACAAGACAGTATCTTTCCGGGGAAAAGTCGATTGCATTAAACAACGGCCTCAGAAACGGTAAAAGCAACTGCTTAATTATATCAGGGGCAAAAGAAAATAATCTTAAAAACATTGATGTTTCAATACCACTTGGCAAATTCACATGTGTCACAGGCGTATCCGGATCAGGCAAAAGCTCACTTGTAAATGATGTAATATACAAAAACCTGGTAAGAAAATTCAGGAGTGAAAAGGAAAAAGCCGGCAAGGTAGATAAAATTAAAGGAGACAACCTGATATCGGACATTATCCTTCTGGATCAGTCACCAATCGGAAGATCAGGAAGATCCAACCCCGTAACATACATTAAAGTATATGATGAAATCCGCAAAGTAATATCCTCTACCATGCAGGCAAAACTCAAAGGGTTTACGCCGTCACACTTTTCCTTTAATGTAAAAAACGGGCGGTGTGAGAACTGCCAGGGAGAAGGAAAACAAAAGATCGAAATGCTTTTCCTGGCTGATGTGATAGTTACCTGTGAGGAATGTAACGGCAAAAGGTTTAAGAAAGATATACTTGCCTATAAGTTTAACGGGAAAAGTATTGATGACATATTAAATCTTACGGTTGATAATGCAGTAATATTTTTTGGTGAATACCCAAAAATTACAAGAATGCTAAGAATCCTGCAGGACGTAGGTCTTGGCTATTTAAGGCTTGGGCAGTCAGCCCTCACACTCTCAGGCGGTGAGGCACAGAGGATTAAGATTGCAAGAGAACTTTCACGTAAGACCGCAAGCGGGGTACTTTATATACTTGACGAACCTACTGTGGGCCTTCATAGTGAAGATGTAAACAAGCTCCTTTTCGTATTAAACAAACTGGTAGACAATGGGAATTCATTAATAGTAATAGAACATAACCTTGATGTAATAAAATCTGCCGATTACATAATAGATCTTGGCCCCGATGGTGGTGAGAATGGTGGGAAAATAGTTGCTGAAGGGACATTACCTGAAATACTTAAATCAAAAAAATCACATACTGCTAAATATTTAAAAATACTTTTAAATTAAAACAAACTATTTTTTATTATGTATAATAACGGGTTGAATTAAATATTCTAAGGAGCATATACATGTCAGTATTGAGAGATAGAAAACTTGATTTTAGCGAAACAAAAGAAGATGAATGGAAAATCATACTTGATAAAGTTGCAAACGGTGTGGAATTACCTGACCCTGACACAGAGAGATGGTTTACAGCAAGGGTTGAAGGTGAAGGGGTAAGAATTACAGGTGCTGAAAAAAATGTAAGGGCCCTTAAGATATATGAACCTCCATTAATCGAAATTGGGGAGTTTGCAAAGGTAGCTTCAATCTACAATGACCTTCTCTTTCCGGATATCAACTCAATGTCCGACAAGCTTGAACTGCAGCAGTCTACACCTAACCTAAAATATATTTTCAACTTAATATATAATTTCCTTTAAATAATAATATTCAGGATTTAATTTTAAGGATGTGCTGAACAAGTACCCTCGCAAATTCGGGGGTATTCAGGTTCCCTTCGAGGTCCTGTGTGGTTTCACCAAGCGATAGTGCCATATCATATGCTGCTTTAATCTTCCCGGCAGCTTTTCTCATATCTTCCCTTCCCTCGGTATCAGCAAGGTGGTTAAGCATCATTACACCGGACATAATAATCGCCAGGGGGTTGGCAATCTTTAGGCCGGCAATATCCGGTGCTGATCCGTGTACAGCCTCAAATACCGCACAGTTATCACCGATATTTGCCCCGGGGACTACACCAAGTCCGCCTACAAGCCCTGCACACAGGTCACTTAGTACGTCACCGTAGAGATTCTCAAGTAGCAAAACATCGAACTTAGACGGATCCTGTACAATCTTCATACAGCCTGCATCAATAATCTGCTCTTCGTATTCTATATTCTTATATTTCTCACTGACTTCCCTTGCCTTCTTAATAAACAGGCCGTCAGACAGTTTCATGATATTTGCTTTATGAAAAACAGTTATCTTTTTTCTTTTTCTTTTCTTTGCATACTCAAATGCCCATTTGGCAATCCTCTCACATGATTTCTCTGTTGCAACTTTCATACTCATAACCACACCGGGAGTTACAACATTCTCAACACCGCTATAAAGCCCTTCGGTGTTTTCCCTTATAATAACAATGTTTACGTTTGAAAACCTTGTATATATACCCTTAAGGTTACGAACCGGCCTTACCGCCGCATAAAGATCAAGGGTCTTACGAAGCTGTACATTTACGGATGAAAATCCCTCTCCAATTGGAGTAGTGCAGGGCCCTTTAATAGCTACCTTGTGTTTCAGGATGGCATCTATTGTGTTTTTTGGAAGTACATCACCGTATTTTTCAAGGGCTGATACACCCGCATATCTAATAATCCATTCAATTTTGGCACCTGCGGCTGACAAAACATTCTTTGTAGCTTCGCAGATTTCAGGGCCAATTCCATCTCCCGGGATTAATACAACTTTTCTGGCTTTCATATTTTTCTAAATCCTATATTTATTCAAAGGTATTTGTAGTATTTAAGAAGTTCGACAGCACGTTCGTCGGACAATAATTCACCAATTATATCCTTATATTTCTCCTCTTTCCACCTGTTAATAGAATCGTTATAAGGGGCCTCTACTTTCTTGTTATGAATATTTGAGAGTGTTGAATATTCTTGATATTCCTTAATATTATCAGTGTATTCTAAATTAATAAACTTACATATTTTTAATAAAACCGTATTAAAGTCCAAGATCAGATCTTCATAAAAGATTGTTAATACCTGGGGATGATTTTTATACAACATTCCTTTGTTCAGGGAACATACCCATCGTTCTGGTTTAACCCAAAATGTGTCAGGGTCTTGTGGATGGATTGAGGTAACTACATCTCTCCCATCCCTAACAATATTAATAAACTTAAAATTCTCTCCGAAATAAGCCATTATATCGTCTATTGACAATATATTTCTTGGTGTTTTTTCACATATAGAAATATTAATGTCTCTAATATTATTTCTTAAAATATAGTTATACAATGTAATTAATTTAATATGCCTGCTGGGATATTGACGCGTACGGAATATTTCTGATTCATACGGAATAGCATGAATCTTGCTGTGACTGGATAAAATTGCTAAAAGCAATGTTGTACCGGAACGGGCACATCCACCGATAATAATTGGATTATCTACTACTTTTTTAATTATTTTATATTCTTTTAAATTCCTTGTTTTGTACAATAGGTAAACATCTGCAGCTAAATAGTAAAAAACCCTTTTAAAAATTATCCTGTCTAATAATAAACCTATTTCAACTAAAGAGAAAAAATAGTATTTCATATATTTAAATATAGTGATTATAAAATAAATTTAAAACCTAAGAGAATCCGGATAATAGTGAATTTTTGAAAAATTTGTTTGTAGGATAATGCCTTATTTTTAATAAACGCTAAATTGATTATTAATTAAAAACCTGAACTTCATTGTATAGCGCATCCCTTTCAACCGGTGTATAACCGGAATTCTTAATCATGTTGACCATAAAGTCCCTGCTGTGGCCAATATCCGATGGTGCACCTGCGTCATGAATGATCTTTTCTTTAATTATTGTACCGTCTGCATCACTTGCACCGTAATGAAGGGCAACCTGGGCTGCTTTTTCACCAAGGGTGATCCAGTAGGCCTTTATATGAGGAAAATTGTCGAGGTAAAGCCTCGCAAGGGCATGGATTTTCATATCATATGATGCAGGGAATGGTTTTACATTTTTAAGTCCTGTATTTTCAGGCTGAAAAAGTACGGGAATAAAAGCAAAAAACCCCGGGGAATCATCTTCAACATTTCTAAGCCTGTCCATATGGTCTACTATATGAAACGGCTCCTCTACATGGCCATAAAGAATTGTTGCATTAGTTGGGATTCCCAGTCTGTGGGAAATCCTGTGTATTTCTTCCCAGCGCGTTGCAATTGTTTTGGGTGCACATATTTTTTTTCTTACATCCGGATGCAGTATTTCTGCACCCCCGCCGGTCAGTGCATCAACCCCTGCATCTTTAAGTGTCAGGAGTACATCTTCTATTGATAGTTTTGCAATCTCCGTAAACCAGTCAATTTCAACCGCGGTAAAAGCCTTTACATGAGTATTGGGATAGTTCTTTTTGATCATCCTTACAATATCCAGGTATTCCTTAAACTCCCAGTCAGGATGAAGGCCCCCTACAATATGTACTTCCCTGATTTCATCACTTAACATTGAAAGCATCTGTTCATGAGAGAGCTCATAAGCATTGGCGGATTTTTTTGTTGTACCGAAAGCACAGAACTTACAGGAAATAGCACAAATATTAGATGGATTAATATGTCGGTTAACCACAAAATACACTTTGTCTCCGTTCTTTTTTCTCTTAACATAGTCTGCCATCATTCCTACTGAATGAAGGTCAGGTGTAGCCATTATAGTAAGCCCGTCTTCAAAAGAAAGGCGTTCTTCATTACCTACTTTATCCAGGATCGGAAGTAAATTCTTATCTGTACAGATTGTTTCAACTGTTTTTAATATTTGGTCCATTTCTTACTCACCTTGTTTTTTATATCATCAGACATTTCAATCACGTCAGGATACCATTTTTTTGCCGTAGCATCTATCCCCATACGGCCATCATATAGAACTGCCGATCCTTTTAATTCTGTTTTTTCAAAAATAACATCAAGATAGGGGTCAAACCTTGTAAATATACCCCAAATAAGGTCTGTGTCATCATGCAGATCAATGTCTTCACTTACAACCGCAAGTATCCGTACATTCTTATACCCCGGAGTCTTAAACATTTTTTCTATCAGTTTCTTGGGATTACTCTTTGACTGCAATACCAAAAATCCACCGTTAAGAAGCCTGTAGTCTATAATCTCTTTATGCTTTCCTCTTGGATCAGGAACTTTCTTTGCATAGGTTTTTCTCTGATTATTAGGTTTTCTTAATGCATTTATTCCCATCTTACTACCTACATTTAACTTGCCGCTTGTAAAATCCAGAGTGTCCAGGGGTGCCCACGGTATAAGCAGAAAGTCTTCACGCGGATCAAAGTTTTCACCAATCTCATTTAATACTGAATTGAAATCCCTTGGATTTATATCACTCGATACGGTAATCATACATTTTGTCAGAAGCAGCTGGCCCGTGCCCCATAATGCGAGCATGGTTTTAATTCCATTTTTTGGATACCTCTCGTCAACGGCTACCGCGAGCAGGTTATGAAACCCTGCCTCGTAATATGCCCACATATCTTTTACCTCGGGCTGAATTATTTTTATTAAAGGCGAAAACATCTCTCCTGCCGCCATCCCGAGAAACACATCTTCCTTGGGAGGTTTACCAACAATTGTTGCCGGGAATATAGGTCTGTTTTTATGGGTAATGGTGTTCAGTTTAAAAACAGGAAAATCTGCTTCCATAGAATAGTGCCCAAAATGGTCGCCAAACGGCCCCTCTTCTCTAAGCATATTCTGCGGGACTACTCCCTCCAGCACAAAATCGGCATTTGCAGGAACCGACTGTGATATCGTCTTTCCTTTGACCATGGGTATAGGTTTTCCCCTCAGGTAGCTTGCAAAAGCAAGTTCATCCATCCCATCCGGTAACGGCGCAATAGCGCTGAAGATCATTTTTGGGTCTCCGCCCAGTATTACTGCTACCTCTAGATCCCTGTTTAGTTTTCCGGCCTCATGATAATGTGCTGCCCCGCCTTTGTGAGGATGCCAGTGCATACCTGTGGTTTTCTTGTCATATACCTGCATACGGTAAATGCCAAGGTTCCTTCTGTTTGTAAGCGGATCCTGCGTAAGTACCAGCCCAAGGGTTATAAACCTGCCCCCGTCCTGCGGCCAGCATTTTATTATAGGAAGTCTTGAAAGATCTGGTTCAAATTCGTTTTGCTGGACTATGCCTGAAGATACACTTTTAGTTCTCAGGTTTACAAGCCCGTAAGCTTTTGAAAAAACGCTGAACAAGGACTTTAATGAAGGGGGATTTAACTTTTGAAATATATCAACAAGCTCTTCACCAACTTCTCTAGGTTTTCTGCCAAGGGCAAGCTCCACACGTTCCTCTGTGCCAAACAGGTTTATAGCAAGTGGAAAATCTGCACCCTTAACATTCTCAAAAATTAGGACAGGCCCGTTATCCGCAATTACACGGTCTGCAACTTCCGTAATTTCCAAATCAGGGTCAACCTCGGTTTTTATTCTTCTTACTTCACCGCGTTTTTCCAGATAATCGATGTAATCATTTAAATTATAAAATTTTGGTAAACTCATATCATTGAATACAAAAATATTTTATTTGCATAGTTATGCAAAGTAAAAAACTCAGGATTTAAATTTTAAAATTAGAATTAAGCTGTTAGAAACACTTCTTTTTTACATGTTCACTTATCATTCTTTTTAATGCTGTAATATTTGCTCTTTCCTGTTTTTTAAGCTTAGCCCATAAATTTTCAAGCGATTTATTACCGGCTGCATTTGCGATGTACTGGTCATATCTCCAAAGAGAATCTACCCTCTGGCTCAATTCATGAATCATATCATGGTCATGATTTTTCATCCCCTGGGTTTTACCTATGTGCTGATAATCATTGTCCGTTGGCATAATTAGCTCCTATTAATTTAGCAATTAATAACATTTCACATTATATCTTAAAACTGGAAACTATGTTAATCAAGCTCTTCATTTTTCCAGCCGTTGCCGGTCTCTACACCAATAATATTAAGCAGTTTATCTCCGTACCCCTGTACTAATTCATCAACTGTATTTGCTTCCAGGTAATGCGGGGGGCTGATAGGCATAATAACGGCCCCTTCCCTTGAGAGTTTTAGTGCATTTTCAAGTGCAATCGAACTGAGCGGCGTTTCCCGAAGGGCAATAACAATTCGCCTCTTTTCCTTTAATGCTACCTGTGCAATCCTTGTAATAAGTGTATCGGCTATCCCGTTTGCAATCTTGGCAAGGGTTGAAATCGAGCATGGGACAATAACAAGGGAATCAAAGTGGTTACTGCCTGAAGAAAAGGGTGATGCGAGGTCAGAATCACTGTAAATTTCATTTACCCATGGTTTCATCTCATCCACTTTAAGGCCAAGCTCTTCATTCAGAACATGCCTGCCCCATTTGCTTGCGACAAGGTATTTATCATCTGGACAGCGCCTAATAAAATCAACACCGTAAGCAACACCGGATGCACCTGTTATTCCGACTATAGTTCGCATAATTAACTAAAGTATATCCCACAAATAACGAAAAGGAAGATGGAACCCCCCACCAGAATGTTTATCTTAAAGAATGCAAGGTCAATGTTTGAAGACTTTTTATGCTCAAGGTATAGCAGTCCTCCGATAAGAATAAGTACCAACCCCGAGATAACTGATCTGAATTCAAGAATATAAAATACGGCAACAGATAAAAAGGCCAGGAAATGACAGATTGCCGAAACATTGAGAGCTCTTGTTCTGCCATAAACAGAAACCATTGAATATATCCTGTTTTTATTATCAGATTTTTCATCAAGTGTGGCATAAATTATATCAAATCCACAAACCCAGAAAAGTGTAAAAAGCGCAAGCAATATAGCCGGCATAATATTATCAAATGAACAGGTTACTGCCAGCCAGCCTCCAAGCGGAGCAAATGCAAGTGCAAGTCCAACTCCAAAATGACAAAGGGGTGTAACCCTTTTGAGATACGGATAAATTATAAATACCAGCAATGGCACCGGGGAAAGATAAAAGACCAGGCTGCAGATGAGGTAACAGCTGGCAAAGTAAATACCAAGCCCTAACCCGGTAATTAAATAAGCCTCTCTTAATTTTATTTTCCCGGATGGGAGTTCCCTGTCCCGGGTCCTTGGGTTAGCTAAATCAATTTTCCTGTCTATTAACCTGTTTAATCCCATCGCACATGTTCTTGCACCTGCAGCTGCAGTAAGAATAAGTATTAATAAATATATAGGCGGTATTCCCCCGGCAGCAAGAAATGAACCTGCAAGTACTATAGGAAAGGAGAACAGAGTATGTTCAATTTTTATAAAATTTCCGTAACTGTTTAATTTGCCCATAACAGATAAGTTATGCATTTTACCATGTTTAAAAATTCTTTTACTCCGGCTTTACATTTAGACCTGTTCGCATAGAATAAGGGTTTAATTTTAAAGTGTGAAATTATTATGGAAATACAGGACATTACGCAGACAATTAACAGCTACATAGATGCTGAAAACAGCGACGCTATTAAAAGTGCCTTAGCCGGGGTACATCCTTCTGATATAGCCTCAATTATACAAAATATTAGCCCCGACAAACAGTCATATATACTTGATTCACTTGATCCTGAGACAGCCTCAGAAGTATATTTCGAACTTGACGTAGATCAGCGTGAAGAAATTATTACTGAACTTGATGATGAGAAGATTGCCGATATCGCTGACGAAATGGATTCAGATGATGCCGCAGACCTCATTGGCGAACTGCCGGAAGACACAGCTGAGACTGTTCTTTCAAAGATGGACCCTGAAGAGGCAAAGGATGTAGAGCCTCTTTTGCTTTATCCCGAAGACTCAGCCGGCGGGATAATGCAGGCTGAACTTGTTAAGGTCGTAAACGATACAAACGTAAGGGATGCAATAAACTGGATCAGGCTGATAGCAGATGATGTTGAAGAATTTCACGGAATCTATGTAACTGACAGCAAAGACAAACTCCTTGGTTTTATACCTCTGCAAAAACTTATTATTGCAAATCCCAGTTCAAGCTCACAATCTATTATGGAAGAGCTTGAAACATCCGTTACTCCATACGTAGACCAGGAAGAAGTTGCTGATATCTTTAAAAAATATGATCTTGTAACTCTTCCGGTTATTAGTGATGAGGGGATATTACTTGGAAGAATTACTGCCGATGATGTTATTGATGTTATAAGCGAAGAGGCAGAGGAAGATATTTATCAGTATGCAGGTCTAAAAGAACACCTTCACCCAATATACACGCCAACTTACGAAAGAATAAAAGTAAGGAGTCCCTGGCTCCTCCTGACCCTTGTGGGGGAACTGCTAATCGCATTAATAATAATAAAAGTATTTGAACCAACCCTTGAGAAGGTGGCAATACTTGCGGCATTTATGCCTGCTATAATGGCTACCGGGGGAAACGTCGGGCTGCAGACAACTACCATAATCGTTAGAAGTCTCGGTATGGGTACAATAAAAACAAAACAGGTCTTCTTACTGATTGCATCGGAAATGAAAGTAGGACTGGTACTTGGCCTAATGTGCGGGATATTATCAGCCATAATAGGGATTATAATAAGCTTTAGTGAACCCCAGGTATTCAGGCTTGGCCTTGCAGTATTCCTGGCAATGTTATCAGCAACCATGGCTACTTCATTTATAGGTGTTGCCGCACCGATAATATTACAAAAACTTAATTTTGACCCTGCAGCCTCATCAGGGCCATTTCTTACCATGTTTAATGATATTTTTGGTTCTCTTTTCTATCTTCTGATCGCAATGCTGATTTTCTAACCTGATCCTAAAACTATGCAAACCTTTGATTCAATAGTAATTAAAAAATCTGTTTACGGTGAAGCTGATTATCTTGTTACTTTTTTTACAAGAGAGATTGGAAAGGTAAAAGGTATAGCAAGGCAGGCAAAAAAAAGTAAGAAAAGGTTTGGTGGAAGGCTCGAACCGTTTATTCACCTCAAGCTTGAGATAACATTGAATGAAGGAAAGTTTAATGTTGTAAACGATGTAAACCTGGTAAGGCCTTTCCCTTCAATAACCGACAGCCTCGAAACTTTTGCATTCGGCAGTTTTGTACTTGAACATGTGGATCTTTTTACATATGAAAATGAAAAGAGTGAAGAGTTGTTCGATGCAACAATAAGTATATTTAATCAGATTGACAGGAACGAAAACATTTTACCATCCCTGCTGAAGTATCAGCTAACTCTTCTTAAGTTTAATGGGACACTGCCTAACTTTGAAGAAATTAATTCAAAAGAAGTGAAATTCGACATTACAAATGGTAATGTATATGGCTTGTCAGAAAATAAGACGGGAGAAAAATACCATAAATTTCATTTAGACATTATTAAAGATGAAGATTATATGGAAATTTTTCTGGGAAAGGTATCAGATAACATAAAAGCACTAACAAGATATCTTGAGATTCAGACGGAAACAGAATTTAAAACATCAAAATTTCTAGAGGAATTGAAACTATGATCTCAGTACCAGGTTTTCAGCTAAGTAGTGTTTCTTCAGGAGTTAAAAAAAGCGGCAAAAAAGATCTTGCGCTGATATTCTCCGAAGTCCCTGCAAAAGCTGCAGCTGTGTTTACAACTAATATTGTTAAGGCCGCCCCCGTAATACTTGGCCAGGAAAGAATAAAACTGGGACTTTGCCAGGCAATAGTTGTTAACAGTGGTATTGCAAATGCATTTACCGGCACAGCCGGTTATCAGAATGCAGTTCAAACAACTAAAGACATTTCAGTATCACTTGGTATAGATGAGACATTGATAATCCCATCATCCACAGGATTAATAGGCGGGCCGCTTCCGGTATCCAAGATAAAAAAAGCTATTCCTAACCTGATTTCCAAACTTGGCCGTAAGGGCGTGGAAGAAGCGGCAAAAGCAATAATGACAACCGACAAGTTTCCCAAATTTGCTTCCAGGAAAATAAAGATCGGCAAAAAAGAAGGGACCATTGCCGCTATCGGTAAAGGAGCCGGCATGATCTGCCCTAATATGGCAACAATGCTCTGCTTTATAATTACAGATATTAATATTAACAAAACTACTCTTAAGAAAGCACTTGTTAATTCTGTTGACAACTCCTTTAATAAAATTATTGTCGACGGTGACACTTCCACTAACGATTCGGTAATTATGCTTTCAAACGGTGTACTTGAAAACAATGAAATAACTTTAAAAAGCAGCCATTATAAGCGCTTTGAAAATATACTGACCGAGCTTAATACCGAAATTGCAGAGTTAATTGTAAAAGACGGTGAAGGTGCAACAAAAGTAGTAAAAATAGATGTACAGGGCGCAAGGACAGTAAAAGAAGCTGAAAAGATTGCAAGGACAGTAGGAAATTCTCAGCTTGTGAAAACAGCTTTCTTTGGTGAAGACCCCAACTGGGGACGTATACTTGCAGCTGCGGGAAGGGCCGGGGTAATGTTTAACCCTGATAAGGTAGAGATGTTTTTTGATGATAAAAGAGTCATTAAAAACGGTACACAGTTCCAGGCCGAGTCAAAGTTTGCACCGGTATTTAAAAAACCAAAATTTACAGTGACTATTAAGCTAAAAGAAGGGAATGCATCTTCCTACGTAATTACAAGTGACCTGTCCCATGAATATGTAACTATAAATTCGGAATACAGGACCTAAGAACCTTTTAGTTCTGACAGATTTTTAACACCCTCGTCAATCATATACTTTACAAGGCCGTAGTTAATTTTATAAGCAATTGAGGGTCCTTCACCCCTTAGTCCGGTAACTATCTGAAGGGCTTTTGCACCGGCCCTGATTTTTTCGAGGGCAGATTCCGTGTCTTTTATCCCCCCTACCCCTATTATATCAATCTTATCCCCGACCTGTTTATATATATGTTCTATTTTTATATTGGAGATCATTCTAAAATCACCGTCATCTCCGCTGACCCCGCCATCGTAACTTTCCCATTCTTCTCCGTACTTTGCCTTAATACTTGGGTTTGTAGTTGAGTTGGTGGCAATTATTCCGGATACTCCGTTATCCATGACAACTTTTATCACATCATCAACAGCCTGGTTTGTAAGGTCGGGTGCTATTTTTACAAAAACAGGCTTTTCCGTGACTTCAGTGACAGCCTGGACTATATCAATCAGGCTTTCCTTACCCTGTAATTTTCTAAGGCCCGGTGTATTGGGAGAACTTACATTTATTGCAAAATAAGAAGCATTTTCATCCAGGTATTCGGCTACAACAGCGTTAGCCCTTGGAGCATCACCGGGTTCAATATATTTATTAATTCCGAGGCTTATCCCAAGAGGAATTCCTGAATTTTTATAACGGCTTAGATAATAACCAACAGTCTGCATGCCGGAGCTGTTAAACCCTAGCCAGTTAAGGCAGACACCAGGATTCAGCATAAACTGCCTTGGCTTTGGATTTCCGGGCTGTGCGTGCTCTATAACAGAACCTACTTCCACCCCTGCAAACCCTATGGAATGCAGCGCTTTTACAGCCCTTCCGGACTTGTCCCATCCGGCACCTATAATAAGGGGGTTTTCAAGCTTAATCCCGGAAAGGTTTACATTTAATTTTTCATCAACTAACCTATTTCCGCTGCAGGCTAAAAACTCAAGCAACTTTAGTGAAACCGAGGAAGCTTCGGTTATATGCATCCCCTCGCGGACGACATTGTGCCATGTTTCAGAGTCAAGCTTGTCTAGAACCGGTCGTATTATTGATTTGTACATTTAAGTATATTAGTTTACCAGAATTAAAAAATTCACAGAGTAAATATTTAATCAAAATGAAAGTAAAAAGATTTTTACTGATACTAATTTCACTGCTATTGCTTAACGGTTGCAAGGAGAATACAGAGGACAATAATAATGTCAAAACAGTATGCCCAAAGAAAATAGCATCACTTAGCCTTGCCTCAGATGAAATATTACTCGATATTGTGGATAAGGACCGGATAATCGGCATTACCTACCTGGCTGATAATAAAAAATTGTCTAATATATATAAAAGAACTTCTGATATACCTAATAAGCTGTACCCCAACCTTGAACATATTATAGAGATAAATCCTGATATGCTGATTGTTGCAGACTACATAGACTACGCTTTTATAGACCAGATTAATAAAACAGGAATTAATACACATTTCCTTACCGGGTTAAATTCTATCGACAGTATAAATGATAATATTCTCTCGCTTGGAAATGCCGTGTGTGAAAAAGATAAAGCCGGTGCTCTTGTTAACAGCCTTAACAAAAGTATTGGAGAACTAAAAAACAGAGAATTAGCCTATAACCCAACTGTACTATATTTATTTCCTTCATTTTTTACAGCCGGTATCAATACTACGATTGATGACCTGATTACCTCGGCCGGTGGTATTAATGTCGGGGCACTTGCCGGAATTGAAGGTAATAAGAAGTTATCGAAGGAATACATCTTAAATACTGACCCGGAGATTATTATAATCGGGAGTTATTCACCTGATGAAGAAAATTTCATAGATTCTCTCAAATCTGATAATGTGTTAAGAAATCTCCAGGCAATAAAAAACGGTAATGTATACACAATAGAAACGAGTCATTTAACAACTGTTTCTCACCATATTATAAAAGGTATCCGGGAACTATCAGAAATTATTGACAAGTACAATAATAAGTCAGATGAAAATTAAAAAAAAACTTCTAATAAGTATTTTATTCTCCGTTATTTTCCTTATTGCGGCATTCCTTATATCCATATCACTTGGGACTGTGGATGTTTCTTTAAATGAGCTTTTTTCAATTTTTAAATCAATTCTGACAGGTAATGGACATTCAGGTTCCGGGCAAAATATTGATACAATTATTTTAAATATCAGGCTCCCAAGAGTTTTTTTGGCAATACTTGTAGGTGGCGGCCTTTCAATTGTAGGTGCTGTTATGCAGTCAATATTTAAAAATCCCATGGCAGAACCCGGTATTCTTGGATGGTCCAGCGGCGGTGCATTTTTTGCAGTTGTAGTAATCTATACCGGGCTTGCACATAAATCTATTCTTTTATTACCACTTTTTGCATTCCTTGGAACACTTCTAACGGCATTTACCATTTATAAAGTTGCTACTATAAAATCCGAGACGCCAAACACTCTTTTACTACTGACTGGAATAGCAATTGGTTCCATGTTTGTGTCCCTTATTTCACTTATCCTTATTATGTCCGATGTGTGGTCGATAAGGGAAATATTGTTCTGGCTAATGGGCGGGATTGATTCAACCGGCTGGAACCAGGTAAGGATTGCAGCCGCACCAATTCTACTTGGCTCCATAGCTATAATGTTTTTTGGAAGAGACCTTAACGCTCTGTTAATCAGTGAAGATACTGCTTCCACACTGGGAATAGATGTTGGAAAAACTAAAGTCTGGTTATTTGTCCTCAGTTCACTTATTGTTGGTGCTTCTGTATCCGTAAGCGGAGTAATTGGTTTTGTCGGTCTTATAATTCCACACATTTTAAGACTAATAATAGGTTCGGACAACAGGATTATTCTCCCTGTCAGCTTTATAGCGGGTGGTGCATTCCTGGCACTTGCAGATCTTCTTGCCAGGACATTAATCAGCCCCGAAGAAATTCGGCTTGGGATTATCACATCATTTATTGGAGTCCCGTTTTTTATATACCTGTTAAGAAAAAACAGGTTCAGGATAAGTGGATTATATGAGTAACACTGCAATTACAGTTAATAATCTCTTGTTTGTAAGGGAGAACAGGAACATTATTAATGAAATTTCATTTTCTGTTTCCAACGGCGAATTTGTAGGTATTATTGGCCCAAACGGTGCAGGTAAATCCACGCTTATAAAATTAATACTTGGACTTCTTAAACCTGACTCGGGCGACATACGTATAGAAAGCCGTAATATCAAAGAATATTCTCCCAAAGAGCTGTATAAAAAATTTGCATTTGTCCCCCAGGAAAACAATCTTGATTTTCCCATTACTGTGCTGGAAACGGTCCTGCTTGGAAGAATTCCTCATCTTAGCAGGTTTCACCTTGAAAATGATAATGACTACAAGGTAGCACAAGAAGCACTTGCGGCAGCAGGTATTAAAGATTTTTCAGATAGATTTTCCAACCAGCTTTCAATGGGTGAGAAACAGCTTGTAACTATTGCAAAAGCACTTGCCCAGGAAACTAATTTTATCTTCCTGGATGAACCAACATCCAGTCTTGATGTATCACATACAATTCAGATAATGGAAATATTAAAAGACCTGACGGCTAAAGGAAAAACCATAGTCTCGGCAATTCATGACCTTAATACCGCTTCAAGGTACTGTGACAAAATCCTGATAATTAACAACGGAAGTATAAGTGGATTTGGGAAAGCTGAAGAAGTATTTACAAAAGAGATAATTCAGGATGCGTTCAAGGTAAATGTAAATATCCAGGTAAGTGAACTAACCGGCAACATAATAATAGAACCAATTAACACAAAAAATTAGACATTAAATCTAAACAAGACTACGTCGCCGTCATTCATCACGTAGTCCTTGCCCTCGGATCTCATCTTGCCGGCTTCCTTGGCAGCAAGTTCTGAACCTGATTCAATATAATCGTTATAACCAATGGTCTCTGAGCGTATAAATCCTTTCTCAAAATCCGTATGAATTATTCCTGCCGCCTGTGGGGCTTTTGTACCATTGGTAATTGTCCAGGCCCTTACTTCCTTTGGCCCGGCTGTGAAATATGTAAGCAGGCCGAGTTTTGCATAAGCTGACTGAATAAGCTGGTCCAGACCCGATTTATCAAGACCAAGTTCCTGAAGAAAAAGCTCTTTTTCATCTTTATCCAGCTCTGCTATTTCGGATTCTATTTTTGCGCACACGATTATTACATTATCGTTAAACTTTTCTGCATATTCTCTTACTTTCTTTACTTCCAGGTTATCTTTGGCCTCGGGGACTTCATCTTCATTTACATTACATACATATAGAACAGGCTTTGAAGTTAAAAGTGAAAGTTCCTTCAGTACAGTAGCGCTGCTGTCTTCAACAGGAAAGTTTCTTACACTGTTTCCGGTCTCAATAAACTCCCGGAGGTTTTTTATGACTTCTAACTCTGCCACAATATCTTTTTCACCGCTTCGTGCCTGGGTAGTGAGCTTTGATTCTCTTTTTTCAATTGCTTCAAGATCCCTTAAAACAAGCTCGTCCTGTATTATGTTAATGTCCCTTACAGCATCTACCGAACCTTCCACGTGCATAATATCATCATTTTCAAAACACCTGACCACGTGCAGTATCATGTCCACTTCTCTTATATGAGACAGGAATGCATTACCCCTGCCCTTTCCTTCTGATGCCCCTTTTACAAGTCCTGCAATGTCTACAACCTCTATAACAGCAGGAACTGTCTTCTGAGGGCTTACCATTGAAGTAAGTTTGTCCAGTCTCTCATCCGGGACAGCTACCATGCCTACATTGGGATCAATAGTACAGAATGGGAAATTAGCTGCTTCTGCACCGGCATTAGTAAGTGCATTAAAAAGTGTTGATTTACCGACATTCGGCAGTCCTACGATTCCTGAGTTAAATCCCATTTATTTGTCCTGTAGTTAATAGAAATTTTATGGGGTGGATGACCGGACTTGAACCGGCGACCTCCTGGGCCACAACCAGGTGCTCTATCCAGGCTGAGCTACACCCACCATCGAATTTATTGTTATAAGGGTTGTTTAATTTACTGTAAATTGCTGTAATTTCAAATTTATTATAGCAAATTTTATTCCGAATTTATGAACTTCTGTTATTGACCATTGAAGATAACGATAAATTACAAAAGATTAAAATTAATCCCGCACTTTTAATACAGAAGAATATAGTATTAAACAGTTAGAGAAGGTTAGCTCTACATCTTAACTTTTTTCTTTAGTTCTTTTACAAGCGTATTTGCAATTATATAGTTCCTGTACCATTTGTTATCTGCTGGAACTATATGCCAGGGGAATGCTCTTTCTGTCTTATCGAGGATCTTTTCGTATACCTTTATGTACTCGTTCCATTTTAGGTTTACTTCCATATCCTTGGGGTTATGTTTCCAACGCTTTTCGGGATTGTAAATCCTTTCTTCAAGTTTTTCTTTCTGTTTTTCCTGTGAAATATGAAGGAAGAACTTAAACATGATTGTGTTGTTTTCTTCCTTAAGAAGTTTCTCAAAATAATTTATGAATTCGTACCGTTCATTTATCCGTTTTGATGAAAGGGATTTATTGATTTGGGGTACTATTACATCTTCATAGTGTGAACGGTTAAAGATATGTATCATCCCTTTTGGGGGTACATGCTCATGTATCCTCCAAAGGAAATCATGGCTGAATTCCTCTTCAGTGGGCACTTTCCATGATTTTACAAAAGTACCCTGCGGGTTAACACCGCTGAAGACACTTCTCACGGTACTGTCCTTACCGGCTGCATCAAGGCCCTGGAGAATTATTAATACCGAATGCTCCTTGTTTTTATAAAGGCCATACTGAAGTTTTAGCATTTCCTCGTGAAGCTTGGCGGTTTTAGTTTCCAGTTCTTCACGGTCTGCCCTTTTGGGCGCCCCGGTATCTGTCTTTCTCAAATTACGCATACTTGTTATTTACTGCATTCGCCAAAATATGCCAATCGTTCACCGTTCATGAGCCTTTTACAGTCATTTGGATATGTATTTCCATCACATCCGCATACGGGTTCATTCTGTTCATTACACACTTCAGGGGTTTTAAAACAAAGGCCTTCAACTCTTTCATCGTTGCAGGTGTTCTCCGCATAATCACATGTGTAGCCTGAAGGGCATTCAAGCTTTTCAATCCCCCCACATTTAAGATTATCAGTCGGACTGTATTTGTCCCTGCATCCGGCAAATGAAATTAATAATACTGCAAAAAGTAAAACAAATGTTATATGGCTGGTTTTCATAAATTACCTCTTTATATATTTAATTGTAATAATAATATCAATATTTAACGTGAATTTATATATGGATTAAAAAAATATAAAAAAAAAGGAGCAAAGATTTGTCTCTGTGCTCCCTTTTAAACTTAACAATTTTAAACTTTATTATCTTTGCATAAAATCAAAAATATTCGGTGAAATTATTGCATCCATACTAGCCCTGCCATTTCCATTGTTTAACCCAACATAACCGGCAAACCCGCTGGTAAACATACCAACAACTTCTAGATTAAGACTTACAATCCCTTCAGGGATAATATTGCCGGGACATAACAACTCCCCGCCCTTGCTGTGAGGAATAGCATTATTTATTCCGTACTCAAAACGGGCTACACTTGCACTTGTTGACCCGCCCATTGATAAATTATTTGCATTCTCTAATAGTTCTTCCTGGAGAGGACTGTTTTCATCAATACATGAAAATATTACATCACGGCATGAAAAAAGGACTTCGTTGTTATCAACAATATCAACATCCAATCCAATAAATGTCGATAGGACATCGTCAAGATTTGCTTCAATGCTGAAGAATGAACCATTCTGTCCAGTATTCAATGCAATCCCGAATACATCTGAAAGAATTACACCGTTTTCAGAATTAAAATTAAAAGTTGTTGCATTGTTGCTGCCAAGTCTAATGCGGAGACCTGTCAGAAAGCTTTGTGCGTTTGACCTGTATTCATAACCTGAATTATCAATTATCCTGAAATTACCAAAAATAGGGCTAAATAATATTGATACATCACCTTGAGGTACAGCTGCAATAAAAATAATTCCATATGCATCTTCAGGCAGAACAACTCCAGAAGGACTCCCATCGTTAGTCAATATATCTCTTAAATTATATACATGTGTATCGTTAGGAGTAAGTAAATCGAAGAAATCGTTCTCATTACATAGATTTGCAACATTATAGATCTGCACATGAACAGTTTGATTCGATGAATCCTGATTTGTTATCTGGACAAATGTTTCCCTGTCCCTAAGATCAAATGCAGTATATATAGCATTACTCGTTGTATCAGTTTCATTAAGTGCAAAATTAGAACCGCTGCCAGCATAAGAACTAATGGCAGGTATAAAACCAACTAAAAATAATAATAAAATCAAGCTCCTCATAACTTTCCTCCTTTAAACAATATTTTGCTATTTTACATAATCAACTGCAATTATACAAAAAAAAGGGAGCTAAGACTGGTATCCTTGCTCCCTATGATTTGAAAATAAATATTATTTATAATTAGTTTTTAATCCACTTGAACGAAAAGAGGATTATCCGCATTAAACGAATCCATGCTCCCTCTACCATTACCATTATTAAGTCCTATATAACCAGCAAATTTAAATGTATTATCTCCGGAAGACTCAAAAGTAAGTTTAACAATACCTTCATCAATGATATTTCCGGGACATAACAGTTCACCACCCTTAGAGTTTGGTATAGATTCATTTATACCATATTCAAACCTTGCAACACTTGCTGATGATCTTGTAGGCATAAGTCCGCTATTATTGGCAATCTGTATAAGTTCTTCTATAAGGGGGCTGTTTTCATCAATACATGCAAATATTACGTCACGGCATGAAAAAAGAACTTCATTATTATCAATTATATCAACATCAACCGCCGCAAATGTATCTAATACATTATCAAGATCCGCATCAAATTCTATATTACTTTCAGCAAACCTAAGAGGAATTCCAAATACATCTGAGAGTATTGTGCCATTTTGAGAATTATAATTAAATGTAGCAACAGGAATATCTATTATTGGTAATGGAATTTGAAAACGGTCAGGAAGACTTTGAATATTTGATCTATACTCATAACCTGTATTATCAATTATTCTGAAATTACCAACAAGTGGTGCATAGTTTAATGGAAATATTCCGTTTGCAGGAACTGCAGAAATAAAAATAATTCCATATGCATTGTCTGGCAAGACAACACCTGATGGATTGCCGTCATTACTTAATATATCCCTCAGATTATATACATGAGTATCATTAGGTGTGTATGTATCAAAGAAGTTATTTTCGTTACAAAGGTTCCCAACATTAAATACTTGTATGTGTAAAATTGCTGCACCAGAATCTAAGTTAGTAACCTGCACATATGATTCCCTGTCTCTTAAATCAAATGCTGAGTATATAACTCCGCTACTTGTATCCGTCTCATTTAATGCAAAGACTGAATTGATACCGCCCGCGTAAGAACTGGTAAAAGGTAAAACAGCTGAAATTATTATTAATAATATTAAAGTCCTCATATAAATCCTCCTTAAATAATTTGGAGTAATTTACTTAATTATCTGAATTAACACAAAAAAAAGGGAGCAAAAATTAGTATCAATGCTCCCTTAAATATTAAAATTTAATTATATATATTACATCTTTGCTTCTACAGCTTCTTTGCCTTCTTTAACACCCATATCAACTGTTTCCTCAGGTGTAGGTACGGCATCTGCTGCATCCGGTGCAGCAACTTCAGCACCCGGTGTTGATGGGGCTTCAGTACCGCCCGGCTCTGATTCTGCAACTGCAATTCCAACTGCTAAAAACATAAATAATAAAAAAGTTACGAAATATTTCATAACATCCCTCCTAAGAATATTAAGATATTTTTGGATAGCAGTTTTATTTACTATCCGGATTATAGTAAGTAGTTTACGGAAGAGTTATGGAAAAACGACAACTTTTTTTAAAGAAAGAAAATTTACCGATTACAAATGAAATACCGAATACACACTTCTCACCTACAAACTTATCTGCAATTTTACAGACATTGAGTTTTTTTTCTGATAATATTTATATAACTCCCTAGAATCAATTTTTTCAATAATAAAATGATTTAAAGGATTTTATGGAGAAGAAAATTATTTAGATAGCTTAAGGAGAAATTCATATATGAAGAGTAACTTCATTTGGTGTGACTTATCTACATTTGATATTAAAACAGCAAGGGATTTTTATCAAAAAGTTTTTCACTGGAAATATCAGGAAACTAAAAATGAGACAATAAATGAAGCCTACCATATGGCATACCTGGGAAATGATGCTATATCCGCGATATTCGTAATGCCCGAATTTTTGCAAAAACTTAATATGCCTTCATTCTGGATGTCATATATCAGTGTAGAAAACATTGATGGAATTGTTAAAGATGCTAAAAACCATGGCGCAATTATAGAGATTAAACCAATGAGCTTTGATGGTAATAGTAAGATAGCTTTAATTCGTGACCCTTCTGGAGCCGGTTTCACTGTTTATGAAGGTAAAGATCTGAAAGGCAAATATGAATCAGGACATGGACGTATGGTGTGGAATGTACTTCATGTTAACGATATTACTTTAGTAAAAAGTTTTTATGAAGAAGTGTTTGGATTTATCATACAACCCAATTCCGAAAGTAATTTTCGATATGATATATTCAATGCGTCAAATGAGTTAATAGCTCATGCAGATGTAATTAGTGATGATATTAAAGGTGATAAACAGTATTGGGTACCAATATTTGAAGTTGATGATATAGATATATTTTCAAAAGATGTAAAGTCTATGGGTGGTACAATAGTTTTTAGGGATGATTTATATGAATATGCTATTTTTGCAGATACCCAGGGTGCCTCTTTTATGGTAAAAAACAAAAATGAATATATTCAATACTATTAGAGGTTAATATTATTTAACAATCCAACCTTCTATAACAGCAAATATGATTGGACTTTTAATTTAACTGGTTCAAATTAATTTATAGCTGGATTTTTGAAATTGTTTGGTATCGTTTCACTTTATCCTTTAATACAAGATATTTTTAAGAAGTAATAAATAAAAGAAGAAAATAAAAACTTAGTCAGACACTTCTACCAGGAAATAGAAAACAAATACCACGAAGGGCTATTCAACTTCATTGAAACAAGTCGTCGTTGGAAGGCGGAATAAATTATGAAAAAACTTAGTGAAAATATATTCTGTAGTTTTAACGAAAACGCAACAGTGGCTCAAATAATAGATTATATTTCAATGAGCCTGGGAGGAATATTGTGGTATCGAGGAGAGTCTAAAGAATTTCCAACACCAGCTCTTCCTGAAATTGCAAGAAAGCCTTTTAACACAGATCCAATTGAGCCGGATTACGATGATGGAATATACAAATTTCCACTAAGAGCATTTACTAAGGAAGAGGAAAAAATAATACTAGATACACAAAGTAATGCACCAAATGACCCTTATTTTTCAAAGTTATTGAAAGACCCTGATGATACAGGATGGTTGGCATTAGCCAGACACCATGGAAAACCTACACGACTTGTAGATGTTACAAGCGATCTTAGTGTCGCATTATATTTTGCATGTTCTGACCATACTACTGATGATGGTTATATTATTGTTTATACAAATCTTTCTGATCCAGAAAAAAATTCAGGAATTATTGTTAAAGACTTTCGCGATTTATTTGATGCGGGTTTGGGTGCTAGAATTCCATCATATAGAGATCATAATTTAAATAACCCCGGAACACTAAAAAAACATGCGGAAATGCTTAGCAAAGAGACAACAATGGATTCTTCAAGTTTTGAAATGGCTTATCTCTTTGTATGTGAAGTAGTAATAAATGAGAGAATGTCAAAACAACGTGGAGCTTTTATATGGAGAACTGATCCAACACTATCTTTATATGATGGCGTTTCAAATACTTTTGTATTCAAAATTAGTGCAGGTGCAAAAAATAAAATACTTAGAGAACTAGACACATCAGGTATTAACGAATCTACCTTGGGTTTAAATTAAACTATAAAATATTTCTCATCCATATATTAGAGCCATAGAGTTTAGAGGTTTAATGCAATTAAAATGGACAGCTCAAATTACTGGAATTAAAAGAAAAAAGGAGTGCGCCCGACAGGAGTCGCTATTATGATAATCAAATGGGGATATAAATCCTAAATAAAAATTTAAATTAACTTTTTTAACCTTTATAACTTGTTGCTGCAGTTCTACCTGTGACCTACGGAATAATAAGAATACTAAGAATTAATTTCAGATTAATTAAAATCTCTTAATTAGAGAAAAGGAGTGCGCCCGACAGGATTCGAACCTGTGACCTACGGATTAGAAGTCCGTTGCTCTATCCAGCTGAGCTACGGGCGCAATTTGAGTCTGAATAACTTACTATAAATAATAGAATTTACCAGATGTATAAAACTTGATTTTATTTCTATTTAATCAGATCGTATTTTGAATCAATTTTTAGGAAAGCATAACTCTCAAATTCCGAAGCAGGAGAAGTTTCCACAAGCGTACTTGTAGTAAAAACGGCTTCTTTTTCACCGATAAAGGTCCTGAATGCATGGTCCGTATAGGTAAAATTAAACTCTTCGCCGTTTGAGACTGTTGATACTACAATTTTATTTTTATCGTAAATTTCTATTATTAAGGGGTCGGTTTTCATCGGCCGGAATTCATACTTTGCAGTTTTAAAAATAAAACCGGAGTGTCTGTTTCCAAGCTGCAGCTTCAAATTTAATGATGCACTGGCATTCCCCTTTAGTATCACGCGGCCTTTTACGGAAAAACTGAGCTTGAGATCATTGGGAGTTTTCTTATTTAAATAGGTATTAATAACATCTTTTGACCAGGATTTTGAAACCCTGCGCTTCACAACAAGTTCTTCTATTTTTTTTGAACCTGTTACGTTAAGGCTGTGGGATTCAAAATAGTTGTAAAAACCTGAAGATGATATGGAACCACCGGAATCCCTGATTATAAATCCGTCGGGCCCTGTAAATGATTTATTGTAACTTTTATTTTTTCCGTTCTTATCGCTGACACTGCCCCTAAGCAGATGCGTAGAACTTTGAATTTCCGAGTTTGTAACCTGGGAAAAACCAACAGTAGAAAACAAAAATAAAAAAAGAAAGAGATATAAATAATTTTTCATAGGGTTGCCCTCAAAGTCCTTTGTATCAGTTTGCCGGTTTATACGTCTGTATTACTACAAGCTGCGGGTTTGTAGTATCGTTATTAAAATATAGTAGTATCTCGGAGTTGCTTACATTCCATATTGTTACAATATTGTTTTCATCGTCTTTCTCAGTAGGTTTAACAGGATCTGCCTCAAGCCTTTTGGTCCAGTCTTCCTCAAGAGATTTATGATAGAGCTCGTACTGCTTGAAAAGCTTTTCATTAAAATCATAGCCGGTGGAGATTATTACAAGACTGTCCTGGTGGAAACCATAAGTAACTTCTTTATTCGGCTGAAAATCCTGTTTAGCAGAAAAAACATAAGTTAGTTCTTCAAGGCCGCTTTCTTCATTTGTATTTGTTTCCTCGGGTTTTCCGATATTTTCAATAACAGCTTCTTTTGTAGCACCCCAGTATTCTTCCATTTTTATCTCCTTAAAATAAACCGGACACACCTGATTTTAAAAGACTATTATACCAAAAAAAAAGGTGAGCCAAATAGACTCACCTTTATTCCAGAAAGAGTGTACAAAATATCAGACATCCAGAGGATGCCCGAAAATTATTAATTCAGTATTAATTTTTAAAGTATTTTATTAAGTTTTACTCCAAAAAGCAAGTAATTATAGATTTAAATATTATATCAGTCATTTCCTTATTGTTCTAGTCCTTTTATAAAAAGTAGCCGGTTTATTGGAAACCCACGTTATAAATTTTTTTATTTCCTCGTGATTTTTTATGCTGGGAATGTCGTTGTAATGATTTCTTAGCTCAGTAAGGCTGAAGACGGAATGGATCTTACTGTGGCAAATCCTGTGAAGTGTTACAGTCTCACGGCCCCCCTTACTCTTCGGGACTATGTGGTGCTCATCAAATGGCATCCCCAACTCTCTTCCGCATAAAACACAAATGTCTAATGTATCCATATCAGAATTTATTTATTTGATATTACAATTATAATAGTAAACCAGAGTGAATAGAACATTAATTTTTATATCATTACTAATCCTTGCTGCTGCGGGCTGGGGACTTTTTACCTTAAACCATTTTGAAAATGATGATAATTTTCATGGTAAAAAATATTTTAAAGAAGCCCCTGCTTTCAGACTGACCGACCATAACGGCAATTCTGCATCACTTAATGATTACAGGGACAAACTGGTCCTTCTTTCCTGGGGATTTACAAAATGTCCGGACATATGCCCTCTTACACTATCAACATTAAGAAAATTGATGAATTCACTTGGTGAACAGAGCAAAGAAATCCAGGTCCTGTTTATCACTGTTGACCCCGAAAGAGACACACCTGAAAAGTTAAAATCCTATGTTCCCTATTTCCACAAAGACTTTATAGGCCTTACAGGTTCCAGGGAAGAAATAGATAGGGTAGTGGAGGACTACGGGGCTTTTTATTTTGTTCATAGCGATGCATACGGCAGAAACGAACATGACACCTGGGAAAGTTATCAGCTTACGCATACGACCAATATCTCTTTAATCGATGAAAAAGGCAGGATGATACTTTATTATCCATATAACAAATGGGACGTCGAAGGGATGAGCCGCGACATTAAAACTTTGCTTGATAATAGGGGTTGATTACTAACTGAGTTTATTATAGAATGGGGTATTGAGTTAATAAGGGAGGCTCCACATGCTTAAAACAATAAAGAACTATCTTTATATTTTCTTTCTTTTAACTTTTCCTTTCCTGATTGCCACTTGTGATGACAATGGAAAAGAACAAATAATAGAGACCTTCCTCAACCCTCCCGAGATATCCAGTCAGAACGGAGTACTGGATACAACCTTTACTCTCGAATTTGCCGATGGTGAAATTGCCGAAGGGACATTTGTCTTCGAAACTTTTAACAGCCGTATGATTAACGGCGTTTATACTCCTCCTGTACTCAGGATAAAACGTGGAGATACACTTGATGTGACTATTCAGAACAATATCGACATGATGTACCAAAACCACACCCATGGGTTGAACGTAACACCAATCAGCCCTGGTGATGACATATTTAACATGATAATGCCCACAGGATTTTTTAATTACCAGATACCTATTCCTGATAATCACCCGCAGGGGCTTTTTTATTATCATTCCCACACCTTTGGCCTTGGAGAATTCCAGGTAATGAGCGGCATGTCAGGCGGGATGATTGTGGAAGGAATTCTTGACCCCTTTCCACAGCTCCAGGATATTGAAGAAAAAATAATGTATCTCAAAGATATTCAGCTTAATGCAAACGGTGAAGTCCCGATGGACATTGATAGCGGTATGAATACCAACAGGCTTGTAAACGGCATGGTAAACCCAGTGCTCTTTTGCAGCCCGGGAGAAACACAGTTTTGGAGAATTCTAAACATTGGCGCCGATATCTACTACAACCTTGAACTTGAAGACCACACTTTGTATATCCTCGGCAGGGACGGCAACAGGACAACAGAACTTTTACCAATAAATGGTGTCCAAAGGCCGGTAGATTTTGAACTGCTTGGTATTAGTTCGAGATGGGATGTATTAGTCCAGTGCGGAGAACCCGGAGAATACAAATTAAAAACTAATTTTATCAACATGGGGCCGCAGGGAGATATGTATCCGGAGGAAACCCTGCTTACACTCGTAGTCCAGGGCGATGAAGTGGAGCAGATTGACCTTCCTGAAATGTTTCCCGAAGTGGAAAACCTCTGTGATATTGAACCTGACAAAGAAAGGGAAATAATATTTTCAGAAACTGATGATGGTAATACTTTTTTTATAAACGGTGAAATGTTTGACCCTAAAGTTATAAATACCGAAGTTGAAGTAGGTACGGTTGAAAAATGGGTGTTAAAAAACAACTCAATGGAAAACCACCTGTTTCATATTCACCAGACAGATTTTGTGGTCTGTTCCATCGATGGTGAACAGCAGCCATTCACCGGAAAGCAGGACACGGTAAACATGCCGTTCAGAACCAGTGATGATGTGCCGGATACCGAGGTGGTGGTTGCGATAGATTTCAGGGACCCTGTGATCTGCGGTAATTTTGTATACCACTGCCACATTATGAACCATGAAGATAATGGTATGATGGCAAGGATAAAAGCAGATGGTGATCTTTGCCCCGTAATACCGCCCGTCACGGATTAAAGAATTTAGAACTTATTATTTAGAATATCAGCATAAATACCAGTTGTTTTATCACTGTATTTTTTACTGAAGTAGTAGGTATCGAGATTAAATATACCGCCGTACCCATACATAATCAGTTTGATATCTGTTGTTGGTGTTTCCCAGGACCTCCACATTATGAGATCCCCTTCCTTTACAGCACTAACAGGATTTTCTTTAAACTTGGAATCCTTATTTGTCCATTTGTCCAGGTTTTTGCTCTTTCCGTATTTAGTAGAAAGAACAGCATTAAAGTTTATAAAATCCTCAAGATACTCATCATCCGTATCATTTACCTGTTTAAATCCGTATGATCCCCAAATCAGTTTGTTTTCGGCAAATTTGTAGACCAATAGTGCAGGGTAATTTACAACTGTCTCTACAAAGGTGATTTTGTCATCACTTTCTTTTAATATTTCCCCTTTCTCAGTCTTTTTAACCTGATCAATACTCATTCCCCAGTAGGTATTTCTGAAATCATCTGAATGAGATACGGTACTAAAAAACAGTAATGAAAGGAATAATAGAAATTTCATATTCAAAATTTAACTAAACCAGGCGATAAAATGCAAGGTTTTTTAAGAGGGATCTGTTTTAAATTTAAATTGAGATTATTATTAAATAAACAACTATATTTCTACCGGGAGTTTTAAATGAGTTACAACCATCTTTCAGAGAACCCCCTTCAAAGGCCGCTATCAATAGGTGACTGGATAATTATTTTCATTCTGACCAGTATCCCTCTAGTAGGATTTGTACTGATTATCTACTGGTCGTTTGCCGATGATGTAAACATCAATAAAAAGAATTTCAGCAAAGCTATAATTTTGTTAGTAGTGATACTATTTGTCCTGACTATCGCAATATCATTATTATTTGGCCAATACTTTTCAAATATAAATATTAATAACCCGAGATTAATATAATTTAAAAATAGTTGTTGAATACATGCGTACCCTCTCATAGACTTTAGTATAGGAGGTTGTACGAATGAAAGAACTTATAATCGCCTTAATTTTAATTTTTACATTTGCATTAACAGGATTTTCCCCGGCTGAGACCGAGGAACCGGAATACTACAAGGGGCCTAACTACCCTGATACTGAAGAGGTAAGCAGCAGGGAAAGGTGCAGGGACATTTGCCAGGAAATTGATGCAAATGGCACCTGTATAAAAGTCGAAGTCAGGTGTGACAATTAGCTGACCTTTCTTCTTTTTAGTTAGAAGGTATTTAGGGAAAACTTAATATTAGTTTTGCCTGGTATTGTTTTTTTTGTGCAAGTAATTTGCCCGTTTGAAGTGTAAAAACGAGGTAGTAGAGAAGTAGTATGAAATTAGCTTTAATTTCATGCCTTTGTTTAACCATAAAGAACTCTTTAACTACCGACAGTGAGTTATCTATTTCTCTATAATTGGGATTTTCTTTATATTGATTATTCATACTGTTAATAATTAACAAAATCTTTTCTGTTTCAAACACCTTCTTACTTGAAGATCTATTTACCGTATTTCTTATTTTCCTCATATTATCAATTGCATTTTGCAGTTCATTGTTGATTAGTCCAAGACGTCTTGCTATTGATATTTTTGAACTGAATGTTGATAACGGGCCTGTTTCAAAGAGGTCTTCAATGCCGGTTGGGCTTTCTATAAGGAATGAAGTTATATATTTCTCCAGTTCATTCTCAAGTCGTGTTACACCTACCAGGACTGGCGAACGTTCTGAATCACCAATAATTTTTGGGAGTTGTTCTTTTAAATCCTCTATTATACTTTGTTTCTTATTGAGGAATTCCTTTGTTTGTTCTATAAGTTCCATTTCAAGTTATTCTTTCAGGTTTACAGGCATATTCGTACCCAGCTCCCACACTTCCCCTGTCCTTTTATTTAACCTGTAAAGTACTGTTTTCTGTTCTCCATTCTCAGGATTTATATTTACGGATTCGGTAATTGTATATGTGTTGCTTACTGTATACCAGTACACAAGTGCAACAAACACTATCAGTTCTACAACTACAAGCAGCAGTAATTTTGAATTTAAAATTTTCATAAAGAATAAGAATATTGTAATTCTTAATTATTTCTAGCTTTTTTACGAATTAAAGTTTATAGTTACATATACCGAGCAAGCGCTCGTTCGTATACGAGGTTAAAAATGACAAATTATAATTTAAATGAAGAGCAGTTAATGATAAGGAACCTGGCAGATGATTTTTCAAAAAATGAAATCTTGCCGGAAGCCACGGAAAATGACAGGAATTCACAATTCCCTTTAAAAATAATTAACAAACTGGCTGAACTTGGATTCCTGGGCCACTACATTCCGCAGGAATACGGCGGAAGCGGCCTTGATTTTCTTTCTTATGTTATCGCAATTGAAAAAATATCTTCTGCATGTGCTTCGACCGGCGCGATTGTAATGGTCCATAACTCACTTACCTGCAGCCCTATAAATGAATTTGGGACCGAAGAACAAAAGAGTAAATACTTATCTGACCTTGCAACAGGAAAAAATATAGGGTGTTTTGCTCTTAGTGAACCCGAGTCAGGTTCAGATGCTGCAAGCATAAACACAACGGCAGTAAAAAACGGTAAGGAATATATCCTAAACGGAACAAAAAACTGGATTACCAACGGGGCCGAAGCTGATATAGCCATAGTATTTACCTCAACAGACAAATCAAAAAAAAGCCGGGGAATTAGCGCTTTTATTGTAGACCTGAATACTCCCGGAATATCTGTTGGGAAGTCAGAAAAAAAACTTGGGATTAAAGCTACCAGTACAACACAGTTTGTTTTTGAAGATGCAAAAGTTCCCGAATGTTCATTACTCGCCAAGGAAGGTGATGGTTTTAAAATTGCAATGAAAACACTGGACTCCGGCAGAATAGCAGTTGCTGCACAGGCAGTCGGTATTGCTCAGGCAGCTCTTGATGCATCGGTAGAATATTCAAAGGAAAGAAAAACATTTGGTTCTCCAATTTTTGATCACCAGGGCATTCAGTTTATGATTGCCGAAATGGCAACAAGGGTCGAAGCTGCGAGGTTACTTACCTGGCAGGCTGCCGGCCTTAGAGATAAAAAACTTAAATATACAAAACAGTCAGCCATGGCAAAACTTTACGCTGCGGAAACAGCTATGTGGGTTACTACAAAAGCAATTCAAATTCATGGGGGCAACGGATATACTACAGATTATCCGGTTGAGAGATATTTCAGGGATGCAAAGATTACCGAGATATATGAAGGCACATCCGAGATACAAAAAATAGTAATTGCCAAACAAACACTAAGCGAATATTTATAACTTATGGAAAGTTTGCAGCTAATTAAATCCAACATTAAAGATAAGACCCTTATAAATAAAAAAAGGGGACATATCGCCAGTAAGTCTGTGGAGCTGTTTGTAAAAAAGGGTTACCACCAGACTACTGTCAGGGAAATTGCTAAAGCCTCCGGTATGAGCATGGGTGCACTTTATGACTATATAAGCACGAAGGAAGACATACTGTTCCTGGTATGCGACTATATCCATACAACAGTAAACGGCAAATTAACCGGTTCATTTACCGATGAAAATAATTCTCTTCAAAATCTAAAAAACGCAATAAAAGAATATTACACCGTAATAGATGAGATACAGGATCATATGCTTTTGCTGTACCAGGAAACAAAATCTTTAAACAAAATTGCGCGTAAATATATATTTAATGCAGAGCTTGAACTAACCGCTATATTTGAAAACATCCTAAAACAATGTATCAGGGAAAAAACAGTCAGTCTTAAAAATAAAGACACAAAACTTGTTGCGCAAAACATTATGGTTACAGGGCAGATGTGGGCATTCAGGAGATGGGCTATAAGCCGTGATATTACACTTAAAACATATATTGAGAAACAAACTGAAATAATATTAAACGGAATAACATAACAGGTGAAAAAACATGAGTAATCAAAAAATTAAATCCGTAGGAATTATTGGTTCCGGTACTATGGGTTCCGGCATCGCCGAGTTAACCGCGGCAAAGGGCTATATTGTCGAACTTGTCGATATAAGTATGGAAGTTGTTAACTCCGGATACTCCAATATAGAAAAAAACATCAAAAGGCAGGAAGCAAAGAAAAGGATCACACCCGAAGAAAGCTCAGATATTCTTTCAAGGATCGGAGCCACAGACAACTACAAAAACCTTTCTGAATGTGAAATTGTAATTGAAGCTGTAAGTGAATCAATTGAGATCAAAAAAGAAGTATTTAGTAAAATAGAAAACAATACGGACAAAAATACGATCATTGCCACAAATACTTCTACACTTTCTGTAACCGAAATTGCAATGATCACCGGCAGACCTGAAAAGGTATTGGGCGTTCATTTCTTTAACCCTGCCCCAATAATGAAACTTGTTGAAATAATCACAACGCAGCTAACCTCAGAGGAAACAATTAACAATGCAAAAGATTTTGCCATTAGCCTTGGGAAAGACCCTGTCATTACCAGGGATAAAGCTGGTTTTATTGTAAACAGAATTTTACTTCCCATGATCAACGAGGCGGTATTTGTACTGGATGAGAAAATGGCATCAGCAGAAGATATTGATAAGGCAATGAAACTTGGGACCAACCAGCCAATAGGGCCTCTTGCCCTGGCTGATTTAATCGGCCTCGATGTAACACTTGATGTACTTAGCGTCCTTTACAAAGAGTTTGGCGACCCCAAGTTCAGGCCCGCAACACTTTTAAAGGAAATGGTACGGGCAGGATACCTTGGAAGAAAAACCGGCAAAGGATTTTTTGATTACGGGAAAAAAGGAGAATAAATATGTATGAGTATCTTTTATTTGAAGTAGATGAGAACGGCATCGGGACCCTTACTATAAACAAGGAAAGGGCAATGAATACCCTTAGTCTTGAAACCCTTACAGAATTTAAAAAATTTACAGAGAATGAGCTAAATAACAGCAATCTAAAAGTCCTTATTATCACGGGTGCAGGCAGAAAAGCTTTTGTGGCTGGAGCAGATATTGGACAGATGAAAGAGATGACTAGAGAGCAGTTTCAAGTATACAGCAACCTTGGACACGATACATTCAACGCACTTCAGCAGGCCCCCTTCCCCGTTATCGCCGCAATCAATGGTTATGCACTTGGAGGCGGGTGTGAACTCACGTTGGCATGTGATATGAGAATAGCTTCAGACAATGCAAAAATTGGGTTCCCCGAAACCAAACTCGGACTTTTTCCATGCTGGGGCGGAAGCCAGAGAGTCACACGGCTAATGGGAATTGGTAAAGCCAAGGAACTTATCTTCACAGGAGAGATGATTAGCGCCGAAAGCGCACTTCAGATTGGCCTCGTGGATAAAGTTGTCCCCAGGGACGAACTTATGGATGAAACAAAAAGAATAGCAAACCTGATTGCATCCAATAGCCCTCTTGCCGTCAGTTTCGCAAAAAATGTAATAAATAAAGGTTCCGAAATGCAACTTCCTGAGGCACTGTCCCTGGAACTTCAAATCGGCCTTGAATGCTTTGATTCAGAGGACAGGCTTGAAGGCATGTCTGCATTTATAGAGAAAAGAAAAGCAAATTTTAAAGGAAATTAAAATGGAAAAAGTCGTATTGTGTCAGCCACTAAGAACTGCAGTTGGAGGGTTTGGTGGTGCTCTTAAAAATTTTTCATCAGTAGATCTCGGTACAGCCGTGGTTAAGGAACTAATAAGCAGGACAGGAATTAACCCTACTGAAATTGATGACTGTATTATGGGCAATATTCTGCCGGGTTCGGGCCCTAACCCCTCGAGGCAGATATCAGTTAATGCAGGTATGAAGGTAGAAACACCAGCTATTACAATCAACAGGATGTGCGGGTCAGGTTTACAGTCCGTTGTATATTCAGCACAGACAGTAAAGGCCGGAGACTATTCCTGCGTCGTTGCAGGCGGTATCGAGAGTATGAGCCAGGCACCCTATTATCTTAATCAGGCTAGATGGGGATACAGAATGGGTTCTCCCAAGAATGAACTAATTGATTCAATGATCAGTGACGGCCTATGGGATGTATTTAATGACTACCACATGGGAGTAACAGCGGAAAACCTTGCAGAGCAATACAACATATCCAAAGAGCAGCAGGACAATTTTGCTTATACAAGCCAGATAAAAGCAAAAGATGCCCTGGAAAAGGGCAGGTTCAGGGACCAGATTATACCTATCGAAATACCTCAAAGAAAAGGTGAACCGCTTGTTTTTAATGTGGATGAACACCCAAGGCCTGATATTACAATCGAGCAGATATCAAAATTAAAACCTGCTTTTAAAAAAGACGGGACTGTAACCGCGGCAAATTCATCGGGTATAAACGATGGTGCAGCGGCTTTAATTGTTGCTTCTGAGAGCAAAGCAGAAATACTCGGCTTAACGCCAATGGCGTACATTAAATCTTATGCAGTATCAGGCGTTGACCCTTCAATTATGGGAATCGGCCCGGTATCTGCAATGCAGTTGGCACTCGACAAGGCAGGGCTTGGCCTTGATGATATAGACCTTGTTGAGCTAAACGAAGCATTTGCTGCCCAGTCACTGGCAGTACTAAGTGATTTTCCTATCCCGGATGACAAGCTTAATGTAAACGGGGGGGCAATTGCCCTTGGCCATCCGGTCGGAGCAACAGGAGCAATACTTCTTGTAAAACTCCTTCATGAACTCGCCCACAGAGAAAAATCAAAATACGGGATGGTCTCACTTTGTATAGGCGGTGGTATGGGTATTGCTATGGTTGTTGAAAAAGCCGTGTAGCTATCGAAAGGGTATGTTTGTAAAAAATTTGAAGTAAAATCCGCTGAATACAAACCATACTGTAAAAATCACTAAGATGGTTTTAAAAATATTCAGGTATTTTAACTTTCTTGGGTCTTTTTTCTTGTCCAGCATTTCTATATAGAAACTGAATGCAATTAAAAAAACAGCCCCAAAGACAAGCAAAACAAACTGATATTTAAAGAACTGTTCCATATTCTTTAAGAATAACATAAAAATAAATTGTTCTCTAAAATATTGCTTACTACAATTTATTCCTTATTCTAGTATAAAAGCCATGAGAATTCTACTTTTTACTGCAATATTAATGTCTGTAATATTCTTCCCGATAAATTCTTTTTCCGCTGTATGGAAACCGCTTGGAAAAATGAATATGGCCGGGATGAAAGTAACTATTTATGTTGATAAATCTTCAATACAGACTGTTGAGAATAATGATGAATTCAAAAAGGCGTGGGTAAAGTTTGAACTTCCCAAAAATGTTAAATCGGAATATAACGATGAACTCTACAGGTCAAGAGAAGAACTGTACTATTTTCACTGCGGTCAGAACCTATTCACAGTCACACACATAAAACTTATAAATAGTAACGACGAAGAAGTTTACGATTCCGGGAAATTTAACCCTTTTTCAAATGACTATGATACCGCGTGGAAACTTATTACCCCCGTATCCGGCCCTGACCTCGTAGACACTTATGTTTGTAAATTGGACCATAGCAATTCACAAGATGACAATACTCCGGATTGGATGAGAAAAAAAGAATTGGGGCCGATTAAATCTCCGTCATTAACCAAAAATACAGGCAGCGGAAAAATCAGCCTTAAAGAAATACGATGGGCAATGAGGAACAACGGAAATGAAAGGCTTGTTTTTGATTTGTATAATGGAGAAGAAAAAGTTTCAAAACCGGACAACTACAAAGTAATAGACGAAGCCAGGGATAACGCATTTGATATTCTGCTAATTGACTATGAAAATATTGAGACAAGTCTTCCCGAGCTCACACAAAGCAAAATAATCAAAGAGATTATTATCAGTAATGACAAAGAAAATGAGGGAGTAAATATAAAGCTTCTTCTTAGAAACTCTCCAACCTATAAAGTTTTTGAAGTTGAGAACCCCGGCAGGCTGGTAATTGATTTTGAACCAGTTGGCGAAACATCATAATTATTAACTCTGAGGCTGCTGGGTATGAATAAGAATAATCCTTCCAACTTTTAATTTCTTATCTTTAGGGACATATTCACAGCTATATTCAATAGTTTCTTTTCTAAATAAACCTTTCTTAAATGTAACTTTGATAACTTTTTCACTAGCAAGTTCCCAGGAATTTGGTACTCCCTGAAAATCACTCATATAAACATAATCACACTCGTTCCTGTGCCTTTGCTCGTTATAGCAGTTTAACTTGCCGCCACTTCTGAGAGTATATATATCACCTGACCGTTCATGTTTCCATGAAGAGGAAAGCAATAACTCTTCACTGCAAAAGTCGGCATGAGCTATCCCGGTAATTAAAAACAATAAAATGAGTGATTTTATTATCATATATTCTTAGTTGCCGATAAAATAATAAAGTTACATATTTTTCAGCGTTTAAATAAACTCCCGAGTAAATTTGGCAAACCGCTTTGAGCAATATCCGACAGGTCAACATCGCCGTCGCCATCAGTATCAAGAAGCATATTCATAAGACCGGATGACTGCGGTGTCTTTACCTGTATTTCAGCTTCTTCGTTCCTAAGAAGTTCAGATAATGCATTAGCATCCATATGATTTGAACGTCTTGATTTACCGAGTGCACCCATAACAAGCGGTGCGGCAACTTTAAGAATTGTTGCAATGGAATTTGCATCCAGACCTGTGGATTTGCTAAGGCTTGATTCTACCCTTCCGCGGTTTGAACCAAGTGCATGCCTTAAAATACCGTCACCCGGGCCTTGGTCCGGATTATCCAGAAGGCCATCCAGATTATCCATTACACTGCCGTCGTGGTCCTTTGAAAGTGCGTTAAGCAAACTCTCCGCGCCGCCTCTGTTTGAAGCATTTTTTGTCAGTGCCCCTAGTATAAGAGGTAAAGCCATTGAAAGTGCAGATCCTGTAGTGCTTTCATCGGCACCGATCTTCTTACTGAGCCGGCCGGTGCTGTTGCTGCTTGCCAATACTGTGCCTAATGTTTCTAGTAAAGACGGCATAATTAACCCCCAATATTTTATAAGAATTGAATATTATCAATCTACATTAATTATAGAGAAATTATTAGTACTATTTTTTAAACATAAATTTTGGAATTAAGACTTAACCTGTTCACCATACTTTGGATCAAGCATTAACGCAGCAACAAGGCTAACCGCAGCAACTATTATAAGATAGTATGCCGGTGAAGTGATATCACCTGTCCTTGAAATCAGCCAGGTACAGATAAGAGGCGATGTACCCCCGACAAGTGACTGGGCGATATTATAACCAAGGGCAATCCCGCTAAAACGCATTGCAGCAGGAAACATCTCAATCATTGTTGCACAAACTGGTCCTATAGCAATTGCCATTACAAATGTAAAAGAGAACTGGGCAATCACGGCATGTAAGAATATTCCCTGGTCAGTCCACACAAACATTGGATAAAGAATTATTATAAAAAGTATAATTCCGGTTGTAATAAGTTTTCTTCTGCCAATTTTATCAGACAATGCCCCGAATACCGGAATCAAAATCATAAAAAACAGCATTGCAGCTGTATTTACAGTTAAAGCATGGTCTATTGGAGGTTTGACTATATTGGTAATATAGGTCGGCCACCAGACAAATACAGTATAAAATCCGGCAGCATTTATCATTATCAGTCCGATAAGGTGCAGGACTGTATAAGGCATTTTTGTAATTACGTCTTTTACAGGGTTTTCAGCAATTTTGCCTTCATTTTTAATATCTTGAAAAGCCTTAGTCTCCGGCAAGCCGTTTCTCATCCAAAGTCCATATATACCAACCAGAAAACCAAAAAGAAATGGTATTCGCCATCCCCAGGAATTAAGAAAACTATCGTCAAATACCAAATGCATAAATGTTGCGACAAGGGAACCTAAAAGCACCCCGCCAACAGCACTCATAAATGCAAAACTTCCCAGAAAACCCCTTTTATTTGGAGGAGCTATCTCTGTCATATATGAGATGGAACCTATTAGTTCGCCACCGACAGAAAATCCCTGCACTAATCTTATTAATATCAGCAAAATAGGCGCAAGTATCCCTACCTGGTTAAAAGTGGGAAGGAGGCCTATAAGAGTGCTGGGAACTACCATCAGAAGAACAGAAAGCTGGAGAGCGTGTTTTCTCCCAAGCCTGTCTCCTATATGCCCAAACACAATTCCGCCAAGAGGCCTTACAAGGTAACCGGCTGCAAAAACGCCGAATGTATTAATCAGTGCTGCAACAGGATCTTCAGAGGGGAAAAACTGTTTTGCTATAATAGGTGCAAAATAGCCAAATACAGCAAAATCGTACCATTCCAGCACATTGCCAATTACTCCCCCGAGCGTTGTTTTATTAAGAAATGATGAAAATCTCCCACCCTGGCTCATCAGTAACTCCCGTCAGATTGTAATGAATATTATCAATTTCTACTCTTTAATTGGGGTCTTTTCCGTATAACAGGATAAACCAAAGAACCTGCAGCAAATTTCAACTTTATAATTTTTACCTTCAATCTTTTCTTCTGCTTCATCGCAGTAATATTCCGATGCATTGACATACAGGAAACCAACTATACCTAAGACCATAAAAGCCATTATTAAAATGCTGACTGTTTTGCTCATATCAACTCCATTTTACAATATTGGTCTATTATTCTAATTGTTAAAATAAATCAGTAAAGTAATTGGTTTTAATAACTAAATTTATTTTATTATTGAAAGAATCCATAAGAATTGTGAACAATAATTATTTCCAAATAAATTGAATATCTTAAAAGTAGATTAGATGGGTTGAACTTAAGTTACAACTTTGCAACTCTTAGACTATATTTACCCAGCGCATACAGACCTGAAGAAGGTTTACATAGTCTTTCCTGGTTGATTCCTTTATAAATTTTCTTATTTCAGCACTTGGAACGTCGTTTTTTTCAAGTTCCTTGGTGACTTTAAACATTATTTCTGCTGCATTTCCATATGTCCCGTCAAGGTCCACTTCTATATCCGGGAAATACGGATACTGTGTATCACTTATTACCATTTCTTTCATTCCTGTTGATTTATTTTCTAAATCTACGGTCAATCACTTCCCATAGATTTATATATAAAACCTTCCCCGTATCTATTTTGTTGACTAAATAGATAAAATTCAATAACCAGTATTGGTTAACCGGGATAAAAGAAATAATCAGGATTGATTATTCGGCAATTTTTGAAGAAATATAGAGATGTATAGGCCTGTCTACGGGTTTTACTGTTATTATATCAGGGATGTCCTTATTAATTAGCCTTAACTCTGTACCGGCTTCGAGCCGTTCACATTTTTTTGTCTCAAAATATTTTTTGGCAGAATCATAATCTTTATTCTCTGAGAAACTCAACATATTTATATAATTTTTAAGTGTTGAGCAGGCAACCTGGGGAGAATTTAGTTTTATAAACACCGGATCATCAGATTTCAGCTTCTTTTCAGCAGGAAAAATATATACAAACATGGTTATTCCAAACAGGGCAACTATTATTCCAAAAAAAAGTATTTTATCTCTTAAACTCAATTTTTACTCCAGGCCCCTGGCTCTATCAATTTTTCGGTTTTGAATTTCAGCTTTAAGTACAGGGTTGTGATTACTGTAAGTAACGTTTAAATATGCACTTCTGTTTATATAATCTGCTTTTATAGGGGTATTGTAGTAAATAACCGTTACTTTTGTATCTAAATCTTCATAAACATACTTTTTTGTACTGTTATCCATCTTCTCTACCAGTATGGGTTCCTTGAATCTTTCCTCTAAATATATTGTCTCTTCCCTGAATTTTTTATGAATATCATTTGCGGATGCTTTTTTGTTGGCTGCAATTTTATAAGAAGCATTGGTTAAGAAATTTTCCAGGAATAATAGATCATAAGTATTCTTACTTTCCTTATCTTTATAAGTATAAGTCTGGGTCATTATCCCGAATATTAGTTTGTTTTCGGTTACTTTTACAGGGTCGCCATTGAGAACAACAACCTCCTGCTGATCAATACCCCAATCAAGATTACGAAAATCTCCCGCAAAAACACTTGATGCAACTACCGCATTTATTATTAATGTACAAATAATATACTTCATGACTCTCCTTAATAAAGATAATCCCAAATAAATTAGTTTAATGTATTAAGGGGAGAAAAAAAATATTTTTTTAAATAAATCAACCTATTAGTAAGAAGGTACGCCGTCACCCGGGGGCTCTTCATTAGCTTCATCGGCTCTACCGACTTCATTAATTTCATCGGTAGTGTTCGTATCACTGTCCTGTATAAGCCAGTCACAGGCCCCGAGTGATAATGCAATAAGAAGTAACAAAAAGACTGAGAGATATTTCATTTTAATCTTCACTTAATAGAAGACTTGTTTGCCATAAAGAATCCATACTTCCCCTACCGTTGCCGTTATTAAGGCCAATGAAAGCTGCAAAGAAAGGCCCGTCGGCACGTATGCCCTGTACAGTAAGATTTAAAATGCCTTCACCTATAACATTTCCGGGACAAAGCAGTTCCCCGCCTTTACTGTTGGGTATGGCATTGTTTATACCGTATTCAAAACTTGCAACACTTGCACCATTTACACCATCAAGATCGTTATTTGCAAGGAGTTCGTCCACTAAGGGATCATCCGGTCTTACACACGCAAAGATAACGTCCCTGCAGGAAAGTAAAACTTCGTTGTTATCTACGATATCAACATCCGCGACAATAAATGTATCAATAACATTACTGGCGTCCCACTCAAATCCGGACGCTCCGGAATTTTCAACTAACAGCAGGCCCACTACATCGGATAAAGTTACGCCGCCCTCCTGGTTGAAATTTGCAAAATAATCCGCCGGTGTGAAAGTGTCGGGGTCAGTAGATTCAGTACCTGGCATATTGGTTCTGTATTCATATCCGTTATTATCAAGAACCCTGAAATTTCCTAGTATCATAATTTCATCAGCACCGTTATCTTCCGAACTCACCACAACAATTCCATAAGCATCATCAGGCAATACAACGCCAGAGGGTGCCCCGTCGTTTGTAATGATTTCTCTCAAATTATATATATGAGTGTCATTGCCTGTGTAATCATCAAAAAAGTCATTTTCGTTGCAAAGGTTGCCAACATTAAAAATCTGGACATGCAGATTTGCCGCAGGAGTGCTTGTATTTGTAACCTGGACAAATGACTCCCGGTCCCTGAGGTCAAAAAATGCCATTATACTAAAGTTCTTATTATTATCTGTCTCAATTAATGGAATGCGTATGGGTTCCCCGGCAAATGTGTTAATACAGCTTAAAGCCAGGAATGTGATTGCTAAAATTGATATATTTATTCTGGGCACGTCTATCCTCCAAAGATAAAATAATTAAATTTTATAATAACATAGATCTTTTATTGTTTAAACAGCCTAAGTGCTAAAAGACATTGCTATTACTATTAACTCGTTTCATTAAAACCCATGTAATCGACATTCTCAATCAGATTGAGATTCCGAAATTATTTAATGGGTAACGAATTTTTCCTGAGCCAGTTGAAGGGTCTCCTTTAATCGAAAACCAACTTACTGACATAGAAAATCTATACAAGTGTCACTACCAGTGCACTGGCTGTCATCAGTACAGCAGCCACAGGGTGCGCCGTCATTGCTACAGTCAGAAACAAGCAGGCAATAGCTCTCAGGGGGCATACCGCCAAAAGGAGCCACGTTACACATTACGTGTGGCGGGGACTGGTTTGCTTCACATGAAAAAGGCGCTTTTGTCGCGTCTTCATAGCAGACATTTGGGCATGGTTGGGTCATATTGAATTCCGGGACTGTACAGGTCGATACCGGGTTAGGATTCATTGATGGACACCATTCCACCACGAACTCATTTACAGCCAGTTCAGGGCAGATAAACTGAGGTCCGCTCATAGGGCTCAAATAGCCTGTCGTACAATTATCCTGAAGACTTGTTGGCATGTCTGTACAGATCTGGGAAGAAACACATCGGCACTGAAGTGTATTACTACTTCCCTCAGGGCAAGCCGTACCATCCCATTCAGGTAAGGCACAGCTGGTACCGGCCGTATTTTGCATTGCCAGAATCCTTACGGGAACGTTATAAAATACAGGTGGTTGATTAGCATTTGTCGAGATATCGTAGAATATGTCACCATCAGAGCTAACGGTAAATTCCACCCTTGTTCCACTGGTACATTCAGGACTTCCTGAATTGCTGGCGGAAAAAGCGTTGGGGACATTACCAGCGGGAAGCTGAACAGGACTCGTCACTTCTGTACAGCTAGAGCCCGACGAATTGGTCATGTAGACAGTCACATTATCAGTACAGTAGTTGTTGAAAGTTACCATTACATCAGACATATCACCGTTTAGATCACCTAAATCGTCATCATTATTATCACCCTCACCGCATCCGGCTATATTCCCAAACACAATAAGAGCAAATATAGAAAAAATACCAATGGCTTTTATGAATTTATATTTAAACATTTTATATCCCCCAATTTCAGAATCAGACTTAAATAATGAGATAATAAAATGATACCATCATAAACAAAATAATTTTCTAACCCATTGTTTTAATTATTCAGACGAGAATCCAGAATATAATGAAGTGTAGCAACCCCTTTATTTTCTTACATAAGCAGATTCAGTTTATTATATTTCTACATCTGAACCTAACATGTTGAAATAGTATTTTTCTAAATTATCGTATGAAAATCTATCTTTTTCAGTGTGCAAGTCTAATAAATATTCTAAAGAATCCAATTCTACAACTTCTATATGGGAAATATAATAATAGTTTGGAGATTCATTTTTACCCTCACCAATTTTCCAATGTTTATTAACAAAATATGGAATTCTTTCAATATTCTCTGGACCTTTAATTTGTGAACCTAAATCATCATATAATACATACCAAATTGTATTTTTAGGTACAACAAGAATAGGTATAATTATTGATATATATTTCATATTATTGTTAGTAGTACACTCATAATGACTCCAATGAAAGATATCAAAACTAGAATTTATCGACTGGCTAATTTTATCAAATACACTTGAATCAGAAGCAAAAATTTCATTATTTTTTTTACGTCCAATTTGATCACATGATTTTCCCACAAGTTCTCCCATTTTATAAACAGAATCCTCTTTAGACAATGTAATTTTTTTTGCATATTCGGTATATAAATTAGATAATGGGAGTGATGAGACGGAACTGGGTCTATAATATTCACTCCACACTAAATCTTGGTAAGCTTCATCTTCGGTTCTTGACAAGCAGTGAAAAAGAAGTGGGTATTCATTAGAGATGTTTTTACACTCAACTGCAAGACAAATAGTAAAAATTACATCAGTAGACAACTTTTCAACTTTATTTGCTCGTATATCAAATTCTCGAGTCTTTTTTGTTATAGGATCCTCATATGTACCAGAATGATTACAAGAAAATCCTAAACTATTAATTTTGTTTAATACTTTAATTTCAAAAGAAAAATCAGAATATTTATCAAGGTATTCTTTAATATTCTTTTTTGTTATATTATTTTCAGTTAATTTAGCCATATTATATTGTAAAATAGTATATTATTTTATTACATACTTACAATGGAGACATTATCATTTAATTGTCATAATTCTATTCATTATGAATGAAACATATTTCAATTATTTTGAAATATTAAGAATTAGCCCATAAAAAATTAATGACACAATAAACATCCAAAAAAACTTATCTCTTGTAGTAGAATTATTAAAATAATATTCAAATATTGTTTCGGAATCTTTGTTTTGAAATTCTTTTAATATTTTTTTTATTTGTTGCAAAAATAATTGTGTACATGCAGCAATACCTTTTAATGCCTGTGTATTTTCATCAATCAATTCCTTTGGTATTTCTCTCTCTTTTCTTTCAAGATGGTGTTGAAACTTATCAAAATTCATAAATTTCCGAAATGTGTTCATATTTTCTAAATATTCACTTGTTTCTTTCTTAATTTCGGGAACATACAAATCTATAATTGAATTTAATTCTAATACTAATTCATTGTTTTTCCCTGCAAATTCTATACCTATGCTTCTTATAGTATTCATCGGATAATTAGTATCTAATGCAATAAAGTTGTTAAATTCCTTTATCGAATGAAGCATTAATTCAATACAATTATTGTTATATTTTAGCACTAGCATGTGCATCTTTTCTAAATTCTTAATCTTTAAGTTCATAGATGCTCTTCTAGATTGAAACTTTGAGTTTAAGAAATATGTCAAGAGAGCTATGAAAATCAAACCTATAATTTGAAGAAATGTAGCCATACTAAAATTTTAATACGAATTATAAAATTTAGTAACCAGAAATTAGATAGAATTTAATTATTAAACTGGAGTAATAAAGGGGATCCTTCGACTGGCTCAGGAGAAATCCGCTACCCTTCGATTCTCAAGTATTATTACCTGTCTCCACCAGATCCTTTAATTTTATTTCTATCCATTCTTGATTGTAGTTTATCAATATTATTTTGAAGAATCACTTCAAGGGAAGTTTCGAGATAGTTAATCAGGCTTTTCAGCATGATATAGAATTCCCGGGTTTCATCTTTATCAGAATAAAAGATAGTTGGAAGCTTATTAATACAGGTTAGAAAATCGTTTACACCTGAAAAATTATCAAGTGAATTGTCTTCAATGTTATCAAGGGACAAAAGAAAATCCTCAGAATTTCTTTCATGGGAAATTGCAGAGAGATACCACATAATATCACCCAGCTCAGAAATCATATTGCCCTTTCTTTCAGAAGTTATTACACCTTCATCATCTCTTATAACTCTTTTTGCCTCTCCTGCCAGCTCCCCTATTTCGGAAAGCAAGCCAAGCTCAGCATATAAAGGATTGCTCCCACTATTGGGATAAACTGCAAATTTCCACATGCTTTTTCTATATTCACTTAAGTTCATTTATACCTAACCTTATTATTTTTTTCTTACTACTGAAATATTAAATCATTTAACCTGCTTAAATCATTGCTGCAGTTCTACCCCCAACCTCAATATCCAAGGCAGAGGTTTTCTATAATTTCTCATAGTTTTGCTACATTTGGTTTTCTATTTCAACCAACCTTGCAGGTCTTGGTTAATAAGATTTTCCAATTTTAATATATCTTCCCTAATATTGTTAATAAAATATTTCCTGCTATCTTTGTCGAGTTTAGATTTATCTTCTTTTATTAAGAAATTTACAATCTTTTTTAAGTTATGATTACCTATTAATTCCCCAGTTTTATGCATAATTTTCCATCTTACCTGATTGTTAGTTTTAAGAAGGGCCTTCTGTATAAAATTCAAATTATTTGATATTGCAATGTTATATCTTATCTCAACGTTGGGTATGAAATTATTATCTACATCTAAAAAAGAATATATTTTTTTCATTAATGATGATGGATTGATTTCAAGTTCTTCAAATTTACAAACAAATACTTGCGAAAAATTATCTTTATATGACCTAACCTGATCGTAGTACATGCTCATAGATTTATAAAAAAACATCATTCTGAAACTCCTTGTTTTAATTCTTTCATCTTCAATGTTAAGAGCATCAATAAAACTAAGATTTTCATTTCGATCTTGTGCATGAAGATCATAACGCTGATTGTGTCTATATGCTGAGTATGCCCGGTCAACTGGATTTCTTAGAATTACTATTATTTTAATATCACCAAGATATTTTTTTATTAACGGGATAGTTGTTTCGTGTGTAAACAGGTATTGAGGACTTGCTTCACCAACTGCAATTTCATTATTAACATTTGAATATAAACTCTTGTATTCATCTAAATTATTAATTGGCACCCTTGTATAACGTTTAAGGTATTTATTCTTTAATTTTTCTTTTTTTAAAAGTTCGGGAGAAGTAAAGAACATAGGTTCTTTTATACCGGGCATATAAATTTGAGGATGTTCATTTAAATATTGATACAAAGAAGTTGTACCGCTTTTAGTTGCACCTACTAAGAGAAAATTAGGTAGAGAGTTTTTAGACATATAAGCTTGCTAATTTTTAGTGATTTAAAGAAACATAGATTGGTTAAAAAAAAAAGCAATGGTTAGCATTTACAATGAAGTCACTGGAAAGACTACAAATTGGAAAACCCTTTATATTAAGTATCGGGGCGAGAGGATTTAAATATACTTCCCGGTATCTTATATTCTTTTTACTGTTACTATTTACGTTTTATAATTATATGAGCCAATAAAACAAAAATACATCGGGAGGATTATTGGTGCAGGTAAAATCCCTTCACCTCTTATTTATTTAATCAAAGTATAAATTGTGTTATGAATTATCGATTCATTAGTAGTGTAATAATATTTATAGTTTTAACCTTAGGCCTTCTTTGGTTTAATTCGAATATTAACGAGTATTCCAAGCAACTCAAAAAATATATCAGAAAAGAATATCAAACTAATTACTATAAAGAGTTAAAGTTTGACAGGAAATCTTTATCTTTAATACCCAAAGAGCAACTCAGCATTAAAAACATATATGAGAATAAAGATATAAGTTCCTATTATTCTGAGTACAAAAGAAAAAATAATTCTATTATTCACTATGGAGAATTAACAGAAAAAGGAAGAAGTGTATTTAACACTTTTTTTACGTTCCAAAACTCAATACTCCATGAAAGACGTAAAGTAAATTATTTATTTGAAGGTGAATTTGGAAAACTATCTTCAACTACAAATTACTATTATGATCAATTCCCTGAAATAATTACATCAAAAGCAATAGTTTCAAACCTTTATATTAATGGAGAATATCCAGTAATTAGTAATAAAGTGGATATTAAGAATAAGAAATTACAAAAGATTAGTTTAGTAAGGATTGTGAAAGTAAGAAATAATCAGTTCTTGTTAATGTCTGCACAATATAAGTTTCCAAATTGGAATATTATTTTTAGTGGCAAACATAGTTATAGTGGCGGAATACTAAATGGGGGTGAAGATGGAAAATATAAATATTATAAAAGAATTAAAGCTGTTAAACCTATGGTTTCTCTCGATCTAATAATTAACAAAGATAATTTTGGATTACCCGACCAGTTTAATTTAGATGATTATCTACAAAACCCAATAAGTCCTTTTTCAAATACAATAAATGTTTTAAATAAGAATAATGACAAACTTATTGACGACGAACATCTTGAAATTGTTTTTGACATTGTAAATCTCCATTATGATTACGACCATATTATAAGACAAGACTATTGGGATGGTTCAATATTAAAAAAAACTAGATGGTTAGAATATAAATGGACAGATATTGATAAAGAATTATTTAAATTTGATAAAAAAAGTAGTTTATTTAAAAAGAATAATTAATATTTTGAAAAGGGTAACGTCTCCTTTATACCCCCATATTTTTTATTTCCACCCAAATGCTGTACCCCCTGATTTTCCACCATTAACATTGGCACTTTCAAATCTATAAAGTGTGTGTTGTTTATTAAACTCAGAAGGACGTAATTCAATTATTCTTTCAAGCGTATTAACATTTTTGGGATATATATTAAATATTTTTTCAGATTGTATATAAATAGCTGTATCTCCATGTGGTTGTGGAATACTCAAAGTTTCTTTTATATTGGATTTCATAATAATAATTGCTTTAGCTCTTTGTTTTCCTTCAAATTTTGTTGATCCACCAACCACTTTTAATTTACCTTTAATTCCTGATTCTTTTATTAATTCAACATCTTGGTTATTTAGCAACGCAAATGAGTTTTCATCCAGTTCAATATCATATTCGTTAGGAATCCATTTAATAAAGACTAATTCCACACGTTGTGGATTCAAAACTTTTAGACTATTAATATATTCCTTTGGTGAACTACATAATTCTTCATAAATGTATAGCGGGGGGGGGAATTTTTACTTCATTCATACATACTATATTCAAATACGGTAAAAGATCACACTTGGAATATCTTATAAAAACATCCTTATTCCTAGATAGAATTATTTCTAAATTGTTATTAATTAAGATTTCAGAAATTTCCATTCCACCAACGTAATTATCTAGTTTTAATGGTTTAGTAAATTTTACAAATATGTGATCTTCTTTCTGAATATTTTCCCAATAATCACCTATTCTAAATTGTTGAATTTTTTTTGTGTAGTCGGGTTCCGTAACTTCATTTAACCAACAAGTATTTATAAGTTCTATTATTCTAGTAGATAATGTTTCTTTTGTTTTAAGAGGAATAGATAGTAAACCTTCAGATTTTATTATATTAAGTTCATATGAATCTTCGTCTTTCATATCAATAGAATGTGAATCATGAGTTAAAGAAAGTATAAATAAAAGTATCAAAATCTTTTTCATATGAATAAATATAAAATCAATTATATAATTCTACAATATGTGTGGACGATTCTCGCAAGGAAATAAAGGGGACGCTACCCTTTAATTCTTTGAAATTTTTAAATGAAAATATTTTAGGAATTGTAAAAAGTATCGGGGCGAGAGGACTCGAACCTCCGACCTCAGCATCCCAAATGCCGCGCGCTACCAGACTGCGCCACGCCCCGAAAATAAGAAGCATTTATTATAACAACAAAAACTTAAAGGACAAGCAAACTCTGGCAAAATGTTTATAAAGTATCAGGAACTTGATAAATTTTTTATTTTGATACTGTTTCCTAATAAAGAAAGATCTCTCACATATGTTCAAGATGACACTTCAACATATTGTCATTGCGAATGAAATGAAGCAATCCCAGGATTAAATAAGAGATCGCCGCGCCATTTGCTCGCGATGACATAGTAACCTACTTCTCGGCAAGCTGGTACTTGTTCCAGTACCTTAATAAACCACTTACATTCATCCAGTGAGGATCAGCAGATTCGTACTTGTTAAATATATCTTCTGTAACGCCCGGATCATCAAAATATGTCTTATAAAATATAAGGAAATCAGGGACTATTTCTTCCTCTGTCTTTCCGTCCCTTGCCCTTTGCCCCATCCATTCTGACCATTCATCAAGATGCAGCATAAGGTCATCCAGATGTTCGTTAACATTGGTAAATTTACCAAAATGTGTGAGGTAAAGTTCTTTTGGGTTAATCTTTTTTATCTTTTCAATTGATGCATGCCACCTTTCAACATGAATATCAGGCGGAGGTGTTGGAGGCAAAGTAGGCCCGTTTCCAATCCGGCAGCCTGCAACATCGCCTGTAAACAGAGAGTCTTCAATCTGGTATGCGTTGTGATGATTAGCGTGTCCAATACTCTCATGCACGGTAATTTCAGTATCACCGATCTTAATTACCTGCCCATCTTCAACAGCAATTACTTTATCTTCGTCTATTCCTTCTACGGTACCCCAGAGTTCATCCATCTGGTCTCCATATATCATTGCTGCAGAAGCCATCAGTCTTTCAGGGGCCACTAGATGAGGCGCTCCCCTTGGGTGAACATATACAGATGCACCTTCTTTTGCAAAACGCCATGCAACACCTGAGTGGTCAAGGTGAATATGTGTCACAAATACGTTTTTGACATCAGATACTTTGTAACCGTGTTCGGCAAGTCCTTTTTCAAGATTGTTAAATGTAGAATCGGGGCCAGTCTCAATAATCATCGGCCCTTCACTTGTCTCAATCAGATATGAAGCTATTACCTGTGGTGCGAAAAAATTTACATCTATTATTTTTACATCCATAGCTGCCTTCCCATTTAAAATTTTGGATAATTTACCATAAATTCTAACTAATTACTTCAGCAAATCCTTTTGTTATTTTAAAAATCTTTTTATCCCCTTTATATGGTATTTCGTCGATACCAGTTGAAGTTACAAAAATCTGGCCTGCATAATCCTTTAATAGTGCAAATAAAAACCCCTTCCTCTGCTTATCAAGTTCACTTGTAATATCATCAAGCAAAAGAACAGGGACCTGGCCCATTACTGACTCATATATAGAAATTTCTGCTGCTTTTAGAGCAAGTATCAGGTTCTTTGACTCACCCTGCGAAGCGTATAAAGCCGAATCGTTGCCGTCAATACTAAAACTTACTATGTCCCTGTGTGGGCCGACTGTGGTATGCCCCCTAAGCTTGTCCCTTGCAAAGTTAACAGAGAGTGATTTGATTATTGACTCTTCAAGTGTCCCGTCTTTTTCATATGAAGGTTTATATGTCATATCAATGACAGAATTTACACCGGATGTTGAGTTGTAAAGTTCGTTGAGCTTTGTTTTTAACTCTTTGATTAGCTTTACTCTTCTTTTTACGATCCTGCTCCCTATCTCTGATATGCCAATATCCCAGACTTCGAGCATTTCCACAGTAAGGGACTTTGCTTTTGAAAGCATACTGTTTCTGTGGCTGATAGATTTATTATAGTCCTTAAGGTCTTTTACATGTGCAGGCTCGAGGTTGCATATCAGTGCATCAATGTAAAGCCTTCTTACACTTGGGGAGCCTTTTACAATTTTAAGATCAGAAGGCAGGTACAGCACAACATTAAACCTACCTATATATTTACTCAGCCTGTGTACCAGCTTGCCATTGAGCTTTACGGACTTTTTACCCTTTGTGATAAAAATATTTATCTCATCAAGTCCGCTGTTGGACTCTATTTCACCTTTAATGCCGGAATTTTCTTCATCAAATGAAACGAGTTCTTCGTTTTTTACACTTTTAAATGGCCTGAACGAACAAAGGTAGTACACTGCCTCGAGGAGATTGGTCTTCCCCTGGGCATTGTTTCCGTATATAAGATTAAATTTATCGTGGAAAGATATATTTAGAGATTTATACGTTCTGAAATTTCTTAAAGTAAGTGATCTTATATTCAATTGTGTGGTTGAAATAAATAGTTTAGAAAATTATAAATAATAAAGAGACTAATACAATTATTCTTAGTTCTTGAATCTATCTTGTTTAATTGTAGTATTTCTTTTGAGAATAAATATGATTTCATTAAAAATATCCGAGATACATGCAAAAGATGCAGGCAAATGCTATGCACGCATGAGTGAAAAGAATATGTCTGCCCTTGGTATAGGCACATGGGACCTTGTGGAACTTGGCGGGAAGAGAAAAACAGTTGTAAGGGCCATACCCATCGAAGAGAAGGACTATAAGAACGGCGAAGCAGAATCAGTAGTTGAGATTGATTTTGTAACACGTGAAAACGTAAGATCAGAAATTGATGAAATACTGAATATCAAAAAAGCCAAATCACGTATTGGAACAAAAGTAATTCTATGCCCAAAAAATAACGACATTCTTTATACACCAGAAAAATTCAAACTCATACCTATGAGACTTGAGGGAGTCCCGCTTACAACCGGCGACAAGATAAGTGTAAAACTGCCCGGCATGATGGAAGAAGAATTTGAAGTCATTAATGTAAAACCCACCAAGTCTGTAGTTATAAAACTCTCAACAAAGATTGAAATTAAGAAAAAACCAGTGGGTAAAATAGACACCAGCAGACTGAGTTATGATGACATCGGCGGCCTTGAAAACCAGATAAACAAAATAAGGGAAATGATAGAGCTCCCTCTTAAATTTCCTCAGGTATTTGAAAAACTGGGCATTGTACCTCCAAAAGGAGTCTTACTGATCGGTTCCCCGGGAAGCGGAAAGACACTACTTGTAAAGGCAATTGCCAGCGAAACCAATGCTAATTTTCAGGTAATAAACGGCCCTGAAATCATTCATAAATTCTACGGTGAAAGCGAAGCACGTATCAGGAAAATATTTGATGTAGCAACCAAGAACCAGCCCTCGATAATATTTATCGACGAACTTGATGCAATAGCACCCAGGAGAGAAAAAGTATCCGGGGAAGTAGAAAAAAGGGTCGTTTCCCAGCTCCTCACACTTATGGACGGACTCAGGGAAAGGGGAAATGTAGTTGTGATCGGTGCAACCAATATCCCCGAAGCTGTTGATCCCGCATTAAGGCGGCCGGGCAGATTTGACAGGGAAATAAATCTCGGCGTACCAGACCATGATTCAAGGATTGATATTCTTAAAATTCACTCCCGCAGCATGCCTGTTTCCGATAATGTTGATTATGAAAGGCTTGCTGAGCTTACCCAGGGATACGTAGGTGCAGACCTTGAGAACCTTTGCAAGGAAGCAGCAATGGTCTCACTCAGACGAACAATACCTGACCTCGAGTTTTATGATGATTCATTTGATTTTAAAGAATTAAAACCTCTTGAAGTGGATATTGATGACTTTTTAAATGCTCTAAAAGATATAAACCCATCGGCCATCAGGGAGATATTTGTTGAAGTACCCAAAACCAGCTGGGCAGAGGTAGGCGGACTAACGGAAGTAAAAGAAAAACTAACCGATTCCGTGATAATGCCTCTCAAACACAGGGACCTCTTTGAATCTGCCAATGTTAAACCACCCAAGGGAATAATGCTCACCGGACCTCCCGGCACAGGGAAAACACTGCTTGCAAAAGCACTTGCCAACCAGAGCAATGTTAACTTTATATCTGTAAAAGGTGCTGAACTTCTTTCAAAATATGTAGGGGAATCAGAAAAGGCAGTCAGGGAAGTCTTTCAAAAGGCAAAACAGGTATCACCGGCAATAATTTTCTTTGACGAAATGGACGCACTTGCCCCGAAGAGGAGCGACAGTGATTCCAACAGAGTATCTGAACGAGTTGTAAGCCAGATGCTCACAGAGCTGGACGGTATAGAGGAACTTGTGGATGTATTTGTGCTTGCCTCTACAAACAGGGTTGATATGGTTGACCCGGCAATTTTAAGGTCCGGAAGATTTGACATGATTATAGAAATACCGCCTCCCAACGAAAGCGAAATACAGGAAATATTAAAGATACATACAAAACAAAAACCACTTGATAAAGAAATAAGCATGAAAAAACTTGCCTCGAAAATGAAAGGGATGACCGGAGCTGATATAGAACTGATCTGCAACCGTGCATCGATAATTTCAATCCGTGACCATCTGAAAAACAGAAAAAAGGTACTTAAAGTGTCTGACAGTCATTTTGATCAGTCTGTAAAAGAGTTTAAAAGCAGGGCAAAAACATAGACCGGGAATCAATTTATTGGAAATTACTGTAATTAATCCCTACATGTTTTACACATTTGTATTTATTTTCGGTTTGTTATTCGGAAGTTTTCTAAATGTATGTATTTACCGCCTGCCAAGGGACGAATCAATTGCCTTTCCTCCATCACACTGCACCAACTGCAGCTCACCAATTAAATTTTATCAGAATATCCCTGTAATCAGCTATTTACTGCTGGGAGGAAAATGCGGCAGCTGCAAAGAAAAGATCTCTGCAATTTATCCTGTAGTAGAACTTTTTACAGCAGTATTAGTCACACTTCTATTCTATAAATACGGCGTTACAATAGAAACATTTGTATACGTATTACTCACACTTTCTCTTATAGTAATATCATTCATAGACCTTGAACACTTTATTATTCCAAATGTTATTACCTTTCCAGGCATAATTATAGGCCTTGCCTACAACCTGTTAATTACGGACTGGGGGCTGCTGATTAAAGTTATTCCAAAACTCGATCTTGGAAATATTTTTTACATTATACCGAGGATCCCTGCTTTAAATTCTGTTTTTGGACTAATCATTGGCGGGGGCACACTGCTCCTGATTGCATACCTCTACAAGCTTATAAGAAAGAGGGAAGGCATGGGAATGGGTGATGTTAAACTGCTTGCCATGCTTGGGGCATTCCTGGGTATAAACGGGGTATTTTTTATAATCATGGTGAGCTCACTTGTCGGTTCGGTGGTAGGAATTACCATAATTCTTTTACAAAGGGGAAATATGAAACTGGCCCTTCCCTATGGGCCTTTTATATCAATTGCCGCCGTGATATTTTTATTTACAGGGCCAATAGTTTTTCCCGCCCTTTAATACAAATAACAGTTATACCTTTGCACTAAATAAATTATACTTCTAGAAAGTCATCAGATTATCATTATGAACCAGCTTGGCCTGCGCTTTTATATATTATTCAATATTCTTGTGATCTGCGGAGTAGGTATGATTCTTATTGGAATTATTTCAATAAAACTTACCGAACGTTCAGCTATTCAGACCAAAATAGACACTACAAGTGCTGTTATAAGAGTATTTGAAACAACTTATTTTAAATCCGATATAAACCAGGGAGTTAAATTCCTTGAACAGGCACTTAATAACGGTTCATGGGGTTACATAAAGACTGCAAAAGAAGATATTTTCTTTGAAACACCTAAAGCTGTTGTTAATAAAAAGAATATTCCGACCGGCCTTATAAACAGGGTCTCTTATACCAAAATACCTGAAATATACGTAGAAGGGCTTTCTTTTCTTCCTTTTAAAAACTATGAATCTTACAGAATCGCTGCACCTTTAATAAACAGCGGCATGAGAGGGGCAATATTTATATATGAGCCCCTAAATGATTTTAATAAAAGTATCGAACGAAACCAAAAATTTCTTACCCTGTGGATAGTTCTTTTTATTCTGCTCATTGCTACGTTCGGCTACTACCTGTTGTCAAAGACTGTTGTTAACCCTGTACATAAGCTCATCTCCCTTACAAAGGATATTTCGAGGGGCGTAACACCCCTTTCCCCAAATTTAGGGAAAATAACCGAAATCAATAAACTCCAGGAAGCCCTTGTGAATATGTCAGACGAAATCGAGGCCAGTAAAAAGAAACTCGAAATAAATATAGACAATCTTGAAGATGCTAATAAACAATTAGTGGACACGCAGAAGGAACTGATTGCCAGCGAAAAAATGGCCTCCCTCGGCAAACTGTCCGCAGGTGTTGCTCACGAGATTGGGAATCCCCTTTCTGCAATCAGCGGATATATGGAAATACTCAGTAAAGGGCATGGGCTTGACCAGGAGCAAAAAAATAAATACATGGAAAAGGTCTCCGCTGAGATTGACAGGATTAACAGGATCATTTCGACTTTACTCGATTATGCCAAACCACGTGAAATATTGGAATCAAAATCCAACCTGAACGAAATAATTAAAAAAGCTGTGGATTTGCTTAGTAATCAGGGCATATTCAAAAGAATTACCCTTGAAACTTCTTTAAGCGAGTATCCATTAACCATCAAGATCGATGAATTTCAATTACTGCAGGTATTTATCAACTTACTTATCAATGCTAAAGATGCAGTTGATAACGATGGTGAAATAACTATCAGTTCATTTTTAAATGATGAAAACATTGCAGAGGTTTCAATTATAGACAATGGAACAGGTATTAGCAGGGAAAACCTCGACAAAATATTTGATCCTTTCTTTACAACAAAAGAGCCCGGATCGGGGACCGGGCTTGGCCTTTCTATTTCACATAGAATAATTAAACAGTTTGATGGTAATATTACTGTTACCAGTAACCCGGGAGAGGGGACAGAATTTATCTTAACATTCCCGGTTTTAGAGAACATTCATGCCGAAAGTACTGTTAGTTGATGACGAAGAAGGGATAAGAGAATCACTCTCAATCATGCTTCAGATCGAAGGATTTGAAACTACTGCATTGCCTGATGCCGTAAAAGGGCTGAAGCTAATTGATGATGGAGACTATTTTGATTTTATTATTACAGATATCAAAATGCCCCATATGGATGGCATCCAGTTTCTAAGGGAAGTACGCAAAAGGGAACTGGAATCAATAGTCATAATGATTACTGCATATGGCAACATTGAAACACCGGTTGATGCCATTAAATCGGGAGCAGATGACTATATCAGGAAACCTGTTAAGACCGATGAACTCATCCTCAGAATGAAGATGGCTGAGGAAAAAAACAAACTCAAAAAAGATAACCGTGCCCTTCGCCTCGAACTTGGAAAAGCAGCGGGTTATGAAGATATTGTTTCCGTAAGTAAATCCATGAAGGAGATCAAGGACCTGGCCCTCAAAGCCGCGCAGTACAATACCACAGTTTTAATTACCGGGGAAAGCGGTACTGGTAAGGAACTAATTGCCAAGTGTATTCACCAGAACAGTAAAAGAAACGAAAACGCCTTTGTTGCAGTAAACTGCGCCGCTATACCGGATACTTTGCTGGAAAGTGAACTCTTCGGATATACCAAGGGTGCATTCAGTGGTGCAAATGAATCAAAAATCGGCCTTATAGAAAATGCAAATGACGGGACCCTTTTTCTAGATGAGATCGGGGATTTTCCCGTGCACCTTCAGACCAAACTTTTAAGGGTTTTGCAGGAACAGGAAATCAGGAGACTCGGGGAAAATAAGGAAAAGAAGATAAATGTAAGGGTAATTGCCGCCACAAACAGCGATCTTGAAGAAGATGTAAAGGCGGGCACTTTCCGGAGTGACCTTTATTACAGGCTCAACGTGCTGCCTATACACATACCATCACTACGGGGACGCAGGGAAGATATCCCTCACCTGGTTGACCATTTTATAAACAAATTCAATAAAAAAATGGGACATAATGTTAAGGGACTGGGCAAAGAAGCAACAACTAAGATAATGGAGTACCCATGGTATGGTAACGTAAGGGAACTTGAAAACATTATTGAAAGATCAATGATTATGACAGATTCTGAGATAATCGAAGAAATTGATCTGCCCGATGTGCAGAACAAAAAGAATCTCCCTATTGATACATGGGTCGAAGAACTTTCTCTTGATGAGGCAAAAGGCAGAATAGAAAAAGCTTATATTGAAGATGCACTTGAAAAAACAAACGGCAACAGAACAAAGGCCGCAGAACTGCTTGGCATCAGCAGGCGTAATCTTCTGTATAAATTAAAAGACTACTATTCAGAATAGCTTGAATGAAAATATTTTATATTTTATTATTCCTCCTGTTTATAAGTTCAACTTATACCTTTAGTAATGGCGAAATTGAATTTATAGACCTTGGTAAATTCACACAAGAATCTATAGACCTGATTATTGATGAATCAGGTAAAAGTCCTGTTATAGAAAACAAGATAAACATAATCTCAGAAAAATTCATTGATGTCCCATACCTTGGGTATACACTGATCGGGGGGCAGGACAAACAGGAAATCCTAACTATTAATTTAAGCGGAATTGACTGTTTTACTTATATCGACTACGTAGAATCAATCCGAAATTCTTCAGACTTCGACAGTTTTAAGGACAATATAAAAAATATTCGTTATAAAGAAGGCGTTGTTGCATACAGGGCTAGAAACCACTTTTTTTCCGACTGGCCCATTAATAATTCAGCAAATGTTAGGGATATTACAGGACAGGTTGGTACGGGTAATACTTTAACAGTTAAAAAGTATCTGAACCTAAAAAAAGACGGGGGCTACTACCTTCCCGGCATCCCGGTAGTCGAGAGAAATATAACCTATATACCCACAGAAAAATTAACTCCGGATATTATTGATAATATAAAGACAGGCGACTATATAGGTATCTATAGCAATCTTGATGGACTTGATGTTACACATACGGGAATTGTGATTAAAATTGAAGGTAAATCTTATATCAGGCATGCATCTTCGAGAAAAATTAATAAAAAAGTGGTAGATGAAGATCTGATAGCGTATCTGAAGAACAAACCCGGGATTGTTGTTTACAGGCCCATATAATCCCTTTACTTGTTCTGTTCATTGAATAAAATCATATTGAATAACCAGGAGGTATATTATGCCACTAGATGCTAAAGAATATACAAAAATGCTGGATGAATTTAAAAAAGGAAGGAAAGCAGCAGACTTTTTACTGGATTTTGCAGACCTGATTAAAGCAAACAGTGACCTTATAAGCGGCGAGACACAAAACTCCATCGAAAAAATAACAGATGCCGCACAATCGGTACATTCGAGCATTCAAGTACTTACTGCATCCGTGAACGAAGACCTTAATAAAATTCCACTTGATGAAAATGATATTAAAGATGCCGGGACAAAACTACTTCTCTATCAGGACAAGCAGCATGTCATTATCCATTGCCAGCAGCAAATGGCCAACCACCAAAAGGGGTCATACTGGTATAATTACTGGGAAGGAATTCTGAACAACATTCTAAATATGGAAGAATAACTATTTAATTCCTGTTATTTATAATTATATCAGAAATTGCTTCAATTAAACCGAAAGTTTCCGAATCACTTTCGGCTTCCGGGTCAAAAACCACATATTCAGCACCATTTTCTTCAAACTTATTTACTTCTGCTTTTATCTCATCTAAAGATCCTTGAAACATATAAGAGGGATCATTCTTTTTTTCTGCATTAATCCCGGGGGTTTCAATCCTGATCCTGTTTCTAACAGAAAAAGTAAAACTGCTTAGGTCAATACCCCTCTTATCAGCAGTTTCCTTTAACTCCGTTACACAGCGGGAATACTCCTCAGGTCCAATCCATGTAGGCTGCCAGCCTGAACCCAGCTCAAGCGCCCTTTTCTTTGCCCTGGCGCTGTTTCCCCCAGCCCAGATATCAGGTGTCCTGTTTTCATATGGCTTAGGGTAAAAACTAATATCCGAAAAATTAATATTATTTCCCCTATATTCAGGATTATCATTTCCCCAGAGTTCCCTGATAACTTTAATATACTCGTTAGTTGTATCTCCCCTGTTGTTAAAATCCGCATTTAGGCATACAAATTCCTCTTTAAGCCACCCGGGTGCTACACCCATAATCAGCCTTCCCCGGGATAGTACATCCAGGGTTGCTGCCATCTTGGCTACAACCACCGGGTTTCTGTAGGGAAGTATTATTACACTGGTACCAAGATTTAGAATTTCAGTCGTAGATGCGATAGCCGAAAGGAGTATGAATGGATCATAAAAGATTGTACTGAAAGACCCGGCAGATTTATTTGGGATAACTACATGATCACTCACCCATACCGAATCAAATCCAAGTATTTCTGCTTTCCTTGCAAGCTCCAAATTAAATTCAATACTGCAGTCCCTTCTTATTGGAAGACATATTCCGAACCTCATATTGGTATAATTACCTCACTTTAAATTTCACTTTCCCGAGTTGTCCATAATCTGCCTCATATAAACCGGGTCTGCCTATATTAATTTTTCCCATTGCACCTGTAATCAGGATTTGACCGGGTTTTATCTCCCACCCATTTTCAAGCTGTTGATTAATAAGCCAGATTAGAAGCTCTTTTTGGTACTCCATGGAATCGGCAATAGAAACTGTGTTTATTGTATTGCCGTCTAGCTTTAACTGAATATCAATATCCTGAGAGCCTGACTTTTTAAAATCAGATTCTTTGCCTTTAACGAATTTAGACGAACAGATATTTGCTGCAACTACATCGGTAAGTTTTGAATTCTTAAATTCAGTAAACCTGACATCAGGAAGCTCTATAACGGGTATAATTGCAGATATTTTTGAATCAAGCTCTTTTACATTATTTATGGGCTTATTGATCTCTTCACCAATCCTGAAACCAAGTTCAGTTTCTACCAGCATGGTAAAATATTCTGTAAATTTTATTTCAGAATTATCGTTATACTCACCCGACTTGAATAACACTCCGGAGATAGGGTTATCTACAAAATAGTTGCTCTGTGCTTTTTTTGATGCAAGGCCGGTTTTATAACCCGCGATATCATCGTTATTGAGAATTGTCCTTACAAAATGTTTTTGAATTTCATAAGCCTCATTAATTTTAAGCCCCGGATTTAATTCACTTACAAGCGGTACATAACCGCCGCTGTGGTAAGGGCCGCTTATGACTTTGGCCATCTTTTCATATGGTGATGGCTCCTGATTACATCCTGCAAATGAGATTGTAAATAATATAAAAAGTAGACTTAATTTCATAGTACTATTGTTTGGGAGTAAAGGTATTATAATACCTTGTTTAAATTCAAATTATTAAAGAGAAAATGTCTAATTTTATTGATGAAGCAAATATAGTTGTTCAGTCCGGTAAAGGCGGGGATGGTTGTATCAGTTTTAGAAGGGAAAAGTTTGTCCCTTTTGGCGGCCCCAACGGAGGTGATGGAGGTAAAGGGGGCGACGTAATTTTTATCACTAACCCTAACCTTAGTTCACTCCAGGATTTCAGGTATAAAAAAGAATACAGGGCTAGGAACGGGGAAAACGGAAGGGGTAAGGACCAGCACGGCAAAGGTGCTGAAGACCTTTATATACCAGTACCGGTAGGAACAATTTTAAGAGATTCGAAAACTGATGAAATAATTTTTGACTTAGAGAAAAAGGGTCAGGAATACAGACTCACCAGGGGCGGTAACGGTGGCAAAGGAAACGCCAGATTTAAAACTTCTGTAAACCAGGCACCAAGGATTGCTCATCCAGGTCAGGAAGGCGAGGAATTTAATCTTAAACTGGAGTTAAAGTTACTTGCCGATGTTGGGATAGTTGGTTTTCCAAATGCCGGCAAATCAACATTGATCTCAAAAATATCCGCTGCAAAACCAAAGATTGCTGACTACCCTTTTACAACAATAATTCCGAACCTGGGCGTTGTGACTTACAGTGACGGTAAAACTTTCGTTATAGCAGACATCCCCGGGATAATAGAGGGCGCACATAAAGGTGCCGGACTCGGACTAAAGTTTCTCAAACACATTGAGCGTACAAAACTCCTTGTACATATGATTGATGTATCACAGTTAAATGACCGTGACCCTGTACAAGACTACATTAAAATGAACAATGAAATGGGTTCATTCAGCAACGACCTCAAAGATAAACCGCAGATAGTAGTATTAAGTAAGACAGATATCATTCAGGGCGAAGAAGATATAAAGGGGATAGAGGACTACTTTGCAAACGAGGGCATAACCGTATTTAAAATATCTGCTATTACCGGCGATGGCCTGCCTGCATTAAAAGATGAAATTATAAAAAATCTTGAAATACTAACACCCGAAACTACTGAAGATTTGGAATCTCCTTTTCCGTAGGCGGCATTGGCATTGGTGAGGCATGGTGAAGTACCATTTTCCATGATGAATCTTTGTATTCAAATATATTTGTTGTCTGCGCCAGTGTGATTACAACCTGGTCGCCAATTGTGTAACTCAGCTTTTCTGTACAGTTAATCCAAGCGGTATTATCTGATACATCAATGAAAATACCGGATATCTCGATATCGGTTAATCCGCCGGCTTCAAAGATATTCTTCCAGCTTTCCCTTACTTTTTCCCATCCATACAGCAGTGGCCAGCCGGGATGTACGCACTGTACATCATCTCTTTGCATCCAGAGTTCATCCATCAACGAAAGGTCAGATGTAGTTAATGCCTCGTAAAACTTCTGATTGATTATTTTTACTTCCTGCTCTGTCTCTTCCACTTTCATAAGCAACATTTTATACCTTTATAACAGGCTAAGAACAAGTTTTAATTCATCTACAACTTCCTCATCCTGTTCGTCAATAATCATATTATTAAGGGTATCTTTATATTTAATTCCACTGATCTTATACAATGCCCAAACAGCATGTTTTCTAATGAGCGGCTCTTCATCACCAAGTAGTTTTAATACCTGGTCCTCAAAACTTTCATCCCCGTTATTACCTATGGCCACAAGTACATTCCTGAGAAGCCCTCTTCGTTTACTTCTTTTTATAGGGCTGTTTTTAAATATTCCGGAGAACTGCTGCTGGTCCAACCCGGCAAGCATTTCAAGCTCAGGTTCAAAAAGGCCTTCTCTTGGTAAAAATGAACTTTCAGTACCGGTAACGGGTTCCCCGTTCCAAGGGCAGACGTCCTGGCAAATATCACAACCAAAAATATTATTTCCCATTGGTTCCCTGTATTCATCCGGAATACCTTCTTTATTTTCAATAGTGAGATATGAAATACATTTTGATGAATCAAGTACATACGGACTTGTGATTGCATCAGTAGGACAGCTGTCAATACACTTGGTACATGTACCGCACCTTTCAGGTGCCGGGCTGTCATATTCAAGTTCGACTGTTGTAATCAACTCCCCGATCAGAAGCCATGAACCTATCCCCTGGTTTATAAGGCAGGTGTTTTTCCCTATCCACCCTATCCCTGAATACTTGGCATACATCCTCTCAAGGACGGGGCCGGTATCCACATAGACCCTGTCCTCATCGCCTGTATTGCTGTTTTCCGTGAGGTAGTCTTTTAATTCATTTAACTTATCTTTTAAAACCGAGTGGTAATCATCCCCCCATGCATACCTGGCAATCCATCCCTTCTTTGGATTTTTAACCGCAGTCGAATAATGGTAATCAGTGTTATAGTTTATTGCACATGAAATTACTGACATGGCACCGGGGACAAGGTTTCTGACATCCTGCCTTTTTTCTTCATTCTTTGCCATATAATCCATAGTGGCTTCGTACCCCTTATTGAGCCATTTTTTATAGTACTGGCTCTCGGGATAGTCGCCTACTGGTGAAATACCCACAAGATTGAAGCCAAGTTTATAGGCTTTTTCTTTTATACTGTTAGTAAGGTCCCTTTGCATTTAATATTAGATTCCCAATTTCCTGGTAGGCATTAATACCGCTGAAATTAGAGACATAATCAGACTCCATTTTAAGTTCAAGTGGGGATGTGGATGTTGTAGCAGAAATCCTTGAAAGGCCGGCAATTTCGATATCGTTTATTTCAGCACCTACAAGAAAGATATCTTTAAATGAATATTCTCCGTCAATCTTTTTAAGAAGTTCTTTTTTTCTGTTTCCATTTATAATTATATTTTTTATTCCTTGCTCTTTTGCTGATTTTGCCGGGATTTTACTGCCTGACCTGTAACCAAGTACATCAATGCCCAAAAGGTCCATATCCTTTTTAACCTGCGCGGCAGTTCTTTTCCAGATTATCCCGTAATCACAATCCTCAGCCTTCTCACTGAATATTTTGAGATTTATAAGAAGTAGTTTTACCTGTCTTAATTTCAACGAGATGTCTGATCTAAGAACTAACATAATATTTAATCTTAACTATAATGTTCCTATTAAATTAATATTCTGACATAAATACACACCAATTGACTAATTTCAATCAATGATCCCCTTAAGAGATACAACCAAGTCCGGAACCTTCCCCATTGTTAATACCGCATTTATCGCAATAAACATAGCAGTTTTTATATACGAGATATGGATAACAAATGACCAGCGGTTATTTATGTACAGATTTGGGCTTGTACCGGCAATTGTAACTACTGAGCTTGAGATTGGTGTTTTTAACAGACTTTACCCTTTTGTAACATCTATGTTCCTGCATGCCGGATGGATGCATATTATTGGGAATATGCTTTTTCTTTATATATTTGGTGAAAACATTGAACACAGAATGGGACATTTCAGGTACCTTTTATTTTATATCCTGACCGGGATAATAGCAGCCATTATTCAGTTCCTTATAAATACAAACTCTGTTATTCCTATTGTTGGTGCCAGTGGTGCAATCTCCGGGGTTTTGGGTGCATATCTTCTCTTTTATCCAAAGTCCAGGATACTCACCGTTGTTCCCATACTTTTTTTCTTCAGAATAAGACATTTGCCGGCTACGGTATTTATTTTTGTATGGTTTCTAATTCAGTTTCTTGGCGGTATAAATTCAGCAGGCAGTGCCGGTGATGCAGGCGGTGTTGCTTTCTGGGCACATATAGGCGGTTTTGCAGCCGGGTTAATTCTTTCTCAGTACTTTGATAAAGAAAAAAACTATAGGCAAAATAGTTTTAGCGGTTATTATAAAAATTAATTCATATTTTCAAATCCCACACAAAAAAAACAGCATATGACTAAAGGAAAAAACAACATTGGTATAATTGCTGGTGGGGGTCCAGCTCCCGGCATAAATGCGGTAATCAGTGCCGCAACTATCGAAGCAGTTAACCGCGGCAAAAATGTAATAGGCATACTTGATGGATTTAGATGGATATCCCGCGGCGACATTACAAAAATCAAACATCTGACAATTGAAAATACTTCCAGAATACATAACCAGGGTGGGTCAATAATTGGTATCTCTAGAGACAATCCCTTTGAGAGCAATAAAAGCCTGAAACATACAATAGCTTCAATAAACAAACTTGGAATAAAATACCTTATGACTATTGGCGGCGATGGAACAATGTACCTCGCTAACAGACTTGAAAAAGAGATGAAAGGTAAAATCCAGGTAGTCCATTTACCTAAAACCATCGACAATAATCTCCCGCTGCCGGACAATAACTCTACATTTGGATTTGAGACTGCAAAACATATAGGTACCGGGATTGTTAATTACCTTATGGAAGATGCAAAAACTACAAAAAGGTGGTTTTTGGTAGTTACCATGGGCAAAAAAACAGGGCACCTGGCACTTGGAATCGGCAAATCTGCAGGTACAACACTAACACTGATCCCCGAAGAGTTTAAAGAAAAGAAAATACCTGTAAGTAAAATCACTAAAATAATTGAAGGCTCAATATTAAAAAGAATAATTGAAGGCAGGGAATACGGGGTAGCAATAGTTGCAGAAGGGTTAATTGATAAGATTGAGAAGAATGACACTGACAAAGTGTCCGGCCTAAAAACAGATGAACTGGGCAGGACCAGGTTTTCAGATTTTAAGCTGGCTCCATATTTAAAATATGAACTTGATAAAAGCTTGGGTGAAAAGGGTATTAATCTGACCATAGTTGATAAAAGGATTGGATATGAATTAAGGTCCGCGCCCCCAATCCCGTTTGATCTTTGCTATACCAGGGACCTGGGATACAGTGCCGTAAAATATCTGCTTGATGGCGGTAGTGGAGCCATGATTTCAATTAACAACGGCAAAATGCACCCACTAAAATTTGAAACTCTTCAAAACAAGAAAACAGGTGCTACAAAAATTAGGTATGTTGATATTAATACCGAAGCATATGAAGTTGCACAAAAATATATGATAAAACTTACTCAAAACGACATAAATGACCCAACAAAATTAAAAAAACTTGCAGCTTTAACAAAAATGACAAAAAATGAATTTCTTGAATATTTTAAAGAGGTAATAAAATGATGTCCACAATATCAGAATTAACACCCGTTGATCAGGCAGTACTGACCAACATGAAAAAATACGGGAAAATAATAAAAAAATATGAACTCTCCTTCCTGGTTAAAAGAGACGTTGCGTGCTCAGACCTCGAACTGACAAATTCATTAAAAAAACTCTCTAGTTCAGAATTAATCCTTGAATCAGGAAGTAATCAATTTCTTCTTAACAGCTGATTTTTAATAAACTATTTTTGCAAAACATACAAAATAAAACATTTCTTCCCTTTCTGTAGTTAATAACAATGGGGCTATTCTTTATTTGATATAGATGCTACAATTGGAAATAGGAAAAAGGGTGTCAGCAAATGTCTGAAATTAAAATATTATCCGAGAATCTAAAAACTATTTCGGATGAAACAATACTTTCCATACTGGCCTATATTGCACAGCACCAGGATGAAAAAGTGACGTTGATGGACATTGTAGGTTTTGTTGGAATGAGTCCAAGCACACTAAGGGACAAGTACTTAAGAGCACTTTGTAAGGAAGGTCTTGTGCAAAAATACTACTTAAGAAATGAAACCGAATCGTTCAGATTAAATAAGACAAAACTTGGTGATACATTCAGATTAATGAAATTGATAATTAATCCATAAATCGATCTTATTTATTTGAACAATCATTACAGTTTAATTTATTAATAAAATACTATAAAGCCTTGAAAGTTCATAATTTTCTAATATAATATAGTTTCGTAGACAATATTTGTAACATAATATTAAATAAAAAGTTATTATAAGATAACACCCGGAAGAGTATTAAACTCCTATCCTTTCTCCCCCCAGTTTTAGGAATGGTAACTTTTCTGGGTGTTTTTATTTTTAATCTAATTAATTTATAACTATATAAGTTGGCAATTTTTATACCAATTAAGAAGTAACTATAAACTACTGTATTTCTTTGTTTTTTGTTTTTGAAAACTGTGCAGGTTTTTGCGTGTAGGTACTATTTACTTATTTAAAGCCACTCTATCCTATCTCCTCCCAGTTTTATAGAATAAATTCTTTATGAATTACCCTATATATTAGATAATATAGAATTTTGAGCAGAGATTCAACTATAAATTTACTAAATACAAATACTGTTAACGATATATTAATTTTAATATAGAGGTTTGTTAAGAAGTAATAAAGTTGGGAGGAAAATATTACGACCTCTTAATTGATTTTCAGGATTAGAGAACCTAAAAAAGCAAATTACGGGAGGTAATGAAGAGGCCGCAATATCAAGGGAAATTATAATATCTTATTTATATTAACCTGCGTTTATTTAATCAGTATTACGCATTATTAATCATTTATACATATTTAAACATCTTTTTATTCATTAATCAAGTATAATAATAAAAATTCTTAAATTTTGTCTATTATTATGCGATTATAATAGATAGTTTAAGATTTATTAATTTAAGGGAAATATTGAAAATGGAAAAAATAATGACTTTGGATGAACTTTCTGAGTACCTTCTCGTTCCCAAGCCAACTTTGTATAGATTACTAACACAAAGAAAAATTCCGGCTTTTAAAGTCGGAAATCAATGGCGTTTTTCAACTGAGCTTATTGACAACTGGCTCAAAAGCCAGATAACCACAGAAAAGAAAGTGCTTGTTGTTGATGATGAGGCGATAATTTGTCTTAATCTTGAAAAAATAATCAAAGCTGAAGGCAATAATGCAATCTCAGCTCAAAGCGGTAAAGAAGCACTTGAATTGCTAAATCAGAATGATTTCGACCTGATATTTCTCGACCTGGCTTTACCGGATATCAGCGGTGTTGATATCTTAAGAACGGTCAAACAAAAAAATCCGGACCAACCGGTAATAATTATTACCGGGTTCCCCGAAAGCGAACTAATGGACCAGGCCCTTAGCCTTTCCCCCTTATCTGTAATAAAAAAACCATTTAAAAAAGAGCAAATTCAAAAACTTATGAAAAGAATTTTTTCTTCAACGTCATTTCAAACGTAGGTTTAATTGATGGACAAGTTTTTTTCACATATTAAGGGTATGGAAAGGGACAATAAAAAACATTACTGCTGCCTCTATGAAGATGAGAAGCAGAATAAAGACTTAATTTTTCATGTTTACAGTCAATCTACAGCCCTTAATCACAAAATAATTTATATTGCTGATTCAAAGAAAACAGATTTTCTTATTAAATGTCTATCTTCTTTTAATGTGGATACTCACCAACTTATCAATGATAAGAAACTAAATATTATTACGTATAATGAAAAATTAACTTCTCAAAATGGACTTGAGGAAGAACTGCCAATATCTTCAATAAATTCTGAATTAGAAAAAGCCATAGAGGATAATTTTTCGGGATTAACTCTTATTGTAGAAAATAGTTACGCACATATTTGTACAAAGTCGTCTCCTGCCCTTGTGGATTATGAGTACAAAACAAACCAGTTTTCAAAGGCAAATAAAAATTGTTTTATATACTGCCTTTATGAAAAATGTAAAATCAAACCCGAAATTGCCCTCGATATGTTAATAACCCACCCATCAATTTCAATAGGTAATAAAAGCTATTCCAACTCAATGTATATTGACCCAGTGGAATTTATTAACAATGAAAGGGACTCGGTAATTCTCAATTTCTGGATCCATAATCTAAAGGAACGCTCAATGATTAATGAATCAGCGTTTCTGGATTCTGTTATTGAAAACATTCCAAACATGGTATTTATTAAAGAATCCGACAACCTCAGGTTTGTTAAAATAAACAAAGCGGGGGAAGAACTTATCGGACTGAGCAGGGGTGATTTATTAGGGAAAAATGATTTCGATTTTTTTCCCAAAGATGAAGCTGATTTTTTCACATTAAAAGACCGGGAAGTACTTGATAGCAAGAAACTCCTTGATATAGAAGAAGAACCAATCCATACAAAAGAGAAAGGCACAAGAGTACTCCACACAAAAAAAATACCTCTACTGGACAACCAGGGAAATCCCGCTTATTTACTTGGAATATCCGAAGACATTACTGATAAGAAAATTGCCCAGGAAAAAATCAAATTAAGTGAACAAAGATACAAAGCAGTTGTTGAAGACCAGACTGAATATATCTGCAGGTTTCTCCCCAACAGCGGCAACCTGACCTTTTTAAATGAAGCATATTGCCGCTATTTTGGAAAACCTAAAAGTGAACTAATCGGCACAAGTTTTCTCGACCTTATACCGGAAAATGATAAAGAATTTTTAATAGAATATTTTAAAACCTTTGACTCTAAAAACTTTATAAAAACTATTGAACACCGAGCCCTGACAAAAAACAATGAAATAAGGTGGCAGCAATGGACAGACCGGGCAATATTTAATGAAAAAGGTGAAATAATAGAATTTCAGTCGGTAGGCAGGGATATTACTGACCTTAAAAAAGCCTACGAAGAAAATCAGCTGAATGAATCCCTCATAAAAGAAATCCACCATCGTGTTAAAAATAATTTACAGGTAATTTCTTCGTTCATAGATCTGCGTTCTGAAGATATTGAAGACCCTCAATCAAAAAAAGTTATTGAAGAAACACAAAACAGAATTTCTGCAATTGGTATACTTTACGACCATCTTTGCAGGTCAAAAGAAGTATCAGATATACACATGGGAAGCTACATTAAAGAGCTGACTCATAGCCTCTTAAACTCACACCGTGATGAAAATCAAGAAATTGAAATAATTGAAAATATAGAAAACAGGGAGATTGATATCAGCAAGGCCCTCCCCTGCGGACTTATTACAAATGAACTTATTTCAAATTCCATTGAACATGCATTCCCTAAAAATATACCAGGTAAAATTACTATTGATCTGGAAAGTCAGGAGAACAAACATATTCTTAGTATCTCCGATAACGGCATAGGATTACCAGATGGATTCATACTGGAAGATTGCAGTTCACTTGGGCTACAAATAGTACAAAAGCTCACCAAGCAGATAAACGGTTCAATAAAAGTTATTAACGGCAAAGGAACAAAATTCAGAATTGAGTTTAATACTTAAGTGTAAAAAACATTGAAAACACCTCATTAAATCCCTATATTTATTAAATATAAATAATATGAAGGAGGACAATATGTTTTTAAAAAGATATATACTAAGCTTAGTATTACTATTTTCACTTTTATTCACTTTTATACCAAATTCTTTTTCCGGGACTATTCCGACTGAAACCGACAACTCAGGATGGGTTCTTTATTCTTTTTTTGACCTAAGAGAAAGGGAATCTTATGTACAGGTAACGAATGTAGATTCGGACAACGCCATTGTGCATATACAGGTTTTCGATGTTAGCAACAACTGTAATGAAAACAACTTTTTTGATGTATATACTCCGAATGACACACATATTTACAATTTAAGAAATATAACAACAAACGATAGCAATCCTTCTGGTGTAGCACTACCAGATGGTGCTTATGGTTTTGTTACAGCATTAGTCGTAATCTCCCCCGGCGGCAGTAGTGACACTTCAGGTCTTTTAATAGGCAACTACAGGGTATTGGACAATAACGGCTATGAGTACAGGACAAACTCAATTTTTCCCTCACCACCAACCGGCCCTTTTTTTACAAGCTCACCTTTCACATTTAACTATAACAGTAACAACGGAGTAACACTTTCCGATGTGATTGGATTTGTATTTGATAGAAATAATTCAACAGGAGAAATATTAGCTTCCAATATTACCGAAACATGGGCTGTTTACGATGTTGATATTGTAAACAACAGTGAAGTTATCTTTTCATGCAGGAATGTAATTTTTGCCTGTACTGATAAGGACAACCCCCTGCTTGAAGAACTATTACAGGTTGTCGGCAATGCAAGTGTGGCAAGTTTTGAGTATGGCATTAACGAAACAATCAGTCACAGTAAAGGAGGAGAACTCCTCTGCCCGGGAAACATAATAAATGAAGGCGTTGTTATATTAAATAATATTACTTTTGCCGGATCATCGCCGCCATTCGGTATTGTGGGACTCAACAATGGAAACGGCCGGGGATCAATGGACAGCTGGATAGCCCCTGTGGACGGTTTTTCTATATAAATTTTATTATAAATTGATCTAAAAAATATTGCCCCGGATTTATTCCGGGGGTTTTTTATTTATAATGATTAAATGCGTCCCTGCATGCCTTTAAACAGATCTCATCCTGATCCCCCTCAAGAAAAGAAGTGTCCTCGTCACACATATCTTCAACATTTAAACCCCTATAATCAATTTTAGAGATTTTTTTAAAGATTTCCTGGCTTATATGGTAGCAATCATAATAGACCTGTTTGTACTTTGTTTCAGAAGATTCTTCACTATTTCCGCCACAGCTAAAAAGTAAGAATGTTGTTATTAGTATATATTTCATAATTATATTCCTTAGCCGACGAAGGGAGTTGAACCCTTGACCTGCTCATTACGAGTGAGCTGCTCTTCCACTGAGCTACGTCGGCAAAATATTTAAATATAGTAGCAGTTAGATATTAATTCTCAAAAAAAAGGCCCGAATCACATTGAAACGGGCCTTCCTCATCTTTTCCTGACTTATTTCTTTTTATTTTACTGTGGGTAAATCACAGGTGCCTCCGGGTCTACCGGAAGAAACCTGGCTCTTCTGTTTAGCTGGTATTCACCCTCTGTACTTCCCGGAGCAAACTGGCTTGTTTCACCCTTTGTAAGAGTAATAATCCTCTTCGGATTTATTCCGAGCTGGACCAGGTAGTTCCTGGTTTCATCTGCCCTTCTTTTCGCAAGCCTGAGGTTATAAGCATTTGAACCCCTGATATCCGCATAACCGTTAACTACAACGGTAAGTTCAGGGTTTTCTTTCATAGTCTGGGCATTTTGCTGAAGAACAGGCATCGCGTCCTGTCGTATATAGGATTTATCAAAATCAAAGAAAATATCCGAAAGCTCATATATTTCGGCAACAATAATAGGCTGCGGAGGAATAATAACTTCGCTGTTCAGGATTTCATTTACCCTTGCGTAATACGACTCTTCAAGCATACCACGTGACCTTGCTGTACCGAGCTGTCCTATTTTATAATCAAAGAACGGTATGATTGTGTAGTTTGCTTTTACTTTTGTGCTTGATGCCCCTGCCTTATCTACATCAATACTAAGTTTTTCTTTTGTAAAAAGCGGATGCGGCGGCGCCTGTGTAGGTGTTAGTTTAGTCCAGTAAGAAATCTTGTGTAGGTAGGATGTCACATTTGATTCATTCGCTGTTCGTTCACCCGGCCTGCTGTAAGTCCTCTGCGCCTTTCCGAATAAAGGGTCAATTACCCATGAATTCTCAAACACGATCTTACCAGTGGGTTTATCCGAATATTTTATCTTCCACCCTATCTCATTAGCTGCCTGGTCTGCTGCGTCCCAGACTTTATCATAATTCTTATTATATTTAACCGTGTGATTTTTCCAGTATCCGTCTTTGGGGACATTTACCGGCACTTCTGCCACACATGATGCAAACATAATCAGCGGCAGCAAAACTATCAGGTATTTAAAATTATCTTTCACCATAATATTCTCCATTCTCCATTTTAGATAATACTAGTAGACACATTTATATCCGAGGACCTTGTCTCTCTTCTGGTAAATGTGAACACAAAAAGGCTGGAATAAAGCTGTCCTGCCCCTGTCTGCAAGTATCCCTGCCAGCGTTTCAGCCTTGTTTTGGTTGGGAGGAGAGCCTACGGCTTTTGATGAAACCTTTACCCATAGTGAAACTGGTGTATCCCAGGCTGCATTAACAACACCTGGAAGCCCGTTAATAATTGCAGTAAAATGCTTTTGTGAAGCAGTAGGGGGAAAATACTGGTTCGAGTAGGAATTTATACTAAAACCGAATACAAGTATTAACAATAAAGCTACAGATAAAAACTTACTCATCCTCCACCTCCATTAACCGGGAAGAAAAAATTATTTTGTTCAATATAATTGTAATAATAATTTAAAATTTTTCTAGTATTTAATATAAAATTATTAAGTATTGAAAAGGATTTAAGAAACCAATCTAAAAATTTAATTTAAATTGTAAGTATTTTTAATAAAAATATCATTTAACCATATTCTGGAAAACAGACTCTGCTGCAACAAAACCGGATTTTATACTGTCCGGAAGTCCTACACCGCCGTAGGCATTCCCCGCAAGTGCCAATGTAGGATAGTTTATCAGTTTGGTGTTAATTTTTTCAAGCAAATTCAAATATCCCATGGTGTACTGGGGCATTGAGTTGGGATACCTGTAGATATAGTATTTTAAGGGCTCTGACTCTATATTAAAAAGTTTATTTAGATCATCAAAAACAAGTCTCTTTATTTCACTATCAGTAAGTTTTAATACTTCCCTGTTAAAAGCACCTCCCAGGAAACAGCGTATAGTTTCATAATTTTCCGGCGTCCTGTTTGGAAATTTATGAGATGAGAACGAACAGGCAATTATATTCATTCTTTCGGTATTGGGAATTACTACCCCAAACCCTTTGGGTAAACCTGCACATTTTTCTTTTTCTAACACCATATTCACTACAATAGACGATTCATACTTAATTTCATTAAGAAGGTCCGACAGGTTTTGGTCTGTGTTATTTAACAATTCAGATGATACAAAAGAAGGCCCGGACATTATTACCGCGTCTGTTTCAATCTCTTTTCCGGTTTCTGTTTCTAATAACCACTTTTCCCCTGATTTTACTACTTTATCAACGCAGGCGTTATAGTGAATATTAACCTCCGGGATTGCATCTATAATGCTTGTTATTAAAACAGATAATCCCTTTTCAAATGATACAAAAAGTCCGTACCTCGCCCCGCTCTCAGTTTTGGATATACCAGATGATCCATATTTCTTATTAATTCCTTTTATAACGCTTCCATACTCACGCTCCATATTAAAAAATTCGGGCAGTACTGCTTTTATGCTGAGCCGGCCTGGGTCACCTGTATAAATACCGCCAATTAATGGCTGGGCCACTTTTTCAAGAAGCTCTCTGCCAAATCTTCGTAATACGAACGATTCAAGTGATTCATCGCTATCATCGGGCCGGGGAGCAATATCCAGTTCCTGTAATATTCTTTTTTTCCCATCATTTGTGAAAAACGGGCTTTTATTAAAAGCTTCTATATTCGAAGGTGCCATAAGAAAAAACCCTTCGGGAAGTTCATTTAACTTATTATCAAAATAGACATAGGTTTTTCTGTTAGAGTCGTTAGTGGAAATTAAATTCTTTTCAATGCCAAGCTTTTTACAAAGATCTATGCCCCAGGGCTTAGAGGTAATAAATGAATCTGCTCCTTCTTCTATTACATAACCATTTTCCACCTTTGTGGAAATATTGCCGCCCGCTCTGCTGCTCTTTTCAAACAGGTCTATCTCAATACCGGTTTTGTTATCTTTATTGAGACTATTTAACCGGAATGCGGCACTAAGTCCCGAAATACCTGCCCCTATTATTGCTATTTTCATGTAATATTAAGAAATACCCTATGAATTAATCTTTTTTAAAACACTTTCTTCAACCGAACGGATAAACAGGTCGTCATCATTCACTGTTTTTGCAATATAAAGATTTATTCCATTTTTCTCAGCTGCTTCCCTTGCTTCAATTCCGATATCAAAAAGCACTTCTACATGGTCACAAAGAAAGCCAATTGCCTGGACAACTATGTTTTTCACACCGTCTTTTGCAAGCTTATCAATAACGTCACATATATCAGGCTCAAGCCATGGGCTTGACGGGGATCCGCTCCTGCTCTGGTAAGCAGTCGTCCAGTTCTTATGCCCAAGATGTTCAGCTACCAGCCCTGATGAAGTTTTAAACTGCTCCACATACGGGGAGCTTTCGGCCATTGGGGTTGGTATACTATGGGCAGTAAAAATTAGTTTTGTAGCTTCAAGATCCTCGTTACTAATCTGATTAAAACAGTCATTAATATTATTTGCACAGTTTTCGATAAATAACGGGTGGTCAAATAGCACATCGGTATAGACAAATTCAAGATCCAGGTTTTGTTCCCTGCAGGCTTCTGAGAATTCTCTCTGGTACCTTTCCCAGCTGGTATCGCACTGGTATATTGCCATAATTACACCGATTGCTTTTTTTACCCCGAGCTCTGCTACCTGCTTTGCCGTATCATAAGAATACGGGTGCCAGTTTCTCATTCCTACTAATACGGGAATGTCATACCCTTTATCACTTAGAAACTTGTTCAGCTTTTCGCCCTGCTTGTATGTAAGCTCGTTAAGTGGGGATTTACCTCCAATAAGCTCATAATGATGGGCTACGTCCAGGAGCCTTTCTTCCGGGATAGGCCTCCCGCTGGAGACATTCTTTAGAAAGGGCATAATATCTTCGGGCTTTTCGGGGCCGCCGTAACCTATCAGTACTACCGCTCCGTAATCGGTACTCATTGAATTTCATCCTTTTTTATGTTCTGTGAATATTCATGGACCATATCGACAAGTGCAAGGACATTATCAACGGGAGTGGGAGGCAATACACCGTGGCCAAGATTAAAGATATGGCCCGGTATTCCTGCGGTCTTATCCAGTATTTTCTTTGCTTCATTTTTGATATACGACTGTGTTGATAACAGGCAAAGAGGGTCTAGATTGCCCTGTATAGCAGTTTCATATCCTATACCCTGCCACGCCTCTTCAATATCTACTCTCCAGTCAACTCCGATAACATCACAACCCGTGTCGGTCATATAACCCAGCAATGTGGCAGTATCGGTCCCGAAAAGTATTACAGGCACATCACCCTCAATCATTGAGACCAGTCTTTTCATATGCGGTAGTACATATTCGCAGAAGTCATCGGGAGAAAGGCAGCCAACCCAGCTGTCAAAGATCTGCACAGCATCTGCCCCTGCCTTTATCTGGCAATTTAAATAACTTGCAGTTGCATTTGTCAGCTTCATCATAAGGGAATTCCATAGTCCCGGGTCCCGGTACATAAGTGATTTAGTATGGATATAGTTCTTTGAACCACCGCCTTCTATTGCATATGAAGCAACGGTAAATGGCGCCCCTGCAAACCCTATAAGTGCTTTGTCCGGATTAAGTGATGACCTTACAAGTTTTATGGCATCATATACGTATTCCATCGATTCGGGTTCAAATTTTAGTAAGGAATCTACTGCCTTTGGGCTTCTAAGCACCCTTTGAATCTGCGGGCCGTCATTCTTGGAATATTCAAGGTCAACACCAAGTGACTGTAAGATTAAAAGAATATCAGAAAAGATTATCGCTGCATCAACATTAAGTCTCTCTACTGCCATCAGTGTTACATCGGCAGCAATTTCGGGGGTCTTGCACAGTTCAATAAAAGAAACTTTTGCCCTGGTTTCCCTGTATTCCCTGAGAAACCTTCCTGCCTGCCTCATAATCCAGACAGGTGTGTAGTCCGTCTTTTCAAGCCTGCACGCCCTTATAAACTGGGAAGTTGTTTTTTCCTTACTGTCCCAGGCCATATCGGTCCTTTTCCAGTTAACGGTTTTGATCCCGCTTTTTAATGCAGTCCTCTTTTTAAAAAGAAGCTCCCCGGATACCCTGGCAATTTCCCTGATTAGGTTGCCCATCTTTGGGCTGTCAGGTTCATAATCAACAGAAATATTTAAATTCTTTAATGTTTCAGAGGTTGTTGGCCCAATGGAGCCAATTACTGTATTTCCAAAAGAGTTATAAAGGTCTTCCTTTAGCCCTTCCCCGTCAGCAATATCAAACATGTTTACAATTTGCTGTGAGCTTGTAAAAAGTACCAGGTCTTCACCACCGTTAGTTATAGAGTTAATAGCTTCTTTGAGTGGCTGGGTATTGTCCGGTAGGCCCCATTTGTATATGGAAACTGTTTTAACATTTGCACCCCTTCCACTTAGTGCTTCTATAAACTCGGTATTGGAAACGCCGTATTCCTGGATATAAATATTCAGTCCCTTGATACCGGAAGTCTCATCAATAGTAGAAACTATGTCCTTCCAGGTATTTGGTTCTTTTATCGTAATATCGGGAGTAATCTCAATTTCTTTAAGGGCTGCAACCGGTTTGGGGCCCCTTGCAATAATTTTAGTATTCCTGAGTGCTTCCTTATAATCCCCAAGACTATTTTCGCTATTAATGAGCTCTGTAAGCATCCTAGTACCTACCCCAGTCATCAATATCAGAATATCTGTCTTTCCTGAAAGCATATCGGAAATAAAATTTGAAATATTATGCGATTTGATTGGGATTTCTTTCATAGAAGGTGCAACCCTGGGTGTACCCCCGTGGTAAGAAATAAGTTTTTCGATTTCCTTTGACCGCCTGCTTTCAAAAGAAGTTACTTTTAATCCATTAAATCCTTTATTCATCGGATCTGTTCACCTTAAATCGGTTTAGATAAATAAAATATATACAAAATGTCTCCATAAAGTTATCCGAGGTAATTGATTTTTCTATTCTACTCGGTACATTCAGGTATTTTACCTAATAAATAAAGGGAGTTTACCTAAATGTCATTCTCAGTCGAATATAATAGTGATGTACTTTACATGGAAAAAGTTGCAGTAAAGGACATTGCAGATTCTAACGGGACTCCATGTTATATATACAGCCACTCGGCAATAGAAAAAAACTTTAATGCATATTTAAATTCACTTTCTGAACTAACCCCCCTTATCTGCTTTTCAACAAAGGCCAATTCCAACCTCGCAGTGCTAAAAATATACTCTAATCTTGGCGCAGGATTTGATATTGTCTCGGGAGGGGAACTCAGGAGGGTAATTCTTGCAGGAGGTGATACCTCGAAGGTTGTCTTTTCAGGCGTGGGTAAAACTGACTCTGAAATACAGGAAGCAATAAATGCGGATATTTTATTTTTCAATATAGAATCCATCGACGAACTCCATGCAATAAACCGCGTGGCAACAGGGATGAATAAAAAAGCACCTATCGCTATCAGGGTTAACCCGGACATAAACCCTAAGACACACCCATATATATCAACAGGATTTAAGAAAAGTAAATTTGGCATCGAAATTGGCAACTCTCTGGATGTATACAGAGAAGCCTCTAAAATGGAAGGCATTAATATAATTGCAATTGATGCACATATAGGTTCACAAATATTTGAACTATCCTCGTTTAACGACTCACTTCAAAAACTTACAGATCTTGCAGATACCCTTATAAATGAAAATATTAATATCGAGTATATGGATATTGGCGGAGGACTTGGTATTACATACAAAAAAGATGAAACACCGCCTTCCATGGATGAATATGCAGCTATAATAAAGAAACATTTAAAAGGAAAACCCTACAAACCGGTCATTGAACCGGGGCGTTCACTTATCGGCAATGCGGGAATAATGGTCACTAAGGTACTCTATACAAAACAGGGCAGTGCAAAGAACTTTGTAATTATAGATGCTGCAATGAATGACCTAATAAGACCGGCATTTTACAACTCGCACCATGAAATAATTCCGGTAAAACAAAACGAAAATGAAACTAAGATCGTAGATATTGTAGGGCCGATATGCGAATCAGGTGATTTTCTTGCTACCGACAGGGAATTCCCGGCTGTAGAAAATGGTGATTACCTGGCAGTACTCAGTGCCGGGGCATACGGTTTTGTAATGTCTTCAAATTATAATTCAAGGACAAGGGCAGCAGAGGTTTTGGTCCACGGGGACAGCTTCAGCACCATAAAAGAAAGGGAAAAATTCGAGGACATAATAAACGGAGAAATAATCCCCGATTTTCTTTCAGAATAAATAATACTTGCACATTGAGAAGTTCAATATATGTTTAACCATTAATAATTATGGATTTTACAGAATCAATTTCACAGATAATTCAGAAAACCGGAATATTTATTTACCCCCTTCTTCTTTGCTCCATATTCGGCCTTGCGGTATTTATTCAAAAAATCTGGCAGCTAAGAACAAGTAATACAATCCCGGAAAAATTTCTTGATCTCCTTTATAACTTCCTGGATCACGGCGAGATAAAGGAAGCCGCCTTACTATGCCATGAGAATAACTCTTCAATTTCAAGAATAGCTGCAGCAGCTATTGATGCCAGGTCTTCAGACAGGGAACTCTTGCATGAAAAAGTTGAACAGGCAGGGCAAAACGAAGCCATAGACCTCGCCCGTTATATTGAGGGACTTGGATCCGTAAGTACCGTAAGCACATTGCTTGGACTACTTGGAACAATTGCCGGTATGATCAAAATATTCAGTGTTATTTCAAGCGAAGACGTTATTAATCCACCTGCACTTGCAGGAGGTATATCGGAAGCGCTTTATACCACTGCAATTGGTCTTTTCATAGCAATACCGGCTTTCATAGCTTACAAATACATTTCAGGTAAATACGAAGAACTTGTCTCCATGCTTGAGCAGGAGTCAAAAAAAATTACCGAATTAATTAACAATAATCCCGACTCTGTTTAATTGATCCAATGAAATTCAAAAGGCAAGCCACAAGGAAACTAAATGCAATAACCACCCTTGACCTTACACCCATGATCGATGTTGTATTTAACCTTTTAATATTCTTTGCCCTTTCATTAAATTTTGTTGCCAGTTCTGGTGGCATAAATGTAAATCTGCCCGAAGCATCTTCGGCAAAGCCAATCAAGACTGAAAACATTACTATTAATCTCACTAAGAGCGGAAAGCTCTACTACAACAAAGAAGTCGCAACAAAAGAAGAGATTAAGAAAAACCTGAAAGCAGTTACAGACAAAAGTTCGCTGATAATTATCAGGGCCGACAACGAAGTAGAACATGGGAAAGTGGTTGAAGCCATGGACCTTGCAAAGATAGAAGGGTTTTCCAAACTCGCTATTGCCGTTGACCAGGCTCGTGAAAGTCAGGATCAATCCCAATAAATTTTCCCACTGTCCGGAAAACTATTGAAAATCTTTAAAAGCCTAAACGTGGTGGAGAAGAAATTCCGGTGAAATATAAAACATGAATAAACAAACCCAGAAACTGCCAATAACGGGTTACCTTTTTCTGATAGGTACTGCTTTTTTTACAGCTTTGTCATATATAATCGGCAAATACCTCAATTTCGGCGAGAACTTTAATAAATACATTGATCCCGAAGTAACAACATTTTACTGGTTCTTTGGTGCATTTATCTTTTCCTTAATAATTATTCCGCTTATTCCCTCACAGAGAAAAGAGATCAGGAACCTGGGCAAGTATAAAAAAATATTTATCTACAGCGGGATACTTACCTCTATAGGTGCGGCCCTTTGGGTCTCTTCGGTCTGGACAATTGGCCCGGTCCTGACATCATTTCTAATGAAAGCACAGACACTATTTTCCCTTTTACTGGGATTTGTTTTTTTAGGGGAGAGGTTAAAAAAAGGCGAAAGTATAGGAATTGCCCTATCTGTTGTTGGGGTAATAATCGTGGCTTATCAAAAGGAGTCTTACCTTGTTTATGGTACTATAACTGCACTTGCAGCAGCATTTTTTTACTCGTTTCTTTCATATATTGTAAAAAAAATTGCAAACGATTTAAACATGTTAATGGTTGCTACCCTAAGGACCCTGGGTGTTTCGATTACGCTTTTTATATATCTAATTGTTACCGGGACTTTCAACTACCCTTCATTCAAAGATGCATTATATATGTCTCTTGGGGGTATAAGCGGAGCTTATATTGCAAAGGCATGCCAGTTTCACTCAATAAAACTGCTTGATGTATCAAGGACTACTGCGGTTATGCCGCTTGAATCACTTTTTGTTGTTATACTTTCCTATTATATCTTTGACAACATCCCTTCTGTAATAAAACTTGCAGGGGGGGTACTTATTATTATAGGGGTAATATTTTTGGTAATATTCAGGGACGAAAAAAATGATATGCTCGGCAAATAACTATACGCTTTCGTTGTAATCCGTCTCGAGTAATTTTCGATTGGCAAACCTCCTGAGTGCAAGCTCTAAAAGCTTGTTAATAAGTTCGCTGTAACCAATACCGGTAATTTCCCAGAGCTTTGGGTACATACTTATACTGGTAAATCCGGGGATTGTATTTATTTCACTTACAAAAATCTCTTTTGTCTTATCATCCAGAAGAAAATCCACTCTACCAAGGCCGCTGCAATCGAGGGCCTTAAATGTACCCACCGCAAGTTCTTTGAGTTTAATTATTTCTTCTTCAGAAAGTTTTGCAGGTATCTCCAGTGAAGTAGAGTCATCATCATACTTGGCTTTATAATCATAAAACTCCCTTTCAGGGGTAACCTCACCCGGCAGTGAAGCTTTCGGGTCTTCATTGCCAAGTACACTGACCTCTATTTCCCTGCTGTTCATAACAGCTTTCTCCACCAGTACACGCTGGGAATACTTAAATGAATCAGATACTGCACTTGGGATATCTTCAGCTTTTTTAACTTTTGAAATACCAATACTGGAGCCAAGGTCTGCAGATTTAACAAAGCAGTCAAACCCTATTTCACTTTTAATTTTTGAAGTTATATCAGAGGTATTATTTTCCCATTCGTTTTTATTAAATGCGATAAAATCTGTTACGGGAAGCCCAAAGTGTCTAAGTACACACTTCATTGCAATTTTATCCATACCGATTGCAGAACCAAGCACAGAAGCTCCGACAAATGGTAGTCCCATAAGCTCAAACAGGCCCTGAATAGTCCCATCTTCACCGAAGGTGCCATGTAGAACCGGAAAAGCAATGTCCACATCTATAGTATTAACAATACTGCTCTCTTTTAACTCATAAAATTTTGGTTTTTGATCTAAACCAAGAGAAGGAATATAAAAGTGATCATCAGAAAACTCGAATTCATTATCTAAAAATTTATCGAGGTTAATTTTTAGCCATTTTCCTGATTTACTGATAAACACAGGAAGAATCTCATATGTATCGGTATCAATATTTTTTATTATTGATCTAGCTGATATTAACGATATTTCATGTTCGACTGAACAGCCTCCGAACAGTACTGCAACTGTTTTTTTATTCAATTAATTATCCTTTTAGTAGATTCATGATTAAACCAAATGACCTAAAATTGTCAAGCTAATACAATGTGTTTTTTGCCAAGACAGTTGTATTTGGGTAGAATCATTTTCATCGGTTAATCAATCAGCACTTTTATAGATTTATCTTTATCCAACATCATCTAACAGTAATTTTCTTCATTTTTTTGCTGATTACCCGATTTAATTTAATAATTCTTAATAGCAATTATATAAATGAAAAAAATTTATATAAATATAACATTTATAATATTTTCGGTCTTCATAATAAGTTGTGCACCTAAACCTGCGCCTGTAACAACCTGGCATAAAGTAATAAATATTGAAGTTAAGACCCCTACTGATGATATATTGATTAACCAGGGGATGCCCTCCGGATTTTTCCTTATAACACCTCATTCTAATGCCGTAAGGAAAAATGCAGAATATTACGAAACCTATTACACAGTCATTGATGAGGTATTTAAAGACTCAATACCTGTTGTTTATAACGAAAGAGTTGAATACTACATAGAATTTTTCCAAACAAATTATCATAATAATTTTATAAAATGGATGGAAAGATCAGAAATTTACATGCCAGAGCTTAAAAAGTTACTCATAAGCCAGGGCATGCCCACAGACCTTGCCTATCTGCCGCTTATTGAAAGCGGCTACAACCCCACTGCCAGGTCACACGCCAACGCTGTTGGGATGTGGCAGTTTATCAGTTCTACCGGCAAGATTTACGGACTAAAGATAGACAACTGGCAGGACGAACGCAGGAACGTTGAAAAAGCAACCCTTGCTGCCTCCGGATATTTAAAGGACCTTCATGACGAATTCGGTTCATGGGAACTTGCACTTGCAAGTTATAACTGCGGAGAAGTAAGGGTGAGAAGGACAATTAAACTTGCCAACTCAAATGATTACTGGGAGATATCAAGATTACTGCCCAGGGAAACAAGAAACTACGTTCCAAAGTATATGGCTGCTCTAATAATTGCCAAAAACCCCAGGCAATTCGGATTTGCCGAAACCCACTACGACGATTCACCAAAATTTGTAAAAGTTCCGGTACCACCTGAGAAAAGTCTCAACGATATTGCAAAACTCACCGGCTACAACCCGGAAAAACTAAAAAAACACAACCCCGCCCTAATTGGTGGAATAACACCCCCCGGCAATAACTATGAACTGCTTATCGAACCCGGCTATCAGGAAAAATTTGAATCTAATAAAAATGAAATAGCTAGCCTAAAAAGAGTAAAACCCAGGACAACTACTTATAAAACATACCGCGTCAGAAATGGAGAGAATCTCTGGCTGATTGCCAGAAAATTCGGAGTTAGTGTTAATTCAATAAAGAAAACCAACCGGCTAAAGTCCAACATGATAAAACCCGGGCAAAAACTAAAAATTAAAAAGACAACTTCATACAAAAAATCATCATCTGGTACTTATACCGCATCCAAATCACAAACTAAAAAAACAGTATCCAAAAAGAGTTCAAACAAAACTTCCAGCCGGCAAACCTATACCGTAAAAAAGGGTGAGACTATAGGTGAAATTGCTGAAAATTTTGGAATCGGCCTTTCTGTTTTAAAAAGGTATAACGGCATAAAATCTTCCAACATCAGGGCTGGGCAGAAGCTTAAAATTCCACCCGGCAGCAAAAAGACAATTAATTATAATATTAAGAATGGTGATACCCTCTCAGACATCGCAGACAGGTACAGGGTCTCCGTTACTGAATTGAAAAAATGGAACAACCTGCGGACAACAAAACTTACCGCCGGCAAAAAGCTTAAAATTTACAGATAGATTTAATGATAACCCTCCAGGACCTAAACAATTCTTACAGGTCAAAAAACAAATTTATTAAAAATCGTTTAAAAGAATTTGAAAATATTCTTAATAACTCTGACGATAAAAAACTGTTTGAAGAGATGGTGTTTTGTATACTTACCGCTGGTACAAGCGCAAAACTATGCCTGGATGTTATAAAACAGGTAAGGGAAATAATTCACACTGGCAGTAAGGACGAGATTACCGCAAAGTTAAAAGGCTGCTACAGGTTTTACAATATAAGAGCCGATTATATCTTTATCACCCGTGAATATCTGAAAGATGAATTTCAAATGAAAATTAAGGAAATGCTGCTTTCATTTGAAGATCCTGTTGAAAGAAGAGATTTTCTTGCCCAGAATAAAAGAGTAAAGGGCCTTGGGTACAAGGAGTCCAGTCATTTCCTTAGGAATATAGGTTTTAAAGGCTATGCAATACTCGACAAACATATAATCAGGACATTATTTGAATGTGGTGTTATTAAAGATTCTAAAATTCCCGGCAGCAGGGCAAATTACATTGAAATTGAAAATAGATTAAAAGAGTTTGCTACAAAAAACGGTTTTGACATTGACGAACTTGATCTTCTTTTGTGGAGTGAGAAAACCGGTACAATCTTAAAATAAAAACTAAAGATGGCAATAAAATCAGAAAAAATCAAAGAATTATTAGATATTTATAATTTTATCAAGTCTGATATTAAATCAAGGCTCGACGAATTCAAGGAAACACGGGCAAATGCAGATGACAAAAATATTTTTAAAGAACTGGCTTTTTGTATACTGACTTCGGGTGTCGGCCCGGTGATGGCCGAAAAATCCGTAAAAGCAATGGGAGATAATATTCATACAGGGGATATTTCAGAACTCACAGAAACTATTAAAAATATCCATAAATACCCGGACAAAGCTTCATACCTTGTAACAACGAGGGAATACCTTAAAACAAATTTTAATTACGCACTCCTTACTCACATAAAAAAAATAGAAGACAGGGTTGTTCGCAGGGACTTTATCGCCGGCAACAAATCTGTAAAAGGTATTGGAATGGTCCAGGCAAGCCATTTTTTAAGAAATATTGGTTTTTTTGGTTATGCCATACTTGATAGAAACATACTTTCATCGCTTTCAGAACTAGGGGTCCTTAACGATAACAAACCCCCATCAACAAGGAATAAATATCTTGAGAAGGAAAATTTGATAATTGATTTTTCTGACAAGCTTAGTATTAGTATTGACGAGCTGGATCTTCTTTTATGGTATAGAAAGAACAATAAGATTCCACGTTAATTTCATTTTAATTAAGTACATTTTATAAATAAAATAAATTTAAGGATTTCAAATGGATTACGAAGCCGTTATAGGACTTGAGGTACATGCACAGTTAAAAACCGAATCAAAAATATTCTCTTCTGCATCTGCAAGTTTTGGCGGGTCTCCAAACTCACATGTTAACCCCCTTTGCCTCGGGATGCCGGGAGTACTTCCTGTATTAAATAAAAAGGCATTAAAGTTTGCCGTTAAAGCTGCACTTGCTACAAATTGTAAAATTAATCTTAAATCCAGGTTCGCAAGGAAAAACTATTTTTACCCGGACCTGCCAAAGGGCTACCAGATTTCGCAGTACGAAGAGCCCTTCTCAGAACACGGCTGGCTGGAAGTTGAATCAGGAGGATCAATCAGGAAGATAAATATCACGCGTATTCATATGGAAGAAGATGCCGGGAAACTTATCCATGAAGATTCACTTACAAGCAGTCATGTCGACCTCAACCGTGCAGGTGTCCCGCTTATTGAAATTGTAAGCGAGCCTGAGATTGCAAATGCAGAAGAAGCAGTTTCTTATGTAAAAAAGATAAGATCCATTCTTCAGTACCTAGGGGTTTGTGACGGAAACATGGAAGAGGGGAGCCTCAGGTGTGATGCTAATATTTCCATAAGACCCGTTGGTACCGAAAAACTTGGAACAAAAGCAGAAATAAAGAACCTCAACTCTTTCAGGTTTATACAAAAAGCCATAGAATATGAGATATCAAGGCAGACAGCTGTTCTTGAAAACGGTGAAAATATTCTTCAGGAAACAAGGTTGTTTGATTCAAAGAAAGGTGTTACTTTTTCCATGAGGTCAAAAGAAGAGGCGCATGATTACAGGTATTTTCCTGATCCCGATCTTCTCCCCGTTGTACTCGATGAAAACTGGGTTAATGAACTGAAAGAATCTCTCCCCGAACTCCCGGATGCCAGGCTTCAAAGATTTATAAATGATTATGGCTTAACTGCCGACGAATCTGCATTGCTAACATCCAGCAGGGACCTCTCCGATTACTTTGAGCAATGCCTGAAAACTTATAACCAGCCAAAACAACTAAGCAACTGGATCACTACAGAACTTCTCAGGGAACTAAGCAGTGACGAAGACATTAAGAAATTTGCCGTAAAACCGGAAATGCTTTCAGAACTTCTCAGCCTTGCCGATGATGGAACAATTAACCGTAAGATCGCCAAGGAAATTTTCCCTGAAATGATTTCGACCCGCTCTTCTGCCAAAGAAATTATAAGCAAAAAAGGTATTGAACAAATTTCGGACAGCTCGGAGATTGAAGAACTTGTGAAACGTATAATAGATGCTCACCCCGGCGAAGTGCAAAGACTGAAAGATGGTGATGATAAACTGATGGGATTCTTTGTTGGCCAGGTTATGAAAGAAACTAAGGGTAAAGCAAATCCGAAGATTGTGAATGAAATTTTAAAAAAACTTTTATAAGATTTTATCAGTAGTTACTTAACTCGTATAGAAGGCTTCTAAGGTAATCAGAACCGGTACTTTCAACTCTTTTTCTTATATCTTTATATGTATCAATTTCTATATCCATAAACGCTTCAACAATCCATGGGTCAAACTGGGTCTCTGATGCTTCAGATATCCTTTCTACTGATTCTTCAAAAGAAAATGCGTCTTTATACACTCTTTCACTTGTTAAGGCATCAAGTGTGTCTACAATTGAGAATATTCTGGCCCCAAGTGGAATCTGGTCTCCTACAAGTCCCACCGGGTAACCTTTGCCGTTGAAATGTTCATGATGATGAAGCACAATCTGTGCAGATTCTTCAAGAAAATCAATATTTCGGAGCAGTTCATATCCATGCCTTGGATGTTTTTTCATTATTTCCCATTCTTCATCAGTTAGTTTTCCCGGCTTGAGTAAGATATTGTCAGGTACTCCAATCTTACCTATATCATGGAGTAGTGCCCCTTTTGCGATTACTGATAAATCATGGTCGGAAAGTTCCATTTTCTTGGCAAGTGTAAGTGCATATTCGGTAACACGGTACGAATGATAACCTGTCTCCTTTTCTCTCAGGTCAAGTGCAAGCACCATTGCTTCAAGGGTCCCGGAGTAAAGCTTGATAAGCTCCATGGTCTGTTTTTTCACCTTATTTTCAAGGTTTCGCTGGTAGTCCCTGTTTTGCTTGATCAGTTTTGTTCTTTCAATTGATCTTTTAATTACCGCTTCCACTTCCACCACGTTAAAGGGTTTAAACATATAGTCATAGGCCCCTTCTTTAAGCGCGCCCCTCACGTGTTCAATATCTATGGAGGCCGAAACCATAATGATGGAAAGGTCCGGGTCATGCTGTTTAATCTGCTTCAGGGTTTCAATACCGTTGAGTACCGGCATCTGGACATCTAGTAGTACAGCATCGAAATTGTCCTGGGTTTTTACTTTTTCTACACCCAGCTTTCCGTTTTCAGCCGTTTCACAAACATATCCTATATTGGTAAGTGCCTGATAAAAAAGGTTTCTTATAGTTTCTTCATCATCAATAATCAATATCCTGTATTGATCGGCATTTTCTTCAATGATATCTGTTTGAGAGTTCATTTATGTCCTTTTATTAATATTGCAGATAAAACAAATCTGCAACTGTTTTACTTCAGCATCTTTAGTATAAATAAAATATTATTTATTTCACGATAAATTTTAACTTAAACACTAAAATATAATAGAAACTATTTGACACTGATTCATTGCCAATGTATTTTCAACGCCTAACATGAAAAAAGCCGTATTGGCCATAGAAGATGGAACAGTGTTTGAGGGACTCAGTTTTGGCTCGGAAGGTGAAGCCTTCGGCGAAGTTGTTTTTAATACATCTCTTACAGGTTACCAGGAAATAATTACCGACCCCTCCTATAATGGTCAGATTATAGTTATGACTTACCCTGAGATTGGCAATTACGGCATAAACCTTGAAGACATCGAATCCAGGAAACCATTTGCCAAAGGCCTGGCAGTAAAAGAATACTGGCCACTACCCAGCAATTGGAGATCAACCCAGACCCTCGATGAATTTATGAAAGACAATAATATTGTCGGGATCCACGGGATAGACACACGTTTTTTAACAAAACAGATAAGGACCAGCGGTGCACAGAAATGTGTTATTTCAACAATCGACAGCAATAAAGAAAGTCTCCTGTCAAAAATAAAAAATTCTCCTGATATTATAGGAAAGGACCTTGTAACAGAAGTATCCTGCAAAAAACCTTATAGCTGGGACAAAGGCACCGAGCAGTGGACACCTTCAAATGACACCTATACACCTACAAAAAGTTACAAAGTAGTAGCATACGATTTTGGAATAAAAACTAATATTTTAAGAAGGCTCACTGATCTCGGATGTGACCTTACGGTAGTGCCTTCTAATACTTCCCCGGATGATGTTCTCGCATTAAACCCGGACGGTATATTTCTCTCAAACGGCCCGGGAGACCCGGAAGGTGTTGGATACGCAATCGAAAATGTTAAAGAACTGCTTGGTAAAAAACCTATCTTCGGCATATGCCTCGGTCACCAGATCATCAGTATTGCTCTTGGCGGAATTACCTACAAACTTAAATTTGGCCATAGGGGCGGCAACCAGCCGGTTAAGAATCACCGGACTGGAAAAGTAGAGATAACCTCACAGAATCACAGCTTTGCTGTTGACCCCGATTCACTTGATAAAAATATTGAAATAACACATGTAAATCTTAATGACCAGACCGTGGAAGGTCTGCGTCACCGTGAGCACCCAATATTTTCCGTACAGTACCATCCGGAATCTTCACCCGGCCCCCATGACTCATCCTATCTTTTTAATGATTTTATAGAATTAATGGAAAATTTTAAGAACTAGGTTTTTACCCCTTCCGGAAAAATTCTTCAGCTTTATCAATTCCTTCTTCTGACTGTGCAACAAGGCCTGCTGAACTATTAAAGATCTCAACTGTCCTTTTTAAGCCGTCCGGCGCAGACTGCTCTTTTTCATATGCCTTTTCCAGAATATTTGAAATCAATCTTTTAAAACTATCTATGGTTCTGCGCCGTACCCTGCCGTACCCTTTTATAATACTTCCTGATTTAGCAATGCTGAGGCCCAGCTTATAGTCTAAAGTTCCAAATTTCTCAATTGATTCAAGGTATAAATTAATTGTTTTATACTCGTTGCTGTATCTGTGGGAAACAGGCCTCATAAACTTTATCTTTGAAAGAATCCAGACTCTTAGGTAACCAAAAAATGAAGTAGTTACAGGTTTTTGTGCCAGAGTAACAGGATCTTTATTACTTCGCAGATTAGCAGAGTTAAATAAAGAAAGCACAGGTCTTACAACAATATCAGGCAGAAGTCCGTATATTTCATCCGCCTCGGGCTTTAGGTAATCAACTACCTCAAATACCTGGTCGTCCCGTATCTGCATCTCTTTCCTTATCCTTTCAAAACGCCTGTCCCTGATCTTAAGTTCGGAAACCCTGATCCCATCTTCATATGTCATAAGAAGAGCGAGGTTCTTAATAACATATTCTGTGAGTTTATAATCTTCACCCGGATTTTGCGTCTCAATTTCTTTATATCTCTTAATCTTATTAATAAAGTCTTCAGCGTACCAAAACCCCTGGTAATCTGTCAGGCGAAATAAGGCCTCTTCAATAAAAGGCCATAGGTATTCCGGGTAAATATTAAAAAGGTCTTTTTTTGCATTTTCTATATTCCTGATATCAGATGAACTTATATAATTTATTTCATCAAATTCCGGTTCAATCCCCTCGCCCTGATAATTATCCGGGCCTTTGTGTTCAACAACATAGCTGAACCCGACTTCAAACGCTTCAAGATTTGCTTTTACCGATACAGCTGCTTTTTCAATTGCTTTTTCAAAAGATTCCCTGCTTACCGGGATTGCCATGCTTGCACAAAGTGCCCCGAATAGAATTGCATTAGAAGCAAGTTCATTCATGCCGTTTTGCTTTGCAAGGCTTAACACATTCAGCCCAATAAACTGTTTTGAAAATTCCTTTGCATATTCGTGGAGTTTTTCATCCTCATATATTCCGCTTGCTACCGGCAGTTTTTCCTCGGTTGAATACATTCTGTGGGTACTTGAAATTATTACTGTATTTTCAGACCCGAAGCCATTTTCGAGCATTCTGCCCAGTTCAAGGAACTCCTGTGACACTATGAGGTCAATCTCCCCGGGCATAGGAAACTGGGAAAAGATAATATTCTCACCTTCAACATTAGGATAAGCTTCAATGTAATAGGTAGTAGAACCGCCTCTTTGTGCCAGCCCCGGCAGGCTTATGCTCTGAACATCGTAATTTTCAGTTTCAAAGGCCTGGAGCAGCCATTCGGTTAACAAGCCTCCGCCCTGGCCCCCAACAGCTGGTATTAGAATTTTAATTAACTTCTCTTTCATATATTTAAAGAATAAAAATGGATTTATGACAACAAACTTATCAGGGACCTGTTTATCCTGGATTTTAACCTGTCCATACTTCCCGGGTTACTGATAATATTTACCTTGAAAAATGACGGGCACAGTACAGCTGCATGCGCAATCTCACCGCACAGTCCGCATCCAACACATGACTGCTCTATGTGTGCAACCGGGTCTTCCCTGAGTGAAGAGGGGCCTTCTTTAAGTGTGAGTGAAGGGCAGCCGTTATACCTCATACACGAATGGTCTCCTGTACATATATCCGGGTCAACTCCAAGTTTGGATTGAACGACCCTTTTACCCTCGGAAATATTTTTCTTTATAACAGTTTTTTCTTTCCTGGTCTTTTCAAGCTGGCACTCGCCTTTGGATATAATTACTTTAAGTCCTTCATTGCTTTCATAAGCCTTTGTCAAAACACTTAATGATTCATGAAGGTCATATGGATCAATGGTTTTAACCCAGCGCACACCTGTACCTTTGAGGGCTTTTTCAATACTCATTCCAATACCCTCCTGCCTCATGTTTTTTCCCGATGCCGGGTTTTCATGTTGGCCGGTCATGGATGTCCAGAAATTTTCAAAAATAATGAGTATTGAGTTCTGGTTGTTGTAAACAGCATTGACAATACTTGTTGTAAGACCGCTGTGCCAGAATGTTCCGTCACCCATAAAGGAGATAACTCTCATGTCTGACATCCTGGAAATTGCCCCGGCAGATGCAAGCCCAAGTCCCATACCTGTAATGGAGTTACTCATATTAAAAGGCGGAAGCGCCCCCATCGTATAACACCCAATGTCTGCAGCATAGTAAGAAATACCATATTTTTCTTCCAGGATTTTTATAGCTGAAAATATTGGCCTCTCCGGACAGCCGGTACAGAATACCGGGGTTCTTTTTGCTATATTGTCTTTATAAAAATTTGAGGCCTTTTCCCTGTGTTTAATAATTTTTTCAACCTTTTCATTGATAAAACCGGTTTTAGTTTCAGATTCAGTAAACTTCAGAAGAAATTCGGATACCCCGCTCATGATTTTTTCAGGAGTAAAATCTGCATCAGATGTAATTACATCCTTACCAAATATCTCGGTATTAGACTTTGACCTTTGGGCTACTGCCCTAATATGTTCCTCGATAAGGTTCGGCATTCCCTCTTCGACAATCAATACGGCTTTCTTATTAATAAGAAAATCATTTATCTCATCAGGGACAAGGGGGTATGTAACGTTTAGGTTATAAATGGGGATACTGCATTTACCCGAAAGATCAGACTCACCGAGGTGGTATAAACTCCTTATCAACGAGTTGTAAATTGTACCGTGAGTAATGATCCCAATATCTTCTCTTGTGCCTTCAAACAGCTCGTTCATCTTAGAGTTTTTTATAAACTCAACAGCTGAAGGCATCCTTTCGTTATATTTTCTTTTTTGCTGGTCTAATACATATGGGGGAAATGGAACATTATTCATGTTATGAATAATTTCTCCTATTTTATCAGTTGTGTTAATTTCCGGTGTTTTATTATTTCCGCAAACCATCTTGTTCCTGATATGTGCAATCCTTGTAGACAGGATTAGCATTGTCGGCATGTTTGAATACTCCGAAAGTTCAAAACCCTTTTTAACAAGTTCGGATATTTTTTGCAGATTACCCCTTGGGTCTATAACGGCCATCGCTGATTTATAGGCAATTGGCATTGCCTTTTCAGCCGCAAGAGTACTGTCACAGCCGTAATCCTCGCCCACAATGATTAAGGCACCTCCCCTTACTCCGGAAGAACAGATATGGGCTAACGCATCAGAAGCAACATTGGTACCAACAATTTTCCAGTTAACAGACCCCCTCACAGGATGGTTAATTGAGGCTGACAGCAGTGAAGCCGCAGATGCTTCGTTGCCGGAACAGTCAAAGTAGATCCCTTTTTCTTTTAACACAGGTTCATAAGCATCCGTGATTGCATCAATCAGCCCGGCAGTTGGAGAACCGGGGTAACCCCCCAGGTAACTTACCCCGGATTCTAGGAATGCCTTTAAAATACCAAGATGGGTATCACCGTAAAGGGTCTCACCCTCCCCTGCATTTAACTGGTTTATAAATTCAGAATTATATGTGGACATAATTATAAAATTTATATGATCTTATTAAAAAACCGAATAATATTTTACTTTTATTTTATTAAATCAAGTGTGTAATAGTAATCCCAGAGTGATTCTTCCTGTTTTTCAGTAACCAAGTGGACCGGCCTTGCTTCTTTCACCCTTTCAAGTGCTAAATCGGGTTTTATCTGCTCTTTATTCACAATATACGCTGCTATCATCAAGTTTGTTCTCCCCATACCCGCATGGCAGTGTACAAGTACTTTTTTACCGTCATTTATTTTTGGAGAAATAAAATTAATATAGGTTTCAAAATCTTCGGGTTTAGGTGGCTGGAAATCTCCTATAGGGAGATGCAGAACCTCAAACATAGGATAGTCCCAGAAATATTCTTCAAAGTTAATAATTACCGAGACCCCCTCGTCTTTTAAAAAATTCAGGTCCTTTTGCAGCACCTGGTAGAGTCCGGGCCTTTCCATACCTGCAAGTTTGTTATCAACTACCCATGAAAATCTTTCAGCCATAATTATATTTAACCGTATAAGGAATATTTTTAAATATTTGATTTACATCAATCATGGATTAATTACCATATTTAGTGTTTATGAATAATCTGAAAAAAGAAATTATTAAATCTAATGGAATAGATATTCATGTTGCACACGGCGGCAGCGGACCTCCCCTGCTATTGATGCACGGCTACCCGCAGACTAATTTAATGTGGCACAAAATAGCCCCTGTGCTTTCAGAGAAATATTATATAGTCTGCCCCGATCTCAGGGGATACGGTAAAAGTTCAAAACCCAGGGGACTAGACGACCACTCAAACTATTCTAAAAGGACAATGGCAGAAGATATTGCTGGAGTTATGAAGCACTTTGGTTTTAATAATTTTATTGCAGCAGGGCATGACAGGGGCGGCAGGGTAGTTCACAGGATGTGCCTTGATTTCCCGGAAATGGTAATTAAAGCCTGCGTTATGGATATTGCCCCCACACATCATATGCTTACCACGGCAGATAAAGAATTTGCAACGGGCTACTACCACTGGTTTTTCCTTATACAGCCTGATGGCCTTCCGGAAAATCTTATCGGTAATGATCCTGAATACTACCTTACCGAAATTTTAAAAAGATGGAGTGGAAAGAATAAAGATTTCGACCCAGACATAGTAAATGAATATATAAAACATTTTAGTGATCCCGACAGTATTCACGGCTCCTGTGAAGACTACAGGGCTGCTGCTTCTATTGACCTTGTTCACGATGAGGAAGATATGGACAGGAAAATTCAATGCCCCCTGCTGGTACTTTGGGGCAATGAAGGATTTGTACACAGGAAATATAATGTGCTTGCTACCTGGAAAGAAAGAGCTGTTAACATCAGCGGGAAAGCACTCGATAGCGGCCACTTTTTACCGGAAGAAAACCCGGGACAGGTTTTGGATGAACTGGCCGGGTTCTTTTAGCCCTTATTTCTTGAACTATAGACCCGTTTCGATTAGATTAAGTCAATGCTAAAAATGCTATTTGTTATGGATCCTGTTGAATCCATAAACATTAAAAAAGATACCACTTTTGTTATAATGCTTGAGGCCCAGAAAAGAGGCCACCAAGTGTCATACTGCGAGCTAAAGGGCCTTTTTATACAAGACGGCAGGGGCCACGCTGAATCAACCAAAGTAAAATTAAAACGTGCTGACGACTATTACAAAAACGGGAACCGATCTGTAGGTCCACTGGACGGATTTGATGTAATCTGGATGAGAAAAGACCCCCCGTTTAATATGGACTACATATATTCGACTTACATTTTGAGCCTGGTAGATGAATCATCCACACACGTAATTAATAATCCAAGTGGAATAAGGGAATCAAACGAAAAGATTTACAGCCTTCATTTCAGGGATTTTATACCACCTACAGTTGTGACCAAAGATATTGCTATGCTTAATAATTTCCTGGATGAAACAGGCGGAGAAATGGTAGTAAAGCCCCTTGATGGATTCGGAGGTGAAGGAATATTTTATGTTAAAGATAATGATTTTAATAAGGGCCCTATTCTCGAATCAATAACCAACTTTGGTACTACATTTGTTATGGCTCAGCAGTTTATTAAAGATGTTAGTAAAGGTGATAAAAGAATAATCATGTTAAACGGCGAACCGATTGGCGCAGTACTCAGGGTCGCTGCCAAAGGTGAATTCAGGAGTAATTTCCATTCCGGCGGCCATCCGGAGCTTACCAGCCTGACACAGAGGGACCTTGATATTTGCAGTGCAGTTAAGCCAAGGCTTCTTGAAGACAGGCTTAGCTTTGTGGGAATTGATGTGGTCGGGGGGTTTCTTACGGAAGTAAATACAACAAGCCCTACATGTGTGCAGGAAATAAACCATTTCAGCAATGTGGTTCTTGAGGAAATGATTGTCGATTTTGCCGAATCTTTGTGTAGTTAAAAGATTTGATAAAAGCTTAAGATTAGTTAGAAGTTATTATCCATTTTCAGGGAGTTTTTATGAAAATTTCAAAGCAGGAAGTACTTGATACAGCCGAACTTGCAAGACTTGAATTTGATGAGCCAAACCTTGAAAAGTTTACTGAACAGTTAGGAAGAATACTGGAATACATCGAAGACCTTAATGAACTTAACACTGATAGCATTGAACCCACTTCCCACGTACTGGAACTAACAACCCCCCTGCGTGAAGACAGTGTTAATCAGTTAATTACCGTTGAGGAAGCACTTCAGAATGCACCTGAAAAAGATGGAGATTTTTTAGTAGTTCCAAAGGTAATTGAAGACTAAAATTCCAGGGTAACAAATGGACATTAAAAACATTACTATAAAAGAAGCCTCTACGCTTATTAAAGATAAAAAAATCTCCCCTGTTGAACTTACAAAAGCGTTCCTTGAAAGGATAGAAGCAGTTGATAAGGATCTAAACACCTATATTACTGTCCTTGCTGATACTGCCCTTAGTACTGCTGAAACAGCAGAAAAAGAAATAATGAACGGCAACTATATCGGCCCGCTCCACGGTGTGCCAATTGGATTAAAAGATATTTTTGTTATGAAGGACGTAGCCGCAACATGCGGTTCGAAAATGCTTGAGAACTTTATATCACCCTATGACGCTACTGTTACTTCAAGGATAAAAAAATCAGGCGCTGTTATCCTGGGCAAAAACAATATGGACGAGTTTGCAATGGGTTCTTCAAATGAGACCTCATATTTTGGCCCGGTTAAAAACCCCTGGGATACCGGGAGAGTACCCGGAGGTTCAAGTGGTGGTTCAGCCTCGGCAACAGCAGCCGGTCTTTGCACAGCAGCACTTGGAACAGATACGGGCGGCTCAATCCGCCAGCCTGCGGCACTTTGCGGAGTTACCGGGTTAAAGCCTACCTATGGCCGGGTAAGCAGGTACGGGATGATAGCATTTGCCTCATCACTTGATCAGGCTGGGCCGCTTACAAAATCTGTGGAAGATTCTGCAATAGTTCTTAACGCTATTTCAGGACGGGATGAGATGGACTCTACTTCAGTTGAAGTTGAAGTACCTGATTTCACAAAGAACCTTAACGGCGATATAAAGGGAATGAAGATAGGTGTTCCGAAAGAATATTTTGTTGATGGGATGAATAAAGAAGTTGAAGATGCCGTTAATAAAGCAATTAAAGACATTGAATCACTTGGTGCCGAAATTATCGAGATATCCTTACCACATACAAAATACGCGATCTCAACTTATTATATTATTGCACCATGTGAGGCCAGCTCAAACCTGGCGAGGTATGACGGTGTTAAATACGGATACAGGTCCCCCGATTCTGACACGCTGCGTGATCTTTATTTCAGGAGCAGGTCAGAAGGTTTTGGAGATGAGGTAAAAAGAAGAATAATGATTGGTACATATGCACTATCATCCGGATACTATGATGCATACTATCTAAAATCCCAGAAAGTAAGGACACTTATCAGGCAGGATTTTAAAAAGGCCTGGGAGACTGTAGATGTTATTGTTGCACCAACTACACCCGAAACTGCATTTAATATAAATGAAAAAACCGATGACCCAATAAAAATGTATCTTTCAGATGTACTAACGATCCCGTGTAATATTGCAGGTATACCCGGGCTGTCTACACCTTGCGGATTTAGCTCCGACAATCTTCCAATTGGTTTACAGGTATTGGGTAAAGCATTCGATGAGGACAGCATTTTAAGGGTCGCCCATGCCTACGAAAAAGTAAATAACTGGAACCTTAAAACTCCCCAGATTTAATTTACTCAAACTACCGGTATAATTATCAGAATAACAAGTCAAACAGAATATTCTAATTAACATTATTCAATATTTACAGCTAGTTATTCCACACTATTAAAGCTTTATCATAAACTGTCTTCTTTGAAATTTTATAATCTTCGCACACAACTTTAACAGAATCTTTTAACGACAACCCAAGATTGTTAAGTGTTTTAAGCCTGTTAGTGATAACAACTTCTATTTCATCTGAGCTTTCAGCTTTATCCTCCTGGAATCCCTTAATAACCAGTGTTATTTCACCTTTAATATTGTCCCTATCTGAGAAAGTCTGGAGAAGTTCTTCCAGGGTGCCGTAAACAATTTCTTCATGCAGCTTTGTAAGTTCCCTGCACAGCACTGCTTCCCTTTGCCCAAGCCCCTCAAGAAGGTAGCCAAGTGTTTTCTTTATTCTTTTAGGAGATTCAAATAAGATCAAAGTATAGGGTTCATTTATGTACTGTTCACAGATTTTTTCTACCTGTTTTTTTGTTTTAGGCAGGAACCCAAGAAACAGGAATTTATCACTGGGCAGACCGCTTACAGCTAATGCAGCAAATACGGAACTTGGCCCGGGTAGCGGGACAACCTTTATGGAATTTTTTACAGCAAGATTTACAACTCTGTAACCTGGATCAGAAACACACGGGGTACCGGCATCGGTGACTAGGGCGATATCTTTCCCTTCTTTTAAATCTTCTACAAGTTTTTGCGACTTGCTCAGTTCGTTGTGTTCGTGATAACTTGTGAGAGGAGTATTAATGCCAAAATTATTTAAAAGTTTTTTGGTGTGGCGTGAATCCTCACAGGCAATCAGATCAGCATCTTTAAGTACCTTTATTGCCCTTGCCGATATGTCCTGGAGGTTTCCTATCGGAGTAGAGACTATATAAAGAGTTCCGGCCATGATAATTAATTACTTTGAAAGTAATTTTTTTGCAACCCAGCCTTCCTTCCCGTCCTGCAATCTGATTTTAGTCCAGATACCTGAATTTTCATCCAGCATTGCTACATCTGTTCCGTAAGTAGCTACAGTGACAACACCATAAGACCTGCCCGGCCCGCTTCTGACATTTGCCCGTTTAACCTGGACTTTATAATCAAAATTCCCCTGGACAGTTGTATTACTGACAGTTCCTTTTTCTACAAGTACATATTCTCCGGAATCAGTAATTTTGTCCTCTATTGGAAGTGAATCCGAATTTAATACATTTGTGTTTTCCTTATCTGTAGGGGGAACCTCGGTATTTAGCCCTGTTTCATTCACTTGTGAAGGTTTATCTTTGTAAAGCTCTTCCAGAATAACCATCTCTCCGCCAGTATTTGGTCTGATATATTTGAAATAATATCCAAGGAACCCGGCAGCACATAAAAGGAGAAACCCAAGAGCTATATACAAGAACTTATCATCAGTTGATTCGCCGCCATTTTGTGCATTACTGCTTGCAAACATCTGCTGGTAGTATTCCTCTTCATTTTCAATTGACTGTTCAACTGTTTCTGCTGTTTCAGTATCCTCAGTTTTCGAAGAAGGAATTTCCTCGGGTTCGGGTTCGGGTTCCGGTTCCAGTTCTTCCTTCATCTTTTCTTTTATATCTTCCTGAATATTTGTCAGTCCTGAATCTACTTCCTGCTGAAAAGCCTCGAGTTCTGCTATATAAAACTGTTGCAGTGAGTTCAATTTATCAGAGCCGTTTTTCAAACGGTCTGTCAGCTCCTGTTTTAGTGAATCAATTTCAGTTCCTTCTTTAGATATAGAGGAAATAAACTCATTTAAATATAAACCGACATGAGTAGAAGAGAGGTCTTTGTCCTGAAACGATACCTGTAAAAGATCACTGAGCTCATTTGTTTTAAGGTTAAGCTCATTTAATTTTTCTTTTACCTGGTTTGTTTTTGAGTTTAGGTACTCAATCTCTTCATCAATTATACTGCCCGAAGTCTTAATCATACTCTGGGTTTTAATCAGGCGAAGGATGTCTGATTCAAAATTATTTGAAATCCTGACTACCTGCTCTTCAATTGAATTATCTGTTTTATTGTCTTCACTCATAGAACCACCCGTTCTGAACAATATATTAGTTTAATAAACTAATAAAACAAACAATTATTATTTATTAATTAAAAAAATGGCCCAAAATGTCAAATGTGACCATTTTTGGCAAGATTATTGCATGATAGAATTTATAATATTTAAATTGAGTAGAATTAGATATAAAGGTTGTTTTTGAGAAAGAACAAACAAATTAATATTTCTTAAAATATCTTGTTTAACTTTGTTGGTAACTTTATAGGAATTTTTATAGTTTAATTATAATAAGGAGAAAGTGATGAATGATTTTTATAATTTATTGAAATTTTCAGCTTTTATTTTGCTACTGGTATTAAGCTTTGTTTTAACAACTCAAATTAATTTATACGCCCAGGACAATGCAAGTGAGTGTACTGAACCGGCAACAGTGCCGGATTGTACGGGAAGTGACTTAACAGACTGCAATTGCGGCACTACGGTACCATTTTGCTGTCCACTTTCAACACCGGGTTCATGTTCGGACAGTTTTGATAATGCCTGTAACTTTTCAACATGTGATGCTTCACAAATCTGTAAGGTACCTGCTCCGGCGCCACCCCCGCCTGTAAGAGCTACCAGAAATCTAACATTTATAAACAACTGTGATGAAACCGTATGGGTCGGAGGTTCCGGCCAGGGACTTTCAGGTGAAGCTACAGGTTTTGAACTTGCTGCCGAGGGAATGCCCGGTAATTCCAACACTGTTACTGTTCAGGGTGATTTACAATCCGGAAATTTCTGGCCCAGGACTTCATGTACTTTTCCATGCACAAGTGTTCCGTGTTGTGAAACAGGAGACTGCGCAAACGCTGACAATATGACAGTTGAATGCAACGGGGGTACAAAAGCACCACCTGCAAATTCATTTGAAGTTACTTTCAATGAATCTCCTGATAATGATTTTTATGATATTACAAATGTTGATGGTTATGCCGTAGGCATTGCTGTTCAGCAAATGAACGGCGTTAAACTTACAAATGACCCCACGATAAATGGTGTACCCGCACCTCAGTTAAACTGCGGCAGCCCTGCATGTTCTACTTTTGATATGAACCAGTGCCCGCCAGAACTAAGTGAAACAACAAGTTCAGGAAGGCAGATATGCTGGGGACTTGGCGGCGCTTCAAATGACCCAACACAAAGAGGCACTTCCTCCATTCTTCAAAATATAGCCTCAAACTGTGACCAGCTCGCACTTGTTGGTGCGGCCTGCGGCGCCGAAGATACAGGAGGTACTTCCTGTGGAACAAATTCAAGCGCAGGATGTGCTGACGGAAATTCCCTTTACTGCTGTTCTCCATATAACGCAAACTTACCTGCAGGACATGGGGGTATAGGGTGTGCGGATGCATCAGACCCAAACTATGTAAACACATGCAGCGGCGTCTGGCCTACACCTGATTCAACCTGGTGTACAACGGTTGGACTGCCCGCAGATTTCTGCACCTATAACGGCGTATTTGAACAACAATGCTCACAGGCATACAGTTGGCAGTTTAATGACAGCAACAGCACTTACCAGTGCATAAATCCTGACTACCAGATCACCTTTTGCCCAACATCGGCAAATACAGACCATGATGCAGTTCCTGACTCAGAAGATATTGACTCTGACAACGATGGGATAAGTGATGCAAGGGAAATCGGGGTAGACATCCCTTCAAGATCAGAAATATCATTAACTGCCGGAAATATGAATGATATTGACGGAGACGGAATACCTAATGAACTTGACCTTGATTCAGACGGTGACGGGATACCCGACCATGTTGAAGGCGGCGGTACAAATGATATTGACTTAAACGGTTTTGCAGACAATTTTATTGATATAGACAATGATGGCCACCACGACCAGCACGATGCCGACCAGGTAAATGATTTATTACCATTGCCCGATACGGACGGTGATGGAATACCCGACTTCCTTGATACCGATTCAGATAATGACGGTGCAACAGATGCAAACGAAACGGGCGGTATTGATATGGATGATGACGGTATACTGGATAACTCAGAAGACAGGAACCGCGACGGGCTTGCTGATACTAATCATCCGGCAACAGGTGCACCTGCTGAATTTTTCGATTCTGATAACGACGGCACTTTTGACCACCTCGACACTGATGAAGCAGAACCGGTAGACTGCATTAATTGTGATAGCGGCTGCAGTATTGCAGAAGCAGGAAGCAGGAAAGTTGATATGTTATTGCTGCTAGTACCTTTTGCGCTTCTGCTTGGAAGAATAAGAAGAAAAAAATAGATAAAAAAACTTAATAAAATTAAAAGGGATTATAAGCTTGCCTTATTATCCCTTTTTTAATTTTTTGGTATTTATAAGATAGACCCCAAGAAAAACAATCAATATTCCAATAACCTGTGTAGCTGTTATCTTTTCACCGAGGAATACAAAACTGCCAAGTACACCCATTACGGGAACAAGGTAGAAGGTCAATGACGAGAAAAATGCCCCTGCCCTGTTAAGCAGCCAGTAATAAACAACAAAGGCCGCAGCAAAACATACAAGCCCCATATAAATTTCTGCCAGGACAAATTTTTCGGTTAGATTTGTCTTTAAAGGATTTTCAAATATAAAAGTGAATACCCACATTATTATAACGCCCATACCGGTGTAATACGTGGTGGAGACTATCGTATCCGTACCTGTTGCAAGCTTGGGAGCTATTATCCCGTTGACTGCAAAAACAGAAAATCCGGATACAATCAAAAGCACTCCGATCAGAGTTGAACCGCCAGTAAGGATATTATTAATACCTACAACTAAAAGCAGCCCTACTATTCCAACCAGCAGCCCGGCCAGTCCTTTGATACTAAAGGGCTCAGTTCTAAGAATAAAGACCGTAATGATAAATGTGATCATGGGTGCAACAGTAACAAGTACTGATGTAAGCCCTGCCGATATATATTCCTGCCCAAACCCCACAACAATCCAGAGAAATGCAACTCCAAGGATTGCAAATACAAGGAAAGCAAACCAGTGCTTTGCATGTCCTATAATGTCTTTTCGAAGTACCACGGAAAGTATAAGCAGGGATAAAAAACCAATAGTAGCACGTATTGACTGCACAGTTAGTGGTGCAGCAGTTTCTTCGGCGTATTTTATAAAGACAAATGCCGTACCCCAGGCAAAAGAAACAAATAATAAAGCACCAATATTAGCCAGCAATCTTTAAATACCTCACGGTAATATCATAACGATAATATCGGGGTTTAAAAATCGGCAAATAAAAAAAAACTATTTATTAATATTAAGAAGAATGTAATAGGCAACCGCGCTAAGCCCTGCGGCAATAGGAAGTGTTAAAACCCATGAAAGGACTATTTCTGATACAACCTTTGTATTTGCCTGTTTAGTTACAGTACCGATACCAAATATTGAACCAACAGACACGTGGGTAGTTGATACGGGGACACCAAACCTGCTTGCAACAATCACGAGGAACCCGGTCACCAGATTGGCAGTAAATCCCTGCCCATGGTTCATAGGGGTTATCTTCTTACTAATAGTATTAGCAACTTTCTTTGCATTTATCAGTCCCCCTGCTGCCATACCGATTGCAACAGAGATCATTCCCCACTGTATTCCGAACGCTTTAATAACAAGTAAAAGTGCTACTATTTTAGGAGTGTCATTCAGCCCCCTTGCAAAACTAACAATCCCGGCACTTCCAAAATGTGCATAATCAAGCAGTGTCTGTGCATTTACTCCAAAGAAAGTACCATTGTACCTCTGCGTGCAGGATTCATCACTGGTAACCTGAATATCCATGTACTTAACGGATCGCATTGCCATAATACCTCTTGGTTCAACAATGGGCACTACCCTTTCCTTCTCCCCCATGCACACGCACCATTCCTTTGTGATTCCGAGTTTCATTCTTACGGTTTTAAAAATAATATATAAAGTCCCTGCAAGTGTAAGTGCAATAAACGGGCTAAGTAAAAGAGGTAAAAAAAACTTCTGGCCGAGAACTGAAATATTAATATCCTGTCCAACTGCTACAAGCCCTGCCCCTACGAGTGCCCCGGTAAGGCTGTGTGTAGTAGAGATTGGAAAACCCGTTAAAGTCGCGATCATAACTGTAATAGCAGCGCCAATAGCAACTGCGAGTAAGAATTCAGGCGACCCGGCGACCACATCCGGGACCAGCCCCTTTCCTGAAAAACTCTTTACCAGTGCATCCGCAAGAAATATTGAACATACTGAACCTATAAAAGTGGTAACGGTTGCCCACCATATAGCATTTTTGTAACTTGTAGTATCACTCCCAAATAAGGTAGCTACACCTTTGAAGTTGTCATTTGCACCATTGGTATAAGCTAAAAAACATGCAGCTATAAATAGTAAAACCAGTATTGTCATGAATTGTCCCGAAGCACTATAGTAATATCTTCACTTTCTTTCCGTATTAATAAGTATTGATTCATTAATACATACGAAGTTTCGCAATATTTTAGTTCATTTTAAAATTATTGGTTTCTTAGTTACAGCTGGCAACGTTTCCTTCAATCTGGCACGCGGTAAACTCGTTGCCGTCAACATCACGCATACTTACATTCCAGATATTTCCTGTAAGTTCCATCAGGGCAAACCCAAATTCAGGGACAGTTACTCCTTGATCGATCACTCCACCTCCAATCTCAATTCCCGTTAAAGGCTCTGTCACGGGCGGATCCAATTCAGTGCCGCTGTTTCCAATCACAAACTGGGGTGCGCGCCCGTCTTCAAAATTAAGGAACTCAAAGAAATGTATGTGCCCAGAAAGTACGAGGTTTACACCCTCAGCAAGAGTATTGTCAGTAGAGGCCTGAAGTGTTTCATTTATCATGAACAGTGCATCGTTTTCTTCTCCAATACCCCACAGTGGGTGATGGGTAACAAGCCATGCATTACTGCCGGCCGCATCTTCAAGCTCTGCTATCTGTTCTGTATATACTTCTACCTCGACAGATGGTGCGCTATTGTCCTTGGCTAATGATGAATCGAGAATAAGTAGCTTTAAGAGTCCAAGATCTACAGTATAAGGCGTTGTATAATCTTCACATTCAGGCGGCAGGGCGTGGGGATCAAGAAACCTGAACCATCCTTTTCCTGACCTTGAACACTCCTCGTGGTTTCCCCTTGAAAATACCCACGTTGCTGTTTCAAGAAGTAGTTTTGCCGGTTGAAAGAAATCAGCATCCCAGGTTGGATAGTTATCACCAAAAGGCGACCCTGCACACCCTTCATCACCAGGAGGGCAGGCATCATCTTCCCTGTAAAGATAATCCCCTACATGAATTACAAGTTCCGGATCAAAAGAAGCTGCTGTGTTTGCAATTTTTTCAAATGGCCATGCATCAGGGTCATTACATGACTGGGGCACATCTCCGGTCTCAAGCCTGCACCCGGTATCCCCTATTACAACCATGCGTGTGGGTGAAGGTTTTGGAAGTACCAATTCATTACCTTCTATCGATACTGTCTCTGTACCCTGTGGAATAATTGTTTCACATGTAAGAACTTCAAAATCTGAATCGGGCTGATCCCTTACAGACATTTTTTCAATATTATTATCAATTATGATATCAGGGCATTCTTCCTGATCGGAAATAATTCTGGCAATAACAGACCCCGAAGGCCCATACTGGACCCATTTAGACAAAATACCATTATTATTAGAAGAGCAGGACAGGAAAACAACTGAAACCGGAATTACTATTAATGCATATACAATAATCTTAAATTTATTAATCATAATACTTTCATCCTTTGTGTTAACTGCGAGTATTATAATCAATCGTGTAAAAACTGCCTAAATAACAGAATATTATTCAACGAGGAATGTTAAACATTTTTATTATTACTATTGACAGGTTTCACAACAGGTCCAGCCTATTGTTGTATTACATTCCCAGACATCTCCATCCATACAGGTTTCTTGCCAGACACTCCAGCAATTACTGTCATTTGAAGCACATTCGGTCATTCTGGACATTGTAGTCTGACAGCCAGGATCATTGCGGCATCCGAATTTACCACCTCCGCATGGGCAACCTCCGGGGGCATATTGACAGCCCTGGGAACAAGCGATGGCAATTTGCCAGTGATGATCATGTACCGGGCTCCAGTTTGTTACTAAAAACCCATTACCTTTACCATCAAGACGTAATGGATCAAAAGGTATTTCAGTAACACTAACTATTCCACTTGTGACACTACTATTCCATGCTGCATACCATGGATGTGAATCAGGACATCTGAGATCATCTTTATGTGTTTTTAAGCGGCCGATTCTATGCACTGAAGAAAGAACATTCAGACATTCGGGGATATTACTGTCGCATGCATTTGGTGTGACGAATCTTGCATTAGCAGTATCTGGAGGATCAGAAGGAATATCTGGAATATTATCCGGCAATGAAACTCTACCATTAAACCTTTCACCGTTTGTAAACTGTACAGTAGAACAGCCTAAAAAAGGTTGGTAAATTCCATCTTGTTCAGGATCCTGATTTTTGAAGTATACTGAAACACCATTTTCTGACCAGTTAAATACCTGGACAATAATATTATCGTTTTGGTCGACATCCATATTATGAATATTGGGTGTATCATCCGGGCAAACTAAATGAAGTGTATGAACTTCATTACCCTCGAGTGTTTCAAGATCACCAGCAGTAACAGATACACAATCTGGAACACCCAGGCATTCTTCCCGGGAAATGGTTATGGAATTATCAGATGATGCATTGTCACAGCCTAGAAATAAACCCGTGACAATAAATAAAAAGACAGCCCCGAATAAAAAAAGTTTCCCTTTTTCCATTTAATTCCCCCTTGTCACTAAAGTACCAGACCTATGACCTGATAAGTAAACTATACACTTTTTAATAAAATGATGTTAAAAAATTCAGACAAAATTAATTTCCATTAATATTTAATATCTTTAATCTTCCAGTTTGGTATAAGATGATATAGTTATCAATGATTTTATAATTCAAATATCTGAACATTAAACAATGATTAATGCACTTCTAATAATTTTCCTTTTACTGTCCGTCATAATTTTAAAATGCGGGTTCGAGATGTATAAACATCTAATGAACAAGGGTCACACAAATTCCGCGGATAGCCTGCAGGAACAGTTAGCTTTTGTTCCTAAATACATAAATGTTACAACTGAAGAAGATGGAAAAGTTGGGATATGGTTTAAGATTTTTGTTGCTGCCCTTTTATTGCAGGGGGTGATATTCTTTATGCTTATTTTTACAGTAGAAACTTAAAGAATAGCAGTGTCAGATTTGATTTCATTTAATTTCTTCAATTCAATTAAAGTAAGCGCATGTATTTCTTCTTATTAACAGCAAAATAATCTATTCCGCAATCATAAACTGTATACTCATAATTATTCAGGAGATTTAACAATTCAGTATTGTCAGAATCAGAAAGATGATTGTATTCAATATAAATCAGGGTGGGAGAACAAACAGATAAGTCCAGGGACTTAAGCACAACTAAATCATGGCCTTCAGTATCAATATGAAGAAGATTAAAATTATCTAGATTATTCCTTTTTAAAATATTTGTAAGGGTATTAGTTTCAACTGTACAATCTCGTATAAATGGCTGCAGTGATTCATCTAAAAGTTTTAAGAGATGGTTCTTATTAAATGAGGCAACCATAAAAACCCAGGGCTTAAGATCTTGTATACTTTCATTTACTTTATGATCAAGATAGTAAAATTTTTCCTTACCTTCCATTGAACTGATTGCTACTTGTTCAATAGTAAACCTATCAACATCGTTAAAGGTTTCCTTCAGTTTATCAATAAAATATGATTGTGGTTCGATTAGCAAACCTTTCCACTTTGTATTGGCAAGCAAAATATCAGAACAGGGATCTAAAGTTAATCCATCATTTGCACCAACTTTTACGAATATAGATTCTGGGAGATTCCTTGGTAAATTCCTACAGTATTTCTTAAAAAGTTGTAGGTTCCTACTCCTTTTCTTTTTTCTATTATATTTGTATTTAATATTATAAAAGAAATCAGCAAATGTATCATAAACAATGTAATAAATAGCTGAAAAACTTAATCCCAAACTTTTCATTCATAAAAACAATACCATATACTCATAAGCTGAAGAAATATAATAGTCACGAAGATAAAATATTCACCATTTCCAATCAAAAAAATAAGGAGTACCTAATTGTTGTGAGGATAAAGACAGGGAATTATTTTATTAATTGCATTACAATATCAGTTCTATAAACCCAGAAATATAAATACATGATTTAGGAAGAGTATTAATAAAATATATTGAACTTTAAAGGATTTAGTTTTAGTTAATTGAATGAATAATAAAACCAATAACGATAAAGCTAATAAGGGACTAAGAATAAAATGCAGAGTGATAAATAAAAATCCATTATTTATAAGGATTGAAAATACAATTTCCAGTACAAATACAAGTAAGAATGTTATTAGTAATATATAGATAGACTTATTCATCAATGAAATTATTATCTTTATCAATTAATAAGCATTCGACCATTGGAAAAAAGGATCTCCACCCTTCATCATGAATATCAACCCATACTCTTAAAACTTCATCAGGCTTGTCATCCCAGAACGCAGATGTTTGCATATAATATTCCTTTCCATCTTTGCCAGTAAATTGTTCATATTCATGCTGGTCTAAATAATGTTTACACAATTCAATATAAGTTTTTTTTCTAAGTATATTTATTTTTTCAATTATAAATTCTTTTGCAACATTCTTATTAAATTTATTATGCCGATTACGAGTTAAGTTATAATGAATTAAAGCAAACGGCATAATGCAATTCTTTACTAAATAGACGTAAGTAATTGCAAAAAATATAAGAACTATTAATAAAACTATACAAAAGTTTATTAAATTCATATTAGCTCAATTTACTTAAGCTTATAAGGATTTCCGTATTCTATATAAATATCTAACATTTCACCTATTTTTTTCTCATCTTTGGGGTCTTCATTAATCCAGTTATTCTCAATTCTCTTTTGTTTAATTTCTTTATAAATTTTCTTTCTTGTATCATTTCCTTCGATTATTATCATTTTTAATTCATTAGACCAGTCTAAATTTGTTGGTATATGTTCTTTCATAAGATATATGGTCAATAGTTCACCATTTAATTGACCAATTTTATGTTTTTTAAAAATCCTTTTAGATTCATGTTGGAAACTTTTATTATTTAAATAATTTAAATCATTATAAGTTCCTAATATATTTACTTCTATTGCTTCAATTTGACCAAAGAAATAGCCTGTATTAAAATCTGGTTTTATTCTTTCTTCAGCACTAATTGCTTCATATGTAATAGGGTTTATATAGCTAAAATATATGTATACAAACAATGCTAAAACCATAGGTAATATAAAAACAACAAACATAATCCTTGCTTCATTTCTAAACCAGTTTCTATTCATTTTTATTTCGTAATTTCTCTAATTGCTCATTTAAAGGAATATTATCTTCAGTATTTTCTACTGAAAAATATTCTTCTAAAAAGCTGTGAATTTTAGCCAATAACATCATACAAATATAAATTAATGCACCAAATATATATAAGTATATAGTTGAATCTTTCCCATATCTGAAATGTAGAACAATAAATACAGAAGCAGCAATGATTGAGATTCCGAATATAATTTTAAGACAAAGCTTAATTGTATCTATATTCTCAAATATCTTTCTGTATTTTGTCTCTTTTAAATAATCTTCATCATATTTTAGCCTGTCATTATGCTTCATTTCATCATAATCCAGTTCTGTTTTGTCAGTTGAAGATTTTAAAATATTCTCTTCTTCATGTTTATTCTCTTCAAGTTCATTTAATCTATTGCAATTTACACAAATTACTTCATCACTTTGTTTATTTTGACAACTCGGACAAAGCAATTTGTTACATTCAACACATTTTCCACCCTGTAGTTCATGGAAAATTTTTCCACATAAATCACATGAAAATTCTATTACGTTCATTTTATTTCAGGCAATTTCTCAAAAGCATAAATTTCCCCACTTTTATACCAATTTGTTAAAAACAATTTCAAATTCTCTCTACCATATCTTTTATTAGAATTAAGATTTTTTGGTATTGTTCGTAAGTAACTCAATCTTTCTTTTAGTTCATCTAGTTTCTGTTGATTATCAATATTGCTATAATACAATTGAATACCAATTCCAGTATTCTTACCCACTATCGACTTACTGAATTTTTCTTTTTTAATTCCCATTTTATAGATTTCTGAATATGGTAATTTAAATTTTCCTTCTTCAAATAAATCAATTTTAGAATCCTTCAGGCCAGCTAATTTAAATAAATAGCCATCTACCTCTTCTGTATAAATGGGTTGTGCTAATATATAAGAAAACAATTCATCATTCGTATTTTTATAATAATATTCAAATACTAATTTAATCTTTTCATCAATATATAAATCATAATTTTTTCTATTATTTCCAATCTTTAAATACTTTAAATAATTTTTATAATCTGAATTTGCAGCATAGAAGTAACTATATAAATATGCAGGCAAGGCATTGTCTTTATCAGAATCAATATAATGATCTAATAGTTGTTTTAGCTTTTTATTATTCCACTCATCTTCATCCATCAGATGCATAATATAATTTGATAGAATAATGTTGGTATTTTTATCGGAATTTTTAAGATACTTTTCAAATTGCAAATAAATATTTGTTTTATCTGTCAATTCCAAATCGGTAGGAGTATAAAGATAGACAACAAATTCATCAGAATTGTTAATTTTTTCAAGTTTTATATTTCTTCCTTGATCATAAACTTCTTCTAATATCTGGTCCCAGTTTTTTTCTTCGGAAAATGAATTCCCATCTGGAATGAGTAAAAAAAACAACGGAATAAAGATAAAGGACATTTTAGAGATCATAATATAATTATAAGTTAAATCTCTAGAAATTTTCTATATATGTAAAAATATAAAATCAATTATATGGGGGCAAATGGAACGTTACCCTTTAATTTATAAGTTTTATTTGAAAGAAGAGTGGTGGAAGGCGAGGGATTTCCTTCGACTAAACTCAGGATAAACTTCTCATCCCTCTTCATTTTCAACAACCTCAGCACTTTTGCTCAATTTGATTAATAATTTCTTATTATTTTCTATTAATGCCCTCTTCTTTGCCGAGGACCAACCTTTTATTTGTTTCTCTCTTTTTGTTGCTTCCTGTTCTGTCTTATATTCTTCAAAATAAACAAATTCAATTTCCTTAAAAATCTTAGTATATTTTGACTTTTTATTTTTATGATTTTCTATTCGTTTTTCCAGATTTCGAGTAAGACCAATATAGTAAGTTTTTTTATCACAAAGAAGAATATAGACATAACATTTCATTAATTAATATTATATCCACATTTCAAGCCTGAAGTACTGAGCTTGTCGAAGTGCGGAAGGCGAGGGATTCGAACCCCCAAGTCCGCAAGGACGCCGGTTTTCAAGACCGGTGCATTAGCCGTTCTGCCAGCCTTCCGTTAAATCAGGATTTCTAATATACCTAAAATGTTCCAGAAACCCATAAAGAAAATTAAATTTATCTATTTGATTGAAGATTTATAGTTGTATTCAATTAAACTATTAGCTTTGTATAGCATTTACCTATCATTCCCATAGGAAACAAGTCTAAACCAAATTCAATCAACCCCCCGTAGGTTTTATCAGTAAATTGGTCTGAGTTCGGACTAAAATAAATTATATTGGGAGGAATTGAAATGCTTAGAATAAACTCAATTCTGATTAGTTTCTTAGCTTTATTTTTAATTGTAGGATGTGATTCCAATGGAGATGGTGAAATTGATGACCTGGCTGCCGAGTGCCCGGCAGTTGGTAATATCACACCAACCGAGATTGGAATAAATCAGTGCCAGATTGGCGGTACATTATTAACAGGCGGTACTCTTACATCTGACGTAATCTGGGTCCTTGATGGCCGTTTCCAGGTAGGTACCGAGAATGACAATGCTATATTAACAGTAGATGCCGGCACTCAAATAAACGGATCAGACAATGATCATGTATTAGTATTTCCAGGCTCTGCAATACAAGCCAATGGCACTTCCGCAGACCCCGTACACTTTCTGTCGGATGACGGTGATGTGACGGGCAGTGGTGAATGGGGCGGCCTGTTCCTACGTGGGTTTAATGGACTTTCTACTCTTACAGGCACGCAGGGTGCCAACATTCTTGACTACGTTGTAGTATCAGAAGCAGGTGCACCTGTGGAGGTTACAATAGACGGCAATACAGTTAATTACGAGGACAACATAGTTTTAAACGGCGTTGATGATACGACTGTATTAACATTCGTTCAATCCCATAATTCAGCCCGTGATGGTTTCCATATACTTAACGGCAACCCGCGCCTGTCATGGATTCTTGCCACAGGTTCAGCACGTGATGGTGTCTGGTATAGTAATTTCACAGGCCTTATAAAAGATCTTTTAGTTATTCATAACCCTGATCCAAACGGTAGTTCGGGACGTTCAGGAATATATGCAAGTGAAACTGATGAAGGTAATTCAAATCCCCGTATTGTAAATGCTACGCTTGTTGGACGCGACAGCGAGAGCACTCCTTCCGCTTCTGATCCGGATGCAAATGAATTTGGAATTCTTTTTGCAGATAATACCGACCAGATACGTCTGGGCAATGTTCTTATCGCGAATTTCAGGCATGGCTGCATCGAGGCAGATGACGGCGCAGACCTAAGCGGCATTGATACGGATATACCAGGACCAACTTATCTTGATGGTATCCACTGCGCTAATGAAGCCGGACCCAACCCGGCTGAGTTTGTAGTTGTACGTGATGATGCAACAGGTTTTCCAGAAGGAGTTATAGCACCAAACAACAGCCCTAACGAAGACGGTTTGGTTTATTACAACGGTGCGGGGCCAATACTGCCTGATTCAAATGAAGAATTTGATCCAGCTGCCGGTGGTATTAACCTTACTGGTGAAATAGCAGACAGGCTTAACAACTTTACAGCTGGCTGGTATCTAGACAATATAAGAGGATTTGGCAACGGCCTTCTTGCAAACCCTCTTTTTCTAAATGGATTTCTGGATGGTGATACAAACCAGGACGGCGTATTAGATGATGCTGACAACGGTTCACCTTTTATCATATCAGCAGATAACCCATTCAACTCGGACGTAGCAGAAGACACTTTTGGCTATGATTTAACACATATTGGAGCAGTAAGAGGTGGGGCGGTTACTAATACGCAGTTTGATAACTGGACAGTTGCTACAGGCCCTGGTGAAGGATTTGTCGTTGGTGACAATTAAGCTTAAATTAAATCTCTACTAAAATATAAAAGGGGCTGAATTCAGCCCCTTTTTTTGTTATTATTAAATTATTGGAATTAACTTTCAGGTGGGCCAATCAATGGTGTATTTACCGGCTCGGCGATTCCGATGAACACTACCATCGAGTCGCCCCCGGGGTTATCTGATGCGGCCAATATTTCAAAGTTGTTAGTAGCCCATACGTTTCCTGAAGGGTCAATCTGGACAGAAGTGCTTCTTTTAAGGCCGTTAAAAAAGTAGCCCATAGGAGCTATCGGGTCTCCCGTTTCAAGTCCAGGCGGACAACTAGAAGTGTCCTCCCCGCAAAAGTATGAAACAGTCTGTCCGTCAAAGTTCGACACCCAGACGTTACCCCTACCGTCGACCGAAATACCCCAAGGCATCAGCAGCCCACCGCCCTTGAACGACCCGATCTCGGTACCATCTGAATTTACCTTAATTATAGACGCATCCGGGTTCATGAAGTCCGGGTCTAAGGCAAGCGCTATGAAAGCTCTCAATTCAGGTACTGAATTACCATCGCATGGGGCGGTCACAAACCCTGAGTTCGCTACCCATGCGTTTCCAAACATGTCGGTAGCAATACCCATAGGTTTATTGAACCCGGCCTCGGCCGCCTCATCTCCGGAGACATTTAATAACAGGTCTCCGTCGGGGTCGAATTTGGCGACGTTAAAGCTCTCATTCCCGGTTACCCATGCGTTTCCGTCTGTGTCTATAGCGATATCGAATGGTGCGACGACAATTGTTTCAGCTGAATCGTCCGTCTCTTGTATGACAAACGCCTGATCAGGGTCGCCTCCCGGGAACTGCGTTACGTTGTCCCCGTTACAGTTTGATATCCATATATTTCCATTATTATCTGAGACCGTACCCTGGGGGTAGTTGAGAGTGTTCCCAGCTCCCATAAATCCTCCGATGTCGTTGCCAACTGTGTTAGGGGATAGTGGTACGCCATCAGGAGAGAATTTTGAAACTGACTGAGCTCGGGCATCTGGTTCGAGCGGACAGCCTTCGCCCTGAAACGCGAAATTACCTATCCAGACGTTGTTCTCGGTATCAAGAGTTATTCCATAACCCGCTCCGTAAAGCCCGCCGCCCTGATAAGGTGCGCCGGGAACGTCTTCACCGGTAGGCGTCAGCCTAAGTACATGGTCGTCGCCGCAGACTACATCCGTTGGGTCATCACTAAACACAAAGTTATTGGTGATCCACGCGTTCCCGTCGGCGTCAAAAGCCGTGTTGCCGGGACCGTTGAATTCCATGCCGTTACCGACATACCTTATCGCCAGGAACCATGCGCTTACATCCTCGGGAGAACCCAATGTTGGGCTGTAAACGTCTTCCAGTAGCGAAAATTCGAACAGTCCGTCCACGTTCTGCCACGGGAAATGTGCAATATTAACTGCCGCATCGAGAGTATTAGTTGGGGAAGTACCTCCCGGAGGGGTTGATAAGTCAAATAATTGTACGCAGCCTGCATCGGAATTTACACATGCTGCCAGAATATTTGCCAAGGAATTAAAAGTTGCTCTAGTAGTTGTGCTTGCACCGTTCGGGAAAGTATTAAGCATTGAAGCCACATTGCCGTTAGAAGGGTCGGCAAGATTCTGCGATATATCAGCGGCATTCTGAAGGCCCGGGTATGTGCCGTCTATTCCCCCGGGTACAAAAAACTGCGCCATGGCATATGCAGTTGCTACCGTGGTTCTTTCATTTATTACTACATTATCAATTACGGGAAGCCTGCCAAGCATAAGTGCGAGTCTTACATCGGTGCTGTCCGAGAGCTGGTTAGTTTTGGCAATATTTGAGGGGTCGTTTTCAGCAATGAGGTATAAAATCGCATTGTCATCACCGGGGTCTTCGAAACTTATTGAAAATGTCCCCATTTCATCTGCAACGTCTTCTCCAAGGAGAATAATTCCGCTGCCTATACCAGAACAGAAGAGACTTACATTAGAGCCGGGTATCACCTGGTTTCCGCTTCTGACTACTCCGTTTATTTCATCCTGTCCGTCATCATTATCTGAACAGGCAAAAGTAAAAATCCCTGTTAGAAAAACAATTGTAATAAGTATGGTCTTTAAGATCTGATTACTCTTAATAATCTTAGAAAGTAATAGATTCATCCTTTAATACCTCGTGGGTTTAGATTAGCCTGATATATAATCCGAATGAACAAGGCCCCAGGCCGGAGAAAGCTCATTACTAATTATAATTTTTTGGTATCAAAGGGTCAAGCAAAAGAAAAAACAGTATTATTTACAACTATTTAGTCTTACTTTTAACTGCTGTCTTGCTCTGTAGACTCTTGATTTTACTGCAGTCAGGGATATCCCGAGATTTTGTGCTGCTTCCTCATTGGACAACTCCTTAATATCCCTTAAGATGAATGCTTCACTATATTTTTCAGGTATTTGTTCGAGTGCGGTGTAAACATTTTGAAGAAGTTTCTTATTTGTATAATCCTGTTCCTGGTTGCTTAAGCCATTATTTTTGTCATTAATACAGGAAATATTATTGATAAGATCTTTAAAATCATCATCATCAATACTAAGGGTTCTTTTATCTTTCATCTGTTTTCTTTGTTTCATCCTGATTGTATTTAAGCTGACAATATAAAGCCATGTTGAAAACTTTGACTCTCCCCTGAAGTTTTTTAAACTAGATAAAAGTTTTGAATATACCTCCTGTGCAATATCTTCTGCTTCTTCTGCATTGTTGAGCTTTTTTAAAGCAAATCTTTTAATCTTTTCGTAGTAACGGTTAAATATTTCGTTAAATGCCTGCTCATCGTTTTCCTGTACAAACAGATCAACCAGCTTTTCATCAGTACTGTCTTCATAGTTCCTGATTAATCTTAATTTTGCAGGCCCCTTATCTTTAGCCGGTTTCTTTGGGGCTGGTATTTCATAATCATATGTGTTTGATTGATCTTCTCTTTTTAATCTATTAACAATCATTTTTTTTCTCCTTCTCAAATTAGTACGTATTTTTTAAAGATTGTTAATTGTTTAAAGTGCAATTAGGATGCCAGGGTTAAGAATTAAGCATTTTGTGAACACAACTACCTGTACTTATTAATTTATTATCAATAAAACAATGATAATTGTTGTATTCTTTGGAAGAAAATAATTATGTTATACCAAAGAAACCGCGGTATGCCGTATTTTTAATGGTAGATATATAATAGAAAGAGAATGGGAACTATTATTATTTTAAAATAGAACTTATTTCCAGTCTTAACTGCGGAATTACTTCTTTTTCAAACCATGGATTTTTCTTAAGCCAGATATTATTTCTGGGGCTTGGGTGTGGTAATGGTAAAACACCATTTGAAATATGTTTTTTCCATTCCTTAACGGTTTCGGTAAGATTTTTCTTTTTTAAATCTTTCATGTGCCAGTTAATTGAGTAATTCCCAATTATTAAAGCAAGGTCAATATCAGTCAGCATAGACAGCAGCTTCTCTCTCCATGTATCTGCACACTCTTTTCTCGGCGGCAAATCACCTGACTTACCGGTACCGGGGTAGCAAAACCCCATCGGCAGTATGGCAATTTTCATTGGATCATAAAACACAGATGAATCTATACCCATCCAGTCTCTAAGACGTATTCCGCTCTGGTCATCAAAAGGGATGCCGCTTCTATGTACTTTTATTCCCGGCGCCTGCCCTACAACTAATATCCTGGCTTTAGGATGGACCTGCAAAACAGGGTTGGCACCCATTGGTAAATGGGCAACACATAAAGTACAGCTTCTTACTTCGTCTAATAACTTTTTATAATCAGGTTTTGGCATTAAAGATTTTATTAATATGCAGGTGGCAGCTTTTATTTAAAAATTGTACCCGTGAAGATTTATTTCAAATTCAAACTTATCAGCAACCAGCTTTTTTTGGTTTTCTGTATAAGACTCCTGGAAATTCTTTTTCTTTTCCCTGTAGTGGGACTTTTCATACACATCTAGTGACCCTTCATACGGCACTCCCAGCCTGCCAAATATATCACCAAGCTCCTCGTCAAGGTTTTCGTATTTTATAACCCTGTCGACTAACAGTTCTTTATTCTTGTCAGTGTAAATTTCGTAGTTATACGGCAGTTCGGCTTTTTCAAGGTATTCATCAAATGTAATATCTTCATTGAATTCACTGTACCTTTGCCTCACAAAATGATAATGCGAAAGAACCTTATCCCAGGGGTTCCTGTCTACTGAAAATTTGTAATAGCCATCCCAAATATCTTTGGGAATTCTCCTCATAATATGTGCTGCCATTATATGTGAATTAAATTTTTTAAATGAAAGAAATCTCCACATGGTCCTGAGCATTTTTCTTGTTGAAGGATACTGCTCTTTCATCCTCGGGACAGGGTTAAAAAAGCCGCTGTAGTTCTGCGCTTTATAACTTCCCTCCGGTTTATCAATCGGTGTAATGATATCACTGTCGCCGCAGTGCCTGCAAAAGTATGTCTGCAAGCTCGATCCCGCAGTCTTTCTTGTTTTTACAAAGATAAATTTGTATTTATGGGAGATTATCATTTGAGCAATGAATTATACATCATTCACTATGTTTCAGAAATTTCTTTTAATGCCAGGTAGAGTGCCTGTGTCCCTAGTTTTCCAAATCCAAAATCCCTTGTTTTTTCATAGAGTTCCATTGAAAGTCTGAGTCCGGGAAGGTTCAAATTCATACGCTCACACTCGGAAAGCGCAATACCAAGGTCTTTTATAAAATGCTCCACAAAAAACCCGGGATCAAAATCATCATTAATTATCCGGGGTCCAAGGTTTTCCATAAGCCAGGTGGATGCGGCTCCGGCACAAACTGTTTTTATCATAGTATCAGGGTCAAGTCCGGCCTTATAGCTGTAAATAAGGGCTTCACATATGCCAATCATAACTCCGCCCACTGTTATCTGGTTGCACACCTTGGTATGCTGGCCGGTACCCGGGCCGCCTTCATATACAATCTGGTGACCCATTAATGAAAGTAACGGCATAAGAGAATCAGCTATTTCTTTATCCCCGCCAACCATTATTGACAGTTTGGCATTTACAGCGCCGACATCCCCTCCCGAAACAGGTGCATCAATTGAAAAACATGCAAGATTTTTTGCTTTATTGTAAATATCTACTGAAAGTGATGGTTCGGTTGTGGTCATATCCACAAGGACCTTACCTGGCCTTAGGTTGCTAAAAATTCCATTTACCCCGAAATAAACTTCCCTTACATCATCGGGGTAACCCAGTATTGTAAATATAATGTCCGAGTTTTCTGCAACTTCGGATGGATTATTGCACCAGGCAGCACCAGAGTCAACAAGCCTGCCGGCTTTCTCTTTAGTCCTGTTGAATACGGAAGTATTATAGCCCGCCTTAATTAAATGGCCGCACATTGGCTCGCCCATAATGCCTGTGCCAATCCAGCCTATAGTAGTTGTATTGGTGGAAACTTTAATTGACATGTTACTGCTGTTTTGATGCTGTATTTTCTTTTAATGAAGGAAGGTGTTTCCCTCCAAGTACCACTTCACCACTGGCTTTACCAGACTTGAGACGGCCAACGATATAATCCTTATCGGGGCCAAGTATATTTACTCCATGGTCAGACTCCACAAGGCAAATCAGGCTTGCGTTGTCTGTATTGTCATTGGCAAGTTCGTATATTGCCGAATAGTTCAGTATTGCTGCTTCCACCGTTCCGCACGGAAGTGAAGGATTTGTTGCCCCGGCATGAAATTCATTTTCGAGAAACCAGTTTGGATCAGGATAACCATGAAAATGCAGTATAGGCATACCGTCTTTTATAATTTCAGGCTTATATAGAGCGGATGAAATTGCCTGTGCAAGGATTACATAGGTATCAAATGAAGGCCTTATGTCCCTCCTTGTAAGGTCAACCCCTCCTGGAATCTCAAGATAGAGTTTTCCCTTAATCAGGCCAATTCTTACAATATCCGTTTTGGGATTTAAATTTGTTTTATCGCATCCCGACCTCGAAGTTACTATCCATATGTCAGGTACCTGCTGATAAACCTCTTTACCGTTAATAATACTCTTTACATACCAGCGGCCATTCTCAGTCGTCCTTACGTCTCCCTCCGGGATTCCTTCAATTGGCTTGAGTGATTCCCAGTCTTTTTTAGTGGTCGTTTTTTTACCTGCATATTTTGGTGCTTCAGCTAGTGCTATAAAACCGTAGGAAACACCTGTCCTGCCGTCCAGTATCTTATTTACAACATCTCTGTGTGACTGGCGCTTTATTTTCTCACTAAACTTGGAACCCTCCGGGAAGAGGTCTGTATCACGCATAGTCTTTCCAAGCTCTGCAAGCCTTTTGGCATATTCATTGTTCTCAGAATCAAACTTGCCCTGTATAAACCTGTTGAGTACCGGGGGTTTGATAGGCGCATATATTTTTGGTATTAGAGACTTTGTAACAAAACTGTTCAGCTCTTCATGGTCATAGATAGAATCCGAAAGATTCATATTAATAATTGCAAATTTTTTGCCTGATATTCCAATTACAATTTCAGACATTGTGGAAATCAGGTTTCTAAGGCCCAGTGTGATTTTCCTTTCGTATGTTGTTGTTTTATCTTCAAATTCAGGGTCAAGAGTCATCAGGGTTATGATCTGTGTATTGAATGGGTCCATCACATAACGTGCTGTAAAATCATCCGCCCATCCGCTTATCTTAAGAATATCCATCACGGAACGCTCGGAGTTCCTTAATATACGGTAAATTCCTTCTGCTACCTGTGTAAAAACTTTTCTTACAGGTGAATGTTCCCTTTTTACATCAATTACTGCATTAATATTACGTTTTACTTTCCTTGTACTAAGAAATTTTGAGATTAATCCGGTTGTAACTTCTTCAGAAGTTGCATCATCCCACGGGACAATATCAACCCCGTTATCTTTTAGACAATTAATGAGCGATTCCCTGTAATTTTTCACATTACCTTCATAGTAATTAGAAGGTACCGGGCGAAACGTTACTTTTACCTTTTCGGCCATCTCTCTTGGCATTTTGGGGTTTATAATATCCTTATTAACCGGCATGCCGGACAGTATTGATATGGTGGATAGTTCCAGGTCTGCTATGTGACCGTTCTTCATATTTTATTATTCCCTCTGAAAAATCAACTACTATACTACATGATTAAAATTATTTTTATATCACGGGCTTTCCATTGCCAGATACTTGTCAACTTCTGATTCAAGCAAATCCCTGACACTGTTTTCAAGCTCCTCCCTGCCCTTTTTTCCACGCGGGAGCAAACTAACATCAATTGGATCAAAAATCTTTACATTGATAACTCTATTGGAATTCAATTTGAATTTATTCTTGCTTTTTATATTTTTTCCGCCCCAAATCAACATTGGCACCACCGGGACCCCTGCCAGCATGGCAATAAGAAAACCACCTTTTTTAAAAGGAAGAAGCCTTCCGTCATAGCTTCTTGTCCCCTCGGGAGCAAGGATCAGTGAAGGACCGGTTTTAATCTCAGACACAATTTTCTTTACCTCTTTAGTGTCATCGGAAGAGCCGTCCCTGGAAACAAAATAATGCCCGCCTATTTTTGAGACCCACCCTACAAATGGAATGCTTAATACCTCTTTTTTCATTATGGCTTTCCACTCAAAGGGTATTACCGCAGAAAAAACAAGGATATCAAATGAACTCTGGTGGTTATACATTATTATTGTGCTCTTATCCTGTGGGAGTTTCTCAAAACCCTCAATTTCGAGTTTTATACCCCATGCCCAAAGCATGGTCCTGCCCCAGTTTCTAACAGCAAGAATTATCGCCAGCCTGTTTGAGAATAGCGCCAGGATAAGGGCCAAAAGGCCCCAAAACGTTGTAAGAATAGCAGAAAAGATATAAGCAAATAGTAGTCTTACCATAATATTTTCAATTGATTTATCACTGAACCAAAAATAAAGTCAAGTGTATAAATGGTTACTGCAGTTACCCTGGTACCAGAACCTTAAGCCTGTTTTTAAGCAGTGTAATACTGTAGACACCCTTTTCCAGCACAAATGTTTCACCGTCCATATGGCCTGGAATTCTGTCATTTACAGTAAGTTCTGCTTTTTCGAGTTTCAGGATTTTAACGCCTTCCCTCCCCACATGATCAGCATTAAGGGCGCGGCTTAGTGTAATAAGCCGTTTAAAAAAATTCATATTTTCTATTAAATGGATATCAAGCAGGTTATCACTCACACTTGCTCCCGGTGCAAGTCTAATCCCGCCCTGCGTGGGACCGTTTGAAGCCCCGAGTAGCATAAAACTGCTCTCATATACCTTGCCGTCTGAACTTAGTTTTGCAGAAAAACCTTTAAACTTGAATGCTTCGATAACAGCACCAATAAGATAGCCGGCAAAAGCACCAAATACTTTTAAATACTTAAACCTTTTAGCAACTGCACCGTCAAGGCCTATACCGAGTCCGTTTATAAAATATCTGTCTTGAAACTTTCCTATATCAACACCTAATTCCTTTCCGGAAATAATGTTCCTGAGAGCTGAGTCAAAATCCCGGGGAATACCAAGGGCACGGGGAAAATCATTGCCGCTTCCGCTTGGAATAATGGAAAAAACAACGTCGCAGTCATAGATCGCATTTACAATTTCACTCGAGGTACCGTCACCGCCAACAGAGATTATATGGGTAAAACCCACTTTTGCACCGTTTTTGGCATATTCTTCCGCATCTCCCCTCTTTTGAGTCATTTTTATTTCGAATCTTACTTTGTTTTCTTCAAAAAATCTCCTGATCTTTTCCGATTTATTCCCATCGATCCCCTTCCCTGACCTCGGATTTATTATGATAAGATAATTTCTATCCTGTATATTATTCATTCCAATAGATTTTATCTGCTATATCAGTAATAGTAACTAGCACCAAATATTAATTTTCCAACTTGCTAAAGATTACAAATCATGGTATTAATGTGGGGTTTATTTTAAAAATCACAGGAGAAATTTTATGTCTGAACAAACACAGACCGGCGAATTAGTAAGTATGAAAAACCTGCTTGAAGCCGGTGTACATTTTGGCCACCAGAAAAGCCACTGGAATCCGAGGATGAAGTCGTATATTTTCGGCGCTAGAAACGGAATACATATCATTGACCTACAGCAAACAGTTGGCTTATTCAAACGCGCAAATGACTTTATAAAAGATACTGTAAGTAATGGTGGTGATATATTATTCGTCGGGACCAAGAAACAGGCCCAGGGAATAATTTCTGAAGAAGCTCAAAGGTGTGAAATGCCTTATATCAATTCAAGATGGCTGGGTGGTACACTAACCAACTTCCATACAATTAGAACAAGAGTTGATTATCTTCTCGAACTTAAGAAATTAGAAGAAGATGGCCAGATGGAACTATTACCAAAAAAAGAAGTAAAAAACCTTAAAAGAGAAATACAAAAACTTGAATATCTTATTGGCGGCATTGTAAGCCTTAAAAGGCCACCTGCGGCACTTTTTATTGTAGATACGAGAAAAGAAGATATTGCAGTTAAAGAAGCAAGGACCCTCGGTATTCCAATTGCAGCAGTCGTAGACACTAACTGTGACCCGGCTGATGCGGATTACATTATCCCGAGCAATGACGATGCTATAAGGGCAATTAAACTGTTTGTATCCAAAGTTGCGAATGCATGTATTGAAGGCAAACATATTTACGAACAAAAACTTATGGCCGGTGAAATAGAAAAACCACAGGTAGACGAATCCAGTGTAATTGTTGAAAGAAAAGTATTTGTATTCAAAGAATTCGGTAATGAAAACAAGGAAGAGGCCGATTCCACATCCGTTGCAGTAAGCGAAGGACCAGTAAATGCGGGAGCAGAATCCCAGGAGGAACCGTCAGAAGATGCCTGAAATAACAGCTCAAATGGTAAAAGATCTTAGAGACCGCACAGGGGCCTCTTTTATAGATTGTAAAAATGCACTAAATGATTCAGATGGCGACATCGAAAAAGCAGTAGACATTTTAAAAATTAAGGGCGTTGCAAAAGCATCAAAAAAAGCCAGCAGGAAGACACCTGAAGGTTCCATAACTTCATACATCCATGCCGGTGGTAAGATTGGCGTAATTCTTGAAATCAACTGTGAAACAGACTTTGTTGCAAGAAACGAAGAGTTCCAGCAGCTTTCAAGGGAAATAGCCATGCAGATTGCAGCTGCTAATCCCCAGTACATAAATTCAGGCGATATACCTGAAAGTATTGTAGAAAAAGAAAAAGAAGTATTGAAAGCTCAGGTTATAGAAGAAGGGAAAAAACCCGAAATAGCAGACAAGATAGTCGAAGGGAAAATAAATAAATTTTTCGAAGAAATGTGCCTTCTAGAGCAGGCATATATAAGGGAACCGAAAACTAAGATTTCAGACCTGATTCAGAATGCAATAGCTAAAATAGGTGAAAATATAGTAGTTAGAAGATTTGAAAGGTTTCAGTTAGGCGAACCGCTTGACTAAAAAAAATCATATGACTTCACCCCGCAAAAAGAAACCAAAATATAAAAGAATACTTTTAAAGTTGAGTGGGGAAGCTCTTCAGGGGACAGACAACTACGGCATAAATGCCAAAATTCTTGCTACAATCTCAAGTGAAATCAAAGAAATCCATGAACAGGGCGTAGAGGTAACTGTTGTTATAGGCGGGGGAAATATATTCAGGGGTATTTCAGGGGCCTCCACCGGCATGGACAGGTCAACAGCAGACTATATGGGGATGCTTGCAACTGTAATCAATGCCCTTGCTCTCCAGGATTCACTTGAAAGAAACGGCGTCTTAACTCGTATACAAACAGCCCTTGAGATCAAACAGGTTGCAGAACCATTTATAAAGAGAAGGGCAATACGCCATATTGAAAAAGGCCGTGTAGTCATTTTTGCCGCAGGCACAGGAAACCCTTTTTTCACTACCGATACAGCCGCCACACTCCGAGCACTCCAGATTAATGCAGAAATAATTCTTAAGGCTACAAAGGTTGAAGGGGTGTACGACAAAGACCCAATGAAACATAAAGATGCCAAAAAATTCGATGAACTTAGCTATATGGACATACTGAAAAAAGAGCTAAAGGTCATGGACGCCACCGCAATATCACTTTGCATGGAAGAGAAAATTCCTATTATTGTCTTCAACCTGTTCAAAAAAGGTAATATTAAACGTATAATTGATGGTAAAAAGATTGGTACTATTGTTAGGAGTAGTTAATCATGTGTGATGAAATTGATCTATACATTGATGATGCAGAAACCAGGATGAGCAAAACAATTAGCGTGCTCAAACAGGATATGAACAAAGTCCGTACAGGAAGGGCAACTACGGCACTTGTAGCAGATATAGTTGTTGACTACTACGGCAATCCAACTCCATTAAACCAGATGTCTAATGTGAGCACCCCCGACCCTACATCCATTGTAATTCAGCCATGGGATGTAACTCTGCTTGGCGAAATTGAAAAAGCAATTGTTAAGTCCGATCTTGGAATTACCCCGGCAAATGACGGACAAATAATAAGACTCAATATACCACCGCTTAACGAGGAAAGAAGGAAAGAGCTTGTAAAATATGTATCCAAGATTTCCGAAGAACACAAAGTATCAATTAGGCAAATCAGGAAAGATACCAACAATCACATAAAAGACCTGGAAAAAAGTGACCATGTCCCGGAAGACGTTGTAAAGAAAACACTGGCGCAGATACAGTTATTAACCGACAAAATGATTGAAGAAATAAATAAAGTAAATGAAAAAAAACAAAAAGAAGTATTAGAAATTTAAGTTATAATTTTATTATATAAAACAACCTGGAAAGGAAACTAAAATGAAATCATCAATATCCGGCCTTTCTTCATATATTTTTATGGCTTCTTTAGTTGCACTGGCAATTTCAGCATTTGCGCTTGTAATTATTGTTGCAAGACACTTTTTTGGAGAAATATCCAAAAATGAAGTAGAGATGGGATACAGGTTCCTGGCTATTTTTCTCATATGCGCAGTAATTGCCCCTATCACACTCTACATTAATCTTAGATTTGACAGAATTGAGAAACTTAAAGACGAGGAAAGTTTCTGATATTTATTCACTTCTACTCCTTCACTTTATAAACTTAATTTTTAAATGAAAAATCTTTCCTTAAATAGAAAACCTTCGCTGATAATTTGTGTAAATGACAGTAACCTGCAGAAAACGGTTATTAACCTTACAGATTCTACCAACTTTTCTTCAGTTTATCTTTCCACTTACGCAGAACTTCTGGGCGATATACAGTCAAAAAATTCTATGTCTGTAATTATAGAATTTACCGATGATAAGGACGATAACTTATATTTTTTAAACCAGATAAAAAAGAATTTTCCCCATATAGATATCTTTGTTATCTATAGTTTTAATGATTCAACTATTAATACAAAAGAGTTTAGGTTAAAAACCCTCAACAATGGTGCAACTGACTGTATAAAATACCCCGAAGAGGTTAACTTCCTCGATATTCGCATTAATAAGTCTTATCAAAGGCAGTTTTCGATGCTTGAACTTAATACCAACCTCGAATTCTGGAACACCGTCAACTCTGCCATCAAATCCATTATTAAAGACCTGTATGGAAAGACCTTCTTCAAACGTCTTTTAAAACAGATGATAAATATTACCAAGAGTGATTTTGGTTCCATTGTAATGCTTGAAGATTCAAAGCCCGTATACACTTTTTCATGGGACGGAAATAACTGGCTGGAGGAGAACTCTCCCGAATTTGAATTTTCAAAGAAACTTTATGACCTCCATCTGCATGATTACTGCATTTTCATGGAAGATGATGAGCTTTTAAACCAATCTAACATGCCCTTTGTATTCAGGCAGTTTACACTCAGGTCTTATCTTAACTTCCCGATATACAACAAGAAAAAAGACATTATTGGCTTTCTTGAACTTTATAAGACCAGTAGTAAATTTGATGCAAGCCTGCATACAACACTTATTAAAATTATCCTTGAATCCCTGCCATTTGAGAAAATATCCTGGGAGGAAACCCGGGCAAAAAAATCAGAAAAGGAAATACGCTATGATGATAACTACCTGTCCATAGTAGACAGCACACCTCTTCCCATTCTGATAATTCAAAATGATCGTATCTCTTTTGTAAATAGGGCTGTGTCCTCAATACTGGATTATGAAAAAAGTGAACTTATTAATATGGAGTTTTCAAAAGTTAGTCCAAGCCCTTTAAAAAGAAAAAAACTGAATGATGATGATTCGGACCCAAATGCAATCGGGTTAATAATGGTGGATTTTCAAAAGAAAAATGGAGAGCGTATCACACTTGAAGGTGATATGAGTTTTATCACATACATGAACGGCAACGCTATCCTCCTGATTTGCAATGAAACCCAGGCCCGGCAAAAGGAATTGAAGAACAGCTCCGGCTCAAGTGAAGCTCTGAGGCTTGCGGCTGCTGTAAACAGTTTGAAATCAGCTGTAACAATTACCGATATGGAGAAAAACATAGTATATGTGAATCCTGCCCATAGAAACACCTTTGGCTATGATTCAAATGACCTTGTTGGTAACCCGAGCGGTATTCTTTTTTCCATTAATGACCCTTCAGGTATAAGTGATAAAATTTATGATGCAATTGTTGCTGTTGGATGGGAAGGAGAGAGAATTAGTATTAGGAAAGACGGTGAAGTTTTTCCATCATATGAAAAAATATCCCTTGTTAAAGACCAGGACGGTAACCCACTGGGTATTGTTTCAATAATAGATGAAATAACGGAAAGAAAAAGGCTAGAGCAGGCACTTAAAGAGTCTGAGGAGCGTTACAGGACACTTGTAGAAACTGCTTCTACAGCAATAATAGCCCTTGACGAAAATGGTAAAATTATTCTTTATAACCCCTCTGCTGAAAACATTTTTTTATACAGCAAAACCGAGTTGCTGGATAAAACACTGCTTTCACTTATAGACGAAATTGAAGGAGATGTGTCGGACCTCGACAACCTCATTGGCACAACTGCTGAACTTTCGGGTATTAACAAGGGAGGAGATAAGTTTCCAATTGAAATAACTTTCTCAAAATGCACAATTGAAGGGAAAAGTATTTATACTGCAATAATCCTTGATATAACGGAAAGAAAGAATTTACAGAACCAGTTGATACAGTCTGCAAAACTGGCTGCAATAGGTGAACTTATTTCCGGAGTAACTCATGAAGTTAACAACCCCCTTGCAGTTGTAATGGGATATTCTGAGATGCTGCTGGGCGAAAGCACACTTGATGAAGAAACTAAAAAAGCCGTTAAAGTAATCTTCAGTGAATCTGAAAGGGCAAGGAAAGTTATTCAGAATATGCTTTCTTTTGCCAGGCAGAATGCACCGGAAAAAGAGCCGGTAATACTTAACGAAATAATTGAAAAGACTCTCGAACTCGCTGATTTTGACCTGAGAAAAAACTCCATTAAGGTTACAAAAAAGTTTGATAGCAGCCTGCCGTTAATCCTCGGCGAAACTAATCAGCTTAAGCAGGTATTTCTAAATCTTTTAATGAATGCACAGCAGGCTATAGCTGATAGCAGCTCAGAAGGAACAATCACAATAGAGACAAGCAAAGATACAACTGGCGCCGCAGATGGCAATAACGGCTTTGTAAAAGTAACCATGAGTGATGACGGGCCGGGTATACCTAAAAAGATACTGGACAGTATTTTTGACCCTTTCTTTACGACCAAACCTGAAGGTGTTGGTACGGGACTCGGACTTTCGGTATCACTTGGTATTATCAAGGATCACAATGGAAATATTGAAGTAAAAAGTGTTGAAAATGAAGGGACAAGTTTCAATATCCAGTTTCCCTTCCACCAATTAAACTGATTTCAGACTACTCTATTAAATCTAAACCGTTCATATAAGGGATTAAAACTTCAGGTATTTTTACCGTTCCGTTTTTTTGCTGGTAATTTTCCAGAATTGCAATAAATGCCCTCCCTATAGCTATACCAGAACCATTTAATGTATGTACAAATGCAGTTTTCCCGCCGCCTTGAGGCCTGTATCTGATATTTGCCCTTCTCGCCTGGAAACTTTCAAAATTACTACATGATGAAATTTCCCTGTACCTCTGCTCACTTGGTATCCATACTTCAATATCGTATGTCTTGGCAGAAGAAAATCCCATATCTCCCGTGCATAATACAACTATCCTGTAAGGCAGTTCGAGTAGTTCGAGGATTATTGCCGCATCGCGGGTTAGCTTTTCATGCTCCTCATAAGATTTATCCGGTGTACTCAGTTTCACAAGTTCTACCTTGTTAAACTGGTGCTGGCGAAAAATTCCGTGAATATCTTTCCCGTACGATCCGGCTTCTTTTCTGAAACAGGGTGTATAAGAAACATATTTTTTGGGGAGCTCTTCCTCCTCGAGTATTTCGTCCCTGTTAATATTTGTTACCGGCACTTCTGCCGTAGGGACAAGGTAATAGTCGGTATCGTTTAGTTTAAAAAGGTCTTCTTCAAATTTTGGAAGATTTCCGGTGCCGATAAAACTTGCCGTATTCGCAATAAAAGGTGGAAGTACTTCAAGGTATCCATGCTCACTTACATGAATATCAAGCATGAAATTTATTAATGCCCTCTCCAGTCTTGCGCCCATCCCCATGTAAAGGGCAAATCTGGATCCTGCAATTTTGGCTGCCCTCGGAAGGTCAAGTATGTTGAGTGTGCTGCCAATTTCCACATGGTCTTTTATCTCGAAATCAAACTCTTTTGGGTTGCCCCACTTATGGATCTCAGTGTTATCATTTTCATCAGCTCCTACCGGGACCGATTCATCAGGAATATTCGGGACATGAAGCATAATGTCCCTGTATTCGCTTTCAACATCTGCTCTTTTAGTGTTTAAGTCCTTGATTTGACCTGAAATATTTTTCATTTCTTTTGACAGTTCATCAGCTTCGGAATCAGAGCCGTCCCGTTTTAATTCTCCTACTTTTTTTGAACCTATATTTCTTTCATGCTCAAGTGTTTCCACCTGAACAATAATCTTCTTCCTTTCTTCGTTTAATCTATGAAGCCCGTCAAAGTCCAGTTCCATACCTCTTTGCCGAATTTTTTCTTTGACCGTTTCAAGATTATTTTCAAGGTATTTTTGTTCTAACATTAATATTTCCGTTTTAACTTATAAATTTAAATTAGCCTTATATATTAACACAGCATTCTAATTCCTAAACTTACTTTAGATCATTATTGTAAATTTAAAAGGGTTGAGCATAATTTTATAAAAAAGGAAGAATCATGGAAAAACTGATAAACGGGATAGAAATTACATATTTTGGCCACTCAACATTCGGGATACTCTCAGCTAACGGGAAAAGAATTATCATTGATCCGTGGATAGAAACCAATCCCTCATGCCCCGAGGACCTGAAAAGCCTCAAATCGGTGGATATTCTTGCTGTCACACACGGGCATTTTGACCATATCGGGGATTTGATTGATATCTGCAGTGAATTTAGCCCTATTGTCATAGCCAACTGGGAGATATGCGACTGGCTCGGCACAAAGGGTGTTGAAAACTGTATGCCGATGAACAAGGGCGGATCCCAGATAATTGACGGCATTAAATTCATAATGACCCATGCACAGCACAGCAGCGGCATTAAAGAAGATGACGGGACTATAATCTATGCCGGGGAACCGGGTGGATATGTTATTGAATTTGAAAACAATTACAGTATATATCACGCGGGTGATACAAATTTATTTAGTGACATGAAACTAATTGCCGAACTCTATAAACCCGGGCTTTCCATCCTCCCGATAGGCGATGTGTTTACCATGTCACCTTATGAAGCATCATACGCCTGCAGATTTCTGAAATCCAAATATGTAATACCCATGCACTACGCCACATTCCCGCTTCTTTCCGGTACCCCCGAAGAACTTATAGAGCTGACTAAAGATATCACTGACCAGGAAGTCCTGACTCTAAAACCGGGAGAGTGCCTCACTTAGAAATATTATTTTAATTAAATTTACTTATTCCTCATCCGGGTTTAGGGATTAAAAAATACTTAGTTCATCTTTAATTTATTGATATAACAACATCACGAAAAATAATTAATTTTCAATTTTTCTTGACACCTATATGATTTACAAAAATAATATAGAGCTAATGAATAAAAAAGTTATAACATTTCTAATCCTCGGACTGCTTGTATTTTCTGCCTGCGGTAAAAAAACAAAGATTCAAAGTGGGACTGCACAGGAGCTTTACACTAGTGCCACTAATGAGCTTTACAATAAAAAAGGCGGTTTTCCCTGGTTATTTACCGGGCCGGATTACGACCTAATCCTGGAAACACTAAGGGAGATTCAGTTAAGGTACACTTTCAGCCCTTTTGCAACACTTGCTGAGATAAGAACCGCAGACACCTATTTCAGGCGGGAAGAGTATATTCAGGCTATCACTGAATATGATAATTTTATTAAGAACCACCCGGGCCATAACGAAGTGGAATACGCAATGTATCAGCTTGCACTTTCCAACTACAATTTAAAAGGGTCAAAAGATAAGGACCCTACTTATGCACGGGAATCTGTAAAATGGTTTACACAATTTAAAGATAAATACCCTAATTCGCAGCTTGCCCCCGAGGCAGACAAACGGATTATTATATCCAAAAACATTCTTGCTCAAAGAGAAATATTCATAGGCAAGTACTACATGAAAAAGAAGAACTACAAAGCTGCCGAAGCCAGGTTTAATCTGGTATTGCAGGATTTCCCGGAATCCAAATATACTGAAGAAGCTTATAAATTAATCAGCAAACTGCCCGCAGAAAAACCTTCTGAATCCTGATGAAATTTTCAACATTTATTCTATCTTTACTTCTTTTTGTTACGTTCATTTCATGTAGCAGCAATATCGACAATGAGATCACAACACTGCTTGATACAAGAAAATCAGCTTTTGAAGAAAAGAATCCGGATAAATACAAAGACCTTATTATTTCAACTTACTCAGTTCAGACAAGAAGCGGCAGCAAAGACAAAGATGATGTCCTCAAGGATTTTAGGTTAAATACCACTCCTTTTGACAGCATTGGGATGTCTCATAAAGACAGGAAGGTAATAACAGAAAATGATAGTGCAAAGGTAGAACAAAAAACTTCTGTTTTCCTTACAATTGACGACCAGAAAACCAAATACGAGATTACCGAAATATTAATTCTGGAAAAAGAAAATGGTGAGTGGAAGATCGCCAAGGAATCAAGTCTCGATCTTTTCAGGGGATTTGTATTCGGTAAACAAAACTAGAACTTCTTTTCATTGCGTTCCTGCTCTTCCTTACAGGATATACAGAGCACAGCTTCCGGCCTTACTTTTAACCTTTCATGGGTTATATATTCCCCGCAGGATTCACATTCACCGTAAGTACCGTCTTCTATTTTCTTAAGTGCTGTTTTAATTTTTTGTATAAGTTTTCGTTCCCTGTCCCTTTTTCTAAGCTCTATAGAACTGCTGGATTCAGACAGGGCCCTGTCCAGCGGGTCCGGAAAGGCTTCTTTCCCCTCGCTCATGCGCGAAAGCGTATCTTCGGCAATTCCAAGAAGTTCTGCATGCCTGCGTATTAAAAGTTCCCTGTATAACTTAATCTCTTTTTCATTCATTATTATTTATTATAGCATTATTTAAGTACCTGAATAACAATATTCACTAAATTTAATAATTATATTTAAATAATGGACAATTTATTTTAATTTTATTATTCCGATTCATGTATTAAACCGTTAAGATTAACATCTCAATGCTGAAATTATCAAAAATATCGCTGGAAATTCCATATGAAGCAAAGGACCTGCTTTCCGATTTTCTTATCGGGCAGAACGCATCTGCAGTATCAGAGGATCTTAGTGATAACGGCCCCGTGACACTATCAGCACTCTTTCCCATTGATTTTGACCTGGAACCTATTATGGAAAGTTTACACAGCTACATTGATTTTATTAGAGAAAATATAGTTGATTTTGAACCGGGAAATATCAAGGTAGAGCATATCGACAGGTCGAGCTGGGAAATATGGAAAAGTGTATTAAAAACTGTCCGGGCCGGGAAAAATGTGGTTATTTCACCTCCGTGGGAAAAATATGAGTGCAGTGAAAAGGAAGTGTCCATTATTATTAATCCCTCTATGGCCTTTGGGACCGGACACCATGAAACAACAAAGGTCTGCATATCATATATTGAAGAAATGACCGAAAAAGGCAATATCGCTACACTCCTTGATGTTGGGTGCGGCAGTGCCATTCTTTCAATTGCAGCGGTAAAGCTTGGAGTTAGTGAAGTAATAGCATTTGACACAGACCCTGTTGCTATAAAAGAAGCCAATGAAAACAAGGCAAGAAACAACGTTACAGATCAAATTAAGACGTACTGCGGCCCCATACAGTGTGTAAATGGTACATATGACGTAATAGTGGCAAATATCTCAGTAGAGGCAATCCTTTTGATGAAATCCGAACTAAAATCAAGGCTCGGTATTGATGGCCGTCTCATTTTATCCGGCATTCCAGTGATGAGAATGGATGAGCTGGAAAAAGGGATAATTTGTGAAGGGTTTGAGCTTTTAGACAAACAGATAGACGGTGAATGGGTAGGAATGTTTCTTAAACACCAGTAAGTAATATACAGGAGAAAAAATGTCGTCTTTTAAAACTATAGAATGGGTCAATAACAAAGTTGTCATGATTGACCAGAGAAAGCTGCCGGGAGATGAAATATATAATGAATATTCAACCCATAAAGAAGTAGCTGAAGCCATAAAGAGCATGGTTATAAGGGGTGCCCCTGCCATTGGGGTTGCTGCCGCCATGGGCGTAGCAGTCGGTTCACTCGAATATAAGGGTGCCGATAAGCAGGAACTGATTGGTTTCCTGGACGATGTATGCGATACGCTTGCCGCAACAAGGCCCACTGCCGTTAATCTCTTCTGGGCGCTTGAGAGGATGAAAAAGGTAATTAATGCCAATACCGAAAAAAATATAGAAGATATTAAAGAAATACTTGTCGATGAAGCAAACCTGATACTTAAAGAGGACATAGCAACATGTAAGGAAATAGGTGTTCATGGCTCTGAGCTGATCAGTATGGACTCCTCGGTACTTACTCACTGCAACGCAGGGGGGCTTGCTACGGGTGGTTACGGCACTGCTCTTGGAGTAATCAGGAGTTCAATTGAAAAAGGGAAGAATGTCAGCGTAATATCCTCCGAAACAAGGCCCTTTCTCCAGGGTTCAAGGCTCACAGCGTGGGAGCTAAAAAAAGACGGGATACCCGTAACATTAATTACAGACAATATGGTTGGTTCATTAATGGGAAGCAACAGGATTTCTTCGGTAGTTGTGGGTGCAGACAGGATCGCAGCCAACGGTGATGTGGCCAACAAAATAGGCACTTATTCTGTTGCGGTACTTGCAAAGCACCACAAAATACCATTTTATGTTGCTGCCCCGGTTTCAACTATAGATTTTAACTGCAGCTCCGGAAACCATATACCGATAGAACAAAGGGACATTACCGAAGTTACTCATATTGGGGATAAAAGGATTGCCGCGGATGTTGATGTTCTTAACCCTGCATTTGATATAACACCAAACGAGCTGGTTGATGCAATAATTACGGAAAAAGGTGTATTAAAACAACCATACAAAGATTCTATAGAAAAATTGAGATAAAAAAGAAGCTTATCCCCCTTTTTCGATCTCTTCCTGGGCTTCTACGCTCAGCATTGTGAAGGGAAGCACTCTAAGCCGGGCTTCTCCAATCTTCTCACCTGTAACCTCACATATGCCGTATGTACCTTCTTCAACTCTTTTAAGCGCCTGCTCTATAAGCATTAGTTTATCACGTTCCCTGTTGGAAAGAGTCAGTGCAAGCTCTCTTTGCCTGTCTTCAGATGCGTGGTCATAAAAATCCCCCACATCAAAGCGTAAATGGTTAGATTCTTCCTTTACAGCCCTTGTAACATCTTCAAGCAGTTCTTCCCTCATTTTAAGAAGCATCTTCTTCATCTCTTTCAGGAATTCCCTGGGATATTCATCAGGGCCAGGTGCTTTTGTTTTCTTACTGGCTGTAGTCCTGGTTTTTTTCACAGTTTCAGTTTTCTTGGCTGTAGTTTTTTTTGTTGTTTTTGGAGACACTATTACCACCTTTTCGAGGCAAATTTTTGATGTATTAGGATAAGACTATTTTTATCTTTGTCAAGAAAATAAATAATCATAAAATATGTTATTATGATCTAAAAAATTATATAACATAGAGCTAAGAATCTTTATTCAATATATTTGAAATAATAATCTTATGAAACACCAACGAGAGCTCTGGTCTACAAGAATCGGCCTGATCTTTGCCATGGCAGGTAGTGCGATAGGACTTGGTAATTTTTTGAGGTTCCCCGTACAGGCAGCTGAAAATGGCGGAGGGGCTTTTATGGTCCCGTATATTATTGCCTTTATACTACTTGGTATCCCTCTTATGTGGGTCGAATGGGCACTTGGAAGATTTGGGGGCAGGCATGGACACGGTACTGCACCTGCTATTTTTGCCCTTATCTGGAACAGCCCAATTGCAAGGATACTTGGAGTATTCGGCTTATGGGTCCCGTTTGTAGTGACTATTTATTATATCTACATTGAATCATGGACACTTGGTTATTCGCTCCATTTTCTGCTGGGGCAAAGCCCTTCGCTACCCCCTGAAAGTGTAACAGGTGCGGGTGACTACGTTAAACCATTCAGTGATTTCCTTTCTTCTTATATAGGCTCGGGCAATGGTGATATCCTAAGCCCGTCAGTAATGGCATATGTAGCATTTGTAATAACAATAATTGTAAATGTCTACATATTGCTCCGGGGCATTACGCGTGGTATTGAGGCTTTTGCCAAATTCGCCCTTCCGCTTCTATTTATATTAGCTGCTTTTCTTATGTACAAGGTACTCACACTTGATACGCCCGAGGGAACTGCAGTAGAGGGGCTGAATTTTCTGTGGAACCCGGATTTTTCGGCACTAAGGGATCCAAAGGTGTGGATCGCAGCGGCCGGGCAGATATTCTTTACCCTTAGCCTGGGTTTTGGGGCTATTATAACTTACGCTTCTTATATAAAGCCGGATGATGATATAGCACTTACCGGACTTACATCCGCATCTTTAAATGAAACTGCAGAAGTTATTCTTGGCGGGTCTATTGCAATTCCGGCTGCCGTAGCTTTTTTTGGTATTACAGGTGCTGTAGCCATAGCTCAATCAGGAGCATTCAGCCTCGGTTTTATCAGCCTGCCTGCAATATTTGCCAGTATACAGGGCACAATGCTTGGAATTCCCAACGGGCAGATACTGGGCTTTCTTTGGTTCTTTCTGCTCTTTTTTGCCGGCCTTACATCCTCTGTATCAATTTCGCAGCCTGTTATCACATTCTTACAGGATGAATTCGGTTATACCCGCAAAAAATCCGTCTTCATTATGGTTTCTATACTTATTGTGAGCGTCTTGCTTGTTATATTCGTTAATAAGACACTTGATGAATGGGATTTCTGGGCAGGGACTATAGGGGTGGTTATTTTTGGATTTATAGAACTAATTATGTTTATGTGGCTTTTTGGAGGTACAAACGCCTGGAACGAAATAAATCGCAACGGGTTTATAAAAGTACCAAGGTTTTTCTACTATATATTGAGATATGTTACACCCGTGTTCCTTATAATAATTATTAGCTGGTGGAGCTATGAGTACCTGCCGTCAAAGTTTGAAAAAGCTCCCTGGAATATATGGCTTGCAAGGATTTGGCTGGTTGGCCTGTTTGTAATGCTTACGGTACTGGTATTTATTTCAGAAAGAAAAAAGGGGAAACAAAATGGGAACTGAGGCACTAATATTTCTGATAATATCATGGGGCCTTACCCTCGGGCTTCTGAGTTACTGCATCTACAAACTTTTTAAAAACTCGTAACTACTGCCTTTCTTTGTAAAATTTGTTTTCCCACTTCTTAAAGTTTGCTTCAGTTTCCTTTACAAATGGGGTAAACAGGGAAACGTTAATAATCAGTTTATTAAGTAAATTAAACGGAAATTTTAAAGGCCTGAGGAAATCTACAAACAGCACTACCCTGTAGCCATCAGTATCGTTCCAGACCTGGTGGTTATAAGTATCATCGAATACGAGGGTTTTACCTTCTTCCCATGTATATATACCCTCATCTATCCTGATTCTGCACTGCTCCCTGGGTTCGGGAATAATAAGGCCCAGGTGATACCTCAACACTCCGTTATAAGGCCCCTTATGTGCAGGGATATGCTTATTTGGCGAAAGTATTGAAAAAAACGCATTTTTCATCTCCGGAATATTTTCAAGCAGTTTGACTGTTTCCGGGCAGCGCTTCCTGTTTTCCTCGCAGTTTAAACCGTGCCCTGCAAGAAAAAAGGTTTTCCAGTTGTTGTCCTGTGTTATGGTGTTTACCTGTTCGATTATATCGTGAAAGTTGGGAAGTTCTTCCCTGTCCTTCATCACTTCATCCAGCTCTTTTCGTATTTTTTCCCAGTCAGCCTCAATATCCTTTACCCATGGAAAAAGGGAATTATCATATACAGGCTGGTCTTCGAAAACCGAGTACCTGAAATTCATTGTCTCTACCCAGTTCAGGAATTTGGAAATCAGGGGAGGTGCGTAGTCCTTCGGGGGATTATATCTTTCTGAATTCTTATTATCGCTATTTGTTATATTTTCTTTGCTGCTTGTTGCCATTGTTAAATACCTCTGAAAAGTTCAGTTCAATAATTCTCTCTTTTTAATTTTACTAAGCTTTACTATATCCTCAAGCACATGAAGAAAAAAGAACGTTATGCCTATTGTTGCAAAAATAAACACATATTGAGCACCACCTATTATTGCAAGCACTAGAAAAAACATAGAATACACGTTTCTTCTTCCAAGGGGCCTTAGAAAAGATATAAACTTTCTTACTACTGTCGTCTTTTTTTCATCAATGAAGTTGTCTACGTCCATATACGCTACAAGGCTACCGGAATCTGTATATTTAAGAAGAAAATAAAACGACCATGAGATAAAGAACAGGTAAAAGAACACGTTCATTGCACCTACCGCAATTATCCATGAACTATGTGCATACATGTAATAACCAATCGGCAAACCTATATAAAAAGAGAGCATCGAAACCTGGTCACTTATAGTGTCCACCCACTGCCCTCTTTTTGTTTCCATAAGCTTGACCCTGGCAACTTCCCCGTCGCACCTGTCAAGAATTGTAGCAATCTGCATACATATTGCACCTATCACCGGGTGGCCAAGTGCATAAAAAGGTCCGGCCAGAATCCCGATTACATTTATTAATACACTTATCATGTTTGGTGTGAGGGAGGTCTTCACGAGTTGACGGCTAAGAGGCAGGGAGAACCTTCCGTTTATGTTAACTGCTATCCAGCCTGTTGCGGTCTTGCCCACATTGGAAAATATAATCTCCTTTGCACTGTCCAGTGATTCCTGGGTCGGTGCAAGGTTCGCCATATAACCTACATCAGTTGTAAGATTCTTAAGTTCGTTTTTTGATTTCCCGGCGAGCAGAACACTTAAGTCGCCGCTTTTTCTAATTTTGTTTATTTCACTTTTTTTTAATTTAAGGAGGCCGTAAATATTGTTCTCTGTGTCTGTAAGCACCGAGTTTCCGGGTTCATTCTCCGCTGATTCGATAAAAGCTTTTATAGTTGTTGAATAGGTTAATAAATTAGACTGGATAACGTATGCAGATTCATCTTCAAACTGAAATTCATCACTATCACATACAAAATCTATATGGGATTGGATTCGTCTGTCATTTACAATTTTTAAAAGTGAAAGTTTTGAAGATTTATCGCAGAATACGGTAAAATGAGATATTCCTGCCCTTTCGGAGTTTATTAAGAGTCTCTTTAACTGCAGAACCTCTAAAACTACTAACTGGGGAAATAAATTTAATTCTTCTTTGTCTAGACCAATGCCGGAGGCAATGATTAAAGCATGTTTCATTCTACCGATTAGATTCAACTACCTTCAGATAAGACTTGGAATCCGCAACATTCAGAAATTTTTCCGAATGGGCCCTTACATTAAAAAGGTCCACGGGATAATCAACGTCCATCCAAAACAGGTCATCTATATCAAGAGATTTAATTTTATAACCTTTATTGATAAGTCTCTGTATTGAACTTATATACCATTTTTTCTCAGCACCCGGAGAACGCATTTCCTCTTCGATTGCCCTTTTAATGATCTCAACACCGGTATCCCTGAACACCCTTAGACCAACAGATTCCGCAGAGATATTTCTGTTAATGGATTTACTGATATCCACTATCCTGCCGTCATCAAGGTTTACCTTCATGTCCTCTTCTTCGTAGTTTTTCTTTCTTTTAATTGGGAGGCAGATCTTTTCGTTTGAAAGTGAAAGAGCCTTATCAAGCACATCAATCTCGTATACGTCGTCGCCGTTCATAACAACAATATCTTCATTCATCTCACCACGTGCTATCCAAAGGGAAATGAGGCTGTTAGTTGTCTGGTAAAACGGGTTGTAAAGTGTCTTTATCCGCATACCAAGACCGTCAAAGTTTCTTAGAAAGTTTTCTACCCTTTCAAACCCAAATCCAACCACGATAACAACTTCACTTATTCCGCAGTCCTTAATATGATTTAACTGGTGTTCTAATATAGTAAGTCCGCCAATATCCAAAAGACATTTTGGAATATACTGGGTGTAAGGATACAGCCTTGTACCTCTACCAGCTGCAAGTATAATTGCTTTCATTTAATAAATCTCCGATTTTATCTCCCTTAATATTTTGGGAAGTAAGAATAATAGTATTGAATATCTGTCCTTCATCCTGTTGATTAATGCTTAAAATTTATAACCTCACATACAAAATATGTCAATAATTTCATATAGATATAACCTATTATTCTGATAATTATTTATGTATTTGCGTGGGAATATAATTAGTTTTGATAACTTAATTATATTATAGATTCAAAGTTTTAAATATCAGTTCTCAGCAAGTTTTAAGTTTATATTTTCCGGCTTCACCGATACTACCTTGTTTGAGTCATCTACATATATAAGTCTGGGAACATGTTTTTTACACTCCTGCTCATTGTAGATAGAAAAATTAGCAATAATCAGGCAGTCACCTTCACGTGCAAGATGAGCAGCTGCCCCGTTTACACATATAACATTTGACCCTCTATTGCCTTCAATTACATATGTAGAAAACCTGTGCCCGTTGGTTACGTTAAAAATATGAACTTCTTCATACGGAAGCAGGTCTGCAATGTCCATCAGGTTCCTGTCTAAAGTAAGGCTGCCCTCGTAATCAAGATCGGCCTCGGTGACAGTAGCCCGGTGAATTTTTGACTTTAATAATCTCCTTAACATAATGCAGATACTCCCATAAAATTAAACTATAAAATAATATTGTCGATCAACCGTGTATTACCGACCCTTGCTGCAACTGCTACCAAACTACCAGACTGTGCGGTTTTAATCAATTCCAGATTTTCAGAGTTCCTGATTTCGAGGTAATCAATATCTTTTACATCACTTTTTTCAAGTACATTCTTACCCACTTCTAATAGCTGTCCTGCATCACTGCACCCACTTTGAAAACCTTCATTGATTGCAGATAAGGCTTTTGAAAGGGATAATGCCCTCGCTCTTTCCTCATCTGAAAGATATGCGTTCCTTGAGCTAAGTGCCAGGCCGTCTGCCTCCCTGACTATAGGCATTGGAATAATTTCAACACCCAGGTGAAGATCCTTTACAAACCTTTCTATAACTTTTAACTGCTGATAATCCTTTTGTCCGAATACGGCGTAGTCGGGCTGAACTATATTAAACAGTTTTAATACTACCGTAGCAACACCCCTGAAATGTCCGGGCCTGGATTTACCGCAAAGTTCTTTTTGAAGCTGAGTTACTTCTACATAGGTTTGGAAATCTTCGGGATAGATATCCTTTGGATCAGGTGAAAATACTGCATCTACTTTAAAGGGTAACAACTTAACTATGTCGCCCTCAAGATCCCTTGTATATTTTCCAAAGTCTTCATTCCGGCCAAACTGGGCTGGGTTTACGAATATGCTTACCACCGTATGGTCTGCAGCCTGGTTTGCCCTGGATACCAGGCTCAGGTGGCCTTCATGCAGTGCCCCCATTGTCGGGACAAACGCAATTTTTTTATTGTTGTGTTTTAACTCTTTTGAAAATTGATTCATCTCGTTCAGCGATGAGATAATACGGATCTCTTTTTTACTCATAACTATTATTTTTAGATGGGAACTTCCGCTTTTTAACCTGATCAATATATTTTTCAGTTGCCTTTACAAACATTTTTCTTCCTTCGGCAAATTTATTTACAAATTTTGGTAAAGGCTCAGGGCTGAGTCCTGCCATATCATTAAACACCAGCACCTGTCCGTCACATTTATTTCCAGCCCCTATTCCAATAGTGGGAATGGAGAGTGATGAAGTAATTTTTTCGGCAAGCCCGGAAGGTATACTCTCCAGAACTATTAAAAAAGCACCGGCATCCTCGGCAAGGTGTGCAAGATGAAGCATTTGGTCAGCATCAGTTTTATTTCTACCCTGCACCCTGTAACCGCCTGTTATATGTAATGACTGCGGACAGAGCCCTATATGGGCAATCACCGGTATGCTTGCCTTATTAAGTGCATATACCGTATCAATGTATTCTTCGTTTACTTCAAGCTTTACGGATTCAGCATTACCTTCCTTAATAAGCCTTCCGGCGTTATTGACTGCACTTTCCACAGACACCTGATAGGACAGGAACGGCATATCAGCCGCCAAATGTGCATTGGTAATTCCGCGCGATACTATCTTTGTGTGATAGATCATCTCTTCGAGTGTTACTGAAAGGGTGTTGTCTTGTCCCTGGATTACATTCCCCAGCGAATCACCAACGAGTACGGAATCGATACCGGCACTGTCTACAAGTTCTGCTGTAGCTGCATCGTATGCGGTGATCATGGAAATCTTGTCACCGTTTTCCTTCATCTGTTTAAATTTGGTTATACGTATTTTTGGCATACGTTAATAATGCCAGCAATGATTAAATATGCCAACATGAAAAATTGGCCGTTACATGGGGAAGATTTCTAATTATTCCAGGATTACCTTGCCTCTATACCCGTAACTTCTCAGATTCTTTTTAACCGATTCGGCCTTGGATTTACTTGAATACATACCTACCCTCACCCGGTAGTACATGTCACCTTTTATTTCAATTGACTCAATTCTCGCATCATTTGCAATGCCGGATCCGAGCTCATCCTTAAGGCTCATTGCGTTTACCTTACTGCTGAATGAACCTACCTGGACGGTGTATATAGGTTTAAAATAGTTCTCATTCCTCTTTGAGGGAGATGATATCACCTCGACCTTTACCTTTGCAACGCCTGAACTTACAAGGTCAATTGATTTTGCAGAGCTGTATGAAAGGTCAATAATCCTACCCCTTATAAAAGGGCCCCTATCGTTAATCTTAACTACGACGTCCAGTCCGTTTTCTAAGTTGGTTACCCTAACAACAGTTCCAAACGGCAGGGACTTGTGGGCAGCTGTATAGTCATATTTGCTGAACCTCTCTCCGCTTGCTGCAAGGTTGCCGTGTTCTTTATCACCGTACCATGAAGCAAGCCCTGTCTGGGTATAGCCGTCTACATTTTTTAATTCATCAGAAGTGCTGTAACCCCTTGTGCTCTTCTTACCTCCGCAACCGGCGGAGATCAAAATTAATATTACAATTCCAAGTAAGGCTGTCTTTTTCATAACAAATCCACTTTTTAAATATCTTCTACAATCACCAATATTACCCTGCAAATACCTTTTCTCATACACCCAAGCTGAGCTGCTGCTGACTTGGAAAGGTCAATAATTCTCCCCTTTACATATGGTCCCCTGTCATTAATCGTAACCACTACCGCCCTGCCGTTATCTACGTTCACGACTTTAACCCTGGTGCCGAATTTGAGGGTTTTGTGGGCAGCGGAATAGTCCTTCATGTTGAACTTTTCCCCGCTTGCCGTTGTGTTACCATGATGCCCCGGCCCGTACCATGAAGCAAGCCCCGTCTTCTCAAAAACCTGTTCGGACTCTGAGATGCAGGGAACAACCAGCACTAATAGTATGCAGAATAAATATATACGGGTATTCATATTATTATTTTATTCTGCAATAAAACTCTTGAGATTGTCAAGGATTAGAATAAAATTCTAACCTTAAATAGCCGGGAATAAAATTAATGAGTAATTCAGAAGACGATTTTTCACTTATCAAGAGGCTGCCGCCTTATGTGTTCAACGTTGTAAATGAATACAAAACAAAGGCCCGTGCAAAGGGAGAGGATATTATTGACCTGGGAATGGGTAATCCGGACCAGGCAACTCCAAAGCACATAGTTGATAAACTTATGGAAGCTGTGTCCAATCCGAGGAACCACAAGTATTCATCTTCAGCCGGAATCCCTAAATTAAGGCTTGCAATCAGCAACTGGTACAAAAGAAGATACGATATTGATATCGACCCGGACTCAGAAGCAATTGTTACCATCGGGTCAAAAGAAGGTATCTCGCATTTAATGCTCTCGATATTGTCTCCGGGTGACAACGTAATAGTGCCAAACCCCGCATACCCCATACACATATACTCGGTAATAATTTCACGGGGAGATGTGCAGAGTATCCCACTTTATGATGAAGACCAGCTGCTTGAATCAATACAGAAGGTGCTCAACGAAGTATGGCCGAGGCCAAAGGTGCTGATCCTTTCCTTCCCCAACAATCCAACCACCAAAACAGCCAGTCCGGAATTTTTTGAGAAGGTTGTGGATCTTGCAAGGGAGTCAGGCCTGATTATTGTACATGACCTTGCCTATGCAGACCTTTGCTTTGACGGCTACAAGGCCCCGAGTATTTTACAGGTCAAAGGTGCAAAGGATGTTGCAGTTGAATTTTTTTCAATGTCAAAAAGTTACAATATGCCCGGCTGGAGAGTCGGCTTTATGGTCGGTAACGAAAAAATAATTTCCGCATTAAAAAGAATTAAGAGTTATCTTGATTACGGTATTTTTCAGCCAATCCAGATAGCTTCAATCCATGCCCTAAACAGCCCGCAGGACTGTGTGCAGGAGATAAACAACCTTTATCTCTCAAGGCGTAACAAATTGATTGAGTCCTTTGACAGGGCCGGTTGGAAAATCCCCAAACCAAAGGCAACAATGTTTGTCTGGGCAGAGATACCCGAACAGTTTAAGGATATTGGTTCACTTGAATTTTCAAAACTGCTTATTGAAGAAGCCAAAGTTGCCGTTTCCCCCGGGATTGGATTCGGTCAGTACGGTGAGGGATATGTAAGGCTGGCACTTGTAGAAAATGAAATGAGAATCATGCAGGCAGCGCGCGGCATAAAAAAAATAATGTCATAAATTAAAATGCCTGGCCCACACTTAAAAATACCTGGAACCTGTTTAAGTCGGGATTTGGATTAAGAGCATACCCAAAGTCCAGTCTCAACGGCCCGATAATGGTGTTATACCTGATGCCGGTACCAACCGCGTATTTTAGTTTATCCAGTGAATAACTGAAACTGTCCGAAAAAACATTACCGTAATCCAGGAAAACCACACCACCGAAATCTGCATACAGCGGGTACCTTACTTCAAGGTTTCCAATAATCAGGGAATTACCGCCGAGTGGGTCTTCATCGCTATCCAGCGGCCCCAGTCTTTGAAAAGGGAAACCCCTCATACTGTTGCTGCCCCCTGCAAAGAACCTTTTAAAAATCGGCACATCGAATTCCCCGGTTGAACCAAACGGGTAAAGCATCCCGAACTGAAATCTTTTTGCTATAACGATATCTTTCTTAATCTCTTTATAAAACCTTATATCTGTAAATGAAAGCAGGTAGTTTACATTTGAACCAAAGAGCTTGAAAGCAGATTCAAACCTCTGGTCTATAAATACCCCTTTCTTGGGGTCAAAGATATTATTAGTTGTATTATAGTTCAGTCCGCCGCCAAATGTGGTTAGAAAAACGTTTTCCTGACTCTGCTCTATTGGCGTCCTTGTCGCCTGGGAGTTAATCTTTGAATAAATCACATTAAAAGAACCATTTCCCCGCAGGTGCCGGCTTAATCTTTTTGATAATGTTAATGAAGATGACACTGATGAACCTTCGTAACTGGGGAGGTCATCTCTCTGGAAATTTACAAGTCCGGTGAGTTCGGAGTCACGACCTATGACATAGGGCTGTGTAATACTGGTCTGAATTAGCTGGGTAATGAATGATGCTTTTGCAACTACATTAAGGTTCCTGCCGCCTCCGAGAAAATTTCTCTGGGTCCAGCCAATCTGGCCCCTTAATTTGTCTTCAGTCCCAAATCCAACGCCAAACCTCATGCTTCCAAGTTTCCTGTCCACTACTGTTATAAGTGTATCAACAGTCAGTATGTCATCATTATATATCTGGTTAATAATTACGGATTTAAAAAAACCGAGCTGGAATATCCTGGTTTGGGACTCCGACACCTTTTGCAGTGAATAAACTTCATCCGGGTCATAGATAATTTCTCTTCTAACCAGGTAGGTAGGAATTTTTTCATTCCCCACAATCTCAATATTCCCAAATCTATACTTATCTCCCGGAACTATTTCAAATTCTACTTCTGCCCATTTCTCACTCCTGTTTACAAGTGCCTCAGACTCCATCTCGTGTTTTGGGTATCCAAGATTCGAACATATTCGATTAATGTCTGTCTTTGCCTGTTCAAATTTATTGGGAGAAAATTCTTTTTCAACTTCAAGCGGAATTGTATCTAAAATCGATTCTTTTATTTCCAGGTATTCTTCACTTTCCTGGCTATCCCTGTCCAGGGGGTTCCTGATTACAATATCCAGGCTTCTTAGAATTACCGGCTGCCCCTGGTTTATTGTTATTAATATTTTTACCCTGTCCCCTGTGTCATTGTAATCAAGCTTATAATCCACAACTGCATCGTAATATCCGTTGTTTGCAAAAAGCTCCTTAATCCTCAATATATCGTCTTTAAAGACATCGGTGTCGAATTCAGGTTTTTTGACCCAGGGTTTAATCGAAGGGGACTTAGTTTCTATATTCTGTTTGATCTCTTTTGTTTCTATCGCCTTGTTGCCCTTAATTTTGAGTTTGGAAACGCGCATAATGCCATCCTCATTATCATCCGCAACGTCCTGGGAATATACGAATTCTGTACATAATAAGAAAATAATTAAGGGTAGAAAGAAAAGAGGACTGATTTTAAACTTATTATTCATAAAGAGAAAAATTAAAGACCGGTATAAAAGTTATAATTTTATTTGTAATAATCTGATGTTGGCAGTAATTTTAATTTTATGATATTATTCCAGAAACAATGGATAAGTATAGTAAAATTTAAATATATATTTTCTAATTATGCATAATTGTTTGAGTTTAGCGTTGTTACTTTCCATAGCATTGTTTTCATACCCTGCTGATTCCTTTGGCCAGGACTGGTCGTATATAGGGCATTCAAAGAAACCGGGCGAATCAATATTCTATATTTTCACACTATCCAAAAAAGGGCCAACCCCCGGCGTATTGTTTATAACTCAAAAACATGTATTCAGTATTCCACAAAAATTAAGTGGAGGACGCACCTATACTTCGGTCTTGATTTCAAGGTCATTAAACTGCACAGAAAGCTTAATTTCCACCGATAAAGCAGTATTTTCAAATGGCGTCGGTTCTACTGTCGGCACATATGAAAACAAAAACAGCACCAGGTTATTTGAAAAAATTGATAACAAAAAGGATATAGACCTGTACCTGCTAAATAAATACTGCAAGGGCAGCTAACATAAATTATGAACGAACTTTTATTTGCACTCTTTTTACTGGTAGGGTTCCTTCTTGGGACGCTTCTTTTCGGGCACCTGTTTTATTTCTTATCAATCTCATTGCCTAACCTGGTCAAAAACAGCGGAAACAGCACCTTTGGGGCAACTTTTATAGAAATGATAAGGAAAGTATTCCCTTTGCTTATCTGGATTATAGTTTCTGTAAGTCTCGTACTTGTAATTAACAACTATTTTTCATTTTATATTAAGCTTTTTTATTGCGGGCTTGCAATCGCATTAATATTTTCTGTAAGTGGATTTAAGCGTTTAAAAGCCAGGTAAAAAACCCTAGAAGGTTCTTGCGCCGGGGCCGCCCTGCTGGGAATAATTGCCGTCTTTAAACATCTGGTCAGCCGGATGTTTATACTCACCCCTTCTTTTCAGATTAAGTTCCGCTTCTACCTTGGTAGTTGCAACAGGATGGTATGTGTATTCAAGTTTTAATTTTCCCTTGTCTCTGTTAGCACTGAGTATCAGCCCCAGGTGATCGATATCCCATTCCCAGGTGTCATATGAAAACATATTGTCTGTAGAAGAAGGTTCTCCGTATTTTGATACAATATGTTTGAGCAATTCATTTTGAATATCAATAAACTGAAGATCATCATTTGTCTTTATCATTACCGCAGTACTCATAAGTTTGTTTTTGAAAAATTCAAGCCGTGTTTTCTGGTCTACCCCTTCTTCCTTAGTTACATCAACAACTGTTCCTTCAAAAACAATTGTCCTTACTTCCTTGGAATCCATTTCGTTTTTAACAATATCGTGCCCCTGGCTTTTAATCTGTTTCTTTGCATTGCCGTCAGACATACCAAACTTAAACCCAAGCGGGGCGGTGTTGGATGAGTCTTCCGCTGCAAAGGCTGTAGTAACAACAAATGAAATAACCAAAAAACATATTATATTTGTGAATATTTTCATCTCTTTATCCTTATTAAGTACATGTTGTTCGTTTTAATATAATAACACTATATTTTAACATTAAAGATTATTTCAAATCAAATAATTAATATATAAAAATCTCTTTATTATCTTCTCTATAATTAAACCCTGTAAAATAAAAAAAGTTTTAAAACAGCCCTGGAAATTGAAATAGGGCAAAGCTTTGGTACATTAAGTGCAATCCTTTTAACTTGTATTATAATTTATTTTTTAACGGGAAAAAATTTATGCACAAAATTAAGAGTTTTATAAGAGACATACCTGACTTTCCAAAGGAAGGGATTCTGTTCAGGGACATCACCCCACTCCTGCAGGATGCCGCTGCATTTGAGAGTTCTGTAACCATGATGGCCGAATTACTCGAAGGTCAGAATATTGATTACCTGGTCGGTATAGAATCGAGGGGTTTTATTTTTGCATCTGCGCTTTCCATGAAAATGCAAAAAGGTTTTATAACGGTAAGAAAACCGGGAAAACTGCCGTTTACAAGGATTCAGGAGTCCTACGAACTAGAATACGGCTCGGACTCGCTCGAAATTCATGACGATTCCTTAAAGGACGGCAAAAACGTGGTAATCGTGGATGACCTGCTCGCTACGGGAGGCACCGCGCTTGCAACCGGCAACCTGATCAAACAGCTTAGTGGTAATATTGTCGGATACCTTTTCTTAATCGAACTCACAGATCTGGGCGGTGCTGGAAAACTGGGCACTGAAAATGTATGGTCGTTAATAAAATATAACGATTAATCTAAAACTATGAGCACACTAAGGGTAAATCTTAAACAAAATGTCGACAACTCCTACGATATAAAAATAGGGCAGGATCTGTTCGGTGATTTTGTATCCGGCCTGAAAAAAAAACCTATTGCTTACTCCTATGTTATTGTCACAGATTCAAATGTAAGAAAACTATATGGTGAAGAACTTAAAAGTTTAATCGACGGGATATCAGAAAAAACGCTTATGCTCGATTTCCCTGCCGGCGAAAAGCAAAAGACCAGGGATATCAAATCGCAAATCGAAGACAGTATGCTGGAAGCAGGTTTTGGAAGGGATTCAGCAATAATTGCACTGGGCGGCGGAGTAGTGGGAGACCTTGCGGGTTATGTTGCAGCCACATATACAAGGGGAATTCCCTACATACAGGTTCCAACCACTCTCGTTGCATGTGTTGACAGTTCCATAGGCGGAAAAACAGCGGTAGATACACATCACGGGAAAAATCTTATTGGGTCATTTTACCAGCCTGAAGCAGTAATAATTGATATAAATACTTTAACCACACTTGGCCCCGGGGAGATACGGGAAGGCCTTGCCGAGGTAATAAAATACGGAATAATTGCTGACTATGAACTGTTTGAATTAATTGAAAAAAGGTCAGATGACATTTTTAAATACGACATTGACCTGCTTTCATTAATTGTAGAGAAATGCTGCCGCATAAAAGGTGATGTAGTCGAAAATGATGAAAGGGAATCCAATTTACGAAAGATATTAAATTTTGGCCATACAATTGGCCATGCTGTTGAGAACCATTCCAACTACACACTTACCCATGGAAACTCTATATCGATAGGGATGGTACTTGAAGGCCGTATTGCCGTTAATCTCGGGATATGGTCAGAAGATGACCTGGAAAGAATAAAATCAGTTTTTATTGCTGCAGGCCTCCCGGTAGAGATACCTTTTGATATAGACCCGGAAAAATTGATCTCTTCCATGAAGATTGATAAAAAATCACGCGGCGGTGTGATCGAGATGTCCCTTCCGGAAGCTATCGGCAAGATATGCCGCATTGATGGTAAATATGCTTTAAAAATTGATGATGAAATTATAAGAGCAGTTTTCTGAGCAGTTAATGAACCAGGAAAGACCCTATACCGCAGCACTTGATGTTTCTGTTTTTTCCCTGCCCTTAAGCACCGAGGAGATTTTTGGCAACAATAATAACTCTGCCCTTGAAATTGGTTTCGGGGAAGGTGAATTCATAGCTGAAGTAGCAAAAAACAGTCCTGACTGGAACTACCTGGGTATAGAAATTAAGTATTTCAGGTATAAAAAAGCCCTCAGACTCGCAAAAGACCAAAATTTAGAGAATATAAAACTGCTCCATTTTGATGCGGACCTGGCAGTTGAACAGGTATTTGCCGGTAATATGTTTGACAGGATATATATCAACTTCCCTGACCCCTGGCCCAAGGACAGGCATAAAAAACACAGGATAATAAACAATAATTTTCTGGACAATCTTTACAGGCTGATGAAAGAAGACGGCGTCCTGGAATTTACAAGTGACCATCTTGATTATGTCACCCATACAATCGAGCATTTTGACCGCCATAATAAGTTTTTAAATATTTTCGGGAAGAAGGGTTATTCCAATACGGCAAAGAGCCGGCCGGAGACAAAGTTTGAAATGGAATTCCTTGAAGAAGACAGGCAGATCTATTATCTTTCATTTAAGAAAATTTAGGATTATAATTTAATTAAAACAGTTTATTTAGCATTATAAATTTATTGCCGGAGAAGATAATGAACTTACAACAAACAAGCCTTTTAATAATATTATTTACTACACCACTGCTCTTTAGCTGCTCCGGCAGCGGCAACAGCCCCGGGTACCTGTTTCAGATAATACTTATTGTAGTGCCGTTGTTTATTATAGGGCATTACCTTCATAAAAAAGTTGAATCAGCAAACGAGTCGCTTTATGTGATAGAGGGTCAGTTAAAGAAACTAACCTCAAGGATTGAAGCACTGGAAGAAAAGCTGACCGAAAAATCTACTGCTAAAAGAACCAAGAAGTAACTGCTATTTAATCTGGTCCCTGTATTGAGGCGGTACGGAACCCACATTGTTGGTAATGTGCTGGACACCGTTTTCATCGACCCATTTAACCATACCGGATCTGTTTTTAGACCTCGAATTTGAAACATCATTATACTCGATTGCTTCTTCCTGGATGGTTTCCGGCTGCTGCTGGCCGACTTCCTGGGCTTTGGCCTCTTCCTGCTCTTTTAATTTTTTGTCCTGTATTGATTTATTTATTTCAAGATTACTTGGCCTGCTTCCGGATGATGAACCAAGAGATCCGGCGGCATCATTAATCGCACCTTCCTCGGTTGTAGTACCGAGCGATGAAAGTCCGTATGGATTAAGGTCTTCTGACGGCCTTACTATATAATCAGGAAATTCAGCAGGTGACGGCTGTGAAGGGGCATCCTGGCTAAAAGACACCGTATAACTTAATGGCAGTATTAATAAGGCTAATATTAGTTTTTTCATTTCATTCTTCCTCTCGTTAATCTACCAAAAGGATAATCTCTATTACCAGTTTTATCAATCGAATTTAAATATGGGATTAAACTACTGTTAAGCCCCGAAAACATAAGAAATTATTGGTATTTCACACGTTGACATTAATTATTTCAATGTAATAGTATTATCTCTTTTATATAAACCGGAGGCATTTTCCATGATTGTTGTAATGAAAAATGAGGCAACTAAAGAGGAAATTGATAAAGTTAAATCTCTAATCAAGGAATTGGGTTATGAACCCCATCCAATAGAGGGGATTTTAAGGACCGTAATTGGTGTTATAGGCGATGACCGCGGAAAACCGCATCATGCTGAAATATTAAGACAATCAAACGGTGTTGATAAGGTAGTACCTATTGAACAGCCTTATAAACTTGCCAGCAGGGAAGTCCAGGAAGAAACTTCTCCGGTAAAAGTAGCCGGGACTATAGTAGGAAACAATAATATTGCAGTAATTGCAGGCCCCTGTTCTGTGGAAAATGAAGACCAGCTAATGACAATTGCTAAGGCAGTAAAAGCTTCCGGAGCAACAATGCTCAGAGGCGGCGCATTTAAACCAAGGACATCGCCATACTCATTCCAGGGCCTTGGCAAAGAAGGATTAAAACTACTTGCAGCAGCAAGGGAAGAAACAGGCCTCCCGATTGTAACAGAACTTATGGACCCTGATGATCTGGAACTTCTTGAAGAATATGCCGATGTACTCCAGATTGGTGCGAGGAATTCCCAGAACTATGCACTTCTCAAACTTGTTGGTAAATCAAAAAAAGCAGTTTTGCTTAAAAGAGGTATGTCTACAACTATAAATGAATTTCTTATGTGTGCAGAGTATATCCTTTCCGAAGGCAACCCAAATGTAATGCTTTGTGAAAGGGGAATAAGGACTTTTGAAACTGCCACAAGAAACACCTTTGATCTTAATGCCATTCCGGTACTTAAAGAAAAAACCCACCTGCCTGTATTTGCCGACCCGAGTCACGGGACAGGCTACTGGCAGTATGTAACTTCCATGAGCCTTGCAGCAATTGCAGCAGGAGCAGACGGGCTTGCTATAGAGGTACATAATAATCCGGAAATAGCAGTCAGCGACGGCGGACAGTCACTCAAACCCGAAAAGTTTGAAGACCTTATGAAAAGAGCAGCCCCCGTGGCCAAAGCAATTGGAAGAACTATATAAAGTGACTCTTAAACTTGTAAGTTTAAAGATATTATAAAATCATCATTTCCAGATTCTATGTTTATATATCCATGCTCATTTAATTTGCTCATTAGGTGATCAGGACTATATAAATGAGAATATCTCTCTATTATATAAAATCTAAATTTTTTACCGGACATCCGGCATTACAAAAAATACGTAAAGAAAATTGAATATTTTAACGTTAAGAATGGCTTTAGGGATGGGGAGGAATTAAAGACATTTAGTTAAAATGTTTAATTTTTAGTATCTTTTTGTTTAGCCGTGATTTTTGGTTCTTTGTATCTAGACAAAGAACATATTAAAAATAATAAACTTTTTAGCATTTCTTCATTTTCTTTATCATGATATAGAACTACGGGAAAGCAGAATTACAACTATTGAGCTAAATTAAAATTTTTATTTAAAAAAAAGTATTGTACCGAGTAACTTGTAACTAAACCTAAATATAGATTTAAACTAACTTCAATGCACGTTCAATTTAATTGCCATAGCTATAGGCTGGCAATTCATACACTAAAAATTCAATTTAAAATCTAAATCGTATAATCCCGCCGCCACCCCTATACGATTCTTTACGATTTTAAATCAAATTTTCTTAACGTTATTCATTGCAGGCCGTTTTAAATAATCAGAGTTGCCTTTCACTTGGTGCCAACCATTAATTGTTGAACGTTCATACTATTTATACTTACCATATTGAAATTACTCACAATTTTATATAAACTCCCCCTTTAAATCTTTATAAATTTGAAGGGGACTTTTTATGAAATTTTTATCTAAAATAATTCTGACAACAGTTTTAATTATATCTTTTACACAAACTTCCTTTTCCCAGATCACAATAGAAGCTCCACCACAAGTAGACGCCGGATCTGAATTTGAAATCACATGGTCAGGGCCAAACAACAAACAGGACTTTATTTCGATAGCCGAAGTCGGAATGGAACCCAGAAAGTACAGGACCTACGTCTTTACCAAAAGAGGTGAAGTCCTTAAGTTCAGGGCACCGGACGAACCCGGTTCATATGAACTCAGATATATGGACGGCAACACCTACTCAGCCCTATACACAGTCCCGCTTACCATTGTTGAAACTAATGCTACATTAGAAGCACCGGCCGAGGTGACAGCCGGGTCTGAATTCAAAGTGTTCTGGACAGGCCCCGATAACAGGCAGGATTTTATTACTATAATTATGGCAAATGCCGACGAGCAAAAATACAAAAATTACACGTATACAAAAAGATCAAAAAAAGACCGTGACGGCAATCTGTTTATTAATCTGAAAGCACCTGATGATGCAGGCTCCTACGAACTAAGATATCTTTCAGGGCAGAAATACTATACGCTTGGCAGGATTCCAATAACGGTAACCACCACAAACGCAACCCTTGAAGCCCCGGAGCAGGCAGCAGCAGGGTCAAATATTAAAATATACTGGAGTGGCCCTGATAACCACCGTGATTTTATTACAATAATAGATGCCGATGCAGAAGAAGGTGAATATGGAAAGTATGCCTATTTAAATAAAACCAAAAAAGACAAAGACGGTAATGCTTATCTTACCTTAAGTGTGCCGGATGAAGCCGGTTTTTATGAAATCAGGTATTTAACTGCACAAGACCAAAATACACTTGCAAGGCTGCCTCTTAATGTCACTTCGACAGAAGCCTCACTTGTAGTACCGGGTGAAGTTAGTTCGGGTTCAAAATTTAAGGTTTACTGGTCTGGCCCGGATAATGACAGGGATTTTATAACTATTGTTCCAGTAGATACCGAAGAAGGTAAATACAAAAACTACACCTATACAAGTAAAAGCAAAAAAGACAAAGACGGAAAGCAGTTTTTAACACTGTCCACACCGGAAGAGACAGGTAATTACGAGGTACGCTACCTGTCTGGCCAGAAATATATTACACTTGCCCGTACACCTGTATCACTTACCGATGTAACGGCAACTCTCGATGCTCCCGAACAAATAGTATCTTACGACAAGGTTACTATTTCGTGGACAGGCCCCGGCAATGATACTGATTTTGTTGCTATTTATGACAGCAATAACGAAATAGCAAAACTTACGGGATATGGATATATAAAACGGGGTAACCCGATTCAGATAAGAGGCCCCAAAGCACCCGGAACATATGAAATACGCTATGTGACAGGTCAACAGAAAAACATACTGGCAAGAAAAACCCTGGAAGTTGTTCCATCAAATAAACCAGGCACTTTAAAAATTCTTGCAGGCCCGGGCGGCAGTGGACTTCCTTCGGCAAGTATTGGTGCAGTAGAGCTAATACTTGATGCATCGGGAAGCATGCTCAAGAAAATGAACGGTACAACCCGTATTAATATTGCGAAAGACGCGGTAATAAATCTTGTAAACAACAGCCTTGAACCCGGCACACCTTTTGCCCTTCGGGTGTTTGGCCATGTGGAAGCAGACTCATGCCGCACCGACCTTGAAATACCGCTTAACCCGCTTGACAGAACCAAGACAGTATTAAAAGTAGATTCCATCCAGGCAAAAAATCTTGCAAAGACCCCTATTGGTAAATCTCTCAGCAGGATCTCTGATGACCTTGCAGGTGTGGAAGGAAAGACAATAATCATACTTGTCACAGACGGTGAAGAGACATGTGACGGCGACCCTAAACAAGCAATACAGAATCTTCAAGACCAGGGTTATGACGTAAGGGTTAATATAGTGGGATTCGCTATTGATGAACTTATGCTAAAAGACACCTTCAGGGAATGGGCAAGGGTCGGCAACGGCAGCTATTTTGATGCCGCAGATGCCGATGAACTTGCAGAAAGTATACAAAAAGCGATTGAAATACCTTATGAAGTCATGAACCAGGAAGGCGAGGTAGTGGCAACAGGTGTACTTAATGGCAACCCTGTTTCAATACCGGCAGGTACCTACAATGTAAATGTAATGCTAAACCCTGTTCAGAAAATTCAGGGCGTTGTTATTGAGCCTGAGCTTGAAAAGGTATACACCCTGGAGTAACTTCATGGCAACAATCGAACATTTAGATGCAATGCTTATTGCAGAAGATATTGACGCAACAGTCGAATTTTACTGTGATAAGCTGGGTTTTGAACTGGGTTTTATTATTAAGGAAGGAATAATCCCCTATGCATCTGTCTACAGGGACGATGTCTCACTTAACTTCAGGGAAGGCAAGATCAATTCAGAACCGGGTGAAAACGGCGGAATAGTCATCCAGGTAGATGAGATAGATGAATATTACGAAGAACTTAAAAAACGTGGTGCATTAAGTGAAGACTTCCCGAAAAGCTTTCCGAGTATCAGGGAACATCCCCCCGAAGACAAAGACTACGGAATCAGGGACATGTTTATGTTAGACCCAAACGGATATATCATCCAGATCCTCACACCCCTCGACGAAGAAGAGTAGTTTTAATCTTTTTTGATCTGTTGAAACGGCCTTCAATGAAAACATTCAAAGTTTGTCATCTCGAACACTTCGGCTTCACTCAGTGCAGGCTTCTGTGAGAGATCTAATTCTTATTAATTTCCTTCTTCAGCTCCGGAATCACATCCACATGGTGCCCTATCATCTTCCAGTTACCCCCTTCTTTCCTGAACACACTTGATGCCCTCAGTGGGTCATTGTTTTCTATGCTGTCATCTGCACTTCTTACAAGCTGATGAGTAACAGCAATACCATTACCAACATTTACTGCTACATCGAAATGTATTACTTCACCGCCTATATTTACTTTTGCCTGCTTTACCCAGTCTGCATACATAGCTTCCCAGCCCAGCTGGTACCCGCCATCTGCACCCATATAAGCAATATCTTCTGAATGAGACCATACCGCTACTGCCGGTACAGGATCACCGCCAAGCATGGCATTTAAAGATGTATAAAAGCCGTCCAGTGCCACCCTAACCGCCAGCTCCTCATTTTCAGGTGCTACATTACTGTTTAACGATGCACATGCACCAAAAGCCGTTACCACAATTAATAACAATGCAATTTTTTTCAGCATTTAAGACTCCTTTAATGAATATATATAAATATAACTCATATTTCGTTGTCCTTATCTCTTTTTTATCATTGATTTCCTTCCCTTGTGACGGGGAAGACATAGATGGGAATCAATTGTAATTCTTTTCTTTCTAAAAATCCCATATTTCATGTTTTTATATTTAATATATGTGTTAATTTGTGATATACTTACTTTTAATGGATGTATACAAAGCATTGGCACATAGTGAAAGGAGGGAAATTTTAACCATGCTGTCCTGCGGCAATTTGAAATCATCCGAGATTAAAAAACACATGAACTTCTCTGATTCTGCTATTTCTACTAATATTAAGATTTTAGTTAATACAAAGTTAGTAAATAGAAGAAAGAACAAAAGGTTTAGAATTTATTCAATCAATTTAGTTGAGATTAAAAAGATCATTAAATTTTTGGACAGACTGTTATGAATTCCGCATTGTCATCTCGAACACTTCGACTTTACTCAGTGCAGGCTTCTGTGAGAGATCTAATTTCCTGCTCATTTAGAGGAAGTATAAGAGTGGGGGTAGAAGTAATACCATGACTAATTTTGATGAAATTACCCTTTATGTAGATGATTTACTCAAGATAAAGGAGTACAAACAATATTTTAGAAACGAAGCTCGCATACTAAACAGCTTCATTATGAACAATCAACGTTTATTCCATTTAAATGTAAAAGGAAAACTCTGTATAAAGAAAAGCGTCCTGGACAGGGCAATAAATCCTGAAAGACATTTAAGGGATGTAACAAAAAAGGAAAATAATGGGTAGAACTATGGCACCATTATACAAATGAATCGAGATTTATTTTAAATTTCTATTTAGGTGGACTGTCCCATATTAATTCAATTAATTTCCGTCCCCTCTTCTTTTGCCAAACTGTCATTCCCAAGAAAATGGGAATCCAGTATTTTTCACCTTCACCTGTAACGGTGGAAGATATAGATGGGGGTCAGTATTTGTTATTCTAATTTTTATATAAAATCTGTGAATTTATGTCTTTATTTATTATTAATCCAGCTGAATGTTGTTTCTTTAATAAGTCGGGCGTACAAACAACAACAGGAGTCTTATCAATTAATGTGCGTTCAATTGTAAGGTTTTTATTATCGTTTTTATAAATCGACTTGTAATCAATATGTGCTTCATCTACTTTACTGTTATTAGGAATAGAAAGAATTTCAAAATTTTGGGGCAGTTCAAAAGCATATTTCTCCGTCACAATCCCATTTGTGCACCTGACATTATAATTTTCTACATCTTTTATATAAGACTTAACAGCTGTACCAATGATACTTCCGCTATATGAAAACAATGAATTTACATCTAATGCACCAGCGCCCTCTGATTGAATAAAATTGTCAATTTTAAAATCAAGTTTGTATGAAAACTTAGGTTCAAGTGATTTAGGATCGTCGTTCTGAATTGTTCCTGATCCTATATATCCCTGAGCATTGAACATCTTCCTGATAAGCTCATCTTTCATTTCAGGAGTTATGTATTGAAATAACTGTTTTGTAAAATTTGCATAATCACCACTCATTTCATACTCTGCATAGCCTTCTGCTGAACCATCTTCATTAATTTTCACGTATAAATCCTGCAAATATTGGTTATCATCAGGACTATTTACAGGAATTCTTGATATTCTTTCCTCACCTTCAACTAAAATCACTGTCTTTCCAATAACACCATTCGGTAACATTCCAAATGGCACTGTCTTACTTGTCGCATCGACATATAAATCCATCTCGGGCAAATAGGTCATAACATGGTTTACAGATTCAACTGCAGGAACCTTGGGAAGATCATATACCGTACTAGCATTTACCAAAGCCTGAATTGATTTGATTCCTTTTGCTGCTAGCAATGCCTGAAGTAAAGTAGCATGATCCTTACAATCACCAATCTTGTTGTCGATTACTACACCTAGGTCCCTGGGCACTACCGCCCCTACCCCTATACAGTTGCCTGAATATGTAAGGTTTCTTGCAACCCAGTTATATAGCAATTTTGCCTGTTCTTTTGGATCATTAGTGTTTGCAGTAATTTTATCTGCAAGAACCTGAACCTTTTTAGTAACAGCAGCCTTTGGTATTGCTCTATCTGCGTAAGCATCAGCAATTTCTTCATAAGAATGGTACGTTGAGAATACATATCCGGGTTCTTCTTCTGGACTCCAGGCCGTGTAATTAGTTCTGGGTTTTAAGGGCTTTTCATTCTTATGTTTAAGCGTAAGAATATTTCTTCCGTTTTCTGATTTAAGAGTCTTCTCCATATCGCGGATTTCGTATTTAGCATTTATAGAGCCTGGGTAATCAAAAGTTACATTTATATCATCATATGCATAAAACCTCGGGAAATAGTACAAAGTAGAGAATTTATTTGGAAACATTGGTTCGGTTTGTACAATTTTATACGACAGGACAACCTTATCTCCAACTTCAACTTCAGGATAGAGTAATGTTATGGAACTTCTATCAGAAAAAACAGGTGAATTTGAATCTTTGCCCGTATTCGTTTTATATTGAAAATTTGTCTCTGGTACTTTAATTTTCGTTCCGTCTTTCTTCAAGGTGTAAGCTTCAATATCCTCTACCTTCTGAATACTCGCACTATAACTAATGTAGCCTTTCTTTTTCTTTTCAAGTGCACGTTCCTTCAATATCTCCGTTTCCCATCTAACGGTCTGTTCATGTGTATAATCTTCATTAATTTTATAAGTTAAATTATTAACATAACGGCTATCAATATCTGTGCTATATTCAGTTTCAGCTGAGATATATGAAGTGGGCAGAAAAAATAATAAAAGAAGAAATAAACGTATCATATAAATTACCCCCAAAGAATTCTATTAACTTACTGTATTCTAAACATAAATATATAACTATTTTATATATAGTAAATTACAATATTTAGATCTAATTATTTCCCTTTCTCAAATTTTCAAAGAAATCGCTCCAATCAACTTCTGGTTCAGTTGGTAATTCTTTTGGTTCTAAAAACAAAGAAAATACAATATTAAAAACCGAAAACAACAATACCAATTCAAATTGGAATAATCTGCTATTAAAATATTCTTCAAAGTATATCAATACAAGAAAATACAAAACCATACTGGGTATAATGGCCTTAATACTATCGAATTTATGATAACCCCAACTAGTATTACATTTGATGCATTTTACTTTTCCGACAAAAGCTATTTTAAATTTATCAGAATTTGTAAACGCTTTATGAGTACATTTCGGACATGATTTTATTTCAGTAAATTTGATTGAACTTTGAAACTGGTTCATAAGAAAATTATATATTAGATTTGATAAAACTTTTACTTGTTAAAGGGTAGCGTCCCCTTTATGCCCCTATAAAAAGTGAAAAACTAATTATAAATCTGGGTAATAACATGAAAACCTCCTTAATGTTTAATATTATAAGAACATACGGACAATACATTATGAAGGTTTTATTTAATTTATATATTAAGTACAATTTGTACTAGTACATAATATTTAGTATTTCACTTGGGAGATTGGAGAAAATTGATTTTTTAAAGGGTAACGTCCCGTAATATTAAAAATGAAGAAAACAATAATAATTTCTATTTTTTTTCTCTTATCTTTTAGCACTTCATCATTTTCTAAGATTTATGATTTAAATGATGAATCGAAATGTGATAATTTAAGGCATCCATCTGTTATTGAGTCATGCAAAAGAAGAATTAAGGAGAGAAATAATTATAAACCCGTTTGGAAATACCAGGAATATACAGACGAATATTCGGATAAGAAATACTTCGAGGCTTATATAAACTCTATGCATCCAGGCCCCTGGTATCGGGTCAAAATTATATGTAATTCCGAAGACGGCTGGTTTCTATCTGTAGGGGATAGCAAATATTTATATTACAATGGAAAAGATTATTCAACATACGTAAATTGGATAATAGATAAAGATAAAAAGTCTAATGACAGTTGGCAGATAGACAAATCATTGCGGAGAGCAAATTTATCAAAAGAAAAAGCTGAAAATCTAGCAAAGAAATTATCCAATGCTAACGAAATAATTAAATTCCATCTGAATTCACCAAAAAATAATAATGCAATTATTGTTGAACTTGATGGAAATAAAATAATCAAAAAAGTATTTGATAAATGCAAATATTAAAGATTAATAGGGTACGTCCCCTCTTCTTTTGCCAAACTGTCATTTCGAACACTTCGACTTCACTTAGTTCAGGCTTCTGTGAGAAATCTAAAATTAAAAGGTGTACGTCCCCTTTAATCATAAATAATATAGCAACTTGACTCAGCTATAATTAATGAATGTAATTATATATATGTCCGATTCTAATAATGATGAAAATTCAAAAATATTTTTAAGTGTTAGAGAAGATATTTTAAATAAAATTAATTCTAATTCTGAAGCATATGATAAAACTATTATTTCTTTATCCAGTGCTTTTCTACTTATATCAACATCTTTCTTAACGAAAGTCATTGATTTAGATATTGCAATATATTCATCTGTATTAAAAATTTCATGGATATTATTCTTTTTAAGTATTTGTTCAGTAATACTTTCGTTTATTGTTAGTAATAATGCTCAAGAAATTGAACTAGCTAATTGGGATAAATATAAAGAAACAAGTGATGAACAATTTTTATATGCGGAAAATAAAAATAAGATTTGGTTAGATTTCTTTAATATATCGTCTGGTATTTTCTTCATCTCAGCAGTAGGTTTGACACTTATATTCATGATAGAAAATTTAGGAGGTTTTTAAAATGACGAAAAAAATAAAGTTGGAAGAAGGTCGTAAAATTACCAAAAAACCAAAACTACCTCCCGTTAAAAAAGGTGCAAATATAACTCAAAAACCTAAGTTACCTAAAAATGGTCAAGGTAAAAAACAGCAATAATATTTGATGTATTAATTCTGAATTATTTTTTATTTATGTAGTGGCTCGTCAATTTTACCTTTTGGCGTTTTTGATTCCATCCAATTAATAAAGTCTTCTACCAACTTTTGATCATGATTTCGCTTAGGTGATCTTCCCGGTATTAATGCTGAATATCTTTTTGGTAGATCAATTTTATCCTTTCCAAAATAATAAAAATCATTTGATATAAAAACAATTGCATATCTGGTTTCTTTTTCAAAATATTCACTAACATCTGAATGCCAGTAGTTCTTATCCCTAACCCATTCTCCATTTTCCTTATGATAGTAATTATCACCACATTTTTGTTGATAAGTACCCATAACTTTTGGTTTTTTATACTGAAATCGTTTATCCATATAATATTCGTGATAGCCCAATTTATCTGTTATCTTCATAAAATAAATGATTTTGTATCCATTGGTATCATTGTATAAACCACACATATAATCCCCTACCTCGACCTTAATTCCCCTGTAGTTAGGAGTACATGCCGCAAGAGTACAATAGTTACCATAAGGGTTTGGTGCAAAACCATAATCATATGTCATTATGTAAGTACAAAGTTGCATATTAGAACCTGACACTTAATATCTTATATTTTTATATATTTTTTAAATAACTTTCTTACAAGTAGCCTCAACAATACATTCACTACAAGTAGGTTTTCTGGGTTTACACCAATTTCTCCCTATCTCCCAACAGGTATGATCAATTATCCCAGGAAATTTTGGGTACAATTCCCTTGCTTTATAAATAATCATTTCATTACTAGCATCCTTTGGAACATAGCCCATTCTTTTCAATACCCTTTTAATATGAACATCAGGAGAAATATCAATTGAATATAAATCTGAAAATGGAATACGGAACTGTCTTGCTAGAATATTAGCAGCCATTGTAGCTATTTTTACTCCACAACCTTTAAATTCCAAAAATTTGTAAACAACAGCTGAACTACTTGGTTTTCCAGTCCATATCTCAGCTGCATTTCCATTATATTTTATTTTTATATCTTTAATACCTAAATAAAAACATTCAGCCATAGTATCAGGATAGCGATGGAGACTTTTTCTTTTAAATATACTTTTAATTTTTCTTAAACTTAAATTAGTCAAATTATCAAAATCAAAAGTACCAATTTCTTTACTAATTTCATAAGGAATCATCCATGCCCTTTCTGCTTTCATTTGCCTGTCCATTAAACAAGCTAAAACAAATGCATGAGGATACCTTTTTAAGTCATTTAGAAATGAATTTGCAATCTCATCATCTACCAGATGAACACTATGATTTTTTGGATTTTCAAATCGCTCTTTTGCGATTTCTATTAATAGGTTATCCATAAAAGTTAGTATGCAGTTAATTACTAATACTTCCAACTACTTGAGAATCTATTTTCATTTTATTTAAAGGGGTGCGTCCCCTTTGTTCCATAAAATTACTAATATCTTCTTTGTATTAGCTTTTACAAAAGGGAATATATCTGTATCAATTTGATCGTTAATTAGTGATATATATAATTGTATGCGTGCATAGTGGTCTAAGTCTGCAGTTTCTAATTGATTCTCAATAACTACAAAATTCTTTTTGTCTGCAGTTATTCCTAATATATCAATCCTACGGTTAGTAGGTTTCAATAAATATTCAGTATCTAAAACTTTAATGTTATATCCAACAATTTGATTTATTAAATGTATATTATCGGCTAACCAGGGAGTAAAATGCCCTGCTTCTGTTAAAAATACATTTCTTGGATCATAGTCTTTCATATCATAAAATGGGACATTACAATTTAATTCCTCAATCACACAGTTCTCTTATACTCAAGAAACACAAGCAAAATAAGTGTTGTAAGTACTAATAACTTAAATCCCAAAACAAACATTTTTATAATATTAAAGCTACAGATTTGGATTCTGCACCTTTCAATCCCCTTTATTATTTAGTTGCCTATACCAGTTGTGATATTTTGAACTTTATTCATTTCTTCGCTTTGATTACTTCCCTATCCTCAGTGAACTTAAAATTTTACATCATCGTTCTTAATTAGTTATTGACATAGTTACATATAATATATTATTATTATTTTATTACAATAGTATTAGAGAATTAGAAAATGCATTAAATACAATAAAAGTGGACAAAGTTGTTACATCAAAAGAGAAAAAGGATGCTTAACAAAGGAATTTATCTACTATTGTTTATATTATTACCCTGTCTAATATCAGCAGGCACTCTTCCCTCCTGGCATTATCAAAGAAGCGGTACGTTTTCATTTACATCTGCAGAGGGCCGCAACATTTCATCTAAAATCAAACTATCTGTCTATTGTGAATCAGGAAAGGGTTTAAATATAGGAATTGGCCCCTTAGATAAAGAACTAAATGAAGACGGGACCATATTTGTAAACTGGCATGTTGATGATCAAAGAAGCAGTGGAGAAATTTGGTATCCCATTAGAAGTTATAGGGAATATCCTAATTACACGGACGACCCCGTAATATTTGCCAGGTTAATAGCCAAAGCAAATAAACTTGTAAAAATAACCATATACAACGCCAGGAACAGTAATCTGAAGTCAACTTTCAGATTTCCACTGGAGAATATTTCAAATATCAAAGATGTTGTGCAGGACTGTCATGGTGGAGACTTTATACGCTAAGATGTTACTTTCTCTGACAATAAATGAAAACGAACTCTGTGCCTATGAGGTAAGTAATAATATAAAACTTACAATAAAGAACTATTTGAAAGATAAGATCAAAAAAGAAATAGATATGGATATTCACTTTCTTGAAAAAAGGGAAAACAACTACTACGTCATCGCCTCAATAGAAATTGATCACAATAAAATGTCTAAATATCATTGAAAAAAATATTAAGTAAGGAGGAATCTAATGGTTAACAGAATAGTATTTGTAATACTTATTTCAGCTTTAATCCCTCTTAATTTACTTATGACATCTTGTGAGGACGGGTCCGATCCACCGGACAGGGAGAGATTTTTATACACCAGTTCAAATGACAACCAGGGTAATAACATCATTGTTATGTCCATCGAAGATGACGGGAGCCTGGTAGAAATAGCCACGGTCCCGACCGGCGGTGCCGGAGATGCAGAGGATGGTGATTTTGACGGCCAGCATTCCCTGTTTATCATTCCAGGGACAAACTATTTGCTTGCGGTTAACGCCGGTGAACAGCTTGGACAAACCGGGATACCCGACGGTAATGGTTCGGTCTCGGTATTTGAAATTAATAACACTACAGGACTTTTGAACCGAATCGACCAGAATCCATTGACCCCGGACATAGACAATATAGATTCGGGAGGCGTCCGCCCCGTCTCCGTATATTCGGCTGTTATTAACGGAAGAACATTTGTATTGGTCGGAAACCAGTATCATAACCCCTTTTACGGGGGAGAAACACGGGAAGACGGATTATCGAATGTCCGCCCGGGAGACCCTACTGATGCACCGGCAAATACCACTCTCAGGAATATCACCGCACTTGAATTTAACAACGGGGTATTGAGTACTCCCAGGATAATGGACACGTACGATAGCGGTAATAACGGGGGGCCATCCCAGGTCGCTTTCAGTCCGGATGCTTCAAAAGTAGCAGTATCAACATGGGGAATACCCCAGTTCGGAGAGGGTATCACCACCAATGCAGATGTCCAGATGCCAAGCCGCATATACATCTATGATGTATCCGAAACGGTTGAGGGTCTGGATCTTATTAATCCAAGGTTTTTCGAAATGGAGGGGGTTGCTGGCAGTATCGGGTTTTCATGGGCGCCTATGAGCAATTACGTGTTTGTTGCAAACTTTAACCTCGCACTTGTTCCGCAGTCATTTGAGGACTTCGGTGTTACGGTTCTTTCAACAGGCGTTAACCCGGAGCTGTTAAATAACGCGGAAATACCCTCAGAAGGTGATGAAGTATGCTGGACGCTTCTTTCCCCGGACGGCACGAGACTATATACAGCAAGCTTTGCGGCAAATATAGTAAGCTTTTTTGAAGTTACGCCGCCCTTTGAACTCGATCTAAGGCAATCTTTTACAAGGACAGAAGTCCCGCCCGCAGACACGAAGGACATGTTTGTCACAAGTGATGGAAATTATTTTTATGTCTCAGGGGCATTAATGTCCCATACAATTTCTATTTATGATATTGATAGCGAGGGCTTGCTAACCGAGACCGCATTTTCTCCCTACAGAGTACCGTCGTCACATCCAAATGGAGTTAACGTAAGCCCTGAAGAACAGGCATTTCTCGGCCTTGTAGGATTTTAGGTTGGGTTAATAGGTATTGATTGAAGATTATCTTGTCATTTCGATATAAGGAATAATTAATCTGTCATCTTAAACATAACTATGGCTACTTGTAATTAAAAAAAGGTAAAAAAGGGGACGCTACCCTTTAATTTCCCCTCAATCACAAGTCCTTTTGAACTCAAAATACAGCATCGAGCCAATATGATTTATTGTCATCTTTTCCACTCTCATTAGCTAATGACAACAACTAACCAAACAAATTACTCGATATCCAGTCAGTCTTCATAAGCATCATAGTCAGCATCATTACCAGAAAAATATACGCCGCGAGAAGAATATAAAATGAAAATTCTTTTATATATGCCACAGGTTTACTCATTGCATATTCAGTAAGTTTTTTAATCATGATCCATTTCCCAGATACTTATGTAACTTTAAAAAATATTTATATTAAGAAATGTAAGGCCCTTGCCGGCTACAAATGCAATCAGGAATGTTGCAAGTATATACATCGAAAATTTCATCAAATATTCTAGAGATTCATTCATCGCAATATCAGTTAACCACCCATCAGGGAAACAATATCGAGCATCATATCCGTTTATTATTATTTTATATTAGTATTTTATTAATTATATACACTTTAGACTATCTTGTAAATATTTAAATGATTATTCAAAAATATTATGAATATTCTGAAAAAGTAAAAGATAGATCTCTCAATTCTTCGAGATGACAATCCATCCGGGCTCTTGATCTAGTGGGTATGACAGGAGGATGCAGTTCTACCCTCCCCCTGGGATGTGGAGGGAATTAGTGAGTGAATTCGAGATGACAGGTGTAATATCACTTAATCGTAACTTTTCTGCCCGAGACTTTTAACCTGCCCTCACAAAACAGTTCTATTGCTTTAAATATAATTCTTATTTCTTCTTTGAATATTCTTCTGAGTAGAGAATGTTCATTATCGTCGTCTTTAACGGGTACTGTAGCCTGGAGGATAATTGGGCCGGTATCCACACCTTCATCTACAAAATGTGCAGTACATCCAGCTATTTTAACGCCATAATCCAGTGCCTGTTTTGTAGCATTAATACCGGGAAATGAAGGAAGAAGCCCCGGGTGTATATTAATCACCTTGTCTTTATAGTGATTGAGAAAATATGGAGTAAGTACCCTAAGAAAACCTGCAAGTACCACAAGGCCTATATTATACTTCTCAAGCCTCCTGATAATTTCAGCCTCAAATTCTTCCCTTGTCTCAAATTCATTGTGGTCTATGACTTCAATAGTCATAAAGGGATTAACAATCTTTCCAAAGAGGTAAGGAAAAGGTTTGTTTGTCACCATTACGGGAAATTTAGCGGATTTAACCCTTACTGCGGCTAATACGCCCATGGGAAGTAAATGGCCAAGGTTTGTGTTACACCCTGATTCGGTAACAAACATTGCTACATTGGTTGTTTTCATTATTTAATACTTACACTTCTACCGGAAATGCTTAACCTGTCTTCGCAAAAAAGTTTCACAGCTTCGGGGAATATCCTGTGTTCTTCATTATGGATCTTTTCCAGAAGCGTGTCCTCTGTATCATCATCCTCTACCGGAACTACGGACTGTAGAATTATTGGCCCGGAATCCACCCCGTCGTCAACAAAATGTACGGTAACACCTGTTATTTTAACTCCGTAATCCAGAGCCTGCTTTGCCGAGTGAATGCCCGGAAAAGACGGCAGGAGTGCCGGGTGAAGGTTAATTATCCTTTGTTTGTAGTTATTTACAAAGAATGAAGTAAGAATCCTCATAAAACCCGCAAGGACTACCAGGTCTACATTGTACCCCTCAAGTCTTTCAATTAATTCAGCCTCAAAGGCTTCCCTTGTATCAAACTCCTTGTGGTCAACAACTTCTACCGGGATACCGTGTTTTAAGGCTCTTTCAAGCGCATTAGCATCGGGTTTGTTAGATAGTACCACGGCAAGGTTGGCAGACTCTATTTTAGTGTCTATAATCGCCTGTAAATTAGTGCCCGAACCTGAGACGAACACAGCTACGTTCTTCTTACTCATATATATGGAATTTTAATTAAATGAAGTTAAAAATCAAAAAATAACTCTCAGTCATTTTACTACATAAGGTCTCTCACAGAAGCCTGCACTGAGTGAAGCCGAAATGTTCGAGATAACACTTTTTTTGTCATTTCGAGCTTAGCGTGAAATCTAAATTCTTCCACATCAAAAGAACATGATCTTGTTGCAATAAAAAGGCAGTTATTGATATAACTGCCTTTTAGAACAAAATTATCGTTGGGTGAACGATTTATTTTATTGAGCCGGACAACCTGTAAGTGTAAGTGGTGTTGCAGTAACTCCAACTGTTGTACTCTCACAACTTATAGTTACATCAAAAGTAGTTGGTGTGGGTAAGGTTGTATCTAAATCTACACCACAATCAACAATAGATACAACACCAAAAGGACCATCAGTAATCATTTCAATAAGCGTCCCTGTATCATCACGCGTAGTAAAATCACATGTACATTGATTAAGATTAAACGTAGCAAAATTAGCTTCAATATCATTACTTGTAAAGAAACCAGGCCCGCAAGTTACTTCATTACCACCACTATTAAAAATAAAGAAACAATCATTATCATCAACATCAATATCACCATCACCATCATTATCAAATCCGTCTAAACAAATATCTAAACCTCCGGATTCTATTGCATTACATGTTACAGTTAATGCTGGGTCATTGGGATCAACAGAAACCTGCCCGGCACAGTCCGGGTCTGCACAGTCAATCAAAGAATCTCCGTCATTATCAGTTAGATCACCACAAGCTAGTTCCAGATTAGTACCGTCTTCGCCATCACAAATAATTATTGGAACACCAACCTGTACCCCGCCCTGGAATATAGTGATCACATCACCCCCAAAAGGACAGTCCGCCAGACTGGCATCTGTCATAGTGGTGGTTATAGGAAGGGAATCCATTCCCGGATCACCTTGATCTCCCTGGGAACCATCCATACCCGGTGTTCCGTCTTCAGGGTTGCATATATCAATCATCTGGACATCAGTACCAGTTGTCACAACAACAGTATTTCCGCCATTTTCAACACAAGGTTCATCACCTACAGCTATTTGCACTACTGTAACAACAGGTGTTGAACCGTCATCACCCTGGTTTCCCTGAGGGCCTTCTTCACCCTGCTGTCCTGTTATCCCCTGCTGCCCCTGCGCACCCTGCATTCCATCTTCAGGGTCACAAGCCGTTACTAATATCAACATAAGTGGTAAAAATATAAATAAGAACAATATCTTTTTCATTTCTCCGCCTCCATGGAACATTTTAATTATTTTTATCTTTCCTTCTCCTGATAAAAAGTGATGCGAATCCTACCATAGCCGGAAATACCATCAGCAATAGATTAAAAGATCCACTTGCAAGACCAGCCTTTGCTCCTGCCGGTGCAAGTGAGCAGTCGCTTGCATCTTCACAGACATCGCCAATACCATTGCCGTCGCGATCCCCCTGCCCAGGATTTGATAAAAACACACAGTTATCTGTATCATCGGGCACACCGTCTCCGTCTAAATCATTTTCACAGGCATTACCGATACCATCGTTATCACTATCTGCCTGGTCCGGATTTGAAACAAAATCACAGTTGTCGATTACGTCTATTACACCATCATTATCATTATCTATATTTATGGATGACTCACAGGCATCCCCGGCAGTACCGGGAACATCTTCAAAACCGTTGTCGTCCTGCTGTCCGGGATTAGGGATTGCTGGACAGTTATCATCGAAATCAAGGACACCGTCACCGTCAAAATCACCTTCACAATCGTCGCCAATTCCATCGTTATCAGTATCATCCTGGTCTTCATTGGGAACAAACGGACAGTTGTCTTCAGTATCTATTACGCCGTCACCATCAATATCTACATTATCACAGGCATCATCAATGCCGTCGTCATCACTGTCTGTACCTGTATTAAAATCAACCGGGCAGCTGTCTTCAAAGTCTAAAACACCGTCTCCATCAAGATCACCTTCACAGTCATCACCTATCCCGTCACCATCTGTATCGGTCTGTGCTGGGTTTGGTGTAAAGGGACAGTTATCAAGCTGGTTAATAATACCGTCGTCATCAAAGTCCACATTATCACAGGCATCATCTATTCCATCCTGGTCACTGTCTTCTCCTTCATTGGGCACTGCCGGGCAGGAATCCATAAAATCTATAATCCCGTCACCATCAAGGTCTCCCTCACAGTCATCACCTATACCGTCACCATCTGTATCGGTCTGTGCGGGGTTTGGTGTAAATGGACAGTTATCTTCTTCATTATCTACTCCGTCAAGGTCAAAATCCGTAATCTCGCAGACATCGCCAATACCATCATTATCAGTATCTGCCTGGTCGGTATTTGCATTAAACGGGCAGTTGTCCGTAACATTAGGTACGCCGTCATTATCAAAGTCGTTAAAATCACAGTCATCTCCCAAGCCATCATTGTCAGCATCTGACTGGCCCGGATTATCCGTTATAGGGCAGTTATCAATAAAATCTACTACCCCGTCACCATCAAGGTCTCCCTCGCAGACATCACCTATACCGTCGTTGTCTGTATCGGTCTGTGCAAAATTTATTGTAAATGGACAGTTGTCATTCTCGTTTGCAACACCATCAAAATCAAAATCCGATGTATCACAGCTATCACCTATGCCGTCAAAATCCGAATCTGCCTGAACTGTATTAGCTATTGAAGGGCAGTTGTCTTCAAAATCAAGTACCCCGTCACTATCAAGGTCACCTTCACATTCATCGCCAATGCCGTCGTTATCTGTATCAGCCTGCGGCAGCGGGTTTGGAGTAAAAGGACAGTTGTCCACATCATTTGCTACCCCATCAAAATCAAAGTCGCTATTATCACAGGCATTACCTATTCCATTGTTATCTGTATCAGCCTGGGATGTATTTGGGATCGCAGGGCAGTTGTCATTGAAATCAAGTACCCCGTCACTATCAAGATCACCTTCACACACATCACCAATACCATCGTTATCTGTATCAGCCTGCGGCAGCGGGTTTGGTGTAAACGGACAGTTGTCCACATCATTTGCTACCCCATCAAAATCAAAATCGCTATTATCACATTCATCCCCAATACCGTCAGTATCCGAATCATTTTGCGGTGCCGGGTTTGGAACCGAAGGACAGTTATCATTAAAATCAAGTACCCCGTCACTATCTAAATCACCCTCGCAAACATCCCCTATTCCATCACCATCAGTATCAAGCTGGTCATTTGGGCCTGCAACCGGGCCGTTTTCTGTAAAAGGACAGTTGTCTAATCCATTAAAAACTCCGTCTACATCAAGATCACTTGTATCACAAAGATCCCCAATCCCATTTTCATTACGATCAAGCTGTCCCATGCCCATTGGTGGAGACCCGAGTCCGTTTGGAATAGCGGGGCAGTTGTCTACAAAATCCAGTACCCCGTCACCATCAAGATCCCCGGCACATGCATCACCAATACCATCTTCATTGACATCTTCCTGGCCGGGATTGAAGACAAGTCTGCAATTATCTGCCGGGAAGAAATCCAAAGACCTTACAAGTGTATCAACTATGGTTGAATCGAAATCAAAAAATAAATCAATTAAAAATAACACTGCTAAATCTTCCTGTTGATCATCGTCAAGGCCTTCTATATCATCGACCTCATCATTATCAGGATCAATTTCATTTTGAAATGCAGAAATCAGGACATCAATATCAAAATTAGCAATACTAAAGCCTGCCTGAGAATTATTTATACCCAGGCCAAAAAACAGTAACATCGTTAGACTAATTATTAGAAAATAGGAATTAATCAATTTAAATTGAAAACGACTACCGGTATCCGGCATTTTCATTAAGGAATTTTTCATCTCTCCGTCTCCTTAGACTGTTTGTTAATTACACTGTATACTATAGTGCTAATTAACTAACTTACTAACATCATAATAAAAAAATGTCAAACGAGAAATGTGGGTTGGGTGTAACAATTAAGGGATAATGTTAAAAAAAAATAGGAATTGAACTTAAGTGGGAAAAAATATCTAAAAATATTTTAAAACGAATTCCTGATGCTTTAGTAAATGAATGCAACAGGTAGGGAATATGGTTCACTTAATTGATCTTTGGATCTTTAAAGATTAATTAAGTGAACCAGGCAACTACCTACTTTCCCACTCATTAAAGAGCAGTATCATCGGCCTTGAAGGACTTAACTTCCGGGTTCGGAATGGTACCGGGTGTGACCCCTTCAGTATTGCCACCCAATTCAGGACAACATTCTAATAATTTTAATTGGATTGTCAACATTGATTGAAAAAAAGAAGATCTCTCACATAAATTCGAGATGACCATCTTTGATCCCTGTGCGAGTTCAGGATTGTAGTAATTTATTTAAACGGCCTGCAATGAATAGCGTTAGTTTTTAAGTGCCATGGATCTTTTTATTTCAGCATCTCTTTTTCTACTGTCATTGCGAACGCAGTGAAGCAATCTCTGGGTTTATGGCTGGAGATCGCCGCGCCTTCGGCTCGCGATGACTAAGTCACATTAATTTATAGTGTTGAATAGTACCGGGTGGGATATATTACCTGGTTATTCTCTGCGTGATTGTTCCTTTACCTAAATACAAATTTAAAATACCTTTTTGGGTTGTTCTTTTTTAGTGCAACAGTTGTAACAGATATTTACGGTTACTTCATTGGCATTAGTTATTAAGTGCCATGGAGTTGTAGTGTTGCTTTTCGGGTTATTAAGACTTAAAAAAATTTTTACGGGTACTAATTTAGCGTTAGTTATTAAGTGCCATTAATCTGTTGAAAAGTGCCAGGTGGGATATATTACCGGTTTATTCTCTGCGTGATTGTTCCTTTATCTAAATACAAATTTAAAATACCTTTTTGGGTTGTTCTTTTTTAGTGCAACAGTTGTAACAGATATTTACGGTTACTTCATTGGCATTAGTTATTAAGTGCCATGGAGTTGTAGTGTTGCTTTTCGGGTTATTAAGACTTAAAAAAATTTTTACGGGTACTAATTTAGCGTTAGTTATTAAGTGCCATTAATCTAATCTATATAACTTTTAATTGGGGAGACTTTGCTGGTTTTCTTAAGTTTGCTGATTGCTTTGACTTCAATCTGCCTTACTCTTTCCCTGGTTACTTTAAATTTAGAGCCGACTTCCTCAAGGGTGTGTTCACGTTCTTCATCAAAACCGAACCTCATTTTGACGATGTTTTCCTCTCTTGGGTTAAGAGTTGTTAGTAAAGCGTCTCTCATTAGCTTTTTGAGTTCATTCATCTCAAGTACTTCAATAGGTGACTTGGCCTCATTATCTTCAATAAAATCCATAAGGCTTCCGTCTTCATCGCCAATCGGCGTTTCAAGCGATATTGGGTCACGGGCTATCTTCATTATCTTGGATACCTTATCTACCGGCATACCCACGATACTGGCTATCTCTTCAGGCTGAGGCTCCCGTCCAAGATCCTGTACAAGTTTCCTGGAGGTTTTAACCAGTTTATTAATATTCTCGGTCATGTGGACCGGTATTCTTATTATTCTTGACTGGTCCGCCAGTGCCCTTGTAATAGACTGCCTTATCCACCAGGTAGCATATGTGGAAAATTTATAGCCTCTTTGGTATTCAAACTTTTCAACTGCCCTCATAAGGCCTATATTCCCTTCCTGTATAAGGTCAAGAAACGGTAGTCCCCTTTTTATATATCTTCTTGCAATACTCACAACAAGCCTTAAATTCGACTCTATCAGCTCCCTTCTTGCATCATGGGTAATATTTTTTCCTTTTTTAAGCTTTGAAAGAGATTTCTTAACAGAAGCATGGTCATCGTCTCCGTACTGGGCCTGTATATCCTGCAGCTCCCTTTTAAGTTCGAGGCTGCTCTGTAGTGAACTTTCGTCGCTCTTGGTATTATTACGTTCTATTCGTTTACTGAGAACTTCCATCCTGTGTATATAGTCCTTGGCAACGGTAATAATTCTTTCCATCTGAAAAGAATTGAGGTTAATTTCCTCCAGATGTGACACGATAATATCGTTGTTACTCTTAAGTTTTTTTAAATAAGGTTTTTTCTTGTTCTTTGAACTTGTCCTGACCTTATTGGCAAGCTCTTCATTCTCAAGATAAAGATTGGTTATCGAAGTAATCGATTTACGAATACCAAACAGTACTTCCTCATCCTTTAGATCGTTGTCTTCATCCACATCAGTTACTTCATGTACAGTAAGTGAGCCCTTCTGCAGCTTTTCTCCCAGGTTTATCACTTCCCTTATCATAAGCGGGCATTCAATAATTGACCTGGCGATAAGCTTTTTGCCTTTTTCAATTTTTTTGGAAATAAGAATTTCTTGTTCACGGGATAAAAGGGAATGACCTGCTATATCCTGCAAGTATGCCCTTATCGGGTCGTGTTCGGCATATTTCAGGCTCCTGGCAGCAAAAACCATTTCACCTGATGTTTCACCATTTTTTTCAACTTTCTCTTCACTGCCATTTGTTTCAGAGTCACTATCATCCGAACCGTTCATATTTTCAGTTTCAATGAAGTTTTCATCTTCGGGCATATTGTTCTCTAACTCCATGCCTTCTTTCTCAGTATTATCTGCATTTTTTAATGCACTGTTCTTTTTACGCATTATAAAGCTCACTCTTTAGCTGCTTCTCTTCACGGATAAGATTCCTGTAATCTTCCAGGAGTCTTTTCTCTGTATCGAAGTCCGAATCTGTTTTTAACAACTGAATCTGGTTTCTCTTGTTGAGAAGCTGTTCCTTCACCTTTCTTAATTTTAACCTGTTTAAACATTCTGTTAACATCTTTTTTGCAAAAACTTTATCTTTGATTTCATCGGAAGAAAAAACAGCTTTTGAGATTAGTGTCTGGGAATCCGGGTCTGAGATACTGTTAATCAGCCCATTTATATCTTCATAATCACCGGAAATGCTTTTTTTAATGATTAGCTTTATATTGTCGTCGTTTAAATAATGGTCAAGAGAGTCCGCAGTGTTGCCGGAAATCAGCTCAGGATACTTAAGGCAAATCTTTAATATTAAAAGTTCGTAAGAATCAGCTTCCACACCTTTTTCCGGACCCGGCTTACCTGTTGTTTCCCTTCTTGTGGAACCGGCATTCAGTAAAGAATGAAGATCGCTCTCCCTGAATCCAAATGTGTTGGAACACTTTGTAATATAATGAGACCTTTCTACCGAACTGCCTATCTTTAGAGCAAACTCCACAAGGTTTTCGGCCAGCTCAGACCTTGAGTACCTGCCGCTGTTAAGTTCACCGGACATTTTATTGATAAAATATTCCACTATTTCCTCTGAGTCTTCTATCAGACTTTCCAGGTCTTCAGGCCCGTTATCAATTATGTAACGGTCCGGATCGGTCCCATCAGGCAATATAACCATCTTTGGGCTAATACCGGTCTGTAGTAAAATCTCACCCGTCCTTAAAGAAGCCTTAATACCAGATTCATCTCCATCATATAATATTACTACATTTTTTGTATATCTCTTTAATATTCTGGCATGTTCAGTGCTGAACGAAGTGCCGAGAGTGGCAATAACATTTTTTATACCGCTCGAGTAAAGGGTGAGATAATCCATATAACCCTCGACAAGTATTGTCCTGCCTGTTTTTTTAATATGTTCGATGGAATTAAAAAGTCCGTAAAAGGAACTGCGTTTTTTATAAAGGGCAGATTCAGGGGAATTAAGATACTTTGGCTTATCATTCTCACTCAGCACCCTGCCGCCAAATCCTATTACATCCCCGTTTACATCTATTATTGGGAATATTATCCTGTGCCGAAAACGGTCATAATACTCATCCCTTCCATCTTTACGTACCAGGAGCCCTGTCTCCGCGCCGTACTGGAATGGAACATTTTTTTCTTTAAAGATTTTAAACAGGTTGTCCCAGCCGTCACTTACATATCCAAGCTTAAACTCTTTTGCGATTTCAGAATTAATCCCCCTTCCCGCCAGATATTCCCTGGCCGGGGCCGAGTTCTTATTTTTCAGGAGGTTCTTATGAAAAAAGGATATAGCAAGATTGTTTACCTTTAGCAGGTTAGATCTGTTTGATGATGTATCTTTTGTGGATTTATCAGTGGAAAGTGTAATACCCAGTTTCTGGGCAAGCTCTTCGAGGGCTTCCCTGAAAGTAAGGTTCCTGTAGTTTACGAGAAAGCTGAACATATCGCCGCCAGCTCCGCAGCTGAAGCAGTGATATAGCCCCTTTTCTTCATTTACCTGCATAGAAGGGTTTTTATCGTCGTGGAAAGGGCAAAGACCGGCGTAGGTTCTTCCTGATCGTTTAAGAGAGATATAGGTTCCAATCAGGTCAACAATGCTTAACCTCCGTTTAATCTCTTCAATTGCAAAATCGTAGGAAGATGTTCCCATTAATTTTTAGAAAACAAAATAATATTAATTACGTTTTTGAAACAGATTTAAATTCAGAGAATAAGTGCTGCTAGTTCCTGGTTTTCTTCATCTGGCGTTTTTTAGCAGCGTATTTCTTCTTCTTCTTGGTTTGGCTTGGCTTTTCATAGTATTCGCGCCTTCTGACTTCAGATAGAATCCCACCCTTCTCTACCTGCTTCTTGAATCTCTTTAGAGCGCTGTCAATACTTTCTGTGCTGCCTACGTGAATACCTGGCATATGTAGTTACTACCTCCTGGTTACTCAAAAAACAAAGTAAAAGTAAAGAATGATAACCCCGTTGTCAAGTAAAGCATTTAATCTTTCTTGGGGAAAACCCCAAAACTTTCACAATTTTTCTTTATTTGTTCTTCAATTTTTTCTGCATTTAGCTTATGGTACTCATGGTCATACTCTTCTTCAATCCTGTGTTCTTCGAATCTTACCAGCCATGAATCCCTGCCGTCGCGAACTTTATCGATTAAACCCACAATAGTTCTCCTAATAGTTTAATTTAACAATGATCTTACAGGCGTTATCTCTATTTTTCCATTAAATTTTGGAATTTCCTCAGAAAGTGCCTGGATTGTCTGTGGATAAGGATGGCATATACCTATAGCATAGCCGTTCTTTTCCGCTTTTTTTATCAATTTTTTAAGCTGGCCTACTACATAACTCTTGCCTTTTTTCTTATTATCCAGAAACACGTCCCGCCTGGCTGCTTTTACACCTTCATCCAGTGCAATACTGTATCCCTGGGACAATGGGGTTGTAAGGCTGTCGACCCAGAAAAGCCCCTTATTTTTAAGATTAAGCATTACCACTCTCATCAGTTCCTCATTCTCGGTAAACTTGGACCCCATATGATTATTCACTCCTATGACATTGGGAACAGAAGCAAGGTTGGTATTTAACTGCTCAATTATCTTTTCTTTTGGCTGTCCGACAAGGAGCACTCCTTCACCGGCATCATCGGCATTGTAGCCGGATGAGGTTTTTGGTTCCATAGGCTGATGCAAAAGCACATCTATCCCTCTTTCCTTTGCCTTATTTGCTGCATAAACGGAATGGGGCCTGTTGGGCATTATTGCAAAAGTTATGTTTGGGGAAAGTTTCACGAGCTGGTCAACATACTTTTTACTAAGGCCAACATCATCGACAATGATGGATATCTTTGGTTTTTTTCCGTTTGGAGCCTTTGATACATAACTGTAGTCGCCCTTACTTTCGGACTTTTTTGTTTCAATTAATTTTTCCAGGGCTTTTTCAGGCTTTTTTTCCTGTTTTATCTCCGGCTGTTTTGGTTTGGTTTTCTTAACAACAACTTTGGGTTTACTGAAAGTAAACCTGAGATTATGAGTGTCATAACCGTCTATACTTATCTTTGCGGTATACCCACCCTTTGAATCTACTATTTTGTAATCAATCTTATTTTCTTCGCCTGCACCGCTGATATCACTCAGCACGCCGGACAAACTGTTTTTATTTAACTTTTTACCGAGTTTAATGCTTTTACTGTTTTTTACCCAGTTTATACCTTTACTTTCCATCTTAGTGCTTTTATCTTCAGTGATATTCTTTTTAGAGATGCCAAGTTTAAAAAATATCTTGTATATCTCGGCATCGACCTTTTCAATGCCTTCACCAAGCTGCTCGGACAGTCTGCTGCTCCGGTCAGACGCTATATCATTTTTCAGTAAATTAAGGCCGTAAAGAGTAATACCGATAAGAAGTACAAAACAACCAACTATCATGTAAGTCCTGTTGTTATTTACTTTCTTTTTCCTGGTTCTTCGCGGAGTTGTCTTAGGTCGCGATTTAGGTGTAGCTTTACTGGTTTTTTTTGTCAAAATTAAATACCCGGCAATTCAAATTTTAGTTTTTATTTATAAGTTCGATTGCCCTTTTCAGCTGGGCGTCCTGGTCGTTCTTACTGTTTTTTATTATGATATCCGGCATAACACCGATTTTATTTATTGCGCTTCCCTTTGGAGTAAAAAAGCGCGCAGTTGTGAGTTTTACCCCGGAACCGTCATCAAGTTTTATTATAGCCTGCACCGAACCCTTACCGAAGGTGTTGGAACCGACGATTGTGGCATTGTCCGTATCTTTAAGGGCCCCTGCAAGAACCTCCGAGGCACTTGCACTCCCTTCGTTTACAAGTACCACTGTGTATTTCGAATTTATATTGTAATTGTTGTTTGCAAAATATTCTTTTGACTGTTCAACGCTTCTGCCCCTGATGCTCACAATTACCCCTTCGTCAATAAAATCATCCGCCATCGAAACTGCCTGATCCAAAAGCCCGCCGGGATTGTTCCTCAGGTCAATAATAAGCCCGTTAAGGTTATTACCGCTCTGTTTGCTCAGCTTGTTGTAACTATTAAGAAAATCGTCCCTGGAATTTTTTTGAAACTGGAGGACTTTTATATAAGCTATATTTCCGTCCAGCATTTCAGCCCTGACACTCTTGATCCTGACCACTTCTCGTTTTAGTACTACGTCCCTGGGTTCTTTATTACCTTTAGAACGTATGGATAGAAGCACCTCGGACCCCACGGGGCCTCTAAGCTGCCTGATGGCTTCAATAGAACTGATTCCCTTGACACTTTTACCGTTAATTGCCAGGATAACGTCACCTGACTTTATTCCCGCAAGTGAAGCAGGCGTGTCATCAATAGGGGATATAATGGTAAGCAACCCGTTTTTGTTTGTAACTTCTATTCCCAGCCCGCCGAATTCGCCGTAAGTATCCACTTCAAGCTCAGTGAAGTTTTCAGGTGAAAGGTACACAGAATAAGGGTCAAGCGTCCTTAGCATACCGTTTATGGCTTTCTCTGTAAGTACTCTGGACTCCACTTCATCAACATAGTTATTCTCTATAAGGTCAAGCACCTTGGTAAAATTAGAGAGTCCCTTGTATACCTCGTCATTGGATGCAAACAGGGGCAGCTGGAAACATAATAAAAAAAGTGTTGTATAAGTTATCTTTTTCATAATAATTTAGTAGATTATATTTATAATATTGACTCAGAAATACAAGAACATTACAACTAGATTTTTTCTGATAAAGTATTACAATTTAGAACCTTAAAAAGACCGGGAACATATGATTCAATTATTTCTAAACCTAATAAAAAGATATCTGGAAAGTTTCAATACTTCTATTCCTGAAATTACAAAGAACTGGTTTATTCTCACTAAAGCCCTTTTCTATGTTGGCGCGGTATTTATATATGTTTTAACTTTTATTGTATTAGTATGTGTAATAATAATAATTCAGGTTATCGCTTTCCCGGTATCGATTATATATAAATACCTTTATTAACTTTACCCTATGTTTTCCGAATAGAAATCCATACTTTATTAATATATGAAAAAAAATCCGGACAAATTAGACAGAAAACGCATGCCTGAGCATGTTGTAATTATTATGGACGGCAATGGAAGATGGGCCGAGCGGAAAAACCTGAGCAGAATCACCGGGCACAGGGAAGGAATAAAGGCCGTAAGCTCCATTGTGGGGGCCGGAAGAGAAGTAGGCCTGAAATATATAACCCTCTTTGCTTTTTCAGCACAAAACTGGAACAGGCCAAAAAAAGAAGTGATAGCACTAATGGAACTACTCAACCAGTACCTTATCCAGGAAGGGGAAAGGCTCGTCGAACAGGACATAAGACTCAATGCAATTGGCCGGCTGCACCAGCTCCCGGACGATGTCCTGGGGACTTTAGATTCTATTATTGATAAAACTAAAGACTGCAAGACCATGACACTCACACTGGCACTTAGTTACGGTAGCAGGGAAGAGATCGTGGATACGGTAAAAACATTGATCGCAAAGGGAGTAGACCCTGAAAGTATTGATGAAGAAACAATAAGCAGCAATCTTTATACATCTGATATGCCGGACCCCGATCTTCTTATAAGGACAAGCGGAGAAATGAGGATTTCTAATTTTCTTCTGTGGCAGCTTGCATATACGGAAATTTACGTAACTAAGACCCTTTGGCCCAACTTCAGAAAACGTCACTTAATTAAGGCAATTCAAAACTACCAGAACCGGGAAAGGCGCTTTGGGCTTACCGGGAAACAAATAAAAAAAAGAGATTAAATTTGAAGAAAGTATCAATCCTAGGATCAACAGGCTCTATCGGCACTCAGACACTCGAAGTAATTGACCAGTTTCCCGGGAAATTTGAAGTCACAGCCCTGGGTGCAGGAAGCAATATAGAACTGCTTAAAGAACAGATTGAAAAATTTCATCCTAAAGTTGCAGTTGTTAAGAATGAAGAATATGCAGAGAAACTCCGAAAGATTACGGGAAACAATCAGACTGAAATTATATACGGGGAAGATGGGTATAAAAGAATTGCTACAATTACCGAGGTTGATATAGTTGTATCTTCAATGGTAGGTTCTTCGGGCCTAAAACCCACATACGCTGCAATTGAGGCCGGCAAGACAGTTGGCCTTGCGAACAAGGAATCACTTGTTGTGGCCGGACAGGTTCTGATGGAGGCTGCAAAAAAGAGCGGAGCGCAGATTCTTCCAATCGATAGTGAACACAGTGCAATATTCCAGGCACTGAGCGATTCGCCAAAAGATGAAGTAAAGAAACTGATTATTACCGCATCGGGCGGCCCCTTTAGGAATACACCGGCCGAAAAACTTGATGGCGTAACAGTAGAGAACGCATTAAACCACCCAACCTGGAAAATGGGCAATAAGATCACAATCGATTCTTCCACACTTATAAATAAGGGTTTTGAAGTTATTGAAGCCAGGTGGCTGTTTGATATTAATGTTGAATCTATTTCGGTGTGGATTCATCCTCAAAGTATAGTACACTCTATGGTTGAGTTTATTGACGGCTCCATGATTTCGCAGCTTAGTATTCCGGATATGAAAATACCAATCGCCTATGCACTGTCTTACCCGGACAGGCTCCCGTTAAATAAACCGGAAGCGATGCCGGCTGACTACTCCCTTCTTACATTTGAAGAAGTGGACTTTGGTAAATTCAGGGGACTTGGACTTGCATTTGAGGCAATTAAAGAAGGCGGTACTATGCCGGCGGTACTAAACGCTGCCAATGAAATAGCCGTGAACGGGTTTTTAAATAAAGAAATCAGTTATACAGATATAGTAAGAATAGTAGAAAAAGTAATGGAACTTCATAAAAGAGAAGATATATTTTCCATTGAAGACAGCCTTGTTGCCGACAAATGGGCAAGATCAAAGGCTAAATCACTTATAAATTAGGAGAAATTAATGACCGCGCTTATAGCATTTTTATTTGTAATAGGAATTTTAGTATTTATTCATGAAATGGGACATTTTCTGGTTGCCAAGTGGCGCGGTGTGAGAGTTGAAAAATTTTCACTCGGTTTTGGGAAAAAACTTGTAGGTTTTACCAGGGGTGAGACCGAGTACGTAATTTGCCTTCTTCCGCTTGGCGGATATGTAAAGATGTACGGTGAAGGCTCGGAAGAAAATGTAATTGTAGATAATGTAGAAAAAGGTTCAAACGCAGAAAAAAAGGGTTTTTTATCCGGCGACAGGATTACAGGTATAGAGGGCATTGACCTTAAAGCGGTTTCTTCATGGAAACAGGTCCTATTTAAATTTAATACCGAACCCGATAAAGAACTTGCGATTGACATAGAAAGAGACGGCGAAAAAACCGTAGTACTTGCCAACTCCGACGGGATTGAAGGTATAGAAGGGTACACGGAAGAGGAATATCCGAGGGGCTTTTCAAATAAAAGCATATTTTCAAGGTTCCTGATTGTAATAGCAGGCCCGATGATGAACTTTATTCTCCCCTTTATATTTCTGCCGATTGTATTCCTAATCGGGATAAATGTCCCGGCATATCTTGAAAAAGCACCGGTAGTTGGTTACGTAAGCCCCGGCTCACCCGCTTATGATTCAGGCTTTAAAATTGACGACAAAATACTTTCCGTAAACGGCAAAAAAGTTAGTACCTGGCGTGATGCGAATATTGGTTTTCAGTCTAACCCCGATTCAACTGTTAATGTTGAAGTGGAAAGAGACGGTGCCGTAAAAGACATGAGTTTAGTAACTATTGCTTCAAAAGAAGGAATAGTTCACGTGGGGCTTGCAGAACCAATAGAGGCTAAAATTGGAGAAGTTATACCCGGTTCACCGGCCCAGAAAATCGGGCTGGAAAGAGGCGATACGGTAGTTGCTATCAATAACCAAAAAGTTGCCGACTGGGAAAACATGGCTGAAATAATAAGGAAGAATGCAAACAAGGAAATAAATCTTGAAGTAAACAGAAACGGGAAACTTCTGGATTTCATCACAACCCCGGAAATTAATGCCCAGTCCAACCAGGGTGCAATAGGTATCACTCTATACCGCGAAGAAATAACAAAAAAATACGGCATTATTGAATCAATAACCAAGGGCGTTGCTGAAGCGGCAAAAATGGTTATGGAAGTTACAGTAATATTTTTTGGCTTTCTCTTTAAACTGATTACCGGGAAAATAGCATTAGGCACAGCCGGTAAAAGTATTGCGGGGCCATTATTTATTGCAAAGATTTCAGGGGCCGCGGCTGAGAGCGGTATGGCACAGCTCCTGCAGTTCACATCATTTATCAGTATAAACCTTGCTGTGATTAACCTCCTGCCGATTCCCATGCTTGACGGAGGGCATATACTGTTTCTGCTGATCGAGAAGATTAAGGGTAAAAGCCTTAGTAACAAGACACTTGAAATCACACAGCGCGTAGGATTTTCTTTACTAATATTTATAATGTTTTTAGCTGTTTACAATGATGTTTCAAGATTAAGCGGGGATATTATGAGCCCGGTTATGAAAGTCATCAATATGTTTAAATAAGCCGACGGCTGCGCTATGAGCTTACTAAAACTTGGCAAAGATAACTGGGCCCGTACTTCCCCTACCAAAGAGGGAATAATATTTATCCTTTTATCTTTTATTGTAGGTTTTTCAGCTATAAATACGAATAATAACCTGCTATATATAATATTCGGAGTCATGATAAGCCTTGTTGTTGTTTCGGGAATTATCTCCATGATAAACCTTTCAAGGATAGATATAAGCCTTGTAAACATTCCCGACATTTATGCCTTAACACCGTCCATTCTGGTATTCAGGTTAAAAAACGACAAACGGTTTGTCCCGTCCTTTTCCCTGACTCTCCAGCTTAAAGAAGCAAAATCATTTTTACTTTTTCTGCCGTCTAATACTGAAAGGGATATCAGCATAAAATGTTTTTTTAAGGAAAGAGGCTGGAACCATCTTCCTGAAATGAGCCTTGTTACAAAATATCCGTTTGGTTTTTTTAAAAAATGGATTAGGATTGACCTTGGTGAGCCCAGGGTACTTGTATATCCCAAGATAAATGAGGTCGCAATAAGTGACAGTATTAGTACTGAACACTATACGGGTGATGCCCAACTGAGGAAAACTGGCCAGAGTGAAGAACTGAAATCTATCAGAGACTATAGTCCGGGCGACACCAAAAAAAGTATAGACTGGAAAAATACCGCAAAGGTAAACCGGATGATGGTAAAAGAATATTCAACAACCGATACAAAAAATGCCAGGATCGTATTTAACCCGGACTCCGAAAATTCCGGAAACCTCGAACACTACATTAGTGAAAAAGCATCACTGCTTGTTGAATATTTAAAAAAAGGGTTCTCGGTAGATTTTATTTTTGGGAAAAAAGAGTATAAGGCAGTATACAATTCAGGCCAAACCAAAAGGATACTTAGCATGCTGGCACTCTACGAGAGGTAACATTAAAACACTATGGATAAAGAACAGATACTAAACGTAAACAAGCTATTTTATAAAGCACTGGGAACAAGAGACCTGGAACTTATGAAAAAAATATGGGTACTGGACGAACGGGCCGGATGCGTTCACCCGGGATGGACAATACTAAGAAGCTGGGAAAACATATACCAGAGCTGGGAGAACATCTTTGACCCCGATGACCAGGTTGATATAAACCTTTCGCAGATAAATATTACAATCAATAAGGACAGGGCATGGCTTACATGCCTACAGGAGATGGTATACATAAAGAGGGAACCCTCTATGTTTAATCTCTCACAGTCCACAAATATATTTGAAAAAATCGGCGACAAGTGGCTGATGGTTATTCACCATGCATCTCCAATTCCTGTAGACAGCTACAAAGTCCCGGACAAAAACTTACAGTAAGTCTATTTCTTCAACTTTGAAATTATGGAAATTTCCGAATTGAGTGTTCTGTGCACAGGGCACCTCTCGGAAATTTCGTACAACCTTTTTTCCTGCGCAGGAGTTAAATCACCGGTGAGTTCGATTTCCTTTTCTATCCTGTCAATCCTGCCCTTTTCGGTTTCACAATCCAGGCAGTCCTCGGCATGTATCTTTTCATGACTTAGTCTTGATATGACTTTTTCGAGGGGAATATTCTTTCTGTCTGCATACATCTTTAATGTCATATTTGTACAGCTTCCAAGTGATGCAAGCAATAGTTCATATGGTGAAGGACCGTTATCAGTGCCCCCTTCTGATATAGGTTCATCAGCGTAAAAATAGTGCCCCCCGGCATTAATGGTCGAGAAGAATCCTGACATCTCGGTAGCAACAGCGACCTGGTTGCCGTTTAACCTGACAAAACTATCTGATGTCTGCTTATCATTGCTTGTAATATATTTTCCTACCCACGAGGCTATCAGATTTCCTGCATTGGAAGAGTCATTATGATCAGAGAGCATGTGGTCTGCATTATCGAGTGAGACAAAACTCTTTGGATGTTTTGCGGCCAGAAATATCTCAGTGGCATTATCTATGCCTACAATCATATCAAACGGGGAATGGAGTATTAATAGGGGCATGTTTAATTTTTTTATTTTTTCGCCCAGTGCCTGCTTCTCTAAATCATCAAGAAACTGTTTTTTTATATTAAAATCCCTTCCGGCTATGCTGACTGTTGCAACGCCGGACTGTTCTATTTCTTCAACATTTTCAATATGCCTCAGTATATGGTCCGGGCTGCTTGGTGCAGCAATTGTTATAACAGCACCGCACGATTTAATATCGCCTGCAGCAGCAAGTACAGCGGCTCCCCCGAGGGAATGGCCAATAAGGGCTGAAGGAGCCTCAAAATGCTCTTCCATGTATGATGCCGCATCAACCAGGTCCTCTATGTTAGAGCTGAAATTTGTGTCTGAGAAATCACCTTCACTTTCACCCAGTCCGGTAAAATCAAACCTCAATACGCCCAGGCCATTTTTAACCAGTGCATCCGATATGTGTGTCAGTGCCTTAATATTTTTGGAACAGGTAAAACAGTGTGCAAAAAGTATGAATGCCTTTGGTTTTTTTTCAGGAAGCTGTACAATCCCGGTTAGATCAAAATTCTTTCTGTTCTTAAACTTGATTCTTTCTTGTATCATTTATTTCATTATATCCAAACTGAAATAGAAAAAAATGTTTAAACTTTTGAATAACAGAATAGTGTTTCTGGACATCCTAAGGGCATTTGCGGTAATCGCAATGATACAGGGCCATACTGTAGACATACTGCTCAGGCAGTCCTACAGGGGTAATGAATCCTTTATGTACTATCTCTGGAATTTTAACAGGGGGCTTACCGCCCCTATTTTTTTATTCACTGCAGGATGCGTATTTACTTTTGTTTTCAGGAATAAAAACCTGCCCTTTTCCAGGAACCCGCGTGTCAAAAAGGGTTTAATACGCGCAGTTTTTCTTATACTTATCGGGTACCTGATAAAATTCCCCACATCAGATTTGCTTCACTATGCTAATATTTCTCAAAAAAACTGGCTCGGTTTTTATGCAATTGATGTACTTCAGTTAATAGGAGTAGGATTAATTTTATTAATGATCCTATTTTATATACATGAAAAATTAAGGCTCAATATTTACAGGTTATTAGTCTCATCTGCCCTGCTTTTAATAGTGTTGTCTGTAGTTTGTGAACTTGTCGACTGGTATATGTATCTGCACCCTTTTCCGGCCGGCTACCTAAATATGGGTACCGGGGCAAAGTTTCCGCTGCTTCCAAATCTTGTATATATTCTTGCCGGGGCCGTACTTGGTCACTATATTGCAATTAGCCGGGATGCTATTAAATCATCTCAATTAAGGAAAACCCTATTATCCTACGGGATTATTCTTATCCTGGCTTACGAACTTCTAAACTTTCTTCATCACCTTACAGGCAACCCTTTAAATATCCTGTCAAAAACAACAAACATGGTTTTTATAAGGACCGGCATGGTCATTCTTATTGTTTTAATAATAATGGAGCTGTCGGTAAAGGTACGCAGGCTGCCCAGGATAATTCAGATTACAGGTACGTACACTCTTTTAATCTATGTTGTACACCTGTTTATTCTTTACGGCAGTGCATGGAACAGGGGCATTGCATATTACTATGCATATAGTTTTAGTTTTTTGGAATCTGTATTATCCGCTTTGGTATTAATCTTTTTTATGGTACTGCTGGCATACTTTGCAAATTATGTTGAAACTACGAAAGGTTGGTTGTCTAAAACCCTGGACAACTATTTCAAATAACCCTTATGTCCGGATTTTTTCAATTTTCTAACCTTATCTAGGACCTGTTCCGAAAGACCTTTTTTGTATTCTGATATTTTTTTTCTGAGTTTTATATCTGAAACGCCAAGTATCTGTGCAGCAAGAATACCTGCGTTTTTTGAGCCGTTAAGTGCAACTGTTGCTACAGGCACACCTGCCGGCATCTGAAGTATGGAAAGCATGGAATCCCACCCGTCTATAGAGTTCGAAGATTTCACAGGCACTCCTATTACGGGAAGTGGTGTAATGGAAGCAACCATACCCGGCAGATGGGCAGCCCCTCCGGCACCTGCAATAATTACTTTTATACCCCTGCCCTCAGCCTGCTCGGCAAACTTCACAAGCCTTTTAGGGGTCCTGTGGGCAGATACAATTGTTATTTCAAACCCTACCCCGCAGCCTTCAAGAAATTCAGCTGCACCGTTCATTACTGGAAGGTCAGAATCAGAACCCATAATTATGCTCACAACCGGTTTTTTCATGTAATCACCTTTAAGTTTTCTTTAATAACCCGTGCTTTTTCAAGTGCGATATCAATATTACTATCTACTATAGTTATATGCCCCATTTTTCTAAAAGGTTTAGTAATTTTTTTCCCGTAGATATGAACATTTACTCCGTCAATTTTCATACAATCCTCGAGTCCCTGGTATACGGCCTCTCCTTCGTAGCCTGGTTCACCAAGTATATTTAACATTACCGAGGGTGATTTTATCTCGGGGTTACCCAGCGGAAGGTCAAAAAGTGCCCTGAGGTGCTGTTCGTACTGGGATGTATTACAGGACTCAATTGTCTGGTGCCCGCTGTTATGCGGCCTTGGTGCAACTTCGTTTATTAAAAGATTGTTATTCTTATCAAGAAACATCTCTACAGCAAGAATACCGTAGAGACCAAACTTTTTGATTATATCCACCGCAAGCTCTTCAGCCCTGTCAGAAGTATCCTGGTCAATGTCTGCGGGGCTGATAAGATAATCAACCAGGTTGGCTTCATAGTTAAATACCATTTCAACAGGCTTAAAACATCTTATTTCATTTAGTCCGTTCTGGGCTACTATGACTGAAAGCTCTTTTTTAATTTCGACCAGCTTTTCAACTACGGACTCCCCTTCAAGAAGGTCTTCAAGCTGTTCCTTGTTCCTTACAACAAGTACCCCTCTGCCATCGTATCCGTCCCTGCATAGTTTTTGAACAAAAGGCAGTTTTAAGTCACCTTTAACAACCAGTTCTTTAATCTCATTACCGCTTTGACATATAATAAAATTGGAAGTAGGAAGGTTGTTGTCCCTGTAGAACTGTTTTTGCAGCCCTTTATCTTTTATTTTTTCAAGTATCTCAGCCGAGGGCCGTGTTTCAATACCCTGCTCCTTTAGGTACTTAAGGCCCTCTGTACTTACATGTTCAATCTCAATAGTTACAATATCAGCTTTCCCGGCTATACCTGCAACATCGTCAAAATCCCTGAAATTACCCTGAATACTGTTCGTACATAAACTGGATGTCGGACAATCTTCCAGGGGGTCAAGTACCACTGTTTCAATATCCCATTTACTTGCCGCCTGGCAAAGCATTTTCCCAAGCTGCCCGCCGCCGAGAATGCCAAGCCTTAATTTTAACAATCTGTTTTTTTCTGTCATTTCTAAACCTGTATATCCAGTTTTAAAACTGCATAATCTCCAGTATATCGAGGGGTTTTTCAATAATGTACTTTGCCCCGTCATTTTGCAGCTCTTCTTTTCCCCTGAATCCCCATAGTACTCCTACAGGCACCATGTCGGCTGAAACTGCGGTTTTCATATCAATGCCCGAATCCCCGAAATAAACAGTCTGACTGCCGGGTGTTTCAATTTTTTCCAAAAGTAACACTGCACCAGTAGGATCGGGTTTTTTGGGAAGTCCCTCACGGCTGCCCATAATAACCTGAAAATCCCATTTTGACAGCAGGCTTTCACTCAGTTTCAGAGTTATACCCTCGGGTTTGTTTGTTAATAGTGTCAGTATTATTGATTTTTCTGATAAGTGGTCTAAAAGCTCGGGTATCCCTTCGTAAAGAACTGTATCTACGTCGAAGTTTTCATGATAATCTTTCAAAAACTGTTCAAGGCAAATTTTTACGGTTTCTTCCCCACGGCTATCTTCGGGTAAAGCCCGTTTAACCATGATTTCGGCACCGCTTCCGATAAAATCCTGATATCTTGGTATTTCGTGAATCGGGTACCCATGAGAACTAAGCACCCTGTTTACGGCATTCCCAAGGTCTGCGGCAGAATCCACAAGTGTGCCGTCAAGATCAAATACTACTGCTTTATAATTCATAAGTTATATACCCCTGGAAAATAATGGGTTCTAATTATACGTGAATTTTCAGTTTTAATAAATCGTGATTGAAGATTAGTAGGTTAGCGCCCGGAAATATAAAGTCTCTGGAACTCGGCAATTGAGAGCGGCTCGCCTATTACTGTAACTTTATCCCCGCGTTTAAATACTGTATTCCCTTCCGGAACAACAATTTCGTTTTCTCTTTTAATAATTGCAATAAGGCATTTCTCCGGCAATTTAACATCCCTGATCTTAAGCCCTATAAGGTCAGAACCTTCTGCCAGGGTAAAAGATAAATACCTCTCATCATGAATTAATATTTCCTTAATTTCCTGCTCATCTTTAGCATTTAGCCAGTTCTCCTTGAACAACGGATCATCTACAACTCCGGCAACCTGCGCTAGTATTCTCAAATGCTGGGTAGGGTTGTTCTCGGGGCTTATCAGGAAGAATAGTGCTTTTACATCCTGGACTTCTTCATTAAAATCGTTCAAAGGGTTCTTAAAACTTATTTCTACACCTTTAGTGGCCCTTACAATTATCATTTCCATCTGGTCAAGGTTGTTAACTCTAAGGTGAGGTAAAGCTACTTTTTTTGTAACCGGCGTATTTCCAACACGTGTCCCTTCTAAAAACTGCTTTTGAATTTCATTTGTAGTTAAAGAAACCACACCTGAGAATTTTTCCGAAACTTTAGTAACCACATCTGAGAACTGAGCTTTATCGTGAAAATTAAAAACATGGCTCCTGGTCACCAGCTGGTCAAAAGGATCATCTTTCCTTAGCCCTTTTTCCTTGAGAATACCCCTTAGTTCCCTGTCCAGGTTTTCATTCCTGGACTTTCCAAGGATTTCAAACATGTTAAAAATTGCCCCGCTTCTAAGGACCCTTTTCTTCACATAAAACCTGTACCAGACAATACTGAGTATTATCATTAAGCCACTATACAGCTTTGGAACAAGGCCAATGCTTGAAAGAAGCCAAAACGATGAGACTATGCCAAATATCTGCATCCATGGATATAACGGGGATTTGTAACCGGGATCATATGACTCAATTCTGCTTTCCCTCATCACGATTACGGCAAAGCACAGAATAAGAAACATTATAAGCTGAAAGGCGCTGGCAAGTTTAACAATCTTGGTTGTATCGAGAAAAATCAAGATAAATATAATAATTATGACAGTAAAAATAATTGAAATATAAGGCATACCCGACTTACCCAGCTTCTGAAATATATTGGGCATCATTTTATCTCTGCTCATTGCAAGAGGGTATCTCGAAGCACTCATAGTGCCGGCATTTGCTACAGATACAAATGCAAGCAATGCGGCAATAGAGACAAGGAGTACACCGGGTTTTCCAAATATGATGCTTGCTGCGGTTGCCACCGGAGTAAGGTCACCTGCGAGCTGTTCCATTGGAATCACTCCAACCATAATTGTAGTGCCTAATGCATATACAATTATAGCTGTCAGCAATGCCAGGAATATTCCCCTTGGAAGATTTCGCTCCGGGTCTTTTACTTCTTCAGAAAGGCTTGCAACCTTAGTCACCCCTACATAACTTATATATACCATCGCAGCAGTTGCCAGCAGGGAATCTGACTTTAAATCACTTAGGCCGTTAAAATGATTAATTTCAAACTTGTAGAATCCTCCGCCAATAAACCCCGCCAGTATAACCAGCAGCCCTATTACCAGCATCACCTGGAACTTACCGCTCGATTGTGAACCTAAAATGTTTAATACCCCAAGGCAGATTGCTATAATTATTGCAACCGGGATTATTTCAATCTGGGGGAAAAAAAGTGCGAGGTAAGAGCCCATACCTATCAGTGCAAATGCAACTTTAAGTATTAAGGCAAACCATGTTCCAATACCTCCAATTGTGCCAAAGACCGGACCTAATGACCTGTCAAGATAGTAATAAACACCACCTGCCCTGGGCATTGCGGTGGTAAGCTCAACAATGCTGAATGTTGCCGGGATTAGGGGTATTGCTGCAATAATATATGCAAACATTATCCCTGGGCCTACCTCCAGTGCCGCGAGGCCAGGCAATAAAAAAAATCCGGCACTAAGTGTAGTCCCGGTAGCAAGTGCATAAACATCGAGGAGAGTTAATTTTTTCTGTAGTTTTTTATTTTCTGCAATTTCACACATAAAGTATGTTGTCTATGGTTAATAGAAAATTACTGTAAAAAAACTTCCGGGAATGAGTTAAAACTATATTGGCTCTCTATTTAGCTGTTCATCATAGATACGGTGTTTAGCTAACCTGTACCTTAGGGACCTGAGTGTAATTCCCAGCACTTTTGCTGCTTCAGATTTATTCCCGCGAGATGACTTTAAAGCATTTTCAATTATCTGTTTTTCAACATCTCCGAGGACCGAGTCTATACTGTCCTTGGCATTTAGTGTGTCTGTAAGGTCAATATAATCTCCTTCCGTATTAAGTTTTGGAAGTGATTCCTTTCTTATCATTTCACCAGACTCAAGCGCAACACATCTGGCTATAATATTTTCCAGTTCACGAATATTTCCGGGATAATGATATCTTTCCAGCTCTTCAAGGGCTTCATTAGAAATCCCCGATATCTCCTTATCCATTTCCTCGGAAAACTTATTTAAAAAATGAAGTGCAAGCATCGGGATATCATCTTTCCTTTCCCTTAGAGGCGGTATCGCAACTTTTATTACATTTAACCTGTAAAAGAGGTCTTCTCTGAACTTATTGTCAATAATTTCCTGCTCCAGGTTTTTATTAGTTGCTGAAATTACCCTTATATCGATACTGACTGATTCTGTTTTTCCAAGCGGCCGGACTTTTTTCTCCTCAAGTACTCTTAGTAGTTTTACCTGAAGGTGTATTGGCAGGTCTCCTATCTCATCGAGAAATATCGTACCGCCGCTTGCTTCTTCAAAAAGGCCTTTTTTATCCCTCGTAGCCCCGGTAAAAGCACCTTTAGCATGGCCAAAAAATTCACTTTCAATTAATGTTTCAGGTATAGCCCCGCAGTTTACCGGGATAAACGGGCCATCTTTCCTGCTGCCGCTGTAATGAACCGCACGTGCAACCAGTTCCTTACCCGTTCCGCTCTCACCGGTCACCAGTACATTGACTTTTAATTCGGACACCCTGTTTATTAATGAGAAAATCTGTTGAATTGAGTTGCTTGTGCCAATAATGTTTTCAAACCCGTATTTTGATTCCAGTTCTTTTTTTAAGCGTGTATTTTCCTTTTCCAGTACTTTTTTATCGAGTGACTTTTTAATTACGAGTTTAATTTCATCAATCTTAAAAGGTTTGGTAATGTAGTCGTAAGCACCAAGCTTCATTGCCTCAATAGCAGACTCATGCGAAGCAAATGCAGTAATCATTATTATGGTGGTATCGTAATTTTTTTCCCGGGTATTCCTAAGTACTTCAATCCCGTTTATCCCGGGCATTTGTATATCAACTATAGCAAGGTCAAAGGATTCCTTTCCAATTTTATCTATAGCTTCTTCACCGTTGCTTGCAACACTTACGCCATAACCTTCCTTGGTAAGCATAATCTCAAGAAACTCCCTCATCCCCGGTTCATCGTCAACTATCAATATACTGTAATTCTTATTCATTCCCGTTTGCATCCTGCGAATCTATTGATTAAGAGGTTCAGGCAGGGACAAAACAAACTTGGTCCCTTTTCCCACCGAACTATATATACTTATGTTTCCATTATAACCTTCAACAACTTTTTGTACAATTGCGAGCCCCAGGCCCGTTCCAATTTCTTTGGTAGTAAAAAAAGGGTCAAATACCCTGGAAAAATCCTCTTCTTTAATCCCTTCACCTTCATCTGAAAATGATAAATTAACATTACCTTTCTCAACAAAACATTTAATTTCTATTTTACCACCCGAAGGCATAGAATCCATTGAATTGTCAAGCAGGTTCCAAAACACCTGTTTCAATCTGTATGAATCAGCTTCTACAAGTACACCATTATCCAAATTTATTTCTATTATTATGTCTTCTCTCTTAACTGTGTTTTTAAAGGAATTAATTGTGTCTTTAACTACCTGCCCTAAATCCACAAGCTTTGAATTAGTTACCTTTACCGGGCTAGTTAATAGTAGGAAATCTTCAACCATCAGGTTTAATCTTTCGATCTCCCTTGTTGCAACGCGGGAAAGCCTGTAAGAAATATCACTCTGCTTTGCCTCGGTACTGAGTATTTCAACCGCACCGCTGATCGCAGAAAGCGGGTTCCTTAGTTCATGTGCCAGCCCACCTGCAAGCTGGCCAAGCAGAGCCATTCTTTCTGACGACTGGAGTTTTTCTTCAAGAGTGCGTATTTCGGTAAGATCCTGGAAAATTACGGTATAACCAATTGTCTTTTCATTATCGTCTTTTAGCAAAGAGGCAGCAAGGCCAAGTATTAACTTTTTTCCGCCTGGTGTATAAAAATTAATCTGGTTTCGTTTTTTGTCGACAAGTTCAGATATCTGAATATCCTTTATAATCCCGTTAAAACTATTTGCTATTACTTCTTCCTGGTTTTGCAGCTCAAATATATTCAGTGCCCACTGGTTGATCGAAATAATTTTTTCTTCAAGGTCAAGTGTAATAACACCACTCGTCAGACTTTGAAGAATATTTTCATGTAAATTCTTAAGTATGATGAATGATTCTTCGCTTTTGCCCAGTTTTTCACCAGCTATTTTTATTTTCTGAGAAAGATAGCCTCCCAGTACCGCTATAAGGGCAAAACCTATCAGGTGAAAATATATTGGTACTAAATTATTTTTTTCTGTAAATAGTTCAGAAGAAATCAGCTCTTGAAAACCTGAAATATTGTTTTCCGTTTTAAACTGAAGAATAACAATCAACAGGTATAGAACAGTACATAAAATCAGGCTGACATAACTTGCCCATCTCGAAATTAATATTCCGGAAAAAAGTAGTATAAGAGGAAACAAAAAGATAAACGGGCTTGATCTTCCACCTGTAAAATATATAAGGAAAGAAGAAAGAACAATATCCGATATTACTATCAGGTATTTAAAAAAATCGCTGTAATACCTGAATAAAGTTTCAAAAAGAAGAAATAAGAGATTAAACAGGTAAAAAACAGACAGGACAACAATAAGGCTGAAAGCTTCTTTCTTATTGTCACCAACAAAATAAATTATCGTCCCGAAAATAAGAATTAATGAAACAATAAAAATACGGAATATTATTATCTTCCTGAGACTGGTTTCCGTATGTTGTAGCACACTCATTTTGCTAAAAATACCGCTTCTTCAATATAAAGAAGTACCAATATTTTATCCTGCCAGAGATGATACCAGTTTAAACATAGGCAGATACATGGAAACAACAATTATTCCAACTGTACCCCCGAGAAATACTATCATTAATGGTTCAAGTGCAGACATCAGGGCTGTAACGGCTATATCAACTTCATCTTCATAAAAATCTGCAATCTTATTTAACATATCATCAAGTGCACCGGTTTGTTCACCGATTGAGATCATTTGAGTTACCATGGGAGGAAATATCTTTGGTTCTCTCCTCAGCGGATCGGCAAGTGTAGTACCCTGGCTGATTTCCGCTCTGGCCCTTAGGATTGCTTCTTCAATTATTCTGTTACCTGAAGCCTTCGCTGTAATCTGAAGTCCGTCGAGAATAGGAATACCGCCTGCTGTAAGTGTTGCAAGAGTTCTGCAAAACCTGGCGATTGCGGTCTTTTGAATCAGGTTCCCAATTAAAAAGGTTTTTAATAAAAACGCGTCATAAAGCCTTCTGACTTTTTCTGATCTTTTATAACTTATTACAACAGCAAAGAAGACCGCTGCCATTCCAATCAGAATATATATTATGTTGTTTCTGGTAAAACTACTTATATCAACAATAATCTGGGTCAATGTCGGAAGGGTTGTACCCATATCCTTAAACATTTCTGCAAAAACAGGTACTACAAAGATTATAACTATTGCAAGTACAGCTACAGCAACACCAATAACAATTGCCGGGTATACCATGGCGCCCTTAATTTTTCGTTTAATTGACTCCATTTTTTCGAGGTAGTCCGCAAGTCTTTTTAAAATAACATCCAGCACACCGCCTGCCTCACCAGCTTGTACAAGGCTCACATAGAGATTAGAAAAGATTTTAGGGTGTTTTCCAAGAGAATCTGCAAATGCCGAACCAGCTTCAACACTTTCCTTAATCTGAATAATTGATTTCTTGAACACTGCGTTTGTCTGCTGTTCGGCCAATACATCAAGTGACCTAACAAGCGGCAAACCTGCATCAATCATGGTCGAAAGCTGTCTTGTAAATACAACAATATCTTTATTAGGGACCCCGCCTAAAGTAATACTAAAATCAAGGAGACGTCCTTTAGCTTTAATTTTTGTAGGAATCGGCTGAATCTGCATCTGCCTTAATCTGGCTAACACTGCAGATTTATTGGGAGCTTCCATTTCTCCCCTTTCTATCTGTTCCCCTACTCTTCCTTCCCAAACAAATACGGGCATATACTAATCCTCCTAGAATAGTATTAAACTATTATCCACCAAGTACTTTTCTTTCACTCCGCCCTGCTGTAGACCCTGTTCCACCAGGGGTAATAATTCTTTTTAACTCGTCGGGGTCCTGGCTTTTATTCATTGCATCTTCATACGTTATTAATTTCTTTAAATACAGATCAGAAAGACTCTGGTTTAATGTCTGCATCTGGTACTTTTCCTGCCCAATCTGCTGCTGTGAATAAATCTGGTGTATTTTGTCTTCACGTATAAGGTTTCTTATAGCAGGGTTAGGTACCATCACCTCGAGTGCCATTGTTCTGCCCCCTCCAACTTTAGGTATAAGGGCCTGGCAAAGCACACCTTCAAGCACGAATGAAAGCTGTGCCCTAATCTGTGACTGTTCGTGGGGCGGAAATACATCAATTACCCTGTTTATGGTCTGGACAGCTGTGTTTGTATGCAGTGTTGCGAGAGTTAAATGGCCGGTTTCAGCCAAAACGAGAGCAATTTTAATTGTTTCAAGGTCTCTCATCTCACCAATTAGTACCACGTCAGGGTCTTCTCTTAGTACACTTCTAAGGGCATTGTTAAAACTCTTGGTATCGCTTCCTACTTCCCTTTGGTTTACAAGGCAGTTTTTATGTCTGAACATGTACTCAATCGGGTCCTCAATTGTTACAATATGTTCATGCCGTTCATCATTAATCTGGTTTACAATAGAAGCAAGAGTTGTAGTCTTTCCACTACCAGTAGGCCCTGTAACAAGTAAAAGCCCCCTGGGTTTACGTGCAAGATCAGTTACAACCGGCGGCAATCCAAGTTCTTTCATTGTCCTCATCTCAAAGGGGAGTAATCTGAAAGCCCCGGAAACAGCTGCACGCTGCATATAAATATTTCCGCGAAATCTTCCAAGCGCCTCTACTCCAAAAGAAAAATCCAGCTCCCAGTTTTCTTCAAACTTGTGTTTTTGAGAATCGGTAAGAACACTGTAGCACAGGTCCTTGGTCTCCACAGGAGTAAGCGGCGGGTGTTTCACAGGAACCAGCTTTCCATCAATTCTGAGCATAGGTGGTGAACCGGCTGTTATATGCAGGTCACTTGATCCGTTTTCAACAACAACTTTTAATAACTGATGAAAAGATATCGACATAGTATGCTCCTATTTCTAATTATCACTTGCAGAATTCCTGACAACTTCCTCTGTAGTTGTAATTCCAAGTTTTAGTTTACTAAGTGCACTCTGCCTAAGGGTCTTCATACCCTGCCTCATGGCTTCTCTTTTAATTTCAAGTGCTGATGCTCCGCTTAGTATAAATTCCTTTAATTCTTCTGTTATTGTCATTACTTCGTATATTGCAACCCTGCCCCTGTATCCAGTTCCCGAACAGTTGCTGCAGCCTTCACCCACACCTTTGTAAACCTCGTATTCTTCCACCTCTTTTGGTGAAACGCCAAGGTCTATCAGTACCTGGGGAGCTACATCAATTCTTTCAGAACAATCTGGACAGTTTTTCCTTACAAGCCTCTGGGCAACAATTGAGTTCAAAGAGGCGGTTACAAGAAATGGTTCAACACCCATATTTAAAAGCCTTGTAATAGTTGAGGGTGCATCATTTGTATGTAAAGTAGAAAGTACAAGGTGACCGGTAAGTGCAGACTTAATGGCAATTTCCGCTGTTTCATAGTCCCTTACCTCACCAACTAATATAATATCGGGGTCCTGTCTTAAGAACGTCCTGAGACATGAGGCAAAGGAAAGACCAATCTCTTCATGTACCTGAACCTGGTTGATTCCATCAAGGCTGTACTCAACAGGATCTTCTGCAGTTGAAATATTTACATCAACTTTGTTTAATTCTATAAGTGATGAATACAGTGATGTTGTTTTACCACTACCGGTTGGCCCTGTAATTAAAACCATACCGTAGGGCTGAAATATTGATTGCCTAAATCTCTCTAATTGATCTTCTTCAAAACCGAGTTTTCTCAAATCAAGCTGGAGTGAATCTTTATCAAGTATCCTGAGCACAACTTTTTCACCGAAAATAGTGGGTGCCACAGAAACACGATATTCCATGGTTTTACCTTTTTCCACCCTTACCTTGATCCTGCCGTCCTGGGGCAGTCTTCGTTCCGCAATATCCAGGTTGGACATAATCTTTATCCTGGATGAAATTGCATTTCTCAGTTTCATTGGCGGCTCAAGCATATCGTATAAAACACCGTCAATTCTGTAGCGTATTCTTAGGAATTTTTCATATGGTTCGATATGAATATCACTTGCACTTTTTCTTATTGCATCGGTAAGAACAAAATTTACAAGTTTAATAACCGGTGCTTCTTCAGAAGCTTTTTCAAGGTCACTTACATTGACATCATCAGATTTGTAAAGTTCCAGATCAAATTCATCAAGATCCTCCATGAGCCGGTCAACAGCTTCTGAACTTTCCTGGGCTTTAACAGAATCATCCCATTGTTCCTGGCTGCCGTAATACTTTTCAATAGATTTCTTTATTGACCTTTCAGACGTTACAACTACCTCAATGTTCTGTCCTGTTGCAAACTTCAGGTCATCAACGGCAAAAATATTAGAAGGATCGGACATTGCTACTACAATCGACCCATCGTATTTATTTATTGGAATTAGTTTATGTTTTATTGCAGATTCACGCGGTATAATTTGTAAAATTTCAGGGGTTAAATCAAACTGGTCAAGGTTTACCGCGGGTACTCCATACTGCCTGCTTAAATATGCAACAAGCTGGTTCTCGTCTATATATCCGAGATTAAGAAGTGTCTCCCCCAATCTCTTTCCGGAGTTCTTTTGCTGCTCAATAGCTGTTTTTAACTGATCAAGGTTAATTACATCTTCCTTAATCAGAATATCCCCCATGCGTTTTTTTCCGCCGGGTTTAGCCTGTTTTTCTTTCCCCTCTTCAGGATCTATAATCTCTTCAGGTAATCTCATTTAATATTTGCCTGATTATATTTATAATTACTTTCGGCATACTTATGTTAAAGAAATTGCAAAATGTATGCCAACTTAGAATAAATCACCCATCTATTCAGTTAAAAGTAATAGATAATTATATAATCATACTTTTTTTATACAACATATATATTTTTAATATAGAATACATATAATTAACACGTAATATAATACTTTAAGTTTTTCTATCAACAGCTTTAAGGGTATTGCTCTAACTTATTGATTATAAATAAAAATCACATATTTCACGTAAATTATAAGAGTGAAAACCCCCTTTAATTAATGAATAATAATATATACGAATGGAAAAAATAAATTTCTTTAAAAAAAATCGAATTAATGTGATTGGCGGGGGGCTTGCAGGTGTTGAAGCGGCAAGGCAGATTACAAATTTTGGTATAAATGTAACACTATTTGAAATGAAGCCTGTTCACTATAGCGAGGCACATAAGAGTGAGCATCTTGCTGAACTTGTCTGCAGTAATTCACTTAAATCAAATTTTATTGAAAATGCAGGCGGAATACTAAAAGAAGAGATGAGATTATTAAATTCTCTTGTCATTGAAGCAGCTGATAATACAAGTGTCCCGGCCGGCAAAGCGCTTGCAGTTGACAGGGATTTGTTCTCAGAATATATAACAAGGGAAATCGAAAGTAACCCGAGGATCGAACTGAGAAGAGAAGAGTATTCTGATATTGAAAATGATGTAATAAATATTTTAGCAACCGGCCCGCTCACTACAGAGGGCCTTGTTAATAATATTATGGAGTTAACCGGTCAGAAAAACCTTTATTTTTATGATTCTATTTCACCTATACTTAATTCAGATTCAATAGACTATGAAAAAGTGTTCAGGGCATCCCGTTATGAAGAGGGAACTGAAGGAGACTACATAAACTGCCCCCTTTCAAAAGAGCAGTATTATATGCTTGTGGATGAAATAATAAATGCTGAAAAAATTGACCTGCATGAATTTGAAGATACAGGTTATTTTGAAAGCTGCATGCCTGTCGAGGTTATGTGTGAGAGAGGAAAAGAAACACTCCGGTTTGGGCCGATGAAACCAGTGGGGCTGACAGATCCCAGGACCGGCAAATACCCATATGCAGTTGTACAGCTGCGTATGGAAAACAATCGGGCCACAATGTATAACATTGTCGGGTTTCAGACAAAACTCACTTACCCTGAACAGCGAAGGGTATTTAGATTGATCCCCGGGCTCGAAAATGCCGAATTTTTCAGATACGGAAGTATTCACAGAAACACCTATCTCAGGTCCCCCGGGCTGTTAAATGAATTTATTCAGCTTGAGAATAATAAAAACATCTTTTTTGCGGGGCAGATTACAGGAGTCGAAGGATATGTGGAATCAGCAGCAACCGGCATTATTGCAGGTATTAATGCTGCAAAAAAATTTCTTGGAGAGGGATTGACTCCCGTACCTGCGGAATCATCAATCGGAAGCCTTATCTCTTATGTTTCGGGATTTAGTGGTAAGAATTTCCAGCCAATTAATATAAATTTTGGAATTTACCCTGATATCGGGCAAAAATTAAAGAAAGATAAAAAAAGAGAACTGATAGCAAAAAGAGCACTGGATTCAATAAAGGAATATAAAACTGTATTGTCTTATTAATCATTTTAATATTAAAATTTAATGATACTATTATGCGAACAAAATAATTTCTATGACATTCCAGCAATTAATACTAAAACTTCAGGAATTCTGGGCAAATAAAGGCTGCCTCATAGTTCAACCCTATGATGTCGAGAAAGGTGCGGGCACTTTTAATCCTGCTACTTTCCTGAGATGCCTTGGCCCTGAACCATGGAAGGTAGCTTATGTAGAACCCTCCAGAAGGCCTACTGACGGCAGGTACGGTGACAACCCGAACCGGCTTCAGCACTATTACCAGTTTCAGGTATTGCTGAAACCTTCTCCGGACAATATACAGGAGCTTTACCTGGAGAGCCTGAAAACTCTTGGGATTGACCCTTTAAAGCATGATATCAGGTTTGTTGAAGATGACTGGGAGTCTCCCACACTCGGTGCCTGGGGGCTTGGATGGGAAGTATGGCTCAACGGTATGGAAATCACGCAGTTTACTTACTTTCAGCAGGCGGGCGGTATTGACCTTAAACCAATTTCAGGGGAAATAACATACGGTACCGAGAGAATTGCAATGTACCTTCAGGAAGTGGACAGCGTATATGAACTTGAATGGACCGAGGGGATTTCATACGGAGAGATTCATCACGAGGATGAAGTACAGTTTTCAAAATACAACTTTGAAGAATCTGATCCGAAAATGCTTACAGAAATGTTTAATATGTTTGAAAAGGAATGTAAAAAGCTCGTAGAAAAAGACCTTCCGCTTGTAGCCTACGAGTACTGCCTCAAAAGTTCACATACATTTAATCTTCTTGATGCAAGGGGAGCTATCGGTGTGTCTGAAAGGGCTTCTTATATAGGAAGGGTCAGGACCATGGCAAACCTTTGTGCCGCATCTTACCTCAGGGAAAGGGAAAGGCTCGGCTTCCCGTTATTAGGATAGATCATGACTGGTGAATTAACATTTGAAATCGGTACGGAGGAAATACCGGCACTCTTTTTAAAAAAAGCTAATGCCGACCTTCTGTCCCTACTGACTAAAGAATTTGAAATCAACTCTCTTGAATTTGATAAAATTGAAACTTTCTCAACCCCGAGAAGGCTTGTAGCTCATGTTACAGGTTTACCGGACAGCCAGCAGGACCGTGTTATTGAGAATTTCGGCCCGCCAAAACGGATCGCGTTTGATGAATCCGGCAAGCCATCGAAGGCCGCTCTTGGTTTTGCAAAATCTCAGAATATAAATTTTAATGATGTTGAGATAGTGAGCAGGGATAATGGTGAGTTCCTTTGTGTAAGAAAAGAGCTAAAAGGCGAAAAGACCTCAACCCTTCTTAAAGATATTTTACCTAAAGTTATAAATTCACTTCATTTTAATAAATCTATGAGATGGGGAGATCTTGACACCTCTTTTGTCCGCCCTATAAGGTGGCTGGGTGCTGTATTTAACGGCAAAACAGTCCCATATAGTTTTGAAAACATTAATAGCTCTGATGTTACATATGGACACAGGTTCACATCAAAAAAACCATTAAAATTCAAAGACTGGAAAACATTCGCAGGAAATCTCGAAAAGAACAACGTTGTACTCGACCCTGCCAAGAGAAAAGAAATAATTGAAAAAGAAATCAGAAGCATTGCTAAAAAAACAGGCGGTAAAATAGAAGAAGATGCTGGTTTAATTGAAACCGTGATCAATATCGTTGAACACCCCACTGTGCTAATCGGGCAGTTTGAGGAAAAGTTTCTTAAATTACCTAAAGAAGTACTAATTAGCGTAATGAAAAACCATCAAAAGTATTTTCCGGTTTACAACAGTAAAGGCGGGCTTATGCCTTACTTTATATTTGTCTGCGGCACGCCAGTAAAAGACGGCAGTGTGGTTGCAAAGGGAAATGAAAGGGTTATCAGGGCAAGGTTTAATGATGCTGAGTTTTTCTATTCTGAAGACTCTGGGAAAAAGCTTTCTGACCATCTTGATGATCTTAAAAATATGGTCTACCTGTCACAGATCGGGACTTATTTTGAGAAAGTTAAGAGGATGGAAGAAATTTCAAAATCCCTTGTAGCTGAATTAAGCCTGGAAAAAGAAAAGACTGATCTTGTAAAGGCAGCCTCACTTTCAAAATGTGACCTAGCAACCCAAATGGTTTTTGAATTCCCGGAACTCCAGGGCACAATGGGTAATTACTATGCCATTACATCAGGTGAAAATAAGTCAGTAGCCAATGCAATAGAAGAACATTATATGCCCCTTACTAGAGACGGTGAACTGCCTGGCACTGTTACAGGCTCATTACTTAGTCTTACCGAGAAGTTAGACAACATAACATCCTGCTTCATTGCCGGATTAATACCTACAGGCTCTGCTGATCCATATGCACTCAGACGTCAGGCAATCGGTATAATCAGGATTGTTATTAAAAATAAATTTAATCTTAATCTTGCAATGATAGTTGAAAGAAGTGTCGGCATAACAGTTAAATCTCTCGATAAAGAAAAAAAGAAAAACATTGATGTATCTAATAATGAAACAGGCAGCAGTATTATTTCATTCATAGCTGACAGGTTTAAAAACTTTCTGATTGAAGAAGGTTATACAAACACTGTAATTGATTCGGTAATCTCTACAGGATTTAACAATATAATCGAAGCCTATAATAAGATTAAAGCCGTGGAGAAATTCAGTAAACAAAAAGAGTTTGAAGAACTTGCTGTCACCTTCAAACGCGTTGTAAATATTGCAAAAGAAAAGCCGGCGGCAAAAATGAATACCAAACTGTTTAATGACAGTTCCGAAAAGAACCTGTATAAAACTTTTTCCGAAATTAAAAAGAAGACTGAAACATTTTTGAAACCCGGAAATATCACAAAAGATTCAGACTATATAAAGGCACTTAACCTGATAAAAACACTTAAGAAACCCGTAGATGATTTTTTTGATTCCGTGATGGTTATGGACAAGGATGAAAAAATTAAAAACAACCGCCTTGCACTACTATCAGAAATAAAAGAACTGTTTTTTCATATATCAGACTTTTCAAAGATATAAATTCCAAGAAATCACAAACCTTTAGCAAGAAATTTAGTTTCTAAATATATTTATTTCTCTTTCTTTAGACCAAGTATTTATTTGTGAATATAATGTTGTTTTCCTAAAGTCTTCATAATCATATGCTAGTGTTAAACTATCTTCAACAGAGTTATTATCTATTAAAGTTGTCTTCGAAGAATTTAAAACCTTTTTCATAAGAAGAAATAATGCATTTGACAAATCATGACCATTTACAAGTTGGCAAATTGGATATTCTTTTTTTTTAATTATCAATAGTTTTTCATTAATTGTATCTTTATTTTGAACATTAACCGACTTATTATTTGAATAATCAAAAACGGTTTTTATTAGTTTCTTATCTCCTAAATACTTAAATGTTGTTTCAGATATAAATTTTTTAAATTTTAATTGATTACCTTCCGAATTTTTAGGTTTAAAAACTAAACCTAAATCATAAATTTTATTTGCAAGTCTCAAATAACCTACTTCTTTCCCCAAATTAAATAACTCTTCACATATAGAGTTAGAAAATTTCTTTGCAAACCCGTCAATTTTATTTCTCGTACAATAAATTCGTAAAACATCATTTAGGGCTTTTGTTTTTATTATAGCAACTTCTATATCGTGATCATCAGTAAGAAACAATCCTTCAATTTCAATTTCATTTTCACATATTCTATTGAAATCACTATCAATTATTCCAATTTTTCTATCAAAGCCTCTTTCATTCAAAATTCTAAGTACTTCTTGTACTTTCATATTTCCAAAGGCTTCTTTAATTAACACCTTTTCATTACATATAAATTTACTATAAATTTTATAGTCTTTTGTCCCTTCCACAATTAGATAATAACCATGAAAATCTGAATTTTGCATTATAGCATTAGCGATTCTAGCTGGTTTTAAATCTTCTTCCATTATTCTAGACCCTTTAATTCAATCTTAAGATCCCAATTATTTGAAATAATATCTGGAGAATGTGTTGCAATAACAACCTCAAATTTATTTAATGTTGCAATTTCTTTTAAATCTTCAATAAAAGAATTTTGCCAAGAAATATGAAGTGAAACTTCAGGTTCATCAATTAATATTAGAGAATTAGAAGTGGTATTGAATAATAATTCGTAAAAGAGAACAAGCTCATTCTGTTCACCTGATGACAATTTAGAAACTGGAATGCTAATATAATTACCTTCTTTGTCTTTTAGAATTGTTGAATTAAAAACAAAACCATGTTCTTTGTCAACATTAAAGGTTTTATGTTTAAACCTCTTATTAATAACCTTTAGTAATAGTTCAATTTTTCGAGTAATTTCATCAAATATTTCAATTTTTTGAAAACTATCTTCAAGATACAACATTAGTACGTCTTTAAGATCTTCTGCTGGTTTATCTATCTCCAAGATATTAGAATCTTTTTCAATTTCTATTAATCCAACCGCGTCAAGTAAGGCTCTTTTCTCTTCAAGTTTTTTTAAGTTAGTATTTAGATATTCATCTGTAACATGAGTGGTAGAATGGCTTAATCTTTCTACAAGTCTATTAGGGTAAGTCCTGTCAAGCTTTGAAGATAATTCAGTTGATTCAGTTAAATACTTTTTAATATTTATGGTAATTTCTTCAGAATACTTCTCAACAGTCTTATAATGTGTCTTTTCTTTATTGTTTTTAAGATTAATCAATCTTTGGGTTTCTATAAGTTTAACCTTAATATTACTATGCCTTTCATTAAACCACGCTGGTATTTTAGCACCATCTAACAAATTACTTTGAATATGTCGTGAACGTCTACGATAAGAATGGCGATATCTATGTATTAATTCATCTGTATGTAGGATTTCGCCTGTTCTTCTATCTTCCCATATTTGTGAATTGATTCTTTGAAGATATGGGTTGTTTCTCACAATATCAGACAATGATGTCTTGTTATTATCATCATCTAAATTAATCAATTTCAATGGTTTAGTTTTTCTTTTATTCTTAGATACTTGAGAAACTTCTAATGAAGTTGTTCCATCTTTTGTATTTTTTTTCTTCTCTATAACCCATTTAATTCTATCTTCAAATTCAACTATAAATTCTTTAAATAGAACGGAATTAAAATATACATATTTTCCTTGAAAGAATGACTCTATCATTTCAAGAAGAATAGTTTTACCAAGTCCATTCTCACCAATAACAATTGTAATACCTACGTCTTTATTTATTGGTATATCATGATCAAACATTCCAAATAATTTCTTAACACTAATTTTTCTTATTTTTATTAAATCTTTTGCCATTAATTTCCAATATAATAAATTAAATTCATTATATCAATTAAACATTTAATATAATGTAGAATTGCTTAAGCATTATATAATACATACCAAAATCTAATTATTAAATAATAATTATTGATAAATAATCACCTTCCTGGTTCAATTTCCGCATACTGCGGAATCTCATCACATATTTCATGCCACTCAGCTTTTGAATCAACAAAAATATGGAATGCAGGTTTATTGTCTATCTTTGTATCCAGCAGGCCAATCCTTATTCTGAGTTTATCCGGTAAAGAGTCCCTTCGGCTGTAAATCGGGCTGCCGCAGTTATTACAAAATGCCCTGAATTTATCAGGAGTTGATTCAAATTCTGTAATAGAGCTCTCTCCTGAAACTATTTTAAAATGGGATTTATCTATGGAACAGTTTGCAGCAAAGGCAGTGCCGCTTGTTTTTCTGCACTGGCTGCAGTGGCACTGGGTAATGGGCCCGAGCTTTCCGGAATATTCAAATCGAATATTGCTGCACAGGCATGAACCTTTTAGTAAAGAAGACATAACTTAAAATTTACGGAGCAGCCTGGCTGCCCCGTAATTAATATTAATATTTATGATGCGTAGGCAATCGATCTTACTTCTCTTATAACGGTTACCTTGACCTGACCCGGGTAGGCAACTTCTTTCTCAATCTTCTTTGCTATCTCGTGAGAAAGAACTGCACCTTCTTCGTCATTAATAACCCCGCTTTCTACAATTACCCTGACCTCTCTTCCGGCCTGAATTGCATAGCATTTTTCAACGCCGTGGAAAGTAAGGGCAATGTTTTCAATATCCTGGATTCTTTTAATATAAGCTTCGTATGTTTCCCTTCTTGCACCCGGCCTTGCTGCCGATATTGCATCTGCTGCCTGCACGAGCAGTGGTAATACTCCCTGGGGCTGAGGGTCATGCCCTTTTTCACAGGCATCAATAATCTCGGCTGGTTCGCCGTACTTTGTAACAAGGTCAGTACCTATCTCAATATGTGAACCTTCAATTTCATGGTCCACTGACTTTCCGATATCGTGCATCAGCCCTGCCCTTCTGGCAAGTTTGGAATCAAACCCTATTTCTGAGGCAAGCATTCCGCATATAAAAGCGACTTCAATAGAATGGCTTAGTATGTTCTGTGAATAACTTGTCCTGTATTTAAGCCTGCCAACATGGTGTACAAGCTCGGGATGCATATTTGGAATACCAAGATCAAATATCGCTTCTTCTCCGGCCTTTTGAATCTCTTTCTTTATGTCCTTTTCTACTTCCTCTACAATCTCTTCAATTCTGGCAGGATGTATTCTGCCGTCCTCTATAAGCCTTTCAAGTGATTTCCTTGCAACTTCCCTTCTTATGGGATTGAGTGAGGAAACAACCACTGTTTCCGGTGTATCATCAATAATCAGGTCAACACCTGTTCTTAGTTCCAGTGATCTTATGTTTCTGCCTTCACGTCCAATTATTCTTCCCTTCATATCATCATTTGGAAGATTAACTACTGACACTGTTCTTTCACCTGTATAAGAACCCGCATAACGCTGCATCGCAATGGAGATAATATCCTTTGCTTTTTCTTCTGCAGAACTGTTTAGTTCCTCTTCAATAGCTTTCAGTCTTTTTGCTGCTTCATGTTTTGCTTCATTCTCCACGATATTTACAAGTTCCTGCTTTGCTGCGTCCCTTGTAAGTCCCGCGATTTCCTCAAGCTTCCCCTTTGCCTGTTCCAGAATTCCATCAAGTTCTTCTTCTCTGACCTTAATGTTTTCCTGTAGACCATCAAGCTCTTTATCCCTTTTTTCCACCTCTGCCTGTTTCTTATCGAAACTCTCAAACTTCCTGTCTACATTTTCCTCTTTACTCTGCAGCCTCTGTTCGATTTTAGATAGCTCTTTTTGCTTTTCTCTGACCATTTTATCGAGCTCAGAGGTTTTTTTCTCAACAATATTTTTTGCTTTTAATTCACTTTTAACTATTTTCTGTTCTGCTTCTTTTTCTGCATCTCTAAGAATTACCTGGGCTTTACTCTTACCAAGTTCTGTTTCTTTTCCGTCTTTTACCATTTTGTACCCAAAATGAATGGCAAAACCAACAACAAAAGAGACCACAGAAAATATAATTACACTGGTGTCCATTTTTTCCCTCCTTAATTAGATTTTAATACTCACTACTCCACTTTCACTTACCATATGCCCAACAGATTTATCATGATTGCTGGATGGAACGTCATTTAAAATTTGAAACGAATAACAAAAAGCATAAATTTTAGAAGAAGAAACATTTTTCAATGCTTTGTCATAAAGGCCTTTCCCATATCCAAGCCTTGAACCATTAAGGTCAAAACAAAGTCCGGGAACAATAAAAAGGTCAATATCATTTATGCTTGATGAAACTATTGAGCTGACTGGCTCCTGTATACCAAAGGACCCGGTTTCCAGCTCGTTCAGATTATTGATTTTATGGAAATAAAGTTCGTTATTAACTACTTTTGGAAAAAAACTGTTTTTACCATCAAGTAAATTTCTTTTGAAAATCTCAAGTGTATCAACTTCATTATTTATAGGTGAATAAATTGCAATATTGGTCGATCTTTTATATGCAGGAAGATCAGCAAAATTATCACAAATCAGTTTACTATGGCTTAATACTTCACTTTTTGGCAAAGCAGATCGCTTTGAATGAAGGTCTTTTCTTAAAGATTTCTTTGATTCGGCTATTGAATTTAGATCAGAATAATTGTTTAAAGGAGCAATATTGTCATTACTGTTTTGGTTCGGACAACTTATTGATCCACTATTCCCTGTTTTCGTCGAATTCCATATTCGAATTGCTGTTTCGTTGTGTAATAGATCTGTCGAGCAATTCGACCAACTCTCTTGATTTCTCTTCAGCACGGCCCTTGTATTCCTCAAATTCATTTTTCATTCTTAAGAAATCGTCGGTGATTTTGAGAGTAGCTAAAAGAAACGGCCGAGGAATAGCCAACGTTAGGTCTTCGTTTGTTACTTCTTTAACTTTTTGTTCAAGAAAAGTGGCAATTTCCTTAACATAGACTTCTTCTGCATCGGTCTTTATTATATAATCATTATTAAAAACGTTTATGTTTACGCTTTTCATAATTTTTACTAACCAGAATTTCTAAGGTATATCTCCACTTTTTCTATTATTGTTTCAATCTTTTTCTTTAAATTATATCTTTCATCCTCAATATTGTTCATTTTATCCCTCAAAGATATAACCTCAGACCTTAATTCCTCATAGTCATCAATAAACTTATTATTTTTATCAATATAATCTTTTAATTTACTCTCAAGAAGATCCATCGATTTCATTTCTCCAAAGAATTTTAAACTTTTATTGAAATTATTGCAAGTTATGTAAAGTTTAACTCCTAATGACAAACACCGGAATGCTTAAAAAATTAGAAGAAGTTGAAATTAAGTATATAGAAATTGAGCAAAATCTCAATGCCGAAGGACTTAATCCTGAAAATATCCGTAAACTTTCTATGGAACGTGCCGAACTGGAAGAAATTATTGAGACATACAGGGAATTTAAGAATGTTGTATCAAGCATTGAAGATAACAAACTACTCTTAAATGATAAGGAACTTTCCCAGCTTGCACGTGAAGAGAACCTGGGTCTCGAGCAGCAAAAATCCCGGCTCGAAAAAAACCTGGAACTATTGCTTATACCTAAGGATCCGAACGATAAAAAAAATGCAATACTTGAAATTCGTGCAGGTGCTGGCGGAGAAGAAGCAGCACTGTTTGCCGCAAATATACTAAGAATGTATGAAAGGTTCTGCGAACAGAACAAGTGGAAACTTGAGACCCTTAATCTTAATGAAACCGGGATTGGAGGAATAAAGGAAATAACTGCTTCTATTGAAGGCAGGGATGTATTTGGAAAACTTAAATACGAGAGCGGTGTACACAGGGTACAGAGAATACCCGCTACCGAGACTGGCGGCAGGATCCATACGTCAACTGCCACAGTCGCCATACTTGCAGAGGCTGAAGAGGTTGATGTAACTGTAGAAGACAAGGATCTGAGGATCGATACGTACAGGGCCTCCGGTGCAGGCGGGCAGCATATTAATAAGACTGATTCTGCAATCAGGATTACCCATAATCCAACCGGAATAGTTGTTCAGTGCCAGGACGAAAGGTCACAGCATAAAAACAAGGCCTCTGCCATGAAAATGCTGAGGGCAAAGCTCTTTGAGATGGAAGAACTAAAAAAAACAACCGAACGGTCTGACAACAGAAAAAACCAGGTTGGCTCTGGTGACCGGAGTGAAAAAATAAGAACATATAACTATCCCCAGGGAAGGGTCACTGACCACAGGATTGGTGTTACACTTCATAAACTTGACTCAATACTTGATGGTGACATTAATGAACTAATTCAGCTGCTCACAACATATTTCCAGGCTGAGTCCCTTAAAGAGATCTCGGATTGATTTAAATATAAATTTTCATAATTCCCTTTTTTCTAGCATAATAGTTAAATAAATGAACATTTTAATAATTATATCTGCCCTCTATTTTATATGTTCGATCATATATATCGCGAATCTGTGGATTCAGAACAACAGCTATTCAAAAATAGGGTTATATATTGGAGTACTGGGTTTTGTAATTCAGAGCTACTACCTGGCCAGACTTCTAATAGAGGGTGACCTTTTGCTTGGTGGTCTTGGAAAGTCTCTTTTTTTATTTGCCTGGTTTATACCGTTTGTATTTTTAATATCACTCTATTTTTACAGGCTCCCATCGCTTGGTGCTTTTATTTTCTCACTTGCATTTATTGGCACCGCACCCGCACTTATACCACCTTCGGGGATTATTGTCTCTGACCCCACACTTAACAACCCCTGGATACTTGCCCATGTTATCCTGATATTCCTTGGGCTCGCATTCTTTGCTGTCGCATTCGTGGCAGGAATTTTTTATATCTTTGAAGAAAAGGAAATAAAAGAGAAAAAACTCGGCAAACTATCCATTAAACTCCCATCTTTAAATACTTTGGATAAGGTCAATCATTTTAGTTTATTGTCAGGTTTTTCCATTATCACACTTGGGCTTGCCGTGGGATTTTTTGCGGCAAACCATATCTGGGGAAACAACTGGCAATGGAGCAATAAGGAGACCTGGTCTATCCTTTCATGGCTTTTGTATGCAATCCTGCTGAATTTCAGGCTTAGTTCGGGCTGGAAGGGCAGAAAAGCTGCAACGGGTGCAATAATTGGATTTTGTATTATTCTTTTTACCCTTTTGATACAGTATGTAATTCCATCCTAAAAGTATTAGTTTTACTTCAGCCTGACAATTCTTCCGTCATTGATTGTTAATATATACGCTTTTGGTATCAGGGTGTTATTGCTTGATACTATTTCACGCCTTAAATCATTTTCAAGGAAATAAAGAGTAGCAAGATAGACCTGGTATTCGTAACTTCCGGGCTTTTCATTAAACAGGGTTTTATAAAGGTTTGAAAAATTTATCCAGTCTTCACTGTTTTTGTCTATAAAATCGGTAAAGACAATTTTATGTACAATACCATCGAAGTCGTCTTTGGATAAGTTATAAAATATTTCACTGTTCCAGGTATTTGGCCCTAAAAATATAACATTTGTTATATCGTCGTCAGAAATAATATTTTTAATCACGAATGTGGAATTCTTGGCGCTGTCCGGGATAAAGATTGCATCTACTTTATAGGATTCAATCCACTTGATATGTGTATCAAGGTCAGAAAGGTCCGGGTTATAACTACCTCTATATACTATTTTCCCGGTGTTCCTTTTTAAGTAACTTGAAAATTTATCGGAATACATTTTACCGACCCCTGTGTCCGGGGACAGCACGGCAAACCTTTTTAATTTTAAATCCCTGAGTGAAAAATCCACAAGGGTCTTAACCTGTGAATCAATCGGAAGATAAAAACTTACAATATTCTTTCTGTGTGTCTTATTTTCTATAATCGGAAATATTGCAACCGGTTGATTAATTATAGGATTTGATTTTTCAATTGCTTCCACGTGGTTACTGGGGACCGGTCCGACCACAAAAAGAGGATTGATCTCAGAGGTGAGCTGTGTATATGCTTTTGAGGCTCCTTCGGCTGTGGACTTCGAGTCCTTTACAAATACATGGTAGTTTCCGAACTGATCAGTATGTTCTACTGCAGTGCGAATACCCCTTAAAGACCTTTCCCCCAGCCTGGAGTACTTGCCTGTAAGTGGAAGAATCGTTCCGAAGGACCTGTAAATCTTAGTGGGCTGGTCAATATCTATATTGTCAGTTTCGGAGATAGAAGTTTCAGATATCCCGTTATACGGGAATATGAAAAGAAATGTCAGCAGGAATAATAGCTTAATATTCATTTGTAAAAATACCCTGGAAAATTATCAGTATCTTAACTGAAAATGTCTAATATTTTTTATTTATCTTTTCAAATACCCGGTTATAGTAATAGAACACTTGTGGTTGGGTGGAATAATGGCAATAAAATCCGGAACAGACGAATTATACTTTAAATACTTTCAGCAACTTTTCGAAACTATCGAAAAAACCCCTTCAATTGGTATTGAAAAACCTATTGAGAATCTTTCTTATATTAATACCAGTCCAAAAGAAAAAGAGTTTGGAACATACATAAACAGATTTATAAACAACAAGCTTTCAAACAACGGCAACTAATTTTCCATCGGTTTACTCCAGTTAATTTTACTATCCTGTTTATTATATCAATAATTTTAATATAAAATTGGCAAGAACCATCCTGTTGTAGTATTATAAAAGGTAATAAAACTATAATTCAGGAGGTAACTATTATGGCTGTAGCCAGAATAACAGAAGTTGTGGGTGGATCACCAAAATCATGGGACGATGCAGTGCAGCAGGCATTAAGTCGTGCAAATAAAACTATCAGGGGATTAACTGGTATAGAAGTTACAAAGATGAATGCCCATATCGAGAATGGAAAAATTACAGAGTACAGGGCACATATAAAAATTACATTTATCCTGGATGAATAATCCTTAAAGATTTTTTTATAACTAATAATAAACCTGCATGCCTAAACACATGCAGGTTTATATTTTTAAAACAATATTACAAATAATTTCATGAACAAATTCGTAAAATCCCATGGCCTTGGGAATGACTACATTGTACTGGATAAAAAAGAGCTCTCCTTTGAATTAACACCAGAAACTATCCGTCTTATCTGCCACAGAAACTATGGGATAGGGTCCGATGGAATTCTCCTTCTTACAAATGCCGGTGAAAACAGTTTTGATTTAAAAATATTAAACCCCGATGGCAGTGAAGCCGAAAAAAGCGGTAATGGACTTAGAATATTTTCCAAGTACCTGTTCGAACACGGGCATACTGATCAACAATCCTTTTTTATAAACACCGAAGGCGGTAAAGTACAATCGGATCTTAAAATTGAAGACGGGTTGGTAAAATATGTTACAGTTGAAATGGGTAAAGTCACATTTACCAGCACTGAAATTCCCGTTAACGGCGAACAAAGAGAAGTTGTAAATGAGGAGTTCAGAATCAACGGAGATATATTTAATATTACTTCCCTCTCTGTTGGAAATCCTCATTGCGTGATATTCACTGATTTACTTGATGTTAAATATATTAAAAAAGTAGGCCCCCTCATAGAAAATAACGATCTTTTTCCAAACAGGATCAATGTACAATTTGCTAAAGTAATATCCCGTTCGTCTGTTGAAATATTAATTTGGGAACGTGGTGCCGGTTACACACTTGCTTCGGGTAGCAGTTCCTGTGCAGTAGCAGCAGCGTGTGTAAAAAACGGGCTTACCGATTCCGTAGTAAAAGTTATTATGCCTGGCGGGCAGCTCGACATAGAGGTAAGAGAAGACTGGTCAATAAAAATGAAAGGGCCGGTTGAGGAAGTTTCCACAGGTACAATGAGTCTGGATATTGTCCGGAAACTTGAAAACCCTCAGACTATCGATCTCTAGCAAGTAAGAACAACTTTTCATGAGCAATTTAATCCTTTCAGCAGAAACAATATTACCCATAGTTTCAGACCCGCTGGCAAATTCAGCCGTAGCAGTCTCAGACGGGAAAATCCTGGAAATTGATAAAACCACTTTACTCACAAAAAAATATAAGAACTTCAAACACATAAAACTTGGCAAAGGTATTCTTCTGCCCGGTTTTATTAACGGGCATATACACCTTGAGCTTGGATGGATACAACCCTATATAGGCAACTTCAGCAGTTTTACAGAGTGGTTAAGCCAGATAATAACTGCAAAAAAAAACCATAAACTAACAAAACGTAACCTCCAGGATTCCGTAAAAAACGGCATTTCTTCATTGGTTAGCTGCGGAGTTACAACTGTAGGTGAAATTTCATCTTTTGGCGGGGCAGACATACCGGTATTAAAAAAATCCGGCCTACGGTCCATAATATTCGAGGAACTTTTTGATAAAGACACGGAGTCTTTAAAGGAAAAAGTGTATAAAAGTGACGGCCTGCTTGAAACAAGGCCCTTTCCCCACGCGCCTTATTCCTGCTCACCGGCACTTTTAAAGGAAGTATATAAACTGGCAAAAAAGTCCGGAATACCTACAGGTATCCACCTCGCGGAAAGCCCCGAGGAAACAGACTTTATCAGGCAAAAAACCAACAATTTCGAAAATAAGATCTTTCCCCTGATAGAAAAGAGCAATTTCAAAAGGCCATCGGCTAAAAACCCAGTGGACTATTTCTCTAAGTACAACAAAGGTCTTAATGTAAAATCAACAATAATACATGCAGTACAGGTTAAAAAAGAAGACATAAGCTTACTGAAAAAGAAACCTGTCGGAATTGTACTTTGCCCAAGGAGTAACCTTTTTCTTAAAGTAGGCGTCCCTCCCTTAAAACACCTGGTAAAACTAAAAAGACTGGGCCTGGGTACAGACGGACTCTCCAGCAATTACAATCTGGACTATTTCGAGGAGATGACAGCCCTGCATCTTCTGTTATCAAAATTCATGGGAAAGGAAGCTTCCCTCCAGACTGTCTATTGTGCCACCCTCGGCGGGGCAAGGTCACTGTTTATTGAAGAGAAAACCGGAAGTATAGAACCCGGTAAGGAAGCTGATCTGATATTCCTGTCCTACAGCAGCAAACCAAGTGATCCTTATCTGCAGGTACTGCTGTCAGGAAAAGATAAACTGCAGCTTAACATGGTCGGCGGGCGGGTAGTATGGTCTAGGAACGATAAGTATAAAATCTTAAATGGCTAAGCACCTATTTGTTTACGGCACCTTACTTAAAGGTGAATATGGTAATTCTCTACTAAAAAACTGCATTCTCACTGAATACATCTCCATCCCCGGAACACTGTTTGACACAGGATTTGGTTTCCCTGCTGCAAGCATTGAACAAAAAGGAACTTCTGTGATATACGGCGAACTTTACAGACTGCCCCGTGACCACATTGCCCTGCTGGAAAAACTGGACAGATATGAAGATACCCCAAATGGTATTTTTAAAAGAATCAGTATTAAAATTAACGGGATTGAAAGCTTTATTTATGTAGTAAAAAACACGAATATTTTTGATGAACACCGTGAAATAACCTCAGGCAGCTGGCTTGGTTTCAGCAGGAACATAAAAGAGGACCCCTTATCGTTTATATTAAATTTTGAGAAAGCACATAAATTTTATTACAGGTTTCTTTCTGAAGAACAAACCGTGATTCTCCCCGGCGATAATGGCATTATTATTTCTGCACCGCATGCGACTAATCATATAAGGCTTAACAAGTTTAAAATTTTTGAACGATATACAGCTGCTATTTCCGCATTGATGCATTCACTTACAGGTGCCAGCTCTGTATATACAAATACGGTATCAATATCTGACCCAAACTACTACGACAACTGCGAATTAAAAAAAAGGCTTGGGGTAATGTGTAAAGATAGTAGTCACAATTTCTTATTGGATATTCATGGGACTGGAGAGGAAAGAGAGTTTGATATCTACCCTGGCATTGGAAAGGATAAGGAATTTTTACTTGGGCATACACAAATCCTTGATGATTTTTATAAGACCGCGGCCGAATATGGAATCAGCTGCGGAAGCCCTTTAAAGTTTCCCGCTTCAAAACAGCAGACAGTCACAAAATACAGTGCTACCCAGCTGAGTATCCCGTCAATGCAGCTTGAAATAAATAAAAGATGCAGGCAGCCGGATAAACATCCTGAAAAATTTTTGGATCTGATTGGATTTATTAGGGAATTTTTACTAAAGAAAAAAAAAAGGAATGAATAAATCAAAAGAAATATTCATTCCCCATCCTGAGTCAAATATAAATATTAATTCATAAGGCAAACTAAGGATGAGAAACCAACTCCGGGTTAGGGAGGGTACGGAGAGTAAACCTTCAATAAATCGGCAACCCGGCCACCATACCCCGAAGGGGTTAGGTCGTTGGCTTTGCGTCCCATCCTTTCAAATGGTTTGCCCTTACGGTCAAGCTCTAAACTAATTCTATAACTTACCGTTGTAAATTGCAAGGAATATTTAATTTTATTATCTAACTAACCAGAATATCAAGTCTAGGTTTATCTTCTATCAGCCCTTTTTCATAGGACCTGTCAAACAAGTACCTGAGTGCTGCAACCCCGTCTTCACCCAGGCCTACAGTGAGGTCATTCACATACATTAAGACAAATTTTTCATTTACATCGGTATCAATTCCCCTTCCAAAGTCCAGCGCATATTCAAGTGCCTCCTCTTTATTGGCAAGTGAATATTCAATGCTTTCCTGATGAACCCTTAGGATCTCTTTCTGCAGATCTTCATCAATGTCACGCTTTATAACGTTAAGGCCAAGAGGGAGTGGTAAGGATGTCTCTTCTGCCCACAGAATACCAAGGTCATGAAGCAAAACAAGGTCGTGGTCTTTGTAAGTAAGCTGGCCTTCGTGAATAAGCAGTCCTGCATCAACATTATTATTTTTGACTTCATCAATTATGTCGTCAAATGCAGCCTCGACAGGAATAAAGTCATCAACAAAAAGCATTAGAAGAAGGTAAGCAGTAGTTAATTTGCCTGGTACGGCAATCCTTTTTCCTTTCAGGCTTTCAATGGGTTCATTTGCTACAACAATGGGCCCGTAACCATCGCCCATACTGGCCCCGCAATTCATTATCCTGTACTGGTCCTGCACCTTCAGGTATCCGTGGGCTGAAATGGCAGTTGTCTCCAGTTCCTGGTTAAGTGCCCTTTTGTTTAGGGACTGAATGTCTTCAACAACATGTTCAAAATCAATATGGTCCGATGTAATTTTTTCTTTGGCTATTGCGTAAAACATAAAAGCATCATCCGGGTCCGGGCTGTGGCCGAGTCTCATTTTAATCTTGCTCATTTTTTCACCTCTTTTTATCGTTTTAGTAAAATTCTAATTTATCAAACTTAGCGGTTATCCCAATTTCGTTAAGATAGCCTGCAAATTTACTGATCCCCTCCTGTTCAGGGTCACCAAGATCATACCTTATGCGGTTTGAAATATAATTTTTACACAGTTCAAAATCAATTCCGATTTTTTCGTACTCCTCTTTACATATTTCATCAATATTCTGACGGCCGATATTTTTAGATTGTACAAATATTTCTCTGTTTTCTTTAAGGTCAACATCCCTGTTAACAGCGAGGACAGCATACACAAAAGGAAGCTCTGTTTTTTCTGACCATATTTCACCAAGGTCATATACTATATATTCATCGTTATTAGAATAAAGATACTGAAGGCCTGCATCCCCTATGATCATTCCCGCATCAACTCCTTCAAAAAAGTTTTGATTATGGTCTTTAACCACAAACTCAGGACTCTTACCGTAAAAACACTTAAAAATAACCCTTATCAGGCTGGAAGAACTTTGCGACCTCATATCAAGTGCCACTTTCTTTATATCAACGATTTCTTTTTTTGATATCAGCAGCACACTGTCCACCTTGCCAAATGAGGATATGGATATATCGGGAATAACCTTATAGCCCCCTTTTTTAACAAGCTCTACTACCGGTATAAGTCCAAGGTCTATTTTTTTCTCTGATAGCAGTTTTGATAATATATAAGGAGGATGATTTTCAATAGAAAACTTGTGCGGAATTAATTTTTTCTCCAGAGCATAAAACAGAGGCTTGGAATTTATAAATGGAACATCTCCTAGTTTTATCAATATATAAGCTCCCTAACCTCAGCCAACCTTCCATTTGTCAGGAAGAAATAATTTAAAATACAGATTAAGTGCGAAAGAGTCCGTCATACCCGCGATAAAATCACAAATTTGTCTCTCAAGTGTTTCATCTTTTAGCGGCTCTTTCTGGTAAAGCTCCCAAAATTCCTCTTCATTTTCAGACATGTACAAATAGAGTTCCTTAATAACTTTCTTTGCCTTATCAAAAGTGCTTTTGATTTTTTCATTCATATAAACAGTATTAAAAAGGTACTTGCGAAGCCCTAAAATTGCTTCTTCAACCTCGGTGCCGATCACTACCTGGCCGCTGTTTTTATCAAGAGTTTTAAAGACTATATCAGTTACCATTTTATTAACTCTTGAGGAGCTGTTTTCCCCGAGAATCTCAATATACTCTTTGGGAACATCGTTAAGCGTAATAATTCCAGATCTGATTGCATCATCAAGGTCGTGGTTGGCATAAGCAACAAGGTCAGAAACCCTGACCACCTGCCCTTCCATCGTTTCCGGTCTGTATTTCGGATTATCTACGGGCCCCATCCCCTTAGAATGTTTGGCAATCCCGTCCCTTACCTCATAGGTAAGGTTAAGGCCCCTTCCGTTATTTTCAAGAACATCAACCACCCTTAAGCTGTGAATTACATGCTTGAACCCTTCAGGGTAAATATCATTTAATGCATTTTCACCTGCATGGCCAAATGGTGTATGGCCCAGGTCATGCCCCAGTGCAATTGCCTCTGTAAGATCTTCATTGAGGCTAAGTGCCCTAGAGATAGTACGTGCAATCTGAGACACTTCTATTACATGTGTGAGCCTTGTGCGATAATGGTCATTAGCGGGTGATAAAAACACCTGCGTTTTGTGTTTCATTCTCCTGAAGGACTTGCAGTGTATTATCCTGTCCCTGTCGCGCTGGAACGGTGTCCTTATTTCACATTCATCTTCACTTATAACCCTACCCTTTGACTCACTGCTCAGTGTTGCAAATGAGGAGAGGCTGTTTTTTTCAATTTTCTGGTATTTTTCCCTGATATTCACTTAGGCTGCCTATCTTCTAATGGTTATTCCCTTATTGATTAAATACTCTTTTGTTTCCTCAATTGTGTATTCCCCGTAATGAAAGATTGAAGCAACGAGCACTGCATCCGCTTCACCATCTTTGATCCCCTCGAAAAGGTGTTCAATATTACCAGCTCCGCCGGATGCGATTACTGGAATGTTGATCTTCCTGGATACGGCCCTGGTCAATAATAAATCATAACCGTCCTTTGTACCGTCTTTATCCATACTGGTTAGTAATATCTCTCCGGCCCCGAGGCTCTCCATCTTGCCGGCCCATTCAACTGCATCTATACCTGTAGGTTCCCTGCCCCCGTGAGTATAGACTTCCCATCCGCCCGCGCCGTTGGACCTGGCATCAATTGCCACAACAATGCACTGGCTTCCGAATTTTTCTGCAGCTTCTTTAACAAATCCCGGATTTTTCACTGCGGCAGTATTTATCGCGACTTTGTCTGCCCCCGCCAGCAGCAAATTTCTTACATCTTCAAGCACCCTAACCCCGCCGCCAACTGTTAATGGGACAAACACTTCACTTGCCGTTCGTTTTACAACATCAATCATAGTATTTCTGTTTTCATGTGATGCCGTAATATCGAGGAATGTAATCTCATCAGCACCATCAGCACTGTATTTTTTTGCAATCTCAACAGGGTCCCCGGCATCTTTAAGGTTTAGAAACTGCACCCCTTTTACTACTCTTCCGTCTTTAACATCGAGGCATGGTATGATTCTTTTTGATATCATTATTTATACCTTTTAACTGCTTCCCTAAGGTCAATAGAACCTGAATATATGGATTTACCCAGAATTACACCGTATAGCCCCATTTCTTTAAGGGCCGACAGCTTTTCCAAATCTTCCATTGTTGCAATCCCGCCGGATGCGATTACCGGTACTGAGCAGTAATTAACAAACTTTTCAATAGGCTCTGTATTAATACCCTCCATCGTACCGTCTTTATCCACATTTGTATGTACAAACATAGTTGCACCACTGTGTTCAAGTTTTTTTATCGTCTCCTCTGTGTCAAGGTCAAGCACCTCTTTCCAGCCCTTTACCGCTATCTTGTTATTTTTTGTATCGAGCCCAACCGAGATTTTTCCCGGGTACCTGGTACACAGTTCTCTTATAAAGTCTTCGTCACTAAAGGCCTTTGTACCTACAATAAGGCGCTTAACGCCGGCAGATATATAACTTTCTGCTGTTTCAAAGTCCCTTATTCCACCACCCAGCTGTACATCGCATTTTACATTTTTTACAATATCAATAATTATCCCGGAATTTACGGCACTACCCTCAAAGGCACCGTCAAGGTCAACAACATGTATCCAGCTGGCACCGCAGCTTTCCCATTTCTGTGCTGTTTCTACCGGGTTGGTTGAAAATACTGTTTCTGTCCCCTCCACACCCTTTAACAGCCTGACACACTTTCCATCTTTTAAATCAATTGCTGGTATTATAATCATAGTCTCTCACTGGTACTTAAACTTAAAATATCCCTTTTCCGGCACTGGAATTATTCTACACAAAATGGCCTAAAGCTGAATTAATATACAGAAATCCTCTTTTATGAAAAGGAATATTTGAAATAACCGAAGAATTTATATACTAATTATAAAGATAGAAGTGGAAATTGGGAAACGGCACCTAAACAGATGTTTGCGAAAAGTTATGTTGCATTTTATCTGTAGTGCCATTGATCTATAATGATTAAAGTGGAAATTGGGAAACGGCACCTAAACAGATGTTTGCGAAAAGTTATGTTGCATTTTATCTGTAGTGCCATTGATCTATAATGAAATACTGGCTCGTAAAATCTGAACCCTTTAAATATTCCTGGCAGAACTTTTTAGAAGATAAATGGACGTACTGGGACGGAGTAAGAAACTATCAGGCCCGCAACAATCTTAAGGACATGAAATGCGGTGACCTTGTCCTGTATTACCACAGCAATGAAGGAAAGGAAATTGTAGGTGTATCAGAAGTAATTAAGGAGTACTACCAGGACCCGACTACCGATGATGACAGGTGGGTTGTTGTAGATCTTAAACCTGTAAAAGAACTGGAAAAACCCGTAACACTCCAGTTAATAAAATCGGATGAAAGGTTAAAAGATATTGCACTAATCAGGCAAAGCAGGTTGTCGGTTATGGCTATTAAAAAGAAAGAATACGATATAATTATTTCACTGGCCAAAAAGACAAAATAAAAAAACCGGGGTTTACCCGGCTTTTTTAACTGTAAAAATTCTTTATTTAAATATCAAGTACTACTACGTTTCCGGGTTCAATCTGGCGGGAACTTCTTACTACAACACCTGTCGCAGTATTTTCCTCTACCCTAAGAACAACCAGTTTCCCGATATTAACTCCCGGGATAGTCACAGATTGATTCCTGTCTGGATCATACGCATGTCTTGTATACTGAAAAATGGAAAAAGAGTTTCCAGGGACAATATGATCGTCTCTTCCAACATCTATATAAACTACGTCGCCTACGCCGTTAAGAACTGTTTTACTCTTGGATTCAAGAATAAATCCCTGGGAATGTTTCTTGCCTTTTCTCATTACAACTTCTTTAACAAAAGGCTCAATTGGCCTTACCTGAGCACCCCTTGTTATTTCCCTGTACGATTCGGTAATAATCCCGTATGACTGGTTCTTTCCAAGTATTCTCTGTACTTCCACAATACCTGCCACTGCGACCTTATAACCCGCAAGTTTTCCAGTTATCGGGTGCAGTACAGGTGAACTGTCTCTGAACACGGTAAATTTATCTCCCGGCTGTACACCGAATTTGGAACCTACGTTCAGATAGACATTATCCCCTGTTCCAAGAAGTATCTTGGATGGTTCTGATGAAATTATCGAACCCATATGCTCCCACTCGCCGGAGGTTACAAAACCCTCAGCCTGTGCCCACGAATAATAGAAAACCGGTGGGGGCGGGACTATATTTTTCAGCTCTTCAATATTGGTTTTAGGATCAAATTTAACTACAGGTAGATCGGTTAATTTAATTGTTTCACCCGGGTAAATAAGATGTGGGTTATCTATATAAGGATTAATTTCCCAAAGCCTTGGCCATAACAGAGAATTATCAAAAAACTTCTGAGTAATCCCCGATAGTGTATCACCAGGCTTAACAACATAAATGGTAGTGCCTCCCTTTGGGAAAGGAAGGTATCCCTGTGCTATTACAAATGTTGTTAAGAACAAAAGAATTAAAAAAGTTCTAATTCTTAGCATTCCACCCTGCCTCCTTCAAAATATGGTAAATATCAACCTCTTTCTCAAATCTTAACCCTAAAACCTTTATTTTAAAAGAGGTTTTTCTGTAAATAAAAACTTTTATATGACAAATCAATTAAATATAATATAACGATTGATTTAATTTTAATGCCATTTACTAATAATGAGAAATCAGATTTTAATAAATTCTACTTTCAATGAAACAAGAGTTGCACTGATTGAGGAAAGCAACCTTGCGGAAATATATGTTGAGCGTAATCTGTCTCCACAGATCGTTGGCAATATTTATAAGGGCAGGGTCGAAAAAATTGTGCCAGGTATGCAGGCAGCATTTGTAGATATAGGTTCCGGCAAATCCGGTTTTATATCCGTCGAAGATGTATATGAGGATTCATTTTCTGATTTTCTGGATATAGAAGACCGAAAAAAAATTAAAAAAAATAACCAGTCTATACAGGACAAACTTATTCAGGGTCAGGAAGTACTCGTGCAGGTTATAAAGGAACCTGTCCATGGTAAAGGGCCAAAACTCACATCCAACGTATCTATACCGGGAAAGCACCTGGTACTTATTGCAGCTGCAAATATTATAGGTATATCACATAAGATTGATGACGAAGAGGAAAGAGAAAGGCTTACAGGGATAATATCCAGGATAAAGCCGGAAAACCTGGGATTTATTGCCAGGACATTCTCAGAGGGTATCAAAGAAAAAGAACTTTCTAAAGAAATTAAAAGCCTTGTAAAGATCTGGACAAGAATCAGGAAATCATATGAAAAAAGAAAAAGGCCCAACCTTATATATGAAACACCAGGCCTCACAATCCGGGCTGTAAGGGACCTTGTCACCTATAATATTGATGAAATTATTATTGATGATGATAAATTGTTTTCCGAGATAAAAAAGTATCTTACAAAAGCATACGTTCATAAAAATATTAAAATAACAAACTATAAAAACAACCAGCCTCTATTTGAAAAATATAAAATAGACAAGGAAGTCGATGAAATATATAAAAAGAAAGTATGGCTTAAGTCCGGCGGTTTTTTAATTATAGAAGAGACTGAAGGGCTTACTGTAATAGACGTTAACACCGGAAGGTATATAGGTAAAACCGACCAGAATAAAACCTTGTTAAAGATTAACCTTGAATCTGCAAATGAAATAATACGTCAGATTAGGTTAAGAAACCTTGTAGGCATAATTGTAATAGATTTCATAGATCTTAAAGACCCTTCATTAAGAAATAAGTTGTTTAAAACTTTTATGGAAGGCACTATGAATGATAAAGCGAGGACTGTTGTTCAGGACATCTCACAGTTCTCCGTTCTGCAGTTAACACGTCAGCGGACAAGGGAAAGCATCCTGAATACACTTGCTGACCCCTGCCCGGTCTGCACCGGTATCGGAAGGGTCAAATCCAGGGACACAATAAGTTATGAAATCCTGCGTAAAATAAAACAACTGGCAAATAAACCTAAAATCAAAAGTATTACTCTTGAAGCACATTCTGATATTATCGATAATTTGCTTAAAAAAGAAGAAGAAAGTATTAAACTTCTTCAGGAAAACAGGGGACTATCAATTTTATTTATCAAAAAAAATGAGAGCATCGATAAATTTAGCCTGAAAAACAACTGATTTAACAAAGAAACTTTTTTTGAATTAAAATTATTAAAGACGCAGGCATTAAGCACCGGAGGAATTTATGAATTATTTAAATTTATTTCTTATTGTTTTTTTTATCACACTATTTTCATGCAGCAACAATGTTTTAGAAGAACAGGGTACTGAAGATGAAAACACCCGTGAAGAAGAAGTAATAAAAACCGATACAGAGGGTGAAGACAAAACTGAAGATTCCGATCAATACAACTATAATGAAAATTCCGGGGACTCAGGCCTTTCTGAAAGGCCGCCAAAAATAAAACAGATTAGAGTTGAGGCTATATCCAATAATTTTAAAGACGGGCTCATGGCGGTTGTAACTACTCATGATACAGAAAACGAAGACGTAAATTTTATATACCAATGGAAACACAACGGGACTGATATAATTGGAGCAACAGAACAGAAACTTGAATGGAACGAGGAATTCAAAAAAGGGGATACTTTAACACTTGAAATTCTCCCTTACGATGACCTCACAGAAGGAATATGGAAATCCGAAGGCAATTTCACAATTCCCAACTCCCCTCCTGTTATAGCATCTACCCCTGCCGCTGCAATCAATGGTACTACCTTTAGTTATAAGGTTGATGCAACCGACCTCGATGGTGATACATTGACATATTCACTCAGTGACGCTCCCGATGGTATGGCCATAAATCCGGAGACAGGTGAAGTAAACTGGGAATATGGGATTGATGACGCGGGGGAATACAATATTGGTATTGAGGTATCTGACGGTGATGGCGGGCAAACCTTCCAGGAACTATCGGTCACTGTTAATTAAGGAATCATCATGGAAGATAAAGAAAATGGAAGCCTGTATCATATTGCAATTGCAGTAAAAAACCTTAAAAATGCAGAAAAACTTTACGAAGATGTAATCGGATTAAAAATAACCCACAGGGAAGAAATACCTGAACAGGGTGTAAGGGCCACCATGCTACAGCCAGCCGGGAAAACCGGTACGGCAATTGAGCTTCTTGAAGCTATTGATGATAATTCCCCGATTGCAAAATTTATAGAAAAAAAAGGTGAAGGTATACACCATATCTGTTTCTATGTTGATGATATTGAAAAATCATTAGAGGAATTAAAAAACAAGGGCATAAGACTTATAGACGAAAAACCGAGGACAGGGGCCTACAATTCAAAAGTTGCATTTATACACCCAAAAGCAATGAATGGTGTACTCGTAGAACTTGCCGAACTTGGTAAAAAATCAGACTAGTTGTTCTTTTCTTTTTTTGAGTTGTTGGGGGCAGAGAAATCATCATACTCGCCTTCAGACACTTTACCTGTATCTTCCTTTGGCGGAGTAATATCGATCTCATCATCTTTCATTGACTTCCTGAAACCCTTTATACTTTTTCCAAGTGCTGACCCAAGATCACCAAGCCTGCTGGGCCCGAATATCAGTAAAAGAATAATCAGGATAATAATTAATTCTGTTGCTCCGAATGATCCAAACATAGAATATTAGAGTAACGATAGGGTATTGGATTGTCAATTCTAATAGAACTTTTTAAGCCTAATGCGGTAGGTTCTTGATCTGGCTCAGCTCCAGTTCTTTCAAATATAGTTTACTGAGTTCAAAGTTTCTACCTAAGAAATGCAGGCCCATAAACGACCCGGTATGGTCATTAGTTTTTGTCACCCACTTGACCTCTGCATTTAGATTAAATACCTCTGTCTCTGTGTAAATCCTAATCTTTAGTGTGGTTTTGGGTAAAAAGGCCTTGAATGAATGTATGAGTATCCCTTTCTGGGATATGTTATATGAACTTCCCGGAAAAACGGCTTCACCTATCCCAAACTTAACTTTTTTTAGAAACTTTACCCTCTTGGTATACCTTCTGTTAAGTTTAAAATCCCCCGATTCTCTTTTTACTGAAAACTCTCTCATAAACCACCAACCTACTATATAAAGTTAATGGATTATTTTTTGTTCGCAAGTGTAAATTATTAAAATCATTAAATTAATCTAATGTTTTCACTCATTTTCAGTCAGGAAACGTTCCGCATCAATTGCTGCCATACATCCCGTACCCGCGGCAGTTATTGCCTGCCTGTACTGATGGTCCTGTACATCGCCGGCCGCAAAAACGCCGGGGACATTTGTTTGCGTAGATCCGTTCATTGTTACAAGGTATCCGTTTTCGTCCATATCAAGCTGGCCTTCGAATAAACTTGTATTTGGGGTATGGCCTATTGCAACAAAAAACCCTTCACAGCTGATCTCGGAAACATCCCCTGTTTTTACGTTCTTTACCCTTACCCCGCTGACACCTGTTTCCTTTGTACCAAATACCTCTTCAACTTCGGTGTCCCAGACAAAATTTATCTTTTCGTTTGCAAAAGCCCTGTCCTGCATTATTTTAGATGCCCTAAGCTCGTCACGCCTGTGTACAAGCGTAACCTTACTTCCAAATTTCGTCAGGAACAGAGCTTCTTCAACTGCCGTATCCCCTCCGCCTATCACTACTATTTCCTTGTCCTTATAAAAGAACCCGTCACATGTTGCACATGTGGATACGCCGTAACCCAGCAGATCCCTTTCAGATTCAAGTCCAAGCATTTTAGCCGATGCCCCGGAAGAAATTATAAAGGTATCTGCAAGTATCTCCTTTTCATTTGAAGTAATAACAAATGGCCTTTTTGAAAAATCTACTTTGATTATCTCACCGAAAAGGCAGTGCGCTCCAAATCTTTCGGCCTGCTGCTTCATTGAATCCATTAGCTCAGGACCAAGTACGCCGTTTGGAAAACCGGGAAAATTTTCAACATCCGTGGTAAGTGTAAGCTGGCCTCCTGCTTCGAGTCCTTCAAATACAACAGGTCCAAGATCTGCCCTTGCGGTGTAAAGTGCAGCAGTAAGGCCTGCGGGCCCGGATCCCATAATTACAACTTTGTATCTGTCTTTTAATTCTGCGTTTTTTGACATTTTTTACCTCAATCTAATTTGAAATTTATCTGGAATGAAACTATTTTATTTCTGATTTAACATATTTAATACATTAAATGATATTATAATCAAAAAGATTCATTAATTTTTATAATAAATTATAAGATGAAAAAATCCAATTTAGCAAAACTTCACAAAGAGCTGGGAGGAGTATTCCTCGAAAACAACCAGTCACAAACTCCTGATTACTATGGTCAGCCGGAAAGTGAAATTGCTCACGTAAGAAATAGTTCCGGCATTGTAGACCTGTCAGGAAGAGGCATGTTAATTATTTCGGGGAAGGATCATCTAAAGCTCCTTCAGGGAATGCTTACAAATGATATGGTCAAACTGGAAGTCGGCAGTGGAAATCACGTTGTTGCACTTACAGTAAAAGGGCGGATGCTTGCAGATATCAGGGCATTTAAATTCCAGGACTTTATGCTTTTCGATATGGAATCAGGGCTGCAAACGGTACTTGCCGAGCACCTGAACAAGTTTAAGCTTTCCTACAAGGCAGATATTAAAGATACTACCGAAGACTATATTCACTTTCATATATGCGGCCCTAAATCAGCCGAATTGATTGAATCGTTATTTAATATTGCGGCTGCAGAACTTGGAGAATACGGTTCCAAGACAGTTAATTATAAGAACGCAGAACTGTATTTGATTAAAATAAACCGCACAGCTGAGATGGGGTTTGATCTTATTACCGGGTCAGAACCCGGGAATGGTCTTTTCCGGGAACTGCTTGTAAAGGGTGAGGCCGCCGGGCTTAAACCATTTGGCAGTGCTGCACTAAACACTATGAGAATCGAGGCTGGGATACCTGCATATGGAATTGATATGGATGAAAATACAATCCCTATAGAGGCTGGTCTCTGGGACGCCCTTGATTTTGATAAAGGCTGCTATATTGGGCAGGAAGTTATAGCCAGAATAAAATGGAGAGGCAGGGTAAACTGGCACCTGGTAGGTTTCAAAACAGATGAAAAAGCAGAAATTACAGTTGGCAACAAAATATTTAATGAGAAAAAAGAGATAGGCAGAATTACTTCAACGACTTTCTCCAAAACTCTGGGTAAAACAATAGCACTTGGTTATATAAGACGTGAATTCAAGGAAGGGGGAATGAAGGTTTTAATTAATTCTGGTGAAAACTCCTATTTGAATGCAATTGTTTGCGAATTACCATTCATAAACAACTTTAACTAGCCGATTTTTTCACTATATTTCAAATAGCCTTGATTTTATAGCCTCATACTAATATTATTTTTAAGTTAATAATTTGCCGTGGGTGGTTTATAATTACTTTGATTTTATAAGGATAGATATAAAAATTGATAATTAACTCTATATTAGGACTATTTTCAAATGATCTTGCAGTAGATCTTGGTACTGCAAACACACTTGTTTACGTAAAGAGCAAGGGCATTGTAGCAAATGAACCTTCTGTCGTAGCAGTGCAGGAAGACTCCAGGGGTCAGAAAAAAATACTTGCTGTCGGTAAAGAAGCATATGAAATGGTAGGCAGGACACCAGGATCCATTAAGGCTATCAGGCCTCTTCGCGACGGTGTAATTGCGGATTTTGATGTTGCACAGAAAATGCTCGAATATTTTATTAGGAAAACCCATAATAACAGGAAGAGCCTTGTAAGGCCAAGAATTATTGTATCGGTGCCAATCGGAATAACCGAGGTTGAAAAAAGGGCTGTAAAAGAATCAGCCGAAGCGGCGGGGGCAAGGGAAGTGTTCCTTATAGAAGAAACTATGTCCGCTGCACTGGGGGCCGGGATGCCGGTAACTGAGCCGGCCGGGAATATGGTTGTTGATATCGGGGGCGGCACTACCGGAGTAGCCGTAATTTCACTTGCTGGAATAGTAGTAAGTAAATCGGTAAAAGTAGGCGGCGACAAACTCGATGAATCCATACTCCAGTATGTAAAGAGAAACTACAATATGCTGATTGGTGAGAGGACAGCAGAACAGGTAAAGAAGAAACTTGGCAATGCAATTGCCAATAAAGATGTTGCAGTAATGCAGGTAAAAGGAAGAGACCTCAGGTCCGGTATTCCTATGACAATTGAGATCACATCCGAAGAAGTAAAAGATGCAATGTCAGAACCCATAAGTGTAATTATTGAAGCAATTAAACAGACCCTCGAAAGAACCCCGCCTGAACTTTCAGCCGATATAGTTGATACGGGAATAATGCTGGCCGGGGGCGGAGCTCTGCTGGGTGGTCTTGACAACCTGATCAAGGAAGAAACCGGTCTTCCTGTAAAAATTGCCGATGATCCTCTAACATGTGTTGTACTTGGATCGGGTGCTGCATTAAACCAGATAGACATTTTAAAGGAAATTAGTGTTAGTTAAAATTATCTACAACGACAGAGAAAGATGGGGTTTATAAAAAAACATCCCATAATATTATCTATAATCCTTTTGTTTTTTGCCATTCAACTTTTTCCCTTCATATACGAATCAGAAAGAGAAGCGGATCCTGTATCAAAAATGGTCATGCGTATTAATTACTATCCTTATCTTGCCATTAATGGATTAAAATCCGGTTTCAACAATACGTGGAAAGACTATAAATCTCTTACTTCCCTCAAAGAAGAAAATAAAAAACTAAAAAATGAAAACAGTATTCTAAAGAGAAATGACTTTGAGTTTCGTGAACTAAAACTTCAGAACGAAAGGTTTAGGAAACTGTTAAATTTTGCAGAGGAAGGACCATACAACACAATATCAGCAAATATAATTGCGGGCAGCCCTTCATTACTACGCACGGAATTCCTTGTAATAGACAAAGGAAGAAGTGACGGTATAAAAGAAGGAATGCCGGTTACTACTCAGGACGGAATTGTTGGACGTGTTTATATAGCTGATGCCAGCAGTGCGCAGATCATGCTAATAACTGATCCCATAAGTGCCGTGGACGCAGTCGTTCAGCGCACAAGGGCAAGGGGAATTATTAAGGGTAATATCAATGACTGTATTATGGAATATCTGGAAAATAATTTTGAAATAGAAAATGGAGATACAATTATTTCTTCCGGCAAAGACGGTTTTTACCCCAAGGGGATTAAAATCGGGACGGTAAAAGAGGTAAAATCTTCAGGAGGTATGTTTAAGGCAGTTGTAATTCCGGAAGTTTCAATTAATTCACTTGAAGAAGTAGTAGTTATTACAAAGCTAAAAAATAAAATATATTAATGAACAAAACTTTTACTTTCATTGTCCTAATATTTGTATCCATATTTATAAACATACTGCAGTCAACAATATTTTCCCCTTCAGCCGGAAGGTATTTCTTTCCCGACCTTAACCTTATACTTATAATTTTTATTGCAATTTCCAAGGATATTCGGTTTGGACTTGCCCTCGTACTACTTAATGGCTTCCTGCTGGATGTTATGTCAGGTTATATGCTCGGAATTAACACATTCTCCCGTCTAAGCCTCTATATAATTTTAAGACGCAGTTCAAACCATTTTGATTATGAAAGTTATACACCCGTATTTATATCACTATTGCTCGGGACATTATACGTCTGGGTTTTTATCTGGTTTATCCTTATACTAAAATCAGTAAGTGACCTAAAAATAATTAAAAATGTTATTATTTATCAGGCTATAATAAATTCTGCAGTAGGAATATTCATATTTCATATAAAAAATAAAATTTATGCCACAGTACAAAAATAAACTATTTATCTGTTCCTTAATAATCGGAAGTTTGTTCCTGCTTCTTGTGCTCAGGCTGTTTTATTTACAAATTTTAAAGGGTGACGAGTTTGAACTCTTCTCGATTGAAAACCGGATCAGGCTTATAAATTCTCCCGCGCCCAGGGGGAAAATTCTCGACAGGAATAATAAAAAGATTGTAGTAAACAGACCTTCTTTTGATCTAAAGGTTTTTCCCAATGAACTCAAAAACATAGATAAGGTATCGAATATTCTTGCCGGAATTATCGATATGGACAAAGCAGAAATCGAACAGTCGGTAGCAAGAGCCAAAAAGAAAAGTGCTTACCTGCCTTTCATATTAATTAAAGATATAGACAGGGACACACTTGCTGTAATCGAGTCCAACAAACCGGACCTTAACGGTATAACAATAGAGGTAAACTATCTTAGGGATTATCCGGAGGGAAAACTGGGATCACTGTTTGTTGGCTACCTTGGAAAACCAAATAAAAAGGATTTAAAGAAATTCCCGTTAACAAACCTGGATATTAATGTAGGAAAAACAGGAATTGAAGAAACTTACGAAAATAACCTTAGGGGATCAAACGGCATCAACTACACGGTCATAGATGCGCTTGGCCGCCAGGTAAAATCCAAGCTTTTTCAAAAAGATATTGAAGACAAGGAAACATTGCCCGGAAATGATATTCACCTGACCATTGATATAGAATTACAAAAAAAGGCCGAACAGCTTCTGAATAAAAAAGCAGGGTCTATAACAGTTGTAAATGTAAATTCGGGAGAGGTACTTGCTATGGCAAGCAGTCCTTCGTTTGACCCTGTACTGTTCGTAAACGGGATAGAACAGTCGGACTGGAACGATCTTACTTCAAACACATTACACCCAATGCTTAACCGTTCTATACGCGGGACATATGCACCCGGATCGACTTTTAAAATTGTAACAGCGCTCGGAGCATTAAAGGAAGATTTAATTGACGGGGAAACTACGGTTTTTTGCCCGGGCCATTATAAAGTCGGAAAGAAAAAATTTAAATGCTGGAAACACTCCGGACATGGATGGATGAACCTGAATAGTGCCATGGCCCAGTCCTGTGATGTGTTTTTTTACAATACGGCTGAAAAACTGGGTATCGACAGGATTTCAAAATATGCAAAAGTCTTTGGTTTTGGTTCTGAGACCGGGATTGAACTAAGCGAAAAAGACGGGCTTGTGCCAAACAAGTCCTGGAAATACAAACAGTTTAAGGAACCGTGGTATAAGGGAGAAACTGTAGTTACATCCATCGGCCAGGGCTACCTCAACGTAACACCCCTCCAGATAACTATGATGACGGCTGCAGTTGCAAATGGGGGATCAGTGTTAAAGCCCATTCTGATTAAAAGAATCGCTGACCTGGGTGGGAATAACACGATGGTAAGCAGTTCCGAGGTAATGAGTATTCTGCCATTTGATGAAACGCAGATCAAAATGATACATGACTCGCTTGTTAGTGCTGTAAATGAGAAATCCGGAACCGGGAAAAGGGCAAAAGTAAAACACGGGACCGTTGCAGGAAAAACGGGCACAGCGCAGGTAATCTCCTCAAAAACAAAATCCAAGAAAAACATTTACAAGGACCATGCATGGTTTACAGCTTATTACCCGGCTGAAAACCCAGAAATTGCAATTACGGTATTAGTAGAAAACGGTGGGAGCGGCGGGGGTGTTGCTGCCCCCCTGGCAAAAGAAATTTTTGATCTCTATTTTGAACTGAAGAGTGGTGTAATTCTAAATGATAATGTTTGACAGAAGGTTAATCAAAAATTTTGGCTGGTTAATTCTTTTCCTTTCTCTTTTATTTTCCGCATTCGGTCTCATAAATCTGTACAGCGCCTCTTACCATACGGGTCTCGGGTCATTTAAAAAACAGTTAATCTGGGTGGCCATCGGGTTTATTACGATGCTTATTATCACCTTTATGAACTCAAACGTTTTAAAAAGATATACAATGCATATTTTTGTAATCTCTTTGCTGATACTAATATTTGTTTTTATATTCGGCAGGGAAGTTTCCGGGTCTCGGAGTTGGATTGCTTTCGGGCCTATCTCAATACAGCCGTCAGAATTTGTAAAAATTTCCCTTATTTTAATCATTGCAAGGTTTTACAGCAATGACTTTGAAGACGGCCCTTTTAGTCTTAAAGACCTATTAAAACCGATTTTTTTCACAATCATGATTTTTTGCCTCATTCTGCTTCAGCCCGATCTTGGAACTGCGTTAATTATAATTCTCCTCTCAGGGACGATGCTTTTATTTATGGGTATAAAAAGGAAATCACTACTTATAATATTCAGCATACTCATTCTTGTTTCTATTCCTGCATGGAGCTTTTTTTTAAAGGATTATCAAAAAGAAAGGATCCTTACTTTTGCAGACCCCTCTGTTGACCCTCTTGGTATGGGTTACAACTCTATACAGTCTCAGATTGCCGTAGGCTCGGGAAAATTAATCGGAAAAGGTTATCTATCGGGTACTCAGTCTCAGCTAAGGTTCATACCGGCACAGCAGACTGATTTTGCCTTTTCAGTACTCGCTGAAGAATGGGGATTTCTCGGCTCTGCAATAATGTTGTTAGTCTATTTCCTTCTTATTCTTACAATTCTCGATACCGCAAGTTCCTCTAAAGATAAGTTCTCAATGCTTGTTGCTCTTGGGATAGCTGCGCTCTTTTTCTGGCACACCCTAATAAACGTCGGCATGGTGCTCGGCCTTCTTCCCGTAATTGGTGTACCGCTTTACCTTTTTAGTTACGGTGGGTCTTCTGTTCTGACCGCTTTTATAGCGATAGGGATAGTGCTTGGTATTAAGATGAGGCAGACACAGGTACCAAAGGAAGATATTTCCCTGGAAAAGCATAATTAAAGTTCAGAAGCGGAAGAAATTCCAAACATACCCTTTGCTTTAAGAACTGCATCCACAATACTGTTTGAGATTATGTCGGAAGCAGCGACCCCTATAGAATTGGCATCTCCGTCTTCATTGCCTATTGAGATTGTAAATACGATATCTCCGTCAGATATTGTATTTACAGGACTTATTACCCTGCTAATCCCCGTATGTGCAATTTTGGATATTCGTATAAGCTCGTGTTTATTTAGTTTTGCATTTGTAGCAACAACGCAAAGCGTAGTACTTGAGTAAGGTTCATACGGTTTTATATACCCTTTTTTTATATAATCCGTTGTATTTAAGAATCCTGATTTATCTTTATTTCTGGCACCTGCTAAAATTTCATTTTTCTCAAGTGAATAAATGTCGCCAAATGCATTCACAACTACCAGCACCCCAACCATAATGCCGTTTGGAAAACGAAAGCTGGCAGTCGCAATGCCGCCTTTTGTTGCGTTATCAACCCCGTTTATCTTTCCGACCGTGGCACCGGTCCCAACCCCTATGCACCCTTCTTCAATGCTTTTATTCGAAGCATTCAGGCAGGCATCATATCCCATATCCTTATCGGGGCGTATTTTCCCATTACCGATACCGAGGTCATAAATCACTGCCGAAGGAACAGAAGGTATTACCATCCCACCCTTTGTTTCAAGACCTATGGATCTTTCCTCGAGGTACTGCAGTACTCCATCTGTTGCACTAAGTCCGAAAGTGCTTCCACCTGTAAGCAGTATTGCATTCACCCTGCCGTATGTACCGTGCGGCAAAAGAGAGTCAATCTGACGGGTACTTGTTCCTCCGCCGTTTAACTCAACAGCACCAAACACAGGCCTGTCAAAAAGTACAACGGTACAGCCCGTACCCGCACTAAAATCGGAACTGTGCCCCACATTTATTCCTTCAATATCTGTTATACAGTTCATCATAATAAAACACGGAAAATTGAATCAAAATATCAATAATATTGAATGTTTTACACTACTTGACAGCATTATCCAATCAGATACAATCTAACCTGCTTTTGTCAGGTGACAATTGCAGACAACAAATACCATAAATATTTTCAACAATTACAATTAGTTAGCAACAGATTAAAGAAAGAAGTTCAACTTGTTTGCTACATTATTCAAAGGTACGATGATTAATAATTATTCGTTAATATCTGCTAGGAATTTTATATTAATACTGATAATTATCTTTTCAAATTATCATGCCCCTGTATATGCAATATCAAACACGGCTGACCTAAATGATATTGGAATCGATGAGAAACTCGGTGATACAATTGACCTTGATGTCGATTTTGTGAACCAGGATGGAGAAAAAGTAAATCTCAGCAGTTTTTTTAATGAGAAACCTGTTGTAATCAACATGTTATATCTCACCTGCCCCAGGATCTGCACCTTTGCACTTGAAGGCTCACTTGAGGTAATAAACGAAACTACCAAATTAAATGTTGGAACCGATTACGAATTCCTTTCAATTAGTTTCAACTCCGAAGAGACACATATAAACTCAGCAGAAAAATCAAAAAAGTATATAAACGGTCTAAAAAACAGTAGTGATATCTCTGGTAATGGATGGACTTTTTTAACATCTGATTCTGAAAATATAAATAAGCTTACCCAGTCCATCGGATACAACTTTAAGAAAGACGGGGATGAATATGCACACCCCTCAGCCCTTGTTGTACTTACCCCCGAAGGCAAGGTTTCCCGCTATCTTTACGGGCTTCAACACAACCCCAAAGATTTTAAACTGGCATTAATAGAGTCTTCCGATGGGAAGATTGGTGAATCAAGTCTTGCAAATAAAGTACTCCTGTTTTGCTATCAATTTGACCCAATTGGTAAAAGATATGCGCTTAAAGCCCTAAATATTGTAAAAGCTGGAGGAGTAGTTACTCTGTTAGCTTTATCCGGATTTCTAGCCATATTTTGGGTACGAGAAAAGGGTCATATTAACAAACGTGGTGGAGGTTTTAAAAATTAAAAATGTTAAGCTGGCTTCCTGAAAATGCATCTAATTTAGCGAGTGGAGTAGACAACGTACTTCTCTTTGTGACAGTACTATCAGTATTTTTCTTCCTGCTTATTTCCGCTTTCCTTATTGGTTTTGCAATTAAATACAGAAGAAAAACCGACCATGATGAAACACCATACATCACTGGCAACGAACTTATTGAAGTTATCTGGACTGTAATTCCATCCATACTATTAATGATTATTTTTGCATGGGGTTATATTGAATACAGGGAAATGAGATACCCCCCTGATAACGCTGTCGAGGTAAATGTAGTTGCAAGACAGTGGTTATGGCAATTTGACTATTACAACGGCAAAAAAACCATAAACGAACTATACGTGCAGCAGGGAAGGCCCGTTAGAATGGTTATGAGGTCCGAAGATGTACTGCACAGCTTTTTTGTACCCGCTTTCAGGGTAAAGCAGGACATACTCCCCGGCAACTACACGCAACTTTGGTTTACTCCCACAAAACCAGGTACTTTTGAACTTTTCTGTGCGGAGTACTGCGGGACAGGACATTCACAGATGCTTGCAAAGGTACATGTCCTTGGCCCCGAGGCTTATGCTATCTGGGAAAAAGGAATTGGCATTGACAAAAGTACAGCCGTTGCTTCAAGCCTGCCTCCTGCTGAACAGGGTGAAAAGCTGTATAAGCAAAGGGGTTGTAACGCCTGTCACAGCATAGACGGGACTGCTTTAGTAGGTCCAAGTTTTAAAGGGATTTTCGGGCAAAATGAAAAAATGACAAACGGTAAAACAATTACTGTTGATGAAAACTATTTAAGAGAATCAATACTTCAGCCACAGGCAAACATAGTAGAAGGCTATCAGCCCGTAATGCCTGCTTTTGAAGGTATCTTAAGTGATGAAGAAGTAACAGCATTAATCGAATACATTAAAACTCTTAAATAATTGAAAGGAGAAACATAGTATGGCTAACGGTACCGCCAACAATACAATGACCGAACCTTCATTTTATGAACCGAAGGGCTTTATGTCCTGGTTATTGACTACTGATCATAAACGAATAGGTATTTTGTACCTAATTACAATATCATTTTTCTTCATGGTAGGTGGTGTTTTTGCCCTGCTTATGAGATACGAACTGCTTACACCTGAAGCTGATTTTGTAAGCCCCCATACTTATAATGTATTTTTTACTATGCATGGCTCCTTAATGGTATTTTTCTTTATCGTACCCGGGGTAGCCGCTAGTCTAGGGAATTTTCTTATCCCGCTTATGATAGGTGCACGGGACGTAGCATTTCCAAAGCTAAACCTTGGAAGCTACTGGGTTTACCTTGCCGGTACTGCAATCCTGTTTGGAGCGCTTCTACAACCTGCTGATACTGGATGGACCTATTACACACCTTACAGTGTGCAGTCCCAGACGGACGTGGTGCTTATTACGCTCGGGGTGTTTGTCCTCGGGTTTTCCTCGATCCTCACGGGTATGAACTTTATTGTAACAATTCACAAATTAAGATGTCCGGGCATGACCTGGAGCAGGCTGCCGCTTTTCATATGGGCATCATACGCAACAGCAATACTACAGTTACTTGCAACACCGGTTGTAGGTATAACACTGCTTTTACTCATAGCAGAAAGGACTCTTGGAATCGGCTTCTTTGATCCTGCAAAAGGAGGGGACCCGATACTTTTCCAGAACTTTTTCTGGTTTTATTCCCACCCGGCCGTATATATCATGGTAATTCCAGCATTCGGGATTATTTCCGAGATCATTCCGGTCTTTGCCAAGAAACCGATATTCGGATACAAGGCTATTGCTTATTCGAGTTTTGCGATCGCAATTATCAGTTTCTTTGTTTGGCTTCACCATATGTTTGTAAGTGGTATTTCAGAAACTGCTGCTGCAATCTTCTCATTTCTCACAATGCTTGTGGCGATACCTACAGCAATAAAAGTTTTTAACTGGACAGCAACCCTGTACAGGGGATCTATTTCGCTGGCATCGCCGATGCTGTATGCACTTTCCTTTTTGGTATTATTTACAATTGGCGGCCTGACAGGAGTTTACCTCGGTGCACTCGCAGTCGATGTACATCTTCATGACACATATTTTATTGTTGCACATATGCACTACGTAATGATCGGCGGAACAGTATTCGGCTTTTTTGGAGCAATACATTTCTGGTACACAAAGTGGTTCGGCAGAGTGTTTAACGAACTTGTAGCAAAAGTAGCATGGTTTTTATTCTTCGTGGGATTCAACGTAACTTTCTTTCCTCAGTTTTTTATGGGAGTACAGGGAATGCCAAGAAGGTATGCAACCTACCCTGCTGAGTTTCAGACTTATCATGAAATTTCCACATACGGGTCCTGGATACTCGCGGTTGGCGTGGTATTAATGACAATAAATCTTATAGCAGGCCTGTTTAACAAGGAAAAACCTGATCCTAATCCTTATGGTTCACTTTCCCTCGAATGGACAGTACCTTCACCACCGCCGCATGAAAATTTTAAAGATATTCCAACTGTTACAGACTGGACTTATGGATATGGCAAGAAACAGTAATCGGAGGCAATGTTAAAATGGAACAAGCTGGACATCATGCAGAACATGAACTAGACCCGGCAATTGAGTATTCATCATCGAAGCTGGGTATGTGGTTATTTCTGGGTACCGAGATTTTGCTCTTCGGTGGCCTGTTTGCCGCTTATACAATATTCAGGGCTAAATTCCCCGACATGTTCAGTGAACAGCACAAAGAACTAAATCTTATGCTCGGTGCTGCAAACACCGTAATTCTTATATTTAGTAGTTTAACAATGGCTATCGCAGTATGGGCTGCAAAGAAAGGTGATAATAAAAAAGTAGTTATCTTTATGATTATTACAATTGTTTGCGGACTTGCTTTTGGTGTAAACAAATATTTTGAATACGCCGCTAAGCTTGATCACCATATTTACCCGAGTACAAGTATCTTCTTTGGGCTTTACTACCTGATGACAGGCCTTCATATGATCCACGTTTTTATTGGACTTTCTGTGCTTGGTGTAATAACTTATCTTGCACATATAGGTAAATTTACAAAAGAATATAATACACCGGTTGAAGTCGGCGGACTTTACTGGCATTTGGTTGATTTAATATGGATATATTTATTTCCTTTACTTTATTTAGTGGGTTAGCGAGGGTTAATTATGAGCACACACACACAAACACATGGACATGAAGAACATCATGAAATAGGCCCTAAGGTTTTAATAGCGGTCTGGCTGACACTTACAGTACTGACAATTGTCACGGTTTATGTTGCAACCGTGGATTTCGGAAGGTCACTTAATATTATAGTTGCAATGGTTATTGCTTCAATTAAGGCCTCTATAGTTGCTTACTATTTTATGCATTTAAAATTTGAAGATAAACTAACATGGATATATGCACTTTATCCTATGTTTTTACTATTCCTTTTAATAGCTACAACTATTATGGAAACCTTCACGAGGAACCCGGCACTCTACTAACATGCTTGCAAAAGCTACCCTGGTAGCACTATTCATCCTTCTCGTCTGGGGTAACATGGTTGCGGGACTTAAAGCAGGACTTGCCTGCCCCGACTGGCCGCTTTGTCATGGCCAGGCAATACCTCCCCTAAGGCTTGATATATATATCGAATTTATTCACCGTGTACTCGGTGCAATCACCTCAATACTGATAATTACGCTTTGTTATAAAAGAATGAAAAAGTACAGCGGCGCATTCAAGGCTATTCCGATAGTTACTGTACTTTTGCTTGTGATTCAGATATTTCTTGGCGGAATAGTTGTTTTATTAAAACTTCCTGTAGACCTAACAACAATCCATTTTGCCAATGCAATGATAATATTCATACTGGTTTTATACACGGCTTATTTTGACGGCGAAAAGATGGTTCCAAAAATGTCCTTCTCAGGAAAGGCTGGTCTTTTCTTTTTACTTTCAGTATTAATTTTTATCCAGGCAGTTCTTGGAGCATATGTAAGACACTCGGGATCGGGGCTTGCATGCCCGGATTTTCCAACATGTCTTGGCTTCTGGATACCACCATCACTTGCCGGAATAGTCCTTAACCATTACGCACACAGACTGCTTGCCTATTTTATATTTATTGTATTTATAACACTTTTTATAGTTTCCAATTATAAAGAAAACCTCAAAGATGCTAACAGCTATCTTCTCACTGCATGCCTGTTAATAGTTTTTCAGGTTATGCTCGGCGTGCTCGTTGTTATGACCCAGCTTACTTTTTATGTCACCGCGATTCATCTGTCTGTCGGGCTTGCTATACTTTCAGTTACCCTGCTATTATGGTTTAAATATATAAATAAAAATTCTTTATCAACCTGATTTTATATGAGCACAAAACCAACAGCCGGCAAAATTGTAGTTTCAGCCATACTCTTGTCTAAACCAGGCATTATCCTTAGCGTTGCGTTTACCGGATATGCAGGGATGGTTTTGGGTAAGGGAGGCCTGCCGGGTTTGTCGGCAACCTTTTTTGGTATTCTTACTCTGCTTATGAGTGCAGCAGGTTCTGCAATCCTCAATAACGTACTTGATAAAAAAATCGACAAACAGATGAAAAGGCTCACTAAAAGGGTTAAAGCACTGGAAACCCTTGGAGATAGAAACGCAACTGCATTATCAGTAGCAATGATTGTCATCGCTGTAATTCTATCAGCGATATTTCTTAACCTTGTTAATACAGCACTAATACTTGCAGCGTTCTTTAGCTATACAATTCTTTATACACTCTTTTTAAAAAGGAACTCCCCATTCGGGACTATACTTGGTGGTATTCCCGGGGCATTGCCCGTCCTTATTGGATACAGTGCAGTACAGCCTCACATTGGGCTTGATGGGCTTATTCTTTTTACATTTATGATGCTTTGGCAGCCCCCTCATTTCTGGGCGCTGGCACAAAAATACAAGGACCAGTACAAGGAAGCAGGTATTCCTGTAATGCCCGTAGCTTTTGGCACAAAGTATACGAACATTTTAATCCTGCTCTACTCTATTTCCCTAATACCACTTACGTTATTACTCTGGATGATAGGAATAACATCAGCCTATTTTGCAATATTTGCTTTAATAGTCGGACTGTATTTTGAGTATACGATTGTAAAAAGTGTGTATGACAATAAGAGCTACGGTATGGCTTTTGCAACCTCAATTATCTATATGCTGGCTATTATGATTGCTCTGGTTGTAGACATATTACTCCACCCTTCCCTTCCCATAGAAAATATATTTACTAATATTTAGATTGAATTAAAAGAGTATCTTCCCCTATCTTCACTAAATAACTTTCACTTTGCCCGCAAGTTCTTTTGCTCTAATAGTAACCTCTTCGACATTTCCGTCTAAATCATCATATGTAACAACCACGCCCATTCTTCTGTATGGCCTGGAACTTGGTTTGCCAAAGATCCTGAAATCTGATTTCGGTGCTGAAGCTACTTTGTCGATACCTTTAAAAGAAGGATTATCTGAATGATCAGAAGCAAGAATTACTGCGCTTGCTCCTATACGATCCTGCGTAATATCGGGAATTGGTAGACTTAAAATTGCCCTAATATGCAGCTCAAATTCATTAAAGTTCTGCGTATTTCCTAAAGTAACCATGCCTGTATCATGCGGGCGGGGTGATAGTTCTGAAAAATAAACACCGTCATCCGTTATGAAGAATTCCACGCCCCAAATCCCTGCTCCACTTAAAGCACTTGTAACCTGGTCCGCCATTTTCTGGGCTGTCTTTAAATCTTCATCCAGCATACTTGCCGGCTGCCAGCTTTCCTGGTAATCACCTCGTTCCTGTCTGTGTCCAATAGGTTTACAATAAAGAGTTGGCCCGTCATTTTGAGTGACTGTCAGCAATGTGATTTCATAATTAAAGTCAATGAATCCTTCAACAATAACCTCGGCAACATCTCCCCTGGAACCTTCCTGGGCATAGTCCCAGGCTTTTTTAATATCATCTTCCGTTTTTATTACACTCTGGCCTTTCCCACTGGAAGACATCAGAGGTTTTACAACGCAGGGAAGTCCAATAGAAACTGCAGCTTCATGAAGTGACTGGGCAGAATCAGCGTAAAGATAAGGAGCAGTTTTGATTCCGAGTTCTTTAGCCGCTAAATCGCGAATAGATTTTCTGTTCATCGTATAATTAGCAGCCCTGGCTGAAGGTACTACTGTATAGCCTTGTTTTTCATAATCATAAAAGCGCTCGGTACGAATAGCTTCAACCTCCGGCACGATGAAGTCGGGTTTGTGCTTTGCGACAATAGTATCTAAAGCATTGCCGTCCAGCATATTAATGACTTCAAAGCCGTCAGCCACCTGCATAGCAGGTGCGCCGGGGTAGCTATCAACAGCAATTATTGTCTGGCCTATTCTTTTTGCAGCTATTACAAATTCTTTTCCGAGTTCACCGGAGCCTAATAAAAGTATCTTTTTTTGCATGGCTTTAATATATATAAATCTTTGCAGTAGGCATAATATATATTTCTAATTTCATGTTCTAAAATATATTTAGGGCTGTTTAGTCAGTATCTCTTTTAATTTTCCAAGAGGTTCTTCAAGTGTCTTTATGGAATCTGCCCAAAAATCCTTAGATGTAATATCCTCGCCAAGAGACTTAGATACCACTTCCTCGCAGTCATAGGAACCGCTTATCTTGAGAAAGTATTCGTATTGCTCAAGAAAATCAGTTCCCTGCTCGGCAAACTTTTTAAATATTGCCCTGCTGAGCAGAAATCCGAATGTGTACGGAAAATTATAAAAAGTAACGCCTGTTATATAAAAGTGGAGTTTAGATGCCCAGAAGTACGGATCTTTTTCATCGAGCGTATCGCCAAACACCTTCTCCTGCGTTTCGACCATAAGCTCCTTTAACCTTGTTGGGTTAAGAATGCCGCTGTCACGCTCTTCGTAAAGGGCTTTTTCAAACTCGTACCTTACCGGGATGTCCATAAGGTAAATCGCGGCGTGGTTAACCTCGGTATCAAGGATAAGTGCCTTTTCATCATCAGAAATATTTTCGTTACCTAGAATACCCTGTGCCAGGATCATCTCCCCAAAGGTTGATGCCGTCTCTGCAAGTGTCATCGGATAGTAATGTCCGAACGGCCTTATATCTTTCATAACATAGCTGTGAAACGCATGGCCTGCTTCATGGGCTAGTGTTAGCACATCCCCAAGGCTATCGTTATATGTCATATATATTCTTGATTCATTTGTCAGCATAGAGCCGGTACAGAAACCGCCGGGGCGTTTGCCTGACCTTGGGCTCCAGTCTATCCAGTTTTTATCATAAACCTCTTTTACAAAACTACCGAGCAAAGGATAAGAACCATTAAAGGAATCGTAAACCATGGACTTGGCTTTTTCCCAGTCTATAACTTCACTGCTCTCAAGTTCTATGGGTGCTCCAAGGTCATACCACGACACTTTGTCTGTACCCATTGTTTCAGCCTTATGCCTTAAAATACTCTTAGGTACTTCTATCTGGTCATATATTGCTCCAAACATTGCATCCAGAGTATCTCTTGATACTGCTGACTGAAACATTGCCACATCAAGAAAGTGGTCTACTCCCCTGTGCTTGTTGAGTGTGAGCCTTGTACCGGAGATTGCGTTTAAGCTTGCCGCGGCAACATCTTCAATACCTTCCCATGCACGGTTGCCTCCATGAAAAGCTTCTTTTCTTATTTCCCTGTCAGGATTTTCCAGTAGTGACCTTCTCTGTGACATCGGAATTTCTTTGGTAGTCCCGTCCGGGTATTTCATTTCAAATGTCAGCTTTCCCGATACGGTGTTATACAGCCTTCCCCATGAGGACAGTCCGTCTACGCCGAGTTCAGTTGCTAGGATCTCTTTTTCATTGGACATGCGTTTTTTGGATTCTTCATAAAGCCTTGTTATGTAGTAGGAAGCCCCGTCCATGCTTTTAATGGTAATTATTTTATTAACCATGTCATCCGACATGTCCTCTAGTGTGCTTAAGACAACTACTTCTATTTTTTGAAACTCTGAACCAATCAGGGAAAAATCTGCTTCTTCTTTCAGGTAGTCCTGGTTATTGGCATCAGCAGATGCAAGGCAGCCTATATATGACCTAATATGTGAATATTTCCTGGACAGGTCCTCAATATCATTAAGTATCTCTTCCCAGGGGCCCGTATCGCCATTACAATCCTTTAATATCAGCGCCTTTTCATAGGTTGTTTCAATCTTCTTTTCTAATTCAGCCCTGAATTCATTCATCTCTTTTCCTTTAAATTCAGGGAAATAATTTGTCAGGTCCCAGTCCATTATTGTTTCAGCCATTTTATTACCTCTCTTTTGTCATCCTGAACTCGCGAAGTCTTGAGCTAGTCGAAAGGTTTCAGGATCTCGTATTTTATTTTTACTATATTAATGAATCAAAATTTGAATTAAGTTTATCTAATACATTCAACTATGAAATCTAAATTCTTAAAAAACTGGTTCAGAAGGGAAACAACCGTAAGAGCAATCAAGGTTGCTCTCGTTGTAGGGCCCATACTTACGATCATTAACCAGCATGACGTGATACTTGAAGGCGAATTCAATTTTAAATTTTTTTATAAGCTCGGCCTGACCTTTATGGTACCTTACTGCGTATCAGCATTTTCATCAGCAAAAGCATACGGATCTATGGAGAATTAAATGTTTAAATTAATTCCAAGAATTCTTTTCATCATACTTTCAGTCTATTTATTAACACTATCAAGTAAATCATCACATGCACAGGGCAAATTAATAACCTTCTCCTCAAAAGACGGCCTGACAATTACAGCAGATACCTATATCTCAAACCCCGACAAAAAAACCCCGTTTATAGTCCTGTTTCACCAGGCAGGCTGGAGCCGTGGTGAATATATCGAGATTGCCCCAAAGTTAAACAAGCTTGGCTTTAACTGTATGGCTGTTGACCAGAGGTCGGGAAATGCGGTTAATGGCGTACAGAATGAAACAACAGCACTTGCCCAAAAAAAGGGAAAACCAATTAACTACACCGACGCAGAACAGGACATAATTGCATCACTTGAATATGCAAGGAAAAACTTCGCTGAAGGCAAACTGATAGCATGGGGTAGTTCTTACTCTGCTGCTCTTGTTTTAAAAGTTGCGGGAGATTACCCGGCACTGGTTGACGGCGTTGTATCGTTCGCACCCGGTGAATACTTTAAAAGACTTGGTAAAAGCCCTACATGGGTACAGGACTCAGCAAAAAATATTACCGTCCCGGTATTTATAACTTCCGCCCAAAGTGAATACAACAACTGGTCAGGTATCTATAGAGTAATAAATACAGATACTAAAACTTACTACCTGCCTGACACCAAAGGCAATCACGGCTCCAGGGCCCTCTGGGCAAAGTTCTTCGACAACCCCGGATACTGGAAAGCTATTACTGAGTTTTTAAATAAAAATAAATAGATCTCTCACAGAAGCCTGCACTGAGTGAAGCCGAAGTGTTCGAGATGACGAAAATTAAGTCATATGGAACTAAATTCAGTACCTCTCAGTCATTTCGACTATCTGGAGAAATCTATATTCATGTCATTCCCGACTTGATCGGGAATCTAGTTTTGTCATTTCGACGTTAGGAGAAATCTATTTTTTAGAAGTTCAAAAAAAGGTGTGCGTCCCCATTATTTTTCCCCATTATTTTCTTATGGACTTACAGAATCCTTTGCAAGTGTAGTAACAAAATAATGTCTCCAATCAAGATCTTCTATATCTTTTTTCTTCATAATTCTTTACTTTTAAACCAACAATAAACTACTTTACATTATATCACTATATACATATATTATTATATTATATTTCAATGTAACATATAGAATATCAGAAACAATTGATCATGAAAAATATCTTATTATTTTTATTAATTATTTGCACTTTTTGTATCTTCTCCGAGAATTCACACTCTAAGACTGATATCTATTCACGAGGACTTGTAATAACTGAACTTAAGCTTCCAAATAAATTTAAAGTAGCTGGTGCTGAATTCAAAACACTCAATAATCCAAAAGGAGAAGGTGTGATTGTATATGATCCACGTACACAATTTAATGGAGTTGAAAGATACTTTATATGGATGGTAATTGATCATAAGATATATCCTCTGAACAGCCCCAGCAAACAAATAACGCCTCACCTACAATGGCCCAGAGAAGCTCCTCAAAATGTTTGGTCAAAAACAAATCTAAGTCCATATTCAACTTCTGAATTAATCAAAATTATTTACAAATAATGAATAAAGTGTTGTATTCACTTTTCTAAAAAATAAATCAATATAAAAAACACTATGATTTATACTTCAATATTCTAACAAACAAGTGCTTGAACAAAAAAAACAATTGAAAATTAAAATTATTAATGTTCTTAAACCAAGTATTAACGATACTCATGTAGAAATGTCTATGCATAATATATTTGCGTGTATATTACCAAAAAAAATAAATCGTATTGAGATTTCAAGTCTAAGGGATCTCTTTCACGAAGCTTTAGGTGAACTTGTGTATGAAGAGAAAGTTAAAATGAAAGAAGCAGATCCAACTCTATATTTTCTAAGATAAATGTATTCATAAAATGGTGACGCACACTTTTCTGGATTCCCAATCTAGTTGGGAATGACAACTACTCAAAACTATATCCAAACTCTTCAATATCTTTTGCATATATCTCTTCAATAATCCTTCTTGACTCATTATCGTAGAATTCGTTGTAGCTTTTTTTACCCAGAATTTTTTCTCGGTGCTCTGTCATCGATAGTTCAAATCCAATCTTTTCTGATATTTCCTTAAGTTCCTCTTCCCTGTCTTCAAAACGAATTACTTTATCCACAATAATTTCATTATTATCAGAAATATATTCATAACACCCATGCCTCAATCTGCGTTTTGCAAAATTATTTTCTTTATAAATTCTTTTTAAATCAATTATATGCTCTTTGAAAGAAAGTGAGGGTTTATCATGCTTATTTATTTTTAATAAATAATTATAAAAAGAAACAGCCCTGTCCCAGGGATTTCTAACAATTGTAAATGTAAACAGATCGTCCCATACCCTCTGCCCCAAAAAATTCACCATATGTTTAGAAGTTAAATGATCGCGAAAAAAACCTTTCGTGTGATTTTTTTCACCTCTTATAAATTCTTTTGCATATGTCCTTCCATATTTACGTGCTAACTGCACTTTAATACTGGTTGATGAAGTTCTTGGAATATCAACAAACCAGAACCCATTTTTCCTGATTTGTGATATTACATACCAGTGTTCAATTCTTTTTATAATTTTTAGTTTCTTCATCTCAAATAAATATTTATATATTTCTACTGTTCAAATTATGACTCGGAAAACATAAGATCTCTCACAGAAGCCTGCACTGAGTGAAGCCGAAGTGTTCGAGATGACAAGTATATCTACCTCGCAATCTTTTCTAAAAGCTTAGCAAGCTCTTTTGGGTGGGAAAGCATTACGTCGTGGTGTGCATCTAATTCATGTACTTCACATTTGAGCTTATTAATAAAACTTTCAGCAAGTTCCTTATTAACTGCAACATCCCGTGTGCACCTGATATAATGCATCGGCTGGGATATTTCACTTAAATTAACATCTGATTCATGAAGGCAGGGAGCAATAGGCTGGGGTGTCATAAGGTCATAGTAATTTCTCCATGCATCCTCATCCAGGTCCATAAAATAACTTTTTACTGCCATTTCGAAATCGGGAAGGTATGTATTATCATCTGATTTTTCGACGCTTTCATAAACAATCTTTGCCCTTTCATCAGGCATCACACCCATTAGGCTCTCGCCCTTATCGAGGATATAAGCCGTTAGAAAAATTATATTTTTAACACCTGACTTTTCATCAAGTGCAATTTTAGGAAGGAGCATTCCAGCGAGGGAATGCCCTACCAGGTTTATATCTTTTAAATCATTCATCTCAATAAAATGGTCAATCCTTTCTATATAATCACCAAAGGTAATACCTTTACGAGGGGTGCGGTCAAGACCTGCACCCGGAAGGTCAAGATCGAGGCAATGATGCCCGTCTCCTTCGAGTATATAGTTTACCTTTGCCCAGCACCATGCACCGTGCATTGCACCGTGAATAAAAAGGAAATTTGCCATTTTATTATCTTATTCGTAAAATTTTACTTCGCCTGTTGATATATCATACATTGCGCCTACTACTTTTAATTCGCCTTTAGCCACAAGGTCATTCATTATTGAACTTCTTTCTGTGACTGCCTGTACATTGAGTTTTACATTTTCTACAGCAACTGCCTGTACAAACTTCTCATTTTCTGCATTTCTTTTTTTGCTCTTAAATCCCTTCACTTCATATACAGCCGGTTTAAGATTGCTTAGTGTTTGTGTGAGATTCCCAAGTTTTACATTACTAATAGCTCCAACTATTGCACCGCAATGATTATGGCCCATAACTACCACAAGATTTGATCCCGTAACAGCAGTTGCAAACTCAAGGCTTCCCATCATATCTGTATTTACAAAGTTGCCGGCGATCCTTCCACAAAAAATATCACCAATACCGAGGTCAAATATATATTCGGGCTGCGTCCTTGAATCGAGACATGTAACAACAGCTGCAAATGGAAACTGTCCCTTCTTGGTCTGCTTTACCTGGCCAAGGAGATCGGTATTAAGACCTTTCCCGTTAACAAATCTTTCGTTTCCGTCCTTTAAAATCTGAAGTGACTGGTCCGGTGTAAGTGCCTGCTGCTTTTCAGGAGTCATAATAAGAGCTGATCCTGCTTTGGCTGTTTTAGTTGCACCATAACCTGTTGCTGCAACTGCTACTCCGGCTGCTGCTGCAGTTTTAATAAAAGTTCTGCGTGAATTCATCTATCAATCTCCTTTGGGAATTTGTTTGAAATTATTGACTGACAGCTTCATTAAGCCCCCAGTCATATGACATATATTTTAATTTATATTTGCCATTGAGTACATAACTTTTTTCATCATCATCTATATATTCTGATATAAAACCAAGCGTACCGTTTTGTTTACCAGACCTTAACATGAATTGAGTAATGTTATAATTTTTGTAAAAATCTTCACCAAACCATTTAAATATTTTTGAGACTTTAACCCAGTTTTTATTTTTATCTATATGTACACCTTTAGATATATTATTAACAAAACTTACAGAGGATTCATTAAGCTGATCATCAAGCCTGTCACCTACATATGCTTCACTCTTAAGATCAGGGCAGCTAATTGATGCACAGTTGATCGCTACATGAATTCTTGGTTCGTTAAATTCTTTTCTCAGTATTCCGTGTTCTATATGATCAAGAGTTACTTTCTTACCTAAGGCTTTAAACTTTAATTTCTTCCATACACCCGGAATCTGGAGAATACTATTTTTTGGTGCATAAAATATTCCTGTTAATGTAAAACTCCTCTGTATTGGGTAGTGGTCTATGATTGCCTTGATTGTAAAAGCGTTGTATGCATTAATCCAGAACGCAAGTTTCTGATTATCCGTCCATTTTTTATAATCATTGGGGTAAATATTATCTAATGATTCCAGGTACTTATTAAATTTATCTAAATTTTTTATAAAACCTTTGTAATTGACTTTTGCATCAATTACATAATCTTTCAGTAAATCATTGAAACTACCATGACTATGATCAAAAGGAGCTGGCTGCTGCATAGAATTTGAATTATTTAAAGTCATAAGAAACAGCAAAGTCAGAATTGGAAATATTATTAATAATTTATACATTAACTTTATGATGAAATAAAAGAAAAGAGGTTTCGTCCTATAATCTTTTATTATCCAATTAGGCTGCAATATTGGCAATAATTCCATTAAGAATATTCTAATACTTCAGAAATCCTGGCCTAAAGCTGATTACATCCATTGATAGCATTAATAATATTGTTAGTACATACAGTGTTCTGAATCTTTTTTGATCGTTATAAGAAATTGCATATCCCAATATGCAAAGCATCGAAAAAAAAGAATTTTCATTTGTATAAATATAAGTAAACCAGATAAAAGATATAAGAAGAATATGAGTAAGCCTTCTATATCTTGGATAAATTAGTAAAAATATGGCAACAATTGCTTCATAAAAAATTGTAATGTAAGAGAGCCTCTTTGTAAAAATAAAAAAATCTTCCCCTGGAGAAATAAAATAATAAATACTTTCCGCATCAAAATTATTATTAAATATTTCCGAGAGAATTAACTGGTTTTCCACTATATAGTTACTAAAATTCGGCCATAATAATATGATGGGGAAAAAACTTCTCAATCCCAATAATAATTCAAAAGACATAAAACTCCCACTGTAAAATTCCTGAGAAGTAATTTTATGAATTGTTGCCATCCCCACAACCAGAACTAAAAGATATTTTGATGAAATCCTTAATGCATCGTGGAAGTCATCTTTTGAAATTAATATTAATGTTACAATCCAGGAAAAATATGTTGCAATAAATAGATGATTTGAAGTATGTAGATAGTTAAAATATAGATTAAAAACAAGAAAGATAGAAGTTAACAACCAAACAATCCATTCTTTTAATAAAATTGGAAAAACAAGTACCACAATTGAAATCGGCAAAATTAGAAACTTAACAAAATACTCAAGCCTGTAAGGATTTAGAGTTGAAACAATTAGAAACACAAAAAACAATAATAAAATAAATTCCTGCTTTTTATATCTATTTATGAGATTTGATATAAACATTTAGTATAGTTTAAATTTTCAGATTTTTTGAATATAGCACTTGGGATTGAATACTATTATCTTTAATATTCATAATTAATTGAATTACATAAACGTTTACATTTATTGGATTATTATTTGATCTCATTTCTGATTCTAAATTATAGTTTATATCCAACAATTCATTGGCAATTTTTCTTATAAATTCATCTGTAAGAGCATACTTTGGGAAACGTCTGATTCTCTCTGAATCTTCAATCAATTTATCCCAATCATCCCTTTTCTTACCTTTCATTTTTTTAATATAAGAAAAGAGCTTATTTTCAGGAGGATATAGTCTCAGGTTTATTTCTCTATCGGGATTTTTGATCGAGATACCTACAATCCTCGAACTGTTGGGATTTGGTTCGGAGTACATTCCAAAACCACCACCCTCCCACCTGGTAAGTGTAAAATTGGAACTTAATACAAACTGAGTTATAGCTATGATTAAAGCAATAAATATAGGAAGGTAATATATTTTTAGTATTTTTAACCTTTTACTCATTATGGAATTTTAGTTAATTCCAGTCACCCATACATGGGTTTTCATGGGGGCATTTGCCAAGTTTTATATGTTCTTCAAACTCGCTTCTGAATTTCCTGACAATAGAATCAACAGGCATTGCACAACCGTCTGCAAGAGCACAAATGGTAGTACCCCTCATCTGTTTGCATGCATCAAGCAAGGTATCAATCTGTTCCATAGTGCCCCTGCCTTCTTCTATACCTCTTAATATTTTTTCAAGCCACCAGGTTCCTTCTCTGCACTGTACACACTGCCCGCAGGATTCATCGCGGTAAAAATGTGCAAGATTTTGGGCAACCCTTACCATGCATACGGTTTCATCCATTACGGTAACACCGGCAGTACCGAGCATTGAACCTACTTTGGCCATAGTGTCAAAATCAAGAGGCAGGTCAAGATCATCAGCTGTTAATAAAGCTGATGAAGAACCTCCCGGGGAAATTGCTTTTATCTTGTTTCCGTTTACTACTCCCCCGCCGTACTCATCAATAAGCTCCCTTATTGTTATTCCAAGTGGAAGTTCATAAAGTCCCGGTTTATTAATACAGCCGCTAAGCCCGTATATCTTTGTACCAGTATTCTTAGGTGTTCCCATTGCCGCAAACCAATCAGGGCCATTATTAATTATGTGCGGTACAAATGCTAAAGTTTCGACATTATTTACGATTGTAGGGCAGCCAAAAAGTCCTACCTGCGCCGGGAATGGCGGTTTTGGCCTTGGCTCGCCGTTTTTACCTTCAATTGATTCAAGCAGTCCTGTCTCTTCACCGCATATATAAGCCCCTGCACCCCTGTAAAGTGATATATCAAGGTCAAATCCGGAATTGAAAATATTATTTCCGAGATACCCTTTTTCATATGCTTCATCTATTGCGCCCTGGATTATCTTTGCACCGTAAGGCATCTCCCCTCGGATATAGATATAACTTTTATGAGAATTGATTGCGTAACACGCTATTGCGATACCTTCAAGCATCTGGTGGGGGTCTTTTTCAAGTATTTCCCTGTCCTTGAAGCTGCCCGGTTCACTTTCATCTGCATTACAGCAAAGATATACCGGCTTATCTGTGTCTTTGGGAATAAAGCTCCATTTCATACCTGTTGGGAAACCTGCTCCACCTCTACCCCGTAAGCCTGATCTTTTAATTGTTTCGGTTATATCATCCGGTTCGGTTGCTAAACTCTTTTTAAGTGCTTCGTAACCTCCCCTTTCAAGATATGAATCAAGTGTGTACGAATTTTCAAATCCAATGTAATTTCTTATAATCCTGACTTCTGGCATTTATAATTCCTTATATTTTTGAATAAAAATCATATCATTTTAAATGGGAAATGGTATTGTTTGCAAGGCCAGTACAAGGTAAATTAATTAATAATTTACAAATACAGTTCTTTTGAATAATCCATTTAATGCTGAATAATATTAACATATAATTTTATTATCAATACAATGCATGATTTCGATACAATAATAATTGGCGGCGGCCCGAGCGGGCTTCAAACAGCTCACTATCTTTCCGCTAACAATCTGAATGTTGCACTCTTCGAAAAAGACCACGCAATAGGGGAAGAAGTAGTATGTTCCGGTGTAATAAGCAAGGAAGCCTTCAATCGTTTTGACCTGCCGACAGACTCAATAAAAGGACGCTTAAAAGATGCAGAGCTCTATTCCCCTTCTAATAACAATATTCAGTATTCCCACCCCGAGGAATCGGTAGTAGTAGTTGACCGTCATTATTTTGACAACTCCCTTGCGGAAAGGGCCAGAAATAGTGGGGCGGAAATATTTCTAAATTCAAAAGTAATTACAATTTCCAATCATAAAGACTACGTTGAGTGTGAAATTAAGACAGGTAATACTTCAAAAACATACAGATCAAAAAATGCAGTAATTGCAACCGGAGTAAGTTTTAATTTACAGGAATCACTTGGAATGGGCCGGCCCAAGAAAATACTCAAGGGTATCCAGGTCGAAATTGATATCGAAGATGTAGAGAGGCTCAAGATGTACTGGGGCAACCAGTACTCAAGTGGATTTTTTGGATGGGTTATACCCCTAAGGGACAGCAGGGCTAAAATTGGGGTTATGACTGAGAAGAACCCGATGGAGGGCCTTGAAAACATCCTCGACCAGCTTGGCCTTAAGAGCAACCTCATTGCTGGTAAATACAAGATTCAAAGAAGGGGCATATCATTTGGCAGAATAAAAAAACCGGTCTCTGACAGAATTCTTGCCGTCGGGGAAGCGGCAGGGCTTGTAAAGACTACTACCGGCGGTGGAATCTACTACGGATTAATAAGTGCCGAAATTGCTTCTGATGTAATTACAAAAGCCTATTTTGACTATGACTTTCAGCCTCACCTGTTAAAAGGATATGACAGGCAACTTAAAAAAGAGTTTTCAAAGGAACTGAAATTCGGTGAATTTTTCCACAGTTTTTATTCAGATTTAACTGACAATGAAATCAACCAGCTTTTTGATGCTGCAAAAAAGGACAATCTTCTTTCCTATATATCCCAAAATGGTAAATTCGACTGGCACAAGGAAGCAGTGGTTAATATATTAAAAAGCCCTAACATGCGAAAAATACTGATTAAAGGCCTTATAAAGCAGGGCACTAAATTTGCCTTCTCATCATAAATAACTAAGACAGGTAATCATCTGCGATAAATTTTGCAAATGCCATGGACGAGCTAAATGCCGGGGAGATAGCATTTAGAATATGAACGGAACTACCCTTCTCAACAATAACAAAGTCCATTTCCATTTCTTTATTTTGCCAGTCTACCAGCTGCGGCCTTATGCCTACTTTTTCAGAATTTAGAACCTGGCCCTTTTGAAGTGACGGGATCATTTTTTTTGCTTCATCAAACAGATATGAACTCATATACTTTTTTACCTCTGACAAAGCATTGTCCCTGAAAGCATTGTTGGAAAAAAACATTACCAGGTCCCTGTATAGAATTGAAAATGATTCAAATGAGTAGCCTGAAAACAAATCATAACTTTCCCTGCCGATTGCAGGTATTGCAGTTGGCCCTATATAGACAGTGCCATCATGCGCCTTTGTAAAATGCACACCTAAAAATGGGGTCCTTTCATCCGGTACAGGATAAACATTACCCTTCACCAATGAAGAATTCCTTTCCCTTATTTTGGAATAAGTCCCCAGGAAAGGAAGGATTTTATAGTTTTCGGCAATCCCGAAGCTGTGTGCAATCTTATCAGAGAAAGCACCTGAAGCATTTATTAATCTTTCGTATTTAAAAGGGCCGGCTGTAGTTGAGACAGTACTGTTTCCCAATGGTTCAATAAAAGCAGTATCAATTAATATATCTACACTGCCGGAATCAATTAATTCCCCGTATATAGAATCTAAAATTTCTTTTGGATTAAAAACAGATGTATCCGGCGAATAGATTGCCTCTTTGTAAGTATAGGCATAGGGCTCAATTTTATTTAATTCATCCGGATTTATAAACCGGGAAGCCACACCGTTTTTAATTGCCTTTTCCTGCAATCTATAAAGTGAGGCAAGTTTATCTTCCCCGGTTGTAACTATAACCTTACCGCATCTATTTATATTTAAATTATTATTTTCGCAGTATTCAGTAAGCATCCTGTTCCCTTCAACACAGTACTTTGCCTTTAGGGAATCAGGGGCATAATAAAGACCTGCATGCAATACACCGCTGTTTTTGCCGCTTGCATGAACACCTAACTTCTTTTCTTTTTCAATAATTACAATATTTTCCTGACCTCTTAAAATGAGCTCCCGCGCTATTGTGAGGCCGGTAATTCCCGCACCTATAATCAGATAATTACATTCCTTCATTTAACATGTCCGGACTGGCAAGATTGACCATCCCCTTATTTTATGATACCCTTACCTCCCTAAATGAAAATGTTTAAGGTTGGGCAGACTGGTGTTTATCCGAATTACGGAGTGGTAGAAGTTCAGGGAATTGAAGATAAAGAAATAGGTGGAAACAAAGAAGCTTTCTATATCTTAAAAGTTATTGAAAACGATGTAACTTTAATGGTTCCTACAGCAAATGCTGCAACGGTTGGATTAAGACACGTAGTGCCAAAAAAAGAAGTACCAAAAGTTTTTAAGATACTTGGCAAGAACAAAAAATCTAATGCTTCCAACGGCAGTTTAAGTTGGAACAAGAGGTACAGGGAGTACGCCGACAAACTTAAAAGTGGTGATATCTTTGAAGTTGCCGAAGTTCTTAAGGATATTCACAAGCTAAGAAAAGATAAGGAATTATCCTTTGGTGAAAAAAGAATTATGGATAATGCCTTTAGTCTTCTTGTAAAAGAGATCTCTATATCCACCAAAAAAAATGAAGAAGTTGTAACAACTGAGATCGAAAACCTTCTAAAATAAACTAAATAAGTGGTTTCCCGTCAATTCCTGGTGGAATTTCAATATCCAGATATTTCAGTATTGTAGGATAAATATCCGAACTCCTTACAAAAGTGCTGTTGGCTTTATTACTCACAACTATAGGTACCATCATATGGTCCTTCACAAGTGAACCGTGAGAACCGCAGTGTTCGGGGCTTTCATGCCTTGCCCTGAGGTCAATACCTGGCTTTGCACTAATAACTAAGTCCCCTGTCCTTCGTGATTCAAAAAGCTGAAGCAGCTGAACTAAGGCATCAGGATAGTTTGTATCGTAACTATGCTTGTATGCAGAATCAGGGGTTAATTTTTTTGGTAATTTTTTATAGCCAAACGGGTCACTGCCAACAACCTGGTACATCACATTTCCGTTAGCATTCCATGCCAAAGCCTCGCCCCTGGCACTCTTTATACCTATTTTAGAATCTGACCTTATCCCGGCTACTATATCAATTTCATTTCTACCAAGCAGTTCGTTAACAACATTTTCAGTTTCATCCATAAAAGCATTTCTTTTCCACCCGTCTTTGCTTTTAATATATATATGTGCCATCGAATTTCCGGATATCATTACAGAAGCATCGGCGTCAATCAAATGGTTAAGAATATTTGTGTGATACAGTGTCTTATAACCCAGTTTTTCCATAAATAACGGAGTATCAAAATGGGAATGTGTTGGTGTAAGCCCGTGGTCGCTTCCTATAGCTATAAGGGTATTATCAAGCCTGTTTTCCTTTTTGAGATAACTGGCAATTTCCCCTACATAGCTATCTATAAACTTGTATGAATTAACGACTTTTTTATGAAATGGGTGTAACTGATGAGAATAAGTATCAATTCCCATAAACACGCAGAATAAGAATTCAGGGTTTTCCTTTAATGAATCAATAAGAAGCCTCCCGCCTGCTTCATCTACCTCGTTACTACTATCTGTAAAATGGCTTTTAATTTTTAAATATGCTTTCTTATATTTGGTCTTGTCCCGGCTGGAACTGAGCCCACGGGTAATTTCGTTGAGGATACTAATGCTCCGGGGCAGAAGTTCAAAAAGAGTTGGAGTACCATTTGTATCAAGGTCACTGTTTATAAGATATGTTTCAGGCCCGATATAACTCCTGATACCTTTTAGTGAGAACCTGGTTTGCTCAAACTGGTATCTGTCAAACCATCTTATACCTGGCAAATTACACCTTCCTGGAAATTTTCCGAGAAGATAAGGAGTGTAAGCCGGGCCTGTAGTAGAAGGGAACACGGTAACCCCGTTGGAATAACTGCCCCTGTCTACAATATATTCAGATATATTAGGTAGCTCGCCTTTATCCAGCAGATATTCAAAGAGGTCTGCCCTTGCACCGTCTGCAAGTATAAAAATACAGCTTTTATCGTTCATAAATTAAAATATTTCCCGTAAATGTCTCTAATTTGGTGAGTTATATCTTTATACCTGTTTTTCAGCTCTTTTCCCGAGCCTGAAGTCTTTGATTCAATTGCGAGCCTGTCAAAATCACTGTCTTTAATATCGCTGATTGATTTATCATTTAGGAGCCGTAAATGGTTCTCCATTCTTTTAAGAAACCTATACCCATAAACAAGACCGGACACTTCTTTAGGCTCAAGAAGGCCTTTTTTTCCAAGTGCTTCAATAGCCAGAAGTGTATTACCATGCCTGACAGACGGGTATTTTTTTCCGTAACGCAGTTGAAGCATCTGGACAATAAACTCAACATCAACAAGCCCGCCCTTACCTGTCTTAATATTTACTTTACTAATACTTTCTTTAGCAAGCTCTTTTTCCATCCTGTTTCTCAGCCTGTTAATTTCAAGGTAAAAGTTTTCATCAAGCGGCCTGTTGTAGACATAATCCGTAACCGTTTTAGAGACTTTATCTGACAACTTTTTATCCCCTGCACAGGGCAATGCCCTGATAAGTGACTGCCTTTCCCAGAGCTGGGCACTTTCATCATGATATTTTTTAAAAGATTCATACGAAGTTACCAGTGTGCCGGATCTTCCCGAAGGCCTAAGGTCAAGGTCCACCTCGTAACAGGCACCTTCAATAGTCGGCACGGAAAGTATTGAGATCAGTCTTTGCCCTACCCTCGAATATGATTCATGGTCATCCCCTTCATAAATAAAGATTATATCCAGGTCAGAATTATAGCTCATTTCCGATGACCCGAATTTTCCCATAGCAAGAATACAAATTTTATTTAACCCTTTTCTTTTCTTTAATTTAAGTTTTGTCTCGCTGATCGCAAGCTCAAGTGCAACAGTAAGTACTGAGCTGGCAATCATTGAAAGGTAGTGTGCAACAAATACTGTATCTACTTCCCTGTTTAGGTCTCTCAGGCACAGTTTAAGTGTCTCAACATGTTTAAAATGCCTTAGGGCATTAAGCTTTCCTTCATAGTCTTCTTCTTCATCAAGAAAGTCTCTCAGAACCTTTGTCATTTCGCCGGTCCCCAAATATTCAGACTGCGCATAACGCTGGGTAAGGACATCAAGGTACTCAGGGTGCCTGATCAGGAAGTTGGAAAGTACGCCGCTTGTTGAAAAAAACATTGAGAGAAGGTTTAGCAGTTCGGGGTTTTCAAGTAAAACAGCATATATGGAGCTTTTCCAGCCTATTGAAGTAATAAATCTTTCTAAATTAAGTAGTGCGACATCCGGGTTGTATGATTTAAGGACTGCTCCAAGAAATGCCGGGATAACCCTTCTGGAAAACATCCTTCCTTTTTGGGTAAGTGCTCCCCGCTTTGAATCAATTAAGGTTGATATTAGGTCAACTGCAAGATTTGGGTTTTCAAATCCCAGGTTTTTAAGTGAATTGACGGCCTCTTCCTCGCTGATATTTCCCTCTGTGAGGAAGTCGGCTAAATGCCAGAATTCGTTGCCATATTCTTCAATTTTTTTAGTGGATTCCAGAAACAGCTTATTGTAGATTGAAGAAACATTGTTGGTTGTCTTAAGATATTCCTTTTGAAACGATTTAACAGTTTTTAGCCCGAGCCTGTTTGAGAGTTTCAGTAGTTCATTTTTATCGGATGGTATTTTCTGGGTCTGCAGTTCATCCACAATCTGAAGATTGTGTTCTACTCTTCTAAGGAATATATAGTCTCTTAAAAGGTTATCCACATTTTCCTGTGAAATTATCTTTCTTTTTTTAAGAGGATCCAGGCAGTCCATTGGATTTAGCCCCTTAAGCTCTTCAAACTGGCCTGCATTAACAAGCTGGTTGGCCTGGACAAAAAATTCAATTTCCCGGATTCCGCCTTTACCAAGTTTTACATCATTTTCTTTTTTAAGCTGGTCCAGTTTTACTTTCATATCCTTGAGATCTTCAATCGATTCAAAATCAAGTGACTTTTTATACACAAACTGGTCTATATCTTTTATAAATCTGTTTCCAAGATTAATATCACCACTTATGGGCCTTGCCTGTATTAATGCGGCCCTTTCCCATGTATCACCCCAGTAAAAATAGTGCTCCACTGCTCCCTCATATGGGACTGCTATTGTACTCTTATTGCCCCCCGGCCTAAGGCCAAGATCAACCCTGTAAAGAAAACCCTGTTCAGTTACGGAACCAATTACTTTGGTTATTTTTTCTGCAAGTTTAAAAAAACATTCTGACTCTTTTTTTTCTTTAAATATATATATAAGGTCAACATCCGAGCTAAGGTTAAGAAGCCTTCCTCCAAGTTTACCCATGGCAAGTATAAAGAAACTGCCGTATTTTTCTGTTTCCAGGCTCTTTTCAAAATAGATGCAGACAGAATTAATTATGGCTTCGGCCAGATCGGAAAGTTCTTCCAGTATAGAAATAAAATCGGTCTTTAAAGCAATATCTTTATAGAGTATCCTGGCAAATTCCCTGTATTTATATATTCGCAGACTACTTCCAAAATCTTCTTCCCCCGTAGAAGCATTCTGAATATCTACAAGTTCTGCATTATAATCCGATAACTCTTTTTTCTTTTTCAGAAAATTACCGGATGTAGCAGCACCAATCAGGCCCGGGTCACTAAGAGCTGCCCTTCCTATAAATTTACTATGGGATGACAGTAGGTATAAAATATCTTTTTCTTTTTTACCTATCCTGCCGTTAATCTCTTTGTATCTCTCAACAGCAAGGTCAGCATTTACTCTATCAGGGTAAACAATTTTTTCTTTTGACAAATTTTCGCCTTTATTTAACTAAAATTATAGGGATCAATATCCAGTTGAATTCTAATATTACTTTTTTGCTTTGCAAATTCCCCGTAAATGCCTTTTGATAGGCCATGGAGCAGTTTAATATTTTCAGATTTTAACAGCATCTGGTACCTGTAACGGTTTTTTATTTTATATATAGGGCATTCTGACGGGCCAAGAAGCTCAATGGAATTTGGGGTTAAACCAGAAATTGCCTTCTTTGTAAATTTTTCACATTTTTTTATAAAACTTTTAATTTCTTTTTCATCTGTACCGCTGAACCTAAAGTTAACAATCCTGGTAAACGGCGGGTATCCAATATACTCCCTAAGCTTTATTTCATTATTCAGGAAAGAAGTACTGTCCTGTTTCACTGCGTATTTAATACTCGGGTGTGAGGGGTTGTAGGTCTGTACTATAACCCTGCCCGGCAAATCACCCCTGCCTGCCCTTCCCGCCACCTGTGTTATCATCTGGAAAGTCCTTTCACCTGACCTAAAGTCAGGTATCCCGAGCAGGTTGTCGGCAGAGACAACACCAACAAGTGTAACTCCCGGGAGATCGTGCCCCTTGGTCACCATTTGGGTGCCTATTAATATATCTACTTTCTTATTTTCGAGTTCTGTATAAAGGCTCATAAGCTTTGCTTTGGTGCCGGTTGTATCCCTGTCCATTCTCTGGATTCTTGCCCGCGGCAACATTTTTTTCAGTTCATGTTCTACAAGCTGAGTCCCTATCCCAATCCCCTTAAGCCTGGATTCGTTATTTTTTTTAATCACATCAAAATTTTCTGATGAGCCGCAGTAATGGCATTTTATTGTATTGTCGTCTTTGTGGTATGTAAAAGGGATACTACAGTTGGGGCATGAAAATATCTCGCCGCTGTCTTCAAAGATTAACAGTGTGGAAAACCCTCTTCTGTTTAAAAAGATTATCGACTGGTTTTTATTTTCATAGTTACTGATTATTTCCCTTTCGAGCTGTTTTGAGAATATTGCCCCTTTACTCTTTTTCATATCAACAATGTGTACTTCCGGCAGCGACTGGTTTGTGACACGAAGTGGGAGGCTAAGGTATGAATACTTGTGTTTCTGGCTGTTTGAATATGATTCCACGGATGGGGTTGCCGAACCAAGTATTACCACAGCACCTGACATCCTGCCCAGCATTATTGCTGCGTCCCTCGCATTATAGAAGGGGCTGTCGTCCTGTTTGTAGGTTGTTTCATGTTCTTCGTCAAGGATTATAATCCCAATGTTCTTAAACGGTGCAAAGACTGCTGACCTTGCACCTATTATGATCTTAACCCTGCCGTCCCTGGCCCTCCTCCACGCATCAAATCTTTCCCCTTCGCTTAGAAGGCTGTGAATAACAGCAACTTTATCACCAAACCTGCTTTTGAATCTTTTAACCAGCAGCGGGGTAAGAGATATTTCGGGTACAAGCACAATGGCTTCCCTGCCTTTTTTAATGACGTGAGCTATTGCCCTCAGGTAAACCTCTGTCTTACCGCTTCCGGTCACACCATGTAAGAGGAATGTAGCGTATTCATCCTGATTTATGTATTCATCTATTTTTAATAAAGCAGTTTCCTGTTCGATTGTAAGTTTTGGGATATCAGACTTGCCGGGGCTTAGATTTATAAACGGATCCCTGAATACCTCTTCCCTTACGATTTCTATTAATCCTTTATCATTTAACCAGCCAAGGTGGCTTTTTACGTTGGGGAAAATTTCCCTGAGGTCATCCTCAGATATGTTTTTATGAATAGAAACATATTCGGCAATAAGGCCCTTTGCGGGCATCTTCTTTTTTAGGGCAGCTATTTTTCCTTCATCTGTTTCAACATAATTCACAATATTTTTGTATTTAGGGCTGAATTCTTTTAATTCATACCTGTATTCTATCAGCCCTTTCTTAATCAGCCTGTTTAAATCATTAAAGCCCGTATCCTCAACAATCTGAAAAAGCTTCTCAACTGTAATCCTCTCGGAACTGCCGATGGTATTTAAGATTGAGGACTCTTTATTAACAGCATTAATATCTAAAACTTTTTTGCCTTTATCGGTAAGTTCTATAAAACGCCTGAGTGTGGTACCCAGGCCCCCGGGATGTGCAATCTTAAGAATCATACCGAGTGATGTGCAGTAATACTCTGCAAGCCATTTATAAAAATCCAGTCTTTCCTCGTCAAAGAGTGGAGCATCATCAACTACATCAATAATCTCTTTTAATTTTATATCTGCGGGCGGTTTACCGAAGCCGATTATATAGCCAATAACCACGCGGCTTCGGAAAGGGACCTGTACCCTGGCACCTGGTAATACCGAGTTTTTATTAGAACTGGGAAAGGAATAGTAGTAAGTCTGATTTCCGGGAAGCGGAATAGCTATTTCAACTGCATCACTCATCTGTGTCAGAGTCTATACAGTTTTAATTTGGTGTTCAAGCATTGGGAAATAATGCATCATATATGCCTGATAGAATCCAGGAAAGCAGATACCGGTCTGTCAGAGTTTTCATAGCGATCCTTATAGGTTCCGCCGTTTTCAAGTTTGAGAACTCCGCGCGGGCATACCGCCGCACATACTCCGCAACCGACGCAGGATGACCTTATAATATTTTCACCTTTCTGTGCATAGGCCCTTACATCTATTCCCATCTCGCAGTAAGTAGAACAGTTGCCGCAGGACATGCACTGGCCACCATTGGTTGTAATCCTGAAACGCGAAAAAAACTTTTGAAACATCCCGAGGATCGCGGCCATCGGGCAGCCAAAACGGCACCAGACACGGCTTCCCATAAGAGGATAAAAGCCTACACCAATGACACCAGAAAATATTGAACCTATATAAAACCCGTACCATTTTTTAAGTATCAGGGAATAACTGCCAAATATCGCACCGCTGCTTGTTGAATTAATCCAGAGCAGTACTGTTGTTATAACAATAAATACCAGTACCGAATGAATAAGTACCCTTTCAATCCTCCATGCCCTTGTTGATTTATCGGAAAGCTGCCTCCACGGGTCACCAAGGGTTTCTGCCAATCCGCCGCAGCCGCAAACCCAGGAACAGTACCACCTCTTTCCATAAAAATAGGTCAGTACAGGTGTGGCAACAAATGACATCATAACTCCCCAAAATATGAGGAACATTCCTATTCCCTGGCCGCTTTTCATAAAATAACTAAATGTACTTGGAAACAGGTAGTCATATTTTAGTGGCCAGAAATAACTGAAATAAAATTCAGGTTGATTAAACAATATTAATATATTTGGAATTATAAAGGCCAGGCCGAGCTGGAAAAACATTACGGAAGCTGTCCTTATCTTTTGGTAGCGGTTGTGCCTGTATTTCATAAACATTCTTATACCGAATACCAGGACTGCAATAGTATATAAAAAACCGTAAAGGAACCACTTTGATGCGGGCCCGCCTGTAAGTAAATAAGACAACGGGTCTGTCATCCTGACTCCGCCTTCAATGTACTGCGGCCACCAGTAAAGCACTATATAAAAACCCGTCATCGCAATACCCGCGATCCATCCAAGGCTCCCCCTGGACAGTAGATTTCTGTAGTAATTGTTGTTGTGTTTAATACCCGGTACCGTGTCTTTATAACTAAGCCAGAAATAAAGTGATGCACCTACCGAGGGCAGAATAAAAGCAAGAATTAGCCCGAGCCACGTCCCTTTCAGGGGCCCCAGCAGCTGTACAACAAAAGAAAGTAATCCAAGCGCAACAAGTCCAAGTGATATTTTCTCCCCAATTGTTAAAGGAACGTCTTCCTGCTTAAAGGGCTCTTCAAACCCGAGTTCTTCCTCATTGAAATCAAAATCAAGGGTCTTTGAATCAATCACGCGGCTTTCTCCTTAAAGGTATGCCTTATTTCCTGTTCGAATTTGTCGTAAAATTCCGGGTCAAAATTTGCTTCGCGTAGATTATCAAGGACATAATCAAGGGTTTTATTATCTCTTATCCAGCCCTCACATACCTTGTGCCGGTACCTTAGGCCCATAACATTTATGCCGATAACAATACCACTCCTTGTTATTATTCTCATTGCATGCTGATGGTTTGAGTGTTCCCAGTAAAGATTGTGCTCACCTTCCACGGGATTATTGCTTACTTTTCCGTATGTCTGGTATTCAAGGTCAAAAAACTTTGCAGAGTTGTACCAGATCCCCGGATCATATGTACTTTCCTGGCCCGCTATAACTTCCCCTGCCACTTTGCCCTGCATCTTACCCGTGTACCAGACCTGCTGGATCATATTTCTCTGATCACCTTCAGTTATTAGTTCAGCACAGTCACCGGCTGCAAATATATCCGGAATATTAGTCCTGAAACCCCAGTCCACAAGTATGCCGCGGCCCATATCTATATCAGATTCTTTGACCAGGTCTGTGTTTGGGCTTACCCCGGCTGTAAGGCCAACAATTTCGCAGTCAATTCTTTCACCCCTATTTGTAATTACACTCTGGACCCTGCCGTTTTGGTCACCAACTATTTCTTTTAACTCTGTCTCTAATTTCAGATCAAGCCCTTCATGGCGGATAATCCTGTTTAGCATCATTGATTCTTCTTTAGGCATAACGTTGTTCCAGTAGGACTCTTCCCTTACCAGGAATGTAACTTCCATATTCCTTGAATGAATCATTTCCGCAAGCTCTATCCCTATTAGCCCGCCGCCTACAATTACAGCCCTTTTTGCATTTTTTACATTTTCATACAGTGTTCTCAGGTCCATAAGATCCCAAAGACCCTGTACACCATCAAGATCCTGGCCCGGCCATCCAAACTTGTTGGATTTTGACCCTGTCGCTATAAGCAGTTTGTCATATTGGAGAGGCTGTTTTTTGTGGAGGATAAGTTTATTGTTTTTATGGTCAATACCTGTTACCCATGCACGGAGCCTGTTTATTTTGTTTATTTTCCAGAAATGGTCCTGGTAGGGTTTTGTATCTTTGAAACTCATATGGCCCATAAAGATATACATCAGGGCCGGACGTGAATAATGGTAGTCAGACTCACCGGAAATAAGGGTAATTTCCCAGTCTGGCTGAAGCTGTCTTATTCTCTTTGCTGCTGCTACCCCTGTGACCCCGTTTCCAATTATTGCTATATGCATTTTATAAGCCTTAACTATATGATGAATGAATTTTAATATCGTTTCAAAATTTTATTATAAATCAGGAGTTCAACTAAATCATTCAATTATATATACGGATTAAGAATATTTTTTGATTTATAAATTTAATTGAGGAAAAGGAAATCATAAAAGTTTCCCGGACAGGGAATTATGTAGAGTTAAGGGAGGACTCAAGGACCGCGCCCGGGAATATAAGTTATAATTTAATATTAAATGTGTGTATTAATTAATTATATAGAAATAATAAATTAATGCAAGAAATAAAAACCCGGCTTACTGCCGGGCTTTTATATAATGATATAAAATTTTATATATTGGATTCTACTTATTTTTAAATCTTTCTGCTTCTTCGGGGTGGTGGGCAAGAAAAGTTTCTATATGCCTGTCCGAATAGGACCCTTTTGGATAGTACTCATCGTAAAAATCAGGGTCAATATGCATAGACTGGAACACAAGCCTCATATACATCGGGTCAACAAAAGCCGGGAACCTGCCATACGTATCATATATGTAGTTTGCAACGTCTTTAACAATCTGGATTGTTGTCTCAGTAGGTTTAGGGGCCATCATAAGATGCTTATCCGGTGTTGTATAAGGGAAAGGCTTGTCCTTATCCCATGCTGCCCATTTATGCTCGAAAAATGCATCAATAGCCTCGTCCATATTTTTATAATAAGGCGGGCAGTATCCCTGGAAGACACCGTCTTTACCTACAGGCACTGTTGTAGGAGGCTCGATTACACCTTTTTTGGGCTGGATAAACCTGAATCCAAGGCCTTTAAAAAGGTCAGGTGCCGCACCCATTGCAAACCTCGGGATAAAACCGGTGAATGCCCAGCCTGCAAGTCCGAGAGGCTGGAGTGCAAGGGCCATATTCTGGGTAATAAATGCCTGTTCAACATTTAGCCCGGTCAGGATTCTTACCTCCAGATCAAAAAGCGACATTTTAACTGCGTCTTTTAGCCTTCCTTTCTTTATCCATTTCTCTGTGCCGGTTGGCTTTCCTGTAAGGTCGTCAATAATTGTAAACCCGTAGCTGTTTGCACAGTAAAGTGTTAAAAGATTTAAATACTCCTCGGTCACATCAGTTACAGGGATAAACAATGAAGTACCGGGTTTGTTTGTGTTCCACTGGTTAAATTCGAAAAGCCCCGGCATCTTGTCCGGCATATCAGCCCTTCCGTCTTCAAGTTTAATAAGGCTTTCACGGTAAAGCTCAAGGACCCGTTCCATCTTCTTTTCCCTTGGCAAATTAAAAAACATATCAAGCTCTTCATTCTTAGGGAGCATGTTTTTAACATCAACGTGATAAAGGCCTTCGTCGTTGGTAAAAAAAAGTTCTGTACCATGATTGTTACATGCAGAAGGCCAGGTACGCCCTGTCCACTGGCATAATAGATCAATTCCGTTTTCCGGTGGAAGGTCAGCAAGGCAAAGCCCCGTAAGCCCTGTACCAGACCAGACCAGTAGTGCTTCTTCAACTTCGCTTAGTGGTATTGGGTCGTACTTAGATTTAAATTCGAGTGTGCTGTCTACCAGTTCCATTCCAAGACCAAATCGTCTTGATCGCCTATTAAATATGGAATCGAATAATGGGTACTCAAGTGCCTGCTGCATTCTTTCACTGAGTAGCTCATTCATACTGCTGTCTTGTTTTCCGTTTTTAGCCATTTTATTTATCTCCATTCTATATTATTTATCTGGAATACAATAACAAAAAACTAAGACAATTTGAATGCCTATTTTATTTAGAGCTGTTTTTTATTACTATTGTTAGTGTACCAAAAAAATATATTCGAGGAACACCTGAAATAAAAGGCAAATATTTTTATTTACTAACATTAATATTAATGGTGCTGTCCGTCCCCTGGTTTTTCTTTAATCCAGGTACAAAGACATATTTAGGTTTTCCGGACTGGGCATTTTACAGCGTTGTAATCTCGTTCCTTTATTCCATATCTATCTACATATATATAAGAAAGTACTGGTAACTACTTAAATGGACCAATCTTTAATTTCAGACAGCGGTTTAATTTTTATCAGTATTTATTTGCTGTCTCTTATTATTATTGGATACCTTGGGAAAAGGGCCAGCAAAGAACAGTCCCTTAACGATTTTTATCTTGCAGGTAGAAACATGGGATTATTTGTCCTGTTTCTTACCCTCTATGCCACGCAGTACAGCGGGAATACACTTATTGGATTTGCAGGCCAGGCCTACAGGCAGGGATTTACTGCACTTGTATCCGTTACATTTATGATTTCTGTAATTGGTGCATATTTGATTTTTGCCCCAAAGCTATACAGGCTCTCGCGTGAATTTAATTTCATCACTATTGGTGACTATATTCAGCACAGGTTTAACTGCAGAATCTTTACAACTTTTGCAGTGATACTTTGCATGGTTGCGCTTAGTAACTACATACTGACAAATCTTAAGGCAATCGGTTACGTCACAGAAATTGTTACGGATTCAAGGGTAAGTTTTGCTACGGGCATAATCGGCCTCTCAGTAATTATGGTTATTTATGAAACGCTTGGCGGCCTGAGGAGTGTTGCGTGGACTGATGTAGTACAGGGCATAATACTCCTTGCCGGGGTAATATTTCTTTTTATAGCTATTGAATATCAATACGGCGGAGTATCTTCAACTTCTGAATTTTTAATTAACAGTAAACCCGAGTTCTGGGCCCCGCCGGACGGGGAAGAAAAAATAAAATGGCTAAGTGTATTACTTATTGTTTTCCTTGGTATACCTATATATCCACAGGCCATTCAAAGAATATATGCCGCGAGAAGTGAAAAAACACTTAAAAACTCATTTAAAATTATGGCATTTATGCCTCTTGTAACAACATTTGTGATTGTCATGGCCGGGGTTATCGGGATTTCCATGTTCCCGGACCTGGACAAACTCGGTAGTGAAAAAGTAGTACTGTTAATTCTTGAAGATTTAAGCAGCAAAATTCCCATAGTGGGTATCTTATTGGTCTTATTTATGGCCGCGGTAATTGCTGCAATAATGTCGACTATTGATTCTGCACTTTTGGCAATATCTTCTCTTTTTACGCAGGATATATACAGGCTGCTGAGGCCCGGCAGTACAAACGCACACCTGACTTTTATGGGCAAATTGATTTCCTGGGTAATAATTGCTGTTATGTGCTACCTTGCAATCATTCTCCCACAGACAATATGGAAGTTAATGGTTATTAAACTCGAAATATTATGCCAGGTTGCACCGGCAGTATTCCTTGGTATCCATATCAAATCACTTACTTCGAGATCAATGCTCTACGGCATAACAACGGGAACATTAATAACGATATTTATAATGTTTAATAATGAACTTGGATTTAACTTCTCTGACAGGCCTTTTGGAATACATGCCGGCCTGATAGGTTTTACTGCCAATATCTTTATCCTGTTCACACACCACTCTTTATTTGTCGCCCCAGCACAAAGACATGTAAATATTTAAATATTTATTTTATTGTTGACAACTACGACCTTCAGGAATATCATTTTTATTAAATGATTAATTATATGTTTAAGGAGGTAGTAAAAATGTATAGATTTATTTTGAGTTCTTTGTTTGTTGTATGCCTAACATTATTTCTGGGAGCAACTATCGTTTCTTCACAGGGAAAAGAAGAGATGATGGATTCGGACATGATGGACAAGAAAGAGATGATGGATAAGGAAGAGATGATGATGGAAAAGGTCAACATCAATACCGCTGATATGGAACAGCTAATGCAGCTTCCGGGTGTTGGTGAGGGGACGGCAATGAAAATCATTGATTACAGGAAAAGCAACGGCCAGTTTAAGACTCTGGACCAGCTTAAATCAATACCAGGTATTGGTGAGAAAAAGTATGAAAAGATGAAAGATATGTTAACGATGTAAAGCTTATTACGGGATTGGGCCGGAGGGATTCCTTCGGCCTTGTTTTAAATCTCTGAAGCCATTTTTTCTTTTTCATATTTCCTTATAGCAGTTTTTATTGTATCAATACCCAGATTTGAGCATTGGGGCCTTCTGATAATTATGTCTTTACCCAGAAGTTCTCTCATATCATCACGTCCGATATTTTTTATGTCATCAATGGATTTATTAATAATCTTTTCAGATATCATGGAAGTACCGGCACTACTTACAATACAACCTTCTATTTCAAATTTAATATCTTTAACTATGCCCTCATCGCTGATTTTTAGCTGAAGTTCGATAGTATCACCACAACCGGGATTTCCCCCGTGAAACTCAACATCTGGATTTTCAATTTTCCCGGAATTTCTGGGATTCTCATAATGATCCATTATGATATCCATTAGTTCTTCATGAAGCATATTTGATTTATCAGACACTAAAGCACCTTATTGTAAAATGGCTTTGTTCCTAACCTCTTTTTTAATCCTGTTGTATACAGCACCCAGTCCATACATCCTTCGTGTACCAAGTTTTTGTGCCAGGCCCAGACGAGAAAGCAGGTCCTGGGGAGCAGAATCCACCTCATCCGGGCTTACACCGTCAAAGGCAGTAACAAGTATTGAGACCAGTCCCTTCACGGTTGGTGACTCCGGCGGCACATCTGCGTATATATTTACGACGTTATTATTAATGTCCACAAACAGGTATACCGGGGTTTCACATTCAGGGACCCTGTTTGCTTCGTTTTCAAGTTCGCCGTCAAACTGCTCGGGAATCCCCGGCAGGTCTTCTGCATAATCCAGAAGCAGTTCAAGAGTCTCCTGGAAATCCGCATCCTGGAACTCTTCTATAATTTCATCAAGCTTGCTCATAATATTTAATATTAACCGTTCATACTTTCCTTAGAAATAAAAAAGGATGCACAAAATACGGTGCATCCTTTAATTTTTAATATTTATTTTCAGCTATTAAGGTTTTTCTATTGGAGCCCTTACAAGGTTGCCCCATTCTGTCCATGACCCATCATAGTTTCTGACGTTTTGAAAACCAAGTAAATATGTAAGTACAAACCATGTATGGGAAGATCTTTCCCCTATTCTGCAGTATGCAATTACATCATCGCCGTCTTTAAGTCCTACTTCATCATTATATATAGCTGAAAGTTCATCAGCTGATTTAAAAGTACCGTCTTCATTAGCGGCCCTTGCCCATGGAACATTCCTTGCTGTTGGAACATGCCCTCCCCTAAGGCATCCTTCCTGGGGATAAGCTTCCATATGTGTTAGCTCACCGGTAAATTCCTTTGGTGATCTTACGTCTATCAGAGGGTTATTACCTTCAAGGTGAGTAATTACATCATCCCTGAAAGCCCTTATGGATTCATTTATTCCTGCTACTTTGTAATCTGTTTTGGCTCTTTCGGCTACATCTTTTGTAAGAGGCTTTTCCTCATCGACCCATTTTTGCCTTCCGCCGTTCATAATAAGGCATTTTTCGTGGCCTAATACTTTAAAAGTCCACAGTGCATAACATGCCCACCAGTTACTCCTGTCTCCATAAAAAACAACTGTGTGGTCATTTGAAATACCTTTTTCCGATAATAGTTTCTCAAAATTATCTTTATTTACATAGTCCCTTATAAGCTGGTCCTGAAGTTCGTTTTGCCAGTCCACCTTTACAGCATTTTGTATGTGTCCTGTTTCATAAAGCAAAATATCCTCGTTTGATTCTACAATTACTACACTGGGATCATCAATATGTTCTGCTACCCAGTCTGTGCTGACAAGGAGTTCGGGATTTGAATATTCTGACATTATATGCCTCCGTATTATATTTAAACTATTTTATATTATATTATATTTTAAATGCAAATTTTATTGCAAATCAATTGCGTCGTAAATTATATATTATTCCTGTTAATTTTTCATTTAATCTAATAGATGTTAAATAGACAAAAGGGTTTCAATGGATAATAAATATTATAACTATTGGGATTGAGCAAACTTAATTCTTTTTAAGTTTTTTTAGCTTTTTAAAAATATTATCCTTTTCTTCTTCTTTTAACTTTTTATCTTGTATTATAAAAACAATAATTAATTGTGAAGTAGATGATGAGATATTATCTTTGTTATTTATATAATGATGAATTATCCAAAGATTTAATGATCTCCATTGTGAATAATCATTGTCATTTTGTTTAAACCATTCAAGAAATATATTATAAAAAGAAAGAGAACGATTTGACAAGATATCAAAAAATAAATCTTTTGAAATCAACTTTTTATCATTATATATACCAATTTTTTTAAAGGTTAGCTTCATATAATTAAACGCAGATCTAAACTCAGGATCATTCTTTAAATATTCGTCAACTTTTGTTGGAGGGATATAATCATATTTAATAGTTATATTTTTATAATTTAGTTTATTTACTTCAAGTTTACTTCTTATGTATTCGATTTCTTCAAATGACTTGCGAGTAGTTAAATTTTCAATAAGTGAGAAACTATTATTGAGTTTTTGAAAGAATTTCAAATTATTAATTTGGCAAATTCCCACAATAAGAATAGAGACTGCTGTTATTAAAGCTATTATAGGAACAAATTTATTAATTTCAGACATATTCCAAATCAATATTTAGTAAATATTTCTTCAACAAGAATTTCTAAAATTTAATAAAAATTAATTCAAACTTTTTTTCTCCTATGCAAAGTTCCAATAAATGAAAATAAAAGAGGTACCAATATTACAAAAATATTGGCCATAGTAGATTTTGGACTAACAGACCCTGATACCAAGTTACAACCTGTTGAATTATCATCTTCTTCTGCAATATCGCCGCCATCATCTAAACCATCACTCTCATCATTGTTGTCATCGTTATTATCATCATCGTCGTCATCGGCTGTTATAACATCATCATTATCATCGTCGTCATCACCAGCTACATCTATAGGGTTACAGAACTCTCCGGATCCTTCAAAACCATCATTACATTCACAGTTTCTTCCGTTGAGGCTGTTTAACGCAGGTGGTGGCAGATCCGTACATGTTGCATTTTGGTCACATGGAAAACTAGTACATGCATCAACATCTGCACAGTTAAGGCCATCTCCTTCGTAGCCATCATTACACGCACAAATAAAACTTCCCGGAGAATTAGTACATGTTGCATTTTCATCACAATTATCGGTTTCATCTGTACATTCATCTATATCAGCGCATGTTACACCGTTTCCCTGAAAACCAGCATTGCATGCACATGTAAAGCTTCCGATTGTATTAGTACATGCAGCGTTATTATCACAGTTGTCTGTTCCAAGTGTGCACTCATTTAAATCTAATTCACATGTATCACCTTCAAAACCTGTTCCAGAGCATTCACAGGAGAATGTTGTTCCCTGGTCAGTACATGCGCCTCCATTTTGGCATGGATTAGGGTCACAATCGTCAATTTCGGTACATATTACTCCATCTCCTTCAAAACCCGGATTACATTCGCATGAAAAACCTGGTTGCTCATCAGTACATGTAGCATTGACATCACAATTGTCAGAATCAACAGTACATTCATCAATATCATTAAATGTGGCTATACATTCAGTATCCTGATTAGGTGTTATAGTAATTGGGTTACTAGTGCCAAATGAAGTACAAGCTCCACCCCATCCGTTAAACTCACTTCCAAATGAGGCACTCGCAATTAAAAGTAAGTCTTCTTCACTAATTGCTTCACAATCAAGATTGTCATTCTCACAGGTAAAAATAATATTTGTTGCCGTATCAGAAGCCCCCACCTCTCCCTGACCATTTCCATTGAAAATTACATTTATTCTGTTGCCGGGTTGCAATACCCAACCAAGATCAGATAAAAGAGCAAGGCTATAAGTCAAGTTGTGATCCCGGCCTGAATCAAAAGGTTGCATTAGATCTGGTGGTTCAAGATTTTCCGTAACCGGTGTACTTCTCGAATCTACTTGATTAAAATGAGAAATTGAAGATCCCGGTTGAAAAGGACCTGGAGTAAATAATTGTGGACTTGTGCCATTCAGGCCATTTGTTTTTAAAAAATCAAGCGTATTAATTAAACTCGTTGATTGAGCAACTCTTTCTCCATCAAAATGCATATCCTGAGGGGTTTGTAGTGTTGACATTCTCTCCATTGGAGTTAGTTGATCCAGAAAAGTATTATTTAAAAAGGAAAATATATTAGCATCCAATACACTTGGAAACCTGTCAGTTGAATTTGTCGGATCGAACAAATTAAATTGTCCAGTTGGCAAGCCGTTTATATCTATTTCGTTATTATCCGAAAAGCCAAGTCCGTGGATAATTTCATGAATAATGGTAGTAATAAAATCCAAATTTTCACCACAATTTGGAAAGTCCTCTATTGGAAATGAAAATGGATCATAGTGAAAATCCGGACAGAAACAATCAATATTAATTGCTCCCGAACAGTCACAAGGTAGACCGTCATTATTATTTGAATCAATGCTTTCATTTACTAAAATAAAAATATCTGCTGCAACATCAATTAAGATTGGTGGATTTGAAGGAGTTGCACTCGGTGGCAAACCATCATTATTAAGCAAAGCATCTCGTAATGCAGACGTGTATTCTACATTCATTAAAGGAAAAATACCGCCTGCAGAATCAACGCTCGTCGAAAAAGTACCGGCACTTGCTATAACTGCACCGTTCCGGCCATCAGCACAAATTAATCCCCTATCACCAAAAATATATAAAATTCTAATCTCAACAGAACTTTCAATCCTATCCGCCAAAAATTTAGCGGCAAATGCAGCAGCATCTCTTCTTTGATCTCCAACAATTGAATCATCAAAACCATCAGTTATTGGGAACGGTGGTGGAAAACCTTCAAAATTAATTGTCCTGCCATCAATATTTGTAATTACCGACCCATTACCAGTGCATGTTACTGAAGGTAATCCACTCGAAGTTGTTTCTAAACATCCGTCAGGCAAAGAAAAAGCATTATTTGTAAATAAAAACAAAAATAATATCAGTAAGTTAAATTTAATTTTAGACACCATTAATTCTCCTTGTTGCAATTCTCTATTAATCCATTCTTTGTTTTAACAACTCCAACACTGTGGTATTCTGAAAACGGTTTTATTCTTGTTTTTATGCGATCATCTTCATCATTTATTACCATTGACTGATTCGGTTGTGGTTGAGAATTTAAATTAATATTATCTTGCAAATTTGGAATTATTCTTTCACCTGTTTCAGGATTGAGAAAAATCATTGATGCAGGAATATTTTGAATAGACGGTTTCTTAACTGTCTGACTTATATTCACTTCCTTTTTTTCAGAAATTTTTGAATTTGGCTCCTCCGAAAAGAGAAAAGACACAAACACATAGCTAAAAAGAAATGAAATGATCAGAAATGGGATGTAATAACGTATTAGTTTTGACAAAAGGTTGTGCATATAATCCTCCTTTAGTAATTACGTTATTTAATTATATTGCTATTTACAGGATTTGCAAATACTAGAATTAATTACAACAATGATAACGCAGTAATAGGAGCAGGCTTGTTAGCCAGCGAACGGATAGAGAAAAGAGTTAAAAATACTCTTAAACATTGAAGGGATATATTAGAATTAAGAGGCTTTGGAAATCACATCGTCGTTCTCATCAAACTCTTTGAGAATTCCGTATGTGGTGTTTCTTTCGGCTGGGATTCTTCCGATTTCGCGTGTAAGCCTTCTGAACTCTTCGGGTGGAAAATACTGGCCGTAGCTTGCGCCTGCAAACCTTGAGATCTGCTCTTCCATAAGAGTACCGCCAAAATCATTTGCGCCGGCTGTAAGTGAAAATTGTGCAAATTCAGGTCCCTGCTTCACCCAGGATACCTGAATGTTGTTGATCCAGCCCCTTAGCATCATTCTTGAAACTGCATACATCTTGAGCTGGTCTATATCAGTTGGCCCTTTCTGCACTTTACCTTTTGAATGTGTATATAATCTTGTATTCCACGGAATAAACCTTAAAGGTACAAACTCAGTGAAACCGCCGGTTTCTTTTTGAATATCTCTTAATATTCCAAGGTGGATTGCCCAGTGATGAGGCTTATCCAAATGACCGTACATTATTGTTGAAGTTGTTCTTATACCGGCAAGGTGCGCTTTTTTAACAACCCTTATCCAAATATGAGTTGCTATTTTCCTGGGAGCAATAATTTTCCTGACATCTTCCACCAAAACTTCCGCGGCTGTACCGGGAAAAGTATTATGTCCCACATCTTTTAGTTTTTCTATGAATTCTTCTTCTGATATTCCAAGCGTGTCTGCACCGTACCAGACTTCATAAGGCGAAAATGAATGTGTGTGCATCTCTGGTACTGCTTCTTTTACGGTTTTAATAAGGTCAATATAAAAATTACCGTCAATTTCGGGGTGCATGCCACCCTGCATACAGACTTCAGTAGCACCAATCTCCCATGCTTCTTTCGTGCGATCTGCAATCTCTTCCATAGTCAGGAAATAAGCCCTTTCATCACCCTCAGGAGCCATAAAATTGCAAAAACCGCAGTATACGTTGCAGATATTGGTAAAGTTAATGTTCCTGTTTACAACATAGGTGACAGTATCTCCAACATCTTCTTTCCTGATGTGGTCGGCAGCAAGAGCAAGGGATGATATCTCCTGCGGGTCTGTGATATGAAAAAGGTATTCCCCTTCTTTGATGGTAAGTTCGCCGCCGGTTAATGATTTTTCAATGATGTTTCCGGTCTGGCCGTTAATTTTAGATAATGCACCATCAAGCCCAAGTGCACGGTTTTCTTCAATAAGCGGAATAAGCTCTTTAATATCTTCCATTAACTGTTCTCCTTTGGTACAAAACCGGTTTCATCAACATGATTATTTATTATATTTAAAACCTTACTGTCTATAAACTCTTCATTTAAAAATTCAGGATATACCGGCAAACGTTCCCTGAGTTCAAAGCCAAGATTTTCTACCTCATCAGTCATTGAGTTTACCTGTGGCCATGGGCATTCGGGATTTACGAAATCAATTGTAAGTGGTGATACGCCGCCCAGGTCATTAATCCCGGCAAGTAAATAAAGGGAATAACTGCTGTAATTGAGGTTTGGGGGAATCTGTATATTCATATCCTTACCAAAAATAAGTCTCGAAATTGCCACTGTTTTAAGCATGTCAACGAATGTAGGTGGCGGGAACTTCTCCATCACGATACCTTCCTTGGGGCTGAAGTTCTGAACGATAATCTCCTGGATATGTCCGTATTCGGAGTTTAAGTCTTTTAATGCATAAAATGAATCAATTCTCTCTTCCCATGTTTCGCCAATACCGACCAGTATTCCTGATGTCCACGGAATCCTTAGTTCACCTGCATACTGCATAGTCTGCATTCTGAGTTTTGGTACTTTATCGGCACAGCCGTGATGGGCCTGTCCTTTTTTAAGAAGCCTGTCACTTATATTTTCAAGCATAAGCCCCATGCTGGGGTTTGATTCTCTTAATGCTGAAAGCTCCTCCGGGGTTGAGAGTCCGAGATTTGAATGCGGAAATATATTTTTTTCAAGGCTGACCTTACAGATATCAATCAGGTAGTCAGCAGTGGTTTTATAGCCAATTCTGTTAATAGCGTCCCTGTATTCCTTGTATTTGAGTTCCGGTTTATCTCCAAGAACAAACAGGAGCTCCGTACAACCCAGGTCAGCACCTTTTTCGGCCAGTTCAAGCACTTCGTCCTGCGTAAGAAATAGCTCTGCATCGCCTGGTTCTATTTTAAAAGTGCAGTATGCACACCTGTCTCTGCAAAGCCTGGTAAGGGGTACAAATATGTTTTTAGAATAAGAAAGTTCGTTGCCTTTACCTTCATCCCTTACCGCAGATGCGGCAAATAAAAGATAGGGCAGTTGATCCATGTCGAGTGTAACAAGGTAAAGTGCTTCTTCCCTGCTTATAGGGATACCATTTCTTGATTTATCAATAATTTGGGAAAGCTTAGACGAGGGGTTAACTGCAAAGCTGCTTTTCATCTCAAGCATATCAAACATAACGGTGGTTTTTGACTGGTCAAAAACCGTATTCCATTCGCTGAAAATTTCTTGTATCATAATAGCCTAAACTCAAAGTAATTAATTGTAATTATTAAATATTTTAATCTTAAAACCAAATATATAAGAATTTTTTCCAGTAACTATCTTGTCATATACCACTGGTAGTTGTCAAGCTATAGTTATCTTAATAATATTAGATTATTATTAAAGTTTATAGATTCAACAAAGGCGGCAAATTTGAAAGTAAGACTAAACAAATATCTATCTATGTGCGGAGTAGCTTCAAGGAGAAAAGCAGACGAGCTTATTTCTTCAAAAAAAGTGAGGGTAAACGGCCGTGTAATCAAAGAACTTGGGACTACAATCGATCCCGGGAATGACAAGGTAATAATTAACAACAGGCTGATTGAGGCCGAAACAAACAGGTATATACTGCTTCACAAACCACGTCTTATTCTGACTACTTTAGTAAACAACGAAGATGACAAACCAACAATTACAGATTTGATAAAAGATATAAATGAGAGGGTTTATCCCGTAGGCAGGCTTGATTATGATTCTGAAGGTCTTCTTTTCCTGACAAATGACGGGGATCTGGCAAACAGGATACACCACCCGAGATACGAGATAAAAAAAACTTACAGCGCAATTGTGAAAGGTGCTATAGATGAGAAAACCCTTAAGAAGGTTAAGTCAGGTGCATTGCTGGATGGTGAGTTCATAAAGCCCGATACTGTAAAAACCACTTTTCTGAAAAACGGTAAATCAAACGTAGTAATAACCTTTCATGAAGGGCAGAAACACCTTGTTAAGAACTATTTAAATTATTACGGCTACCCGGTAGAAAGGCTGAAAAGGACAATGATCGCAAACCTTCAGCTCGGAAATCTTCATCCAGGGAAATGGAGAGACCTGACCGAACAGGAACTTGCCCAGTTGAAAAAGAGAACAGGGCTTGTTTGATTGGATAAAAAATTTAAAATATAGACTTAAATAAGATTTATTAAAGGGAAGTAATATTGTTTATAACATTTGAAGGTATAGAGGGAAGCGGCAAATCAACGCAGTGCAAATTGCTAATGGAATACCTGGAAAGTAAGGGCCACAAGGTCTCTTTGACCAGAGAACCCGGCTGGGGTGCCATGGGCAAACTTATCAGGCACCTGATACTTGATGAAAAGGATCTCGATATTCATCCCCTCACTGAGCTTTATCTTTTCTGTGCCGACAGGGTACAGCATGTAAAAGATTTTATTAACCCAAAGCTAAAAAACGGGGAAGTTGTCATATGCGACAGGTATTTTGATTCCACGATTGTTTACCAGGGCTACGGAAGGCAGCTTGACCTGTACACTGTAAAGAAACTTGCCGAGGCATCCACACTTGAACTTGTACCCAATATTACATTTCTTCTTAATCTTCCTGTTAAAGATGGGCTCAAGAGGCTCGACCTCAGGGACGAAACGACAAACAGGATGGACGAGGAACCAATTGAGTTTCATGAACTAATAAGGCAGGGATATATCTCTGAAGCAACTTTAAACACTAACAGAATAAAAATTATAAATGCTTCACATGAAGCAGACGATGTACAAAAACAGATCAGGTCATTGATCGATACAGTTATTTAATATGGCATTTAACAACTTACTTGGAAACAACCCTGCAAAGGAAATCCTTTTAAACTCATTAAAAGAAGGCCGTCTTAGCCATTCATATATATTTTCCGGACCTTCAGGTATCGGTAAAAAGTTGTTTGCAATTGAATTTGCAAAGCTTATCAACTGCACAATTGACTTAAAGAACAGGCCGGACAACTGCATGTGCAGTTCATGCAGCAAGATTGAAAAGATGATCCATCCTGATGTATTACTTTTTGAATACGAAGGTGAAAAAACAATAAAGATTGACCAGGTAAGATCAGACATCGAAGAAAAAATATACTTAAGCCCCTTTGAAGGTCGTTATAAAATTTTTATTTTAAATGATGCAGAAAGGATGAATACCAATGCCCAGAATGCATTTTTAAAGACATTGGAAGAGCCTCCAAAAGACTCAATAATAATACTGATAACTCAATCCATAAATTTTATAATCCCTACAATTATATCTAGGTGCCAGATACTGAATTTCTCTCACATTGAAGATATGGACATCAAAACCATTCTTAGTAAAAATTCCGGCATTGAAGAAGAGAATATTAACACCGCCATTAAACTAAGCTGCGGAAGTATTGGAAAGGCGCTAAATCTCGACATGGAACAAATAGAGTTTAGAAAAAGTGTAACAAGGAAATTAAATTCAATAAGGCCCGACAGGCCCTCTGGTATTTTCTCTTTATATGAAATGCTTGAACTGGACTCTAAAGATAAAAACCCGGAACACTTAAAAAATATTTTCGGGATAATTTCGGACTGGATAAGGGATCAGATTCTAATAAAGATAGAAATTGAAAAGGATTCCATTGTAAATGATGGTATTTATACGGAACTTGAAGAATATGTATCAAAAAAATCACTTCTTAGCCTTTTAAAAAAACCGGGACATCTAGAAACTTCATGGTACGGAATATCCATATTAAATGCCAACAAAAAACTGGCATTTGAAGATCTCATGATAAAACTTTCTGCTTAAATTTTATGTACTCTTAGTAAATTTCAGTTAATTTTTTCGGTTCAATATGAATAGCACCAATACTTACTACATAACAACACCTATATACTATGTAAATGATGTTCCGCATATCGGGCATGCTTATACAACTATTGCTGCAGATATTATGGCAAGATACCAAAGGCTTAAGGGAAAAGAGGTCTTTTTCCTTACAGGGACAGATGAACATGGCCAGAAAATAGAAAACACTGCTACCGAGAGCGGTGAAACACCAAATGAGCTTGCAGACAGGGTTGTAGTAAGGTTCCAGGAACTGTGGAAAGTACTTAATATCACAAACTCAGATTTTATCAGAACCACAGAGGCTAGGCATAAAACCGCAGTTAATGAAATCTACAGGGTAATTCTTGAAAAAGGTGATATCTATCTCGGTGAATATGAAGGCTGGTATAACGTCAGGGAAGAATCATTTATTACTGAAACCCAGCTTGAAGAGATCAACAAACTGCCTGAAGAAAAAAGGCCCAAAATAGACAAAATTAAAGAACAGAGCTATTTCTTTAAACTTTCGGATTACCAGGATAAACTTCTTGAATTTTACAAGGAAAACCCAGGGTTTATAAGCCCGAAAAACAGGCTTAATGAAGTAGTAAGTTTTGTAGAAAGCGGCCTTAGGGATCTAAGCATCAGCCGTACAACCTTTTCCTGGGGTATACCTGTCCCCGATAACCCTGAACATGTACTTTATGTATGGTTTGATGCACTGACAAACTACCTTACCGCCTGCGGTTATCCTGCAAATAAAGAAGAATTTGAAAACACCTGGCCGGCTGATCTCCATCTTGTCGGTAAAGATATTTTGAGGTTTCATGCCGTATACTGGCCCGCATTTTTAATGTCCGCGGGGTTGCCATTACCTAAAAAAGTTTTTGCCCATGGATGGTGGACCGTAGAAGGTGAAAAAATGTCCAAATCCCTCGGTAATGTTGTTGACCCCTACCAGGTAGCAGAAGAGTTTGGAGTTGATGTATTCAGATACTTTTTGATGAGGGAGATACCATTTGGGCAGGACGGTGATTACTCAAATACTTCACTTGTAAACAGGATTAACGGCGATCTTGCAAATGGCCTTGGCAATCTCGTTAGCCGAAGTCTGGGGATGATTGAAAAATATTTTGATGGCAAAATCCCCGAAGCATCAGAATTTCTTGAAATAGACAAACAAATTGAAAAAAATGCACTGAACACAGCTGAGAAAGTAGAAAAAGAGATTGAAAATATTGAATACAGCAAGGCACTTACTTCAATATGGGAATTTATTGGAGATGTAAACAAATATGTTGACGATATTCAGCCATGGACTCTTGCAAAAAATAATGAAATTGAAAGATTATCAACCGTTTTATGGGTACTGGCCGAAAGTATCAGGGTAATAAATATTCTGATAACACCTTTTATGCCTTCAACTTCTTTGGAAATATCCGGAAAATTAAATCCGGAAAAGAAAAAAAAATTACTCACAAATTTTGACGACTCCAAGGCGTGGGGGATTGTTAAAGCCGGGACATTAATAAATAAAGGGGATAACCTGTTTAACAGGATACAGTGATTCTTTTTTCACAAGTTGTGCATTTTATTGCACTTATGCAGTTTTTTTCAATCCTCTCTAATTAATTATTCAATAATCTCTATTACTTACACCAACACCTAGTTGGCACATAGCTTGCATCTCTTAATGTTAACAATATTTTAATATTCTTGGGATGAAACTATGAATTCAAACAGCAAAGGCTTTACACTTCTGGAAATTCTTGTCGCACTCGGCATTATGGCAGTTGGTTTTTTAGCAATGAGCCAGATGCAGTACCTCTCATTCAGGCAAAAAGTATTGGCCGATTCAGGAACATTTTCTATAAACATGATTGGTACAATTAGTGATCTTGAGATGGCAAATGCAAAAAAAATAAATTCGTTAAACGCAAGGGTGTATCTCGATTCACAAGCCAGTATAATAATCTTAAACCAGCTCGAATATTGTGATGCAAGTGATGACGCAATATGTAACGTATGTCCCTGTAATCCTTTGGAAGCGTTTACTTCCGATACGTTCAATCCTCTTGCAGTAGGTGGAGATACTGAATTTACATGTGCTGCCATTGATCCTGACGATTTTAATCCGGAACAAATTGAATTTACAACTAATGCCGGTGTTTGTGAAGGTGATGCTGGTCTAGCTGAATACTACTTATTCAGAAGGGTTACCTCGACTTTTAATAATACCGATATACCAAACCAGATAAATCTTAATATCACATACATATTAAAATCCTCTAGACAATTTGCTGATCCCCGTAATAGGGCAATAATGGGTAGTGGAGAAATTAATAATATTCTTATAGGAGATTCAATTGCCAGACAGCGTTTCCAGGTTAGTGCACATGTTGAAAGAGACTGGACTAATTTTGTTATGTTAGGGGCAGGTAACTGGAACCAGGTAATTGTTCCACATATTCCCTGATTTATGGAGAATTTATACTATGAAAAAATCTTTATTTAGAAACAACGGCTTTACAATAATAGAAATGTTACTTGCAACAGCAATACTTGCTTTTGTAGTTGCAGGTATGACAGTAGCCCTTCAGCAACAGCAAAGGCAGGCAAAATTTACAGGTGAGACTGTCGATGTTGATCAGACTGCGCGTACATTACTTGATTTTATTTCAACAGAGATAAGGAATGCAGGGGCACGTCAGGGAAAAAATATTTCAATCCAGCTTGTAAACGGAGGCAGTATTGCTGATGAAGCTACAAGATGTACTGTTGATGCTGCTGATAGCTTAACCGGTACAAAAGATTCTCCGCCTGACTGTATTACTTTAACAACATGGGACATAGCAAGAGGAATTACCAATGATCCAACAAACCCCGCTAATAACACTTTAAATAAGAAACCTTCAAAAGTTGAACAACCTGAACCACCAAGATTGGTAGCAGGTTCAATAGTACTTGATCTGCCCGAATCCTGGTTTGATCAGGGTGAATTCATTGGCGGAACAATTGGCGAAACTAATAAAGCCCTAATAGGCTTTAGGTCCAAATCCAACCTTTGTCATCCTAATGAAGAAATAAATTGTCTTGAAAATTTAGAAAGATGCACCCAGTGTGCCATGATTTTTGAAGCAGATATAGACTCGGCTTTAGAGCAAGCAACTATTACAAGTATAGACGATATAATTGAAGAAAATTTACCAGTAACTTTTAATACATTGGACGACATCATTAACGGCGTAGATTTTGACACTGCGGATGCAGACCCTACATTATATGGGCTAATACATTCTATAACGCTCCAGCCATCCGATCTTTCAATAGTTAAAACCAAGACTTTAAGGCTCAACCCTGAAAACAGGGAAATACAGCTCTCTGAAGATGGTGAAGAATTTGTAACAATTGCCGGTGGAGAATCCGGCGATCTGGGTGCATTGGAAGTGCCGGGAATTGTAGATTTACAGTTTGTATTTCATTTACAGGATCCAGATGGAAGAACTTCAAGGGTCGGAATCTGTAACAATGGAGACTGTAATAACCAAATTGATAGAATATTTGACGATTTTTCTGAAGATATTGTAATAATTGACGACTATTATGGTGCCGGTGGCGGTGATACAGATGACCTAAGGTGCTGTGCAGGCAGGGAACAGGATATACGAGCTATTGAGATATTCCTTGTGGTTAAATCCAAGGGCAAACCACGTAAGCTAAGTGGCAATTTTTTTAAACAAAATATAAGGCCTTTTGCTGATGTTGGACAAAGAATTGCACCAAACCCTGATGGTTCCGATGATACATTACAATCAGATTTAAAGGAACCAGAGAATGGTTTTGTCTACAGGATCTTTAGTACAACAGTCTATATGAGAAATTTATCAACTGAGAACTATGGCTAATTTTTAATTTATTTAGGAGTAAATGAATGCAAATTATAAAAAACGAAGATGGTATTGCAATAATTCTTGCACTGATAATGCTTCTCGTTATGTCGGTGATGGCATTAAGCGTATCTTTTGTTTCAAATACCAACTTCAGGATGATGTCTGTTCATAAATACGGCCAGGAAGCATTTCTGTCAAGTGAATCATGTGTTATGGAATCAAAACAGCGCCTCGAGCAGATAGGGGCAGCACCTCTTTTCCTGAAACTACAAAGTGCTTTGTCGAATCCTGACCCCACAACCATTTCAACACTCAATGCAATTGTAATTTTAAAAAATTTGGACAGCAGTGATAACGGGCAGGATGTTGCGGACTGGGAAGGGCCTTTATGCAGGTCAGGACCGAGAATCTGGGACAGTGCTACTCAGGGACCCGGACTCTTTATTAACATTCCTGATGTAACAAAAGCCAACTGCAGGCCGGTCGCTGATGAAAGTGCCGGACAGTCAACATGTGCTATTCTCGTGCCATTTAATGTTATGGGAAAAGCCAGCAACGATGAAGATAAAAATGACACTGATGAAACAATAAATACTGGTACAGAACTGGGAATAGGGATTGAGGTTTTTGTTGTTGGTGCAACAGATCCAATATATTCCAGCCGGTAATTTTTCAATATTCAGGAGATAAAAATGATTAATTATATTAAATCTGCAAATAAGAAATACTTAAAACTGCTTTTAACACTGGCAATGGTTCTAATTGTAACGGGGGCCAATAGCCAGGAATTCACTGACCCTGTCATTGAAAATGAAGTTGAGGATAAGAATATTACCGGTGCAGATGTAGAGGGTGCAGCACCAAATGTTGTTACAATAGTTGACCTTTCAGGTTCAATGGGAAGAAACTTTGGCGGTTCTCAGATTGGAAATTGGGATAGTGATACTACATTTGCAAGATGCGGTGATCAGACTCCAGATAATACAAATGAAAGAATTGATTTAGGTTTTTGTGCTGAAAATATAGCCAACTTAACAGTTTGTTCTTCCCAGAACTGTACTGAAGATGGACATAGATGTAGAACTGCCTTTGATCTAGCAAACCAGGAATCGTGTATATTGGCAGGTACAAGCCTAGCATCGATTAATGACACATTGCCAAATGGGCAGACTGCAGCATGTATATATGACAGAATTTGTGGAAATAATAATGGTACTTGTGGTGAAACTGCAGCTTCCTGTACAGACGGCAACCAAAGAAACCGTGCTGCCTGGGCACTTGAAGCTGCTGCCGGATTTACACAATGCTCCACAGCAGCAAACTGTTTAATTGAAGGCGGTGATACTGATCCTTCATGTAATACTTCAGGCGATATTGGTAGATTTACAACCTGTATGAACAATTTACAAACTATTAATGATGAACTATTTTCAGATAACACGCTTTTACCCGTAATACAGCCCGAAAACTGTACAGGAGGTACTTTCTTTCCTTCCCCTGGAACTACCTGTGACGGCAGGCCTATCAACGGTTCAACACGATTAGATTCTGCGCTGAGTGTTTTACTGAATGTCCTGGATTCTGATGATTCATTAGATGACACATCAACATTAACATGTAATGATGCAAGCGGGCTATGGAGCAATAATACTAACGAGGATATATCATGTAAAGACTTTCTGGAAACACCTTTTAGAAATGTTTCAGACTATATATATGATGGAGGAACAATATCTCCATTCCCGTCAACAGATGACGAGGCAATAAATCTCCCAAGCACTCCAAGTACTTCAATAAGGGATCAATTAACTGATGAAGATGCAGATAACTTTAATATTAATTTCCTTCCAATGTACTATTCAGGCCAGGACAATGGCGATGCATGCGATCCCAACGGTGGTAATACCGGAACGATTATTGATGACCAGTCTGCATTTGGTATGGCAACTGGAGGATTTCAGGGCGGCGATGCAGAGGCAATTAACAGGGTCTGGGATTTTTACAGGCAGGAAGGAGCAACCGGTGGTACACCCCTTGCACTGATACTGGGCTTTGATGACGCTGCTAACCCTACTGCTGGAGACAACTCCACCAATGTCAGGAATGATGCACTTTTAGCATTTTCAAATAGTATGCCCGATGACCCGGCGCTTGATTGTAGGGCAGAGTTTGTAATTGTAATTACCGATGGTGATGATTCATGTTCAGGTGATTGCGCAAACGACGCTAATTCATGCAGCGGATCGGCTTCAGCATCTTCAAATGCAAACAGAAGAAGCTCCATTAATGCAGTAAGTAAATTAAGGACACATTTTTCAAGATTCCCAGTAACAAGTAATGTCACGGGTATTGGAACAGTTAAAAAAGAAGTAATAACATTTGTTGTTGGTCTTGGTATTGATGATCCGAACGCAGTAAGATCCCTAAACGCAATGGCACTTGCAGGCGGTACACATACAACTGGTATTATTAAACACAATGACCCTGCAACTGGAGAGCAGTTTGGGACCGTAGATATTGATGCAACGGCACTAAACAGTGTACTACCCGGAAGTGACGGTGATGAGTTTCAGGTATATAGAGATATTGCAAAAGCATTAGGCCTGGATACAGCATCTCCTACCGATGCTTTGCTTGGTTCTTGTGATAACCCCAATGTTAACGGCACATGTAATTTTGGTGCTGATAATGTATTTGACAATCAGTATTTAGATTCAGGACTTCATACAGATGGTGTTACCCCAGTCGATCTTAACGGATTTGCATTTCTTGCGAATACCCCTGAGGAACTTGCAGAGGCAATTGATTCAATACTTATAAGCATTGAGGAGTTCACTACATCTGGTGTTGCTCCTACTGCACCACAGTCTTCTATTAACGTATCCGCAAGAGACAGGATGTTTTTATCAATATTAACTCCAATGGAATCTGAAAGGATCTGGCAGGGAAGACTTGCTCTTTATGGATTTGTTAATAGCCAGATTCCCGATAACCCCGGTGCAAGAACTATTATTAAAAAGCCTAACGGACCACTTACAAGTGCTGCTGCTGTTGCAAGCCATTCAATTTTTAACAATAATGGAAATCTTAATGATAATGCCAAAGAATTTTTCTGGGAAGCTGCTAAGAACCTTACTGAAAAAGATCTCACTGGAGTTCTAACTGCAGGAACAAGAAGAAATTTATTTACTACGGACACATTGACAACATCGGCGCAGAATCCAAATGTTATCACTAGTGATCTCAAGGATTTTTGCTGTGACAACTGTATCAATCCATGTGATACACCTGGAATACAGATTACACCTGAAGAACTGGGCATAGAAGACGAAGATGTATATGCAGAAACTGTCAATCCACCTCCAGCTTGTGATGACACTGACGATATTGTTGACTGCACGGATGACTGTACAGATGTAATATCAACTGCTATAGATATAATGGACGTTGATGCCGAAGACTGCCGTGAATGTATAAAAGGCTGTTTCAGGGATCAGGTTGTAGACTTTATGAGTGGAAACACGCAAATTCTGCCAAGCTCTGACCCCATGGGTCAGCCCACTACTGCAACAACTGGGTCCAGCGAAAGTATAGGTTTTGGTTGTTTTGACGAAGAGTTAGGAACGGGTAATTTCGACACATGTTCAATAAGACTGGGTGATGTATTTCATTCTACACCTGTACTTGTTGCATCGCCATCACCACTGTTTTTTGACGCTGGTTTCCAGGAATTTGCAAGGGGTTTCTTAGACAGGTCAGCTGCTCTTTATGCTGGTGCTAATGATGGATTTCTTCATGCTTTTCATGCAGGGGAATTTATAGATGCCAGTGAAGAAAGCCCGGCTACAAATCCTTTTACATTTGAACCAGAAACAGTACCTTTCTTTGACGAAGGTACAGGCATAGAGGTATTCGGATTTGCTCCTCCAACTTTTCTATTTGATACACTATCAGACAACTCAGCTGCTGAACCGTTCGGTTTTAAACCCGATTTCAGGTTAGGCGATTTTAAATCATTTGTACTCGAAAATAACGCACAAAGGTCCTTTTTTGACGGTTCTCCAACAATATCAGATATCTGGGTTGACGCATATCAAAACGGACTGGGTGATGACACAAACATTTGCCCTCAGGGAGACGGTGTAACAATTGGTACACCTGATGGAAATATTGATCTATGTGGAAGAGAGTGGCACACAGTCCTTGCTTCAGGAATGAGAAACGGCGGGGGTGCCATAACAGCACTAAATATAACTAATTTTGAATGTGATGCTGATCTTGGAGATTCAGCATGTGGAAATGCAGGTAACCAATTTAAAAAAGTAAGTACGGGTAGAAGTTTCCCCGAACATCTATGGACCACATATGATGAAGACTTCGGCAATACATGGTCACAGCCATTTGTAGGCAGGGTCCAGCTAAAAGTTGGCAGTGGACTAGACCAAACAACTGTAGACAGGTTTGTATACTTTGTTGGTGGGGGCTTAGACCCTACCGATACAGTCCCAAGAGATGGAGTTAATAAAGGAAATGCATTTTATGTTATTGATGCCCCAACCGGGAATATCCTTTTTAAGTTTCATCCTGATAATCCAACAGACAACACACTTGAAAATATAGATCAGATGCAGTGTGATATGGCAGCAAATGTATTTGGAATTGATATTAATATAGATGGATTTACGGATTTAGTTTATGCTGGTGATTCATGCGGTAGAATGTGGAGATTTGATGTATCTATGCCTCTTACTGCTCCAGGAAGTTTGTCATCTACAGGAATTAACGGAACCGCTGTTATTGAGGCTCCGGACTGGTCCGGGGGTGTTGCATTCTGCACTGGCACTTGCCTCGACAATGATGACAACGTAGTAATTCCACCTGCCAATGAAGATCTGCAGTCTGTTTATTTTGCACCAACTGTTGCTTTTGACAGGATAGGAAGAAGGCATGTTATTTTTGTTACGGGTAACAGACGTAACCCGAGCAAGATTGCTGACTTTGGTCCAACCGGTGCTGCGATTTTGGGAACAAATGAATTTGGAAGACTGTTTAATTTTATAGATAACTATATTCCTGCTTTTTTAGCCGGAGGTACTGCGGTACAGACACCAATAAGGACAGAAAGTGAATTTGCAACAAATAGTCAATTCCTTAATCTAAATCTTTCTTCTACAACTTCAGCCACAGGGAACGAACTTTTTGAAATTCAGGCAGGGGCTGGGTTTGATGATGGTCTTGGTGAATTTATGGTCGAGTTTCCTGACAATGTAATAGCTCCAGACGGTGAAAAAGGATTCGGCCGCCCTCTTGTGCTTGGAAGAGTGCTTGTGTTTACCACATTTGCCCCCTCTTCATTGAACACCAATCCATGTACTGCAACATTTGGAGCAGGAAGGCTTTTTGCAATTGATTACCTTACAGGTGCTTCCGCACTGAACAGGATTCCTGGTGCGCAGCAATCAATACTTGACGGCGTAAGCAGTGCTAATAATATTGCCGGTGCAACTATAGCAGAAGGACTCCCAACAACTGCAAACCTCGCATTTGGTACGCAGGGTTCGGCAGTATTAACAGTAGCTTTTTCAGGCAGCCCTGGTTCCGGAGGAGCACAGTTTTTGATCTGGGAAACACCTCAAAAACCAGGAGTTACACAGACGGTGTTTTGGGAAGAGATTTTATAAGGAGTTATTTTATGAATAAAAACAAAAAACAACAGGGTTTTACTATTATTGAAACACTTCTTGTAGTTGGTGTTCTCGCAATATTGCTTGGTTTAGCAGGTGGTATGTCTTCCAAGTTTGCTGCCAGGAGATCAATTGACGATACGGCAAACAGAATAACTTCTGAACTAAACCTTATTAAACTCCAGGCCGCAAGAGACGGCGTGCAGTACAGGACCACTTTAAATTTTGATGCAGATGATAGTAATATCACAATAGAAAAGAAGAGAGGCGATAGTAACAGGTCTTCATCTTTTAATGTATTAGTTCCAATTTCTACCGAGGTTTATGGAATAAAGGATGATTATATACTGGACAATAATCAGTATATACTGGATTTTAATCCAAATGGTACAGCAGTTATTGCACAGACCTTGGTAATAAGGCCCGAAGATGAAGGCGCCTCAATATCAAAATGTGCCAGGATACAGGTTACACAGTTTGGTGTCATCAGGACCGCAATAGGTAGATGGAAATTTGAAACAGATACTTGCGACTTAATATATGATATTCAGGAAACTACCGAAGAAGAGTCATAAATATAATTTTTAAAAGGTGATAAGATGAAAATATTAAATAAATTTTTTATAGCAATATTACTTTTAATGTGTTTACCCTTAACAACCGTTTACTCTTTTGATAACAACATTCAAAGAGTTGGTTTTGATATTGGTGAATTTGAGGGTATTGATGGTGGCTTAAATCCTCCTGCACCTGAGCTGGTAGAAGGAGAAGATGCTGAGGAAAGACCCGATAACCCAACAGAATACGATCCCGACAACCCTTATGCTGAATGGGAAAGATAATACTATTGTATTGAAAGCACTTCCATAGATTCATTCTTCCTGTTTTTCAACGAAACATGCAATATAACCATATTGCAATTATATAATATTTCTTATTCACTATTTCTTTAAATGCGTATATAATTATTGTTACGATGGGTGACAGTAAAGGATTTACATTAATAGAAGTGCTGGTTGCTCTATTTATAATGAGTATTGGGTTTCTTGCACTCAGCCAGATGCAGTACCTTTCATTCAGGCAAAGCCAGCTTGCCCACTCAGGGACTACTGCAACCAACCTGATCCAGGCATTTAGTGACAGTGACCTCAGCCGGATCAGGATGATCCACAGCCTTAATCAAAATTTGGTCAACAGGTTGAGAACAGGCGAAGATATCGCTAGCGACGATCCGGTTCTCACATACTGCAACGCATCGCCGTGCGGGGGTGTATGTCCATGTGACCCGTTTAAAACAATTAATAATCTAACGGACAGCAATAATTCTGTACGTGCCTGCTCTGGTATTGATATTGAAGAAATTAATATTCAAGATCCGGTTTATTCCACCGAAACATCAGACTGCGAATCACCAGGTATCGATTTTTATATAATAAGATCAGTTGATCTAAGGGTAAATAATGCAGAAATTCCGCAGCAAAGGACATTTAACATTGAATACTCTGTAAAAAACCCAAACCAGTTTAATAAACGCGGACTTAATTCTGGTTCTGCTCTTGCAACAAATACAATCGAAATATCCGCACATGTGGATATGACAATATTAGCATCTGCACCTGCCGGCATAGCCAATGTGCTAGTAATTCCAAATATTCCATAGATTAAAGATGAAATTAATAATGAAAAATAACAAGGGGTTCACTTTAATAGAGTTATTAATATCTGCAAGCATTCTTAGCTTTTTGATCATAGGGATGATCATTATGCTCCAGCAGCAGCAAAGGCAGTTTAATTTCACAAAGGAATTTGCTGATATAGACACAACCGGCAGGCTGGTACTTAACCTTCTTGCAAGTGAAATTCGTAATGCTGGAGCAAGACAGGGAAAATCATTTTCCTTAAAATTTGTTAATGGCGGCAGTAATGCCCTATGTACAGAAGCTACTGTACAGTCTGACATGCCAAATAATGCTACAGGTACAAAGGACTCCCCTCCTGACTGCATAACTATATACACATGGGATATTACAGAAGGGATGACAACTTTTACGACTACAAACGACCCTGACTCGGAAGAATCAATTGTGAATCCTGAGCTGAATATACCATCTACGACAGAGACATCTTTATTTTTTACAAATAATACAAGCAATCTAAGGATTGAACTGCCCCAAAGCTGGTTTGACCGTAATGGTAATTTTATTGATAGAAACAGGGATTCAGAAGACAGGATATTAATTGGTTTCAGGTCAAGGCAGACGCTTTGTAATCCTGAAATTTCAATTCATAATAACTGCATTGTTAATCCGGCCCTTTGCAGTGAATGTGCAGTAATTATGGAGGCAACACTCGACGAAGACGGAAAAGCTGCAGTCGCTGATGAAATAATAGAACATAACTTCCCAATACCACAAGATAGTGAATTCATACAGGTAATACAGGGTAATGCTAATCTTGGCGTCAATAATTTTGCCTTTATACCGAGCATTGCATCAACCCCAATGGAATACAGCTTTATTCAGTCCAAATCATTTAGGGTTGATACACAGGCAAGGGGTCTCAGGTTAAGGGAGAACATCCGGGGAGATTATCTCACAATTGCCGGAGGGGGGCCCGGTGATGACAATCCTGGATTTTTAGAAGCGCCCGGCATTGTAGATTTACAATTTGTGTTTACACTGCAGGACCCGGACGGCGGCATAACGCGTGTGGGAGTATGCAATCAGGGTGATTGTAATAATAATGTTGACAGGATTTTCTCAGATTTTATCCAACCGCAAACACTGGGAAGAGAACAGGACATACGTTCTGTGGAAATAACTCTTGTACTAAAATCTAAAATCAGGCCTCTTCAGCAAAGTGGGGGGTTTTACGAACAGACAATCCCCGCAATTGCGGATGTTGCGCCAAGAAGTGCCCCTGAGATTGACGAGTCAGGAAACTTTGATGACTCACTTCAGTCCATTTTTAATGAACCTGAGAGAGGTTTTATCTACAGGGTCTATTCAACAACTGTATATCTCAGGAACCATGCAAGGGAGGAACCATTATAAATGAAAAAATACCTTAATAAGATTAGAAATGATGAAAAAGGTGTAGCACTGATTATTGCGATAATTCTTGTCCTTGTGATGACAACCATTGCTACTAGTATTTCTTTTATCTCTAATAATGATTTTCTTTCAATGTCAAACTATAAAAGCGGACAGGAAGCTTTTATTGCATCCGAAAGCTGTGTTATTGAGGTCAGAAATATCCTTGAAAACACCAATCCCGCGGTTTTTTATGAACTTGTGCGTTCAGGAGTTGATGCAGATTTAATAAAAGATGAACTTGGGCGGAATATTTTCGTTCAAAAACCAGTCAGCGTTATAGATAAATCTTCCGAGGGTGAACCTGTTGGCAATCCAGAAGACTGGCTTGGCCCCGCCTGCAGGACTGGCTCAAGGGCTCTGAATTCAGAACAGATAAAACAACCTGAGAATTTCCTGATAACTAATGAATCAAAAAGCAGTAGACACGTTAAAAATTTTAGTATCGGCGAATTTGATGTCACGCCAATTTCCATAATAGTTACAGGCAAATCAAGTCTCGACCAGGACAAAGCCGACATGAAAGAAGAAAATGAAGATAAAGATGATGATATAAACACAGGCATTGAGATTATAAGTGGTTTTGAAGTACTTACTCTCGGTGGAGGCGGGAATAAATATGAATAAAAAAAAATTTACACAACATATTAAACTTTTATTTATTTTTCTATTTTTAATATTGTCTTACTCTACTCATTCCCACTCTGTAAATATTGTAAGAAATGAAGTCGAGGATCCCAGGCTGACAGGCGAAGAATTTGAAGGGTCAGCCCCAAATGTATCTATTATTCTCGATCTTTCACGCTCTATGACTAATACCCCAGTGCAAGGCCAGGTAGGAAACTGGGACGGCCTTAATACTTTTAATTTGTGCGGAAATAATAGGAATCCTGATGATAATGATGATCAAGCAATTATTGATAATAGAGTAGCTGTCAATTTCTGTATGGAAAATTTATCTGGTTTAAATACTTGTGCTAAAAATATATGTACCAATTCTATTTTTGATAATTCACCTGGAGGAACTACTAGAGATATTAACAGCCCAAATGCCTGTACTACTCGTAAGCAGTTAGCTGCGCAGCAGGATTGTATTATTAATATGCTTCCAGGAGTAAATAATATAAATGATGATTTACCAATTGCATTTAAAAGTGGACAAAATTCTATATCATGTCTTTATGATCGAATTTGTGGAAACGAAGATAACATTTGTAGCGAGACTTTAAATGATTGCATTGAAATACCTGACAGAAATCATGCAGCTTATGCTATGGAAGTTGCCGCAGGTTTTACGCAATGCTCTAATAATGCCCCTATAAATAATAGCCGCAATGAGTGTATTAGTTCTGACGCAAATTGTTCAAATATGGATATTAATGAATGCTCACCTGCTTGTCAGACTTTTATGGACACAAGTGCTTTTAGAGCTTGTATGAGACAAGATCAGAGCATATTTCCCCAATTTACAGATACAAATTGTAACGGTGAGTCTTGTAGTGGCCGTCCAAGAGACGGCTCTTCAAGAATAGATGGTGCTCTTAATGTGATATTTAATTTTCTTGATGCTGATAATTCATTTGATGATATTGAGCAGCACAGCTGCAATCTTGATGGTGAATTGGTATCATGTGATGAATTTATAAATGCTCCATATCATGACCCTTCAGATTTTGTAAGAGGTATAGACACTTTGCCGTCTTCAACTTCTGAAACTCTTTTTGATGCCTTTTCGCAAGATGATGCTGATATATTAGATTTTAGATTTTTACCAATGAATTATGTAGGAAGAAATTTTGAATCAGATATAGATGTAGAGGCTTGTATCAATTCATCAGGAACAATAAGTTATGACGAGGATTTTTTTCGATCCGGACATAAACTTGATCCAAATGATCCTGGTGAAGATGGCCTTGGTTTTCAAGGCGGCAATAAAGAATCAATAGATAGGATGTGGAGATTTTATAATGACAGGGAAGGAAGCGGGGGTACTCCTCTTGCTCTTATTCTGGGCTTTGATGATGAGTCAGGAGCTGGAGGCATAATTGAGAGTGATGTACTTGCAGCCTATAGGCAGGATATGGACACAGATCCGGGGGTTGCATGCAGGCCGCAGTTTAATATAGTAATAACAGACGGCAGCGATACATGTTCCGGAGATTGTTCAGTACTTAGCGGGAATGCCAATACACCTCAGCAATGCACAGGAAGGTTATCATCAAACGCTAATAGAAGAAGCACTATACAGGCTGTAAGTAATCTAAGAACGCATTTTTCCAGGAACCCTGTGACTGCTGATGATCCTGATAATCCCGGGACTCAGATTCAGGTAAATAAAGAAGTAATAACTTTTGTAATAGGGCTTGGGATAAATGATCAGCTGCTAAGAAGAAATCTAAATGCAATGGCTCTTGCCGGCGGGAGCCATACCAAGGGGATAATTAAGCATATAGACCCTGCTACCGGCGAGGAATTCGGTGCAGTAAGCGTTGAACCGCTTGAAGACTGTATTGATTTGAATCTTGATATAGACCATCAAAACAACACGGAAAAAAGTGCTATTTGCGGTTCCATTGGAGATGGACTGGATGTATTCAGGAATATCGGAAAAGCAGAAAATTTAATAAATTCTCCTGCTTCGAGCGTACTGCAAAACTGTGGTAATACGGTAAACGTCCCGGATGTTAATGGAATTTGCAGATTTCAGAATGAAGACGTATTTGGCAATATCTATTTTAATGAGGGAAGGCATCAACCACCAGGCGGAAACCCTGTTGATATAGATCTTGAGGGGTTTGCTTTTTTTGTAAACAGTCCCGAGGAACTATCAAGAGCATTAGAAGATATCTTTAATACAATTGATGATTTTACAACTACAGGGGTTGCCCCGTCTGCTCCTCAGACTGCCGGCAACGTAACGCTACGTGACCGGGTGTTCCTTGCACTAACAAATCCCCTGGCAGGTGAAAGGATATGGCAGGGAAGGCTTGGGCTTTACAGCTTTGTAAATGACCCCAACACGCCCGGAACAAGCCTTATAGTAAGGAAGCCTTCGGGCTCTGAAGATTATACCTCAACTGCTATAGACCTTGAAGATTTTTCAATATTTACGAATGGCAGGCTGAATGACAACGCCAGGCAATATCACTGGGAAGCTGGGAGCCTACTGGCAACAAGAGACCCTGTAACAAGAAATATTTTTTTTACAGAACCCGGATTCAACACAGCACAGTCGGGGTCAATAAGTTATCTCGGAAATCTTATGCCTGTTTTATATGATGCAAATGGAAACAGTCCCACAAACATAACACCGGCAGATTTAGGTATCCAGGATGAAGACATAACAGTATTAGATACTTTTCCTCCGGCAGAATGTGATGTAGACACATCCTTTGACTGTTCATCAGATTGTGAAGAAGTAAATCCGGGCAATATTGATGAAGAAGATGCATCAGAATGCAGGGATTGTATCAAAGACTGTTTCAGGGACAGAATTATAAGTTTCATTTCCGGAAATACCTCTATCCTACCAGGAGATGACAATGTTGACCCGCTCGGTCATATATGCAGTGATGGTTCCGATGGTTTTGACCCTACAACAGTAGACCCCGATATATGCTCAGTCAGGATGGGTGATATTTTCCATTCCTCGCCAAGGACAGTGGCTTCACCGTCAGTACTTTTTTTTGATACCGGATTTCAGTTCTTCACAAGGGCATTCCAGGAAAGGTCGGCAGTAGTCTATGCAGGTGCAAACGACGGTGGCCTTCACGCATTTCATGCAGGTGAACTTGTAGATACTTCGCAGGGTGCACAGAGAAATCCGTTTAATGGAAACGATGAAGCATTACCTTTTTTTGATGAAGGGACAGGGTCAGAGATGTTCTTTTATATACCCCCAACATTTTTTCCGGATGCAACAGCATCCATTACACCTGAAACACCATTTGGGAATCTGACACCACCAGCAAAAGATTACCGTTTTGGGGATCTTAAGACATATGTCTTAGGTGATCCTGAGCACAGGTCATTTTTTGACGGTACGGTATCAATAGCCGATGTCTATATAGATGGATTTGATAATGGAATTTCTACAAACTTTTGTGAACTTAATGAAAATGATCCTGGTGTTTCCGCCGAAGTTGATGGACTTATAAGCAGCTGCGGTAAAGAATGGCACACTGTTCTCATTTCAGGGTTTAGGAATGGCGGCGGCGGGTTAACGGCACTTGATATTACAAATGCAAACTGTGAAGAAAACGACAATGACCCAAACAATGACCCTAATTGTGATATTAGTACAACATTTGCAGGATCTGATACTTCGATATTTAGCGGTAATTCACCAGGTTATCCCACGCACCTCTGGTCGGTTTTTGACCAGGACTTTGGCAATACATGGTCAAACCCCGAAATTGCACGTGTCAGATTACGGGGTCAGACATCTCTAAATGGAAACTCCACAGAAATATTTGCTGACAGGTGGGTAGCATTTGTAGGCGGGGGAGTCGACCCTCTACCATCAGATAATACAAGTTATGGAAATGCATTTTATGCCGTAGATATAACAACCGGCCAGATTATATATAAATTTCACCCTGACCGTTCAATACCCATAAACCTGGATTCAGGTATTTCCTCTGACCAGGAAGACCTTGCAAATGATATGCAATGCGAGCTGGCTTCCGATCCCGGAGTATTTGATGTTAATGCCGATGGCTACACGGACCTTGTTTATATCGGCGATACTTGCGGTAGATTATGGCGTTTTGATGTTTCTCAGCCACTTAATGCAGGTAACAGTTCCGGAACAGGCAGTATATCAAATACCGGACTTACAATAAGTGATAGCGAAACCCTTACAAGGGGTAATGAAACTATTGATGCATCAGGGTGGCGTGCCAGTATTGCATTTTGTGCCAACAGGGATCCTAAACAATGCAACTCAGGTGATAACCCGGCAATTCCCCAGACAAATATTGAACCAATATATTTCCCTCCGACCTCTGCTATAGACAACATTGGAAGAAGGCATTTAATATTTCAGAGCGGCAACAGAAGAAACCCAACCCAAATTGCAGAGTTCGTCAATGAACAACCCGTTATAGGGACTCATAACGGGGGAAGACTCTATAATTTTATAGATACATTTATACCTTCATTCCTCGCAGGAAATCTTACTGCTTCAGAGAGTTCAGACAGGGGGATGTTAACTGCGGGCAATATAACCAGGACAATTAGCCTCACACAGGACGGGAACAGCGATGTTTTTGAGATTGGTTCCGGCGGGACAGATGATGAATCCGGTGAATATATCGTCGAATACCCAAATAATATCGCAAACGAAAATGCAGGCATTGGTGGTGAGAAAGGAGTAGGTATACCGGTTGTTATAAATGGAGCGCTTGTTTTTGTTACATTTGCTCCAACCCCTTTTGAAATAACATCCCCCTGCCGCACTGCATTTGGTGATACCAGGGTATTTGCACTTGATTTTGTAACTGGCATTCCGGCCCTTTCAAGAATCAGAGGGGCTGTAGCAGCTAACAACAATATCAATTCTTCCTCGGCAGGACTCCAGCTTTCTCAAGGTATCTCCTCTGGCACAACATTAACTTACGGCTCTGAAAGTTCCGTAATTCTTACAATTTCCTCGTCAGGAAATGAAGATGGTGCAAGCTTTATAGTCTGGGAAGTTCCGATTGCTGTCCAGACACAAACCTTATTTTGGGAAGAGGTTCTCTAAAATATGAATAAAGGCGGATTTTCTTTAATCGAAATAATATTTGTTGTGGCATTTATATCTATTCTTCTGTCTATGGGGATATCAATTACAACAAAATTTGCAGAAAGGAGGTCTATTGATGATATAACATATAAAATTTCATCATCTCTTAACACTGCAAAACTACTAGCTGCAAGAAGCGGCGTTGAGTTTGAGGCCCGTCTGAATCTTTCGGAGACGGAAAATGATAAAACACTATCAATTATTACCTTAAGAGGTACAAGTAACAGAAATACAGATCAGGATGATTTCATAGAATCAAATAGACTGGAAATAGTCATTGGTGAAGATTATACAATTGTCCCAAGTAATCATGAATTCCAGTTTAACCCAAACGGGACACTTGGCGTATCACAAACTATAAATATAAGGCCAGTTAACGAAGATCAGAACATAACCAAATGCGGAAAGGTCACTCTTTTCAGACTCGGAAGAATAAAAACTGCCACCGGCAACTGGGACGGGGGGAACTGTAATGTCATAGGTGACAGGCAGGACGTAGAACCATGAAAATCAAATTATTTTTTAAAGGAGATTAAAATGAAAATAAAAACTTTAGTACTTACTTTTGTATTATTTACATCCGGGATAGCTTATTCTGAGAATTTTGTCATTGAAGATTTAATCAAAATGGAGATCACTCAGGCGGACCTTGAAAACGATCCTTATCATTATGATCCGGACAATCCCTACGGTGACAACTATGATCCAAATGATCCTTACGGGGAAAATGAGACAAAGGATAAAACTGAAAATAATAATGATAGCAGTATACCACACTGACCGTTAAAGTAATATCTTTACCGCAAATACCCCGGCAACAAGCCCTACAATAAGACCATAAATGATGTGGCCTCCAAGGTGTGCAAGTGCTACTTCAAGTCCTGTGTTCCTGAAACTCTCTTTTGGATGGTGTTCGGCCACAACCACCACAAGAATAAAAGCAAAAGCAACACCGTGAAAAAGTCCTATCATACCGCCAATGCCTGTATAGGCCCAGAGTGATTGGGGCTGAAACAAAGAAATGAGCAGAAGATAAATAAAGGCAAGTACTATCCCGGCAACATAGTGGACTATCAGGCCCGTAGAGAATGAAGACTCTTCATCGGTAAACATTGAGCCTATGGCCCTTATCATGTCTGCATTAGCTATTCCTTCTTTTGTAATAAACCACATCACAAAACTCATAGCAGAAGTTCCGGCAATGCCGCAAATTATGATATATACCAAATCCATATCTCAGCCCCCTTTGGCAATATTATTAAACTGTCGGTACTTATAATCTAAAGATATAACAATTTACTAATTATTTCTCTATCTTTTTTAGATAGCTTTATATTACAATTGGTTTCAAAACTTAAATAATTGACATTATTTGATAAAAATTCATAATATCGAGATTCATTAATCAAATAATTTTAAGTTTTTGGAGGCGTAAATTGAGCACTAAAACTGGGAAAAATACTAACACGAGAAAATATTCTTCAATAGTTGTAGATGGAGCAGACAAAGCTGCAAACAGATCAATGTTAAGGGCAGTAGGCTTTAAGGACTCTGACTTCAAAAAACCTATCGTTGGAATTGCCTCTACCTGGAGCATGGTAACCCCGTGTAATATGCACATAGACAAACTTGCTCTTTATGCAGCAAAAGGTGGTAACAAAGGCGGTAAATCAATAATCTTTAATACAATTACCGTATCTGACGGCATTTCCATGGGTACACCCGGAATGAGGTATTCACTTGTTTCAAGAGAAGTAATTGCAGATTCGATTGAGACAGTTTCAGGTGCAGAGGGCTTTGACGGACTAGTAGCCATCGGGGGCTGTGACAAAAACATGCCAGGATGTTTGATTGCCATTGCACGTTTAAACAGGCCTGCTGTATTTGTATACGGCGGGACTATTATGCCTGGCAACTACAACGGAAAGGATGTAGATGTAGTTTCTGTATTTGAAGCTGTTGGCGCACATGCAAATAATGATTTGAGTGATGCACAGCTCAAAAAAATAGAGTCATGTGCAATACCGGGCCCCGGATCGTGCGGCGGTATGTACACTGCAAACACTATGGCATCCGCAATTGAGGCACTTGGAATGAGCCTTCCCAACAGCTCTGCCCAGGCAGCAATATCAACTGAAAAAAGAGATGACTGCACCAATGCCGGAAAAGCGGTCCTTCAGCTTATTAAAAAAGGTATAACGCCTAAAGATATTATGACCAAAAAGGCGTTTGAAAATGCAATAACTGTTGTAATAGCTCTTGGCGGTTCCACTAACGCAGTACTTCACCTGATTGCCATGGCAAATGCCATGGGAGTAAAACTTACTATCGATGATTTTACAAGAATTGGTAAAAAAACTCCCATACTGGCTGATCTAAAACCGAGTGGCAAGTATATGATGTCTGATTTTTGTAAAATCGGTGGGTTAACACCACTTCTTAAAATGCTTTTAAAGGCAGGGCTATTACATGGTGATTGCCTAACAGTTACTGGCAAGACAATAGCGCAGAACCTTAAAAGCGTTAAGTCTTATCCAAAAGGACAGGACATTGTTTACCCGGTAAAAAAACCAATAAAAAAAGACAGCCATATCGAAATCCTGAGGGGTAACCTGGCAACTGAGGGAGCAGTAGCAAAAATATCCGGTAAAGAAGGTACAACCTTTAAGGGTAAAGCTATTGTGTTTAATTCAGAGGAAGATTCACTTAAAGCAATTCTTGGAGGAAAAGTAAAAAAAGGCCATGTAATCGTGATTCGCTATGAAGGCCCCAAGGGCGGCCCGGGAATGAGGGAAATGCTCAGCCCTACTTCAGCTGTAATGGGGAAAGGACTTGGTAATGATGTTGCACTTATAACCGATGGAAGGTTCTCCGGCGGTACACATGGATTTGTTGTAGGACATATAACTCCCGAAGCATTTGAAGGCGGAGCAATCGCAGTTGTTAAGAACGGCGATGAGATAACAATTGATGCAAAGAAAAAAGAGATTAAACTTGGGATTTCTACAAAAGAACTTAAATCAAGATTAACAAACTGGAAACAGCCTAAACCAAAAGAAACCAGAGGCGTACTTGCGAAATACGCCAAACTGGTTTCTTCAGCTTCTGAGGGTGCTGTCACAGATAATAATTAATCTTTAGGAAAGCTGTGCATAATAATCATCCATTAGCTTCTCAGTGATCTTTTCACCTTCATTAGTTAAGAAATGCGGTATTTCACACTTCTTATCTGAGGAATTGCTGGTTGTATCAATTAACCCGATTTCCTTAAGAAAACTAAGGTGATCATGCAGTTCTTCACTGCAATACTCGGGGAAATTATCCGGATTAACAACGTACTTTTTATCATAAATACGTATAGTTATCAGGATTTCTGATATTAATGACCAGTTGGGATCCATATTTCACTCCTTATGAAAATAGATTTAATTCCTCCCGTCGTTTTAAACCTACGTATGTTAAAAAAGAAAAGTTTGGAAATAATAGAATAAATATAAAAATTGTCTTTAATTTTTGGCTATTTTACACTATTATTATACTTAGCTGACTTAATTGAGGATGGGTGGTATCCAATATTTAATTGGCACCATAAATTATTATTGAATGTATAAGAAAATTGTACTTATTAGCATGATTTTTGCGCTAATTGGGCTTGAAGTATATTCAGAAGACCTGATTGGCACAGAGAATCGTTATGTAGTAAAAAGGGGAGATACCGTTAAGAACATTTCCTCAAGATACGGTATTACCCCGGATGAACTCCTTAAAGCCAATAAAATTAACAATCCTGATATTATTCAACCCGGGCAGTCTCTCAGGATAACAACCCAAAAAATTATTCCTAAAAAAGTTTATAACGGGTTAATAATAAATCTGCCGGAATACCAGCTTTACCATTTTAAAAATGGCACCCTCCTGGATACCTATCCAATTGCTATTGGAAAAACATCGTGGAAAACACCCAGCGGAAGATTCTTTATAGACAACAAGGCACTTGACCCCACGTGGAGAGTCCCTCCTCAGATGCAGAAAAAATACAAAAAGAAGTACAAAAGAAAAACTGTACCACCAGGCCCTAATAACCCTCTTGGAAAATACTGGATTGGACTCAGTATTCCCCACATTGGTATTCACAGTACCAATAAGCCTTATTCTATTGGGCAGCCCAGGAGTCACGGATGCATGAGATTAAATTCAAAAGATGCTGAAAAGCTGTTTTATACTGTTGATGTGGGTATGCAGGGAGAGATTATATACGAACCTGTAAAGATTGGCACTCACGGCGGAAATATTTTTATAGAAGTACATGAGGATATTTACAAAAAGAAAGACAATCTTTATAAATCAACAGTAAAAAAACTAAAAAAATCTAATTTATTCAATCATGTAGATATGGATATTGTTAAAAAGGCAATCGAGGAAAAAGAAGGAGTGCCTGTAGTTATAAGTAAATCAAAGAAACCATATTTCAAACATTCACCCGTCCGGAACTTTTCTGTAAAAAATAATTCGAGTACACAGCTGTGGAACGAACTGGCAATAGACTAGTTGCCTATTCACTAAACAGGTCTATAATAGGATTATAATGTCCAGCTTAAAAGATAAAAATATTATTGTGGGAGTTACTGGCAGTATTGCAGCATATAAATCCTGCGAGCTTGTAAGAAACCTGATTAAAAAAGAAGCTGAAGTCCAGGTTGTAATGACAAAAAATGCTTCCAGGTTTATTACACCACTTACACTCCAGACACTTTCCGGAAACAGGGTTGCAGCCGATGCATTTGACCTGGAATGGGAGTCCAAGATAGGCCATATACACCTTGCAGACAGCACTGATTTAATAGTAGTTGCCCCCGCTTCGGCATCATTTATTGGCAAACTGGCAAACGGAATTACCGATAACCTACTGACAACAGTGATTGTGGCTTCAAAGGCAAAGGTTGTAATATGCCCTGCTATGAATGTAAATATGTACAGCAACCCGCTTGTAATCGAAAATATCAGGAAATTAAAAAATGCCGGTTACCAGATTGTTGAGCCCTATGAAGGAGATCTTGCCTGCGGCTGGGAAGGTAAAGGAAGGCTTGCAGATATAGAGGATATTTCAATTGAGCTGGAAAGACAACTTTCCCCAAATGACCTAAAAGGGAAAAAGATTTTAATAACGGCCGGGGCCACCAGGGAGTTTATTGACCCGGTAAGGTTTATTTCAAACCCCTCAAGCGGCAAGATGGGTTACTCGATTGCAAGGGCAGCATGGATGAGAGGCGGTGACGTTATGCTGATCACGGGTTATGCAGAGATTCCTCCTCCCTACGGTGTAAATACCATAAAAGTTGAAAGTGCTGACGAAATGTATAATTCGGTAATATCAAACATGAAAGGGAAAGATGTAATAATAAAAGCTGCAGCGGTCAGTGATTACAAATCCATAAATAAAAAAACAAATAAAATCAAAAAGACTGCAAAATCAATTACAGTTGAGCTAACAAAAACCAAAGATATACTGAAAGAACTTGGAAGCAGTAAAAACGGTACTTTTTTAATTGGATTTGCCGCCGAATCCGAAAAAGTTGCTGCGAATTCTAAAAAGAAATTAAAAGAGAAAAATCTGGACCTGATCGTTGCAAATAATATTAAAGAAAAAGGGGCAGGATTCGGTACAGATACTAATATTGTAAGTATTCTGAGTAAAGACGGGAAAAAGTTTGAACTACCATTAATGACCAAAGAAGAATTAGGCCATAAAATCCTGAACTTTGTTGTAAATAAATAGCTTCAGGTTGCCAGCATCTTGAGTCTGCGGTCTATCTCTTCCATCGATGCACCTTTTAAGATGTAGCCCTTGGCACCCAGATCCAGGCATTTCTTCATTAAGTTAATTTCAGAAACTCCGGTAAGCATAATTACGGCAAGTTTGTCCAGTATCGAATTTTCATTCAGGTTTTCAAGAACCCTTACACCATCAAGTTCCGGCATCATAATATCAAGAATTACTATATCAGGTTCCCACGCTGGTATTTTTAGCAGGGCATCTTTACCGTGTATAGCTGTTTCAACTGTATATCCCCTGTTTTCAAGATTTTTCTTATATACAGTTCTTAGATTTTCGTCGTCATCTACTACCAGTATTTTTGGCATAGCCAGTTCCCTTATTTAGAATACATCAAATGCCGGGATTTATAATAATTTTAAGACTATCCTTTGATTCGCCGACCATTTGAAATCCTTTTCCAATCTCGGAGAGTGGTAATTTATGAGTTATCATATCCGAGACGTTTACTCTTTTATACTGTATCAATTTTAGTGCCATTTGAAGATCTGCAGGGGCGGCAGCATAAGAACTTGTGATTTTAACACCAGACCACCAAAGTTCATTAAAATTGGTTTTAAATTCATAATCAGGCTCTGAAGGGGCAAAATACAGGATTGTCCCGCCATTATCTGCAAGTTTTATAGCCTGTCTTATGGCCGGGTCAACACCCGCGCACACTATTACAAAATCAATCAGTCTTCCATTTTTTACTATAATTTTTTCAGTTAATTCAGTATCATCGGAATAAAATGCATCATCAGCCCCAAATTTTAAAGCAGAATTTAGCTTATATTCATTTATATCAATTGCACAGGTGTAAGATGATCCCTGCGAAATTGCGTACTGAAGATTTAATATTCCGGTAATTCCGCTGCCAATGACTGCTACGCTCATACCAGGTTCAAACCCGGCTACACGCTGTCCCCTTACAACACATCCAAGTGGTTCGGCAAAAGACCCTTCATCATATGAGACAGAATCGTCGAGCAGGAACGTACCCCTTTCAACATTTACTTTCGGAATTCTAAGATATTCGGAAAATCCTCCCGGATCAAAATGGGTGGATTTAATTGATGTACATACAGTATGACGGTCAGAAAGACAGTAATAACAGCTGTTGCATGGTACATGATGAGTGGTAATTATCCTGTCACCTTCCTTAAATGCAGATACCCCGTCACCTGTTTTTACAATCACACCGGCAACTTCATGACCGAGTACAAGTGGTGCTTTTGGCAACCTGTACCATTCCATCAGGTCACTTCCGCATAAACCACTTGATTCGACCCGCATCAAAATTTCACCACTGCCAATATCAGGTAAAGGGATCTCTTCTACCCTGATATCACTGTTACTGTAATACATAGCTGCTTTCAAGGAGTTTACACCTCTCCGTTCTTAACTGCTTCAAACAGTTTATATGCCTGCTCAGCTGACTCGTTCTCATGCACAATAGCCCTGATGGCCCTTATTACAGCAACCGGGTTGTCATTCTGCCAGATATTTCTTCCCATATCCACGCCTATTGCGCCCTGCTGAATTGCACTATACGTCATATTAAATACGTCCATCTCGGTTTCAAGCTTGGGTCCGCCGGCAATAACAATTGGTACAGGGCAGCTTGTAGTTACTTTTTCAAATTCATCACAGTAATATGTTTTTACAATATGAGTTCCAAGTTCAGCACATATTCTGCAGCAAAGTGAAAGATATCTTGCATCCCTTTTTTCAAGTTCCTTACCAACAGCCGTGATTCCAAGTACGGGCATCCCGTATCTTTCACCCTGGTTTACTAGCTCGGAAAGGTTAAGCAATGTCTGGCGTTCATGTTCACTTCCAATAAATACCGATATTCCAACACCTGCTACATTAAGTCTTAATGCCTCTTCAAATGAGGTAGTTATACCTTCATTTTCCAGGTGCGGCCCCACTATACTAGTCCCGCCTGATACTCTGAGTACAACGTTAGTATCTGCTCCGGGGTCAACAGAGGTCCTTAGCACACCCCTTGTAAGCATAATTGTATCGGCATAGGGAATAAGCGGAGTTATTGTCTTTTCGGGTTCTTCCAGCCTGTGAGTTGGTCCAAGGAAATATCCGTGGTCAAATGCCAGCATAACAGCCCTTCCGGTATCAGGCTGAATTATCTTTGATAATCTGTTCTTTAAGCCCCAGTCCATATTTTTCACCTCGCAATTATTAATAGAATGACAATTCTAAGTAAGACATGTTAAATGTCAATCCAATAAGATATAACCATTACCTGTAATAAAAAAAAATTAAACTATTGAAATCAAATTGAAATAAATTAACATCTTATTTCCACTAAAAGTCAGGATTTTACCAGTGAGTAAATACAATAAAATAAAATCGTGGTTTTATACAGAGACATGGGCCCTGCCCCTGGATATATTCAGAATTATATTCGGATTTCTCTGCATATTTTATTTTTACTCACTTTATAACGATATTTCGGACTTTAGTAGTCAAAATGGCCTTATAAATCACCAGTACTTTTTAAAACACTGGTGGTATCTGAAAATAAACCTCATCCCATCTGACCCGTCAGACCTTTATTTTAAATTCTTACTCGGATCAGCAACAGTACTTTCAAGTCTATTGCTGCTTGGTATATATCCCAGAATTACCTCAATTTTTTTGTTTCTTGCTGCTTCTACAGTACAGAAGTGGAATTTCTCAGTCATATATGTGGATGACGTAGCAATGCACCTGGTTTTATTCTGGTTTATTTTACTTCCATCAGGAAGCACACTTAATATTAGTGAATATTTAAAAAATGGTGCCGGCTCATGGAAGCTTTGGGCCAATAAAAAAATCCCGGACATCGGGATTAAACTTTTCCTTCTTAATATCTGCTGGATCTATTTTTATGCCGGCATGGAAAAAGTCTTTAGTGAAATGTGGTACACCGGTTTTGCACTTTATCCTATACTACTGATTCCAATATCAAGAGTTTCTGAATTTATTAAACCCGAACACCTCGAAATCATCAGAATTGCAACATACTCATCACTATTTGTAGAGATAATTCTACCCTTTTTACTCCTTATGAGAAAAGGGTCAAAACTCAAATATCTCGGGCTTTTTCTAATGGTGTCTTTTCACCTCTTTATCATCGCAACCCTGAGAATACCATTTGCCAATATAGCCATGATGGGTTCAGCCCTACTCTTCTTCAGGGAAGAATTGATGGACTATTTTCATAAGAATGTTGCCATTGTTAATAAACTCGAAAAAGTCAGGAAGATGAACTATGCAGCAATTTTTGCCATAATATTTTTTATACTTGTTATATCTTCAACAACTCGCCATATCCCGCACGTAAGGGTAATTGCGGATATACCCACCAAGGTATTATGGGTTGCCGGAGTAATGCAAAACTACCAGCTATTTGACTGGATAAGCAGGTTTAACTTTAAAATAGATAAAGAGGCTTACTTTATACCAAGTGGGAGTAATTCGAAAATAGAGCTTAACCCAAAAGACTTTCTTCCTGACTCAGTAAGATATAACCTTTTTCAGCTGCGCTTTTATGATGTTAAGTGGTTGCTCACAGTCCGGGGTGAAAAAAGACGCGAACTTAAGACAGATATCCCAAAAAGAATTGCAGCTAATTACTGCAGGAAGATCGGAAAAGATGGTGAAGTCTTTTTGTCCACGACCATTCACAGAATTACCGAATTTAATTTTGACTTTAACAGGAACCCAAAAAAAACCAGGTATAAATTTTATTGTTTAGATGGGAAACCGAAAAAAGGAATGTTTTACTGAGTGTAATTACATTACCTTTTTAAATGCAGCAAGTGCTTTTTCTATGTGCTGCTCTGTATGTAAAGACATAAGTGAAGTTCTTATCCTGCACTTTCCTGGAGCCACAGAAGGAGGCCTGACAGCCGGTGTAAAAACGCCTTCTTTTCTTAAATTATCAGCCATTTGAAGTGTCGGTTCAGGATCGCCAATTAATATTGGAATAATTGCAGAGTCAGAAGGTATTACATTATAGCCGAGGTCCTGCAAACCGTCTTTAAACATATGAATCATATCCCAAAGATGCTCTCTTGACTCCTTATCATCTGTTATTATCTCAATTGATTTTAATGAAGCGGCAAGGCACGGGGCTGGAAGTGACGTGTCAAAGATATAACTTCTTACCCTGTTTCTGATAAAGTCGATAAGTTCTCTGCTTCCTGCAATATATCCTCCAAGAGAACCCACTGCTTTGGAGAGGGTACCCATCACTATCGGTACATTTTCTTCAACTCCAAAATGTTCTGTGGCCCCGCTGCCTCTTTCTCCTAAAACACCCGTCGCATGAGCTTCATCAACCAAAAGCATTGCATTATGTCTTTCGCACAGTTGTGTTAACTGTTTTAGATCAACAAGATCACCGTCCATACTAAATACTGTATCGGTGACGACAAGTTTCTTTCCGGGTTTAGTATCTTTTAACATCATTGAGTTAAGTTCCTGCAGATCCAGGTGCGGGTAAATTCTCAGGTTGGCTTTAGACAGCCTGCAGCCGTCGATAATGGATGCATGGTTAAGTTCGTCACTATAAACAAAATCATCAGGCCCAACCACGGAGGAGATTGTTCCAATATTTGCCAGGTAGCCTGAGCTGAAAAGAATTGCTGACTCAGTATTTTTAAAACTGGCAATCTTTTCTTCCAGCTGGCGGTGAAGGTCTGAACTGCCGCTCACAAGTCTTGAGCCGCCGCTGCCTGTGCCGTATTTTTCAAGTGCTTCCCCGGCTGCTTTTATAACTCTCGGATCAACTGATAGTCCCAGGTAGCTGTTTGAAGCAAGTAGTAAATATTTTTTTCCGCCTATGACAACTTCAGGGGACTGGCCCGACTGGAGTTCGGTCAGGTATCTGAAAAGATTATTATCATGAACCTGCTTAAGTTCATCGTTTATCCATTCCAGGCATTCCATCTTATTAATTAAAGCTCATTGTTATCAGTTACATCTTTAATTGACTGATATGTAACCTGTATAAGTTTTTTTAAGTCTGAAGTAGGTATACCAATTGGGGGCATTAAAACAACTACATTTCCAAGCGGCCTGAGAAGTACTCCATCTTCAAGTGCCCTGTCCGCAACCTGCCAGCCCATCTTTAATTCAGGGGCATATTCATTTTTTGATTCCTTGTCTTCAACCAGTTCAATCCCTACCATGAATCCCTTATTCCTTACATTCCCAACGTGCTTAAGTGAGTTAAATTCCTTTAATTCATCCTCAAGCAATTCAATTTTTTCTTCCAGTTTTTCAAGTGTAGAGTTGTTTTCAAACGCATTCAGGTTACCTCTTGCTGCAGCGCAGGCGATAGGGTTTCCGGCATAGCTATGGCCGTGAAAAAATGTTTTATATTCATCATAATTGCCAAGAAATTCATCATATATTTTTTGCGTGGTTATTGTAGCGGAAAGCGGAAGGTACCCGCCTGTTAATCCCTTACCCAGTACAAGCATATCGGGAGTTATATCTTCATGATCACAGGCAAACATTTTCCCGGTCCTTCCCATACCGGTAGCAACTTCGTCAACAATCATCAATACATCATTTTTATCACAGTAATCCCGTACCTTCTTTAAATAACCTTCCGGGGAAACTATCATTCCACCGGCTGCCTGCACATAGGGTTCTAGAATTACAGCGGCAATCTCATTACTGCTATTTTCAAGGATATTCCCCAGCTCATCAGCACATGCTAAATTACATGAAGGATATGTTTTATTTAAAGGACACCTGTAGCAATAATATGATGGTGCTTTATAAGATTCAAAGAGAAGCGGTTTAAATGTCGAATGAAAGATATCTATCCCGCCGACGGAAACTGCACCAAGGGTATCACCATGATAACCGTTGTCTAGGTACACAAATTTTGTCTTTTCCGGTTTCCCTTTATGCTGCCAGTACTGAAAAGCCATTTTTATAGCTACTTCAACTGCTGATGCCCCGTCTCCTGAGTAAAACACTTTTTTCATCCCTTTCGGACAAATATCAATGAGTTCTTTCGCCAGTTCAGCTGCTGGAGGATTAGTTACACCGAGTAATGTGCTGTGGCCAAGAGTTTTAAGCTGTTCATTAATTGCATTATCAATTTCGGGTACTTTATGCCCGTGCACATTGACCCAAAGTGATGAAACTCCGTCTATATACCTGTTTCCCTCGGAATCTATAAGATAAGCACCTTCAGAATCTTCAATTACTAAGGGGTCTTTATCCTCATAATCCTTCATCTGGGTAAACGGGTGCCAGATAAATTCCTTATCGTACTGCCCTATTTTTTTTGTTCTTTCAGACATTGTATTTGATTTCCAGATTTACCAGACATGTGGCAATAATTTTTTATATATGTGAGTTTTAGCCACTACTATTCAGACGCAGTGATCACTTATCAACAATATTATATAGAATAGATTGGAATTAGGAACTACTGTTAATTAGCAATATCAGTCCTAATCGGCATCTGCAGATCATCAAGCATCTTCAGATCCTCTTCGGGTGATCTTCCGGGGGTTGTAAGGTAATTGCCCAGTATCATGGCATTTGCTCCGGCAATAAGCCCCATAGCCTGCAGGTCCCGTAACGTAACTTCCCTGCCGCCGGCTGTCATTATGATCTTGTCAGGAAGTACCAGACGGTAAATTGATATCATTTGTACCGCATCAAAAGGCGATATTTTTTCAAACTGTTCAAAAGGTGTTCCGGGCCTTGGATTCAGAAAATTAATTGGCACCCAGGTAGGATCCAGATCTCTGATTTCAAAAGCAAATTCTACTCTTTGCCTGACGCTTTCACCCATTCCAAGGATTCCGCCCGTACAGAGATTCATTCCGGCTTCTTTTACAAATTTTGCAGTTTCCAGCCGATCCTCATATGTATGAGTTGTACATACATTTGGATAATGGCTTTTGCATGTTTCAATATTATGATTATATCTCCAGACACCGTGATCAGCCAGTATTTGTGCTTGTTCCTGCGTAAGTTCACCAAGGGAACATCCGACTTTTAAGCCTGTTTCGGCTACGAGGAGATCAACTGCTTCTAATACTTTTTTAAATATTCGGGGAGTAGGCCCTTTTGCACTTATTACAATACAAAAATCCATAGCACCCATTTTTTCAGCCTGCTTTGCTGCAAGGAGAATCCTGTTAGCTTCCATCAGAGGGTGAGCTTCTACTTCGGTATTAAAATGTGCGGATTGCGAACAAAAGGAACAGTCCTCGGGGCAGTTGCCAGTCTGGGCACTTATTATTGATCTTAAAAATACACCGTCACCCTTATATTTTAAGGTTACTTTCCTTGCAAGGGATATAAGATCGGGAACCTGATTTTTTGGCAGCTCTGTTAGTGCTAGTGCCTCTTCAAATTCAATTTGCTTTCCCTGTTCAAGAATCTTGTCCGAAAGTTGCTCTACAATACTAATTTTGGTGCCTCCAGGAATAAAATAAAGTAATCTAATTTACAGTAAGGTAAGTAATTGTCAATCATCACAATTGTCTGTATTATGGGTTAAATAATCCAAGTATTTTACTAAAATCTTCAATACTGGTAACTATATCACCGCCACTGCTTCTGATAAAGTATTCGACCTGCAGATTAACGATACTGCCTTCATTATCCGAACTTAATCTGAAATCCCCACGGTAACCTGCTATCAATTTTCCAAGCCCGTATGCATAACCAATCTCGCTTGCGGTACCGCTGTCGATATCAACTCCGTCAAGTATAGCAATCATCCCGTCTGAGGCTTGAATGACCCCGGCATTTCTTTCACCCATAAGAAGGTTTTGCTTTTGCCAGGCTGCCTTTTTTTCTTTGCCATATTCCATACCCTCAATCTTTTTTATTTCTGCAGGAGGGGTCAGTTTCCAGGGGTCAATTACATCAATACCACTTTTAATAATAAGCGGGATTATTTCTTCGTAATAAAATTTTCTACCGGCTTCTGAAAAACCAAGCGGGCTTGCAAGATAAATCTTTTTTTGTTTCATATATATCTAATAGTACATTAATAGTTTATTTTAATATTAACTGTGAAATTATTATAACCGGAGAAAAAGAATGGCCTCACTCAGAAAATGTGATCTTTTTATTAATGGTAAAGTAGTAAAACCGTCAAGCAGAAAATACTTTCTACGGGAAAACCCTGCAACAGAAAAGGGATTTGCACAGATTGCAGAAAGTAACCACAAAGATGTTGATAAAGCAGTAAGTGCTGCACAAAAGAGTTTTAAATCCTGGTCAGGGGTACCCGCATCTGACAGGGCAAAAGTACTTTTAAACATTGCCGGGATATTAAATAAAAATCAGAAAAACCTCGCTCTTATTAACACCCTGGAGACAGGTAAACCAGTCAGGGAAAGCGGCCTGGTGGAAATTGGTGGTTCAATTAAAACCCTTGAATACTATTCGGGGGCTCACACCCAGCTAAATGGTGAAACAATTCCAGTAAATGAGAACCAGATTTCCATGACGTTAAAGGAACCTGTAGGTGTTGTAGCCCAAATAATTCCCTGGAATTTTCCGCTACTTCTTTCATTTTGGAAAATAGCACCTGCACTTGTCGCTGGCTGTACAATTGTATTGAAACCTGCTGAACTTACTTCCTGTACAATATTTGAGATAGCAAAACTTTGCAGCAAAGCAGGCCTGCCTGACGGCGTCCTGAATATCGTCCCCGGGAAAGGTGAAATAACAGGACAGGCACTTGTTGAGCACCCCGGAATAGATAAGGTTGCGTTTACAGGATCTACATCCGTTGGCAAACACGTTATGAAAACCGCTTCAGACTCTGTAAAAAAGGTATCACTCGAACTCGGGGGCAAGGCCCCTTGTATAATATTTGACGATGCCAATCTTGAAAATGCGGTAGAAGCCTGCCTGAGAGGAGGTTTCTTTAATCAGGGTGAAAACTGTACCGCAGTTACAAAGCTGATGCTTCATAAAAAGATATATAAAAAGTTTTTAGACCTTTATTTAAAGAAGGTCAAAAAAATTAAAATTGGTGACCCAACAAAACCTGATACCGAGATGGGTGCCGTTATATCTAAAGAACATTACGAATCTGTTTTAAACTATATTGCAAAAGGTAAAGCAGAAGGTGCAAAAGTGGTCACAGGCGGAAGCAGGCCAAGAAAATTAAAAAAAGGCTACTTCATTAATCCTACTGTTCTAGAAAATGTTGACCCAAATGCAACCGTGGCATGTGAGGAAATTTTTGGCCCGGTTGTGGCGGTAATACCGTTCAGTACAGAAGAAGAAGCAGTATCAATAGCGAATAATACGCAGTATGGTCTGGCCGGTGGTCTCTGGACAAAAGATATAAACCGTGCTTTAAGGGTAGCAAAGTCCATTAACGCAGGTTATCTCTGGGTAAATACTTACGGCGGCATCATTCCGCAGACACCATACGGCGGATTTAAACAAAGTGGAATCGGCAAAGAACTTGGAAGAGAAGGAATTGAAAATTACCTTGAAACCAAGTGCATTAATATTTACACCGGGGATTCAATGCCTAAATGGTACAAGGGTTGAAAAAAACTAAAATTAATAAGGTTATTTTTTAGCGTGGGAAATTAGAGGCCTCTGGCCCTTTTCCCTGAAGCTGAGTACAACCTGTTCCGCTTTATCAAAAGGAACTGTTATAAAGGAAAACTTTTCCATAACCTGCACATCACTGATCTGTTTTGATTTTAGCTGTACTTTACTTGTAATAAGTTCCACGAGTTTCTTGGGATTCAGCTTGTCTTTTTTACCAAGAGAAACAAACAGCCTTGCCTTACCCTTCTTATCAACCGGATCACTTTTAGATCCAAATTCTTTAACAGATCCGTAAGATTCAGGATTAAGTTCATCTTCAAAACAGTAATTCAGAACCGCTGCCAGGATATCCGTAGGGTTTTTATCCTCGAGCATATTCTTTGCCCAGCTGAAATAGGTAGAATCTACTTTTTCTTCCAGTATTCCTGAAAGGTCTTCGTAAATCTTTTTCTTCTTCGCATCAATAATATCTTTCACATTCGGGATTCTTGATTTTTTGATGTCGGTCTTTGCAACCCGCTTAATAAACATAAGTTTTTTATATTCACTTGGAGTAATAAAAGTGATAGCTGTTCCTTCATTACCGGCTCTTCCGGTTCTACCAATCCTGTGTACATAAGATTCCGGGTCCTGGGGAAGTGAATAATTTATAACATGAGTAAGATTGTTTACATCAATTCCGCGCGCGGCAACATCTGTTGCTATCAGGATATTGACTGTTTGTTTTTTGAATTTATCAAGTGTTCTTTCCCTTTGAGACTGCGAAATATCACCATGAATAGCTTCTGCGTCATAACCCCTGCCTGTTAAATGACTTACTAAATTGTCCACATCACTCTTTGTCCTACAGAATATTAGTCCGTAAAAATCATCTTCAAAATCAATAATTCTGCAAAGTGCATCAAACTTTTCTGAGGCTTTTACTTCAAAATATATTTGCTCGGTAAGATTTGTCGTAAGCTGCTTTTTTTCTACTGCAAGAAGTTCATAGCCATCCATATATTTATGGGCAAGATCTTTGATCTTTTTTGGCATTGTTGCAGAAAAAAGAAGTGTTCTTTTATCGGAATTGGTATGTTCCATTATTTCTTCCATATCATCGATAAATCCCATGTTTAACATTTCATCTGCTTCATCAAGTATAAGGTGTTCAATCTCACCGATTTTGAGTGTTTTTCTGTTTAAATGATCAATTACCCTTCCAGGGGTACCAACCACAATATGTACACCTTTTTTTAGTCTGCGAAGCTGCTGGTCTATAGACTGCCCACCGTAAATCGGCACTATTCTTAAGTCTTTATGTCCCTTCAGTGAATTGATTTCTTCAGAAACCTGTATTGCAAGCTCTCTTGTTGGTACAAGAATCAGTGCCTGCACAGCTTTTAATTTTGTATCAATAAGTTCAATCAGAGGAAGCCCGAATGCTGCCGTTTTACCGGTACCTGTCTGAGCCTGTGCAATGATATTTGTATCATCCCTTAACATCACGGGGATTGTCTTTATTTGTATTGCTGTAGGTTCTTCAAATCCTTTTTTGTTTATTGCTTCTAGAACCTCTTCCGATAGTCCGAGGTTTGTAAACTTTTCATTATTGCTCATATATTTCTATCTAATTATCTCCTGTTGTTCATATAGAACCTAACAAACATATACTATTATCAGCAAAAAGATATCAAATAGTCATTAAGCATTAAAAATAATTATATTTTATGTGTTAAGATTGGAAATATTACTTCTTATTACAATTTGAGAATTAAACATAAAAATTGGCTTTGCCATTATTTAATACTTCAAACAACTCTGTACTGTTACAATCTTTAATTTCCCCATGTGCCATTACTATTCTTACGATATCCCACTTTAAAATCTTATTCACTGAATATACTTCATCAAATGAATTGCTGACCAAAAACCGCCACAACCAACTCTGCCCGAATTTTTGATAAGTACCGACAAGTTTCCATAAGATCTTCATTATTATGTTTTTGTCACTTGTGATGTTAAATACAAAATCAGAACAAATCAGAGTTTTGGAAGGTATATGCAGAAAAACCACTTCATTCATTTTTGGCATGCCGCCTATATGTTCATATTCAATTGTATTACCCCAGTCAGGCTGTTTTTCATTAATAACAGCATCAAAGGTTATCTCCTTCTCCTTTTGTGATAGTCCGGGTGCCGCCCAAAGAACTGCTTCCGGATACCTGTCCTTGGCAGAAGAAGCATATAAGTGGTGATAACAATTGGGAGCAATAATATGTTCAACCTTACCGAGGCAGTTTATTTCCATAAATAACTGATCATCAATAGGGATAGGTGAATGAAGCCACAAACCGCCCGTGGCAAGCTTAACGACAACCATGCGAATATTAACAGACAATGGGTATTTTTTTAACTGTTGGTCTGCATACCAGATGTCTTTATCTATATTAGTAAGAAGCTTCAATTCAGCCATAGGTTTTATCAGTATAGTGAGTTGTTACTTTATTAATTTTAATTCAGTATAAAAAAATACAACCTCATTTATTATTGTGTTCTAAATCAATAAGATATTTTTTTCTCCAGAGTCCTCCGCCATAACCAGCAAGTTTTCCGTCCTTGGCAATTACCCTGTGACACGGAATTATGATAGAAATTTTATTGTCCCCGTTTGCCCTTGCAACTGCTCTGACTGCATTTTTATCTCCGACTTTTATTGCCTGTTCCTGGTAACTTCTTGTCTCCCCATAAGGGATCTTTGTAAGTGCTTCCCATGCTTTTTTCTGAAATTCTGATCCGGCAAGTTCAAGCGGGACATCAAAATCTACTCTTTTCCCATTAAAGTATTCATCGAGCTGGATTTCAAGTTTTTCTATAATTCTGTGTTCACCCTGCACAAACTCCGCCTTTAATGATTTACGGAGCCGGTTGATCTGCGTTTCAATCATTCTCCTGTCAGTAAATTCCAGAAGGCATAAACCACTGTCAGTTGCCCCGACAAAAATTGGCCCCAGGGGAGATAGTATTCTTTTTATTGTAACAACTTTATTATTTTTACTTTCAGAGGGTGTAAACCCGGTTGTTTTTTTAAATGCTTCGTTAAACCCGCTGAGTGATTCATAACCATTTTCATAAGCTGATCTTGCAACATCTTTTTTTTCTTTAATTTGCTTAAAAGCATGGTTTATCCTTGATGATCTTAAGAAAGACTGGAATGTCATGCCATGATTTTTCAGGAACCACCTTCTTACTCGTGCCGGTTCTAGTCCACGGTCAAGTAATTCAAAATCTTTAATCCTTATGCCCGGGTTTTCACTAAGTTCATTAAGCAGGCCTTCAATCCATTCAGGAGTTTCCCCGTATTTTTCCATCGGCTTGCATACCTTGCATGGCCTGTAACCCGAATCAATAGCACTTTTTGTGGAAGAAAAGTATTCCACATTTTCTTCTCTTGGCTTTTTTGCTGTGCAGGTCGGCCTGCAAAAGATCCCGGTGGTACGTATCCCACTAAAGAATATTCCTTCAAATGAACTATCGCGGTCCCTCAATGCCTTATACATTGTCTTTCTTGGGGGAAGCGGAAAGAGATCCATATTATTATCTTGCATATTTTTCATATTAACACTGTAACATTCGATTACAAACAGTCTTCCGAAAAATGTACAACAAATTCAATTTTAATTTTCAATGTGTGGGCTGATTAATATTTCGGCTTGCTCTAATAGTTGCTGGTGGGACAGATCGGAGTTGTAATTATCGGCAAATTTAAACTGTTTTGAAATAAGGCTATTATCTTTCAGCTTGGGATTAAATGTGAATTCTATATTTTGGGCATAAATCCCTGTCCATACTGTTCTAACTGCATTCCAGTATTCTTCTGTTTTCTTCCAGTATTCATCACCACTTGAGAAATCAAAGTCAGCAATCCTGTCATAGCGGTTTATGCCTATCTCTTTTGCAAGATATTCCTTTCCACCATCTTCATTCAGTTTAAGTTTAAGGTTTTCCTGTTCATGTATCCAGCCTGTTGGCAGGATTATATGCCTGTTTATAGCATCCAGGACATTATAGTCCGAACGGACGCTGAATTCACGCCTTGGCAGGGGCCTTAACGTCCTGCTTCCCACCCACTGCGAGAAATTATCTTTATGTTCCCATTCACCAATTGAAGCATATCTTGGCGAATCATCCACATGGTACACTGCCTGGAGCCATTTACCTTTAGCTTCATGCTCAGGAACTTTTCTTAAGTACCATTTACTGTTTCCGTCATACTCATGATAACTTGCTGGTTCATAGGTCCAGTCCTGCCTCCAGTGTTTTACTACGGCAGGTCCTACAACTTTGCCTTCCTCAAGAAAAAACATTACGAGAATATGCTGGAGACTAATAAAATCCTCCCCGTCTTCAATTATGTATATCCTCTCAGTTGCCCACGACTGGTAAGGCCTGTCCATTTTGTATTCATTTAAAAAAGGTACTGTTTCAATAAAATCAAATGAAGCCCTGTAGTCGCCTGACATTGCAAGTATTGCCATTCTGTCTTTTTCGTGTCTTGAAATACCACTTTCACGAAGTCTTAACCATCTCGCAGATGGAGCTGTATCAAGTGTTACATCCGGACCAATTGTAGTGCCGCCCCTGGGTTCAAGGTCAGACCCCTTAGAAAATTTATGTGAGAAAGTATAACGGTTTGTTTCAGGCTGGTTTACACCTGCACATGATAGTATAAAAAGTGAAAGTATTACTAATATAGAAAAGTGAATTTTTCTCAATTTTTATCAGTTCTTAAGTCTATATCCGGTTTTAAATATCCACCCAACAATTGCAATGCAGATTAACAGGAACAATATGGTCATACCAATACACACGTAGATATTTACATCTGCTACACCATAGAAACTCCACCTGAAACCACTGACCAGGTACACAACCGGGTTCAATAAAGTAATTTTTTGCCAGATTGGCGGCAGCATCTTAATAGAATAAAAACTTCCCCCAAGGAATGTAAGCGGCGTGACTATCATAAGGGGAACAATCTGAAGTTTTTCAAATCCGTCTGCCCAGACACCGATTATAAACCCAAAGAGGCTGAATGTAACAGCAGTTAACACCAGAAACCCCAGCATCCATACCGGGTGTAGTATTTCATAAGGGACAAACAACCGGGCTGTAGCCAGTATCAGGAGCCCAAGTACTATAGACTTGGTGGCTGCTGCTCCTACATACCCAAGTAAAATTTCAACATAGGATACGGGTGCTGAAAGGACTTCATAAATAGTCCCGGCAAACTTGGGCATATAAATACCAAATGATGCATTAGAAATGCTCTCAGTCAGAATTGAAAGCATAACAAGTCCAGGGATTATAAATGCTCCGTAACTTACACCTTCCATATCACCTATTTGTGAGCCAATGGCAGCGCCAAATACAACAAAATACAGTGATGTAGAAAGAATTGGTGATGCAATGCTCTGCATCAACGTTCTGAGGGCACGGGCCATCTCAAAATAATATATTGCACGGATTGCATAAATGTTCATTGTTTTTCACTCACAAGACTTACAAAAATTTCCTCAAGAGAACTCTGGCTGGAATTAATATCTTTGATTTCAATTCCATTTTCATTTAACTGTTTTATAAATCCCGCAATACCAGTATTTTCCTCTCTTGAATCAAATGTGAATACTAATTCATTACCCATATTATTTAATTCCACGTTATGTCCGTTAAGTTCTTCAGGAAGTTTGTCTAGAGAGTTCTGCAGCTCAAGTGTGAGCTGTTTTTTACCAAGCTTTTCCATTAAAACATTTTTATCTTCCACTAATATTATTTCACCCTTGTTTATAACCCCTATCCTGTCTGCCATCTCCTCTGCTTCATCAATATAGTGAGTAGTAAGAATAATAGTTACTCCATTTTCTCTCAAACCTCTTACCATTTCCCACATATCCCTTCGCAGTTCAACATCGACCCCGGCAGTTGGTTCATCGAGAAAAAGTATTGTAGGTTCATGAGATAATGCCTTTGCAATTAAAACCCTTCTTTTCATACCACCTGATAAAGCAATAATTTTTGAGTCCTTTTTATCCCAAAGTGAAAGGTCTTTAAGTACTTTGGAAAGGTATTCCTCATCAGGAGGTTTACCAAAAAGTCCGCGGCTGAATTTCATAGTTGCCCAGACAGTTTCAAATACATCTGTTGTTAGTTCCTGGGGAACAAGGCCTATCTTGGATCTGGCTTTACGGTAATCGGAGAGAATATCGTGGCCATCAACAAGTACTTTGCCACTACTCGGTGAAACAATCCCGCAGACTATACTTATCAGAGTTGTTTTTCCTGCACCATTAGGCCCGAGTAATGCAAAAATTTCTCCCTCTTTTATTTTGAGGTCAACATTTTTTAGGGCATTAAAGCCGGTGGAATAAGTCTTGTTAAGATCTGTTACTGAAATAATCGGGTCCAAATATGCACCTCATTAAATTATTGCAATTATTATATCTAATAAATTTTATGTGTATTTATAAATTAATTGGATTTATATGAAAGCACTAGGATTCATATTGAAATACAAAGATTAAAAGTAAATTATCCCTTAGCAAGATAAATAAAAATTACTCACGGTAGGATTCAATAACTATTCTTATATCAGGTGATTGACTGTTAGGAATACCGGTCATCATATATCTATTATTTATAATAAATTTATGATGAAATAAGTTTCCTGATTTTTCGTCTGGTTTCTTTAATGTTGTATTTTATTATATGTTTATAATATTTAAGGATATCTGTTTTTCTTGCGACTTTTTCTATACCTTGATTCTTAAATATTTCTTCGAATCTGTTTAAAATATTTTCTTCATTCACGTACTCGTTTTCTACATTATCAGTAAAAGCCGGTTCATTTAAATACTGCCTGTACAAATCATCATTATTATCAATTTCAATAATTTTATCGATTACCTCTTCAAAACTCCCATAGTCGTTACAGTTTATAAAGGATTTTGGATTAAAATCCCTATCTACAAGGGGATTGCCCCAGTAAATTGGAATACTATCTGCAGCAAATGCATGAAGGATTTTCTCAGTTGTATATCCCGGGTAGGCCTCATTCTCAAATGCAATTGTGAATTTATAATTCCTTAAAAATTCATGTTTGTCGTCAACAAAATAACCAAGGTTATTCAACACCTTGCCACCGGAATCTATACTTTTGTATTGACTTAAACTATGAAAAAAATCGTTCCTGATTTTTGCTCTTTTATTTGAATAAAGAAAATTACAAAATTTTCTTCCTTCACTGATTATTGAATTTACATCCCGGGCACTGTTTTTTACAATATCAAATGAATCAAGATACGTTTTGTAGAGCGGCAACCTGTAATTTCTTTCTGTTACAGGGTAATCAAAGCTAAAAGCATAATCGCATTCATTAAAATTAGGCCTTGTGTTTTCACCGGTATAGTAAATTCTTACACAGTTATATTTTAAATAATTTCTGCTCATAGCAGAATATATTAAAAAATCCGGATTTTTAGTAATTTCCAGATCAAATCTTTTTGAAAGAATGCGGTAAAGTGCAAAATCCTTTATTGCTTTTTCAGTAATTGGAAACCAAAAATCTTCAAGATATATCTTAATTTTACGTTTCATCGAACATAATTGATTATGTATACTTGGGTCAATATTTGGGGAAATATAATTTTAATTATTAAGGCAGTGCTTCAAAGTTATCTTCCCGGAGTTTAGCAGACCCGTCTGCCTGAAGGACCCAAAGTTCTCTGTGGATTACACCATGTGCTTTGTTCATCTTCCAGCCTGCTTTTAATTCAGCCCGAGTTTCATTAATTACTTCAATTTCTGGATCAATATATTCAACTTCTGAAAATCCATCATCTATAAGTTTTTGCCAGAATGCTCTTATTTGATCTGTTCCGGCAAACTGACCAAAAGGATTAACATTCATTACAGCATTATCTTCGTATTGTGAGACACAGCCCTCTACATCACCTGAATTAAAAGCTGTTTGCCATTCTCCGCTTGCTTTCTTAACAGCTTCGAGGACTACTGTTTTTTGTTCATCATTCAACATCACTAATACTCCCTAACACAGAATTTATATAATTACCGGATCCCTTAATTTTATTTATCATTACTTGTCTGACCAGACTGCTAACTCATTACCGGAAGGGTCTTCAAAATGAAAACGCCTGCCTCCGGGAAATGGAAATATATCTTTTACAATTGTACAGCCGTTTTGTAATATAAGATCCTTTGTATTTTCGAGATCCCCAGAATATAAGACAATTAATGCGGCACCATTGGAAATTTTAGAACTCAACTTTGAAATATAAAATCCACCGTCCATATTACCATCATTAAAAGCACAGTATTCGGGCCCATAATCCTGGAAAGTCCAGCCAAAAGTCTTGCCATAAAATGCCTTGGCATTCTCAATACTTTTAACCTGTAACTCTATATAATTTATTTCTATTCTTGATGCCATACTTCTTCTTTGAGTCTATGCCCCTTTTGGGTTAGGCCCATATTGATTTTCCCCGGGCTGGCTGTCCTTAACAAAAAAGATAATAAGAACTATAAATCCGATAAAAGGTATCAACCCAACCAGAAGCCACCACCCACTCCTTCCGATATCGTGCATTCTTCGCATACTAACACCAATAGCAGGTAAAAGAACGGCCAGGGAATATATGGTGTTAAACACTCCATATCCTGCCTGGGAATTAAACGTACCAACCATAAAATCCAAACCTAAAAATACGAATGACACAATTATGTTAAAAAGGACAAAATACCAGTATTCTTTTCGTCTGGACCTGCCGCTGAATTCAGTATATTTCTTTAAAACCTCTATGTACCAGTTCATAAATTCCCTCCACTCTTATAAGTATGTCATCCCAAGCCTGGCTGGGGATCCATATAATAAATCAATAATATTATATATTCACTTTGGAAAAGTCCTAATTAGTTCCTGATTCCCATGACTGTTTGTTTACCTTCCACAAACCATCTTCTTTTACCATTGTTACATTTCCAATTGAAACTTCAGATCCCCTGGTACCTTTTGCTTTTAAAATTGCTTTATCACCTTCTATTTCGCTACTTACAATTTCTATATTATTAGGAAACATTGATTGCTGAAATTCAATTCCTTCCTGCAGGTCAGCCGTGTCATCAGGCATCATTTCGAGTATTTCACTTGAACTATGTTTTTTATATCCGTCAACATCACCTGCAAAAAGGGCTGCACCCCATTGCCCATAAGCTTTGGACGGTTCATCTGATTTTCCAGTCATTGTAAGTTTGAGAGGTTCTTTTTTTAAGTTAACGGTAAATTTAATTTCATATGTAAATTTATGCCCATCAATATCATTTTCGGATGGTGTCTTAATTGTTCCCGAAAATGAATTACCCTGGGACATTTTCGCTGTCAGTTGGCCATTACCTATTGTGCCAAGTTTGTTCCATTTGGGATAGGAATGAATTGCATTCATAAGGTTATATAATCCACCTTGCATCAGCTCTTTTTTCTCAGATGATACAACAAAAACAATTCCCTTAAGCTTCCCCTGTTCACCAAGGTTATATACACCGTCAGGAAACATTCCATCAGGAATTTCATTATCTAGTAAACCAATGGTAATATCCCCATCATATTCATCTGCATAGGCGTATTTAATCTGGGTAGTTTCCCCGTCTACTGTAAGACTTCCTGTAGCCGAGTTCCCTGCAAGTACATCTGAAGAAAAAGTTAACAATATTGATAAAGCCAAAACCGCCATTAATATGGCATATCTAAATAGTTTCATCTGGTAAGTCCCCCTTATAATTCAGATAATATTACATATATAAATTTATGTCAAAAAAATATTTGGGTTAAATAGTTATAGTACAAGAAAAAAACCTCTTCTCCTTGTAGAAACAATTAACTGTTCATATTTTGACGATGGATAATTTTTTTTCTCATCAATACCCCATTGTGATGGGTCTCTGAAAGATTTTAAACCATATTTTTTAGTCAAAAGACTAAAGATAGATTGATCTTGTCTGTGTTCTTTAAAATCCGGATAATTGGGTTGCCCACACTGATTATCAATATCAGTAATTATTCTTTCGTCTTTTGCATATTCTAAAAACTCACTAAGAAAATCCATTGTAAAACTTGATTTCCTCCATAAGTTATAACCAGAAAGACGTTGCCTGGTATTAACATAACTTGCTTTGTTACAGTCCATCAATATAAACGCATCCCTTTTAGTCCATGCACTTTCATCTTTAATCAATTCAAAAGGAATAATATCCTGCTTGTATTCAAGACTGAGTTTTATTAATGGATCAATAGAATCAACAAAATAAGCTCCTGCATCGCAGTAAAATAAAAAGTCTTCAGAATTCAAACGCTCTAAAGTTTTTTTTATAAAATATGGTTTCCATAACCAATACCCATTTCCCTTTTTCTGACTTAATATTTTTTTATTTTGTTCAAAAAATTCTTTATCAAGATCTTTTGGAGAATAGGATATTACTTCATCAAAGCCACCAGTTTCTAAACCTGTTTTAGAATTTAACTTTTGGCTGCTTTCGTATTTACTGTTGGCGTAATTAATCAGTACTTTCATAAATTTCTTTAATTCGATATTATTTGAAACCAAAATAAATCTATACTGTAATTTTGAATAGTATTAAGAACTACTCATCAAAGGTTTTGTATTTGTTGCGCATGTAATCCAGACCAAAGTTTATAATTTCTTCTAATACTTCCAGATCAACATCACTCAGCTTATTAATATAAAGGCAGGATTTTCCGGTCTTATGTTTCCCAAGCCGGTCAAGCATTTCAGACAGATCCTGGTAGCCAGGCATAATATAAATGGTAGAACTGGTTTTTCGCGGACTAAAACCCGTCATCATAAATTCCCCTTCCCGGCCGCTTTCGTATTTATATTCATAACGCCCGTAGCCGATAATACTGCTTCCCCACATCTTGGGTTTCATTCCGGTCACACGGTTAAAAAGTTTAAGTAAAGTCGTTGCATCCTTGCGCCTATGTTCGTTTTCAACTGACGCAATAAAATCCTTTGGAGATTTTTCATTTTGAGTGGTTTTTAGTTTTGCTTTTGCCATTTTAGTTGCTTCTTTATAAATACATTTCTAACATTCTTGGTAGAGGAATTTGAAACTTTCCCAATTTAATTGTCGAAAATTCATTTTCACTATTTATTCTATACCTGGACGTATTTCCATTGGATTTAATTTCATTTGATTCCCAAAAAGATTTTGAAAAACTATTAAACCAAATTTCTGGATTTTTAATATTCTCTCTCTTTCCACCGTCAAGGTATAACACTTCATTAAAATTATAAACAATTCCAAGGTATGCCCATAATACTCCCCATGGGGAAAAAGGGATACAAAAATGTCCGAGCAAACTTATGATTGACGAATCAATCCAGGCTTCAAGATAATTAAAAAAATTATTAAACCAGAATCTACCACAATCTAAAACATTAAAAGCGGAAAGATATCTCCCAGTTATTGAAACTTGAATAAAACCAAGCGGTATTAAAAAAACAAGTCCAAAATAAATAACAATAATTAAAAATCCTAGTAATATAGGAAGTGGGTTGAATGGTACAATCATTAAATAGAAAACCGTAAATGGTAGTACGAGTGGAGTAAAAAGTGGATATATACAAAGTACAACAATTATCTCTAACCATGGAACCTGACTAATAAGGTTTGAGTAAAAAACAATAAACCAGAAAAGGACAGTTGCAGGTAAAAGGTATATAAAAATAATCAAACTACATTTAAAACCCTCTATAAAATAATGGATAAAGTTGTTTTTCCATTCCGGCAAGAGGGGTTCACTTTTTAACCACAATCTGTTTACTGCAACTTTTCTATATCCAAGTAACATTGTCCAACCAACCAGTGGAATTAGCAGAACAAGTCCCCCGATAAATATTTTTCGCCGCCATTCGGGATCTTTTGTAATAAAAAGACATGCAGATGTAATATTAAGATTGGAAAATTTCATTTTAACTTCATTTATAATCTTTTTTCCATGGCCAGTTTCCACCCGGGCAATCAAATGCCGCATATAAATCACGTAATCCCGAAAGAAAAACACCAATTGCCATTACAAATACTACCCATCGAAGAAATATTAAATCAGTTGGTTTTGAAGAATTCAATGTAGTAGGCATTGACCACCATTCAATCATTATAGGAATTAAAAAAGCTATCATCGCCCCATAAATTATTCCCATTATAGCGTGTGTTACCCGTTCACCTGCATAAACGTCTCCAAGTTCTTTTCTAACAAACTTTTCAATTATGAAGTCCCATAAAGTTAAAACAATTTCTGCAATTAAAATAAAAGCAAGAACGATTACCCATTTTCCCTGCCATGCTATAAAAGGCAATGTGCCAAATATAATTGCATAAAAGAAGTCACGGCCTGCATGAAGAAAGAGTTCTGGTGCAGCAGTTTTACCCCGTGCAGGCAACTTTGCTTTCCATTCGTGATAATAGAAAGTATCAAATGCACCGATAACACCCTGAAGAAGTAATAGTGAGAGTACAATATGCATTTGAATAACATTATATAGAAATTATTTAACTTGTTAAGAAAGGGAGTAAAATACTCTCCTGAAAAGTTGTAATAGACAAATACCTCTTACTAAATATTCTTAATAACAAAATGGAGGTATTATTTAATAAAGGAGGAAATTATAAAATGAAACAAAAAATATATATAGTTCTCGGAATGATAGCTTGCGCAATAATATTTATAGTGCTTGTCGGGATTTTGGCGGCTTAGAAACTAGAGATTGCTAAAAAGATATAATTTTCTTGTGGGGGAAAAACCCTAAATATAAATTTAAATAAACTTATACTAGCATTAGTTATTCTTTTCCATAGTTATATGACAAAAATTTCTGGATTCCCAATCAAGTTGGGAATGACAAAATTTCGAAGAAAACTTATTTGAAAATATTAAATAGTGATCCGAGGGTTAATCTTCCTTCCTGGGTGTATGGGAACCTAAGCGAACTGCTGAGAAGTGCAATATCTCCTGAAAGGTTGTAATCAAGTCCGCCCTGCTTAACACCGCCAAACTGCTGAATAAAAGATATCAAATCCCCTTCAATATTTAGATCCATCACGCTATTGCCACCGGCCGGGATACTTATATCACTTTCATTAAAACCATTTGCAAACTCAACACCATTTAGATCAAGGTTATATGACAGTCCTTTTAAAGGGATTGGTATAGGATTTGGGTTATCTATACCCAGTGTAAATACTATATTTTGATTTGTTAAAGACAGGTTAGAAACCCTAACATTTGTAATCTTTAAGCCTGGTGCCGTGAGAAGGCTTTGTCCTATACCGGCGCACGAAGACAGTAATACAGAAGCTAAAAATAACGGTAAGAGAATATTTGTTTTCATTAACCTATCCTGAAATAATTTATTTATATCTATAATATCATATAGAAAATCAAACTATTCATTAACTTTTTAAAACGGCTTTTACAGCACGCTCTGATGCAGCAAGAGCATCTTCAATATGGCCGTTCTGCCCGCTTGTCTCACATGAACAAAACAGAAGCCTTCCGCCAAGATAAGCACCTTCATAAATCTTTTCCCCAAAAAGATTATAGTTCTGAAGTCTGATAACATCTCCAGGGGAAGTATAAACTTCCCTGCTCCAGTCCTGTGTTACGAGTTCAATCGGATTTGAAGCAGCTTGTCCAAAAAGCCTGACAAGCTGTTTAATAACTTCTTCTCTGCCGGGTGTAGTTTGATCCGGGGACTGGACAGCAGTAAAGCCAAACAGTGCTGCCGGTTTGCCATCAGGGCCGCTCATATCGTGAATTTCATGAAGCGGGCCAAGGGCAGACATTACAGTTCCGGAATAACCTGCTTCTCTCCAGAAGGGAGTTTCATAAGCTATTACTGTCTTTATTATTATCCCCATCCAGACAGGAGTAACTCTTGCTATCCTTATAAGGCTTTCAGGAAGCTCGGGAGAAAAATCAATCTGCCTTACCACTAAAGCCGGTGGTACAGCTAACAGCACCTTCCTCGCTATAAATGACTTATCCTCATCAAGGACAACTTTTATTTCCCCATCTTTTTCATATCTTATTTCCGAAACAAATGAATTTAATTTTATTGAATCATCGTCAAGCTGACTGGCAAGTGAATCAGTGATTGAAGCCATTCCCCCTTTGACTCTTAAAGATAAATAACTATTGCCGCCGCCGGGAACCGATTTGGGCCCACCATGCGAATCATAAAGAATGGCACCATTTTCATATTGAGGAAAAGTTTCCAGCCCAAGTTCCTGAATAAGCGCATTAACTCTTATTTCACCCGGCCATATCCATGTAGCACCGAGATCGAGTTGATCCTTATTATCGAGATTTGCAGAAAGCAAACGCCCCCCTACTCTGCCGCGGGCTTCAAGTACCAAGACTTCTTTACCGGCCTGCCGCAGCTTCCACGCAGCATGCAGCCCTGAAATGCCAGCACCTATAACTATCGCATCAAACAAAACAACCAGGCCCTTTATCTTTTGAGAATTTGTAATAATGTAGAATCATATGTTGGGATTTATATTATCATAAAGGCTTTGACTAAAAAATCCCTGCAATTTATCATTAAACAAAAAACCCGGGAATATTCTATGAACTACGAAGACATAATTTATGAAAAAAACAGGGGCAAGGCCATTATCACTATTAATCGGCCCGATGTTCTTAATGCTTTCAGAGCAAAGACCCTTTATGAAATGATTGATGCAATTACCGATGCATGGAAAGACAAGGAGATTGGGGTACTTATCTTAACAGGTGCAGGCGACAGGGCATTTTGTACAGGTGGAGACCAGAAAGCTAAAAAAAATAAAAGCAAAGATGATGATAAATATCTGCCTGTTGGCCAGTACGTTGCCCAGCTTCATTATTTATTAAGGAATATCCCGGTACCGGTTATTGCGGCTGTAAGTGGTTATGCAATAGGCGGTGGAAATGTTCTGCAAGTAATATGTGATATGACGATAGCAGCAGAAAATGCAATATTCGGCCAGGTTGGCCCAAAGGTTGGAAGCATTGATGCAGGATTTGGGACTGCTTATCTTTCAAGAATAGTCGGAGAAAAGAAAGCACGGGAGATTTGGTATCTTTGCAGAAAGTATACAGCACAGGAAGCACTTGAAATGGGTCTTGTAAATACAGTCGTTCCAAATGATAAGCTTATGGCAGAAGTAGATAAATGGTGTGATGAGATACTTGACAAGAGTCCGACTGCAATAAAAGTACTTAAATATTCATTTAATTCTGACTCTGATAATATATTTGGAATATCAAGAATGGGGCTAAGTTCACTCGAACTTTTTCATACAACTGATGAGGCTCATGAAGGAATTGATGCGTTTTTGGAGAAACGGCCTCCTGATTTCTCAAAATTCAGGAAAAATTAAATTTTTTAGTGCGTCAGTCGCACATGATTAGGATCAACGTAAATGTACTAATCCCGGCATTACAAAATTTTCGTTAAAAAAATAATTTATTAACGTTATTCATTGCAGGCCGTTATAATATCTATTAATTAACAATCATTGAGAATATTTTTGAGCAATATCCTCATCTCTATATCCACCATCTAACCACCAAAAATAACTCATTTTTTTAATAAAATGATTATTCAATTTCACCCCTTGAATTCTTAACTCCTTCTACTATAATAATGCCTTTGCTATTAAATTTTCATTAGCTTCATAATATTATGGAAAACACAAAAATATTTAGTGGAACTGCCAACAAACCATTGGCGGAAGCGGTATGCGAATATTTAAACGTAACTCCCGGCAAGCTTGAAACAAGGCGTTTCAGTGACGGTGAAATGTTCGCGGAAATTGATGAAAGTGTAAGAAAGAAAGACACTTTTGTAATTCAGCCTACATGTCCGCCCGTAAATGATAATTTAATGGAACTGCTGATTATTATTGACGCTCTTAAAAGGGCCTCAGCCGGTTCAATCTCAGCAGTTATTCCTTATTATGGTTATGCAAGGCAGGACAGGAAAGTCCTACCCAGGGCTCCAATCACTTCAAAACTAATAGCCGATATACTTGTAATAGCAGGTATAGACAGGGTTGTTACCGTAGACCTTCACGCCGGTCAGATACAGGGATTTTTCAGCGTACCTGTAGACCATCTCTACGGATCACCCGTATTTAATGAATATTTAAAAGAAAAATATGAAGATGAAGACTTGGTAATTGTTTCACCTGATGCAGGCGGTATGGAAAGGGCAAGAAAATATGCAAACTTTCTTGGTGCCGAACTTGCTATGGCTGATAAAAGAAGAACAGCACCTAACGTTGCCGAAATATCATATGTAATAGGTGATGTTAAGGATAAAACAGCAATAATTGTAGATGATATTGTTGATACGGCCGGGACCGCAACACTAGCCGCAAAGATATTAATGGAGGAAGGTGCAAAAAGTGTGTCTCTATGCTGTACTCATGGCGTTCTTTCAGGCCCTGCTATAGAAAGGATTAACAATTCCAATTTTGATGAGGTTATAATTACCGATTCGATTCCCCAGAATGAAAACGCAAAAGCATGTGATAAAATCAAGGTACTTAGCCTCGCAAACATGCTTGGAGAATCAATAAAAAGAATTTCATCCGGAGAATCAATAAGTTCATTGTTCAATTAGTAAAATTAAAGGAGTAATAAAATGGCTAAAAGCATATTAAAAGCTAAAAAAAGATCAACACTTGGCAAAAGAAGCACTAAATCCCTTAGAAGGGAAGGAAATATTCCTGCCGTTATATATAGTAAGGGAAATGAAGCGGTCCCACTGGAGTTAAACCCAAAGGACGTTAAAAATGCTTTTGCAACTGATGCAGGAAGAAACACACTTATCGAGATGGAAATTGAAGGCGAAGACAACAAGGAACACACATTATCAATACTACGTGACATGCAGATGGATTATTTAACTAATACCGCACTACACCTTGATTTCCTTGAATTAGATATGAATGAAAAAATTGAAGTAAAAGTTCCGCTTGTTTTTACCGGTCGTGCACAGGGTGTTAAGGAAGGCGGAATACTTGAAGAGATGATAAGAGAAATCAGCGTAGTGTGTGTTCCAGCTGATATCCCTGACAATATTGAACATGATGTTACTGAACTTGAACTTGAAATGGGCGTACAGATCAAGGATCTTGCTCTGCCCGATGGCGCTGAAGCTATAGGGAATCCTGATGACACAGTTGCTATGGTACATGTACCAAGGGCAATGATCGTAGAAGAACCGACAGTTGCTGAGGGAGAAGAAGGCGAGGAAGGTGCTGAGGGAGTTGAAGGCGCAGAAGGTGAAGAAACAGCAGACGCAGGTGAAAAAGCAGAAGGTAGTGACGGTGGTAGTAAGAGTGAAGGTTAACAAATGGATTTCCTAATTGTCGGCCTTGGCAATCCTGGAAAAGAATATGAATTAACAAGGCATAATATTGGTTTTATAGTGCTGGATAATCTTGCAGAAAAAGCAGGAATAGAAATTTCGAAGTCAGCACACAAAGGCATACTTGGAAAAGGCGAGTACCTGGATAACACTGTTTATCTTTTCAAATCTTTAACATTTATGAACAAAAGCGGTGAGGCTTTAAAAGAAGTAAAGAATTTTTACAAGATACCGGCAAATCAGATGATAGTAGTACATGATGAGCTGGATCTCCAGCTTGGAGATATAAGGTCCAAGTTTGGAGGAGGAACAGCTGGACATAATGGACTAAAATCCATTGTAGAAAATACAGGTGATAAAGATTTTCACAGAATAAGAATAGGAATTGGCAAACCTGAACATAAAACCCAGGTTGTAGACCATGTCCTTTCTACATTTAGTGAAGAAGAGTTTAAATCCCTGGACAAGATTATTGATAGGGCAATAGAGGATGTTGATTCAATAATATCCCAAAAATAAATCAAATTAATATCAAAAAATTATTTTAGTTCACAAGGAGGAACCTTGACATGAGTCAGGTCTTTGCAGGTCATATAGCGATAATTATAGGTGTAATTGTATTAACCTATGCTTATTTTGTTTACAGAAGTTTAAAAAGCCTTCCGGAAGGTAACGATAAAATGCGCGAAATTGCTACAGCAATTCAGGAAGGTGCAATGGTATTTCTCAAAAAAGAATATCAGATAATATTAATATTTGTTGCAATAGTATTTGTTTTGCTTGGAATATCTATCAACTTTGCAACCGCATTCGCCTACCTTGGTGGTGCTGCATGTTCGATTCTTGCCGGTTTCTTTGGTATGAAAGCAGCTACTCACGCCAACGTAAGGACAGCACATGCTGCTGCTACTGAAGGTCAGGGTAAAGCACTTGAAGTCGCCTTTAAAGGTGGAAACGTTATGGGACTTTCCGTAGCGGGACTTGGACTTCTTGGTCTTGCCGTTGCTTTCTTTATTGGGATCACAAATGCTGAGATCCCGGGGGACGCAGATGTTCTAAACACATTCCTTAAAGATTTTGGCGGAATCATCGGTGGTTTTGCAATGGGCGCAAGTACAGTAGCCCTATTTGCAAGAATCGGCGGCGGTATTTTCACAAAGGCTGCAGATGTCGGTGCTGACCTCGTTGGTAAGGTCGAAGCCGGTATACCTGAAGATGACCCAAGAAACCCTGCTACAATTGCTGACAACGTTGGGGACAACGTAGGTGACGTAGCCGGTATGGGTGCTGACCTTTTTGAATCCTATGTAGGTGCCGTAATCGCGACTATCGTTATTGCTGCAAGTATGGAAGAAAATCAGGTAGCTCTAATGGCAATCCCTGTAATATTGATTGCTACAGGTAGCCTTGCTTCACTTGTGGGTGCTAAAACAGTTGAATGGTATAAAAATCTTGAACCTCATCTGGTACTAAGAAAAGCAACTATGTTTGCAGGAATATCATATGTGTTACTTTCACTTGTTATTCTGCTTGTTACCGGACTTGTAGACGGAATTGGCGGAAAACAGATAATGGGTATATTCGGAGCATCCGTTCTTGGACTTGCCTGCGGAATACTGATTGGAAGGATTACAGAATACTACACTTCAGGTGCACCTGTTAAAAAGATTGCAGACGCCTCTCAGACTGGTGTTGCAACAAACATTATTGAAGGTATGGCAGTTGGTATGATGAGTACCACCGGCCCTGTAATAACAATTGCAGTTGCAATCGGTTTCTCATATATGTTTGCAGGACTTTACGGTATTGGTATAGCGGCAGTAAGTATGCTTGCAACTATCGGTATCACTATGTCAGTCGATGCATACGGCCCTGTTGCTGATAACGCAGGCGGTATCGCTGAAATGGCTGAACTTGGACCTGAGGTCAGAACAATTACTGACAAACTAGATTCACTTGGAAATACAACAGCTGCTATTGGTAAAGGTTTTGCAATCGGATCTGCCGCACTTTCAGCACTGGCACTTTTTGCAGCTTACACAAATGCAGTCGGACTTGATTCAATCAATATTACAAAAAGTAAAGTAGTATGCGGTATGTTACTTGGCGGAACTATACCTTTTCTGATCGGTTCTCTAACAATGGGTGCAGTAGGAAGATCAGCACAGAAGATGGTTGAAGAAGTAAGAAGACAGTTCAGGGATATCAAAGGGCTGCTTGAAGGTGATGCTAAACCTGATTATGCAAAATGTATTGAAATCAGTACAGACGCTTCAATCAGGGAAATGATTGTTCCAGGAGTAATAGCCGTAGTTGCACCTCTTATAATCGGATTTATACTTGGCGCAGAAGCTCTTGGCGGTTTCCTTGCCGGAGCAGTTGTATCAGGTGTTATGCTTGCACTTATGATGGCAAACGCCGGTGGTGCTTGGGATAATGCTAAGAAATATATTGAAGAAGGTAACCTGGGCGGTAAAGGTTCCGATGCACATAAAGCAGCAGTGGTAGGAGATACAGTTGGTGACCCGTTTAAAGATACATCAGGGCCGGCAATGAACATTCTTATCAAACTTATGTCCATTGTTTCACTTGTAATTGCACCACTTCTTTTATAGTTATAAAATAAAAACTGTGGGTTAAGGTGTAAGGCCTTATCCCGCATTATTAATTATTGTTTAAAATTTAAACAGTTGTGTTAAAATACTAGTCCTTTATTTATCGATTTGTCACTCCGGGATGAGCCCGGGGTCAAAAGTCCAAGGCAGGAGGTAAAAATGGCGATACAGCCACAGTTTTACGAAACATTATATTTAGTAAGGCCCGACATAAATTCGGATGACCTTACAGTGATTCAGGAAAAGGTAACCAAAGCTATTAACTCGGGTGGTGAAATAATCAGAGACGAGAAATGGGCTGAAAGAGACCTTGCCTACCCCATCAATGATTATACCAGGGGAACCTATTACATAGTTGAATTCAAGTCATTACCAAATGTAATAGCCAACATAGAAAAGCATCTGGCATTTCACAATGTAGATGTTTTAAGATTTATAACGGTAAGTATTGAGGACCCATCAGCAAAAGCTGCTGAAGCTCCTGCACCAGCCGCGCCTAAATCAACTCCAAAGGCAAGTACACCGGCCCCTAGAACTACACCAAGTGCCCCTGCAGCGAAACCGCAAACCGCGAGCAAACCCGCGGCGGAAAGCACGCCAGAGGCTCCAAGTGCAGCACCAGCGAGTAAACCAGCTGAGGAAAGTACGCCAGAGGCTCCAAGTGCACCTGAAAGTAAACCAGCAGCGGAAAGTACTCCAGAGGCTCCAAGTGCACCTGAAAGTAAACCAGCAGCGGAAAGTACTCCAGAGGCTCCAAGTGCACCTGAAAGTAAACCAGCAGAGGAAAGTACTCCCGAACAAAATACACCACCGGAAAGTACACCTGAAGAAGACACATCAACAAGCAGCAGTTCTTCGGGATTTTCAGCTGCTCCGCCACTAAGCACTGAAGATAAAGAAAGCGGAGGAGAGGAATAAAATGGACAGATCAGGAAGAAAATTTTTTGTTAAGAAAAGAAGGGCCCGTAATCTTGCAAAAGAAGGGAAAAAAATAGATTTCAAAGATGTTGATTTAATGTCACAGTTTATAACTGACAGGAAAAAGATTCAGCCACGCAGAAGTACAGGACTGAATTCAAAGGAGCAGGCCAAGGTAGCAGTAGCTGTTAAAAGAGCACGTTTTATGGCATTGCTTCCATATACGGTATTACATTAGTACCAAAAAAAGAGGTAAATAACTATGAAAGTACTCTTACTGGACAACGTAGAAAATATAGGAAAGCGCGGAGATGTTAAAGAGGTTAAAAACGGGCTTGCCAGGAACTTCCTTTTACCAAAGAAACTTGCTCTAAGGGCAACTGATCATAACATCAGGGCCTGGGAAAGCAGGTTAAACTCGCTTAAACTGAAAGATGCCAAGATTGTTGGAGATGCTCAGACAATTGCCGACACTTTAAACACTGTTGCCATCTCAATTGCAGTAAAAGCAGGTGAGGAAGATAAACTTTTTGGTTCCGTAACAACTCAGCATATATCTGATGCACTCAAGGAACAGGGCTATGATGTGGACAGAAAGACAATATTACTGTCCGAGCCTATTAAGACTCTTGGAAATTTTGATATCCCTATAAAACTACACCATGAAGTAACTGCCAACATCAAGCTTGATGTTGTTAAAGAAGAAGAATAATCTTAATGGACTGTTAAAAAGCACCTTTTAACAGTTCATTAACTGATTTTTCCTTATATCCTGACGGAAGCTTGAAATTTTCTTTTGGTATATCCTCTTTCTTAATATCCACAACTTCTTCAATATATACCGTTTCACCAAAAGAACGGTCTACTGTTTTTAAAGGGAAACCACCATTTGCAAACAGATTAATAAAGGCGTCTTCATTAACAACAGTATCATCCCCAAGCCTCTTATTTACTTTTTTAAACTCAGTCATTAAATTAGACATTTTTTTAAGATCAAGTTCATTCTGTATTTCAAGATCATTTGTAAGCCATAGTTCTTCATTGAGTACGTCATTATGAAACACTTCGTATTTGCTTGCCTTGTAACCTGAGATCTCTTCTGATACTTCGGAATTTTTTATACTGATTACAATTTTCCCGCTGCTTGACTTACCTGATTCCAGTTCCCTTTCTTTTATCATTTTCTCAACCATTTCACGCTGCTCCGGAGGAAGGCTTTTTAGGTGTTTCTGCCTCATTTTTTCGACTTCTTTTGTGTAATCTTCTACTGCCTTTACAAATGCCTGGGGATCAATCACCGTAAAAGTCCGGTTATTATGGTCGAGCACTATCATCTGGTCCCTGTCAAAATCAAAGAGGGTAGAGACATTGTTCGTAGTATCCTTAAAAAGCATTTTATTGTCCTGGATCAAAAGGAGTCCTTTGTCCTTTTTATCCGGAGATTTTAACTCGTACCTCAACTGTTCCATAACAATTCCAGAATACGAGGGACCTGCAAAAAGCATAAAAACCAGTAATAGATGGAAAAGAATTAATGTTAATTTATTCATGGAAATAATATTCCTTTGGTAATATTTTTAAAACAAGTAATTCTAAAATTACCGATTAATAAAAATATTTCCAGCATTTTTTTTAAATACTTTTATCATATATCCTCATAATATTGACGTATAACTGCTGTGTGATAAAGTAAAGAGCTTTCAAAATTTCGGAGGAAAAAAACCAGATGGCTGAATATAAGAAAACAGAATTTGCCCCAGTAGGAGAAAAAGAGGTAACGCGCGCGATTGTAGAAGGATTCTCCAAAGAGTTTACCGAATATATAGATAGTGACGTAATTATTGTTGGGGCAGGACCAAGCGGTCTTGTAGCTGCTAAAGATATTGCAAAGAAAAAATATAAAGTATTACTAGTAGAAAGAATGAACTACCTGGGTGGTGGGTTCTGGATCGGTGGCTATTTGATGAATAAAGTCACTGTAAGGGCACCTGGCCAGACAGTACTTGACGAAATTGAAGTACCTTACGAAGAAGTATCAGACGGCCTGTTTGTTTCAGATGGCCCTTATGCATGCTCCAAGCTTATTGCCACTGCTTGTGAAGCAGGTGCAGTAGTCAGGAATATGACAATGTTTGATGACCTTGTTGTAAGGGAGAACGGACGTGTTGCAGGGATTGTTATAAACTGGACACCTATTGCAAATATGCCAAAAGAGATTACATGCCTTGACCCTATAGCTATTGAATCAAAACTTGTTATTGATGCCACCGGACATGATGCCTACTGCGTATCAAGGCTATCACAGCAGGGACTTTATAAAAAACTTCCCGGGCATGGTTCAATGTGGGTCGAAAAATCAGAAGAAGCATTAGTGGAGTACACACAGGAAGTACATCCCGGACTTATTGCTTGCGGGATGTCTGTTAATACTACATTCGGCCTGCCAAGGATGGGGCCTACATTCGGCGGAATGCTCCTCTCTGGAAAAAGGGCAGCCGAAGTTGCTATAAATATTCTTGAAGATATGGACTAAATCTTCAGAATTTTAGAGCATTCATCACATAACTCTTTTTTATACTGTAAATCCAGGACCTCTTCCTGCCAGTGAGAGTTGTATAAGCAACATTTATCACTGGAGCAAAAAGGGTCTCCTGTATACCTGTATTTAATAAGCTGGAGCAAGTAAGAGCATGTAATGTCTGTGATTTTAGGGCTGTCATATTCAATAAACCTTCCTTCAAATATTTCATCGAGCTCTGCAATATTCTTACCTTCAGCCATAAACTTGGCTTTGGCAAAATAGTACTCCCTGGGCCTTGCCGGAGCTTCCACAATACCGGAAGTAGAAATCAGGCATGGTTCGCCGGTCAGTAAAACCCTTGCATGGTATCTTCTTGTACCGAAAGTACCGAATAGCTTTCCTGTAACGACAATTTGAAGGCAGTTATCACCTTTCTCATCCGGAAAATGGGAGAAAATATCTGAATACAACTTTCTTTGAAGCCAGTATCCGTCAAAGAAGTTATCCCTTACTTCACGTGTGTTGCTTTCAAGATTATTAATCTGGTCTGTATGATGTCTGGTATCAAGCGGTGATTCTATATCCAGGATCTTTATTGAATCGAGGTATTCTGTAAAACCTTTTTGTTGATTGGAATCAATTTCAAACAACGGCCCCCTTACAACGACATTAAAATTCAATGATTTCAGGAAAAGAGATACCCTGTTGATATCAAGGGAAGGTGATGGTTCGTCCTGATAAATGTATATATTTATCATTTGATATTTATTTATTAGGGAATAATTTCTGCAATTAGATCCACTTCAACTGGCGAATTTATCGGTAGTTTATATACACCCACAGCAGCCCTTGCGTGCACACCCCTATCACCAAAAATATCAAAATAAAGATTTGATGCACCGTTAATTACGTCGGCCTGCTTATAAAAGTCCTTAGAACTTGCCACATAACCCGTTACTTTTATAATTTTTTTAATTCTGTTTAGGTCACCAGTCTCATTTTTAAGTATAGCAAGTGAATTAACTGCACATACCCTTGCAGCTTCGATCGCTTCTTCGAGGGAAACATCTTCACCTACAATCCCTTTAAATAAAAGCTCACCATCTTTTAATGGAAGCTGGCCCGATACATATATATAGTTGCCGGATAATACACATGGTCTGTACGATCCAAGCGGTGTGGACATTTCGGGCAATATAATATTTAACTTTGCTAAATTTTTTTCAATATTCAATTAACACCTTCTAACTGTATTTTAACCCAACATATATTGTCTGATTGGCCCTGTTTATCAAAAGAAGTACTGATGTACCTTTAGTCAGTTTTGAAAATTCATTTTCAATGTCCTGCACGTTTTTTATTTTTTTCCTGTTGGCTTCTAGAATTATATCACCTGCTTTTATTCCTGCCTGTTGGGCAGCACTTCCAGATAAAACTTTAACCACTATTACGCCGTTATTGTCTTTTAATTTGTAACTTCTTTGTATCTGGGGAGTAATTTCATCAACAATAAGGCCTATGGCAGTATCAGTTTTATTTGTGGATTTTTTTCCTGTGTTTACAACCTGCTGTTCAGGGAATTCACTAAGCTTAATACTGAGAGTTTTAGTCTTATTTTCTCTTATAATCTTAAAATCAGCCTTTGTCCCGGGTGAAAGATTAGCAACGTATTTCGGAAGGTCGTCTTCATCCATTATCTGCAAATTGTTAACTGCTACTATCACATCGCCTCTTTTTAAACCGCTTTTTTCTGCCGGACTGCCAGGAGCAATATCCGAAATTAGCGCACCGTTATCATCTGGAAGATTGAGGCCCTGCTTAATCTCGGGAGTTATCTGCTGTACATGCACTCCGAGCCAGCCCCTCACCACTTTACCACTGGTTTGAAGCTGCGATACAATCCGGTTGGCCATATTCATTGGTATTGCAAATCCAATCCCCTGCCCCCCGGCAATGATAGCGGTATTTACTCCAATAACTTCACCCTTAAAATTAAATAACGGCCCCCCGCTGTTGCCGGGATTAATTGCCGCATCTGTCTGAATAAAGTCATCATACGCACCAAGGCCAAGTGACCTGCCCTTTGCGCTTACAATTCCCGCTGTAACCGTATTTCCAAGTCCGAAGGGATTTCCAATTGCAACTACCCAGTCCCCTATATCAAGTGCAGAAGAATTTCCAATTTTTACAGGAGTTAAAGCCGTTTTTGGTTTAATCTTAAGCAAGGCAAGGTCTGTTTTAGGGTCAGTACCTATAAGTTGTGCTGAGTATTCATCTTCATTTTCAAGTATTACCTTTATCTCGTCGGCTTTTCTTACAACATGATTATTTGTTATTATAAATCCGTCTTTACTGATAATAAAACCTGAGCCAAGCCCCCTTCTTCGAAACTCTCTTTGCTGATGGTCTTCACCAAAGAACCTGTCAAAGAACTGTTCAAAAGGATCATTCGGGTCATTATTTGGGTTATTAAAACCGAACCCCCTGCTTTTAGTAACACTTGTAGTACTTATATTGACTACAGAAGGACTTAAACTTTTTACCAGCCTTGAAAGATACTTTGGGTCATTTGGCTGAGAGTAAGAGTCCAGACTGCTCAATAAAATAATTGAAAATATCGATAAAAACGTAATTATGTATCTGAAATTTAGTCTGTACACTTTTTAAACACCTCTTAATTAGTTTAATTTATTGAAAAAAGTAATATTCTGGTATTTCAATTTGGTAAAATATTTAATCTGAACCACTAAAATATTTAACATCATAATCTTAAAAATGTTTCATATCGGGTCTTTTAACATACTGTCCCAATACTTATATACCAGGTCATTTGAGTACACTTTTAGGAAATAGTCCCTTGCCGTAGAGAGTACACTGCTGTTTGAGTAAACGAGTTTACCCATCATTCGTGACTGGTTCTGGACTTTTTTTACCCTGGGTTTTCTCCTGGTTTCATACTGTTTAAGGGCATGTTCAACATATTTGGAATCTGCCCTGCAAAGCTCTTCTGCAATTACTGCAGCCGATTCCATTGCCATTGAGACTCCTGCTCCGGCATTTGGTAATATCGCATGGGCCGAGTCGCCGACAAGTACCACCCTGCCTTTTGACCAGCCGTCTATCTGCATATCGTTATATGTATCGTAGTATATTTCATTTGGGTCATTAAGCTGCTCAAGCATCTCCGGTACTACACCCCCGAATTCTTTAAAACATTCTTTAATTCGGTCAATTCGGCTATCTACAGGGTCAATATTTTTTTCGGCCATTTTTACACTTGTAAACACTGACAATCTGCCCTTTGTGGGCCAGACACCAATGAACTTGCCTTTACCCCAGTATTCTACAATACCATCGGGTTTCGAAAGATTGGGATCAATCCAAAATCCCCATCCTGACATGCCGCTGTAAGTAAGTGGGATATGGCCAAAAATCTGCTCTCTTGTTTTTGATCTTACTCCGTCACAGCCGATTACAAGATCATACTGTTCAGTTGTTCCGTCATTAAAATGTACTTCGGTTGTATCAGGGCCCTGTTCAATTTTTTCAACAGTGGTGTTCATATCAATAAATTCGGGATTTACTGAAGCAAGAAGAGTATCTATTAATTCAGGACGATAAATACTTATAATTGGACCATATTTCTCAGCAACAGGGTCAATGGTATAAGTTTTTATAACCTCACCCTTATAATTGGAAATATAGTAGTTTGTAAACTGACAGCCTTCTTCAAGAAGTTTTTCATATGCACCAAGCCCCTTGAGTACCCTGCTCCCGGAAGGCCAAATTACTATTACGTAGCCTACCTTACCAAAAGCCGGTGCTTTTTCTACAAGCCTAGGGGTAAACCCCCGTCTTTCAAGCAGTCCCGCAAGTGTTAGGCCTGCAACGCCCGCGCCGATAATGAGTATCTTCATATCGGGACCGTATCTTATTTGTTGTCCTTTACCGTTAATTGCCATAATCAAACTCTGAACAAAGAATTATATCATATAAAATGAAAATAATTACGGTTTCGGATTTGTAAATAGTTTAGAATGTTAAAAATTGATATTTAAACTTTAATAATATTTTATAATGAATCCAATCTGGGCAAAAAATCGTTATATATTTTTTCAGTACCCTGGTCAATCCCATTACTTAACTTTGGACAGATTTTATTTTCAAAGTTGTCCATTAACTCGGAAACTATACTTTCTCTAATTTCCCCTGGAATATTAATAATTTCTATTTCCGATTTACCATACCTTGTAGGTACTTCATGAACAGGGAACTTTATCTGTGGATTTTCATCTTTATCAAGATACACTTCTATTCCTTTAACCAATACATCCCCTATAAGAACATCCACGAAAGCAGGCTGGTATCTGCCAGTTCCATCCCGAATATCCCTGATATCAATATTCTTAATATTTGCCATATCTCTTTCCTCCGAAAAAATTATTTTTAACATTTAATTTCCTAATACTTCATACAATCTCGTCTTTCAGTACAACTTCGTCTGTAATGGAAATTTTATGGTTATTACCGAAATGAAAACTCAATTTGTTGTCGTCATACTTTATGTAGTTCACCCTGCTAAGATTGACAATAATGAGAGAGTCCCCGTTTTTCACATGCTCCCATTTATTCCCTTCGACGCTGTCGTCTTCGAGACTGAATATTATTTTTTTAAATATCTGGCTTACAGGGTTACTGATAGAAATCTCCCTAAATTTCTGAATGATGTAAGATTAATAATTGTAATTACATGTTTCAATATTTAATTATATTACATTTTTCTACAAATGGCAATAAAACTGATATTTTTTACAAACAATTCAATTGAAGTAAATAGTTGTGTAAAATCATTGCCATGTCAGAAATACTTGAACTAACAGAACTCGGGAATCCTATACTTCGGGAAGTCGCCAAAGAAGTAAACGACCTTGCTGACGATGAAGTACAAAAACTCATAGATGATATGCTGGTTACAGTTACTGATGCAAATGGCGTAGGGCTTGCAGCTCCGCAGGTTGACAGCTCTCTTAGAATATTTGTAATGGCTTCATACCCAAACCCGCGCTATCCGGATGCACCAGAAATAGAACCTTATGCAGTTATTAACCCTGAAATACTTTCTGAATCTGAAGAAATAGAAGAAGACTGGGAAGGCTGTCTTAGTATCCCTGGGATAAGGGGAATTGTACCAAGGCATAAAGAGATAAAAGTAAGATACTCAGACAGGTACGGAAAGGAAAAGACTGAAATCCTTAATGATTTCCTTGCAAGGGTATTTCAGCATGAACATGACCACCTGGAGGGAATTGTTTTTCTTGACCGGCTTGAAAGTAGTATGGAAATCATTACCGATAAGGAATATATGAAACTGTTTGAGGAAGTGGAAGATGAATAACAATATATCAATTATTTTTACTTTCTTTTTATTATTTACTCTAAGTTCCTGCCAGAAAAACAGTTTCCCTGACGGGCAATGGATTGACCTTACACACGACTTTTCAAGTGAGACAATTTACTGGCCCACCGCTGAGGGATTTAAACTAACTACTGTATTCAAGGGCCCGACAGAAAAAGGGTATTTTTATTTTTCAAATAACTACATGGCATCTGAACACGGGGGTACACATATTGATGCCCCGAACCATTTTGCAGCTGACAGAAAAACTGTAGATGAAATACCCCTGAGTCAGCTCACAGGTGAAGCAGTTGTAATAAACGTTTCGGAAAAAGCATTAAAAAACAGAAACTACGAGGTCAGCATTGAAGATTTTTCAACTTGGGAAGCAAAATACGGAAAAATAAAAGACGGGGCAATTATCCTTCTCAACACTGGATCTGCACAGTTCTGGCCGGATAAAGAAAAATATATGGGGACAGCGGAAAAAGGTGCCGACGCCGTAGCAAAACTCCATTTTCCGGGACTTGGCCCTGATGCAGCAACATGGCTCGTAGAAAACAGGCAAATAAATGCAATAGGTCTTGATACACCAAGCATTGATTACGGCCAGTCCCAGTATTTTAAAAGTCACCAGATACTATTTGAGCAAAATATCCCGGCATTTGAAAACGTTGCTAACCTGGACAAACTTCCGCCTAAGGGTGCATATGTAATAGCCCTACCCATGAAAATAAAAGACGGAAGCGGCGGCCCACTGAGAATTGTTGCAATAATCCCTAACAATAAATAGATGTGTAATTTTCGATTTTGAGAAAAACCGTTAATTAGCTAAAATTATTATTCAACTTATATAAAGGATAAATACATGAGCAAATACCCCCCCGGATTAGATGCGGCTATAGACCACAAATTTTTTGATGCAGTTTACCAGAGGCGTTCAAGACGTTTCGGACTTGGTATGGAAATTGAAAAAGGCCCTCTTCAGTACAAATCAAAACACGACCCTGTACCGCTTTCAGAGCTCGAAGAAGCAATACTCGTATGGAACGGGCTTGGTATAAAAAATATTAACCTTTCAGATTTTCCGCCACATGTGGGACTTGATCTTGAAATGCAGTTCACAAGCAAAACAATCCCGGCACTGGGAGATGTACACAGGACAGAGCTTTTTTATACTAACGATGAAGGCCTGTACATGGTTAAGATGCACGACCAGGTTGCTGAAGAATTCACCGGGCTTGAAAAGATGACAAGAACCAAGAGAATCGATGCAATCCTCGAGATGTTTAGAAAATCAAGAATTAAACTTCAGGACGGCCGTGCTGATTTGCCAAGCCAGCCGCCAGGTATTGCGGCGCATAATCTCTGGAATGTAAATAAACCCGGTACTACTTTATTTATGCCTGTTACCGACCTTTCGGCATGTATTATAAACCTTTACTTCTTCTATATGCGTGGTGACCACAGGTTTAATTTTGTTGATGAGCTTCATGGCCTAAGGCACCCCGGCACTTCAGAGTGGGTAAAAAGCGGATTTATTGATGAAGGAAAAAGAATGCCTCTTGTGGAAGCAGAGCTTAGGTTTGCAAACGGCTACATAGCAGAGCAGGCTTTTATGGGACAAAACATGGTGCTTACCCTTCAGACGCTTGGGCTTGGTGGATGGCTCTTTAGCGGATTTGCAAGCATGTTTATGCTTGGAGGCACGCCGTTTAACAAAGGACTCGGGTTCAGGTTTATCACCCCCGAAACAAAAGGCGAAACGGGAAATCCAAATCCTGTCGCTGTCGGAAGAGATGACCTGTTTCATTCATTTTGCCCTCCATACTATAAAGATATGGGTGAAGCAGTGGAAGCATTTAACGATATGAAATGGAGCAACTGGTCGTCACACCCAATGCCCTATAAAAACCCCGAAGCAGTGACAGCAGAAATAGAGCGCCCATCTAAGCAGGAAGTGCAGGTTGTAAAAGACATATGCAACTACGTTTATGACACTTATGGAAGGTTCCCTGCTTTTTCAGACCCTATGTTCCTGAGGTTCATGGTACAGGCACATCATCTTGACCTGGATTTTTACGATAAGTATTATCCGCCTGGTGCATATACCGAATCACATAAAAATCACTTTAAACTCTGGCACCCTGACCTGGAAGACCCATTTGGTGATAAATAGATTTAATTTTAATACATATTGACATGTTCCCATATTGGGAATATATTAATTTATGAGAATAATTTCCATAAGGAAATTGCGAGATTTTTGGAATAATTCTAATTATAATAATTCGGAACAACAGCTTAAAGCATGGTATGCAGAAGCAAAAAAAGCAAACTGGAAAAAACCTAGTGATATTAAACATCAGTATAAAAATGCCAGTTTTTTAGCAAATAATCGTGTTGTATTTAATATAAAGGGCAACGATTACAGATTAGTTGTTGCAATAAAGTATGAATTTCAAATTGTATACATAAGATTCATTGGAACACACAAACAATACGACAAAATAATAGCCGAGGAAATTTAAATGAAAATATTACCAATAAAAACAAAAAAAGATCATGAAGCTGCACTTCAAAGAATTGAGGCATTATGGAATGCAAAAAAAAATACCCCGGAAGGTGACGAATTAGATGTACTCACAACATTAGTTGAAGTTTATGAAGAAAAGAATTATAAAATACTTCCACCAGATCCTGTTGAAGCAATAAAATTTAGAATGGAACAAATGGGATTAAGCAACTCAGATATGGTTCCAATTCTTGGTGGAAAAAACAGGGTTAGTGAAATACTAGGCAGAAAAAGAAATCTTACTGTAAAAATGATCAAATCACTCAATCAAAAACTAAATATTCCCGCCGAATCATTAATTTTTTAATTTATAAAAATATTTTCCGATGTAAAATTATATAAGTAATACATTTGGGGGAATGATTATGTCAGGATTTATCTATGACAGCCGCGGCAATGGAGTAGGCTTTGTCGAGGGTAATTTTATCCACTCACTTTTCGGCCAGCCCATAGGCCAGGTCAGGCAATCACATGTATATAAAATTTCAGGGGAATACATAGGAGAATTATATAACGGTATGGTCGTTAATATGAATATCGGGACACTTGAAAGTATTGGATACAGCATTGACCCCGGCTACCCGGTTTACAGGGGAATACCAAAAAACAGGGGGGCAGTAGATCTGGAATACACTGAAGTGTTCTACTTGCTTTCAGAAAGGATTAACTATATTGATCAGTCATTAAAGAGCTTTGGCCACTTAATTATTTAGTTCCCAAAAGAGACTTGAAGGGGGCTTTAATCAGGTACAGGATAACACTCGGGTTTAAAAAAATTTTTCCAAACTGCAGTACATCAGATGGACTCATATATATTTTCGAATCCCATACACCCATTTGCCCTTTTATAACAATCATCTCTTCTTCTACCGTAGATTCATTTACTGTTATTTCAAAATCACCCGCTGGACTTACTACTTTCATATTAGCCACCCCTTGTGAAGCTTTAATGTCTATAATTGTAAATAAATGGCCCGGAATTAAAAGTTAATGATTAATTAATTTGTACAGATCCAGTGCTTTTTTCATTGTATCAACCGGTGCTGTAAGCCCTGTCCAGATTTCAAATGCCTCCACTCCCTGGTAAAGAAGCATGCTGTGGCCGGAGTGGGCCTTAAGTCCAAGTTTTTTTGCATCTTTTACGAGAGGCGTATCAGTCGGGTCATAAACCAGGTCATATATCCCTGCATGCTTAGGAAGAAGGTAAAGCGGCAGCTCAAGAGGGTTCTCTCTTTTCATACCGGCTGATGAAGAGTTTATAACAATATCACTTCCCACAATACATTGTTTTATTCTCTCCTCATCACTAAGCATTACTGCCTTAAATTCGACTTTAGGGAAATGATCACCAAACTCTTTTGCAAGGTCCTCGGCTTTTGAAAGTGTACGGTTTGCTATTACAACTTCAGAAACATAGTTTCTGCCTAATCCCACAATGACTGCACGCGAAGCACCGCCTGCACCTACAAGAAACACCTTTGTTCCCTCAGGTGTAAAATCCAGGTCGGATTTTAATGCCCTTAAAAAACCACCTACATCAGTATTAAAACCAATTAATCGTTTGTCTACATTACTGACAGTATTAACCGCGCCTACAAGCATTGCATCTGAAGAAATTTCATCCAGGTATGCCATTATTCTCTGCTTATGAGGAATTGTTACATTTAAACCTGATATTCCAAGCGCCCTAACAGCACTCACTGCTTCGCCTATGTTAGTTGGCAGAATATCAAAAGCTACGTATACACAGTCAAGGTCAAGTTCACTAAAACCGTTATTATGCATAACCGGTGACAAACTATGTTCAACCGGATGCCCGAATATTCCGTATAAATTTGTTGTTGATTTAACTTCCATAAATAATTCCTGTATAAAAACAAGGTCTTTAATCAGTGTTTCTTAAAATATTTTTTACTTCCTCCACATCCATTTTTATTTGTGATATCAAATCGTCAACACTTTCAAATTTCTTTTCGTCCCTGAGCCTTTCAAAAAACTCGACATTAATTTCCTCGCCGTAAACTGTCTCTGAGAAATCAAATAAATGAGTTTCAATTAAAAGATTATTATCACCGAATGTCGGCCTAAACCCAATATTTGTAATACTCTTATACCTAGCCCCCTTAAGGACTGCCATGGATGCATATACTCCGGGCTTTGGTAATAGTTCCCAACGAGTATCGACATTAGTAGTTGGAAACCCTATCTCCCTGCCTCTTTTTTCACCTTCGACTATTTTACCCTTAATAAAATATGTATATCCAAGAAGTTGATTTAATCTTAAGATATTGCCCTCTGTTATTTTCTGCCTGATTAAGCTGCTGCTTATCACTTCATCGCCAAGCTTTCTGGGATTTATTACATGAGTAATAAATCCATATTTTTCACCCATTTCCTTTAGCAAAGCGGCATTACCTGAGCGGTTTTTACCAAACATAAAATCAGGACCGACAACTATATCTTTTATATTCAGAGTTTTTATCAGCACAGTTTGTACAAATTCTTCGGCACTTAACCGGGACAGTTCTTTTGTAAATTCAAGAGATACTGTGCAGTCAACCCCTGCCTGTTCGAGAAGGGCTAATTTCTCATCTACAGGAACAATTAAAGACACATCCTTCCCGGCAAGCACTTTCTGAGGGTGCGGATCAAATGTTAACAAACATGATTTGGTAGATTTTTCCCTCGCGATATCATTAATTAACTTGATTATCTCTTTATGTCCGAGATGAACCCCGTCAAAATTTCCGATAGCCGCTGATGTTGAAAATTCTACAGGTTTTTGTGGATCAACAATTACTTCCATATTTAAATTTGAGGGAATATTAGATTAATAAACAGATGTATTTATAAATTAAAATTTGAATTACTAAGATATCATTCTATAGCTAGTTGGCAAGAATAAATAATTATTTTTATATTACAAAATACCTGTAAATAATATAAATAAGCCTGGCTTACTAACCTATTATCTTTTCAACTTTTTTTACAGCAGTTGGCAGTGTAAATATAATTAACCGGTCTTTAACTTTTGGAATAAAGTCGCCGCGCGGTATTATAATTTCTCCGTCCCTAAGACAAACCCCTATTATCGCTTCATCCGGCATATGCACGTCCATCAGCTTCTTGCCTATAATATGTGAATTCTCCTCAAGGTCAAATTCCAGTACTTCTCCCCTTCCTTCTTCTACAAGTGCAATATTTGCCACGCCGCCGATATGCAAAATACTAAGTATCTCGTTAGCAACAGCAAGCCTCACACTAACCGCCCTGTCCACACCAATGGCCTCAAGTACATCAATATAATCCGGATTTGTATAAAGTACTGTCGATCTTTTTACCCCGAGATTTTTGGCAAGCAATGCACTGAGTACATTTTCTTCGTCGTCCCCGGTCAATGCAGCAAGGTAATCTGTTGATTCAACACCGGCTTCTTTAAGTGTTTCCGCATCTGTAGCATCTCCCCTGAACACTGTTATCTCGGGGATCTCTTCGGCAACGAGTTCTGCTCTTTCAGGGTCATTTTCAATTAACTTTACATGTATATCAAGGCCGATAAGTGTATTTGCGACTCTCCTTCCAAGCCTACCGCCGCCTACAATTATTGCAGAGTTAATTTTTTCGATTTTCAGATTAAACAGTTTTTTTAATCTTTTAAGTACGGCAGGGTCACCTAATGCATATACATAGTCCCCGGCTCGAATCACGGTTTCACCGGATGGTATTTGAATACTGCCGCCGCGTGCAATCCCAACAAAAATCCATGAACTTGCAGGATCAAGGTCCTTCAGCTTTTTATCAACAATTTCTGTACCTTCTTCAACTCTTAGTTTAAAAAGTTCTACTTTACCATCTGCAAATGTTTCCGCCTTCCACGCAAACGGTGCACTTATCAGTATTGAAAGTTTTTCGGAGATAATTTCACTTGGGCTTATAACCGAAATATTCTCATTATTCAGAAGTCCCGGGTACTCAATGTAAGTAGAATTTCTTACCCTGCAGATAATATTACTTAGCTGAAGATTGTTGGCATAAAGTGTAGACAGGATATTTGTCCTGTCGTCACCTGATACGGCAAGCAATATGTCTGATTCATCAAGCCCAGCCTGTTTCAGTATTTCGGGATTATCACCTTCTCCATATAGAGAAAGTACATCAAGGCTGTCCCGGATTTTCTCGGACCGCTCCCTGTTGTTTTCAATTACAACAACATCATGGTCATTAGACAACTCTCTTGCCAGAAATGACCCAACCTGACCGGCTCCTATTATTACTATTCTCATATTATCACTGCCTGCGTGTTAAAGTATCCTGTCTGGAATATATATAAATCAGATTAATTATACCAATAAATACAAGTCCCAGTGATATTAACTGTGCCTGTGAAAGCCCTTCAATAAAACTTGGTGTTGTATCTCTGATAAATTCGACAAGGAACCTTTCTACACCCAGCACTATCAGTGTAATAGAGGTAAGCCAGCCTACCGGGTTGTTCCTGTCTTTGAGTTTCCATAAAACAAAAAAGAAAATAAACATAAATATAGAGTCATAAATCTGTGTAGGGTGCACTTCCTGTATAGTTGGCGGGGAACCGTTAGGGAAAGATACCGCCCACGGCAGATCGGTAGGTACTCCGTAATCATCACCAACAAGAAAACATCCAATCCTGCCTATAGCGTATGCAATAATTAGCGGGGCGGAACATAAATCTGTAAGATGCCAGAAGCTGATCTTTTTATAAATTGAGATGATATAAATACATATTAATGCACCTATAAAACCACCAAGAAACGTATAGCCGGAAGAAAGGTAACGCATCGGGTCATTAATGACTTCTGCAAATGAGGCATTCTGAATAATAAAAAGAATCTTGGCGCCGCCAAGGCCGCCAATTACACTGCCTATCATTAACACATCTGCAAGGACCCTGTCTTCTCCCTTTTTTATAAGGTCTCTTTCACAAAGAAAGTATGCAACAAAAAATGAAATCAGTACCATAACAGAAAAAGATGATATCGAGACTGATCCGAATTTAATTAATGTGGGATACAATTTGTTATTCCTCCGGGATGTTAATCCCTTTTAGTTTAGAAAGTAAGTGAAGTAAAATTATTGCCAGTAAATATCCTTTATATTAAATCTTATTTCTTTTTTCCCCTGCCATTCATTTACCTGGGGGTTGAAAACAATATCAACTATTTCAGGCAAATTTATAATCTCTTTTAAATTAAACCATATACCACTGTATGTTTTACCATCTTTACTAAAGGTTATACCCAAATGTTTATTTTTAAACACCTTTTGAGATTTTATATTTGCCGATTCAATTAACAAACTGGGCTCATTATTACCGATACCATATGGGGACAACTGCTCAAATTCACTAATAAGATCAAAGTTTATATCATCAAAATCAACTTTTATATCAATATCTATTTTTTTACCATTCTTTTTTATTTTTAGTTTGGATATCTTATCTGAAAATTCTTTACGGAAAAGATCGATATTTTCTTCCCTTATTGTAATACCTGCAGCCATCTTGTGTCCTCCCGACGCTTCGAATAAATCTCCCAGTCCGGTAAGGATTTTGTGCAGGTCTACTCCTTCTATACTTCTGCCGGAACCTTTCCCGGTACCATTTTCATCTATTGCAATCAAAAACGTGGGTTTCCCGTACATTTCACATATCCGCGAAGCTACAATACCAATAACCCCCTGGTGCCACTTTGCAGATCCGAGTACTAGTGCATCCATTTTTTGAAACTCTAAAGAACCCTCAACCATAGCAACAGCCTCTTTCAGGATATCTTTTTCTATGTTTTGCCTCTTAATATTTTCGTTATTTAAGTCTCCTGCAATCTGTTTTGCTTTATCAAAGTCCTTTGCAATCAGCAGTTCAACTGCCACGCGTGGGTCATCAAGCCGTCCTGCTGCATTTATCCTTGGCCCAAGCTTAAATCCGATATCAAAAGAAGTAACCGGGCCGTTTATTCCACTTACTTCCTTTAATGCCCTGATCCCCACTCTTTTTGGCTGCTGCATTCTCTTTATACCTTCTTTAATAAAAATCCTGTTTGTATTTGTAATCGCTGCACAATCTGCAACAGTCCCCAGTGCAACAAGATCAAGAAAATCTCCCAGATTTGGTTCGTTATTATTAAAATGGCCGTTGTCCCGCAGGAAGCGTCTGAATGCAATTGCAAAATTAAATATTACTCCAACCCCTGCTATGTCTTTATCAGGGTAGTTGCACTCTTTTTGATTGGGATTTAATACTGCTGCGGCCTCAGGCACCTTCCCGGGAGGAAGGTGGTGGTCTGTAATAATAAAATCAATCCCCATGCTTTTTGCATATTCCACTTCATCGTATGCAGTGATGCCGCAGTCACAAGATATTACAAGCTCTGTTTTACTATTGTACAGTTTATCTACTGCACCTTTATTAATACCGTATCCCTCATTTATCCTGTCTGGATTATAAGTAATCACATCCATACCCAAACTGGTTAAAAAATTATAAAAGAGTGAAGTCGATGTCACGCCGTCCACGTCGTAATCACCATATATAGCAACTTTATGATTATCGACCAGAGCCGCATTAAGCCGCTCGACAGCTTTTTCCATATCTTTCATTAAGTTGGGTGAAGGAAGGTCAAACAGCTTGGGGGTAAGGAAAGTTTCTGCATCAACTTCGTTTTTTATTCCCCTGTTAATCAAGACCTGGGCAGTTATTGGATTGATGCTCAGGCTGGAGGAGATTTTATTACTTAGCTTTTTATTTTGAGCAGCAAGTACCCAGTTTGGTTTCATAACTATTAAAGGCTTTTTAGTGTTTCAAAAATACCCCTCAGGCCAAGCACGTAACTGTTAATACCAAATCCGGACACAACGCCAACGGAAACTCCCGATACATATGACTTATGCCTGAATTCTTCTCTTTTAAATATATTGGAAATATGTACTTCCACGGTGGGTATCCCGGTTGATAGCAAAGCGTCCCTGATTGCAACACTTGTATGTGTGTACGCTGCAGGATTTATAATGATGCCGTCGTAACTTTCAAATGCATCCTGGATCTTACTTACAATCTCTCCCTCGGAGTTAGACTGGAAGAACTCAAGTTTAAGGTCCTTGCTAAGAGTGGCTGATTCTTTCTCAAGCATCGCATTAATATCATCAAGTGTGTTTTTGCCGTAGATATCAGGCTCTCTTTTTCCAAGAAAATTCAGGTTCGGCCCGTTTATTATTAATATGTTCATTGTTATTTCCCTACCCGCCTGACCTTACATCCAGACTTTTTATTTTTTCAATTCTTTCTATAATGCGTTTATCTTCAGGGTTATTTAAAAGCAGTTTGTTATATAGCTCGAGTGAATCATTGTAATGGCCCTGTTCGTAATACAGATCAGCAAGTGTTGTTGAAACAATTTCTGATTCGTTAATATTACCGATGTTGTTAACAGTTGAAACCCCTGATTTGAAGTCAGAATATTCATCAACAATGTCCTTTAGTTCTAATGGCTTTTCACCGGAGTTTAATTTATCTAGAAAATCATTTAGCTCATGGTTGTCGGGATGAAAAAAAAGTATATTCTTAGAAATTTCCCCTACCCTTTCAGTATTGCCCTCAGATGTATAAATCTGGAGCAGTATTTTTGAAACTGCAATATTGTCGGGTGCTAGTTTTATTACTTTTTCAAACTCTTTTTTGGCGCCGTCAATTATCCACCTGTCAAAATAGATTTTACCGAGTAAAAATCTTGCCGTGGTGTTGTGTTTATTATGCCTCAGTCCGTTTACAAGGACCTTTAGCGCATTATCAAATTTTTTAAGTTTAATTAACACCTCTGCCAGCAGGACAAAACAGTTGGAAGCCGGGTCGTTTTGCAGCTGGTTATTGTACTTTAATTCAAGGCTCCTTAAATATTCACTGTTGCTCATATCTGTTATATGATTTTATCAGTATTTGATGCTTATAACCATTAAGTATCTATCTCTTTCCTTCTTAAAATACTTATCAAATGGTCCGCTTCTTTAATTTTCATTAATTTTGTAATACCAAAATAGATCACAAATGAAACAAGGATTATTCCTGCCAGGGCTGCAAAATTTGTAAAGGATTCGTTATCGTTCCATTTAATAAAGCGGGCAAGAAACCATGTGGAGACACCCATAAGAAGTGCAACAGGGATAATACGGATCAAAAAATCTTTAAACGGTTTTGCAAACAGCTGTTTGGTCCTTGAGTTTAGAATATAAAAAAGGAGAATGAAATTTATAGTTGCGGAAATTGAACTGGCAATTGCCAGGCCGAGCTGGTGCATGGAAAAATATATCCCAAGGATGTAACCAAAGATAATATTTACAATAAATGCAATAAACGCAATCATTACAGGTGTCTTGGTGTCCTTTAATGCATAAAAGGCAGGGACGGTAATCCTGAGCCCGCCAATTGCCCATAACCCTATTGAATACCCAAGTACCGCCTGCGCTGTATTTAATACCGCAGCATCGGTGAATTCACCCCGCTGAAAAAGTACCGTACAAAGAGGTACCCTGAGTGCTATCAGCCCCATAAGTGAAGGTATAAGTATATATAGCATCATCTGAAGTGAAAAAAGGTAGTCCTTTTTGAAAACATCAAAATTTTTGTTTGCTGCTTCTGCAGAAAGTTTTGGAAGCATCACGGTTGCAATGGAAACCGCTATCACACCAAGGGGAAATTCAATTAGCCGCTCGGAGAAGTAGAGATAGGTAATAGTCCCGTCAGGCATAAATGATGCATACTGGGTATTTACAAGGATATTAAAGTTGTAGACAGCAAGTCCAAAAAGCTGCGGGGTAACCAAAATTATAAGACTCTTAACTGCCGGATGCCGAAGGTTTGTGGAGAATCTAAACAGAAAGTTTTGTTTTATAAGGAAAGGAATATTTATTGCAAGCTGGATTACCCCACCTATCAGTACTCCTACTGCAAGCGCCTTTATTGGATTATCAAACACATTATACAGTGCGGCAATACTGGCAATAATAACAAGATTAAAAAGTGCCGGAGAAAAAGCAGGGGCAAAAAAATGTTTGAGTGTATTTAAAATCCCCATCGAAAGAGCTGCAAGGGAGATAAATACTATATAGGGAAACATAATACGGTTGAGCTCAACAGCCAGATTAAATGTCTTCTCATCAAAACCGTATGCAAACAGCTTTACTATTAATGGTGAAAAAATAATTCCAAGTACAGAAACAATACAGATAACAAAAAACAGTACCGTAAATATTGAATCTAAAGCTTTTTTTGCTTCTTCATATCCATCATTCAGATATTCGGTAAATATAGGGACAAATGCCACTGTAATGGAGCCTTCAGCAAAAAGACGTCTTAAAAGGTTTGGTATCCTGAAAGCTACATAGAAGGCATCAGTCTGATATGATGCACCAAAAAAATATGCAACAACCACGTCCCTCAGGTAGCCAATAAGCCTGCTTATGAAAGTTAACAGCCCGACAAGGCCCCAGTTTTGAGCAATTTTTTTATCTGTGCTCATACATTTTCCGAAAGATAATCAAACTCAACATCATCTGCTATAGAATCCAGAACTATCCTGGCTTCATCAAGCAGGTCATCAGTGGTAGCAATCCTCACTATATTTTCCACGGGATCTTCAGTGCGGACCCACATTAAGTGAGAATATGTGCCAAGAAGTGACTGCAGCAGTATATTCTGGCTCTTTTTTCTTAATTTTATATATATTGAAGGCATTATTTATTCTTATAAGTTCCTTAAATGACTACACTTTTAATGATATAAATAAACTTATTCAATAAACTTAATATTTCCTTTAACTTACATTGACATTTTAACCTAATTTTTATATAGTTATCAAATGGCATAAGGGCTATATAAATTGGCATAAAGTGGTATACTTTGGTTAACTATGTTTAGAGGACGATATGATCACACAGTAACTAACACCGGAAGAGTCAGCATTCCTTCTAAATTTCGCGAGGTTTGCAGAGATAAATACGGTGAAGAAACATTTGTCATTACTAACTTTGACAAGTGTCTGGTTGCGTATCCATTAAAGGAATGGAATGAAATCGAAACCAAGATTTCTGAACTTCCGCAGTTCCGTCAGGATGTATCAGCTTTTATGAGATACCTCATGGGCGGTGCTGTTGATTGTCCGATAGACAGCCAGGGACGAGTACTTATTAGCCAGTCCCTTAGAACTCACGCAAAAATACAAAAAGAAGTAGTAATGATAGGAATGCTTAAAAAGATTGAAATCTGGTCCAAGGATACATGGGATAAGGAAGAATCCATTAGCTCTTACGAGCAGTTTAAAAAGAGCAGGGAAATCTTGGCAGAACACGGACTATAAATGAACAAACTCGCACAAGAAGTTGAGAACATTACACATAAGTCCGTTTTACTGAAGGAGTCGATTGAATATTTACGCCCTATTGAGGATGGGGTATATATTGACGCCACTTTGGGCCTTGGCAGTCATTCAAGGCACCTGCTTGAATCTACAAATCTCAGTTCCAGAATAATTGGTTTTGATGTCGATGAGGAAGCAATCTCCATAGCAAGGGACAGATTGTCTGATTATAAGGACAATATTCACTTTATGAATAAGAACTTCTATGAAATTGACTGCATATCTTCCGAACTTAACCTGACTGAAGTCGACGGAATTATTGCGGACCTGGGTATGTCTTCGTATCAACTGGAGCACAGCAAAAGGGGTTTTAGCTTTATGAGAAACGAACCCCTTGATATGAGAATGGACGCTAAACTGCAGTTTACAGCTTATGACCTTGTAAACGAAATGAGCCTTGAAGAACTAAGTAACCTGTTCAGGGACTACGGGGAAGAGAGCTTCTCTAAAAAAATTGCAAAATCAATAATAAAATCAAGGGAACAAAAACCCCTTCAGACCTCAAAGGAACTTGCTGCTCTTATATCCAACTCCATACCCAGAAAGTTTCATCCTAAAAGAATTCATCCTGCAACTAAAACATTTCAGGCACTTAGAATAGCAGTAAATAATGAACTTGAGAATCTGAAAATATTTATTGAAAAAGCTGTAAAACTATTAAAAACCGGTGGGAGGCTTGTAATTATATCTTTCCATTCACTTGAAGACAGGATTGTTAAGAACTTTTTTAAAGATCTTCACTCCAGTTGTATTTGCCCCACAGATCTTCCGGTATGCAGATGTGAAAAGGAAAGCACCGTAAAAATTATAACCAGATCTCCAATTACACCGGGGGAAGAAGAAATGCTCGAAAATCCCCGGGCCAGGAGTTCAAAAATGAGGGTTGTGGAAAGAATCTGAAGGATTTGATGATGAATAAGAAGACTCCAGTAAAATCAATTATATTGTTGGTGGTTATTTCGGTAATCTCAATTCTATATGTGCGTATTAAGGTAGAACATGTAAAAATTGGCTACGAAATATCAAGAAACAATAAACTGGAGAAATCCCTGATCCAGGAAAGGCAAAATCTCAGGGCAAAATTCATGAAACTTAAATCCCCGGAGAGATTAGAGCTCATAGCTGACAAATTAGGGTTTAAATACCCGACTCAAAACGACATTTTTTATATTGAGAAAGCAACAATAGTCGGCAAGAAAAAATGAAAAGGGTTAAAAAGCAAAACAAACTTCATTTACAGTACAACAGAGATTCCACTAAACCCAAGTGGAGAATATATTTTTCAACCTTAATTGTTTTTCTACTTTTTGTTTCCGTCAGTTACAAAGCACTTAGCCTCCAGGTCCTTGACAGGGACAAGTCGTTTAAAATTGCAAAAAGACAGCATTCAAGTTCCCTTACACTGCTTCCGAAAAGAGGGAATATTATGGACACCAACGGCACCTACCTTGCCACAAGTGTTGATACAACTTCAGTTTATATAAACCCAACGCTAATTAAAGACCCAAAGAAGTTTGCTGCCAAAGTTTCAGACAACACCAAGTATGGATATAAGAAATTACTTGCACATGCAGTCTCAAATAAATCATTTATCTGGCTGGACAGACTTGCAAACCCTGATATTGTGAAAAAACTAAAGGAACTTGATATAGCAGGGATCGGTTATGTTCAGGAGCCAAAAAGAGTTTATCCCAATGATTACCTCATAGGCCAGGTTCTTGGTTTTACCAACATTGATTCAAAAGGTATTGAAGGTATTGAATACAATCTGGATGGGATTCTTACAGGTAAACCTCAAAAAATAAGCCTCAAAAGAGACGCAAGAGGCAAGCAGATAATGTACAGCCCCATAGATATTGAAGAAAAAACCAGAGGTTTTGATGTAGAACTTACAATAGATTCCCAGATCCAGTACATAGTAGAGAAAGAACTCAGGAATGGAGTTGAAAAAATGGGCGGCGATGCCGGGATGGCCCTTCTTATGGAACCAAACACCGGCGAAATACTTGCCATGGCATCTTATCCGTTTTTTAATCCTAACAGGTTCAGTGAATTTCCAAATAAAACAAGGAGAAATCTCCCTGTATGGTACATGTTTGAACCAGGCTCAACCCTCAAAATATTTTTAGCTGCTGCAGTAATAGAAGAAAAACTTGCAAACTCAAATACAAAATACGACTGTGAAAACGGCAGGAGAAAAGTAGGGCCAAAAGTAATAAAAGATACTCACCCCCACGGCGTATTAACAGTTGCAGAAGTTATAGAAGTATCGAGTAATATTTGTGCATCAAAGATGGGTGAAACACTTGGGAAAAAAGGTTTATACAGGTATTTAAAAGATTTTGGTTTTGGAGATAAACTTGGTATTGACCTGCCGGGTGAACCCGGGGGTTCATTACAGAAAACAAATAAATGGGGCCCAGTTGAGCTTGCAACTATTTCTTTTGGCCAGGGAATATCCGTAACAGCTATTCAGTTGGCATCCGCGCTATCTACAATTGCAAACGGCGGATATCTGATGAAGCCATATATTGTAAAGAAAATTTCAACTCCGAATGGTGAGATAGTAACAAACAATAAACCGGAAATAATAAAAAAGGTTTTATCCTATGATACTGCAAGGAAGGTAGCATCAATTATGGAGGGTGTTGTGGACAACGGGACCGGGAAAAATGCCCAGATCTCCGGATACAGTGTTGCCGGCAAGACGGGTACGGCCCAGATTCCTAACCCTAATACCGGTGGGTATTATAAAGAAAAGTATATGGCATCTTTTGTAGGATTTGCACCAGTAGATGATCCCAAGATTACCCTTATAGTTGTTGTTGAGAACCCCAGGGAAAGCATTTACGGCGGTTCAGTCTCAGCACCTATATTTAAGGCAATAACCGAAAAAGTTTTATTTAATCTAAACACACCAACAAGAAGCGGTTTTACAGGCACAAAAATCATGCCTAATTTTAATGGCAAAAGCACAAGAGACATACTTAGATGGGCTGACGATAACGGTGTTGAAGTAAAATTTAAAGGTAGCGGATTTTCAACTACCCAGACACCCGTGGCAGGAGAAGAAATAAAAGATGACACCATTTGTTCATTTAAACTCACACAGGACATATGAAATTAAGAGAAATAATTGAAAATATTAATTACAGGAAAATGACCGGCAATCCCGATATTAGAATAAATGGCATCACTTCAAACTCCAAAAAGGCTGAGGATGGTTTTTTATTCTGTGCTGTAAGGGGCGATAACACTGATGGCCATAAATATATAGAAGCAGCCATTACCAATGGTGCAAAATCCATACTCCTTGAAAATATGCCCGATAAAATTTCTGAAAATGTAACTTATCTGGAAGTTGATAATACAATGCAGGCAACTCCTATTGTTGCCGCAAATTATTATAATAATCCGACAAAAAAAATAAAATTAATCGGGATTACAGGCACTAACGGTAAAACAACTACATCCTATATCCTGGACAGTATCTTGAAAAAAGACAAATTAAATTCGGGGATTATAGGTACTATAGAGATTTCTTATAATGGAATAACAAAAAGTTCCTCGATGACAACACCTGACTCAATTGAATTAACTAAAATACTGAGTGAGATGAGAGATAACGAGGTGAATACGGTATCTATGGAAGTATCCTCTCATGCGCTTGATCGAAACCGTGTAGACGGATGCCATTTTGACGCAGCAATATTTACCAACCTCACTCAGGACCACCTTGATTATCACGGCAGTCTTGAAAACTATTTTAATTCTAAAAAAAAACTGTTTACAAAACTGTTAGAAGACAGCGGGAAACAAGGGAAACTGGCAATTATAAATGTTGATGATGAATATGGCTTAAAACTCCTGGACGAAATAGGATGCAGAGCGCTGACATATTCTCTTAAACCAGGAAACGCTGATATATTCCCATTGGAATATGATATTTCCTCAAGCGGTATAAAGGCAGAAATAAATACACCGCTTGGAAAAATTAAACTAAGTACAAACCTTATAGGTGAACATAACTTATACAACATCTTGTCAGCTATAGGGACTGCACAAGGACTTGATACTCCTGCGGATGTAATTGAGGATGCACTTTCAGGAACTATTAATGTGCCGGGAAGACTTGAAAGAGTTGAAAATAATACCGGTATTGATGTTTTCGTGGATTACGCACATACGCCGGATGCAATTGAAAATGTGCTAAATGCATTAATACCGCTTAAAAAAGGCAGAATAATCACATTATTTGGCTGCGGCGGCGACAGGGACAGGGGGAAAAGGCCAAAAATGGGTAAAATTGCAGCCCGCTTATCTGATTTTGTAATAATTACTTCTGATAATCCAAGGACTGAAGACCCGGAAATAATATTAAATGAAATTGAAAAAGGCCTGAAAACAAAAGCATCTGATAATACAAATTATATTAAGATCCCAGACAGAAAAGAGGCAATTGAATTTGCCCTGGAAAAGGCAGACTCCGGCGACATAGTACTGCTTGCAGGAAAAGGCCATGAAGACTATCAAATTATAGGTAATGAGAGAATAGATTTTGATGACAGAATAGCAGCAAAAAACTATTTTAGTAACAGTAAGACAATACAATGATTGATACTGAATTTATTCTAAAATCTACAGGTGGCGAACTTTTATCCGGCAATCCCGGAACAGAATTCCAGGGTATATCCATTGATAGCAGAAGAGTTAATGAAAATGATCTGTTTATTGCAATTGAAGGTGAGAATCACGATGGCCATGAATTTATCATTGAAGCTTTTGACAATGGTGCCTCTGGTGCAATTGTAGATAAAATTACACTAAATTCAGAAAATATTACTAATAAGAATATAATAAAAGTCAGTTCTACTACTTCCGCCCTTGGCAAGATTGCAAATGCATGGAGAAATAAATTTCCAAAGCTCAAGATGATCTGTATAACAGGTTCAAATGGCAAAACAACTACCAAGGAAATGACGTATAGCCTTCTCTCGGTTAAAAACAAAACCCTTAAAAATACCGGCAACCTTAACAACCAGATTGGGCTTCCCCTTACTCTACTTAAGCTGGACAAACAGCACAGGATCTGTGTCTCTGAGATTGGGATGAACGATTTTGGCGAAATCAGTTACCTTACCGGTATTGCAGAACCGGATGTTGGTACAATTACCAATATTGGCAGGGCTCATCTTGAAAAACTTATTACGGTCGAAGGGGTTGCAAGAGCCAAAGGTGAACTGGTTAAGGATTTCAACCAGGAAAATACATTTATTGTTAATGCAGATGACAAGCATATTGCTGCTCTTGCCAGTAATATTGAATGCAAACAGATCAGTTACAGCCTAAACAATAAAGATGCCGAAATTTATGCTGAAAATATTATTAGTGACAATCTTGAATCAATAAACTTTAATTTGGTAATTAATGGCAAATCCATACCAATCCATTTAAAAGGTATTGGCAAGCACAATGTAATGAATGCACTTTGTGCTTCCGGCATTGCATATTCACTTGGATATTCGCTTGATGAAATAAAAGATGGTTTTGAAAGCTACAGGCCGGTTGACATGCGGCTCGAAGTAATTAAAACACCGCAGGGATTTAAAATTATAAATGATTCTTATAATGCCAACCCGGATTCAATGTCCAGTGCTCTTAAAGAGCTTTCCTCATTAAAAGAAAACAATAAAACAATTGCAGTCCTCGGTGATATGCTTGAACTTGGGGAAAACAGTTCGCTTGAACATAAAAATATTGGTGAATATATAAAAACACTGGATATAGACATGGTTATAACTTACGGTGAACTTTCAACTAACATTAATAAAAGTCTGGACAGCAAAATCAAAAATCTGCATGTAGATACTCATGAGCAGGCCGCGCAAATGTTAATAGAAAATGCGGGGTCAAGTGATATAGTCCTGCTCAAGGGTTCAAGAGGCATGCAAATGGAGAATACAATTAAGTTTTTATTCTAAATTATGCTTTATTTTTTATTTTATCTTAAAGACCAGTTTATTCTTTTTAATGTATTTAAATACATTACATTCCGCTCCTTTGGTGCAGGTGTAACTGCATTCTTAATATGCCTTTTTCTAGGTGAAAGGTTCATAAATTTTCTAAAAGAAAAACAGTTCAGGGAAAGTATCAGGTCCGATGGGCCCCCAGGTCATATTGTCAAGGAAGGGACACCGACAATGGGCGGCACGTTCATTGTACTGGCCATAATCTTTTCTACGTTATTATGGGTCAACCTGAGTAATACAACCATAATAATAGCTATGTTTTTTATGATTAGTTATGCCGTTATCGGTTTTACAGATGACTGGCTAAAACTAAGTAAAGGCAAAGGGATGAGGGCCAAGGTAAAATTTTTACTCCAGATTGTTGTTGGGGCTTTTTTTATAATACTGCTTATGATTGACCAGAAGAGTGGTTTTACAATGACACTCAGGCTTGACGAGTCCCAGCTCTTCTCTTTTTCTACAGTTGTGTTTCCCGTATTTAAAAAAGCCATAATAAACCTTGGCATCCTGTATCTTCCATTCGCCCTGCTTGTAGTTGTAGGTTCATCAAATGCAGTAAACCTTACCGATGGCCTGGACGGGCTGGCAATAGGCGCAATAGCCGTTGCCGCGTCTACATATATAATCTTCGCTTATCTTTCGGGCAACACTGAATTTTCAAGTTATCTTCAGATACCCTATATTGCTTCCGGAGGTGAACTGGCAGTATTCCTCTCCGCAATCGGCGGGGCCTGCCTCGGATTCCTCTGGTACAATTCCCACCCGGCAGAAATCTTTATGGGAGACGTGGGATCACTTTCACTTGGAGCAGCCATAGGTTTTTCTGCTCTTATCATTAAACAGGAACTACTTCTAATAATAGTCGGTGGGCTTTTTCTAATGGAAGCCCTGTCTGTCATACTGCAGGTATGTTCATTTAAATTGACTGGTAAAAGAATATTCAGGATGGCACCCCTTCACCATCATTTTGAATTAAAAGGATGGTCAGAATCCAAAGTAGTAATAAGGTTCTGGATAATATCAATTGTACTCTCGATAATTGCACTTTCGACATTAAAGCTGAGATAAAAATGGGAACAGAAAATAAAAATTATCTTGTTGTGGGTCTTGGGAAAACGGGAATGGCAACCCTTACCTTTCTCAATCAGCGTGGATTAAACGCCCGCGGCACAGACAGTTCCACAAGAAGTTCATTTAAAAATAACGAAATAGAAAGCTTAACGGCTTCGGGGATTGAAATTGAATTTGGCTCGCATTCAGACAGCTACCTTGATTGGGCTGACGAACTTATAATTAGTCCGGGCGTAAGTGTAAACACCCCCTACCTTGTAAAAGCAAAAAAACTGAACAAAAAAATCGTAAGTGAAATAGAGTTTGCTACAAATTTTATTAATACCCCTATTATTGCCATTACAGGCTCAAACGGGAAAACAACTACCACTACCCTGATCTCGGAAATACTTAAAAACAGCGGATTAAAAATCTTTACAGGCGGCAATATTGGAACACCCCTGATTACAATTGTAGAGAATGCAGATGAATATGATTTTATTGTACTTGAAACAAGCAGTTTCCAGCTACAAACTACAGATAAATTCAGGCCTTTCATTGCAGTGTTCCTCAACATTTCTCCTAACCATCTTGATCATCACAGTGATTTTGAAGAATATTTTCAATCTAAAACCAATATATTTAAAAACCAGACACCGGATGACTGGGCAATAATTAATTCCGGAAATGAATTAATAAATAATTACTCAGAAAAAATTAAATCAAAGATAGTAAGTTTCGGCAATATTTCGGGTCATGAGAATATTGTCCTTAATGGTAGTACCGCGGAGTTTAGAAATGAATTTTACGACTTAAGTGAGATGAAATTAATAGGCAGTCACAACCTTGATAACGCAATGTGTGCCATATCCGCAACTACGATTGCAGGGTGTGAAAAAGATATAATCGAAAATACCATTCTGAATTTTAACCCCCTGCCCCACAGAATAGAGTACATTGGGAAACACCGGGGAGTAGATGTGTACAATGACTCAAAGTCCACAAGCCCCGGGGCAACACTTAAAGCCCTGGACAGTATCTCTCCGCCGATAATTTTACTTGCAGGCGGAAAAGACAAGGGGACTGATTACAAGGTACTTACCGAACCACTTAATAAAAGAGTAAAACATCTTGTACTGTTTGGCGAAGCAAAAAAAAGGATGAACCAGCAGCTCGGAATGTCCGTGAGTACTACAATAGTTGACAGCCTTGAAGAAGCAGTAGAAAAAGCTTTTTCAAATTCAAGTGAAGACGATTCAATCCTTTTATCACCGGCATGTTCAAGTTTTGATATGTTCTCTTCATACGAAGAAAGAGGGGAGGTGTTTAAAAAAATTGTTCAAAATATTTAATTCCCGAGAAAACAGCCCCGATTTCCTGCTGCTTACAGCAGTAATACTGATTTCATGTTTCGGCCTGTTAATGGTATACAGCACTAGCTCTGTATATGCCCTTGAAGTTTACGGCGACCCTTCAAGGTTTCTTAAACTGCACATGATGTACCTAATGATTGGTATCAGCTCAATGATACTTTTTATGAATATTGATTACAGGGTCCTTAGAAAATTTGTATATCCGGCATACATAATCTGCCTTGTTCTGCTTGTAATAGTACTTATCCCGGGAATAGGGAAAAAGGTAAGCGGTGCGTACAGGTGGCTATCAGTAGGTCCGTTCACATTCCAACCCTCAGAAATAGCGAAATTTGTAGTACTGCTATACCTCGCACATTCACTTGATAAGAAAAGGGACAAGATAGAAAGCTTTTCTGTTGGGTTTCTTTCCCATCTTCTTATATCAGGATTATTGATCGGTCTAATTTTTATAGAGCCTGATTTTGGTACTTCTGCAATACTGCTTATCCTTCTTATTTTTATGATGTTTATTGGTAATGTAAGAATCAGATACATTTTGCCTCTGGTAATTTTTACCGGGGCATTTGCCGCAATTGCAATTGCCACCAGGGGATACAGAATGGACAGGCTTCTATCGTTCCTTGACCCCTGGAAAGACCCTCTTGGTTCAGGTTACCAGGCCGTGCAGTCATTTATTGCCTTTGGTGTAGGTGGAATATACGGAATGGGCCTGGGAGACAGTACACAGAAACTTTTTTATCTCCCGCAGGCACATACTGACTTTATATTTTCAATTATCGGTGAAGAGCTAGGCTTTATTGGCGTTGCACTTGTTATAGCACTATTTCTGTTCATTTTATACAGGAGCATCAGAGTCGGGGTAAAGGCCCCTGACCTTTTTGGCTGTTATCTAGTTTGTGGTTTCACCCTTCTCATCGCAGTACAGGCAGTATTAAACATGGCTGTTTCGGTAGGTTTATTCCCTACAAAAGGGCTGACTCTGCCGTTTATCAGTTACGGCGGCAGTTCGCTTGTATGTTGCCTTACAGCAATGGGGATAGTACTAAGTGTTTCAAAAGCAGAGGTAAAATGAAGATTGTAATAGCCGGAGGAGGCACAGGTGGGCACATCTTCCCGGCAATCTCGATTGCCGAAGAATTTATGAAGAGGTCCGGTGACAACGAAGTCTTATTTGTTGGGACAAATCACGGCATGGAAAAAGATTTAATTCCCAGCCTTGGTTTTAATTTGAAAATGATTAATTCAAGAGGAATCATTGGAAAGGGATTTATATATAAAATAAGATCAATGATTTCAGCTTTAAACGGGATGTTTTCTTCCTTTTGGATCCTAAGAAGTTTTCAGCCGGATCTTGTTTTAGGTGTCGGTGGCTATGTATCAGGCCCTACAGTATTGTCAGCTTATATTAATTTTATTCCAACGGCCATATGTGAACAAAATACCGTGCCTGGAATGACTAACCGGATACTTTCAAAATTTGTCAGGAAAATATTTGTGACATTCAAGGACAGCGTTAACTACTTCCCTGAAAAAAAAGTAGTGGTTACCGGGAATCCTCTTAGGAGCGGTTTGATTGAAAAAGCTTCAAATAAGAATGTAAGCCAGTCCGGGTTTAGGATTTTTATTATGGGCGGCAGTCAGGGTGCGGCAAAAATAAATAATATAATTCCAGGTGCTCTTGCGGACTTAAATATAAAAAACCTGAGAGTGGTACACCAAACAGGAAAAAATCATATGAAATCAGTTGAAAGACAGTACAGAGAATTCGGAATAGAGGCTGAGGTACATACTTTCATAAATGATATTGCAGATTATTACATGACTTCAGACCTTATAATATCAAGATCAGGTGCAGGAGCTATTTCGGAAATTACAGCATTTGGCAAAGCATCCGTATTGATCCCCTACCCTTTTGCTGCTCACAATCATCAGTCCCTCAACGCAATATTTATGGAAAAAGCCGGGGCTTCCGTTGTGGTTGGAGAAGATCTTTTAACAGAAAAATACTTAACCGAAAAAATTAATGGATTATTAAATGAAAACAGGCTTACTTTGATGTCTGAAGCATCCGGAAAACTGGCAAAACCTGATGCCGCAAAGCAAATTGTGGAGCAGTTATACTCACTTGTAGGTAATTAATATGTACGGAAAAATAAAAAAACTTCATTTTGTTGGAATTGGTGGAATCGGCATGAGCGGGATTGCCGAAGTCCTTGTAAATATGGGCTATGAAATCTCAGGCTCTGATATAAACGACTCAATCTCTACAAGGCGCCTTCAGAAACTGGGTATAAAGATATACCTAGGCCATAATGCATCGAATATAAAAGGTACTGATGTAGTAATAATTTCTTCTGCAATAGGCAAAACCAATCCCGAACTTGTAAAGGCGCGTGAAGAAAATATCCCCGTAATAGCCCGGGCTGAAATGCTTGCCGAGCTAATGAGGTTAAAATACGGTATTTCCATAATTGGCAGTCACGGAAAAACTACAACTACTTCAATAGTATCCGCCGTTCTCAGGGCCGGACACCTTGACCCGACAATTGTTGTTGGCGGTAAAGTAAGGTCCCTTGGTACAAATGCACATCTTGGTAAAGGTGAATTTATGGTTGTTGAAGCTGACGAGAGTGACGGCTCTTTCCAGATGCTTTCACCTGTAATATCCGTACTAACAAATATTGATGAAGAGCACCTGGACCACTACGGTTCTATGGACAATCTTATTAATGCGTTTAGTGGTTTTATAGATAAAATACCTTTTTACGGGCTGGCAGTCCTTTGCATTGATTGCCCAAAGGTAAAAGAGATAGCCAAAAATTATAAGAAAAGGGCACTTACATACGGAATTACAGATGAAGCCGACCTCTATTTTGATAACTTTACTGCCGAGGGTTTTAAAACAAAATTCGACGTTATCTATAATAATAAAAACCTTGGTGCCGTCGAACTTGGAATACCGGGCAAACACAATGCCCTCAATGCTCTTGCTGCCATAGGTGTAGGTTTTGAACTTGGGATTAGTTTTGATGATGTAAAAACCGCATTAAATGAATTCAATGGTATTGAAAGAAGGCTTCAGCTTAAAGGTGAAGTAAATGACATCCTGATAATTGATGATTACGGCCACCATCCCGTAGAAATAAAGACCACTCTCAGGTCAATTGAAGAGGCATTTCAGAAAAAACCTGTTGTAATATTTCAGCCTCACAGATTTACAAGAACGCAGATGCTTTTCAACGATTTTGTAAATGTACTAAGTGATATAAAAACCCTGTATGTGCTTGATATTTACCCAGCGGGAGAAAAACCTATTGAGGGAATAACTTCTGAGCTGCTTGTAGAAGAAATAAACAGGTCAGGCTCCAACAGTGCATTTTATATAAGTGATATTGATGAACTTTTTAAGCATGTAAAAAAGAACATTAATTCCGGGGACATAATCCTCACATCCGGGGCTGGCAATGTATGGAAACACGGAGAAGAGTTATTAAGAGAACTTCAATGAGTGAGTTTTTAACTAATTTAAGCAGTAGTGACTGCGTAATAGAAAAAAAATTTCCAATGAACAGGTATATAACACTGAAGGTCGGAGGAAATGCCGAAGCCGTAGTTTACCCCGCTACTGTCTCTGAATTTACAAATATTCTTAATAATGTTTATGCGTCGGGTGTTAAGTATATAATCCTCGGTGCCGGCTCTAACACAATTATACCGGATACCGGGTTCCCGGGGGTCGTAATAAGCACAAAAAAACTTAGAAATTTTACTATTTCCGGTAACTTTGTACACGCTGAATGCGGTGCAATGCTCTCCACTATCATGAAAAATACGGTTAAAAAAAACCTTACGGGTTTTGAGTTTGCCGCAGGAATACCCGGCACAGTTGGCGGCGGAATATATATGAATGCGGGTGCCAATGACGGCGAAACCAAGGACGTTGTCGAAAATGTAACAATCTGGCACAACGGTACTGTACAAAATCTTGGACGGAATGAACTTATTTTTGAATACAGGAAATGCCACCTTCCTGAGGGGTCAATTATTACAAACGCAACATTCAGGCTTGAGAAAGGCAGTAAAGAGGAAAGCGAAAAAAATATAAAGGATTATCTTGATTACAGGAACATCACACAGCCCGTTAACCTGGCTAACACCGGTTCAATATTTAAAAATCCTGAAAGTATAGCAGCCGGCAGACTAATTGAAGAACTTGGATTAAAGGGGTCAATAATCGGAGGGGCACGGTTTTCAGAGCTTCACGCTAATTTCATAGTAAACAGCGGTGATGCACATGCATCGGATGTTATAGAATTAATAAAAAAAGCACAAAAAATGGCCCTCGAACAAAGGGGTATCGCCCTCGAGACCGAGGTCAGGATTATAGAGTAATCATGAAGGAAAAAAATAATCATAAAGCCTTTCGGGCATTGATAATTCTCGGTATAATAGTTGTATCAATTTCTTTTTTAATATACTTGTTTAGTTCTGCATCATTTCTTGTTGATGAGATAGTAATAAAGGGTACCAACAGAGTCACCAATGCTGAAATTATTAAAAGATCCGGAATAAGGGCAGGGATGAGCACTGTTTTCTTCCTTGAAAGTAGTGCAAAGGACTCACTATTAAAAAATCCCTGGATCAAAGAAGTAACAATTTTAAAGGAATACCCAAGCAAAGTAGTAATTAGCATTGATGAATACGAACCGTTCTGTATCGTTGCAATTGAAGAAGGAATTTATCTGTATTTGAGTGAAACCGGCAAGAAATTGGGAGAAATAAACCACAAAGAAGGCCTTGATTACCCTGTAATCACAATGGATGGAAGGCACGATGAATCACTGATCGGCGAAGCTGTGCAATTATTAAAACTTTCAAAAACAAGCAATATTCTGAAATGGGAAGAAATATCGGAAGTAAAAATCTCAAACAGATTTGGAATAAGACTTCTTACAAACGATAAAAGATATATAGATTTTGGCACCGGAAACCTTATCAGTAAATGGTATAAGGTCGAAAAAATTATTGGCCGTTCCAGAGACATCAATCTTACAGAAGAATATATAAATATAAGTTCAGAAAATATGGGAATTGTGGATTTTAAAATTTAATTATGGCTGAAAACCAAAACGTATTTGTAGGCCTTGACCTCGGAACAACAAAAATCTGTGCAATTGTTGGAGAACTTAACAACAATGAACTTGAGATTGTGGGTGTAGGAATTCACCCCTCACATGGATTAAAACGAGGTGTTGTAGTCAACATAGATGAAACAGTGGATTCAATTAAAGTGGCTGTTGAAGAAGCAGAAAGAATGGCTGGCTGCGAAATTCAAAGTGTTTATGTTGGTATTGCCGGTGGCCACATTAAAGGCATAACCGGTCATGGCATGATAACTCTTAGAAATAGGGAAGTCACAAAAAGAGATATTGAACGGGTAATAGAATCGGCAAACGCACTGATGATCCCGGCTGACAGGGAAATTATTCATGTTATCCCGCAGGAATACACTGTTGATGGTGAATCAGGCATTAAAGACCCCGTAGGTATATGCGGTATTAAACTTGAGACTAATGTTCATATTGTGACCGGGCAGGTTACTGCTGCACAGAACCTTATAAAATGTATACACCTTGCAGGTATGGACGTTTCTGATGTTGTACTTGAGCAGATTGCATCCAGCAAAGCAGTGCTGACCCATGATGAAAAAGAGATCGGTGTTGTTATTATTGATTGCGGAGGCGGTACAACTGATATAGCAATATTTTCGGGAAGCAGTATAAGGTATACCGAAAACCTTACACTTGGCGGTGATCATCTCGACAAAGATATTGCACTTGGACTATCTGTATCACTTTCAGAAGCCAGAAAACTCAAGGAAAGATACGGAGTTGCATTATCCGAGCTTGTATCGAGCGAAGAAACAATACAGATCGACGGCGTTGGTGGAAGAAGGCAGAGGCAAATATCCCGAAAAGAACTTTCAATGATAATTGAACCAAGGATGGAAGAAATATTCAGCCTTGTTAAAAGAGAAATAATTAAATCCGGTCATCAGAATTTATTGCCTGCCGGTGCTGTTATCACAGGCGGATCTGTAATTATGGAAGGAAGCGTTGATCTTGTTGAAAGAATACTTGGTATGCCGGTAAGGCTTGGAATACCAATGGAAGTCGGTGGTTTAAAGGACATTATCGCCAACCCAATTTATTCTACAGGTGTCGGACTAGTGCAGTTTGGTGCTAGTAGTCCCGAAAACAGTGTTAGGAAAATAAGAATAAGAGATGAAAATATATTTAAAAAAGTTTTTGATTCAATGAAAGACTGGTTTCAAGAGTTTTTTTAAGTTAAAATGTTTTTATCCAGGAGGAGTATAAAATATGGCAAACTTTGAGATTGAATTTCCTTCAGTTGAAAATAAGGCCAAGATCAAGGTTATCGGTACAGGCGGTGCAGGCGGAAACGCTATCAATGCAATGATCGACAAAGGGTTAAACGGAGTCGAATTTATTGCAGCTAATACCGATTCTCAGGATCTCAAAAAATCTGCAGCACCTACCAAGATCCAGCTTGGTGGAAGAGTTACAAAAGGATTAGGTTCAGGGGGCGACCCTTCCGTTGGAAGAGAAGCAGCTCTTGAAGACCAGTCCAAACTCGCAGAGGCACTTGAAGGTTCAGACATGGTCTTTGTAACCGCGGGCATGGGAGGAGGAACCGGCACAGGTTCATCCCCAATTATAGCTCAGACATCCCGTGAAATTGGCGCACTTACAGTGGGCGTAGTAACAAAGCCTTTTGGTTTTGAAGGACCCAAAAGGAACAAACAGGCTCTTGAAGGTATCAGGGAGCTTGAGAAGCAGGTTGACACCTTAATTGTCGTACCAAATGACCGGCTTGCTACAGTTCACAAAATCAGCATATTGGATGCTTTCCAGAAAGCCGATGAAGTCTTATATCAGGCTGTAAGGGGCATTTCGGATATTATCACCGGCACTGGTTATATTAACGTCGATTTTGCCGATGTTAAAAATATAATGAGTGAAAATGGTGGCAAAGCTCTTATGGGTGCAGGCTTTGCACAGGGATCAAGCAGGGGAATTGAAGCAGCAGAAATGGCCATTACAAGCCCGTTGCTTGAAGATATCTCAATTGATGGTGCAAAGGGCATATTACTAAATGTCACTGCCTCACCTGATTTTGGCATTGAAGAATTAAACGATGCCTGCAACTATATCAGGGAAAGAGCACATGATGATGTGAATCTTATTTTTGGTTTGGTTTTTGACAACAATACCCAGGATACCGTCAGGATTACTGTTATTGCAACAGGCATTGACAGCGGTATGCAGGAAAGAGTTGAAAACATAGTCACAACTGTGCCAACAGATTTGGATGAAGAAGATGAGTTTGAAATTCCTGCTTTTATAAGAAGAAGGGGAGTTAAATAAAATTCAACTAATTTTGCAGACCTGGCATGAGACCAGTTTGTGGGCTAAACCGTATTAATTGTAAATTTAATTTATTCGTTAATGTTTTCGTTTACAGGGAGACCTATTCTGGGAGAGTCAATATAAAGACCTTCCAGGTCATAGAACTCCCTTAACGGACTGTAAAGGATATGGGTCACTACGTTTGCAGCGTCAATTAATATCCAGTTCATTTTCTGCGTTCCCTCAATCCCGAGGATCTGGACCTTTTCTTTCTTGAGAATATCTTCTATACTCTCGGCAATTGTCTTTACACCTCTGTCTGAATTAGCACTGCATATTACAAAATAATCCGTAACATCACTCTGTTCCGAAACATTGATTATTACAGTTTCTTCTGCTTTTTTATCTATTGCAGCATTTGCTATCAGTAATGCTTTATCTATCGCTTCGATGTCAATCTCCTGAATACAGCTTATTTTTTATAATATATTTATTAACACTATCCGGGACAAAATATTTAATGGATTTACCATTTTTTACTATATTTCTTAATGTAGTAGAGGATATTCTTATTCCTTTTATCTTAAAAAAGATCAGGTTATTTCCCTTTGTATGTTTATAAACCGTTTTGTAAGCAGTTTTATTGGACAATTTAAACTGTTTTACCAGACCGGAGGGGATTATATCCTTAATATTCTTAAAGTTAAAGCCCGGCCTGCCTACAACTGCAAAATCAGCATATCTGAACAGTTCTTTATAGTCTTTCCATGTATCAATCCGCGCCATGTTCTCAGAACCCAGAATAAAAAACAATCTGTAATTCTTAAACTTACTTTTAAAATGTTTTAATGTGTCGATTGTGTATGACGGACCCGCCCTTTTCATCTCAACACCCGAGACTTCAAACTCCTTAATGCCTTTGGTTGCAAGCTCAAGCATTTTTAACCTGTATTTTGCATTTATTATATTCTTATCATTTTTGATTGGATGAATGGATGATGGTATGAATATTACTTTATCAAGTTCCAGGATTTCCCTTACCTCTTCTGCTGCCCTTAGATGCCCGGTATGCAGGGGGTTAAAACTACCTCCGAATAATCCTACCCTTAATTTAGTACCCATGATTATTAATTAAAATACCCTTCAACCATAAATTCCTGGTCAATTTTTTTTATATTTATATCACTTACGCTGATTGCATTTGCCATTTTATCTATATTCAGACCCGAAATCATGCTTATTGCATCACCGCCAATAATTTTCGGGGAATAAAAGATATTAAGCTCATCAACAAGACCTTCTTTTATTGCAGATGAGGCAACCTTACTCCCACCCTCAAGCAGTACGCTGGTAATATCCATCTTAACCAGTTTTTTAAAGAATTGTTTAACCCTGATATGTCCGTATTTGTTTATAGCAGTTGGTAATACTGTTGCTCCTGCTCTTTCCAGATTCCTGATTCTGGACTGTTTTGCATCTTTACTGCAGGCAATTATAGCTTTATCATGAATATTAATAATATTTGAATTAACAGGTGTTTTTAAGTTAGTGTCGAGGACAAGGGGAACAGGCTGGGATATCTGTTTTTTATTAATTCTTACATTAAGACTGGGATTATCGAGTAAAACGGTATTTATACCAACAAGGACCGAGTCCATTTTATTCCTTAATTCATGTGCATATTTTCTCTGAGTTTCACTGCCTATCCATTTTGAATCACCTGACCTGGTGGCAATATTCCCATCCAGTGTTACAGCCATTTTAAGCACTACATATGGTAGCCCCGTTGTAATATGTTTTACAAATACCTTGTTCAGTTTCTTTGATTTTTCTTCAAGAATGCCGTATTCAACTTTAATGCCTGCTTTTTTAAGTTTTTTTATTCCGAGCCCGCTTACTTTGGGGTTCGGGTCAGTCATACCAACAAACACCCTAGAGACTTTTTCTCTGATAACAGCATCGGTACATGGAGGAGTTCTTTTGCCAGTGTGGCAGCATGGTTCGAGGTTTACATAAAGGTCAGAACCGGCAATTTTGTTACCTTTTTTCTTCGCGTCTTCAAATGCTTCGATCTCGGCATGGTTTAAACCGGCTTTTTTATGGTATCCCTTCCCAATTATTTTTTTATTCTTAACCAGTACGGCACCAACAAGGGGGTTAGGGCTTGTCATTCCTTCAGCTTTAGCTGCAAGCTTTAAAGCAAGCTCCATAAATTTGTGTTTTGAGTTTTGATCCATACTATTTTTTAAAAGGTTAAGTATGTAAATCTGTAAATATTCCTGTTGGGTTTAATGAACAGTCGACCCGCCTTCATCAAAAAGCGCTTCTACAAACTCATCAGCGTTAAATTCCCTAAGGTCTTCAAGGGCTTCACCGATACCAATATATTTTACCGGTATATTCAGTTCATCTGCTATAGCAATTATTACGCCGCCCTTAGCAGTACCGTCCAGTTTTGTAAGGACTATCCCGGTGATGTCTACGGCTTCATTGAATGACTTTGCCTGCTGGACAGCATTCTGGCCGGTTGTGGCGTCCAGTACTATAAGCACCTCGTGGGGGGAATCACTTATTTCTCTTCCCAGTATTCGTTTTATTTTTTTAAGTTCATCCATAAGGTTAGTTTTTGTATGAAGTCTTCCAGCGGTATCTACAATCAAAAGGTCAATTCCCCTTGCCTGTGAAGCCTGTACGGCATCAAAAGCAACTGCAGAAGGGTCAGCTCCAGGACTACCCTTTATAAAATCGCTTCCAACCCTTTGAGACCATACTTCAAGCTGTTCTATAGCTGCGGCCCTGAACGTATCAGCAGCGGCAACCATCACTTTATTGCCATCATTTATAAACTTATTTGCAAGTTTTCCGATTGTAGTAGTTTTACCAACACCATTTACTCCTGCCACCATTACCACTGTTGGTTTAGCCTGAGTAGTTGATATTACACCTTCGGCATTTTTTAAGATATTCAGGATTTCTGTTTTTAAAGCGTCCTTTATTTCAGAAGGGTTTGTCAGGTTGCCGGCAGATATTGTTTCCCTAAGTTTCATCGTTGTACTTACGCCGATATCCGAGGATATTAAAGATTCTTCAAACTCATCCCATGTTTCCTGGTCAATCTGGCTTTTAGAAAATATTACGTCCAGCTTACCAAACAGACCTGTCTGGGTCTTAGATAAACCTTTTCTTAATCTCGATAATACAGACTCAGGTTCTGCAGTAGGGACTACTGCCTCTTCTATAACTTCTTCCGGCTGTTCTGGAATGCTTTCCTGCTCAGTTATTTCTACCACAACCTCACCAGCAGCTGCTTGCGCAGCTTCAACGACTTCCGGAACTGACTTATCAGCAGCTTTAAAAGCATCCTGGACATCTTCAGAGACAGGATCAGTTGGTGCTATATCAAGCAGGACTTCTTCCGGGGCCGTAATTGTTGGTGTTTCTTCTACAACCGAATCATCAACATCAGAAATATCATTGCCAGACAGTATCTTTGAGATAAATAAAGTTAATAAATACAGTATTAATGCCAGTACGAAAACTACAAAGATATCTGTATATACCGCCGGGTAACTGTTAATTGTGTCTAATAAACTGTTCATGAGAAGATTAATATACTTTTTGAAAGTGCGTTTTCAAAATTTTTGGGAGTAATTCTTTATAATTCTGATTGCCATATCTTTTTGCCTATAAAGAAAGGACCAAGGCTGTCCAGGTACATGGCCGTTTGCTTCGTTTTTCTCATAGTCTGTATTACAGCAGATAATGGGTAAAGTTCCTTACCAAGTACCCCGATAACAAAGTCATTATCGTATTTATCAAGTCCGTGGCAGGCAAGTCTTATATCAGTTGCAAAACCGGCTTTCCCGAATTTAAAGCCTATTTTACCGTGTTCACCGAGAATTGACCTCTGCTCATCATCGGAAAGCATTTCGAATCCTTTTGATCTTCTGAGCGGGTACCAGATTACCCATTTAAGCTCTTCATTAAGAATTTTCTTCCTGGGCCCGTTAATAAGTGTCTGATCAAGGTCACTTTCATATCCGAACGAATACGTACGGCCAAACATTGTTAATTCATCTTTCTGCATATATTTACTGAATGGAGCATTTACCAGTAAATTACGGAGTTCTGTTACAAAATAGTCAGGGTCGACAGACATAACAGCAAGTCCGTAGCCGTTTGGGTCATTGAGATCAGCATACAATGCCCCGTCAAGACCGAAGCTTCGAAGTGAAGTAATAAGTTCGTCTTTATTCACATTGCCCCTGAAAGCAAGAAACTGAATAAATAGCCTTTTATCACTGGATAAAATCGTCCCGTCTTTGGCTCTGCCCTTCTCTGATATATCTATTGTGTCTTCATTATCTTTATTCATAATATTGGAATAAATATAACCAAAAAATAAAAAAGAGGTGACTAATAAATTCAGCCACCTCTTAAATTTTCAAGATAATTTATTCTTTAATTTAAATCAGGAAAGATCAAAGCGGTCAAGATCCATAACCTTAGCCCATGCTGCAGCAAAATCATTAACAAACCGCTCTTCAGAGTCTTCTGATCCATAGACTTCAGAAATAGCCCGAAGTTCAGAATTTGAACCAAAGATGAGATCAACACGCGTGCCGGTCCACTTTATTTCTCCTGTTAACCGATCGCGGCCATCAAACTCTTCATCGTCATTGGAAGTTGCCTCCCAGGTTGTACTAAAATCTAACAGGTTAACAAAAAAGTCGTTGGTAAGCTCCCCGGAACGTTTAGTAAAAACTCCATGCTGGGAATTACCATAATTCGTACCAAGCACACGCAGTCCGCCGATAAGGACAGTCATCTCCGGTGCCGTCAGTGTCAATAACTGTGCACGGTCAACGAGCATTTCCTCAGCTGATAGCGGGCATTGCACATTAAGGTAATTACGAAATCCATCTGCAGCAGGTTCCAGAAATGCAAAAGATTCCACATCCGTCTGTTCCTGCAGCGCATCAGCACGTCCAGGCGTAAAAGGAATTTTAATATTTTGGCCTGCACTCTTGGCAGCCTGTTCAACTCCTGCACATCCGCCAAGGACTATAATATCGGCAAGTGATACCATCTTGCCCCCGCCCTGTGCATCATTAAAATCATTTTGAATACCCTCCAGAGTCCCCAGTGTTTTCGCCAGCTGCCCTGGATTATTTACTTCCCAATCTTTCTGCGGTGCAAGGCGAATTCGTGCTCCGTTTGCCCCTCCGCGCATATCAGAACCGCGAAAAGTTGAGGCTGATGCCCACGCAGTAGATACAAGCTCAGATACAGATAGTCCAGAGGCAAGGATATTACTTTTAAGTTCAGTTATGTCCTGATCATCAATAAGTTTATGTGTAACAGCAGGTATAGGGTCCTGCCAGATCAGCTCTTCACTTGGTACTTCCGGGCCAAGATAACGAGCGCGCGGCCCCATATCACGATGTACAAGCTTAAACCAGGCCCTGGCAAAAGCATCCGCAAATTCATCAGGGTTTTCGTGAAAACGCCTTGAGATTTTTTCATATGAAGGGTCCATCTTAAGTGCCATATCCGCAGTGGTCATCATGAGAGCCTGCGTCTTGGATGAATCATGTGCAGCAGGTGCTGTATCTGCGTTGGAGTCGGCAGTTGGTGTCCACTGGTTAGCACCTGCTGGACTTTTTGTTAACTCCCATTCATAACCGAACAGGACATCAAAATATTCGTTGTCCCACTTGGTTGGATGTGGTGTCCAGGGGCCTTCTATGCCGCTTGTGATTGTATCATCACCATGTCCGCTGGCAAATGTATTTTTCCATCCCAGATTTTGCTCTTCAATACCGGCACCTGCTGGTTCTTTTCCTACGTATTTTTCAGGATCAGCAGCACCGTGGGCTTTCCCGAAAGTGTGCCCTCCGGCTACAAGAGCTACAGTCTCTTCATCATTCATAGCCATACGGCCAAATGTTTCGCGAATATCTATAGCGGATTTAAGTGGGTCCGGATTACCATTAGGTCCTTCGGGGTTTACATAGATTAGTCCCATCTGAACAGCACCCAAAGGGTTCTCAAGTTCGCGGTCTCCGGTGTATCTTTTATCACCTAACCATTCCGTTTCGCCGCCCCAGTAAATATCTTCTTCAGGCTGCCATATGTCCTCACGGCCGCCGGCAAATCCGAATGTTTTAAAGCCCATTGATTCCAGTGCGCAGTTCCCTGCAAGAATCAAAAGGTCGGCCCAGGAAATTTTCCTGCCGTATTTCTGCTTAACCGGCCAGAGCAGTAAACGTGCCTTGTCCAGGTTCCCATTATCAGGCCAGCTGTTAATAGGTGCAAATCGCTGATTGCCGGTACCGCCTCCCCCGCGGCCGTCAGATACCCGGTATGTGCCTGCACTATGCCAGGTCATTCTTATAAAAAGCGGACCGTAATGACCATAATCAGCCGGCCACCAGTCCTGGGAATTTGTCATCAGATCGTATAAGTCATTTTTAACAGCATCCAGGTCAAGGGTCTTAAACTCCTCGGCGTAGTTAAACTCCTCGCCCATTGGATTGGACAAGGTAGAGTGCTGACGCAGGATGTTTAGCTTCAAAAGATTTGGCCACCAGTCTCTGTTCGAAGTACCGCCTCCGGCGCTGTGTTTCAGTTCGCCCCCGGTAAAAGGGCATTTGCTTTCATCTGTATTATTATTTGCCAATTTTATACCTCCCGTAAAAAATATCTTTTAATGCTAATTATATTATTGTATATTTCCAAATAGATATCCAATATATATTTACAATATATTCTATAGTTATTTCCTATACTCTATTAAAGTGAAATGGAACTACATCAACTAAAATATTTCATCGCAGTCGTCGAAACAGGAAGCTTCAGCAAAGCAGCTAAAAGGTGTTTTGTTGCACAACCTTCACTGAGCCAGCAGATAATCAAACTGGAAAAGGAAATTGGGACTAAACTTTTTGACAGGCTTGGGAAAAAAGTAGTTCTCACCGAAGCTGGAAATACTCTACTACCCGGAGCAAAACGTATATTAAGTGAATCCAAAGAATTAAAAATCAGAATGTCAGAAGAAATGTCCGGAAACTCCGGAATTCTTTCTGTAGGAATTATCCCCACAATAGCACCATATATACTTCCAGGTACATTAAAAACATTTAAAAAAGAGAATCCCGACGCTGTAATTAAAGTGCAGGAAAACCTCACTGACAGGCTGATCGATATGCTAATTAATTTCCAGATAGATATTGGAATTATGAGCCTTCCAATAAATAACAGCTTACTAAGCCATAGGGAACTTTTTGAAGACAGGCTCGTACTTGCCATTCCTTCAAACCATAAGTTTATCAAATTAAAAAAGGTCAGGCTAAAGGACCTGGACCACCTTCCATTTATAGCACTTGATGAAGAACATTGTTTTGGGGAACAAGTAAAGAACTTTTGTTATCAAAAGACTATAAATCCCGATATCGTTTGCAAAACCTGGAACCTGAGCACAATTACCAACTGTGTATCAACAGAGGTAGGGGTATCAATTATCCCGTTAATGACAGCACTAACTAACACAACCAGGGGTATGCTGATAAAGCAAATTGAAGAAAATCCAAAACGTTCAGTTGTAAGCGTAAGCTATAGGGATCGTAGTAAGAAATCAATTGCTAAAAAATTTGAAGATACTGCCATCAGGGAATATCAGAAACTGCTTAAGAAGTCGGAATAAGGCAGGGTGAGATTTCTGATCTCACCCTTTTGTATTTATAATTTATCTTGATACGGATACATCGGCAACAGGGTTTCTCCAGTCATACACACTTGCATCAAGGTCTGTATCAACACCACCAACATTTCCAAATACACCATTACTTATATATACTGCTCCAATAGTTGTTGGTGTTCCTGACTGATCTTGGTCACCACATGCAGGCCCTGGAATATTTTTCACAATCTTCATCATCTGATTCTGTACCTGCATCATAAGCAGGAACCCTGACAAGTGTTGATCCTGTTGCAGGGATTGTAACACTCCTTGCTGCATAGAATGCATCGTTAGTATTTACGAGCATCTGGGCCACCGATACCTGGTTAAATTCAGAAGTGAATTCAATTTCCACTATATCAGATCCAAGTGGTGGAATACCTGAACCTATAAAAACCTGTAAAACATCAGGATAAGCTTCTGCTTCAATCATTATAGGTTCGGTAAATGCATCTTCGGCAAGTTGTCTAAGTCCAGGTGTTGCAGCTTGTCCATTTTCAAATAACCTGAAATTAGAGTTATGTACTATTACAACCGTCGCACCAAATGGTTGTCCCGCAGTAAGGTTTTGTACTCTTACTGTTGCTGTATCGAGGTTCTGTGCAGTTGTATCGTTCGTACTGTCACAGCTGCTTAAAGTAAATAATAATCCCATTACACCAAATACCATAACCAAGTTAAATATATGCTTATTAAACATATATAATCTCCTCACGCTAGTTAGTTTTAATATTTAGATATTTTCTATATTAAATATCTATTTTTATTACTATTTAAACTTACGAAGCTCTTACTTAAAATGGTTTTAACAAATAAATACTTGACAATATATTATTAATTATGTTATTCGTTTATTATTGATATTACTTATATACTAATTACGGGGGCTTTCATGAGAATTAATTTATTGATTATATTTTTTAGTTTTTCAATTCTTTTGTTTCCATATCTTTCTTCTAGTACAACTCTGGTATGTATTGACCCTGTCACTGGGGAATTTATTTCATGCCCACCCCCGCAACCAATAAATACCGGGGCATTCATAGAATCAGGCGGACTAGTAGTTATGGAAGCAGAAAATTATGACGACATTATAAGCCGTAGTTCAAAAAACTGGGAATTTAGAACATTGCAGGCTGGATTTTCGGTTACTAGATATATGCAGTCCCTCCCGAATACAGGAGTTAATATAAACGGGGACTACGCAGCAAATAGTCCTGAACTTAAGTACTTTGTGGACTTTACCAATCCAGGCACATATTTTGTGTGGTTAAGGGGTTGCGGAACTGATGGAACAAATGATTCAGCACATGCAGGAATAAACGGACTGCAGAATACAACCGCAAACAGAATTGATCTGGAAAGAGATTGCAACTCATTCTATTGGACCAAGGCAAGAATAGGTACTGCTCCTGATGCATTTTTAATAGTTGGAAGTGGAATGCAAGAAATAAATCTATGGATGAGAGAAGACGGGAGTTTGGTAGATAAGATTCTGCTTACAACAGATGAAACATATACTCCAACTGGTGAAGGCCCGGATGAAAGCCCAAGGCAAGCTGATACATCACCGCCAAGCAATTTACCCCTTGCTTTTAATGAAATTTCAAACGTTCAAACTAACATTCCTGACGAACCCTGGGTAGAACAGAAAAGGACTGTTTTAATGAATGAAGGTGCTATTATGTCCTTGAATCCCTGCAGACTGAACATGTTTCTTGATCATGATTACATCTTTACACCTTCGGAACAAACAATTCTAGAAACAGGTGCAGAATTTGTTGAGGGACAGGTTGCAAGCAATAGTGGAAACGTTATGGGTACAGGTTCAATGGTAATTGTTAATAAAAATAATGAAATAGGTTATTCGGGAAGATTTAAATTTGATACAGGAGAGTTTTTTGAACTCTCTACACTTAATAATGACTCGGTTGAGTTAATAGAATTCAAAGAAGACGAGTATTTTCCCCTGATGGAGGAAAACGAATAATGGATATAAATACGATTAAAAAAACATTAACATTAAGTTTTATATTTTTTAGCTGTATTAATTCTGTTTTTGCAGGCAATGCACTTGAAGGAGAAGAATTTTTATGGCCAAATGGAATAGTTTATTACTCAATACCTAATGATATTTCCTCTAGGTCAGAAAGTCGTTTAATGTCAGCAGTTCAGGAAATTAACAGCGTTACAAATAAGACAGGCATAGAATTACAATTATGCACTACTGCAAACAATTGTAATATTAATTCAACCCCTCACGTTACATTAAATTTCTTTCTTTCAGGAGTTTGTGCTGTAGGCGCTTTTGGATATCAGGATGACGGGACAAATACCATGAAAATAACTGATGATTGTCCTGTCGGTACAATAATTCATGAATTTGGGCATGTTTTGGGTTTAATTCATGAAAATCAGCGTCATGACAGAAACAACTATATTAAAGTTTTTCCCGAAAATATCCAAACTGGTTCAAGTTTTCCTCCTAGAAATGATTCAACTGATCGTGGCTTTTATGATTACCGATCAATAATGCATTATGGAGAATGTACATTTTCCATTGACCGGGATAACTGTCCACCTTTAATCGCCATTGAGACTCCTGATAATGTTAATATTGGTGGGGCCAGAGAATTTAGTGATGGAGATATTAATACACTGAATTCAATGTATATTACTACAAGCTTAAGACCAAATGTATCCATAGAACCTGAAGGTTTATTTAATCCTGACGATATTTATTCTTTTACGGAAAGAAATGTTTCTGTTGTTCAAGCAGAATTTCCTGGCAACAATAGTAACGGTGATGATCCTAGGGACTATAAAGATTTTGGGTTAATATACAATGATGGTGATTTTAACGGTGACATAGAAAATATAGAAATTGCAAGCAATCCATCCGGAACTCTAAGTTTAAGTCAAACTATAATAGGAAATTTTACATTCGATTTTGCCCCAAATTCAACCAGTGATTCATTCAGTTATAGATTAAGTGATAGTGCAGGAAATTTTTCTGATCCTGTTTCAGTAACATTATCTACAACAGCAGTCGAACAAACAAGAACACTTACTGTAACAAAAACAGGTAGTGGTAATGTTTCAAGCTCACCAGCAGGAATATCTTGTTGGAATGATTGCTCTCATGAATATGTTGAAAATACAATTGTGACACTGACAGCTCATCCATTTCCAGGATATTCTTTTAATAATTGGACAGGGTCGTGTTCTGGAACTTCGATTTCAACTACGGTAACACTAAACTCTAATAAAACTTGCATTGCAAATTTTGTTGGCAACCCAGTAAATTTAACAATAACTAAAAATAATGGTGTTGGAACAGTAACAAGTACACCTTCTGGTATATCTTGTGGTTCAGATTGTAGTCAAATTTACAATCTCAATACACAAGTTACTTTACAGGCATTCCCTGGTTCAGGTTATATCTTTGATGCATGGACAGGCCATTGTGCTGGAAATCAAACACCTACACATACAATAACAATGAGTGGAGATAGAATATGTAGAGCACATTTTGTTCCAGAAAACTTACGAAATCTAAGAGTAAGTCATATAGGTTGGGGTACTACAACAAGTACCCCAACTGGTATTAACTGTGTTACCTTTGGATGTACAACATGTTCATCAGATTGTGTTGAAGATTTTAATATCAATACAAATATTACATTGAGGGCAATCCCTGCAAGTGGCTGGAGATTTGACAATTGGTCTGAAGATTGTTCAGGTAATTCAACTACTACAACAGTAAACATAAATGATGATAAATTTTGTCGTGCCAATTTTACCAGAACTAGTAGCAGACTTACTGTTACAAAATCAGGCTCTGGAACTATTACAAGTTCACCAGGTGGCATATCTTGTGGTACTGACTGTTTACAAAATTATGGTGTAAATTCAGTAGTAACTTTACAAGCAAATCCTGCGCCAGGATTTTTTCTGGAAAGATGGGTAGGAGATTGTATTGGATCAACATCAGAAACAATTAATATCACTATGAACACAGATAAAACTTGTCATGCTTTTTTTGATCCATTATAAAAAAAATGAGTAATAAAACAAGAAAAATAAAAATATTAAAGCATGCAATTAAATTTTTTTTAATATTACCAATCTTGGTGTCTTCTTGTGACAATTTTAACAATCCAATTGAGAGGACGGAATCAAGTGTATGTCACACACCTTTTCTTACTGAGAATTTTAACGGCAATGTATTTAGTTTCAGAGATCCATTTGAAGAAGATATTGATCAAATCGATTCTTTTACTACTTTCTATCTTACCTCGGATGGAGTAAGGACCATTTTATATGACAGAGTGTTAGGGATAGAATACATACCTGACATTGCTTATCTGGGAGAAGTAATAAATGACACAGAATTCGAAGTAACCGAAGCAATTGTACACCAAAGTTTTTTACAATTTGACGAAAATGACCCCTTTGCAGTATATCAAGAGGAACTAGATATAGATACTTTAAGTGTTGTAGGTGTAAACGTTCCCGCATCAGGAACTATTATTTTAGGAGAAAACCAACAATCGATAATTCTCGAAAATATTATAGTAAATGGTATCGAAGAAATAATAATACGAACTCAGGATTGCCTTGAGCAACTATCAGAAGACAGACCGGGAGACGATTTTTTTATAAATGAGTTAAATGCCATTCTCAATAATCAACAATAAAGGGGACGTAATGGGGACGCACACCTTTTTTAGACAATATCATGAAAATATATTTAATAATATTACTACTATTTTCAATCGCTGCTTGTGATTCGGTTAGTGACATGGAAGAAGGGATAACATGCCAGACACCACTATTATCAGAAAACTTTAATGGTAATGTATTTAGATTTAGAAATCCCTTTGACGATGATGATAGTGAAATTGATGCTTTTGGTACACGCTATATTACATCAAATGGTGAACAAGTTGTTGTATTGGAAGTTATAACAGGATTTGAATATATACCAGATATTGCTTATCGGGGTGATGTAACTAGCAGTACAGAATTCTTGGTCAATGAAGCTTTAGTACATCAAAGTTTTTTGCAAATCGATGAAAACGATCCTTTTGCATTCTTTGATGAAGAACTTGATGTAGACTCTTTAAGTGCAGTAGGTGTAAGCGTTCCAGCATCCGGGACCGTTAGACTGGGAAATAATCAACAATTAATCATTCTAGAAAATATTGTAGTTAATGGAAATGAAGAGATAATAATTAGAAGTCAGGAATGTCTTGAGCAACTATCAAAAGAAAGGCCTGGAGATAATTTTTTTATTAATGAGTTAAATGCAATATTAGAATTAAACTAAAAAATATTATTTATTCTCTTCGACTGCTTTTTTGAGGTTCTGAAGGCCTTTTTCAAACTCAATTCCGACCCAGCTGTCCATCTTGGCGGCAAAGTACCCACCGATTACAGGGGTATCCACTTTCCCCTTCATTTCCCATATTACATCGGTATTTTGACCCTCGGGAACATACTCAAAAATACTTTTGCACTTAAACTGACCCTGGTTAAATTCGACGTCATAATCAATCCCTTCCTGAAGACTGCTTGCAGTAAATACAAGGGAACCATCCCCGTCTTTACCTACCCATGACTGCGATGCCCCAACTCCTGATGCTATATCCCCTACTGTAACTTTAAGAGTCGGATCATTTTCTGTCCATGGGGACCACTTAGGCCAGTTATTCAGATTGTTTATATAAGGGTGAATCTGCTGCGGTGAAGCATCTATTACTATAGAACGTGACACCGTATAATTCTTGGGAAGAAATATCCCAATAACAATAAACAGGACAATTATTATAATAAGAAGTACAATCAGCGATTTTATTACTTTTAGCATAATAAATAAACTATATCACAACTGTTTGTGTAATTTAAGTGATTTTCGCGTCTTTGACCTTAGTTTTATATTAATCATTTCAACACCTACTGAGAAAGCCATGGCAAAATAAATATAGCCTTTTGGAATATGGAAGCCGACTCCCTCTGCAAATAAAGTTACCCCTACAAGTATAAGGAAACTAAGTGCAAGCATTTTAATTGTGGGATGATCATCCACAAACTCTCCAAGTGGTTTTGCCGCAATCATCATCACTATCACAGATATTACTATTGCTGCAACCATTACGGGTATATGTTTTACAAGCCCAACAGCAGTAATAACAGAATCTAGAGAAAACACTATATCAATTATTGCTATCTGTATCAGAACTTTCATAAAGCTTGATACTTTTGCTGTATGATTTTCATTCTCAGAAACTTCAAGGCTCGCATGAATCTCGTGTGTACTTTTCGCAAGTAAAAATAGCCCTCCGAAAATGAGTATTAAATCCCTTCCTGATATTCCATACGAAGCTATTGTTAATAGTGGTTTTGTTAGGCCCATTATGAAAGTAAGTGTAAAAAGGAGAAGCAGTCTTGATACCATGGCAAGGGATAACCCAATGATCCTTGCCCTTTGCCTCTGCTGTTCCGGAAGGTTTCCAACTAAAATCGAAATAAAGATTATATTATCAATACCGAGGACTATTTCTAATGCGGTTAATGTTGCTAGTGCTATCCAAACCTCTGGCTGAAACAGAATTTCCATGACAATTTCCCCTTATTAATAAAATCCATTTTTAAAATTAATAAAAAGGTAATGTATAGAAAATTATTTTAAAGGTTATTAATTTCCATAACCCATTTATGAATTGGTGATAAATCCTTAAATACTTTGAAAGAATAATCCAGAAACTTTTTGTCATACAGTTCAGTAGGATTTTTTACTTCAAACATATATCCAATTCCCCCGTATAGGAGATAATCTCTATTAGGATGGTCCGGATTATAACCTTTTGGTATCTTCTTATACTTCGTCCAGCCGAGTTTGTAGTCCTTATTTTTAGATATTTTTGTAATGATCTTCTTAAGCTCACCGCCCATAACCGGGTCAGTGACTGCATCCCGGTAAGGATTTAGCATTTCTTTTGGGAAAACATGCATACCGACGCCAAACATTATCTTTGATTTATCAAGCTGAAAATAATAACCTGGGTTTTCAAGTTTTTTTCCTTCTCCTTCCCAAAAGTAAATTCCAAGATGGGTTTTATAGGGCTGTTTGTTTGCCCCGAACCTTACATCCCTGTTTAATCTGAATATGGATTTGTCTCTTCTTGGGTCTGCAACAATTCCGGGAGAAATAGTTTTTAGTTTTTCACCCATTTCTTTTACAAAAAGGGTTGCAGGCTTCATGAGATGATCATCATAAAGGTCCCTGTTCTTATCAAACCATTCTTTTGAGTTGTTTTTCTCAAGTCCCCTGAAGAAAGAAATAGTCTTTTTTGCAAATCCGTTAAAATTATTTTCTAAAGCCATAATATTTGACCTCTAACAAAAATCTTTTATTTTTTAAACGGCCTGCAATGAATATAAAACTATAGTTACAACAAGCCAGATACTAACTCTTTCAATATATATCATGAGAAAAGTTACTTGTTTCTAAATAAAAATTTTAATATAGCAAATTAATTGTATTTCTGTTTTCCCGTAGTTCTAAGAAAATGAAGAAATTATCAACTCATTCCATGAAGGCCTACCCTGTTGCCTTCACTGTCTTTTATCAATCCATAAAACCCATGTTCATCACTAATCTTGGTTTTGGGCTGCAAAATTAACCCTCCGGCACCTTCTACTTTGGATATCGTGCCGTCAAGGTCATCAACCCAAAAATAAACTGTCGATCCTGTTTCACTGGGACTGTTAAAATCAGACTGAACTATTGCACCACTGGTTATAGCCTGATTTTCTGAAAACATAGCCATATTTATTCCATTAAAGTCAATTACCTGTAAAGCTGTACCAAGTACTTTGTTATAAAAGGATACCGCCCTGTTTATATCTTCAGCCGGTATATCAAACCATGTAATTAATTTTGGATTTGGCATAGTATTGCCCTCCTATAATTTTTTTATAATATTCTTTCATACCTTTCCAGTGCTTCACCCCAGCCCTCTGTATGCCTGCAGCTGAATTCTTCATTTGAAAATCCTTCATGCAGGAGTTTTAGCTCGGTTTTCCCATCAAGGTCAATAAATTCAACTGTTACAACTGTCTCACCGGCAAATGAAAGCGGCTCATTCTGCCAGACCCAGGTAAAAACAAGTTTTTCGTTTTTAATTATTTCAATATACTCACCCTTAAGTTCCGCAATTCCATTAGATTCACATTCTACAAATACGTGAAACATTCCGCCTTCCACAATATCGAATTCTGCCTGCCCGTTGTTACAAAACCAGTTTTTTAATAGTTCGGGATCAGTCCATGCATTAAAAACATCTTCCACAGGATGATTAAAAACCCTGTTTAGATTTAGAAACCATAAATTACTATCGGTAGATTTTGCCTGAACCGGATTAGACATTTTTTTTCTCCTTTGATGAATTTTTATCAAGAAATGTTTCAAGGGAATCTAAACTGTTTTCCCAAAATTCCCTGTACTGGCCGATCCACGACCATGCTGTCTTTACAGCTTCCTTTTCATAACTAATTTTATGCAGTTTTCCTTCCTTTTTTCTATTAACCAGCCCAGCTCTTTCCAGCACTTTTATATGTTTGGATACAGCAGGTAGCGACATTTTAAATTCCGAGGCAATTTCAGTAACAATAAGGTCGTCATTCGAAAGTTTTTCAATAATCCTTCTTCGAGTTGGGTCAGCCAATGCACCAAAAAGACTGTCCAGTTGATCTTCATTATATTTAACCATATGGTTTAACATAAATGGGTAGAAATAACCTGTCAATAAAAAAGTTAAATGGATATTATTAAATTAGTGTTAATTTATAAATAAAAATAAATGAATAAAACAGGCAAAAACTTCAAAGGCAGGGGAACAGGTTTCAATCCCTTAAACCGTTTTGAAAAGATAGGATTTGAATTTGACGAAGAAGAAATAAGCAACCTTGAAAAACCAAAAACAGAATTTTACAGGGACAGTCCAAAGACAATCCTCACTTACAATGAAAGCCCCGACACGGGTTTTGAAGTAGGAATAAATCCCTACCGTGGATGTGAACATGGATGTATCTACTGCTATGCCAGGCCTACTCATGAATTTCTCGGCCTTTCTGCCGGACTGGATTTTGAAACCCAGATTTTTGTCAAAGAAAATGCACCAATATTATTAAGGAAAGAACTCAGCCAAAAAAAGTGGAAACCACAGACAGTTGCAATAAGTGGTAACACGGACTGTTACCAGCCTGCAGAAAAACATTTTGAATTAACAAGGAAATGCCTTGAAGTACTGCTGGAATTCAAAAACCCGGTTGGAATAATTACTAAAAACAACTTAATCACACGTGATATAGATATACTTAAAGAGTTTGCTTCACTTAATGCCGCATTAGCTGTTATATCTGTCACAACTCTTGATCAAAAATTAGCCGGGCTAATGGAACCTCGTACATCAAGGCCCTATCTTAGACTAAAAGCTATAGAAGAACTTACAGAGGCTGGTATCCCGGTAATGGTACTTGTAGCCCCTGTAATTCCCGGACTTACAGATCATGAGATTCCTGAAATAATTAAAAACACTGTAAACGCAGGCGCAGTTGGGGCCGCATATGTAATGCTTCGCCTCCCCTATGCAGTATCCGATCTCTTTACCAAATGGATAGAAACACATTATCCAAACAAAAAAAACAAAATTCTAAACCGAATAAAATCAGTCCGAAAAGGAAAACTTAACAGCGCTGAATTCGGTAAGAGAATGACAGGCGAAGGAATATTCGCCAGGCAGGTTAAAGATATGTTTGAACTGTCATGTAAAAAGAATGGAATAAATAATAGTAGAATAGAGCTTTCCACCAACCATTTCAGAAATCCAGATGATAAGCAGCAGAGACTTTTTTAAATTCTGTCATACTGGCTGTTAATAAAAATCTAAAACTAGATCTCTCACTGACGTTCGAGATGACAGATGAGTTGCCATTTCGACCAAAGGGAGAAATCTAAAATATTAAAATATGGAAATTGAGAATTCAATTTAAACAAATTCTCAGGTTTAATTACCCTCAATGCCGGATATAAATGAAAAGAGTTATAAAAAGCAGATCTACAGCTGGGCAATGTACGACTGGGCAAACTCCGCATTTGCAACTAGCATACTGGCAGGAATTCTTCCTATCTATTACAGCAGGGTAGCAGCATCCAGCCTTGACCCAAATACAGCGACAATATACTGGAGTTACACTCTTACAATAGCACTTGTGTTAATTGCTTTTCTTGCACCCGTAATTGGGGCCATTTCAGATTATTCAAACAAGAAAAAAACATTCCTTAAAATATTTGTTCTTATCGGCATTTTGTTTACAGCCCTCCTCTATTTTATTAACTCCGGAGACTGGCTATATGCATCCTTCATATTTATCCTGGCTAATCTTGGTTTTGCTTTGGCAGATATTTTTTATAACTCCTTATTAAAGTTTATTGCAAGGTCCGACGATGTAGATCGTGTTTCAACTCTGGGATATGCCATAGGATATCTTGGCGGTGGACTTCTACTTGGCATTAACCTGCTTATGTTTCTTTTTATTAAAGACTCACAACTTGCTGCAAAGCTTTGTTTTATTTCTGTTTCTATCTGGTGGGCTTTTTTCAGTATTCCTATTTTTAAATATGTAAATGAACCCAACACAAACCCCGGACCCAAAAATATTAATTACATAAAAGTCGGTTTTTCGAGGACTCTGAAAACATTCAAAGAAATCAGGAAATACAGGCAGTTATTCTTTTTTTTACTTGCATTCTGGGTATACAATGACGGAATAGGAACAATAATTAAGCTCGCATTAATTTACGGTGCAGAGCTTGGCATAAGTTCTACTTCGTTATTGGGGGCACTTCTTGCAACTCAGTTAATCGGTATCCCATTTACATTACTTTTTGGAAGGCTGGCGGGTAAGATCGGGTCAAAAAACTCAATTTTTATTGGACTAATGGTGTACACACTTATTTCAATAATGGCGTTCTTTATAACCACCGCTTTTCACTTTTGGATTCTAGCACTAATGGTAGGCACCGTACAAGGTGGAACGCAGGCACTCAGCAGGTCATATTTTTGTTCAATGGTCCCGGAAGAAAAGTCAGCTGAGTTTTTTGGCTTTTACGGAATGAGCTCAAAATTTGCGGGTATCTTCGGCCCGCTTATATTTGCGGTAGTTGGTACAATGACAGGCAGCAGCAGGTACAGCATAGTCTCAATCGTTGTCTTTTTCATTCTCGGAATGATACTTCTTGCTTTTGTAAATGAAAAAGAGTCAGCAGGACAATGCAGCAGTTAACGCATTCTTTGTTTCTTTAATTTTTCGATTAAAGTACGTATCTCTTTTGATTTAACTTTTAGGCTTACCTTATTAACAACGACCCTTGCAGTAATTTCCGCAATTGATTCTATTTCAAACAGTTTGTTTGTTTTAAGTGTTTCACCGGAAGCCGTGAGATCCACGATAACATCTGAAAGCCCTGCAAGCGGGGCCAGTTCAACAGAACCGTTGAGTTTTACTATCTCCGCACTTATACCTTTTGCTACAAAAAACTCGCTGGATACCTTTGGATACTTTGTTCCGATCCTAAGGCTCGACCTGTTTTCCATACTGAATCCGTTTGGAGCAGCCACAACAAGCCTGCATTTACCTATCTTAAGATCAAGTGGTTCGTAAAGGTTTGAACTTGATTCAAGTAATGTGTCTTTACCAACAATTCCGCAATCAGCGGCGCCGTATTCCACGTAAGAAGGTACATCTGTAGGCCTTGTAATAAGAATCTTAAGCCCAAGGTCGTCGAAATCAAAAATAAGTTTCCTTGAGTCCTTTGTAACTGCTTTTATATCTATTCCTGCTTTGGCAAATAGATCTACAGCTTCTGTGAGAAGCCTTCCACGTGACATTGCTATTGTAATCAAATTTTTTCCCTCCAAATCCTCGCACCTACCTGTTCAAGTTTTTTATCCATACCATCATAGCCTCTATCCAGGTGATATACCCGTGAGACCTCTGTTTTTCCCTTTGCTGCAATACCGGCAAGAATCAACGATGCGCTTGCCCTAAGGTCACTTGCCATAATCGGGGCAGCTGAAATCTGAGAAACACCTCTTACTACTGCACTGTTGCCTACAAGTTTTATCTCTGCACCCATTCTTCTAAGCTCCCCTGTATGCATAAATCTTTGGGGAAAGATTGTTTCCGTGATAATACTCAATCCATTTGACAAGCACATAAGTGTCATCATCTGTGCCTGCATATCGGTTGGGAACCCGGGATAAGGTAGAGTAGTAAAATCAATACTCTTAGGCCTGTCAACTCCCACAACCCTGATACCGTTTTCGGTTTTAATAACTTCTGCCCCAGTTTGAATGAGTTTGCCGCTTAATGCCCCCAAGTGTTCAAACTTGCAATTACTTATTGTCAGATCGCCCTGATTAAGTGCCGCTGCTACCATAAAAGTCCCAGCTTCAATTCTATCAGGCATCACCTCATGGCCGGTAACCGGTTTCAGATTATCAACACCATTAATTGTTATTATATCAGTTCCTGCACCTTCTACTTTTGCACCCATGTTGTTTAAGAAATTGGCAAGCTCTTCTATCTCAGGTTCACATGCCGCATTAAGAATAAGCGTCTCACCCTTTGCTGTAACGGCAGAAAGCATTATGTTTTCAGTGCCGGTAACCGTTGATACATCAAATGGGATAATTCCGCCTTTTAGTTTTTTGGCTGTTGCTTCAACATACCCTTCTTCAAGGTCAATTTTGGAACCAAGTATGGAAAGTCCCTTCATATGCTGGTCAATAGGCCGTTCCCCTATAGCACAGCCGCCCGGAAGAGATACCCTGGCTTTTCCAAGCCTTGCAATCAAGGGCCCGAGGACAAGTACTGATGCCCTCATGGTTTTTACAAGGTCATATGGGGCTTCCCATTTATTTATATTGGTAGAGTCAATCGTCATATTTCCATTTTCAAACTCTATCTTCGCACCGATTATTTCAAGCAGTTCTACCATGGTCCTGACATCAGCCAGGTCGGGTACATTGGCAAAGCTGTTAATACCGCTATTTAGTATGCAGGCAGCCATAAGTGGCAGCACGGCGTTTTTTGCCCCGCTTACTTTCACTTCGCCTTTAAGGCCTTTTCCGCCCTCTATTAATATTATTTCCATTGTCCGCTTACTACCCTTTCTATACCGTTTAGGTCTTTTTTTATTTCAATACCAGAAAAGCCGTTTAATTTTAATATTTCCTTAATTTCTTCTGACTGCCCTATTCCAAATTCAAAAATCAGCCAGCCTCTATCTTTCAGCAGCTTTCTTGCTGCTAATGTTAAACTTCTTATATGGTCCAGTCCGTCTTTTCCACCAAGCAGTGCAAGTCTCGGTTCATGATCTCTTACTTCAGACTGCAACTCTTCAAATTCGTTATCCGGAATATAAGGCGGATTAGAAAGTATTATATCAGCAGTACCGGCCTTAAACGCAGTAAGGTAATCACAATTAATAAAGGTGCAGGAATTTTCAGTGCTGTTTAACTGGTTGTTGCTTTCAGCAACTTTAATTGCACCGTTTGAAATGTCTGTTCCTATAATTGTTAAATCATCCCTTAATGTAGCAAGAGTAACTCCAATACAGCCGCTTCCGGTTCCAGCATCAAACACTGTAAATTCAGTATTTGCCGGGATTTTCTCCAATACAGTTTCAACCAGCAGTTCCGTTTCAGGCCTTGGAATAAGTACTTCATTATTCACATTAAATTCGAGTGAATAAAACTCCCTGGTGCCTGTTATATATGAATATGGTTCGCCGTTTATTCTTCTGTTCAGAAAATCATTATATTTTTCTATAAGTCCATCATCTACATCTTTATGGGGTTCCGTAAATATTGACAGTTTATCAACACCTATTGACCCGGCAAGCAGGGATGAAGCTTCAATATCCGCAGACTCAATATCCGCATATGATAGAAGTTTTTTTCCCCTCATATATAATTCTCTTAATTCCATTTTTCCTGTATCCGCAAAAAGTGTAGAGTTTATCTGTTACGGACTGGTTTTTAAAGCTGTGTAGCTAATTTAAAAATAAATATGAAAAATAAATTAATTCTTGCATCAGCATCTCCGCGGAGAAAACATTTACTGGAAAATGTAGGTATCAAATTCAGGGTTATAGAACCGTTTGGAGAAGAAGAATACGACGGCAACCTGAAACCTGATATTTTTGTAAAAAAAAATGCCAGATTAAAAGCAGATTCTATCATAGAACAGGCAGATGAACACGAATATATACTGTCAGCTGATACAATAGTTGTTGTTGATGACATTGTCCTCGGCAAACCCGTCGACAGTGATGATGCAGTAAAAATGCTTAGTCTTATATCGGGAAGAATACACAAGGTAATTACAGGATATGTGATAATAAGCCGGGACCAAAAGATATTTTGTTCCGACGCCATTACTACTCTTGTGAAAATAAAAAACCTAACCCACGAAGAAATTGAAGGCTACATAAGTACCGGGGAACCATCTGATAAGGCCGGGTCCTACGGGATACAGGGGATTGGATCATTTATGATTCATAGTATCAGCGGGTCATATACAAATGTCGTTGGGCTTCCGGTTGCTAGAGTTGTCAGCAACCTTAAAAAATTTAAAATAATAAACCTGTTTGAAAAATAATGGACATTAACAACAATCTTAAACTCGTAAAAGCCAGAATTACAGAAGCAGCTGAAAAGTCCGGCAGGGATCCAGGCGAGATTACACTGGTCGGGGTATCTAAAAGAATCAGTAATGTGTTAATAGTTGAAGGGATACAATCCGGACTGGTAGACCTTGGGGAAAATTATGCCCAGGAATTCAGGGATAAATATGAAATTCTAAACCCTGACCACAGTGAAATAATTTGGCATTTTATTGGACACCTACAAAAGAATAAGATTAAATATGTTATTGGTAAAAGTGCCCTGTTTCATTCCTTAAACAGTGTAAGCCTTGCAGAAGAGATAGATAAAAGGGCAGGTATACTTGGAATAAAAGTAAACATGTTAATAGAAATTAATACGTCTGGTGAAAAAACAAAAACAGGTATTACAATTGATGAATCAGATAAACTTCTTGAAAAGTCCCAACAGTTTAACAACATTAGTATAAGAGGGTTCATGACAATGGCCCCTTATTTTGAAGACCCTCAGGATGCTCGTCCTTATTTCAGGAAATTAAAAGATTACAGGGACGATATTATAACCGCGCACCCTGATGCAAAGGAACTTTCCATGGGAATGAGTGGGGACTTTGATGTTGCTGTTGAAGAAGGTTCAACTATAGTCAGAGTTGGGACGGCAATTTTTGGTGAGAGGCGTAAGAAGGACAATTAAATATGGATAAACTGGGAATTATTGGCTCCGGAAAGATGGCAGAGGCACTGGTAAAAGGTGCTTTAAATGCAGGTCTATACAAGAAGAAAGAGATAACCGTAAGTGATATAGATACTGATAAAACTAAAAATATTAAATCAAAATACGGTGTCGATACTACCTCGGACAACAAGGAACTTGCCGAATCATGCAACTTAATCATTTTTGCAGTTAAACCGGGTCATCTTGAAGAAGTACTTAATGAAATAAAAAATGTTACGAGCAGAAAAAAACTTTATATTTCAATAGCCGCCGGAATCAAAACATCCTTTATACAGAAAACCCTTAAAAAGGAACTTAAAATAACAAGGATTATGCCGAACAAACCGGTAGTAGTGCAGGAAGGTGCATTTGGAATATTTTTCAACAGCCTGAATACACCCGAAGAAAAGGAATCCATAATAAATTTGTTTAATAATCTCGGCATAGTAGAAGTAGTACAGGACGAACAGTTAATTGATGCTGTTACAGGCCTCAGCGGGAGCGGGCCGGCATTTGCCGCAGTATTTGCGGAGGCTCTTGCAGATGGTGGAGTAAAAATGGGACTTAGCCGGGAAACGGCAATCAAACTTTCGGCTCAGACAATGCTGGGAACTGCAAAACTGATTTTAGAAACCGGTATTAATCCATCAGACATTAAAAATATGGTCTCATCCCCGGGCGGAACAACAATCGCAGGTATTCATTCACTTGAAAAAAACGGATTCAGAAACGCTGTAATATCAGCAGTAGAGTCAGCTACATTAAAATCGAAAGAACTTTCATCGGAGGATGACTAAAAATGCCAATTCTACAGGCACTTGCCGGAGTTGTTGATCTGTTACTAAATGTTTATACATATCTCATTATTGGACGTGCGATAATATCCTGGGTTAGCCCTGACCCTTATAACCCTATAGTTAGATTTCTTTATACAGCGACTGAACCTGTAATGAGAGTTGCCAGAAAAATCATACCGCCTATTGGAGGTACGCTGGACATTTCTCCTATAATTGTACTTTTATTAATATTTTTATTAAGAAGTTTCCTAAACCAGCTTTTTGTTAATTTAGCAAATAATTTCTTTTAGTACTAATGCCATTTGAAATTGTAGATGGAATTCAGACCCACTTCCTTTATTTCGGTACTAATAAAAAATCACCTGTAGTAATTTTCATTCACGGCGCCGGACAAAGTATACTTTGCTGGAAGTTTCAATATTCTATTTCAGAATCAATCGAGCAGTATAACTTTATTTTTTTAGACCTCCCCGGGCACGGAAAATCGGAAGGGGAGGGATTAACAACAATACGGGAATACTCTGAATTCTTACACTCATTTATTAATAAACTGAATATTGAGGAATATGTCTTAATCGGCCATTCAATGGGTGGACGTATATCCCAGGTAAATCTTGTTAATTACCCTGAAAAAGCAATCGGGGCAGTACTTGCAGGTACAGGGCCAAGGATCAGGGTTACAAGGCACACAATGGATACTGCAAAAAAAAGTTTAATTGATTTTGCCGATTTGGCTTCAGAAAACTCCTTTGCAAATTCAGCATCGTTGGAATTAAAAACAGAATTTAAAAGCCTGCTTTTAAAATCAAATCCAGAAACCATTATTAACGACCTCAGGGCTTGCAACAAATTTGATACAACTGAAGTTATATCTGATATAAAAGTCCCGACCTATATAATTGCAGGGAAAGAAGATAAATTAGCACCCATTAATAACTCTTTGCATCTAAAAAATAGCATCCCTAATTCAAGGATTGAGATAATAGATGGTGCAGGACATTTTATGATGCAGGAAAAGCCGGAAGAGTTTAATAATATGGTTACTGGTTTTCTGGATTATTTATAATATTTGTAGTTATTTATGATTATCTATTGATTTTTGATTTTAATCAAAATATACTAGAGCTCGGAAATATGAAGATTATAGCAACACTGGCACTATTTTTAATGTTTACTCAGGGCTTAATGGCCGAGGAAAACATTTTAAACACAGAGAAAGCTTTAGATACTGTGTCACAGGAAAGTACTGCCCCCGCGGAACCTATTATGGTAACGATGAGGAATAAAGATACCGGAATGTTTCTAAGGGAAGAAAACCCTTTTAAACCGGCCACATTAGAACTTTCAGATGTGGAATTCTACGAGACTTCCGATAAACCAAATTACAAACCAAGAAACACTATACTTGTAGGCGGCATTCTTCCTTTGGTCCCGATAAGATCAAATATTGATGCAAGTACTGAAGAGAGAGGACTTTTCCAGAAAAGTGTTTCTGTACTACTTTACTTTAAGCAGAAGTTCTAAATTATTATCACTCCAGAAGTACTTTCTGCTCAACACCTTTTAATATTTTTTTATTAATTAGTACGTCCCGCCTTTACTCACTAAAAACATTTGTTAAAATACTCTGACCTTAAATCAGGAGGAATAATATGAAAATCTCACTTTTAGGCGGAACCGGTGATATAGCTGAGGGCCTAGTACTTAGATGGTCCAAAGAAGGACATGAAATTTTTATCGGATCAAGAAGCCAGGAAAAAGCAGAAGGCATTGCTGCTGAGTATATCGAAAAACTTAAAGGATTGGGCATAGAGCCGCAAATCCACGGCATGGCAAATGCAGATGCAGCAAAAAATTCTGAAGTAATAATTATTAGTATCCCACCAGAGTATGCTGCTGCTACCATCGAAGGTTGTGCAGACAGCATAACTGACCAGATAGTGGTAACACCCGTGGTTTCAATGAAAAAAGAAGGTAAGACTTTTCTATATGACCCGCCTTCACAGGGATCATCTGCAGAAGAAATAAGGCAGGTACTTCCCGAAACTGCAAAACTAGTTTCAGCATATCACAATCTTCCGGCCAAAGAACTTGCGCTGATAAACGAAGAGATGGACTATGACGTTGTCATTTGCGGCGACGATGATGATGCAAAAGAAGTAGTGAAAAATCTTACAGAAGAGATGAAAAACCTAAGAGTCCTCGATGCAGGACCACTTTCAGTTTCACCTATGATAGAAGCTATAACACCTCTTATTGTAAGTTTGAATGTAAGGCTTAAAAACCATTTTTCAGTAAAATTTGTTTAACAATTCCAGGGAAATTATTCTCCTATTATCTGGAGGATAATTTCTCTTTTTCTCGGCCTGTTATCAAAATCCACTAATATAACCTGCTGCCAGGTCCCAAGTATAAGCCTTGAGGAACTAAATGGTATTGTAACAGAAGGCCCCAGTATGGAAGCCCTTATATGTGAATGCCCGTTACCATCTCCCCACCTTGCATTATGGGCATAAAATTCATTTTCCGGAACAAGTCTTGAAAAAACTTCTTTCAGGTCATCTACTGCACCGCTCTCAAACTCAATCGTGGTTACCCCTGCTGTTGACCCTGGTACAAATACTGTAACAGTCCCATTGCTAATCCCCGATTCATCTACAGAACCATTTACGAATGGGGTTATATCAAGTACATCGCAGTTTCCATCCGTATCAATTTCAAAATATTTTGTTTCAACAGGCATTTTCTTTAAAGTAATTTTAACTGTATCTGGTTCTCAATTGGTTTTGCGTTATATCCCCTGCTTTTAAGACTGTTAGCAAACTCCACACTTTGCCCTTCTAAAAGGTAAATTTCCTTTGGCTTAACAATTTCGACATATTGCATAAGTTCGTCATAACCTGCATGGTTGCTCATTGCATAAGCCAAATCTACATTAAAACTTGATTTTACAATTTTCTCATTCCCCTTTGCAAGGCCGGTAACAACGCAGGTCCTTTTTTTATTTAACTGGCCCAGCTGTTTAGAAATTTTGCTATGAAGCGGAAAAACCAGGACTTTTTTCCTTATATTTTTTGTTTTGATTCTTTCTGCATTCTTAAATTCAAAACCCAGTTCTTCATACAACTGCATATACCTGTATATTGATTTATGTACCCCAAGTTTAAGATTACGGTCACCAAGATATTGAATAAGATCCTGCGATTTACCAAAAATATCAATAAAAATCACAGGTGTATAGTTAAAATAAAGTGATTCTTTTGCAAATTCATATATCTGCTTACACACTTCTTCATTGGAGGAAAAATTAAATTCCGGGTCACCGTACCTGCATTTCATTATTAATACATCACACCTTCTAATTTCGATAAATTTAGAAGTTGCCGAGTCCCTTACTTTAAGGTCCCCGGTATAAACAATCCTTTTACCATTTATCTCTACAACTATCTGTGAGGCTCCGAGGGAATAACCCGATGGAATAAGTTCTATCTTGGCATTTCCAAGAGTAAAAGGCCTGTTATAAGGACAAGATAGTGCGATGGATCCTGATGATTTAGTTTCTATAAGTTTAAGTGTTTCAGGTGTAGCAATAATTCTATCATGCATGGGAAAGGTGGAAATATTAGCATTGGAAATAAAGGAGAGATTGACCTTCCTTTTTGCATCAAACCAAAGGTCAGTACCTTTAAGCTGAATGCCCTCATTGTAGATTACTTCACACATGGCGGGAGTAAAACTACTCCAACTCAAATCATTTACAAGTAATAAAGATTTTGTCAGTATAATATTGATTATGATGACTAAAAAGAAACTTAAACTAAGCTGTTATGTAGTAATAGTGTCTTTATTATTTGCCTTTATACCAGGTGCGGCAAGTTCCCAGGAAGCAAATATCGAAGATATGAAAAAAAATCCCCAGCGTTATATTGAGATTGAAAAATGGGGTTTCTATGTTGCCGCCAGGGTTGCCATTGTTCACCACTTAATAATTAAGAACAATGCCTCTATTCCATACAAAGATATAAAAATTAAGGTAAATTATGGCTCTACAAGTCCAAGTACATACGGAAACACTGTGAGTTTTGAACAGGCAGTACTTAAAATAACCCTGCCGCCGGACAGTACCGGTGAATACTTAAGATCCGGCTATCCGATTGGTGGTGGTTCTGTAAACATGACAGGAAAAAGTATTGAAGTTCTTTCAGCTGTACCTGTATTATAATTTAGATTAACCAGCGAAGGAGATGAGATGGATAAACTTGAAAAACTTCTAAAAGAACTAACAGAGGCAGACGGGGTACCGGGTTATGAAAGTGAAATCAGGAAAGTACTTGATGCACATTTAAAAAAACTTGGCAAAGTAAGCCGCGATAAGATGGGCAGCCTTATATGTAAAAGCCAGGGATCTGTTGATAGCCCTAAGATAATGCTGGCAAGCCATATGGATGAGGTCGGGTTTATGGTCAAACACATAAGCACCGATGGATTTATAAGATTCACTCCTCTTGGTGGCTGGTGGGACCAGGTACTTCTGACCCAGAGGGTAAGAATAAAAACAAAAAAAGGAGATATTGTTGGTGTAATTGGCGCAAAACCACCTCACCTTATCCCCCAGGAAGAAAGAACAAAAACTGTTAACAAGAAAAATATGTACATAGATATCGGTGCCAAATCAGACAAGGAAATTGAAAAAGCAGGTATCAGGATAGGTGACCCTATTATTCCAATAAGTGAATTTACTGAGCTTTCAATTCCAAAAACCTATATGTCTAAAGCCTTTGACGACAGGATTGGATGTACGGTACTTGTATCTGTATTGGAAAAATTAAAAAATTCAAAAACTCCCAATAGTGTTTATGGGGCAACAACCGTGCAGGAAGAAGTAGGAGTGCGGGGTGCAACAACAAGTGTGGAGATGGTTGACCCTGATGTAGCCATAATACTAGAATCTGATATTGCCGGAGATGTACCCGGAATCAGGCCGGATGAGTCTTCAACAAAAATGGGAGAAGGCCCTTCCCTCCTTATGTATGATGCAAGAATGATCCCAAATCTTAAGCTTAGAGACCTTGTAATAGATACTGCAAAAAAGGAAAAAATACCGCTTCAGTTTACAACAATGGAAGGAGGCGCTACTGACGGCTCAATAATCCATCTGCATAAACACGGCGTACCAACTGTTGTAATTGGCGTTCCCACGAGACATATACATAGCCACAATTCCATACTTAAACGAGTGGACATTGATGATACAATAGAACTTGTTTTAAAGATAATTAAAAAGCTCGATAAGAGGACTGTTGCCAATTTAACAAATGACTGATAGATAAAACCAAAAAAAATACTATAATTTTATTAATTATAGTGACATGGATCCAAAAAAATTAAGACGTTCTAAAAGACTACCCTTTAGAAAGAGGGTAAAGTTTGGCCCGAAGTCTGCAGATCATATCGGGCATACCATGAATTTTTCAAAATTTGGTATACAGATAGAATCATCAAAAATATTCCCGCCCGGTACTCCACTGGTAATTGAAATATTAGACAGACTGTCCTTCTCGGACTCCAATTCAAGCCAGATAACCTTTCTCGGAAAAGTAGTCTGGGCTGCAAGAGGCATATCCAATACGAGCACAATGGGGATAGAGTTTCTCACTCAGTGTAAAGATATCGAAAATGAATACGAGAACATTACATACTGATTGTATTCATAAACAATAAAATATATAATTTTATAAAATGTCAGATTTAAATTCCCACAATAAAAGAAGATCCCGCAGGCTTCCTTTTAGAAAGCTTATCAAGTACGGAAACAAATCATCTCAACACAGGGGATATACAATTAACCTTTCTCGTCATGGAATGGTGATTGAATCCTCAAAAACATATCCCGAGCAAACCCCGTTAATTATCGAATTCCTGGACACACTTAATGATAATGAAAATAAAAACGATACAACAAAGGTAATTGGAAAAGTTGTTTGGTATAACCAGGGCATTTCAAGAACCGGCAAAATGGGTATAGAGTTTCTAACGGATTCAAAGGTGCTTGAACTTGAATACGAGACAAAAGATTTTCATTAATCTTTTTTAATTTCCTGATACTTTTATTAACTCAGAACATCTTAACAAAAACAACCTAAAAAACAGAGGCATAAAATGAAAGAACTAACAGCTTTCCTAGTTTTTATATCTATCTTCTCTTTTGGACTAACAAGTGCCAGTGGAGAAACAAACCCCTATGAAACACAGGAATTTAAAAAATACTGGTATTCAGGCAATGCTGAAATTACCACGTACAAACTTGAACAGGCAAGGTACGGCGAAGTCCATAAGGGACATGCGGTGTTAATTTTTGTAACCGAAGACTTTTCAAAAAGTAAACATGTAAAACTGGACAACCCGGCAGCAAGGGGAAGTGATGCAGTTAAGGTCTTAAAGTTGAATCTGGTCAAAAAATTTAACACGGGAATTTACAGGTATTCGATTATGGAATCTGTATTTACCCCAGTAAATTCTAAGAAAAATCCGGATACATTAAAACTGACTTCTTCTTCCCAGGAATGGTGCGGAAATGTCTTTACACAGCTAAACCTCGATAATGAGAATTATAACCTTGAACTGTTTTCTTACTTTGAATCTGAAGGTGATAAAAAATACCAGATTGAAAAGACCTTTCTTGAAGATGAAATATTTACACGGATTAGGTTAAACCCCGGCAACCTTCCTACAGGTAATATATCTCTAATTCCCAGCCTGATTGTCTCCAGGCTCAAGCACCAGGAAATTAAACCTGTAAAAGCTGTTGCCAGCCTGAATGAAATTTCAGAAAAAAATGAAATGAACTATTCCTTAAAATTCCCCGATACAGGACGTCAGCTAAATATTACTTTTGAAAAGAACTTCCCCTATGAAATTATTTCATGGGAAGAAATTTACAAAAGCGGCTTTGGCAATAATCCAAAAGAACTTGTTACAAGGGCTGTCAGGGATAAAAGCGTAATGCTGGACTACTGGAACAAGAACAACACATTTGATGAAGTCCTGCGGGAGAAAATGGGTATCGAGTAAAACAAGAAGCCCTTTTCAGGGCTCCTGATTTATTTAACTTCTACTTTTATCTGTTTTGGCCTGGACTCTTCTTTTTTCTTAAGATCGAGTTTTAAAACACCGTCTTTAAAAGTTGCGTTTACACTGTTGCGGTCAATATCTTCTGAGACATGAAAACTTCTCTCAAACTTGCCGTAACTGCTTTCAACCCTGATATAGTTTTCTTTCTCATCTCTGGTTTCGGCTTTTCTTTCGCCCTTTATACTTAATGTATTTTCCTTGAGGTCTATATCAATATCTTCCTTTGATACACCGGGTAATTCTGCACTGATTGAATAACCACTGTCATTCTCAACAATATTTACTTTTGGTGACCAAACACCATCTTCAACCCGGGTACTTAAGACGTTATCGAAATCTCTTAACAGATTATATGGTTCCCAGTTTCTTAATACTAAACTCATAATGTTTACCTCCGATTATGATTTATTTTTTGTTTCTAATCAGAAATTATTCACGATTTTTTGGGAGTCAAGGGAGAAAGTAAGAATGTTGTGAAAATTGTTTCTAATTAAACCGGCATTACAAAAAATACGTATAATTATGGCAATTAATGAATATTGCTTCACAAATTTAATAAAATTTATATTTTGGTTTAGTAGCCCACATAAGCTAATCCTAAAGAAAATTAACTATTTTAACGTTAAGAATGGCTTTAGGGATGAGGCGGAATTAAAGACATTTAGTTAAAATATTTTATTTTTAGTACTTTTTTGTTTAGCCGTGATCTTTCTTTTGCCTCGTTTTCTTTATATCCAGATAAAGAAAATGAAGAATAAATCAATATTTTAAATTGGCATTCATTCTTTGTCTTGATACAAAGAACCAAAGATCAAGGCTGGCAATTCATTAACTAAAAATTCAAATTAAATTCTAAATCATATAATCCCTCCACTACCCCTATATGATTCTTAACGATTTTAAATTAAATTTTCTTAACGTTATTCATTGCAGGCCTGAATTAATAACAACTAAAGAATAATTTGCCAATATCCCCATAAATTGATTACATTGTTCATTAATATCCGGAGAAAATATGGCAAAAAAACAGGGCGGATGGCTACTGGCTAAAACACTTTACGATATGGGCGTGAGGGATATATTTACCCTGGCCGGGGGCCATATAAATCCCATTTATAAAGCCTGTACCGACCTTGGTATCAGGCTCATTGACACCCACCACGAACAGGGTGCAGCAATGGCAGCGGATGCATACGGCAGGGTCACAAGAAAACCCGGAGTATGCCTGGTCACTGCCGGCCCGGGACTTACAAATGCATTAACCGGACTTGCAGGTTCATTTCTTTCTAATTCCCCAATGATACTTATTGCAGGAAGGTCCGGAGTTGAAGAGAACGACAAAATGTCTCTCCAGGAAATTGACCAGATTGCGATGGTAAAGCCGGTGACAAAATGGGCAAGGACTATTTATGATATTAACAGAATTCCAGAATATGTATCAAACGCTTATAAAACAGCATTTACAGGAAAACCAGGCCCTGTATACCTGGGGACATCTTATGAGGTGTTATACCCCAAAACAGAACAAAAAAATCTATCTTCCTTCGATCTTAACATACCGCAAACAAATTACGAACCAGCTTCGACAAAAATTAATGAAGTATTAAAACTCCTGGATAAAGCAAAAAAACCGATTGTGATCTTTGGAAGCGGCAGCTGGTATTCCAAATCCGAAACAGAGCTGGAAGAATTTATTAAAAATCTTAATATTCCTGCTTTTACACTGAACATGGGCCGCGGGATTATCCCCGACAAATACTGTTTTGGCCCCGCCAGCCCTTCCTCTCCAAAAGGTTTCAGGGAAATTGCCGGAAATTCTGACTTGATAATTCTTCTCGGTATAAGGCTGAGCATTTATATTGGTTTTGGCAGTTCATTTAATAAGAATGCAAAAATAATACAGGTGGATATCAACCCGGACGAGATTAGCAGAAACATAAAATCGGATTGTTCGGTTATATCTGACTTAAAATCGTTTATAACAAAAATGAATTCTTACTTTAAAACAAGTCCTGACAAGTTGAATTTTAAGGATTGGAATAAAGAAGCAAATGCAATAAGAAACAGAACCTACAAACTGTTTAGAAGTTCAGTATTAAACTCAAGAAAAAAGGCCATCCATCCTGCGAAAGTTGCAAAGGTTGTTAGTGACTTTCTTGGCGAAGAGGGGATAGCTGTAGTAGATGGCGGCGACTGCCAGTCCTGGACAGATACTACATATGAAGTTGAGAATCCCGGCCACTACGTAAAAGGCGGGCCGCTTGGCTGTATGGGCGTTGGAATACCATTTGCACTGGGTACTAAAGCAGCAAACCCTGATAAAAAAGTTGCGTTGATTACTGGCGACGGTGCAGTTGCTATGAATTTTATGGAGATTGAGACAGCCGTAAAACATAAACTGCCGTTTGTAGTTATTGTGTGTAATGACTCGGCCTGGGGAATGACAAAACACCAGGTAGAAATTACATACCCAAAAGCAAAAGGTATACAGGGAGTAGAACTTGGGTTTATCGAGTTTGATAAAATTGCAAAAGCCATGGGCGGCGGCGGTGAAACAGTAACAGATATTAATAAACTTGAACCTGCTTTAAAAAGAGCATTTAAATCCAACCTTCCTTATGTGATTAATGTAAAAACTGACCCTGATGCAGTTAGCGGAGCAACTCATGTCATCACTCAGATGATGATGAAGGGAATGTAATTAATAAAAGTTTAACAATTTTCCTTTTGTTAATATAATTTTTAAAAATTGGTGAAGGAGAGATAATGAAATCATATTTTTACATTTTACTAAGCATACTTTTATTCACTTTTATTTATGCAGTACCGGTCAGTGCCTATGAATATTCACTCAGTGTAAAAACTACTTTTATGCAGGGCTGTTTTCTTGACGAACCTCCTGATTTTACAAGTCAATCAAAAGTTTATTTAAAAATGAAAAGATGCCTTTGTATGATGGATAAATTTGAAAAGAGGTATTCAGAAAAACAGTTTGTGGATCTTTTTGACCACGCAGATAAGAACTATTCATGGCAGAAAAGAGAGCTGGATGATTTTGTCAAAGACTCCATGCCAGGGTGTCTTTAATCTCATTCATTATTCAATTGCTGGTTAAGCAATTGAAATTTTCGGCATTACAAAATTTACGTAAAAAAAATTATTTATTTCAGCGTGAAGAAAAATATAGGGGATGTGGTGGGATTATATTTTTTAGCTGAAATGACTAATTTTTAGAAAATTTTGTTTAGCCGTGATTTTTGGTTCTTTGTATCTAGACAAAGAACTTATAAGAAAATAAATCTAATTATTTGTAAACCTTCATTTTCTTTATCTTGATATAAAACTATGGGAAAGCGTTAGTACAACTGCAGAACTGAATTTAAATTTTTATTTAAAAAAAAGTATTGTACCGATTTACTTGTAACTAAACCTAAATATAGATTTAAACTAACTTCAATGCACGTTCAGTAATAGTGCCATAGCTATAGGCTGGGCAATTCATACACTAAAAATTCAAGTTAAAATCTAAAACATAAAATCCCACCACAACCCCTTTACGTTTCTTAACAATTTTAAATCAAATTTTCTTAACGTTATTCATTGCAGGCCGTTCTAAAAAGACTTAACAATACGGAATGGATTCCAAATTAAGTTGGGAATGACAAGAAATTACAACTAATTAAGTTTTTAGGACCGCCAGGAAGGCTTCCTGAGGTATTTCAATACTCCCTACCTGTTTCATCCTCTTCTTCCCTTCTTTTTGCTTCTCAAGAAGTTTTCTTTTTCTTGAGACATCACCGCCGTAACACTTAGCAGTAACATCTTTCCTGAGCGCTTTTACTGATTCCCTGGCAATAATGGTACTTCCGATTGCAGCCTGGATTACCACTTCGTAAAGCTGTCTTGGAATAAGGGACCTTAATTTTTCAATAAGGTCGCGGCCCCTGTAATAGGAGTTGTCTTTGTGGACAATAATGGAAAGTGCGTCAACAATATCCCCGTTTACCAGCACATCCAGTTTAATAAGATTTGAAGACTTGTAGCCGGCAGGTTCATAATCCATTGAGGCATAACCCTTTGAGATTGATTTAAGCTTATCGTAAAAATCATAAACAATCTCAGCCATAGGCAGTTCATACTCAACAATAACCCTGTCTTCAGTAACATATTTCATGTCCTTTTGCACTCCGCGCCTTTCTTCACACAGCTTGAAAATCGGACCTAAATAATCTTTCGGTGTATGTACTGAAATAAAAACATATGGTTCTTCAATAGTTGCATTCCTGTCGCCCGTTGGCAAATCGCTTGGGTTATCTACATAAATTTCATCACCATTTTGATAAATTGCTTTATATACAACGGTAGGTGCAGTAGTAATAAGGCTAATTTCGTATTCCCTTTCGATCCTCTCCCTCACAATTTCCATGTGAAGCAGTCCAAGGAAACCACATCTGAAACCAAATCCAAGTGCGGCAGAAGTTTCCGGTTCAAAGACCAAAGATGAATCATTTAGCCAAAGTTTTTCAAGTGCTTCCCGGAGTTTAGTATATTCCCCGGTATCTATTGGATACATGCCGCTAAAAACCATCGGTTTCATCACTTTAAAACCTTCTAACGGCACTTTAGCACTATCAATGACTCCAGTTATGGTATCACCGACTTTAGCCTCTCTGACCTCTTTAATGGACCCGCCTACAAAACCTACTTCCCCTGTGGATAATTTATCAAGTTCAATTGCCACCGGGGAAAATGCACCAAGGGCTTTGACTTCGTAGTCCTTGCCTGTGGACAAAAGTTTTATCTTCATGCCCATTTTAAGTTCACCTTCAAAAACACGCACCAGCATTACAACCCCCTGGTACGAATCAAACCAACTATCAAAAATCAGTGCTTTTAATTCTTTAGAATTTTCAGATTTAGGGGGCGGGATATTTTTTACAATTGATTCGAGGATTTCTTTAGTACCGGTCCCCTGTTTGGCACTTGCGAGGATTGCATCCTGAGCGTCTATGCCCACAACTTCTTCAATCTCTTCCTTTACCCTTTCGGGATCTGATGCTGGAAGGTCTATTTTATTTATTACAGGTATAAGCTCAAGGCCTGCATCAACAGCCAGATAGGCATTTGCAAGTGTCTGCGCTTCAACTCCCTGGGTAGCATCAACAACAAGAAGAGCGCCTTCACAGGCAATAAGGCTCCGTGATACTTCGTAGCTAAAATCAACATGGCCGGGGGTATCGATCAGGTTAAACTCGTAAGTATGTCCATCATCAGCATTATAATGAAGCCTGACAGCCTGGGCCTTGATTGTAATGCCCCTTTCCTTCTCGATCTCCATATTGTCGAGAAACTGTTCTGTCTTGTCTCTTTCTGACAGCGTACCTGTGTATTCAAGAATCCTGTCAGCAAGAGTGGACTTACCGTGGTCTACATGCGCTATAATAGAGAAATTGCGGATATATTTTAGTTCCATCAGTGCGCAAGATTATAAATTAAAGAAAGGTTAATTCAACTAATAAAATTAATTTGCACTATAGAACGTCAGATTTAATAACCATCAGTTTTTCCTGAGTCATTTCTTCCATGGAATATGGAATGCCGCCAGTACCTATACCAGAGGCTTTTGCACCCCTAAACGGCATCCAGTCTACCCTGAAAGCGGTATGGTCATTTACCATAACAGCCGCGGCATTGATCTTTTTAACCGTATCAAGTGCGGTATCCAGGTTCTTTGTGAAAACTGCTGCCTGAAATGAAAACGGAAGGCTGTTTGCAAGCCTTATAGCCTCGTCTCTGCTTTTATAACTGTATACAGCTATTACGGGGCCAAATATTTCTTCCCTTGAGAGTTTTACATTTTGTGGAGGGTCTAAAATTATTGTTGGTTCGTAGCATGTACGGCTGATTTTTTTACCGCCGCAAATTAGTTTCCCGCCTTTTCTCACCGCTTCTTTAACCCAGTCATGCACCCTGTCTACTTCACGCGGCAAAATTAGAGGCCCAACATCAGTCTTTGCATCAAGCGGGTCACCGACTTTTAATTTTTTGGCTATTTTAGCAAGTCCGTTAGCAACTTTCCTCGCAACTTTCTGATGGGCAAAAAGTCTTTGCACGGAAACACATACCTGCCCTGCATGATAAAGGCCTCCCTTTGCAAGTAAAGGCAGTGCAGCATCAATATCGGCATCTGCTTCAAATATAACGGGCGCAGAACCGCCGTGTTCAAGAGCGCACCTTGTTCCGGGTGCAAGTTTGGATTTCAGATACCACCCTACTCTTCCTGAACCAATAAATGTCATATAATCCACCCTGCTGTCGGTAACTAACGTCTCGGCAACCTGGTTATTTAGTATTAATACCTGTGCCCATTCTTTTGGCAGTCCGCTGTCATGAAGAATCTGAACAAGATTAATCGCAGATAATGGCGTTGTACTTGCCGGTTTTATTATTACGGGACAGCCTGCCGCAACTGCAGTAATGACCTGGTGGATACCAAGATTAAAAGGGTGATTAAATGCACATATTGCTACTACTACCCCAATCGGTTCCCTGAATGTGTATGCCATTCTGTTCAAACACGCGGGGTTTACATTCATTGCGATTTCTGTACCTGTTAATTTACCAATTTCTTCTATTGCCACCGATATCCCGCTTATTGCACGTGTGACTTCGGCTTTGGTATCTACAAGTGGTTTTCCGCCTTCCATAGCTGATGTCTTTACCAATTCATCGTATCTTTCACTTACTATTTCCTTAGCCCTTTCGAGTATCCGGATACGTTCTGCACCTGAAAGCCACTTACTCTTGTCATCTGCAAGTGCCCTTGCGGTGGCCAGTGCTTTTTCGGCCTTCTTTGGCCCGTCATAAGAAATTTCCTTTATTAATGTTTCATCAAATGCAGTTAATACCTTTAGTTTGTCAGTAGCCATGTTGCCTCCCAATTTTATACAAGTTCACAGGTTAGATTCTGAAGTTCATCAATTAATACTTTTTCATTTTCCGAATAATCCACAGGTACTTCAACAATATGAACGCCTTTGGAATTTATGCATTCATCAAGAATGGTAAAAAGTTCTCTATTACTCCCGACCCTTTTACCGCAGGCACCGTAACTTTCAGCATATTTTACAAAATCCGGGTTGCCGTAATCAAGGCCGAAATCATCAAATCCCATGCCGGCCTGCTTCCATTTTATCATACCGTAGGCATTGTCACGGAGGATAACCACTACGAGGTCAAGCCCAAGCCTTACGGCTGTCTCAATCTCCTGGGAGTTCATCATAAACCCGCCGTCACCGCAGATTGCAAGTACCTTTTTATCCGGCTTAACAATTTTCGCACCGATTGCAGAGGGAAGTCCTGCACCCATTGTGGCAAGGGCGTTATCGAGCAGTATCGTATTTGGCTGGTAAGCCTGGTAGTTCCTGGCAAACCAGATTTTATAAACCCCGTTATCAAGTGTGATTATACCGTCATCAGGCATCACTTCCCTGATATCGGCAACCACTTTTTGCGGAATAACCGGAAAACCGTTGTCATCAGCTTTTGAATATATGTGGTCATCAAGCCCTTTTTTAATATGGGCAAATCCTTCGGGACAGGCAATTTCTTTATCACCAAGTGTCCTGTGGATAGCGTCAATAGATTTTGCTATATCCCCTACAACTTCTACCTGGGGAAAATAAACATCATCTACAGTTGCACCAAAGTTATTTACATGAATTACTTCTACTCCTCCGGAGTGCATAAAAAACGGCGGCTTTTCAATCACATCATGGCCTACGTTTATTATTAAGTCAGCCTGGGACACTGCACAGTGAAGGTAGTCATTATCTGAAAGTGCCGCAGTACCGAGGTATTTGTGGCTCCTCTCATCTACTACACCTTTTCCCATCTGTGTATTAAAAAAGAATATGCCTGTTTCATGTATGAATTTTTTTAGTGACTGCGCCACCCTGTTTCTGTTTGCGGCGGCACCGATTAATAAAAGTGGTTTTTTAGCTTTTAATATATACTTAACTGCTTCATCAACTGATTCCTGGTTGGCCTCTGGCCTCATTACAAATGAACTATTAAAAAAATGTTCCTGGGCATCTTCGGATGCTATATCTTCTGGAAGTTCGAGATGCACTGCACCCGGCCTTTCCTCTTCGGCAATCCTTATTGATTCCCTTACCAGGCTCGGAATGTTATTTGCATCCACAACCTGTTTAGTGAATTTTGTAAGCGGCTTCATCATATCTACAATATCTACAATCTGGAATTGGCCCTGTTTACTTTTCTTGATAGGTTTTTGACCCGTTATCATCATCATCGGCATTGCACCAAGCTGTGCATATGCTGCGGCGGTCATAAAATTAGTGGCCCCTGGCCCGAGAGTGGAAAGACAAACTCCTACTTTTCCTGTAAGCCTGCCGTAAGTCGCGGCCATAAAACCTGCTGCCTGTTCGTGGCGGGTAAGTATCAGTTTTATTGACGAATCTTTTAGAGAATTCAGAAAATCCAGATTTTCTTCACCGGGTATACCAAAAATGTACTCTACTCCCTCGTTTTCAAGTGCCTTAACAAAAATGTCAGATCCTTTCATAACTTAATACCCTCTCTATCAATTAGATTTTCCTACCTGAAAATTCAATTCTAACAATAAAACCAATGACTATTCCCATACGTAAATAAATATACATACAGGAAATAAACAATATTATATATATGTACGCAAATCATTAATTCAAAGATCTATATAATTATTATAATTTAGTTTAATTAAGAATAGGTTAAATTTAAACAATATTGGGAAATACTATGAAAAAATTAATTATTATCTGTTTAATTATATTCGGTTCTATATCCATGAAAAACCTTTTGAGTGAGGAGCCTCCCGGCAGTCTTCCTGAAGGGGTTATGGGACTCACTAAAGAAGAATGGAAAAACAAACTTACTAAAGAAGAATATAAGATTATCTGGCAAAAAGGTACCGAATGGGCATATACCGGGGACTTACTCTATAACAAGGAGACCGGGGTTTATGTTACCGCTGGTTGTAAACAACCTGTGTTTCACTCCGACCATAAGTACAATTCCGGCACTGGCTGGCCTAGTTTCTGGCAGCCAATCTCAGACGATGCAGTTAAATTAATACCCGACAACAAGCTTGGATATCCAAGATGGGAAGTAGTCTCAAGCAAGTGTGGTGAGCACCTTGGACATGTTTTTAATGACGGTCCGAAACCAACAGGTAAGAGGTACTGTATAAATTCTGCTGCACTTGATTTTGAAGGTGAACCTGAAAAAAGCTCAGAGAAGTAGTATTACCAGCTCCCACCACCACCGCCGCCGAACCCACCTCCGCTAAAGCCTCCGCCCCCAAATCCGCCCCCCATGCTGATCGATCTGCCGCCGCTGGAGTTTTTTGGCGAAGAGTTAAAGGATTTGTTCATAATACTGATGCTTCTTCCAAGATCGTTTACAAAGATATGGGGACTAAAACCCCCGGAATAACTGTTGGAAGAATACCAGTTGGGTGGTTCTGTAAACATCCCGCTAAACGCATCTGCCCATTTTTCCTCCAACCCGAATACCAGTGCATAAGGAAGTACACGGTCAAAAATAGCCGGGTCTTCTTCGGCAAGTGTTTTTATCCTGTCTTTTTCTGCCCTTTCAATAAACTCCCTGAATCCAAGCAGGTGATGGTTTACTGTTACACCTCTCCGGGTTTTTCTTGGCATATACCCCGAAAACAAAACAATCATTGCACCGCTTAACGCAAAAATTAACTTTGGTACAAGTGAGGGAAGGATAAATAAAGAACCAAATATTATTATCATACCAATGGTCTTGTAGGTGGCCCTGATCCTGTCGGGATTAGAGAGAAAATAGCTTTTATCAACAAGCTGATGGTAAATGGAATTTTTTATTGTTTTAAGATTTGCATAAAATTTATTTTTGAGTTCGGATATTAATACATCAGACTGGCCCCCCTTAAAAAGCCCCTCCATAATCTTTATTTCATGGGGCATAAGGTCATCAGTAGCTTTATCAGCAGTTTTTATGAGCCTGTAGTCACGGTCAGAAAGAAACAGGTACTTTGTAGTCTCAATTTCCTCAATCCGTAAATACCCCCTTACCGCAAGATCAATTACCGTGGAGGTAAGGTCAATCATATCGGCCCTTTCATCATACAGGGTCCCAGCTTCTGCAGGTGTAAGGTCCGGGGGAGGTTCATACCTGACTGCTATTGGCATATTTTTATAGGGATCTCTTCCAAACTTATGCCATATAAAAAACAGTATCAACAACGTAAAAAACGGGACAGTATAGATAAGATTGTCCCTAACAAACCAGTACCATTGATCCAGCTTTGACGGGCCCTTAACCAGTCCTTCCGGAAACCCTAAAACAAGGGTAAGCCCCTGATAGGGATTTAATTCACCGTCGCTTGAATAAACAACGCTGTCACGGCTGGAGTTAAATGTGCAGTTTTTTTCAGTTGAACCGTATTTACCTGTAAAGCAGTCCATCCTGAGTTCATCAGGAATATCTGCTTCAAAATAGATATGGGCGGAGCTTGATAATATCGGAAGGTTCCATTCGGTCCCTGTTACATTCCAGAAAAATTCGTCATAACCTTCGAATTCTCTTATTGCCTTTTTTACAAAATACTCAATCCTGTAATCCTTTACACCTGTTACCAGTATGTCAGGATCACCAATTTTTATCTCTACATAACCGTTATCTTCTTTAACACTGTATTTGTAACTGTTGCCTTCAAAATCGGTAACATTCCTTACATCAATCCTGAGATTATAATTATTTTGTCCAAATGTGTATTTATAGGGAATTTTTCTTATAATGCCGCGGCGTTTTTCATCAGGAAACTGGTACTCGATGTTTTCCTCGACCCTTACAATCCCGTCGTCAGGAATGTATACATCAACATCAAAGCTGTTTATCTGTTCAGCAGCCGGTAATGACAGTGTTAATAACAGAAAAAAGACAAATAGATATAAAATAAAGTGACTTTTTCCATTACTAAAACCGGTTTTTTTAACCAAAACTTACCTCTGGATTTTTTCTTTCTTCTGTTGATTCAAGCTCAAAGTACTCTTTTTTCTTAAACCCAAAATTATTTGCAACTATGTTACTGGGTACTGATTCAATCTTGGTGTTAAGGTCCCTTACAACGGCGTTGTAGTATCTTCGGGCAAGTTGTATTTTTTCTTCTATCTCGGAAAGTTCGTTTTGAAAATCAAGAAAATTCTGATTGGCTTTAAGGTCCGGGTAGTTTTCCGAGAGTGCAAACAGGCTTTTTAATGTAGCCGAAAGAAAATTTTCGCTCTCTGCCTTTTGTCCCGGTGAAGTGGCACCCATAGCCATATTTCTTGCCTGGACAACTTTTTCAAAGGTTTCTTTCTCGTGAGAAGCATAACCTTTTACCGTTTCAACAAGGTTTGGTATGAGGTCATATCTTCGTTTTAGCTGGACATCCACATCCGACCATGCCTGTTCAGATGTGTTTCTGAGTCTTACAAGACTGTTGTAGATTGATACGAAAAAAACTACAATTACTGCAATAATTCCAAGGATAATTAAGCCGGTCATAACAATCACCTCCAGTATTTATTAACATAATAATACAGGAGCGGACGTAATCAATAAAAAGATCAATCATTTTATGGATTTGCCAAAAAGTAAGCTTATATCAAAATAGCCTGAAATATTAATTCCTAAGCTTTATCTACCCTTTGCTTCTGCAAAGATTTGCATGTAGGTATAGAGCTATCAAAATAGCCATTTTATATTAATTCTTTAACTTTAGTAACAGATTGCCATAGGGCTACCAGAGAGGGTTAAAAACCAAGCCGGACAGAATCTTGGGATAAAAATAGGTGGTTTTATGCGGCATTTTTACATTATCGAGAACTACCTCAAATATATCGTCGGCATTAAGCTTCGGCAGCAGGAATCCGCCCTGGTACTCACCGGATTCAACAAGTGATGAAAGTTCAGTGTCAAACTTGGTATAAAGTATCCCGGCTTCTTCTTCGTTGATATAGTTTTTAAAAATAATGTTGTGAAGAACCATTACAGCAAGGTTTTCATAGGTCTTTTCGGGCCTGTTTTTTAATTTTATTTTATATTTTTTATCAGAACCCACACCTATAAATACCATCTCATCAAATTCAAGACTGTTAACATCCAGTGAAGGTGTTTCCTCTATATCAAACAGTTCTTCTAATTTTGATAAGAAGGCTGCTAGATCGATTCCCAGCTTTTTAACCGCCCTGTGAGTAGGGTTTATTATAAGGCCGTCACCCCCGCCTCTTGAAAGATACATCATTACATAGTCGTAAGGCATGTTTCCGGATTTTTCACCAAATTTTTCCCTCTGCTGGTTCCTGTAGTTTAAGGCAGTCTCATACCTGTGATGGCCATCTGCAATAAGCAGGTTGTTTTTAGTTAAGCCGGCTGAAACTTTATCAATTACATCCGGATCGGTAATTTTCCAGAAGGTATTACTGACACCATCTTCAGTGGTTACCTCAATTATTGGATCAGAAATGTTGCTATCGATTAATTCCTCAACAGCGCCTCCGTCATCCGAATAAACAGAAAATACCTGGCTAAGGTTTGCATTACATGCAGTTGTAAGCTTGAGCCTGTCTTCCTTATGTTTTCTGAATGTTTGCTCATGGGGAAGGACCACGTTTTCATCAAAATCAGCTACTTTAACGGCTGCAATAAATCCTTTACGTGTATAGTTTGTCCCTTCAAACTCAAACTCCTGGTAATAGGGATATATTGCTGGTGTGTCTTCGTTTATTAATACCGAGTTTTCAAGCCATTCATTAAAAGTTTTACTTGCATTACTGTAACGGTCTTCACCCTCACCCTTAGCAAGGATAAGCCTGATTACGTTGTTAGGGTCTTTTGCATAGAGCTGTTCCTGCTCATCTCCGTTAATAACATCGTACGGGGGAGCTACAACTGATTCATAGTTTTTTATTTTATCCGGGTTATACCTGATGCCCTTGAAACCTTTAATAGTCGCCACTTAAAAACTCCTTGAGATTTTCTTTTTTTATGTCGCCCTCTCTTAGCAGCCGGGGCGGAGTAGATGTTATATCAATAATGCTTGATCCGTTTGAATGGGGTAGGTTACCGGAATCGATTATAAGATCAACTTTATCATCAAACAGGTCAATAATCTGCTCTGATGAATATGTATTTTCCTCGCCGCTGATATTAGCACTCGTAGAAACAAGAGGGGTATCAATATGATTATAAAGCTCTTTTACAAAAATATTTGTAGATATTCGTACACCTATTTTCTTTGTACCGGCAGAAAGTTCTTCAGGTAATTCAGTTTTTTGATCAAAGATTATTGTTATCGGTTCTTTTATAAATTTATCTGCATATTGAAGGACATTACCCGGAACAATAAAATATTTTTCCAGCATCTCAAAGTCTTTTACAAGTAATATAAAGGGTTTGCCGCGTGTCCTTTCCTTTACATTAAATATTTCATTGATAGCATTTGTATCTGTAGCGTAAGCACCTATACCGTAAAGGGTCTCAGTGGGATAAATAATTACCCCGCCCTTTTCCAGGACTTCCGCGGTAGTACTAAATACATTGCTATCGTTAACCGCAATAATTTTTGTATTTTTATGCATAATATTAATGACCTGAATTAATTGTTTTAACAAATATCAGTCAATAATATATATTGATATAAGTAGAATTTAAAAATGAAAACAAATTACGACGAAATTAAAAAAAGGCTTGGAGCAATACTTGATGCCGAATCTTTCCTTTACAGGGAGGAAGAGATAATTGCATTTGAATGTGATGCACTGACATATTACAGGGTAAGGCCTGTATTCGTGGTACTCCCTGCAACCGCCGGTCAGGTATCAGAGATTATAAAAGTCTGTTACGAATTCAATATGCCATTTGTTCCGAGAGGTGCGGGAACAGGGCTTTCAGGGGGAGCGCTGCCGGTTGATGACGGGGTTTTAATTTCCCTTGCCAAAATGAACAAAATATTAGAAATAGATATCCCAAACAGGCTTGTTGTAGTACAGCCCGGGGTTATTAACAGGTCCGTAAGTGAAGCTGTTGACAGATTTGGATTTTATTATGCACCTGATCCATCCAGCCAGATAGTGTGCACCATAGGGGGAAATGTAGCTGAGAACTCGGGCGGCGTACACTGCCTTAAGTACGGCGTAACAACCAACCATATACTCGGGCTTGAGATGGTCCTGCCAAACGGAGACATATTAGAACTTGGTGGTAAAAACCAGGAATATCCCGGATATAATCTGCTAAGCATTGTAGTTGGCTCAGAAGGACTACTTGGAATTGTAACAAAAGTTATTTTAAAGATTTCAAAAAAACCCCAGTTAGTAAAAACTCTTTTTGCTTCCTTTGATAATATAGAGGATGCCGGATCTTCTGTATCCGGAATTATTTCAAGCGGGATAATCCCGGCAGGAATGGAAATAATGGACAACACCTGCATTCGGGCTGTCCAGACCTCAGTAAAAGCCGGCTACCCGGAAGATGCAGATTCAATACTGCTGATTGAACTTGACGGCCCTACGGCAGAAGTAGAAGCCCAGCTGCCTATTGTCGAGAATGTGCTAAGAGAAAATTCTGCGATCCAGATAAAGATTGCAAAAGATGAAGCAGAAAGAGAGCTTCTGTGGAAGGGCAGGAAAAGCGCTTTTGCCGCAATGGGAAGGGTCAGCCCCGACTATTATGTACAGGACGGTGTAATCCCACGGAACAAACTTGCCGAGGTACTTAAAAAAATAAAGCAGTTAAGTGATCAATACGGACTTACAATTGCAAATGTATTTCATGCTGGTGACGGCAATCTTCACCCACTTATTCTTTTTAACTCAGCAATAGAAGGTGAATTTGAAAAAGTTGAAAGACTTGCAGGTGAAATACTAAGAATATGTGTGGAATCAGGGGGCAGTATTACGGGAGAGCACGGCGTAGGTTTTGATAAGAAGAGCTATATACCTCTTATGTTTAATGAGCAGGATTTAGATACTATGCAGCTTATCAGCTGCACTTTTGATACAAAGGGATTATGCAATCCAGGAAAACTGTTTCCTACACCCAGGACCTGTGCAGAACACGGGATGACCAAAGAAAGGGCAACTGAATTAGAAAGAAAAGTAGAAGGCGAACTGTTTTAATATTAGAATGGATAAGAAAAAAATAAACGTAGATGAATTATTAAAGTTCCTAAGCCATGAGGATATACACACTCAGAGAAGTGAGTTATTAAAATTCCAGGTTTACAACAAACTACCTTCTGTTGCTGTTTATCCTGAAAGTTATGAACAGATATCCGGGATATTAAAGTACTGCAATGAAAACGGCTATTCGGTAATACCCTTTGGTGGATGTACAAAAACTTCTTTAGGTAATACGCCAACTTCTTTTGATGTCGCACTATCACTAGAAAGACTCAATAAAATAATTAAACACGATCAGGATGATTTCATAATAACCGTACAGGCAGGAACCAGGTTTAAAGACATACAGGAATTCCTGTTAAGTAAAAACCAGTTTGTAGCAGTTGATCCGCCCCTGACTGATAAAGGAGCTACAGTTGGCGGGATAATAGCAACCAATGATTATGGGCCGTCAAGATTCAGGTACGGAACATTCAGGGAACAGGTAATTGAAATTGTTGCAGTTAGTACAGATGGAAAAATATTTAAAGGCGGGGCAAAAGTAGTAAAAAATGTTGCAGGTTACGATATTCATAAACTACTTGTAGGCTCCATGGGCACACTTGGAATTGTTTTAGAAACATCTATAAAGCTTTACCCGGTACAGGAAGAATCCCTCACTTTTATAACCGGGATCAGTGATACAGATATGTTAAAATCCTGTATTAACAAAATACTTGATGCCGACCTTGTGCTTTCCGCTATCGAAATTGTTAACCCCGAACTTTCCTCAGATATTTTTTCACTGGCAGGCATAAGGCCGATTAATTTTCCATATACACTTGTCCTCAGGATCGAAAATGTTAAAAAAGCCGTATTCGACCAGATGGAACTGGTTAAAAATATTCTTAATAGCGACGGACTTGAAGGCGCTGTAATCGAAAACGACAACCCCATATGGAACTATTTGAGAAACTTTCCATACCCGGGGGATCGAAACTGTATTGCCTGTAAAGTTTCTATAATGATGAATGAAATACCCAGGGTTTTGGAATACATTCAGGAATCTTCTGAGAACCTGGATGTTAAGATTCTCTCCTCTGCAAAAGCAGGTAACGGAATTATTCAGCTACTTTTAGAAGGTAAAAATAAAGATCTTGAAATTGCAGTCGAACTTTTACGAAGTTATCTCACAACTATTAAAGGGTCGGTTATTTACCAGCATGTCCCTGAAGACTTTGGAAAGTTTAACACCTGGGGTGAACTTGGCCCGTCAACAGGGATAATGAAAATACTCAAACAGAATTTTGACCCGAACAATATTCTTAACCCCGGAAGACTGATTTAACAATAAATGATTAGAAGAGAGTTTAAGGATGGATGGATATTATTTACCCAGTTTGATCATTCAGTATTGAGTGGAGAAATTATGAATTTTTGGGGCAATCAAACATTCCATGAGATTGATCCTGATCCCCGGCTAATCTATGCGATCACCAACCATGACAGGGGTTGGAGTGAATGGGACAGCAATCCGCGTATTAACCCTGAGAATCAATTCCCTGCAAGCTTTATTGATATGTACCCCGAAGAGCAGCACGTTATCTGGTCTAAGTGCTTTGAGGATATTCCTGAGGAATATTCATACGCATCGGCTCTGGTTGCACTTCATTTTTCAACTTTTAATAACCATCTCTTATCACATAATCCCCGGGATAGAGAAATACTTGAATTTAAAAATAAAATTAACAGCCGCGTTTCAGGCATACTAAACATAGATAAAGATAATATTGAAAACAGCCTGAATGACCAGGTACAAAGAGGGCTTAAATATATTCAGATTGGTGATATTATTTCACTTACTTTTTGTAATGGCTGGGATTCTGTGATGGTTAAGGATGCGCCCGTGGATGTTGATGGAAATAAAACTGATTTAAAATTAGAATCGATAGACGGATTAAACTATACAATTGATCCTTATCCTTTCTCAAATAGTTATATTGAATTTAATATTAGCGGACTAGAAATTATGGGAAAAGAGTTTGGATCTGACGATGATCTCAGGGCTGCTATAAAAAAAGGAAAAAAAATTAACTGTAAATTTTCACTTCAATAAATATGCTTAATAAATTTGATGACATAGACAGACCACCAAAAAATATTGTAGATGACTGCGTTCACTGCGGATTTTGCCTGAGCGCCTGTCCGACTTATATAGAAACCGGCAATGAACTCGACTCTCCACGGGGCAGGATCTATTTAATGGGTTCTGTCCTGGAAGAAAAGATACCTCTCGGTGATACAGTGGTGGAACATCTCGATAAATGCCTCGGCTGCCTCGCATGTGAAACTGCCTGCCCTTCCGGCGTGGAATACAGGTTCTTAATTGAAGCATCCCGTGCACAGATTGAGAAGAATTACAAAAGGTCTGCCGGGGACAAACTTTTCAGGGGAATGCTGTTTAGTTTATTACCATATCCAAAAAGACTGGGCCGCATGCTTCCTTTATTATATTTCTACAATAAATCGGGATTAAGAAAACTGTTTAATTCATTTGGAATTCTAAAAAAAGTATCATCAACACTCTACAGGATGGAGCAGATGATACCGAAAGTTGATAATATAACTATAAAAAACTATCCCGAAGTAACATCCCCTGTAAATGAAAAAAAACACAGGGTAGCGTTGCTGACCGGATGTGTACAAAATGTATTTTTTTCCGGTACTAATATTTCGTCAGTCAATGTGCTTAAAAAACTTGGTTGTGAAGTAATAATACCAGGGGAACAGGCCTGCTGCGGCGCATTATCAGTCCATTCGGGACGTCTTGATGAGGGAAGGGATTTTGCAAGACAGGTTGTGGATATATTCTCCAGCCTTGATGTAGATGCATTTATTATAAATTCTGCGGGCTGCGGCTCTGCAATCAAAGAATACGCCCATCTTCTTTCTGGGGACAAGGACTATTCTGAAAAAGCCAGGAAGCTTTCTGAGAAAACAAAAGATATCATGGAGTATATCGATGAGATCGGCATAAACCATGAATTTAATGATTTGAATATGAAGATTACTTACCAGGACGCCTGCCACATTTCACATGGGCAAAAAATACTTTCAGCCCCGAGGAATGTATTGTCTATGATTCCAGGGCTTGAAATAGTCGAGATGAAAAATTCCGATACCTGCTGCGGCAGTGCAGGTGTATACAACATTTTGCAGCCTGACCTGGCAGAAGATATACTTAAAAGAAAAATTGAAAATATTGAAAATACCAAAGTTGAATGTGTGGTTGCCGGCAACCCGGGCTGCCTTCTGCAGATACAAAAAGGGTTAAGAGAGAACAATCAGAATCTGGCCATAGCCCACCCGATCGAAATACTTGATAAAGCCCTGAAATAAAAAAACCCCCCGACAATAAACCAACATTATTGATTTAAGGACCGGAGGGGATTTAATAAATCTTGATTAAACTTTTATAAAATTGCGTCTTTCGCCGCTTTCGCAACCCTGAATTTTACAACTTTCTTTGCAGGTATTTTAATAGTTTCACCTGTGGCCGGGTTACGACCTTTACGGGCTTTACGTCTGTCCAGAACTAGTTTTCCTAATCCCGGCAGTGTAAACTGGCCGTTCTTCTTAGTTTCTTTATAAGCAACTGCAGCTATTTCATCAATTAGCTCACCTGCTGCTTTTATAGTTAATCCAGCTTTCTCAGAAATATGTCTTGAGAGCTGTGCTTTAGTCATTGGTTTTTTTTCTGCCATGTCTCCTCCTCTAAGATTGTCTTGAGTCAATATTACAAAAAATATTATTAAAAAGCAACATTTAGTTGATATTATTTGTTTATTTTAATATAGACCGTGATTATTTTTTTCTATATTGTGCATTTTTGTAAAAGTATAATTATTAAAACTCTGTGAGGTATTTAAGATTCAGTTAAATTAATCTGGTATTTTAATATGTAGTAATATTAAGAATGAGTAATTAAAAATGGCTAGAACAACAAAAAAACAGTGGCTCAAATTTTTAATAATAATAGGGATTGTATTCCTTTTTCTATTCGGCCTTTATTTAAGACTTGTATCCGTAAGGTCCGAGGCGGCTAAAACCGTATCGGCAGTTACAACAAAACCCGTAAGGGTTATCAGTCCGCAGATTACAGAAACATGGCTCTACCGTGAAGTCCTCGGAAGAGTTGAAGGCGGACAGGAAATAGACATAAGGGCAGATGTCGGGGGCTGGGTAGAAAAGATTTATTTTAAAAGAGATGAAACCGTTAAGGAAGACCAGGTAATTATAACGCTAAGTGATGAAAGAAAAGTTGTAGCAATGCAGGAAGCAGAATTCAGGCTAAAAGCCTCAAAAGCCAATCTCAATGAAATAAACAGAAAATACAATCAGAATAAGACCCTATTTGATAAAGGCATTATATCCAGGGATAACCTGGATTCTACTAGGAACCAGTTAGCTGTGGAAAATGCTAATGTTAAATCTCTTGAAGCCTCATACAACAGGGTTAAATGGGATTTTGACAATCTTGAGATAAGGTCCCCAATTAACGGCACAATAGTAGAAATTCAGCCTGATGTAGGGCAGGAAGTACTTGTAGGAGAGTCCCTTGCCAGGGTTGTTAACCTTGAAAATAAAAGAGTTATTGCCGGCGTGGATGCATCAATTGCGAGACTGATTAAAACCGGCGGAGAAGTCGAACTTACCCTGAGGACACAGGGCATCACCGAAAAAGGTATGGGTGAGATAGTAGGAATCAGCAGAAACTCTAATGACGATTCCGGGGTGTATGAAATCGAAGTTACTCTTACCGGGGATGATTTAAACTGGTGGCCCGGAGAAATAGTAACGGTAAAGCTCCCAATAAAAAAACTGGTAAACATGGTAAATGTACCGAGGTCTGCGGTCTTTTCAGATTCAACCGAAGTATTTATTTTTGTGGCTAAAGACGATAAAAGCATAAAAGTGCCTGTCGAGGTAACGTGGCTTGATGATAAAAACGGTTTTATTCCCTTTGATTACCTGCCCGCCGATTCACAGATTATTACCGAAGGAAGTTCAGGACTGACCAACGGTCAGGATATAAGGATTATTTCAGACTAAGTATATGCACATCGCAGAATTTTCGGTTAGAAACTCCGTACTTGTCAACCTCTTGATGGGTGCAATCATTATCATTGGACTGGTCTTTGCACTGGTACTCCCCCTGGAGCTTTTCCCATCAATAAAACTTGAAATAGTGACAGTGGAAACTGTTTTTCCGGGAGCTTCTGCAGAGGATGTCGAAAAACTTGTAACTATCCCAATTGAAGAAGAAATAAAAAACACGTCCGGTATTAAGGTACTGAGGTCAAACTCAGCGGAGGGGCTTTCCGTAGTAATTGCTGAGCTTGATACTGGGGAAGATGTAACCAAGTTTGTAAATGATATAGATTCAAAGGTCTCCCGTATAAAAGACAAACTCCCTGAAGATGCAGAAGACCCGGTAATTGAGGAAATAAAATCTGATTTTCCATTAATAAATATAGCCATTACGGGTGAAGTCCCCAGGGAAACCCTCAGGCAAAATGCCCTGAGGCTAAGAGATGAACTGCAGCTTATAGACGGTGTAGACAACATAGTTTTTTCGGGGCTCGGAGACCCTATTTACTGGGTAAACCTCGACTATCCCAAAATGCACCAGTACAAGGTGGGGATTGACCAGGTCTCCGGTGCAATTGCTAAAAGAAACCTTGACCTTCCAGGTGGTGGTTATACCCAGGACGATACCGAACTACTTGTTAGGACAAGGGGTAAAATCTACGAAGTCAGCGATATTTTAAACATACCAATTATCACGGATACAAGCGGCAAAAACGTTCTCATCCGGGACATTGCTACTGTAGAAGTGGGTGAAGAAAAGTCCAGAACCAGCTCAAGGGTTAACGGCGAGCCGGCAATTACATTCTGGATCAATAAACAAAAGAATATAGATGCTATTGATACAGTGGGTGTTATAAGGGAATACATAGAAGAGTTTAAAACCACCCTTCCTCCCAACATGAATATTTATGACACCAATGACAGCTCCTATTGGGTCAAAAAGAGGTTCCAGAGCATGCTTAAAAGCGGCGCCTGGGGGCTGTTTTTTGTGGTGATTATGCTTGGGCTGTTCCTTAACAGGAGGGCAGCATTTATAGCCGCACTTGGGATACCGATATCATTTTTAGGTGCATTCATATTAATGAAATTGAGCGGTATCACAATTAACATGCTTTCAATGTTTGGATTAATCATGGTCCTTGGGATCGTGGTGGATGATGCTATTATAGTTGTCGAGAATATCCAGAGGTATATAACCCAGGGGATGGCTCCGCGTGAAGCTGCTATTAAGGGTACCAAGGAAGTTGCACTTCCTGTATTTGCCACCGTGCTTACCAATATCGCCGCATTCATTCCGCTACTTTTTGCAACGGGCTTAATCGGCCAGTTTCTCTCCATTATTCCAAAGGTAGCAATCTTTGCATTACTTGTCTCGCTTATTGAAGCACTTCTTATTATGCCGTCTCACTGCGCGGACTGGATGAAACCACAGGAGAGGAAAACAGTTACAAAGGCAAAGTGGTTTCACAAGGTAAGGTCCTACTACCTTAAGGGATTATCGTTTTCCCTAAGAAACAGATACGTGGTGGTCTTCACATTCGTAGTGATATTCTTTTTCAGTTTTTTTATAATAAAAGGGCTTCCCAATGTAATGTTTTATCAGCATGACACATCAGAATTTCAGATCAAAGTTGAAAACCCTGCCCAGTCAAGCCTCGAATACACAAAAAACTCCGTAAAGGAAATTGAAAAAATAGTAAAGCAGGTAGTCCCCGAATCCGCACTTAAAAACATTGTTTCAATGATCGGGATTGACCTTACCACAAATGATTCACCAACAATTGGGGATCATGTTGCAACAATTATTGTCGAGTTCGAGGATTTTGAAAACAGGGAAGAAAACGGCCTGGAGCTTAAAAGCCAGGTAAGAGACGAAGTACAAAAAGTCATTGTAGGCCCAGAAAAACTCGACTTTATTGCCGAAGCTGGAATCCCGACAGGTAAACCTGTAGATATTCGTATTCTTGGCAGCGACCTTGATACACTCAAAGAAATCTCACTTCAGATACAGGAAGAGTTATCAAATTACAAAGGTGTATACGGTATAAGTGATAATCTCGTGTGGGGAAAACCCGAAATAAGGGTCAATGTAGACGAACAAAAGGCAGCTATCTTTGGTCTTGATACTACATCTGTTGCCAGGGAAGTAAGAGCACTTGTAGACGGACTGACCGTAGCCCAGACAAGGATCGGCAAGGAAGAGGCAGATATTAATATCAGGTATGACCTCCAGTCTGAAAATCTTCTCAGCCTACTGCAGTCCCACCAGGTAATAACACCTGCTAAAGAAAGGGTTTCTCTCGGAACAATAGCAACGATTGAGATGAGTCCAAGCATACTGGACATTAAAAGATATGAATCAAACAGGTCAATATCCGTTACAGCGGAAGTAGACCAGAAAATCACAACTTCAAATGAAGTAAATACTATTATTACCGGGTTCCTGGACAGTACCCTGGAACGTTACCCTACATATCACTACAAGCTTGCAGGTGAAGAAGAAGACTACCGAAAAACAATGGATGATATTATGCGCGCTTCCATTGCAGCTATTATTTTAATCTACTTGATCCTTGCAAGTATTCTGAGGTCATATTTTCAGCCAATTATTATTATGACAATACTCCCCTTTACATTGATAGGTGTTACTGCAGGAATACTACTCAGGGGAGAGCCAAGAACACTTCCCGCAATTATCGGCATAGTTGCACTACTTGGGATTGTTGTAAACGACAGCCTTGTGCTGATGGATTTTATTAATAAACGAAAGGACAGGTTTAATAACCGCGTGTTTGCTGTTGTAATGTCTGCAAAGCACCGTTTCAGGCCGATTATCCTGACTACCCTTACAACCTTTGCGGGACTATCAACCCTGATGTTTGAATTCAGGGGAGAAGCCTCGTTCCTTGCCCCTATGGCAACTGCTCTTGGGGTCGGACTTCTGTTTTCTACTGTACTCCTGCTTTTTTTGATACCGTGCCTTTATCTTATACTTGATGATATTCAGAATATTATTAAGTGGAAACTAGGTATGGGAAACGATACATAAAATTAATATCTTGGTAATTTCAGACTATTGGGTGGACACAGCGTTAGGATGTGCTGCTGAACCGTGGAAAACAGGATAATGACACGAAATAGATATTTTCGTAAAGTTTCTAGGCGATATAATTGAAGTGCATTTGATCTCTACTGATTTTTGTAAGTTGCTTTGATTGTTTGATTGTTTTATTTGGAGAGGGAATTCTATAAATGCCAGTCTGGGTTAAGAAATTTAAATTAGTAGTGCTAGATTGTACCATTATCGAAATAAAAATTTGAAATAACTACTTAAGCAATAGATTCAGGTTACCATATCTATATAACCTGAATCACTGCTCCCTGAGTTTTTAACTTTAGTTTAATTATTAATGACTATTGTTCAAAGCAATAGACAAAATTCCCTGTAATTGAACAATCAAAAGTATCAAAATTTGTCCATGAGGAAACCGCCGAAAATGCAACTCCAATTATAAAATTAGCACTATCATCATTAACTGTCCAGTTTGAACAATTAACAGTTGTAGGTGTTCCATCTGCATTTGTACCGGTCATAACACTATCAGTTATAATAGTATCATTTCCATTCTGGTCCAGGAAAATAGCAGCTTGCAAAGTTCCGTCGGTCAAATCAGTGTAATTACTTGCAATTACAGTTGTTCCGTCAACTCTTACATAGGGTAAGGGTGCCTGGTTAAACCTTGTACTTGGACTCTCAGTGTCATTTGAGATCCATGCCATATATGTACCTGGAAGCCCAGCAGTATCTGCTGTAGCCTGACACCTAGCATCAGCTACGGATAAAGGCCCAAAATCATTTGCAAGGGATGGAGTCGTAGTATCTACAAATACAGTACATTGTCCATCTCCTCCACAGCCACATATATCTAAATTTTCGCAATTAGGATCGGCGCAGTCTGTTAATCCGTTCCTGTCATTATCAAACCCATCATCACAGCTTGTCTCCCCTGTAGGCTCACATTCAAAGTCTCCCCCGCCTGTATCTACAATACTTCCATCACATCCAATATCAGCGCAGTCTGTAAACCCGTTTTCATTATTATCAAAATTATCATCACATATCATCTCACTACTTGATTCGCAGGTAAACTCTCCACCGCCTGTGTCCACTACCGTCCCGTCACATGCCTGGTCCATACAGTCCGTAAACCCATTATCGTTGTTATCAATTCCGTCACTGCATATTTGTGACAGCATAGTTAGTTCCTGTGAACTCTCAGTCCACATGCTGTCCATACTTCCCCTGCCGCTTGAGTTGTTTAATCCCACATAACCTACAAACCCATTTGTTGGATTATCTAATATAAGTTCAAGATCTACAAACCCTTCATCTATGTTATTTGAATCACATACTACACTTCCGTCCCTACTGTTTGGAATACTGTTGTTTATACCGTATTCAAATGTGTTCTCAGTACACGAAAACGTTGTATCACTACATGAAAAAGGTACTTCACTGTCGTTATATAAGGTTGTATTAAATGTAAGGGAAGTATCTGCTGCAGTTACCTCACCGCTATCAATATTATTTACTGTTATCCCTATAACATCTGCTGCATTCACCCCACCTGGCTGGTTAAAGTTAAAGGTAAACTGCCTTCCGCCGGTATCTGTTATTATAGTAGCATCCTGGGAATTGGTCCTGTACTCATAACCCGTGTTATCTATTATTCTGAAGTTACCTATAATATTTGCGTCTGTATCAGCAGGCTGTCCCTGGGCAAGTACTGCTGTAACAACTACAAAACCGTAAGCACCGTCAGGAAGTTCTACTCCTGAATCATTTCCGTTATTTGTAAGAATATCTCTCATATTATAGACATGGGTGTCAGCAGTTGTATAAGAATCAAAGAAGTTGTTTTCAGTACAAAGGTTACTTACATCAAAGACCTGGAAATGAACGGTAACAGCACTATCAGGGCTTGTAACCTGTACAAAGCTTTCCCTGTCTCTTAGATCATAAAAAGAATATAGCTGGTATACATTTGTGTCTGTTTCAGAAAGAGGCAAAACAAGTCCGCCTGAGTAAGAGTTATTATATGAAACAAAAGAAAAAGTTAATGCTAAAAGTAAGATGTATAAAACAGGCCTTGTTTTAAATTTCATATTAGCCCTCCAATAAAAAGTTGAATTATTATACTGTTTTATTTAGTAAATTAAAGAATTAGAATCTATACCCGTTAAAGAAGGAATGTACTTAAAACTATCTATCAAGAATAATATAAGAAGTTGGATCCTCGGGGCACTGCTGAAATCCGCATCCAAGGTAGGTAGTTGCAACATTAGCAGCTGTAATTATTACAACAATAAAGAACACAAGCGTTGGAAACCAGCTAACTGCTTTGGTTGATTTGAAATCATCGTAGTCTTCATACTGGGTATCGGAGAACAGCATTAATCCTATAAGGACTATAGCTGCAATAAATACTATCAGCGCCCATGAATAAAGATGCATACCAAACACCGGGCTGCCGTATCCTGATCCCGGTGTATTTATATGTAGAAGTATCTGCCTTGCTGATATACACGCCCCAAAAACTGCACTTAAAATCGAAATGCCGTAGTGTGTAGGGTGAATACCAAAACGCAGGTTCATCATAGCCCCAAGAGCAACGCCCAGCATGGCAACCCTTTGCAGGAGGCAAAGCGGACATGGTAACTCCCCTTGTACAAACTGAGTATAATAAGCACCAAGCAGGATTCCGCATACCCCGAGTATTGCTATTGCATTGATATTCCTGGCAGATGTTGCGTTCATAGGTTTATGTTTAAAGCGGAAGTAGCATGATGAAGAAACAGTGCGGTGCCAAGTATAAGAGTGATAATAAACAGATAAATTGATATCTGCCTGAACCCGGACCAGGCAAGCAGCATGGTAATAAGAAATAATAGAAATAGTCCAGCCATCATGATTTTTACCCCCTTAATATCGGCTATTGAGTTAAAACTTAACTTTTCAATTGCTTATAATTTTTCACTATTATATCAACTGCCTCTTCAATTTCTTCCGGTGTGTTTTCCTCACTGAAGCTGAACCTGATACTCGCATATGCTTCATCATCTGTAAGGCCCATTGCTTTTAAAACAAAAGAAGGTGCAGTCTCGAAGTTAGTACAGGCAGAACTCTGGGAACACCTTATCCCCTCACTATCAAGCATCATAGTAAGTTTCCTGCCATCAATATCCCCGAACAAAATATTTGTGGTGTTGCATATTCTTTTTTCTGTCGAACCGTTTACCCTGGTTCCCGGTATTTTCTCAAGAACCATATTTTCAAAACGGCTTCTGACATCACACATATGTTTAACAGTCTGTTTTAAATTTACTTTCCTGATCTCAGCGGCTTTACCCATTCCGGCAATTGCTGGAACATTTTCCGTTCCGGGACGGAAACCTTCTTCCTGGAAACCTCCAAAGAGTACCGGGTGGATTGTAAGTTTATCTTTTGCATAAACAGCCCCTACTCCCTGTGGTGCATGAAATTTATGAGCGGCAAGTGCGAGGTAATCTATATCCATTCCTGTTATTTTAAAATCAAGTTTCCCTACAGCCTGGGCCGAGTCAGTATGAAATGGGACCCCTTTTTCCTTACAAATTCGGGCAATACTTTCTATGTCCTGAACAACCCCGGTCTCATTGTTAACCCACTGTATTGATACAAGGTCGGTCTTTTTTTCAAGGGCTTTTTCCAGGTCTTTCGGATTTAGGAAGCCTTTGGTGTCAACTTCGAGGTATTCAATCTCGGTGCCGTGGATCTCAAGAAAACTGCACATCTTGTTTATTGAAGAGTGCTCCACATTTGAGGTCACGATCCTCGATTTATCCCTTGCACCTAAAGTACAGGAATAAAGAACAAGGTTATTGGCTTCGGTACCCGAGCTTGTAAATATTATATTTTCCGGCCCGCAGCCCAGCAGGTCTGCAAGGTGCTGCCTTGCATTGGCAAGGTATTTTCTTGCCCGCCCGCCCGTGGAATGAATACTTGAAGGATTTCCAAACTCTTCCCCGAGTACTTTACATACCTCCTCCCTTACCTCTGGAAGGGGCTTTGTAGTGGCATTATTATCGAAATATATTTCTCTATTGTTGTTGTGTTTGCTCATTATCGCTGGCGCTCTCTAACTCTTCCGGCAGTAAAATTGTGATGCTCGGATTTTCATCCTCTTCACTCTTATGTCCAAGATATGAAATAAGTTTTATGCTCTCAGATACCCCTTTAGATGTTAAATCAACTTCAAAACCAAATACGTTGGAACGGTTGTCCTGCCTGTATACTCTGATTAAGTAGATAAGCTGGTTTATAATCTTCCCCAGTCTTTTTATATCTGTCTCACCCTTCTTTACAGCTTCTTCATCCGGTTTAACATGAGTTTCCCACACTCCGGATGTAATATATAAAGGCAGAGGCATACCACTTTGCTGGCCGTATTCACTTATATCTATCTGCCTGCCTTCAGTAAGGTCAGAATTTCTGTTTTTAATAAAATTTTCCATTGCCCTTTTCACCGCACACCATTAATATATCAGCATATTATCATTGCTTTTAATTTAAATTCCAAATTTATTAATGTTAAAAAAGGAAGACAATATCTATTATGCCGGCAAATAACATTCAATTAATCCAGGTCAGTTCATTCCCCGAGATAAAACCCGGGGACAACCTGCCCTTAATAATCAGCAGCACAATTAAAAAAGAAGGAATTGAACTAGGCAACAATGATATTGTTGTAGTTGCCCAGAAAATCGTCTCCAAGGCAGAAAACAGAATTGTTAACTTAAAGAAAATTAAACCAACTGCTTTTTCCAAGTCTGTTGCAAAAGAGGTCGCCAAGGACCCCAGGCTGGTTGAAGTTATCCTGGCAGAAACAAAAAAAATTATAAGGATGGATATGAGGAAAGAAGGCCACGGCAGGCTTATAGTTGAAACGAGAGACGGACTTATTTTGGCAAATGCAGGTGTTGATACTTCAAATGTCACCGGGGGAGATTCAGTAACTCTTTTACCCATCGATTCTGACAAATCTGCAGATAAGATCAGAAACACTATACTAAAAAAACTTGGCAAAAAAGTTGCCGTTATTATTACTGACACCGTTGGAAGGCCATGGAGAGAAGGGCTTGTCGATATTGCGATAGGCTGTTCCGGTATTGCCCCACTTGATGATAAAAGAGGGCAAAAAGACTCGAGAGGATTTTTACTTAACGCAACCGTAATGGCAACCGGCGACCAGGTGGCTTCTGCGGCAGGGCTTCTTATGGATAAAAACAGCCAGTCACCATTAATTATTGTTAAAGGCGTAACCTATAAAAAAAGCAGAAAAGGTTCAAAAACTCTTATTAGGGACTCAAAAAACGATCTTTTCAGATGAAATATTAGTGTAGGTATATAGCCAGGCCCTTGATTATTAACCATGCAACCACACAGGCCAGCAGCCAGTAATCCTTAAATAACGCTTCGGTAGGATCACCCTTGGATTTTTTTCTTGCCAGGTACACATAACGTACCACCCCAAAACATGCCAGTGGAATAGTAATGAGTATCAAGCCCATGCTGGTATTAATTAGATATATTGAATATGCAATAACAGATGCTGCGGCAAATATAATTAGCATATAATCAAGAAAAGTTTTGTTATATTTTGCAAGTACCTTTCGGAAGCTGTTTTTCTCGTCGGACATATTGAGCTCAGATCTTCTTTTGCCAAATGCAAGCAGCAGGGATAGAAACAGTGTGGTCAGGATCAGCCACCCCGATATAGATAGTCCTGATGAAGCCCCTCCTCCTGCTATCCTCAATAAAAAACCACCTGCAATGCATAATGATTCTATTATTACAATATTCTTAAGGCCAAGGGAATAAGTAGCAGTTAAGACAAGATAGGAAAGGACAATAAAAGTAAAAGCATTATTTATTGTCAGAGCTATAAACAGGCACACAATTAAAAACAATAGTGCCAATCCCTTTGCATTAACGGGCTTAACCCTTCCAGAAGCTATGGGTCTGTTCTTTTTTACCGGGTGGTGTTTATCATTATCTATATCAAGCAGATCGTTGAATATATAGCCCACAGATGAAGCCAGAGAAAAAGACAGGAATGAAAGAAAAGCTGTGATAAAATTCTCAAAACTACTGAAAACAATTCCCCCAAAAAATGCAGGGGCAACTACGAGTAAATTCTTGACCCAGTGCGTGGGACGCAGTAAATAAAACAGGTCTTTTACTATTTTACTCATGTTCATACCATTCTACTAATTCTTAATTTTATATCAATCAAGGTGTATATTAGATAGTATGTCCGAAAAAACTGCCGATGATTTTATAATAATTGCCCACCGGGGTGCAAGCGAATATGAGCCGGAAAATACATTTTCCTCATTTGATAAGGCTATTGAACTAGGGGCCGATATGATGGAATTTGATGTCAGGCTAAGTCTTGATAACAAACTTGTTGTTGTTCATGATCCGAGGGTAAACAGGACCACAGACGGAAAGGGCAAAGTAAGGGACAAGACCGCCAGGGAGCTTTTGGCACTTGATGCCGGGGGCGGCAACAAAATACCGCTGGTCGAAGAAATATTTAAAAGATATGCTGGGAAAATTAAATTTGTAATTGAACTCAAAGATTACAATACCGAGGAACCGATATTAGAACTCATTGAACAGTACGGCATAATCGATGATGTATATATCGTTTCATTCAGCAAGAGAATATTAAAGAAGATTAAAATACTTGAGCCCGATATAACAACCGGGCTTATAAAAGTACTACCGACCAATATTGCAAAGGACTGTAAATACTGCGGAGCAGATGTAATTGCTGTACTTAGGTATTTTATAAATAAGAAACTGGTCGAGAAAACAAGAAAAGACAATCTTCTTCTTTTTGCATGGACGGTGAATGACCCTGTTCAGTGTGTACAGTTCAGAAAAATGGGTATTGTCGGGGTTGTTACAAATAAACCCGATGTCTTAAAACTGGTATAAAAGAATGAATCAAATCTATCTGGACTACAACGCTACAACACCTATGGACCCAAAAGTTCTTGAGGAGATGCTACCCTATTTCCGTAATGACTACGGCAACCCCTCAAGCATTCATTCGTTTGGAAACAAGGCAAAGTCTGTTCTTGATCTTTCAAGGGAAAGGATCGCAGCCCTTGTTAATGCAAGGCCAAAGGAGATCACATTTACCGGCGGCGGCAGTGAGAGCAACAACTATGCAATTAAGGGTATGGCATATGCACTCAGGGAAAAAGGCGATCACTTGATAACAACATCAGTTGAACATGCTTCCTGCCTTGAAACATTCACTTTCCTTGAATCACAGGGCTTTGAAGTAACTTACCTGGACGTCGATAAATACGGATTAGTTGATCCCAATCAGTTATCAGAATCAATCAGGGACACCACAATTTTAGTATCCTGCATTTATGCAAACAACGAAACAGGTGTTATTAATCCAATAAAAACACTTTCTGTTATTGCTCATGATAAAGATATTGTTTTCCATACTGATGCAGTACAGACACTCGGCAAAATAGAAATTGACCTTAAAGATCTTGATGTGGATCTGGCTTCTTTTTCCTCGCATAAGATATACGGCCCCAAGGGAGTAGGTGCACTTTACATCAAAATGGGTGTTAACCCGGTTTCACTTCTTCACGGTGGCGGACAGGAAAGGGGCAAACGCTCTGGTACGGAAAATGTCCCCGGAATTGCCGGATTCGGTAAAGCGGCGGAAATTGTAAACAGTTCTTTCGGCGAGGAAAGCAAAAGGATTGCATACCTAAAAGAGTTGCTCAAAGAAGGAATTTTAAACTCTGTTGAAGGCGTAAATATTAACGGCAATACACCCGGGAATCTTCCAAATACTCTTAACTTATCATTTGATGGAGTTGAAGGTGAGTCACTTGTCATAAATCTTGATATGGAAGGTATCGCAGTATCTACTGGTTCTGCATGTTCTGAGGGAAATGTAGAACCCTCACATGTACTGCTGGCAATGGGCCAGTCAAACCAGGAGGCAGTGTCTTCTCTAAGATTAAGTATCGGCAGATTTACTACAAAAGAAGATATAGAAAAATTTCTTGAAACTCTCCCTGGTATTACGGAGAGAATAAGAAGAACTAAACTGTAATCTATGGATATACGGGATTTAAGCGAAGCCCCGTTATTTCCGGCAGGTCCATCATAATGTTCATATTCTGCACAGCCTGACCGGCGGCACCTTTTACAAGATTATCTATTACCGAAACTATTACGGCGCTATTCTTTTCAGGTATTGATTTAACACCTATATCACAATAATTAGACCCCCTGATATAGGAGATATTAGGAAACTGCCCTTCCTCATAGATCCTTATAAAATGGCAGTCCTTATAAGACTCTTTTAGTTTATCAATCAGCTCTGAAGTCTTATACCCTTTATCCGTTTTTACATAGATAGTGGAAAGAATACCCCTGTCTATAGGTATAAGATGTGGAGTAAAGATAATACTTACATTCTTATTCGTATATTCAGAAAGATGCTGTTCAATTTCCGGGGAATGGCGATGCTCGGCCACCTTGTAGGCCTTAAAACCTTCACTTACTTCACAAAAATGAAGGTCAAGTGATGGCGACCTGCCCGCTCCGGATACTCCTGACTTGGAATCAATAATTATTGAACTCTCATCAACAATCCCTTCCTTAAGTAATGGGGCAAGAGGCAAAATAGAAGAAGTAGGATAACAGCCGGGGTTTGCAACCAGATTGGTTTCCGCAATCTGTTCCCTTTTTAGTTCGGATATACCGTAAACGGCATCCTCAAGTATCTCGGTACATGGATGGTCCCCGTACCACTGCGTGTAGTTTCCTTCATTTAGCCTGAAATCAGCTCCTAAATCTATAATTTTAATATTACGTTTATAAAGTTCATGCAATACTTTAGCTGAAGCGCCGTGAGGCAGTGCCGCAAAAACTATATCAATATCATCCGGGACCTTATTTGCATTGAGTTTTTCGAGCTTAAGATCAAGAATACCCTTTAAATGAGGGAACACCTCTGACACATTTTTCCCGGCATGCTTTTCGGCAGTAATGTAGGATATATTCACGTTTGGATGATTAACCAGAATCCTGATAAGCTCTCCGCCGGTGTACCCGCTCGCTCCAAGTATGGCCACGTTGTATTCTTGCATGGTCATTGAAAATATCCGTTAAAAAATACAAATACAAGCCTTAAACGGCTCTAAATGCATTAATTTAACCTAAAACCTGCATCTATCTTGACTAATAATAAACAAAAGGTAGTGTAACTATTTTTTTGAAACAAGGACTATAATTTTCCCGGAGGGACTGTTACATGCCAGTAAAAGTCGGTATAAACGGATTTGGCAGAATCGGACGTCACGTATTAAGGATCGGGCTACAAAGGCCGGATCTGGAATTTATTGCAATTAATGATATCACGGATGCTAAAACTCTTGCACATCTGTTCAAATATGATTCTGTATTCGGCCCCTTTAAGGGAGAAATAGAAGTTGATGGAAATAATATAATTATTAACGGTAAACCTGTAAGGGTATACTCCGAAAGAGACCCTAAACAGATCCCCTGGAGTGAAGTCGGAGCAGAAATAGTTGCCGAATCAACAGGGATATTCAGGACAAAGGAACAGGTTTCCGCACACCTTGGAGAAACGGTAAAAAAGGTAATTATTACAGCACCTGCCAAGGGCAAAGTGGATTTTTCAGTAGTGATGGGCATCAACGACAAGGACTACAACCCCGCTGAGGACCACATTATCTCAAATGCTTCCTGTACTACCAACTGTTTTAGTATGCTTGTAAAAGTCCTTCATGAAAATTTTGAAATTAAAAAAGGTCAGATGACCACTGTCCATTCATACACAAACGATCAGCAGATTCTTGATGCACCGCATTCCGATCTTAGAAGGGCACGTTCAGCTGCTCTTTCCATTATCCCAACCAGCACCGGTGCAGCAAGCGCAATTCAGCTTGTGTTTCCGGAATTAAAAGGAAAACTTGATGCAGTTGCAATGAGAGTACCAACACCGGATGTATCAATGGTGGATTTCACCTGCGAAGTTGGAAAAGATACAAACGCCGCAGAAATTAACAATACGTTTCTTGAAGCTTCAAAGGGTGAACTAAAAGGCTACGTCAGATATGTTGATGAACCGCTTGTCTCCTCAGACCTCATTGGCGACACACATTCCGCTGCATTTGATGCTGAGCTCACCTCAGTAGTAGAAGGCAACCTTGTTAAGGTAATTGCATGGTATGATAATGAATATGGATATTCTTCAAGAGTGGTAGATCTGGTAGAGTTAATCGGGGCAAACATTTGATAAATAAAGCAGTTGTTTCTGATATTCCCGACAAGGAACTTAAAGGGAAAAGGGTATTCTTAAGGGTTGATTTTAACGTCCCTATTAAAGACGGAAGGATCCGCGAAGACTACAGAATCAGAAGGACTGTACCAACCATTGACTATCTAATTGAAAAAGGTGCCAAGGTGATACTTGGATCGCATCTTGGAAGGCCAAAAGGCAGAGACCTTCCCGGGCTGTCATTAAGGCCAATTGCATTTCGCCTGACCGAGCTTCTTGGAAGGGACGTAAAATTTTCCCCTAAAATTATTGGTAAAGACGTTCACTACGAAATCGACAACCTCAACAACGGTGGGGTAATGCTCCTTGAGAACCTGCGCTTTCATATTGAGGAAAGGAATAATGATGCAGAATTTGCAAAAGAACTCGCTTCACTCGCGGATATATATGTAAACGATGCTTTCGGAACCTCCCACAGGGCACACGCTTCCACATACGGAATGGCTCTTCATTTTGAAAAGAAGGTAGCGGGGTTTGTTGTAAACAAAGAAATAATGTTTTTGGGTTCGATGCTTATGAATCCATTGAAACCATATGTAGTAATTGTAGGCGGGGCCAAGATCAAGGATAAAATAGGCGCGATGAAGAACATTATGGAAAAAGCCGACAAGGTACTTCTTGGCGGAGGTATTGCCTACACATTCCTAAAGGCAAAAGGCTTACCTATAGGTAATTCAATCTGTGAAGACGAAATGGTCCCATGGGCAAAAGAAGCCCTGGAAAAATACGGGGAAAAAATATTTTTGCCTGTTGACCACGTTGTTGCTGAAAGCTTTGAGAACAGAAAAACATCAATGGTAGTTGATAATGAAATCCCCGATGATTACCACGGGTTTGATATCGGGCCTAAAACAATGACCAAATACGCTTCACTTATTAAAGGCAACGGTACAATTTTCTGGAACGGGCCTATGGGGCTTTTTGAGGATAGTGACTTTTCCTCGGGAACAACTCAAATTGCACGTTCAATGGCACTTGCTACCTGGCGAGGTGCTACAACCGTAATCGGCGGCGGCGATACTATTTCCGCGATGAGAAACGCCGAGGTGCTTGACCTGGAGATTACACATATTTCCACTGGCGGGGGAGCCTCACTGGAATTCCTTGGCGGTAGCGACCTGCCCGGCATCACCGTGTTAAACGATAAAAATTAAGATATATTTTTTATTGTTATTTGTGATAATCTATTACTATTCAAATATACACATACCCTAGAAATTCAAAGTTAAGAGGAATAATATAATGCCGGATTCAGTTTCTAAACCTGTAAAGGGAATTGATCAAATTGTTGAATTACTTGGAGATGAATCAAACTATTTACTTGACCACACCTGTAAAACTATAGACAAAACCCATTTGCATTTACCAGGCAAAGACTTTATTGACAGGGTATTTGTGTCTACAGACAGGCCCGTTCCAGTTTTAAGAAATTTGCAGACACTTTTTAATACCGGCAGATTATCAGGCACGGGTTATCTTTCCATTCTTCCTGTAGACCAGGGCATTGAACATTCCGCAGGGGCATCTTTTGCACCAAACCCAATCTATTTCGACCCAGAAAATATTGTAAAACTGGCTATAGAAGGCGGCTGTAATGCCGTGGCTTCAACGCTGGGTGTACTGGGATCGGTCTCAAGAAAATATGCCCATAAAATTCCATTTATAATGAAAATAAACCACAACCAGCTTCTAAGTTATCCAAACGGCTTTGATCAGATACTTTTTGCCAATGTTGACCAGGCATTTGAGATGGGTGCTGTTGGAGTTGGTGCAACAATATATTTTGGCTCTCCTGAAACAAACCGGCAGATACAGGAAGTCTCACAGGCATTCCAGCATGCTCACAGCCTTGGACTTGTAACTGTTCTTTGGGCCTATCTCAGGAACTCTGACTTCAAAAAAGACGGTACTGATTATCATGTCTCGGCTGACTTAAGCGGCCAGGCCGACCACCTTGCCGCAACAATTGAAGCCGATATTGTTAAGCAGAAACTGGCTGAAAATAACGGTGGATACAACGCAATAAAATTCGGGAAAACACACGACAAAGTCTATTCAGAATTAACTTCCGAACATCCAATTGATTTAAACAGGTACCAGGTGGCAAACTGTTATATGGGCCGGGCCGGGTTAATCAATTCCGGCGGGGCATCAGGCAACAATGACCTTCTTGATGTTGTATCGACTTCTATTATCAATAAAAGAGCAGGTGGAATGGGTTTGATAACAGGCAGGAAATCATTTCAAAAACCTATGAAGGAAGGTGTAGCCCTCCTTAACTCTATACAGAACGTTTATCTTGAGAAGAAAATAACCGTTGCCTGAACTCAGCATTATTTAAAAGAACCGATTATATCTTTTGTAAGTACATCAAATGAGTAATCAAGGTCAGGGCTGAAATCCCTTAAGATAAAGTGGTTAACACCCGAATCTATATATTCCTGGAGCCTCTTTTTTACGTCTTCGGCTGTACCATAAACTACAAAATCAGAAAGAATTTCCCTTGTGTAGTATTTCTGGCCCATCTCCCGGAATCTTGTCATCATCTGGCTGTCGTTGGGCATAATAGAAGTATAGGAAAGTCCTTTATATTCATCATCAATATCCAGTTCATACCCCGCTTCTTCAATCACATCTGGCCATATTATTGCATGCTTAATATTATCAAGTGTCTGGTATGCATCATCTTTATTTTTCGCAATGGATAGAAAAACATACATGGCCCTCTCAAACCGCTCATTTTTTATTTCGCTTGTTTTGAGTCCTTCATTCACTGCAACTGATTTTTTTTCATAAACCCAGGTAGGCATTGCATTCGTAACCCAGCCGTTACCTATATTCCCGGCCATCTTTAGGGCATTAGGGCCTGTAGCAGCAATAAAAAAAGGCACGCTCCCATTTACCGGGCTTATTCTCAATTCAGCATTTTGAAGCTTAAAGTACTGCCCATTATGAGTAAATTGCTCACCCGTCCAAAGTCCTCTCATAGTTTCTATGGACTCTTTTAATCTCGATAGCGCCTTGTTCCACTCTATCCCGTAATTATCGAGGTTCATTTTTTCACCATAACCCAGGCAGCTAAAAACCCTGCCGTCAGAAACATGGTCGACAGTTGCAAGCCTGTGGGCCATAGTTGCGGGGTGCATCCTGTGCGGGTCCCCTATTGCTCCAAGGTGAATTTTATCTGTCACAACTGCCGCCCCTGTAATAACCGACCATACTTCCGGTGTCAGTTTGTTTGCCATAAACATGATATGGTCCGGGTACCAGACACTGTCCAGACCTGCATCTTCACTTTTTTTTGCAAAACTTATCAGCTCTTTAACCGAAACCCCGGGTAGTGGTGCAACTATTCCGAATTTTGTATTCATAATAGTATTTATTATAAATGAATGGAAAATAAATTGGTACTTATAGCCGGATTTGACACCAAATCAGTATTCGGTAACATCAAGCATAGTATGGAGGAAAAGAGAGCACACCTCATTATTGAGGGTAAGGTGCAGGGAGTATTCTACAGGGCTTCGGCCAGGGATAAAGCGGTCACACTAGCACTATCAGGTTTTGTCAAAAACCTTCCCGGTGGTTCTGTCGAATTAGTTGCCGAGGGAAACCAGGAAAAACTGGAACTGCTTATTGCATGGTGCAGGGTGGGCCCGCCCAATGCACAAGTGACTGATATTAAAACAACTTTCTCACCCCCGATTGGCGAATTCGACAACTTCCATATACAATATTAACCAGAGGATAAGATATGATAATTACCTGTATACCCGGCGGTGCTTTTATGGAGAACTGCTATATTGTTGGAGATGAAGAAACCAGGGAAGGAATCCTGGTTGACCCTGGAGAGCAAATTGAAGATATTCTTTCCGAAGTCGAAAAATCCGGACTTAAAATTACAAAGATTGTAAATACGCACAACCATCTTGACCATGTCGCAGGAGTGGAGACTGCTAAGCAGCAGCTTGGAGTTCCCTTTTATATTCATAAAAAAGACCAGCCCGTTCTTGACCTGCTTCCCGAAGCCTGCAAAAGATGGCCTCAGTACTCTTATGTTGTAAAACCGGAAGTAGATGGATACATCGAAGAAGGTGACAAGGTAGAAATCGGAAATCTAAGTGCCGATATACTTTTGGTACCGGGGCATTCATGGGGACATATATGCCTTGTTATTGAAGACAATATTATTGCAGGAGATACTTTGTTTGCAGGAAGCGTTGGCAGGGTTGACCTTACTGGGGGCACTTCTATGGAAGAGCTTACCGGTTCAATAGAGGCAAAACTTTTCACCCTACCTGACAACTACAATGTATTTCCGGGTCACGGGCCTGCTACAACCATAGGCATTGAAAAGCAGTCCAATCCATTTTTTAGCAGAAGTTCTTATTCCTAATTAACAAAACAATGTTAAAAAAATTAATAAGAAGTTCAATAATTCTAGCCCTGATAATTTTTACGACTTTTATTTTTTCAAAAGAAACAACTCACCTCAACCATCTCAGAAGTGAGAATGAAATAATAGTAAAAAGGATTGAAAAACTTAACAATCAAAATGATGACTACAAAGAAAAAATCGATTCAATGGAAAATGAGAAGAGATATCTGGAAAAAATTGTCCGTGAAGAACTGGGAATGATAAAAAAAGGTGAAAAAATATATAGATTCGATAACAACTAAGAAATTTGACCTGAATATACTGGATGTTATTTCGGTATTACTCAGCCTGATAATTTTCGGCCTGATTATTTTTGGTCAGTTTAATTTTCCAGCATTTTATCAAATGCTTTTTATTGTCCCGCTCCTGGCAGTCCTGTTCCTTGAACTAAAATCCGAAGATAAGTCATCTAAAATTAAAATAAAGAACAATATTATTGTATTACTGCTTATAGTCACTATTCTTGAAATTTTACTTTCTGTAACAGTTGGCAAATCATTCCCCGTATTCTATCTGTTACTTCCTGTATTTTATGCAATCTTTGGTTTAGTCCCAACTGTTTTAAGCCTGGTACTCATAATTGCAGTACAGATTGTCTCCATTGATTTAATCCCGGCAATAATTTCTGCAGCAATTCTGTCATTTACAATTTTCCTATTTGGGCCGGTTTTAAGAAACAGCTTTTCAAAATACAGATATATTTTTATAAAAAGCACAAATCATGATCTTCCCGATAATACTTCAAATAGACCTTCCTTTGATATAACACTGGGCAATATTGACACCTATAAGTCTGAAGTACGTGATTCCCTTAATTTTCTTGGCAAATTGATAGAACACAACTCTATTATTCTTTACTTAAAAGATGAAGATGGTTTATACGAAATATTTGATTATATCTCAAATACTCCTGACGCTATAGACAGTGGTCAGAGACTCCTTTTCAGATCCGGTTATATAAACTGGCTTACAAAAACCAACAGCCCGATAATAATTGATGAAATCAAGAATTTAAAGGAAAATGCAGTCTATTATTCAAAAACTGTCGAAATAAAATCCCTGATGGCTGTCCCGCTCAAAAACAAACTCCTGGACAATGGCCCTAATCCAGATGGTGCAAAAGGAATACTTATACTCGACAACTACAACAAAAAGGCATTTACTGAAAGCGACAGGGAAATAGCAGAACTTATTGCCGATAAAATCTACTCAACACTTGTTATTGAGAAGCTTCAGAAAAATGTGTCCGACAGCGGGGATGAGCTAACGTCGCTTTATGACTACATTCAGAAACTTGAATCAAATATGGATTCTGAAAAGATAATAAAGCATCTTCTTGATACACTGGTTTCAACAATACCAAATGACATGATATCCATAACACTCAACAACCCTGACACAAATGAAAGTACCATAAAAGCAACAAACATTGAAAATGAATATTTAAATAACAAGACTTTTTCAAATCACAACTCACTGATTGGCCTGGTTATGCAGGGAGACAAATCATTGAGCTTCATGGATATTTCCGACAGGTCAAAGTTCAGGACAGTATTTGACAGGGAAATAGATTTCACCGTTAACGTCAAAAACCTCAAATCAACCATAATATTTCCAATTGTTAACCAGGATGAGACAGGCAATAACGAGAGTGAAGTACTGGGTGCAGTGTTTGTCAGCAGAAAAAGAAAAACAGAGTTTAATGAGGAACAAAAGAACCTCTCAAATGTCCTGATTCAGCAGGCAGCCAAGGCGATTACATATTCTACTAATCTAAGACGGATAAATGAACTTGCTATAAAAGACGGCCTTTCAGGCCTCTATAATCACAGACACTTTAAGGAAATGCTCTCCAATTTTGTTGCAAGGGCCCTGAGGTATTCAGAGGAGCTTTCCGTTGTAATAATTGATGTAGACAATTTCAAGAAAATTAATGATGACCATGGACACCAGGCAGGGGATGTAATTATCAGTGAGATTGGAAAATTAATTGCAGGCAGCATCAGGGAAATAGATATTGCTGCCAGGTATGGAGGTGACGAATTTGCTATAGTACTTCCAAAGACAAACGAATCAGGGGCATTATTTGTTACCGAAAAATTAGTTAAAAGAATTGAAGCTTCAAAAATCTTAAATTCTGACAAGGTAAATATCACTTTCAGCATTGGTATATCCTCGTTTCCAAAAAATGCCATGACCCAGGACGGGCTGATAGAAAAAGCAGACATTGCCCTTTACGAAGCCAAAAACAGGGGCAAAAACCAAACAATACATTTCAATGATATTGATGAAGCGTTAAAATTGTCAGAACATAAAAACCAGACAGAAAGTGAACACTGATTCCAATCGTACAGATCGTTCATTTCGCCCTACAAAAAAACTTGGGCAAAATTTCCTGACAGATAAAACTGTAGTAAACCGGATTATCGATGCAGCTGAACTTGATTCAAAAGATTTAATTATTGAAGTTGGACCTGGAAAAGGTGCACTTACGGGCAGAATTGCGGCAATAGTAAATAAAATTTATGCAATTGAAAAAGATAATTTTCTTTTTGAGGAACTAAATAAAAAATATGCTGCTTCAGATAACATGGAACTTATTAACGGAGACGCACTTAAAACTGATTTCAGAGGTTTTGAAGGTAAAAAGAAAATAAAATTTATAGCAAATTTACCTTACAATATCACATCTCCTGTTCTTTCCAAACTCACTGAGGACAGGGAAATATTTTCTAATATTATTATCATGATTCAAAAAGAAGTAGGTGACAGGATAGCCTCAAAACCAGGAAATAAAGTATACGGTGCCCTTTCAGTAATGATTCAGACATTTTTCGATGTTACACATCTGTTTACCGTACCGCCGGGCTCTTTTAGTCCAAAACCAAAAGTTGATTCTGTTGTAATCAAACTTGTTCCCACTCAGCAGTACTGTTCTTTAATAAAAGATTCAACCCTGTATACAAGGGTTGTAAAATCATCATTTTCATCCAGAAGAAAGATGATTGCCAACTCTCTAAAGAGTGAATTCGGTAAGGAAGAGATAGATTTGTGCCTGGCAAAAGCAGAAATAAATGGAACAAGAAGGGCTGAGACAGTTAATGTTGAGGAATTTATTCGGCTCGCTAACAATCTCTATGAACTACAGCAGTCCACAAGTTCCATTAATAACTCATTCTGAAAAGTTTTTGCTTTCCAGCCAAGTCCGTTGGATATAACTGAAAAAACCAAAATATCTCCGTCCCTGGCAAACACGTATCCCGATAAGGCCCGTACTCCATTCAGGTAACCGGTCTTTGCAGCAACCTTGCCTTTTATTTTTGATCTCCTGAACCTTTTTTTCAGTGTCCCGTCAACCCCTGCAACTGGAAGAGAGTTCATATACTCGTTGGAAAAATCAGATTTTTTATATGCGTTGGAAAGTACGTTAGCAAGCACCTTTGGAGAGACCCGGTTATAACGTGATAGTCCTGACCCATCTGCAAGAACTATTTCATTTCCCATTCCGGAGTCCTTGATAAACTTGGATATAACGTAGGACCCGTTTTCCCATGACCCGGGCGTTCCGACATATTTTGCCCCAAGTGTTTTTACGATTGCTTCACCTATTATATTTACACTATCCTTATTAAAATCGTTTACAATTTCATGTAGTGGTTTTGATTTATGAGTATAAAAAACAGTTGCCCAGGGAGGTGTCTGTTTTTTTCTTATCTGGCCGTCAAACTCAATGCCTTCTAAAACAAGGAGGTTTCTGAATACCAGTCCAAAGTAGGAAACCGGATTCAAAACTGAAATGGTATATTTCTGCGGGCGGCTTTTAACATTGATCTTACCTTTTATAAATATCTCGTCCCCTGAAGAATCCTGGCCAACTATCAACTTACTTTTAAATTTACTGGACTGGGCGGTATTGTTAATATTGGGGATGTAAGCAGCCGGAGTAATCTCTACTATAGGGCTCTCCCAACGCTTTCTGGGAGTTACTGTTACATCAATTGTGTTGTAGTTTAATGAAAATGCACCGATTGGAGGACAGTAATAATCTCCTCTCCACGCCTTTTTCCAGCCCTTCCCGTAATTAACATTATCAAAATAACTATCATCAAAATAGATGTCACCCTTGATTCGTTTTATGCCTTTTCTCTTTAGTTCTCTTACAATAAGGATTAAATCATCTGTAGTTATACTGGGGTCTCCGTATGCCTTAACGTACAGACCTCCAAAAAGAGTGCCCTTGTTTAGTTCACCACCGGTATAAAATTCGGTCTTAAACCTGTAATTTTTACCCAGTAGAGAAAGTGCAGCAAACGAGGATATAACTTTGTTATTTGATGCAGGAATGAAATTTTTATTTGGGTTATATTCAAATAATACCTTGCCAGTGTTTAAGGATTTTACATAAACACCAAGTTTCCCGTTTCCCCTGGCTTCAGGCGGGACAAGGCTTCTTAACCTGTTTTGATAGTTTGTTTTAGTAAGCCCTGATGTTGGTAGACAAACTATAAACAGCAGTAAAATAAATAAGATATTTCTTTTATACATAATATAATCCAGATCTAATGCGCATCTGCCCAGTTTGATCCTGTACCTATATCTACTTTTATAGGTACGCTGAGTTTATAGGCATTCTCCATTTCATTTTTAATTATAAGACTTATTTCTTTAACATCTTCATCGGGTGATTCAACAATTAACTCATCATGCACCTGTAATATCATCTTTGCATCACTTCCAAGGAGCTTTTTGCTAATATTTATCATTGCCATATTTATAATGTCTGCAGCTGAGCCCTGGATAGGACTGTTTATCGCAGCCCTTTCACCCATACCTCTTTGCATCCTATTGCTGGAATTTAGTTCGGGTATTGGTCTTCTTCTGCCGAGTATTGTAATAGCATATCCCCTGTCCTTGGACTCCTTAATAGAGTTCTCAAGATAGGATTTAACATCCGGATATGTACTGAAATACTCATCTATATATTTCTTTGACTCTCCAACTGATGTTCTAAGCTGTTTTGAAAGCCCAAATGGGCTAATCCCATAAATAATGCCAAAATTAATATTTTTTGCCAGTCTTCTCATATCAGGTGTAACATCACTCTCACTTACCCTGAAAATATCCGAGGCAGTCTTACTATGAATATCCCTGTCATTTGCAAATGCATCTATTAATTCCCTATCACCCGAAAAATGAGCAAGGAGTCGCAGTTCTATCTGCGAATAGTCAGCAGATATAAAGCTGCATCCGGGGCCCGGTACAAAGGCTTTTCTTATTCTCTTTCCCTCAGTAGTTTTAACCGGGATATTTTGTAAATTCGGGTCACTTGAACTCACCCTTCCCGTTGAAGTCCCGACGGGGTTATACGATGTGTGAATTTTCCCGGTTTTGGGATAAATAATTTTGGGCAAGGCATCTACATACGTTGATTTCAACTTGGAAAGCCCGCGGTACTTGAGAAGAAGTACCGGGATTTCATGGTACTTGCTTAAATCTTCAAGGACCTCGTGGTCAGTTGAGGGTTCACCCTTTTTGGTACGTTTTTTAATTTCAAGTCCAAGCTTTTCAAACAGGATTTTTCTCAGCTGGAGCGTAGAATTCAGGTTAAACTCCTCATCTGCAAGTGAATATATTTTTCTTGTAATACTCGCAAGTTCAATTTCAAACTCCTTAGACAGAGAACTCAGAAGTTCTGTATCAATCAACACTCCCGCTTCCTCCATCTTTGCAAGCACGGGAATAATTTTTATAACCTTTTCTTTGTAAACATATTCTAAGTCTTTGTCTGCTAGTTCTTTACTGAAATAGTGGTAAAGCTTCATTGCAACATCTGCATCTTCACATGAATAATTCATTGCCGTTTTAAGTTCGACTTCATTAAAAAGGAGCCTTGTATTTCCTTTTTTAGTTACATCATCGTAAGAGATCATTGTATGACCGAGTATACTCTGGCAAAGCTTGTCGAGCTTAAAACTCTGCCTCGATGAATCAAGAAGATGGGCAGCAAGCATAGAATCAAAATATATTCCAGCCAACTCCACACCGTATTTATTAAGAACAACCATTTCATACTTTATATTCTGGCCTATTTTTTTTATCGAATTATCTTCCAGTACTGGTTTTAATCTGCTAATAACAAAATCAAGGTTTAGTTGATCTGTATCTTCATCATGGGCTACCGGCACATAGTACCCCTCATCTTGTTCAGGGGTCAGTGAAAAACCAACAATATCCGCAAAAATTGGCAGGGGAGATGTTGTTTCCAGGTCTATTGAAAGTTCACCGGTTTTTTGAATTTTTTTTATGGCCTCATCCAGTTCATCTTCTGTAAGTACCAGTTTATAATTTTTATATTGTATAACTGAACTTTCTTCATCAGAATTTGTTTCATAGGAAGAGCCGCTCTGCCCGATCTCTTTTTTTAAATTACTGAACTCAAATAAATCAAACAGTTTGCTCAGTTCATCGGCATTAACGTTCTGAAACCCGAACTTTTTGTAGTCTTTTTCTATGTCTTCTACATCTGTTTTAATTGTTACAAGTTGTTTACTTAAAAATGCTTTGTCTTTATCGTTTTCCAGGTTTTCTTTTTGCTTGCCCTTAAGCTCCTCTATATTCTCGTAAACCCCGTCAAGAGATCTGTACTGGACTATTAATTTTGATGCTGTCTTCTCACCTATTCCCTTAACCCCCGGGATGTTATCAACCTGGTCTCCTGATAAAGCAAGGACATCAATTACCCCTTCAGGTCCTACACCAAATCTTTTTTTAACTTCCTCGATATCAGTAACCTTATTTTTCATTGTATCAAGAAGTTTTATATTAGGAGACACCAGCTGGTAAAAGTCCTTATCACCTGTAACCAGAACTATATCAATATCTTTATCTTCATTTTCCCTGGCAATTGTTCCGATCAGGTCATCTGCCTCGAATCCGTCCTTTTGGACAATCGGAATGGAAAAAGCATTTACAATATCAAAGATTTTATCAAACTGGGGAATCAGGTCATCAGGCGGCTTGTCCCTGTTGGCCTTATATAATGGATAAATGTCACTTCTGAATGTTCTGGTTTTTGAATCAAATACCATAGCAATATATTTAGGATCATAGTCCTTAATAAATTTAAAAAGCATTGAGGTAAAACCGTATATTGCGTTTGTTGGAAACCCAGAGGAAGTACTAAGATGCCTTATGGCAAAGTAAGCTCTGAAGATATAGGAACTTCCGTCTATCAGGTATAGAGTTGGCTGCGACATAAGCCTAAATTGTAGTTTTTTGAAATGATGCTGTCAAAATTTAGTTCACTTCTTCTTTGCACAGTAAACAAAACCGGGAGGCAGGTTACTCCAGACTGTGCGTGTTTTAGTTACTGATGGAAACATACCGTGGAGCTTGGATTTGAATCTTTGAGCAGTTGGGAAGGCAAGTCCATGGACATATGCCAGGGTTAAGAGCTTTCCGCCGGGTTTTAATACATCAAAAATGGTGTGAAGCAGTTTGTCCTGCAGATCAGAACCAAATACTGCCCATGGCAACGCTGAAATAATACAGTCGCAGGACTCCTTGCCATGCTTTTCAAGATAGATCCGTGCATTTTCAGCACTGTCATTATATACAATAGCATCGGGGCAGCGTTCTTTTGTCGCCTCTACAAATTTGGGGTTTATCTCAAGTGCAAAGAAAACTGTATCACTTGAAATTTTATCAAGTATCTTTTCAGTAAAGACACCTGTTCCCGGGCCCAGCTCGATAACAGTCTTTGCCTTTTCCAGTTGAGCGGTATCAGTTATAAGGTCACTTATCTCTTCACAGGAAGGTGCAATTGCACCAGTTCTGCGTGGATAAACCAACACCTGTTTTAAATATTCAAATATACTAAATTTCATTTTAAAATTTTATATTGCGAGTACTTATTTAATATCCCGAGTAATTTGGCAAATTACGTTTATTTTAATTATATTTATTAATTTGTCCATTATTTATGAGTATTATATTTACAAGTGATGGTTTTACGGGATTTGACTTTGGATTTCCTGTATGATAAAAATCCAGTTCCTTTTTAAAATTTATTATTATATTGTGGTAGAAAATGTTTGAAGGTATATCAGAAAAACTAAATACAACTTTAAAGAAAGTCCGTGGATACGGGAAGCTCAGTGAAGACAATATCCAGGAATCCCTGCGGGAGGTAAGGTTAAGCCTTCTTGAAGCGGATGTTAATTTTAAAGTAGTACGTGACTTTATTGAGTCCGTTAAGCAGCGTGCTATGGGCGCTGAAGTAGCTGAGAGCCTTTCCCCGGGACAACAGTTCGTAAAAATTGTGCATGAAGAACTGATTAAGGTACTTGGAGAAAAATCTTCGGAGCTGGATCTGAATGCCGCCCCACCTGTTGTTATTATGCTCGTGGGCCTTCAGGGTTCCGGTAAAACTACATCATCTTCAAAACTTGCTACTTACCTTGTTAAGAACCTTAAAAGAAAACCATTACTGGTACCCGCAGACGTATACAGGCCTGCAGCAATCGAACAGCTGAAAGTGCTTGGTCAAAGCATTGATGTGCCGGTATATGATACTCAGCAGGGTTCTAACCCTGTGGATATATGTAACGAGGCAAAAAAATATTCTGTACTCAACGGGTTCGACACATTAATCATCGACACGGCTGGACGTCTTCACATAGATCAGGAACTGATGGATGAACTTATATCCATAAAAGATTCTGTAAGTCCCCAGGAGATTCTGCTTGTAGCTGATGCTATGACGGGACAGGACGCGGTCAATGTCTCAGAAAGTTTTAATGAAGCTCTAGATATCAACGGCGTAGTACTTACCAAGATGGACGGTGATGCAAGGGGCGGTGCCGCACTTTCAATAAAAGCAGTAACAGGCAAACCAATTAAATTCTTTGGTACCGGTGAAAAGCTTGATGCACTGGAAGTCTTCCATCCGGACAGGATTGCCTCAAGAATTCTTGGAATGGGTGATGTACTTACACTCATAGAAAAAGCCCAGGATGTGTTTGAAGAGAAACAAGCCGAAAAGATGGCAAAAAAGATCCTCAAGAAGCAGTTTTCTCTTGAAGATTTCAAGGAATCAATTATTGCAATGAACAAACTCGGCCCGCTTGAAAATGTTACCGACATGATCCCGGGCATGAAAAATGTATCAAAAAAGGCAGGCGCTATGAAATCAGCTGAAGGCGAACTGAAAAAATCTATAGCAATTATTAATTCAATGACTCCGAGGGAACGAAAAAACCACGCTATTTTAAATGGCAGCAGAAGGAAAAGGATAGCAAAGGGGAGCGGCGTAAGGGTCGAAGATGTGAATAAAATGATTAAGAACTTCATGCAAATGCAGAAAATGATGAAGAATATGGGCAAAATGGGAAAATTAGCTAATAAAATGATGAAATATATGTAGAAAAAATAAATATATAGTATAGGATGTTTATTTAGACAGGAGGTAGTTAGAATTTGGTTAAAATAAGACTTATGAGATTGGGAGCTAAAAAACGGCCGTTCTACAGAATTGTAGCAGCAGACGTTCGCGCCCCAAGAGACGGTAAATTCCTTGAAATACTAGGGTATTACGACCCTACAAAACACCCTCATGTATTAAAAGTAGATGAGGATAAAGTTAAAAACTGGTTGGGTAACGGCGCACAGCCTACAAACAGGGTGAAAAAACTTATTACTAATTTAAATATAATTTAGGTGGTAAACTAGTTTATATATTAATTTCTCAGCAGCTTCTATAATTAGGAGGTAAAGAAATTGGGAAACCTTTCGGAGTTGATAACAACCTTAGCCAAAGCACTTGTTGATTTTCCAGACCAGGTCAAAGTAAATGAAGTGTCTGGTGAACAAACAGCTGTTTTTGAACTTCATGTTGCACATGAGGATCTTGGCAAAATAATTGGTAAGCAGGGAAAGACTGCAAGGGCCATACGTACTATCCTTAGCGCGTCAGCTGCTAAATTAAAGAAGAGGGTTGTACTGGAAATTATAGAGTAATAAATGGATCTCATCGCTTATGGCAAAGTAATTAAGCCACATGGACTTTCGGGTGAGGTAAAAGTTCTTCCATTCAGCGGTGAATTCAGTAGTTTTAAGAATTTCAGCAATTTATATATTTCCCTGGAAATAGATAATCCCCCTCAATTTGTAATATCCCGCAGTAGAAACCAGAAAACCCATATAATCGTTAAGTTACAGGACGTAGACTCTATCGATGCCGCGGAGCGGCTTAAGGGGTTAATTGTATTTATAGATAAAAAGGAACTTCCCAAAAAAGAAGACGATGAATACTACTGGTTTGAGTTAATAGGTATGGATGTATTTAATACCGAGGACAAATTAATAGGTAAAGTTAAGGACATAATGGACACTGCAGCGCAGCCAATACTCATTATTAGCAATAACACTGAAGAGTACCTTGTCCCCATGGTAGAGAAGTATGTTGAGGATATAGACCTGGCAAACTCTAAAATAGTGATAAACCCCATTGAAGGTTTAATCTGATCACTCTTAATTACTACTAAAATGCAATACGACATAATAACAATTTTTCCTGAATTTTTTGAATCCGTATTATCTTATGGGGTAATTAGCAGGGCTATAGACAACAAAACGATTAACGTGAACCTGCATGACCTTAGAACGTACACTGAAGACAAGCACAAATCCGTAGACGACAAGCCCTATGGCGGTGGAAATGGTATGTTAATGATGCCCGAGCCTATCTCCAGGGCAATTGAAGATATTAAGCAGACCAAAAAGAAATCCATTGTAATTTATACATCTCCCACCGGAGAAAAACTAAACGATAAAATTGTAAATGAACTATGTGAATACGAGCAGGTTGTAATACTTTGCGGCAGGTATGAAGGCATAGATGAAAGAATAAAAGAACTCTACGTAGACAGGGAAATTTCTATTGGAGACTTTGTACTGTCGGGCGGGGAACATGCTGCCGGTATTATAGTAGACTCTGTTTCACGAAATATAAAAGGTGTCCTTGGTAATGAGTCATCTGCAGCCGATGACTCATTTAAGAATGGACTGCTTGAACACCCCCAGTACACGAGGCCTGAAACATTCAAAGATATGGAAGTTCCTCCTGTACTTCTTTCCGGCCACCATAAAGAAGTGGATAAATGGAGAAAAAAGGAAAGTATTAAAAAAACCTTCATCACAATGGAGGAAATACTGGATGATTCACACCTAAATACCGAAGAGTATGAATACCTTGGCATGCTGCATGAGGAGTATTCAAAGAATTTTAAGGTATATATTGCATTAATCCATTATCCTGTTTACAATAAAGACCTCAAAAAAATTGTGACAGCTTTTACGAACCTTGACGCACATGATATTGCAAGGGCTGGTAAAACATACGGGGTTAAAAAACTTTACCTCGTAAATCCGGTTTCAGACCAGAGAGAGCTTGTAAAAAGGGTCATTGACCACTGGACTGTAGGGCCGGGAGTTAAGTTTAATCCTTCAAGAAAAGAAGCGCTTGAGATTGCTGAAGTTAGTGAAAGTATTGAAGAAATAATTGATGATATAGAAAAAATTGAAAAAGTAAGGCCAAAAGTAGTTGTAACAGATGCAAGAATTAAAAATGAGATGGTGGGTTATAATAAACTAAGAGAAAAAATCTTTAATGACGACATACCTTTTTTAATATTATTTGGTACCGGATGGGGTTTAATAGAAGAGGTAATTAATTCTGCAGACTATATACTTAAACCGATTAAAGGGTATAATGACTTCAACCATTTATCGGTCAGAAGTGCCGCAGCAATAATTTTAGACAGGTTATTGTCGTCTAAAATTTGATTTAGAAGGAGTTTTACAATGAATGTAATAACTGAATTTGAAAAAACACAAATTAGAACAGATCTTCCGGATTTTAGGGCTGGCGACACTGTAGCCGTGCATTATAACATTAAGGAAGGCGACAGAAGAAGAAACCAGATCTTTGAAGGTGTTGTAATTGCTAAGAAAGGCGGGGGTTTCAAGGAAACATTTACCATAAGAAAAGTTTCTTTTGGAACAGGGGTTGAAAGAATATTCCCTGTACATTCACCGCTAATAAATAAGATCGAAGTAAAAAGGAAAGGTAAAGTAAGAAGAGCAAAACTTTACTATCTAAGAGGTCTTTCCAAGAAAGCCAGCAGGATCAAAGAAAGAACTAAATAGGATTATTTAGCTTTTTCTTCTCTCTCTTTCAATTTCCCAAGGACATGTGACATTCTCTGGATGCATGTATAAGCTGAAAATACCAGGAGTATTATAAGGGAAGTTTTAATCAGGTAATCTTTTCCTGCAAATCCAAAATAAACAGTTAGCAGGTTCCCAAAGTAATTAAAGATGGCAAGTACACCAAGATAAACAACCCTTTCAGTACGCTGCATTATTCCGACTTCACAATTGATCTTAAGCGCACCTGCCCTTGCGCGTGTATAACTTACCATTGTTGTTGTGCTTAGTATCAGGAAGATAACATATATAAAATAGGTGTCCCTGAAGTAACTTAACAGGCCAAGGTATATAAAAGCTTCAGAGAACCTGTCGAGGCACGAATCAAAGAAAGCCCCATGAGCAGAATTAAGGCCCTGTGCCCTTGCAACCCTACCGTCAAAAATATCAAACGTTGACCCCGCAAGAATTAGTACACCACCCAGAAAAATCCAGCCAAGATGGAAAAAATACCCGCTTATTACCGAGACTATCAATGAGGTGATAGTTAGTACATTCGGATGGTATTTATGCTCTACGAGATAGTCCTCCATAGGCCTTACCAGCAGGAGCCACCATTCCTTGAATCCACCTCCAAGAAGTTTTGTGGCCTCCGGGGGTTTCCCGTCTTTTGCTCTGTCTGAAATTTCGTCTGTTCGAAGCATTATAGTATAATCCTGAATTTAAAAATTATTTCAAAGAAGTATGAGTACCTAATTTTCAGCTGTTACAAAAAAGGAATTAATATGGTATTTAGTCAAATTTAAACTGGCTTTATAAGCCTCGGCTTCATTTCTGGAAGAAAAGCCGCCTTTTCTCACTCTGTACCAGTAACCTTTCCCCGGAACTTTAAACCTTTTATAATAGACATCATAACCACCGGCATTCAACTTTCCAACAAGATGGGATGCCTCGCTTTTCTTTTTAAATGACGCAAGCTGTATTGCAAACTTACCTTTTACAGGAGATGTCTTTATTTCCGGTTTATTCGTCTCTTTTTTATTAAGTGAAACAAATTCTTTTTCTTTAATCTGCTCTTCAGTTTTTTCCTGTAATTTGTTGTTCACGGAATTCAGTTCTTTTTTATTTGTACTTTGATATGATCCGTTCTTTGCATTAAGTGAACTGAGATCGTTAATCTTTTTATATTTCTCTTTGTCCTGATTAGAATGAGGTAATGGTTTAGTCTTGGTTTTGGATAACTCCTGCTGCTTAGAATTTTCTTTTACAACTTTAGGCTCCGTCTTGCTGGAAACTTTTTTAGATTTTACAGCTTTATCATCCATTTTACTGCTGTAGTCTGATGCATTTTGAGCAGGTTTTGCCTTTACATCTTTTGGAGTAGCCTTGGATGGTGGTGTTGATTTTTGAACAGGTTTTGAAGCCTTAACATTTCCTGCACTACTGTCTTTATTTATATCTGTTTTAACAACAGGTTTTGCAACAGAAACTTTTGGTACAGGCGGTTTAGCAGCAATCTTTTTCACTGGTGTCACTGGTTTTACTTCTTTTTTCGCAACTACCGGTTTAATCGGGGTTTTAGGCTTTTCAGGCTCTTTTTTTATTTGTTCTGTCTTTTTAGCAGTGGTTTTATCAACTGTTTTAGATTTATCCGCTGTTTCAAGAGGTGTAAAAGGGGAACTTATCTGCTTATCGAGCAGTGGTTTAACCTCCTTAATATCTGCGTAACCCGAATTGCCCGGGTTAATAACAGGCGTAGCAGCTAAAGCAGGATCAGGAACCGGCTTATTTTTAATCTCAGGCTTAGCAGCTGGTTTATCGGAAAACTGTTTTAGGCTTGTAAACTCATTTTCGCTGGAATTTTTTGCCTGCATGGGTTGTGAATATTTTTGTAGTTCTTTTGGATCAAGTTCAAGAGGTTTACTTACATCATCAATTGAAGGCCCGAGTGTTGGCTGCTCCGTTGCTGTAATCTTTCTTTTTGAGGGTATTGGACTGTTGATATCCTGGCTTGTTTTTCCGAGGTCTGGATCATATTCCAGATCAATTTTACCAAACTGTTTATCACTCTCAATTAAAACTCCCTGTGAATTACCTTTTGGGTTTGTAGCTGTTGTCCCATCTTTCCGGCTTATTAATGAAGGATTGTCTCGTCCTACCTTAACAACATGCAGAATGGTAAACGGGGTTTTAAAATCAGTAGCACCTTCTCTTAATGACAGGACTTTAAGACCCTGTACTCCATCAGGAATTAAAAATACAAGCTGTCTTGTGGATTCGGACAGTAAAATTACTGGCTGGCCGCTTATGCTGATAAAACTATTTTGAAAATCACCGTCAAATGGGCCATTTACCATTGCAGGCATACCTGCCCTGGAAGTCGCCGGAGTCCTGAAATTTCCTGTTCCCCCGGCATTAACCGGCAGCTGGCTCCTCTTAGTGAGCCTTACGGGGAAAAAAGCCCTGTTTAAAATTTTTCCTTGTTTATCCTGTAATGAAATACTTAATACACCGGTAGGTAAATTAACAGGTACCTGAATTGAAAATTTGTTTCCGTTGGTAGCAATAACCTGGCTTTCTACAACAAAATTGTATTTGGTTAAGACCTGGTTAAGACTGCCCTGGGCATTAATTTCCTTTAAATTAAAAGTACCTGATGCATTTTCGGCTACTGTCATATCAGAAGGCAGATACACGGTAAGGATACCTTCTGGAATATTAAAATCAGTGGTATGTAAACCGTTACCGGTAATTACTTTGCTAAGAGCAGCATCCTGCGAAAAGGCGGAACCGTTTAGAAAAAAAGTGAAAATAATTAATATTGAGTATAAAAATATTTTATACATTAATTTTCCTTATTTATTAAATGTAACCTGAGTATATTCAAGTTTCTCAATATTTTTTAGTTGCTCCGCATAATTAACTGCTTTTTCCTTGGTATTAAAAGTACCGACTCTTACCCTGTACCATGTACCTTTTTTTGGTATGGCAGCTTTAATTACAAAACACGGATACCCTTTTGCCAGGAGTTTCTTTTCCAGTAAATACGCAGCATCAATGTTCTGAAAAGACCCGAGCTGTACTGTGTATTTTCCTCCCTGGTCGGTAACGGGAAAATTCGGCTTACTGTAATCAAGCTTGGCAACGTACTTTTCTTCCTTAACTGGTTTGGCAGCTGATTCGGCCTTTTTTGTTACTTTTGGTGGTTCCTTTTTTTCTGGCTGAACGATTTTCTTTTCAACAGTTTTCTTAGCGGGTTTCTCTTTAACCACTTTCTTTTTTACAGGTGCCGGTTTTTTTTCAGCAACTTTTACTTCTTTTTTTACTGCTTTTTTAACTTCAGCAGCAGGCGGCTTTTTCTCATTATTCTTATTAATAATTGTCACAGAGGAACTGGCAAGCAGCTGGTCATTTTTTTCCTTTTTTCTGATCTGGAATAAATCTTCAGTATCCAGTCCCTTCCCAACAATAACTCCCAGTGCAAAAACTAAAAAGAAAAGAACAATAAAACCTAAAAAGAACATAAAGGTCTGAAGTGAACCGGGTTGTTTTTTATCTTTCATTTCTACATCCTCCTGGGGGCAGAAATACCTAACAGGGAAAGTCCGTTCCTTAAAACGGTCTGAATACAGCTAATTAAGTATAGCCTTGCAGTAGTCAGTTCATTATCCTCTGTTAATATCTTATTCCTATTATAGTACACATGGAATTCAGATGCCAGATCCTGCAAATAAAAAGCTATCCTGTGCGGTGAAAGTGCCGATGCACTTTGATCTACAATTTCGGGAAATTGAAGTAATTTTTTAACAACCTGCATCTCTTCCTGAAGTTTTAGAGACTTTATAAAATCAGGAGAAGGAGAAATCCCGCTTTCGCCCGCCTTTGTTAAAACACTTTCGATCCTTGCATGTGCATACTGAATATAGTAAACAGGATTTTCACTGGACTGCTCCTTAGCAAGGTCCATATCAAAGTCTAGGTGGCTGTCGGTACTTCTCATGAGAAGAAAATATCTTGTTACGTCACGGCCGACTTCCTTCATGACTTCCCGGAGAGTAACAAAACTTCCTGATCTCTTTGACATCGCGACTTCTTTTCCGTCCTTTATCAGTCTTACAAACTGAATAAGAAGGACTTCTATAATCTTGTCATCATTATTTAGTGCTTTTATAGCGGATTTCAGCCTTGCAACATGACTGTGGTGGTCGGCGCCCCATATATTTATCAGCCTGTTGTAACCGCGTTTAATTTTTTCATTGTGATAAGCAATATCTGCATAAAAATATGTAGGCAATCCGTCACTCTTAATCAGGACCCAGTCCTGGCTGTCACCGTAATCTGTTGCCTTAAACCAAAGGGCATCCTCATTTTCAAATATGGAGTTTTTACCATTCAGCAGCTCTTTAACCTGCTCTAAGACATTAATTCCGTCTTTTGTACTGTGAATATTTTCTTTTTCACTATACCAGCGGTCAAATTCAACGTCGGCATCAAGGAGATCCTTTTTTATTTCATTTAGAAGAATGTTATACGCAAACTCCTTACAAATCCCCTGTGCTTCATCCTCGTCAAGCTTAAGCAGGGCATCATTTTTCTGTGATTTTAACTCTTCTGCAATATTTATTATATACTCAGCCCGGTAGCCATCTTCAGGAATATCCAGATCAATATCAAACAGCTGTTTATACCGTACCAAGACCGATACACCGAGCAGGTCCATCTGGCGCCCGGCATCATTTATATAAAACTCTTTTGTAACTTCGTAGCCGCTATATTTAAGGATCCTGGACAGGGAATCACCGACGGCTGCATTTCTTGCATGTCCAAAGTGAAGGTAGCCTGTGGGATTGGCACTTACAAACTCTATAAGTATTTTCTGACCCGCACCGGCATCTGAACTTCCCCATTTTTCGCCTTTCGACTCTATCTCAATCAGGCTGTTTATAAAAACTGCTTCATTAAGATGAAAGTTTATAAAACCCGGCCCTGCAATTTCCATTTTTTTAAATAGAAGATTTTCGTCGTTGTTTAATATTTCGATTAGTTTTTCTGCCAGGTCCCTGGGTTTGGTTTTAATCTTGTTGGCCAGTATCAATGCTGCGTTAGTTGAGTAATCGCCAAATTTAATGTTCTTTGGAATTTCAATTTCAAATTCAAAATCAAAACTATCAATACTGTTTTCTTGTAAATATTTCTCTACAGAACTATTTACGGCTTCTTTAATCTGTTCTTTAATCATTTTGTAATAATTATTGCAAATAAATCAATTAAGGTGGGAAATATCATTAAAAAGTTCAATTTCAAAAATGTCATTTTTACAGGAAATAACAGATTTAGAACTTTCTTTAACAGAAAATTCTCTGAAAGATAATAAAGACTTTTTACTGAATTTGCAAAGTAATGTGATAATTGTCATGTTGTGGCTTACAAGCAGTACCGACTCTCCATTATGGAGGTTTTTCAGGTTGTTTATCCCGCTCCATGCCCGCTCCTGAACTTCTCCCAGTGTTTCTCCACCTGGTATGCGGAGTGTTTCAGGTTCTTCAGTCCATTTTTTTAATACTTCTCCGTATTTTTCTCTCAGGTTCCTGAATTCAATTCCCTCGAACTCTCCCTGGTCCATCTCACGAAACCTTTCATCAATCTTAACTTCAAAAGGGTGATACTTTGCTACCTCATTTGCCGTAGTTATAGCCCTTGAAAGATCACTTGAGTATATAGCTGAAATTTTTTCATCACGGAGTGAATAGGCAAGTTCCTTTGCCTGGCTTATACCACGTGAATTTAATGGGATGTCACTTATACCCTGGCATTTTTCAAGTTTGTTCCAGTCAGTTTCACCGTGTCTTATAAGGTATAGCTTCATTATGACTATTGATTATTTATGAGAGTTATCCGGAAACCTTCCTTGATTACCAGTTTGGAAATATCACTCGGGGGTGCCGGTAAAGGTGATGATGAAATAATTGTATTTATACAAAAATTATCAAAAGCAGGATTTCCTGAGGACTTTGCTACTTTTACACCTGAGACATTTCCACTATTGTTTATTTTAAAGAATATGTCGGATGAAAGTGAACCGTCTTTAGGTATATTGGGCGGGATTTTAAATTTTGGTTCAATTTTCCTGAATATCGCGTTTTTATAGACACTAAGAAGTGCGGTATTAACTTTACCGGTATTTCCTGCCACATCCTCATTGTCATTACCCTTAAATCCCGGAGATTCTTTGGCAGATGCTGTTTCGGTATTATTTTCAGACTTGCTAAGTTTTTCAATTACGCTTTTTCTTTTAAGGTCATTTATTACATTATTTCTAGCAACCTTTGTATCATCCTTCTTTTCTTTAGGTTTTTCCTTTTTCTTTTTTACTTCTTTCTTTTCTTCTTTTTCAGGTTCCTTCTTTGGTTCTTCTTTAACTTCTTTTTTCGGCTCTTCCTTTTTTTCTTCCAGCGCTACGATTTTTTTATCAGGTTCTTCCTTCTTTTCTTCAACAACTTCTTTCTTTGGTTCTTCTTTTTCTACAACCTCTTCTTTTTTTGGTTCCTCTTTTTCAGGTTCTTCCTTTTCAACTACTTCCTTTTTGGGTTCTTCTTTTATTTCGGGTTTCTCTTCTTTTTTTGGTTCTTCCGGCTCGGGCTGAGGCTCTTTAGCTTTTACCGACTTTACCTTGTCTCCACCGTCAGGTGAACTACCCTTATAATCCAGTCCCGAAAGGGAAACATTAATCGGTTCGTTAAGATTAGATGCAGTATATTTATTAATACCCCATATGAGTACCAATATTACGATAGACCCGTGCAGGAGTAATGAAAATACCAGGCCCCAGGATCTGCCTTCTTTCTTTTTCTTTGGCATATTAATAAGATAACTTAATTAATTGGATGCAGGGATGGTAATTAAGCCCAGATTTTCAACTCCGGCTTTTTTGATCTCACTCATCACATTAATAACAGTACCGTACGGGACATCACTATCAGCCCTCAGGAATACCTGCTCCTGTTTAAGATTCTTTCCGTCCTCAAGTATCAGGCTTCTGACCTTTAACTTTAATTCGGACAGGGAATACTGCGTTTTTTCTATAAATAAATCGCCTTTATTATCAATTGTTACAACAACTTTCTTATCATTTTGAATTGAAGGAATTGGTTTGGAACTTGCCTTGGGGAGGTTTACATCTACTCCCTGGTAAAGAATTGGCGTTGTTACCATAAAAATTACAAGGAGCACCAGCATAACATCCACAAAGGGAGTTACGTTTATTTCTGAGAGAACTTTACGGTCTCCACCGTTTGAACTGCCTATAGCCATAATTTTTATGCTTTTTTTAAATACCTTTCAACAACGTTTAAAAACTCAGATGAAAAATTTTCCATCTCAATATCTATTCTTCTTACTTTACTGACAAAATAGTTATAAGCCACTGCTGCGGGTATTGCTGCGGCAAGTCCGATAGCTGTTGCAATAAGGGCCTCGGCAATACCGGGAGCTACAACCTGTAAAGTAGGTACGCCTTCACCTCCGGCAAGACCGATAAAAGATGTCATAATCCCCCACACTGTACCAAACAGACCTATAAAAGGAGCTGTACTTCCCGTAGTAGCCAGGAAGGTAAGAGACTTTTCCAGCTTTGCCACTTCGTTTGACATGGAGCGCTTTAATTCCCTCTCTACAAGATCCACTACACCAAGCTCTGCAAGAATTTCATCAGAGTTACCCTTTGCCTGCTCAGTCTTACTGTTGGAATTACTTACTTTCCTGATCTTAATAATTTCCGAATAACCGGCCCTGAACAGTTCTGCTAACGGGCCGCCTATATGCCTTGTAGAAGAGTAAAGATTTCCAAAATTACCACTTGCACGGTAGAGGTTTAAAAACCTGTCAGATTTTTTCGATGCACCTCTGAGTACCATCATTTTTGAAAATATAATGGACCAGGAAATAATAGACATAAGTACAAGTATTATGAGTACCAGTTTTACAACCGGCCCGGCAGAGGCAATCAATCCTGCTACATCAATCTGGTTTGCAGCAGAAACAGTTTCAGTTTGAAATATTAGTTGTATCCAATTTAAATTCATTTTTAACCTAGAATGTTATACATTATATATGAAGTGTAAAAAGCGGTAATAATTAAGGAAAAAGTCTTACACATGAATTGATTAAATGCAAATATTTTTGTTATATTGTATTTAATTAGGCTTGAACCCGTTTATTGTTTATTATAAAAAGAGATAAAACAGTTTCAGGAGGAATATTATGAAAATTAAAACTTATATTACTGCACTTATTATATTATTTACATTTTGCTTTTTTGTTAACAACTCCATTGCACTCGAAGACAGGTACAAAATAGTCATTGAAGAGAGCTTTTACGTTGTGAAAGAAGAAAACAAAGAACAGTTTTTAAATATTTACAAGTCCAGGCTTTTTCCGTTTTGGCAAATAATGAAGGAAAAAGGGATTATCGTGGATGATTACCGCTTGTATTCCCAAAGAATCCATACACTTGAGCCCCTCTGGACATTCAAAACAGTTGTAAAGTTTAAAAACTACCAGTCAATTGATAAATGGCTGGAAACGCGCGATAAGGTGTACAACAGACTTTTCCCGGAAGAGGGAGGTTACAAGGAACCGAGGCAACAGATTGATTTAATTACAGAAGCACACTGGGACGAATTCATAAGAGAAATTCCAATGAAATAAGTATATAAATAATACTTATTAATCAAACAGCTCTGACTGTTCGTCTGGATTTTTTATATTCAGATGTTTAAATGCAAGCGGTGTTACTTTTCTTCCGCGCGGGGTTTTTATTAGCAGGCCTTCTCTGATCAGGAATGGTTCATACACGTCTTCAATAGTGTCCTTATCTTCACTTACTGCTGCTGCAATTGTTTCGATTCCCACCGGGCCGCCTTCAAACTTTGTAATTATTGTCTCAAGTATTTGCCTGTCCAGGTTATCAAGTCCCAGTGCATCAACCTCAAACATAGCAAGTGCAGACTTTGCAACCTTTTGATCTATAACACCATCAGCCTTTACCTCGGCATAATCCCTGACACGCTTTAAAAGCCTGTTTGCAATCCTGGGCGTTCCCCTCGCACGAAGGCTTAGCTCATCTGCACCTTCTCCTGTTATTTTTACACCGAGCAGGTCTGCAGAACGCTGAATTATCATTTTTAGTTCCGCGGGAGAATAATATTCAAGCCGAAGGTCAACCCCGAACCTTGACCTCAGGGGTGATGTAAGAAGTCCGGTCCTTGTTGTTGCACCTATAAGAGTAAATCTGTTTAGATTTATTTTCATTGATCTGGCTGTTGGCCCTTCCCCTATCATCAGATCAATCTTAAAATCCTCCATAGCCGAATAGAGGTATTCCTCCACCACACGGTTAAGACGGTGAATTTCGTCAATAAACAGTACGTCTTTCTCCCCCAGATTTGTAAGTATGGAGGCCATATCCCCTGTCCTGTCCATTACAGGGCCGGAGGTTGAGTGGAAATTGACTTCAAGCTCGTTTGATACAATATTAGCAAGTGTTGTTTTACCCAGTCCGGGAGGGCCGTAAAGAAGTACATGGTCAAGTGCTTCACCCCGGTTTTTTGTTGCCTGGATAAAGATATTAATATTTTCCTTAACCTTTTTCTGGCCGAGGTAGTCTTCAAGTCTCTTTGGCCTGAGAGTGTTATCATATTGTTCCTCATCCTGATCCAGCGGACTAACTACTCTTTCTTCCATATTAATTTTTCATCCAGACTTCTTAAAATATTAACTAGCCTTTCTTCATAACGAGAAGGGCATCTTTTACCTTATCTTCCATTTCCCCGCTGCCTGCCGATATTTGCTTTAAAGCTTCGGCATTTTCATCAATCTCATTCTTTGTATAACCGAGGTTAATCATTACAGAGATTATATCATCAACTAACTTGGGTTTTATATCTATAGAATTAACAAATTCCTGAGTTGGAAGTTTGTCTTTAAGTTCATTTATTATCCTGGATGCTGTTTTGGGACCTATTCCCGGAACTTTCTTGGTGGCAAGATCACCAGACAGAATAGAATTAATGAGATCCTCAGGGGTAATATTTGAAAGAATGTTAGTAGCCCCCTTTGGCCCTATTCCCGATATTCCAATAAGGCACTGGAAAATACTTTTTTCATTTTCAGTAAGAAACCCAAATAGTTCCAGTGAATTTTCTTTTAACTGGGTGTGAATCTTTAATTCTACATCATGGCCTGGTTCATCCAGTTGGTAATACGTAGAAAGAGGGACGGTCACACCATAACCCACACCGCCAACATCCACTATAACACTGCCCGTGGATTTGGCTGCTATCTTACCCCTTAGAAGCGATATCATTTAATGTAAAGCGTTTCCGCCTTCTCCTTGATCTTGGTTGAAGGTCCTTGCCATTAATGTCTGGAAACTTTGAAATATTGATATGGCAAAGTGCAATGGCAAGTGCGTCTGAGATATCTGATTTCTCAAATTCTTCTATTTTTAATATATAGGACACCATTTTCATTATTTCAAATTTTTTGGCCCTACCACTACCAGCAACGGCTAGTTTAACTTTTGTAGGTGAATATTCGAATATCTGAATGCCTGAATTCTCCGCAGCAAGTAATGCTACCCCCCTTGCCTGGCCAAGTTTTATAGCACTATTGGCATTTTTTGCAAAAAACATCTCTTCAATCGACATAATATCAGGTGTAAATTTCTCAATTACTTCATTAAGTGAACAATAGATTAGATGTAATCTTTTTGACAAAGAATATGCGGGAGGAGGTGTTATTGCTCCGCTTGCGATATGCTTAAGACCGCTTTTATCGCTCTCAAGTATTCCATAACCGCAGGACCTGGAGCCTGGATCAACTCCAATAACTCTCATTTAGTTATTACCCCAGTGCTTCAAGAAGCTCTTCAGAAATATCAAAATTAGCATATACGTTCTGTACGTCGTCACTGTCTTCAAGTGCTTCCATAAGCCTTATCATGCGTTCTGCTTCTTTACCGTCAATCTTGATATTTGATTGAGGCACCATTGTAACTTCGGCCGCTTCGTATTCAAGGCCTGAATCTTTTAATGCTGTTTTAACATTTTCAAAGTCATCTGTGCTTGTAATTACTACAAAATCATTGTCTTCAGCAGCTACATCTTCAGCACCGGCATCTATTGCAATTTCAAAGAGCTGGTCTTCAGTTACCGAATCACCACTAAAAGTAATCCTGCCCTTCATTTCAAATATCCATGCAACGCAGCCAGTTTCGCCCAGATTACCACCATTTTTATTAAACAGACTTCTTACAGCGGCTACTGTCCTGTTTTTATTGTCAGTAAGTGCCTGTACATATACCGCGCTTCCACCCGGACCATAACCTTCATAAAAAACTTCCTGGTAAACTACACCGTCCATATCCCCACTGCCCCTTTTAATTGCCCTGTCTATAGTATCATTGGGCATATTCTGGCCCTTAGCAGTAGTTATTGCGGTTCTCAGCCTGGGATTAGAATCAGCCTCGGGGCCGCCTTCCTTGGCAGCAACGGTAAGTTCTCTTATAAGTTTGGTAAACATCTTACCGCGCTTGGCGTCCACTGCCGCTTTTCGATGTTTTATATTAGCCCATTTAGAATGTCCTGCCATAATAATCACCTCATAAAGCTGTTTATAGTAATTATAAACTGATTTTTGTATATCATCAAAAAGTAGATAACAATTATTTACATATTATTTAGCAAGTAAAAGATCAAACTTTATTGGTTTATTATCATCCTTCACAACAGCAATAGGCTTGCCGGTATTAACTTCCTGTACCGTAAAAGAAGTGGATAATGGCTCAATAATCTGCCCTTCGTATTCTTCGTACTGCACATTCAGCGTCCTGCCCGGTTCGAGCCCGAATACAGTTGACACAAGATTAATCTTGTTAGGTTCAACTCTTTCCACGTCAAAGGTATAACCCCAGCTGTCCAGATTGAGTAAAATGGATTTTGACCTTAGCCTTATTACAAGGCTTGATTTACCGTTAGAAATAAAATCTGATTTTATACCATTAAACTGGAATGCAATTGTTCTGTCAGTTGCAACCAGCACCCTTCCTTTAACCTTTTCTCCATCAGATTTCTGAACTGCAACTCCTATACTATCAATATCGAGCAGTTCACTGTCAGGAAAATAGATTGTCCCATTTACAAATCCAAGCCTGCTGACAAGTGTCCCTGAACTTGTTCCATTTTTATAAACAAGAATATCTTCCCCGGGAGCAGATTTTTTCAAAAGGATATTGCCCTTGGTCCCGAGAAGAATGATTTCATTAAAATTAGTTACAGGATTATCAAAGACCATTTCAGCCCAGCTGTCACTGATCTGGTTAAAATCAAAATAATATTTCTTACCCAGGCTTTTATCAGCCTTTATCTCTCTGGCAACAACTACCTTTCCTGTCAGTTCAGTATTTACATATAAGGTAGAACCTATTCCCTGAATATAAACCTCATTATAATTTGGGACGCCCGATGGCAAGTTAAAGCTTAATAAGCCGGAGGCAGCTGCGTAGGACGTAATAGGGGTAACAAGGCAAAAAGCCATTAAAATCAGAAGGGTTTTTAATATATTTGTATTATTCATAGTGGAGAACAATATTACACTAAATTATAAGTTCATAAAGATTTTTTTTAAATCTCTTGACAAAATAAATTGAACAAGTGCATAATATAGATACAAAAAGCAAAACTCTCTGAGATAATTCAAAGTAGTTGATCTTTTCCCAACGTTCTAAATACTAATAAATTCCATATGGTTATATAGGGGTCCGAATTAATGCCTAAAGTTACAAAACTTCACGCGAAAACCGCGAAAACCGAAGAAGAGGTTGAAAGTAAAAGTTCTTCAGGTGGTGATGTTGATGTCGCCACAAAAAAGTCCACACTTTTAAACCTTAACGAACTAAGAGAAATTAAAAGCGCTGATTTAATGAAAATGGCCCGAGAAGCCGGGGTTGAAGAAACATCCAGAATGACCAAGCAGGAGGTTATATATGCCCTGCTAAAAGCACAGAGCAGCAAGGAAGGCGGTATTATTTTTGCCGAAGGTGTGCTGGAAATCCTTTCGGAAGGATATGGGTTTTTAAGGTCTCCAAAATACAGTTACCTCCCCGGACCGGATGATATCTATGTATCAAAATCACAGATACGTTCATTTAACCTGAAAACGGGTGATACAGTTGGCGGCCAGGTCAGACTGCCGAGAGATGGTGAAAAAAACCTCGCTCTGCTCAAGATTGAATCCGTTAATTATGAGTCCCCCGAAGTATGCAGGGACCGTATCCCATTTAAAGAACTTGTACCCCTGCACCCTGAAGAGAAGTTGACACTGGAATACGAAGCCAGCGAGTTCAGCACACGAGTAATTGACCTCTTTATACCTATTGGTAAAGGGCAAAGGGCACTAATTGTTGCTCCCCCAAGGACTGGTAAGACCATATTCCTTCAAAGAATTGCCAATGCAATCACTGAAAATAACCCAGAAGTTAAGCTGATAGTACTTTTAATAGATGAGAGGCCCGAGGAAGTTACTGATATGGAAAGGTCCGTTAATGGAGAAGTCGTAAGCTCCACTTTTGATGAACCGGCTCTGCGCCATATTCAGGTTTCTGATATGGTAATAGAAAAGGCCAAAAGGTATGTAGAACACGGCCAGGATGTAGTAATTCTTCTGGACAGTCTTACAAGGCTTGCAAGGGCCAGCAACACCGTAACTCCTGCAAGCGGCAGGGTACTTTCCGGTGGTATGGAAGCAAATGCACTGCAGAGGCCTAAAAGATTCTTTGGTGCTGCCAGGAATACTGAAGAAGGCGGCAGTCTTACAATCATTGCAACAGCGCTGATTGATACAGGAAGCCGTATGGATGAGGTAATTTTTGAAGAATTTAAAGGTACCGGCAACATGGAACTATATCTGGACAGAAGACTTGCCGAAAGAAGGGTTTTCCCTGCAATTGACCTTCAGAGATCTGGTACAAGAAAAGAAGAAATGCTTCTTACCGAGGAAGAACTCAACCGAGTTTATCTGCTGAGAAAGATACTGAATCCAATGAATACTACGGAAGCTATGGAATTCCTGCTTGATAAGATGAGAGGCACAAAGTCCAATAAAGAGTTTTTAAAGTTAATGAATCACTAGAGGGTATTATACTTTTACCAGTATATCGTCGCCTTCAATTTTAAGTTCATATACATCAATTGGATCTGTAGCCGGAAGGCACATCGCTTCACCATTTTTAATATTAAACTCCGCACCATGGTATAAACAAATAATATTATCCCCTTCAATATCTCCGTCTGATAGTGGAAATGTCTGATGACTGCATTCATCTCTGAATGCATAGTAATTATTATTTATGTTGCAGATCGCAATGCCTATCCCATCAACATAAAATGGTACAACTTCTCCGTCTATAATTTCCGAGGTTTTAGCAACTTTTTGAAATTCTGCCATATTCGCTGCTCCTGTGGCTGGTTAAGTATTTTAACTGTTAGTTCTGTTTAGAAACCAGTCATCTGCTAATTTTTCAAGGTAGTCCCGTATAGGCTGTAGGGACATATTGGAAAAACTTTCCCCGGTAAAGCCCTTAACCATTATGGTTTTAGCTTCTTTTTTAGCAATGCCGCGTGACTGGAGGTAAAAAATGGCATTCTCATCCATCTGCCCGATTGTAGCTCCGTGAGTACACTTTACATCATCATTATATATTTCAAGCTGCGGTTTGGTATCAATCTGTGCCGTATCGGATAGAAGCAGGTTACGGTTTGTCTGCTTGGCATCTGTCTTCACCGCCCCCTCGTGAACAATAATTCTTCCGTGAAATACCCCTCGTGAACTGTCATCAAGTACGCCGTTATAAACCTGCCTGCTGTCGCAGTGTGGGCTTGCATGTTCTACTCTCATGAAATTATCCATGTGCTGTCTGCCGTTTGACATATAAAGCCCGTTAATTAACGAATTCCCGCCTTCCCCTGCTAGCACGGGATGCACATTGTTCCTTACTATAGCACCGCCGAACAATATGGAATGGGATTTTATATTACTGTATTTTTCCTGCTGTACCCTTAGGGTTGAGATATTAAAGGCTTTTTTACTCTCAAATTCAAGCAGGTAATGCTCAAGTTCACTGTTTTCACCGACATATACCTCGGAAACGACATTTGAAAGATATGAACTATCAGAAGTTGATACGTAATGTTCAATTACCTTTAACTCGCTGTTAGATCCTATAAGAATTAGGTTTCGCGGGTTTACAATCGACTGGTCATCATCATGGGTAATATATAATGCATGTACGGGTTTTTTTACTGATACAGAATCCGGTACGTGTATAAATATCCCGTCTTCAAAAAATGAAGTATTTAAAGCATTAAAAGCCTCATTTTCAAAATTAAGAAATTTCCCGATATTTTCAGCCAGGAGTTCCCTGCTTTCATCCTTTGCAACGGACAGTGAGCTGATAGTTACTCCTTCGGGGATATCTTCAATATTTGAAAGTTCTTTACTGAATTTACCATTAATAAATACAAGCAGGTAAGTGTCGAGGTCCTTAAAAATATAACTTTTCAAAATGTCAGTTGTAATGCCGTTACTTTTGCCATTAATTTTAAATTTGCCTTTTGATATTGGGGTTAAGTTGGTAAATCTCCAGTCTTCGTCCATAACCGTGGGAAAACCGAGTTCTTTAAAACTATCGATGGCATTTTTTCTTAATTCCGCAATTTCCCCTATATCACTAAAATGGTCATTTTTTTTAAACTCTTCGAATCCGCTGAGGTAACTATTAATTTGACTATTAAATTCGATACTCATCTTGTCTCCTATGCACTTACCCCTTCTTCTAACCAGCCATATCCCTTTTCTTCTAGTTCAAGCGCAAGCTCTTTACCACCTGATTTAACTATTTGCCCATTTACAAGCACGTGAACATAATCGGGCACAATATAGTTAAGCAGTCTCTGGTAGTGGGTAATAACTAGGAATGAACGATCCGGACTCTTCATTGAATTCACACCGTCCGAAACAATTTTTAATGCATCAATATCAAGCCCTGAATCGGTCTCATCAAGGATTGATAGTTTAGGCTCAAGTATCTGCATCTGGAATATCTCGTTTCTCTTTTTTTCCCCGCCTGAAAAGCCTTCATTTACGGAACGTTTTAAAAGGTCATCATCCATCTTTAGGTTATTCATCTTTTCCCTTGCCAGTTTTCCAAATTCAACATGTTTAAGAGGTTTTAATCCATTATACTTTCTAATGGAGTTAAGTGATTCCCTAAGCAGGTAAGTATTGGCAACACCGGGTATCTCTATAGGGTACTGGAAGGCAAGGAATATCCCTTCACATGCCCGTTCCTCCGGTTCAAGCTCCGTAAGGTCTTTACCGCTGAAAATGATTTCCCCTTTTGTAACTTCATAAGAGTCTCTACCCGCAAGGACCTGGGCCAGTGTACTTTTCCCGGACCCGTTTGGGCCCATAATTGAATGTATTTCACCTTTATTAATTGTCAGGTTAAGCCCTTTTAAGATTTCTTTTCCTTCGACTTCTACATGCAAATCCCTTATCTCAAGCATTTATGCTTCTCCTCTGATTTAATTATCTGGTTGCTAGGAATAAAATATAAGTGGAATACTATCCTACGCTGCCTTCCAGGCTTACGCTAAGAAGTTTCTCGGCTTCCACAGCAAATTCAAACGGCAGTTCCTTAAAAACATCCTTGCAGAACCCGTTTACAATAAGCGAAACCGCGTCTTCCGCAGAGAGCCCTCTTTGCTGGCAATAAAAAATCTGGTCCTCACCAATTTTAGATGTTGAAGCTTCATGTTCCATATGGGCAGTAGAATTCTTTACCTCTATATATGGAAAAGTGTGTGCTCCGCATTTATCGCCAATCAGCATAGAATCACACTGTGTGTAGTTCCGTGCTTTTTCTGCATTCTTACCGATCTCGACAAGGCCCCTGTAAGTATTATGTCCCTGCCCTGCAGAAATTCCTTTTGAAACAATATTACTCGTTGTATTTTTACCAATATGTATCATTTTGGTCCCGGTATCAGCCTGCTGTTTCCTGTTGGTAAGTGCAACAGAGTAAAACTCTCCCACTGAATTATCACCTTCAAGAATACAGCTTGGGTATTTCCATGTTATCGCAGAACCTGTCTCTACCTGGGTCCATGAAATTCTGGAATTATCACCAATACAGCGGCCTCTTTTAGTTACGAAATTATATATACCGCCTTTTCCCTCACTATCTCCCGGATACCAGTTCTGAATAGTTGAATATTTAATAGTCGCATCTTTATGTGCCACTAGTTCCACAACAGCTGCATGAAGCTGGTTTGTGTCTCTTTTTGGTGCTGTGCAGCCTTCAAGGTAGCTGACATAACTCCCCTCTTCCGCCACAATCAATGTCCTTTCAAACTGGCCAGTGTTCTCTGCATTTATCCTGAAATAGGTGGAAAGTTCCATTGGGCACCTTACACCTTTGGGAATATATACAAAGGAACCATCAGTAAATACGGCTGAATTTAGTGCTGCATAAAAATTGTCTTTCTGGGGTACAACATATCCAAGATATTTCTGTATTAGTTCCGGGTGCTCTTTAACAGCTTCTGAGATTGAGCAAAAAATAACCCCGTCTTCCGCAAGCTTTTCCTTAAATGTTGTGATAACGGATACGCTGTCAAATACTGCATCTACTGCAACTCCGGCAAGCATCTTCTGTTCTTCAAGAGGTATACCGAGTTTGTCGTAAGTCTCTCTTATTTCCGGGTCTATATCATCAAGGCTCTCGGGTTTGGGATTATTGGAAGGCTCCGCATAGTAACTGATCTCATTAAAATCAATTTTAGGGTAAGTAACAAAAGCCCAGTCCGGCTCCTTCATAGTAAGCCAGTGCCTGTAAGCCTTAAGTCTCCAGTCCAGCAGCCATTCAGGTTCATCTTTCTTTGAGGATATTAGTCTGATTGTATCTTCATTAAGGCCTTTTGGTGCAACCTCCTGCTCTACCTCTGTGGAGAAACCGTATTTATATTCCTGCTCTGCTAATTTTTCAAAATCAATGCTCATTGGGTCTGAGCCTCCTCACCTTTTAATAATTCAGTATTTTCACTGCTCTCTGTAAGAAGGTCCTCAAGAGAAGTTTTTTCAAGTAATTTTATCATTGAGACCTTTAATTTATCCCATACCGGCAGCTGGGTACAGTTCTCATATAGAGCACACACTTCGTCCTGGTCCATGCAGTCTATCACCCTTATTTCCCCTTCGACTGCTTCATATATGTCCCTTAGGTTTATGTCCTTTGGGTCTTTTCTGAGAAAATAGCCACCTTCCGGGCCGACCATTGACCTTATTAGACCTCTTTCCACCATACGCCGCATAATCTTTGCGAGGTAGTTTTGTGGGATGTGCTGCGCCTCTGAAATTTCCTTCATACTCATGCGGGGAACTTCATGATTTCCCATATAAATAAGGGATCTGACAGCATAATCTAAGGTTCTGCTTACTTGCATAATTTATTATCGACTTTTAATATCCACAATAGTAACAACTAGATGGTAAAAATTACCATCTACTATAATTAAAGTCAATTGAAGGAATAAATAATCCTGTAATTACTTGTCAATTATGTTTGTTATGCCCTCGATAATCTGCTGGGTAGCAAGAGCGGCAAGTATAAGCCCCATTACTCTTATCATAATATTAGATCCTGCATTACCAATGAATCTGTGAATAGGATTAGCAAGTTTGAGTATAAGCAGGGTTATTAACAATACCAAAAGAAGCATTAATGCAGTAATGCCCTGATCAGCATATGAGTGAAGATTATTATCTGTAAGTAAGACAACTGCCATTATTGATCCGGGGCTCGCAATTGAAGGTATAGCAATCGGAAAAACTGCCGGGTCATGATCTGGTTCAGGACTTTTTTCATTTGGAGAAATAACAGTACCGAATATCATCTGTAGGCTGAATATAAACAGGACAATTCCTCCTGCAAGCTGAAATGAAACAAGGTTTACACCGATATAAGATAAGACTATCTGGCCAATAATCAAAAAAGCAAAAAGAATAACACCTGCATAAATAACAGCTCTTATTGCTACTTTAAACCTGTCTTTTTCCGGTATATTACCAGTAAGGGGAACAAATATTGACAGGGTGCCGATTGGATCAATCGTAACCAAAATCATCATAAAATCCCTTAATATCTGTTCTGCCATAATTACCTGAAAAATTAAATTAATTTTTTATATGGAAAAAAACTGATTAACCCATTATCTTAATTACAATTTTAAGAATATCCATATTATTATTTTATGTTAATCTGTTACATTTACTTAATTAAATCGTTTTGAGACTTTTTTTAAAATGACACTAAACCAAAACACTATTTCAGACGTAGATTTATTAGCAAGCATAGTAACAAGGGATAAAACTGCGTTTGGTCTATTGTATGAAAGATATTCGCAGCTGGTTTTTAATCTTGGCAACAAGATTGTAAAAGATCATGACTATGCCGGGGAGGTACTTCAGAGCGTATTTGTTCAGATTTGGAACAAAGCGGATACCTACAACAATAAAAAAGGCGCTGTTTCTACCTGGATAATTAATATTACCAGGAATAAATCCATAGATATTCTAAGAAAGACAAAGAAACAGAAATTAAATGTGGATCTTGACCTGGACAATATGGAATCAGATACTAACTATGATTTCAGTTTAAGTGAAAGGGCAGAACGAAGGGAAATTATCATGAAAGCAATGGAATCAATATCACCCGATCAAAAGAAAATAATTGAGTTAATATATTTTGAAGGATATACACATAAGGAAGCATCTGAAATCCTTAATATTCCGCTTGGGACTGCTAAAACAAGAATACATTTGGGGATTGCAAAATTAAGAGATAAATTATCACCGTTTATGATAGAAATATAGTTATGAGATCAAAAACAGAAATACAGGAACTTATTAATCTTTATATATTTGGTTCTTTAGATGCCACAGAAAAGGTAGAGGCAGAGGATTATTTAAAGAATCCTGAATATTTAAAGTATTATAATGAAACACGTTTTCTTCTGGACCAGACCGCTTATTCATATGAAGAAGAACTGCAGGTACCTGAAAATATTAAATCTGAAATTATGTCCAAGATAGAGGAGCCATCGGCTACTGTGGCTGAAAGTTCTTCTGAAGAAAAGAGTGATAATATATTAAGGCCAAACTTTTTCAACCGGTACCAGTTTGCAATTGCAGCTTCCATTGTCGGGTTTCTGTTAATTTATACATTTACTTTATCCAGGCAGTTAAATGACCAGAAAACACAAATTGCAAAATTGCAAATTGAGTATGAAGAAAATCACCATTTTGTGGATTTTGTAAATAACCCTGAAGTATTCCAGGTAAAACTTGCCGCAGATGATGATTCAAATGCGCTCGGCAACCTTGCATGGGACAAAAAAAGCAACGACGCAATGCTGTATGTCTCTAACCTTATGGAACCGCCCGGTAAGAGTGTTTACCAGTTATGGGTTGTACACAAAGACAACAGCGTAGCAGAAGCAATGGGTACTTTTAAAGTTAATGAAGATGGAACATATATGCTGACCATCGGTTGTATGCCAAAACCCTCTAATACTAAAGCTATATTTATTACCATGGAACCTGAAGGCGGAATGCCTGAGCCAACAGGTAATAAATACCTAAGTGGTTCTCTTTAAACCTGAATCTGTTTTCCAGGCTATTTCTAATCATATAACTTTATAATAACTTCAAATTAATATATGCTAGATTAATTCTTAAATTATATTTTTAAGACAAATTATGAATTCATCCGGCAAAAAAACTACCCTGCTCATAGTACTGACTATAAGCATTTTGAGTTCACTTCTAACAATAGGATCGTACCTTTTCTTTCCAAATATTCTTTCAGACATCGATGCTAGGTTAAGTGATATAAGGTTTCAGTACAGAGGTGTTAATGCACCAAATCCGGACGTTGTGATAGTAGCAATTGATGAAAAAAGTGTAAATGAAATTGGCAGATGGCCCTGGTCAAGGTCTGAAATTGCAAAACTTGTAGATAAATTCTACGAATATGACGTAAAAACAGCAGTATTCGATATTGTATTTTCAGAACCGGAATCAGCAAAATCAGATTCTGCATTAGGGGCATCCATTAAAAACAGCGAAAACGTTGTGTTGGGATTTTTTTTCAGAAAAGACAGCACAGCCAAACAGGACCCGGAATCGGTAAAATTACATAGAAAATCAAAAATTGGCCTCGTAAAACACCTTGACGGAAATGACAAAAAAACAATAAACGAGTTTCCTTCAGCTGAATACAATATCCCTCTTATTGCTTCAAATACACGTGATTTCGGATTTTTCAATGTAATACCTGATGATGACGGGATATACCGCCATGCCCCCCTGATTGTTAGCTATAAGGGCAATTTTTACCCTTCACTCAACCTCAAGGGCGCTAGTAAACATTCGGGTAAACAGATTCTGTTAACTCTTTCTGATTTCGGCATATCAACTGTAAACCTTAATGATATTTCAATCCCGGTAGATGAAAATGGCCGACTTCTTCTAAACTATTATGGTGAATCGGGAACCTTCCCCATTTACTCCGCAGTTGATGTTTTAAATGGTGTTATTTCCAAGGAAAAACTTGAGAACAAGATTGTATTTGTTGGTGCAACCGAACTCGGGATTGCTGACATAAGGGCCACACCTTTTGACCCTGTTTCCCCTGGAGTTGAAATTCAGGCAACTGCCGCCTCAAACATTTTAGATGGAAACTTTCTTATAAAAGACGGTTTTACAGAAGCAATTGATATTGGGATTATATTTTTACTCACTTTTATATTTGGCTTAGTTCTTTACAAAGCAAACAAGACACTTATTGGTTTACTTGTCCTTTTGATATTTATAGCCCTTCATTTAGGTTCAAATTTCTTTCTGTTTACGAAGTCGAACATGGTCCAAAGCATTCTGTTTCCACTATTACCGCTGGTATTTACATACATAATGTTCGAAGTTTACAGGAATTTTTTCATAGAAAAACAGAGCAGGTTTCTTAAGGGTGCTTTTAGCAGTTACGTATCACCGGATGTTGTTGATGAAATAATAAAAAATCCCGACAAACTACAACTTGGTGGGGACAGAAGAAAAATAACCCTTCTTTTTTCCGATATACGTGGATTTACAACATTATCCGAAAAAACAGACCCTGAGAAACTTGTAACACTTCTGAATGAATACCTGTCACCTATGACTGAGATTGTAATGAAGAATAAGGGCACCCTTGATAAGTTTATAGGGGACGCTGTCATGGCAATCTACGGAGCACCGGTAAAGCAGGACGGCCAGGCACTACATGCCTGTATCAGTGCAGTTGAGATGATTGAAAAACTAAGACAGATAAATATTGAATGGACAAAAAATAATTTGCCAAATATTGATATAGGTATAGGAATTAATACAGGTGAAGCTGTAGTTGGTAATATGGGAGCGAATATCCGATTTGATTACACCGCTATTGGTGACACTGTTAACCTGGCGGCCAGGCTTGAAGGACAAACAAAATTTTACGGCGTAAATATAATAATTAGTGAATCTACAAAACTGGAACTTGAACAAATGCCGGAAGTATCTTCAGTGTATTCTTTCCGTTTTAGGGAACTTGATTTAATCAGGGTAAAGGGAAAAATCAAGCCGATTGCCATCTTTCAGCTTATAGTGCCGGGGGACAATCTGGATAATAACAAAATTATTGATAACTACAATACAGCACTGTCTAATTACAGAAACCGTAATTTCGCTGAATCTCTCGGGCTATTCAAATTAATACTTAATGAACTACCCGGGGATGTCCCATCGGGGCATTATGTAGAGCGCTGTAATAATTTCCTTATTAATCCGCCTTCTGCGGACTGGGACTATGTATACACAGCTGAAACTAAATAAATTAGAAATAATTGTGCAAAACATTTTGATCAGGAAAAATAATCGAAGTTGAATAAATGGAAACATTAAAACTTTTTAAAGAATCTGAAGATTTCACAACCTACAGTGCTGGCGATACTATTTTCAATTCAGGGTCTATTGCACTTGAAATGTTTGTTATAAAAGAAGGTGAAGTGGAAATTCTCTATAACGACCAGGTCATTGAAACACTAAAAGAAGGTGACATTTTTGGTGAAATGGCATTAATTGATGATAAACCACGCAGCGCTTCAGCAATTGCCAAAGTTAATTCAAAATTAGTATCTATAGATAAGAACAGGTTTGGGTTTTTGATCCAGCAGGCAACATATGGATCGGATTTTGCCCTTCATGTAATGAAGATTATGGCAGAAAGAATCAGAAAAATAAACTACCTCTTGTCAAAATAATTCATATAATACTTAACTTTTTTTATTTGCATTCAAATCAATTCTTGACTTTTATTGCTAAAAATTATAGTTTAGTTTTTTAGGCTCTAAAAGAAAATTTATATAAATTTTTATCTTAAGGGAGGAAATTTGAGAAAAAAGGTGTTACTGCAACTTCTGCTCCCAGTATTAATATTTTTAACTGTTCCTGCTTTTGCAGACTACGAAGTCAGCCTAAATAAGGGTATTGCGCTCTATTTAGAAAAGAACTATTCCGAATCAATTGTGTATCTGGAGCAGGCAGTAAATGAAAAGCCCGACAGCCCTGTAGCTAATCATCTGCTTGGCTTATCAAATTTTGAGCTGGGAAATTACCAGTTAAGTGCCGATTACCTGGAAAAAGCAAAAGAGCTTGACCCAAACATTAAAGAAATAAAGCTTGATCTTGGCAACTCTTATATACAGTTAAACAGATACTCTGATGCTGAAATAGAGCTTGGTGAATACATAGCAAACAATCCCCAGAGTGGAATTGGATATTATTACCTCGGATATGCACAGTTATTAAATAGCAACTATGAAGAAGCAATCCAGTCATTAGACAGGGCAATCAGTTTAAATCCTGAACTAAAACTTCAAAGCCTTTATTACCAGGGAGTTAGCAACTACTCCTTGTTTAAATATCAGTCTGCAAGAGAAAATTTTCTTGAAGTTCAAGAACTTGCACCCCCTGGTGAAAAACTGGGACTTTCTGCCCAGGAGTATCTTGATATCCTTCGCGTCCTTGGAAAAAAATATTATGCAAACTTTTCCTTTGGATACCAGTATGATACAAATGTGGGTCTTGAACCTGACAATGTCCAGATATTTACTGATGAAAAAGACTCCAGTTTATATCTGTTTTTAAACCTTGGATATAAGCCTTATTTTACCGATGAAGCCACCATAGGGTTTGACTACAGGACTTTCTTCAGCTTTCATGATGAATTAACTGATTTCAATATACAAAACCATACATTCAGCGTTTATGGTGAAAAGGATGTTAACAACTTCTCCAAACCCGTAAGAGGTTTCCTTAATTACAGCTATAAACTCGTATTGATTGACGGATCACCCGCTGACAACCTGTTTTCCCAGAGCCATATTGTTGTACCGGGATTTACTGTAAGATGGTCAGAAAAATTTACATCAAGATTCTTTTATAAGTTCCAGTACGATGACTTTAAAGACTTTTCGGAAAGAGACGCTTATAACAACAGCCTTACTTTTGCAAACTTTTACCGTCTTTACAACGGCAGGCTGATTCTTTCACCTGGAGTAAAGCTTGAGCTGAATAGTGCAAATAATGTTCAGGGTGAAAGAAGTTATACATACTGGTCTCCTACAATATTTCTCGAAGCATCTGCTTCTCCGATGAACAAAGTAATATTATTTTCAAGACTTCACTACCATTATCAGGACTATTACGATGATGAGTTTGAGAGAAAGGACAACCAGCTGGGCCTAAGGGTACTACTCCAGCGTGAACTTTATAAGGCAATATATCTTGATCTGGCTTATGATTATATTTACAACGGCTCAGATAGTGATATTCCCGGGCCCGAGCCATTTCAATATAATAGGAATGTATTTACTGTTGGATTTAGTTTAAAATACTGATATTGTTAATAAAATGAAATATATAACTTTAATTATACTTCTATTTTCATCTACTGCTGCTTTTGCGCAGGACACCGATACATCTATCGGGATAATTACAGCTGTCCAGGGGCAGGTAACTGTTATTGACAGCACAGGCACATTTGCAGCAACAGAAGGTACCCCGATAAAATTAGGCGATACAATCGAAACAGGGGAAGAATCAGGGGTTAAAATTCTTTTTGATGATGATTCACTATTTTCACTTGGTGATAACACAAGTGTAATTATATCCGAATTCATTTATACCCCTCAGGAAAGAAAATCAATTTCCAACATAACTAAAGGTAAGATGAGGGCAATTATTAAAGGCGTACAATCCAGCAACTCTGAGATTGAGATTAAGACGCCAAACGGGGTAGCTGGTATTAAGGGTACAACCCTTTATGCCAATGCTGATGAAGAAACATTTTGTTTAAGAATAGGAGAAATTATTGTAAAAGGGAATGAAAGTAAAGAAAGTGTCACTTTAACTCCCAATGAATGTACACATATTATAAATGGCAAACCTGTTTCTCCTCAAAAAATGTCAGAAGAAACATGGCTAAAATTTAAAAGAGAAACAGATATATATGAGGGGCAGGGTACAATATCCTCCTCTTCCAATCAAAACTATCCTGGCAAAAGCGGCACAGGTGCTGCTCCGCCTTTATCAAGCCTGATTAATATTTCACAGTTCCCAACCGTGCAGCCATTTAATCAGAGTCCACTTGATAACTCAATTGTGCCTGTAACTGTTAATGTAAATGTAAATGCTAATTAGGATTGACTAGTTTAGTATTTCAGCGTCATACCATCTTCTAAGAATGTAATATCAAAAACCAGGTTGGCTTTCTCCAGTTCTGTTTTTATTTCTTCCGTGAGATTAGGCTTCATATGAGAAATAAGTATCTCTATTTCCTTTGAATTCAATTTTTCAAGCTCGTGTGCAAGTATTTCAGTAGACATGTGCTTGGTGATTTCAGCATCTTCCGGCATATTTGCCGGAAAACTAACATCCACTATTACTGCCTTCAGATTTTCTTTTTTATTACACTCTTCCCAGAATAAATCTGTTGCATATGTATCCCCGGTAAATCCAACTGATACTTCCCCGTTATCAATAATAAATCCATGAGTGGTTATTGTGTGGTTTACCTTTACAGGTGTAATTTGATAATCAAAAATATTTATAGGTTTGAGATTACTGTATTCAACAAGCTTCAGATTTGTATTTTGCTTTTCAGCTATTTCAAACAGGTTTGGCCAGCACTCAAAATTAAAAATATTTGAATAAAGTGATTTTATACTTTCCCCGGAAGAATATACAGTAAAAGGGCTCTTACCGTTCTGCAGAAGTAGTTCAAGAAGGAAAGGAAGCTCCATAATATGGTCGAAATGTGAATGAGTTAACAATACACATTCAAGATTATTGAGTATAAATTCACTTTGGAGTTTAGATACAACAGCACCGCAATCTATTAATATCTGATTATCAATAAGAAAACTGGTAGGGCTTTTCCCGACGCTTTTTGCCCCGGAACAACCAAGTATATTTAATTCCAAATTTATTATTACCTTTGGGGGGAATTTTTTAGAATTATAACATCAATTCAAATCGGGATTAGAACAAAATGCCGGAGTTTCAATAAAATCACAGAATGGAAATTGGCAAAATGTTTCATTACACACCGGTTCACAGAACTGGCAACATGCAGGATCATCACAGTCCGGATCATCAGGAATTGGACAACCAGTCGGTGGCGGTGTAGGTGGCGGTGGTAAAGGCTGAAATAAGCAATCAGGATTTCTTAGGCAATCGTTATCAAAGCAGTCTGTAAAACCGTCTTCGTCATTATCTATCTCATCAGCACAACCGCCCGGAGTATCATCTTCCCTTGCCGGTGTTTCATCATCGTCATCATCGCCAATAACATCATCGTCGTCATCATCACCCTGGTCCATACAAAATTCGGTACAATCAGGATCATCACAATCAATTAGTCCCTCAAATGTGTTATCAATTTCATCCGTGCAATTTTCAATAAGCAAATCACAACTTATATCAATGTCTGTTGTATCAACCGTAATATCAGTAATTGTTTCTCCGAAACATACAAGATTATCTTCACCATCCAGTCCCTCAATTGTAAATTTTCGGTCAGACCCTACGGGTACATCAATCATTAAAAATGGATTATCCGGGTTAAATTCATCTACAATCGGTACAATTGGAGGGCTGCCATCCTCAACAGTAAGCCTGAGGACAACAATATCACTAAATGATCTTTCTATACCTAATTCATTTGAAACTCTGGCAGTCTCATTCTGGTCCATACAGGTCAAAGAAATCTGAAGGGAATTTCCTGAGAATTGTTCTTCGGACTCGGAACCGCAGGAGTAAACCATTGCAGTCCCCAGAATTGCCATAATACAAACAATAAATAATTTATTAAGTTTAGATGCCCTTTTCATGATATTTCTAATCATTAATTACTATATTAAAAAACCTGGATAAAAAAATCAATCTTTTTTAATAATATACTGTTTTAATATATTTTACTAATAAGGTGACGCAAAAGTTTCAAGTTTTTTTACCTGCATTTAACAATATAGATAATTATGAAAAAAACTGTTTGCATCTGTTAAGTAAATTTAGAGCAAAATTTCCTGAATTCTCTTGCTGCGAAATACTGCCGAAATTCTCAAGTGTATTAATATTTTGTTCCCTTCTCTCAGCTACCACTTTGGTAATATCTTTAAGAATTTCAGGATTTTTCCTGAAAAGTTCCTTAACGTGTTCCTTTTTTATTTCAAAGACTATACTGTCTTTAACAGCTGTGATTGTTGCTGACCTTTTTTCACCGGTAAGTAATGACATTTCACCGAAATAATTGCCCGGATATATATCACCGACTTTTTTTGAGCTGGAGCCATCGGGCCCAATTCTTATATCAAGTAATCCTTCCGAAAGGACAAACATAGAGTCACCTTCTTCATCCATCTTAATTAGGGTTTTACCTTCGCAAAAATTTTTCTGGATAATTTTGCCCGAAAGCTCTGCCATCTCTTCTTCGTTAAGCGAGTTAAATATCGATACATTCTTAATAATATTCTTTTTAAACCCACTTGATTCGAAATCTACTGTTCTGGTCTGCTGCCTGGAATAATAAATTTCTTCTTTTGGGTATGAAGGCCTTAAGCCCGAAAGATACATATAGTCAAGAATACTGTTATTTACAACACCTCTGGCATTTGTTGGATATATCCCTTTCCATGGATTTATCCAGTACCTTACAAGATAAATGATACCAAATTCATTTGTTTCCGACACTATAATATTAGGCTCGGGCTCTGTAAAAAAGCCCTCTTCTGTCAGGACCTTTTTTGCACCTGAAAACAGTATTGTTTTTGCTTGTTCTATCGGTACTGAATAATCAATTGGTATTGCTGTTTCAAATCTGACTTTATTATCGGGAGAGGAATAGTTATATACGACAAATTCGTTCATAAGGCTGTTTGGAATAATGACTAACTTCTCTTCTTCGGTCCTTAATCTTGTTGCACGCCAGTTTATATCTATTACCTGGCCGGCAATATCAGGCTTAGCGTTATTTGTATTTAGTTCAATCCAGTCTCCTATCTGGTACGGCTGTTCAATATTTACAGCAAGTCCCGTAAAAAGATCAAGGATCATGTTCCTTAGTGCAAAACCAAGGACTAATGCAAGGACACCGGAAGTTGCCCATATCGCGGTCAGGGATTGTCCAAAAACCTGATTTATTATTATTAAAATCGTAAAGAGATAGACTAATAGTGCAAAAAAATGGGCCAGCAGTCGGGGGACTTTGCCCTTGCTTGTTTTAGTTAAAATCCCGTCCCAGAAAAAGATCTTTATAAAAGTATTTAACAGATGGGCACCTGAAAAAAGAAGACCTATATGAACGATGTAATAAAGAACATCGGCGAAAATCTTAATTTCCTGGATTTTTTCGGAACTAATAAATAAATCGTCATAAATAACGAGAAAAAGAAAAACAAGAAAAATGAAAACGGGAAAAATCAGTTTATTAATATTTCTCATATTTTGTATCTGTGAAGCGTTATTTCCTGGTCTATGAAGATTTAGAACTAATTTTACATGTATATTCCTGATAAAAAAATATGAACAGGATTAATTTATTTTTTTAATGCAATAAACCTTTTTACTTTTCCTGTCTCGGGATGTCTTGGAAGCGAATCAGCCAGGTCCAGATTAAGTATCGGTTCTTTTAGCCCCTCTTTAGTTAAGTTATCAGATATTCCCTTAGTAATGTTTTCAAAATTAATACTTCCGGAAGACACAATTAATATGTCTGCTCCATTTTCCGTTTGAACTACCTGGTACTCCTCAATTTCCTTGTTCTGGCCGAGTGTATGCCTGAAAACCATCGGGTGGACCCTGCATTTACCATATGTAAACCAGTCATCAGCTCTTCCAAGTATTGATTTGATCTCACTGAATGCTGGGTAAGCCGTGTCTGTATCTACGACTTCTATTACATCATCAATTACATACCTGATTAACGGAAATGATTTATTAATAAGGCTTGTTGCTATAACCTTACGGGCATCTTTTTTATCCGTAACTGGATTGAGGTCATTATCAACTACTTCCAGAATTACACCGTCTTCTCCTATAGTCATACCATGATTATCATCAGTTTCGATTGCAACAAGGCCTATTTCAACCGAACCCCAGCTGTTTATAGTCCCGGTGCCCCATGCTTCTCTGATTACCCCTTTCATATCATCGTCAAGTGGTTCGGAATTGGTGGCTACCCACTTGGGGCTTATATCAAGCTGGCCCTTTATCTGGGAATGGGCAAGTTCAGCTATTACAGAGGCAAAACCCACCAGGTAATCGGGCTGAAATTCATTAAGTGTATTATGCTGCAGTTCACCGCTCTCTAATGAACTTAGTGATTTAACAGTAACGTTTGGAGAGTAGTTAACGGTAAACAGGTGCCGGCTTCCATGCAGTAGGGTTGGTGCCTCAAGGACCGCCATATTTATTTTTCCTGTATTACCTCTCTTCATTTCCTGGTCTGCCAGGTACCTGTAACAGAGGCACACAGTCTCGGCAAGGAATTCTTCGTCCCAAATAAACATCCCTCTTTTTCCGCTCGATCCCCCCGTGGCAATAAAAAGGTACTTGTTATCAAAGTAAGGGTTGTCTGTCTTCCCTTCCCTTAGTTTCTCAATGTGGTCTTCAGCTACCTTCCTGTTTACTCCTTCTACTGTTACAAAAGAGTCCCAGTTAGCCATTACGGTATCTTTTTTTAATACCGGCAGTTTTGACAGATCATCTAATTCAAATGATTGTAAATCAATACCTTTTAGTATTTCTCTATAGTAGGGTGAACTACTATATGCAGTTACAAGGATATCTCTGAGTCGTTTTGTCTGAAACTTTAGAAGCTCTTCCTTTGACCAGGAGAGTCTTTGAATATGTTGAGGAATAATTTCATGAACTCTTTTGATTAACCTGCTTCTTGTTTCCTCAAAATTCATATTAAATTAACCCTAAAGTCAGGCTGTTTTATAGAACTTCCAGCCGTTTTCCCTTATTGACTGTATTATCACATAGAAAACGGGGACTACTATCAGGCTGAGAAATGTTGAAAGTATCATACCGCCAAATACTGCAGTCCCAAGGGAGTGCCTGCTTTCCGCACCTGCACCAGATGCAAAGACAAGGGGCACAACGCCCAGGATAAAAGAAAATGCAGTCATTAGTATTGGGCGTAACCTGATCAAAGATGCTTCCTTTGCAGCCTCAACGATTGAAAGCCCCATATCGCGTTTAATCTTTGCGAACTCCACAATTAATATTGCATTTTTACTTGCAAGACCTATTAGAAGGACAAGCCCTATCTGGCAGTAAATATCGTTCTGAAGCCCCCTTATGTACTGTGCAAGTAATGCCCCGAGTATAGCAATAGGGACTGCAAGCATAATCATAAGGGGCATAGACCAGCTTTCATAAAGCGCTGCAAGGAACAAGAATACAAACACGATTGATAATAAAAATATGAGCGGGGCAAGGTTACCTGCCTTTATCTGCTGGTAGGAAATCCCGGACCACTCGTATCCCATACCTTCCGGCATATATTTTTCTGCAGCCTCGGCAATATATTTTAATGCTGCTCCTTCACTGTATCCGGCCTTGGGAGAACCGTTAATCTCAATTGACCGGTAAAGATTGTAATGTGAAATTGTTTCAGGGCCCGTCCTTTGATCAACATCAATAAGTGTGTTTAAAGGCACCATATCTCCATTATTATTGTTTGTATACAGCTTTCCAATATCATCTATGTTTGTCCTGAAGTCATCCTCGGCCTGTATGAAAACCCTGTAGACCTTACCAAACTTGTTAAAATCATTTACATAAAGTGCGCCAAGATAAGCCTGCAGGCTGTCAAACACGTTGGATACGGGTACATCAAGGGTCTGAGCCTTGGTTCTGTCTAACTCGACGTATAACTGGGGTACATTGTCTGTAAACGAAGTAAATACCCCAACGAAATTTCCTGATTGATTTGCATCTGCAATTATCTCGTTAGCAGTCTTGCTCATAGCATCGAATCCAAGCCCTGTCCGATCCTGGAGTTCAAATGTAAATCCTCCCTTGGAGCTGAGACCCTGTATAGGCGGAGCATTAAATAACACAATTATTGCCCCCTCTATTTTTGAAAGTTCTTCAGTAGCAGTTTCAATTAGCGAGAAAACGCTTAATTTCGATGATTTTCTTTTCGAGTAAGGTTCAAGCACTGCAAACATTGCCGCGGCATTGGCATCCGCGGTAGATGTAAGAAAGTTAAGCCCTGCTATTGCAATAACATTTTCTACACCATCTATACTGAGTAATGTTTTGTTTGCTTCCTGAATTATGGTGTCAGTTCTTTCAAGTGAGGCCCCTTCCGGCCCCTGTACATTAACAATAAAATAACCCTGGTCCTCGGCAGGTACAAAACCTGCGGGTACTGTTTTTAGCAGAATATAAGTTGCGCCCAGGAGCACTACAAATGCAACAATCACAAGACCCCAGCGGTTTATAAACTTATCGAGCATTCCCTCGTATCTGTTTTTAAAATTATCAAAGCTTTTATTAAACCAGGTAAAGAACCTTCCTTTCCTGGGTTCCTGGTCCTTAAGAAAAATTGCACAAAGCGCCGGACTGAGTGTAAGCGCGTTAATGGTGGATATTGCAACTGCACATGCAATTGTAAGCGCAAACTGGTTGTACATCCTCCCTACAATCCCGGGGAAAAATGATACTGGTACAAATACCGCCATTAACACCAGTGATGTAGCCACGATAGGGCCCGTTACCTCGTGCATCGCAAAACTCGCTGCTTCCCTTGCCTTAAGCCCTTTTTCCTCTATAATTCTTGTCACATTTTCCACAACAACAATGGCATCGTCCACAACAAGGCCGATAGCCAGTACAAGTCCAAACAGTGTAAGCATATTGATTGAAAATCCCAGTGCATTTACAAGTGCCATCGTACCAATAAGTGATACCGGGATGGTAATTGTTGGAATTATTGTAGCTCTGAAGCTCTGGAGAAAGATAAAACTGACAATAAAGACAAGTGCAAAAGCCTCGAAAAGGGTTTTTATTATTTCTTTAATTGAGTCTTTTACAAATGTGGTTGTATCATAAACAATTTCGTATTTCATGCCGCTTGGAAAGTCTTTGGACAATGTCTTCATCGCGGACTTTATCTGGTTTGCAACACTAAGAGCATTGGCATTCGGGAGCTGGTATACACCAATACCGACTGTGGATTTACCGTTCATATAGGCAAGTGTGCTGTAACTTTCTGCTCCAAGGTCTACGGTAGCAACATCCTTTATTCTTAATACTGAACCGTCTGTATCTGTTTTAAGGATAATATTTTCAAACTCTTCAACCGTAGAGAGCCTGCCCTTGGTTGTAATCGAATACTGAAACTGCTGCCCTTCAGGTATTGGCGGCTGTCCGATACTTCCGGCCGGAATCTGCTGGTTCTGGTCCTGGATTGCATTTGAAACATCTGTAGGAGTAAGTCCCAGGCTTGTGAGCTTATCAGGGTCCATCCAGACCCTCATTGAGTATTTTCTTTCTCCCCAGATTGTAAGTGAACCAACACCGGGAACCCTCTGGAGCACGTCTTTTACATGTATATCAATATAGTTACTCAGAAATATTGCATCTCTGCTGCCGTCAGGTGATATAAGATTAACCGCAAGGGTAAGGCTGGTGGACTGTTTTTCTACATCTAGGCCGTAGTTGTTTACCTCGGTTGGCAGTCTCGGTTTTGCAAGCTCAACTTTATTCTGAACATCTACAGCAGCTATATCCAGGTCGTATCCAACTTCAAATGTAACCGTTATACCCGAAGTACCGTCATTTGAGCTTTGGGACTGCATGTAGGTCATGCCTTCTACACCGTTTATCTGCTCTTCAATAATTGTCGTTACTGTTTCTTCTACAACTTCCGCACTTGCACCGGTGTAAGTAGCACTTACCTGAACGGTAGGGGGCGAAATCTGGGGAAACTGTGCAATTGGAAGGATGGGAATCGAGATCAGTCCCACAAGTGTTATCAATATGGCAATAACTGTTGAAAGGACCGGACGATTAATAAAAAAGTCAACCAAGTATTATTACTCCTTTAGAATAGAAAACCTACACTATATTTAATTATCTTTCTTACTGCTTTTTTTGGAATCGACAACTGTACTATCTGTACTTTTATTTTCCGAATCTGCATACTTGGGGTCTACTTCAGATCCGTCCTGAATCTTCTGCACCCCGTCTGTTACAACTACTTCGCCTGCTTTAAGGCCCTTGGTAATTACCGTGTATTCTTTATATTCACTGCCGATTGTTACCTGCGTTGATTTCACTTTGTTATCATTGCCTAGTACGTAGACAAGATTTTCTCCCTGCTGGGATAAAACGGCTTTTTGCGGGACAAGTACAGCGTCTGGCATATCGTCAACATAGAGCCTTATTTTTGTATACTGGCCGGGCAGGATTATTCTTTCCGGATTAGGTATTACAGCCCTCATTGTTAACGTACCAGTACTTTGGTCAACGGTATTATCAATAAAATCGACATAACCTTCTTCGGGATAAATTTTTTCATCCGGCAATACAACATAGGCTCTCAGTTTCCCTTTGTTGTACTGCTGGGATAGTATTGCTATGTCCCTTTCAGTGGGGCTAAAATAAACATAAATCGGGTCAAGTTTGACCAGGGTGGCAAGTGTATTGTCCTGCCCGGCAACACCTACAAGGTTGCCTACATCCACCATTCTTCTCCCTATCCTTCCGCTGAACGGGGCCAGCATATAACAATAACTTAAATTAAGTTCTGCCTGTACAACCTGGGCTTCATCCGCTTTCACAGCGGCAAGTGCTTCATCCGCCTGCGTTACGTACTGGTCATATTCATCCGTAGTTATGTACTGTTTCTTAACAAGAGGCTGATACCTTGCAACCTGTTCCAATGAATAGCTGAGTGCGGCCCTGTCTTTTTCAAGCTGGGCCTCTGCTTCGTCGAGTGAGGCCTGGTAAGTCCTTGGGTCAATTACAAAAAGAAGGTCTCCTTTATTCACATTTTGCCCGTCCTTAAAATTTCGTTCCGTAAGGTAGCCCTCAACCCTTGCCGTTATATTTACGGACTGAATTGACTGCGTATTCCCAACAAAATCATAGTAAACGGGGATTGTCTTACTTATAGCCTTTGCAACTGTAACTGTCTGGGTTGTAACGGTGCTCTTGGACTTGTCTTTGCAGCTGATTGCAGCAAAAACAATAAATACGGAAAAAATAAGGATTAATTTTTTATTTGATTTCATCGTTTTTTTCTTCTTCACTACTAGGATTGTTTATATTATATTCAGGTATATCTACTGTCTGGCCCGCGGCTGATATTGGCAGATTTATACCCACCGCGTTTACAAGTCCGGCATAAGACGTAAAGATATTTGTCCTTGCCTGCACCATTTCAGACCGTGAAGTAGCAAGTGTGGACTGTGCTGTTAACAGTTCAATAATATCCCCTACTCCGGACCTGTATCTTTCAAGTGAGGCATTGTACGATTCAAGTGAACTTGCAAACAGTTTTTTTGATGCAGCAAGTGCCTGCACTGCTGTCTGGAAATTATAGTAAGCATCCCATACGTCTGATACCACTGCCTGTTCCTGGATCTTCAGTGCCGCCTTTGCCGCTTCTAGATCGGCCTCTGCCTCCCTTACGGCATTTCTTAATGCAAAACCATGAAAAATTGGAACAGCAAGAGTCAGCCCATACTGGTAGTTCGTATTTTCCTCTGCATCACCTTCAAAAAAACTGTCCCCGCTCCAGACATATAACTGGCTTAACGTACCTGAAGTGCTGAGTGAAGGAAGCATAGCTGACCTAGCTGATTTAATAGAGGCTTCGCTCTGCCTGACCAGTGCAAGTGTCGCTGCCAGGTCGGGCCTTGATTTCATTGCGATATCAATAAGGTTATCAACACTCTCTGAAAGCAGTGCCGGTTCAAAGTCTTCATCTACTTCCCGGATCTCATACTCTTCGTTAGCCCCCCAGCCTACTGCAGTAGCAAGATTGCCGCGGGATATCTCGACCTGCCCCCGGTCATTTACCAGATTTAGCTCTGCCTGTGCAAGGCTTGACTGTGCCTGCAGAACATCGGGCAAGGTACCAAGGCCAACTTCAAGCCTTAGGTTTGCTGCATCGAGGCTTGTCGCAGCCTCCTGAAGATTTTTCTTATCAGCTTCCACATCCGATTTATTTCCTATTAGTTCGTAATATGCACTCGTAACATTAAACACAACATCCTGTATTGTTTTATTCTGAGTCCAGTTTGCACTTATGAGTGCCTGCTTTGCCTGTTCAATCTCTGCAATTCTGCCTCCAAAATCGAGTAGCAGGTAATCAAGAGAAAGAGCCAGTTCGGCAGTTGTTTGTTCAAATGATATAAGACCGCTGGAGGCATCAAACTTAGACCTCTTTAATGCAGCTGCACCATCTACTGATGGATACAATGACCCCCTGGCCACTGCCCATGCCGCGGCTGCAGCCCTTGCTTCTGCCCATGTCTTTTCGGTTTGCGGGCTGTTCTGAAGAGCCACATCTATCAGTTGTGTCAGAACAAGGTTATCCCTAAATGGGGTTAGTTCATCGGAAATATTGGCAAGGTCGCTTTTTTCGGGGAAATATTTTCCTGTTTCATCATCAGGGCTCCATTCATACTCCTTTGATGGAGGTGCATAATTATATGGACTGATTTCAGGTGCACAGGAGATTAGAAGCATAACAACCACTACTGTTACGTAATGTATAAAAAACAATTTGTGCCCTTTTAAAATACCGCTATTTTTCATTTAATTATTGAACAACTTTTTATAAAATAAATTATTCAGGAAATTATACACCTGTAAGAAGAAAATACTAAATAGTGATTAATAAAACTAGTATTTTATATTACTTCTATTGCAATATGTGCGTAGAAATCGTTTGGTGCGTTGGTTGCACCAAGGAGCCTGTATTTTTTTAAATAAGAACTGGAATAATCATCAAGTGCCCTGAATTCGCTCAGAACAGAACTGAACTCATTAAATAGAATAATTGTCCCCGGCACTATAACCTCATCCAGTTTTGTTAATACGTATAAAGTGGAACTGTATAGATCCGCGTCCATGTTTATAACGAGCCTGTTTATTATTTTATTTTCAGAAATAAACGGCGTAAGGGTTTCCTGGAAAACCCCTTTTATATACCTGACCCTCTTATCATCAGTTTCAGGTGGATTGCCAGACGTATTAAAATGATTTTTTTCTATGCTTGAGATAAATCCGGGCCACTTCTCAGGAAGCCCCTCAAATGTATCAAAACCATAAAATCTTGAATCTTTATGGGTATTATTACGGGATCAGTAGTTAATTGACCTCCCCTTATATACTCCAAATTCCAGGTAATCAACGGACCCGTTTTTAATAACTTTAGTATTTATATATTCGTAAAGGCCATATCTTTTTTTAAATATTTTATGTTGTTCGGAATGTTCAGACTGCCACTCACCAAATTTTGGAAGATAAGCGAGATACCTTGCCCGGTTACTGTTTGGAAGAACAGATATCAGGATTTTTTTTAATATGTTTTGAATTTTTCGGTTCAAAGTAATTATTTTTATCTTTCTTTCCAGGAGATAATTTCTGTTTTGGAATTATTTCCGGAGCCTTTTCTGACAACAGCCTCAATATCTTTGATCGTAGGGTTAACCTCGCCCACAACTCCGGAGGCTTTTATGGAAAAGGTTTCACTTGTGCCCTGGTTTAATACAAGGCCGCTCAGGCCTGCAGAGATTCTGAGGTTTGAATCAATATCCCTTGCAATATCCCTTACTTCTATCCGGGAAAGAAGTTTGTCTTCCTGGCGTTTCTCTAGAATTTCGTCAGCTATTGCTTCAGCCACATCATCCTTCAGTTCTGTATCCGAACGGTTTTCTCCCTGTATTGCTGAGACCTGTGCAGCTTTTAATATTGCTATCATCACTGGTTTTGAAGCGGTACTGAAATTGACCTGCTTATTAATGGGATATACCGTCACATAGTCTTTAACCTTATTATAAAACTCCTCATCCATACCCTCAATCATTCTGATCTCATCGAGGCTGTCTAACGGCCCGTCTTTAATAATATAGGGATTTTCAAGTGTACTATAGAAATTTCCTGCTGCACCTCTTGGATCCTGGTCATTCTGGGCACCTTTGATTGTTTTATCAAGCCAGTTGATAAGGCTTGCAATAAAAAGTTCTGATTTATCTGTTTCTACTTCCAGGTTTCTAAACAGCTCCGTAAGTGCCGCAAGGACCTGGAAATCAACTTTGTTTGTAGTCTGGGTTACAAGAGAATTCAGGTTAACTTTTGATCTTTCATCCTGAACCAACATAGTTACAACACCGTCACCCACGGGAAAAGCAGGCACATTAAGCGACCAGAGACTATTGCCCTCGGACCCAACCTCCACATCACCTGTAATTGAAGAAAGATCTCCAAGGTCCTCAAGGTTGTTACCCTTCATCACACTAGAGACTACGCTTATTCCGGATTTTGCAATATACTGAGCCTTTATATCGTTTAGAGTATTGGTGGAAATTTCAAGGTCAATATGCGTGCTAAAAGTAAAATCGGCCACAACAATTGTAAGAATAGCAATTACAATAAGTACTATTATCAGCACTATACCTTTTTCATTTTTTTTATGTTTTATATCTTGTCTCATTCTATTATTTTGCAATGGGCATAATTATGGAAGTATTAAATAAATGTTCCAGCCCCTCATCGTCTAAAAGCACAAGCTCTACACCAACTGCTTTGGGAAGTGCACCTCCCAGCTGGACTGCATTCCATTCTTTAATATCTACCTTTTCTATTAACGGGTCGTCATTTCTTTTCTGATTTTGAAACGTAAGTTTAAACCTTTTTACCCTTTCTGAAATCGGATACTGGGTACCGCCTTCTTCATTCCCAAACCATGGGTTTTCTCTTCTTATTAAAGCATAAATCTGATTTTCTTCATCATAATTATCTTCATCTTCTACCCTGGCCATAAAATAAGTGATTTCAGACTGGTCAGACTCCCTGTTAAATTCAATAGGGTTCCTGCTAAACGATGAAAATTCGAGTCTGCTGTTATCAGTTTGCTCTTCACTTGTTGCCAGAAAAAATATATAAGGATAATTTGCAGCGCTGTTTGCCACTTTTCCCCTTTGGTAAACACTGGACAGGTCCTTACCTATTCGTGAAAATACAACCCTTGCTTCATGAATTAGTTCAAGCTGGTCCTCTACCTTTTCCTTGGCATTTATTATCTGGAAAAATGATGTAGCTATCAGTGCCAGTACAAGTGCTGATATAAAAACAGCTACCAGAAGTTCTAAAAGGGTAAAACCCTTTTCAGTTTGATATAGCCGTTGAGACTTCGAATTCATCATTACCGTCATTCCATACAATTAGTACCCTTACAATTCGTATATTTGCTTCTACTATAGATAGATTGTAGGGCAGCACCGAGAGAAACCAGCTAAACCCGGGATAGTCTTTAAAATCTCCCTCTTCTTCCCTTACATCGGGAAATCCTTCAAGTTCTATATCAGTCAGCATTTGCTGTGCAAGAAGAGCGGCTATCTGTGCATCACGTGATTTCCCCGCTATGTCGAGGTTCCTGTTTACAGAAGATAGAAGCATCATTAATGCTACCCCAATAATAGCTACAGATATCACAACTTCGAGGAGTGTAAAACCTTTTTCTTTTTTGCAGGCCTTATTAGTCCTTGTCAATATAAGGGCTGTCCTCCTGTCTAATGTCTATATACTCATCGTATATTTTTGTCCCGCCTGTGTAGGGTTTGGTTTCTATAGTATATACGTCGTTATCACTGCTGCTGATATGTATGACACCGTAATCCACAAACCCTGTTGGGAGGAAAAGCAGGTAGGATTCATTACCGGCATCAGTCTTCTCCTGGAACCTTTCAGTAAATATGTCGTTTATAACCACTCCGTCGGGCACCCTTTTTCTTTTTAAAATCGGGTCAAGTGATTCCACAAACTGGCCGTCTTCCATATATTCAACCCAGTATTCCTGGTTATCAAGATCAAATGCGAGTTTAAAAATGTTTTTTTTAAATACCGACTCATTGTAAAGGTATTTAATGGTTCCGCTAAGTTTTCTTGATGTACTCTTTAGGTTTACATCAGCAAGATTCTGAAATCTGGGCACTGCTATAAAGACAATACTTCCAAGCAGAACCATAACTACAAGAATTTCGATTAATGTGAAACCATTACTTTTTTTCATTGAACATCATTACTTGAAATATCATCATCGGTATTGGCAACAGCATCTTCACCTACCGATATTATTAAATAGGTACCGTTGTTTGTCTGGTCCGGACCAACATAAACAAACTCGTTTGACCATGAATCAACCGGTGTCTGTGATTTTTCAAGATATGGCCCCTTCCACCTCTTAGGTTCTCTTCCTGATGAAGGAAACTGGTTAAGTGCATTAAGCCCCTGGCCTGTCTCAGGATAAAATCCGTTGTCCACCTTGAAAAGTTTAAGAGCAGTTTCAAGGTTTGAAATCTTGGCCCTGGTTATCTTCTCATTAGAATCAGATAATCGATTCATAATATTTGGAGCAACTACGGCTACAAGACCCGCAATAATAATTAACACAACAACAATCTCGATAAGTGTAAAACCACCCTGCGATTTAATAAATCTTTGTGGTCTATCCATTTTTATGCCTCCTGTATCAGCCTATGGCAGATGTTAAATCAAATATTGGTAATAGTATAGCAAAAACTATGAAAGCCATCACTACCCCGATCATTAAAATCATAATCGGCTCAAGTAATGAAGTTAACGCCGAGAGCGTTGTTTCAACCTGCAAATCATAAATATCTGCAATCTTGTTAAACATTTCTTCCATTTCTCCGGTTTGTTCACCCACTGCAACCATTCTGGTTACGAGCGGAGGGAACACGCCGCTATCCCTTAATGGCTGTCCAAGAGTCGACCCCTCTCTTACGCTTACACGTACATCTTTAAGTGCATCCATAAATACCGTATTACCTATTACCGCCTCACCAATCTCAAGTGCATCAAGAAGTGGAATACCGCTTCCTATGAGTGTACCAAGGGTTCGTGTAAACCTTGAAATTGCCACCATCGTAGCAAGCTTGCCAAATACAGGCAACCTGAGTATCAGCTTGTCGACAAACCTAATACCTTTTTCAGTTTTTAAGAATCTCCGCAATAAATACCCTAATATACCAATCCCTAAAAACATTATTATGTAGTGGTTGCTGAAAAAATTGCTTATGGAAATCAGTACCAGTGTAATAAATGGCAGGGCCCTGTCACTGTCTTCAAATATCTTGGTAATTCTTGGAATTACATAAGTCATCATAAAAAACAGGACACCCGAACCAATTAAAAACATAAAGATTGGGTAAATAAGCGCACTTCGAACCCGGGATTTTAATGCAGAAGATTTTTCAAGAAAATCGGCAAGCCTGAACAAAACAATATCAAGCGAACCGCTGGCCTCACCTGCTTTTACAATGTTAGTGTAAAGATCGGAAAAAACATTTTTATGTTCTTTAAGAGCATTAGTCAGGGACGTACCTTCACTGACCCTGTCCTTCACCTGGGTTAATACTTCCCTTAATTTCTGGTCTTCTGATTGTTCAGAAAGTGCTAAAAGTGATGCTTCAAGAGGAAGTCCGGCAGATATTAATGCAGAAAACTGCCTTGTAGTTATTGCAAGCTCGGAGCTGCTTACACCCCTGAATGGAAGAAAACTCCTGCTTTTACCTTTTTTACTTTCTTTTATCGAGGAAAGGTAAATACCATCTTTTTTGAGTTTCTCAGTAGCGGATTTGACCGATTCTGCGTCTATTATTCCCTTAACAGAAGAACCACTGTTATTTATGGCTGTATATTTGTATACCGGCATAATCTACTTTCTAGTGAATGGATTCCATCTCAATTGATTCTTCTTCTGTCACCCTTAGAACCTCATCAACAGAAGTTAATCCCTCAAGTACTTTACTTGCACCATCCGTTCTCAAAGTTATGAGACCGTTCTCTACCGCTTTTCTTTTTATAGTAGAAGAATCAGTTGTATTTAGTGTAAGATTTCTTATTTCGTCATCCATTATTAATATTTCAAATATTGCAAGCCTGCCGCTGAATCCTGTATCCAGGCAAGTAGAACATCCTTTAGATCTGTATAGAACACCATCATTAAGACTGTTTCTGGTAATACCTAATCTGCTGAGTTCCTCATCAGTTGGTTCATATTTTTCCCTGCAGCTTTTACAAAGAACCCTTACAAGCCTTTGTGCAACAATGGCAAGCATAGATGATGCAACAAGAAATGGTTCAATATCCATATCTATAAGTCTTGTTATAGCACTGGCAGAATCGTTTGTATGAAGAGTAGAGAATACAAGGTGACCTGTTAGTGAAGCATGAATGGAAATATCTGCTGTTTCCCTGTCTCTTATCTCACCTACAAGTATTACATCCGGGTCCTGACGTAAAACAGATCTTAGCCCGTTGGCAAAAGACAGATTAACTTTGTTGTTAACCTGGATCTGATTAATACCCTGGATCTGGTACTCAACAGGGTCTTCTATTGTTATTATTTTTTTATCCGGCGAGTTAATTCTTTCAAGCGACGCATAGAGGCTTGTTGTTTTACCACTTCCGGTTGGCCCTGTTACAAGAACAATGCCGTGGGGGCGTCTTATTAAAAAATCAAAAGTTCTGAGTTTCTCTCCTTCAAGACCCAGGTCCTCGAGACTAAGAAGTACCGACGAGCGGTCAAGCAGTCTCATAACCACACTTTCTCCCCATGTTGTAGGCACTGTTGAAATTCTCACATCCACATCACGTCCTGCTACCTTTACCCTTATCCTGCCGTCCTGCGGTTTTCTTCTTTCTGCAATATCGAGTTCAGCCATAATTTTGACACGGGAGATAACAGAGGACTGTAGCTTTTTAGGTACGTTAGTCACATTGTGCAGCATACCGTCCTTCCTGAAGCGTACCGCTACTTCTTTTTCAAAACATTCTAAATGTATATCACTTGCCTTTTCCTTAACTGCCTGGAATAAAAGTGAGTTTACAAACCTAATGATTGGGGCTTCATCATCGGTATCCAGCAGGTCTTTTGGTTCCTGGATCTCTGCTTCAGTGATACCAATAGAATCATCATCTATATCCTCGTCCATTTCCTTACCCTGCTCATAAACCCTGTTAATGCTCTCATACACAATATGGTTATGGGTAAGATGAGTCTCAATATTACAACCGAAAAGTGAGCTTATCTCGTCCATGGCATATAGGTCTATAGGGGGAGCAAATGCAACTTTAAGGACACCGTTAGTTTTGGTTAAAGGCAGTATTCTGAATTTTCTTGTAAAACTTATGGGTAGTTCTTTGACAAGCTGGTAATCAATATCTTCGTCCCTGATTTCCTTAATTGTCGGAACTTCATAGTATTCCGACAATACACTCAGAAGAGTATCATCATTTAAGAGATTGGATTTTATCAGGACTTCTTCGGGACTGTCAGTACTTTTTGATTTTAAATCCAGAAAATTCTCAAGTATATCAGGGTTACTTTCCTGAAGAATCTGATCAAGAGTTTTCATTGTATATAATTAATATTTTCTTTCCTCTAAGACATCAAGCCCTCTTTCCTGTAAAAGAGTTTTGCGCCTTTGCTGCTCTTCCAGAATATGCTGCATATCTTCGTCTGAATCTACAATACGCGGTGTTAATAGTATCATCAAGTTTAACTTTTGGCTTTGCTTACTTTTAAATTTAAAAAGGTTTCCTAAATAAGGAATATCACCCAGTATTGGTGTTTTTTGTTCAAGTATACTTTCACGGTCAGAAACAAGGCCTCCAATTACAATTGTCTGCCCGTCCCTTACTATTACCGAAGAATCCGCTGTCCTTGTCTGTGTTGCAATACCAAAATCCTGCGTATTAAGATCAGCCGGGGCGGGAGTTGTATTTGAAACCTCTGTAACAATATTTAGATTCAAAAAAGAACCTTCACTAATCTGTGGTGTGATAGCAAGCCTGATACCGACTGGCAGCCTTTCAATTGTCTGGACAGTTACCCCCGATGTCCCTACCGTACTTCCTGTAGGGAATGGAATAATGTCAGCAACTACAATCTCAGCCTGTTCATTATCTGTAGTAAGAATACTAGGCGTGGACAGTACGTTAACATCTGTTACAGATGAGATAGCCTGGAATAGTGCTGTAAATGACGGGATTGGCGGTATCGGCCCTGATCCGTCAACATCAACTTCTTCTCCTACTACACCAAGAAAGAGGCCCTGTAATGAACCAACTACATTTATTGCTGCATCGCTGTCAGCAGCAACGCCAAGGAGACTCTGTACACCGGGGAGCTGCTGTCCTCCAAATAAGAGGTTATCTCCGTTTAATGTTGCTCCAAAACTGAAATTTACGCCCAGCGATGTAAGGTCATTTAAACCAACCTCTAAAATTGCTGCTTCTACAAATACCTGTTTTCTTCTTATATCAAGTTCATCAATTACTGTTTTAATAGATTCATAATCCCTTCTGGAGCCGACAATGATTACAGAATTAGTTGCAGGGTCTGCTGTAATTCTTAAACCTTCTGCTTCTGCTACCACACTTGATAATGCACCTGCACTAGCCTGCCTTGAAATACCCGAACGGGATTCTCCTGAACCAATTCCGCTCTGCGTTGAACCAAGCCCGCCAGAGCTCAATCTATTCCTCTGGTTTTGCTGTCCGCCGGCCCTTCCACCACCCCCGCCTGAACCGATTATGCTGGAAAGTACCCCGACAATCTGTTCGGCATCAGCATTCTTAATTCTTAATACGTATATCCCCTGCTCAACCTGCTCTGAAAGAACATCAAGTATGCTTACAACTTTTCTGATTTTGTCCATATCCTGTGGATATGCGATAACAATCAATGAGTTAGTACGTTCATCTGTAATTACTTTAAATCCTAGTATAGCAGATTCACCGGTTACGGATGCCTGTTGCTGCTGATTAGCCTGGTTAGCCCTTCCCTGTCTTTGGTTTCTGGCAGCACTTCTTGGCTGAGAGGATCTTATACCACCTTCTGTACCAAAAATTTCAAGAAGTTTGGTTGCAACATCAGCTGCATCTGCATTTTCAATTTTTATAAATTCAATTTGTTTCTCAATATCAAGATTCGAAATAATATTAACAATCCTGTTTATGTTGTCTACGGTATCTACAATGATCAGTTTATTTGAAGCTGTATATACAACGAGATCCCCATCCTTGGAAATCAGGGGTTTTAGTGTATTGGAAAGTTCTTCTGCTTTGACGTTCTTTAAATTGATAATTTTTGTAATATATCTGTCAGAGGAAATTCCAAGTTTAGTACCGACATCCGTTGGAATACTCTGGGTTTTAATATCTTTTTTCTGGACAATCTTATTTACACCCTGTTTTGAAACTATAGAAAACCCGTTTAGGTCAAGTATGGTCTCAAAAAGCCTGATTGCATTTTGCCTCTTAAACCCGCCCTGCGGAGCTATTATGGTTACCTTCTTACCCTTTACAGAATCATCAAGAATAAACGCTTCTGATGATATCTCGCTCATTGTCTGAATAAGATCCTTAAGTTCCATTTCGGACTGCAGATTTACAATATCGTCCTGCTGATCACTGTTTGAAACTGTAGTTGAAGGCTGAGGAACAACTACTTCAAAGGTAGGCCTGCCGTTTGGTTCAGCATCCTCTTCCACTTCAACGGCCTCTTCTTCAATTTTTTCATTTTGAGTATCTTGCTGATTGGTGTTGCTGTTCTCCGTTGTTTCAGTCTGATTATCAATTATATTCTGTTCTTGCTGAATACCTTCAGACTCAACAATATTACCGTCTACTATTATCTCATCATCAGGGATTTCCTGCGCTGAGACTTCGTTAGGTATTTCCTGCGCATAAACTTCCTTGGTAAAACTGGTCAGTAAAAAGCTGCTCGCTCTTTTAGGAATGTATATTATCTGGCCTGTTCTAATAGTATTTCCTTCTATTTTATTAATATGTCTTATATCTTTTACAGGAATTCTGTTTTTTGCAGCAAGGCCAAGCAGCGAATCACCTTCCTGTACCTTGTAACTGATTATTGGAATAAGAAGTGTTTGCCCTGTCTTTATAACAGTCCCGTCTATATTGTTAATCTGCTGAAGTTCTTTTACCGGGATAAGAAATTTGTCTGCCAATACCGTAAGGGAATCGCCATCCTGAACAGTATAGGAAAGGAGCTGATTCACATTATCTTTAGAACTATCATTATCAATAATTATCTGCGAATATGATTGCGGCAGAACAAACAGGTTGATTAAGAACAGAATTAATAGAATTTTAAGGTGTTTATACATTTTGATATTCCCGTGTTATTTTGATAATCAGCTTAGTTAACATTATAAGCATATGAAAGCTTCTTGCCTCTCCTGGTAAAATCAATACTAAAGTCATTTTCATTTTTTAACTGGCCGAATACGCCGAGAGCATTCTGCACATCACTTAACTCAACCTCGTTTATTTTATGAACTGTATCTCCATTACGAAGTCCTATCTTAAAGAATATACTACTTGGCCTGATACCAAAAAAACGAAGTCCGTCCTGTTGCGGTACAACCCTTGCCTGGTTAATAAGGGCTGATGGGTCATCAAGCAGTTCATCCAGCATTTTACGTTCAATCATCCATTTATCATCTGACAACTGTTTAATTCCACCCTTAGAATCATTAGTTGTACTTATAACAGGTTTTTTTCCGCTGGTTTTAGGCTCTTTTGCAAGCTGAACCTCTTTCTTGCAATAAATAGTTTCTGTACCCTGTATTTTCCTGTCAATAATAGCTTTACAGTTATCTACACCAAGCAGTTTAACTTTTTCATCTGGGATTATATCAATAATCTCTCCATCCGAATAGCCGTTAATTTTTCCGTTATCACTGTTTTTTATCACCGCTATTGAATCACCCCGGATATTTAGGTGTGTTCCCAGAAGTTCGATATTAAGATTTGTTTTAGGGGCATCTCCATTTGCACCCGCAGAGCCGGGAGAACCTGAGAAGGTTGTATTATCAAGGCCAAATATATTACGTGTTAAAATAACTTCATAATAAGCCCTGTTAGGCTGAGTGGTTTTAAGCCTCACAAACTTATTACTATTATTTTCAGACGATATATCCTGGGACGGTGAAAAGATGCTGTCACCTATCTTATCATTTACAGCTAAAGCTACCACAAAGGCTATAGCCACAATGAGGACAAGGTTTACCAACCATACATATTTTTTAAACAGTGATAAAAACATATTAAGTAATTTATTTAATTTTGCTTATCAAAATAAAGTAATAGACTTTATATGTCAAGATGATATTTTGACAAACAAAAATACATAACTATTTATTTATTAAACAAATATTCGCTCAACCGTAAACATTTCTGTGTAATTATAACAACATACATAAAAATATTAAAGTACTTTTTTAAATTATCAAACCTCTATTATTTTAATCAATTTATTATAAAAAATCTATCCTCTTTATATAAATAAAATATTCTTGACAAAGAATCAATGATGATTATCTTTTGTTGGTCAAATTAGCACTAAAAGGTGATGAGTGCTAATTTAGTCGTACATACAGTAAAAAATCAAATAATAAGTAATTAAGGAGGATTTTATTTATGAAAATCAGACCTCTTCACGACAGAGTATTAATTAAAAGGGTTGGTTCTTCTGAAAAAACAGCAGGCGGTATCATCATTCCTGATGCTGCACAGGAGAAACCACAGGAAGGAGTCGTTGTTGCAGTTGGAAATGGCAGGGTACTTGATGATGGCACCGTAAGGCCAGTCAACGTTAAGGAAAAGGACAAAATACTGTTTGGTCAATATGGCGGAGCAGAAATTGGTCTTGGCGGCGATGATTATCTGATATTAAAAGAAGATGAAATTTTGGCTATTATCGGCAAATAAATTTTTTGTAAATTTTTATTAGGAGAAAATTATAATGGCAAAGGAAATAAAATTTGACACAGCAGCAAGGGACTCCCTGTTAAGCGGTGTAAGTCAGCTTGCAAGAGCAGTAAAAGCAACACTAGGACCAAGAGGCAGAAACGTACTGATGGAAAAAA